>Ga0207709_10000005_pt1 | contig 806813 bp, 780 predicted proteins | sample KBSM34metaG_FD_184397 | JGI IMG/M metagenome (GOLD analysis project Ga0207709, IMG submission 184397) | Miscanthus rhizosphere microbial communities from Kellogg Biological Station, Michigan, USA - KBS M3-4 metaG (SPAdes) (version 2) | ecosystem: Host-associated > Plants > Roots > Rhizosphere... | reverse complement strand
GGGCGCGCTTATAGTGTTTGGAGAGCTTTTTCCGGCGCGAGGAGGATTCCGCGCCGCTGCCACCCAAACACTATAAGCGCGCCCGGCCGTTGCCGCCGGGGATGACGCGTACCGAGGAGGAACCGAGCGTGCCCGAGATCATCTGGAACGGCGCGCGGATCACGATCACCGACGACCAGGCCGCCGAGTTGGCCGAAACCGGCACGCTGACGCTGTCCGACGTGCAGCTGATCTGGCGCGGCAAGGACCGGCAGGACTGGTCCGATTTGGTCGTCAACGTGCCGCCGCTCTATATCCAGGAAAAGATCCACCCCAAGGCGATCATCGACGACCTCAAGCGCCAGACCGCGCAGGCGCGCGAAGCGGCGACCGACGCGCCCAGTCTGTTCGGCGACTTGTTCGCCGATTTCAACGGCATCGAACCCGACCAGCGCGCCGAATTCTACCAGCACGACCAGCATTGGTCGAACCGCATGATCCTGGGCGACAGCCTGCAGGTGATGGCCAGCCTGTCCGAGCGCGAGAGCCTCAAGGGCAAGGTCCAGTGCATCTATTTCGACCCGCCTTATGGCATCAAGTTCAACTCGAACTGGCAAGTCTCCACCCAGTCGCGCGACGTCAAGGACGGCAAGCAGACCGACATTTCACGCGAGCCCGAACAGGTGAAAGCGTTCCGCGATACCTGGAAGGACGGCATCCATTCGTACCTGACCTATCTGCGCGACCGCCTGACCGCGATGCGCGATCTGCTGACCGAAAGCGGGTCGATCTTTGTGCAGATCAGCGATGAAAACCTGCACCGAGTTCGGGCGTTGATGGACGAGGTTTTTGGGCAAGATTCGTTTGTCGTAACCTTTCCGGTCAAAAAGAAGGGAAATCAAAAGTCTAGCCTCATCGACCCGGTAAACGACTATCTAATCTGGTTTACCAAATCACCCCGCGAGAGTGGAGTTCCGAAATTTAGGCCGCTATTCTCTGCCCGGGATTTCGACGAAGAAACGTTACGGAGATTTAATCGAGTACTTTTGCCGGATGGAAGAGAGTTTCCTTTAGATGCAGTTCCGAGTTTGGAAAATCCTTCCGACACAATCAGCTATCGTAGATCGCCGGAAAAGTTATTCGAAGATATAAATGGAGCCCGACTTTTTTATCCGGGAGAACAATTTACTAGCGGTGGTATCAGGCCTAATCAAAGCGACCCGGTGGAATGGAAAGGCAATAGTTACAAGCTGAAGCCAGGCCTGTGTTGGAAGACGACTACTCGAACGCCGGACGGATCCACACCGGGGATGCAAAGACTGAAGTGGGCTGACCGCTTGGTCGGCGGGCGGGGGCACCTCAACTACAAGCGCTTTCTAGACGATTTCGGGCTTACCCAATTGTCGAATTGGTGGGACGCGCTAGGCGGAGTATCCAACGCTATATATGTCGTGCAGACCAATGAGGAGATCATTCGGCGCTGCATTCTGATGGCTACCGATCCCGGCGACTTGGTGCTCGACCCTACCTGCGGATCGGGAACGACTGCCTACGTCGCGGAACAATGGGGCCGGCGCTGGATCACGATCGACACCAGCCGTGTGGCGCTAGCTCTCGCGCGCACACGCCTGATGTCCGCACGATACCCTTGGTACTTGCTCGCCGACAGCCGCGAAGGTCTCGCGAAGGAAGCTTCGCTCACACAAACTGTGCCGACTGAAAAGGCAGCCCATAACGATATCCGCCAGGGTTTCGTCTACGAACGCGTACCGCACATCATGCTCAGCTCGATCGCCAACAACCCGCTGATCGACGACATCTGGGACAAGTGGCAGCCCGAGCTCGAATCACTGCGCGCGACGCTCAACGCGACCACCAACGAACATTGGGAGGAATGGCAGATCCCGCGCGAGCTGCCCGACAATCCGATGATCTCGGCCGAGGTGCGCGCCACCCACGCGAAATGGTGGGAAGCGCGTATCGCCCGCCAGCGCGAGATCGATGCCAGCATCGCCGCGCGTGCCGATGTCGAATATCTCTATGACAAGCCCTACGCCGACAATTCCCGTGTCCGCGTCGCCGGGCCGTTCACCGTCGAGAGCCTGTCGCCGCACCGCGTGTTGCCGGCGAGCGAGCAGGAACTGATCGAGACGATCGACGCCGCCGACGGCGCACGCTCTGCCTCCGACGCCGACCTTGCCGGTCAGGATTTCGCCGCGATCGTGATCGACTATCTCAAGGCCGAAGGCGTCAAGCAGCAGGCCAAGGGCGATCGCATCACCTTCGAAAGCATCGCGCCCTGGCCGGGCGATTTCGTCGGCGCCGCCGCAACCTTCATCGAGGGTGAGGGGGGCCAGGAACGCCGCGCCGCGATTCTGATCGGTCCCGAATATGGGACGATCGGGCGGCAGGATCTGGTCGCTGCCGCGCGCGAGGCGGTCGACAATCGCTTCGACGTGCTGATCGCCTGCGCGTTCAATTTCGACGCGCATTCGTCCGAGCTCGACAATCTCGGCGGGCTCACCATCCTGAAGGCGCGGATCAACCCCGACATGCACATGTCGGAAGAGCTCAAGAATACCGGCCGCGGCAACATGTTCGTCGTGTTCGGCGAGCCCGATGTCGATGTGCTCGATGACGGCGGCAATACGATCCGGGTGAAGGTCAACGGCGTCGACGTGTTCGACCCCAATACCGGCGACATCCGATCGAACGACACCAAGGGCATCGCCGCCTGGTTCATCGACACCGATTACAACGAGGAAAGCTTCTTCGTCCGCCACGCCTACTTCCTGGGCGCCAACGACCCATACAAGAGCCTGAAGACCGCATTGCAAGCGGAGATCGACGAAGACGCCTGGGCAACGCTCTATTCGGACACCTCCCGCCCCTTCGAACGCCCCGCCGGGGGGCGGATCGCGGTGAAGGTAATCAACCATTTTGGCGACGAAGTGATGAAGGTTTTCGGGGTTTAGGCGCCATGCAAAAACTGATTGTGACGCCCGTCAACGAGATGCAGGAAGTCTTCAACGACCTGTGCCTGAAAGGTGGTGGCCAAGGCGGAGGTCCGGCGCGAACTCGCGTTCAGGAAATCATTCGAACCTATGGCCAGCGGCTCAATACCAACGCGTTCGATCAAATGTCGGAAGCGCTCGATTGGGTTCCCGATGCGAACCCTTGGCATGTCGCTTTTGCGATGGGCCTTTGCTGGGGAACCATCGCGAAGCACTCGGAAGGCTTTTTTCGCGCTGCGGTGGGCGCGTTGGCGCATTGGAACGACACTGATCGGCGAAAGGCTGCGACCGAACACCTCGAAAAAGGGGCAGAACTACTCGAAGGCAGTCTCCGAAGCGGATATCGCCTCTTCGAAGCTACGCCAGGAATGAACGCATTCCCGGACACACTGGACGGCATTGGCAAGCGCCAAGATCGTTGGTTAAGGTCGGTAACGGAACTCGACCCGGCTTATATAGGGCCGTGGAACGCGCTGGCGTTGTTTATGTGTGCACTGTTCGCACAGCCGCAACTTGCGAAAACGATGCGCGACGCGCGTCCGCTTCTTCCACCTGGCGGCCCCATCACCCGTGGATTGAGCCTGCTCCATCAAGGGCGTGTTATCGCCGCCCCTCCCAATACCCAAGACGATGACGAACGCGCGGCAGCGATCGGTGCCGCCGTCGAGGACAATGCCTTAATGGTCGAACTACTCCGAGGTCTCGACGACTGTTCAATGGTCGACATGCACACGGGCATCTACCTACTCGGTACCCGCGACGCCCGGTCGCGGGCTTGGATCGCCTAGCGTTTCATGAACTTCCTCATCGCCGACTCCTTCACCGCCGCGTTCGGGCGACTGGCAAGCCAGGACCAGAAGGCGGTCAAGGCGAGCGTGTTCGACTTGCAGATGGACCCGAGCGGCAACGGGCTGCAGCTCCATCGGATCGACAACAGCAAGGATCCGCATTTCTGGTCGGCGCGGGTCAATCGCGACGTGCGGCTGATCGTGCACAAGACCGGCCAGTCGATGCTGGTCGCCTATGTCGGTCACCACGACGACGCTTATGCCTGGGCCGAGCGCCGCCGGATCGAGGCGCATCCGCGGACCGGCGCGATCCAGATCGTCGAGGTGCGCGAGCTGGTCGAGGAAGTCGCCCGACCCGAGATGTTCGACATCGTCGCCCCCGACGTCACGGTTGCCGCGCCTGCGCCCGAACGGCGCCTCTTCGAAGGGCTGGATGACGACGCGTTGCTCTCGGTCGGAGTGCCGGCGGACTGGATCGCCGATGTCCGGGCCGCGACCGAGGAAGGGTTTTTCGCGCTCGCCGAGCATCTGCCCGCGGAGGCGGCCGAAGCGCTGCTCGAATTCGCCGCATCGGGCGCATTGCCGATGTTCATGAAGGCGCCGCCCACGGCCGACCCCTTCGCGCATCCCGACGCGCTGCGTCGCATCCGCCCGATCGCCGACCAGGAAGAGCTTGAACAGGCGCTCGCCTTTCCGTGGGAGAAATGGGGCGTCTTCCTCCACCCGTCGCAACGCGAACTGGTCGAGCGCCGCTTTGCGGGTCCGGCGCGCGTCGCGGGGTCAGCGGGCACTGGCAAGACGATCGTCGCGATCCATCGAGCGGTCCGGCTGGCGCGAGAGACCCCCCGGGCGCGCATCCTGCTCGCCAGCTTTTCCGAGCCGCTCGCGGCGGCAATGGCGAAGAAACTGCTGGTGCTGGCGCCCGAGACGGGCGGCATCGTCCCACGCATCACCACCGCGTCGTTCCGCGGCATCGCCGATCAAATGTTTCAGCTGGAACATGGTCTGCGCCCTCGCATCGCATCCGACGCGGTGCTGCGAGAGCGGTTGGCCGAGGCCGCGAGAGTCGCGCAGCTCAAGGGGTTTTCGGAGCGGTTCCTGCTGTCCGAATGGACTAACGTGATCGACGCTTGGGGCATCGCCTCGTTCGATGCCTATGCGACCGTGCAGCGGATGGGGCGCAAGAGCCGGCTGGGGCCCAACCAGCGCGAGCGGTTATGGCCGGTATTCGACGCGGTGCGCCAAGCGCTGGTTGCCGAACGCTACACGACCTGGGCGGCGGTGTTCACCGACCTTGCCGCCTCGCTTGCCGGAAAGCCGCCCAAGCCGTTTGATCATATCGTGCTGGACGAGGCGCAAGACCTGGCGCCAGCCGAACTGCGCTTCTTCGCTGCGTTGGCGCCGGCCGGACCGGATGCCTTGTTGCTGGCCGGCGATCTGGGGCAGCGCATCTTTCAACATCCTTATTCATGGGCGAGGTTGGGAGTCGATGTGCGCGGGCGGTCGCACACGCTCAAGGTCTGCTATCGCACCTCGCAGCAAATCCGCCGGGCGGCCGACCAGTTGCTACCGTCGGTGCTGCGCGACGTCGACGGGCTTGAGGATGAACGCCGCGGCGTCGTTTCCGTGTTCGACGGTCCGCCGCCGCAAATCGATACCTTCGCCACCGCCGACGACGAAGCGAGCGCCGTCGGGTGCGCAGTCGCGAAATGGCTGAGTGAGGGTATCGCCGCGCACGAGATCGGCATCTTCGTCCGCACGCCCGGGCTGATCGCGCGGGCGCGCGGCGCCATCCGCGATCTGGCCGGCGCCGACGAGGTAGTCACCGCGCCGATGCACCTGGCCAAAGGCCTGGAATTCAGGAGCGCCGTGGTGATGGGGTGTGACGAAGGCGTCCTGCCGCTCGACGAGCGGGTCGCGGACGCCGCCGACGAAGCCGAGCTGGACGACATCTACGAAACCGAGCGGCGGTTGCTGTATGTGGCGTGCACCCGGGCACGCGAGCATCTGTTGCTGACGGGTGTCCGCCCGGCGTCAGAATACCTCGCCGATCTGGCGAAGGGAGGGGGCTAGGCACAAAACTTCAATCGTCATCCCCACGCTGACGGGGCCCAATCTCCCGAAAATCCGCCCATATTACGCCGGGTCCGTGGTGGGAGAATGCAGGTGATGGGGGCCCGCGTTCGCAGGAATGACGGTTGTGTTGATCTGCCAGCCTATGCCCGCACCGCGGTCAGGAAATAGTCGAGCTTGGTGTCGTCGCTTACCTTGAACCCCTTGCCCGGCGAGAAGCTCAGCCCGCTGATATCGATCACCTTCATCCCCGCATCCTCGACCAACTCGACCAGTTCCTCGGGCGTCAGGAACTTGCTCCAGTCATGCGTCCCTTTGGGGATCATCCCACTGCCCTCTCCCACCGTGATCATCGCGAGGCGCGACAACGCGGTGCGGTTGGGCGTCGACAGGATCATCAGCCCGCCCTCGGCCAGCGCGCCCGCCAGGCCCGCGACGAATGCCGCCGGATCGGTGACGTGCTCGATCACTTCCATGCTGGTGACGAGGTCGAACCGCTCGCCGGCCAGCAACTCGACGCTGCCCGCGCGATAATCGATCGTCAGTCCGGATTGCACGGCATGCGCGCGCGCCACGCCGATATTCTCCGCAGCGGCGTCGACCCCCGTCACCGTCGCCCCGAGCCGGGCCAGCGGCTCGCACAATAACCCCGCGCCGCAGCCGACATCGACCGCGCGCTTCCCCGCCAACGGGGTAAAGCTCGCCGAATCGCTGCCCCAATGCGCGTCGACCTGCCGCCTTATATAGCCCAGCCGCGGCGGGTTGAGCCGGTGGAGCATCGCCGACGAGCCCTTGGGATCCCACCAGTCGCGCGCCAATTTGCCGAAATGGGCGGCCTCCTCGGGATCGATAGTGGTTACAGACGTTACGGTTGCGCTTGCCATCGCGGCTTCCTATCAGGCGCGCCTCTCCAATCCAAAGGACTTCCGCTCCTCCGATGGCCGCGACCCCTGCCCGTATCGTGATGAAGTTCGGCGGCACGTCGATGGCCGGGATCGAGCGAATCCGCACCGTCGCCAACCGCGTCAAGCGCGAAGTGGACGCCGGCAACCAGGTCGCGGTGGTGGTGTCGGCGATGGCCGGCGAGACCGATCGGCTGGTCAATTTCTGCCGCGAGGCATCGTCGCTCTACGACCCCAAGGAATATGACGTCGTCGTCTCGGCGGGCGAGCAGGTCACCAGCGGATTGCTGGCGATCGCGCTCCAGGCGATCGGCGTGCCGGCGCGCAGCTGGCTTGGCTGGCAGCTGCCGATCCATACCAGTGACGCCCATGCCTCGGCCCGGATCGAGGAAATCGATACCGCGGCGCTCGACCGTGCGCTTACGTCGGGCGAGGTCGCCGTGATCCCGGGATTCCAGGGCGTCGCCGACAGCGCCGATGGCGAACAGGGCCGCGTCACCACGCTTGGCCGCGGCGGGTCCGACACGTCGGCGGTGGCGGTGGCGGCGGCGATGAAGGCCGACCGCTGCGACATCTACACCGATGTCGACGGCGTCTACACGACCGACCCGCGCATCGTGCCGAGGGCGCGCAAGCTCAAGAAAGTCACGTACGAGGAAATGCTCGAGCTCGCGAGCGTCGGGGCGAAAGTGCTCCAGACGCGCTCGGTCGGGCTCGCGATGAAGGAAAATGTCCGCGTCCAGGTGCTGTCGTCGTTTACCGGCGACGACGCCCCCATGGCGGATACATTGCCCGGGACGATGATCGTGGGCGAAGAGGAGATCGACGACATGGAACGCCAGCTGATCACCGGCATCGCGCACGACAAGAACGAAGCGAAGATCACGCTGACCAACGTGTCCGATACGCCGGGCTCGGTCGCGGCGATCTTCGCGCCGTTGGCCAAGGCCAATATCAACGTCGACATGATCATCCAGAACATCGCGCACCAAAGCGCGGGACGCGCGGGATCGACCGACGTCACTTTCACCGTCCCCGCGGTCGACCTGGCGCGATCGATCCAGGCGCTCAACGAGGCCAAGGAATCGATCGGCTTCGAGGAACTGGTCCACGACACGCGGGTCGCTAAGATCTCGGTGGTCGGGGTCGGCATGAAAAGCCATGCCGGTGTCGCGTCGAAGATGTTCACGACACTGGGCGAGCGCGGCATCAACATCCAGGCGATCTCGACCAGCGAGATCAAGGTCAGCGTGCTGATCCACGAGGACGAGACCGAGCTCGCGGTGCGCGTGCTGCATACTGCTTATGGGCTGGATGCCGAGGAAGCGGCGGCCTGAAGCGCGCTGAATCAGCCCTCGGAACGGCGCACGCTTGACTGTGCGGCAGCGACCTGTGTTTGTTAGGTCGACTGCAAGATCGCTTTGGGGGAGAGGCTCGTGCCTGATTCAAACACCGTGCCGGCGCCGGCCAATCCTGCTGCCCTTGGCCTTGTGGGCTTCGGTTTCACGACGATATTGCTCAGCCTCATCAACGCCGGCATGCTTCCCGCGGGCGGCGAAGGCGTGGTCGTGCCGTTGGCGCTCGCTTTTGGCGGGCTGATTCAGCTCATTGCCGGTTTGCTGGAAGTCCGGCTTGCCAACACGTTCGGAATGACGGCCTTTCTGAGCTATGGCGCCTTTTGGCTGTGGTTCGGCCTGCTGCAGATTTTCGCGCACACCAACATGATCGATATTTCGGCGGCGGGTCCGACCGGCGGCGTCGCGCTGATATTGTGGGGCGTGCTGACGCTCGGTCTCTGGGTCAGCACCTTTCGGTTGGCGCGCATCGTCTTCCTGATCTTCCTCACGCTCTGGCCCACTTTTTTCCTGCTGGGGCTTGGTGCGGCGCTGGGGCAGCCCGCGCTCGGCCATCTCGGCGGGTGGCTCGGCCTGCTCTGCGGGTCGCTGGCGATGTACGGCAGCTTTGCCTTCGTCACCAATGCGTCCTGGGGTCGACCGGTCGTGCCCGTCGGCGGCCCTATCATTCCATGACAGTCGAACCGTCCAGCGCGGGGCCCGAGGCTCACTCGCCGATAAGGTGAAGCGCGAGGTGCCGGCGATGCGGTGCCCGGCGATGCTCGAACACATAGATTCCTTGCCACGTCCCGAGCGCCAGACGACCACCGATCACCGGGATCGTCAGGCTCGTCTGGGTCAGCGCGGCACGCAGATGCGCGGGCATGTCGTCCGGACCTTCGTCGTCATGCTCATAGTCGCGCGATTCCGGAGCGATCCGGGCGAAATAACGCTCGAGATCGCGCCGCGCGGCGGGCGCGGCATTCTCCTGGATCAACAGCGATGCGGAGGTGTGACGGATGAATATCGTCAGCAGACCCGCCTCGATGCCGGCGCCATCGACCCAGCGGCAAATCGCGTCGGTACAGTCATGGAGACCCTGACCGCGAGTCTCGACCGTCAGTTCGGTGGTTTGCTGCCGCATGACGCGGGCTTGCCCCAAACCCCCGGGCAAGGCTAGGTCGGCGCATGACATCCCCTTCATCGATCGGCGCCGAGCGCCTCAAGCGGCGCATGGCGCGCGGCGTGGATTTCCTCGGCTCCGAAGTCGCCATCCTGTGCGGCGCGATGTCCTGGGTCAGCGAACGCCACCTCGTGTCGGCGATGTCGAATGCCGGCGGCTTCGGCCTGATCGCGTGCGGCGCGATGACTCCCGAGTTGCTCGACAAGGAAATTGCGGCGACCAAGACGCTCACATCCAAACCGTTTGGCGTCAATCTGATCACGATGCACCCGATGCTGTTCGACCTGATCGAGGTCTGCAACAAGCACCAGGTCAGCCACGTGGTGCTGGCGGGCGGCCTGCCGCCGACCGGCTCGCTCGATGCGATCAAGGGGAACGGCGCCAAGCTGATCTGTTTCGCGCCGGCCTTGGCGCTCGCCAAAAAGCTGATCCGCTCGGGCGTCGACGCACTCGTCGTCGAGGGTATGGAAGCCGGCGGGCATATCGGCCCGGTCTCGACCAGCGTGCTGGCGCAGGAAATCCTGCCCGAGGTCGCCGAGCAGGTGCCGGTGTTCGTCGCCGGCGGGATCGGCCGCGGCGAGGCGATCGCCGGTTATCTCGACATGGGCGCCGCCGGCGTCCAGCTCGGCACGCGTTTCGCTTGCGCCACCGAATCGATCGCGCACCCCAATTTCAAGAAAGCCTTTTTCCGCGCCAATGCCCGCGACGCCGTCGCCAGCGTCCAGATCGACCCGCGTCTGCCGGTCATCCCGGTTCGCGCGCTCAAGAATGCCGGCACCGAATTGTTCACCGCGAAACAGCTCGAAGTCGCGCAATCGCTCAACGACGGCGCAGTCGAGATGGCCGAGGCGCAATTGCAGATCGAACATTATTGGGCTGGCGCGCTGCGCCGCGCGGTGATCGACGGCGATGTCGAACATGGCAGCCTGATGGCCGGCCAGTCGGTCGGCATGGTGAGCAAGGAAGAGCCGGTCGCCGACATCATCGCGCAATTGATGGCCGAGGCCGCGCACGCGCTCGAGAAGCGCGCGGTCTAACCCCTTATTATGTCGCGGCGGACTGGCGCCGGGCATGCCAGTCGCGGCGGATGGCGAGCGTGGCAGCCGTCCACAGCGCGACCGCCGCCGCCAGCCCGGCGACGCTACCCGCGGCCGGACCGCGCAGGGTGAAACCGGCAATCGCCGCAAGGATCAGCGCGCCGCCGAGAATGTAGAACGGCTGGAAGGGTGCGGCATAAGCGATCGGCAGGAAATGCAGGCCGACGACCAGCGCCATCGCCGGCAGCAGCAGGTCGGGGCGATGCAGGTTCATGACCAGGTTGGCCGCGACGAACAGGCCAACGCCTTCCCCGATACTGCTCCACATGATGACGCGACCGCGCTCGGACGGCGCGATACCGACGCCGGGCGAGCGGAGCACATAAGCCGCTGCCAAACCGATCGCCGCGAAAACGACGAACGGAATGGCGAGCGCCGCACCGGTAACGTGGTATTGAAGCGATCAGGTCAGGGCAGCGAACACCGACCCGAAAAACCCCATGATGATGGCGCCCCAGCCGCCCATGCTTCCGCTTCCCCCAAATCCGTGACGATTGGGGGATTAGACCAGGGACGGCCGCCAGGGATAGCCCGTGGCCAGGGCAAAAGCGGCAAGGTCCGCGGCCCCAAGGTCCCTGAACGGCGGGAGCCCCTCGACCGCGAATTTCCGTAGTAGCGGATGAAACTGGGCCTCCACCTTGGGACGCGCGGCCAGGTAGCGCTTCAGCGCCTTTTCGGCGGCCTCGCCCTGGCCCTGGGACAGGAGATAGCCGAGAAGGCAGTCCGGCGGTGGCCAGTCGCGATCCGCAAGCGCTGCTATTCCCTCCATCGGACCGTCAAAGATGTCGAAGACCGGAAAGACGTTGTCGCGGATCGTTCGGACGAGATCGTCGGCGACCACGTCACGTGTCGCGGCATCGGCAAAATCCCATTCCATCCAGCCGCGCGGCTGGCAGAAGTCGCCGATCTGCGCGCCGAAGAAAGCGAGTGGAAACGACGCGTTGGGGCGGATCCATTCGCTGTCGTGATTCCGGCTCCAGGCGGTGAAGGAGCGCGAATAAACCGCTGGATGAACCCATATCGCCGCTCGATGCCCGGCGATGTTGTTACGATCGGACTGGATGTTGAACTGAAGGGTCAGGTCGCCGTGCTTGCGGGCCAGCTTGGGGCTGGAGGGGACAAGCGTGTAGCCATCGCCGGCGAGAGCATCGGCGACGAGGCGCAGGCCCGCGAGAATCGCGTCGCGCGGTTTTTCGGCAAGGGGATCGGGATTCAGTCTCGTCTGCGCTGCTGCGGCTTTTTGACGCGCAGTCGCGACAATCAGATCGGAAAGGTCGCGCGGCTCTGCCATGCGACATGGCATCGATCATCAGCCAGACGTTGGCAATATCGGTGCGAATAGGCCGACGTCGTTCAGGCGCAGGTGGTGCGCTGGTTGAGGCACAGCGCCTTGGTCCAACCGACGCCGCCCTTGACGCGGATCTTCATGAAATCGTGCGCGCAGGCGAGAAGAAGGGCCTGTTGGTCGCCCTCTTCGGATGCAAGGATTTGCGGGCTGTCGACATTCGGGGCCGAGCGGATCGGTTCGCCGTTGATCAGCCCGTCGGCGCCGAGCACGCTGCGGTGCATATAGCCCTTCCCGCGCCAGATCGTCCTGGTCGCATCCCCGACCAGATCGGCGCGATCGATCGCGAACCAGTCGCCCGCCTGGCCGACGACATGGACTTCTATCCAGTCGTCGCCCGTGCGAGGCGTGCGCAGCGTCGCGGCGATGTCCCCGCCGGGGATCTTGCGCACATTGGTACCGCTGGGGTCCGGATCGATCACGCTGGCGGTGACGTTGCAGGCCGTCGTTACCGGCGCGGCCGCCTCCAGCGATCCGGTCGGCCATAGCAACAGGGGAGCGGCGCAGAGCAGCATTCTCATCGGGCATTCTCCCAGCGGCCGGGCATCGTGGCGTTGGACGATCGCCTTCGGAGGCGATGTCCGCAACGGGCGATCCGGGGCACGGCACGCCCCGCACGAGGCGGCGGTGATATAGTCGTTCGAAGGGCGATCATATCGCCTTCACTCCCGCCAGACCCGGCCGCGAGGCGGCCAGGCGCCACAATTCCTGGAGGCATTGCCACACCCAGATCGCGCCGCAGACGATTATCGCCCAGTGGATTCCGACGTTCACCCCCTGGTTGATGTCGGCCAGCTGGTCGGCAGGGAGCGTGCCGCTCGCCGTCATCCAATGCCCCGCCTGAAAGATCACGCCCAGCAGCGCGAGGCCGCCCGCCGCGGTGCCGACCGCCAACGCCGCCTGCACCATTTTCCAGCGCGGGCGCAGCCACTGGACGACGTTGTAGACCAGCCGCGCAACCATCAGCGCGAGTACCGGCCACCACATGGCGGTCCAGATCGGATCAGGGGTCAGCACCAACCCCTTCACGTTGCCGTAATAAGCGGGAAACGGGACCAATCCGCACCACCACAGGATGAAATAGACGCCGATTGCGACCTCGAACGCCGATCCCCAGACATTGGGCTGCTTGTCCTTGACCTCGGGTAGGTCCTGGGGCCGCCATTTGGCGAGATGGTCGGCCGGGAAGCCGGTCCGTTCGAGCGCGTAGAACACCGCGGCGACCGTGCCGAAGGCGAGCATCGCCGAACTGAACAGGTTGGACACCGCGCGGCCGAGGGCATGGGCGATATCGGCATGGCCGAACACCACGCTCGACGCCGCGGTGACCGCGAAGGCGAGCGCCAGGAAGATCGCGACGATCCTCAGTGTCGCGACGAAGAACGGAAAGGCATCCGGCCCGATCAGATATTGCTGCGGCCGATAGCGCGACGCGACGACCAGCGGATGACCGACGTCCTTGATCAGCGCGGCGACCTCTTTCCTGTCGAGCGGGCGGCCGAGCGCATCCTCGCGCACTTCCTGGCGGGTCAGCAGGTCATCACGGATCTCGGCAACGATATCGTCGGCCTTGTCCGCAGGCAGGCGCCGCGCGATCGCGGCGAGATAGCGGTCGATCAGGTCCATCTCATTTGTCCTTTTCGGTAAGGCGCAGGATCGAATCGGAGATCGCATTCCATTCGTGGAGCAGCGCGGCGAGCGTGTCGGTGCCGTCGACCGAGAGGCGGTAGAAGCGCTTGGTGCGCTTGGCCTCTTCGCGCCATTCGCTGATCAACAGACCTTGCGATTCGAGCCGGCGCAGGAGCGGATAGAGCGCGCCTTCGTCGATCAGCAGCCCGGCATCCTCGAGCGACTGGCGCAATGTATAGCCATAGCGCTCCTCGCGCAGCGCCCCGAGCACGGCGAGCACCAGTGATCCCCGCCGAAGCTCGACGCGCAATTTCTCGAATGTGTCGTCATCGACCGGCATGAACTGTGCTTCACATAGTGTGTGATATACACTGTATGATACACAGTAATTGAAGAGTCAAGCGCGGCAATGCCAAGGGTATGGGAGGGCGGCGATGGAGCGCGCGATGGATAAAGAACGCGGTGGGTTGCCAGTGCTGGACTTTGCCGATGCCCAAGCATGGGAAAGATGGCTGGCGACGTACGGTGGCAAGGCCGCCGGCGTGTGGTTGAAGATCGCCAAGGCGGGCAACGCCGTGTCGAGCTTGACCAAGGCGCAGGCGATCGACGGCGCGCTATGCCATGGCTGGATCGACGGCCAGATCGACAAATATGACGAGGCCTGGTTCCTGACCCGCTTCACGCCGCGCAAGCGCACCAGCAAATGGTCGGAGAACAACCGCAAGCGCGCGGAGCAATTGATCGCGGACGGCCGCGTGGCGCCGGCGGGACTGGCCGAGATCGAGGCGGCCAGGGCCGATGGGCGATGGGACACGGCCTATGCCCCAGCCTCGACCGCGGAGGAGCCTGAGGATTTGAAGGCCGCACTGGACACGGAGCCGGCGGCGCGAGCGTTCTTCGACACGCTGACCGGGGCCAACCGCTACGCGATCCTGTACCGCGTGCAGACCGCGAAGAAGCCGGAAACGCGGGCGGCGCGGGTCGCGAAGTTCGTCGACATGTGCGCGCGCGGCGAGACGGTTCATTGAGGCGATCGGAAACGGCCGTATCCGGACTGGCCGCTTTTCGCGCACGTCTCTGGCAAGTTGAGCCCGTTGCGATTGCCATGATATTACGTTTGTCGGAAAAGGTAATATCTCATATGGTGAGCCTATGGACCTGCTCGCCTCGTTTCGCACCGCCGGCCGCCTGGCCACCTGCCGTCATTCCATGGCGCTGATCGGTTCGGTATTGCTGCTTGGCGCGGCGCCTTCCGCGCCCAATTTGCCGCAATTCGCGCACTGGATCGACGGGGCGACGGCGAACGAACCCGAGACGCAAGTCCAGACGATCGATGCCGACACATTCGTCATTCGCCAGTCGGTCGAAACCAATTTCGAGGCGCCGTTCCTCTATCTGCTGTTCGGCAAGGACCGTGCCCTGTTGATCGACACCGGCGCGGGAGGACTCAAGATCCGGCCGACCATCGACCGGATAATCGGCGAGTGGCGGGCAAAACACCGCAATCGTCCGCTCCGCCTCGTCGTCGCGCACTCGCACGGCCATGGCGATCATCATGCCGGTGACGGAGAGTTTCGTGATCGTCCCGACACCGACATCGTCGGCCTCGCCCCGGAAGACGTCGCGGCCTTCTTTCGCATCAAGAATTGGCCGAACGATATCGCCCGTTTCGATCTCGGCGGACGCACGCTCGACATCATCCCGACCCCCGGCCACCAGCCGGCGCACATCATGGTCTATGATGCGCGCACACGATTGCTGTTCTCGGGCGACATGCTCTACCCGGGAAGGCTCTACGTGCCGCGCGCCCAGTTCGGCCAGTTTCGCGCGAGCGTCGATCGGCTCGCCACTTTCGCGGCCACCCATCCAATTCGCGCGCTGCTCGGGGCGCATATCGAGATGACCAATGCGCCCGGGCAGGACTATCCGATGCAGGCCGCGGCGCACCCCCTGGAACATCCCCTCCCGCTCCCGCCGTCGGCGATCGGGGAACTCCAGCGGGCAGTTGCGACAATGGGTACGGCGCCGATGATCGATCGCCACGCCGACTTCATCGTCTACCCGCTTCCGCCACAACCCGCCCCCTGAGCCTTCTCCGATCCGGCGGGTTCAGATACGCAATCCGCACAGGGCAGCCGTGATCAGAAGCGACACGCCGCCCGCGCCCAGAAGACCGCAGGCCCATAGTCGATCCGCTGTCGACGGCCGGACGCCGTGCGCGAACAAGACAATGCGCAAGCCACAAAAAACGTGCGCGACGACGAAGAAGACGCCGAGCGCATAATGCGGCAGCAGCCTGATGTTCCACGCGTCCAGCAACAGGCCGTCCGGAGCACCCGTCGCCCAGGCCCAGTCGGTCGGGATCTTGTGAGCCCATCGCGCCGAGACGAAGGCGGAGTTGAGATGCGTGAGGATGAACGCCGCGAGATACGCGCCCGATCCGACCTGTAGCACCCCTGCGGCGTCCAGCGGACGGGCGCTCCAGCGCCACGCCAGCTTGACGCCACTTGCGACCTGGAAGAGCAGTATCGCTACGAAAACCGGCTCGACGAATCGAGAGCGGTACACGACCCGCCCCATCGCCATCACCTGCGCGTGCATGACGGGTCCGAACAACCCGAACAGATGGTTGGTCAGATGGAAGGCAACGAACAGGAGGATGGCCAAAGCGGAGATGCCGTGCGCCATACGCAAACGACCCGTCATGGCGCTCGGCCGCCGCGGTTGCCCTTTGGAACTCGCGATCGCGGCGCCGATGCCGAGGGCGAGCCACAGGATGGACCAGGTCCATAGGTCCGGAACCGGAGAATGGACCAAACTCGAAACCACGCCGGTCGATACGAACAAAGGCGGGGCCGCCAAGGCGACGAACGCGACGCGCCGTACAACCGGCAGTGCATCGCCAGATCGCCCCGCGCAGCGCCAGGCGAAGACCAGGCATGAGAGGGGCAGAGCGAAGGCGAGGATCAGCCAGATCGCCGGCACGCCACTCTGGGGCTGCGCGACGATTGCCTCGTGGAAAAGGCGCAACGTCCACGGATAGACAAGCGCCATGCCGATGGGGATCCATGGCAGCAAGCGCTTCGGCCAGCCACGCTGGCGACCGGCGTCCGCGCTTTCGACCAAGATGCAGGGTTCGGGCAATTGGATCCCCGTTGTTTGGGCGAACCTGATGGTCAGCTCGGCGCGCTCCCGACGCGGTGGCTTGCGTCGAATAGGTCAGACGCCGGTCAGGCTCAGGCGACCGAGCGTCGCAGCGCGTGATCCTCCGGATTGCGCTCCCGCACAGTGTCGATTGCCCAGGCGCCTGGGCCGGCGGCCGCGAAATAGAGGAAGATGAAGCAATAGAGGATTGCCGCAGTCCCCATGTTCGCCACCGGCCAGAATCCCATCGGGACGTGGAACCCCCAATAGGCGACCGCCATCATTCCCGACAGTAGGAAGGCAGTCGGACGGGTGAATAGCCCGACGATGAGCAGCAGGCTGCCGACGAACTCGAGCAGGCCGGCCGCGAACAGCCAGGGCGCCATCTCGGGCGGTGGCGCAGGCATCGGCAATGCCGGCCATTGAAAGAGGTGGTATACCCCCGCCTCCAGGAACAGGAGTGCGGCGACGATCCGCAGGATCGCCAAAAAATATGCCGAACGGGCAGCCAGAACCTTCATTATCCATCCTCCTTCTCTGCGTGCGACCAACTCATTCCGCTCGACCGCGGCATATCCCGTCCGCCGGAGTCGACACGCGTCCACCGTGGTGCTCCATGACTGGAGCCCGCATCAGCGGCCCCGTTATTGATTTATTACGGTACGACGTATATTACGGTGCGACGTAACAGTTTGAGGGCATCATGTCAAAGCAGCACGAGGATAAGGTTCGTTCGGAATTGATTCCCGCCGACTTGGCCGCCGCCCTGAATGCGCATAGCGAGGCTGTGGTGCTGTTCCATTCCTCGGTGGCCCAGAGCATGGGTCTCGACCCGTCAGCCTATAAGGCTCTGTTTCTGTTGAGCCGCCTGGGCCCGCTCAGCGCAGGAGAGATTGCGAGGGAAACCGGACTGGCAACCGCGTCGGTGACCGACCTGATCGATCGACTCGTCGCGAAGGGCTATGTCAGCAGAGGGCCCCACGCCACCGATCGGCGGCGGATCGTCGTGACGCTGAACCAAGCTTCGGTGACAAGCTCGCGTCGCGGCTTCGGCGTACCGAACCCTTCTTTGGCCGAACTCTGCGAGCGCTACGATGGCGAGCAACTGGAGCTTATCGCAGACTTCCTCAAGCGGAACGCGCAAAGACTAAGGGACGACCTCGCTGACACCGTCGCTTAGGGCCCGGCCGCTGTCACATGCGATCCGTTCAACTCGTCCGGAGACTGAATTGCTGGATTATGGTGCGGGCTATGATGACACCTGCAAAATCCCCGAAAAAAGCAGCCGGTGTAAAGGCATTTTGCCCACATCAACGGAATCCCGACTCAGGAGCATCTATCATCGCCACCTTGAAGCGAACCATCACCACGAGCGCGCTGGCTGTGCTGACGCTCGCCGCAGGGCCCGACCGAGCGCCTTGGGCGGATACGCCGGTCGCCCGGCTGGAAGCGCTGGCCGAACTCCAGACGTTGAACGCCGACCTGTTGAGCCATGACAGCGCGACGCTGACGCTCGACCGCTGGTGCGCGCGCCACCATCTCGCCGATGGTGCCAAGATCGTCGCGGATCGCGTCCGCGGTCAGGACAAGCCGCCGCCCGCTGCGATCCGCGAACAGCTGCATGCCGGCGCCGACCAGCCGATCGCCTATCGCCGAGTGCGATTGCGCTGCGGCGAGCACGTTCTGTCCGAGGCCGACAATTGGTACGTGCCGTCGCGCCTCACGCCCGACATGAACCGGGCGCTCGAAACCAGCGATACGGCGTTCGGTCGCGTCGTTCAGCCGCTTCGGTTCCAGCGCCACACGGTCTCGGCCAAACTGCTCTGGTCGCCGCTGCCCGAGGGTTGGGATGACGGAGGCGCGCCCTTACCGCGCGCCCATCCCAATGCTTCCTTGCCGATCCCCGATAAGGTGATCGAGGATCAGGCCCTGCTGACGCGCGCCGATGGCGAGCCGTTCAGCTATGTGGTCGAGACCTATACCGGCGCTGTGCTCGACTTTCCGCCGTCGTTCGTCCCGTCCTAGCTTAGATTCACCTCAACGGGGTTGGCCGGGCGTCATTCCATAAATGGCGAGAAAGGCCTCGACCGAGGCGTCGGCATGCCGCTCCAGCTCGGTCCTCGACCGGGGATGACGATTGCCGGTGAACATCGCTTCGTTCATCGGAATCCAGAGCAGCATCCCGAAGAAATGACTGGCCGCGAGATCGGGGTCGCCGGCGCGCATAAGGCCTTGCGCCGACAGGGTTCGAAAGCACGATGCCATCGTGCCGAGCATTCGCTCGAAGCCCTTCTCGTACCAATCGCGGCCAAGGCTCGGCATCCGATCGGCATTGGCGATAATCAGGCGCCGGAGTTTCACCAACTCGTCGTCCAGCAATGTCGTCACCACGAGCCTGCCGAGCTCGGCAAGGCCGCCCTGCCGGAATTTGGTGTCGGACAGCAAGGTCGTCACCGACTCGACGATGTCGTTCGCCCCGGCCGCGGTCGAGCGGACAACCTCTCCGAACAATGTCTCCTTGTCGGTGAAGTGCTTGTAGATCGTCTGTTTGGAGACGGCCGCCCTGGTGGCGATCTCCTCCATGCTGGTGCCGTCATAGCCTTTGCTGATGAAGGTGGCCGTCGCCGCCAGGATGATGTCGCGCTCCTTGCGTTCGGATCTCGTCTCGCCGTCAATTTTCATAGGCCCTCGTCAATGCGGTACTAGACAGTACTGAAACTCAATGCTAGCTCGCGTTCGGTACTAGTCGGTCTAGTACTGGAACGCGAGCTGGCAACGGAGCAGACCATGCCCAAAATGATTTTCGTAAACCTCCCCGTGCGCGATCTGGCGGCCTCGACCGCCTTTTACGTCGCGCTGGGTGGTACGGTTAACCCACAGTTTTCCGGTGAAACTTCGACGTCCCTCATGTTCTCGGACACGATCTTCGTCATGCTTCTCACCCATGCGCATTATGGCGAATTCACCAAGCGTCCGATCGCCGACGCGCATGCTTCCAGCCCCTTGCTGCTCGCGCTGTCGGCCGACAGTCGGGATGAGGTGGATGCGCTCGTCGATCGCGCCGTGGCAGCGGGCGGCACCGCCGATCCCAATCCCGCGCAGGACCTGGGCTTCATGTATAACCGTCATGTCGAGGATCTCGACGGTTACGTCTGGGAGATCATGTGGATGGACCCGTCGGCGACTGGCGGCGCTTCGGAGGCCGAATAAGAGTATCGATTGTCCAGTTGCGGCGCCTGTTTGCCCAGGGGTGGAAATCGCACGGTCGGTGCGCCACCATGCACGCTCGATCCAGTTTGATTGGGTGCATTGGTAAACGCTCGCCGCAGCCCGGCGTCTGCGCGAAGGAGACCAGGGATGGCGTGGACGCATCGGCTGGCCGGTAAGGCCGCGCGCATCGTGTGGTGGGTCACCAGGCCGAGGACGGTCGGGGTTCGTGCCATCCTGCTCGATCGGGACGGCCGCATCGCGCTGGTCCGCCACACCTATATGGATCACTGGTATCTGCCCGGCGGCGGCGTGAAAAAGGGCGAGAGTATCGACGCCGCTTTATTCCGCGAGATGGCGGAAGAAGTGGGCGTGACCGACGCCAGGATCGAGCGCGTCCTGGGCGTCTATCATAGCCGGCGCGAGGGCAAGGACGACCATATCGTCATTTTCGTCGCGCATGCCGGCCCCGATGCGAGCGCCGAATTGCGCCGCACCGACCTCGCCGAAATAGCGGAAGCCGGCTGGTTCGCGCCGGAGGAGCTGCCCGCGTCACTGCCCCCCGCCACCGCTCGCCGGATTGCCGAATATCGGCAAGGCGTCACGGGGTACGGCGCCTGGTAAGCTGCGGCGTGTCCGCCAGGAACACGACGCGACAGGCACTGCTCGAAACTAGGTGCAGACTATCGTTAGCTCTCGAACCCATGAACGGCCGCTATCGGCATGTGACCGAGCGGCGAAAACTGGGTGGTTAGGCGAATATATGCTTTCGGCTGCGGGGCGTCCGTGACCGACGTTGGATCAGCATGTTTTGTCCCCTATGATCGGGCTAAGCATAGAGGGCCTTATGTTCACGAGAGCGACAGTGCTGACACTGATTTCCCTTGGAACTGTCGCAGCCCGAGCCGACACGCTCGACAAACCCGTCATCGGCCCAAAATTGATCTGCTTCAAATACAGCACATTCTCCCTTCGCGAGGGCGAGAGCATCGGGGAAATGTCAGGATCGCCGGAAGGAATGTCGGTAACCGTCACCAGCCCGTCAGGTAACTTCTCGATTGGTGAGAGCGAGATATTCGCGCCAGCAAAAGGGCTGAAGCGCTTAGTCTTCTCCAACGGGAGCATGTCAGTTTACCGAGTTTCGAGAGGCGGCGGCCGTTACGCCATCTATGGTCCGACCAGCTTCTCGAACGGCAAGTACCGTCTCGTGATATGGCTGACGGGCGAGAACCTGAGGGGGCGGAAGAGCGATGAAGGAGTATATAGTCGCTTTGAAATTCGCGATCCCTCAGGGCTAAAGTGCGAGCACACATTTACGTATTCCTGGGATTTTTTGTCGGAGTAGAAATGACCGATCTTGGGCAGCTCTTTAGGTCTCCTAGAGTCCACTAATGGGTCGCTTGCCGACAGTCAGCTTTCTATGAGTCTCCGGCCCGACCGGAAAGCAGCGACGGCCCAAGCAGCGTCAACAGCTTGACGTCGATCGCCACACCCGCGGCGCGGCGTTCGGCGATGAAGTCGGCTATCGTCACCAGGGGCACGCGGTGAACGGTGATGTTCTCGTCCGCCGTCCCGCCACCCGCACTCACCCGCGTCAGCCCTTCGGCGCGGACCAAGGTGAAGCACTCGCTGACCATGCCGGGTGAGGCGTAGAAGGTCCCCAACGAGGTGCATGTCGCGGGGCGATAGCCGGTTTCTTCCTCCAGCTCGCGCGCGGCGGACATTTCGACTGTCTCGCCTTCGTCCTCGTCGCCGACCAGTCCGGCGGGCAGTTCAAGGCACGCGCGCCCCAGCGGCACGCGATATTGCTCGACCAATATCACGTGGCCCCTACCATTTTCATCGGCGTCTATCGCGATGACCACTGCGGCCTGGATGCCGCCGACGCGCCCGACATATTCCCAGCGGCCGCGTTTCTTCATTTCGAGAAAACGGCCTTTCCAGACGGTCTCCTCGGGCAGCTCCGCGTCGGTGACGCTCACAGTTCGATCAGCCGGTCGGGGAGTTCGTTCACATCGCTTTCCGTCTTGGGGAAATGCTCGGCGACGATGGCGCCGATCGCGGTCACCGCGGCGGCCATGCCATCGCCGGGATGCCCGGCGCGCACCCGGTCGATCAGCGCGGCCATCGCCGCGCCCCAGCGTTCGGGCGGGACCTTGGCATGGATCGCTTCGTCGGCGACGATCTCGGCCAGCCGCTCGTCGAGCGAGAGGTAGAGCAATACGCCGATCCGCGCGGCGGTGCGGCGTTCGGCGCCGACCTTGAAATACTGGATCGCGCGCCGCCGCACGCGGCGCGACCGCACCGCCTTGGGCGTCAGCGCCAGCCGTAGCGGCGACCAATAGAGCGCGCCACGCACCAGCAGGAACACGATCGCCTCGACCACCATCAGCGCGAAGAACGACCGACCCAGATTGACCCCGCCCTGCCAGCCATTCTGGAACCAGGCGATCTTGTCCTCGATCGCGGTGGGATTGAGTGCGGCGATCCCCGCCACCAACAGCATCGCGACGATGCCGAGGTTGAGGCCGATATCGTGATAGGGGTCCGATCGCGGCGCCACGATCGTGACGATCTCGGCGTCGGTGCCGGCTTCGGCCGCGATGACCGCCTGGGTCACCTGCTCGCGTTCGGCCGGGGTCAGGATCGGTCCGCGCATCACCAGCTCCCCGACGCGCCGCCGCCGCCGAACGACCCACCGCCGCCCGAAAAGCCGCCGCCACCGCCGCCCCAGTCGCTGCCGCCGCTGCTCCAGCCGCTCGACGACGATCCGCTGCCCCAGCCGCCGCCCAAGCCCGGCCCCCACAGCACCACCGGCCCGCGTCCGCCGCGATATTTCCGGCCGCGCGCGCCGCGAAAGATGATCGGCAGCACGAAGAACAGGACGATGACGATCCAGAAGATCGCGATGAAGCCATCCGATGACGAGCCCGACGACCGCACCGCCTGCGGTGCCGCGGCCGCGGCCTTGACCCGCGCCTCGGCGGCTTCGGGCGGCGCCTTCATCTGCTCGGCGATCGCCTGCGCCCCAGCAATTATACCGCCCGCCATGTCGCCGGCGCGAAACTTGGGCAGGATCTGCTGGTCGATGATCGTTTGCGACAAGGCGTCGGTCATGATCGGCTCGAGGCCATAGCCGACCTCGATCCGCACTTTGCGCTCATTGGGCGCGACGATCAGGATGATGCCGTTATTGGCGTCCTTTTGCCCGATCTTCCATTCGCGGCCGAGCTTGTAGCCGTAATCCTCGATCGGATAACCTTGCAGATCGGGGATCGTCGCCACCACGAACTGGCGCTGCGCGACATTACCGACATCGGTCGACAGCGCCTCGAGCTGCTGCTTCTGCGCGGGGCTGAGCAGGTTGGCGGCGTCCACCACCCGGCCCGACAGCGGCGGAAAGGTCTGCGCGGCGGCGAGCTGGGGCACGATCAGCAGCGCCAGAACCAGCAGCAAGGCGCGGAGCGTCTTCATCCGGACTCTCCCGGCAGCGGATGCGCAATGATCACGCCGCTCAGTTCGTGTTGCCGAAATCGACCGTCGGGTTGGTCTCGGCGCCTGGCTGCGCCTGGAACGGGACCATCGGCTTGGCGCCGTAGAAGATCTTGGCGCCGACCGCGTCGGGGAAGGTGCGGATGCGCGTGTTATACGCCTGGACCGCGGTGTTATAGTCGCGGATCGCGATCGTGATGCGGTTGTTGCTGCCCTCGATCTCGGTAATCAGCGAACGGAAATTCTCCTGACTCTTGAGGTCGGGATAGGCCTCGACCGTCGCCAGCAAGCGGCCGAGCGAGGAACCCAATTGGTTCTGCGCGGCCTGGAAGCTCGCGACCTTGGCCGGATCGGTCAGGTCGGTGGCATTGACCTGGACGCGCGTCGCATTGGCCCGCGCGTTGATCACGTCGGTCAGGATCTTGCCTTCGGATGCGGCGCTGCCCTTCACCGATGCCACCACATTGGGAATGGTGTCGGCGCGGCGCTGATAGGCGGCCTGGACATCGGCCCAGCGCGCCTTGGCATTTTCCTCGGCGGTGGGGACGGAGTTGATCCCGCAAGCCGACAGCATTGCCATGGCGGCCAGCACGATCATCGCACGAAACTTCATCGAGATATCCTCCAGTGCCCCTTGCGTGGCGCAATGTAGTGACGCCCGGCGCCGTCGTGAAGCGGATTCGGTTGCGCGAGCGCAACGGCTGCCGCTTGCATCCATGCGAACCGGCCTTAGGCTGTGCCGGGCTGATACAGCGAAAGGGGCTTGATCATGTTCAAGGAATTCAAGGCGTTCATCGCCCGCGGCAATGTGCTCGATCTGGCGGTCGCGGTGATCATCGGCGCGGCATTCGGCAAGATCGTCACCTCGCTGACCGACGACCTCATCATGCCGCTCATCGGCAAAATATTCGGCGGGCTCGACTTCTCGAGCCATTTCATCATCCTGTCGCCCGAAAAGGTGCCGCCGGCGTTGGCCGGCTCGACCGACTACGCCGCGCTCAAAAAGGCTGGCGTCGCCTTGTTCGGCTATGGCGAGTTCGTCACCGCCGCGGTCAATTTCCTGATCGTCGCGTTCATCATCTTCCTGCTGGTCCGCGCGGTGAACCGCGTCGCGCCCAAGCCAGAGGAAGCCGCGCCGGCGGATCCCGCCGATGTCGTGCTGCTGCGCGAGATCCGCGACGAATTGCGCGCGCGCAAGGGGGCTTAGACCTTAAACTCCCCTCCCGCAGGCGGGAGGGGCTGGGGGAGGGCGTGTCGGGGGGCAGTGAATAAGCCCTCCCCTAACCCCTCCCGCAGGCGGGAGGGGAACTCGCCCGTTCAAGCCGCCGCGAGATCCTCGCTGGCCGCATCGGCCAGGCTGGTACCGTCGAGGATACGCGCAGTCTCGTCGCGGACGCGCGCCATGGCATGGCGGATCGCGCAGGCGGATTCGTCCTTGCAATCGGCGCAGCGGCGATAGGCGGTGCGGCTGACGCACGGGACGAGCGCGAGCGGTCCCTCGATCACGCGGATGATCTCCCCCAGCGAGATCAGATGGGTCGGGCGCGACAGGCAGTAGCCGCCGGTCTTGCCGCGATGGCTGTGGAGGAATCCTGCCTCGCGCAGATCGGCCAGGATCAGTTCGAGGAACTTGCGCGGGACGTTGGCATGTTCGGCGATCCGGTTCATCGGGATCGGGGGGCCGCCAGCAGGCGCCTCAGCCAGATAGAGCATCGCGCGAAGCGCGTAACGGGAACGCTGCGTCAACATAATAGGTAACCTTATTACCTGATAATGTGGCGACCGAAAGGCGAAACCCTCGCAAAACTGGCGAAAATGCACGTTTTTTGGTGGTTTTGGCGGTGGTGGGCGTTCGTCGGCGTTCAACATCCGCACGAGCGGATCGACGGCACCACTTTCCTTTAAGCGCACAGTCCCTATATTGAGCGTGCCGGTTCGCCGGCTATGGCGATAAATGATGGCGTGCAATAGACGCAGCGGACCCGGGGGCAGTACCCGGCGGCTCCACCAGAAATGGTGGTGGATCTGGACACCGTTTCTGACGGGGCCGAACCAGGATCGACGTGTGTTGAAAAGCGCCGACGTTCGCTCAGAACGGGCCACTGTGACGGCTCATTACACAAGTGCCAACGATAACGAAGCACTCGCTATTGCGGCGTAACCCCAAGGCCTAACGGCTTAAGGTTATTCTAAAATGCGCGGTTGGACCGCACCGGGCAACAGAAGCGGATTCCAGCGGTACGGGGAGCACCGGGCAACAGAAGCTCCCCACTAACCCCCTATTTCTCCGACATCGCCTTCTGGAACTGCGCCAAGGTGCACAGTCCGGCGACGCCCCGCGCGCTGCATCCGGCGATCGGCAGTATTTGGCGATAGCCCGGCGCGGCCCCGGCGCGGAGCTGATCGAGCGTCTGGGCCCGGTAATAGGCACGGACATAAGCGTTACCGCCAGCGTCCTTCAGCCGCTCCAGGATGATCGCTCCGCCCGGCGCGGGATCGTCGGCGGCGAAACCCGGCACGCGCCAATGCAGGCCCAGCATCCCGCCGAGATTGGCGACATTGGTGTCGTGGCCGGAAATCATCAGCAGCTTCGGGCCCTCGCCTGCCATTGCCCGCAGGACCGGCGAGGTCAGCCCGGCCATGTTGGCTGCGGCGATCGGCCGGGGTCGCGCCAGGATGGCGAATTCGAGCGCGTGGAACTCGGACAGAGCCGTGATGTCCGCCGCCGTCGCGCGGCCCCAGCCGACCTCGCGCATTGGCTTGCCGTCGGCATATTCGAGCAACAGGATCTGCGCAGCCGTCGAGGCGCGATCGAGCGCACCGGTCAGATCGGGACGCCTGTTCGACGCGGCGGGCGCGATCGCGCTTTTCTCCACCCCGACTCCGCAGACCGGCTTCTTCGCGCACAGGATCGCGTCGAGCCGGTTAAGCAGCGGCCGCATCCGCGCCTCGACCGCGGCGATCCCGCCCGGCCCGATCGCCTTGGCCATGGCCGCGTTGGCGGCAGGCGCGTCGACTGTGCCCAGGCCCTGCTCGATCGCCGAAAAACGTGCATCGTCGGCACCCTGTGGCTGATGGTCGATCGCCAAGGTGCAGCCCGGCGCCAGCGTGCCGGCATAGGCCTGGCCAGTGGCAATCGTCCGCTGGTCGCTGTCGGCGATCATCGCGGCATCGGGACAGCCGCGCGCGAACAATCCGGCGCGCATGTAGAAAGCGCGGTCGGCGGCGCCGATCGCCGCGACGGCCTGCGCGCCATGCTGGGTCAGCCAGCCCGGATTGACCGACCAGCCCGGCCAGGCATCGGCGGCATATTTTGCGGGCATGGCGGGGTTCTTGGTCGGCGGGCGGACGCCGTGGCGCATCATCACCACGACGCGGTCGATCGTCAGCGCACCCGCCGTCGGCTGCGCGGGCGCCGACGCGCCGAGGGCGAACCCCAAGCCGAGCAGCGCCGCCGCTCCGACCATCCACCGTCCCGCCATGTCGCTTCTCCCGCTGTCGCCGGCTGCTTGCCGGGGGAATGTTACAGATTCGAGAGAGGTAGCGCATTATTCCGCAGCCGACTCCGGTCCGCACCATACCCATTGTTCGATTGCGCCCGCCGAGCTAGGTTCGGCCGAACGGAATCGGAGAGGCTGACATGGCGACATTGGCACAAGTCGAGGATACCGGCATGGCCCCGGGCGAATGGGAAGCGCGGGTCGACCTCGCCGCCGCCTATCGGCTGGTCGCGCTGTACGGCTGGGACGACCTCATCTTCACCCATCTCTCGGCACGCGTGCCGGGGCCGGAACATCATTTCCTGATCAACCCCTATGACATGATGTTCGAGGAGATCACGGCGTCGAGCCTGGTCAAGATCGATGTCGAAGGCAATCCGGTCGGCAAGTCCGAACACCCGGTCAATCCGGCGGGCTTCACCATCCATTCGGCGATCCACATGGCGCGCGACGATGCGGCAGCGGTGATGCATCTGCACACTCCGCACGGCCAGGCGGTGTCGGCGATGGAATTCGGCCTGTTGCCGCACACCCAGACGGCGATGATCGCCAAGCACAATGTCGCATACCATGACTATGAAGGCATCGCGACCGACCTCGACGAGCGCGAACGACTGGTCCAGGATCTGGGCGACAAGCATGCGATGATCCTGCGCAATCACGGCACGCTCGCCGTGGGCAAGACCGTTGGCGATTGCTTCCTGCGGCTCTATTTCCTCGAACGCGCGTGCCAGGCGCAGGTGATGATGCTTTCGGCGGGCTATGATCATCTCTACAACCCGCCCCAAGGCACCGAGGACAAGGTCAAGGGTCAGACTCCGCCGGCAGGCATGGCGATGGCGGCCGAACGTCTCGCCTGGCCGGCATTGCTGAGGAAGCTCGACCGGATCGACCCGGGCTTCCGCGACTGATCGCAACCGCGCTTGCCTCGGCGCCGTCGATCGGCGCAGACGGGACGCGTGCCGATCCGCTGGACCGACTATCGACTGATCGCAGCCTTGCTGCTGGCGATGGCGCTCGCCTGCGCGGCGCAGGCCTATGCCTATGCGCCCGGGCTGATGACCTGGGATTCGATCCGCCAATATGGCCAGGCGCTGAGCGGCGATTTCGACGACTGGCATCCGCCGGCGATGGAGTGGCTGTGGCGGCGGCTGTTGCCGATCGCCCACGGACCCGCGCCGATGCTGGCGATCCAGTTAAGCCTCTATTGGGCGGCGTTTGTCGGCCTGGTCGTCTGGGCGGTTCGCGCGGGCCGGCGGCGGCTCGCTGCTGCGTTCGCGATCGCCTCGGTCCTGCCGCTTCCCGTCGTGCTGATGGCGGAGATCATCAAGGACAGCTTGATGGCCGCGCTGTTGCTCGCCGCCAGCGCTATCCTGGTCGCGATCCCGACGCGCGGGCGGCCCATCACCCGCGCGATCGCGCTGATCCTGATCGTCTGCGCGGCGACGCTGCGCTTCAACGCACTCCCCGCCTGCCTGCCGCTGGCGATCGCGCTGCTGCCCGCGCCGTGGCGTGCGACGCGGGTGCGGTTCGGTGCCGCGCTATTGATCTGGGCCACCGTGATCGCCGCCGCGCTGCCGCTCGCCAATCGCGCGGTCGGCGCCAAGCCCAGTGGCGTCGGGCTATCGCTGGTCATCTTCGATCTCGGCGGCATCACTCGGTTTAGCGGGGTCGACGCCTTTCCCGCGGACGACGATGTCGACGATCCGGTCGCGGTCAATCGCCATTGCTACAAACCCGAGCGCTGGGATTCCTATAGCTGGTGGGTGCCCGATCCCTGCCCGCTCGGCTTCGACGCGATGGACGATGTGTTCAAGCAGAGCGGAGAGAGTCCATATCGTCATTGGCTCGGCGCCGTGCTGACGCATCCGGTTGCTTATGCCGAGCATCGCCTGACGCATCTCAACATCAACATCCGCTTCCTCGTCCATGACGAGGTCGAACGCCCGGTCATGGGTCAGATCCCGCCCAACGACTGGGGTTTCCGGCTCACGCCCAACCCGCTGCTGACCTGGTTCGATCGCGGCGCGCGCTGGTCGGCGCATACGCCGTTGGGCTGGCCGGTCTGGTGGATGGCGTTGGCGCTCGGCCTGCTTGTCGTCGCGCCCGGCTTGCCGTCGCGGCGACTGGTCATCCCGCTGGCGCTATCCGGCTTGCTCTACGGGCTAGGCTATCTGCCGGCGAGCGTGGCGTGCGAGCTGCGCTATCACCTCTGGACGATGCTCGCGGCGTTGATCGCCACGCTGATCGCCGGCGCGGATATGGCGGGCGGCGCGTGGCCGAGCCGCAACCGCCTGCTCTTCGCTACCGCGCCGCTCGCATTTGTCACGATCCTGTGCGTGGTCTGGCGGTTGACCTGAGCCGCCAATTTCCTCTCCCTCTGGGAGAGGAAGGGGCCCGCTCGGCGAAGCCGAGTGGGAAGGTGAGGGCAGGTAAAGACTGCAGCCCTGCCCTCACCCTTCCGCCGCCTGCGGCGGCTCCCTCCCTCTCCCAACGGGAGAGGGATTTTAGTCCCTCAGTCCGCCGCGGCGAAATGGGCCATCTGGTCGGCATGGGCCTTGGCGAAGGCCGGCCGCGCGGTGGCGCGCGCGACATAGGCGCGGCAGGCTGGGTATTCCGCCAGCCCGTCGAACCGGTCGACCAGCCGTAACACATCGGACATCAGGATGTCGGCGATCGAGAAGGTCCCGACCAGCCAGTCGTTTTCGCCCAGCACGATTTCCATATGCTTGAGCCGGGCCTCCAGGAAGTCGTCGAAAAACTTCTTGATCGGATTCTCGCCGGCATCGCCCGAGAACATGAAGAAGGACCAGGGTTGGCTCGCGGCCTCGACCGAGGCGAGCGACGCGAACAGCCATTCCTTGGTGTCGCTTTGCCCCTGAACGTCGGTCGGCATCAATGTGTCGCTCAATTCGCCGAGATGAAGCAGGATGGCGCCACTCTCGAAGATCGACAGGTCGCCATCGGTCAGCCACGGTACCTGGCCGAACGGCTGATGCGCGAAATGCTCGGGCCCGCGATCTTTGAACGGCACGCTCGCGACGCGATAGGGCAGACCGGCTTCTTCCAGCGCCCAGCGCACGCGCAAATCGCGGACAAAGCCGCGCGGCGGCTCCGGAACCCAGTCATACGTGAAGAGGGTCAGGTCGCCCATCTCATCACACTCCAAGGAAGAGGGGTAATTTGTCGAGCAGGCCGCTCCAGCCTTGCTCGTGGCTTTGGCGTTCGGCTTCGTCGGGAAGATGCTCGTGACGCAAGGTCAGTTCGGTGCCACCATCGATCGGCTTGAGCAGGAAGGTGACCAATGATTCGCGCTCGCCGGGCAGATCCCAGGTGAAGGTCAGCTTTTGCTCGGGGATCACTTCCCGGTAGATTCCGGTCGGATTGTGCTCGTCGCCGTTGAGCAAGCGGAAGACCACGCTGAACCGGCCGCCGGGGCGGACATCGACGTCGGCACGCAGCGTCGGCCCGCCATCGGGGCCCCACCATTGGATCATCTGATCGGGCTTGGTGATCGCCGCCCACACCTTGGCCGGCGACGCCTTGATGCGGCGGACGATGGTCACGCTCGGGAGACTGCTCGTCATTCGCCGTCCTTTTCGACGAACGCCACGAGCCGATCGAGGCTGACCGTCCAGAGACGTTCATAGCGTTGGAGCCATTCCATCGCCTCCTGCATCGGCGCGACCGACAGATTGACCGACACAATGCGCCCGGTCTTGGCGCGGGTGATCAGCCCCGCGTCGGACAGCACGTCGAGATGCTTCATCATCCCGGGAAGCTTGAGCGACAGGGGCCGGGCGAGCTCACTCACCGACAGGCCGGGCTCGTCCTTCAGCCGCAACAGGATATGCCGCCGCGTCGGATCGGCGAGCGCGGAAAAGGTGCGATCGATCGCGGAAGACTGATACTTCACCATGTAGCGAAGTATTGCCCATGCCGTGAGCGGCGTCAATCCTCAGTTCTCAGCGGCAACACATGGAATGACCGGCATTGGCGGTTTTCTTCCAGTCAGCTTTAGGGATAAGCCCGTGGAGTAAGACGTGGTGTGGGGAACCCAATGAGCCGCAAGGCACGAACTACTTCGCTCCCTCCCCCCTTTCTGAAACGAGTTTGGCTGCCTGGGGATGCAGTGAAGATGGAGTCGGATTGGGATAGCTATCCCTTGTCGCTCCCGATCATCCACAGTGGGGGCTTTGACATCACGTTCGAGAAGCCTGTCACCATCATCGTGGGTGAAAACGGCTCCGGCAAATCGACTCTATTGGAAGCGATCGCCACCATGGCCGGTTTCAGCGATAGCGGAGGCGCACAAGGCATGCGCGCCGTCGAACAATCGCCTGCCTCGGGCGAAGACGCTGCCCGCCTGGGACAGCTTCTAAAGGCGGCATGGCTGCCACAAGTGAGGCGTGGTTGGTTTTTCAGAGCAGAAACTTTCTTTTCAGTCGCACGGTATCTCGATGAAGTGGGTTCAACGCGCGCCGGCTACCTCCGCGCATCCCATGGCGAAGGATTTCTCAGCTTCTTCCAAGAGCGTTTGGCTGAACAAGGGCTTTTCATCTTGGACGAGCCGGAGTCCGCCTTATCCCCGGCGAAGCAGTTTGAATTTCTCAAACTGCTTCGTTCCATGCAGCACGCCAACAACTGCCAGGTCATTATGGCGACGCACTCCCCCATCCTGATGGCGTTACCTGACGCAGCCCTCTGGCAGCTCGAAAGGTTCGGTCTTCGCGCCACGACTCTCGAAGAGACTGCACATTTTCGGCTCTACCGTGAATTCGTACTCTACCCCCACGATACCGTGGAAATGATGATCGACTAGGTTTCTGCGGGAAAGACTTTGCCGCACGACAGCTCTCGAGCACCGTCCGATCGGTCCTAGTTGTCTGCAATGAGGCATTAGCCGCTATTCATGACGGCCGATTAAAATCACTCCGGCCCAAATGGCAAAGCGGCCCGGGAATTGCTCCCGAGCCGCTTCATCCTCCCCGGCTTTCCCGGTGTTATGCCTTTGGTCGTCCTATCGCCTTTGCGGAAAAGCGGTAGCCGCTTTTCCGCGAAAAGCTCAGTCGTCGTTGCGCTCGGTCAGGAACGCCGGCGCGAATTCGGGTTCGGGGCCTTCGTCCTTGCCGCCTTCGCTGCGCTCGCGGCGCGGGCCGCGGTCGCCGCCACGATCGGGGCCGCGGTCGCGACGCGGGCCGCGATCGCCGCCGTCACGGCGCGGACCACGGTCACCGCCACGATCGCCGCCGCCGCTGCGCGGACCGCGGTCACGGCCGCCTTCGCGCGGCTCGCGCGGGGGGCGCGTGTCTTCCAGCTCGGCGCCGGTTTCCTGATCGACGACGCGCATCGACAGGCGGACCTTGCCGCGCGGATCGATCTCGAGGACCTTGACCTTGACTTCCTGGCCCTCGGAAACGACGTCGCCCGGCTTCTCGACCCGCTCGTTCTTCATTTCCGACACGTGGACGAGACCGTCCTTGCCGCCCATGAAGTTCACGAACGCGCCGAAGTCGACGATGTTGACGACCTTGCCGTTATAGACCTTGCCGACCTCGGGCTCCTCGACGATGCCCTTGATCCAGTTGATCGCGGCTTCGATCTGGCTGACGTCGGACGACGACACCTTGATCACGCCTTCGTCGTCGATGTCGACCTTGGCGCCGGTGGTGGCGACGATCTCACGGATGACCTTGCCGCCCGTGCCGATGACGTCACGGATCTTGGTCTTGTCGATCGTGAAGGTCTCGATCCGCGGCGCGTGCGCCGACAGTTCCGAGCGGGTGTGGTCGAGCGCCTTGGCCATTTCGCCCAGGATGTGCGCGCGGCCTTCATTGGCCTGCGCCAGCGCGACCTTCATGATCTCCTCGGTGATGCCGGCGATCTTGATGTCCATCTGAAGGCTGGTGATGCCTTCCGAGGTACCGGCCACCTTGAAGTCCATGTCGCCGAGGTGATCCTCGTCGCCCAGGATGTCCGACAGGACCGCGAAGTCCTTGCCTTCCAGGATCAGGCCCATCGCAATGCCCGACACCGGACGCTTGATCGGCACGCCGGCGTCCATCAGGCTGAGCGAGCCGCCGCACACCGTCGCCATCGACGACGAGCCGTTCGACTCGGTGATGTCGCTGGTGACGCGGATCGTGTAGGGGAACTCTTCCTTCGACGGCAGCACCGCGTGCAGCGCGCGCCAGGCGAGCTTGCCATGGCCGATGTCGCGGCGGCTGGGCGCCCCGAAACGACCGACTTCGCCGACCGAATAAGGCGGGAAGTTATAGTGCAGCATGAAGTGCTGGTAGCTCAGGCCACCCAGCCCATCGATCATCTGCTCGGCGTCCTTGGTGCCCAGGGTCGTCGTCGCGATGGTCTGCGTCTCGCCACGCGTGAACAAGGCCGAACCGTGCGCGCGCGGCAGGAAGTGGACTTCCGCCTCGATCGGACGGACCGTCTTGGTGTCGCGGCCGTCGATGCGGCGGCCAGTCTTGAGGATCGCGCCGCGGACGATTTCCGCCTCGAGCTTCTTGACCAGCTTCATCGCGACCATCTGCTCTTGCGGCGCCTTGTCGGCCATCGCGGCCTTGGCGGCGGCGCGGGCTTCGTTGAGCGCGTTCGAGCGGGCCGACTTGTCGACCAGCTTGTAGGCCGCGTCGATGTCCTTGCCGATCAGCTTCTTCAGCTCGGCCTTGATCGCCGAATTGTCGTCGCCGGTCTTGAGCTCCCAAGGCTCCTTGGCCGACTGCTCGGCCAGCTTGATGATCGCCTTGATGACGTCCTGCGACGCACGGTGCGCGAACATCACCGCGCCCAGCATGACTTCTTCCGACAGCTCCTTGGCTTCGGATTCGACCATCATCACCGCGTCGTGGGTAGCGGCGACGACCAGGTCGAGCTCGCCTTCGAGCACTTCGGCGTCCGACGGGTTGAGCTGATACTCGCCGTCCTTGTAGCCGACGCGCGCGGCGCCGATCGGACCCATGAACGGCACGCCCGAAATGGTCAGCGCGGCCGAGGCGGCGATCATCGCCAGGATGTCGGGCTCGTTCTCGCCGTCATACGACATCACCTGGGCGATGACGTTGATCTCGTTGTAAAAGCCTTCGGGGAAGAGCGGGCGGATCGGGCGGTCGGTGAGACGGCTGATCAGCGTCTCGCGCTCGGTGGCGCCACGCTCGCGCTTGAAGAAGCCGCCCGGGATACGACCCGAGGACGAGAACTTCTCTTGATAATGGACGGTGAGCGGGAAGAAATCCTGCCCTTCCTTGACCGACTTGGCGGCCGTGACCGCGCAGAGCACGACGGTCTCACCGAGGGTCGCGATCACCGCGCCGTCGGCCTGACGGGCAACCTTGCCCGTTTCGAGCGTGAGGGTCTTGCCGCCCCACTCGATGCTTACCTTCTTGGTATCGAACATTCTGTTTCCTTCGTCCGGCGGCCCTATGCCTGCCGGTGCCTGAAGGGACCCCATGAAAGTAATACTTTCATGGGAACCCAAATGAGAACCTGCCTTCAGGTCCTGGTGGCGGAGAGTTCCGCCGCCGGCCCGCACCGAATTGTACGGGGCCGAATAAGCGAAACGGCGCCGTGGGGCGCCGTTCCTGAATTACTTGCGAAGACCGAGCTTCGCGATGAGGGCGAGATAACGGTCGCCATCCGATTTGCGCAGATAATCGAGCAACGAGCGGCGCTTGTTGACCATCATCAAGAGACCGCGGCGCGAGTGATTGTCCTTCGCATGGGTCTTGAAATGCTCGGTGAGCGTCTTGATGCGGTCGGTCAGGATCGCGACCTGGACCTCGGGGCTGCCGGTGTCGCCTTCGACGCGGGCATGTTCCTTGATGACCGCTTCTTTGCGCTCGGGGGTAATCGACATTCTGTTTCCTTCGACATCGCGTGACTAACAATTGAACCCACGGACGATGCGGGCTTCCCCGCTTTCGACTTCCACCAACGCCACCGGGGTTTCGCCCAGCATTGCGAAGTGAAGGCCATCGTCTTCGGCAATCCCGACCAGAACGCGCCCCTGTCGGAGCGCTCCTGCCTGGTCGGGGTCGAGGGAGAGAGCCGGGATGTCGTCCAGCCCCGCCCTCAATGGCAGGAGAATCTGTTCAAGGCGGTGGCGCATAGCGGATTCGGTCAATTTGTCCAGCGATATCGCGTGGGACAGGTCGAACGGTCCGGCCTTGATACGGCGGAGATAGGTGACGTGACCGACCGTGCCAAGCGCATGCGCGATGTCGCGGGCGAGGCTGCGGATGTACGTGCCCTTGGAGACGTGTGCGGAGAGGGTGATTTCATCAACCGCCCCCCCGGCGGAGGCCGGGGCCGCTGGGTTACCTGGCGATGGCAGCGCGCAAAATCCAACGGCCCCGGCCTCCGCCGGGGCGACGGCTAGAGAATGAACCGTCACCGCCCGCGTCGCGAGCACCACCTCTTCCCCCGCCCGCGCCAGGTCATACGCCCGCTCGCCATCGACCTTCAGCGCCGAATAGGCCGGCGGCACCTGCTCGATCGCTCCGGTGAAGCGCGGCAGCGCCGCTTCCACCTCAGCCAGCGTCGGACGCACATTGCTCGTCGCGATCGACTTCCCCTCGCCATCCAGCGTATCGGTCTCGACCCCAAAGCCGATCGTGAACTCATACACCTTGTCGCTGTCGAGCATCCGCCCCGCCAGCTTGGTCGCCTCGCCGATCGCGACCGGCAACACGCCCGAGGCGAGCGGATCGAGCGTCCCGCCATGTCCGACCTTGGCCTTGCCATAGCCGCCCTGGCGCAGCGCGCGCTTGACCGCGCTCACCGCTTGGGTCGAGCCGAGTCCGAGCGGTTTGTCGAGGATGATCCAGCCATGCATCCGCGCGCCCTAGCGTGCGGGCGACTTCGGGTCAGCCCTTCTTCTTGGCCTTCTTCGCCTTGGGCGGCGGGCCATTGCTCGCCACCAGGCTGTTGATCGGGCAGCGCTGGCGGTCGACGAGCAAGGTGCCCGTGCGATCGAGCTGGCTGCCGCCGAACCGCGTATCGACGCCGATCCGCACCGCGAACGGCAGTCCGGTGCACGGACCAACCACGGTGGCATAATACCAGCGCCGCTGCTGGTCCTGCAGCCAGACACCGCGGTCGCTATCGGCCTCGAAATTATAGAGTCCGATCGTGCCGATAAACGGAATGCTGGTTTCCTTGCCCAATTTGTCGGCGGGCCAGGTTCGGTCTTGCTGCTTGGCCGCGGCGGGGACGGCGGTGCCGGCCAGGCTTGCCGCCACCAACATCGCGATCGTCAGGGTACGGATCATGTGCGTTGCCTTTCGAAAACGAGGACGAAACGAACGACTATCACCCTTGACCCTGCCACGCCGGGGCTGAATTCAGGCTGAAGCCAGGCCCACTTGGAAAATAGCAAGCAACAGACCGATGACGGCATCGGCGATCGGGCCGATCACTCGCGCCACCACGTTGGCGCGCGGAGCGATGGTTGGCAGGATCACGAGCAGGAACAACATCACCGGGAAGCCGAAGCGGCTAAGTTTGGCATATTGGGCGGCAAGCGGCCGTGGCAGGATCGCCTCCACGACATGCCCCCCGTCGAACGGCGGTACCGGCAGCAGGTTGAAGATCGCCAGGAAGACGTTGATGAACAGGAAATTGGTCAGATTGGCTGCCACGAATCCGGCCGCGCCCGTCTGCGGCAATCCGCCGGCCGTTGCGATCCAAATACCGATCGCCCCAGCCGCGATTGTCGCCATGATCAGGTTAATGCCGGGCCCGGCCAGCGCGACCAACGCCATGTCGCGGCGCGGATGGTTGAGCCGCGCGGTCACTACCGGCACCGGCTTGGCCCAGCCGAAGATCGGCGCATTGGCGAGCGCAAGCATCATCGGCACCAGCAAGGTCCCGACCGGATCGACATGGCGGATCGGATTGAGCGTCAGCCGCCCGCGCTCCGCCGCGGTCTGGTCGCCCAGCATGCGCGCGACATAGCCGTGCGCGACTTCGTGGAACACGATCGCGATGACCAACGGGATGAGCCAGATCGCGATCCGGTAGAGCATGTCGTTCATTGCCCGGCGGCTTGCCGCGCGGCGACGAAATGTTTGCGGCACAAGGCGACATAGCGGTCGTTGCCGCCGATTTCGGTCTGCGCGCCCTCGACCACTGCCCGGCCCTGCTCGTCGACCCGCAGGTTCATCGTCGCCTTGCGTCCGCATTCGCACACCGATTTGAGCTCGATCAGCGAATCGGCCAGTGCCAGCAACCGCGCCGAGCCCGTGAAGAGCTGCCCCTGGAAATCGGTGCGCAGCCCGTAAGCGAGCACCGGAATGCCGACCACATCGGCCAGGTGGGCAAGCTGATCGACCTGTGCCGACGTCAGGAATTGCGCCTCGTCGACCAGCACGCAGGCGATCTTCTCATGCGCGTGGCGCTCGGCGACGATCGCGGCGATGTCGGTCTTGCTCTCGAACGGAATTGCGCTCGCCTCGAGCCCGATCCGCGAGGTGATCGTACCCGCGGCGAAGCGGTCGTCGATCGCCGCGGTGAACAGCATCGTCGTCATGCCGCGCTCGCGATAATTGAAATCGGCCTGGAGCAGGGTGGTCGATTTTCCGGCGTTCATCGACGCATAATAGAAATAGAGTTTCGCCATCAGCCGATCTTCGTATCGTGGACGCCGACCACGCGCCAGCGCCCGTCGCGATATTCGAACGCCAGGATCGCGCTCGATCCGGACAACCCGCCGTAAGCCGTGCCGCGCGCGACGAAGGCAAAATCGCCTTGGTAGAGCGGTGCGGCGAGCCAGTAACGGCGCGCGCAGCGCTCGGGCCACGGCTTGTCCGCAACCTCCGCTTGCCGCGCTCCGGCAGCCTTGAGAATCGCGGCAGCCGAAACGCCCGCCAACCGACGCTCGACCCCTGCATCGATGGGATCGTAGGCGGTCAGCCCCGGCCGCTGCCAATGGGTCAGCCCGCCGCGCAGGCCTAGGCGCATGAGGATACGGGCGAGCTTGTTGCTGCTCGACGCAAATTGTCCGAAACTCGTCTGCCCGTGATGCAGATCAACGCAGGTCTCGGGCGGATCGGCAAAACGGCGAACGATATCGACCTTCGTCGGCACCTTCCCCAGCATGTCCATCGCCACGGCGTCATGCAAATCGGCTTCGGTAAGTGACGGCGGCGCCGGATGCACAGCGCAACTGCTCAGCAGAACGGCGCCGAGTGCGAGGGATGCGAGCCAGTGATACGGGCCAGGTTGCCTCACCCGATCTTCGCCGGTCCCTCGGCCAGGACTGCCCAGCCCTTGCCGTTGTTATAGATCGCGATCGTGCGGCGGCTGGTTCCGTCGTCCCAGCGGACGAACGCCATGTTGGCGACGATCATCGGTGAGGTCAGCGTCAGTGTCCTGCCGCACGAAGCCGGCTTGTCGCGCTGGACCGACGCGGGCAGCGTCAGCGCGGGATAGTCGCGCACCCGTGCCTGCGCCCAGGCAGCCGCGAGTGTGCTTTCGAGTTGATCGTCGACCAACTGGTACAGGCCCTGCCCGTCGCGCTCGAGATAGGTCCAGGTGACAGCCTTGCCGGCGATGGCGGGCGGGATCGGCTCGGGACCTTTGCGCGCGACCGTCTGCGACGCGACACAGGCATTGCCCGAATAGCGCGCGGCATAGTCACGCACGACCGCGGCTTCGATCGCGATCTGGTCCGCCGTCACCGCCGGCGCGGCAGGTGTGGTCCCCGTCGAATGGCAGGCGGCGAGGAGGAAAGGGGCGAGCGGCAACAGCCGGCGGAGCATCATATCACGAAACTAAGCACGCGCCGTGCCGCGCGTCCACGGTCAGTCGTCACCGTTCTGGTCAAGATCCTGCGCCACCTTGGGCGCGCGCAGCAGCGAGTCGATATGGCTGCCTTCGTCGAAGCTTTCGTCGGCCAGGAACTTGAGCTTGGCGGCATATTTGGTCTGCACGCGGCTGGCGACCTCGCGCTGCAGATAGGCGGTGTTGGTCCTGAGCGCCTTGAGCACCACGTCCTCGTCCTTGCCGAGCAGCGGCTTCACGAACACCGTCGCGTGGCGCAAGTCGGGTGACATCCGCACTTCGGTGACCGAGACCAGATGGCGCGCCAGCGTCTCGTCATGCACATCGCCGCGCTGCAGGATTTCGCTCAGCACGTGGCGCACCTGTTCGCCGACGCGGAGCGTGCGGACCGATTTTTCCTGTGGGTCGTTTGGCTGATTCTTCATTGCAGTTCTCGGTCCACACTCCCTCTCCCCTTGTGGGAGAGGGAGGGAGCCGACGAAGTCGGCGGAAGGGTGAGGGGGAGTGGATGAGGATTCCCCCTCACCCTTCCCACTCGCTGACGCGAGCGGGCCCCTTCCCTCTCCCACAAGGGGAGAGGGAGATTTGTTACAGCGTCCGTTCGCGCAGTTCGACTTCGAACGTTTCGAGGAAGTCGCCCGGCTTGATGTCGGTGAAGTTCTGCGTGAACGTCACACCGCATTCCAGACCCGCGCGGACTTCGGCGACGTCGTCCTTGAAGCGCCGCAGGCTGGCGATCTCGCCCTGATAGATGATGACATCCTCACGAGTGATGCGCGCCTTGAGCGCCTTGCGGATAACGCCGTCGACGACCAGCAGACCGGCCGCCTTGCCGTGCTTGCCGGCCGAGAAGACTTCGCGGATTTCGGCGCGGCCGACCACGGTCTCGAACGCTTCGGGACCGAGCTCGCCCGCCATGCCGGCGCGGATCTCGTCGATCAGGTCGTAGATCACGTCGTAATATTTCAACGCGACCTTCTGACGCTCGGCGATCTCGCGCGCCTTGGCATTGGCGCGGACGTTGAAGCCGATGATCGGCGCGCCCGAGGCACCAGCGAGCGTAACGTCGCTCTCGGTGATGCCGCCGACGCCCGAATGGAGCACGCGCGCCTTGATCTCGTCGGTCGAGATCTTGTTGACCGCCCCGACGATCGCCTCGACCGTGCCTTGCGTATCGGCCTTGATGACCAGCGGATATTCGATCGCCTGGTTGGCCTTGAGCGCGGAGAACATGCTCTCCAGGCTGGCCGGCGCATTGGTCGTGCGCTTGTCCTGGATGACGCCGGCACGATAGGCCGCGACTTCGCGGGCACGCGCCTCGTTCTCGACGACCTGGAGCGGATCGCCCGCCGACGGGACGCCCGAGATACCCAGGATCTCGACCGGCATCGACGGCCCGGCTTCCTTGATCTGCGCGCCCTTGTCGTTGACCAAAGCGCGGACCTTGCCGCTCTCGGCGCCGACGACGAACACGTCCCCGACCCTCAGCGTGCCGCGCGTGACCAGCACGGTCGCGACCGGGCCGCGGCCCTTGTCGAGCTTGGCCTCGATCACGGTGCCTTCGGCGTCGCGATCGGGATTGGCCTTGAGCTCCATCAGCTCGGCCTGGAGCTGGATCTTCTCGATCAGCTCGTCCAGCCCGGTCTTCTTGAGCGCCGACACTTCGACGTCCTGGACGTCGCCGCCCATCTGCTCGACCACGACTTCATGCTCGAGCAGGCGTTCGCGGATACGCTGCGGATTGGCCTCGGGCTTGTCGACCTTGTTGATCGCGACGATCATCGGGACGCCGGCCGCCTTGGTGTGGTTGATCGCCTCGATCGTCTGCGGCATCAGCCCGTCGTCCGCGGCTACCACCAGCACGACGATGTCGGTGACGTTGGCGCCGCGCGCGCGCATCTCGCTGAACGCCTCATGGCCCGGCGTGTCGAGGAACGTGACTTTCGACTTGTCCTTCAGTGTGACCTGATAGGCGCCGATATGCTGGGTGATGCCGCCGGCCTCGCCGCGCACCACGTCGGTACCGCGCAGCGCGTCGAGCAGGCTGGTCTTGCCGTGATCGACATGGCCCATGATCGTGACGACCGGCGGACGCGGCTTCAGCGTCTCGACCGCATCCTCGATCTCATGGGTCGACAGATCGACGTCCGAATCGCTGACGCGGGTGATGTTGTGGCCGAATTCGGTGACCAGCAACTCGGCGGTGTCCTGGTCGATCGTCTGGTTGACGGTGACCGGCATGCCCATCTTGAACAGCGACTTGACCAGGTCGGCGCCCTTTTCCGCCATGCGGTTGGCGAGTTCCTGGACGGTGATCGCGTCAGGCACGACAACGTCGCGGACCTGCTTCTCGCGCGGCGCGCCGCCGCCGAGATGACGGCGATGCTCTTTTTCGCGCGCCCGTTTGAGCGCGGCGAGCGAACGGGCACGCGCGCCTTCCTCACCGCCCAATGCACGGTTGACGGTCAGCTTGCCGCCACGGCGTTCCTCGCCCTTGCGGTCGCGTTGGCCGGGGCGTGCGGGTTGCGACGTCTCGGCGCCGCGGCGCGGGGTCGCCTGGCCGGTGCCGGTCGGCGCCGCACGAGGCGCCGAGGCAGCGGGCGAAGCCGGTGACGCGGCCTGGGCCGGCGCCGGCGCGGGCGCCGGGGCAGGCTTGGGAATCTCGGGACGCGCGACCGGCGTGAAGCGGCGCGGCGCGGGCAAAGACGGATCGAGCTGCACTGCGACCGGCGCTGCGGGGGCAGGTGCAGGCGCGGGTGCCGGGGCCGGCTTGGGCGCGGCGGGCGCCGCTGCGGCAACCGGCGCCGGAGCTGGCACGGGGGAAGGCGCAGGAGTCTCGACCGGTGCCGGCGCCGGTGGCGTGTCGGCGACCTTGCTCTTTTCCTCGGCGCGGCGCTTCTCTTCCTCGGCTGCGGCCTGGCGCTGCGCATCCTCGCGGCGGCGCGCATCCTCCAGCGCATTCATGCGCTGTTCCTCGGCTTCGCGCAGCAATTGCGTCTGGCGCTCCTGCGCCGACAGCTGCGGCGCGGATGGGGCGCGCGCGGCCGGGGCGGCTGGGGCAGGCGCCGGGGCCGGTGCGGGGGCTTCCTCGACGACCGGGGCTTCGGCAGGGCCGCCGGCATTCGGGCCGAGCACGCGGCGGCGCTTGACCTCGACCACGACGGTGTTCGAGCGCCCGTGGCTGAAGCTTTGCTTCACCTTGCCGGTCTCGACCGTGCGCTTCAGCCCCAATGGCTGGCGCATTCCGAGCTTCGGCTTGTCGTTGTCGGTGTCGCTCACTCAATATCCTCGTCGTTGTCGGCCGTACCGATCGCCGCGGGAAGCGCCGATGCGCCCTGCGAGGCCGTTTCGCAAGGCTCGGTTGTCAAATCAGGGCCGATAAAGTGCCGCCAGCGGTCGAGCGCGTCACGCACGCGGACCGCGGCAGCGGGGTCGGTCACAGCGATATGTACCACATTTTCGCGGCCTAGCGCCAAGGACAATATGGTGCGTGGCAGCGGAAGTGCCAAGCCCTCTTCGCCAGATCCTTCGCGATCACGCCCGACCCGCCACGCCTGGGCGAGCTTGCGCGCGCCGTCGGCGCCGGCATCGGCGGCATGGAGCAACAGCCGGACCTGGCCCGACCGTGCCGCTTTCTCCACCCGCTCGGTGCCGTTGACGATCTTCCCCGCCTTCGATTCGAGGCCGAGCCGGTCGAGGAATGCGCGCTGCAACTGGTCGGCGATCAGCGTGCCAAGGTCGGCGGGGATCGTCAGGTCGTTGGTCTTGAACGCGCGCGCCAGCGCGCCGCGCAACTTGCCCTTGGCATTGGCCGCGTCGAGCTCGCTTTGCGTCACCCCGATCCACGCCCCGCGCCCCGGCGCCTTGGCGCGGATATCGGGCAGCACCTGACCCTCGGGCCCGAGCGCGAGCCGGATCAGCTCGCCGCGCGGCTCGCGGTCGCCCGACAGGATGCAGCGCCGGATGGGATCGGTTGAAGTTTTCATAGCCCCTCCCTTTCAAGGGAGGGGTTGGGGTGGGTGGCGAGCGTAGCGAGCCCCCCAAACGAGCAACGAAGAGCGCCGCCGGAGGCATCGAGCCTCCGCCGTCGCTGCACCCACCCCTTGCCCCTCCCTTGAAAGGGAGGGGTTGGAGTATGTGACGCTATCGGACGAGCGGGGTTATCATTGCGAGGGGACCGCATGCGCGTCTCCCTCGATCTTGGGGGCATCGCGATCGGCGATCAGGATGCCGCCGGCGCCGTAATTTTCGGTCGAAACCTCTTCGATCACGATCTGCACCGCAGCCGGGTTCTTCCCCAGCCGCTCGACGAGCGACTGGGTGACGTCCGCCACGATGCCGGACTTCTGGTCCTTCGTGGCGGTGCCCGAGATGCGGATCGAGACGAACGGCATCAGGCTTCTTCGCCCTCCGCCGCTTCGCCTTCGGCTGCGGGTTCGTCCTCGAACCAATGCGCGCGGGCGGCCATGATGATCTCATTGCCCTGCTCGTCGGTCAGGCCATATTCGGCGAGCACGCCGCCCTTATGCTCGGGGCGCTTGGGCGCGTCCTCGGCGCGGCGGCGCGGTTCCTGGCGCTTCTTCTCGACCAGCTCGTCGGTGGCGAGGTCGGCGAGATCGTCGAGCGTCTTGATTCCCGCCTTGCCCAGCGTGACCAGCATCGCTTCGGTCATGTACGGCATGCCGGCGAGCGCATCCTCGACGCCGAGCGCCTTGCGCTCCTCGCGATTGGCCTGTTCGCGGCGATCGAGCGCTTCCTGCGCGCGGCTCTGCAGTTCCTGGCCGAGGTCGTCGTCGAAGCCCTCGATCGAGGCGAGTTCGGCGAGGTCGACATAAGCCACTTCCTCGAGCGCGCCGAAGCCTTCGGCGACCAGCAGCTGGGCAAGCGTCTCGTCGACGTCGAGCTCGTTCTGAAACATTTCCGACCGCTCGACGAATTCGCGCTGGCGCTTCTCCGAAGCATCGGCCTCGGTCAGGATGTCGATCGCCTTGGCGGTCAGCTGGCTGGCGAGGCGGACGTTCTGGCCGCGGCGGCCGATCGCCAGGCTGAGCTGGTCGTCGGGCACCACCACCTCGATCCGGTCCTCTTCCTCGTCGATCACGACGCGGCTGACCGACGCCGGCTGCAGCGCGTTGACGACGAAGGTCGCGGTGTCTTCCGACCAGGGGATGATGTCGATCTTCTCGCCCTGCATTTCCTGGACGACCGCCTGGACGCGGCTGCCCTTCATGCCGACACAGGCGCCGACCGGGTCGATCGACGAATCGTGGCTGATCACGCCGATCTTGGCGCGCGAGCCCGGATCGCGAGCCGCGGCCTTGATCTCGATGATGCCGTCATAGATTTCGGGCACTTCCTGCGCGAACAGCTTCTTCATGAAGTCGGGGTGCGCGCGGCTCAGGAAGATCTGCGGCCCGCGATTCTCGCGGCGGACATTGAGGATCAGCGAGCGGATGCGGTCGTTGACGCGCACCACTTCGCGCGGGATCTGCTGGTCGCGGCGGATAACGCCCTCGGCACGGCCCAGATCGACGACGACGTGACCGAACTCGACGCGCTTGACCACGCCGGTGATGATCTCGCCCATCCGGTCCTTGAATTCTTCATACTGACGCTCGCGCTCGGCGTCGCGGACCTTCTGGAAGATGACCTGCTTGGCTGCCTGGGCAGCGATACGGCCGAATTCGATCGGAGGCAGCGGATCGACGATGAAGTCGCCGACCTTGGCATCCTTCTGGAGCTTCTGCGCGCCCTTCAAATCGACCTGCTTGAAATAATCGTCGACCGCTTCGACCACCTCAACGACGCGCCACAGGCGCAGGTCGCCGGTATTCGGGTCGAGCTTGGCGCGGATGTCGTTCTCAGCGCCGTAGCGCGCGCGGGCGGCGCGCTGGATGGCGTCTTCCATCGCCTCGATCACGATGCCGCGGTCGATCATCTTTTCGGTCGCGACCGAATTTGCGATCGCGATCAGCTCGGCCCGGTTGGCGGTAACGGCGGTGGCCATCAGTTACTTTCCTCTGTCTCGAATTCTTCTGCGCCGTCGCTCGACAGCGGCGCGGTTGCGGCAATCAGTTTGTCGGTGATCAGCAATTTCGCGTCGGCGACCTGATCGAAGCCGATCGTCATCGGCTGATGCTTCTTTACATCGATCGTGATGCGGTCGCCGTCCACCCCGGCAAGATCGCCGGTGAGTTGCTTGCGGCCATCGACCGGCGCGGTCAGGTGGATGCGCGCCTCTTGCCCGACCCAGTTGGCGAAATCCTTGAGCCGCGTCAGCGGCCGATCGATTCCAGGCGACGATACTTCGAGGCGATAGGCGTCTTCGATCGGATCGACCTCGTCGAACTTGTCGGAGATCCGGCGCGACAACTCGGCGCAATCGTCGATCGTCAGCTGACCGGTCTCGGGCCGTTCGGCCATCACCTGCAAGGTCAGATCGTCCTTGCCCCCGAACATCTTCACGCGCACCAGATCGAAGCCCAGGGCCTGCGCCTCGGGCTCGATCAGTTGCGTCAGTCGGGCGATGTCCGCCATGGAGTGTCCGTAAAACAAGCAGGTTCGGCGCCGGGGGGCGGGAGCCCTCCGACCTCTTCACCTGGCGATGTAGAGATTGGCCAATGATATAGGCCGGTCCGCGCGCCGTGGCAAGCGGGCAACCCTGGCGGCGAATGGGACGTTGTGTCAGCGTGCTTTTTTCTTCCAGGGAGCTGCGATCATGATCCGCCGCGCATTGTTGTTGACCGGCCTTATCGTCACGGCCTGTTCGGGCCCGTCGGACGGACCGGCCAATGCCCAATCCGCGACGAAGCCCAGCGTGCCGCGCAATTCGCCGCTCGAACCCGAGATCAGGAATGTGCCGGCGACGACCGGCCGCGCCAACATGCCGATCGCGCCGGCACCGTTCACCGTGACCGATATCGGCAAGTTCGATGCGCCCTTCGCCATGGCGTTCCTGCCCAACGACCAGGGGCTGCTCGTCACCGAGAAAGCGGGTGTGCTCAAGCTGCGCCAGCCCGACGGCAAGGCGGTCGAGATCGCCGGCGTGCCCGCGGTGGCGAAAGGCGGACAGGGCGGGCTGCTCGATGTCGCCGTCGCGCCGACCTATGTCGACAGCCATATCGTCTATCTGAGCTATGCCGAACCGGGCACGGACGGCAGCCAGCTTGCGCTGGCCAAAGCGAAGCTCGACCTCAAGGGCCGCAAGCTCGACGATCTGGCGGTGATCTGGCGTTCGGGCTCGGCCGGGCCCGGCGGACAATTCGGGTCAATCATCACCTTCTCGCCCGACGGCCAATATCTGTTCCTGACCTCGGGCGAGCGCCAGCGCTTCACCCCGGCGCAGGATCCCAAACAGGCGCTCGGCAAGATCCTGCGGCTGACGCTCGACGGCAAGGCGGCGGTCGGCAATCCGATGTACGATCGCGGCGGCGTCGAGGCGATGACCTGGACCAGCGGCCATCGCAATCCCTATGGCCTGGTGTTCGCGCCCGACGGCCGGTTGTGGGAAGAGGAGATGGGCCCGCGCGGCGGCGACGAGCTCAACCTGATCCTGCCGGGCAAGAATTACGGCTGGCCGATCGTCTCCAACGGCGACAATTATTCGGGCCAGCCGATCCCCGACCATCCCAGCCGCCCCGATCTCGAAGCGCCCAAATTGTGGTGGAACCCGTCGATCTCGCCCGGCGGCATGATCTATTATTCGGGCAACATGTTCCCGGCATACAAGGGCTCGCTGTTGATCGCGGCGATGTCGACGCCCGGGCTGATCCGCGTGACCGTGTCGGGCGACACCGCGACGCCTGCCGATTTCTGGGATTTCGGCACGCGCATCCGTGACGTGGCGCAGGCGCCCGATGGGTCGATCTGGCTGCTGGAGGATGGCGAGGAGGGCTCGGGCGGGCGGTTGATGCGGCTGACTCCAAAGGGATGAGCATCAGAAGGACGTCCAGCCCGCACCTCGGACCACGGCTGATTGCCGCTCGCCCTTCATTACGGAGGATGGTTGGCATCGGGGAAAGAAGGGGACTGCCGAACCCCACAACATGCCGAATCCAGATATCCGATCCTTCCAGTAGCGAAATCCTGCCCATCTGCGCTGCGCGGATATTATCGCCGAAGAGGCTCCTCGGAGCACGGCATCCTATCGCTCCGGCGGCAACCAGCCCAGCATAAACTGTCATAGAAAAACAATTGACTTAGCTCGATTTTCCCTTGCATCACGCAGGATATATTTGGTCGGCGGGGGCAACGAATGCGATTCGTAAACTTTCTACGTTTGAGCGCTATTTGTTGCATGTTTCCGCTGGCAAGCTGCGGCGGATCTTCGGAAGATGGCGGCACGATAGTCACGCCCACGCCGACGCCTACTCCCACACCGGCGCCTACCCCCACACCTACGCCCACGCCGACGGCCACAGGGCGCGTCGTCTCTACTTTTGGAGATCCTTGCGCCTTTTATATCTTCACTTCCTCAAACCGCGATGTGAATAATTCGCAAACGACGCGCTTTTTCTGTTCCGCCGACGGGCGCGTCGGACCAGGCGTTACTCCTCTACGTCCGGAGACGTTCGGACCTCTGGCAATCTCGTCATTCCAAACCAATTATGGCACGGCATACGCGGTCGACGGCATAACCTACAGCTACGTAGTCTATGTCGCCCCGCTTGGCTCGCTGACCTATTCGCCTGCAACCTCGCTGGTACAATATGCAGGTAATCAGACGGCCGTGAAACGTGCGTTGGGCCTCGCCTCCGGTAGCTATGCGTTCGCGGTAGATCGCGACCTGACGATGTTCGATCCCGTCGATGCGCGAGCCTCCAGCGACACCGCCTTGCGTCAGGACGGCGCGCGTGCCGCCGCTGCCAATCTGCGGGCCACGATCGCTGCGCAGGTTCCCGAATTCGCCTTTGGGCCACAGGACGTTTACGACACGGCACCTCCCACCTTCGACAAACTTGGCGCTTATCTGGCAACACACGACGCCTATCTTTTCGACGATGCCGGAATGACAGCTTGGCTTAACAGCCAGCTTCCTTCGGGCCGCGTCTATCGAAGCGATGTGATCGCGGCGGGTGCACATCTGATCAACGCATATGTTAGCGCGGTCGGCGCGCAGATCGATGACGCGGATAGCGCGGCACAGTTCACGCTCGGGATCAAAGCCTATTTGAGGGCTGAACTGTACACGCTGTTCGCCACCGATACCGCCGCCGCTGCCGCGCGAGCTGCCGCGATAACACCGGTTCAGATTACTGACGCCACGGCGGTGCTGCGTCAGCGCCTGAGCCTACCTTCGACGGCTCGATTGTTTCCAGGGCCGAATTTCTTCCAGACGACGGCGGCCAGCATCACCGTTAACGGCCAGACCGCGGTCGCAAAGGGAGATTTGTCGACTGTCGGCGGAAATGATCTTTTCGCTGGCGCGCCAGTCGGTGAGTTCGGTCTGCACCATGAGTATGGATCATCGATATTTCAATCGGTGAGCGTGCCTGCGGAGAACAACGGCAAGGTCTCCGCGACATTTGATGGATATAATGTGGTGATCAACGCGCTGAGCGGCTTTCGCGGGATTACCTATGTCGACTATCAGGCACATCAATTCTACGAAAACGGCGAGACCCAGACCGGTCGCATATACGTGTATTTCCAATAGACTGCAGCCACAGACGGATTCCCGGATATAGTTGGTGGGATTGTGATAAGCAGGCGGCGCAAAGCGATACGTGCGATCAATCGGCCCGCTTTATCCGATCCCGCTACCCCCGCACGATCAAGTAATTCATCCGCGCCGCGGCGATCGGCTTGGCGGGGTCGTCCTGCCACGCTGTCGCCTCGACATTGGCGACTCGCGTGCCTAGCCGGGTGACAATGCCGCGCGAGCGAGTCGGCTTGTCGCGGCCGCCGCGCATGAAATCGACCGTCACATTGACCGGCTTGACCTCGCCCCCGCCCTCGCCCGCCAAGGCGTCATACAGGGCGACGATCGCTGCCATCTCCATCAGACCGCTGATCGCGCCGCCGTGCAGGAATCCCGGGCGACCGAGCACATCGACACCGAACGGCATCACCAGCACCGGCGCACCATCGCCGTCGCGTTCGGCGGTCAGGCCGAGCAATTGCGCATAAGGAGGAAGCCGGTCGATCATCGCGGATAGCCGTCGGGCGCCATGAACGTGCCCGCGACATGCGCGAGCGGATCGCTCGGGTCGCCGTCATGCGCCTGGCCGCGAACGAACGCGATCGATCGCGTCAGCCGGTAGCATTCGCCGCGGCCGATGACGGTCTTGCCCGGTGTCGCCGGACGCAGATAATCGACCCGCAAGTCGAGCGTCGCATGCGCGACGAACGCGTCGGCGCGCAGCCAAACGGCCAAGCTCGTCGCCATATCCATCATCGACAGGATCGGACCCGAGGCGATCACGCCGGTGTCGATATTGCCGATCAGCCGTTCGTCATAGGGCAATTCGAGTTCGGCCCAGTCGGGGCCGTGCGCGCGATAACCGATTCCGATCGCCCCGCCATGCCCCAGCCGGCTGTTGAGGAACCGCGCGGGGTCGAAGTGAAAGCCCTGGCTCATCTTGGCGATGCCCTACACTGCACACCGCCGGGTGCAACACCCTCATACAGACCCTTGCCTTGTCGCGACGACCGGCTAGCCTTGCTGACAATGATGTAAGGAGAGGCGGATGCATCCCAGCGTCCATGCGCGGACCGACGCCGAAAAACCGGCGCTGATCGTCGCGGAAACCGGCGAGACGTGGAGCTATGCGGAGCTCGATCGCCGGTCGAACCGCGTCGCGCAGCTGTTCCGCTCGCGCGGCCTGGCGATCGGCGACACGGTCGCGATCTTCATGGACAATGTGCCGGAGTATTTCGCGCTGACCTGGGGAGCGCAGCGTGCCGGACTGTTCTACGTCTGCATCTCGTCCAAGCTGACCGCGCCCGAGGCGGAGTATATCATTCGCGATTCGGGCGCGAAATTGGTGATCGCCTCGGCCGCGCTCGCCGCCATTGCCGAGCCGCTCGCCGCGCTGATCCCCGATCTCGACCGGCTGATGCTGGGCGGCACGGTGACCGGCTGGGACAGCCTTCAGAATGCGCTGGCGGCACAACCCGACACGCCGATCGCCGACCAGCGCGCCGGGATCGACATGCTCTATTCGTCGGGCACGACCGGCCGGCCCAAAGGCGTTCGCGTTGCTTTGCCCGAGGATCCCGACATCGCCGCCGCCAACGTCCTGGCGATGCTTGCCCAGGGACTCTACGGCTTTGGCCCCGACACGATCTATTTGAGCCCCGCGCCGATGTACCATGCCGCACCGCTGCGCTGGTGCATGACCGTTCACCGGCTGGGCGGCACGGTGATCATGATGCAGCATTTCGATCCGGTCACGGCCCTCGCGCTGATCGAGCGATATCGCGTCAACGCCAGCCAATGGGTTCCGACGCATTTCGTCCGCATGCTCAAACTGCCCGAAACAGACCGGCTGGCGCATGACGTATCCAGCATGAAAGCCGCGATCCATGCCGCCGCACCGTGTCCGATCCCCGTCAAGGAAGCGATGATCGCCTGGTGGGGGCCGGTGATCTACGAATATTATGCCGGATCGGAAGGCAACGGTTTCACCTCGATCACCGCCGAGCAATGGCTCGCGCACAAGGGGTCGGTCGGCAAGCCGGCATATGGCATCGCCCATATCTGCGGCGAGGATGGCGAGGAATTGCCGGCCGGAAGCGAAGGCCTGATCTATTTCGAGGGCGGCGGGCAGTTCGCCTATCACAACGACCCGGCCAAGACCGCCGAGGCATCGAACGCCAAAGGCTGGACCACGCTCGGCGACATCGGCCGGCTCGATGACGAAGGCTTCCTCTATCTGACCGATCGCAAGAGCTTCATGATCATCTCGGGCGGCGTGAACATCTATCCGCAGGAGATAGAGAATCGCATCATCACCCATCCCAAGGTCGCCGACGTCGCGGTGATCGGCGGCCCCGATCCCGATATGGGCGAGCGCGTGATCGCGGTGGTCCAGCCCGCCGACATGGCGGATGCCGGCCCGGCGCTTGCCGAGGAACTGACTGCCTGGTGCCGCGCCGAATTGTCGGGCGTGAAGACGCCGCGCCAGATCGACTTCGCCGCCGAATTGCCGCGCCATCCGACCGGCAAGCTCTACAAGCGCTTGCTCCGCGACCGCTATTGGGGCGAGAGCGGCAGCAGGATTGTCTAGAGCGCGTCGCCCCGGCGGAGGCCGGGGCCGCTTCGCGAGTCGAAGCGCGCGCATGAATCCAACGGCTCCGGCCTCCGCCGGAGCGACGGAGCCTTGCCATGAACGACCGCGTCACCATCACCATCGCCGACCAGATCGCCGATGTCCGCCTCGCCCGGCCCGACAAGATGAACGCTATCGACCCCGCTATGTTCCAAGGGATCGGCGCGGCGATCGATTCGCTCGCAGCGCGAACCGACGTCCGCTGCGTCGTCCTTTCCGGCGAAGGCCGCGCCTTTTGCGCCGGGCTCGACATGACCAGCATGCAGGGCGGTGGCTCGGGCCTGTCGTCGCGGGGCCGCAACGACCAGGGCGCGATCCTGCCGCAGCACGTGGCCTGGGGCTGGCGCAACCTGCCGATGCCAGTGATCGCGGCGGTTCATGGCGTCGCCTTCGGCGGTGGCTTTCAGATCATGTCGGGCGCCGACATCCGCATCGCGGCACCGACCGCGCGCTTCGCCATCCGTGAGACGCATTGGGGACTCGTCCCAGACATGGCCGGCTTTCCCTTGTGGCGCAGCCTGGTCCGCGACGATGTGTTGCGCGAGCTGGTCTATACCGCGCGTGAATTCGATGCCGAGGAAGCCCTGGCGCATGGCTTCGTCACGCGGCTCGCCGACGACCCCCTCGGCGCGGCGATGGACTTGGCGCGCCAGATCGCCGGCCGCAGCCCGCATGCCATCCGCGGCGACAAGCGCCTGCTCAACATGATGCACGATGCCGATCCCGTGACGATGCTAGCTGCCGAAACCGAGGAACAGGTCAAGGTGATCGGCAAGCCCAACATGATGGAAGCAGTCGCCGCAAACATGCAGAAGCGCGCCGCGGTGTTTCAGGACTGATCGCGATGGAGCTGCATGTCCGCCCGACGGTGCGCGCCGATGCACCCGCGCTCGCCGATCTGCTCAACGAGATCATCGCCGCCGGCGGCACCACTGCCTATGAGACGCCCTTCACCCCCGAGGCCTTTGCCGATGCGCATATCGACGGGGCCGGCGTGATCACCAGCATGATCGCCGAGGATGGCGACGGCCGTCCGATGGGCTTCCAGATCCTGCTCGCCAGCGACAAGCTCGGGCCCGGTTGGGGCGATATCGGCACGTTCGCGCGCCGCGGATCGGCCACGCGCGGGATCGGATCGGCGCTGTTCGCCGCCACCAGGGCCGCGGCGATCGCGGCAGGGCTGAAGACGATCAACGCGACGATCCGAGCCGACAATACCGGCGGATTGACCTTTTACGCGCGGATGGGGTTCGTCGATTACGCGGTCGCGCGCGCTGTCCCGCTCGCCGATGGTAAGCCGGTCGACCGTATCTCGCGCCGGTTCGACCTGGCGTAGGCGGAACCACAGATGCCCGTCGCGCGATCCGGGCTGAGCCCCGCCTGCCGGACCGCCAGCAACGGTCCCGCATGAGGATCGTGACGTGGAATTGCGCCGGCGCGCTGCGGCGCAAGACCGCGGCGATCGACGCGCTCGGGGCCGATATCCTGGTGATCCAGGAATGCGAGAATCCCGTGACGTCCGATAGCGCCTATGCCGATTGGGCAGGCAATCACGTCTGGATCGGCGCGATCAAGCATAAGGGGATCGGCGTCTTCGCGCGCAACGGCATCTCGATCGAGGCGCTGGGTTGGAACGGTGACGGGCTGGCGCATTTCCTGCCGGTCAGGATCGATGCTCGGCTAGATCTGCTCGCGGTCTGGACACAGCCGGCCGTGCCGTCGACTTATTCCTATATTGGCCAGTTCTGGCAGTATCTGCAGCGCCACCGTGCCGCTTTTGGGCCAAACTCGCTGATCTGCGGCGACCTCAACAGCAACGCGATCTGGGACCGCAAGACGCGCCACTGGAACCATTCGGATTGCGTGCGTGAGCTCGGCGAGGCCGGCCTGGTCAGTCTGTATCATGTCGCGTCGGGCGAGCCTCAGGGGGCGGAGAGCCGCCCGACCTTTTTCCTTCACCGCAACCCGGCGAAGCCTTTCCACCTCGACTATCTATTCGCGCATGCCAGCCGGATGGCGCCGGGATGGTCGGAACTGCAGGTCGGCGATCCCGAGGATTGGCTGACGCTCAGCGATCACATGCCGGTGATCGCCGACCTGTGACATCTCAGACTTCGCGCACCAGCCATTTTTCGAGTTCGCCGCGAAAGGCCGGGTCGGTTCGGTCGACCCCGGTACTGACGATCGTCACGTCGCACGTCGCCAGCGGCACGCCATCCTGCAGCGCCAGGCTCAACGTCTGCCACGATCGCGTGCCGAGCCGCCCGATCCCGCTGGCGATGGCCATCTCCTTGGGGAAATTGCCTTCGCCGAGATAGTTGATCTCGACATTGGCGACCAAACCGCGGGCACGGCTCGGGCCGGTAGTGTTGAGCAGGTGGAAGAAGCGGATGCGTGCGGTCTCGAACAGCGCCGCCCAGGCGACGTTGTTGATGTGACCAAGCACGTCGAGATCCTGAAAGCGGGTCTGGATGATGTCGTGGTGCGGATAGGCGGCTGGATCGAGCCGCCAGGGTGCAGGGCGAGGCATAGCTCGTCCTTGCCGCCCCCCCGGCGACAAGTCGAGTCTCTTTACCGGTATAACTTAGCGCATAGATCATATGCCAGTTAGGTTGGTAATTCACAGTCCGTTGCCGGCGCGGAACGATTTTGATTGCATCCGGTCTCGGATAGGAGCCTTCCTCTTATAGTTAACAATTGGGAGGATACCATGAGTCGTGCTATGGTTCTGGCGGCGACTGGTGCCGCTTGTCTTGTCGCAACTGTCGCTATCGCCAAACAATATACCGATTACATGCCACAAAAGGGCGTGTGGGAAATCAACGCGATCGAAGTCGACCCCAATCACGTCGACGATTATCTGACCGGCCTTCGCAAGTCGCAGGTTCCCGGCTTCGAGGTGATGAAGGCGCACGGAATCATCGATTCCTACAAGTTCCTCGTCCGCAACGGTTATAACAAGGGCGCGCCGAGCGTCCTGATCATGACCCACTTCACCAGCGCCGCGATGCTCGAGCCCGACAAGGCGCGCGACCAGATGATCGAAAAGGAAATCTTCGCCAAGTTCAGCGAGGAAGAAGGCAAGATCGCGGTGGCCGGGTACGAGAAATACCGCACGTTCATCGATGACGGCCTGTGGTCCGAAATGACAATGGCGAAATAGGTCATGCGGCCCCGGGTGGCAGTGCCATCCGGGGCGGTTGCCACGTGATCCCGCTTGCCGATCCGCCCGTGTCGGGCGAGGGTCACCGGCATGAACGTCTCCGATGCCATCGCGGCGCGCCGATCCGTGCGCGGATTCCTCGACACACCCGTCGATCCGGCTCTGCTCCGCGACATCGCGGTGAAGGCCGCGCGCGCGGCCAGCGGCGGCAATATCCAGCCCTGGCACATCGACCTCGTCACCGGCGACAGCCTGGCCGAGCTCAAGGCGATCATGGCGGCCAAGCTCGAGGCGGGCGAGAGCGAAACCCCCGGCTACGATATCTATCCCAGGGAGTTCGTCGCGCCCTATCGCGCACGCACCTTCGCGGTGGGCGAGGCGATGTACGGCCATGTCGGCATCCCGCGTGAGGACAAAGCCACGCGGCGATCATGGTTCGCGCGCAACTTTGAGTTCTTCGGCGCGCCCGCGGCCTTGTTCTGCACAGTCGACCGGCGGATGGGCCCGCCGCAATGGTCGGACCTCGGCATGTACCTCCAGAACGTGATGCTGCTCGCGGTCGAAGCGGGGTTGGCGACCTGTCCGCAGGAATGTTGGGCGATGTATCCCGAAACCGTCGAACGCTTCCTCGGCACACCGGCCGACCGCATGCTCTTTTGCGGGATGGCGATCGGGTATGAGGATGAGAGCGAGGCGGCCAACCGCTTGCGCACCGAGCGGGCGCCGGAGGAGGAGTGGCTCACTCTGCTTGACTGACCTAACCCGTCATGCCGGGCCCGTCCCGGCACCCACGGAGAGCCCCAAGCTCCGCGCCCAGAGGCACGGTGAACCCCGGCACCAGGCCCGGGTGACGCATGAAACTGCCCGACAGTTCATCCGAGCTCGCGAGCACCCTTGCCTGCTTGCGCCAGATGATGGAGCCTCGGGCCATGACCCGGCTTCGACTCCTGCCCGCCGTCCTCGCGACCGCGCTGCTACTCCCGACCCCCGCGGCCGCCCGCTCCACCGCCACAACCACCGGTGAACATCGCTTCGCCGTCGGCAGTGTCCACCTCTGGTACCGCGTCGCCGGCAAGCCCGGCGGCACGCCGGTCGTCTTCCTCCACGGCGGCCCGGGCGAGGGCAGCCAGACCTTCGCACGCTACGCCGGGCCGGCGCTCGAGGCCCGATTGCGCATGGTCTATCTCGATCAGCGCGGCAGTGGGCGGTCGGACCGGCCCAAGACGGCGGATAATTATTCGATCGCACAATTGGTCGACGATATCGACGCACTCCGCAGACGTCTCGGTGCGGCGCGCATCGACCTGATCGGTCACTCGTTCGGCACGATCCTCGGCCTCGAATATGCCGCACGTTATCCTGACCGCGTCGCGCATCTCGTGCTGGCCGGGGCGGTGCCGGACCTGCCGCGCGCGATTGATATCCAGTGCGCGCGCCTCCAGTCGGGCGACCCCGCCGCCTTCGCTCGCGCGGCGCAGGGCAAGACTCCGGGTGCCTATCCGCGCTGCGACGTCTTCAGTGCCTATGACGGCGACGCCATGAGCGCAGCGATCCACCGCAACATGTATCCGAACGCCGCGATCGGCCGGAAAGTCGACGCGATGGACTCAGCCAACGGCCTCGGCAATACCGGCGAATTGGGCAATGCGCTCAGCTCCAAGGGGTTATGGAGCTACCACTTCGCCGACGCCGCCAAGGTGAGCGCGCCGACGCTCGTCATCGCCGGCGGCCTTGATTTCCAGGCGGTCGAGGCGCCGCAACGCGACCTGGCGAAGGCCCTGCCCCGCGGCCGCTTCCTGCTCTACCCGAACGACGGCCACTTCATGTTCGTCGAGGAGCCGCGGCGTTTTGCGAAGGACGTTGCTGCGTTCCTGCGGCGATAGCGGAACCGTTAAATTGCGCGCCGTTCATGCCTCCTTCCAGGGCGGCGCCCGGTCCTCCGCTCAACCGCCCGCGACGATCCGCTGGAGCGCGGCGACATGGTCGGCGAACACCTTGCGGCCGATGCGAGTCAGGCTGACCCAGGTGCGCTGGCGGCCGTCGAGCGCAGCCTTGCGCAAGGAGATGAACCCCGCGTCCGACAGCGCCGCAAGGTGCTTGGACATCACCGAATCGCTGCTCGCCGTGATCTCCTTAAGCCGGGCGAATTCCGCGTCCTGAGCATTGGCCAGCACCGCCATCACCTGGAGTCGCGCCGGCGCCTGGAGCAGCGGCTCGAACCCGGCGATCGGGTTGAGCGGCTCAGGCGCCGAGTTCACGGACGAACACCCGCTGCCAGATCATACTGCCGATATAGCCGATGACGAACGACGCCGCGGCAAGCGCCAGGCTGATCCTGGGCTGGCCGCGATCGAGCGCGAAATAGCAGCTCGCGGCATAGAGTAGCAGGATCAGCGCCAGCATCGGCAAGGCGACCAAGCGCGTCTTGCCGCGGCGATAGCCATTGACGAACACGCCCAGCCGGCGCCGGTCCGACTGCACAACCAACGCGATCGCGACGAAGATCAGCGCCAGCAGAACGAACCGCAAAGCCAGCGGCACGGCGGGAGTGGCGACCAGCGCCGCCATCATCCCCGCGAACACCGCGTGCCGCCACGGCGGGCATGCCGCGAGCCGCGCCAGATCCTGTTCGGCCGCGCCCTTTGCCATCAAGGCGAGGCGGGCCTGTTCCTCGAAGGTCGTCATCATCAATCCCTCACTTTCCAATATGGAAAGAGATATTCGCAACTTTCCAACTTGGCAAGTCAAAACTTTCCATATTGGAAAATGACGACCAGCTATATTCCCCTCCCCCTTGCCCGGCGAACGGCACCCGTCCACAGAGAGAAGATGACCGAGTCCGCTCCCACGCCCAAGGCAGCATCCGACAGCTGATGGCGGGAGCATTGCGCGTCGGGCTGTTGGGTGGGTCGTTCAACCCCGCGCATTCGGGGCATCGAGCGATCAGCCTGGCGGCGATCAAGGCGCTGGGGCTCGACGAAGTCTGGTGGATGGTGTCGCCCGGCAATCCGCTGAAGGACAAGGCGACCGACATGGCGCCGTTCGCGGTGCGCTTCGCCTCGGCGCGCGCAATGGCCGGGCACGCGCCGATTCGCGTGACCGCGATCGAGCAGCGGCTGGGCACGCGCTACACCATCGATACCCTATCGAAGCTGCAACGGCTCTATTCGCGGATCGACTTCATCTGGTTGATGGGCGAGGACAATCTGATCAATTTCGACCAGTGGAAGGGTTGGCGCCATATAGCGAAATCGATCCCGATTGCGGTTATCGCGCGGCCGGGCTATGATCATGCTGCCCAGGCGGTGCCCGCTATGGGTTGGTTGCGGCGCTTTTTCCGGCCCGTACGCCAGGCGAAGAACTGGACGACGTGGAGATTGCCAGCCCTCGTGCTGCTTCGTTTCCGCCCTGATTCCACCTCAGCCACCCGGCTGCGTTTGGCCGATCCGGCCTGGCAGCGTCGTTTCCTTCGTCGATCTCACGACACTGATCCTCCTTCCTCCGCACCATAGGACCCACATTGGCCACTAACCCGCATGCGTACCGCTCGTCCGACCCCCAGGGGGCCGAGGCGTTGCACCAGCTTGTCCTGTCCAGCCTGGATGACGACCAGGCGGTCGACACCATCTCGATCCCGCTCGCCGGCAAATCGTCGATCGCCGACCATATGGTGATCGCGAGCGGCCGGTCGACGCGCCAGGTCGCATCGATGGCGCAGAAGCTCGCCGAGCGGATCAAGGCCGAAACCGGCCGCGGCCCGCGGATCGAAGGCCTGCCGACCGCTGACTGGGTGCTGATCGACGCCGGCGACGTGATCATCCATTTGTTCCGCCCCGAGGTTCGCACCTTCTACAATCTCGAGCGGATGTGGGCATTCGGCGACGGGCCGTCGGGTTCGTCGCACTGATTGCAGGCGAACGGGATGAGCGAGCCTCATCCCTAAACGTCACCCCGGACTTGTTCCGGGGTCCAACCCCAACAACGGCATCCGTCCGCGGTTGTGTGTTGGATGCCGGAACAGGTCCGGCATGACGGATAGGACTTAGCCAATGCTCCTCCACATCGTCGCGCGGGGACGGATCGGGCGAAGCCCCGAGGCGGAGCTGGTCGACCGTTACCTCAAGCGCGTCAGCTTCCCGACGCGGGTGACCGAATTACCCGACACCGGCGGCAAGATGCCGGCGATCGAGCCGCAGACGCGCATCGTCATGCTCGACGAGACCGGCGACACGCCGGGGTCGGTCGCGTTCGCCGACAGGATCGGCAAATGGCGCGACGACGGCGTGCGCGAAATCCGCTTCCTGATCGGCGCGGCGGACGGCTTTTCGGCCGAGGAGCGCGGCCAGGCGGACTGGCTGGTGTCGTTCGGGCGGCTGACCTGGCCGCACATGCTGGCGCGCGCGATGCTGGCCGAGCAATTGTGGCGTGCCGCCTCGATCCTTGCCAACCATCCCTATCATCGCGAAGGTTAGCGCGATGCGTGCCGCCTGGACCCTTGCCTTGCTTCCCATCGCCGCCGCCTTCGCCGCGAGCCAGGGCAATGCCCAACCCGATCCAGCACAGTCCGATCTGGTCGACCAGCAGCACCGCTTGCTCGCCGCGCGAGCGCAATCGGCCGCCGCCGCCGAGCGCGCCGCCAAGCTCGACGCCGCGGCCAAGGCCGAACAGAATGAAGCCGCCAAGGCGCGCGCCCAGGAAGAAGCGATGGGCGCGCGAATCCAGCAGGCGCAAGCCGATATCGCTGCGGCGAGCGCACGGGTGACCTTGGTCGATCGGCTGCTCGGCGAGCAGCAGGCGCGGCTCGCGACGCAGCAGGGGCCGATCGCGCGGTTGATCGCCGCGCTCTGTTCGCTGGCGCAGCGCCCTGACGCGGTCAGCGTGATGCAGCCGGGATCGGTCGCCGATCTCGTCCATGTCCGTGCGGTGATCGGCAGCACCTTGCCGCTGGTGCGCGCGCGCACGGCGGGGCTGCGCGCCGATCTGACCAATACGCGCCGGCTGCGCGCCGATGCCGCGCTCGCCGCGCGCAGCCTGACCGAAGGGCGCCGCCGGCTGGAGAGCAACCGTATCGCATTGGCGCGGCTGGAAGCTGAGCATCGCCTGAAGTCGCAGGACCTCAGCCGTTCCGCGCTGGCCGAGAGCGATCGCGCGATCGGGCTGGGCGAGCGCGCCCGCGACCTGGTCGACAATATGCAGGTGACGACCAACGACGCGGCGACCGCGCGCGCGCTGGCGGCGCTGGCGGGACCGCTGCCGCGCCCCGATGACGGTACCGAGCCGCCCTTGTCATGGACCGCCGCGTCGGCGCCTTATCGCGTGCCGGTGACCGGCAAGCTGATCACCGGATTCGGCGAGGTGTCGTCCGATGCCGGCGTCACGTCGCGCGGCCTGACCTGGGCAGTGCCGGGCGGCGCCGATATCGCCGCGCCGGCGGCGGGCAAGATCGTGTTCGCGGGCCCGTTTCGCGAGTACGGCAAGATCGTCGTGATCGACCATGGTGGCGGCTGGAGCACGGTGCTGATCGGGCTGGGCACGCTGTCGGTCGCCACCGGTCAACGCGTCGGGCAAGGTGCCCTGCTGGGCGCGGCACCGCAAGGCGACGACCGCCAGGTCACCGCCGAACTGCGCCGCAAGGGCCGTCCGATCGATCCGGTGGCGCTGACTGGCTAGGCCGATCGAATACCGCTACATGACATTCACGTTGAGCAAGATCGGAACGCAGTAACCCCATGGCCCGTGCTTTTACCTGGCTCCAGGCGACCGCCATCGCCGGCGCCATCGCCCTCGTCCCCACCGCCACCGCGGCGATGGCGGCATCGGATGGCGACACCTATCGCGAGATCGACCGGTTCATGGAGGTCTTCAACCAGGTCAAGAAGTCCTATGTCGACAAGGTCGACGACAAGACGCTGATCCGTGGCGCGATCGACGGCATGCTCAACAGCCTCGACCCACATTCGTCCTATATGGACGCGGTCGATTTTCAGAACATGAAGATCCTGACCGAGGGCAATTATGGCGGCCTTGGCCTGTCGGTCACGATGCAGGACGGCGCGGTCAAGGTCATCGCGCCGCAGGAAGATACGCCGGCCTTCCGTGCCGGGATCAAGGCCGGCGATTACATCACCCATATCGACGGACAGCTGATCTTCGGCGAGACGCTCGACGAGGCGATCACCGCGATGCGCGGCAAGCCCGGCACCAAGATCTCGCTGACGTTGGTCCGCCCGGGCCGTGACAAGCCGATCGACGTCAGCCTGGTCCGCGAGATCATCGTCCAGAAGCCGGTCAAATGGGAAGTCCGCGACGGCATCGGCTATATCAACATCAACACCTTCTCCGAAAATACCGGTGCCGACGTGCGCTCGGCGATCTCCAGCGTCGACAAGTCGCTCGGCCACAAGCCGCTCGGCTATGTCGTCGACCTGCGCGACAATGGCGGCGGCCTGCTGAGCCAGGCGATCGAGGTGTCCGACGCGTTCCTGTCCTATGGCGAGATCGTCAGCCAGCGCGGGCGCGATGCCGCGGATATCGAGCGCTATTATGCCAAGCCCGGGGATCTGGCGAACGGCCTGCCGGTGATCGTGCTGACCAATGCCGGCACCGCGTCGGCATCGGAGATCGTCGCCGGTGCGCTGCAGGATCATCACCGCGCGCTGATCATGGGCGAGCGCAGCTTCGGCAAGGGATCGGTCCAGACCCTGCTCCAGCTCGACGAGAATAGCGCGCTCCGCCTGACCACCGCGCGTTACTATACGCCGTCGGGCCGATCGGTGCAGGAAGGCGGCATCCGCCCCGACATTGCGGTGCCGCAGATTTCCGATCCTGACTACAAGTCGCGCCCGATCTTCCGCGAGGCGGATCTGCGCAAACATCTGGTCAACGAGGTCAAGGCCGACAACGCGATCCTGGAAGAGGATACCAAGACCGATCCGCGCTTCGCCGCGACGCCCGATGAGCTCAAGAAGAAGGGCGTGACCGACTTCCAGCTGTGGTACGCGCTCCAGACGATCGGCCGGCTGTCCAAGGTGCCCGCCGTGACCACCGCGGCGGCGACGCCGAAGAAGCGCTGAGGCCGCGATGACGTCGTTGCAAAAAGCTCGTGCATTGGCACTGCTGATCCCCGCGGCATTGCTCGCCGGCGCCTGGGGGTTCCAGCTGATCGGGCATCTTTATCCGTGCGAAATGTGTCATTGGCAGCGCTGGCCGCATTATGCCGCGCTGCCGATTGCCTTGCTGGCGTTCGTGCCGGGCATGCCGCAGCGGCCGCTGGTCGCGCTGGCGGCGATCGCGATCGCGGTCAGCGGCGCGATCGGCGTGGCGCATGCCGGGGTCGAATATCATTGGTGGCAGGGCTTCACGCCGTGCACCTCCACGTTCAGCAGCGGCGGCGACACGCTGACTGCGATCATGAACGCGCCGGTAGTGCGCTGCGACGCGCCGCAATGGACCTTCGCCGGCATTTCGCTGGCAGGCTTCAACGCGATCGTCTCGCTGGGCGGCGCCCTGGTCATTCTGGTCCTGCTGACGCGCCGGAGCCGCGCGGCATGAGCCGCTGGCGCCCCGGTGACCCCAGGCCACGGACCGACTCGATGATCCGGGTCGACCAGGCGGGCGAATATGGCGCCACGCGTATCTATGCCGGGCAATTGGCGATCATGGGCGACCGCACGCCGGCCGCGCGCGAGATCGCCGGCATGGCGCGACAGGAGGAACGCCACCGCGCATTCTTCGACAAGATGATCGCCGATCGCGGGGTGCGCCCCACCCTGCTCCAGCCGTTCTGGACCGTCGCCGGCTTCGCGCTGGGGGCGGCAACCGCGGCGATCGGCCCCGAAGCCGCGATGGCCTGCACCGCGGCGGTCGAAACCGAGATCGACAATCATTATTCAGAACAGCTTCAGCAACTGGGCGATAGCGATCCCGCATTGTCGGCGGCGATCGCGGAATTCCAGGCCGAGGAGGTCGAGCATCGCGAGACCGCGCTGGCGCACGGGGCCGAATCGGCGCCGGGCTATCCGCTGATGTCGGCGCTGATCCGGCTCGGCTGCCGGGTGGCGATCGCAACCGCCAAGCGCTTCTAGGCGTTGGCGGGAGGAGGAGATTAGGATGCGTATCATTGCCCTGGGCCTGCTGGCCGCGACGATCGCCGCGATGCCCGCCACCGCGCAGGTGGCCGGCCCCGGCGTACCGCCGCCGCCCAAGCCGACCACCCCTGGCCAGGTCTCCCGCAACGCGCCGGTCAACGGCGTGCTGGTGCTGTACGGCAACGAGAAATGCCCGACCGACCGCGACGGTAACGAGATCGTCGTGTGCACCCGCCGCGACGCCGCCGAGCAATTCCGCGTTCCCAAGGAATTGCGCAATTTCAAGGTCACGCCCGAGAATCAGAGCTGGGCGTTGCGCGCTCAGGGCACGCTCGACACCGGCGCGTCGGGGATCGGCTCGTGCTCCGCGATCGGCCCGGGCGGTTCGCTCGGCTGCTCGCAACGGCAGTTCAAGGAAACCAAACAGTTCAACAAGGACCGCAAGGAAGCCGAGGAAGAGGGGAAGTAGGCCCCTTAGCCCCTCCTCTTCAGGGGAGGGGTTGGGGTGGGGCAATCACGGGCGACGCGCTCTGCGGGGCATCGCCCACCCCCCTAACCCCTCCCCTGAAGGAGAGGGGCCTATCGCCGAACCCCTTCCGATTGATCATCACCGCTACGCCCTTTAAGCTTTCCTCATAGTTCGGGGGACTTAATGGCAACCTTATTCATGAAAGCCGACGCCAAGGTCGGCTCGCTCGCGCCCAATTGGTACGACAAGCTTCTGTCGGGCGCGGCGATGCTGTTGCTTGCGATCGTTATCGTCGCGCTGGCGCGCGGCGTCGCGCAATGGCCACAGGTCCCAGGCATCGTCTGGGCACATCTGGCGACGGTCCTCGTCGCATTGGGGCTGACGCCGTGGATGCTGTTGCGGCCGCGAGGCACGAAAACCCACCGGCTGCTCGGCAAGATCTGGGTGACGGCGATGGTCGCGACCGCCGCGCTCAGCCTGTTGGTCAAGACGATCAATCCCGGACATTTCAGCCTGATCCATATCCTGTCGATCTTCACGCTGGTGATGGCACCGCGCGTCTGGCTGACCGCGCGCGCACATCAGGTGGCGCGACATCGCGCGACGGTGCGCGGGCTGGTGACCGGCGCCTTGCTGATCGCCGGGTTCTTCACCTTGCCGCCGTTCCGGCTGCTCGGCGGCTGGCTGTTCGGCTGAAAAGGAATGGCGCGAACGCGATTGCTGCTGTTCGCATTGGTCTGGCTGTCATGCGTGTGGTTCGGGTCGTGGGCGCTCAATCCCAATAATGCGACGCGGATATATGCGAGCATGGCACTGGTCGAGCGCGGCGATGCGCGGATCGACGCCTATCAGGCGCTGACGATCGACAAGGCCGAGTTCGGCGGGCATTTCTACATGGACAAGGCGCCGGGGATGACCCTGTTGTCGCTGCCCGCGATGGCGATCGCCGATCAAGTCGGCCCGCCGCTCGAGTACGTCCCGCCGACGATCTATGACGCGAATTTCGAACATTACATGACGGTGCGCCTGCGGCTCGCGGTCGCGCTGGTGAGCGCCGTCATCACCGCACTGGCGACGCTGGCGATGCACGATCTCGGGCTGCGGCTGACGGGAAGCGCGAGCGGCGCGCTGGTCGCGAGCCTGGGTTTCGCGCTGGGCACGCCGGTCTGGGGATGGTCGACGACCTTGTTCGGCCATGCACCGGTGGCGGGGCTGTTCGTGATCGCGGTGTGGGCCTTGTGGCGCGCGGGCGAAGGACGAACGATGCGCTTCGCGGCGATCGGCGGCGCGGCGCTGGGGCTGGCGGTGCTGATCGAGTTCGAGGCGGCGCTGGCGGGATCGGTAATCGCGATCTGGGGTGCGCTCCGGCTGTGGCGCGCCGACCGACGCGCGGTGCTAGTGGCGGCGGCCGCCGGATTGGTGACGCTGCTGGTGCCGTTTGTCGCCTATAACATGATCGCGTTCGGCACACCGTTCCGGCTCGGCTATTCGGGTGTGGTCGGCTTCGCCGGGATGGATCAGGGATTGTTCGGCCTGACCAGCCCCAAGCCGATGGTGCTGCTCAAGATCTTGGTCGGCATGCGCCGCGGATTGCTGTGGGTGGCGCCGGTGCTGGTCCCGGCGACGGTCGGAATATGGCTGCTGGGTCGGAAGCATCGCGGGCTGGCGATAATGCTGGCGGCGGCGGCGCTCACGGTGCTGCTGGTCAATTCGGCGTACGTCTATTGGGACGGCGGCCACTCGACCGGCCCGCGCCATTCAATTCCCGCGATCGGCCTGATCGCGATCGGCCTGGCACCGTTCTGGGCGAGCCTGAAATTCGCGTGGGAGCGCGCGGTGACGGTCGCGCTGTTGCTGGTGTCGATGGTCATCAACCTGATGATCGCGGCGGCCAACATCACCACGCCGGATACTTATCGCTTTCCTCTGGCCGACCCGATTCTAACGGCGTGGAAGGCAGGTGCACTCAGGACGTTGCCGAGCGATTTTCTCGGGTGGAGTCCGATCGTGGGGGCGGGGGCATATCTGACGGTTGCGCTGATGCTCCTCACCGTGTTGCTGGCGCGGCGGCCTACCGAGCGGTCAAATGACTCCCAACGGCAGGCAAACCTCGTCGTCGACCGCAAGCGCTGAACAAAGCCCCAATGATATTAATGGGTCATTGCATGTAGCGTCGCAATTCAGGGGGTGGAGACCCCTCAGCGGCGGGCCACCGTCCCCCCTCGCCAATCGGCCGTGCCGGCAATCGGGCGCGGGGTTCCAACGGATCGCCAGATTGCGGTTCCCATTCCACGCGATGCGGCGTCTATCCGTCAGCGATAGGAGCAGGGAACGACGCCGTGAACATACCCGCCGCCGGTTCTTCGGTCAGCCGATCGACCGATCCAAAAACGATCGACGAACTGGTCGCATTACGTGCCGGGTTTGACCTGGCGCGGGCGAGCCAGTTGACCATGGTGCGGTTGCAGCTCGCGCTCCACAAGTCGAACCGTCGCTCCGCGATGCAGGCGCTCGACACGCTGCTCGACATCGAGGCGGAAATGGCGGAGCTCGCGGCCATCCTGGACGACGCCCCCACGCACGCGGCCGGCGATGCGGCGCTGTCCAGCTTCATCGGGCTCCAGAAGGCGGCGATCGCGGTCGAAAAGCATGCCCTGGCGGGCGGCGACTGGCCCGGTGATGCCCCGTCGGCCGCGGTCCTTGGGCCCGACGATTCGGCCGTCTCCGAACCTGATCATCCCGCAGTCGCCACACCCGTCGATCTCGCGTCCTCCGTACACGTCGAACCGACGGTCGCGGTTGCGGTTGCCACGCCCGTCGATCGGCCGATCGCAATCGACCTGCCGACGCTATATCCCGCTGCGGACGACGACGTGGACGAAGCGGAGGCCGACGACCGGCGCAGCGGCGCGCGCTGGATGGCGGTTCTTGCCGCGGCGATCGCGCTCGTCGTTATCGCGGCCCTGGTCGCATGGCAGTGGCCCGCCGTGTCCGCATTGCGATAAGGGTTCGGCGTCGGGATTGTTTGCCGACCCGTTGGACGCGCAGCCTCGCCTCCGCGATTTCGAACCCTTCGCATGAGCAACAAACCGCGCTTGGCCTGCTCGCTCGCCCGCGATACACTCCGCGCCGCTGCGTGACTGGCGAAACCGTGGGACACCACAGGGGAGCGCGGCCTGATATCCTGCCGCTCGCCTGGGCATCCGCGCATCGACAAGGAGTCCGCTCATGGCCAGCATTCCGCCGATCTCCGTTGCTTTCCTGCTGTTCCCCAACGTCACCCAGCTCGATCTGACCGGGCCGGCGCAAGTGCTGTCGCGGCTGGGCAATGTGACGCTCGATCTGGTGTGGCAGGATCGCGCGCCAGTCACGACCGATGCCGGGTTCGCCATCATGCCGACCGCGACCTTCGCCGAGGTACCGCGCGCCGACATCCTCTGCGTCCCGGGTGGAATGGGCGTGACGGGCGTCATCGCCGACGACGCGGCGATGGCCTGGGTCCGCTCGGTCGGCGCCGAGGCACGCTGGGTGACCAGCGTGTGCACGGGATCGCTGATCTTGGGCGCGGCGGGACTGCTCAAGGGCTATCGCGCGGCGACGCATTGGTCGTGGCGCGAGTATCTGGCGATGTTCGGCGCGGAAATGGTGCCCAAGCGCGTGGTGGTCGACCGCAACCGGGTGACCGGCGGCGGGGTGACTGCAGGGATCGACTTCGCGCTGACCTTGATGGCGGAGGTGCGGGGCGCCGAGTTCGCCAAGGCAGTGCAGCTCAGCCTGGAATATGATCCCGCGCCGCCGTTCGACGCGGGATCGCCCGAGAAAGCCGGGCCTAACCTGGTCGCAACCTATCAGCGGCGGGTCGCGCAGCTGGCGCCCGATCGCGAGGAAAAGTTCAGGGCTGCGGCGGCTCGGCTGGGCTTTTCCTGACGCCGCGCAGGCGGTGCCAGAGGTAGAAGGCGACTGCCGCGACCAACAGGCCGGCGATGACCACGTCCGCCGAGTGGAATGCCGCCTTCAGCCGCGGGTCGCTGTCCCATGCCTTGCCCAGCTTCATGCCGACCCAGGCGAGCCCGAAGCACCACGGCCATGAGCCGAGGAAGGTATAGACGTGGAACGGCACCAGCCGCATCCGCGCAACGCCGGCCGGGAAAGCGATGAACGAGCGGATCACCGGGAGCAGCCGTCCGATCAGCACCGCGATCGAGCCGTAACGGTCGAAGAAACGATCGGCGGCGTCGATCTCGCCCGGACCGACCAGTACGTACTTGCCCCATTTGAGCGCGAGCGGGCGGCCGCCGCGCTTGCCGATCTCATACGCCACGATCGAGCCGAGGTTGCAGCCGATCGCCCCGGCGGTCGCGGCGAGATAGAGATCGAACCGCCCGGTCGAGACGAGATAGCCGGCGAACGGCATGATAATTTCGGACGGCAACGGAATGCACGCGCTCTCGATCGCCATCAGCAGGACGATGCCGAGATAGCCGCCCGACGAGATCACAGCGATGATGATGCCGGCCAGCCAGCCCAGGATTTTCTCGATCATGGGACCGATCGATGCGCAGAATGACCAGTTGGGGTCAATCGGCAATCGGGAGCGGCAGCCTTAACTGGCGCGCGCGACCAATTGCCTATGGACCGCACGCGCCTCGGCCAGCGCGTCACCGCTCGCGCTCTCGACCGCATGCACTGGCGGTGGGCGAAGACCTTGACCCGAGCCCAGCGCTACCCCCGCCGCGGCGGCGATGCGCGCGACGCCGGCGGCCGGTTCGGCACATAGCGAATCGTAATCGACGAACACTTGCCGCGCCCTCACCTCGCCCGGCTGGTCGAGCAGCAGGCGGTGCACCGCGCTCCAGATCGCCAGCCAATAATCGATCCGGTCGGTCGGCTCGCTGGCAGCGGGCGCGCCGGGGATCAGCGGCGGACGATGGCTACGGCCGAATTCGTAATGGCCGAGCCAGCGCATATAGCTGGCGCGGAACGGATCGGCCCGACCGAGATCGACCGCGCGGCGATGCTGGTTGAGCAGCGAGGCCGCCTGTTGCAGCGGATCGCGAAACGGATGGATCAGCACCGCGTCGGGGAACGCCGCAACGATGCCGCCGAGGCGCAGCGCGTTGGCGTTGTTCTTCGACAGATAGCGCGGGCGATCATAGCGGTGGCGGACCAAGGCAACGAGATCGCGGAAAGAGTCGACGGTGTCGGGCAGCGGCTCGTGCGGATGGACGTGGCTGCGTGTGATGTAGCGCTTGCCTTCGGCGCTGCGCCAGAACACTTCCTCGATCGCCTCCGGGCTGTCTAGGTCGTGCGCGATCCCATCGCCATGGCCGCGTTCGTGCGCCGCCAGATCATGCCGCGACCGCTTGCTCATCCGTTGCCAGCTATTGGGCGCGAGCGGGAACGGCATGTCGCGATAGGTGAGCGAGGCGAATTGGCCGCTGTCATGAAGCAAGCGGAGCAGGATCGTGGTGCCGGCGCGCGCGAGCCCGGTGACAAACACCGGCGCGCCGCCATCGCGCAGGCGGGCGGCGGCGCCATAGCGCGCGCGCTCGAGATCGAACGAGAGATCGAGCACCGCCGGGTTCATCGCCAGGCGGTGAAGCAAACGATCAGCTCGGCTGTAACCGCCGGCCGAGGCGCCATCGGGCGAGGACATAGATCAGGCTCATGAAAAGGATGAGGAGACGCGTTTGCCAGTCGAAAAAGGCAGCGCGCACGCCGAGCGGCACCGCCCCGTCGACCAGCAGCAACAGAACGACGGGCGCGATCACCAGCACCAGGATAGCCCCTGCGGTCAGCGACGATGCCATCATGCGCCCGGCCAGGATGCGCGTCGCGCGCTCCTTCAGATGATCGGACACGCCGCGCCGGGCAAGCACGACACTCGCGCGGCGGCCGAGCCCGGCCAGCGTGGCGAAACGCGGCACGATATGCAGCCGGCGCGCGAGTTCGCCCGCTGCCACGATCGCGGCGAGCAGCAGCGACATCGGTGCGATCGCCCCGGTCATGCCTTGCTGTCGCGCGGCCGGGACGGCGTGGCCGGGCGCCGGCGCAGGCCGCGGACCATGCGCTTGACCGGGTACCAGATCAGCGAAACGGTCATCAGGAATATCGAACCGACGATGCCGAGAACGACGCCGATCGCGCCGAGCCCGACGCCCGGGCCGCTATAGGCCTGGGCGATCGCCGGGATCATCGTCAGCAGGATCGCGCCGGTCAGCGCGGAGATGCGGTGGGGGGTCATGTGCATTGCTCCCTGGCAGTGGCCGCCTTGACGGCGGAAAGGACCCCGGGATCACTGGGGTCGAGATAGCGGCTCCAGCTCAGCCACAAGCGGCGGCCGGAGGGATCGGCGGAAATGTAGCGCCAGCGCAGGCTGCCATCGGGGGCGATCCGCATCAGCTGGCCGCGCTCGGTCTCCTCGACCATCACGTCGCCGTTCGACAGCGGCGTGGCCCGACCCTGGGTCGCGGTGGTGATACCGCGCACCGCGAAGGTGGCGGCCAGCGGCGAGCTCACCTTGTCGGTCGCCAGATCGTAGATCAACAAGCGGCTATTGCCGTCGACGCGCCGCCCCGCCACGCCCCAGCGCACGTGATTGTCGAACACCATGATGCGATGGTCGTCGAGGATCGAGACGTCATGCTGCGCCGACCACGGCCCCGCGCGCGTCCACAGGATGCGCCCGGTCGACGGGCGATAGAGCGCGATCAACGACATGTTGCGCAGCGACAGGATGACGTCGCCTTGTTGCCAATACGGACCCGACGTCAGCACCGGTTCGATATCGTTGAGGTGGAACGGATCCTCTTCATAAGGCCGGCCGCGCCACAAACCGCCGAGATCGTTGCGGTCGAGGATCTCGATCAATCGCTCGACACGGATCAGCCGGCCTTTCTCGTCGACCTGCGCCAACGCCTCGTCGGCGAATTTGGCGCCGACACCGGGAACGTTGGACCGCGTCAGCCGATAGGGAATCCACAACGTGCCGTCGGCGGCGCGCTCGAGCGAATGGTGGAAGATGCCGTCGATCACCCAGCGCGGCCGCCCGCAGCCATCGATCCGCGACAAAGGCGTATTGTCGTGGATCAACAGGTCGCCATTGGCCAGCAGCATCGGATGCATCGGTCGCATCCGGTCCGCGCCCTTGTCGCGGTAGAGGTCGACGATCGCCGAATGGAAACGCGACCGCGCATTGATCGCGGCAACGTCGGGCAACCATTCCTTGACTATCCTGCCGTCGGACAGGCGGATCAGCTGGACCGTCGCGCGACCGCGTTTGGTGTCGTAAGGAGTGATCAGCGCATAACCCGGATCGACGAACGATCGCGCTGCATTGCGCTGGAAACCGCCCGGGAGCTTTTCGTAAGGCGGCGCGGCGAATGGTGCGGCGCCTTTCCACCAATCGCCGATCGTGTCGGGTATATCCGCGATCTGCGCCGCCGCGACGCCCAGCGCGCCATGCTTTTCCGCGCTGCGGGCGAGCGCCGCCACCGCGACGACCAGGACCAGCGATACGTTGAAGACGAGGACGAGCGTCCAGAGTGGAACGCGGCGCGCGAGCAACGGCATATCCCGCCGCTCTGCCACGGCGCTCTCGTCGCGGGCCATCAGCACCCGGCTCGCTCTGATTTCCGGCCGCCGCCAGCCGTCATATCGTCCCCTTCGTCGCGCTGCGGCCGGGCTAAGCGCGATTTGTCGCATAAGTTTGTCACTGCGGCAGGATCATTGTCCCTTGTCGCGACGCCATTTTAGGTGGTGGCGGAAGCGGGCTCAGCCGCGCACGTGCTCGGCCACGGCCTTCAGGTCATGGACGAACTTGGCGAATTCCTCGCGTCTGGCATCCTCATCGGGCAAGCGCAGCAAATAGCTGGGGTGGACGGTGATCCAGGTCTCGCCGATCTCGGGTAGGACATGCGGGCGTCCGCGTTCGCGGCCGATCGTCATCGTCTTGCCGAACAAGGACCGCGCCGCGGTCGCGCCCAGCGCTACCGTCACACGCGGCTTCACCAGCGCGAGTTCCTGCTCGATCCACCAGCGGCAAGCGGTGATCTCCCCGGCATCGGGCTTGGAATGGAGGCGGCGTTTGCCACGCTGCTCGAATTTGAAATGCTTGACCGCGTTGCTGACATAGACGCGCGCCCGGTCGATCCCGGCTTCTGCCAGCGCACGGTCGAACATCTGGCCGGCGGGGCCGACGAACGGTTTGCCCGCCAGATCCTCCTGGTCGCCAGGCTGTTCGCCGACGAAGACGAGGTCGGCATCGACCGGCCCTTCGCCGAACACGGTTTGGGTGGCATGCCTGTAGAGATCGCAGCGGCGGCAATGCATCGCCTCGTCGCGCAGCGCCGCCCAGGCGGCCTCGACATTGTCTCCGGTCTTGGCGCGTGCCGTCGCGACCATTGCCTGCTCCCGTGCCTGCGCCCCCGCGATCAACTCGGGTACCAACGCCGTTTCGGGCATGTTTTTCCAATATTTGCGCGGCATTTCCTTGAGCATCGCGCCGACCTTGACCCGCGCCGGGTTGAAGATCGACGCATAATAGGTCTTCCAAACCGCCTCGACCGGGTCGCCATCTGGCGCATCGGCCTTGGATGCGCCCGGCCCTTGGGTCAGGCGCTTACCGTCCCAATGGATCGAGAGGTCGGGGGTCAGGATCGACCAGCGCATCGTCGCAAAGCGATCGACGAAGAAGCCGGCATTGGCGCGGACGATGTGATGCTCGGGTTCGAACCAGGCGATGTAGCGTGTGCCGCCGTCATCTTGCGCTTCACGAAAGCGCACGAATGCCCGCATCTTGTGGATGTCGCGTCGGACAGCTTTCGCCATGCCCGCGATCTTGCGGACCAGCGGATCGGCCTGGTCCTCCATCAGTCCCGGCTCGCGCAGCACGCGGTCGAGCAACGTGTGAAGCAACGCAAAGCGCTGACGATCGGAATGGAGGATCGCCGACCGCGCAAGGTCGATGAAGCCGCGCGGGACCGAGAAGGCGCCGCGCTCGGCGGGCAGCGCCAGCATCTGCCCTGCGAACAACTCTCCCGGATCGTCCTCGCCGACCTGCCACACCACCTGATCGGGCGGCACCTGGTCGAGCACCAGGCCGCGAGCAGCGTCGCGCCAGCCGTCGAAATCGTCCTCCGCTTCCAGCGTGACGATGCGCATCAGCGTACCGGAGCGATCGTAGCGGTCGCTTTCATGTCCAGCATCGCCTTCAGCCGAACAACTCCATCTGCTTCGCCTTGGGCGCGACGAGCGGGCGAAGATCGGCCTTGTCGGCGAGCGCGACAGGTTTCCAGTCGCTGGCGATCAGGAAGGGACGCACCTTGGCAACCGAGACGGTCAGCCGGCCGATATCGGCAAGCGCGAGCCGCCGCCAACGCCGCGCGGCGAGGATGCGGTCGACCGCGCGCGTACCGAGCCCCGGCACGCGTAGCAGCGCCTCGCGCGGTGCACGGTTGACGTCGACAGGGAAACGGTCGCGAAACTTGAGCGCCCAGGCGAGCTTGGGGTCGATGTCGAGCGGCATCATGCCGGTCGTGTCATCGGCTGCTGCCGCAACCTCGTCAGGCTTATAGTCGTAGAAGCGCATCAGCCAGTCGGACTGATAGAGCCGGTGCTCGCGCATCAAGGGCGGGCGCTGCAACGGCAGCACCGCGCTGGCGTCGGGGATCGGCGAGAAGGCCGAATAATAGACGCGGCGCAGGTCGAACTTACCGTAGAGCCCGGCGGCACGCGTCACGATGTCGCGGTCGGTCGCGGCATCGGCGCCAACGATCATCTGGGTCGACTGGCCGGCCGGGGCAAAGCGCGGCGCGGACTTGTAACGGCGGGTGGCGTCGCCGGCATCGGCGATGTCGCGTTTGACCCCCGCCATCGCGCCTTCGATCCGCGTCGCGTCCTTTTCGGGCGCAAGCCGCTCGAGCCCGGCGCGGGTCGGCAGCTCGACATTGATCGAGACGCGATCAGCATGGACGCCGGCGCGATGGACCAGTTCGGGATCGGCGTCGGGGATCGTCTTCAAATGGATATAGCCGCGGAAATCGTGATCCTCGCGCAGGGATCGCGCGACCTCGACGATCCGCTCCATCGTGTAATTGGACGATCGGATGATACCCGAGGACAGGAACAGCCCTTCGATATAATTGCGCCGGTAGAAAGCGAGTGTGAGCTGGACGACCTCATCGGTGGTGAAGCGCGCGCGGCGGACGTTCGAGCTCTTGCGGTTGATGCAATAATGGCAGTCGAACACGCAGCTATTGGTCAGCAGGATCTTGAGCAGCGAGATACAGCGGCCGTCGGGCGCGTAAGCATGGCAAATGCCCATGCCCTGATCGGTCGAGCCGATTCCCTTGCCGCCACGCGAGTCGCGCTTGACCGAACCGGACGACGCGCACGAGGCGTCGTATTTGGCGGCGTCGGCGAGAATTTCGAGCTTCTGGCGGGTGTCGAGTTGGGCCACTCGTTCTCTATATGTTCAACCCGCGCCCGAGTCACTGATATGTATCAGCGGTCTGCCGTCACGATGAGGGGCCGATGGTCCTGCAGGCGGCACTGCCGTTTCGGCAGATGTCGTGGAAATCGATCTGCGGCCGCGGCAGGCTGAACCCGATCTCGCGATTGACGAAGTCGAGCTCCACCCGGCCGAACAGCTTGAGCGAGCTCATTCCCAGGATCAGCGCCGGCTGGTCGCGCAGGCCGAAACGATCGAATGGCGGCACGTCGGCGAAGACCAGCCCGAAATTGTCGAACCGGATGGTATCGATCTTGACGTTGCTGATCGCGACGAAATTGGCGGTGAAGCTGCGCCCGGTCACCGACGTGATCGCCACCGGTCCGTACGATCGCGGCGGTTTCTTCGCCAGCTTGAGCATGGCGGTGTTGCCGACGCTGAGCCAGGATCCGGTATCGATGATCACCGCGATCGGCTGATTGTTGAACCACGCCTTGGTCACGATCAGCTGGCCGGTGCGCGACTCGGCGCGGATGACGAAATCGCCCGAGGCGTGACGTCGCGCCGGTCGCAGCAGCATCCGCCGCGCGTTGAAGTCGAGCACGACCTTTTGCCCCTGAAGCGCGTCGATGCCGAGCATGCCGGGGGCGCCGATATCGGCCAGCAACAGCTGCGGCGCTTCCATCGCCGGCGTGCCGAGCTTGCCCGCGGTCAGCGACGGTACTTTCACCGTTGCGACCTGCGCGGCGCCGGTAAAGTCGAACAGCTTCACGTCGGTCCCCGGCAACAGTTTGAGATAGCCGGCGAGTTCGCGCGAGACGACCGACCGCTCAGCGCCGGTATCGATGATGAACGGAAAAGGCCCGTGTGGTCCGATCGTCACGGGGACGGTCATACGATCGGTTCGCTCGCCGATGGTTAGGACGTCCGGCGCGGGTCCCTCGGCGGGAGCGGCGACGGGCTTGATCGAGGGCTGCGCCTGTTGCGCGGCAAGGGGCGGTCCGGCCAGTGTACCGATGCCAAGCGCCAGCAAGGGAATGAACCCGCGCATGGCCGGAACATACGCCCGTTTCGGACGTGTACCAAGCGGATAATACGCCCTGAAACCGAGCTCAGTCGAGCCGCATCGCTTCCTGCGCCAAACTCTCCGCTTCCATCAGCAAAGCATCGTCGGCGAGGCCCATCGCGACGTTCTCGCGCCCGATCAGGGTCAGTACCGGCACCGCGAGCGGCGAGATGCGGTCGAGCGTCACGTGCATCATCGTATCGCCGGCGCGGTCGAGCAGATCGGCAAGACGCCCGACATCGGTCATCCGCGCGCGGGCGTCGGCCCAAGCCGCCTGGAGCAGCAAATGGCCAGGCTCGTATTTGCGCAGCACATCGTAGATCAGGTCGGTTGAAAAAGTTACCTGTTTGCCGGTCTTGCGCTTGCCGGGATGCTGGCGCTCGACCAGCCCGCCGATCACCGCAACCTCGCGAAACGCGCGCTTGAGCAGGTGCGATTGCTGCACCCAGTCGACGAATTCGTGCTCCAGGATGTCGGGCGAGAATAAAGAGGCGGGATCGGTCACCGGATCGAGCGAATAACAAGCGATCGCGTAATCGTTGGCGACGAAGCCGAGCGGTTTCAGCCCCTGCGTCTCCATCCGCCGGGTAATCAGCATGCCGAGCGACTGGTGCGCGTTCCACCCTTCGAAACTATAGGCGACCATGTACTGCCGCCCTTCGCGCGGGAAAGTCTCGACCAGCAATTGCCCCGGCTCGGGCAGCCGCGAGCGATAGGATTGCACTTCCAGCCATTCGCGCACGTCGTCGGGAAAGCGGGCCCACTCCTCAGGCTGCGCCAAGAAGCCGCGGACGCGATCGGCGAGGTTGGTCGATAGCGGCATGCGCGCGCCACCATAGGTCGGGATCCGCGCCGGCCTGGTAGAGGCGCGGACCAGCACGTCCTCGGTATCGATCCGCAACACCTCGCAGCTCATCCCCGCGAAGAAGAAAGTGTCGCCGTTCGACAGCGAGGCGGCAAACCCCTCCTCGACCTTGCCGAGCAGGCGACCGTTCTTGAACCGGACGTTGAGCATCGCCGCCTCGACGATGATCCCGGCATTGAGGCGATGCTGTTGCACGAAGCGCGGGTGGCTGACGCGCCAGGTCCCGTCGGGCTCCTGCGTCAATCGCTTGAAGCGGTCATAAGCGCGCAAGGCATAACCGCCGTCGCGGATGAAGCTCAGCACGCGCTCGAAGGTCTCCGCATCGAGCGCCGAATAAGGCAGCGCGCCTTGCACTTCGCTCAACATCTCGTCGGCTTGGAACTGCGCCGCGCAGGCGCAGGCCATGACGTGCTGGGCGAGCACATCGAGCGCGCCGGCGCGGAACGGTTCGTTATCGAGCTCGCCCGCTTCGACCGCGTCAAGCGCGGCGCGCGATTCGAGATATTCGAAGCGGTTGCCGGGGACCAGGATCGCCTCGCTCGCCTCGTCGAGCCGGTGATTGGCGCGGCCGATCCGTTGGAGCAGGCGCGACGAGCCTTTGGGCGCACCCATCTGGATGACGCAATCGACATCGCCCCAATCGACCCCGAGATCGAGGCTGGCGGTGGCGACCAGCGCGCGCAATTGGCCCGCGGCCATCGCGCTTTCGACCTTGCGCCGCGCTTCCTTCGACAGGCTGCCGTGATGCACGCCGATCGGCAGCGACATCAAATTCACTTTCCACAAATCCTGGAAGATCAGTTCGGCCAGGCTGCGCGTGTTGCAGAACACGATCGTCGTACGCCGCGTCTCGATCTCGGCCATCACCTGTTCGGCGGCGTAGCGGCCCGAATGGCCCGCCCAGGGGACCCGGCCCTCGGGCAGCAGGATGGTGATGTCGGGATCGGCGCCGGGCTCGCCGAGCACCAGGTCGACCATGTCGATATCACCGTCGGGGGCAAGCCAAGCGCGATAGGAATCGGGATCGGCGACGGTCGCCGACAGCGCCACCCGGCGCATATCAGGGGCGATCCGCTGGAGCCGCGCCATGCACAAAGAAAGCAGATCGCCGCGCTTGCCGCTGGCGAAGGCGTGAACCTCGTCGACCACGACGCGCTTGAGCCCGGCAAAGATCAGAAAGCTGTCGGGATAACTGAGCAGCAGCGACAGGCTTTCGGGCGTGGTCAGCAGGATTTGCGGCGGGCGGACGCGCTGGCGCGCCTTGCGATCGCTCGGTGTGTCGCCAGTCCGCGTCTCGACCCGGATGTCGAGCCCCATCTCCTCGATTGGGGTGAGCAGATTGCGCTGAACATCGACCGCGAGCGCCTTGAGCGGCGAGACATAGAGCGTGTGGAGGCCGTCGGCAGGCGTGTCGATCAGCTCGGCGAGCGTCGGGAGGAAACCCGCCAGCGTCTTGCCCGCGCCGGTCGCCGCGACGAGCAAGGCGTGATGCCCGGCACGCGCGGCGTCGAGCATCTCGAGCTGGTGCCGCCGCGGGCGCCAGCCGCGCGCGGCGAACCAGTCGGTCAAGGGTTGAGGGAGGGAACTCACCCGATGGATATAGGGTGCGGGCCGCCGATCGCGCTATGGCGCTGGTGGCGCGCCCGCCGGCCGGGTGATCAGCTTCGGTGCCGCTTTACCTTCGACCGCCAGCCTTGCACGCTCGCCCTCGGCACGATCCTGGAGCGACAACCAGACGGTGTCGGCCTGCGTCCCCATGCGCAGCCCCTCGGCATATTTGCCGAGCGGGTTCTGGTAATTGACCACCAGCCCAGCGAACCCGGTCTTGTCGTTGGCGGTGAGCAGCACCGCATCGCCGCCGGGCCGGTCGAGCGAGAGGATGGCACGGCCATTGTCGAGGAAGCTGAACCCGCCGCGCTCATTACCCTTGGCATCGTGGATCAGCAGGCCATAGGCGCTGGCGATCCGCGGATAGGTCTTGCCGTCGACCAGCACCGGCGGCTCCTCGCCGAGAACCAGCCGGTCCGCACCATCGGGGCCGAGCACGACGATCGACGCGGTCTGCGCATCCTTGCGCTGGCGGCCATCGGCAGGCGGCGGCGCGCCGATCAGGATGCGCGGCTTGCCCGAGGCGTCGACGATGCGGATCGCCTGAGCGTCGATCGTCCCGGGGCTGGCGGGTGCGAGCGCCATCAGCAACGCCGCCGCGCCGCCCAATCCGAGCGCACCCAATATCAGGCGCTGCCGCCTGATCGTGCGTTCGAAGCGATCAAGCCGCTGATCAATCGTCGATTCCTGCATGGGTTCCTCCTTATTTGCGGCCAAGATGGAACAGGAACGCCCGCCGCGCCATATTGGCGGCATGGCGAAGCTCGGCGACTGGATCACCCCCCATCCACAGGGGATCTATGTGGCGCCGGCCGATGTCTGGATCGATCCGTCGGTCCCCAGCCCGCGCGCGCTGGTAACGCACGGTCACGCCGACCATGCGCGTGGCGGACACGAAGCGGTGTGGGCGACGTCGGAAACGCTGGCGATCATGGAGACGCGCTACGGCCCGCAGGCGGGGCATGCCGTCGCCTATGGCGAACCGCGCGACATGGGCGGCGTAGAAGTCGAGTTTGTCCCCGCCGGCCATGTGCTGGGATCGGCGCAGATCGTGCTCAGATATCGCGGCGAGACGATCGTCGTCTCCGGCGATTACAAGCGCCGCCCCGATCCGACCTGCGCGCGGTTCGTGCCTGTCAAATGCGATGTGTTCGTGACCGAGGCAACCTTCGGCCTGCCCGTTTTCCGCCATCCCGAGACGCATGACGAGATCGACAAATTGCTCGCCGCGTCGCGCGCCAATCCCGATCGCTGCGTGCTGGTCGGCGCCTATGCGCTGGGCAAGGCGCAGCGGGTGATCCGCGAGTTGCGCGACATGGGGTTCGACGATCCGATTTACATCCATGGCGCCTTGCAGCGATTGTGCGACCTTTATGTCGAACTGGGCGTCGATCTCGGCGAGCTTCGCCCCGCGACGGGAGTCGCCAAGGCCGAATTGCAGGGGCGGATCGTGCTGTGCCCGCCAGCTGCGCTCAATGATCGCTGGTCGCGGCGACTGCCCGATCCGATCACCGCGATGGCTAGCGGCTGGATGCGTGTCCGCCAGCGCGCGCGGCAGAGATTGGTGGAACTGCCGCTGATCCTGTCCGACCATGCCGATTGGGACGAGCTGACTGAAACGCTGATCGAGATCGCGCCCAAGGAAGTTTGGGTGACGCATGGCCGCGAGGACGCGCTGATCCATTGGTGCGAGACGCGGCAGATCAAGGCGCGCGCGCTGGCGCTGGTCGGGTACGAAGACGAGGACGATTGACCGCGCTCCGTATTTTCGAAAAGAGGGTACGGAAAAGGAGAGCGTGATGCGGGCAGTGGTCAAGCGCGGTCAGCGGTTGGAACTTGACGAGATTGTCGAGCCGACCCCCGATCAGGGGCAAGTGCTGGTGCGCACGCTCCGCTGCGGCATCTGCGGGTCGGATCTCCACGCGCTGCGCCATATGGACAAGATGGTCGCCGAGCGCGCCGGCGGCACGCCGCGGCCGTTGCCGGACATGGTGATGGGGCATGAATTCTGCGCCGAAATCCTCGATTACGGTCCCGACACGCCGCACCGGCTGAAGCCCGGGACGCGCGTGGTCTCCGTCCCCGTCACCAATTCCGCCAAAGGCTATCATCCCGTCGGCTATTCGCCCTCGGCGCCGGGCGGGTTCGCCGAGCGGATGCTGCTCGACGAACGCTTGCTGCTGGAGGTGCCCAACGGGCTCTCGGACGACCTCGCCGCGCTGACCGAGCCATTCGCGGTCGGCGCGCATGCCGTTGCCAGGGCCGCGCTCGAACCGGGATCGGCGTCGCTGGTGATCGGCTGCGGGCCGGTCGGTCTCGCGATCATCGCCGCGCTCAAGATCATGGGCAAGGGACCGGTTATCGCCGCCGATTTCTCGCCGCGCCGCCGCGCCGAGGCCGAGCGGATGGGCGCCGACGTCATCCTCGACCCCGCGGTCGAAGGGCCACACCGCAAATGGGCCGACTATGGCGTGCCGGCGACCGACGCGGAGGCGCATATCGCGCGGATGGCGGGCAAGGCGCATGCCCGGCCGATCGTGTTCGAATGCGTCGGCGTGCCCGGCATGGTGCAGCGGATCATCGAGGATTGCCCACCGGGCGCCCAGATCGTCGTCGCCGGCGTGTGCATGGAGCCCGACAGCTTCCGCCCGTCGATGGCGATCACCAAGCAGCTCAACCTCGAATTCGTCTATGGCTATACGCCCGACGAGTTCGCCGCGACGTTGCGCGAGATCGCCGAGGGGACGGTCGATGTCGGACGGATCATCACCGGGACGGTCGATCTGGGCGGCGTGGCGCAGGCGTTCGACGACCTCGGCGATCCCGAGAACCACGTGAAGATCATGGTCGATCCGACCATCCGCTGATAGAAACCCGACTCCGATTCCAGGCGTTTGGCCTGCGATAAGGAGAGGACCATGGCCGACGCCGATGTGAAGCTGCTCACCCCTGCCGCAGAGCTCGCCGAGAAGGCGCATCATCCCTATCCGGGCGAAAGCGTCGACTATGCCGAGGCGCGCAGGAAGCTGCTCGCCGAGGAAATCGAATTGCGACGGCATCTCGAACGCGTCGCCGCGCACCGCCGCGCGCTCCCGCCCGGACCGGTGGTCACGAAGGACTATCGCTTCCAGGGCAAGGACGGCGAGGTCGCACTCGTCGACCTGTTCGAAGGACATGACGCCCTCGTCACCTATTGCTGGATGTTCGGCCCCGAACGCGCGCGGCCATGTCCGATGTGCACGCAATTTCTCGGCGCTCTGGCGGCCAACGCGCTCGACTTGCGCCAAAAGGTCGCGCTGGCGGTGATCGCGCGGTCGCCGGTCGAACGGCTGCACGATTTCGCCAAGGAGCGCGGCTGGCGCGGCCTGCCGCTCTACAGCGACACCGGCGATGCATTCGGGCGCGATCACAACGCCTGGCACGATGATGGCGACTGGCCGTCCTACGACGTGTTCACCAGGGATGCCGACGGCACGATTCGCCATTTCTGGGGATCGGAACTCGGCGGGACGGAGGATCCGGGTCAGGATCCGCGCGGCGCGCCCGAAATGTCGCCGCTATGGAACGTGCTCGACACGATCCCTGCCGGGCGCGGCACCGACTGGTATCCGAGCGTGGATTATTCCTGATCCGGCGCCTTCTGCGCGCTATAGGTCGTGATCTTCTCGCTCGACGCGGCGTGCTCGCGAACCGCGTTCATCAGGTCGGCGATTCCAGGCGTGACGAAATGCTCCTGCAGCGCGGGCAGGTCGCGCCATTCCTCGAAAAACACCAGCCGGAGCGGGTTTTCGGCATCGATATGAACCGCATGGCTGATGCAGCCATCCTCGGTCCGCGAGCGATGGACGTGCGCGAGACAGGCATCGCGCAACGGCTCGAACTGCCCTTCCTTCGCGGTGATGCTGCCGGTGACGATGATCATGACGCCCTCTCCCTTGGACGGGAGGCTAACGCATTTCGAAGGTTGCGGGAACTATCGAAAGTATTGGAAAACAACGAAAACAAAAAGAAAATATCACGCTCGCTGTCCCCGACGTTCCCTTAACCGTCAGGCCGGGCTTGTCCCGGCATCGACCGGACCGCCGATTGATGGGTGGGCCAGGAAGCGCCTCACGCGCCAGTGCCCCGTCAGGCCGCCACCATTTCCGAATCGTGCGCGAACAGCCATTGCTCGGCCTCGACGCGATTCTCGAAACACCTAGCGGTGCGGCCGTTGAGCGCGCGCATCAATTGGCTGCGCGCCAATGTCCGGTCGACGACGAACGCGAGCTTGCGCGACCGATAGGCCGGATCGGCGAGCAGGTCCTGGAACGCGGCGACGACGTCCTGCGCCTGCACCTTCATCGCCCGCAAGTCGTTGAGCGTCACATGCTGGTTGGGCCCGCACGTCAGGCGGGCATGTTCCGCAGCGCGCGCGGCGCAAAATGCCTGGATATCGTCGGGACTGAAGAAGCCGGACATGGTGATGCGAATCAAATCGCGCGAGGGCTCGGCCCGGACGGTGAACTGTGCAGCCATGCCATTGCGTTACAGCCAATGTTTTGCTGAACGGTAAAAAACTACCCCACGCCCTCCAGCGCCTTTTGCCGCCGGCGCTGCACCGAGCTGCCTATCCCCATCGCCTCGCGATATTTGGCGACAGTGCGCCGCGCGATGTCGAAGCCCTTGGCATTGAGCATGTCCACCAACGTATCGTCGGACAGGATCGCTTTCGGACTCTCTGCCGAGATGAGCGCGCGGATCGCCGACTTGACCGCCTGGGCCGACACCGCGTCGCCGCCATCGGCCGCCTGGATCGCCGAGGTGAAGAAATATTTGAGCTCGTAGAGGCCGCGCGCGCAGCTGAGATATTTGTTCGAGGTAACCCGGCTGACGGTCGATTCGTGCATCTCGATCGCATCGGCGACCTGCTTCAGCGTCATCGGCTTCAAATGCGCGACACCGTGGAGGAAGAACGCCTCCTGCTGCTTCACGATCTCGCTCGCGACCTTGATGATCGTGCGCTGACGCTGGTCGAGCGCCTTGACCAGCCAGTTGGCGCTGGCGAGCATCTCGCTCAGCCATGCCTTGGCCGTCTTGTCCTGGGGGCCCGAGGACAGTTCGACATAATAAGAGCGGTTGACCAGCACCTTGGGTAAAGTCGCCGCGTTGATCTCGATCGCCCAGCCCTGCTTGGCACGCGCGACATAGAGATCGGGGACGACCGCCTGCATCGGCTCGCCGCCGAACCGGCACCCCGGCTTGGGATCGTAATTGCGCAACTCGCGGATCATGTCCGCCAGGTCTTCGTCATCGACGTCGCAGATTCGCCGCAGCCGCGACATCTCACCACGCGCGACCAAGTCGAGATTGTCGATCAGCCGCGCCATGCAGGGATCGTAGCGATCCGCTTCCTTCGCCTGGAGCGCGAGGCATTCGGCGAGGTCGCGCGCACCGACGCCGGTCGGGTCGAACGTCTGGATCACCTTGAGCACATCCTCGACATGCACCAGTGGCACACCGAGCCGGTTGGCGATGTCGAGCAACGGCGTGGTCAGATATCCCGCCTCATCGATCAGGTCGATCAGATGCTGCGCGACGAACATATCGGCGCCCGACAGCACCTCGCCGGCCTGCTGCAACAGATGGTCGGCAAGGCTGAGGCTGGTATCGGCAAAGGCATCGAGATCGGGGCCGTCTTCACTCGCCCCACCCGATGCGCCGCCGTTCATACCGAGCGAACCGTCCATCCCGGCCTGGTCCGACGGCGAATCGTGGTGGAAGCTCTCCGTCGCGAAATCGACGTCGAGCGATGCTTCCCCGCCGCTCTCGCCGTTCAACAAGGCATCGGCGCTGGCGGGCTCGTCGCCCATCGCGGCCGGCGCCTCACGCTCGACGATCGGGCCGTCGTCATCGCTGCCGGCACTCGAGCTGTCGAGCAACGGATTGCGCTCGATCTCCTCGGCGATGAAGGTTTCGACTTCGAGATTGGATAGCGCGAGCAGACGGATCGCCTGCTGCAACTGCGGCGTCATCACCAAAGATTGTGACTGCCGAAGGTCGAGGCGCGGTGCCAAGCTCATAAGCGGGTCAGAGCGTGAAGCTCTCTCCCAAATAGAGGCGGCGGACATTCTCGTCAGCGACGAGTTCCTCGGGCGAGCCCGCGAACAGCACGCGGCCGTCATAAATGATGTAGCCGCGATCGACGATGTCGAGTGTCTCGCGGACATTATGGTCGGTGATCAGCACGCCGATGCCGCGCTTCTTCAGTTCGACGATCAGGTCGCGAATATCGGAGATCGACAAGGGATCGATGCCGGCGAACGGCTCGTCGAGCAGCATGATCGAGGGATTGGCGGCAAGCGCCCGCGCAATCTCGGCGCGGCGGCGCTCGCCGCCCGACAATGCCATGGCCGGCGCGTCGCGCAGCCGCGTCAGGCCGAATTCGTCGAGCAACTGGTCGAGCCGCCGTTCGCGCGCCGCCTTGTCGGGCTCGGAAAGCTCGAGCACCGTGAGAATGTTCTTTTCGACCGACAGGCCACGAAAGATCGAGGTTTCCTGCGGCAGATAGCCGAGGCCAAGGATCGCGCGGCGATACATCGGCAATCCGGTGATGTCGTCGCCGTCGAGCATGATACGGCCCGAATCGGGCTTCACCAGCCCCATCACCGAGTAGAAGCAGGTAGTCTTGCCGGCGCCGTTGGGTCCCAACAGCCCAATCACCTCGCCCGGCCCGACCGACAGCGACACGTCGGTCAGCACCACGCGCTTGTCATAGGACTTGGCGATCGACACGACAGACAGGCCGCGCATCACCGGGGCTTCGGCGATCGGCGCGATCTCTTCCAGGGTAACGGTGTCGTTCATATCGGCTCCCTGAGTGCCCGCCTCTTGGTTACTGAATGGTTATCAAGCGAGCAATTGGCAAGCTTCGTGCATGGCGCACCTTCGCGCCATGCACCGGCGCTTTGCCGCGAGCAAGCATGTGCGCGGCGGATGCGCCAAAAAAACGGGCTATCGGTTGCGCTTGCCCTTGCTGCTAAAGTGCATGGTCGCGCGTCCGTTGAGATGCACCACGCGATTCTCGAGGTCGGCGTTCATCGTATCGGCGTTGAAATTACCTTGCGGCAAGGTGCCGGAGACGCCACCCGTCCCCCGCATCGTGCGCTTCCTCAAATCGACCGTCGCCGCCTTGCTCTGGAGGCTGTAGCCCTTGGGACCGGTAAAGGTAATCGGCCCCGACACGTCGACCTGCTGGCTCTTCAGATTGTAATTGCCCTTGGGCGCCTCAAGCTTGCCCGGGCCATCCGACAGCAGGATATCGGCGTTCATCCGGTCGATCTCGACGATCGGCTGCGTGGCGTCGCGCTGCACCGCCGATTGCGCGGTCAAGGTGAAGGGCTGGCCCTTGTCGTCCTGGCCGCGATAGGTCGCCGACTGCACGCGCAGGCGCTCCTTGGTGATTTCCACCTTGTTGCGGTCGAGCACGAAACTGACATCGCCGCCGGCGGTCAGCGGCAGAAATACCATCAGCGCGGCGACGACGCCGACCGCCGACGGCAGGACGACGCGCAGAATCGCGATCAAGGTGTCGTGTCCGCTCCCCGGCGCCGCCCAGCGCTGACGCTCGGACCGCATCTGGAGCGCGACGTCAGACATGCGCGAAGATGTCGATTTCGGGCCAGCCGGCGAGGTCGAGCTCGGCACGCCACGGCAGGAAGTCGAAGCAGGCCTGCGCCAGCTCGGCGCGGTTTTCGCGAACCAGGCGGCGATCGAGTTCGTCGCGCAGGCGATGCAGATAGCGCACGTCGGACGCGGCATAATCCTTTTGCGCGTCGCTCAGCTCGGGACCGCCCCAGTCGGACGATTGCTGCTGTTTCGAAATGTCCTGGCCGAGCAGTTCGCGGACCAATTCCTTCAGGCCATGGCGGTCGGTATAGGTGCGGACCAGCCGCGACGCGGTCTTGGTGCAATAGACCGGACCGGCGGTGACGCCGAGATAATGCTTGATCGCGGCGAGATCGAAGCGCGCGAAATGATAGAGCTTGTCGCGCGTCGGATCGGCAAGCAGCGCTTTCAGATTGGGCGCGGCATAGTCGCTGCCGGGGCCGAAGCGAACGAGGTGCTCGTCGGGGCCGCCGTCGGACAATTGCACCAGGCACAACCGGTCGCGCGGCGTGATCAGCCCCATCGTCTCGGTATCGACGGCGATCGAAGCACCCGGCGCGAACAGCCCGGCGGGAAGGTCTTCCTCGTGGAGATATACAGTCATCGCCTAGCGCCTAGCCCTTCCGGGCGGAACGCTCAATGGCCGGGAAGACGCGGCCTTCAGTGAGCGGCGCCGGTCCCGCCCCGCCGTTCGCGCGCCTTTCGGCTCCAGATGTTGAGGATCTCGACCCCGGCGGAGAAAGCCATGGCGGTATAGACATAGCCCTTGGGGACATGGACGCCGAAGCCGTCGGCGATCAGGACGAGCCCGATCATCAAGAGAAAACCTAGCGCAAGCATCACCACGGTCGGGTTTTTCGCGATGAAATTGGACAGCGGATCGGCGGCGAGCAGCATCACCCCCACGGCGACCACCACGGCGACGATCATGATCGGCAATTCATCAGTCATGCCGACCGCGGTCAGGATCGAATCGATCGAGAAGACGAGATCGAGCACCAGGATCTGGGCGATCGCGGACGCGAAGCCGAGCGACTTCTGGCTGTTGGTCTTGTCGAGCGGCGAGTCCGATTCGGCCGGATCGACGCTGTGATGGATTTCGGTCGTCGCCTTGTAGAGCAGGAACAGTCCGCCCGCGATCAGGATGAGATCGCGAATCGAAAAGGCCGTTTCGAAGCTGGGATTGCCATGCGCGTCGGCAGCGCCGGTCAGCCCGAGATCGATCACCGGCGCGGTCATGCCGACGATCCAGCTGATCGTCGTGAGCAGCAGCAGGCGCATGACGAGCGCGAGCCCGATGCCGATTCGCCGCGTGCGGGCACGGTCCGCCTCGGGCAATTTGTTCGACAGGATCGCGACGAAGACCAGGTTGTCGATGCCGAGCACGACTTCCATCATGATCAGCGTCAACAATGCCGCCCAGGCGGCCGGACTGGCGAGAAGTTCGATGATCGACATGGGGCACGGCTGTGCCGTCTCGGCCACGCTCGCGCAAGTATCGCGACGACAAGGGCAGGAATGCGGACGATTTTGTTCGCGGCGTGGCGGATTTTCGGCTAAGACTCGCGATAAGGCGCTGTTGGTTTGCGCCCGAAGGCCTGCGTCTGTCGTCCGACGCGTTGGTTCTTAATGTGATACGGGGCGAACCGGAAAGACGAACAGGGCATGAGTTTCGATAAAGGTGGCCGTGGCAATCGTGGTGGTCGCGGCCGTGACAAGCGCGACAATTTCGGCGGTGACGACTTTGGCGGCGGTGGAGATTTCGGCGGCGGTGGCTTCGGCGGCGGTAGCAGCTATGGCGGCGGCGGCGGTGGATATCGCGGTGGCGGCTTCGGCGGCGGTGGCGGCTTCGGCGGCGGCGGCGGTGGTTTCCGCGGCGGCGGCGGCGGTGGCGGCGGGTTCCGTGGCGGCGGCGGCGGTGGTGGCGGCATGCCCCCCCAGGTCGTCGGTGAAGGCACCGGCGTCGTAAAGTTCTTCAACGGGCAAAAGGGCTTCGGCTTCGTCGTTCGCGACGATGGCGGTGAGGACGTGTTCGTGCACATCAGCGCGGTCGAACAGGCCGGCCTGACCGGCCTGGCCGAAGGCCAGCCGCTGGGCTTCACGCTCGTCGATCGCGGCGGGCGCATTTCGGCGACCGACCTCAAGATCGAGGGCGAGCCCCTGCCCGTCCAGGACCGCGGACCGCGTCCGGAGCGTGCGGCTGGTGGCCCTGGCGGCGCCGGTGGCGGCGGCGGTCGCGAGCTGACTGGTGAGAAGGCGACGGGCACGGTCAAGTTCTTCAACGCGATGAAGGGCTTCGGCTTCATTCAGCGCGACGACGGCCAGCCCGATGCGTTCGTCCACATCTCGGCGGTCGAGCGCGCCGGCATGACCAGCCTGAACGAAGGCGATCGGCTCGAATTCGAGCTCGAAGTCGACAATCGTCGCGGCAAGTACGCTGCGGTGAACCTGACGTCGATCTAATCGTCCTCCGGTTCTGCTTTTGAAAAGCCCGGTCCGCAGATGTGCAGGCCGGGCTTTTTCTTGTCTGAAATCCTCACCGGAACGGGGAGGAATTCGGCTACCCCCGCAAAATCAGCCCGGCCCCAGCCAGGATCCCCAGCACCGCCATCGCGCGCGCCACCGTCACTCGCTCCTTCAGAAACACGACAGCGATGATCAGCGCCGTCACCATCCCCGTTTCGCGCAACGCGGCAAGCGGCGCGGTCGGACCGATTGACAGCGCATAGAGCGCGAGGCCGTAGGTCAGGATCGACAGCGCGCCCGCGATCGCGCCGGGCCGCCATTGCTGGCGCATCGACGCGAACAAGGTACCGCGAGTCAGGACGGCGAACAGGCCGACGATGACCAGCCCCATCGTCACGAACATCCAGGCGATATAGCTGAACGGCGTCGGCGCCGCGCGCACGCCGGCGGCATCGATCACGGTATAGGCGGCGATGGTGAAACCGGTCAGCACCGCCCAGCCGAACCCCGCGCGGCTAAGATGGCGGCCAATCGCCAGGACGAACATCGAGATACCGATCAGCGCGATCCCGGCGATGCTCAGCGTCGAAACATGATCGCCGAGCAGCCCGAGCGTCACGCCGGCAGTCACAAGCGGCGCGGTACCGCGCAGCACGGGATAGGCCGAGGAGAAATCGCTGACCTGGTACGCCCGGATCAGCGCGTAGAGATAGAGCGCGTGGACGAGCGCGGTCGCGACAAGCCAGATCCAGGCGCCGTGCGGCAGCGGCACGAGCAGCAAGGCAGGGAGCAGGATGACCGCGGCGGACCCGTCGGTCATCGCGCGCGACGCCATCTTGTCCTTGCCGCCCTTGACGATCGCATTGACCACCGCGTGGACCGACCCCGAGGCGATCATCAGCAGCGGCGCGAGCATGACGGTCATCCTCTCCCTAATTGCCTGTGACGACGGGGACGTCTAGTCAAAGGCAGTGCGCCAACCGACCGATCCTGCCGCCGCCCGCGCCCGCCTGACCGAGGCGCTGGTGCGTACCGGCCAGGAGGATCGCGCTGCATTGCAGGACGTCTATCGCCTGACCTCGGCGAAGCTTTTCGGCATATGCTTGCGTATCTGCGGAGAGCGGAGCGCTGCCGAGGATGTATTGCACGACGTCTACCTCACGATCTGGAAACGCGCCGGCGCCTACGAGCCCGGCCGCGCGAGCCCGATTTCGTGGCTGGCGACGATCGCGCGCAACAAGGCGATCGACTGGGTGCGGGCAAGAGGCGCCCGGCCCTCGCATCCGATCGAGGAAGCGGCGATGGTAGCCGACACGTCTCCGGATCAGCGCGAGGTCGCCGAGCGTGACGAAGAATCGCGACGGCTGCACGATTGCCTCGACGCGCTCGACGAGCGCGCGCGCGACGCGATCCGCACGGCCTTTTTCGACGGCGTGACTTATGCCGAACTGGCCGAGCGCAAGAACGTGCCGCTGGGCACGATGAAGAGCATCATGCGGCGCGGCCTGCTCCAACTGAGGGGCTGTGTCGATGACGCCTGACGCTCCCGATCCCGATATGACTGCCGCCGAACTCGCGCTCGGCCTGCTCGATGGCGAGGAGCGCGCCACAGCGCTGCGACGAGTGCTGGCCGATCCCGATTTCGCGCGCGAGGTCGAGGAGTGGCGCCAGCGGCTAGCGGGGCTGTTCGACGATTATCCCGAAGTCGCGGCGCCGGAAGCTGTCGCCGAACGGCTCGCCCGACCCGAGGCGGACAGCCAGCCGCCCGCCCGCCCGGCGTTCCGCTGGCCGATCGCCGCGATGGTCACCGCGATCGCGGCGATGCTCGCTTTGTTCGTCGTGCTGCAGCCCGCACCGCGCGTGGCCGGCCCGCCGCACCATATGATGGTTGCGTCGTTGATGATGAGCGACAAGTCGAGCGCGGTGCCGGCGATGGTCGACATGACCACCGGCGAGATGCGGATCGGCGAGACGAGGATGGCACCCCAAGGCAAGACCGCGCAGCTCTGGATGATCGGCGGCGACGGCGTGCCCAAGCCGATGGGGATGCTGGCATCGACTGGGCCGTCGCGCATGATGCTGCCGATGGAGAAGCGCCGGCATTTGCAGGCGGGGATCATGCTGGCGGTATCGATCGAACCGCTCGGCGGATCGCCCACCGGACTGCCCACCGGGCCGGTCGTAGCGAGCGGAAAGCTCTCGATCGCTTAAACGTATTACTGAAACCGTTCTCCTGCGAAAGCAGGAGCCTAGGGTTACTAAGGTCGTCGTGCGCGATCCTGGGCTCCTGCTTTCGCAGGAGAACGGCAATCTTTAGGCACGTCCGACTGCATCCGCGAGCGATCCCCACCCGTACCTCCTGACGCACGCACCAATGGGCGTGCTCCAGGAGAGATCGACATGAAGGCAATTCGCAACTTGATGCTCGCGACCGCATTGGTCGCTGGCGCCACCGCGGGCGTCGCCGCGATGAAGAACCCTATGGTCGGCGGCGCGCCGATGTATTCGACCAAGACGATCGTCCAGAATGCGGTCAATTCGAAAGACCACACCACGCTGGTCGCCGCGGTCAAGGCCGCCGGGCTGGTCGATACGCTGTCGGGCGCGGGTCCGTTCACCGTCTTCGCCCCGACCAATGCCGCGTTCGCCAAGCTGCCCGCAGGCACCGTCGACACGTTGCTCAAGCCCGAGAATAAGGGTCAGCTGACCTCGGTGCTGACCTATCATGTCGTGCCTGGCCGCATCACCGCCGCCGACATCGCGGCCAAGGCCAAAAAGAATGGCGGCGTCGCCAGCTACGCGACGGCCCAGGGCGGCATGCTCAAGTTCAAGAAGATGGGCGCCGGCTGGGCAGTGATGGACGACAAGGGCGACACGGGAATGATCACCATCGCCAATGTGATGCAGTCGAACGGCGTGATCCACGTCATCGACACGGTGATGCTGCCCTAATTCCCGCCGGGGTAGCAAGGGACCGGCGTCATTCCCTCGGCGCCGGTCCCTTACGTCACCAGCTTCCTGATCCCCGCAATCGTATCCGCTTCCGCCGCCGGCTTGTCGGTGCGGATGCGATGGATGCGCGGAAAGCGCATCGCGACGCCCGATTTGTGGCGCTTCGACTCGTGGATCGAATCGAACGCGACCTCTAGGACCAGCGTCTTTTCGACTTCACGGACGGGTCCGAAGCGGTTGACCGTGTGGTTGCGGACGAAGCTGTCGAGCCATTTGAGCTCGTCGTCGGTGATTCCCGAATATGCCTTCCCGACCGGCAGCAACTCTCCCTCTTCGGTCCAGCAGCCGAACGTATAATCGCTGTAGAAGGACGAACGCCGGCCACTACCGCGCTGGGCGTACATCATCACGCAATCGGCGGTGAGCGGGTCACGCTTCCATTTGTACCACAGGCCGGTGCGGCGCCCGGCGACGTAATCGGAATCGCGGCGCTTGAGCATCACGCCCTCGATCGCGGCGTCGCGCGCGCCGGCGCGGATCTCCTCGAGTGCGGCGAAATCCTTCGCCTCGATCAGGACGCTGACGTCGAACCGGTCGGGGTCGAGCCGCGCAGCGAAACTTTCGAGCCGAGCGCGGCGCTCGATCCAGGGGAGCGGCCGCAGGTCCTCGTCGCCATCGAACAAGATGTCGTAAAGGCGGACGAAGGCCGGATAGTCGTCGAGCATCTTCGCCGACACGATCTTGCGCCCCAGCCGCTGCTGCAGCGCGTTGAAGCTGGCGGCGCCGCCGCCATCCTCCAGCGCGCCGCCCTGCGCTTCGCCTTTCACCATCAATTCGCCGTCGAGCACACCCGGCGTGCGGAACGCCGCGGCGATGTCAGGGAAGCTGCCCGTGATATCGTCGCCCGCACGGCTGTAGAGCCGGGTCTCGCCGCCGACATGGACGAGCTGGACGCGAATGCCGTCCCATTTCCATTCGGCGGCGTAATCGGCGAGATCGACGATTCCGTCCTCAAGCGGATGGGCGAGCATGAACGGGCGGAACACCGGAACGTCGGCCGCCGTCGGTTGCGGGCCGCGTCCTTCGACCCAGTCGAACAATTCGGCATAAGGCGGGCGGATGGCGTGCCAGACTTCCTCCACGCCTTCGACCGCGACACCGAACGCCTGGGCGAGCGCGGTCTTGGCGAGCCGCGCAGAGACACCGATGCGGAGAGCGCCGGTCGCCATCTTGAGCAACGCGAACCTTTCCTCGGCATCCATCCGGTCGAGCATCGCGGCGAGTGCGGCCGGCGCATCCGAACGCGACAGCGAATTGAGCGTGTCGACCACCTGGCCGACCGACAGGGGTTCGCCGCTGCCGTCATCGGCGCCCGGCCACAGCAGGGCGATCGTCTCCGCGGTATCGCCGACATAGTCGCGGCTCATCCGGAACAGCACCGGGTCGACGCGCTCCTCGATCAGCGCACGGATCACCGCCGGCTTGACCGCGGGAAGGTCGAGGTCGCCGGTCAGCGCGGCGATCGCCCAGCCGCGATCCGGATCGGGCGTCGCCTTCAGATAATCGCCGATCAGCTTGAGCTTGGCGTTGCGCGACCGCGTGTAGATCAGCGAATCGAGGAGCTGCGCGAAAGCGTGCATGTCGCGACCAACATGGCGCTGGCGTAACAGTTCCACCAGAGGCGGCGCCCTCCAAAATCCTCCCCGTACCGGGGAGGATTTACAGACCATTGCCCGCCGCCCGCGCACCTCCTAGGCGTTCGGCCATGCGCAAGCTACTGAAGGTCGTACTGATCCTGTTGCTGATCGTGGCGGGATTCTATCTCTACGCGCGTGCCGAGGCGCGGTTCGATCCCGTGGTCAGAACCGCGACGATCAAGCTGCCGCGCTGGCCCAAGGGGATAAAGCCGGTCCGCGCCGTCCTGATCAGCGACGTGCATATCGGCAGTCACGCGATGGACGCGGCGCGGCTCGACCGCATCGTCGACCAGATCAACGCGCTCAATCCCGATATCGTGCTGATGGCGGGCGACTTCATCTATGGCCATGATCCGCACGGCGGGAGGAAGCTCGGGCCTGGGCTGGTGGCGCCGTTCAAGAAACTGCATCCACCGCTCGGCGTCGTCGCGGTGCTGGGCAATCACGATCATTGGACGGGGGCCGACGACGTGACCAGCCTGTTGGCCCAGGCGCGGATCACCGTGCTGGTCAACGACGTCACCGCGCGCGGGCCGATCGTGATCGGCGGGGTCGATGACGACTATACGAACCATGCCAATATCGCCGCGACGATGGCCAAGCTGCGCCCGTTCGCGGGAGCACGCGTCATCCTGACGCATTCGCCCGACATCGCGCCGCGATTGCCGAGGGACGTGCATCTGCTGCTCGCGGGCCATACGCATTGCGGCCAGGGCGTGCTGCCCTTTTACGGCCCGGTCACGACCGTGTCGCACTTCCACAACCGCTATCGCTGCGGGCTGGTAATGGACCCCGGGCTCGCGGTCATCGTGACCGGAGGATTGGGAACGAGCGGCCCGCCGCTACGATTCGGCGCGCCGCCCGATCTATGGTTGATCACACTGGAAGGATGAGCGTGGCTGCGGCCCTGCTTTCGCAGCGGCAGTTCACGCCTTCCGCCCGGCCTCGAACAGGAACCAGGCGCGGCGTTCGGCCTGGTCGGTCCAGTCGTCGATCATCGCGCTGGTGGCATTGTCCTTGGCAGTGTCGGCGATGTCCTTCGCCTCGCGCAGGCTTTCGACCAGCTTGAGGTTATCGTCGCGCAACTCCTTGAGCATGTCGTCGGGCGCGACGAAGTCCTTGTCATTGTCCTTGATCGTCTGATGCCGGGCGATGTCGCCGATCGAGCGCAAGGTGACGTTGCCGGTCTTGCGCACGCGCTCGGCGATGTCGTCGGTCGAGGCGAAAATCTCCGCCGCCTGTTCGTCGAGCATCAGATGATAGTCGCGGAAATGCGGGCCCGAGACGTGCCAGTGGAAATTCTTGGTCTTGAGATAGAGCGCGAACGAATCGGCCAGGATCGTGTTGAGCGCGTCCTTCACGCTCTTCGCGGCGTTGGAGGACAAATCGGTCGGGGTTTTGAGATCGGCGTTGGGCATGGTGTCTCCGTTGGAACGAACGAGTCGTTGCGATAACGGATCAATATAGGATTGGCTCCGCCCCTCGCCGCACGAAAATGCCGGGCAGAGTGATCGACGCGCTAGATCAGGCTCAGCGCGGAAAAGGCGAGCCAGAACCCTGCGACCGCCAGCAATCCGCCGAGGACCATGCCGATCGCGCGGTGCGGCAAGGTGCGCCAGATCATGTCGCCGCCGATCGCCGCGACACCGAGCACGACCGCGCTGCCGATGAACCCGCCAATCCCGGCGAGCGCGGCGGTGCCGCTCATCGCCAGCGCGAGCGTGACGAATTCGCTGCGGCCGCTCCACCCGCCGACGGTCAGCCGGCCAGCCACGGTCCAGAACGGATGGCGCCCCTCGCCCGGCTCGATCGCTTTGCCCGGCCAGATCCCGCCGCTCGCCGCCGCGAGCAGGGCGAAGGCGACGAACAGCCGTTTCGGATTGGGCGTAAGATGCGGCGCGAGGAAGAAGCCCGCCACCGCGGCAATGACATGCGTGATCAGGATCGCGAGCAGCGCACCGGCGAGCACCGCACCGGCCTTGCGGGAACGATCGGCGACGCGCGCGACATAAGTCGCCGTCGGATCGGTCGCGCGAATCAGCAAGGCGGCAACCAACGCCGCCATCAATGAATCCATCAGCCGCCCAGTCGCATCGCACCGGCGGCGAGGAAGACATGGCCGGCCTGCGCGTCGGTCTGGCCGCAGCCGACCGCTTCGCTCAGCATCGCGATCCAGCCGCGCACGATCATTCCGCTTTCGCCGCGTCCCAATGCCGATTCGAGCGCATGCGCCACCGCCACCACGGGCAGCACGCCCGCCGCTTCGGCCACGCAGCGGATCGAATCGACCTCGACGACCAGGTCGCGCGGACGCACATGCTGTGCCATCAGGTCGAGCCGCGCGATCCGCGCGGCGAGATCGTCATTACGAGCAGAAACCCCCATTTCCCCTACTCCCGCTTCGCTTGCGCGAGAGTGCTACGAAGATGGTAAAGGAGGTGTTAAAGCCCCTTGCGCTTGACAATCGCCCTCGACTGGGCCAATGGCCCGCCCCTGACAAGCGGCGGCACGTCCGCCGCTTTTGTATTTCAACCAGCAGGAATTTGGGTCATGGCCAAGCCGACCACCGTCAAGATCAAGCTCGTCAGCTCGGCCGACACCGGCTTCTTCTACGTCACGAAGAAGAATCCGCGGACCCAGACCGAGAAGCTGTCGTTCCGCAAATACGATCCCGTCGTGCGCAAGCATGTCGAGTTCAAGGAAGCGAAGATCAAGTAACTCGCTAGCGCGAGTTACGCAGTCCCCGCGACGGCGGGGACCCAGGGCCGCAGGGGAAACCCTCGCGGCCTTTTCGTTTTTTGCCCCTTTTAAGCCCTCTCCCGCAAGCGGGAGAGGGTTGGGTGAGGGTCTTCTTTCTTCTTTTTCGCTTGTCCACTTAGAAGAAGAAAGAAGACCCTCACCCTCCCGCTTCGCGGGCCCCTCCCTCTCCCGCACGCGGGAGAGGGAATTACAACAGAGCATTCACCTCTTCGACGAATCGGGCGACCGAGATCGGTTTGGACACATAGGCATCGGCACCGGCGGCACGGATGCGGTCCTCGTCCTCGCGCCCGGCATAAGCGGTGACCGCCATGATCGGGATCGTGCCCAGATTCTCGTCCGCCTTGATCTGCAGGATGAGGTCATAACCGCTGACATAAGGCAGCTGGATATCCATCACGATGAGGTCGGGAACGAAACCGCGTGCGCGCTCGACCGCCTCACGTCCGTCGCGCACCGGCTCGGTCTCGAATTCGTGCGCGCGCAGCAAATCGCAGAACAGCTTCAGATTGAGTTCGTTGTCCTCGACAACCAGCACGCGCTTTGCCAACGGGGTCTCCTTGGACCACGACATAGCAATGAACCCCACCGACACCAACGACGCCCCGACCCTGGCATTGCACGCGCTGGCCTGGACGCTGGCCGATCCGGCACGTGCCCGGCGATTGCTCGACCTGACCGGACTCGACGCGGATGCCTTGCGTGGTTCGGCGGCGAATCGCGGTACCCAGGCGGCGGTGCTCGGATTCCTCGAAGCGCATGAGCCCGATCTGGTTGCCTGCGCGGCCGAGCTCGGTGTCAAACCCGAGGCGCTGGTCGCGGCGCGACGGAGCCTCGAAGCATGACGCGCCCCTTGCTGATCTGCGATTGCGACGAAGTGCTGCTGCACATGGTGCGGCATTTCGGCACCTGGCTGCGCGAGCGCCACGACATCGCCTTCGCGCACGAAACGGGCAGTTTCATCGCCATGACCCATGCCGATGGCAGCCCGGTCGATCACCAGCGGATCTGGGCGATGCTCGACGAATTCTTTCCCGCGGAGATGGAACGCCAGACCCTGGTCCCCGGCGCCGCCGAGGCACTGGCGGCGCTGGCCGAGAGCGCGGACATCGTCATCCTGACCAATCTCGGCGACCATTGCCGCGACCATCGCATCGAGCAATTGGCGCAACACGGCATCCGCCACCGGGTCGAAACCAATCAGGGCGGCAAGGGTGGCCCGGTCGCACGGCTGGTCGCGGAATATGGCAATCCGGTCACGGTTTTCGTCGATGATCTGGCGACGCACCACGAATCGGTTGCCAAGCACGCGCCCACAGTCCACCGGCTGCATTTAGTCGCCGAGCCCGCAATGGCACCGCAAGTGCCGCCTGCGGCGCACGCGCACGCACGAATCGACGACTGGGGGGCAGCGCGCGACTGGATCGCCCAGCGCTTCGCCGCCGACCAGCCGGCCATAACAGAAGGGATTTCCGCATGACCGACCGTATCGACCGCAAGCTGGAGGAAATGGGCCTGAGCCTGCCGTCGCCGGCGGCACCGGTTGCCTCGTACGTGCCGACGGTCGACGCCAACGGCCTGCTGCACATTTCGGGCCAGCTGCCGTTCAAGGACGGCAAGGTCGTCACCGGCCGGCTGGGCGATGGCGTCGACAAGGTCGCGGGCCAGGAAGCCGCCGAATTGTGCGGGCTGATGCTGGTTGCGCAGATCAAGGCGGCACTGGGCGGCGACCTCAGCCGCGTCGAGCGGATCGTCAAGCTAGGTGTGTTCGTCAATTCGGCGCCCGATTTCACCGATCAGCCCGAGGTCGCCAACGGCGCCTCGAATCTGATGGAAGCCTTGTTCGGCGAGGCCGGCAAGCATGCCCGTAGCGCCGTCGGCGTCGCGGCGCTGCCACGCGGTGCCGCGGTCGAGGTCGACGCCGTCGTCAAGCTCGCGGACTAAACCAACTAAACGTCATGCCGGGCTTGTCCCGGCATCCACCCATCCGCATATTCCGCGCATGCAGGAAGTGCGGCACCGTGAACCCCGGCACAATGCCGGGGTGACGAAAGAGCGCGGCGTTTGAGTCGCGCGTCGATTACCGCGCGAATTTCCGAAGGCGTGTCGCAGATCGCGGCGGCCGACTGGGACGCCTGCGCCGGCATCGGCAATCCGTTCGTCCGGCACGATTTCCTCTCGATCCTCGAAGAATCGGGCAGCGTCGGGCGCGGTACGGGATGGCAGGCGCTGCCGGTGATCGTCGACGGCGCCGACGGCCGCCCAGCGGCGATCGCCCCCGCTTATGCCAAGAGCCACAGCCAGGGCGAATATGTCTTCGATCACGCCTGGGCCGACGCCTGGGAGCGCGCCGGCGGCGACTATTATCCCAAGCTTCAGATCGCGGCGCCGTTCACGCCGGTACCGGGTCCGCGGTTGCTGCTGCGCGATGCGGCAATGGCCCCCGCGCTGATCGGCGCGATCGAAGCGCTGACCGATCAGAACGGCCTAAGCTCGGCGCATGCGACCTTCGTCGCGCCCGACCAGCTGCCGTTGTTCGAGGCGGCGGGCTGGCTGATCCGCGAAGGCACCCAATTCCACTGGCAAAACCATGGCTACGCGACGTTCGACGATTTCCTGGCGGCACTCGCCAGCCGCAAGCGCAAGGCGATCCGCCAGGAGCGCGCCAAGGCAGTCGAAGGCCTGACCATCCGTCACGTCACCGGCGCCGACCTGACCGAGGCGCATTGGGACGCCTTCTGGATATTCTACCAGGACACCGGCAGCCGCAAATGGGGGCATCCCTATCTGACGCGGCCGTTCTTCTCATTGCTGGGCGAGCGGATGGCGGACGAAGTGCTGCTGATCCTGGCCGAGCGCGACGGCCGCCCGATCGCGGGGGCGCTCAACCTGATCGGCGGTGATACGCTCTACGGCCGCTATTGGGGATGCGTCGAGGACGTCCCCTTCCTCCATTTCGAGCTATGCTATTATCAGGCGATCGATGCAGCGATCGCACGCGGGCTGTCGACCGTAGAAGCAGGCGCGCAAGGGGAGCACAAATTGGCGCGCGGCTATGTTCCCGTGCCGACCTGGTCGGCGCATTACATCCCCGACCGCAATTTCCGCCGCGCGATCGCCGACTTCCTGGCGCGCGAACGGGCCGGCGTCGAAAGCGATCAGCAATATCTGGCGCAGCTCACGCCGTTCAGAAGAGGGGAACCTTGCTCTTAGGCGGGAGCGGGAAGTCGCTCCTCTTGGCTTGCGGCGCCACTTCGACATGGTTGACCTTGAACACCACGCTGTCGCCGCTGCGCCAGATCGGGGTCAGGTCCTGGACATATTTGGCGTGATACGGCGGCGGCGTGATCAGCCACACATAATCGAATGCCGGGCGCGGGAAGAGCGCGAGGCTGCGGTCGATCGGTCGCCACCATTCGCGAGCGCATTGCCGTTCAGTGACGATTTCCGACGGGTCGTGCGAGAAGTGCCCGGCGGCGACATATTTGGTCGTGAGCAATTGCGCGCCAGGCATCGACCATTGGTCGTTGGTATAGGCGGCGTTGCGTTCGAGCGCGAGCGCGGGAAGATGTTCGAGCCGGCTCATCAGCCATTCGTTATTGCAGGTCTTGCCGACGAAGCTGACGAGGCGCGCACCGACCGGGATATGGTCGAGCGCCTTGAGCTCGCGGTCGTAATTCTGGTCGAAAATGTAGAAGCTGACCGTCGTCGCGGTCGTGCGAATCAGCACGAAGGCAAGCCCAAGGACCGCGACCGTCTTCATCGTGCGTGGCGACACCATTTTTTTGGGTCGGATCGCGATCACCGCGATGGCCACCATGAACGGCGCCAGCCGCATATCGGCATAAGCCGAACCGAACACGATGCGGGGCAACAGCACGAAGACCGCGACCAGGAACAAGGTCGATAGCCCGACCGCACGCGAATATTCGAAATTGGGGTCGCGCACCGCCTTGTAGATGACCAGGCCGATCACTGCCACCGAAGCGATGTCGAACGCCATCCAGCGATCGCGCAGCATCATCGTCAGCCAGCTGATCTTGGCCTGCCAGTTGAACCAGTCGCCGGTCTCCCCGGTCACGTGCTGGCCGTTGCGCCAGGCGATCATCAGCAGCATCGGCAAGCAGAGCGGCAGGCAATGCAGCCCGGCGCGCACGAATCCCATCGCCCAACGCTTGGCACCTTCGCGCGTGATCGGCCCGATCCGCGCACCGACCTCGTCTTTTATGCGATCGTGCTCGCGAACCATTTCCGCCGAGAAGGCGAGCACGCCGAGCACGCCCCAGCCGAAGGTGTGACAGATCCACAGGATGCACGACAGCGGCACGAAGATGATCGCGCGCAACCGGAACTTCTTGAGCCGCGCGAGCCGCAGCCAGAGTGCGAACAGCGGCAGCGCCCAAGCCATCGACAGCATGAAGTTCACGAAGCCGAATTGCAGCGGGTAGCAATAAGCGAGCGGCAGCGCGAACAAGGCGGTGGGCGGGATGCGCCCATGCACTTCGCGCGCGATCCACAACAAGCCGATCACGATCAGCGGCGGGATCGACAACACGATCAGCTTGACCGACAGCTCGAGCCCGAAGATCGGGTGCATGATCTCGACCAGCAGATCGACGCCGAGATTACCGATCAGCGACCATTGGAAATTGTACCAATCGAGCAGCCAGGGATAATTCTGGAGATCGACCTGGACGCGGTACCGGCCCATATGACCGGGCAAGTCGACCAGCGGCGGGATATCGGGCCATAACAGCGGCACCATCGACAAAAACGCCATCACCACCACGAAGGTGCGCGTCTGCCACCATTGAAGTTTGTCGCCGCCGTCCATCTTCGCGGCTTTAGGCACGGGCGGGGCCACGCCGCAAGGTCAACGCACGCGCCAAACCTTTGCGGGCGAGCCGTGAAGCGCCACCGGCGTCAGCCACGCGGGTGTCCGGCCGGCGTCGAGCTGCGCGAGAAACCCCTTGGGCGCTTCATTCTCGTAGATCAGGACTTCAGGCAGACCCGGGCAGAACGCGACATAGTCGACTCGTCGCCTGATGACGAGAGCGTGCGCCTGATCGGCAGTGCCGGTGAAGGTCGCGATCACATCGTGCATCGCGGTCGCGCCGCGGTGATAGCCGCTCGCAACCGCGTCATGGTGCGTGAGCAGCAGGATGGTTGGGGAGATATCGAGCGGGGCGAGCACATTGCCGCGGGGCAGAACGGATAGTGCCTTCATGTCACTGGCAGCGAGGCATCCCATCGCTCGGCGAACGGCGGTGACCCGAGCATCGGGCGCGGCGGATGTTATCGCGATACCGGACACCGCGCCCGGTGCCGCCGCGACGAAAACGGCGAGCGTGGCTGCGAGCCGCTTGGGCAAATTCTCGATCGAGCGCGCGCGAAGAAGCAAGGGATGGAGCAAACGCACGGCGCCCGCGATGGCGAGCAGATTGGCTACCCCAGCTGCGCGTTGGACGAGGGTTGTGAGGATTGTCGCGGCGCAAAGCAGGAACAACATGGCGATCCAGCGCGCCCGTTCCTCTCCCTGACTCGTCCTGACCGCGAGGACGGTACCGGCGAGGCCGATCACGGGCAGACCAATCGTGTTGATGATGGATGGCACGTCCTGCACCCAAAGCGGCAATCCTTCCGCCACCTTGAGATACCAGAAGTGGCGCACAAGCGGATCGAGCTGGCCGAACGGACCGGCCGCGCATTGCGGCGCCATCAACGGCAGCGGCACGAGCGCTGCTGCGCCGACGCACGCCAACGCTGCCAGGCGACCCGCGGTCGTCCTGATCGGCAGCATCGCTACGCCGATCGAGCCGAACGCGGCGATGGCGAGCATCGCCAGATAGACGGGCGACACCGCGTCGCACATGGACACGCCCCACGCACTGGGCGGATGCGATACCAGAAAGAGAAGACCGGCGCCCGCGCAACTGGTCGCCATCGTCGCTACCAGCAACGGGCGATTGGACGGCGTGACCGCCCATTTGAGCGCGACGAGCGCCAGGATGGCTGCGATCATCGGCAGCCCCTCGAGCGAGATCGTGACCCAGACGGTGATCGCCAAGCCGGCCAGGTATCCGGATCTCCGCGTCGGAGCGCCGATAATTGCGTAGGTCGTCAGCAGCGCCATGGCCATCTGCCAGCCATGATGGTCGATACGCATCGGCTGCAGCTGGTGCAGGACTTCGGCACAAACCGGTGTGATGCTCACCGCCATCAAGGCTTGGGCGTCATTCGCGAACAGCCGCCGCGCCAAAGCCGCGACCAGGGCCATCACCACGCCGAGCGTCAGCAAGGGTACCACCACCAAGGCGACATGCTCGGCGAGAAGCTGGCCCAGCAACGGCCGCAACGTCAGGATCACGGCAGCGATCGGCAAGTCGACCAGGCGAGACCAGTGCATCGGCAAGCCGGCGGGAAGGTTGATGCGATGCTGGGTCACGTCGAACCAGCTTTGTCCGGCCAGCCAGTCGCGGACCTCGAGCAACCGCATCTGATCGTCGGGATCGGGGAAACGCCAGGCGACGATCGCGCTCCAGGCAATGACGACGAGTAGGAGGCAAGTGCCGGCCCAGATCGCCGCGGTCGATAGCCAGAAGCGCCGATCGGTCATGCGAAGACGATCTTCGACCGCAGCAAATAGGTGGCCTGGAAGCTGGCCGCGATCGCAACCAGCTTTGCCAGCCGCGCGTCGAGCCCGAATTGGACCGCGAGGCTGACGATCGCGACGGTGATCAGCAGGCCGGCAAAGGCCGACAGCAGGAACAGCGCCTGTTGTCGCGCGCGGTCGATGCCGACGTCGCGCAGGTCACCGGCGAACACCAGCCGGCTCGACATCAGCCAATGGACAAGGATGCCCGCGCTGTAGCTGAGCGCCGACAGCAGCGCGATCGGCATTGTCGTCGTCTGGAGCGCCATGAACAGCGAGACATCGACGCCAAGCGCGACGATACTCGCGGCCAGATAGCGCAGATAGGTTGCTCGCCACAGCAAGGCCATGACGCGATTCATCATGCGGCCGCGCCCAAGCGGGCAGGCACGAGGCGTTCGGATGCGAGGGCGGCGCGTTCGCCCTCATTACCGCTCTCATGATATTCGGCGTCCTCGTTGACCGCCCAGATATCGTAGACGCGCTCGCCCGCCTGGATGTTGCGGACGGTGAGCATCGCGGTCATCATCGCGTGATCCTGATTGTTGTAGCGATGCATGCCGTTGCGGCCGACCAGATGGAGCGTCGGGTAACGCGCTTCGAGCTCGCCGCGCATCTCCTCGACATTCGTCCGGTAGGCGTCGTCATAGACGGGATAGGCCTTTTCCTGCCGCACGACGCGGCCGCCGACCACGGTAGCCGGATCCGCCAGCCCCAACGTTGCGAGCTCCTTCGTAGCCAGCGCGACGAGATCGTCGTCCGACGCCGACCACAGGCCATCGCCTTCGAAACAGAAATATTCGAGGCCGACACAGGCAAGCGCTTCGTCGGGCACCATTTCTGGCGACCAGCTGCGGAAATTCTGGACGCGGCCGACCTTCACGCGCGGATCGTGGATATAGATCCAATTGTCGGGGAACAGATCGTCCGACCGGATCATCAGCGCCACCGTCAGGAAGTCGCGGTAATTGAGGTCGAGCGCGTTGGGCAGCGTCGCCGGCAATGGATGAATCCGTCCGGCCAGTTCGCGCATCGGCGCGGATGAGATGACATGGCCGGCGTTGATCGTCAGCATCTCGTCGCCACGGCGCGCCGCGACGCGCCAGCGCCCCGTCGCCTGGTCCTGGCTGATCTGATGCAACGCGGTGCCCATCAGCACGCGGTTGCCACCGGCGATCACCTTGTCGCGCGCCGCATCCCACATCATGCCCGGCCCCTGGCGCGGATAGCGGAAGGTTTCGAGCAATGTCTTTACGGTCATGCCATCGTTGCGCCGCTTGTTGAGCCCGAGCGATCGCTTGAGTCCGTCGATCACCGCACCGCCCAGGCTCAATCCCTTGATGCGCTGCGCCGCCCAGTCCGCCGACATCTCGTCGCACGGCATGCCCCAGACCTTCTCGGTATAGGTCTTGAAGAAGATCGAATAGAGTTTGTGGCCGAACTGGTTGACCACCCATTGCTCGAACGAGCGCGGATCCTTGGTCGGAAATGCCTTGGCCTTGGCGTAGCTCAGCATGCACATGGCCGAGCGCCAGATGCCGAGATTCATCAGCGCCTCGAACCCGCGCAGGGGGTAGCTGTAGAACTTGCCCTCATAATAGATGCGGCTCATCCGCGGGCGTTCGATGAAGTCGTCGGGCAGGATCTCGTTCCAGAGATCGACCACTTCCTTTGATTTCGAGAAGAAGCGGTGGCCGCCGATATCGAACCGGAAGCCATCATGCTCGACGGTGCGGCTGATGCCGCCGACATAGACCGGATCCTTCTCGATCACGGTAACCGAGTAGCCGAGCTTGGTAAGCTGGTACGCGGCGGTGAGGCCCGCCGGGCCGGCGCCGATGATCGCGACATCGACTGCCTGGTCGTCCCGCATGTCTACTTTCCCCCCGAACCGCGATGGTCGGGAGAAGCCTTGGCGGGAAAGTGGTTAACGCTCTCCTAAAGCGCGAGCGATTAGGGCGTGCCGTCGACCAAACAGACGATCACCAAGCACCGGGGAGCGACTGCGCTTCCATCGAAGCGCAGCCCGCGTCAGCGATCCCGCCGTCCGAGCAGCCGCAACCGCAGGGCGTTGAGCTTGATGAACCCCGCCGCGTCGCGCTGGTCGTAGGCACCCTGATCGTCCTCGAAGGTCACGACCTTCTCGCTGTAGAGCGAATAAGGCGATTTGCGGCCGACCACGTACACCCCGCCCTTGTAGAGCTTGAGCCGCACCGTGCCGGTGACCTTTTCCTGGCTATGGTCGATCGCCGCCTGGAGCATCTCGCGCTCGGGCGAGAACCAGAAGCCGTTATAGATCAGCTCGGCGTAACGCACCGCGAGCTCGTCCTTGAGGTGCGCGGCACCGCGGTCGAGCGTCAATTGCTCGATGCCGCGATGCGCGAGGTGATAGATCGTGCCGCCCGGCGTCTCGTACATACCGCGCGACTTCATCCCGACGAAGCGGTTCTCGACCAGGTCGAGCCGGCCGATGCCGTGACGCTTGCCGAGCTCGTTGAGCTTGGTGAGGAGCGTCGCGGGCGACATGCCCTCGCCATTCAGCGCGACGCCGTCGCCGCGCTCGAAATCGATCGTGATGATCTCGGCCGTGTCGGGCGCGTCCTCGGGATTGTCGGTACGCGAATAGACGTAATCGGGCACTTCCTCCCACGGATCCTCAAGCACCTTGCCCTCGGACGAGGTGTGAAGAAGGTTGGCGTCGGTCGAGAACGGGGCCTCGCCGCGCTTGTCCTTCGAGACCGGAATCTGGTGCTGTTCGGCGAACTCGATCAACCGGGTGCGGCTGGTCAGGTCCCATTCGCGCCACGGCGCGATCACCTTGATGTCGGGAGCGAGCGCGTAATAGCCGAGCTCGAAGCGGACCTGGTCGTTGCCCTTGCCGGTGGCGCCGTGGCTGACCGCGTCGGCATTGACCAGCTTGGCGATCTCGATCTGGCGCTTGGCGATCAGCGGCCGCGCGATCGAGGTGCCGAGCAGGTACAGGCCTTCATAGAGCGCGTTGGCGCGCATCATCGGGAAGACGTAATCCTTGACGAACTCCTCGCGCAGATCGTCGATGAAGATGTGCTCGGGCTTGACCCCCGCCATCTCCGCCTTCTTGCGTGCGGGCTCGAGTTCCTCGCCCTGGCCGAGGTCGGCGGTGAAGGTCACCACCTCGCACTGATAGGTCTGCTGGAGCCATTTGAGGATGACGCTGGTGTCGAGGCCGCCCGAGTAAGCAAGGACGACACGATTGATCTTTTCCGACATGGCGGCTCCGAACGCTGAATTGGGGAATCGCGAGCGCGTCTAAGTCCCGGGGGACGGTTCCGCAAGCGGCGGGGGCGTTCCCACCTGCTTGAGCAGCCCCGGCCACCACAAAGCGAGCGCGCCGGCGCGATAGATATAGCTCATGGTCAGCGCGATCCACACCCCGAGCGCGCCCCAGGGGCGCATCGCCAGATCGGTCGCGATGTACAAAGCGGTCGACAGGATCGCGGCGTTTCTCAATGCCTTGCCGCGCGTCGCGCCGATGAAGATACCATCGAGCAGCCAGGCCGGGGCTCCGATCAACGGCTGCAATGCGGCGAACGGGGCGAGCGCCAGCGCGCGCTCCTGGACCTGCGGGTTGCTCGTCATCAGCTCGACCAGGAATCGCCCACCGAACGCGATCGCCGCGACGAACACCAGCCCGCTGGCGAACGAGAATTCGCCGGTCAGCCGGATCGCGCGGAGGAAATCGCTCCGCGACTTCGCCCCGATCGCCTGACCGACGCGCGATTCGGCGGTGAAGGCGAAGCCGTCGAGCACATAGGCGGCGAGGCCGACGAATTGCGACAGGACGTGGTTGGCGCCGAGCTGGACCGGTCCCAGCCGCGCGCCGGCATTGGCGAACCAGCCGAACAGGATCAGCAGCGCGACGGTGCGGACCATGATGTCGGCATTGACCCCGAACAGCCGCTTGAGCGCCGCCGGGTCGAACGCGCGCGCCAGCTCGCCGCGGATTGCGGCACGGCCATCGCGCCCGAGCACGAAGGCGGCGATGGCGAGGCCGGCCGCCAGCGCGATCCACTCCGCGCTCGACGTGCCGAACCCGACGCCGCGCGCGCCCCAGCCGAAATGCCAGACGAAGATCAAATCGAGCGCGATGTTGGCGGCGTTCATCACCACCTGGAGCAGCAAGGCGGCACGAGTCCGCCCCAATCCGAGCAGCCAACCATTGATCGCGAAGCCGGCGAGCGCGGCGGGCGCGCCGAACAGCCGGGCGGCGACGAAGCCTTCCGCCACATTGTCGAGCTGACCCGAACCGGCGAAGATGCGAAAAGCGAGCGGGATGAGCACGATCTGGAGCGCGAACAGCACCGCACCGAGCCCGACGCCAAGAGCAATGCCGCGGATCAGCAGTGCACGCACCTCTACCGCGTCCTTCGCACCCTCGGCCTGCGCGGTCAGCCCGGTCATCCCCATCCGCAGGAAGCCGAAGGTCCAGAACAGGAAAGTCACGACGAAACTACCGAGCGCGACCGCCGCCAGCGCCACCGCATCGCCGGTCCGGCCGATGATGGCGGTGTCGACCAGCCCGACCAACGGCACTGTGATCTGCCCGATCATAATCGGCCAGGCCTGCGCTGCGATCGAGCGGCGAGTGATCGCGGAGGAGGCGGTCATGGGCGCGGCTTAAGCGAAGCGCGTTCGGCGTGCTAGGTTGTGCGATCCGACTCGCAAGGGGTGCGATCGATGGCCGAGAACAAGACCAAGGCGACCGCGCTCGACCCGCACGCGTACCTCGCCGCAATCGACCATCCGCAGCGCCGCGCCGACGGCCAGGCGCTCGCCGCTATCATGACGCGCATCTCGGGCGAGCCGCCGGTGATGTGGGGGCCGTCGATCGTCGGGTTCGGTCTGCATCGCTACAAATATGAGGGCGGGCGCGAGGGCGAGATCTGCTCGATCGGCTTTTCGCCGCGCAAGGCGGCGCTGGTTCTCTACCTGAGCTGCGATCTCGACTCGAGCCAGGCACTGCTCGACCGGCTGGGCAAGCATGAACGCGGGCGCGGCTGCCTCTACGTCAAGAAGCTGGCCGATGTGGATGCGGAAATACTCGAGGAAATGATCGCGACCGCCTGGGCGGCACGCCCCTAAGGCTTCGCCCCGATCTCGCTCACGCTGCCGGCGAATTCCTCGAAATCCTTCGCCTCGGTGAAGTCCTTATAGACGCTGGCGAAGCGGATATAGGCGACCGAATCGAGGCCCTTCAGCCCCTCCATCACCATCTGGCCGATCTGTTGCGCGCGGATTTCAGGGTCGCCCGACGTTTCGAGCTGGCGCTGGATGCCCGACACCAGTTTCTCGATGCGGACCGGGTCGATCGGGCGCTTGCGCGTCGCGACCGAGATCGAGCGCATCAATTTCTCGCGGTCGAACGGCTCGCGGCGGTCGTCGCTCTTGAGCACGACCAGATCGCGCAACTGGATGCGCTCGAAGGTCGTGAAGCGCGCCGCGCAGCCTTCGCATTGCCGCCGGCGGCGGATCGCCGCGCCGTCCTCGGTCGGGCGCGAATCCTTTACCTGGCTGTCTTCGTGACCGCAAAAGGGGCAGCGCAAGGTCGATCAGTCCTTCTTCGTCAGTCTGTCGAGCGCGGCGGCGCCGGCACCGATCACCGCGCCGCCGATCACGCCGATACCCGCTACCGGCAATGAAACGATCGCTCCCAGGACCGCGCCGCGCTTCATCGCGCCGCCGACGCCCGGTTCGGGCTCACCGGCGCGCGAGCGGTGGAGCGCGGCGCGTGCCGCTGCGAGCGTTTCGTCGGAAGAACTCATCAACGTCCCCTTATTTGGCGAACCGATTATACGCCATGATTCCGGCGCCGATCACCGCGCCCGTCACCATCGAGATCGGCAGCACGATCGCCGCGACCGCGCCGACTGCGGCGGCACCTGCGATCTTCTGCGCATCCTCGTTCTTCATCAGGTCGCGCGCGGTCTTTTCGGCCTCGGACGCGCTGTTCATCACGAACGCCTTGGCTTCCTCAAAGGTGCTCGAACCGTCGCCGGTCGCCACACCGCACGCCGGGCAGAATTTTGCGCCGTCGGGCAGGGCCGCATCGCAATGCGCGCACATCCGCTTCAGATTGTCGTCACTCATCTCTCACGCCTCCGGATAGATCGGGAAACGGTGACATAGCGTATTAACACGGTCACGCACAGCCATTTCGACTTGCGCGTCCCCTTGCTCGCCATTCTTGGCGAGTCCGTCGAGCACGTCGGCGACCATATTGCCGATCTCGCGGAACTCGGCGGGCCCGAATCCGCGCGTGGTGCCGGCAGGCGATCCGACGCGGATGCCGCTGGTCTTGACCGGGGGCAGCGGATCGTTGGGAATGCCGTTCTTGTTGCAGGTGATGCCGGCGCGTTCGAGCGCCTCATCGGCGTCCTTGCCGGTCACGCCGAGCGGCGTCAGGTCGATCAGCGCAAGGTGCGTGTCGGTGCCGCCCGAGACGACCGCCGCGCCGCGCTCGGCCAAAGTCGCCGCCAGCACCTTGGCATTCTCGATGATCGCCGCGGCGTAGAGCTTGAAATCGGGACGCAGCGCCTCGCCGAACGCGACCGCCTTGGCAGCGATGACGTGCATCAGCGGACCGCCCTGCAGGCCAGGGAACACCGCCGAGTTGATCTTCTTGGCGATCGCCTCGTCATTGGTGAACACCGCGCCACCGCGCGGGCCGCGCAAGGTCTTGTGCGTCGTGGTGGTGACGACATGGGCGTGGCCGAACGGCGTCGGATGCACGCCGCCGGCGACGAGGCCGGCGAAATGCGCCATGTCGACCATGAAGATCGCGCCCACTTCGTCCGCGATCGCGCGGAACTTGGCGAAGTCGATCTGGCGCGGATAGGCCGAGCCGCCGGCGATGATCAATTTGGGTTTATGCTCGCGCGCCTTGGCCGCCACCTCGTCGAAATCGATCAAATGCGTGGTGGCGTCGACGCCATATTGCACCGCGTTGAACCATTTGCCCGACATGGCCGCCTTGGCGCCGTGGGTCAGATGGCCACCCGAATCGAGGCTGAGTCCCATGATCGTCTCGCCCGGCTTGACCAAAGCGAGCATCACCGCGCCGTTCGCCTGCGCCCCGGAATGCGGCTGGACGTTGGCGAACTCGCAGCCGAACAGCTCCTTGGCACGATCGATCGCCAGCTGCTCGACCTCGTCCGACGGGTGACAGCCCTGATAATAGCGCTTGCCCGGATAGCCCTCGGCATATTTGTTGGTGAACACCGACCCCTGCGCCTCGAGCACCGCCTTGGAGACGATATTCTCCGACGCGATCAGCTCGATCTGGTTCTGCTCGCGGGCAAGTTCGTGGCGAACGCCGGCGAACACCGCGGGATCGGCCTCGGCCAGGCCGCGGGTGAAATAGCCATCGGGCTGGACGTCGTGGAGCGCGGAAGGGTTGGTGCTCATCGATCAGGCTTTCATTGGATTTTTTGGCGTTGGATTGGCAGGTATCGGCTGGCCGAGCTTGTCGACCCGGTGCTGGTGGCGGCCCCCGGCAAAGGGGGTGGAAAGAAAGGCGTCGAGGCAGGCGATCGCCATCGCTTCGCCGGTCAGCCGCGCCCCGATCGCGATCGCGTTGGCGTCGTTATGCTCGCGGGCAAGCGCGGCGGACAGCGGCTCGGAGACGAGTGCACAGCGGACCCTGGGGTTGCGATTGACCGCGATCGAGATGCCGATGCCGGATCCGCACAAGGCGACGCCGCGTTCGGCCGCGCCCGAAGCGACCGCCTCGGCGAGCTTGTAGCCATAATCGGGATAATCGACGCTCGTGCCGTCATGCGGTCCCAGATCGTCGACCTCATATCCGGCCGCACGCAACCATTCCGCGAGCGTCGCCTTGAGCGCGATGGCGGCATGATCGGACGCGATGGCGATGCGCATGAACTGGGCGCGGGTCCTTTGAGCTGTCGTGTGAGACGCCCTTACCGAGCCCGTGCGCGTTACGCTACCCCGAGCTTGGGTTTTATCTTGAGCCAGCCGCGCGCGCGGACCGCGGAAAGATAGGTATCGCTGACCGGCAAGCGCGTGCCGTCGCCGAGTACCAGCCGCCACGCCCGCCCCTCGCGCACCGCGCCGTCCATGCCGGCGGCGGCGACCCAGGCGCCGCGATGGACCTGCTCGCCGTCGATCCTCGCCAGTTCGGCGCGCAGATCGGCGAAGCGCGCCAGCACCAGCAACGAACGCCCGTCGCCGAGATGGACCCGGCAATAATGGTCCACCGCCCGCAGGCCGTGCACGTCGGCGAGTTCGCGTACGCCGGCGCGAAACAGGATGCCGGTATCGGCGGGGATTGCCGCTTCCCGCCGGCTCGACCGCCGCGCCAGGAACAAGGCGACGAACAAGGTGGCGCTGATCGCTGCGGCTTCGATCCAAATCCGCGCGGGATCGATCGCCGTCCGGATCCCGAACAGGCGGAGCGCCAGCGGGATTTCGAGCGGCAGCGGCAGGTTGATCACCAATGCGCCGATCATCGCCGCGCGGCGCCAATCGTGCGGGCGCCGCACGCGCCAGCCGAACCAGGTGATCCATTTGGCGATGTTCCAGCCGATCAGCAGCGACCAGAAGCCGAGCCGCGCCGGATAGGCCATTGCGATCGTCCCGAACGCCCCGGTGATCGTCGCCAGCACGATCGCCGCGAGCCCGCTGGTCGTCAGCGGTACGAAGCCCGGCAGGGCCGTGACGCGATTCGCGAAATTGCGTGCGGCATTGGCGAAGCCGCGATTGCGCGAACGCTGCCGCTCGGGCTGATCGGGGGAAAGCGTCGCTATCGCGGCCGACGCTGCCACGAAGCGACGCGGAGGACCATATGCGGCGAATTATCTTGGGAGCCTTGGCGCTGATCATGACGGCACCGGCCATCGCGCAACAGGCGGATCCGGCCGTGATCGCCGCGCAGAAGGATGCCGCGGGCCAGTTCGCCTGGATGGACGGCACCTGGCGCGGCATCGCCACCACGCGCGGCCCGGCCGGCGAGCACAAGGTCACGCACACCGAGCGCATCGGTACGATGCTCGGTGGGACGTTGCGCGTGATCGAAGGGCGATCGTTCAACCCCGACGGATCGATCGGCTTCAACGCCTTTGCGGTGATTTCGTACGATCCGGCAAAGAAGGCCTATAATTTCCGCTCTTATGCGCTCGGGCATGGCGGCGACTTCGTCATCACGCCGACCGTCGACGGCTATGTCTGGGAGATTCCCGCCGGCCCGGCCACGACCCGCTACACCGCGACGCTCAAGGACAAGGTCTGGACCGAGATCGGCGAACGCGTCGTGGCCGGCCAGCCCCCGGCTCGATTCTTCGAGATGCACCTGACCCGCGTCGGGGACACGACTTGGCCCGAGGGCGGGGCGATGACTCCGTGACCGGCTCGCCTTGTCGCACGTCGCGGGGCCGTCATCGAAACGTCACCGGATTGCCCTAGCGCAACACGGTCGCGCGGAGTAAGCGCCGCGCACCGCTAGGACACTGCCCCATGGCCACAGCACTCGCACCGCAAAAGAACCGCGCCGTCCAGGATGCGGTCCACCGCCACGACCATCTGACCAAGCAAGGCATTCTCGAACGCGCCTTCACCTTCGCGTTCCGCGGCCTGGTCTATGCGCAGATCTGGGAAGATCCTTCGGTCGACATGGAGGCGTTGGCGATCCAGCCCGACAATCATGTCGTGACGATCGCCTCGGGCGGGTGCAACGCGCTGAGCTATCTGACCGCCAATCCGCGCCGGATCACCGCGGTCGATCTCAACACCGCTCATATCGCGCTCAACAAATTGAAGCTCGCAGCGGCGCGCTACCTCCCTGACTACGACGCCTTCCACCGCTTCTTCGCGGAAGCGAACACCAAGGCGAATATCGCGGCGTACAAGACCTATATCCGCCCGCATCTCGACGAGCCGACGCGGCATTATTGGGAAAGCCGCGACCTGATCGGCCGCAGGCGGATCGGCGGTTTCGCCAAGGGGCTGTACAAGCGCGGGCTGCTCGGCGGCTTCATCGGCGCGGCGCATATGCTGGCGCGGCTCCACGGGCTCGATCCCAAGGCGATCCTCAAGGCCAATACGATCGAGGAACAGCGCGAGATATTCGATCGCGAATATGCGCCGTTCTTCGACAAGGCGTTCGTGCGCTGGCTGACCGACCAGCCGGCCTCGTTGTTCGGGCTCGGCATCCCGCCGGCGCAATATGAAGCGCTGGCCGGCGACGCCAAGATGGCGACGGTGCTGCGCGAGCGGCTCGAAAAGCTCGCCTGCGACTTCGACCTCAAGGACAATTATTTCGCCTGGCAGGCGTTCGGCCGCGGTTATGGCGAGGGGCCCGAGGCGCCGCTGCCGCCTTATCTCCAGGCTGACAACTACACTGACGTCGTCGACCGGCTCGACCGGATGGAAATCCTCCATTCCAACTATACCGAGTTCCTCAAACGCCAGCCCGACGCTTCGCTCGATCGCTACATCCTGCTCGACGCGCAGGATTGGATGACCGACGAGCAATTGACCGACCTCTGGACCGAAATCACGCGCACGGCGCGGCCAGGATCGCGCGTGTTGTTCCGCACCGCGGGTGAGCCGACCATCCTGCCTGGCCGCGTTCCCGACGCGGTGCTCGGCCGCTGGACCTATCGCGCCGAGGAATCGCTCGATTACACGCGGCGCGATCGCTCCTCGATCTATGGTGGCGTGCATCTCTACGTGCTGGGGGACGCCGCCTGAGCGAGCAGCCGCATGCGGCGCAGATGGACGCGATCTATCGCAGCCAGCGTCACTTTTACGACCTGACCCGCAAATATTACCTGCTGGGACGCGACGCGCTGATCGAGGGCCTCGCGCCCCCGCCGGGCGGCAGCGTGCTCGAGGCGGGATGCGGCACCGGGCGCAACCTGATCGTCGCCGCGCGGCGCTGGCCCGATGCGCATTATTATGGCGTCGATATCTCCGAAGCGATGCTCGAGACAGCGCGCGCCAATGTCGCCAAGGCGGGGTTGAGCGATCGCATCAGCTTCGCCCAGGGCGATGCCACCGCGTTCGACGCGAAGGGCATGTTTGATCGTGCCACGTTCGACCGCGTGTTCCAGTCCTATACCTTGTCGATGATCCCCGACTGGACGGGAGCGATCCGCGAGGCGGCGGGCAAGCTCGCGCCGGGCGGACGGCTCGACATCGTCGATTTCGGGCAGCAGGAGCACCTGCCACACTGGTTCCGCGCGATGCTGTTCGCCTGGCTCGCCAAGTTCGACGTCACACCGCGCGCCGAGCTCTTCGAGGTGGTGGACAAGATCGGGCTGAACGCGCAACACCGCGCGCTCTATCGTGGCTATGCCTGGAGCGCGCGCCTTACTCGTGACTGAGCTTACCGATCTTCATCAGCCGATCATCATCCTCGTCCGTCCCCAACTCGGTGAGAATATCGGCAAGGCCGCGCGTGCCATGCTCAATTTCGGGCTGACCGAGATGCGGCTGGTGGCGCCGCGCGACGGCTGGCCCAATCCGCAAGCGGGGCCTGCCGCCTCCGGCGCGGACGTGGTGCTCGAACGCGCGCAAGTGTTCGACAGCGTGGCTGACGCCATCGCCGATTGTCCGCACGTTTACGCGACCACCGTCCGCAAGCGCGGCGTCACCAAGCCGGTGATGACGCCCGAGGCCGCGGCACGCGAGATCCATGGTCAGCCCGGCCGCTCGGCGATCCTGTTCGGGCCTGAACGCTCGGGCCTCGAAACCGACGACGTCGCGGTCGCGCGGACGATCGTTACCGTGCCGATCAATCCCGAGTTCGGCAGCCTCAATCTCGCCCAGGCAGTGATCCTGGTCGCATACGAATGGTCCAAGAGCGTGACGCTCGCCCAGCCGACCGATACGGATCTGCCGCTGCCCGCGCCGCAGGAAGAACTCGACGGCATGATCGGGCAGCTTGATGCGATGCTGGAAGGCGCCGGCTTCTATTTCCCGCCCGACCGCGTGCCGACCACCAAACGAACTTTGCGCACGCTACTGACCAAGCCCGGCTGGTCGAGCCAGGAAGTGCGGACGTTGCGCGGCGTGTTGTCGGCACTTGCCAATCCGCGTCAGCGAGGCTGACGTTTTTGCTTTCGCCATGTTCGCCGAAACGGTAAGTGAGCACCGATCCAACCAGGGGAGTTACTGATGCATTTCAAGATGATGGCGTTTGTACCCGCCATGTTGTTCGTTGCTCCGGCGATCGCTCAGACCGCGCCCGCCACCGGTGCAGCGGCGCCCACGCCGGTCAAGGAAAAGAAGATTTGCCGCCGCGACGGGCCCGCCACTGGTTCGATCCTCGGCGGTCACGTGACTTGCCACACCAAGACCGAGTGGGCAGGAATCGACGCGGCGAACTCACGCAGCGCCGATGACATGCTCCGGCGCTCGCGGGAGAACATTGGAGGGGCCGCCCACTAACTGTCCTTGGGCTTGACTCTGGCGGGCGCCTCTGCGAGAGGCGCGCCCTTCGCAAACGGCCCCGCACTTCCGGTGAAGCGGTGGCCCTGCCGATCTCCTGATCTCAGCAGAGCGATGACCGGAATTAGCGCCGCCTTCGGGCGGCGTCGTTGTTGGCAATTGCAAAGGAATATTTATGTCGAAGCGCTCCAGCGCCAAGCACAAGCTCGACCGCCGGATGGGCGAGAACATCTGGGGTCGTCCCAAGTCCCCGGTGAACAAGCGCGAATATGGCCCCGGCCAGCACGGCCAGCGCCGCAAGGGCAAGATGTCGGACTTCGGCATCCAGCTGCGCGCCAAGCAGAAGCTCAAGGGCTATTACGGCGACGTCACCGAGAAGCAGTTCCGGCATTGCTATCAGGAGGCCGCCCGGATGAAGGGCGATACCTCGCAGAACCTGATCGGCCTGCTCGAACAGCGCCTCGACATGATCGTCTATCGCGCCAAGTTCGCCCCGACGATCTTCGCCGCCCGCCAGCTGGTCAGCCATGGCCACATTCGCGTCAACGGCGTTAAGTGCAACATCGCGTCGCGCCGCTGTTTCGTTGGTGACGAGATCACGCTGGGCACCAAGGCCAAGGACATGGCGCTGGTGATGGAAGCGCAGCAGCTCGCCGAGCGCGACATCCCCGATTACGTCTCGCCCGACGGCAATGCCAAGGTGACCTTCACTCGCGTGCCGACCCTCGACGAGGTGCCCTATCCGGTGAAGATGGAACCGAACCTGGTGGTCGAGTTCTACTCGCGCTGATGACACGGATCGGCGTGCGCTGATCCGAACGACATCGTCGACATACGAAAGGGCGGTCCCTGCGGGGCCGCCCTTTTGCGTTGGCAGATAAACATTCTAGGATCGTCTGACGCTCCGCCGTGAGGTGGAGAGCACCGACCGACGCCCGCTGGGGTCGCGAACGGACGAAACTCGCCGGCACTGGGGACATGTGATCGATATCCTGCAACGATACCCGGATGTCGCGGGCGAGCCGCTCGCGATGGCGATGTTATGCCAGACGCTCAAGACGAAGGGACTGGCCGGCGACGCTTATGCCCTCGGCCTGGCCGCGGTGGCGGCGGCGCCCAGTGATACCGATGTGCGCGACCTGGTCCGCGCGGCACTGTCGGCGGGCGTGCCGCACTGGCATGCGCCGATGCTGCGCGACGGCCCCCGCAACGCTTGTTATTCCCAGGCGATCGCCCGGCTGGTGACCCCGGGAATGCGAGTATTGGAGATTGGTACGGGGGCCGGGCTGCTGTCGCTGCTCGCCGCCCGCGCCGGCGCCCAGGTCATCACCTGCGAAGCCAATCCGGTGATCGCGGCGGCGGCGCGCGAGATCGCGCAGCGCAACGGCCTGGCCGATCGCATCACCGTCATTTCCAAATATTCGACCGAGTTGGAAGTCGGGCAGGATCTGGCGGAGCCGGCCGACCTGCTGATGTCCGAATTGTTCGACGACGGGCTGTTCGGCGATGACATCGTCCAGGTCATGGGCGATGCGCGCGGGCGGCTGATCCGGGCCGACGCACCGATCCTGCCGCCGCGCGCCGAATTGCGTTGCGCGCTCGTCGCGCTGGACCACCCTGCGGAATGGCCGCTCGGCATGGTTGAGGGTTTCGACATGTCACCCTTCAACCTGCTTGCCGCGCCCTCTCCCGCAGTGTTGCGCGCGCGGAGCGATGGAGCCACCCGGCGGTCGCCTCCCACCAGCCTACTCGCCATGGACTTCGAGGCGCCGACCTTCGGGCCGACTCAAGAGACTACGGTGCTGATCTCCGATGGCGGCGTGATCCACGGCGTAACACAGTGGCTGCGGGTCGATTTCGGCGCGGGGGTGACGTTCGAAAACAGCCCATTCGACGAGTCGCGGTCGCATTGGGGCGCGCCGATCCATCCGCTGTCCGAACCGATCGAGACCGTCGCGGGCGAAGCGATCGAGGTGACCGCGCGGCTGGTATCGGCGCAATTGCTGATCAGCGCGCGACGCGCCTGATCTCCCCGGCCCTACAGCCCCATCGCGCCGCGCAGGAAGGCATCGGCCTTGCCAAGCATCGTCGTGCGCGCCGTATCGTCGTCGAGCTGATGATCGAGCCCTTTGAACTCGACGAATTCGACCTTGCCACCGGCGCTTTTGATCTTGCTCGCCATCAATCGCGACTCGCCGATCCCGACATTGGTGTCGCGGTCACCGTGGAACAGCAGCACCGGCGCCTTGATCTTGCCCGCGTTGCGCGCCGGCGATCCCTCGGTAATCCACGGACCGTGGCCGATCTGCGCATCGACCTGAGGGAAATTGGTGAAGTCGCGCGACTCGTCTCGTAATGCGTCCAGGTCGGTAACCGGCGCGATCGCGACGATGGCTTTGAACAGATCGGGGTCGAGCACCGACGATTGCAACGCGGCATAGCCGCCGTAAGACCAGCCAACGATCGCGAGCTTTCTGGGATCGGCGATGCCCGACTTCACCAGCCAGCGCCCGGCATCATCGACGTCGCCGATCGAGGTCCGCCACGACTGGAAGCCGTTCTTCTGGTACCAGGCGTCGCCATAGCCGGTCGATCCACGGAAATTGGGTTGGATCACGGCATAGCCACGCGCCACGAAATATTGCGCGAGCCAGTCGAAACCCCATTCGTCACGATATGCCGGACCGCCATGCGGCATCACGATCGCGGGCAGGTTCTTGCCGTCGCTTCCCGCGGGCAAGGTCAGATAGGCTGGAATTTGGGTGCCGTCGGTGGCCTGATAGGTGATCGACTTGACCGTCGCGAGCGGCTGCCTGGCGAGTTCGGGACGCTCCGGCAATATTTCGCCCAGCGAGCGCGTCTTTTTGTCGAACAGATAGTAGCGCCCAGGATCGACGTCGCTGCCGGCGAACAGCACCAGCTTGTTTTCGTCGGCGCTCGCGTCGACGAACGTGATGAGCTTGCCGGGAAGAGCCTTGCCGAGCGCGGCGCGCAACGCCTTCAGCGCAGGATCGAAGAATTCCGATTCGCGGCGGTCGGTCACGTAGGTCGCCCCGACCACGCGATTCTGCCGGCCGATCTTGATCAAATCGTCGATATCGACATCGGTGCGGCCGAGCACGAGCTTCCTGGTCAGGCTGCCGTCGAGCGCTACGCTGTACAGCGCGCGATGCCCGTCCTGGTCGTCGAATCCATAGACCAGGTTGAGCGCAGGATCGACCGCATAGGGATTGAACCCGACGATACGGCCGGCGGCGATGGTCAGGTTGGTGAACGGCTTCCAGTCACGGCTGTCGGCCGTGCGATAGGAATAGGCAATGCGGTTCGAATTATAGCCAGTGCTGGTCTTGGACTGGATGCCGATCAGGCGGATATTGCCCTTGCCATCGCTGATATAATCGATCGCTCCGGAGCGGGGTGGTTCCACGGCTTTGCGCGACAGGGATTCCGTGTCGACGAGTTCGACCCCAAGCCCCTCGCGCGTGTTCGCTACCAACGTGCCGGTCGTCTCCTCAGGCACGTAGAAGCGAGTCATCAGCACCGACCCGGTCCCGCCCGCGCCCCAATCGATCAGGTCACCGCCGTTCTGCATGATGCCCACCGCGCGATCATTGGTGGGGGCACTCAGCAATTTGAAGTTCTTGCCGTCTGCGTCGATAGCGACGACCCGCGAAAAGCCCACGCGCATGCCATAGACCCGCGCGACCGTGGCGAAACCACAGATGAGACGGGTATCGGTCGACCAACGACAGCCCGTCAGTCGTTCGGGGTCGCCGCTGGACGTAAGGATCGGCCTGGGAAGATCCCCCTTGGTCAGGTCGCCAACGGCCAGCGCAGCGCCGTGCCCCTTGGTCGGTTCGATGACCGCGATTTTCGATCCATCGGGCGACAGGCTGATTTGCTGGATGGAAGCGCGCGCGCCAAAAGCAGCAGCGAGATCGGCACCCGACAGGCCTGCTTTTTCCTGCGCGGCGGCCGCCTGCATTCCCCACGGTGCCAGGCCCAGCACCGCCACCAGCATCGATCTCCGCATATATCCCCCAACACCCTGATCTGGCGATGATTAGCGACGGTGTCTCGTCGTGCAAGCCGGCAAGTGAAGTCGCGCCATTATGGCTTGAATTCACACCGGCAGGGGCCGCATTCGGCCGGCGGCAAGGCTTCGGCGCGCCGGTGCGCGTCTCCCGCTTGCGTCGGCTGCAGGCCGCTGCCAGACAGCGGCCCATTCCAACCGAAAGGTCGCCGATGCGCCGTCTCGTCCTGTCCCTTGCCGCGCTGGTCGCGGCACCCGCATTTGCCCAGTCGAGCGCACCCGCCATTTCGGCCGATACGCTCAAGGACGTCACCAAAACGCTGTCTTCCGATGCGTTCGAAGGGCGCGCGCCGACCACGCCCGCCGAGGACAAGACCGTCGCCTATATGGTCGAGCGAATGAAGGCGGCGGGGCTGAAACCCGGCAATAACGGCAGCTGGTTCCAGGACGTGCCGATGGTCCAGCTGACCGCCGAGAACATGACCCCAATGACCTTCACCGGCGGCAAGGCGGCGGTCAGCCTCGTCTATCGCGACGACATGGTGGTCTCGACCTATCGCGTGACGCCCAAGGTCGACATCCGCAATTCGGACGTCGTCTTCGTCGGTTATGGCATCAACGCCCCCGAAAAGGGCTGGAACGATTATGCCGGCGTCAATGTGAAGGGCAAAACGGTCGTCGTGCTGGTCAACGATCCCGACTGGCAGGCGCCCGACAATAACGGCCTCTTCGAAGGCAAGGCGATGACCTATTACGGCCGCTGGACCTACAAATTCGAAGAGGCCGCGCGCGAAGGCGCCGCCGCCGTCATCATCGTCCACGATACCGACCCCGCCGCCTATGGCTGGGGCGTAGTGCGATCGAGCTGGTCGGGCGCGCAGCTCGAGCTCGACGAAAAGGGCGATCACATGGACCAGAGCCAGGCGATCGGCTGGATGCAGCTGGCCAAGGCGAAGCAAGTCTTCGCCAGTGCGGGCAAGGATTTCGACCAGCTCCAGGCCGCCGCCAAGGTCAAGGGCTTCAAGGCCGTCCCGCTCGGGATCAAATTCTCGGTCGCGTTCACCAATAATATCAAGCGCCAGGCGTCGAAGAACGTCATCGGCATCCTGCCGGGGACCGAGAGGCCCGACGAGACAATGGTCTATTCGGCGCATTGGGATCATCTCGGCCACTGCACCCCGGTCAAGGGCGACGGCATCTGCAACGGCGCGCTCGACAACGCCTCGGGCTCGGCCGGGCTGATCGCGCTGGCGGAAGCGCAGGCCAAGGCAGGGCCGGCCAAAAGGACGATGGTGTTCCTGTCGGTCACCGCCGAGGAATCGGGGCTGCTCGGGTCCAAATATTATGCCGAACACCCGATCTTCCCGCTCGCCAAGACGGTCGGCGGGGTCAACATGGACGGCTTGAACGTGAATGGGCCGGCCAAGGATTTCGTCGTCACCGGCTATGGCAAGTCGGAACTGGAGGATCTGATGAAGCCGCTGGTCGAGGCGCAAGGTCGGGTGATGAAGCCCGAACCCAATCCCGAACGCGGCGGCTATTTCCGCTCGGACCATTTCAGCTTCGCCAAATTGGGCGTGCCGATGTTCGACGGCGGATCGGGCGAGGATCTGGTCGATGGCGGCGTCGCCAAGGGCCATGCCGCGACGCTCGATTATATCGAGAACCGCTATCACAAGCCGCAGGACGAATATGACCCCAATTGGAACTGGGCGGGCGCGGTGCAGGACCTGACGCTTTATTACCAACTCGGACGCCAGCTCGCCGACACGCCGGTCTGGCCGAATTGGTACAAGACCGCCGAATTCCGCGCGATCCGCGACCGATCCCGCGCCGGGGGGCGCGCCGGCCAATGACCAAGATGCCCCCTCCCCGGCCCGAATGGGCGCCGCATAAGGCAGTGTGGATCGGATTCCCCAGCCATCCCGAATTGTGGCAACTCGATCTCGAGCCCGCGCGTGACGAAGTGACCGCCTTCGCGCGCGCCGTCCATGCCGACGGCAAGGGCGAACAGGTGCTGTTGGTTGCTGCCGACGAAGAGGCCGCCGCCGCCGCGCGACGGCGCGCGGGCGACATCGCCAAGGTCGTGATCCAGCCGTTCGGCGACATCTGGTTGCGCGACACCGGGCCGATCATCCGCGGTGATGGCGTAGCAGCCGATTTCCAGTTCAACGGCTGGGGCGGCAAGTATGACCTGCCCGGCGACGACGATATCGGCACGCGGCTGGCCGAAGCGCGCGGCAAGACGGTTGAGAGCTTCAACTGGGTGCTCGAAGGCGGCGCGATCGACGGCGATGGCGAGGGGTTGGTGGTGACCACCGAGCAATGCCTGCTCAATCGCAACCGCAACGGATCCACGTCGCGCGCCGAGATCGAGGAGCTGCTCCATCGCGACCTCGGCTTCAATGAGGTACTGTGGCTAGGCGATGGCTTGCTCAACGATCATACCGATGGGCATGTCGACAATCTCGCGCGCTTCGTCGGAACGCGGCGGCTGGCGATTCCCGAAGCGAGCGAGAACGACCCCAATTGGCAAGTCTATCAACGCGCCACCGCGCGCGCGCTCCAGCATGGCGATATCGAGGTGGTGCCGGTGCCGTCCCCCGGCCGCGTATTGCGCGATGATGAGATCATCCCGGCCAGCTACATGAACTTCTATATCGGCAATGCCAGCGTCGTGGTGCCGCTCTACGGTACCGAGAATGACGACGCGGCGATCGAGGCGATCGGCGCGCTATTCCCCGGGCGCAAGACAATCGGCCTGCGAGCAGACCATATCCTGACCGGCGGCGGCAGTTTCCACTGCATCTCGCAGCAGATTCCGGGCTGAGCTTGTCGCGATGATCTTGCTCGCCGCCGCGCTCGTCGCTTTGCCAGCCTCCGGTCTCGGCGTCCCTTATCCGCACGCTCGGATCATCGCGGCGCCCGAGCGGAAAGATTGCTACGTCCGCTACCGGCTATCCACCGACGATCCGATCGCCAGGGTCGCCGCTTTCTATCGCGCAGAGGCTGCGCGAGCCGGCGTTCCGCTCTTCCGCGACTCCGCGGCGAAATTCGCCGACTATCGCCTGTTGGTGTTTATCGCGCAGCCCAAGTTCCTGAACGTCATCATCGATCGACAGGAAGGGCACACGAAGGTCTCGGTGTCCTATAAGCCATCACCGCCTCAACCTGCTCCGCGCTAGGTTCTTCAGTCTTCGCTCGATCCACCGTGAAGAGGCGGGCACGGCCAGACCATTCTATTGCAGCGTGACCCGATCCTCGCCGTCGTGGCGGCCGAAGAATTGCATCAATTGCACGATCAGCTCGGCGCGCGTCGCGAGATCGGTGGCCTCGAGCAACGCCTGTTTCGCCGCCGCGTCGAACGGCGCGATCTGGGCGATGCCATTGACCAGCGCCTCGTCATCCAGCCGCGCTACCGAATCCCAATCCACGGCATAGCCTTGCGCGTCGGCAAACCGCCGCGATTCGGTTTCCAATGCAGCGCGATGCCCCAAGGACAATGTTTCCGATTCGTGCGGCAGCGGGATCAACTCGGCTTCGATTTGCCGGAACGGCGTGGTGACCTCCAATTCGCGCGCCACGCGGAACAATGCAGTTCCTTCGAGCACGATATTGTAGCGCCCCTCGTCCAACGCCTCGACCTCGGCGATATGGCCCACGCAGCCCAGGTCGAACAGCGGCGGAGGATCGCCGTCGCCGCGCGGCTGGATCATCCCGATGCGGCGGTCGCGCGCCATCGCGTCCGACACCATCGCGCAATAGCGTGGCTCGAAGATGTGCAGCGGCAGATGCATCCGCGGAAACAACAACGCTCCCGCCAGCGGGAAGATCGAGAGCCGCGTCGTCGTCACGTGAACAGGCCAATCATGTGAACAAAATCGCCGATAGCCGGCGGCGTTGCGCCGACACCCAGGGATCCTCCAGCCCGACCACTTCAAGCAGTTTCAGGAATTGCGAGCGCGCCGCGCCATCATTCCAGGCGCGGTCCTTGGCGACGATCGCCAGGAACGAATCGGCGGCGGCATCGCGCTGCCCGGCTGCCATCTGCGCATTGGCCAGGTCGAACCGCGCCTGCAGATTGTCCGGATCGGCCTCCGCCGCTGCGACCAAGGGCGCCAGGTCTTCGGCAGGCGGAGCCGAGCGCGCGAGATCGAGCGCGGCGCGGGCGCGATCGATCTCCGCACCCTTGGCGGCGTCCTCGGACAAAGCAGTGAGCACCGCCTCGGCATCGTCCAACCGACCGAGCGAAACCAGCGCGCGGACGCGGCCCGACACCATCTCGGGATGATCGGGCGCGATATCGGCGATCTGTTCGAAATAGGACAAGGCGCGCTCCGCGTCGCCATCCTGCAATATCTGTTCGGCGGCGGCGACCAATGGCTCGATCTCGGCTTCCTGCTGCGCCTCGGCGCTCTCCACCGGCAATTGGCGAAGCACCTGGTCGAGCATCGCCTTCAATTGCGATTCGGTCCGCGCGCTGGTCAGGTCGGCGATCAATTGGCCCTGGAACATCGCATAGACGGTCGGGATCGACTTGATCTGGAATTGGGCGGCGATGAACTGGTTCTTGTCGGTATCGACCTTGGCCAGCACCACGCCCTTGTCGGCATAATCGGCGGCGACCTCCTCCAGTACCGGGCTCAGCGCCTTGCACGGCCCGCACCATTCGGCCCAGAAATCGATGATCACCAGCTTGCTCATCGACGGTTCGACCACGTCCCGGCGGAACGCTTCGACGGCTTCCTTCTGGTCCGGGGTCATTCCAAGCGTAGCCAAGTCTCTTCTCCGTCAGCAACAAAGGCCCTTATGTGGGCGCTGGCCTCTCGAAGCCAAGGCTTTTTGATCGTGCCGCATCGGGGGGTTGCAGACCCGCGGGAGCGCTGCTAATGGCCCCGCTCCTTACCCGCCCGTGGTGTCACGGGCCGGCGCCAGAGCGGGCGTAGCTCAGGGGTAGAGCACAACCTTGCCAAGGTTGGGGTCGAGGGTTCGAATCCCTTCGCCCGCTCCAGTTTCGCAGCGATTTAGCTGCGCTAAATCGGGATCAGCGAAACTTCGGCCGGCGCCGCTTGCGGCGACCGACGGCGTGGCTTCGCCACGCCGGAACCCTCGTTCTTTGTGTTGGCGCTCCACCCTGCCGGGCTGCGCGCATGGTTCGAATCCCTTCGCCCGCTCCAGTTTCGCAACGATTTAGCTGCGCTAAATCGTGATCAGCGGAACCACGGCCGGCGCCGCGAGCGGCGACCGACGACGCGGCTTTGCCGCGTCGGAACCTTCAAGTCTTCGCGCCATCCCCCGACACCTCGCGCACTCACGAAAAAAGCCGCCGAAACGCGTCCGGCGGCCTTTTTCGCGGCGATGCGGCGTCGGCGTCAGGCCGAGACGAACTCGACCTTGCCGTTAGCGCGCAGGTGACCGCCAAACGCGGCGCGCAGCCCCTTGATGTCGGCGACATGCGCGTCGCGACCGGCCAGCGCCGCAACGCCGGTATAAGTGGCCGGCATATCGGGCACGATCGCCAGCTTGCCGGCGCGGGCATGTTCGTGCGCCAGTGCGCGCGCGCCGGCATCCAGGCCGTTCTCCCCATGCAGCACCACCACGACGTCCAGGCTGGCGTTGCTGCGGGGAGTGACGAAATAGCCATCGATCACGCGACCGCCACGCAGCGCGTAGCGACCCTTGAAGGTCTTGAGATTGCCGTCGGTCCCGCTTGCAGCATGGGCAACGGGCGCCAGGGCCGGTGCGACGATTCCAGCGGCAGTAGCAACAACCATCCTGCTCATCGCGCCACGGCGGCTGATCGAATTGATGTACGATGCGCTCATGTCGAAATCCCCCTAATGACCTATTTACCGTAGCCTAAGCCGCCGTTGCTGCCAATACAACCGGTATGAACATTCCACGGCACGTCGTTTCCGAGCAATAATCCGGCGTCAGGCCGCAGTAAGTGTCCCGCCAATGGACAAATGCGCCGCTCGTGTCGCTGGCGGCGCAAATCATCAAGGCCATCAGGGGAGGAAAAAGTCCAGGCGCGCCAACTCGTTGATAGTTATGGTGAAGTTTGAAGGACTATTCGCGTCTACTCACGACCGACCAAGCCGGAGCGGTTCTTCGTTTGGCCGAAACCTGGCGAGCACGATGAAGTCAACGCCGGCCGGGGCGGGGTGCCCCTGGGCGAACGGGACTACCCAATCCGGTGGAAGTACAATAGGTCGTTAATTATAGGCCGGGTGCGGGGTCGGCTATAAAAGCGGAGAAAATCGCTTCTAGCCAATCGCTTGGTTCGCTTGTCGCGTGAACAGACGAGCGCACCCGGTGATGTCGCAATTGGTTCGATAAGACCCGGTAGTGGGCATGGGCTCGCGCTATCGGCGCATGTTGAGGAAGAGGGGATGGTCATGATCGGTTTGAAGCGTTCGACACTTTTTGCCGCCATCGTCGCCGCGTGCGCGATATTGTGGAGCGCGCCGGCCGCGGCGCAGGCCACGCGCACCTGGATTTCGGGGGTCGGCGACGATGCCAATCCGTGCAGCCGCACCGCGCCGTGCAAGACCTTTCAGGGCGCGATCGCCAAGACAGCCGCGGGCGGAGAGATCAATTGCCTCGATCCCGGCGGCTTTGGTTCGCTCACCATCACTAAGTCGATCTCGCTGATCTGCGACAGCACCGAAGCCGGCGTCCTGGTCGCCGCCACCAACGGCTTCATCATCAATTCGACGACCGCCGTCGTAACCATCAGCGGGCTCGACTTCGAAGGGCTCGGCCAGACCGGCTCACCCGGCATCAACGGCATCAACGTCCTCAATGCCGCCGCCGTGCACGTCCGCAATACGAAGATCCGCGGCTTCCGCAACGGCTATGGCATCAACTTCCAGCCGCAGAATGCCAATGGCCAGTTGTTCGTCGATAACGTGACGATCAGTGAAAGCGGCAGCGCCGCCAGTCCGTCGACCTCGGGCGGGATCAACATCAATCCGGCGGCCGGGTTTACCGCCACTGCCACGATCACCAACAGCCAGATCGTCGACAATCTGAATGTCGGCATCCGCATCGACACCACCGGCATCGTCGGATCGGCAATCAGCGCGTCGATCGACCGCGTGACGCTGTCGAACAACGGCGCGGGCATATTGGTCAAGGCGCCCAATGGTACCGGTACGGCCAGGCTCATGCTGACCGATTCGCAAGTGACGCTCAACACCGCCCAGGGGCTCATCGTCAACGGTACGCCGACCTCGGCCAATGCCCGGGTCGGCAATACGACGATCACCGGCAACGGCAACGGCATCCTCGTCCTCGGTACCGCGCAGGCACTGAGCTATGGCGACAATCGCCTCGACGGCAACACCACCGAGGGTGCGTTCAGCGGGACGATCCCGCGGCACTGATCGTCGGCGCGATCTCGGAGACCGCCGCGGGCAGTGAGATCAATTGCCTCGACCGGGCGGGTTCGGCTGATCGCTTCAGCGATAGAATAAGGAAGGGGGGTTCGGCCGGAAACGACCGGACCCTTTTTCTACCGCGCCAGCACGACCTCGGCGACATGGCGGCGGCCGCCGGTGCGCGCCAGCTGGACGAAGACATCGACCGTGCTGCGGACATAATGATGCACGTCTTCGCGCCCCAGCCGTGTGCCGGTCTGCAGCACCAGCAAGGCGATCTGCTCGATCGCACGCTCGGCGCTGTCGGCGTGGACCGTGGTCATCGAGCCGGGATGGCCGGTATTGACCGCGCGCAGAAAGGTATAGGCTTCGGGTCCGCGCAGCTCGCCGACGATGATCCGGTCCGGGCGCATACGCAGCGACGCCGCGAGCAAGCTGTCGGCGGTGACTTGCGCCTCTCCCAGCGCGCTGCGTGCCGCCAGCAGTCCCACCGCATTGGCGTGGCCGAGATGCAGTTCGGGCGTGTCCTCGATCAGGATCAGTCGTTCGTGCGGCGGAATCTCGCGGATCAGCGCGTTGAGGAAGGTCGTCTTGCCGGTCGAGGTGCCACCCGACACCAGGATGTTCTTGCGCGCCTTGACCGCAGTCGCGAGCATCCCCGCCACGTCGCCGGCATCGAGCATCCGCGCCAATTCCACGTCGATCGGTGATCGTTCACCGACATCGCCGCGCCTGGTCTCGGCGAACGATCCCGCCGCGACATAATCCGACAGGCTGAGGTCGGGTGAGACGTGCTTGCGGATCGCCAGGGCCAGCTCGCCGCGCGTCGCCGGGGGCGCCACGACCTGAACACGCGCGCCGTCGGGCAAGGTCGCCGACAGCAAGGGGTGCTCGCGACTGATCCCCTGATGCGACAGCGCCGCGATCTGGCGCGACAGCCGATCGAGCGTCGCGCGATCGAGCGCCGGCGCCTCGTGCCGCTCGGTCGCGCCGCCCAAAGTCTCGACCCAGATCTCCCCGGGCCGATTGACATAGATGTCGGTGACATCGTCGCGCGCCAGCATCCCGCCCAACGGGGCAAGATAGCTCTTCAGATAGATAGGGTCGCTGGCGGCTATCGCTTGGTCTCCACGGCGGTGAAATCCAGGTCCTTGGCGACGAACACGCTGACCGATACGCCTTGCTTGACGCGCAACGTGGGCTTGATGTCCTGGTTGCCGACCAGCGACGACGCCGCCGTCCCGGTTGCGCCGGGCAAAGCGACCACCGCGACATTGTTGTTGCTGCCGAGACCGGCAGCCAGCCCGGTCCCGATGCTGAGCGACGTCTGCAGCAGCGCATTGCCGAAACGCTGGAGGAAATGGGTGTTGACCTTGCCCTTGATACCGACGCGACCGAGCGGGTCGGCCGAGGGCGAGGCGAGCTCGATCGTCGCGCCATCCGGGCGGACCAGCCGCTGCCAGATGACCAAGGCGCGATTCTGCCCGGGCTCGAGGTCGGCCTTATACTCGCCGATCAACCGGCTGCCGCGGGGGATCAGCACCTTGCTGCCGTCGAACCCGCGGACGTCGCGCGTCACCAGCGCGCGCGCCGGGCCCGGCCGAGTCGAATCGAGTGCGGTTTCCAGCACCGCGGGGATCAGCGTTCCCTGCGGCACTGTGGTCGCGCGGTTGCGTAGCACCGACGCGCGCGACCGGCCGCCGAGCGTGCTGCCTCCGCTGCCGGGATTGGCTGTCGCGACGGCGCCCGCGCCACCTTCTCCAGCCGGCCCGGTCGCAGCGACCGCCTCGCCGGTCGTGGTGTCGAGCACGAGCACCGGATCGCTCGAGGCACGCGGCGGTGGCGCAGGCGGCGCCACCGGCTGCGGCGGCGGTGGCGCCGGGACATAGACGACGCGCGGCTGCGGCGGTGGGGGCGGAGGTGGCGGCGGGGGTGGTGGTGGCGGGATCACCGTCGGTGCTGGTTCAGGCACCGGCGGGACGTAGAGCGGCGGCGGTTCGGCGCCGTTGCGCAAATCGGCAGTGCGCATGCGCGTGGCCGGCGCCGACAGCTGGCGGCGGCGCTCGTTAAGGATCAGGAACAGGATCAGGCCCGCCACGACGATCCCGGCCGCGATCACCCAATTGGGCAGACCGCCGCCGGGTCGCGCGACGACCGGGCGCGCGCTCGGCTCGACATCGGCCGGCGGCGGCAGCGTGGCACGCGGATCGCTTCCCGCCACCGCCATCAGCGCGCCACCTGCGGCACGCGCGTCGCGTTCGCCATCTTCTTGTCGAGCCGGAACACGAGCTTGTTGTTGATGCTGTCGAGCACATAGCGCCCGTCGCGCATCGCGCCGTCGGCCAGCGTCTCCTTGCCGTCGCGGTCGATCACGAAGACCGCGGGCAAGGTCTGGCTGTCGCGCCACATGATGAAGGTCTTGGACCCGTCATCGGAGATCGCATCTGGGCGCACGTCGCTCGATCCGGCGAGCTTGTAGCGCCCGGGCTCGACCGGCGCGGGCCCGGCATTGGCCGGCGCGGGCGGCGGCGGGTAGCGGAAGCGGACGACGTATGGCGCGCTTCCGGCGCTCCCCGGCGACAGTTCGAAGGCATAGCTGCGCGCGTCGGTCACCACGGTCATGTTGGTGGTGACGCCTTGCAGCGGCTTGAGGAACAAGCGGTCGCCGCGCTTATTGGGCGTGACTTGCCACGCCCCACTGTCGCCGACCGCGACGTTCTCGATCCGCTCGTCGGGAGCGAATTCGACCGTCAGCTCGTATCCGCCCGGCACCTGGAGCGAGACGACCTGGTCGGCGTCGTACATCACCGTCTGGATGCGCGGATCGCCGCCGCCGGGCTGCGGTCGCACTTGTGCCATCGCCGGTATGGCGATGGCGGCGGCGATTGCCGCAAGCAGGGTGAAGGCGGGTTTCAAAGCTGTACTTCGGGAGTAGTGCTCGGTGCCGCGCGCGAGGCTGGTGTGGCCCCCGGCGCACCCGGCGCCAGCACCTGCGGCTGGCTCGATCCCGGCAGCGGCGCCGTGGAGGTGACCGGCGCCGCCTGGGGCGCGAGATTTTCCTGGCTGCGATTATAGCCGAACACCTGGAAGCCGAGCGGATTGACGAAGCGATCCTCGGCCCGCATCGGCCCGGTCGAGAAGCGGTATTTGATCACCGCGACCCAGGATTCGGGCGGCTGGGTCTGGCCGCCCGGATCTCGGCGTACCGTGTCGAACCGCACCAGCGACTGATTGCCGCCCATCGAGGTGATGCTCTTGACGCGGGTGTCGACGACCGACCGCGGATAGCGGCTGAGCGGACTGGCCGGGTTGGCGGCCTGCATGCCGTTGACGTAATCGGCCTTGGCGACCTCGGCCGACCAGGTCTGCACCTTGCGGTAATTGGCCTGCACCGTCCCCGCATCATAGCTTTCGCGGGCGATGACATATTGCACCAGGAACGACTGGGTGAGCGCCGTGTCGGGCGCGATCTTCTCGGCATCGAGCGGTTTCAGTTCCTGGACATAGCCGGTCTGCTTGTCGACCAGCAACGTATAGGGAACGACGGTCTTCAACGGCATCAGCACGATCAGCGCGATCGCCTCGAACAAAGCGACCGCAACCGCGACGCCGGCGACGATCCAAGCGGTGCGGCGCGACGCGCGCAGCATGTCCTGGCGGTCGTCGGCCCAGCTGTCCGCCTCGCGATAATAAGCGTCGAGCGATTCGCGCGCGGCCTGTTTCATCTGTTGCTATCCCGCCGTGTTGCCCCGGCCGACACGCGCCCCCGCGTCCGCCTCCTGTAACTCTGGCCGAGCGGCACGGCAGCCGCAACGGCGATCTCTCGCGTGTTTGTAGGCGTGATCCCCGGCCGGCCGAGCGAGGCCGCGGGCGGCTGGCTGGCATGGCTCTCACGCCGCTGCGTCGCAGTCACCGCATCGGCGATGGCGATCGCGCGCGAGCGTTGGTCGGTGATCGCGCCTTCATTGCCGCGTACGCCGGCCAGCACCGGCACGCGGTCGGCAAAGCCGGTTGCGACCCGCTCGCCAACTTGTTTCCAGCTCGACGCTATGCGGAATCCCTGCGCCACGCGTGCGACCGCGACCAAAACCGCGATCAACGTCACCGCGAAGATCAGCGACAAAGCGAGCAATTCGACCGGCACCGCGGGCGTCGCGATCTCCTGGTGGCGCAAGTCCAACACCGCGGCGAGCCAGGGCTCGAGCAAGGCGAGCTCGACCCCCAGCACGATCGCGGTACCCAAGGCGCCCAATGCCGCGCCGGCCAGCCCGCGCACCCAGCCCTCGAACAGACCGCGCGTCCCCTCGAACAACAGGAAGATCGCGAACAGCGGCCCCAGTGCGAGCAACAGCCCGGCGATCAGCCGGACGCTGGCGAAGGCGGCGATCGTACCCGCCAGGAACAGGGTCCGCGCGCTGCCCAGCAGCGACAGGTCGCGCGCCGGATCCCAGCGTGCATGGCTGGCCAGATCCTGCAGCCGGCGGCGCTCCTGCGCCTGTTGCTCGGGAGTCACCGGCTGCGTGGTCGGCCCCGCGACCAAATCGGTATTGGGCGGTCGGCCGGTGCCGATGACGTTCAGCTCGGCGATCTCGTCGTCCACGCCCTGCAGCCGCGCGACCAGCCCGCCGCCGGCACCCGGCAGGCCCGAGGCACCGCCGATTGCACCGGCAAGCTCGGCCGGCCCCTTGAGCGCGACGTCATAAGCCAGCGTGCGGAACGCCGGCCAGCTCGTCGCCAGGAGCAGCACGACGCCAAGCTTGATCACGGTGAGGACGGCGCTGCGCGCATCGGGTGTGTCGCCGAGGATCAGGCGATAGCCGAACAGGGCGATGAACACCGTCAGCACCCCGCCCAGCACCAGCGACGATGCCGATCCGCCCGCCGCCATCGCCTGATAGCCGGCCGCACCCAGGGTCTGCGCCTGGCAGTCGATATGACCGAGCACGCTCGACAGGAATTGCGAATCGTTGATCGCCGGGCACGCCACCTGCATCACACGCGCTCCAGCAAAAGCGGGATCCAGTCGGCGGGGTCGTCGCCCTTCTCCGCGCGGATCTCGTCGAGCAGGCGCACGGTGCGTTCGCGTCCCGACAGGATCGTCAGGATGTCGCGCTCACCGGTCAGGTTGAGGCGCACCACGACGCTCTCGGTACCGTGCTTGATCAGGAAGCAATGCGCATCGTCCGGCAAGGTCCGGACGATCTCGTACTCGTGCGGGGTCAGCCCGAAGCCGTCGATATAATCGGCTGCGCGCGCCTTGGGATTGGTCATGAAGATCTGCGTCGCGGCCTGCTCGATGATCGCCGAGGCGATGCGGCTTTCCAGCGCGTCCTGCGCGCTTTGCGTCGCGAAGCCGACGATGCCGTTGCGTTTGCGGATCGTCTTTTCCCAATCCTTGATGCGGCGCACGAACACCTCGTCGTCGAGCGCTTTCCACCCCTCGTCGACGACGATGATCGCCGCCGATCCGTCAAGCCGCTCCTCGACGCGGTGGAACAGATACATCATCGCTGGCGTGCGGACTGCCGGATCATCGAGGATCTGGGTCATGTCGAACCCGACCGAGGTCGCCGACAGATCGGTCAAATCGCGCTCGTTATCGAACAGCCAGGCACGCTCGCCATCGCCCCACCAGGGACGCAGGCGCGAATAGAGGTCGGCGGCGGTCGGCCGCGATCCGCCGCGGAACAGTTCGGCAAGGTGACGCAAGCGGCGATGCTCGATCGGCTGGTCGAAATTGGCGTCGATGGCGTCCTTGATCCGCGCGGTCTCGTCGATATCGGCGCCGCCCGCGAGTTGCGCGACCCAGTCGATCAGGAACTGGCGGTTGGCCGGACTATCGTCGAGCTGGAGCGGGTTGAGCCCCGCCGCCATGTCAGGGCGCAGCACGTCGTAGCGCCCGCCGATCGCGCGGATGAACAATTCCGCGCCGCGATCCTTGTCGAAGAAGATGATCCGCGGGTGGAACTTCCGCGCCTGGGCAAGCAGGAAATTGAGCACCACCGTCTTGCCCGACCCCGACGGGCCGATGACCGTGAAATTGCCCAAATCGCCCTGATGGAAATTGAAATAATAGGGCCCAGCCGCGGTCGTCTCGAGCAGGCTGACCGCCTGGCCCCAATGATTGGCTTCGGGCTTGCCCAAAGCGAAATTATGGCTCGACGCGAAACCGGCGAAATTGCCCGTAGAGATCAACCCGCGTCGCGCGATATATTTGAAATTGCCGGGAAACTGCGCCCAGAACGCCGGCTCGAGCGCGATTTCCTCGCGCACCGCGATGATGCCGAGATCGGACATCGACGCTTGCACTTCGGCGACCCCGGCATTGACCTCTTCGATCGTTTCGCCGTGCACCGCGACGGTCATGTGATGCTCGCCGAACCCGGCTCGCCCAGCGGCTACATCGTCCTTGGCGTTGGAGAGCTCGCCGCGGAGACTGACCGCCTCGTCCTCGGCCGAGCGCATCCGTCTGAGCGCCAGGTTCATCTTGCCGAGCGCAGCCTGGCGATCGACGAAACCGAAGCTCTGCGACACGGTGATCTCGAACGGCAGCCGCAGCAATTCGTCGAGCATCCCGGGTGCTGTCTGCGCTGGATAATCCTTGATCGACACCATGCCGACGAAGCTGCGCTCGGTATTGCCCGCAGGGGCCAATTCGATCGTCTCCTCGCCGAAACTGATCCGGCGATAGGGAAGATAGGCACCGACATCCTGCGTCGGCATCAGCACCGGGCGCATCTCGGCATTGTACAGCGCCGACAGGAATTCGAGCGGTTCCGAACAGAAGCCCGCTTTGGTTTCATAGACCGACAGCAAGCGCGGATCGTAGCTACCGAGTTGCGCGAGCAAGGCGTCGCGCGCGGTGTCGAGCTGGTGCACCTCGTGACTGCGGGTGATGTCGGGATCGACCCCGGTGCTGCCGAACCAGCCGCGGATGCGGTCGGCAACCCCGACGCGACCCTGCATCGGGCGCCGCACCAGGGTCAGGAAGATGTCGTTGACGTAGAGCCGCCGCGCCGACAGCCGCGCGCGCCACGCCGCATCGAGCCGGGTCGAGAAATCGTCGGGAAACTTGTCCGACATCTCGGCATCGGCTTCGCGCCGGATGACGTGGTGATAGATCGCGAAGCGCGACGATCCGATCGCCTGCAGCATCGCGTCGCGGAGCGACTTGCGGTAATTGATCTCGTCAGTGTCGGCGGTCTCGAACAACAGGCCGCGCAGCTGGATCACCTGCATCAGCAGGCCGTCGCGCGTCTCGATCGTGTGATCGTCGACGTGCCGCGCATAGGGAAGATGCGCGCCCGCCGCTTTCTCGCGCGCGACTGCCCGCCGGTCGTTGGTCAGGGGCGGTAGGAGTTGCATCGCCAGATCGAATAATTGCGCACGCGCGGACAGCGGCTGACCTTGGCCAGCCACAGGTCGAAGAAGCGCGGCTCGCGCACGCACAGGATCATGCCGACGACGTGAATCAGGGCGGCGGCTGCCAGCACCCAGATCGAGTGGAAGATCAGGAACAATTCGGTCGCCACCACGCCGTTGACGACGAAATAGCTATAGGTCACGCCCGCGAACATCTGCGGCCGCGTCAACGCGACGAACAAGGGATCGCGATCGAGCCCTCCGGCCATGGCTCAATTGCCCAGGGTAGCGGTGGACTGGATTCCCGCGACGATCGAGGCGGCACCGAACAGGATGAAGCAGCCGACGATGACCGTCGCACCATAGCGCCAGTTGATCCGCCCGGTCAGCATCATGAACCCGACCGCGGCGACCGCGATGATCGCGACCACGGTGGCAACGGTGCCGAGCAAGGTGCCCTGCAACCAGCGCACCGCGGACACCAATACGCCCGACCCGGCGGGGTCGTTGAGCGAATCCTGCGCGTACGCGACGCTGGCATTGATCATGCCGCCAAGCGCGGCCAGTGTTGGTGCAATCCGGGACTTCATCAAACGCAACACGCCTTACCCCTCGCCTAGCGGGTTGGTGGCGCGCGTAGCCGCGGATGTGCGGCGACAGGCGCCCCCCGCACCCGAGTCGCGGGTGTGCACCAGCGCGCAGTGCGTTTCAAGCGGGGCGCCCCCTTCCGCGATGAAACGCGAATCGCGGGCAATGCGTTGAAAAGCCATGCCGTCCAGCGTGATACGCTCCTTCGACTACGACGCCGAGGCGCACCGGCTCGATATCCGCTTCGTCAGCGGGCGGCTTTATTCCTATCTCGACGTGCCCGAACGCGTCGCCGAGGCGATGCGCGGCGCGACTTCCAAGGGCGGATTCTTCAACCGCCGCATCCGCGACCGCTATCGCTTCGTGCGGGGTTGAGGCTATCGTCGCGCCCATGGCGACCATACGAATCGGAATCGGCGGCTGGACCTACGAGCCGTGGCGGGGGACCTTCTTTCCCGACAAATGGCCGCAAAAACGCGAGCTCGAATATGCTTCGCGCCAGCTCAGTGCGATCGAGATCAACGGCACTTATTATTCGGGGTTCAAGCCGGCGACCTTCGCGGGCTGGGCGGAAGTCGTGCCAGACGACTTCGTCTTCACGGTCAAGGCATCGCGTTTCTGCACCAATCGCAAGGTGCTGGCCGAGGGCGGCGAATCGATCGCCCGGTTCGTCGGCCAGGGCATCGTCGAGCTCGGTCCCAAGCTCGGCCCGATCCTGTGGCAGTTCATGGCGACCAAGAAGTTCGACGCGGACGATTTCGGCGCGTTCCTGAAGCTGCTGCCGGCGAGCCATGACGGCGTGGCACTACGCCACGCAGTGCAAGTCCGGCACGACAGTTTCCACGTCCCCGAATTCGTCGATTTGTGCCGCAAGGCTGGGGTCGCGATCGTCTATGCCGAATCGGCCGACTATCCGGCGATCGCCGATGTAACCGGCGACTTCGTCTACGCCCGGCTCGAAAACGCCGTGGAGGAAGAGCCGCAGGGCTATTCGTCGACCGCGCTCGACCATTGGGCGGAGGTGGCGAAGGACTGGGCGGCGGGCGGATCGCCCAAGGGATTGCCTTATGTCGCCGATCCGGCGCCGAAAAAGCCCCGCGATACCTTCATCTTCATGATCAACGGCGCCAAGGTCCGCGCCCCGGCCGCCGCGCAAGCGTTGATATCGCGGGTTTAGGAATCGTCGAGCAGGGCGGAGACGGACTCTACCGTCTCACCGGCGCCGGCGCGGCGGCATTCCCCTGCAGTGCCGCGGCTTCGAGCGTGTCGAGCGCCTGGCGTGTCGCGATGTAGCGTTGCGCGCCGTCGAGCCAGGCTTTGGATTGCGCCGCTCCGGGCAAGCGCTTCACTTCCTCGACCGCGGCCTCGACTTGTCCCTGAGCGAGGAACCGGCGGATCCGCGCCAGCCGTTCGCCAGGCACCGGCGACGGCGCGTTGCGCGGGTGGATCACCACCAGGCTGCCGAGCATGCGGACGAACGACCCGCCCCAGCCGTCACCGGCCGGCCCCAAGGCCAGCTGCGATCCGATCTGGTCGAGCCCGAGCCGCAGATCCTCGACCGTGATCGGGTTGCGCCCGGCATCGATGATCGCGGTGACCTCGTTGGGCCGCGTCGTGCCGAACCGGTCCCGCAATTGCTGTTCGATATAGCCCAAAGACGATCCGCGATCGATCGCGCGGCGCGCGGCGAATGCGATCATCATCCCTTCGGCGCGCGTGGCGTTGCCATAGGAATTGGCGGCCTCCCCGGTCACCGCGGCGGTACGCTGTTCGAGCGCGGCGAGCTCGGCGGCGAGCATCTGTTGACGCGCGGAGAGCGAGGCGGGGTCGGTCGCCACCGGCGGGGCAACGATCACCTTGGTGGCGGGCACCACGGCTTGCGGCTCAGGCACGGGTTGCGCGGGGATCATCCGCCAGACGACCAGCCCGGCGATCAGCAGCCCGACGACGAAGGTGGCGAGCGCGATTCCGACGGTCGCGGTCAGGGTCAGTTGCCGGGCGGGCTGCGGGGGGCTCGGCGCTATGTCGTTCATGGCGTCCTTATCCGCCGCGCCGCGAGGGCGGTCAATCGGCCAGCGCGCGCGCAAGCGCAGTCAGCGCGGCATCGTCGGGAGTCGCGGCGGCCGAGATGTGTTCCCAGTCACCGCCCGCGGCATCGGCTGCCGCCGCGCTGATCGCCGCCAGCCGCACCGTCCGGCGATCGATCCCGGCGCGATCGATCAGGTCGGCGACGCGGCGCGCCGCGCGGGCCGAATGGAGCAGCACGACCGAGCCGGCCAGCTGGTCGAGCGCTTCGACCGGAACGGCAACCGGGTCGCTGGCATAGACAGCGATCGCCTCGGCGATGATCGGATGGCTCGCCAGGGCGCGGTCACGGCCGCCGAGCAGCAAGCCACGCCGCACGCCGCTTGCCGCGGCGGCCGCGACCAATGCCGCGCCATCGCGATCACCGACCGCGACGACCTCCAGCCCCGCATCGCGCGCCGCGGCAGCGGTGGCGTCGCCGACAGCATGAACCGGCAGTCCCCGCAGAGCGGCCAGCCGCGGCCCGGCATGGCGAGGCGCATTGGCGCTGGTCAGCAGCAGCGCATCGAATCGCGTGACGTCGGGCGGCGTCCAGTCGATCGCGTGGACCTCGAACAACGGCAGCCGGATCGCGGTCAGTCCCAGCGCTTCGATCACGGCGGCGGTCGCGGCGTTGCCAGGCTCGGGCCGCAGCACCACGACAGCGCGGCTCACCCGCCGAACCCCGCGCGAATCGCCGGCGTCGCCCGCTCGAACAGCGCGCTCGCCAGATCGCGCGCCAGTGCCTCGCCATCCGGCCCCGAGGCATCGCCGGCGACATGCTCGCCGCCATCCTCGGACAGCAATTCGGCGCGCAACGTCACGACATCGTCCGCGATCGTCGCCAGCGCGGCGATCGGCGAGTGGCAAGTCGCATCGAGCGCCGCGAGGAACGCCCGCTCGGAACGGACCGCGCGGCTGGTCGCTCGATGATCGATCGCCGCGAGCAAGGCCGCCGTCATGGCGTCATCGGCGCGGCACTCGATCCCGACCGCGCCTTGCGCCGGGGCCGGCAACATCTCCTCGACCGCCAGGGCGGTGCCGATTTCGTCGCGTCCCAGCCGGTCGAGCCCAGCCGCCGCGAGCAACGTGGCATCGGCTTCGCCCGCCGCCAGCTTGGCCAGCCGCGTATCGACATTGCCGCGGAACAGCACCACCGACACGTCGGGCCGTGCGCGCAGCACCTGGGCGCGCCGCCGCGGGCTGCTCGTGCCGACCACGCCATGTTCGCGGATCGCGGCGAGGCTGTCGGCACCGACCAGCCGGTCGCGGACATCGGCGCGCTCCAGCATCGCCGCGATGACGATGCTGTCGGGCCGGATCGTCTCGACGTCCTTCATCGAATGGACGGCAAGATCGATTTCACCGCCCAGCAACGCGCGATCGAGCTCCTTGGTCCACAAGGCCTTGCCGCCGATTTCGGCCAGCGCGCGGTCCTGGACGCGGTCGCCGGTGGTGCGGATAATGTGGATCTCACAGGCGATATCGTGCGCCGCCGCCAGCGCATCCTTCACCATATTGGCCTGGACCAGCGCGAGCGGGGACCCTCGCGTGCCGAGTTTGAGGACGGTCATCGCCCTCCTCTAGCGGGTCGCTTTCGGCTTGTCGGCACCGTATTTCGCGACCCACCCAAGCCTGGGGAGGATTCAATCCACCAACTGAGTCTCTACGGCCGGGCCGCTTTCCAGAGTCCGGTGCACCGGGCATTTATTGGCGATCACCAACAGGCGGTCGCGCTGTTCCTGGGTGAGGTTGCCCTCCAGCCGGATGTCGCGGTGGAGGACTTCCAGCCGCGGCCGCCCGCCCGCCGCGGCGGCGCAATCGTCGGCATGACGACGTTCGTGGCGGAGCAGCACCTCGACTCCCTCGACCGGGACACCCTCCGCGCGCGCGACGAGTTCGATCGTCATCGCGGTACAGGCGCCGAGCGCCGCGAGCAGCAGGTCATAGGGCGTGGGACCGAGGTCGCTGCCGCCGGAGCGCAATGGTTCGTCGGCCAGGAGCGTGTGTCCCGACGCATCGACCAGCTGGACGAACGCCCCCTCGCCCGAGCCGACGCGCACGCAGCCTTCTGGCAACATGTCGGGTGATTTGGCAGGCAACAGAAAGGGCTCGACCCAGGCGGCGATGATCGACGCGGCATAGGATGCGCGCTCGGCATCGGTCAGCAGATGATCGGCGCCGTCGAGCGCGACGAAGCTCTTGGGATGTTTGGCGGCGTCGTAGATCGCCTTGGCATTCTCTATTCCGACGACCTCGTCGGTCGGTGCATGGAGAACCAGCAGCGCCTTTTTGAGGTGCGCCAGCCGCGTTGCCTGATCCTGTCCCTTGGCGGCGTCGAGAAAGTCGCGCCCGACGCGGAACGGACGTCCGCCGATCGCGACCGTCCCGACCCCTTCCACCTCGATCCGCGCCGCATCCTCCGCGCTGATATGGTGCAGCGCATGCGCCGGGTCGAACGGCGCGCCGATCGTGACCACGGCGCGCGACGAGGGGATATGCGCGGCCGCCGCGATCACCGCCGCACCGCCCAGCGAATGGCCGATCAGGATCGACGGCGCGCCGATCGTCGCTTCAAGATGCGCCGCCGCGGCGACGAGGTCGTCGATATTGGCACCGAAATGGCTGTCGGCGAACTCGCCTTCGCTCTTGCCTAGTCCGGTAAAGTCGAACCGCAAGGTTGCGATGCCTTGCGCCGCGAGCGCGGTGCTGACGCGCCGCGCGCCATGGCTCGCCTGGGTGCAGGTGAAGCAATGCGCAAAGAGAGCGATGGCGCGGACCCGCCCCGGCGGCAGTTCGAGCGATCCCGCGAGCGCCACGCCCGCTTTATTCTCGAACCGAACCTCTCGCGCCATCCTCGCCTCCATCATCGCTGGAGCGCGGGCCTATAGCATGCAGGTTACCGTTCGAAGGCCTGACATGGCGGAAAAGCAGCGTTTTGATCGACAGCACGTCGGTTGGAGCGGGACCGCGGCGGCCACTGACGGGGGTAGTTCAGGCCTCGGCTCCAGCCAGCGCCGCCTTGGCGCGGTCTTCCGCTTCCCTGTGCAGCGCCCAGAAATCGGGAACCCGACGCCCGTCGAGCCGCGCTTCGAGCACCGCCAAATGCGACGTCCAGCCGCCGCCGAAATTGGCCGCCTGATCGCGATTCTTGATGCCGCTATGGACCAGGGTCAGCAACGTCTTGCCGTCGCCCGCGTCCTTCAACTCGAACGTGGCGATGCTGTCGGCGTCGCTGCCGAACGTATAGGCGATGGCGTTCGGCGGCTCATACCGCACCACCTTCTCGGTCCAGCGGCGGCCGACATTGGCGGCGAAGCGCTCGGGCATCGGCACGTCGCCGTCCGACAATTGGTCGTGATCGAACACGAATTCGATATCGCCCCCGACGCGGCCGTCGATCGACCCGCCCATGAACCAGCGCTGGCGCAGCTCGGACTCGGTCAGATATTTCCACACCGTCTCGACCGGGGCGGGCAAGAGGCGCTCGAAGCGGAGCTCGGTTGCGGTGAGAATATCGGTCATCCTTTGTCTCCAATCGTGTCGGACAGCGTGTCGAGGATCATCGTCCAGCCGTGGCGCGTCTGCTCTTCGTACGCCGCCCAGGCCGGATCCATTTCGTGAGTAAGCGTCAGCCGAGCGCCGTCTCCGGTTGGCGCGATCTCGATGGTCACGCGGGTCCATTGCCCCTCCTCCGCCGGATCGGCGGCGAACAGGAAGACCAGGCGGCGCGGACGGTCGATCTCTTCGAACAACAGCCGGTGGCGGGCATCGCCCGATGGCCGCCGCTCGACGATCAGCCCGTGCCCGCCGACCCGCGCATCGATCTCGCAGGTCAGCATCTCGCCGTCGGGCGTCGCGAACAGGAAACGCCGCGCGATCGCGGGATCGAGCCAGGCGTCGAACACGCGCTCGGGCGAGGCCGCGATATCGCGGCTAACGGTCAGGACGATGGGATCGGTCATTTCAGTTTCGCCTGATCCTCGACGATGATCGCCTCCAGCCGATCGAGCGTCGACAGCCAGAAACGCTCCCATTGCCGCAGCCATTCGTCGGCTTCACGCAGCCGCTCCGCTTTCAATCGGCAAAGTTGCTGTCGGCCCGCCTTGCGGCGTTCGACCAGCCCGGCGCGTTCGAGCACGCCGACATGCTTGGCGGCGCCGGCAAAGCTCATCGCGTGCGGCGCCGCGAGTTCGCCGACCGATCGCTCGCCCAGCGCCAGGCTGGCGAGCATCGCGCGACGGGTGGGATCGGCCAGTGCCGCGAAGGTGAGATCGAGTCGTTCAACCATATGGTTTTATATTGTTGCTCGTCGAATAAAGTCAACCCATCGGTTTAATGTTCCCTCGATTAAGTTCTAACCCTCTCCCGCCTGCGGGTGCACCGGGTCGGTCATGCCCCCGGCATGACCTGAACAGCGCGGGGCGCTGTTCACCCGGTGCAGGTTGGGTGAGGGTCTTCTTTCTTCTTCCAGGCAATGAGGTCCAAAAAGAAGAAAAAAGACCCTCACCTTCCCACCGCTTCGCGGTGGGCCCCTCCCTCTCCCGCGAGCGGGAGAGGGCTCAACGCCACGTCCGGCCAACCTGCCTGTTAAAAACCTTGCCAAGAACGCCCTATTTGTCTGAAGCTCGTGAACCAATCTGGTTGGCTGGAGGGGCAAATATGATCACCGCGATCCGCGAAGTACGCCGTGCCAAGGGAATGACGCTCGACGATGTCGCGCAACGATGCGTGCCGCCGACCACCGCGCAGACGATCGGTCGGCTGGAGACGGGCATGCGGACGGTGTCGGTCAAGTGGCTCAATCGCATCGCGGCGGCACTCGGCGTTGAGGCGGCGGACCTGGTGCGATTGCCCGACCAGGCGGATTTGCCGGTCGCCGCCGTGCTGGGCGCCGAGGGCGTGTTCGCGCCTGTCCGGGCAAGCCTGATCCCGCCGCCACGTCCCGACGCCGGCGCGGTGGCGGTGTCGGTCAGCGCGGGGATCGGCGACTATCGCGCGGGCGACACGATCTGGTGCGCGCGGCTAGCGCCCGACGCGTTCGGCCGCGCGCTCAACCGCGACGTGCTGGTGCCACGCCCCGGCGGGCGCTTCCTGTTCGGCAGGCTGATCGGGCGCGAAGGCGACCGGTTGCAGCTTCTTCCCCTCGGCCCCGGCCAACGCCAGCAAGTGATCAGCGACCCCGCCTGGATCGCCGAAGCGAGGACGCTGGTCCGCGCTTTGTGACGAAACAGGCGGATCGGCGTCGATTCAGCGAAGCTGAAAACGACCCTAGACCAATCCCCTTCCCCTGATCCGCAGCGCCGGCGCGAAGGCGCCCTCCTGCGGTGCCGGCAGCGTCAGCCGCAGCGCGTCGGCATCGCGGCGAAACCGCAATTCGGGCCCGCCGATAAGGTCGACGCGCTCGATCACGGCATCGCGAAGCGCGTTCTTGCCAAGTGACGCGATCACGCTTTCGCGGTCCGGCCAGTCGAGGAAAATGGCGTAAAGCGTTTCGCCCTTCTTGGTGAAGCGGATGTCTTCACCTGTGAACGGCTTCTGTTTTTCCTCGCCGAAGGCCCCCGGGGGCGGCGGCTTGGTCGGTCCTTCGCCATATTTGCGCCACGGGCGCGTCGCGAAGATCGCCTCACCGTTGCGCTGCGTCCAGCCCGTGAACTGGTCGACGATCGCCTCTTCCTTCTCGTCGATCGTGCCGTCGCCGCGCACCGGCACGTTGAACAGCAAGGTGCCGTTCTTCGACACGACGTCCGCCAGGATCTGCACGACCTGCTTCGCGCTTTTATAGCCGTTATTCTCATAGAGCGGTCGCGAATAATGCCACGATCCGATGCAGGTGCAGGTCTGCCACGGCGTATCGTGGATATCGTCGAGCACGCCGCGCTCGACGTTCCAGGTGATCGCCCGCTGCGCGAAGGCATCCAGCACGCCGCCGGTCATGATCACGTCCGGCGATCCGTGCCACTCGACCGCCTTGTTGTAATAATGGGCGACCGCCTCCAGCCCATATTTGCCGAACGGCACGCCGGAATGGTCCATGAACATGAGGTCGGGTTTGTAATCCTCGACGATCTGCTTCTGACGCCGCAACCACTTCTCGACGAACCGGAGATTGCCCGTCGGCACGCCTTCCAGCCACTGGCCGTCGCGCTTGTCGTGCCATTCCAGCATCGCCTTGGCCGAGCTGATGCCGTCGGGCGGCACGTAATAAGGCCCGGTATAGAGTTCCTGCGGATCGAGCCCTTCCCAATATTTGCCGATGCCGTGCTGTTTGCGGAGCCAGTACGCATCGTAGCGGCGGCCGCGCATCGGCCCCTCCGCGTCATAGCCATAGGCCGGCTGGTACCAATGCCAGGCGTGGCCCGAATGGTTGGAGATGCCGAACCGCAAGCCGGCATCGCGCGCCGCCTTTTCCCAGGTCGCCAGAATGTCCCTTTTTGGCCCGACGCGGACGCTGTTCCATTCCTGGTGCTTGCTCGCGAATAGGTCGAGATTGTCGTGGTGGCAGCCCATGCCGACAAAATATCGCGCGCCCGCGGCCGCATATTTTCGGACAAGACGGTCCGGCTGCCAATTCTCGGCCTTCCATTGGCCGATAATGTCGATGAAGCCGGTCTGGCTGGGATGGCCATAACGCCGGAGATGGTCCTGATAGGCCGTCTCGCCTTGTTCCCATGGTTGCCGTCCCTGAGTGTATAGCAGCCGCGCGTACCAGTCGCCGAATTCGGCTTGGCATTGCGGACCCCAATGCGCCCAGATGCCGAGCTTGGCGTCGCGAAACCATTCGGGATGGCGATACCCGGCCGCGAGTGAGCGCCAGTCGGCGGCGAACGGCTCATTCGTGGCTGCCTGCGCGACGCCAACGCCGCCGGCCAAGGCCGCCGCTCCCCCGCTCAGCAGCACATCACGTCTCGTCAGCATCGGCCGCTCCCAAAGGGCGCATCAACACCCCGACTTCTCGTATATGAAAACTCGAACTACATATGCGAGAATTACATAGGCGAGCTGGAGAATCCAGACCGCACGATCATCCTTCCCGCACGCGGCAAGTTTTTTGTCGCAAACGGCCACATCCGCATCAGGGCAAGCGCATCTCAAAGCATTCGGCAGCCGGTGATCCCGCATGCCTGACCGGCAAGGATTGCTCGATGTCGACTTGCGACGCGCCGGCAAGGGAAGCCGGCTTCCTCTGTGCTGAGCCAGGAATGGTGGGCGGTGACGGTCTCGAACCGCCGACCCTCTCGGTGTAAACGAGATGCTCTACCAACTGAGCTAACCGCCCGTACGGCTGTCCTGTGGCGCGATGCGCGGCCGGACGCAAGGGGTCAGGCGATCGCCAGACCGTTCTGTGCGAGCGTTGCGAAATAGCGGTTCATGCGATCGAGCGCCGCGTCGCTCAGCGCCATGAAGGCGCGGCGGCGGTCGAACGGGTCGGGCTCGCGGACGAACAAGCCGTCCTCGGTCATCCGCCCGATCCAGCGCAACGCGGTGCTCGGCGCCACCGCCGCGGCGATGCACAGGCTGGATACCGACACCTGCGCGCGTTCGAGATGCGCGGCATAGAGGTCGAGCAGCATGTCCCAGGCGGGGTCCTCGAACAGCACCTCCGGGAATGGCCGGTTGCGCAGGCGCCGCGCGCGGATCGCCTTGCGGACATCGGCAGCCGAGACCTGTACCGGTTCGGCGGGCAAGCCATAGTCGCTACGTTGATCGGCGACCGTGGCGGGAAGCGGGCGCGCCGCGGGTTCGACCGGCGCGACCAAGGCCTGCGCGATCGCTGCGGCAAGATCGGCCGGCTGCGGATCGCACAGCAAAGTGATCCGCCGGGCGAGCAGCGGCGCGGCGACCGCGTCGATCTGGCTTTCGGTCAACGCGACGATCAGCCCGAACTCGGTTTCGGGCACATGGCCGAGCCGGTCGACCGCATCGTGCAGCGTGTCGCCCGCAAGATCATCGAGTGCCGCGATGACGAGTTGCGCGTCAGACATGCCGGGCGAGGCGGCATCCGACCAATCCGCCTCCGCGACGACCTCGGCGCCGGCCCTGATGGCCGCAGCGGCAAGATGAACGCGCGCGTCGGGCTGGCCCAGCACGAGCGCCCTGGGGCGCTGGATCGGCGCCGAGCCGTCCATCGCGATCACCCCAGCGCCTTCACGATCTCCTCAACCATCTTCTTGGCGTCGGCGAGGAGCATCATCGTATTGTCCTGGTAGAAGACGTCGTTGTCGACGCCGGCATAACCGACGCCGCCCATCGAGCGTTTGATGAACAGCACCGTCTTGGCCTTGTTCACGTCGAACACCGGCATGCCGTAGATCGGCGACGACTTGTCGGTCTTGGCGGCCGGGTTTACCACGTCGTTGGCGCCGATGATGAACGCCACGTCGGTCTGGGCGAATTCGCTATTGATGTCCTCGAGCTCGAACACCTCGTCATAGGGGACGTTCGCCTCGGCGAGCAGCACGTTCATATGGCCCGGCATGCGCCCCGCGACCGGGTGGATCGCGTATTTGACGCGGACGCCCTCTTCCTTGAGCTTGTCGGCCATCTCACGCAGCACGTGCTGCGCCTGCGCCACCGCCATGCCGTAACCGGGGACGATGATGACCTGTTCGGCCTGGCTCATCAGGAACGCGGCGTCCTCGGCCGAGCCGCGCTTCCACGGGCGATCCGTCGCGGCGGCTGCCGCGCCCCCGCCGCTGTCGCCGCCGAACCCGCCCGCGATCACGCTGATGAAGCTGCGGTTCATCGCGCGGCACATGATGTAGCTGAGGATCGCGCCCGACGAGCCGACCAAGGCGCCGGTGATGATCATCGCGGTGTTATGCAGCGTGAAGCCCATCGCCGCCGCCGCCCAGCCCGAATAGCTGTTGAGCATCGACACCACGACCGGCATGTCGGCGCCGCCGATCGGGATGATCAGCAGGAAGCCGATCGCGAACGACAGGCCGGTGATCGTCCAGAACACCCAGGGCGACTGATCCTGGGTGAAATAGGCGACCAGCCCGAGAATGCCCGCGAGTACCGCCAGGTTGATGACATGGCGGCCGGGCAGCATGATCGGTTTGCCACCCATATTGCCGTTCAATTTGAGGAACGCGATCACCGAGCCCGAGAAGGTGATCGCACCGATCGCGACGCCCAGGCCCATTTCGATGCGGCTCTGGGTGAAGATGACGCCTGCTTCGGCGATGCCGAACGCCCCAGGGTTGAGGAATGCGGCGCCCGCCACGAGCACGGCGGCCAAACCGACCAGCGAGTGGAACGCAGCTACCAACTGCGGCATGGCCGTCATCGCAATACGGCGCGCGGTGATGATGCCGATCGCCGCACCGATAAAGATGGCGACGAGGATTTCGCCCAGCGTCTGCGGGTCTAGGATCATCCCTCGTTGCCCGTCGATGAAGACGGGCCCCCCAGCAACCACCATGGCTTTCATGGGAACGTGTACGATCAGCGTCGTGACGACGGCGATCGTCATGCCGATCATGCCGAAGCGATTGCCGCGCTGGCTCGATGTCGGGCTCGACAGTCCGCGCAGCGCCAGGATGAAGCATACCCCCGCGACCAGATAGGCCAGCGACGCCCAGGGATTCACCGCGATCGTATGTTCCATTCAGTCCTACCCCGTCATGCCAGCGAAAGCTGGCATCTCCCTGTTGCTCGCACAGCGGAGCCGCACGAGACCCCAGCTTTCGCTGGGGTGACGTTCATTTGCTGCCGGCCGCCGGCCGATCCTTCTTCTTGTACATCGCCAGCATCCGCGCGGTGACCGCGAAGCCGCCGAAAATGTTGACGCTGGCCAGCACCACCGCGAGCAGGCCCAGCCATTTCGATGTCGCGCCGGTACCGCCGATCCCGATCGCCGCGCTGGCGATCAGCGCGCCGACGATGATCACCGACGAGATCGCGTTGGTCACCGCCATCAACGGCGTGTGCAGAGCCGGGGTCACCGACCAGACGACGTAATAGCCGACGAACACCGCCATCACGAAGATGGATAGGATCGAGATGAAGTCCATGCTGTTCCCTATCTATCAAGCTTCTGCGCGAGCAGCGTTTGCAAGCCGCGAACATCGGAATTGCGGCCGATCTTGAACTCGATCGGCGACATGCCGGACAAGGCTATCTTGATCTCCGCATCGAGATCGAACGTCCCCGCGCTTTCGATCGCAAAGGACGTTATCGAGCGATACGGTATCGTAAGGTACGACTTCTTCGAGCCGGTGAGGCCCTGCACGTTGATGTATAGAAGCCGCCAATTGGTGAAGACGATGAAATCGCGGATCGTCTTGAACGCGTAGATCACGATCTCTTCCGCCAGCAGCGCGTGCCCATGCGCTTGGCCGACTTCGGCGGGATTGACGGCTGTCGCGTTGAATATGCCCACTAGCTTAACAGCCTCGCATTTACGACCTGACCATCCTTCGTCAGCCGCACCGCATCGCCAATCTCCTCATCGAGCACCGGCTTGCCCGCTTCCTTGTCCCAGAAGGTCGAGAGGAAATTGTACAGGTTGCGCGCGAACAATGCCGAGCTGTCAGTGGCGAGGCGCGAAGCGACGTTCTTGTGCCCAACGATGCGGACGCCATGCTTCTCGACGACTTCGCCCGCGACCGAGCCCTCGACATTGCCGCCGCTTTCGACCGCGAGGTCGACGATCACGCTGCCCGGGCGCATCGTCGCGATCTGCGCGTCGCTGATCAGCCGCGGCGCGGGACGACCGGGGATCAGCGCCGTGGTGATGACGATGTCCTGCTTGGCGATATGGCCGGAAACCAGTTCGGCCTGCGCCTTCTGATATTCCTCGCTCATCTCGGTGGCATAGCCGCCCGAGCCTTCGCCCTCGATCCCGGCGACATTCTCGACGAAGATCGGCTTGGCGCCGAGCGACTGGATCTGTTCCTTGGTCGCCGAACGCACGTCGGTCGCCGAGACCTGCGCGCCCAAGCGCCGCGCGGTGGCGATCGCCTGGAGCCCGGCGACACCGACGCCCATCACGAATGCCTTGGCCGCCGAGACGGTTCCCGCGGCGGTCATCATCATCGGGAAGGCTCGGCCATATTCGGCCGCCGCGTCGAGCACCGCCTTGTAGCCGGCGAGGTTCGCCTGGCTCGACAATATATCCATCGACTGCGCGCGGGTGATGCGCGGCATGAATTCCATCGCCAGTGCCTCGATGCCGGCGGCAGCATATCCATCGACCCGCGCGCGTTCGCCGAATGGATTGAGCCCGGCGACCAGCCAGGCACCCTTGGCGGCGTCCTTCAGCTCGGCCGGATCGGGCCCCTGGATGCCGAGTATGATATCGGCGCCCTTGAGCACCGCTGTCCGCGTTCCGATCGTCGCGCCCGCGCCTTCATAGCCAGCGTCATCATAGCTGGCGGCAGCGCCTGCGCCCTGCTCGATCGCGACCTGGGCTCCCAGCGCGACGAACTTCTTGACCGTTTCCGGAGTCGCCGCGACGCGGCGCTCGCCCGAAGCGGTTTCCCGCAGGACGGCGATCTTCACCCGCGGCTTACTTGTGACCGGAGGAGATGAGCCAGATCACGATCGCCGCGATCAGGAAGCACCCCACCGCACCATATTTGAGCATCCCGAGCACCGAGTGATACGTCGATTCGTGTGCCTTCATGTCGGTCTGGTCGGCCATGCCGCAATTCTCTCCACCCTGATTGTGCCGCGGTCTTAGCCAGCACCGCCCCTCGCCTCAACCCCTCCAAGGGCCAACTTCCCTATCATGCACGCTTAAGCTCACCTTTACCCACTGTCCTTATGGTTACCGGATGACCCAGGGGAAGAAGAGGGCGGGATGACGCGCAACGGACAGCGCCTCCTGATGTTGATCGACGACGAACCCGCGCAGCGCCGCCTGGTTTCGGCGATTGCCGCGCGGCGTGAATGGCGTTCGGTGTTCGCCCCCGACGGCGAAACCGCGATCGCCATGCTCGGCACGCAGGACGGGATGCAGCTCGACGCGATCCTGCTCGACAGTTTCGGCCCCGAAAGCGAGGCCGAGGAACTGATCGCCGAACTGCGCGTCCGCCGCCCGCAGCTCCCCATCCTGATGCTCACCGCCAACGGCTCGGTCGCGCAAGCGGTCGCCGCGATGCGCGCGGGCGCCACCGACTATCTGGTCAAGCCGTTCGCGTCCGAGCGCCTGTTGTCGGCGCTCGAAGCGGTCGTCGCCGGGACCGACGCCGGCGAACTGCGCCCCTTGACCGAAAAGATTCCCGCTTTGCTCGGCTTCGACGAGATCGTCGGCGCGTCGCCCGATTTCCGCGCGGCATTGGCGATCGCGGCCAAGGCGGCACGCGCTCGTGTGCCGGTGCTGATCGAGGGCGAAAGCGGCGTCGGCAAGGAAGTCGTCGCCGAGGCGATCCATGCGGCCTCCCCGCGCGGCAAGAAGCCGATGATCGCGATCAATTGCGGCGCGATCCCCGCCAACCTGGTCGAAAGCGAGCTGTTCGGGCACGAAAAGGGCGCCTTCACCGGCGCGTTCGAGCGCAAGATCGGCAAGTTCGCCGATGCCGATGGCGGCACCCTGTTCCTCGACGAGATCGGCGAGATGCCGCTCGACGCCCAGGTCAAATTGCTCCGCGTGCTGCAATCGGGCGAAGTCCAGCCGATCGGCGCGCGCCACACTCGAGAGGTCGACGTCCGCGTCATCGCCGCGACCAACAAGCGCCTGATCGAGGAAGTCGAGGCCGGCCGATTCCGCGAGGACCTCTATTACCGCCTCAACGTCGTCCAGGTGACGATTCCGCCCTTGCGCGAACGAATCGGCGACATTCCAGCCCTTGCCCGGCATCTGCTCGCGCGGATCGCCGACCAGCCCGGGCTGCGCCCGCTCGGCATCACCGACGACGCGCTCGCGCTGCTTGGCCGCTATGCCTGGCCGGGCAATGTCCGCCAGCTGCAGAACGCGCTCTTTCGCGCCGCGGTGCTGTGCGAAGGCGACGCGCTGACTCGCGCCGACTTCCCGCAGATCGCCGCGCTCGGCACCGCGCGCGTGCCTACGCCCGGTGGCCAGATGGCGACGTCCGGGGGCGTCACCCTGTTCCGCGCCGACGGCAATATGCGTCCGCTGGAAGAGATCGAAGCCGACGTCATCCGCCTCGCCATCGGCCATTATCGCGGCCGCATGACCGAAGTCGCGCGGCGGCTCGGGATCGGCCGCTCGACGCTGTATCGCAAGTTGGGCGAGCTCGGCATCGACAACGCGGCGTGAGCTTAGAGTCCCTCTCCCGCACGCGGGAGAGGGAGGGGCCCGCGAAGCGGGAGGGTGAGGGTCTTCTTTCTTCTTTGTTGGGCACACGCTTGGAAGAAGAAAGTAGACCCTCGCCCGACCTGCACCGGGTGAACAGCGCCCCGCGCTGTTCAGGTCATGCCGGGGGCATGACCGACCCGGTGCACCCGTGAACGGGAGAGGGCTTTAAGTACCCGCTTCCACCATTGCCGCCTCCCGCGACTCACCTTAGTGCCACCCCCATGCGCATCACCGATACCGACATCGCCCTCGCCATGGCCCTGGCCGACGCCGCCGGCGCCGCGATCCGCCCGCATTTCCGCGCTCCCTTCGACGTCGAGATCAAGGAGGACGCCTCCCCCGTCACGATCGCCGACCGCGCCGCCGAACAGGCGATGCGCGCCTTGCTCGCCGCCGAGGCGCCGCGCGACGGCATTTCGGGCGAGGAATTCGGTACGACCGAGGGATCGACAGGGCGGCAATGGGTGCTCGATCCGATCGACGGGACGCGGGCGTTCATCGCCGGGCGGCCGCTGTTCGGCACCTTGATCGCCCTAGTGATCGACGGCTGGCCGGCGATCGGGATCATCGACCAGCCGATCCTGAAGGAGCGCTGGGTCGGCGCGATCGGGCGCCAGACCCTGTTCAACGGCAAGCCCGCCACGACGCGGACGTGCCGCGAGTTGAGCCATGCACTGCTCGCCACCACCTCGCCCGCCTTGTTCGACGATGCGCAGCTCCATGCCTTCGAACATCTCGATTCAGCGGTGCGCTCGGTCGTGTTGGGCGGCGATTGCTATAATTACGCCACCTTGGCGTCGGGCTGGCTCGACCTCGTCGTCGAAGCGGGTCTCAAACTTCACGACTTCGCCGCGCTCGTGCCGGTGGTCGAAGGCGCCGGCGGCCGGATGTGCGACTGGTCGGGCGACCCGCTGACCGCCGCGAGCAACGGCGAAGTCGTCGCGGCGGGCGATCCGGCGCGGGTGGAAGAAGTGCTGGAGGCGCTCGCCTGTCGCGGGCATTGATATTCTCACGCGGAGAACACGGAGGCTTGGCTCGGACGCCCGCAGACAGGTGGGCCGCCTTCTCCGCGCCTCCGCGTGAATCGTAATCCCCAAGCCGAGGTTGCATTTCCAGAGACTCGCGGCTATGCGCGCCAGCTTCCCGAGCGATGCGTGGAAAGAACGGCCCGGCCATCAAGGGCTGCCGCGGCTGTTCCAGTCTCGCTCAAACCGAAAGGACCAAAATGCCCAAGCTCAAGACCAAGAGCGGCGTGAAGAAGCGCTTCAAGCTCACCGCCACCGGTAAGCTGAAGCACGGCGTCGCCGGCAAGCGCCACCGGCTCATCAGCCACAACGGCAAGTACATTCGCCAGAACCGCGGCACCACGGTGCTGTCGGACGCCGACACCAAGACGGTGAAGGCCTGGGCCCCGTACGGCCTGAACTGAGGAGCTAGACAGATATGGCACGCGTCAAACGTGGTGTGACCACCCGCGCCAAGCACAAGAACATTCTTGAGCAGGCCAAGGGCTATTCGGGCCGCCGCAAGAACACCATCCGCATCGCTCGTCAGGCCGTCGAAAAGGCCGGGCAATATGCGTATCGCGACCGCAAGGTCAAAAAGCGGACTTTCCGCGGTCTGTGGATCCAGCGCATCAACGCCGGCGTCCGCGCCGAGGGTCTGACCTATTCGCAATTCATGCACGGCCTGAAGCTCGCCGGCATCGACCTCGACCGGAAGGTCCTGGCCGATATCGCGATGCACGAGTCGGAAGCGTTTACCGCCATCATCGCTCAGGCGAAGGCGGCACTGCCCCAGGCCGCCTGAGCGACCTGTAGCGAATGAAGATACGGGGCGTCGGTGGCAACACCGGCGCCCTTTTCTTTTCCGATCCGAGGAGCGGTTCGTGGTTGAGTTGACGGCAATGCAGGATAGCGACTTCGCATGGCTACTGGACGAAGGTCCGGCGCCGACGGAAGCGCCCGCAATCTGCGAAGGCGGCGTGGCACCGCGTGAGGTGGTCGAGCTGATCCGTGGCGTCGCCGCGAAGAACCGCAAGGCCTTGGGCGGCGACGTGGCGTGGCTGGTCGTCGCGGAGGGTGAAGCGGTCGGCATGATCAGCTTCACGCGCCCGCACGACGGCAAGCGTCCGGAGATCGGCTACGGCATCGCCGACAGCCGCCAGGGGCGCGGTCACGCGACCGGCGCGGTCACCGCGCTACTGCCGATCGTACGCATGGCGGGCTTTGACGGCTTGACCGCGGAGACCGGGGTCGACAATCGGGCCTCGCAAATAGTGCTGGAGCGCAACGGCTTCACCCGCACCGGCGAGCGCACCGACCCCGAGGACGGCGACCTCTATCTATGGACGATCGGATTGAACGATGAGTGATCTCGACCAGCTCCAGCGCGACCTGCTCGCGGCGATCGGCAGCGCCGATCTGGCCGGGCTGGAGGACATCCGCGTCTCGGCGCTCGGCAAGTCGGGCAGCGTGACCGGATTGCTCAAGACCTTGGGCGGCATGTCGCCCGAGGAGCGTCAGACCACCGGCCCGCGCATCCACGCGCTGCGCGAAGCGGTGACCGAGGCGCTGACCGGGCGCAAGGCGGGGCTGGAGCGCGAGGCGCTCGACGCGCGGCTGGCGGGCGAGACGCTCGACATGACCTTGCCGGTGGATGTCCCGTCGGCCGGCACGGTCCATCCGGTCAGTCAGGTGATGGACGAGTTGGCCGAGATTTTCGCGGATCTCGGCTTCGCGGTCGCGACCGGACCGGAGATCGAGGACGACTGGCACAATTTCACCGCGCTCAATATTCCGGAATCGCACCCGGCGCGGGCGATGCACGACACCTTTTACTTTCCCGACCAGCCGGACGGGGAGCGCAAGATGCTGCTCCGCACGCACACCTCGCCGGTGCAGATCCGCACGATGGTCAACCAGCAGCCGCCGATCCGGATTATCGCGCCGGGCCGGACCTATCGGTCGGATTCCGACGCGACGCACACGCCGATGTTCCACCAGGTCGAAGGGCTGGTGATCGACAAGGGGATCACGCTCGGCCATCTCAAATGGACCCTCGAGACGTTCCTCAAGGCCTATTTCGAGCGCGACGACATCGTGTTGCGGCTACGGCCGAGCTACTTCCCCTTCACCGAGCCGTCGGCGGAGGTCGATGTCGGCTACACGATCCAGAACGGCAAGCGCGTGATCGGCGGGTCGGACCATTGGATGGAAGTGCTGGGCAGCGGCATGGTCCATCCCAAGGTGATCGCGGCGTGCGGGCTCGATCCCGACGAATGGCAGGGTTTCGCGTTCGGCTGCGGGATCGATCGGCTGGCGATGCTCAAATACGGGATGGACGACCTGCGCGCGTTCTTCGACGGCGATATCCGCTGGCTCAAACATTACGGCTTCGCGGCACTCGACGTGCCCACGCTGAGCGGGGGAGTGGGGGCATGAAGTTCACGCTGAACTGGCTCAAGGAGCATCTCGACACCCAGGCCTCGCTCGACGACATCGTCGAGGCGCTGACCCGCGTCGGCCTGGAGGTCGAGGGCGTCGACAATCCCGGCGAGAAATTGGCCGCGTTCAAGGTCGCGCGCGTGCTGACCGCCGAGCGTCATCCCCAGGCCGACAAATTGCAGGTGCTGACCGTCGATACCGGTGACGGCGCGCCGCTCCAGGTGGTGTGCGGCGCCCCCAATGCGCGCGCCGGGCTGGTCGGCGTGCTCGGGCTGCCGGGCGCGATCGTTCCGGCCAACGGCATGGAGCTCAAGGTCTCGGCGATTCGCGGGGTCGAATCGAACGGCATGATGTGCTCGACGCGCGAGCTCGAGCTGGGCGACGACCATGACGGCATCATCGAGCTGCCGGCCGACGCGCCGGTCGGGACCACCTTCCCCGATTATGCCGGGCTCAACGATCCGGTAATCGACGTGTCGATCACCCCCAACCGCCAGGATTGCATGGGCGTGCGCGGCATCGCGCGCGATCTTGCGGCGGCGGGACTCGGGATGCTCAAGCCGCTCGCCCAAGTCTATCGTGTCGAGGCGATCGCGCCGGTGACGGGCGAAGGCGCCGGCCCCGACGTGCGGACCGACGACACCGCGGGCTGCCCGGCCTTCTACGGCCAGGAAGTGCGCGGCGTGACCAACGGCGCCGCGCCCGAATGGATGCGCCGGTTCCTGACCGCGATCGGGCAGAAGCCGATCTCGGTGCTGGTCGACATCACCAATTTCGTCTCGGTCGATCTCGGCCGGCCGCTGCACGTCTATGACAAGGCCAAGCTGACCGGCGGGCTGGTCGCGCGGCGCGCCAAGGCGGGCGAGCAGGTGCTGGCCTTGAACGGCAAGACCTACACGCTCGACGAGACGATGACGGTGATCGCCGACAATGTCGCCGTGCACGATATCGGCGGCATCATGGGCGGCGAGCATTCGGGCGTGTCCGAGACGACCACCGACGTCGTCGTCGAATGCGCCTATTTCGACCCCGACCATATCGCACGGACCGGGCAGAAGCTCGGCCTGACCAGCGATGCGCGCCAGCGGTTCGAGCGCGGGGTCGATCCGGCGTTCCTTGACGACGGCCTGGCGATCGCGACCAAGCTGGTGCTCGATCATTGCGGCGGGACGGCGAGCGGGATCACCCGCGCTGGCGAACCGCCGCTCGCGCTGCGCACGATCAGCTACGATCCGTCGCGGGCGGAGACGCTGGGCGGCCTCGCCGTCGCGCCCGAGCGGCAAAGGAATATCCTCGAACGCCTCGGCTTCGCGGTCGACAGCAATTGGCAGATCACGATCCCGACCTGGCGTCGCGACATCGACGGCTCGGCCGATCTGGTCGAGGAAGTCATCCGCATCGAGGGGATCGACAAGGTCCAGCCGGTGCCGCTCGATCGCGCGCCGGGCGTGGCGCGCCCGACCGCGACTCCCGAGCAGAAGCTCGAGCGCAAATTGCGGCGGGCCGCCGCGGCGCGCGGGCTCGACGAAGCGGTGACCTGGAGCTTCCTCAGCCAGGCCGAAGCCGATGCCTTCGGCGGCGGCGCGTGGAGCCTGGCCAATCCGATCAGCGAGGACCTCAAGGTCATGCGCCCGTCGCTGCTGCCCGGCTTGCTGTCGGCGGCGGCGCGCAACCTCAATCGCGGCGCGGGCAGCGTACGGCTGTTCGAACTCGGCCGGCGCTATCTCACCGATGCCGAGCGCCCGACCTTGGGCGTGGTGCTGGCGGGCGATCGCCGCCCGCGTGGCTGGCAGATGGGCAAGGCGCAGGGTTTCGACGCGTTCGACGCCAAGGCCGAGGCGCTGGCGCTGCTTGCCGCGGCGGGCGCGCCGGTCGACAATTTGCAGGTGATGGGTGACGCGGGCGAGACCTGGCATCCCGGCCAGTCGGGGACCCTGCGGCTGGGGCCGAAGACCGTGCTCGCCGCGTTCGGCATGCTCCATCCCTCGACCGCCAAGGCGTTCGACCTCGACGGCCCAGTCGCCGCGGTCGAACTCTATATCGACGCGATCCCGGGCAAGCGTTCGTCTGGTTTCATGCGCCCGGCCTATGCGCCGCCCGCGCTCCAGGCGGTCAAGCGCGACTTCGCCTTCACCGTCCCCGCCGGCCTGACCGCCGACGCGCTGACTCGTGCGGCGCGCGGATCGGACAAGGCGGCGATCACGGCCGCGCGCGTGTTCGACCTGTTCGAGCGCGATGGCGTCAAGTCGATGGCGATCGAGATCACGCTGCAGCCGAGCGACAAAAGCTTCACCGATGCCGATCTGAAGGCAGTGGCCGACAAGGTCGTCGCCGCGGCGGAGAAGCTTGGGGCGACGCTGCGTGGGTAGCGCGCTTGCCCTTCTGTTGCTTGCGGAGACCGTGCAGGCAGCCGCCCCAGCCAACGTCAGTCTCTGCGATATATCGCGCAATCCCGAGCGCTACGTCGGGCGGCCGGTTCACACGCGCGCCGACCTGATTGACGTGAGCCCTCACGGCTGGTTTCTCGAGGACGGCGACTGCGATGCGATTGTGGAGTTTGGCGGCTACACCGACGACATCACCGCACAACGCATGATGAACATCCTCATGCCGTGGACCCTCCGATCGGGCCCGGGTGGACATCTGTACATCTCGGTGACGGGAACGGTTTCCGTGAGAAAGAACGAGGCGGGCAGAATGGCGCCCTACTTCGCGATCACGGATATCGATGCGGCGGAATTGACGACGAAGCATCGCAACCTGTCTGCTAAGGACTGAACACGTGCGCACTGCCCTGATCAACGGTGCAGCCTCGGGCATTGGCGGAGCGGCGGTGGCTGGAGCGGCGCGTCGGGGATGAAGATCGACGCATTCCTCGTCGGCTTCACCGCGCTCCACGAAGAGCCGGGCGATATCTACACGCCGATCCTCCTGCCCGGGGATTTCGACCCGTTCGAGCGGCAGGCGCGGTTCACGCAATATATCGATGCCGAGTTGCGGATGACCGGGCTCGGCAGCGCCGGCGGCGGTAGCGCCATCCAGTTTCTCGATGAAGACGAGGATGATCGGGACGAGGGCGGCGACGGCCAATGGCGCGTGCTCTATTCGATCATCGACACCGACGTGACCGACCTGGATGCCGGGCGCGCGCTGATCCGCCTGCATCTGGCCGAACTCGGCTGCCCCGCCGGTACCCTATTGCAGTTCGACGATCGCGAAGATCGCTGGGACGGCGAACGCTGGCATCTGGCCGAAGCGCGGTCGATCGATGAAGACAATCTGTGACGTTTATGGTCGCATCGTTTTTCGCGGAAAACCGGTGCCCACTTTTCCGCGCGATGCTTTAGGGAGCCTGCAATGCCGACAGCTTTGATTACCGGTGGAACCTCGGGCATCGGCGAGGCGGCGGTGCGCGCATTCGTTGCCGCCGGCTGGCGCGTGATCGCGACCGGGCGGCGCAAGGAGCGTCTCGATGCATTGGTCGCCGAGCTTGGCGCCGACAAGGTGCACCCCGCTGTGTTCGACGTGCGCGACGAGGCCGCGCGCGACGCGGCGCTCGACGCGCTGCCGGCCGAGTTCAGCGCGATCGACCTGTTGATCAACAATGCCGGGCTCGCGCTCGGCACCGCGCCGGCGCAGTCCGCCTCGCTCGATCAATGGAAGACGATGATCGACACCAATGTCACCGCTCTGGTGTCGCTGACGCGCAAGCTGCTGCCCGCCTTGGTCGAGCGCAAGGGCGCGATCATCAACATCTCGTCGGTCGCGGCGACCTATCCCTATACCGGCGGCAATGTGTATGGCGGCACCAAGGCATTCGTGCACCAGTTCAGCCTGGGATTGCGCTCCGATCTCGCCGGCACCGGCGTCCGCGTCACTTCGATCGAGCCCGGCATGGTCGAGACCGAATTCACCCTGGTCCGCACCGAGGGCAATCAGGAAGCATCGGACAAGCTCTATGGCGGCGCCAATCCGATGACCGGCGAGGATATCGCCAACATGCTGCTGTGGGTCGCCCAGCTGCCGCCGCACCTCAACATCAACACGCTCGAGCTGATGCCGGTCAGCCAGTCCTTCGCCGGGTTCCAGGTCGCACGTGGCTGATAGGTACGATCGATCGAGTTGGAGGAAGCATTATGGCCGAAGACCTGGTCGAGATCGGTAGCGACCGGCTGAGCGCGGCGATCAATCCGCTCGGCGCCGAGCTCACGCATCTGCGCGATGCCGAGGGGCACGAGCTGATGACCGATGCCGACCCGGCCTATTGGACCGGGCACGCGCCGATCCTGTTTCCGATTGTCGGGCGGTTGAATGGTGACACGCTGCGGCTCGATGGCCGCGACTATGCGATGAAGCAGCACGGCTTCGCGCGCCATGAAACGTTCGACCTCGCCGCACACACCGCCACCAGCGCGACGTTCCGTCTGACCGCCAATGACAAGACGCGCGCGAGCTATCCGTTCGAGTTCGTGCTGGAGGTCGGCTTCTCAATCGACGCGGCGACCTTGGCGATCGACGTGCGTATCTCCAATCCCGGCAACGCACCGCTGCCCGCGAGCCTGGGCTTTCACCCCGCCTTCGCCTGGCCATTGCCTTATGGCCGGCCACGCGACGAGCATCGCATCGCCTTCGCCGCCGACGAGCCGGGCGACATCGTCGAGCTTGCCGGCGGGTTGTTCGCGGCGAAGCGCCCGTCGCCGCTCGATGGCCGCGTCCTGCATCTTGCCGACGACCTGTTCGCCCAGGACGCGCTGATCTGGGACCCGGTCGCATCGCAAAGCGTGACTTATGGTGCGGCCGACGGCCCGCAGCTCAAGGTGGATTTCCCCGACACTCCCTATCTCGGCATCTGGACCAAGCCCGGCGCCGCGTTCGTCTGTATCGAGCCGTGGCACGGCCATGCCGACCCCGCCGGGTTCGATGGCGATTTCCGGACCAAGCCGGGCGTGTTCGAGGTCGCGCCGGGCGCGGACTGGACGTGCAGGATGGCGGTAACGCTCGAATCCTGACCTCTTGCCGTCGGCCCGGCACGCTCCATATCGGCGCAAATTGACCGGGGGTCATCGATGCTGACGGCGCTGTTGCTTGGCTTGTGGATGGCGATGATCGTGGCGCGCGGCACGCCCATCGGCGACGCCCTGCACCGCATGCTGGTCGAGGCCCCTGCCCGGCGATTGTCGCGAATCTCGCGCGGCCAGCTCCTCTTCCTACTGCTCACGCTGTCGATCATCGTCTCGCTGGTCTGGCTGCTCGAGAATGACGGACGGATGCTGGTCACGATGGGCCTGCCCGAATTCCTCGGCTTCGCCACCGCGATCGACCTGACGGCGCTGCTCGATCTCGCCGCGGTGGCAGTGATCGCCGCGACGACGACCCGCTTCCGTGCGGTGACGAGCTGGCTGCGGCACCTGATAGCACCGCGGCGGCCGCGCGCGCGCCGCACGCGCGTCCGGCAGTTGCGCCCGCCCGCCAATGACGACGAGGGACGACCGGCACTCGCGGCCTAACCCTCGACCTGGGCGAACCCTGCGGCTAGGAGCCGCGCACCATGAGTATTTCCGACCGCCGCACTTTCGCGATCATCTCGCACCCTGACGCCGGCAAGACCACGCTGACCGAAAAGCTGCTCTATTTCGGCGGCGCCATCCATCTCGCCGGCGAGGTCAAGGCACGCGGGCAGACCCGGCGCGCGCGCTCCGACTGGATGAAGATCGAGCAGCAGCGCGGCATTTCGGTGACCAGTTCGGTGATGACGTTCGAGAAGGACGGCATCACGTTCAACCTGCTCGACACGCCGGGGCATGAGGACTTTTCCGAGGACACCTATCGCACGCTGACCGCTGTCGATTCTGCGGTGATGGTGATCGACGCGGCACGCGGCATCGAGGCGCAGACGCGCAAATTGTTCGAGGTCTGCCGGCTGCGCTCGGTGCCGATCATCACCTTCGTCAACAAGGTCGACCGCGAAGGGCGGCCGCCATTCGAACTGCTCGACGAGATCGCCGACATCCTCGCGCTCGACGTCGCGCCCATGAGCTGGCCGGTCGGCATGGGCGGACAATTCCAGGGCGTGCTCGATCTCGTCACCAACAAGGTCAGCCGGCCCGAGGGCGACAGCCGCGAGTTTCTCGGCAAGGTCGACGATGCGCCTGAACTTCCCGTCGACATCGCCGAGGAAGTCGAGCTCGCGCAAGCCGGCTATGCCGCGTTCGATGCCGATGCCTATCGCCATGGCGATTTGACCCCGGTCTATTTCGGATCGGCGCTCAAGGATTTCGGGGTCGCCGAGCTGATCGCCGCGCTCGCCGATTACGCGCCGCCGCCGCGCCCGCAGCCGGCCGAGCCGGCGCCGGTCTCGCCCGATTTCGACGAGGTCACCGGCTTCGTGTTCAAGGTCCAGGCGAACATGGACCCGCAGCATCGCGACCGCATCGCGTTCATGCGGTTGTGCTCGGGCGTGTTCAAGCGCGGCATGAAGCTGACCCCGACCGGCCACGGCAAACCGATCGCGGTGCATTCGCCGATCCTGTTCTTCGCGCAGAACCGCGAGGTCGCCGACGAGGCCTATCCGGGCGACATCATCGGCATTCCCAATCACGGCACGTTGCGGGTCGGCGATACCTTGTCCGAGCGCGCCGATGTGCGGTTCACCGGGCTGCCCAATTTCGCCCCCGAAATCCTGCGCCGCGTCGTGCTCAAGGACCCGACCAAGACCAAGCAATTGCGCAAGGCGCTGGATGACATGGCCGAGGAAGGCGTGACCCAGGTCTTCTATCCGGAAATCGGGTCGAACTGGGTGATCGGCGTGGTCGGACAGCTCCAGCTCGAAGTGCTGATCAGCCGGCTCGACGCCGAGTATAAGGTCGCCGCGGGACTCGAGATGGCGCCGTACGAGACCGCGCGGTGGATTTCGTCGGACGATCCCGCCGCGCTGAAGGAATTCATCGACCTCAATCGCGGATCCCTGGCCAAGGATCGCGACGGCAATCCAGTCTATATGGCGAAATCCGCCTGGGACGTCGGCTATGTCGCCGACCGCTATCCCAAGGTGAAGTTCGCCGCGACCCGGGAGCGGTAGCGGTAGCGGTAGCGGCGGCGATTGCGGGTCAGCGCCGGCACAGCGAAGCTATAAAGCCGCGAAACTTTTGGTGCGGTTGCGAAGGCCGGGCGCATCGCTATAGCCGCCAGCGACCATCAGGAGCCCATCATGCAGCCTTCCGCCGCGCTTGCCCGCATCAAGCCTTCACCGACGCTGGCGATCACCAGCCGCGTCCTCGAACTGAAGCGCGCCGGTGTCGACGTGATCGGCCTGGGCGCGGGCGAACCGGATTTCGACACGCCCGACTTCATCAAGGAAGCCGGGATCAAGGCGATCCGCGACGGCAAGACCAAATATACCAATGTCGACGGCACGCCCGAACTCAAGGAAGCGGTGCGGCTGAAGTTCCAGCGCGACAACCAGCTCGACTATGCGATCGACCAGATCACGATCAACGCGGGCGGCAAGCACACCTTGTTCAACGCGATGGTCGCGACGATCGACCCGGGCGACGAGGTTGTCATCCCCGCGCCCTATTGGGTGAGCTATCCCGACGTCGTGCTGTTCGCCGGCGGCACGCCTGTGTTCGCGGCGGCAGGCGCCGCGCAGAACTACAAGCTCAAGCCCGAACAGCTCGAAGCGGCGATTACGCCCAAGACCAAATGGGTGATCCTCAACTCGCCGTCCAACCCGACCGGGGCCGCCTATAGCGAAGCCGAATTGAAGGCGCTGGGCGAAGTGCTCGAGCGTCACCCGCATGTCTGGATCTATGCCGACGACATGTACGAGCACATCGTGTTCGACGATTTCAAGTTCACCTCGATCGCGCAGGTCTGCCCGTCGCTCTACGACCGCACGCTGACCGCCAATGGCTGTTCGAAGGCCTATGCGATGACCGGCTGGCGGATCGGTTTCGCCGCCGGCGCGCCGTGGCTGATCAAGGCGATGTCCAAGCTGCAGTCGCAATCGACCAGCAACCCGTGTTCGATCGCGCAGGCGGCGAGCGTCGCGGCGCTGACCGGCGACCAGTCGTTCCTCAAGGACAATGCCAAATTGTTCGAGCATCGCCGCGATCTCGTCGTGTCGATGCTCAACCAGGCGACCGGCATCACCTGCCCGCGGCCCGAGGGCGCCTTCTACGTCTATCCCGAATTCTCCGCGCTGATCGGCAAGACCACGCCGGGCGGCCGGACGATCGCGACCGACGAGGATTTCGTCACCTATCTGCTCGACGACGCCAAGGTCGCGGCAGTGCAGGGCGAGGCGTTCGGCCTCTCGCCCGCGATGCGGATCAGCTACGCGACGTCGGACGAGCTGCTGCGCGAAGCGTGCGAGCGCATCCAGACGGCGTGCGCCGCGCTGCGTTAGGTTCTTCGTTCGACCAGCGCTTCGCGGTGTTCCTGCGAAAGCAGGAACCAGGGCCGGCCAGCGGGACACCCTGGACTCCTGCTTCCGCGGGAGCCCCGCATCAACCCAACCCCAGATGAACGAACCGGCCAGAGAAAGTTCAGGCCCGGAAACCTATCGTTTCAATCATCAGGGTTGAAGCGGAGGGCGCAAACGCCGATTTCGCACCCGCAACAAAGGGACAAGAGCCATGAAGGCCCTCCTCACTTCCTCGTTTTTCTGGCGGTTCGTCGGTGGCTTCGCGTTGGGCGGAGTCGGCGTGATGACGCTGCACCCGGCAGGTGCGCAGACCGCGCCGCAGGCGCCTGCGGCCATCGCCCATCTGGCGGATTGAAACCTTGGGGCGCCGTGTTCCGTACCTATATGATCGGAACAACGGAGCCCCCCGTATGATCAAATATGTCTTGCCGCTTGCCGCCGCCGGTGCGCTGGCCGCGGCGATCTTCACCAGCCCCTTCGCCCATGCCGAACGCGCAGTGCCGATCCCGGCGCCGGCACATGACGTTCAGCCGACCGTGAAGCCCAATGTCGCGGTTCTCGCCGGCGGGTGTTTCTGGGGCATGGAGGCGGTGTTCGAACGCGTCAAGGGCGTGACCAACGTCACCGCGGGCTATGCCGGCGGCACCGCCGCGACCGCGACCTATGACCAGGTGTCGACCGAGGGAACCCGCCATGCCGAGGCGATCCGCGTGACCTATGATCCGCGCGTCGTAAGCTACGGCACGTTGCTGCGCATCTATTTCTCGGTCGCGCACGACCCGACGACGCTCGACCGCCAGGGTCCCGATCGCGGCACCAGTTATCGCTCGGCGATTTTCCCGCAAAATGCGGCACAGCGCGCGGTGGCGGCGGCGTATATCGCGCAGCTTGGCCAAGCGAAGGCCTATCCGCGACCGATCGTGACCAAGATCGAGACCGGCGGCTTCTATCCGGCCGAAGCCTATCACCAGCATTTCTTCGACAAGAATCCCAACCACCCGTATATCGTGGCGTGGGACAAGCCGAAGGTAGCGGCGTTCAAGGCGGCGTTTCCGGCGCTGGCGAAGTAACGCCTTTCCCCTCTCCCGCACGCGGGAGAGGGCTAGGAGCTCACGCCGCCAACGGAAACCGCAGCAGCCGATCGGCTACCGGCACCAGCGCCTCACCGCAGCGACCCACCGCGCGGACGATCTCGGGATGGTGGACGTCGAGCCCGCCCGTCAGCGAACCGAAGGCGGGCAATATCAGCTTGGTCCCGGTCGCGACGAAACAGCGTCGCGACACCAACCGGCCGCGCACGCGGACGCGCAACTTCGGGTGGAAATGCCCCGACAATTCGGGCCGCAGATCGCGCGGATCGGCTTCGTGCCGCAGCACCAGGCCGTCGATCTCGGCCTCGTCGACGATCTCGCCGCCGCATGGATCGGCCATATCATGGTCGTGATTGCCGATGACCCAGACGAAGCGGTGTGCGGCGGTCAGCGCGCGCAGCCGATCCTGTTCGGCGGCCGGCAAGCGCTCGCAGCCGCGCGAATCGTGGAAACTGTCGCCAAGGCACCAGATCTCGGCCGGAGCGGTCGCCGCGACCGCGCTTTCCAGCGCCGCGAGCGTCGCCGCGCTGTCGTACGGCGGCAGCATCTGGCCGAAGCTCGCGAACCAGCTCGCCTTTTCGAAATGGAGGTCGGCGACGATCAGCGCGCGCCGCGCGGGCCAGAACAGCGCGCCGTCGGGCAGCGCGGCAAATTGATGGCCAGCGAACGAAAAGGGAACCATTCCCCATCCATGCCGTAATAGCAGGGCGCGATCAATGGCTTGCGGCAGTGCAACAAATGCCACTTGATCGGCGCGCCAACAGGCGTAAAGCGCGCCGTCCTTCCCGGCAGGCCCATCCGACTCCATGTCAGCAGCCATTTCACCCCAAAAAGCGATGTCGAAAAAGGCGCTTGCCGCGCTGACCGTCGGCGCGATCGGCGTGGTGTTCGGCGATATCGGCACCAGCCCGCTTTACGCGTTTCGCGAAGCGCTCAACCAGGCGGCGGCCGACGGGCTGACTGCCGATGAGATATTGGGCGTGCTCAGCCTGGCCCTGTGGTCGCTGATTCTGATCGTCTCGATCAAATATGTCACCTTTCTGATGCGCGCCGACAATCAGGGCGAGGGCGGCGTGCTCGCGCTGGCGGCACTGGCGCGACGGGCGCTGGGCTGGCGATCGCGGATCGCACTGGTGCTGGGCGCAGCGGGCGCGGCGTTATTCTATGGCGACGCGATCATCACGCCATCTTTGTCGGTATTGTCGGCGGTCGAGGGCCTGCGCACGATCCCCGGCGGTGCCGATGCGATCGGCGAGCACACCATCCTGGCGGTTACCATCGTGATCCTGATCGGGCTGTTCCTGATTCAGTCGCACGGCACCGCGCGCGTGTCGGTGCTGTTCGGTCCGGTCTGCGTCTTGTGGTTCCTGGTGATCGGCGGGCTCGGCCTCTATCATATCAGCGACGAGCCCGGCATTCTGTGGGCGTTCAATCCGTGGCATGCCGGCCAGTTCCTGGCGACGCACGGCGTGCTCGGCCTGTTCGTGCTCGGCGCGGTATTCCTCACGGTGACCGGCGCCGAGGCGCTGACCGCCGACATGGGGCATTTCGGGGCGAAGCCGATCCGGCTCGGCTGGTTCCTGCTCGCTTTCCCTGCTCTCTGCCTCAACTATCTGGGACAAGGCGCCTATACGCTCAACAAGTTGGAAGCGGTGCAGGCGGCTGGCGGCAAGTTCGAAAGCGCCGACTGGTTCTTCCTGATGGCGCCCGAGCCGGTGCGCCCGCTGCTCGTCATCCTGGCGACCCTGGCCACCATCATCGCTAGCCAGGCGGTGATCACCGGCGCCTATTCGCTGACTCAGCAGGCGGTCCAGCTCGGGTTCCTGCCCCGCCTCAGGGTGCGCAACACGTCGGCCGATTATGCCGGGCAGATCTATCTGCCGTCGATCAACTGGCTGTTGCTGGTCGGCGTGCTGGTGCTGGTGGTCCAGTTCCGCACCTCGTCGGCGATGGCGGCGGCCTATGGCATCGCGGTGACGGGCACGATGGTGATCACCACTCTGCTCGCTTATGTCGTGGTGCGGCACAGCTGGCATTGGCCGCGTCCCTGGGCGCTGGCGCTGATCCTGCCGTTCCTGACGCTCGACCTGATCTTTTTCGGCGCCAACAGCCTGCGCGTAATCGAAGGCGGCTGGGTGCCGCTGGTGATCGCCGCCTTGATCGGATTGGTCATCTTCACCTGGGTGCGCGGTAAGGCGATCGTCAAGACGTTCGAACAGCGCCAGAGCGTGCCGCTCGCCGACCTGGCCGCGGCGCTGGCGCGGCGTGCACCCGAGCGCGTCGAGGGCACCGCGATCTTCCTGACCGGCAACCCCGACAGCGCCCCCGGCGCGCTGCTCCACAACCTCAAGCACAACAAGGTGCTGCACGAGGTCAACCTGGTCGCGTCGGTGCGCACCGCCGACCGGCCGCAAGTGCCGCCCGAGGAACGCTGCGAGGTCAAACGCATCGACGACAATTTCAGCGTCGTCATCCTGCGCTATGGCTTCATGGAAACGCCCGACGTGCCGCGCGCGCTGGGCGACGCGGCCAAGGCCGGGCTGATCGCGCTCGATCCGATGAAGGCGAGCTATTTCATCGGCCGCAACACGCTCAAGCCCGATGCCGAAGTCGGCATGCCGTTATGGCAGGACCGCATCTTCATGTTCCTGCAGCGCAACGCCAGCGACCCGACCGACTTCCTCCACATTCCCCCGGGCAAGGTACTCGAGCTGGGCGAGCAAGTGACGGTCTAGAATCGCTTTCAGCTTCGCTGAATCGGCACCGGCCCGCTCTCCCGCCTCCAGGCGCTTTGGGTGGATTTTGTCAGACAATTTACTTACTGAACTCCAACCGCCGACCGCGTGACCGTGCGCCGGGACGCGCGTCGAGGGAGGAGAGAATAGTGGAAGCAATCCGGCTGGCGGTATCGAGCAAGGAAGTGGCAGCGTGAGCGGCCCGACGATCGACCGCCGCGCGCTGTTGCTGGGGACGGGTGCGGCCGCCGCGGCACCGGCCATCGGGCGCACCCGCACGGCGCGCCCGAGCGCCCCGCTCGCGCCGACGCCGCCGATGGGGTGGAATAGCTGGAACAGCTTCGCGACCACGATCAACGAAGCCCAGGCGCTCGAGACCGCGACAATCATGGCGGCCAAGCTGAAGCCGGTCGGCTACGACGTCTTCACCATCGACATTCAATGGTACGAACCCGGCGCGTCCAGCTACACTTATGCCGCCAAGCCGGTGCCGACGATGGACGGCAATGGTCGCCTGCTTCCTGCGCCCAATCGATTTCCGTCGAGCGTGGACGGACGCGGCTTCGCGCCGATCGCGACTCAAGTTCATCGACTGGGGCTCAAATTCGGCATCCACTTGATGCGCGGCATCCCGCGGCTGGCGGTCGAGCGCAATCTGCCGGTGCTCGGCACGCGCTACACCGCGCGCGATATCGCCGACACCGCCAGCATCTGCCCGTGGAATCCCGACATGTACGGAGTCGATATGACCCGGCCGGGCGCGCAGGCTTATTATGACAGCGTCTTCCGGCTCTATGCGTCCTGGGGCGTCGATTTCGTCAAGATGGACGACATGAGCCGCCCCTATGATGCCCATGCGCCCGAGATCGAAGCTGCGCATCGTGCCATCCAGGCGACCGGTCGGCCGATCATCCTGAGCCTCTCGCCTGGCGAAACGCCGGTGGTCCGCGGCGATCATGTCCGCCGTTATGCGCAGATGTGGCGTATCTCGGACGATTTCTGGGACGAATGGCCGCTGCTGGAGGCACAGTTTACCCGGCTCGAAAATTGGAACCCGCACCGCTCGCCCGGCTGCTGGCCCGACGCCGACATGCTGCCACTGGGCCGTCTCGCGCTCGGACAGCGCGACACCAAGTTCACGCCCGACGAGCAGCGCACGCTGATGACCTTGTGGTCGATCGCGCGCTCGCCGCTGATCATGGGCGGCGACCTGCGCCATCTCGACCAGGCGACGCTCGACCTGCTGACCAATCCCGAAGTGATCGCCGTCAACCAGCAGTCTCGCGACAACCGCCCGCTCTTCCTCGCCGACGACACGCGATTTTGGTCGGCGCGCCATCCCGATGGCGACACCTATCTCGCGCTGTTCAACACCGCCGGCAAAGCGCGCGACATATCGATCGCCCTCAGCCAGCTCGGCTTGCGTGGCACGGTGCGCGTGCGCGACTGCTGGGCGCGCGCCGATGCCGGGACGGCGACGGGCAGGATCGCGCGGAACGTGCCTTCGCACGGCGCGGCGTTGCTGCGTCTGAGTGGCGATAATCGGCGATGACTTAGCTGCGGGTGAGGCCAATAGTCCCCCTGCATCGCTTCGTTGAACCGCCGCGATGTCCACTCGGCTGATCAAGTCCCCGACGACTCCCCCTCATCCTTCCGGCGCTTCGCGCCTCCCTCCTTCTCCCACAGGGGGAGAAGGAATTACTGGCTAGCCTGCATATGCCTTCACCAGGTCGTAGAGGTAATCGCGGCCGACATAGAGCGACTCGACGCGGATGCGTTCGTTCAACCCGTGAATCCCGCTGAAGTCGGATTCGATGAACACGCCCGGCGCGCCATAGGTCGGGATGCCGATCGCTTCGAGGAAGATGCCGTCGGTGGCGCCGGTCGACATGCTGGGCAGCATCGGCACGCCGGGGAAATATTTGTCGGCCAGCGTCTTCATCGGCCCGACGATCTTGGGATCGAGCGTCGGCGGGATGCCGATCGGGCGGACTGGCTGGTTGGCGGTCACCGTCACTTTGGGCCCGGCCAGTTCCTTCAATTTGGCGAGCGTGCCGTCGACGCTTTCGCCCGGGAAGATGCGGCAATTGACATTGGCGGTGGCCTTTTGCGGCAGCGCGTTTTCGGCATGGCCGGCGCCGAGCAACGTCGCGACACAGGTGGTCCGCAAGGTCGAGTGCATCGCCTTGTCGAGCGAGACGATCTTGTCCGCTTCGGTATCATTGGGGTTGGCGAGCAGGCGCTTGACCGCCGCGGCCATCGGCGCCGGAGTTTGCGGCGCGCCGGCAACCGCGGTGAAGAAGGCGCGCGTGGTGTCGGTGAACTTCACCGGAAATTCGTAGCCGCGCACTTTCTCGAGCGCGTCGGCGAGCTCGTAGATCGCATTGTCGGGCACCGGCTGTGAACTGTGCCCGCCGGGATTGGTGGTGGTGAAGGTGAAGTTCTGCGCCGCTTTCTCGCCGACCTGGATCGCCAGCAACTCGCGCTCGCCCTTGGCATTGTAGCGCCCGCCGCCGCCTTCATTGAGGGCGAATTCGGCGGCGATCAAATCGGGCTTGTTCTTGGCCAGCCATTCGGCGCCGTTAAAGGCATAGGTGGTCTCCTCGCCGCAGGTCAGCGCCATCTTGATCGTGCGCTTCGGCTTGTAGCCGCTCTGCTTGAAGCGGATCATCGAATCGGCCCAGATCGACGCCATCGCCTTGTCGTCGACCGTCCCGCGGCCGTAATAAAAACCGTTCTCCTCGATCAGCTTGAACGGATCGCGGACCCAATCCTCACGCTTGGCGGCGACGACATCGATATGCGCGAGCAGCAGCATCGGCTTGGCCTTGGGATCGCTGCCCTTGAGCACCGCGACGAGACCGCCGTCCTTGGGATGGTCGGGCGTCGAAAACGGGATCAGCTCGCTGTCGTTATAGCCGGCCGCTTTCATCCGCGTGGCGATCTGCGCCACAGCCTGGGTGCAATTGCCGATATCGACCACCGTATTGGTCTCGACCAGTTCCTTGTAGAGACCGAAGAATGCCTGCTGATCGGGCCGGAGATCGGCCGCCGGCGCGGCTGCCGCCGACACCATTGGTTGCGCGACGAGGCCCGCCGCAATGATCCATCCCAAAGCGCGCATGCCGACCCCCGATTGCTGTGATGATTGAGGAGATTAGAGCGCGAAACCGGGCGGCACGCAACCGCCCGGGATCAGGGGCGCATCCGGGCCGAACTCGCCATCACGTTGCGCGGCAAGGTCAGGCGGATTTCGCGGTTGGCGAAATCGATCTGGACACGGCGGAACAGCCGCAGCGAATCCATCCCGAGCATCAATGCCGGCGTATCGCTCAACCCGAACCGTTTGAACGGCACCGCGTCGGCGAAGGCGATCGGCAATTGGTGGAAACCGACCCCGGCAATTTCGAGCGAGTCGATCACGCGATAATCGGCCTGGAGATATTGGCCGGTCACTGCTTGCAGCGAGACCGTACCGAGCGATTTTTCGGTCTTCACGCGCTTGAGCAAGGCGAGGTTGCCGACGGTCACCGGCGACCCGGTGTCGATCACGACCGAGATGCGCCTGCCGCGATACCGGGCGTCGGTGACGATCAATTGGCCATAGAGGTTCTTGGCGCGGATCACGATGTCGTCGGGGCTGCCGCCCATGCCGCGTTTTTTCGCCGCGCGAACTTCCATCACGTTCTTGTCGAAATCGATCGACACGGCGTGACCCTTGAGCGCGTCGATGCCCAGCATGCCGGGCGCGCCCAGATTGGTCGCCTCGACCGCGGGCGCCTCGATCAACTCGGGCGCGATCATGTTCACGCGGAGATCGGACAGCTGGTAGGTGCCGAGCTCGCTCTGCCCCGCCATCGTCGTCACGCGGACGCGGCGTCCGGTGGCGAGCTTGAGGATGTCGGCCAATTCGCGCGACACCACCGTGCGCTCCGACCCGGTATCGATGATGAAGGAATAGGGACCGCTCGGGCCGATCGACACGGGAACGGTCATGCGCTGGTCGGCATTGGTAAAGCCAAGCAGTTCGGACGCCGTCGCCGGGGTGGTCACACCGGTCGTGGGAAGCACGGGCGGATCCTGGGGAACGCCGCTATCGGCCGACGACGGGGCACCCGTCGCGCCAAGGGCCAAGACCAGCAAGGGGATAAACCCGCGCATGACGCGAATGGTACGCCTGTTCCGGTAACGTACCAAGCGAATTCGCGCCTGCTCAGCGGGCTTCGACGTCCCCCTCCGGCACGGCTTCCAGCGCCCGCGCGACCGGCCGCGCGATCGCCAACATCAGCAGCCCGCCGACCAGCCCGATCGACCCGTCGAGCGCCCAGAAGGCGGCGGGACTCATCGTGTCGTAGAAGCTGCCGACCCAGCCCATGATCACGCTGCCCAGGAAGAAGGATAAATACACCCCTCCCATCATCGTCGCGGTGACCTGTTTGGGCGCGGCCTGGCTGATCAGCGCGAGCAAAACCGGCCAATAATAGAGGAACGCGATGCCCATCCCGAAGAACCCGGCGAGCGCCCACCAGACGGCGGTCTTGCCGTCCGGCCCGGTCAGCAAGGCGCCGGCGACGAGCACGAACGCCGAGACACCGGTCAGGAGCGCGCCGATCCCGATCTTGACGACGTCCGACGGCTCGCGCCCGCGCTTCGCCTGCCACGCCCAGAGCGCGACCAACGGCGGCACCGCGACGACCGAAGCGAACGGATCGATCGAGTTGAACCAGGACGGCGGCACGCCACCCCAGGGCGTCCACAGGCTGACATGCTGATCGACCCACAACACGCCGATTCCCCAGATCATCGGATAGGCGACATTGGGGAACAGGGTCATCGCGGCGACCAGGATCAGCAGCCACATCCGCTTGCGCTCGGCCGCGGTCATCGGCGGCAGCGCGACGCGGTCGGCGCGCGGACTGCGACCGGTAAGATGGCGCTGGCCCGCGAGGTAGATGACCAAAGCGAGCAGCATCAGCCCCGCCGCCGCGCCGAACCCGGCATGCCAGCCATAACCCGCGGCGAGCGCGCCGCAGGCCAAAGGTCCCAGGATAGCGCCGACATTGATGCCCGCGGAAAAGATCGTGTAGCCCTGCGTCCGCCGCGATTCCGCTTCGGCCGGATAGAGTTCGCCGACCTGCGCCGAGATATTGCCCTTGAGGCAACCCGACCCGAGGATCAGCAGCAGCAACGCGAGCAGGAACGAGGCATCGAATGCCATGGCGAGATGCCCGGCGCACATCAGCAAGGCGCCGATGATGACAGTAGTCTTCGCCCCCAACCAGCGATCGGCGATCCAGCCGCCCAGGATCGGGGTGAAATAGACCAGCCCGCCATACCAGCCATAGATCAGCGAGGCGAAAGCGACGTCGCTGAGCGCGCCGTGCCAGCTGAACACCTGCCGCAACGCCGCCAGCCCCAGCACATGCTCGGCATGACCCGGCAGGAACAATTGCTGGACCATGTAGAGCGTCAGCAGCGAGGTCATGCCGTAATAGCTGAACCGCTCCCAGCATTCGGTGAAGGCAAGATAGGCGACCCCGCGCGGATGGCCGAAGAAGCTGGTGTCGGACGAAACGGTCAATCACCGATCCTTTTGAGGCGGATATGCAGCGAGAATGCTGGGTTGGTCGCGACATATGCCCGCAACCCCCGCTCAAGCGAAGCCCGGTCGGCGAATTCGCAGCTCTGGTTGGTCGGCTTGCCCGCATGGGGAGGCGACGGCGGCGGTGGCGCCGTCATTTCCGGCGCGACGTCGGCCGCCTCCGCGACGTTGCTGACCTCTTCGCTGCCGCCGGACACCGTGCCTCCAGCGACGCGGACGATGTCGGCCGTCGAGTCGCAATCGATCACCGGCATCACCCACAAGCCGTCGGCGCGCATCTCCATCAAGCCGTAGAGTCTGGTATCCTTTTCCTTGTCCAACCGGTTCTGGACGATCCACAAATCGCGCCCCGGAACGGCGAGGCGGACGGCGACGAAATTCATTCGGTCCTTCGCATGCGGGCCGACCGGAGCCCAGCGCACCGATCCGTCACGAAGCCAGGCGACCCGCAAGGTAAAGGTTTCCGTCGCGCTTTTCCCGCCCGGTTGATCGGGGACATCGATCGTTTCCGCTTTATACAGTCCCGGCTTCACCGGCCCGGCATCGGCCGGATCGCCCGTGTACAAAGACGGCCCTACCCACCAGCAACTCGACAGCAGCATTGCCGGGGTCACGGCAAAAGCGAGGCGCAATACCAGTCGTATCACTCAGCCATCTCCCACCCGCCAGCGGAGTGACGATACGATGGAAAATCATAGCGGGACAGTCGGGGTGACGATCGCAACCGGCAGCCTGGCCGTGGCGCTGATTTTTTCACGCGGAGGCGCGGAGGCGCGAAGAAGGTTCGCGCAGAGGCGCAGAGGTCGCAGAGAGAAAAAGGAGAGCCGCGCAGGGCGAGGCTCTCGATGTCCGTCTCATTTGATCCTGCCGGCGCCCGGAAGAAAAACACCTCTGCGTTCTCTGCGCCTCTGCGCGAAAAATCATTCTGCTCCGCGTCTCCGCGCCTCCGCGTGAACCATATCGGGTGCCGTTTGCTGAGACGATACCCAGCCCATTGCCCCGATCCCGCCATCGCCCTAGCCTTATCCTTTCGGGTGGGAGCGGGTCCGTGACGATCGAAGAACCGGATGCCGGGCCGCGGCCCATCGATGTGCCGCAGCGCCGCGAATTCCTGGGGCACCCCGTCGGCCTGCCGGTCATCGCCTTCACCGAGGCGTTCGAACGCTTTTCCTATTACGGCATGCAGACCTTGCTGGTGCTGTACATGGTCAAGGCGCTGCTGCTGGCGCCGCATGTCGAGCATATCGTCGGGTTCGGCTGGTTCAGCAACGTGCTGGCCGGGATCTATGGCGCGCCGCCCAACACCCAGGCGCTCGCCTCGCACATCTTCGGCACCTATACGATGCTGGTCTATGTCACCCCGATCCTGGGCGGGCTGCTGGCCGATCGCTGGCTGGGCAAGACGGTGACGGTGACGATCGGCGCGCTGTTGATGGCGGCGGGCCATTTCCTGATGGCGTTCGACGTGTCGTTCCTGCTCGCCTTGCTGTTGCTCGTGCTCGGCGTCGGTTGCCTCAAGGGCAATCTCGCGAGCCAGGTCGGTGCGCTCTACGCGCCGGGCGACGGCCGCGCGACCGATGCATTCCAGATCTATTATATCGGCATCAGCTTCGGCGCGTTCTTCGCGCCGTTGGTCTGCGGCGCATTGGGCGAGGAAGTGGGCTGGCATTGGGGATTCGGCGCGGCCGGCGTCGGCATGGTGATCGGCCTGGTCATCTATCTGGCGGGCCGCCGCCATCTGCCGCCCGATCCGCTGACCGCGCGGCGCGCGGCGCGCGCATCGGCCGCGCCACGCGCGGCGATGACGCGGCGGGATATCGTCGTGCTGATCCTGCTGCTGTTCATGGTCCCGGTGCTGGCGGTCAGCGCGATCGGCAACCAGCAGATGTTCAACGCCTATCTGGTCTGGGCCGACCGATCCTACGAATTCATGCTGTTCGGCCACCGCATGCCGACCTCGTTCCTGGTCTCGTTCGACGCCTTTACCGGGTTCGTCACGCTGGCCGGGGCGGTGGCGTTCTGGCGCTGGTATGCGCGGCATTGGCGCGAGCCCGACGAGATGAGCAAATTGATCATCGGCTGCCTGATCTCGTCCTCCGCCTTCCTCCTGGTGATGATCGTCGCCAGCCGCCACGAAGCGACCGGCGTCAAGCCGGCTTTATGGGTCGCGCTGGCGGTCAACACCCTCAACAATCTGGGCTTCGCCAACGTCTTCCCGGTCAGCCTCGCGCTCTATTCGCGCGCCGCGCCGCGGGCGATCTCGGGGACCGTGGTCGGCATCTATTATCTGTTCCTGGCGCTGGCCAATTATCTGGTCGGCGTGGTCGGCGGCTGGCTGGAGATCATGCCGGCGGGACGCTTCTGGGGACTCCATGTCGCCGCGATTCTGGGCGCAGCGGCAGTGTTCGTGGCGATCAAGCTGGTGTTCGGGAAGTTGTTGTTGCCGGAGGGGGTTGAGACCTGAACGGGCGACCATTCAATCCTCCCCCGCCAGGGGGAGGTGGCAGGCGCAGCCTGACGGAGGGGGGAGGAAGCACGACGGCTAGTGGGTCGTCGTCCGCCCCCTCCGTCGCTACGCGACACCTCCCCCTGGCGGGGGAGGATTAAAAGCACCCTACTCCGCCGCCAGCAAACTCTCCGCGCCGCCCAGGTCGACCGACACCAGCCGGCTGACGCCGCGCTCGACCATCGTCACGCCGAACAGGCGGTGCATGCGGCTCATCGTCACCGCATTGTGCGTGACGATCAGATAGCGCGTCGCGGTTTCCTGGGTCATGCGGTCGAGCAGGTCGCAGAAGCGTTCGATATTGGCGTCGTCGAGCGGCGCGTCGACTTCGTCGAGCACGCAGATCGGCGCGGGATTGGTCAGGAACAGGCCGAAGATCAGCGCGACCGCGGTCAGCGCCTGCTCGCCGCCCGACAGCAAGGTGAGCGATTGCAGTTTCTTGCCCGGCGGCTGCGCCATGATCTCCAGCCCGGCTTCGAGCGGATCGTCCGAATCGACCAGTTCGAGCCGCGCCGCGCCGCCATTGAACAGGGTCGTGAACAGCCGCTGGAAATGACCGTTGACCGCCTCGAACGCGGCGAGCAGGCGCTGCCTCCCCTCACGATTGAGCGTGCCGATCGAGCCGCGCAATTGCGCCACCGCCTGGCCGAGTTCGTCGCGCTCGACGGCAGCGTCGGTGCGCTGCGCATCGAGTTCGGCGAGCTCGGTTTCCGCGACCAGATTGACCGGCCCGAGCCGTTCGCGATCGATCAGCAATTTGTCGTGCTGAACCGATTCGTCCTGGGGATCGCCGACCTGATCGAGATCGAAGCCGACGCGCTCGCCAAGCAAGGGCGGCGGGCAGGCGAAACGCTCGCCCGACAGCCGCGCCATCTCGACGCGGCGCAGATCCTGATTCTCCGCCCGCGCGGCCGCCCCGGCGCGCGCCTCGCGCGCCAGCGACAGCGCCTCGGCGGCGATGCGGCCCGCCTCCTCGGTCGTACGAACGCGCGCTTCGGCTTCGCGCTCGTCGACCGCCGCGCTCTCGGCGGCGGCGCGCAGCTCGGCATGGCTCGCCTCTTGCGCCGCGATCTGCGTGGCGAGTTCGGCCGGGCGCGCTTCCGCCGCCTCGGCTTCGGCGGCAAGTTGCGCCTCGCGCTTGTCCATGTCGGCGATCCGCTTGGCCGCCTCGCCGGCGCGTGATTTCCAGCCCTTTTGCTCGGCTTCGGCCGCCGCGAGCCGCTCGCGATCGGTGGCGATGGCACGGTCGAGCTGGGCGCGGTCGGCGCGCGCATTGGATGCATTGGCCCGGCGCGCTTCGGCTTCGGCCTGGAGTCGTGCCACCGCAGCCCGGGTGTCGGCGCCATCGGGCAAGGCGGCGCGTGCCGCTTCGGCGCGCGCCAGTTCGGCTTCAGCCTCGCCGGCTTCGGCCGCCACCCGGCGCGCCCGCGTGTCGAGATCGGCGCGCTGCGCCTCGATTCGTTCGAGCTGCGCGGTGGCGCGATCCTCGGCGCGACTTGCCTCGCGCGCGGCATTTTCGGCGCGCTCGAGCGAGGCGCGCGCGGCTTGCGCATCGGCACGGGCGGACGCGATGCGGCGTTCGGCCTCATCCAGCTGGCCATTGGCTTTCTCGACCGCGCCTTGCGCCTTGGGCCGCGCCTTGTTGAGCGCGGCGAGACGGTTGATCCGCTCGAGCCGTTCGGCAGCAGCAGCGCCGCCCGACTTGGCGACATAGCCGTCCCAGCGCCGGAGCGTGCCGCCGAGCGTCACCAGCCGCTGCCCGACCGCGAGCGCGCGGCCTTCATCCTGTTCGGCCACCAGCACTTGCGCCAGTCGTCGCGCCAGGGCCGCCGGCGCCTCGACATGGTCGGCGAGCCGGGTCAGACCCTGAGCCGACGGGTCACCCGGCTGCGGCTCGGCACCGGCCCAATAGCGATCGGCATTGGCGTCGAGCCCGGTTTCGAGGTCATCGCCCAGCGCCGCCGCCAGCGCGCGTTCATAGCCAGGCGCGGCGCGGACATGATCGAGCAACTTGTCGCGTCCCGATGGCCGCGTCGCCTTTTCGAGCGCGAGCACTTCGCTTTCGATCGCGGCGAGTTCGGCGCGGGCGGCGGCGCGCGCCTGTTCGGCGGCATCGCGCGCTTCCTGCGCGGTACGTTCGTCGGCGTCGGCACGGGCGCGGGCGCCGCGCGCGGTCTCCGCCGAATCGAGTGCATCGGCACGTGCCTTGACCGCGCGATCGCGCTCGTCGCGGAGCGGCGCGGTGTCGCCCAATGCCTTCAATTCGGCCGCCTGCATCGCCTGGTCGCGCAGCGCGCGATCGTGCCGCGCCTTGGCGGCTATCGCTGCCGCTTCGGCGACGCGGGCATCGGCGAGTTCGGCGGCCTGGCGGCTCATCGCTTGCGCCAGCGCGACATCGGCGTCGCGCGCCGCGCGCTCGGCCTCGGCGAGCGTCGCGTCGAGCGCGGGCAACCGCGCCGCCGCTTCGTCGGCGCGCTTCTCCAGCATCTTTGTCTCTGCATCGAGCCGCGCCAGCGCCTCGGCGGCGTCCACGGCCAGCGCGCCTTCGCGATCGCGGTCCTCGGCGATCCGGCCACGTTGCCCGGCCAGTTCGGTGATTCGCCGTTCGGCGGCGCTGTGTTCGGCCCGCGAGGCGGCGAGCGCATGCGCCGCTTCGCTCGCCGCCTCGCGGGCCGCGGTCGCCGCCGCGCGGGCATTGCCCAGCGCTTCGGTCGCGGCATGCTGGTGCGCGGTGGCGGCACGCTGCGCCTCGGCCGCTGCCGCTACCTTCTCCTCGCATTGCGCGGCTTCGGCCTTGGCGGCATCGGCCGCCGTCGCCGCGTCGCGCCAGCGCGCGAAGATCATCCGCCCTTCGGCAACGCGGATCTGGTCCGACAGCAAGCGATAGCGTTCGGCCTGGCGCGCCTGGCGCCGCAACGCCGAGGCGCGCGCTTCCTGGTCCGCCATGATCTCGTCGAGCCGCAGCAGATTGGCTTCGGTCGCGCGCAATTTCTGCTCGGCATCCTTGCGGCGGACATGGAGGCCGGCGATCCCGGCAGCCTCTTCGAGCATCGCGCGGCGCTCGGTCGGGCGGGCCGAGATCACCGCGCTGATCCGCCCCTGGCTGACCAACGCCGGCGAATGCGCGCCGGTCGCGGCATCGGCGAACAGCAAGGCGACGTCCTTGGCGCGGACGTCACGCCCGTCGATGCGATAGGCCGATCCCGCGCCGCGTTCTATCCGCCGCACCACTTCGGTCTCGCTGCCGTCGATCTCGGCCAGGATCGATACTTCGGCGAAATCGCGCGCGGTGCGCTTGTCGGTGCCGGCGAAGATGACGTCGTCCATCCCGGCGCCGCGCATCGACTTCGGGCTGTTCTCGCCCATCGTCCAGCGCAGCGCCTCGAGCAGATTGGACTTGCCGCAGCCATTGGGGCCGACCACGCCGGTCAGCCCCGGTTCGATGCGGAGATCGGCCGCGTCGACGAAGCTCTTGAACCCCGACAGCCTCAGCCGTTTTATCTGCATCCGATCAATGGCCCCCCGGCATTGTCAGCGATCAGGCGCCCCGTGCCTTGAGCACGGGTTCGAGCGTCGCCCAGTCGCCGACATCGTTGAGCTTCTCGCCATTGATGATGAAAGTCGGCGTGCCGCTGATCTGGAACTTGTCGTTGGCGAATTTGGTACGCTCGACGAGCTTGTCGACCGCCGCCTTGTCGTTGAGGCAGGCGCGCGCCTTGTCCTCGGGCAGGCCGCGCTGCTTCATGAAATCGAGATAGCCGAGGCCCTCGGCATACATGGTCGCGACCTGATTGGGGGTCGCGCCCTGCGCCGCCTGGACCTTGGCCGACACCGCCTGCTCATTGGTCAGCAAGGTCTGCTGGTTGGCGAACATCTGATCGAGGATCGGGAAGAAGGTCGCGGTGTCGCCCGAACATTGGCCGAGCAGGATCGGGCCGAGGTCGAGCGGACCATGGACCGGATATTCACGGAATTCGTAGCTGACCTTGCCGGCCGAGATGTACTTTTCCTTGAGCGCCGGGAATCCTTCCTGATCGAACTTGCCGCAATAGGGGCAGGCGCGCGATCCATATTCGACGATCTTGATCGGCGCGTCGGGATTGCCCATCCGCATGCCGCCTTCCGGCGTCTTGCTGACCGTGTCGATCCAGGACGTCCCGGCAGGCGCCGGCTTGGCGGCGACCGGCGCCGCGGGCGTCGAGCTGTTGGCGTCGCTGCCCGTCCCACCGCAAGCGGCAAGCGCCAGCAACGGCAGAGCGGCAAAAAGGGGCGAGATCTTCATATATTACTCCCTTGGGAAAATTCAGACGCCGGCGGCGGCGAGCAGCGGCTGCAATGCCGCCCAGTCATAGACGTTATCGGCCTTGGCACCATTGATCACGAAGGTCGGGGTGCCACTGACCGAATATTGCTTCTCGGCAGCATTGGTGACCGCGACGATGCGGTCGACCCCGGCGCGCGCGGCGAGGCAGGCCTGCGCTCGCGCGGGCGCCATGCCGCGGCGCTTGACGAAATCGACATAGCCGAGATCGGTCGCGAAACTGGTCGCGATCTGATTGGGCGTGGGGTTGGTCATCGCCTGGACCCTGGTTTCGGCCGCCTGCGCCTTGGCGGTCAGCGTCTGCTGGTTGGCGAACATCGCGTCGAGCAGCGGAAAGAATTGCGCCGGTGAGACGCAATGCCCAAGCAGGATCGGGCCGAGGTCGAACGCGCCATGGACCGGATAGTCGCGGAATTCGTAGCTGAGCTTGCCCGCGGCGATCGGTCCGGCCTTGAGCACGGGAAGCCCTTCCTTGTCGAACAACGCGCAATGCGGGCAGGTGCGCGAGCCATATTCGATCAGCTTAACCTTGGCGTTGGGATTGCCCATCCGCATCCCGCCTTCGGGCGTCGCGGCGACGACAGTGACCCAATTGACCTTGACTGGGGCGCGTTTGGCTGCCGCCGCCTTCTTCACCGGTGCCTTGGTCGCGGCGCCAGCGGTCAGCGGGAGCCCGGCGATCAGCGCCAGCACCATCAACGAACGGATCATTTCTCGGTCTTTCCTATCACGGGAACTTTGACGGGTCCGATTACGGGGATGCCGCGATTGCCCGCGACGCCGGCGGCGAGCGCGGCGAGCACTGCCTGCAATTCGGGATCGGCGATCGCGCGCAGCCCTGGGCCGAGTTCGGCCGGCGGGGTCGGCGCGGGGCGCAGGCTGGGCGGCGCGGCGCGCGACGGACGCTCGGCGATCCTGCCTTGTTTGAGGGTGAGCCGCGCGACCGCGGCATAACCGAAGAAGCGGTTGACCCGCTCGACGATCTCGGGCGCGATGTGCTGCATCATCGCCGCGTGCGCGCCCTTCACCGTGACGGTGAGCACGCCCTCGGCTTTCTTGCCCGGTGGGAAACGGATCGATTCGGGCGACGACACGCCGGCATATTTCGGACCGACGATTTCCGCCCAGCGCGTCACGATTCCCGATTGAACGAAGCCGAACCGGCGGAACGCGGCGCCGCCGACCTGGGGCAGCAAGTCGCCGACCGCGCGCGCCGGTCCGCCACGCGGGCGCCCGGAGTCTTTGGCGGGCGCAGGTTTAGCTGGGCCTTTGGGAGTGGCGCGCTTGCTCATTCGGCCATCCATGCCATAGCCGCGGGGTGGCCGCCAAGCTTCCTTCCGCACCATCTTTGTCCGGTTTCGTCGCACCGGCGTTGCTGCGCTGGTATGACGCGCATCGCCGCACCCTGCCATGGCGTGCCGGACCGGGCGAACGTGCCGATCCCTATCGCGTCTGGCTGTCCGAAGTGATGCTGCAACAGACCACCGTCGCGACGGTCGGGCCGCGTTTCGCCGCCTGGGTCGCACGCTGGCCCGATTTCGCCAGCCTGGCCCGGGCGGACGAAGCTGACGTCATGGCGGCATGGGCGGGGCTGGGCTATTATGCCAGGGCGCGCAATCTGGTTGCCTGCGCGCGCGCGGTGGTCGCCGGGCATGACGGCGCTTTCCCACGCACCGAAAGCGAGCTGCGCGCGCTGCCCGGGATCGGCGACTATACCGCGGCTGCGATCGCCGCGATCGCGTTCGACGAGCCCGCGACGGTGGTCGACGCCAATGTCGAGCGCGTCGTCGCGCGATTGTTCCGGCTGGCGGGCAAGGCCGCGATCCGCCCCGCCGCGGCGACGCTGACCCCAGCCGTTCGCGCTGGCGATTTCGCCCAGGCGATGATGGACCTGGGCGCCACGATCTGCTCCCCACGCGCGCCCAAATGCCTGTTATGTCCGCTGCGCGACGGATGCGCGGCGTATGCGGCAGGCGATCAGGAGGCTTATCCGGTCAAGCCGGCCAAGGCCGCCAAGCCGACACGGCACGGCACGATCTTCTGGGCGCGCAATGGCGGCGACGTGCTGCTGGTGCGGCGCCCGCCCAAGGGATTGCTCGGCGGCATGCGCGCGCTGCCGACCGGGCCGTGGAGCGCCGAGCCGCCCGGTCTGGCCGATGCGCCCGCGCGCGCCGATTGGCGCCTGCTCCCCGCGACGGTCGAGCACGTCTTCACCCATTTCAGATTGCAACTCGTGCTTGCGACCGCGGCGATCGATCGCCATGCAGCGCCCGACGGCGCCATCTGGTGGCCGATCGAGTCGCTGGGGGAAGCGGGTCTGCCGACCGTCTTCGCCAAGGCGGCGAGCGCGACGGGAGAGCCTTGATGATTCGCCTGACCCCTTTCCTTACCGCCACCGCGACCATCGCGCTGCTGACCGGCGCGGGCATCGCCCAGACCGCGAGCGTGCCGCTGGCCGCACCGGCAGCCGCGCCCGCCGCGGCCAGCGCGCTGCCGGCAACCCAGGCGCTGTATGCTTCGTACATTGCCACCAACAAGATGCCGGGGATCGTCGGCGCGTTCGGCGCGGGTGACTCCCCAACGATGTTCATTTCGGCAGGCAAGATCGCGACCGATGCCAATGCCGCGCCGGCCGGTCCGGACAGCCTGTGGCGGGTCTATTCGATGACCAAGCCGATCACCGCGATGGCGGCGATGATCCTGATCGAAGACGGCAAGATGAAGCTCGACGAGCCGGTCAGCGACTTCCTGCCCGCGTTCAAGACGATGCGCGTCCAGCTCAACGAGAATACGATCGACAGCCGCCCGGCCGTCCGCCCGATCACGATCCGCAACCTGCTGACGCATACTGCGGGCCTGGGCTATAACATCATCACCAAGGGACCGTTGCTCCAGCTCTATATGGACAAGGGTCTCACCCCCGGTCAGGTCAATGCGGCGATGGAGGTCGATGCGCGCAAGACGCGTCCCGCATCGCTGCAGGAATTCGCCAACCGGGTCGCGACGGTGCCGCTGATCGCCGATCCGGGCACCAAGTGGAGCTATTCGATCGGGCTCGACCTGATGGGCGCGGTGATCGAGAAAGCCAGCGGGATGCGGTTCGAGGCATTCGTCCAGCAACGCATTTTCGACCCGCTCAAGATGAAGTCGAGCTATTGGTCCGTGCCGGCGAGCGAGGTCGGGCGGTTGTCGACCAATTACGCGTTCCTGCCCGGCGATAAGCTCTTCGCGCTCGATCCGGCAGCGACCTCGGCCTATCTGTCGTCGCCCAGCTTTCCTTATGGCGGCGCCGGGCTGGTCATGTCGGCGCGCGATTACGACACGTTCCTGCACATGCTGCAAAATTACGGCGAACTCGACGGCGTCCGCATCATGAAGCCCGAGACCGCCAAGCTCGCCATGTCGAATCTGTTGCCCGCTGGAGTCGAGTTCGGCGGCGTGGGCGGCGCGACCGGCGGAACCTCGGGACCGAAGATGGGCTTCGGTGCCGGCGGATCGGTGGTGCTGGAGGACAAGGCGAATTCGATGGGGGTTGGCACTTATGGCTGGGGCGGGGCAGCGGGCACGGCGGCCTGGGTCAACCCGGTCAAGAAGATCCGCGGCACGATCATGGTCAATTACTTCCCCGCCGATAAATGGCCGATCCGCGACGAGACGGTAAAGTCGCTGATCAGCGACATGCAGCGTTTCAAGACCAAGTGATTCGCCCCGGCTTTACCGGCAGCCCGCTCGACCGGGCCGACCCGCTGCGTCACGACGCCGACAAACTGGCGGCGGCGATGGGCGACTGGCGCGCCAAGCTGCTCAAGCTCGACAATTTCGAGCCCGAAGTGGCGGAGGACGGCACGCTCGGCTGGACCAGCCTGGCCGACGCGCCCGACGATGCCGAATTGATCCTGCTCGGACTGATCGACGGCAAGCCGCATTTCGCCGCTTATGTCCCGGGCATGCGCGCGCCGGCCGGACGATCGCCGAGCCTGTTCCGCGCACTCGACCTGATGCGGCCGGAGGAAGCGGAGACCTATGCCGCGGCGCGCAGCGTGCTCGACTGGCATAGCCGCCACCAATTCTGCGCCAATTGCGGGACCCAGACGACGATGTTCCGCGGCGGCTGGGGGCGGCTTTGCCCGAATTGCGGCGCCGAGCATTTCCCGCGCACCGACCCGGTGGTGATCATGATCGCCGAGCATGCGGGCCGCGCCTTGGTCGGGCGCGGGCCGCAATGGCCGGCGGGGCGCTATTCGGCACTGGCCGGATTCATGGAGCCGGGCGAATCGATCGAGGAAGCGGTCGCGCGCGAGATTTTCGAGGAAGCCGGCGTCCGCGTCCGCAACGTCCGCTACATCGCCAGCCAGCCCTGGCCGTTCCCCTCATCGCTCATGATGGCGTGCATCGGCGAGGCCGAGGATGACGTCATCACGATCGATCCGCACGAATTGCAGGACGCGATGTGGGTCAGCCGCGAAGACGTGCGGAAATCGCTGGCCGGCGATCCGTCCGCGCCGTTCCTGTCACCCCCGCATTACGCGATCGCGCATACCTTGCTGACGGCGTGGGTGGAGGAGGGGTAAGCTCGTCCTCGTCGCATGAGCGCATGCGATCCTAAAAATCGACCGCGATTCCCTTCAGCGTCCAGTCGCCATAGCGTGTCGGATCCTTGCCCAGCGGATCGTCCTTGGACGGCTCGACCTTTTCCGGTTCGGGCACCGGCGGGCTAGGCGTGAGGTAAGCGGGCGGCTTGATGTGCGGGGGACGGGGCATCGGATCCTCATCGGGCGGCGCGATTGCGATGCGCGGCGCAAACGTCCACATGGGCCGACAATGACTGGTAATCAAGCAAGCCTTCCCCCCGGAGTCCCCGCCCGCCAAGCCGCGCTTCGCCTGCTCGACGCCGTGCTTCGCCGCGGCGAGACGATCGACCAGGCGGCGCCGCGCGTGCTCTCCAGCCTGAAGGCTGATAACGACCGCGCGCTGGCCCGGGCGATCGCGGCGGAAGTGCTGCGGCATCTGCCCGATCTGGATGCGCTGATCGATTCGGCGACGCAGCGGCCATTGCCGCATGACGCCAAGGCGCGGTTCGCGCTACGCATTGCGCTCGCCCAGGCGTTGCGGCTGGGGACGCCGGGGCATGCGGCGATCTCCACCGTGCTGCCCCTGGTCGACGGCGGGCCGCGCAAATTGGTCCATGGCGTGTTCGGCACGCTCGACCGGCGCAAGGCTAGCTTGCCCGAACCGCCGACGTTGCCCGACGCGGTCACCGCGCGCTGGCAGGCGGCGTGGGGAGACGACATGGTGCAGGCCGCGCGACGCGCGATCGCCGAACCGCCGCCGGTCGATCTGACCTTAAGCGGGGAGGAGGGGCCTGACGGCCTCGAGCTGATGCCCAGCCAGCGCCGCTTGCCGCGCGGCACCGCGATTCCCGATCTGCCGGGCTTTGCCGAGGGCGACTGGTGGGTACAGGATCTGTCCGCGGCGATCCCCGCGCGCCTGCTGGGAAAGGGACCGGGAACCGCGATCGACGCCTGCGCCGCGCCCGGCGGCAAGACGATGCAGCTCGCCGCTGCCGGGTGGGCGGTCACCGCGATCGACGCCTCGGAAAGTCGTCTGGCACGACTTCGCGACAATCTGGCGCGTACGCATCTGAAGGCCGAGATCGTCGCCGCCGACGTCGCTTTCTGGTCGCCGCCGGCGCCGGTCGATGCGGTGCTGCTCGACGCGCCGTGCAGCGCGACCGGTATCTTCCGACGCCATCCCGACGTGCTCCACCGGGTCCACCCCGCGATCATCGAGGAAGCGGCGCATCTGCAACGCCAGTTGCTCGTCCAGGCGGCGGGTTGGGTGAAAAAGGGCGGCAAGCTCGTCTATGCGACCTGCTCGCTCGAGCGCGAGGAAGGCGAGGAGCAAGTCGAGACGTTCCTTGCCGCCAATCGCGATTTCGCCATCGATCCGGTCCGACTCGATGAGCTGCCCGCCGGAATAGCCCCCGATCCGCGCGGCTGGGTACGCATTCTGCCAGGCGCGCTGGAAGAACAGGGCGGTTGCGACGGCTTCTTCATTGCCCGATTCGCGAGGGCTGGTTAGAGCAGGGCATGTCCCATCCCGTCCGCATTGCCCCATCGATCCTCAGCGCCGATTTCGCGAAACTGGGCGAGGAAGTACGCGCGATCGACGCCGCAGGCGCCGACTGGATCCATGTCGATGTAATGGATGGACATTTCGTCCCCAACATCACGATCGGGCCGCAAGTGGTAAAGGCAATCCGCCCGCACACCGCCAAGCCGCTCGACGTCCATCTGATGATCGCGCCGGTCGATCCCTATCTCGACCAGTTCGCCGAAGCGGGCGCCGACACGATCTCGATCCATGTCGAAGCGGGGCCGCATACGCATCGCAGCCTTCGCCATATCCGCAGCCTGGGCAAGCGCGCCGGTGTCGTACTGACCCCGCAGACCCCGGCCAAGGCGCTCGACTACCTAATCGAGGAAGTCGATCTGGTGCTGGTGATGAGCGTCAATCCGGGCTTTGGCGGACAGAGCTTCATTCCTTCGGCGCTGCGCAAGATCGAAGCGATCCGCAAGATGATCGACAAGCAGGGGCTGGATGTCGACCTGGAAGTCGATGGCGGCATCGATCGCGAGACCGCGCGCCAGGTGATCGCGGCGGGTGCCGATGCGCTGGTCGCCGGCACCGCCACTTTCCGCGGCGGGCCAAGCGCCTATGCCGCCAATATCGCGGCGTTGAGGGGCGGGTGAGCGAGGAGCGCGCGCCAGACGGGATCGACGAAGGAAAGCGGCTGATCCGCATCGGGAGCAGCGCTGGCCTGTCGCTGGCCGATCGGGTTGCCGAACGTTTTCGCAAGCTTGCCTGGCGCACCCCGCTTCATGCCCTTCGGCTGCGCGGCCGCCATCCGCTCAAACTGGTCGCGGTGCCCGAGGATCCGTTCGTCGGCGATGCGCGCCGCGGCAATGCGCTGCTCGACGGACGCATCGCGTTGCGCGGCGACAGCGTGGCGATCGCCGATCTCGATTTCGCCAAGCCGGATTGGTCCAAGCCGCTGGCGCATCACCTCCACAGCTTCGCCTGGCTGCGCGATCTGTCGACGGTGGCGACGCGACCGGTCGGCGTGCCGATCGCCGAGACGATCATGCGGCTGTGGCTCGAAGTCCATGCCGACAAGGTCAGCGAACCCGCCTGGACGCCGGAATTGTGGGGCCGCCGCATTCTCCACTGGACCGCGCATGCGCCGCTGATCCTGTCGTCGTCCGATCTGGTCTATCGCAGCAAGGTTCTCAACACGCTGGCCCGCGGCGCGCGGCACCTCGATCGCAGCGCCGACAAGGCGCCTGCCGGGGTCGCGCGGATCGCGGCATGGTGTGGCGTGATCTGCGCCGGGCTGCTGATCCCGGGCGGCGATCCGCGCCGCCAGATCGGCGAGGATGGTCTCGAAAAGGCGATCGAAGGCGCGGTCTACGAGGATGGCGGGGTGATCGCGCGCGCGCCGCTCGCCCAGGTCGACATCATCATGCTGCTGACCGCGCTGCGTGAGGCCTATACCGCACGGCGACTGGCGCCACCGGCGACCTTGTCCGCCGCGCTCGGCCGAATGGTTCCCGCGCTGCAAGGCGTGTGTCATGGCGACCATGGCCTGTCGAGCTGGCAAGGCGGCGGCCCGATCCGCGGCGAGCGGATCGACGAGATCATCGCGGCGACGGGCGTGCGTGCGCGACCGCTCCGCCAGGCGCGCGACTGGGGCTATCAGCGGCTGGCGCAGGGCGAAGCGGTGGTGATCGTCGATGCTGCGCCACCGCCGGTGTCGCGACTGGCCGAGGGCGGCTGTGCCTCGACCCTGGCGCTCGAAATGTCCGATGGCGCCGAACGGCTGATCGTCAATTGCGGCGGCGCGCGCGCGGCGATCGCGCAGATCCCGGCGACACTCTCCGAAGGGCTGCGCACCACCGCGGCGCATTCGACCCTGGTAGTCGGCGACAGCAATTCGACCGCGATCCATACCGACGGCACGCTGGGTAAGGGCGTCGCCGAGGTCGAGCTGGCGCGGCAGGAAAGCAATGGCGCCAGCCGGTTGGAAGCGAGCCATGACGGCTATGCCCGGCGGTTCGGCTTCCTCCACCGCCGCCAATTGCTGCTGGCGGGCGACGGCCGCGAATTGCGTGGCGACGACATGCTGTTGCCGGCCGGGCGCAAGCGCAAGGTCGGCACGATCCCGTTCGCGATCCGCTTCCACCTGGGAGCAGGAGTCGAAGCGGCGCCGACCGCTGACGGCATGGCAGCATTGTTGCGGTTACCCTCGGGAAGATTGTGGCAATTCCGCTGCCGCGGCGGCGCGCTGACGATCGAGGAGAGTTTGTGGATCGACCCCGATGGTCGGCCGGTCTCCACCCAGCAACTCGTGGTCAGCGGTGAAGCGGCGGCGGGCGGCGAGAATATCAGCTGGGCCTTGAAGCGCGCGACCTGATCGGCAATGGGGGCGGCGTCTGCTTCCCAGCCCAGCACAGGAATTCGCCATGGCCACCGACATCGTCCCCATCCGGCGGGCGCTGCTGTCCGTTTCGGACAAGACCGGAATCGTCGAGCTCGCGACGGGGCTCGCGGCGAAAGGGGTCGAACTGGTCTCGACCGGCGGCACCGCCAAGGCGTTGCGCGACGCCGGGCTGACTGTCCGCGACGTGTCCGACCTGACCGGTTTCCCCGAGATGATGGACGGGCGGGTCAAGACGCTCCACCCGATGGTCCATGGCGGCCTGCTCGCGGTGCGTGACGATCCCGAGCACGCCAAGGCGATGGACGAGCATGCCATCGGCGCGATCGATCTGGTCGTGGTCAACCTCTATCCCTTCGCGCAAACCGTGGCGAAAGGCGCCGGCCGCGACGAGATCATCGAGAATATCGATATCGGCGGCCCGTCGATGGTACGATCGGCAGCAAAGAACCATGCCTTCGTCGCGATCGTCACCGATCCCGCCGATTATGCCTTGCTCGAAAAAGGCGAGACCACGCTGGAGGAGCGCAAGAAGCTCGCCGCCAAGGCGTTCGCCGCGACCGCGACTTATGATTCGATGATCGCGAGCTGGTTCGGCTTCGCCGACCAGGGCCAGATGTTCCCCGAGACGCTGCCGATCGTCCTCAACCAGCCGACCGTGCTGCGCTATGGCGAGAATCCGCATCAGCAGGCCGCCTTTTACCGCCATGCCGGACCCTCGGCGCGCGGCATCGGCCAAGCGCGGCAGGTGCAGGGCAAGGAGCTCAGCTACAACAATCTCAACGACGCCGACGCCGCGCTGCAGCTGGTCGCCGAGTTCCGCGATGCCGAGCCGACCTGCGTCATCGTCAAGCACGCCAATCCATGCGGCGTCGCGACCGCGGCGAGCCTGGAAACCGCTTATGCCGAGGCGTTCGCTTGCGACACGGTGTCGGCGTTCGGTGGAATCATCGCGGTCAACCGCCCGCTCGACGCCGCGACGGCGCGCCAGATCACCGGGATCTTCACTGAAGTCGTCGTGGCACCCGATGCCGACGAGGAAGCCCTCGCTTTGTTCGCGGCGAAGAAGAATCTGCGCCTGTTGCTGACCGGCGAATTGCCCGATCCGGCACGCGGCGGGTTCGACGCCAAGTCGATCACCGGCGGCTGGCTGATCCAGGGCCGCGATAATGGCCGCGTCACCGCCGCCGATCTGAAGACCGTCACGAAGCGCCAGCCGAGCCCGCAGGAACTGGCCGACTGCCTGTTCGCCTGGACCGTCGCCAAGCACGTCAAGTCGAACGCGATCGTCTATGCCAAGGACGGCGCCACCGCCGGTGTCGGCGCCGGGCAGATGAACCGGCTGGAGTCAGCGCGCATCGCCGCGTGGAAGGCCAAGGATGCCGCCGACAAGGCAGGCTGGGCGACGCCGCGGACGATTGGGTCGGCCGTCGCGTCGGACGCATTCTTCCCGTTCGCCGATGGTTTGCTGGCTGCGGTTGAGGCGGGCGCTACTGCGGTGATCCAGCCGGGTGGCTCGATCCGCGACGACGAGGTCATCGCGGCGGCCGACAAGGCTGGGCTGGCGATGGTGTTCACCGGGATGCGCCACTTCAGGCACTGATTTCGGCGTGGATTTCTCGCACAAAGACACGAAGCCACGAAGAAGAGGAGCCTGATTGGTTCGCGCAAAGGCGCAGAGGTCGCTGAGGCGTATCCCTTTTCTGGCTAGCCGATGAGATCGAACGCGCTGTCCAAATCCAGGAGCCTCGCTGAGCGAGGCTCATTGATTATCTCCGCGCCCTCTGCGCGAAACTTCTTAGCGGCTTCGTGTCTTTGTGCGAGCCAATCACTCGGCCTGCAGCAGGAACCCAAGCTCGGGGTCCGCCAACCCGCTAGCCCGCCGCGCCGCGCGACGCGCAAAGGCCAAGGTGCAACGCTTGCGCCCCGGCGTGCTCAGCGGATGCGTTGCCGCTTCGCGCAGGATCGCGGCGTCGTAGCGGTCGGCGATGATCACACCCGACCGCTCGGGCAGGAATGCTTCGCCGTGGAGTGGGCCGTGGTCGAAACCATCGGGCACTGCCCAGAAGAAGCGATCGCAATGGTCGAGATAGTCGAACCATTTGCCGTCGCCGAGCAGATCGGCACGCGACACCTTGATCTCGACGATGACGATCTGCCCGCGCGAATCGATCGCCATGATATCGGCGCGGCGGCCGCCATCGAGCGGGACTTCGGTCATCGCGGCGAGATCGTGACGCGCGAGCATGCGAATGACACCGCGCGCGACATCAGCCGCGCACAGCGCCTCGGTTCCTGTCGGAGGACAGCGGGGAGACGCATCGAGCATCCCCCCGCTTTAGAACATCACCGGAACATCGGGAAGACGTTTTTGGTTTGGCTCACGCCAAACGAGCGGCGCCAGCCCGCTCCCCCACCCGGCCGCCCAACGGAAGTATCATATGGGCGGCCGGGTGGGGGAACGGGCTGGTACCGCGCATGCGCGCTAGCGCATCATCAGCGAAAGAAGATGTGGTTGCCGATCGTCGCGACGCGCGGCCGGGCCCAGCCCGGCGAGACGCGGCGGGCGTGGAAATAGAGCGCTCCGGGTGTCGGGTTGTCCCATTCCTTGTCCATCGCGATCTGCGCGATGGCCATCGCGGTACGATATTGCGCGGCCGAGCGAATCGCCGGGATCGAGCCGCCCCGGATGAACGAGAATTGCCCAGGCTGCTTGACCACGCCGCAGATCGTGCGCGGGAAGCGGCCCGAATTGGTGCGGTTGATGATCACGTTGGCGACCGCGAGCTGACCCGACAGCGGCTCGCCCTTGGATTCGAAATAGACCGCGCCGGCGAGGCACGACAGTTCCGAATCGGCGTCGTCGTCAAAATCCTGGCCAGCGACCGCGGCGGCCAGGCTGGCGAACTGGAGACCGGGCGCAGGCGCCGGCGCCGCCGAACGGACCTCATCGGAAGAAGTCGTCGCGCCGTCAGCCGGATCGATCGATGGAACCGGCTTGGGGACTGAGGGGTTGATGGCGGTAGTGCTGGTGGCCGTGGTGGCGATTGCCGGGATCAGCGTAGCGTCGCGATCCGCACCCAGGGCCTTGCTCGAGACGGTGAGACCGGCGAGCGTGGTTAGTGCAACGAACGTCGCCGCGAGGTTCGCGGCGCGAGAAGAAAACAGCATTTAGGCTTGCTAAAGTGCGGTTGGGGCGCGGACGCGATCGCAAGGAAAAGGATCGCCCGGACCACCACCCGACTGCGTAACCGTTAGGGATCGCACCCCATCGCGGCACAACGCGGATAATTGGTGAATAATCCCTTGAATTGTGCGGCGCAGCAAGTCAATCGCCGACCAAGGTTTCAGCGGCGAACCGTTCCGCCCGCGGGATATCCAGTTCCACTACCCAGAGGTCAGGGTCGTTTCGGCGGCGTTTCGTCCAATAATCGGTCAACGCCTGGGCGTCGCCCTCGGGACCGACCGCGATCAGTTCGACATCGCCGCTGGGGCCGATCCCGCGTTCCCACAGCCGGGCATTCTGTCCGCGGTCCTGCGCCACCACCAGCACGGCGCCGGCGGTTGCGTCGCCCTTGGCCAGGACGGTGGCGAAACCGCCTGCCTGGTTCGCACGGCGGACCAGCGCGTTGACCAGCGCGCCGGTCGCCAGCCGCGCACTCACGCCGAACGATAGCCAGGCAAGCCGGCCAATGCGATCGACGAGCGCATGAAGGTGCCGGTACCGCGCGCGACTTCTTCGCCATGCTCGTCGATCAGCCGTGCCTCGCCGACGAAGACGCGGCGCTGGCCGCTGACCCATTTGCCCTCGGCGATCACCGGCCCGGCCTTTAACGGTCGGGTGAACAGCAGGTTGAACGCGGTGGTCAGCAGGAAACGGTCGGAGACCAGGCTGTTGCAGGCATAGAAAGCGGCGTCGTCGAGCATCTTGAAATAGCTCGTACCGTGCGCCGCGCCGCCGGCATGATAATATCGCTCGTCGATGTCGAAATGGATCCGCGCCACCCCGCTTTCGGGGATTTCGAGTCGCGACGAGAATAATCGGTTGATCGGCGCCGCGGCGTAGAGCGATTCAAGCGCGCGGAAATGCGCCTGGGCACCCGAATCGCTGCCGCCCGATTCAGGCGGCATCCCTGGCCTCGTCCTGGGTCAGCAGGAAATAGAGCGCGTCCTTCGACCCGGCGCCGCGCAATTTGGCGACGAACGCGGCATTGCGCAGCAACCGCGAGACCCGCGCCAACGCCTTGAGGTGCGCGGCGCCGGCATCTGGCGGCGAAAACAGCGCGAAGACGAGGTCGACCGGCAGATCGTCGACCGCGGCGAAATCGATCGGCCGCGCCAGCTCGACGAACACGCCGTGGATAGCCTCGATGCCTTCGATCCGCGCATGCGGAATGGCGATACCGCCGCCGAACCCGGTCGAGCCGAGCTTCTCGCGCTGCGCGAGTCCCTCGGCGGCAGCCTTGGCGTCGATGCCATAAGCCGTCGCGGCGAGCGCGCCGAGCTGTTGGAACAGCATTTTCTTGCTCGCTGCCGCCAGCCCCTCGGCAACCGCCTCGGGCCGGATCAGGTCCGACAGGTCGATCATATCCGCTCTCTTCCGGAGCAGCGTGCGCGATGTCCATCGCACGCGCTGCTCTCCTTAAATGCTTGCTTCGGCTCCTGTCGGTCAGCTGGCGCGCTGCGGCTCTACCCAGCCGATCGTGCCGTCGCCGCGGCGATAGACCATGTTGTACGACCCCGTCCCGCTATTCTTGAACATCAGCGCCTGGGTATTGCGCAGATCGAGCATCATCACCGCGTCGGACACCGATGCCTCGGGCACATCGACTCGGGTTTCGGCGATGATCAGCGGCGCATCGCCCGCTTCGTCCTCGTCGGTCGATTCCTGGAACAGGGTATAGCCGGCATTGGCGTCGGGTTCGGCCTCGCCATTGACGACCGTCCCGGCTGCCTTTCGATCCTTCAGCCGGCGCATGTAGCGGCGCAATTGCTTCTCGATCTTGTCCGCCGATCCGTCGAACGCGCCGTGCGCGTCGTTGCCGTCATTGCTGGCTTTGAGCACCAGGCCATGCATGACGTGGGCGACGACGTCGCATTTGAATCGATTGTCGTGCGGGCCTTTCCCGAACGTCACCTGAGCAGAGATGGCACGCGAGAAATATTTGTCCGCAATACCCTGGAGGCGATCCTGGACATGGCTCTTCAGCGCTTCGCCCGTTTCAACCTGATGTCCCGAGACACGGATATCCATTTTCTCTTCTCCATTCTTGGCGACGGCGGCGCATTCGCCTTGTCCCTCGCAACGCGCGTCAACCGGACGCCTCGGCCCCCCATAAAGGGTTTTTGAGCGTCGCCACGAACCCGGCGTGGCGCGCCAGTTCCTCCGCGCTCGGCTCGAACACGCGCATCGGCCGCGGCTGAGCGGCGCGCGGATCGGTGTCGATCACGGAGATTTCGATCTTTTCCTCGACCTCGCTGACCAGGGTCAGGCCGATCTGGCGACCGCCGGTCAGCTCGATATAGACTTGCGACAGCAATTGCGCGTCGAGCAGCGCACCGTGGAGCACGCGGTGGCTGCGATCGATGCCGTAGCGCGTGCAAAGCGCGTCGAGCGAATGTTTGGCGCCGGGATGCCGCTGCCGCGCCATCGCCACGGTGTCGATCATGCGGTCGAGCGAGATGATGTCGCGGCCGATCTTGCCGAGCTCGCCGTTCAAGAATCCGAAATCGAAGCTGGCATTGTGCGCGACGAGCCGCGAATCGCCGAGGAACTCGAGCAGCTCATCGACCTTTTCGTGGAAACGCGGCTTATCCGAGAGAAAGACATCGGACAGGCCGTGGATGCGGAACGCCTCGACCGGCATCGCGCGTTCGGGATTGAAATACAGGTGGAAACTGCGCCCGGTCTCGACGCGATTGACCATTTCGATACAGCCGATCTCGACCAGACGATCGCCCCCGCTGAAGGAGAGGCCGGTGGTTTCGGTGTCGAAGACGATTTCGCGCATTTGTCCTTTTATCGGTCTTGCTTGGCACGGACGCAAGCTATCACCCTACGCACGGCGGCCCGGGTTTGATCCATCGGGCAATCGGTCGCGATAACATGGTCCGCACGCACTCTTTTTTCAGCGTCGGGGGTCTGGCGGGCGAGAATGTCGGCGAACCGTTCGCGAGTCATGCCGGGACGCGCCAGGACGCGCGCTTGCTGGGTTGCGGCGTCGGCGGATACCACCACGACGATGTCGACATTGCGGTCGCCACCCGTCTCGAACAGCAAGGGAATGTCGAACACGACCATGTCGTCATCGCCATGCCGTGCCAGAAACGCGGCGCGTTCCTCACCGACCGCGGGGTGGACGATCGCCTCCAGCCGCTTGATCGCCGCGTCGTCGCCGAACACGCGGGCACCGAGTTCGGCGCGATCGACACCGTCGGGGTCAGTAGTGCCGGGAAACGCCGCCTCGATCGCCGGCAGCAACCGACCGCCAGGCCCTTGCAACCGGCGCACCGCGGCGTCGGCATCGAAAACCGCGATCCCTTCATCGGCGAACATCTGCGCCACCGCCGATTTGCCCATCCCGATCGATCCGGTAAGGCCGATTGTCTTCATGACGTCAGCAGCGCCCTGAGCTCGTCGTCGCGATCGCGCGGCGGTTCGGCGCCGAACAGCAATTCGAACGCCAAAGCCGCCTGGCCGATCAGCATATCGAGGCCGTCGACCGTATCGAGGTCACGTGCCCGCGCCGCCTTGAGCAGCCCGGTTTCGAGCGGCGCGTAGACGATGTCATAGACCACCGCATCTTCGGGCAGCGGCGACAGATCGAGATCGAGCGGCGGTTGCCCCGCCATGCCGAGCGACGTGGCGTTGACGAGCAAGGCAGCGGGCGGCAGCGGCGAATCGAGCTTGAGCGCATCGCCCTTGAGCCCGAAGCTGGCGAGCAACGCGGCGCCCTTGAGCGGATTGCGATTGAGCAACGTGACCGGCCCGACTCCGACTCGCGACAGCGCGAACAGGATCGCGCGCGCCGCGCCGCCCGCACCGATCACCACGACCGGCTGGCCGGTGAGATCCAACCCCGAAATCGGCGCGTAGAATCCGGCGGCGTCGGTATTGGTCCCGACCAAAGCTCCGTCCGAACGGAACGCCAGATTGATCGCGCCGATCGACTCCTTCACCCCGCCGCGATCCTCGACAAAAGCGAGCGCGGTTTCCTTGTGCGGGATGGTGATGTTGCAGCCAAGCCAGGCGGGATCGGCGGCGCGCGCGGCGAAATAATCGGCCAGTCCCTCGGCGGTGACGAGGGTCGCGCGATATTCGCCGTCGATCCCCAGCGCCTTGAGCCAGAAGCCGTGGATCATCGGTGACTTGGAATGCTTGATCGGATCGCCGATCACTTCGGCGTACGTCATGACGTCATTTCCCCCCGCGTGCGCAGATAGTCGAGCACGGGAAGCAACGGCATGCCGAGCACGGTGAAATGGCTGCCCTCGATCCGCCCGAACAATTGCACGCCAGGGCCTTCGATGCGGAAACAGCCGACACAGCCCGCAATCGCCGGCCATTCGATATCGAGATAGGCCCGGATAAATGCTTCCGACAGCGGCCGTACGAACAGCCGCGCGCGATCGACGTGACGCCAGACCGGGCGGCCCTGTTCGGCGATCACCGCCGCGCTCCACAAGGCATGCTCGCCATTGGACATAGCGCGGAGGTGATCGCCGGCCTGGTCGCGAGTCAGCGGCTTGTCGAGCAGCCTGCCGTCGGCGAGCGCAACGATCGAATCGCTGCCGAGCACCAACGCGCCGGGCTGCGCCTGCGACACTTTCAACGCCTTCAGCTCAGCGAGCGCATCAGCGATGTCGCGCGCCGGCTGTCCCGCCATTGCCGCCTTGACGCCATCTTCGTCGACTCGTGCGGGCTCGGCGACATAGGTGACGCCGGCGGCATCGAGCATCGCTCGCCGGGACGCGCTTTGCGAAGCAAGGATCAAGGTCATTCGTCCCCCGCCTGGTCATTGATCAAGGCGACGATCGCCGCCGCGGTTTCCTCGATCGAACGCCGCGTGACGTCGATCACCGGCCAGCCATTGTCGGCGAACATCCGCCGGGCGAAAGCGACTTCGCGAGTCACCGCTTCCTGGTCGACATAAGCGGTTTCCGGGGACTGGTTGAGCGACAACAAGCGATTGCGCCGCACCTGGATCAGACGATCCGCGCTGGTGGTCAGGCCGACGACGATCGGATGCTGGAGCTCGAACAATTTCGCCGGCGGCGGGCTTTCAGGCACGATCGGGATATTGGCGGTCTTGTAGCCGCGATTGGCAAGATAGATCGAGGTCGGGGTCTTCGACGTGCGCGATACGCCGGCAAGGACGATGTCCGCCTCTTCCCAATTCTCCCAGCCGATGCCGTCGTCATGCGCGATGGTGAACTGGATCGCGTCGACCCGCGCGAAATAGGCGGCGTCGAGCACGTGCTGGCGGCCGGGCCGCGCCTTGGCCTGCTGGCCGAGCAAATTGGACAAAGCGTCGTTGACCGGATCGAGCGGCGCCACCGCGGGCAGGCCAAGCGCGCGGCACCGTGTCTCCAATGCCCGCCGCATCTCGCCCGATACCAGGGTGAACAGCACGAGCCCGGGATTGTGCGCGATCTCCTGAAGGATGCGCTCGAGATGCGCTTCGCTCCGGACCATCGGCCAGAAATGACGGATCGTCTCGACATCGTCATATTGCGCCAGCGCCGCCTTGGCGATGTTCTCCAGCGTCTCGCCGGTGGAATCGGACAGGAGGTGCAAATGGAGCCGCATTTTTCAGCGTGCCGGAAAGCCTGTGGGCAACATCGGGAAAACCGCTAGCGCAAGTCATCCCCCCGGCCAAGCGATGCTCGGCGGTGGATAAAGCCATCGGTAATCCACAACCTCATCGACAGGGGACGTTTCCCCACACAGGCTGTGGATTGCGGGGACGAAAGAATGGAATCGGCGCGGCTGCGTGAGTCCGCTGCCGTCAAGCTGTTGGCATTTACGGGACGAACGCATAAGCCCCGGCATCCACGCGCCAACAACTACAACAAGCTTCTATCTATATATCTATATGACTCTTGGGACCGCCCCGATTCCGGAAAAACCCCTACTCGCGACGTTGCTCGGCGAGCGCCGGGACGTGCCTCCGATCTGGCTGATGCGCCAGGCCGGACGCTATCTTCCCGAATATCGTGAGCTGCGTTCACAAAAAGGCGGGTTCCTCGATCTCGCCACCGACAGCAAAGCGGCGTGCGAAATCACCCTGCAGCCGGTCCGCCGCTTCGGCATGGACGGCGCGATCCTGTTCTCCGACATCCTGATGGTGCCCTGGGCGCTGGGACAGCGTCTGTGGTTCGAGGAAGGCGAAGGACCCCGCCTGGCCCCCAGACTGGTCGATAACGCCCTTAGCGAGCTTCAGGCGGCGCCTGAGCGGCTCGAACCGGTGTACGAGACGGTGCGCCGCGTGGTCGTCCAACTATCCCCGCAAACGACGATGCTGGGATTTGCCGGCAGCCCGTGGACCGTCGCCACCTACATGGTTGCCGGACAAGGCAGCCGCGACCAAAGCGAGACGCGGCGGCTGGCCTATCGCGATCCGCAGGCGTTCCAGGCAATCATCGATGCGATCGAGGCGGTGACGGTCGACTATCTGTCGAAGCAGATCGACGCGGGCGCCGAGGCAGTGCAATTGTTCGACAGCTGGGCGGGCAGCCTGGCGCCGAGCGAATTCGAGCGCTGGGTGATCGCGCCCAACGCGCGGATCGTCGCGGCGCTGGCCGAACGCCATCCCGAGACGCCGGTGATCGGCTTCCCCAAGGGCGCGGGCGCGAAGCTGGCCGCTTATGCGCGCGAAACCGGCGTCGGCGCGGTCGGTCTCGACGAGACGATCGATCCCGTCTGGGCGAACGACGTGCTGCCGAAAGGGTTGCCGGTCCAGGGCAATCTCGATCCGCTGGCATTGATCACCGGTGGCGATGCCATGACGTCAGCCGCCCTGCGCATTCTGGCGGCGTTCGAAGATCGCCCGCATATCTTCAATCTTGGCCATGGCATCCTGCCCGACGCGCCGATCGCGCATGTCGAGCAGCTGCTCGATTTCGTAAGGAACCGCTGATGGATTTCCTCGCCTCGATCTATCTTTGGCTCAAGGCTGCGCATGTCATCTTCGTGATCTTCTGGATGGCGGGGCTGTTCATGCTGCCGCGTTATCTGGTCCACCATCAGGACTCGCTCGGCACGCCCGAGGCAGCGAAGTGGGTCGAGCGCGAGACCAAGCTGCGCAAGATCATCATGACCCCGTCGATGATCCTGGTTTGGGTGTTCGGGCTGACCATCGCCACGGTCGGGCAGCATTGGAATGAGGGCTGGCTCCACGCCAAGTTGTTCTTGGTGATCGTGATGAGCGGGTATCACGGCTGGATGACGGCCTATGCGAAGAAGCTCGCCGGCGGCAAAGCGACGCTGACGTCGAAGCAGCTCCGCCTGATCAACGAACTTCCTGCCCTGTTTGTCGCGCTCATCGTCATCCTGGTGGTGGTGAAACCCTTCTGATCGCCTTGACTTGAGGGAATCGCGCCCATAGATCGTGGAGACGAGCGGTGCCCTTCGGGACGCTCGCTCTCCTCCTTCCTCCAGCATCGTCGCGGTCCTCGCCGACAGAAGCTCGAAAAATCTCCCCCAAGTCACCCGGAATACACCCGAAATGCATCTTAAAGACCTCAAGAAGAAACCCCCCGCCGAGCTGGTCGCGATGGCCGAAGAGCTGGGGGTCGAGAGCGCGTCGACTCTGCGCAAGCAGGATCTGCTGTTCGCGATCCTCAAGGAACAGGCCGAAAATGGCGAGCTGATCATGGGCCTGGGCACGATCGAAGTGCTGCCCGACGGTTTCGGCTTCCTGCGTAGCCCCGAGGCGAATTATCTCGCCGGCCCCGACGACATTTACATCTCGCCCAACCAGGTCCGTAAGTTCGGCCTGCGCACCGGCGACACGGTCGAAGGCGAGATCCGCGCCCCCAAGGACGGCGAGCGCTATTTCGCCCTGACGCGGCTCACCAGCGTCAATTTCGACGATCCCGACGCGGTCCGCCATCGCGTCAATTTCGACAACCTCACGCCGCTCTATCCCGAACAGAAGCTGACGCTCGATCAGCTCGACCCGACGATCAAGGACAAGTCGGCGCGCGTCATCGACATCGTCAGCCCGCAGGGCAAGGGCCAGCGCACGCTGATCGTCGCCCCGCCGCGCGTCGGCAAGACGGTGATGCTCCAGAACATCGCCAAGGCGATCACCGACAACCATCCCGAAGTCTTCCTGATCGTGCTCCTCATCGACGAGCGCCCCGAGGAAGTCACCGACATGCAGCGCAGCGTGAAGGGTGAGGTCGTGTCGTCGACCTTCGATGAACCCGCGCAGCGCCACGTCCAGGTCGCCGAAATGGTGATCGAAAAGGCCAAGCGCCTGGTCGAGCACAAGAAGGACGTCGTGATCCTGCTCGACTCGATCACCCGTCTCGGCCGCGCCTACAACACCGTCGTCCCATCGTCGGGCAAGGTGCTGACCGGCGGCGTCGACGCCAACGCGCTGCAGCGCCCGAAGCGCTTCTTTGGCGCCGCGCGCAACATCGAGGAAGGCGGATCGCTGTCGATCATCGCCACCGCGCTGATCGATACCGGCAGCCGCATGGACGAAGTCATCTTCGAAGAGTTCAAGGGCACCGGCAACTCGGAAATCGTCCTCGACCGTAAGGTCGCGGACAAGCGCATCTTCCCGGCGATGGACGTCGGCAAGTCCGGCACCCGCAAGGAAGAACTGCTGGTCGAGAAGAGCAAGCTGTCGAAGATGTGGGTGCTGCGCCGCATCCTCATGCAGATGGGCACCACCGACGCGATGGAGTTCTTGCTCGACAAGATGAAGGATTCGAAGACCAACGAGGACTTCTTCGACAGTATGAACCAGTGAGCGGCCGGGATTAGCGTTTCGCTAATCCCCGGACTCGCTCCTGGCCGGCCGGCGGACCGCAGGCCCGACCGACGGCGCGAATTCACTTCGCGCCGCAATCCCGATCCAAGCAAACGGCGCGGCTAACCCCGCGCCGTTTTCATTTGCACCCCCTCCCCCCGCTGCTAACCCCGTCCCATGCCAGTCATCGACATCGCCGACGTCTTCACCGCCGCGGGCCTCGCCGCGCTCGGCCAGGTCATCATGATCGACCTGATGCTCGCCGGCGATAACGTCGTCGTGCTGGGTACGCTTGCCGCCGGGCTGCCGGAAAAGGACCGCAAGCGCGTCCTGTCGATCGGTGTCGGCGTCGCACTCGCCTGCCTAGTCGTCTTCGCGTTCGTCGCGACGCAGCTACTCCATGTCGTCGGCCTGCTGTTTGCCGGTGGCGTGCTGCTGTTATGGGTGGCCTGGAAGCTGTTCCGCGAGCTGCAGCACACGCGGCGTCACAACCAGGCGGTCGCGGCCGATGCCGCGACGCCAGCCCGCGCGCCCAAGAGTTTCGCCAAGGCGGCGTTCCAGGTCGCGCTGGCCGATCTGTCGATGAGCCTCGATAACGTGCTCGCCGTGGCCGGCGCGGCGCGCGACCATCCGACCGTGCTGTTATTCGGGCTGGCGCTGTCGGTCACGCTGATGGCGATCGCCGCCAATTACATCGCGCGGCTGATCGAGCGCCATCACTGGATCGCTTATATCGGGCTGGTCGTGATCCTCTATGTCGCCGGATCGATGATTCACGAAGGGATCGTCGATCCATCGATCGGGCTCGGCCGGCTTTTCGGCTGGCTTTGACCAGCCCGGGAACATCCGCCACGTTGGCGGACTTGTAGAATCCGCCGATGACCATCGCCGATTTCTTCTCCGCTGAATCGCTTGCCGTGCTGGGCGAGGTCGTGGTGATCGACCTGGCGTTGGCGGGGGACAATGCCGTGGTGGTCGGTGCGCTTGCCGCCGGCCTGCCCCACGACAAACAGCGCAAGGTCATCCTGTTCGGAACGCTGGCGGCATTGGTGCTGCGTATCCTGTTCGCGCTAGTTGCTACCTATCTGCTCAATTTTGTTGGTATTTTGACCGCTGGCGGGTTGCTGCTGCTATGGGTTGCGTGGAAAATGTGGCGCGAATTGCGCCATCATGCCTCTCACGACGACGCACAGGGAGGGCGCGCCAAGACCTTCGGCGGCGCGGTCCTCGCCGTCGCGCTCGCCGATGTCAGCATGAGTTTGGACAACGTCCTCGGCGTCGCCGGCGCCGCGCGCGACCACCCTGCCATTCTGGTGTTCGGCCTGGTCTTTTCAGTCGCGGTCATGGGGCTCGCCGCCAATCTGATCGCGCGCGTGATCGATCGCCATCGCTGGATCGCCTATGTCGGGCTGGCGGTGATATTGTGGGTGGCGTGTTCGATGATCTACGACGGACTCACCGACCGACGCGTCGGCGTGCTGCCGGCCCTCGGGGTGGACGTAAAATTCAGCCAATTACCTGATATAACAGGGAAATCATCCTAAGTTCTCGGCAAAGAAGGCCATCGTCCTTTCGTCCGCTTGGTTCGCGGCCTCATCCCTTCGGCGGTTGCCGAATTCGGTCGCAAACCCATGGTCGACTCCGGGATAGTCGTGCAGCGTGACTCTGGGATGGTCGTCCAACCCGTCGTGCATTGCCTTCTGCACCTCGGGCCCGACGAAACCGTCGGCACCCGCGATATGCAGCAGCAGCGGCCGCGCAATCGCATGCTTCTCGCGCAGCAGCCCGTCGATTCCGACCGCGTAATAGCCGACTGTCGCGTCGATATCGGTGCGCGCCGCGGTCATATAGGCCAGTCGTCCGCCCAGGCAGTAGCCGACCGCGCCGACCTTGCCGCCACCAACGCGGTCGCGCGCGGCATGGATCACCGCCTCGATATCTCGGATGCCCTGATCCTGGTTGAACTTGCCCATATAGTCGAGCGCGGCCTTGAACTGATCGGGGATATCGGGATCGAGTTCGATGCCCGGCTCGAGCCGCCAGAACAGATCGGGCGCGATCGCCAGATAACCGGCCTCGGCGAGTTGGTCGCACTTGCGGCGGATGCCGGCATTGACCCCGAAAATCTCCTGAATGACGATGATCGCCGCACTTGCGTTGCCGCCCGCCGGTTCGGCGATATAGGCGTCGAAGCTGGCGTCCTTTTCGAGCGTCTCGATCTTGATCGTCGCGGTCATGGCTCTCTCCGAATGGGGCGGTTGCGGTTGATGGTCCGTCGCGCGCATACAGGTGGTTCAAACAGGTAGCAGCGCGGCCGGCGCGCTCAAGGGAGTTTCGGCGATGAAGATCAATGTCGAGGTGGATTGCACTCCCGAAGAGGCGCGCCGCGCGATCGGCCTGCCCGATCTGACGCCGATCCACGACAAATATGTTCAGGCGCTGATGAGCGCGATGGACGGCAATATGGTCAAGCCCGAACTGCTCGAGACGATGATGAAGAGCTGGATGCCGATGGGAGATGCCGGGATGCAGTTCTGGCGCAAGATGTTCGAGGGCGGCAAGAGCGAGTAATTGCCGCTCGACCGGTATTTTTCATGAGCACGATCTTTGCCCCTTCGTCCGGCCTGCCGCCGGCGGCGATCGCGGTCATCCGCATCAGCGGACCGCGGGCGTTCGCGGCGGCGCGCGCGCTGGCCGGCGATCTGCCTGTTCCACGTGAAGCACGATTGCGCACGTTGCGCGACCCGGCGAGCGGCGATCATCTCGACAGCGCGCTGGTGCTGGTCTTCCCTGCCCCCAACACCGCGACCGGCGAGGATCTGGTCGAGTTGCACGTCCATGGCGGGCGCGCCGTCATTGTTGCAGTCGAGGCGGTGCTGGCCCGGCAGCCGGGATTACGCCGCGCCGAGCCCGGCGAATTTACCCGGCGGGCGCTGACCAACGGCCGTATCGATCTCGCCGAAGCCGAGGGACTCGGCGACCTGCTGTCGGCCGAGACCGAGCTGCAACGGCGGGCGGCGCTGGCGATGGCCGACGGTACGCTGTCGCGGCAGATTGGGGGCTGGCGCCGGGCGCTGCTGGGGCTGGCGGCACGGCTCGAGGCATCGCTCGATTTTGCCGATGAGGCCGATGTCGATTCGGTGCTGCTTGAGGGAATCCGAACCGAAGCGCGAGCGGTGGCGTCGGCAATCGCGGCGGCCCTCGATGTTCCCGCGGTCGACCGCTTGCGCGACGGTATCCGTGTGGTGCTGGCGGGTCCGCCCAATAGCGGGAAGTCGACCTTGCTCAACGCCTTGGCGCGGCGCGAGGCGGCGATCGTCTCGCCGATCGCCGGCACGACACGCGACCGGATCGAGGTGCCGGTATCCCGCGCCGGCTTCCCTTTTGTGCTGACCGATACCGCCGGGCTGCGCGAATCGACGGGCGATGCGATCGAGGCGATCGGGATCGATCGCGCTGGACAGGCCATCGCCGGGGCCGACCTGGTGTTGTGGCTCGGTGATGAGCCTCCGCCGGAGGAGCGAATGCTATGGCTCCATGCGCGCGCCGATCTGGCTGGCCGCGAGAATATGCCGGGCGGTGCGGTGCTCGCCGTGTCAGCGGAAACGGGGTTCGGAGTCGAGCAATTGTGGGAGTTGCTGGTCAGCCGCTCGTCGGCGCTGATTCCCGGCGCGACCGACATGGCGCTCAACCAGCGCCAGCGGGCCCACTGCCGGGAAGCGCTTGAGGCACTCGGTGACCTGGGTGCCCCCGACGAGCTCGTCGTTGCCGACGCGTTGCGGCGAGCCAATGTGGCCTTGGCTCGGATCACCGGCGATGTCGGGGTCGAGGCGATGCTCGATGCCCTGTTCTCGAGGTTCTGCATCGGAAAGTGAGTGTTCCACGTGGAACATCCCTGCTAATCGCGCCGCCATGAAGAGCTTCGATGTCATCGTGATCGGCGGCGGTCATGCCGGTGTTGAGGCCGCTGCGGCGGCCTCGCGACGCGGCGCGTCAGTCGCGTTGGTGACGTTCGACGCGCGCAATATCGGGACGATGTCGTGCAACCCCAGCATCGGCGGGCTCGGCAAGGGCCATCTCGTTCGCGAGGTCGACGCCTGCGATGGCATCATCGCCCGCGCCGCCGATGCCGGCGCGATCCACTATCGCCTGCTCAATCGCTCCAAGGGTGCTGCGGTTCGCGGTCCGCGCGTGCAGGCGGATCGCCGCCGGTTCGGTGCGGCGGTGCGCGAGCTGCTCGCGCTACACCAAGGCGTGCACCTGGTCGCGAACGAAGCGACGGCGCTGGTGATCGATGGCGACCGGATCGCGGGCGTCGAGATGGCTGACGGCGCGCGTCTCGCCGCGCCCGCCGTGGTGCTGGCGACGGGCACCTTCCTGGGCGCGAAGATGTTCCGCGGCGACGAGCGCGACGCGGGCGGTCGGTTGGGCGAGCGTGCAGCGACGGTGATGGCCGAGCAATTACGCGATCTTGGTCTGCCGATGATGCGGCTCAAGACCGGCACGCCGCCGCGCCTCGACGGGCGAACGATCGACTGGGCGCGGACCGAAGTGCAGCCGTCCGAGGCGGATAGCTGGACGATGTCGGCGCTGTCGCCGGGCCGTCCCCTCCCCCAATTGTGGTGCGCCATCACCCGGACGACCGATGCCACCCACGCCATTATCCGTGCCGGACTCGACCGCTCGCCGCTCTTCTCGGGCGATATCGAAGGTGTGGGACCACGCTACTGCCCGTCGATCGAGGACAAGGTCCACCGCTTCGGCGATCGCGATGGGCACCAGATATTCCTTGAGCCGGAGGGGTTGGATGACGCCACGGTCTATCCCAACGGCATCTCGACCTCGTTGCCGGCCGACGTGCAACAGGCCTTGATCGCCTCGATTCCCGGGCTCGAGCGGACCCGCATCACCGCATTCGGCTATGCGGTCGAATATGACCATATCGACCCGCGCGCGCTCGATCACCGGCTTGCGGTCGCTGCATTGCCCGGCCTGTTTTGTGCCGGGCAGATCAACGGCACGACGGGATATGAGGAAGCGGCGGCGCAGGGCCTGATCGCCGGCGCCAATGCCGCTGCCGTGGCGCTGGGCATCGCCGATTTCGTCCCCGACCGCGCGCAATCCTATCTCGGCGTCATGATCGATGACCTCGTCCTGCAAGGCGTTACCGAGCCCTATCGCATGCTCACCGCGCGCGCCGAGTTCCGACTGCGGCTGCGCGCCGACAATGCCGAGACGCGGTTGAGTGCGGTCGCGGAGGCGGCGGGGCTGCTCGGCGAGGAGCGGTTGCGCCATGTGCGTGCGCGAGAGGCTGAACGCGCCGTGGTCGACGCGCACCTCGCCGAACCGCTCACCGCTAGCGCGCTGGCAGGCCGTGGGGCGCAGATCGCACAGGACGGCGCGCGACGGTCGGCCGGCGAATGGCTGCGCTTCCCCGGAGTCGAGCTGGCGCACGTCTCCCCCGCCCTCTCCGGCGCGCCGACTCCGGTGATCGAAGAAGCAATCGAGGATGCGCGCTACGCTCCTTATGTCGAGCGTCAGGAGGCGGAAGTGTCCGAACTGCGCGCGAGCGAACGCATCGCGCTGCGGTCGGATATGGATTTCGCGGCGATTCCCGGCCTATCAAACGAAATGGTCGAGCGGCTGACCGCTGCCCGTCCAGCGACCCTGGCGGCAGCGGGACGCATCCGCGGTATCACGCCGGCAGCGCTGACCGCGATCCTGCTCCATGCGACACGGGCTGCGGCATGACCGAGGATGAGGCGCAAGAGTGGGCAGCGGCGCGCTTCGACGCCGAGGCCATCGCGCGGCTTGAGCATCTGGCGGCGATCGTCACCGTAGAAAGCGACCAGCAGAATCTGATCGCGCGCTCGACCCTGGCGACGATCTGGTCGCGGCACATCGTCGATTCGCTGCAACTCGCACCGCTGGCGCCCGACGACGGTGACTGGCTCGATATTGGCACCGGCGCCGGCTTTCCCGGGCTCGCGTTGGCCGCGGTGCAGCCCGAGCGGCGCTTCATCCTGGTCGAGCCGCGCCGGCTGCGCGCCGACTTCCTACGCGAAACCGCTGCGGCGCTTACCCTTCCCCTGGTCGAGGTGATCACCGGAAAGGTCGAGAATGTGCGCCAGCCGGTCGCGGTAATCTCGGCGCGCGCCGTCGCGCAGGTGGCACAGATAATCGCGTCGGCGGTGCAATGCGCCAGCAATGAGACACTTTGGCTGCTACCCAAGGGGCGAGCGGCGCGCGAAGAGGTGGCGCGCGCCAAGCAAAGATGGCATGGAATGTTCCACGTGGAACAGAGCATCACCGATCCTGGATCGAGCATCGTGATCGCGCGCGGAGTACGGGCGCGATGACCGTCATTGCCGTGGCCAACCAGAAGGGCGGCGTGGGCAAGACCACGACGGCGATCAACCTGGGCACCGCGCTGGCGGCAACCGACAAGCGCGTCCTCATCATCGACCTCGACCCGCAAGGCAATGCCTCGACGGGGCTCGGCATTCACCGCGCCGACCGCAAGAAATCGAGCTACGACGTGCTGATCGGCGAATGCCCGGTCGTCGACGCAGTGCTCGCGACCGTGGTGCCCGGGCTCGACATCGTTCCCGCGACGGTGGATCTGTCCGGCGCCGAGATCGAACTGGTCGATTATGAAGAGCGGACGCACCGGCTCGACCATGCGCTCGACGCAGCCAGCGATCGCTGGGATGTGGTGCTGATCGACTGCCCTCCCTCGCTCGGGCTGTTGACGATCAATGCGATGGTCGCGGCAGATTCGTTGCTCGTGCCGCTGCAATGCGAATTCTTTGCGCTCGAAGGGCTGAGCCAGTTGCTGTCGACGGTCGAACGCATCCGTTCGCGCTTTAATCCGGGGCTGGCGATCCTGGGCGTCGCGCTCACCATGTATGACCGCCGCAACCGGCTGACCGATCAGGTGTCGGCGGATGTCCGTGCGGTGCTGGGCAAGGTCGTGTTCGACACGGTGATCCCGCGCAACGTTCGTTTGTCGGAGGCGCCCAGCCATGGGCTGCCCGCCTTGATCTACGATTATCGCTGTTCGGGCTCCGAAGCTTATATGGCGCTGGCACGCGAGTTGATCGGGCGCCTGCCCCCTGCGGCCCCGGCGATCGCGGCATGACGACCGAAGCACCCCGCAAACCCCGCCCCAGCCTCGGCCGCGGGCTCAATGCCTTGCTCGGCGACATCGCGCCCGAGGCGGTACCGACGGTGGGCGGCGGCGAAACGCCGGCGGGCATCCGCATGCTCCCGGTCGGCGCGCTGACGCCGCAACCGGGCCAGCCGCGCCGCGTGTTCGACGAAGCCGCGCTCGAGGAACTGGCGCAGTCGATCGCGGCGCGCGGTGTGCTCCAGCCGATCCTGGTCCGCCCGCACGGCCGCAATTACCAGATCGTCGCCGGCGAGCGCCGCTGGCGCGCGGCGCAGCGCGCGCGACTGCACGAAGTCCCGGTGATCGTCCGTGAGCTCGACGATGCCGACACGTTCGAAATCGCGCTGCTCGAAAATATCCAGCGCCGCGATCTCAACGCGGTCGAAGAGGCTGATGCCTATAAGCGCCTGATCAACGAGTTCGGCCACACTCAGGAAGCATTGGCCAAGCTGGTCCACAAGTCGCGCAGCCATGTAGCTAACTTGTTGAGATTGCTTGATCTTCCTGAATCTGTCCTGTCGCTGCTGACTGACGGAAAGATCGACATGGGGCATGCCCGCGCGCTGATCGGTGTGCCCGATGTCGAGCGCCTCGCGGCCGACGTGGTGGCCCGCGGCTTGTCGGTGCGCGAGACCGAACGCCTCGCCAAGGCGGCAAAGGGCGACGGGACATCCGGCGGGCATGGCGGCGGCGGGGGTGGCAGTCACGGGCGCAACGCCGATATCGCCGCGCTCGAACGCCAATTGACCGACGTCATCGGGCTGGGTGTGAAGATCACCTATGGTGCCAAGGGCGGGACGTTGACGGTCACCTATTCGACGCTCGATCAGCTCGACATGGTCTGCCAGCGGCTTACCGGCGAACCGCTTTAATATTTTCTCGCACAAAGACGCAAAGGCGCAAAGAAGAGTAGATTGGGTTCGCGCGGAGGCGCGGAGGCGTTTTCGCGCTGGGCTGCCGTTGAGAGACAAATGCGGTGATTTAAGAGCCTCGCACAGCGAGGCTCTCCTAAAATCTCTGCGACTCTGCGCGAACTTCTTCGTGCCTTTGCGTCTTTGTGCGAGCTAAACTGACTACCGCATCCGCGCCGCAGCGCGCGTCGTTTCGGTGATCGCGACGTCGGAGAGCAATTCCCCTGCCCCGCCTGGCGCCATCAGCTGCCGTTCGGCGCGCCGCAGGCGGTCGATCGCGGCGGCGATGTCGGGCGATTTCCATTTCTGGACCTGGCGGATCATCCCAGGTTCCTCGCGGAAATGGACCCTGCGCGCCTTGACCACCGCCGACGGCTGCTTGCCGGCATCGACCTCGGCACGCATTGCCGCGAGCGTCATCAGCTTGCGGACGATCTGGCGCAGCAACGGAATCGCCGCGCCGCCCGAATCGGCGAATCGGGCAAGTTCGCGCGCGATGTCGTGGACGCGGCCCTCCAGCGCGGCGTCGACCACGTCGGACATTTGCGATTCGCCGAGATCGGCGCCGAGCGCGTCGAGCGCATCATCGTCGAGCTCGCGCGGCCGGTCGGTCGCGGCGTCGAGATAGAGCGCGAGCTTTTCCACTTCACGCGCGATCACGCTGCGATCGCCGCCCGATGCCGCCATCAACCGCCGGATCGCGGTGGGAGTCGGGCGCAGGCCGTATTCGCGTGCGATTCCGACCACCATGCGATCGGCATTGGCACCGTCGGGAATATAGCAAGCGAAGCTCATCGCCGCCGGCTGGGCGATCGCGAACTGGACGAGCTTCGAGGTGGTGCGCAGCCCCGGTCCGATCATCACCACGGGATGCTCGACCTGGGGCTCGGCGAGCAGCAATTGCGCTGCTTCGAGCGATTCGTCGCCGGCATTGGCGACCAGAATCCAGCGTCGCCCGCCGAACAAGGCGAGCGACCGCGCCTCGTCGACCAGCTTTCCGGGATCGCCGCGCAGCGCTAGCCCTTCCATCGCGACCTTTTCGGCATCGGCGCCGAGCGCACGCCCGAGCCGCGCGGCATAGTCTGCCGCACCCGCTTCGTCAGGGCCATGGAGCAGGTATAGCCGGATCGCTGGTGCGGCCGAATCCAGCGAGTTAACTAATTGGTTTTCTGACGCTTTCACTTCGCCGAGGCGGCGGCACGGCGCTGATAGACGGCGATCCGCGTGACGATCTGATCGGCGACGATCTGCGACAGGTTTTCGAGCGCGGTGTTCTCGGCCGCGATCGTGGCATATTCCGAATTGACCACGTCGATGCCGGCATCGGATCCCGCGGTCGCATCGACCAGCACTTCGCCGCTCGATGCGTTGACCAATTGATACCGCGCGCGCAGCGACCGGCGCTCGCGGGTGACGGTGTCGTCGCGCTTCACGCCCAGGCCGGTGATCGAATCGTCGAGCTTGACCTCAAGCCGGTACAGCGCCGGCTCGCCGCTGCGCGACGGCAGGCGATCGCGCAACGCGGTCGACATCAGATAGCCGTTCTTGCCGGGGATCGGCGCGACCTCGACTCGCGCCAGGCTGGACGCGACCGGGCCCGAGGCACCGCCTTCATAGAGCGGATGGAGGCCACAGCCGGCGGTCGCCAGCGCGAGGAGGAGCGCGAGTCGCTTCATGCGACCAGATTGACCAGACGATCGGGCACGACAATCACCTTCTTCGGTTCGGCGCCGTCCAGGATGCGGAGCACGTTGGGATTGGCGCGCGCCGCGGCCTCGACCACTGCCTTGTCGCTGCCCTTGGGCATGACCAGCGTATCGCGCAGCTTGCCGTTGACCTGCACCGCGATCGTCACCTCGTCCTCGACCAGCAATGCCGGATCATAGGACGGCCAATCGGCGTTGGCGACCAGGCCAGATTCCCCCATCGCCGCCCAGGCTTCCTCGGCGAGATGCGGGGTCATCGGCGAGACTAGGCGGACCAGGGTGCGGATGGCGTTGGTGCGCGACGCGGAGGGCTTGGCCTTCTCGATCGCGTTGACCAGTTCGTAGAGCTTGGCGACCGCCTTGTTGAACTGCAGCGCCTCGATATCGACGGCGACGCCGGCGATCGTCTGCGCCAGCTTGCGGTCGAGCGCGGTATCATTGCCCTCGCCCTCTTCGATGCCGTCGACCAGGCGCCACAACCGCTGGACGAAGCGCCACGAGCCCTCGATCCCCGCCTCGGACCAGGCGAGGTCGCGTTCGGGCGGCGAATCGGACAGCATGAACCAGCGCGTCGCGTCGGCGCCGTACTGGTCGACGATCGGCTCGGGATCGATCGTGTTCTTCTTCGACTTCGACATCTTCTCGGTGCGGCCGACCGTGATCGGCTGTCCGGTGGCGATCTCCTTGCCGTCGCGCACGTCGTCGGGGCTGAGCCATTTGCCCTCGACCGACTTGTAGGTCTCGTGCGTGACCATCCCTTGCGTGAACAGTCCGGCGAACGGCTCGGCGATGTCGAGCATGCCGATATGCTTGAGCGCGCGCGTCCAGAAGCGGGCATAGAGCAGATGCAGAATCGCATGCTCGACCCCGCCGATATATTGGCCGACCGGCAGCCATTGCTCGGCCATCGCGCGATCGAATGGCTTGTCCTTGGGCTGGCTGGCGAAGCGGATGAAATACCAGGACGAATCGGCGAACGTGTCGAGCGTGTCGGTCTCGCGCACGGCCTTGCCGCCGCAGGACGGGCAATTGACATGCTTCCAGGTCGGATGGCGGTCGAGCGGATTGCCGGGAACGTCGAAGGCGACATCCTCGGGCAGCACCACCGGCAGCTGGTCGCGCGGCACCGGCACCGCGCCGCATTGGTCGCAATGCACGATCGGGATCGGCGTGCCCCAGTAACGCTGGCGGCTGACGCCCCAATCGCGCAGACGATAGACGGTGGTGCCCTTCCCCCAGCCGCCCGCTTCGGCGCGGATGATCACCTCGCGCTTGGCATCCTCGACGTCCATGCCGTCGAGGAAGTGCGAGTTTACGATCGTGCCCGGGCCCGAATAGGCCTCGGCATCGAGGAAATCGGGATCGGTCTTGTCGCCGTCCGACACGACGCGGCGGATCGGCAGATGGTATTTGGTCGCGAATTCGAAGTCGCGCTGGTCGTGCGCGGGCACGCCGAATACCGCGCCGGTGCCGTACTCCATCAGCACGAAATTCGCGATATAGACCGGAATTTGCCACGCCGGATCAAAGGGATGCGTCGCGGTGATGCCGGTGTCGTAGCCGAGCTTCTCCTGCGTCTCGAGCTCGGCGGCGGTGGTCCCGCCCTGCTTGCACAACTCGATGAACGTCGCCGCCTGCGGATCGCGAGCGGCGACCGCCTGCGCGATCGGGTGATCGGCGGCGACCGCAATGAAGCTCGCGCCGAAGATCGTGTCGGGGCGCGTCGAGAATACCTCGACCGCGCCGCCGTCGGACAGCGACCAGGCGAATTGCAGCCCCTGGCTCTTGCCGATCCAATTCTCCTGCATCACCCGGACCTTGTCGGGCCAATGATCGAGCCCCTTCAGCCCTTCGAGCAGCTCGTCGGCGAACTGGGTGATCTTGAGGAACCACTGGTTGAGCTTGCGTTTCTCGACCAACGCGCCCGATCGCCAGCCGCGGCCGTCGATCACTTGCTCATTGGCCAGCACGGTCATGTCGACCGGATCCCAATTGACCGCCGATTCGCGACGATAGACCAGGCCGGCAGCGAGCATGTCGAGGAACAGCGCCTGTTCCTGGCCGTAATAATCGGGCTCGCACGTCGCGATCTCGCGCGACCAGTCGAGCGCGAAGCCCAGCCGCTTCAGCTGCGCCTTCATCGTCGCGATATTCTGGCGGGTCCAGCCGCCGGGATGGACGTGCTTTTCCATCGCGGCATTCTCGGCCGGCATGCCGAACGCGTCCCACCCCATCGGATGGAGCACTTCCATCCCCTTCATCCGCCGATAGCGCGCGAGCACGTCGCCCATCGTGTAGTTGCGGACATGGCCCATATGAATCCGCCCCGACGGGTAGGGAAACATCTCGAGCACATAGCTTTTGGGCTTGGGCGAATCGTCTCGCGCGGCAAAAGTCTGGGAATCGTCCCAGATCTTTTGCCAATGGGCATCCGCTTTCAGCGGGTTGAAGCGCGACATTTTATCTATCCTGCTGGGCGGGCATTACCCGCCCGCCGGGTTCTTGCTTATTTGGGTGCGATGGCCTGGCGACGAAGGTCGCGGGCGCGCGTAAGGATCACGTCCTCGAGCTTCTGCACCGTTGCCGCCTGGACCGGGGCCGCGACCCACTGGCCGTTGGTGCTGACTTCGCGCAGCGCCGCGACGCGGACCGCATCGGCGCGCAGATCCTGGTCGAGGATCGACACCGTGACCTTCATCCGCTCGCCGGGCGAGCGCGGGTTGACGTACCAGTCGGTGACGATGACGCCGCCGTTGGAATCGGTCTGCAGCAGCGGCATGAAGCTGAGCGTGTCGAGCGTCGCGCGCCACAGATAGGCGTTGACGCCGATCGTCGTCACCTTCGACGCGGCGATATCGGCCTTGGCGGGTCCTCCGCGGTGGTGCGCGCACGCCATCAACGAGAGCGGAAGGGCCAGATACGCGGCACGGCGCAGAAGGATCATCGGTCGTTCCCTGATACGAAAGGGGGAGATTATCGCGCATCTATAGACACAGGGCGGCCGGCCGCAAGCGCCGAGAGGCGAGAACGAGTCTGTGGACGCGATGCAACACTCGACGGAAAAACACGAACAGCTGTGGCGAGTCGGGATCGAACCGTGTTAGGACACGTATGACTATTGGAGTCGCAGGGAACCAATCGTGGTTGGGAAGCGGGCAATTTTCGGAACCGTTGTGGGGACACTCGCTGTCACCGCAGCGTTTGCCGTGCCCGCGATCGGCGCGCCCGATGCTGCCAAGCGGCTGATTTCGCGCCCTGTCGCGTCGTTCTTCACGCCGGCGTCGGCCGATCCCAAGCTTGCCGCGCTGATCGCGCGCAACGGGCTCGACGCGACTCCGTTCCGCTTCACGCCGGCCGAATCACGTGGCACGCAACGCCGCGTGACGCCGCCGCCGGCAGTCAAGACCGGTGTCGTGACGCTGCGCGGCGCGCCGTCGCTCGATACCGACTCGGTCGGCCTGGCACCGATCGCCTATGATCTCGGCCGCAATGCGCCAGTCAAGCACGTGGTGACGCCGAGCGATCTCAAGATCGATCTGGCCGCGAGCCCGGTCGGCACCAAGCCGATCGATCTCGGCACCAGCTTCTCGGTCCGCCGCGCCAACAGGCTGAAGGCGACCAGTGAACGTACCACGGTCGGCGATACGCGCTTGGTGGGATCTCTGCCCAAGGATTCGATCGATGTCGGCGGGTCCTATTCGCTCAGCCGCAATCTCGATGTGACCGCGGGCGTCCGCTACAAGTCGCAGGATCGCGATCGCCTCGCCCCGCTGCCCGACGCGCAGCGCGACAGCCAGGCGGTGTACGTTGGGACGGCGTTCAGGTTCTGAGTTCTTGCCGCGATTTAGCGGCAGCTAAATAGCGAAAGAGCAAGAACTCCGGCCGGCCTCGCGCCAGCGAGGACCGACGGCGCGAATTCACTTCGCGCCGCTACCCCGCGAGACCCACGCGTCGATCGCCGCCCATCCATCGAACCCGGCCATCCCCCGGAATCGCCGCGCATCCATGCCGCCCAAGGCGATCGCGACGACAGGCAGCCCCTGCACAATCCGCCGCGCCTTCCGCACTCCCAGCACCTCACCCCCAGGATGCGACCGAGTCCCAAACACCGGCGACACGAACAGCACCTCCGCCCCCCGCCGCGCCGCCGCCACCGCTTCCAGCCGACTATGCGCCGGCGCCGTCCGCAGCCCGCTCCCCCGAGCCGCGCCATGCACCCCATCCTCGCCGAATCCAGCCCGTTCCCCGGCCCGCACCACCACCAGCCCGCGCGCCCGTGCGATCCGCACCACGTGCCGGAACAGCATCCGCCGCTCCCGCGCCGGCGTCGCATAATGCCGGAACACCACGCCGCTTCCCCGCGGTAAGCTCCGCAGCGCCGCCCATAGCCCGTCGCCGAGCCGTTCGTCGGTCATCAGCCACAAAACTGGGATCGGGGACTGGCGATGCGGCACGACCCTGCCTATAGCGCGCGGCATGACGACCGACGACCCCGCCGCGCGGCTCGCCGGCGTCCGCGATGCGATTGCCCGGGCGGCGAAGCTCGCCGGGCGCAGCGACGCGATCGAGCTGATCGCCATTTCCAAGACGCACCCGGCCGAGGCGGTCGAGCCGCTGATCGCCGCGGGACAGCGCGTGTTCGGCGAGAATCGCGTGCAGGAAGCGCAGGGCAAATGGCCGGCGCTGCGGGAGCGGCACTCGGACCTCCGGCTCGCGCTAGTCGGCCAGCTGCAATCGAACAAGGCGGCCGACGCGGTGGCCTTGTTCGACGAAATCCATTCGGTCGATCGTGCCTCGCTGATCGCCGCCCTGGCCAAGGCAATGGAGAGCGGCCGCCGCCCTGACTGCTTCGTCCAGGTCAATATCGGCGACGAACCGCAAAAGGGCGGCTGCGCGATTGCCGATCTGCCCGGTCTGTTGCGGGAAGCACGCGCCGCCGAACTGCCGATCCTCGGGCTGATGGCGGTGCCGCCGCTCGAGGTCGAACCGGCGCCCTATTTTGCGTTGCTGGCCAAGTTGGCACGCGACAACGGCGTGGCAGGTCTCAGCATGGGCATGTCGAGCGATTATCCGACCGCGGTGACCCTGGGCGCCACGCACGTCCGCGTCGGCTCGGCGCTGTTCGGGGCGCGCACTTGAGCGGCGGCGTCATCCCGGTCAGGTTCGCGGCGTTGCTGTTCGACTTTGACGGCGTGCTGATCGAGAGCGAATATATCGGCAACAAGCATGTCGCCGATTTTCTGACGTCGATCGGCCACCCGACCACGCCCGAGCAATCGATGGCCAATTTCATGGGCTATGCCGGGAAGGACTTCCTCGACCGGGTAGAGGCGTGGATCGGCCGGGCGCTGCCGGAGGACTTCTTCGCTGCGCGCGAGGCCGAGGACGCCCGGGTGATGGCGGAAGGGATCGGCGAGGTCGCCGGTGCGGTCGCCTTCGTCCGCTCGCTACCCACGGATCTGCCCAAGGCGGTGGTCTCGTCGAGCTCGACGCGCTGGATCCGCCGCCATCTCGAGCATATCGGCCTGTCCGACGCATTCGGCGACCATCTCTATTCGGGCCGCGAGCATGTCGAGCGCGGCAAGCCGGCGCCGGACCTGTACCTTTATGGCGCCGACAAGCTCGGCGTGGCGATCGGCGACTGTGCGATCATCGAGGATTCGCAGGTCGGCGCGACCGGCGCGGTCGCCTCGGGCGGGTATGTCATCGGCCTGTGCGCGGGCAACCATTGCGCGCCCGACCATGCCGATCGGCTCCGCGCGATCGGGGTAGCGGCGGTGGCGTCGAGCTTCGACGAGGTGGCGGGGCTGCTGGGCTGACGTCTTTCGGGCAAGAGCTGGGACCCTCGCCCAAATCATCTGTTGAGCAGCACGTCTCAAACCCGCATCGTCATGCCGGACTTGTTCCGGCATCCAACGTGCCGAGCCGGACTCCATAGAGCCTCAAGCTATTCCGTCGTCTCCCGTTGGACCCCGGAACAAGTCCGGGGTGACAGCGCAAGTTACAGCTGATGCCCCGTGCGGTCGCGTTTGGTCGCCAGATATTTCGCGTTGAACGGATTGGGGGGCAGCGCGATCGGCACGCGTTCGGCGACCGTGATTCCCGCCGCCTCAAGCACGCGGACTTTTTCGGGATTGTTGGTCAGCAGCCGGATATTGGTCTGGCCGAGCAGATCGAGCATCCGTGCCGCGACGCGGAAATCGCGCGCGTCGACCGCGAAGCCCAGCCGCGTATTGGCGTCGACCGTGTCGAATCCCTGATCCTGCAGCGCATAAGCGCGCAATTTGTTGACCAGCCCGATGCCGCGCCCTTCCTGCCGCAGATAGAGCAGGATGCCCCAGCCGGTATCCTCCATTGCGTGGATCGCGGCGTGGAGCTGCGGCCCGCAATCGCATTTGAGGCTGCCGAGCACGTCGCCGGTCAGGCATTCGCTGTGCAGGCGGACCAGCGGCGGGCGGCCGTCGGGCTGGCCGATGATCAGCGCGACATGCTCGCCGGGCGAATCGGGCGACCGGAACGCGACGATCTCCGAATTCTCCGAGCCGGCGACCGGCAATTTGGCGCGCGCCGCGATGGCGAGCGTGATCGGGTCCTCGAACGCCTCGATATCGGCGATGGTGATGACCTCGTCGGGCGGTCGGCCGACGAAGAAGGCGGGAAGGACGCCGGCGGTGCGTGCGAGCGCCAAAGCCGCCGCCATGACGTCACGATCGTCGACATGGATCGCGCGGAACGGGCCTTTCATCGGGGTCGCCATGTCGAGCTGCGGATCGGCAAGCGCGACCGCGCAGTCGAAATCGATCCAGAAGGTTCGTTCGACCAGCACCGGCGAATCGGGGATGGCGGCTTCGAGTTGATTGGCGAGCTTGAGCGTGGCGGCGCGCCCGGCCGACAGCAGGATCGGCGACTCGCCCTCAGGGTCGAACGCCTTCATCCGCCCCGCATCGGCGGTCTCGATCGCGAGCAGCCCGATTGGCGCGCCGGCGCCCTGGATGGCGATCGGCCAACCGCGACGCAGCGCATCGATCGCGCGAGCGACGTCGCGCGCGCTCATAGCGGCGCCTTCACAGGTCGAACTCGGTCATGATCGGGACATGGTCCGAGGGCTTCAGCCAGTTGCGGCATTCCTCGAACACGTGATGCGATTGCGCCGTGGCGGCGACGTCGGCGGTCGCCCACATATGGTCGAGCCGGCGACCGCGATCATTGACCGTCCAGTCCGGCGAGCGATAGCTCCACCAGGTGTGAAGCCGCGCCGGCGCGGGATAGAAATGGCGGCCGAGATCGACCCAGCTGTTGGAGTCCTTGAGCCGGTTGAGCGCATCGACCTCGATCGGCGTGTGGCTGACGACCTTGATCAGCTGCTTGTGGCTCCACACGTCCGATTCGAGCGGCGCGATGTTGAAATCGCCGGTCAGGATGGTCGGGCAATCGAGCGTCGCCGACCAGGCGGTCATGCGCTCGACGAAATCGAGTTTCTGGCCGAACTTGGGATTGACGTCGCGGTCCGGGATATCGCCGCCCGCCGGGACATAGACATTCTCCAGCCGCACGCCGTTCGGCAACCGCACGCCGACATGCCGCGCTTCGCGATTGGCCTGCCAGTCGAATCGATCGTCCTCGACCAGCGGAATCCGGCTAATGATCGCGACGCCGTGGTGCATGCGCTGGCCGTGGAGGAAGATCGTGTCGTAGCCGAGCGCGCGAAACGCGCCTTCGGGAAAGTCGGCGTCGATCACCTTGGTTTCCTGCAGGCACAAGATGTCGGGCGCCACCTCGCGCAGGAATTTCTCGACGATCTCGATGCGGAACCGCACCGAGTTGATGTTCCAGGAGACGATCTTCACGGGAGCGCACTTAGGGAGTTCATGTCGGTTCGTCACCCTCGCACGCGTCGCGGCGAAGCCGCGCCGCCGTCGGACGCCGCTCTGCAGCGCCGGCCGTGCTGGCGCGAGATCGGCGGCGGCGCGCCGCCGTCCGCGCTGCGCATGGAAAGGCCCCTGTTCCGGGGGCATGGAACAGGGGCCGACCTAGCGTTCGTCACGCAGGCGGGAAGTGGTCCGTTTCAGGCAACAGGGGGAAAATCCTGAACCGCCCCACATCCGCGAGAACTGTATTAAGCGGGCGAAGCTGTCGCCCAGATGAACGGTCCGTTATTTTCTTGGGCCGCCGCGCACTGGATCGTTGAAGCGGAACGTTCCGTCTGAAATCGGCACGTTGAACTTGGGATCCGACAGTCGAATCGTTGTGCGATTGTTCTGCGCGTCGAGCGCAACCCAGCCGCGCAGTATCAGCCCGGACGGCCCCGCAGCATTCCGCTCGAAAACCAGGGTGATGCGGCCATATTCGGGATGTTTGGGATCGCTGGCGTCGACCGAGATGACCGAGGGGTCGGCGGTCGGCATCACCTTGGCGAAGCGGCTGATGTCCTTGCTGGGATCGAGCAACACCCCGAGCGGCGATCCGCCGATCGGCCAGCGCTGCTTCTGCCCGACTTGATAGTCGAGGAACCATAAAGACTTGCCGTCGGCGACGATCAGGATCGGCACGCTCTTCTGATATTGGAAACGAAGCTTGCCCGGCTGTTTCAGCGACAGGACGCCGGTCAGCGTCTTGCCATTGCGATCATATTGGCTGAACGCCGCGGTCATCGACTGAACCGCGCGCAGATGCTCCTGGACCTTGGCAAGGTCAGGGGAAGTCGCCGCGGGCGCGGCGATGGCAGCGGTGGCGACGAAAGCGGGCACGAACAACAGCGCTAGGGCGCGAGACGTCACGAATATTCTCCTGAAACAGGCGACCAAGGTGGCGCCATGGGCTTGAACCCGCTCTGAACGCGTAAGTCTTGGTCCGGTTCAGCTTCGCCGAACCGGAAGGCGGCACCGGTCAGCGAAGCTGACTTCATATCAGAGCGGATTCCCCTCGCGATCGCGCAGCACTTCGCGGCGACCGACATGGTCGGGACGGCCGACGATGCCGTCCTTTTCCATTCGTTCGATCAACCGCGCCGCCGAATTGTAGCCGATCCGCATCTGGCGCTGCAGCCACGACGTCGATGCCTTCTGGCTTTCCACGACCAGCTGGATCGCGCCGCGATATTGCTGGTCCTCGGCCGAATCCTCGCCCAGCGGCGCGCCGTCCAGCGCGAAGCCGTCCTCATTCTCCTCGGTGACCGACTGGATGTAATCGGGCTGGCCCTGCGCGCGCCAGTGATCGGCGACCGCGCGCACCTCGTCGTCGCTGACGAACGGGCCGTGGACGCGGCTGATCTGCTTGCCGTACGCCATGTAGAGCATGTCGCCTTTGCCCAGCAGCTGCTCGGCGCCCTGCTCGCCCAGGATGGTGCGCGAATCGATCTTGCTGGTGACGTTGAACGAGATGCGCGTCGGCAAATTGGCCTTGATCACACCGGTGATGACGTCGACCGACGGGCGCTGCGTCGCCATGATCAGATGGATGCCGGCGGCGCGCGCTTTCTGCGCCAACCGCTGGATCAGGAATTCGACCTCCTTGCCCGCGGTCATCATCAAATCGGCGAGCTCGTCGACGATGACGACGATCTGCGGCAGCGGCTCGAATTCGAGCTGCTCTTCCTCATAGACCGGCTTGCCGTCCTCATAGCCGATCTGGACCTTGCGGCCGAGCGGCTGGCCCTTGACCTTGGCGGCGCGGACCTTGTCGTTGAAGCTGGCGAGCCCGCGCACGTTGACCGAAGCCATCATGCGATAGCGGTCCTCCATCTGCTCGACCGCCCATTTGAGCGCGCGGACCGCCTTGGACGGGTCGGTGACCACCGGTGAGAGCAGGTGCGGGATATCGTCGTACATGCTCAGTTCGAGCATCTTCGGATCGATCATGATCATCCGGCACTGTTTGGGGTCGAGCTTGTAGAGCAGCGACAGGATCATGCAGTTGAGCCCGACCGATTTGCCCGATCCGGTGGTGCCGGCGACGAGCAGATGCGGCATGGGCGCCAGGTCGACGATGACGGGATCGCCGGCGGTATTCTTGCCCAACACGATCGGCAGCGAGGCCGACTGGTCCTCGAACGCGTCGGACGCCATCAGTTCGTGCAGATTGACCGTCTCGCGCCGCGCGTTGGGCAATTCGATGCCGATCACGGTGCGCCCGGGGATCGGCGCGATGCGCGCCGAGATCGCCGACATGTTGCGCGCGATGTCGTCAGCGAGCTGAACGACGCGGCTCGCCTTGGTGCCGGCGGCGGGCTCGAGCTCGTAGATCGTCACCACCGGGCCGGGATGGACCGCGGTGATCTGACCCTTGACGTGGAAATCGTCGAGCACGGTCTCGAGCAGCCGCGCATTGCGCTCGAGCGCGGCCTTGTCGATCGGCCCGCCGGTCGATGGCGGCGCCGCCTTGAGCAGGTCGAGCGGCGGCAGCGGATAATTGTCGCGCAGGTCGAAACTGCCCTGTTTGGGTTTGACCGGCTTCGCGGGCGCAGGGGCGGCGTTGCGGTCGGCGATGACCGGCGCCGGGCGATTGTCGGGGAGCGCGACCGCGCGCGGCTGGCGAATCGACTGTTCCGCCTCCATGTCGATCACGCGATCGCCCGGTCTCTGATCGGTCAGCCGCTGCACCTCCGCCGAGCGGCCGATTCGCGGCATTGCGGGCACGCGCGGGATTCCGACTTCCAGGCTCATGAACCAGATCACCGCGCCCGACAGGCCGGCCAGCGCACCGACCACGCGGTCGGTCCACAGCACGGCGACGGGATTGCCGATCAGCGCGATCAGCCATTTGAGGCCATCGGCGATCAACATGCCGACCAGCCCGCTCTTGCCCGCCGGCCAGTCGAGGCTGGCGCCGCTCGACACGAATCCCTGCGCGGTCGCGACCAGAATCAGGCCGATCGCGGCGGACAGCGCCATCCGTGCCCAGCCGCCGGCACCCTCGCCGCGCCACAACCGCCAGGCAATCACCGGCCCGACCGCAAGCATGCCCCAGGCCGGCCAGCCCAGCATCGTATAAGCGAGGTCGGCGATCACCGCGCCGGGATAGCCGACCAGGTTCTGCGCCGGCCCGCCCGCGGCGGTGCTGAGCGACGGGTCGCCCGAATGATAGCTGGCAAGCGAAAGGACGAGCAGCAACGACACTGCGGCGACCGCCACCGCGATGATCATCGCGCCCGATCGGGCAGCGCCCGCCTTCACCGTTTCGCGCCAGAGCGGCGTCTGCGCGCGGCTGGCCATGGTCGAATCCCCCGAAATGTACGCCGTGCGTTCACGATGGATTCTCGCGCTACCGGAGTCCGACGTCAAGGCAGCATGGGTGGCAAGCCCGATGAACGAGGTGGGCAGCACATATCAGCCCCTCCCCCGAAGGGGAGCGGACTCAGGTTCACCCACCCCATTGCCGCTCCGAACCTCAAGTCGTAGGGCATTTCGCATGTCTCAGGCTGATCTCCTCATCCTCGGCGGCGGGCTGGTCGGCAGCGCGCTTGCGGTCGCGGCCGACGCGCATGGCATCACCAGTATCGTGGTCGATCCGGCCGATCCGGCGGTGGTCACCGCGGCGGGCTTCGACGGCCGCGCCTCGGCGATCGCCAGCGCGCCGATGAACATGCTGCGCGCGATCGGGGTGGCCGATCGGCTGGCGGGCAAGGGCTGTCCGATCGAAGGCATCCGCGTGTCCGACGGGCTCGAGCCCGGGGCGCTCGATTTCGTGCCGCAGGAGGGCGAGTCCGCGCTCGGCACGATGTTCGAGAATCGCGATCTTCGCACCGCCTTGCTCGATGCCGCCGGCACCGCGCCGGGCGTCGACCTTAGGATGCGGACGCGCGCCGTCGCGATCGAACGCGACGAGGCGGGCGTTCGCGCTACGTTGAGCGACGGCAGTCAGGTGCGCGCGTCGCTGCTGATCGGTGCCGAGGGGCGCAATTCGCCGACTCGCGAGGCGGCGGGGCTCAATGTCGCGCGCTGGACCTATGATCATGTCGCCTTGGTCACCTCGATCGGGCACGAGCACAGCCACGATAATGTCGCCTACGAGATATTCTATCCCGAAGGACCCTTCGCGATCCTGCCCTTGAACGACGATGAGCGCGGGCATCGCTCGGCGATCGTCTGGTCGGTACGCGGGAACCAGGGGCCGGGCATGCAGAAGCTCGGCGATCGCGGCTATATGGCCGAGCTCGAGCGCAAGATGGGCGGATTCCTCGGCGCAATCACCTGGCTCGGCCCGCGCTTCGCGCACCCGCTCGGCTTTCACCACGCCGCGACGATCACCGCCGAGCGGCTGGCGCTTGTCGGCGACGCCGCGCACGGCATCCATCCGATCGCGGGACAAGGGGTCAATGTCGGCTTCCGCGACGTCGCCGCGCTGGTCGAGGTGCTGGTCGACGGCAAGCGGATCGGGCTCGACGTCGGCGACCGCGCCTTGCTGACGCGCTACGAACGCTGGCGCAGCCTCGACACGTTCATGGTCGCGGCGGCGACCGACGGGCTGACCCGATTGTTCGGCATCCCCGGCAAGACCGCCAGCGCGGTGCGGCGGTTTGGTCTCTCGGCCGTGCAGCACGCGCCAATGCTCAAGGACCGGTTCATCGCGGAAGCGAGGGGCGAATCGGGGGCGCTGCCGAAGCTGTTGGCGGGGCTGGTGGTTTAGACTCTTTCTTTCTCTCCCTTGAGGGAGAGGATACCGGAGCTTAGCGGCAACGCCGCTTAGCGAAGGTTGGAGAGGGTGATGCGGAGCGAAGCTCCGCGCGGTCCTTCGGACCGCATCCCCCTCTCCCAGCTCCGACTAAGGCCGGCTGCGCCGACCTAAGTCTGCGCAACCCTCTCCCCCTCGGGGAGAGGAAAGATGTTCCTCACAACCGATCCAGAAACGCCATAAACGACGCATGACTGCTGCCCGCGTCGCCTGAGCACTCGTCTTCGAGCTTCTTCTTGATCTGCGCCAACTCGTCCTGGGTCAGATTCTCGATCCCGACGAACTCGTCGCGCGGCCCCTGCAGCGCGCGGATCAGCTCATCGAGCTTGGCCTGGATCGCCGATCCGTCGCGATTCTGCGCATTCTGAATCAGGAACACCATCAGGAAGGTGACGATCGTGGTGCCGGTATTGATGATCAGCTGCCACGTGTCTGAATAATGGAAGATCGGGCCGGTCAGGCCCCAGACGATGATCACCGTCAGCGCCAAGACGAACGCCGGCGGACGCCCGGTCCAGCTTGCGACTTTGCTCGCGATCGTCTCGAAAATACGTTCCATCCGCCGCTCCTCTTGAACCCGCGACAGGGACTGCCACTTTCCACCCTTCCCCGCTATGGCAGAGGTCATGACCCAGATCAGCGTCGCCGCGCTCCAGCTCGCCTTCTCCGATAATATCGAGGCGAATATCGCCAACGTCTCACGCATGGTCCGCGAGGCGGCGACGAAGGGCGCCCAGGTGATCCTGCCGCCCGAATTGTTCGAGGGCGAATATTTCTGCCGCGTCGAGGACGAGGGGCTGTTCGCCAATGCGCGCCCGACCGCCGAGCATCGCGCGGTGCAGGCGATGCAGGCACTCGCCGCCGATCTCAAGGTGTGGATTCCGACCAGCTTCTTCGAAGCCGACGGCCCGCACCATTATAACAGCCTGGCCATGGTCAATCCCGACGGCAAAGTCGCCGGCGTCTATCGCAAGAGCCACATTCCCGATGGTCCCGGCTATGAAGAGAAATTCTATTTCCGCCCCGGCAATACCGGGTTCAAGGTGTGGGACGGCCCCTCGGCGAAGCTTGGCGTCGGGGTGTGCTGGGACCAATGGTATCCGGAAACCGCGCGCGCGATGATGCTGATGGGCGCGGAGATATTGTTCTACCCCACCGCGATCGGCAGCGAACCGCATGACGAGGGCCTCGACACCGCGCGGCTGTGGCGCCGTGCGATGGTCGGCCATGCGGTATCGAACGTCGTGCCGGTGGTCGCCGCCAATCGCGTCGGCACCGAGCACGGCCAGACCTTCTACGGCACCAGCTTCATCACCGACGAGCGTGGCGACATCCTCGCCGAACTGGGGCGTGAGGAAGAAGGCGTGATCACCGCGACGCTCGACCTCGACCGGGTCAAGCGCCACCGCGCCGCGTTCGGCTTCTTCCGCGACCGCCGGCCGGAACTGTACGGCCGGCTGGTCCAGGATATCTGATCGCGAAACCGGGCGCCGCTCGATGGCGACGCCCGGCCGCCGTCACGCGGCGACGGCCATCCGCGGCTGGCCCAGTGCCTTTTGCCATGCCGGCAGCAACGCGATCGTGTCGTAGAAGCGCTGCAGATTGGGATAGGCGTCGAAGTCGATCGGCATCGCGTCGCGATACGGCTCGGCCGACGCGATCGCGAAATCGGCGAAGCTCAACCGGTCGCCGAGAATGAATTCGCGCGTCGCGAGGTGGGCATCGAGCACCGGCAGCAAGCGCGCCGCCTGAACCAGCGCGTCGTCGACCAGCGGCTGGTTGGTCGGACCCCAGCCCAATTGCGGACGCACGACCGATTCGAAGAAGATCGTGCCGAACGCCTTGTTGTAATGCACCCCTTCCCACAACAGCCAGCGCATCATGTCCGCGCGCTGGCGAAGCTCGGTCGGCAGCATCGCGCTACCCTCGGCGAGATAGAGACCGATCGCGTTCGATTCCCACAGCACGACCTCGCCGTCGACCAGGGTCGGGGCCAGGCGATTGGGATTGATCGCGGCATAGGCGTCGGACTGGACCTGCTCGACGGTCATGGCGTCGATCTCCACCGGCAGGTCGAGATGGTGGATGAGCGCCAAAACCTTGCGTGAATTCAGTGATTTGGTCAGCGCATAGAGCTTCATGTCAGTCTCCGTCGAACGGGGCGACCCAGCGCCGCCCGCTATCGCCAAGGACGGGGCCTCGGCGAAAAAGGATTCGCGGGGCCGAATCTTTTTCCGCGCCGCCAGCGTCTCTCCCGATAGAAGAACGGCGGATGGCGAGGGACATGACGGACGAGAAGGATCGGGCCCGGATCGAGGCGCTGCTGGTCGAGCTGCGGCCGGCGCTGCATCGCTATGCCGCTCGGATGGTGGGATCGGTGCTCGACGGCGAGGACGTGGTGCAGGACGCGATCGCGCGCGCCATGGCAGCACTCGACCGGGCGCCGCCCGAAGGCGACGCGACTGCCTGGTCGTTCCGCATCGCGCACAATGCCGCGATCGACCATTTGCGGGCGCGCGCCCGTCGTGGCGGCGAACAGGAGATCCAGGAGGAGGATATGATCTCGGACGGTGACGAAGCCGCGCGCCGGTTCGCCGCCGGCGCTGCGCTGGCGGTCTTCATGCAGCTGCCGCCGTTGCAGCGCGGGACGGTCATCCTGAAGGACGTGCTGGGCTATTCGAACGAGGAAGCGGCAGGGATTCTCGACACGACCCTGGCGGCGACCAAGGCGGCGCTGCATCGCGGCCGCGCCCGCCTGCGTATCCTGGCCGATGCGCCGTCGCTTTCGTCGCCGCCCGCCGATCGCGACGACGTGATCCGGCTGCAGGCCTATGTCGACCGCTTCAATGCGCGGGACTTCGACGCCGTCCGCGCGATGCTCGCCGACGACGTGCGCTTCGATCTGGTGGCGCGAATGACGCGCGGGCGCGCGGCATTCGAAACCTATTTCACGCGTTATACCGAAATGACGTCATGGCGCTTGTCGGTCGGCGTGATCGAAGGCCGCGCCGCGGCGATCGTCCACGACCCCGCCGATCCGACGGGGCCGCCGACCGGGCTGATCGTGATCGATTGGGCCGAGGGCCGGATCGTCCGGCTGCGCGACTTCTACCACGCGCGCTACGTGCTCCGTGACGCGGTGATCTCGCTGCCGGCGTAAAGTAGGCGCAGGGGGCGGGCGGCCTTTCAGCGCTTCCGCTTGGGCCTCGGCGCAGCCTTGGACCGCGATTTGCCGCGGCGGAGCAGGAACGCGGTCAGGCCGCCGATCGCGGCAACGCCGGCGGCGACGGCTCCTCCGACCAGCAATATCCGCGGCGGACCGGATTGTTCTTCCTCGGGTTTGGGAGCGGGCGGCGGCGCGTGATGCTCGTGCGGCGGCTCGGCGATCGGATATGGCGACTGATTGTCGGGCGGGACGGGCGGTTCGTGGGTCATGCCCGAAACAACCGATGAGTACGGGCGAAGTTCAACCGCGCAATTCGATCGCCCGCGCGAATACCGCCTCGAACATTGCCGCCGTCAGGCGGCCGGTATTCTGGTTGTAGCGCGAGCAATGATAGCTATCGATCAGCATCCGGCCGTCGGGCACGCGATGTTCGGCGAGATGCGCGAAGCGGCATTTGGGCAGCTTGCCGCCCAGCACCTTGACCGCCGACTGGTGGGCGATCTGGCCAAGCGCGACGAACACGCGCGCATTGGGCAGCACGTCGACCTGGCCGGCCAGGAACGGGCGGCAGCTATGGATTTCCTCAGGCGTCGGCTTGTTCTCGGGCGGCAGGCATTTGACCGAATTGCAGATGATCACGCCGTCCAGCGCCAGCCCGTCATCGGGCCGCGACTGATAGGTGCCGCGGGTGAAGCCGAACTTGGCCAGCGTCGCGAACAACAGGTCGCCGGCATAATCGCCGGTGAACGGCCGGCCGGTGCGGTTGGCGCCGTTCTTGCCCGGCGCGAGCCCGACAATGCACAGCCAGCCATCGGGATCGCCGAACACCGGCACCGGCGCGTTCCACCAATCGGGATGCTCGGCGCGCAATTGCTCGCGAAACGCCACCAGCCGCGGACAGCGCGGGCAATCGTGCGGGGGTTCGGTGTCGGGGATCGGGCCGGGTGCAAAGTCCATGCGCTTGCGGTAGGCCGGGCGACGTCATGTCGTCTAGTTATGTCATCGCCATGGGTTCCAACCGCCGCGGCCGCCACGGTACGCCCGCCGATGAGGTGCGAGCGGCGCTGGCGGCGATCGGTGGTGTCGTCATGACGTCACCCCTGCTCTCCACCGCGCCGCTCGGCCCGGCGCGGCGTCGCTTCGTCAATGCGGCGGCGCTGATCGAGAGCGACGACCGCCCGCCTGAACTGCTTGCGCGGCTGAAGGCGATCGAGGGCGCCTTCGGACGGCGGCGCGGGCAGCGCTGGACCGACCGTGTGATCGACCTCGACATCATTCTGTGGTCGGACGGCGCTTGGGCGAGCGATGGCCTTACCGTGCCCCACCCCGAATTTCGCCGCCGTGCCTTCGTGCTCCGGCCGGTCGCGGCGATCGTGCCCGACTGGCGCGACCCGATGACCGGGCTGACAATGCGCCAGTTGGCGGCGCGTATCCGCTAGAGCGTCGCGCGGAAAAGTGGGTACCGGTTTTCCGTAAAAAGCGACGCGACAACAAATACCCAGAGCGGAGTGCCTGATTCAAAAATCAGGCACTCCGCTCTAGAAGCTGCGCGCGCTTCCCACCGAGGCGATCGCCGCGCTGAACAAGACCAGCCACAACAGGCAGACGATCAAAGCGAGCCCGCCAGTTACCAGCCCGCCGATCGCCAGTCCCTTGCTGGTCGGGCTCTTCAGCCCGATCCCGCCGGTGATGAGCGCGGCGGGGGCGAGCAGCCACGAGATCAGCCCGATGATCGGAATGATCGAACAGATCAGCCCCAGGATGCCGAGGACCAGCGACGCGGTCGCCGCGCCGGACCCTTCCGAGGACGAGGGTTCGGGATAATAAGGAACCGGACGCACCGACGGGCGCATCGGATCGGGATCGCTGGCCATGATGCCCCTTATCGCTGCAATTCGGCATGGCTAGCGGCGGCGGCGTCCGATGCCAAGCGGCGCAATGGTTGACCCGGCGTGCCTCGCCCCCTAAGCGCCGCCACCTTGGGGCTCGTAGCTCAGTCGGTAGAGCAACGGACTTTTAATCTGTAGGTCCCGGGTTCGAATCCCGGCGAGCCCACCAGCGTCTTTCTTGAACCGAGGTCTGCGCTCCTCTCCCCTTGTGGGAGAGGATAGTGGAGCTTGCGAGCTTGCTCGCTAGCGCAACTTGGTGAGGGGAAGCGGAGCGGAGCTCCGCGCGGTCGCCGTGCGACCGCTTACCCCTCACCCAGCTCCGACTAGGCAGCAAGCTGCCAAGTCTGCGCAACCCTCTCCCACAAGGGGAGAGGGTTTATAGACTCACCCCCGCTCGGCCAACACCCGCTCCCATGCGAGCGCGTCGCGGACGATGCGGTCGAGATCGTCGTACTGGGGGCGCCACGGCAAGGTCGCCAGGATGCGGCGATTGTCCGACACCAATTCTGCCGGGTCGCCCGCGCGGCGACCCTGCAGCACGCGCTTGACCTCGTGATTGGTCACTCGGTCGACCGCATCGAGCACCTGCAGCACCGAATAGCCATGGCCATAGCCGGCATTCATCGTCAGGTTCTCGCCCGGCTCGGCGATCAGCCGATCGAGCGCATGGACGTGCGCGGCGGCCAGGTCGCTGACATGGATATAGTCGCGCACCCCGGTGCCGTCGGCAGTGGCGAAGTCGGTGCCGAACACGCCGACATGGTCGCGCTTGCCGGTCGCCGCCTCGACCGCGACCTTGATCAGATGGGTGGCCCCGGCGGTCGACTGGCCCGAGCGGCCCTGCGGATCGGCGCCGGCGACGTTGAAATAGCGCAGCGCGCAATAATTGATCGGATGCGCCGCCGCGACGTCCTTCAGCATCGCTTCGGTCATCAGCTTGGACATGCCATAGGGATTGATCGGCAGCTTGGGATCGTCCTCCGCCACCGGCACGCGCTCGGGCGTGCCATAGGTCGCGGCGGTCGAGCTGAAGATGAAATGCTTCACGCCGCTGACGACGGCGCTCTCGATCAGCGCGCGGCTGGCGACGGTGTTGTTGCGATAATATTTGAGCGGGTTCTCGACCGATTCGGGCACCACCACCGATCCGGCGAAATGCATCACTGCCAGGACGTCATGCTCGCGCATCGCGGCGCGGACCTTGTCGTCATCCTCGATATTGGCGACGACCAATGTGGCGCGCGGATCGACCGCCCAGTCGAACCCGGTGACCAGATTGTCGACCACCACGACATCCCAGCCCGTATCGAGCAAGGCCAGCACCGCATGGCTGCCGATATAGCCCGCGCCGCCCGTGACCAGTACCTTGCCCTTGCTCATTCGCGCATCCTTTTCGTTCGCCTCTTTGCCGCTGCGCGCGCCGTACCTATCTTTGGACCAACTTGAAAAGGGAGTGAGACGAATGTCCCTCGAATTTGCGACGCTTGCCGGCGGCTGCTTCTGGTGCACCGAGGCGGTGTATAACGATGTGATCGGCGTCGAGAGCGTCGAAAGCGGCTATATCGGCGGCCATGTCGCCAACCCGACCTACAAGCAGGTGTGCGGCGGCGATACCGGCCATGCCGAGGCGATCCGGGTCGGCTTCGATCCCGAGCGGATCTCCTATGCCGACCTGCTCGACATCTTCTTCGCGACGCACGACCCGACCACGCTCAACCGCCAGGGCAATGACGTCGGCACGCAATATCGCTCGGCGATCTTCCCGCACGATGCGGCGCAGGAGGCAGAGGCCAAGGCGGCGATCGCGCGCAATGCGGGCGAGTGGCCCAATCCGATCGTGACGACGATCGAGCCGCTCGGTGAGTGGTATCCGGCCGAGGATTACCACCAGGAATATTGGGATGGCGAAGGCCAGCGGAATCCGTACTGCCTCGCGGTGATCCCGCCCAAGCTCAAGAAACTCCGCAAGAGCTTCGCCGCGCGGTCCAAGGCCGAGACGGCGGCGGTGTGACCAAATCCCCCTCCCGCGGAGCGGGAGGGGCTAGGGGAGGGCATGTCGCCTTCTCGCGAGAGCCGTGACAGGCCCTCCCCCACCCCCTCCCGTAAACGGGAGGGGAGCAGAGCTTAAAGCGCCTCACCCTCGACCGGCGGCCTGACCGTCGCGTCCGCACCCAGCGCCTTGTAGACGACCCCGCCCAGGATCCCGCCGATCAGCGGCGCGACCCAGAATACCCAGAGCTGCTCGATCGCCCAGCCGCCGACCACCAGAGCCTGGCCGGTCGAGCGCGCCGGATTGACCGACGTATTGGTCACCGGGATCGAGACGAGGTGGATCAGCGTCAGTGCGAGTCCGATCGCGATCGGCGCGAAGCCGGCCGGCGCGCGTTTATCGGTCGCGCCCATGATCACGATCAGGAACATGAAGGTCATCACGACCTCCATCGTCACGCCGGCGACCAGCGAATATTTGCCGGGCGAATGCTCGCCGAACCCGTTGGCAGCGAAGGGCCCCATTTCCCAACCGGGCTGCCCCGAGGCGATGAAATAAAGCAGATAGGCGGCGATCACCGCGCCCAGCACCTGGGCGATGACATAGAGCGGGATGTCCTTGCCCGAAAAACGCCCGCCCGCCCACAAGCCGAGCGTCACGGCGGGATTGAGATGGCATCCCGAAATATGCCCGATCGTATAGGCCATGGTCAGCACGGTCAGGCCGAACGCCAGGGCGACCCCGGCAAAGCCGATGCCCGCGGCAGGGAAATTACAGGCCAGGACCGCGGCACCGCAGCCGCCGAAAACGAGCCAGAACGTGCCGATAAGCTCGGCGAGTCCGCGTTGGATGTTCGTCATACGCCCCTCTCCTTGGTCGTGCCGCCTTACGGAACGAGTGCCGGAACGGCCCGATGACGAGAGACTAGACCTCGTTTCGGCTGTGTAAAGACGTAACGGCTTGTTTTGCAGTCATTCCCGATGCGATGCGCGGCGCAACCGGTCGTTGATCGCGACGCCGATCCCTTCATTGGGGACGGGGGCGATCGCGATTTTCGGCCGCGCTGAGGCATCGGCACGATGCAACGCGTCGAACAGATTGGCCGCCGCCTCGGCCAGGTCGCCGCTCGGCGATAGATTGTCGTCGCCCCCGGTCGCGGCGAACCCGATCATCCATTCGTCTTCGGCCGCGCGGGGGGCATCGATCCGCAAGGGTTTGCGCGGCGCATAATGCGCGAGCAGCTGGCCGGGCGATTCGATCTGCTCGGGCTGGCCGTCATCCTCGCCGGTATCGAAGCGATCGAGCTTCACGCCGGGCCGGGTGATCGCCGCCCGCACCTCGTCGATCGTCACGGGACCGTGGCGCAGGATGCGCGTCATGCCGAACACTTCGCGCACGATGGTCGATTCGATCCCCTGGCTGGTCGGCCCATCGTCGAGGATCAACGGGATGCGGCCGTCGAGGCTGGCGGCGACATGCTCGGCCCGCGTCGGGCTGATCGATCCCGAGGCATTGGCCGACGGCGCCGCGAGCGGCAGGCCGCTTGCTTCGAGCAAGGCGCGCATCGCGCGATGGCGCGGCACGCGGATTGCGATCGTCTCGAGCCCCGCCGTCACCAGCGACGCGATCTGCGCCGACGGCTTGAGCGGCAGGACCAGGGTCAGGGGCCCCGGCCAGAATGCCTCGGCCAGCGCGTCGGCGCGGCGATCGAACGCCGCGATCCGCTTTGCCTCGGCGAGATCGGGGACATGGACGATCAACGGGTTGAAGCTCGGCCGCCCCTTGGCCGCATAGACCGCTGTGACCGCGGCGGCATTGGTCGCGTCGGCGGCCAGGCCATAGACCGTCTCGGTCGGCACCGCGACGCAGGCGCCTTGCCGGATCAGCGCTGCCGCTTCGGCGACAGAATCGGCTCCATATTGTAAAGTGCGGGTGAGTTGCGCGTCCATCGCCCGGGGCTATAGCGCGTCGGATCAGGAGAGGAAGCCGAATGCCCTTCATTCCCGCCGTTCGTGAGCAGCGTTTCGTGCTCGATCATATCGCGAAGATCGCCGATCTCGCCGCGACCGAACGTTTCGCCGACGCGACCCCCGACCTGCTCGACGCGGTGCTCGAAGGCGCCGGCGCGTTCGCCGCGGGCGAATGGGCACCACTGGCGCGCGCAGGCGATACCGACGGCCCCAAATGGACTCCCGATGGCGTCAGGATGCCGGTCGGCTATCCCGAGGCTTATAAAGCCTATGTCGAGGGCGGCTGGGGCACGATCGGCGCGCCCGGCGATTTCGGCGGACAAGGCCTGCCGTTCGTGCTCGCCAGCGCGGTGCTCGAGACTTTGGGTGCCGCCAATATGGGCTTCGCACTCGCCCCGACTCTGACCGTCGGCGCGATCGAGGCCCTGCTCCACCATGGCACGCCAGAGCAGCAGGCAGCCTACCTCCCGCATCTCGCGACCGGCGCCTGGACCGGCACGATGAACCTGACCGAGCCGCAGGCCGGTTCCGATGTCGGCGCGCTGCGCAGCCGCGCCGAACCCGCGGGCGACGGCACATGGAAGATTTCCGGGACCAAGATCTTCATCTCGTTCGGCGATCACGACATGGCCGACAATATCGTCCATCTCGTTCTCGCCCGCACGCCCGGCGCGCCCGAGGGGACGCGTGGTATCTCGCTGTTCCTGGTGCCCAAATATCGGCTCGATGCCGAGGGCAAGCCCGGCGCGTTCAACGACGTCCGCGTCGTCTCGATCGAGCACAAGATGGGGCTGCACGCCTCCCCCACCTGCGTGCTGTCGTTCGGCGACAATGGGGATTGCATCGGCGAGCTGATCGGGCCGGAGAATGGCGGCATGCGCGCGATGTTCACGATGATGAACAATGCTCGCCTCAATGTCGGGCTGCAGGGCGTGCAGGTGGCGGAAGCCGCAACGCAGAAAGCGGTCGATTATGCCCGGGAGCGTATCCAGTCGGCGCGTGCGGGATCGCCCGATAAGACTCCGGTCGCAATCATCGAGCATCCCGATGTCCGCCGCATGCTGATGCGGATGAAGGCGCAGACCCAGGCGGCGCGCGCGCTCGTCTATCTTGCCTCGGCGCAGGTCGACCGCGCCGGCCTGGGTGACGAGGCCGCGAAGGACCGGCTCGAAATCCTCACGCCCTTGGCCAAGGCGCACGGTACCGATCTTGGCAACGAGGTCGCGAGCCTCGGCGTCCAGGTTCATGGCGGGATGGGCTATATCGAGGAGACCGGGGCGGCGCAGTTCTTCCGCGACGCCCGCATCACCCCGATCTACGAAGGGACCAACGGCATCCAGGCCGCCGATCTGGTCGGGCGCAAGCTCGGCCTCTCAAACGGCGCCGCCTTCGCGACGCTGATCGCCGACATGCGGGCCGAGGCCGAGGAGTCGGCGCTGCGCATGCTGATCGATGCCTGTGACGAGGTCGGCCGGCGGCTGGCAACCGCCGACGCCGACGATCGCCTCGCGGCAAGCTATCCGTTCCTCACCATGCTGTCGGTCGCGGTGTGCGGCTGGCTGATGGAGCGGCAGGGGCATGCGGCGGCCGATGGCGACGACGATTTCCTGCGCATGAAGCGCGCGGTCTGCGCTTTCTATGTCGAGCAGATCGTGCCCGAGGCCTTGGGGCTGCACGCCGCCGCCACCGCGCCTGCGGCCGGGCTCTACCAATTGCCCGCCGAGCTGTTCGCGGCATGAGTTTCGACCTCGACGCCTATTTCGAGCGCGTCCGGCTCGCCGAGCGCCCGGCGTGCGATCTCGACGGGCTGGCCACGATCCAGCGCGCGCACCGGCTGGCGATCCCGTTCGAGAATCTCGACATCCGGCTCGGCCGCGGCATCGCGATCGACAGCGAGTCGGTGTTCGCCAAGCTCGTGACGCGGCGGCGCGGCGGTTATTGCTTCGAACAGAACCGCTTGTTCTGCGATGCGCTGACGGCCTTGGGCTTCACCGTCCGGCCGCTGCTCGCGCGCGTCTGGTTCGGCGCCACCGCGACGCCGGGGCGCACACATATGGTGCTGCTGGTAACGATCGACGGGCAGGCCTGGCTCGCCGATGCCGGCTTCGGCGGCAGCTATTCGCCGATCATGCCCCTGATCGAAGGAGCGGAAGCAACCGCGCCCGACGGCGCGCTGTTCCGCCTGACCCACGATATGCGCGGCTGGGTGCTGTCGCGCGACGGCAATCCAGCGACGACCGACGGACCTGACGCGGGCGAGGGTTGGGTTGAACAATTCAGCTTCACGCTCGACGAGGTGCCGCAGATCGACCTCGTCATGTCCAACCACTGGACCGCGACCGCGCCGAACACGCGCTTCACCGACCTGGTCGTGGTCAGCATCGTCCTGCCCCACGGCTTCGCCGCGCTGACCGACCGCGACTATCGCCGCCACTCGGCGGGCGAGGACACGACCGGCGTGATCGACGACCCGCGCGTCTATCGCCTGCGGCTGAGCATGTTGTTCGGGATCGATTTGAGCGAAGAGGAAGTCGCGCGGCTGGGGCTGTTCGGCGATTGATTGCCTCACGCGGAGGCACGGAAACGCCTCTGCTCCGGCCGCGCCGCTGCGCGAATCAGCGTTGCGCCTTCACGCCGTGATCCACCGTATCAAGGAATCGACAGACCCGATCCCACACCAGCTCAGCCCCATCGGCATCGAAGTCTTTCAGGGAGGGATCGGTGAAGAAATGCCCGAGACCGGGGTATCGATATGTCTCCAGTGACATCCCGGGTTCCGCAGCGATCCGCATCCAATCCCGTAGCTGAGACGGCAACGCAAAGGGATCGGGATCCGCCAAGTGCACCTGAACCGGAACATGCGGATCGACATTTGCAGGCACGCTCGCCAGGCCGTGCAATAGCACAATTCCACCCGCTTGCCGGCGTTCGGGCCAGATCGACGAAACCACCCCGGCGCCCATGGAAAAGCCAAAAAGGACGGTCGTCGATGGTGCTTGCTCCAGGGCGGCACGGGCTCGGTCGCAGATCAGCGTCCAACCGATCTGATCCATGATCGCGAACCCCTCCTCCACTGTGGCGGCCGTCAGCCCTTCGAACAGGTCGGGTGCGAAGGCGCTATGGCCGCGGGCCCGAAATCGCGCGACGGTGGTGAGCTCGATCGCTCTCAAGCCCAAGACCGAGTGAAAGATCGCGATCGTTGCCATATGAGTGTCCGGTTGTCCGTATCCCGGGCGGCCTGACCATGGCTGGCCGGATTCAGGCGGCCCGCTTTCGAAGACCGACAGATCAAAGGTGGAGGACCTATGCTGGGCGTCAAGAAGATTGTTGCGAGAATTCCGGTGCAGGATCTCGAACGGGCACGCGCCTGGTACGCCGAGAAGCTCGGCCTCACGGCCGACGAAACGCGGCCGGGCGGAGCACGCTATGTGATCGGATCATGCGAATTCGCCTTATTCGTATCCGCCGGCAGGTCCGATGGCGCGTTTACGCAGCTGGGATTCGAAGTGGAGGATTTGCGGGCGGCGGTGGCACAGCTAAGGTCGAATGGCGTAGTCTTCGAAGACTATAGCGAGGGCCGGTTACGGACCAAGGACAGTATGGCAACGATCCAGGGCAATTATCCGAGCAAGGGCTCGGGCGAATATGCAGCCTGGTTCCGCGATAGCGAAGGCAATATGCTGGGGATATCGGAGCCTTTCTAAAGCAGGTATTCGGGATCGACCTGAGCGAAGCGGACGTCGCTCGGCCGGCAGCGGAACGTCAGTTTTTTTTGGAGGCGCCGCGCTCAATTGCCGTCGCTACCAGGCAGATGCAAAACCCGTCCGCCAATGCGTTCGCGGCGAGGATAGGCCATGTGGATCGCTTCAACGACTTTCGGATTGAACCGTTGATCGAACACCACGTCGCCGCGGTCGCCGTCGGTGACGAAAAATCCGAACCTGCGCTCTTCGATCAGCTTCACGAACGTCGCTTCATCATAGCGTCCGGCGCTGCCTAGCTCCGCGACGATCGATGGCTCCCAGCGCATCGATTGTCCCGCTCTGATCAACAGCGTCGCATCGTCGGAGATCACGGGACGTTTGGCCTGGCGGATGCGATCGACAATCGCGTCGAGCGCTCGCTGCTGACCTTGGACGGCGCCGCGATCGGGCAAAAGTCCGGCCCCGGCGGTTTGCAGCGGCAGGACAATGCCGACCAACCCCAGCAGGATCACGTTGGGTGTCGCCGGCAAGCGTAATGTCGACCGCAACACCGGCACCATCGCGACGCCGAAAAACACGGCGAGCTCGGAAAACCAATCGATCAGGTAATTATCACTCGCACCCGATTTCAGGATCGCGGGCAGCATCAACGTCTTGCATGCCAGTGTCGCAACGACGACCGCGATCGCCACATTCTTCAAATCGGTGGCGAGCCACGCCTTTAGATCACGCCAATGGCGCACGCCCGAGCGGCGAACGCTGTCGAGAAGGCCGAATAGCCCGATCCCGATCACCGCAACATTGGCCAGCAGCACGGTGCCGAAAGCAAGTGCGTGGTCCCAGATGATGCGGTTGATGTTGTACGAAACGACATTCAGCAGAAAGCCGCCCTGGGTGCCGGCTTCGAGCGCGGCAAGGACGGCCAGCCCGCTGCCGACCGAAACGGCGGCCATCAGCCAGGCCCGTGCAGGCCGCACCGCGAGAAGGACCAGGAACGCGCCTGCGGGCGCCGGCAGGCTGGTCTGGCGCGTGTACAGGGCCAGCGTGAACATCAGGCCAGCGCCGACACAGGCGAAAATCGAACGGGGCGCATGGATCGCCATCAGCATGCCCGCGAGCGACAAGGCGCATGCCAATAGATCGATCCGCATCAACAGCGCCCATTCGTCGACCACCGGCAGCGTGAGGAACGCCAATCCCGCAATCGTCGCGGCGCCGAATACCACCTTCCGGTTTTCGCCGGCGAGGGCATGGGCGGTAAGCGGGGCGATGAGCATGGCGCATGCGACTGCCGAGGCCACCGACACGAGCCGCCCGGCGTAGAGCTCGTCGATCCCGGTGATCCGCGCAACGCCTGCCGCGCAAAGATGGAATAGGGGCGGGTATTCATAGGCGATCGCAGGATAGATCCCGATCGCCTGGTAACCCTGGCCCTGGACGATGTTGCGCATCTGCTGCCAGACGACGCCTTCGCCGTAGTCAAAGGCATAGGGAAAACTGAACGCGATGGAAGCATGCGCGGTAAATCGGACGAGCGCGACGAGGAACACCGCCACCAGAATGCCGGTCGTCGCGCGACTGACCAGGACCGTGCCGGGCTTGAGCGCTGCGGCTGACCCGCTTCCCGTTTCCCGCCCCGCCATGGTCAACTAGGGTGCAGACCCATTACTAGTGAGGTCGAGATGGAGGCGAAAAGGGCTGCTGGGAGAGAGGGCGCGCAGCCAGATAGCGGTGTCTATCTGGCAAGCGTCCGACCGCTCCAGCGGCCCTTTTTGCCCCACCGCTTCGCGGCAGCCATGTCCGGGCGCTGTGGCGCGTCGGAGCACTCGAACGGGGGACCCCCCCCGTTCTTCGCGCTCCTCCTCCCACAGCATCCCGGACATGGCTGTCTCGATCCTCATTAGTAATGGGTCTGCACCCTAATTACCGGCCGCGTTCGCCACGTCAAAGCGGATCGCTGGACGTCCGCATTTGGCCAATCGGCGCGGCCTGAAGGGGGCGTGCTTCCCCGGGAGCACGATCAGCTCTTCATCCCGGACAGCGCCGCTCAATGCTCCGACTGGATGCACCCCTCATCCCCCGCCGCCGGACGGTCCACCGCCTTGCCGCCGACGAACCATTGCGGCTTCGGTCCCGCCTTCATGTCGTAATAACAGATTTCGGGTGCGGTGCCGTCGGGGGCGATCGCGATCGTCCAATTATGGTCGCCGCAATTATGCTCCTGGCATTCGTTCATCACCAGCTTGCCGTTCTGCAGCACGATGGGGCTCGCTGGCCCGGTGGTATCGGCCAGCCATTTGCGCGCCTCGGCGCTCGCGCCCGATCCGGCGATCGCCGCCTTGACCGCGTCGGTTTCGGTGAAGGTCTTGCCGGCGACCTTGTCGTACGGCGACCTGCCGGCATAGGCGGCCAGCGACGGCGCCTCGACGGGCGGCGCGACGGCATTGTCGGGCATCGCGGTCGCCGTGTTGGCGGGCGCGGCGACGATGTCGGTGTTGGTGGTCGTCGTTTCCACCGTGACGTTGTTGGTCACGGTCGCGGTCTGCGGTGCGCAGCCGGCAAGCAGGACGAGCGACAGGGTAAAGAAGGCGAGCGTCGATCTGGCCATGACCATCTCCTCGAGAGAAGACCAGCATGTGCGCCGCGGCGGTCGATAGCAAGGGCCGGAAATCCGGCCCGAAATTCAGGCGCGTTCGCGCTCGAGCAGGTCGGCGACGTCAAGTCCGAGCAGTTCGATATAGTCGGCGATGCGCGGCCATTGCTGGGTCACGAAGCGATCGCGCTCGGCGATGCGGAGCTTTTCCGCCGCGCCGGGCAGGACGAACATGCCGACCCCCCGCCGCACCTCGACATAACCGTCGTCCTGGAAACTCTGATAGGCCTTGGCCACCGTCAGCGGGTTGGCGCCGTGTTCGGCCGCGAGCGCACGCACCGACGGCAATTGGTCGCCCGCGCGATATTCGCCCCGCAGGATCGCTGCTGAAATCGTGCCCCTCAGCCGGATGTAGACCGGGCTGTCATCATTGCTAAGTGCCATGCTGCATTAATACAGCAATGGTGAAAAGAGTCCAGTCAATTAGCCTTGCCAATTTGAAATAATCTTTTGCAGATCGGGGCGCGGTCTTTCCTCTAGTTGCTTGACCGGCGTGCCGAGGAAGATGAACCCGGCCACCCGTTCGGGTTCCGCGCCGAACGCATCGCGCACCGCGTCCGAATAGGCCGCCCAGCCGGTCAGCCAGCCACCCGCAAACCCCAGAGCATGCGCGGCGTGGAGCAGGTTCATCCCCGCCGCGCCCGCCGACAATTGCTGTTCCCAAAGCGGGATATGGCTGTCGACCTTGGGCGACGACAGCATCACGACCAGCGTCGGAGCCTGGGTCGCGAATTGCTCGAGCGCCTCGATCTCCAGCCGCGCCGCGTGCGGCCGCTCGGCGCGATAAGCGGTGGTGATCACCTCGGCGAGCCGGGCGCGCTTGTCGGCCGGGACGATCACGAACCGCCACGGCGCCAGCTTGCCATGGTCGGGCGTGCGCGCCGCGATCTCCAGGATCTGTTCGAGCTGCGCATCGTCGGGTCCGGGCGCGATCAGGTCGCGCGGCTTGCCCGAGCGGCGGGTCGACAGCAGCGAAAGCGGGGTGGAGCGGTCGTTGAACATGGCCGCCATCTAGGGTCGCGCATGCCCACCGGCAACGGCGTCGGTGGTCCGCCGTCGGTATATTTACTCGCCTCGCTTTGCCGCTAGTCTCCGCTCATCCACTCGCCGCGTTCTTCGACGGCGGGAGCAAGAATTCAGGGAGCGAATGCATGGTGGACACCCCGACCGCGGACAATCCGCGCGAGCCGGACATCACCCACACCAATCCAGCGGCGGAGGGGACGTGGTTAGGTCATCCCAAGCCGCTCTACTGGCTGTTCGGCACCGAGATGTGGGAGCGGTTCGGCTTTTACGGCATGCGGGCGTTGCTCACGCTCTATCTCACCAAGCATTTCATCCTCGGCGACCGCGCCTCGACCGGTCTTTATGGCGGCTATACCGCGTTGGTCTATCTGACCCCGCTGGTCGGCGGATTGCTTGCCGACCAATATCTCGGTTCGAAACGCGCAGTGCGGTTCGGCGCGCTGATGATGGCGGTCGGCTATTTCACGCTCGCCTTCGGCGGTCAGCCGGCCAAACCCTATCAGGTGATCGACGGCAAGAAGTACGAAGTGGTCGTCGATCATTTCCGCGACACGCCGACCAGCGACCCGCAAGAGGCGCGCTATCTGATCGACGGCAGCCAGAAATTGGCGATGCGGGGTAACGACGACGGCAGCCTGTCGCTGCTCGCCGCCGATGGGCACGAGGTCCGCAAGGTCGCCAAAGGCAGCTATGCCGAGGAAGCCGAGCGCAGCCCGCTCCTGACGATGATCCTGCTGATGGCGCTATCGTTGGTCTCGGTCGGCAACGGTTTCTTCAAGCCCAATATCTCGACCATGGTCGGCGAGCTCTACGAACAGGGCGACCGCCGCCGCGATGCCGGCTTCACGATCTTCTACATGGGGATCAACACCGGCTCGATCCTTGGCCAGTTCCTCTGCGCGATCTTCGCCGACAGTTTCGGCTGGCCGTTCGGGCTGGGCCTCGCCGGCGTGGCGATGGTGATTTCGTTCCTGATGATCAGCTATCACGGCGGCCGGCTCGACGCTTATGGCAACCCGCCTGCCAGGACCGGACCAGATCGCGCAATGCTGATCTATGCGCTGGCGATCCTGGCCGTGCCGGTGGTCTATTTCCTGTTCGTCAATCTGATGCAGGCGGAAAAGCCGCCGGAAGGATCGGGTTTCATCGGGTATCTCGCATCGCTTCCACTGACGGGCAAATTGCTGTTCGGAACGTTCATCGTCTCGGTGCCCGGCATCCTGATCTGGTCGTTCATCAAGGGCAGCAAGGTCGAGGGGCAGATGATGCTCGCGGCGATGGTGCTGATCGTGTTCAACGTCGTGTTCTGGACCTTGTTCGAGCAAGCGGGGTCGAGCCTGACCTTGTTCGCCGATCGCAATACCGACCGTACCATCATCGGCGACTGGGTGATGTCGGCGCCGCAGACGCAGAATTTCAACCCGATCTCGATCGTGCTCTTGGCGCCGGTGCTGAGCGCCTTTTGGGGCTGGCTCGCACGCCGCGGTTGGGAACCGTCGATCCCGATCAAGTTCGCCGCCGCGTTGATGGGCGTCGGTGCGGGCTTTCTGTTCCTGGTCTGGGGATCGACCTTCGCCGACAGCAGCTTCAAGGTCGGCTTGTGGTGGCTGGCCGGGCTCTATGTGATTCACTCGATCGCCGAATTGTGCATCTCGCCGGTCGGACTGTCGATGATCACCAAGCTGTCGATCGCGCGGGTCGTCGGATTGATGATGGGCGTGTGGTTCCTGTCGATCTCGGTCGCGCAATATGTCGCGGGTCTGGTCGCGCAATTTGCCAGCGTCGAGACGGTTGGCGGGCAAGCGACCAATTTGAAGGTCAGCCTGGAGACCTATACGCATACCTTCACAACGATCGCGCTGGTGGCCATCGGGCTCGGCTTGCTCCTGCTCCTGCTGGCCTGGCCGCTCAAGAAGTGGATGCACGGGGTGCAGTGATGGACTAGCCTCTCTCTCGAAACGGTTCGAGGGAGAGGGTCCATGAGTCCGTTATGCTGGGAAATCCTGGCGGCGTTCGCGTTCGTCGGGTCGCATTTCCTGCTGTCGCATCCGTTGCGTGCCCCGATCGTGCGCGCGATCGGCGAGTTGCCGTTCCAGGGCATCTATTCGCTGGTCGCGCTGGCGACGTTCGGCTGGCTCGCCTTGGCGTTCCGCGCGGTGCCGGCGGAGGCGCCGTTCTGGGCGGTGGGCGACGGGCTGTGGATCACCGCGACGGTGATCATGTTCTTTGCCAGCGTGATGTTCGTCGGATCGCTGTTTGGCAATCCGGCGCTGCCCGGGCCGCCCCGCGCGGCGAGCGCGTCACCCGAACCGCGCGGCGTGTTCAGCGTGACGCGGCACCCGATGATGTGGAGTTTCACGCTTTGGGGCGTGGCGCATATCCTGGTCGCGCCGACGCCCGCCAATATCGTGCTGGCGAAGACGATCATCATCCTCGCTTTGGTCGGTGCCGCGCTGCAGGACAGGAAGAAGGAAAAGCTTCAACCCGACACCTGGCGGGCCTGGGAAGCGCATACCAGCTACTGGCCGCTCGGCGCGATCCTCAGCGGGCGGGTCAAGTTCACGCCCGCTGGTGTCGTGCCGGCCGTGGGCGGGATCGCGTTGTGGCTAGCCGCGACCTGGGCGCACCTGCCGCTCGCGGGCATGCCGGCGGGAATATGGCGGTGGATCGGGGGGTAGGAAGAGGTCGGAGCAGCTAAACCTCCCTCTCCCCCTGTGGGAGAGGGAGGGAGCCGACGTAGTCGGCGGAAGGGTGAGGGGGAGTCTTCAGGACTAGCGGACTCCCCCTCATCCTTCCGGCGCTTCGCGCCTCCCTCCTTCTCCCACAAGGGGAGAAGGAATAACCCCAGGATCACCCAGGCAGCTGCTCAACCATCCGGTCAGTCTCGCCCTCGCTGTCGGTCGTGATCCCGCTCCGCACCGCGATGGTGCCGGTGACCGCGACGTCCATCGTCACGTTGCCCAATGTCCGGAACAAGTCGGGCACCGTCTCCACCGCAACCAACAGGCCGAGTGCCTCGAGCGGCACGCCCATCGCTACCGCGACCGGCGCGACCGAAGCGAAGAAGCTGATCGTGCCGGGCAACGACACCGATCCCATCGTCGTGATCGCGGCGGTGACCACGCCGGCGGCGAGCTGGCCGGGCCCGATCGGCGTGCCCGTCAGATGCGCGACATAGAGGGCGACCGCCAGGTTCATCGCCGGGCTGGTCGCGCGGAACACCGCGACCGCGATCGGCAGGACGATGCCCGACACCCGCGCCGGCGCCCCGATCGCCTCGCTCGACCTGAGCATGGTGGGCAGCGAGGCGAGCGACGACGACGTGCTGATCGCGACGATCTGGCTCGGCAGCACGGCGCGGGCAAAGCGTCCGATGCTCACACGCGCACCGATCGCCGCGATCGGATAAGCCGACAACAGCACCAGGATACCGAGCGTCGAGACGATCGCGACATAATGCGCCAGCGCGCCGAACGCCGCTGCGCCGGTCTCCATTCCCACCCCGAACGCCAGGCAGAACACGCCGAGCGGGGCGAGCACCAGCACCCAGCCGATCACCACGATCATCGCGTCGGCGATCGCCTGGAACAGATCGACCATCAATTTGCGGCGATCGGGCTGCAACCGGGTGATGGCGAAGGCGAATACCATCGCGAACACGGTCAGCGGCAGAAACGCGTCGGTCGCGGCGGCGTCGATGATGTTGGTCGGCACGATCTTGTCGAAGAAATCACCCAGCGTCGGCACCTGGCCGGCGGTCTTCGCGCTCGACAGCGAGGCCCTGAGCGCCATGGCCCAATCGGGGCGGAGCGGGAACAGCTTGAGCAGCAGCGGCGTGAGCAGCGCCGACATGATCGTGTTGAACCACAGGATGACGACGAAGAAGATCAGCGCGCGCCCGGCGATCTTGCCCGCGCGCGCCGCTTCGGCCGAGGCGGCGATGCCGATCACCAGCAGCGCCACGACCAGCGGCACGATCACCATCTGCAGCCCGTGCAGCCAGGCACCGCCGATCCGCTTGGTGAACACCAGGACCCAGCCGCCAGCGTCGGGCGCCCAATTGGCGAGCGCGATGCCCAGCGCCAGCCCGGCTACCAGCGAGATCAGGATCCTCAATGCTTGGCTCATGCTCGCCCTTCTCCGTTTGCCGCGCTAAGAGGCAGCCTTGGCGCGGGATAGCGGACGGAAACGGGCAGAATGGCAAGAAAATATTTCGGTACGGACGGTATTCGCGGCCTCACCAACATGCAGCCGATGACCGCGGAGATGGCGATGAAGGTCGGCATGGCGGCCGGCGCGCATTTCGTTCGCGGCGACCACAAGCACCGCGTCGTGATCGGCAAGGACACGCGGCTGTCGGGCTATATGCTCGAAAATGCTTTGGTCGCGGGATTCACCAGTGTCGGCATGGACGTGACTTTGTTCGGGCCGCTGCCGACTCCCGCAATCGGCATGCTGACCAAGTCGATGCGCGCCGATCTGGGCGTGATGATCTCGGCAAGCCATAATCCTTATGCCGATAACGGGATCAAATTGTTCGGTCCCGACGGCTACAAATTGTCCGACGCCGACGAACTGGCGATCGAGGCGCTGATCGACGGCGACGTTGCGCTTGCCGCCGCGCCCGATATCGGCCGCGCGCGCCGGGTCGAGGATGCGCGCGGGCGCTATATCCATTTCGCCAAGGCGACCTTTCCCGACGATCTGACGCTCGACGGCCTCAAGATCGTGGTCGATTGCGCCAACGGTGCCGCTTATCAGGTCGCACCCTCGGCCTTGTGGGAGCTGGGTGCAGAGGTCATCGCGATCGGCGTCACGCCGAACGGCAAGAATATCAACGACCAGGTAGGATCGACCGCGCCGGAGACTCTGTGCGAAACCGTTGTCGCCAGCGGCGCGCATATCGGAATCGCGCTCGACGGGGATGCCGACCGGTTGATCGTGGTCGACGAGACCGGGCGGGTGATCGACGGCGACCAGCTGATGGCGGTGATCGCGACCGGCTGGGCGCGCGCGGGCAATCTCCGCAATGGCGGGCTGGTCGCGACGGTGATGTCCAACCTGGGGCTCGAACGCCATCTCAGCGCGCAGGGAATCAAGCTGATCCGCACCGCGGTCGGCGACCGCTACGTGCTCGAGGCGATGCGTGGGCAAGGCTATAATGTCGGCGGCGAGCAATCGGGCCACATCATCCTGTCGGATTACGCCACTACCGGCGACGGGCTGGTCGCGGCGCTGCAGATCCTCGCCGAACTGGTCCGCTCGGGCATCCCGGCGAGCGAATTGCTCCACCGCTTCGATCCGCTGCCGCAATTGCTCAAGAACGTCCGGTTCAAGGGCGGCAAGCCGCTCGACGATGCCGGCGTCAAGGCAGTGATCGCCGATGCCGAAGGCGAACTCGAGGGCAAGGGCCGGCTGGTGATTCGCCCCTCCGGCACCGAACCGGTGATCCGCGTGATGGCCGAAGGCGAGGACGCCGCCCAGGTCGAGGCGGTGGTCGACCGTATCTGCGACGCGGTGAAGGTCGCGGCGGGGTAGCAGCCTATAGCAGCAAGCCCTGCAGATTGGCGCGCCCGACCGCGCCGCCACCGCGTCGCCGGGCGAGTTCGGTCTCCGCCGTGAAGCGCACGTCGGGGTCGCGGTCGGTCAGGAAGCCGGCCAGGCTGTCCTCGGCGATCTCGCTCCATTCCTTGCCGCGATCCGGGCCGTAGCGCACGCGGGGCAGCAGCCCGGGCTGGTTCGACCATTCGATCAACTGCGCGACCGATGCCTCGTTGAGCATGTCGCGCAGATGGTGCGCGGTGACATAGGCGTCGGGAAAGGCGCGGTGCGCCGGCAGGCCGCGTTCATGATCGAGCCCCTCGGGCTTGCGCCAGTAACGCAGCACCTGATTGGAGAAGCTTGGGCTATCGGGCCACAACCGGAGCGCGCATTTCCAGGTGCAGATCCAGTCGGCGCCATGCGTCAGCGTCGGGGTGCAGAATTGCTCCTCGAAATCGGCGCGATGCGCGGCGAGCGCGATGCGGCGCGGATAGGGATCCAGCACCGGGCGCGCGACATCGATCCAATAGGGCGCATCGGCGACTTGTTCGTCGAGGATATGATGGATCGCCTGGGTGATTGGCGGGATCGGCCGGCCCGGATTGACCATCCGGCTGCCCCCCTCGCCATAAATCTCCCAGCGGCCATCGGCACCCAGCGCGACGTCCTGCCAGCCCACTTCGAGCACGCCATGCTGCGGCGGCGCATCGCCGGTAGTTTCGAGGTCGATGACACGGATGATGGAAGGGGACGCCATCGGCCGTATGTGGGCGCTTTAACGCCGAAAAGCGACCCCGAGTGATGTTACGGGGCCCACTGCGCAAGGAGGTGCCGCCGCCACTCGCTCCCCGTCATGCCGGCCTTGTGCCGGCATCCACCGTGCAACAACGCCTCATCTCGGTTGTGGAAGAGTGGACCCCGGCACAAGGCCGGGGTGACGAATTAGGACATGTCGCCCAGCGGCCTGTTCGCGCCCTCTTATAGTCCGGTTTTTCAGGGGAGCGAGCGGAGGCTCAATGCCCCGCTTGCGGTCCGCGCTCCAGCCCGCTCGCGGCCAGCTGCGCGTCGATCTGCGCGAGCAGGCGGTCGAGCGCGGGCTGGTCTTTCGCCTCGGCGCGCGCGACCAGCACGTCCTGGGTGTTCGACGCGCGCAGCAGCCACCAGCCGTCGGGCGTGTTGACCCGCGCGCCGTCGGTGCGGTTGACGTCGGCGCCTTCGGTCTCGAGCCGGTCGAGCACTTCGTCGATCACCGCGAACTTGCGGCTCTCATCGACCTGGAAGCGCATCTCGGGGGTGTTGACCATCACCGGCATGGCGTCCTTGATCTCGTTCATCGACTTGCCGATCATATGGACCGCGCGGATCAGCCGGACCGCGGCATATTGCGCATCGTCGAAACCGTAGAATTCGTGCGCGAAGAAGATGTGGCCCGACATCTCGCCGGCGAGCGGCGCATGCGTCTCCTTCATCTTGGTCTTGATCAGGCTGTGCCCGGTCTTCCACATCAATGGCTGCCCGCCCAACTCGGCGATGCGGTCGTACAGCGCCTGACTCGCCTTGACGTCGGCGATGATCGTCGCGCCCGGCAATTCCCTCAGCACCGGTTCGGCCAGGATCGACAATATCTGGTCGCCCCAGATCACCCGGCCCCGTCCGTCGATCGCGCCGATCCGGTCGCCGTCGCCATCGAACGCCACGCCGAAATCGAGCCCCTTCTCCGCCACCAGCGCCTTCAGGTGCGCGAGGTTCTGCTCTTCGGTTGGGTCGGGATGATGATTGGGGAAATTGCCGTCGACCTCGGTGAACAGCAAATGATGCTCGCCCGGCAGCAATTTGGTCAGCTTCTCGATCACCGGCCCGGCGGCGCCGTTGCCGGCGTCCCAGCCGATTCGGTAGGCGCCGCCCGAATAGCCGGCCATCAGCCGGCCGACATAATCGTCGACGATATCGGCATCGGCGACGTCGCCCTCGCCTTCCTCCCAATCGCCCTCGGCCGCCATCCGGCCGAGCTTCTGGATATCCTCGCCAAAGAACGGGAGGTGCTGCAACACCATCTTGAAGCCATTATATTCGGCCGGATTGTGGCTGCCGGTGATCTGGATGCCGCCATCGACTTCCAGCTCGGCCTCGGCCCAGTAAAGCTGCGGAGTCGGCCCCATGCCGGTGCGGATCACATTGACGCCAGAGGCGAGCAGCCCCTCGACCAGCGCCGTTTCCATCGCCGGCGACGAGATGCGGCCATCGCGTCCCACCGCCACGCGAGTGCCGCCGGCGCGGCGCACGATCGTGGCAAAGGTGCGGCCGATCGCGCGGGCATCGTCGGTCGACAGGGTTTTGCCGACGACTCCGCGGATATCATATTCGCGCAGGGACGTTGGATCGAAACGGTGGGTCATGGGGGCTCCCGTCAGGTTGATGCGCGCCCAATCCGCCGAGCAGGGAAAAAGTTCAATCCCCAGGGGCTGAACTCGGCTTCAACAAGATGTCACGCGCCTCATTCACGCGACGAGCGAGCTCGTCGGTGCCGCCATGGTCGGGATGGACGTTGCGCAGCAGGCGGCGATGCGCGACGCGAATCTCGTCGCGGCTGGCGCCGGGATCGAGTCCCAGCACGGCGAGCGCGCTGATCTCGTCCTCGCTGCGTTGGGGTTTGCGGCGGCCGTCGGTCCAGACCTTCTTGGGCCCTTGCCACAGCCACCAGCCGAACCAGGCCACGGCCAGCGCCAGGAGGAGCTTGGCCATGATCAGGCGAAGAGCGGCATGACCGGCTCGGGCAGAGCCAATGCCGCCATCATCTCGCGCAATTCCTGCCGCGCGGCGACGTGCGCCAGGCCCATTTCGCCGAAATCGCGGCTGTCGATCATCGTCAGCCCCTTGGGGAACAATTCGCGATAGATGACGCGTTCGCCCAGACCGGGGATGATGCGGAACCCCACGCGCTTGGCGAGCTGGTCGAGCGCCTCGGACACGCGGCGCATGTTGCGCGCCTCGATATGCTGGAGGCGGTTCCTGAGCACGACCCAGTCGATCGCCACGCCATCGGCCTTGGCGCGGGCCTTGCGCGCGTCCCAGATCAGTTCGGCGTAGAAGCTCGGCCGCGTCACCTTGTAGGTGTCGGGATCGACCTGCCCGATCAGGTCGAAATCGACGAAGCTGTCGTTCATCGGCGTGACCAATGTGTCGGCCCGGCTCGCCGCCAGCCGCCCGAAGCGGTCGTCGCGGCCGGGCGTGTCGATCACCACGAAGTCGGTGTCGCTGCACAGTCGGCCGAGCGTATCGTCGAAATATTCCAGGCTCTCGCCGTCATGCGCGGCGAATGCGGGCGTCGGCAGCTCGCGGCTGGTGCGCTTGGCGGTGGCGACGCGATTCTCGAAATAGCGCGCCATCGTGCGCTGGCGATGATCGAGGTCGAACGCCGCAACACGCGCGCCGCGCGCCTGCAGCGCGATCGCGACATGGACCGCGGTGGTCGATTTGCCGGTCCCGCCCTTTTCGTTGGCGAAGACGATCATATGTGGTTTGCTGGCGTCCGCCACGTAAAGACCCTGGTTGCCTGAGATGCCCCGCGCCTCTTACAGGCGAACCCTCGTCTATCGAAGCGACAAGTCCCATGCAAATTGTCCATCACTTGCCCGATTTGAGACGCGCGGTCGCCGACCTGCGCGGCGACGGCGCGCGGCTCGCGCTGGTCCCGACGATGGGCGCGCTCCACGCCGGGCACATGGCGCTGGTCGATGCCGCGCGCGCGACGGGGGCGAAGGTGGTCGCGTCGATCTTCGTCAATCCCAAGCAATTCGGCCCGAACGAGGATTTGTCGCGCTATCCGCGCCCGGCGGACGCCGACAAGGCGTTGTTGATCGCCCATGGCTGCGATCTGTTGTGGATGCCTGGAGTCGAGGACATGTACCCGGTCGGCTTCGCCACCAACGTGTCGGTGTCGGGAGTCAGTGACGGGCTCGACGGCGCCGCGCGACCGGGTCATTTCGACGGCGTCGCTACCGTCGTCAGCAAATTGTTCAACCAGGTGCGCCCCGACTCCGCGTTCTTCGGCGAAAAGGATTTTCAGCAGCTGGCGGTGATCCGGCGCATGGTCGCCGATCTCGATATGGGGCTGGAGATTGTCGGGGTGCCAACGGTGCGCGAGGCGGACGGGCTCGCGCTGTCGTCGCGCAACATCTACCTCTCGCCCGACGAACGAACGCGAGCCGTGGCGCTGCCCAAGGCGCTGGCCGAGGCGAAGCGCGCGATCGAGGCGGGGGAACCGGGCGCGATCAATTCCGCCCTGGCGTCGCTGGCCGAGGCAGGCTTCGTCACCGACTATGTCGTGCTGGTCGACGCCGCGACCCTGGGCGAGCCGCAACCGGGCCGGCCCCGCCGCTTGCTTGCCGCCGCGCGGCTCGGGACCACCCGGCTGATCGATAATCTGGACGTAGCGCCCTGAATTTCGTGGTTAAATCCCGTTAACCATTTGTTGACCCCTGACCCCCCAAGGTAGCCCTGCCAAAGGAAGTAAAGGGGTTGGCGACGATGGGCAGCAGCCTGAAGAATGCACAGTTTCTGATCGAGAGCCGGCTGATCGATGCCGCGCGCGGCAATTGGGACGCATGCTACGATCTCGGGGTCGATTATTCGACCGGCGCGAACGGCGTCGATCTCGACCTGGTCGAGGCGCACAAATGGTTCAACCTCGCCGCGTCGCGCGGCGGCCATGAAGGCGCGCGCTATTGTCGCGCCGAAGTGGCCGACGAGATGACCGCGCGCGAAATCGCCGAGGCGCAGAACCGCGCCCGGTCGTGGCTCAACGCGACGAGCAGCCGCGCGGCCTGACAAGCCGTCATCCCAGCGAAAGCTGGGATCTCTGGCCGTATTCCCTCATTGAGACCCCAGCTTTCGCTGGGGTGACGATCACTTCGCCGCCACAGCCTTCTTTTTCGCCGGCGCTTTCTTCGCGGCGGCCTTCTTCGCCGGCGCCTTTTTCGCCCCGCGCTTCCCCTTGCCGCCGGCTGGCGCCGCGGCCGCCCGCGCGTCGATCAATTGCGCCGCCTCTTCCAGCGTCAGCTGATCCTTGTCGATCGTCTTGGGCAAGGTCGCGTTGGTCGTGCCGTCGGTGACATAGGCGCCATAGCGCCCTTCCATCAGCTTGATCTCGAGTTCGGTGCGCGGGTGTTTGCCGAGCACCTTCAACGGCTCGCGCGATCCGCGCGCCGGCCGGCCGCCATTCGCTGCCGCCTCGGCCAATTTGACCACCGCGGCGTTCATGCCGGTCTCGAACACCTCGGCGGTCGACTGCAGCCGGGCATATTTGCCGTCATGCGCCAGATAGGGGCCATAGCGGCCGATCGACGCGGTGATCATGTTGCCGGTCTCGGGATGCGCGCCGATCTCGCGCGGCAGGCTCAGCAGCTTCAAGGCCCAGTCGAGATCGAGCTCGATATCCTTGGGAATCGACGCGCGCTTGGCGTCCTTGCCCTCGCCCAACTGGATGTACGGCCCGAACCGGCCCGCCTTGCGCTCGACTTCCAGCCCCGTCTCGGGATCCTTGCCCAGCGATTCGGGGCCAGTATCCTCGCCGTCGGTTGCGCCCGCCTGGGCGAAACGGCGGGTATATTTGCACTCTGGGTAGTTCGAGCAGGCGATGAACGCGCCGAACCGGCCGCCGCGCAGCGACAATTGGCCGAGCCCGCAATTGGGGCATAGCCGCGGATCGCCGCCATCGGCCTTGTCGGGGAACAGATAGGGCGCGAGGAACTGGTCGAGCTGCTGCGTCACTTCGGACGGCTTGAATTCCATCACCTCGGCGGTGCGCGGCTTGAAGTCGCGCCAGAACGCCTCGAGCACTTTCTGCCATTGCGCGCGGCCGCCGGAAATCTCGTCGAGCTCGTCCTCGAGCCCGGCGGTGAAGTCGAAACTGACATATTTCTCGAAAAAGCGTTCGAGGAACGCGGTCACCAGCCGGCCCGATTCCTCGGCGAAGAAGCGGTTCTTCTCGACGCGGACATAATCGCGGTCCTTGAGCGTCTGGATGATCGAGGCATAAGTCGACGGACGCCCGATGCCGAGCTCCTCGAGCCTTTTGACCAGGCTCGCTTCGGAGAAACGCGGCGGCGGCTGGGTGAAATGCTGTTCGGCAGTCACGTCGCGCTTGGCCGGCACGTCGCCGTCGCGCAGGCGCGGCAAGCGGCGCGATTCTTCGTCGCCCTCATCGTCGCGGCCTTCCTCGTACAGCGCCAGATAGCCGGGGAAGAGCACGACCTGTCCGGTCGCGCGCAGCCCGTGGCGGCCGGTGCCGTCGGCCAGGTCGATCGTCGTACGCTCCATCTGGGCGGAGGCCATCTGGCTCGCCATCGCGCGCTTCCAGATCAGTTCGTAGAGCCGGGCATGGTCGCCCGACCCGGCGCGGTCCTTGCCGAAGTCGGTCGGGCGGATCGCCTCATGCGCTTCCTGCGCGTTCTTCGCCTTGGTCTGGTACTGGCGCGGCTTGTCGGGGACGTAGTTCGCCGCGTAGCGCTCGGTGATCGCCTTGCGCGCGGCGGAGATGGCGCTGCCGTCCATCTGCACGCCGTCGGTCCGCATATAGGTGATCGCGCCATCCTCGTAGAGCGCCTGGGCGATGCGCATCGTATGGCTGGCCGAGAAGCCCAGCTTGCGCGCGGCTTCCTGCTGCAGGGTCGAGGTGGTGAAGGGCGGCGGCGGGTTGCGCGACGCCGGCTTGGTCTCGACCGACTGGACGGTGAAGCGGCCATTCTCGACGTCGGCTTTCGCCTTGAGCGCGTCGCCTTCCTTGCCGATCGACAGGCGGTCGAGCTTCTCGCCATTCCACTTGATCAGCCGCGCGGTGAACGGCGTGCCGTCCTGTTCCAAGGTGGCGGCGACTGACCAATATTCCTGGCTGACGAACGCTTCGATCTCGCGCTCGCGATCGACGATCAGGCGCAAAGCGACCGACTGGACGCGGCCGGCCGACTTGGCGCCGGGCAGCTTGCGCCACAAAACGGGGGAGAGCGTGAAGCCGACCAGGTAATCGAGCGCGCGGCGGGCGCGATAGGCGTCGATCAGATCCTCGTCGAGCTGACGCGGATGCTTCATCGCCTCGGTGACGGTCGCCTTGGTGATCGCGTTGAAGGTGACGCGCTCGACCTGCTTGGGCAGCGCCTTGCGGTTGCGCAGCACTTCCTGGACGTGCCACGAAATCGCCTCGCCCTCGCGATCGGGGTCGGTCGCCAGGATCAGGCGATCGGCCTTCTTGGCCTCGTCGGTGATCGCTTTCAGCTGCTTCGCCTTGTCGGCGTAATTTTCCCAGTCCATCGCGAAGCCGGCCTCGGGATCGACCGATCCGTCCTTGGGCGGCAAGTCGCGGACATGGCCGTAGCTCGCGAGAACGCGATAGTCGCTGCCCAGATATTTCTCGATGGTTTTCGCCTTGGCGGGCGATTCGACGATGACAAGCTGCATGGCGATGAAAAGCGATCCTTACGTGTACGCGCGAGGATGGGGAGCCCCGATGATGCCCGTCAAGCCGACGTCTTGAGCGTCCGCCAGGCGAGGAAGAACGCGATCCCCAGGATGAGGTCGCCGTTCGTCACCGCAAAGGTGGAGGTCGGCGCGCGTCCGTTCAACCACAGAATCAGGCTGGGGACCCAGAATCCGAATTTGGCCACCACCGCCAGCGGCATGAAGGCGCGATAGGCGACCGGGTCGCCGCCGATCGTCCAATAGACCAATTGCCACGCCGCGGCGGCGCCGACGAAGCCGTAATAATAGATCGGCTGGTCGAGCGCGGCGGCGGGCGCCGCGACCTGCTGCTCGAGGAAATAGAGCGGCACCAGGATGATCAGGCCGTACACCGCCGCACCACGGAAGAGCCAGCGGGCGGCGTTGGGGGTCATGCCTCTACCTCGTTTGAATAGCTTTCAACGCGATTGATTATTGACGATTCCACATGTTGTACATCTTTGCCAATCCCAGAAAACCGCGGCACTTCCTGAGCTCAAGAGGCCCCGATGCCGAACAGGTCCATAACCTGCTTTCCTCTTGCGCTGAGTTCGAGGAAATGTGTGGCAACGTCGACCCGGTCTCGTTGTACCAGAACATAGAAATCGTCCAATTTGCCGGGCCAGCTTTCCCGCGGGGCTTCGGATGGCGCATCCGCACCTTCGAAGATCACGATCAGGTCGCGGTCTAAAAGGAGCTTGAGGGCGCGGAAAATGATGTCTCGTCCGTATTGCCTGCCGATATAGTCGTCCAACTCGACGAACGAAAACCGGTCCTCAGTTAACGTATCCAAAATCAAAATCACGGCGTTGAAGTCGATATTGGGCATCGCTTGATCCGATCGGCTGGGGGCTCGAATCGTAACGCGCCCTGCAATGTCCGCAACGGACCCGCATGCCGCTATTCGATCAAGCTCACCCTTCCTCCCGCATGGCGCTCGATCCGGCCCGCTAATTCGAGTTCGAGCAGGATTAGCGCGACCGTCGCGGGCGGTAATCCCGATTGGCGGATCAGTTCGTCGACCGCCACCGGTACCGGGCCCAGCAAGCCGATCAGCGCGTGGCGCTCGGCGTCGCCTGGTTCACCGCTCGGGCGCCCGTCGAATGGGCTGGCCGGCGCGCGCACCATGCGCGGGTCGATCGGGCGGATCGTCTCGAGGATGTCGGCGGCCGACTGGACCAGGGTCGCGCCCTCGCGGATCAGCAAATTGCAGCCCTGGGCACGCGGTTCGAGCGGGCTGCCGGGTACCGCCATGACGTCACGTCCCGCCTCGGCGGCCAGCCGCGCGGTGATCAACGACCCCGATCGCGGCGCCGCCTCGACCACTACGGTCCCGGTCGACAGCCCGGCGATGACGCGGTTGCGATGCGGGAAATTGCGCGCCAGCGGCTCGCTGCCCGGCGGCTGCTCGGCGATCAGCAAGCCGCGCTCCGCCACTTGATCCTGCAGCGCGCGATTCTCGGGCGGGAAGGCGATGTCGATGCCGCTGGCGATCACCCCGATCGTGCCCGTCGCCAGCGATCCCTGGTGCGCCGCGGTGTCGAGCCCGCGCGCCAGCCCGGAGACGATGACCACGCCCTCGCGTCCCAATTCGACCGCCAGCCCGCGCGCGAAGCGGCAGGCGGCGGCGGAGGCATTGCGCGCGCCGACCATGGCGACGCTGGTGCGCGCGAACAGCGCGGTATCGCCCTTGATCGTCACCACCGCCGGCGCATTGTCGAGCTCGGCGAGCAACGGCGGATAATCCATATCGTCGATGAACAGATAGCGCGCGCCGAGCTTCTCGACCCGGGCGATCTCTCGCTCGACCGCGCCCGTCTCGGCGATCCGGGGCGGCTTGCCGCCACCGCGCGCGGCGAGATCGGGCAGCGCCTCGATCGCGCGCTCGGCGCTGCCGAACCGGGCGAGCAACTGGCGATAGGTAACGGGACCGATCGTCGGCGTGCGGATCAGCCGCAGCCGCGCGATACGCGGATCAGCCATCCTTCTTGGCGCCGATCCGAGGCTCCCTGCCCTGGATCAGCCGTTCGATATTCTCGCGATGCTTCCACAGCACGATGAGCGCGAGCGCGACCAGCAGGAACACCAGGTCGAAAGTGCCCAGTACCGCGGCGGCGATCGGCGCCGAGATCGCGGCGGCCATGCCCGCGACCGCCGAGATGCGGATCACCGCGAGCAGCCCCAGCCAGACCAGGGCATAGACGAGGCCGATCGGCCAATGGAGCGCCAGCACGATCCCCATCATCGTCGCGACGCCCTTGCCGCCCCGAAACTTCAGCCAGACGGGATAGCAATGGCCAATGAACGCCGCGGCGGCGGCGGGAATCTGGTGACCATGGAACAGCCAGCCGGCGATCAACACCGCGGCGGCGCCTTTGGCGAGGTCGAGTATCAGAGTGGCGGCAGCCAGCCCTTTTCGCCCTGTCCGCAACACGTTGGTCGCGCCGATATTGCCCGACCCGATCTGGCGAAGATCGCCGGCACCGAACGCGCGCGTCAGGATGACGCCGAACGGGATCGACCCGAGAAGGTAACCGAGCAGCACGGCGCCGGCCGGCGCTGCCCATAGATATTCCGTCACCACGTGAACGCTCCCCCCTATCGTTTGATACATAATCGAGCGGAACCCGGGTTTCCACTTATCTTGATCATTTCGGATGCATCCCTCTAGAGACGCTACGCATGAGTGATCGGCCGCTATTGTTATTCGATTCCGGCGTCGGCGGCCTGTCGGTGCTCGCCGCTACACAGGCGCTGCTGCCCCAGGCACCGTTGGTCTATGTCGCCGATTCGGCGGGATTTCCCTATGGCACCAAGAGCGAGCTGGAGATCGCCGCGCGCGTGCCGGCGCTGCTTGGGCGGCTGGCCGAACGCTATGATCCGCGGCTGATCGTGATCGCCTGCAACACCGCCTCGACCATCGCGCTCGGCGCAGTGCGCGCCGCGCTCGATTTGCCGATCGTCGGCACCGTGCCGGCGATCAAGCCCGCGGCCGAGATCAGCGAGACGCGGGTGATCGGCGTGCTCGGCACCGACGCGACGGTCCGCCAGCCTTATGTCGACGATCTCGCGGCGCGCTTCGCCGGCGATTGCACCGTCTTGCGCCACGGATCGGCCGCGTTGGTCGAACTCGCCGAAGCCAAGCTCCACGGCGAAGCGCGGCCGATCGCCGACTATCGCGCGGCGATCGCCGGGCTGTTCGACCAGCCCGGGGGCGACCGCATCGACGTCGTGGTCAATGCCTGCACGCACTTTCCGCTGGTCGGCGATGAACTCGCCGAAGCCGCGCCGCATCCGGTGCGCTTCGTCGACGGCGCACCCGGGATCGCGCGGCGAGTCGCACACCTTACCGAAGGGCAGGACTGGCCCGAAACGCCGCTGCACCGCGCGGTCTTCACCCGGTTCGGCGACGCCGAACGCCATCTCGCCCCGGCGCTGGCGCGCTACGGCATCAACCGCGCCGAATCGCTTTAGCCCGCTTCAGCCCGCCCGGGCCGGCGGCGCGCGCAATCGCCGGGCATATTGCTCGGCCAGCACTTGATGGACGTGGCGCGCGGAGGGATCGGCGGACCGTTCCTGTGCTTCGCGCCGGGCGAGATAATCTGTATCCCGGCCCCTGGGGGCGATCTGATCGGACATCGCGAGCTCCGACAATGCGAGCGGAAGCGTTCCCGCTCTCGATCGTCGGCTCTGTTAGAACCGCAAATGCCGGCGACGACTCGCTCCATACCACGCCAATGCGACACTTGTGTTGACGCAAAGCAGTTTCGCGATTGCGTTGTTTGTACCTCTTACCCATGGAAAATCGGCAAAACCCACGTTATTGGCGCATTTCATGAGCGATTCCACCGCGCGGCCCGTCGATTATTCGCGGGTGTTCACCCAGGCGATCGACCGGCTGCATGCCGAAGGGCGGTATCGCGTGTTCATCGACATTTTGCGCAACAAGGGGATGTTTCCCAATGCGCGGTGTTTTGCTGGCCATAACGGGCCGATGCCGATCACGGTGTGGTGCTCGAACGATTATCTGGCGATGGGCCAGCATCCCAAGGTGATCGCGGCGATGGAAGAAGCGCTGCACGATGTCGGCGCTGGCTCGGGCGGCACGCGCAATATCGGCGGCAACACCCATTATCATGTCGATCTCGAGGGCGAGCTGGCTGATCTCCATGGCAAGGAAGGCGCCTTGCTGTTCACGAGTGGCTATGTCTCGAACGAGGCGACTTTGGCCACGCTCGGCAAGATCCTGCCCGGCTGCATCATCTTCTCGGACGAATTGAACCACGCCTCGATGATCGCGGGCATCCGCAATTCGGGCTGCGAGAAGCGCGTGTTCCGCCACAATGACGTGGCGCATCTCGAACAACTGCTCGCCGCCGAAGACCCCAATGCGCCCAAGCTGATCGCGTTCGAGAGCGTCTATTCGATGGAAGGCGACATCGCGCCGCTGGCGGCGATCTGCGACCTGGCCGACAAATATAATGCGCTGACCTATCTCGACGAGGTCCATGCCGTCGGCATGTACGGTCCGCGCGGTGGCGGCATTTCCGAGCGTGACGGCGTCGCCGATCGCATCACGATCATCGAAGGCACGCTGGGCAAGGCGTTCGGGGTGATGGGTGGCTATATCGCCGCCGACCAGACGATCATCGACGTGATCCGCAGCTACGCGCCGGGGTTCATCTTCACGACCTCGCTGTCCCCGGTGCTGGTCGCCGGCGTGCTCGCCTCCGTCCGCCACCTCAAGTCCTCGACCGCCGAGCGCGACGGACAGCAGGCATCGGCCCGGATGCTCAAGGCGATGCTGGCCGAGGCCGGCCTCCCGGTATTGCCGGGCGACACGCATATCGTGCCTTTGATGGTCGGCGATCCGGTCAAGGCGAAACGGATCAGCGACATCCTGCTCGCCGAATACGGCGTCTATGTTCAGCCGATCAATTACCCGACCGTGCCGCGCGGCACCGAACGCCTGCGCTTCACCCCCGGCCCCGCCCATGACGAAACCATGATGCGCGACCTCACCAAGGCACTGGTCGATATCTGGAACCGGCTCGAGCTGGAATTGCGCAAAGCGGCCTAGGCCGCCGGGTCGCTATCTGATCAAGCGGTTAAAATGAATCGTCGCCCCGGACTTGTTCCGGGGTCTAACCCTCCACAACGGAAACCGGCCGTTTTGCTCATTGGATGCCGGCACAAGGCCGGCATGACGGTCAGGCCTGAGCGCGGCGACTCAGCTCAAACCTTCGCCGCGATCCGCCGTTCCTCGTCGCTCATATAATCGCGCGTAATCGGCAGCGCGTCGCGGTTGCGCGCGAACTGCAGCTGGTAATTGACCATCCCGCCATAGAGGAAGCTGACGCACGAGCCGGAGAGGTAGAAGATCCACATGTTGAAGAAGACCTCGTCGTACATCGCGATGATCTTCTCGCGATTGGCGACGGCGCGGTCGTACCAGGCCTGCAGCGTATAGCCGTAATGGAGGCGCAGCACCTCCACGTCGGTCATGTAATAACGCAGGCCTTCATAGCCCTTGGCGATTTCCGACAGTGCGGGGATATAGCCGCCGGGAAAGATGTATTTGGCGGTGAACTCGTCGGTCACCCCCGCCCCGCCCGCGCGGCCGATCGTGTGCAGCAGCATCACGCCGTCGTCGTTGAGCAAGTCGCGGCATTTGCGGAAGAAGGTGCGATATTGCGGCGGGCCGACATGCTCGAACATGCCGACCGAGACGATGCGGTCGAACGTCCCGGTCATGTGGCGATAGTCGATCAGCTCGAACTTGACGTGATCGGCGACGCCGGCATCCGCCGCGCGCTGCTTGGCGGTGGCGATCTGCTCGTCGCTGAGCGTGATGCCGACGACGTCGACGCCATAGGTCTTGTGCAGATAGAGCGCCATGCCGCCCCAGCCGCAGCCGATATCGAGCACGCGCATGCCTGGCTTGAGCGCGAGCTTGGCGGCGATATGCGCCTTCTTGTCCAACTGCGCCTGTTCGAGGCTTTCGTCGCGGTCGACGAAGTACGCGCAGCTATACTGGCGGTCGGAATCGAGGAAGAGGTCGTAGAGCGCGTTGCCGATGTCGTAATGATGCTTGACGTTGGCCCGCGCCGCCCGCGCACGATTGAACTGGTCGAGCTTGCGCTTGACCCCGACCACGGCCTTGGCGGCGAGGCCGGGATCGAGCGCGCCGGTCGCATCTTCCCAGCGATTGTTCTTACTCGCCAGCGAGAGCAGCTGCATGATGTCACCGCGCTCGATCACCATGCGGCCGTGCATGAACGCCTCGGCCACGCCCAAAGCGGGATCGCGCAGGATCTGTCCCGGCACGCTCTTGGTGGTGAAGCGGATCGCGACATCGGGATAATCGGGGTCGGCCGTGCCGAACGACTTGGTCGTGCCGCCGGCATAGGTGACGGACAGCGTGCCGCGCTTGAACGCGCGCTCGAAGAACAGATCGATCAGGGCCATAGGCGTTCGCTGCTATCGGTTGATTGCGGCCACGAAAAGACCGGAAACAGCTCTGCCTGCATCAAATACCGGCATACCAGTCGTAATTGACGTGATCTTCCCAATAGCCACCCTTGCCCAGGCCGATCCCGGCGAGGCTCGCCACCGCGTCGATCCGCATCACATATTTGGCGTTCTTGTAGCCCAGATGCCGCTCGACCCTGAGCCGGATCGGCGCGCCATGACCGACCGAAACGCGCTTGTCGTTCATCGCCCAGGCCAGGATCGTCTGCGGGTGGAAGGCGTCGATCAGATCGATCGATTCATAATAAGGCGCACCGCTCCACAGATCGGCGCAGGTGAAGACGATGTAGCGCGCCGATGTGCGCACCCCCGCCGCCTTCAGCACATTGCCCAGCATCGGCCCCTGCCACTTGCCGATCGCGCTCCACCCTTCGACGCAATCGTGGCGGGTGATCTGCGCGCGTTGCGGAAAGGCGCCGATATCGGCCAGGCTGAGGCGTAGCGGCCGGTCGACCAGCCCGCCGATGTCGAGCCGCCAATTGGCGAAATTCTCCGCAACATGGCGGTTGTAATCGGCGGTGTTCGGGTTGGAATTGCCGTTGGTGCGGAACACCGGCGACATTTGATCGGGGGTGAATTCGGGCGCCAGCGCGTTGCGATCCATCAATGCGCGTTGCAGCCCCATATTGATCTTCTCGCCCGAGAACAGGATGCGGCGAAAGCCGGGTTGCTGGGCGAGCTTGTCGCAGCCCGACAGCAGCAGCCCTGCGCCAAGCGCACCACCGGTAACGAGCGAGCGTCGCGTGATCAGAGTCATTCGGCTGCCTCCGGTTCGGCGAGGGTCGTGGGGACCGGTTCGGGCGGCGGTGCCGCGGGCAAGGTCCAGCGCCCGGTGATCATCGACCACACTTCCTCGATCGGCCCGGCCAGGACCACCAGGGTCAGATGGACGATGACGAACAGCACGATCCCGCTCGCCGCGATGAAATGGATCGACCGCGCCGACTGCCGTCCGCCGAACAGCTCGATCAGCCACGGCCAGGCTGCGTCCATTCCCGGCGACATGGCGAGGCCAGTGAAGATCATCAGCGGGATGAGCACGAAGATCGCGCCGACATAGGCCAGCTTCTGCAGCGTGTTGTAGGCGGCCGGGTCGTCGGGATTGTGGAAATCGAAGCGGAGATGCGCGAGCAGGTCGGCCCAGAGATGGCGCGGCCCGATCTCCCTGGCGCGGACGCGCAGGTCGCGCTGGAAATGACGATTGATCAGGCTCGCGATCATGAAGACGAGCAGCCCGAAGCCGAGCACCAACGCGAACAGCAAGTGCCAGCGCCGCGAGATGGCGAGATTGTATCCCGCCGGGATCGTCAGCCAGCCCGAGCGCAGTATCGCGCCATACGGCCGGAGATCGAGCCAGGCATGGTCGAAATTGGCGCCGTACTGGCCCCAATAGAGCCGCGGATGCGCGTTCAATATGCCGATACCGCTGCCGATCATGATGAAGATCGTGATCGCGTTGATCCAGTGCCAGATCCGCGTCGCCAGGCGGTGACGATAGACGACGGTCGTCGCAATCGGCCGGGCGGCCGCGGAATCGGTGGGGGCGGTGGGTTCGTCCATCATGCTTCCTTCGAACGATACGCCCGATCGGTTACACGCGATCGTCGATTCGTTTAGCCGTAAGCGCGCGCGAAGAACACGATCGTCGTCACGCCCGTCACCAGTAACGTCCACACGCGCACCGCGGATGCAGGCAATTTCTTGCCGATATGCGCGCCCGCCCAGCCGCCCAGGATCGACCCCGCCAGCATCGGCAAGCATGCGATCCAGCGCACCATCCCGGCGACGATGAAGACGATCGCCGCGGCGAAATTGGCGACTGCCAGCATCAGGGTGCGCGGCGCGAACAATTCGCGCGGTGTGTGCCCGGCGAGCAGGCCATAGGTCGCCGTCGTCATCAGCCCGACCCCGCCACCGAAATAGCCGCCATAAATGCCGAGCAGCATCTGCACGACCATCAGGCTACGGCGTCCGATCGTGACGCGCTCGTTCAGCCACGCCGCCGCGCGCTTGCCGAACGCCAGGACGATAAAGGCATAGAGGACCAGCCAGGGAATGATCACGTCGAACGCATGGCTGGGGGTCAGCACCAGCAGCACGCTGCCGGCGAGCCCGCCGACGAACGTGATCGCCGACAATGTCCGAACCCCGACGCCGCCGACCGGCGCGAGCTCGTCGCGAAACGCCCAGGCGCTCATCCCCGCCCCCGGCAGCAAGGCGACGTTCGAGGTCGCGTTGGCGGCGTTGGCCGGAATGCCCAGCGCGAGCAGCGAGGGCAAGGTGGCGAACGTTCCGCCGCCCGCCAGCGCATTCATCGCGCCGCCGACAGCACCCGCGCCGAACGCGAAGAGGAGGGAGAGGATCGGACTCATCGCCCGCTCCCTTGAAGCGTTGGCGGCAAAAGTCGAGATCGCAATCGCGTCAGGCCAAAGCTCGAACGCACCCCCGGCGAGGGAGGATCAGGTCATCACGCCTCGGATCACGCCGCGGGCGGGCCAATCTGCATCGACTTCAGCGGCGGGGTCCATTCGGCCTGATAGCTGATCTCCAGCGCCCATATCGCCAGGACGATAATCACCAGCCAGGTGCCGAGCGCGCCGATCATGCGCAACACGCTGGGTGCCGGGCGGACGATGCCGAAGGCGTGCGCCAGCCGCACCACGATGAACATGGCGCCAACGATCCACAGCCACAGGCTCGGCCCGCGCGCCAGTTCGATCAACGCCATCAGGATCAGCACGGTCGGCGCATATTCGGTCAGATTGCCGTGCGCGCGAATCTTCGCCGTCATCGCCGCCTCGCCACCATCGCCGAGATTGATCTTGCTGCTCACCCGGTTGCGTCCGATGCCGAACGCCAGCCAGACGTTGATCAACCCGGTCGCAGCCGCGATCACGAGCGTTACCGGTAATATCATCATGCCCCTCCTGTCATTGCGATGCTATGCCAGCGAAGCGCAACGTCGCCTAGTCGCCGGGCCGCGACGCCGCGCGGGTTGCAACGGCGCGCCAAATCGCTATAGGCGCACGCTTCGCGATGCATCCCGAGCCTTTGTACCGCGTGGCCGACCCGTCGGTTGCGCCGATAAACGTCCGGGCCTAGTCGTCTTGATCAATTCGATAGTTGAAGGTTGTCGCCGCAATGGCCGTTCCCAAGAAGAAAACCTCGCCCTCCCGCCGTGGCATGCGCCGCGCGCACGACGCGCTTTCGGTCGAGTCGTTCCAGGAGTGCCCGAATTGCGGCGAGCTCAAGCGTCCGCATAATCTCTGCCCGTCGTGCGGCCATTATAATGGCCGTGAGGTCGTCTCGGTCGAAGGTTGATCGGGGCCCATTAAGGGGGGACTGAGCGTGACCACCAACTCCTGGATCGCCATCGACGCGATGGGCGGTGACGAGGGGTTGGCGGTGATGTTGGCAGGCGTCGCCGAAGCGCGGCGCCGATTCGACGGCACGCATTTCTTCCTGGTCGGCGACGAGGCGAAGATCGCCGAGGGGCTGAAGAATCACCCCAATCTGACGGCGAATTCCGAAATCGTCCACGCGCCCGAGGTCATCAAGGGCGATGAGAAACCGAGCGCCGCGCTGCGCCGTGCCAAGATCACCTCGATGGGCGTCGCGATCGACCTGGTCAAACAGGGTCGTGCCGCCGCCGCCGTGTCGTCGGGCAATACCGGCGCGCTGATGGCGATGGCGAAAGTCTCGCTGCGCACGATGAAGGGGATCGACCGTCCCGCGCTCGCCGGGCTGATGCCGAGCCTCGGCCCCAACGACACGGTCGTGCTCGATCTCGGCGCCAATACCGAATGCGACGCGCGCAATCTGATGCAGTTCGCGGTGATGGGCGCGGCCTATGCGCGCACCCAGCTCGACCTCGCCAGCCCTCGCGTCGCGTTGCTCAACATCGGCACCGAGGACCAGAAGGGCACCGAAGAGATTCGCGATGCCGCCCAGGCGCTGCGTGACGCGACTCATTTGCCGCTGACCTTTGCCGGCTTCATCGAGGGCGACAAATTGTCGCGCGGCGATGTCGACGTGATCGTGTGCGACGGCTTTTCGGGCAATATCGCGCTCAAGACCGCCGAGGGCACCGCGCGATTCGTCGCCGACCTGCTGCGCCGCGCGTTCAGCAGCTCGGTGCGCTCGAAGATCGGCTTCCTGATCTCGCGCCCGGCGACCGAATTGCTGCGCCACCATCTCGACCCCAACAACCATAATGGCGCGGTCTTTCTTGGTCTCAACGGCCTCGTCGTGAAGAGCCATGGCGGAGCCAACGAAACCGGGGTCGCCAATGCGATCGCGGTCGCGGCAAAGAGCGTGCGCGACGATCTGGCGCGCAAGATCGCCGAGGATCTCAAATATTTCGAGGCGCATGAACCCGAAGGAGCAGTTGCGTGAGGCGTGCGGTCATCACCGGAACCGGGTCGGCGCTGCCGATGCGGCGCGTGTCGAACGCGGAACTCGCGCAGACCGTCGACACCAGCGACGAGTGGATCGTCGAGCGCACCGGCATCCGCTTCCGCTACATTGCCGGCCCTGACGAGACCACCGGCACGCTGGCGGCCGACGCGTCGCGCGCGGCGTTGACCGCAGCGGGCAAGGCGGCGGACGATGTCGACCTGATCGTGCTCGCGACCGCGACGCCCGATCAGACCTTTCCCGCCACCGCGACCAAGGTCCAGGCGATGCTGGGGATCGACGATTGCGTCGCGTTCGACGTCGGCGCGGTATGCTCGGGCTTCCTCTACGCGATCCAGGTCGCCGACAGCCTGATCAAGACCGGCAGCGCCAATTGCGCGCTGGTGATCGGCGCCGAGACGTTCAGCCGCATCCTCGATTGGGAAGATCGCACCACCTGCGTGCTGTTCGGCGACGGCGCCGGCGCGGTGGTGCTCGAGGCGCAGGACGTCGCCGAGGACGGCCCCGGTATCCTCGCCAGCCGGCTCCATGCCGACGGCCGCCACAATGAATTGCTCTATGTCGATGGCGGCCCGTCGACCACCGGTACGGTCGGCAAGGTCCGGATGAAGGGGCGCGAAGTATTCCGCCACGCGGTCAATAACCTTGCCAGCGTGATGGACGAATCGCTCGTCGCGGCGGGGCTGGTCCCCGGCGATGTCGACTGGGTGGTGCCGCATCAGGCCAATGCCCGCATCCTCGACGCGACCGCGCGCAAGCTCGGGTTGGCGGCCGAAAAGGTGGTCGTCACGGTCGACCAGCATGCCAATACCTCGGCCGCTTCGGTTCCGCTCGCGCTCGATACCGCGGTGCGCGACGGGCGTATCAAGCCGGGACAGATCGTCGTGCTCGAAGCGATGGGCGGTGGCTTCACCTGGGGTGCCGCGGTCGTCCGAATCTGATCGTTTGGACCGGTCCGGCCATACCTGAAATTGGGTATTAAGCCCATTTCATGCGTTCCACCATTGTGTTACGGCAAGTTTCTGCCACGCAAGGGAGGGTGTTGATGGCAATTGTAGGTACGTTGACGCGGGCTGATCTGTCCGACGCGTTACAGCGTGAGGTGGGGCTATCCAGGGCCGATTCGGCCAAATTGGTCGAGGAGATCCTGGATCACATGTGCGACGCGCTGGCGCGTGGCGAAAACGTCAAGATTTCGGGCTTTGGCACGTTCGTCCTGCGCGACAAGGGTCAGCGCATCGGCCGCAATCCCAAGACCGGTGTGGAAGTGCCGATCGCGCCGCGGCGCGTGCTGACCTTCCGCGCCAGTCAGATGATGCGCGACCGCATCGTCGACGCGGGCTGACGGAGCAGCGCATGGCCGCGCTCGACAAGGCGGCTGGCGCATTCCGTACGATTGGCGAGGTGTCGCAAGACACCGGATTGCCCCAGCATATCCTGCGCTATTGGGAAACGCGCTTCGCCCAATTGCGTCCGCTGCAGCGGGCCGGCAAGCGTCGTTATTACCGGCCCGAGGACGTTGCGCTGATCCGACGGATCGATGACCTGCTCAACCAGCAGGGCTATACGATTCGTGGCGTGCAGAAATTGCTGGCGACCGAGGGGCGCGGGGGCGCTAGGCCTGCCGTCGAAGCACCGGCCGCGGCTCCGGCGGCGCCCGTTCCGGTACCGGGTTCGCCTGTGAATCTGAGCGCGCTCCGAGCGATTCGCGACCTATTGGCGCGTGCGCTCGGGGGATAGACTCGTCACTTCCAATTACCGTCATCCCCGCGTTCGCGGGGATGACGGGTTAGTAAAGCGGCGCCGATGTAATACCTACCGCGCCCGCAACCCATCGCGCAGCATCTCCGCGATGACATCCGCCACCGCTTCCGGCGTGCGGTCCTCGTCCCACACGCCGTAGCGCAGGCCGAGAAACACGTTCATCCCCATCACTGCCCAGGCATGGACATCGGACACGTCGTCGCGGATTTCGCCACGGTCGGCGCCGGCCTTCAAGCGCTGCTCGATACGCTCCGCGGTGGTGGCGTAATGGGCGCGGAAGCTGGCCGGGTCGACGAACTCCGCCTCGTCGATGATGCGATAGATCTCCTTGTGGCCGCGCACGAACTCGAGGAAGCTCAGCAGGCCGGCACGCTCGGCCGCGATCTGGTCGGGGGCGGCGCGAATCGCCGGAGCGACGGTGTCGCGGACTTGGTCGGACATGTCGCGGACGAGCGCGCGGAAGATCGCATCCTTCGAATCGAAATAGGTATAGAAACTGCCGAGCGCGACGCCGGCGCGGCGCGTGATCCCGCTGATCGACCCGTCATGAAATCCCTTCTCGCCGAATTCGACCGCGGCGGCGTCGAGCAACGCGCGTAGCGTCCGCCGCCCGCGCTCGGTGCGCGGCGCTTTTCCTTCGCTGGCAATGGCATCGAGCCCACGGGCACCGGCAACGCCGGTCCCGACGACAGGCGTTGCAGTTGAGCCACGCTGGACCATTCTTTTTGCCTCCCCATCTCGCCGGAAGTTGAAACCCGGTTCAGGTTTCAGTATAGGGCGGATCAACAAGCGTTCAACCGGGTCGTTTCCCGAACGGACGATAGACCATTGGGAGGGTTTGAAGGGATGATTCGTCACCGTCACGCGCGTGCGCTCTATCTCGGCGTTGCCGCCGCCGCCTTGTTCGCCAGCCCTGCCTTCGCGCAGGACACGCCGGCGGCGCAGCCGGTCGTAGACGACGTCCAGGCGAACGCCGACGCGCCGGCCGATATCGTCGTCACCGCGCGGCGCCGGTCGGAAACCCTGCTCAACGTGCCGATCGCAGTGACCGCGTTCACCGCCGACAAGCTCGACAAGATGGGCGCGGTCGACCTGACCGACATTCAGAACACCACACCGAACACGACGATCAAGGACGCGCGCGGCACCAATTCGACGCTGGCCGCCTTCATCCGCGGCGTCGGCCAGCAGGATCCGGTGCCGGGCTTCGAGGCTGGTGTCGGCATCTATCTCGACGACGTCTATCTCAACCGTCCTCAGGCCGCGGTGCTCGACATCTATGACGTCGACCGGATCGAGGTGCTGCGCGGGCCGCAGGGCACGCTCTATGGCCGCAACACGATTGGCGGCGCGATCAAATATGTCACGCGCCGGCTGCCCGACCATTTCGAGGTCGCCGCGCGCGGTGCCTATGGATCGTACAACCAGGCCGACGGCATCGTCAGCCTCTCGACGCCGATCGGGTCGATGTTGCGCGTCGGCGTGTCGGGCGCGCGGCTGACTCGCGACGGGTTCGGCCGCAATCTCAATCTCGGCATCGACAATTACAACAAGAACATCTGGGCGGGTCGCGGCACGATCGAGTTCGAAACGCCCGACAGCCGCCTGCTCGTCCGCATCACCGGCGATTATACTCACGACAAATCGGCGCCGCGCAACGGCCATCGCCTGTTCGCCGGCAAGCTCACCGGGTCGCCGGTGCTCGACAATGTCTATGACACCAATGCCGGGCTCAATTTTCCCAAACAGGATATCCAGGCGGGCGGCCTGTCGATGACCGCGACCGCGAAACTGACCGACAATCTGACCTTCAAGTCGATCAGCGCGTGGCGCAAGGACCGCAGCTTCACCCCGATCGATTTCGATTCGACGCCGTCGGTCGATGTCGACGTGCCCGCGGTCTATCGCAACGAACAGACCAGCCAGGAATTCCAGTTCCAATGGTCGAGCAGCAAGGTCAACGGCCTGATCGGCTTCTACTATCTCGGCGCCAAGGCCTCGACCGGGTTCGACGTCCTGCTCAACACGACGCTCGCCAATCTCGACGCTTATACCGCCGGCGACGTGCGCACCGAGACGTCATCGATCTATGGCGACTTCACCTTCGACTTCACCCCACAACTGAGCCTGTCGCTTGGCGGCCGTTATACCTGGGATCAGCGTAACGCATTCGTCTACAAGGCGAACTTCCTCGGCGGGCCGCTCTATGGCGCGACCAGCGAGTTCGGCGGCAATCCGACGCTCAACCTCGGCGCGTCGACCAATTTCCGCGGTACCGCCAATTTCAAGCGCTTCACGCCGCGCGCCAGCCTCTCGTTCAAGCCCAGCGCCGATCACATGTTCTACGTGTCCTATTCGGAAGGCTTCAAGGGCGGCGGGTTCGACCCGCGCGGCTCGGGCACCTCGGCGCCGATCAGCAATCCGGCGGCTGGCCGGACCTATCAGGACATCTACAACTACCTTTCGTTCGATCCGGAATCGGTCAAGAGCTATGAAATCGGCTGGAAGGGCTCGGCTTTCGACAAGCGGCTGACCTGGGCGCTCGATGCCTTCTATTCGGACTATACCAACGTCCAGATCCCGGGTTCGGTCGCGTGCACGATCGGCGGCGTGGCCAGTTTCTGCGGCATTACGACCAATGCGGCAAAGGCCAAGATCAAGGGCGTCGAACTCGAAACCAACGCCATATTGGCGCGCGGCTTTGCCGGCCCGGGTTCAAACATCAGCTTCACCGGTACGCTTGGTTATATCGACCCGCAGTACAAACATTATATCGGTCCGACCGGGGCCGAGGTGTCGCAATACCGCCAGTTCCAGAACACGCCCAAATGGACGGTGTCGGGCACGCTCAGCGGAACCGTGCCGGTGGCCAGCGGCGACCTCAATGCGTCGACCACCGTCTCGTACCGCAGCCTGACGCATCAGTTCGAAGTCGCCAGCCCGTTCCTCGACCAGCCGGCCTATACGTTGTGGGACGCCAATTTGACCTACAGCTTCGGGTCGAAGCGGCAATATTCGTTCGGCGTGCACGCCAAGAACATCACCGATGTCCGCTACAAGACCAGCGGCTATCAGTATCTGGCGGCGAATGCGGCGACGGGGCAGATTCTTTACACCCCAACCGGCGGCGTCACCCCGACGCTGGGCAAGGAAGGCATCGCGACCGCCTTCTACGGCAATCCGCGTCAGGTGTTCGGAACCTTCTCGCTCAAATTCTGATGGCAGGTTAAAAGGGGGATGAGCCGGGTGCGCCAGCCGCGTGCCCGGCTCGTTTCATAAGAGGAGGGGCGCGATGACGAACAGGGCCGAGCGGCCGGGCTATCCGGCATTGGTGCTGACGATGTTGCTGGTCGTCTATACGTTCAACTTCCTAGATCGTCAGATTCTCGGCATTCTGGCCAAGCCGATCCAGGCCAGCCTCCATTTGAGCGACGCTCAATTCGGCGCGATCGGCGGGACCGCCTTCGCGATCCTTTATTCCGTCCTGGGCGTGCCGCTCGCGCTCCTCGCCGATCGCGTCGGCAAGACCCGCGTAATTGCCGGTTCGCTGGTGGTGTGGAGCGGGTTCACTGCCTTGTGCGGCACCGCGACCGGCTTCTGGTCGCTGTTCCTCTCGCGCCTCGGCGTCGGTGTCGGCGAAGCGGGCGGGGTCGCGCCGTCCTATGCGCTGATCGCCGATTATTTCCCGGTCGAGCGCCGCGCCCGCGCGCTCGCCATCTATTCGATGGGCATCCCGATCGGGCTCGGCTCGGGGGTGTTGCTCGGCGCCTATATCGCCGCGTTGGTCGATTGGCAGACCGCGTTCATCACCGTCGGCATCGCCGGCATCCTGGTCGCGCCGATCTTCCTGTGGCTGGTGCGCGATCGCCCGCGCCCGGCCGCCGTCGCCGATGCGGACGCGGTGCCGGTATTGGCGGTCATCCCGATCCTCGCCCGCAAGCCTGCTTACTGGCTGTTGTCGATCGGTGCCGGATGCAGCTCGATGGCCGGCTACGGTCTGGCCTTGTGGGTGCCCAAGATCATCGCGGTCCATTACGGCTGGACCGCCAATCACGATCTGATCAAGGTCGGCCAGTTCATGGGCTCGCTGCTGCTGATCGGCGGGACCACCGGCATCTTCCTCGGCGGCGTGTTCGCCGACCGGCTCGGCACGGTCGATCGCGCCTGGTATGCGCGGCTTCCCGCCATCGCCTGGCTGATCACCGCACCGACCTTCATGCTCGGGCTGTTCACGCCGCTGCCGGTCCTGGCCTGGTTCCTGCTGTTGATTCCCAATGCGCTCAACACGCTGTGGCTCGGCCCGATCGTCACCGCCGCCCAGCATCTGGCGCCGTCGCGGATGCGCGCGAGCGCGTCGGGCAGCTTCCTGCTGGTCAACAATCTGCTCGGCCTCGGGCTCGGGCCATTGCTGATGGGCACGCTGTCTGACGCACTGAAGGCGAGCTACGGCGCCGATTCGCTGCGCTATGCCGCGATCATCGGGGTGAGCCTCTACCTCGTCGCCGCCGTGCTCGCGCTCCTCGCGATCAAACCGCTCAAGCGCGGCTGGGTCGAGGCGACGGACTGATCCTCAGCCCAAAGTCGCCGGGATCAGCCCGCGCAAGGCGTTGCCGACGAAGAAGCCGCGATTGAGGTCAGCGCGCGTCAGCGCCGCTTCGACGGCGCGGCCGCTCTCGATCAGCTCGGCGCGCAAGATGCCGGGGAGCAAGCCGGCGCCGAGCGGCGGGGTCAGCAGCACGCCGGCGCGCTCGACGAACAGCGTGGTGAAGCTGCCTTCGGTCAGCTGGCCGTCCTTCTCGAACAATGTCTCGAATCCCTGACGCGCGCGATCGTAAAAGGCGCGGTCGCTGGTCTTGTGGCGCAGGCGGAAATCGTCGGGCGCGACCGGCAGCGGCGCGACCGTTACCGCGACCGGCGTCTCGGGCGCCGCGGGCATCGCGGCGACCTCGATCGCGACCGCGCCCGAGGACGCCAGCACCAGGCGGATGCGTTTCGCCTCGCGCAGCCGGAAAGTCGCGGCCTGGAGTTCGTTGCGCGCGGCATGACGATCGAACGCGAAACCGAACGCGACCGCGCTCGCTTTCATCCGCGCGAGGTGGCGTTCGAGCAGGGCAATCCCCTCGATCGGATCGAACGCCATCGTCTCGATCAGGTCGAAGCGGCGCGCGCCGGCGCCGACGAACGCGGTCTTGGCCTGCGTCTCGTCCCATTCCTCGCTCATCCGCGAATCGGCGACGATGCCGCCGCCCGCGCCCAGCAGCGCGTGGTCCGCACCATTCTCGATCACCAAGGTCCGTATCGCCACATTGAACATCGCCCCACCGGTCGCGTCGAGCCGACCGATCGCGCCCGTATAAGGCCCTCGCGGCGCACTGCCCATCTCGATCCCGGCCAGCGCCTCGATCGCGCGGATCTTGGGCGCGCCGGTGATCGATCCGCACGGGAACAGCGCCGCCAGCACATCGATCGCATCCTGGTCGGGCGCCAGGGTCGCGGTGACGGTCGAAGTCATCGTGTGGATGGTCGGATAGGTTTCGACCGCGAACAATTCGGGCACCGCGACGCTGGCCGGTTCGGCGACGCGCGACAGATCGTTCCTCAGCAAGTCGACGATCATCAGATTCTCGGCGCGTTGCTTGGCGTCGTTATGGAGTTCGGCGGCGAGCGCGCGGTCCTCCTCCGGCGTCTCGCCGCGCCGCGCGGTGCCTTTCATCGGCCGTGTGGTCAACCGGCCGCCCTCCAACGCGAAGAACAATTCGGGCGACAGCGACAGCAGCCAATCGTGGCCGGTCCACACCACCGCTCCATAACCGGCGCGCGCGCTGCCCCTCAGCCGCGCATAAGCGGCGAGCGGATCGCCGGCGATCGGCACGCGCGCGCGAAAGCTCAGATTGGCCTGATAGAGATCGCCCGCCTCGATCAGCGCATGCACCTCGGCGAAGCGCGCGGCATAGGTATCGCGATCGATATCGGGCACGGGCGCGCCGAGCCAGGCGGCAGCGGGATCAGGCAGCCAGGATGCGACATCGCCTGGGGCGATCTCGTCGAACCGCTCGAACAGGCCGAACCACAATAAGGACGTTCCGGCCTGCGGCAGCTCGCCCAATACCGGTTCGAACGCGCTGGCCGCTTCGTAGGCCAGGAACCCGGCGGCATGGAGCCCGCGATGCCGCGCCGCGCGCAGCCGCTCGAGCGCGGGTTTGACCGCGGCGATGTCGCGCGCCTCGATGATCTCGACCGGCGATCGATAGAGCCGGGCGGGAACCGCACCGGTGGTACGGGCGTCATCAAGCAGAACGAAAGGGCGGTCGCGGCGGATCACTGCCCCGCTCATGCAACCACGCCGCACGCTTCGGCAACCCCAAGCTTCGCCGCCACGGCGTCACGCGCTGTCGCGATCCGCTTGCTACAGGGCATTGCCGGTCGCGACGACAGACCTTAGGTCTCCGCCATGGCCAGCACCGCGCAGCCGCTTCGCGCGGCGATCATCCCCGTCACCCCGCTCCAGCAGAATTGCACCTTATTGTGGTGCACGAAAACGATGCGCGGCGCGTTCGTCGACCCCGGCGGTGACTTGCCGCTGCTCAAGTCGCAGATGGAAAAGCATGACGTCACGATCGAGAAGATCCTGGTGACGCATGGCCATTTCGACCATTGCGGCGGTGCGGCGCAACTCGCCGACGATCTCGGCGTGGCGATCGAAGGGCCGCATCCCGAGGACATGTTCCTGCTCGAAAAGCTCGATGAGGACGGATTGCGCTACGGCGTGCCGGGCCGCTCGTTCGTGCCGTCGCGCTGGCTCGATCAGGGCGACATGGTCACGGTTGGCGAAGTGGAGTTCGCGGTACACCACACGCCGGGGCACACGCCCGGTCATGTCGTGTTCCATAATGCCGAGTCGAAATTGGCGATCGTCGGCGACGTGCTGTTCCGCGGATCGATCGGCCGCACCGATTTTCCGCGCGGCAATCACCAGGAATTGATCAACTCGATCGTCACGCAGCTCTGGCCGATGGGCGACGATACCTTTTTCCTGCCCGGCCATGGCGACCCAAGCACGTTCGGTCAGGAGCGTCAGTCGAACCCGTTCGTCGCCGATTCGGTGATCGCCTGAGGCCCCGAACGTCCCCGGCGTTCCCGCCGGGGATCAGCCCAGAGCGGCGAGCTTTTCCTCGGCGAGGCGATCGAGTTCGGCGCGGCTCTTCTTCTCCGCCGCCGTCTTGAGCTGACCGCACGCCGCGTCGATATCGCGACCCCGCGGGGTCCGCACCGGCGCCGAGATGCCGGCTTCGAAGATGATGTCGCTGAACCGCCGCACGCGCTCGGGCGTCGACGTGTCGTAGGGCGCGCCGGGCCAGGGATTGAACGGGATCAGATTGACCTTGGCGGGCAGCTTGTACTTGCGGATCAGCCGGACGAGTTCATGCGCATGCTCGTCGAGGTCGTTCTTGTCCTTCAGCATCACATATTCGAACGTGATACGCCGCGCATTGTTGGCGCCGGGATAATCGGCGCACGCCTGGAGCAGTTCCTCGATCCCGTATTTGCGGTTGATCGGGACGATCTCGTCGCGGATTTCCTTGGTCACCGCGTGGAGCGAGACCGCGAGGTTGACGCCGATCTCCTGGCCCGCGCGCGCCATCATCGGCACCACACCCGAGGTCGACAGGGTGATCCGGCGCTTGCTCAGCGCCAGCCCGTCGCCGTCCATCACCACGTGCAACGCGTCGCGGACATTGTCGAAATTGTAGAGCGGCTCGCCCATCCCCATCATCACGATGTTGGTGAGCATGCGCCCTTCGGGCTGCGACGGCCATTCGCCGAGCGCGTCGCGCGCCAGCATGACCTGGCCGACGATTTCCTGGGCCGTCAGGTTGCGCACCAGCCGCATCGTGCCGGTGTGGCAGAAGCGGCAATTGAGCGTGCAGCCGACCTGGCTCGACACGCAGAGCGTCCCGCGATCGGCGTCGGGGATGAACACCATCTCGTAATCCTGGCCGTCGGGCCCGCGCAGCAGCCATTTGCGCGTGCCGTCGGTCGAGACCTGCGCCTCGATCACCTCGGGCCGGCCGACGACGAAGCGGTCGACCAGCCAGGGATGCTGCGCCTTGGCGATGTCGGTCATCGCGGTGAACTCGGTCGCGCCGCGATTGTAGATCCAGTGCCAGATCTGCTTGGCGCGCAATTTCGCCTGCTTGGCATCCATGCCGGCGGCGAGCAGTGCCTCGCGCAATTCGGCTTTGGACAGGCCGACCAGGTCGACACGCCCATCTTCGCGCGCCACCGTCTGGCGAGGCACGGGCACGGGATCGATGTGCCCCGGAATGGGCATGAGGGCGGCCGACTCTGTCTGCATGGCGCCGCACATAGGGGAAAAGCTGTCGATTTGCTAGGTGGGCTCAGTCGCAGCCCAGCGCCTTCAGGCTGGTCGCCATCGCGACATCGAGCGGCGTGTGCGGCTCCGGGCCGATCGCGGCGATCAGATCGGCATTGTCGAGCCGCACCGGATGCTCCCAGAACGGGCGCATCTCGACCATTTCCTTCATCGTCGGGTTGAACAACCCGATGATCGGCAGCAGCGCCCAGGGCATCCGCCACGTCTTGACCGGCCGCCCCACCGCTTGCGCGATCGCCCCGGTGATGCGTGTGCCGTCATCGTCCCATATGCCGGCGAAATGGTAGCGGGCGAAGCGGGGAAGCTCGTCACCTTTGTCGAGCAGGCGCGCGAACGTCTCGCCGACATCGGGCAGATAGGCCCAGCCATGGCCGACGCCCGCCCGCCCCGGCACCATCACCCGGCCGACCGGCTTGCCGGGCGTGACCAGGCCCTGGCTCAGCCAGCTATTGCCCGGCCGCGGCCCGAAATAGTCGCCAGCGCGCAGGATCACCGCTTTCACGCCCGATTGCTCGATCGCGCGTTCCGTCGCGACGCGGATCGCGCCTTTCCTTGTGTTCGGAAGTTGCGGGCTGTCGGGCGCGATCACCGGTGAGGTGCGCGGATCGTAATTATAGATCGTGCCGGGGAGCGCGAGCCGGGCATCGTTCGTCCGCGCCGCCGCGATGCTATTCTCAAGCATCGGCAGGACCAGCTTCTCCCAGTCGAGATAGCCCGGCGGGTTGACGGCATGGACGATCGCATCGACGCCATCCGCCGCCGCCAGCACCGCCGCGCGGTCCATCGCATCGCCGATCCGCCAGTCGATGCCGTTGCCATCATGGGGCGAGCGGGTCAGCCCGCGCACCGTCCAGCCATGCGCGGTCAGCGCCCGCGCCGTCTCGCCACCAACCCCGCCGGTCGCACCCAGCACTAGAGCTGTCTTCGTCATCGTTCGTCTCCTCGATTTGATGACGGCGATATCGGGCAGGCGGAACCTGAATAAAATTGTCGCGATCTGACGATCAGCCTATACAAATTTGATGAGCGAAGATTGGGAACGTCACCGCGCTTTCCTGGCGGTGCTGCGCGAAGGCAGCCTGTCGGGCGCGGCACGATGGCTGGCGCTGGCGCAGCCGACGGTGCGGCGGCGGATCGCCGATCTCGAGCGCGGTCTCGGCGTCGCCCTGTTCACGCGCGCGCCCGACGGATTGGTGCCGACCGACGCCGCGCTTGGCCTGCGCCAGCATGCCGAGGCGATGGAAATCGCCGCCGCCGCCTTTGCCCGTGGCGCGACACAGGGAACCGAGATCGCCGGGCTGGTCCGCGTGTCGGCCAGCGAAGTGATCTCGATCGAAATATTGCCGTCGATCCTCGCCGATCTGCGCCGGCGGTATCCGCGGCTGGTGGTCGCGCTCAGCCCCAACAATCGCAACGAGGATCTGTTACGGCGCGAGGCCGATATCGCGGTCAGGATGGTGCGGCCCGCGCAAGACGCCCTGGTCGCGCGCCGGATCGGCGATATCCATGTCGGGCTGCACGTCCGCGCCGACCTCATTGCCAGGCGGCCTGTGCCCGCGACGTTCGAGGAGGTCATCGCCTTCGGCCTGATCGGAGTCGAGAACGACAATGCCGTGACCCGCGCGATGCGCGCCGGCGGCATTCCAATCCGGGTCGAGGATTTCGCGTTCCGCTCGGACAGCGACCTCGCACAGTTGGCGGCGATGCGTGCCGGGGTGGGGATAGGCGTGTGCCAGGTACCGTTAGCGGCGCGCGACCCGGCTTTGGTCCGCATCCTGCCCGACGCGTTCACCCATCCGCTCGACACCTGGGTGGTGATGCACGAGGATTTGCGTACCTCCGCGCCGGTGCGCGCGGTGTTCGACGCGCTGGTGGCGGGGTTGAAGGATTATCTCGGCTCTGGACATCCAAGTAGCTGACAAGGTGGTACTATTCCACGTCACCCCGGGCTTGTCCCGGGGTCCACTGGGCAGCACACCCGGTATTAGAGGCTCTTGCTTCTCGCTAACCTGCGCGGTGGATGCCGGGACAAGCCCGGCATGACGGTTGGAGTATTCGGCGGCCGTTCCTTACCCGCGACACGCCAACGCCGCCGCGTCGATCGCGGTCGCCGCCCCCGATAGCGCATAGACGTCCGCAAAGGCGCTCCCATCGCGCCCTAACCCCTCAATACTCATCGAGCGCCCGCCGCGCATCGCGGCGACGATCGCGGCGTCGGTGCGCGAATCGGGCGCCCAGGCGTCGTCGGTACCGGCGACCAGCTCGAAGCGGCGCTCGCCGATCGACAGCGTGACGCGCGCATTGCCGGCGCGGCCGCGGCTGAGGCGGATGTGGAGCTGGCCGCGGATATTCTGGCCGGGCCAATTGGCGATGCTGGCGAAGCCGGCGCGATGATCTGGATCGACCGGCTGCGCGATCGCGAAACAACGCCGCGGACTGGGGTCGCTGAACGCGGCCCACCGATTCCACACGCCGATCGTGTCGCGCGCCATTGCCGGGGCCGCCGCGACCGCCGTTGCGATCAGTGCCCCAACGAGCGTTGCAGTGGTCGCCAGCCTCTTCATACCGTCTCGCCACCGCCGCCGAGATGGACGATCGTCTCGACGCCGTTTTCGATCATCACCAGCGATCCTTGCGGCAAATGGCCGGCCGCGGGCGCGCCGAAACGGTCGACCGGCGATTGTCCGGTCATCACGCCGCGCATCACCCGGCTCGATATGCCGTGCATGATGACCAGCCGGTCGCCCGGATCGTCGTCGGTGTCGGCCAGCCAGGCCGAGACGCGCTCGGCGATTTGCGGATAGAGTTCGCCGTCGGGCGCGCTGACCAGCAGGCCGCTCGGACGGTCGATCACGTCGCCTACCTCGGCAATGACGTCGCGATAATAGCGCCCGCCCCAGCTGCCCATGCCGATCTCGGTCAGGCGCGGGTCGGTCCGCGCCTGATGCCAGTCGAGCCCGACATGCTCGGCGATTACCGCCAGGGTCTGCAGCGCGCGTCCGGTCGGCGATGCCCACAGCGTCAGCGCGGGCGTGTCGCCCAAGGCGTGGCGGAGCGCCTCGCCCATTTCATCTGCCTGGCGGAATCCGGCGCGGGTCAGCGGCGTGTGCGGATGCTCGCCCTGCAGCCGCGCGGCCGCGTTGAACACCGTCTCGCCGTGCCGCGCGATGAAGTCGCGCCCCTTCCGCCCGCTGGTTGTCATTGCCTGCGTTTTCAACCCCCTGTGGCGCGAAAGCAACGGAATTCCTTGTTTATCTGAGGTTCATGCAACCTCTTGGCTCCCCACCTATTTGCCCCTTCCCGCGCCACCGACCCCCCGGTGCTCCGCGGGAATTGAGTGAATGGAGTTATTTATGCGTAAGTTGATCCTTGCCACCGCCAGTCTCGCAGCGCTGGCCGTCGCCGCCCCCGCCTTCGCGCAGGACGGTCCTCCGAGCCCGGATAACGACACCGCGTTCAGCGGCCCGCGCGCCGGCATCATCCTGGGCTATGACCGGATGCAGCCGGGTCAGGTGCCCAATTCGTCGATCGACGACAGCAATTCGGCGGACGGTCTGACCTATGGCGGCGACGTCGGGTATGACGCGCGCAGCGGCAATTGGGTGTTCGGCGCCGAGGGTGAAGTGACCGGGTCGACCAGCAAGGTGACCAACAACCCGTCCGCAGCGGGGGCGCTGGGCTATGGACGGGTCAAGGCCGGCCGCGATCTCTATGCCGGCGCGCGCGTCGGCTATGTCGTCGCGCCGCGTACGATGATCTATGCCAAGGGCGGGTATACCAACCAGCGGCTCGATCTCGTCGCGTCGGACGGCACGACCGAAACCGGCCAGCATTTCAACCTGGACGGCTGGCGCGCCGGCGCCGGTGTCGAGCAGTCGCTCGGCGGCAAAGCCTACGCCAAGGTCGAATATCGCTATTCCAACTATGGCAATGCCCGGCTGGAATATCCGAACGGCGGCAACACCAACAATTTCTCGGTCGATACCGACCGACATCAGGTCGTCGCCGGGGTGGGTGTCCGCTTCTAAAGCGATTCATCCACAATAACAGGGGAAACAGGGTGTGAAAGGAGGGTCGGGGCGCTTGCTCCGGCCCTTTTTCACGTTAAGGAAGACGGTAGGCGAATTGCCCCCGGATTCTCTCATGTCTGGCGGGTCGGAAAATCAGGGCACCGGCCCGGGGGTTAGGACATGAAGGCGACGATCGAACGCGCAACGCTCCTCAAGGGGCTGAGCCATGTGCAGTCGGTGGTCGAGCGCCGCAATACCATTCCGATTCTGTCGAACGTGCTGATCGAGGCGACGGCCGAGGGATCGCTCAAGCTGATGGCGACCGATCTCGACCTGCAGATCAACGAAAGCGTGCCCGCGGCGGTCGATACGCCGGGCGCGACCACGGTGTCGGCGCACACCTTGTTCGACATCGCGCGCAAGCTGCCCGAGGGCAGCCAGGTCCAGCTGGCGGCGGCCGAGGGCAAGATGACGATCGTCGCGGGCCGCGCGCGGTTCCAGCTCGGCACCCTGCCGCGCGATGACTTCCCGGTGATCGCGGAAGGGGAACTGCCGGTGCAGTTCGAACTGCCGGCGGAAACGCTCAAGCAGATCATCGACAAGACGCGCTTCGCGATCTCGACCGAAGAGACGCGCTATTACCTCAACGGCATTTTCTGGCATGTCGCCGATGACGGCCAGCCGGTGCTCAAGGCCGCCGCGACCGACGGTCACCGCCTTGCTCGCGTCACCCTGCCGCGCCCCGACGGCGCCGAGGGGATGCCGGACATCATCATTCCGCGGAAGTGCGTGGCGGAACTGCGCAAGCTGCTCGACGAGATCGACGGCTCGGTCGGCGTGTCCTTGTCGTCGTCCAAGATCCGCTTCGACATGGGCCAGGCGTTGCTGACCTCGAAGCTGATCGACGGCACCTTCCCCGATTATTCGCGCGTCATCCCGACCGGCAACGACAAGATCCTGCGGATCGATCCCAGGAGCTTCGAGGAAGGCGTCGATCGCGTCTCGACCATCGCCACCGAAAAAACGCGCGCGGTCAAAATGACGCTCGACCGCGACAAGATCACCTTGTCGGTGACCAGCCCGGAAAACGGCACGGCGGCCGAGGAAGTCCCCGGCGATTACGCGGCGCAGGGCTTCGATATCGGCTTCAACAGCCGCTATCTGCTTGACATCCTCGGCCAGATCGAGGGCGACATGGTCGAAGTGCATCTGGCCGACGCCAGCGCGCCGACCCTGATCCGCGAGAACGACAAGTCGCCGGCGCTGTACGTGCTCATGCCGATGCGGGTGTGACGCGGGAGCGGTAGAAGCGCGTTCTAATACCCCTCTCCCGCCTGCGGGAGAGGGAGGGGCCCGCCGCCGAAGGCGGTGGGAGGGTGAGGGTCTTCTTCCTTCTTTCTTCTTCTAGCGACGGGCAACAGAAGACCCTCACCGCTGCGACTAATTCGCTTCGCTCATAAGTCTCGCTCCTCTCCCGCAAGCGGGAGAGGCTGGCCCGCTTGCGCCCTTTCGGGCATCAACGATATTGTCATCGACGCGGCGCATAAGGGGATCGGCACCGGCTTGACTCCGTGCGCCGCTTCACTTACTTACATGAGTGTCAGTAAGGAATCATCCAATGGCCGCAAAGCTCCCCCCCTTTCCCGGCACCACTGGTAAGCGTGACTGGAAGACCGCGTTCAGCTCGATCAGGAAGCTGCTCGCCAATGGCGACGACACGACGCAGGTGTTCAAGATCATGCGTGCGCTCAACGTCGGCAATGCGCCGATGAATTATGCGCGCTTCATCGCCACCGAAGAGGGTGGGCGGATGGCCTATGAGCGGATCGAGCTCGCGCAATTGTTGTCGCAGCCGGGTTTTGCCAAGCAGTTCGCGCCGGGCACGGTGGGCGCGGCGTACAACCATTTCCTCGAATCGACCGGCTATTCGGCCGACGGCCTGGCCGAGGTCAGCAAGGTCAACCGCGAGGAAGACATGCCGCATCCCTATGCCTGGTTCGGACGGCGGGTGCGTGACACGCACGACATCTGGCACGTGCTGACCGGCTACAAGGCAGACGAAAGCATGGGCGAAGCAGCGCTGGTCGCGTTCAGCTATGCCCAGGTCGGCGGGCTCGGCTGGGCGTTCATCGGCGGTGCCGCGGCGCTCAAGAGCCTGAAGGTCACCGGCAACACGCTGTTCGCGAAGGCAGTGTGGGAAGGCTATAAGCGCGGCAAGAAGGCCAAGTGGATTTCCGGCGAGGATTATCTGCAGCTGCTCCACGAGCCGCTCGACGCCGCGCGCAAGCGGCTCGGGCTCGGCGAGCCGGTCGCCTATCTGAAGGCGCAGCGCGAATTGGGCGAAGAGATGGCGTCCTATCTGAGCGCGAAGAACCAGCAATCGGGCGCGGCCGAACCCGCCAAGCTGGCGGCCTAACCCAAAACTCCGCCGCCCCACGGACGCATCGCTCTGGCGGAAAACCGGTACCCACTTTTCCGCGCGATGCTTTAGGGACGGGCGCGATGCTGTCGCGCCTGATCCTCACCGATTTCAGGAATCATGCTGAAGCCGTGCTCCATCCGGGGCGCGGCTTCGTCGTGCTGACCGGCGAGAATGGCGCGGGCAAGACCAATGTGCTCGAAGCGGTGTCGCTGCTCGCGCCGGGGCGCGGGCTACGCAGGGCTGCGTTGAGCGATATGGCGCGGCAGGGGGGAAAGGGCGGCTTCGGGGTGGCGACAACCTTAAAGCCCCTCCCCTTTAGGGGAGGGGTTGGGGGTGGGGGAAGCCTCGCAGAGGACATCGTCTGTGTCCCCCACCCCAGCCCCTCCCCTGAAGGGGAGGGGCTTGTCGATATCGGCACCGGCACCCTGCCCTCCGCCCCCGAACGTCGCATCGTCCGCATCAATGGCGCGACCGCCGCGGCCACCGCGTTGGCGGAATGGCTGACCGTGCTGTGGCTCACCCCTGCAATGGACCGGTTGTTCGTCGAGCCCGCCGGCGAGCGGCGGCGGTTCCTCGATCGGCTGACCCTGGCGATGCGGCCCGATCACGCCCAGCACGCCAATCGCTACGAAGCGGCGATGCGTGCGCGCAACCGGGTGCTGGCCGACGACAACCCGGACCCGCATTGGCTGACCGCGCTCGAGGCGCAAATGGCCGAGCATGGCGCGGCGATCGATGCCGGCCGGCGCGAGACCGTGACAGCATTGGCCGATCGGCTGGCGGACCAGCCCGAGGGACCGTTCGCGCGTGCCGGGCTGACGCTCGAAGGATGGAGCGGCGCCGACACGCTCGCCGCCGATCTGGCGCAGGGGCGACGGCGCGATGCGGCGGCGGGTCGCACGCTCGTCGGGCCGCATCGCAGCGACCTGATGGTCACGCATCTCGACAAGAATCAGCCGGCGTCGCTTTGTTCGACCGGCGAGCAGAAGGCGCTGCTGCTCGGCCTGGTGCTCGCGCATGCCGAGCTCGTCGCGGATCGTGTCGGCCGCGCGCCGATCCTGCTGCTCGACGAGGTCGCCGCCCATCTCGATCCGGTCCGCCGCGCGGCATTGTTCGATCGGCTGGCGGCGACCGGCAGCCAGGTCTGGATCACCGGCACCGAACGCGCGCCGTTCGACGATATCGGCGCGGCATCCTGGTTCACCGTCGCCGATGGAACGGTTTCAGCCGCCTGAACGTCCCCTGTCCGCGCGCCTAAGGCCGGGTTCACTCCCGGGTCGCTAGCCCGTGTCGATGACCACAGGGAGAATAGTCATGAAGATGTTGTTTGCCGCCGCCACCGCTTTGGTTGCGATTGCCACCCCCGCCATCGCGCAGGATCGCTGGGATTGGTCGGGCGGCCGCCCCGACGGCCCCGATTTCCGAATCGCCGGTCCGGGCGTCCGAATCCTCTATCCCGAATTGCGCGAAACGCGGCGCGGGCGCGCCTTCGTGATGCGCAATTTCGACCGCAACCATGACCGCTTTCTGACCATGTTCGAAGCGCGCCAGGCCAACCGCGCCTTTGCCCAGATCGCCGGACCGCGGCTGCGCGGGTTCGACTGGGATTCGCGCGACAGCGGCTATGCCGTCGAAGAGCGCGGCGGACGCGGTGGCTGGGATCGCGGCGCAATGCGCAGCTACGGCTTCCGCCAGACCGCGCGCGGCGCGACGATGCGGCTCGACGAGGACGTGCTGTTCGCGACCGACAGCGACGTGCTGCGCCCCGGCGCGATCGACAAATTGCGTCCGCTGGCGAGCTATCTGCGCGACAATCCCGGCGTCCGCGTTGCGATCGATGGCTATACCGATTCGCGCGGTTCCGATGCGCACAACCAGGACCTGTCCGAACGCCGCGCTGCGAGCGTACGCGGCGCGTTCGACGCGATGGGCGTGACTCGTGCGCGCTTCTCGGTCGCGGGACATGGCGAGCGCGATCCGATCGCGACCAACGCCACCGCGGCGGGGATGCGCCTCAACCGCCGCGTTGAGGTGACGCTGCTCGGCCGCCGCGCCAGCGAGTTCTGACGGTCCGCTCCAGCCAACTCCCCCTCACCCTTCCGCGACGCTTTGCGTCGCTCCCTCCCTCTCCCACAAGGGGAGAGGGAGATGATCGCGCCCAAATTCCCTCTCCCCTTGTGGGAGAGGGAAGGAGGCGCGAAGCGCCGGAAGGGTGAGGGGGAAGTGGGCTGTACGACAAGCGCCCGCCTCTCATTCTCAGAGTCTTAACTCCCCGCCGCCACCCGATTGGCGTGGGCATAGATCACTTGCCACTTGCCGCCGCGCTTCGCCCAGATGTCGGAGAAGCGGATGCGCACCGAATAGGGTTTGCCCTCGGACATGCCCTTCATCGTCACCGCGCCGCCCAGCACCGCGCCGTCGGCCCATACCATGATCACCTGATCGTCGATCGTGAACGGCTCCATCGTGAAGCCCTTGGCGGTGAAATCGGCGATGAACTGCGCCTTGTCCTCGCGCTTGTCCTGGCTGTTGATCAGCAGATAATCGTCGGCGAGCAGGCGCTTGAGCGCCTCGCCATCGCCCTTGACCTGAGCGAGGTCGAAATCCGCCGCCGCCTTGGCAAGATCGGCGGGGACGCCTGGATAGGCTGGCATCGGCGGCGCGGCCGGCCCCTCGGCCATGGCAGGTACCGACACGGCGAGCGCCGCCGCGATTGCGATCCATTTCATTGCTCTCTCCCGATTTTATCGTTGCGCGCGATCCTAGTCGGGAGCGGCGGAGAGACAAGCCAACTCGGTGGGCGCTCCGGGACGGTCAGCCCAGCGTATCGTACAGCCGCAGAATCCAGCTGATGTCATAGGCAAGGTAGAGCGCCGCGAACAGCAAGTGAAAGCGGCGATTGCCGGTCCAGGCGGCGACCGCGCACAGGATGATGCCGGCCGCGATCCGTGCCGGATATTCGGGGCCGAGCGCGCGGAAATGGTCGGCGCCCTTGATCGCGGTGTCGATCAGGTCGGCGGCGAAAGTCGCGGCGAACAGCCCGAAGAACCAGCGCCGCCGCGACAGGAAATAGGCTTCGTACGTGTCGTGCTCGGCGAGATCGCCGGGAAACAACAGACAGGCGAGGACGAACCAGAGAAAGGCGTAGAGGAGCAGGAACACGAACAGCTCGAACCGCCAGGCGCCGAGCGAGATCAGCGCGAATTCCCACCACCAGAAATGGACGATCGAGAGCAGGATGACCGCGACCCACAGCAAGTGCGTCGCCGACACCGGATTGCGTCCGGGATGCTCGACCATCCGCGCCAGCCCGGACAGGATTCGGGTGAGCCCGAGCCCCAGCACGACCCCGACCAGCACGCGGACATGGAGGTAGAGTTCGTGCGGATCGGGCGGCTGCGCCATGGCGGGAAGGGATCATTCCCGGCGGCGATTTGCAAGGGGTGCGATCGGACCCGCGTAGTGGGCCTACACCCTAGCCATTTCGCTTCCGTTTTCGGGGGTGAATCCCTATATGCTCGCTATGGCAACTACACCCCAGAATTCAGATTACGGCGCCGATTCGATCAAGGTCCTCAAAGGGCTCGACGCCGTCCGCAAACGTCCCGGCATGTATATCGGCGATACCGACGACGGATCGGGTCTCCACCACATGGTGTTCGAGGTTTCCGACAACGCGATCGACGAGGCGTTGGCGGGTCATTGCGACCGCATCGATATCTCCTTGAACCCCGACGGATCGGTCAGCGTCACCGATAATGGCCGCGGCATCCCGACAGGTATCCATGCCGAGGAAGGCGTGTCGGCGGCCGAGGTCATCATGACCCAGCTTCACGCCGGCGGTAAGTTCGAGAACACCTCGGACGACAATGCCTATAAGGTCTCGGGCGGGCTGCACGGCGTCGGCGTGTCGGTGGTCAACGCGCTCAGCGAATGGCTCGATTTGACGATCTGGCGCGACGGCGAGGAGCATTATATGCGCTTCGCGCATGGCGACGCGGTCGCCCCGCTCAAGGTCGTCGGCAAGGCGGCGGAGGGCCAGAAGGGCACGCGCGTCACCTTCCTGCCCTCGCCCTCCACCTTCAAGATCACCGAATTCGATTTCGAGAAGCTCGAACATCGCTATCGCGAGCTGGCCTTCCTCAATTCGGGCGTGCGGCTGTTCCTGACCGACGCGCGGCATGAGGACGCCAAGACGATCGAGCTCTATTATGAAGGCGGCATCGCCGCGTTCGTGAAGTATCTCGACCGCACCAAGGCGCCGCTCTTCCCGGAACCGATCGCGATCTCCGGCCAGCGCGACGATATCGGCATCGATGTCGCGCTCGAATGGAATGATTCCTATTACGAGAACGTCCTGTGCTTCACCAACAACATCCCGCAGCGTGACGGCGGCACCCATCTGGCGGCGTTCCGATCGGCGCTGACGCGCACGCTCAACGCCTATGCCGAGAAATCGGGGCAGATGAAGAAGGAAAAGGTCAGCCTGACCGGCGACGATATGCGCGAAGGCCTGACCGCCATCGTCTCGGTGAAGCTGCCCGATCCCAAGTTCAGCTCGCAGACCAAGGACAAGCTGGTCTCGTCCGAAGTGCGCCAGCCGCTCGAAAGCCTGCTCGCCGACAAGATGGCGGAATGGCTCGAGGAAAATCCGGCCAATGCGCGCCAGATCATCCAGAAAGTGATCGACGCCGCCGCCGCGCGCGAGGCCGCGCGCAAGGCGCGTGAAGCCAGCCGCAAGTCGGTGCTCGGGGTTTCCAGCCTGCCGGGCAAGCTGGCCGATTGTCAGGAAAAGGACCCGGCCAAGTCCGAACTGTTCCTGGTCGAGGGCGATTCGGCCGGCGGCTCGGCCAAACAGGGCCGCGACCGCCATTTCCAGGCGATCCTGCCGTTGCGCGGCAAGATCCTCAACGTCGAGCGCGCGCGGTTCGACCGCATGCTGTCGTCGCGCGAGATCGGCACGTTGATCCAGGCGATGGGCACCGGGATCGGGCGCGACGACTTCAATCTCGAGAAATTGCGCTATCACAAGGTCGTGATCATGACCGACGCCGATGTCGACGGCGCGCATATCCGCACCTTGCTGCTGACCTTCTTCTATCGCCAGATGCCCGAGATCATCGAAGGCGGGCACCTCTTCATCGCGCAGCCGCCGCTCTACAAGGCGACGCGCGGGCGGTCCGAAGTGTATCTGAAGGATGAGGCCGCGCTGGAGGAATATCTGGTCGCGGCGGGCGTCGCGTCGAGTTCGCTCGACGGTGTCGGCACCGGCACGGCGCTGCGCGCGTTGGTCGATCATTCGCGCCGCATGCGCTCGCTGATGCGCTTCGTGCCGCGGCGCTACGATCCCAGCATCATCGAGGCGCTGGCGATGGACGGCGTGTTCGATCCCGAGGCCAGCACCGCGCAGCGCGCGGAACGGCTGCAGGCGACGACGGTCAAGCTCGACGGCGGCGATCCCGAAGCGACCTGGACTGCGCAATTGACCGACGAAGGCTCGCTCCATTTCCAGCGGCTGTGGCGCGGCGTCACCGATCATCACGTGATCGAGGCGGCGTTCCTGGTCTCGGCCGAAGCGCGCAAGCTGCATGGCCTGGCCGCCGAGCAGGTCGACAGCTACGGCAGCGCGGTCAAGCTGGTGCCGAGCAAGGCGCAGGCCGCGGCGACAGCTGCCGAGGAAGCCGCCGCCGAGGTCGACGAAGATGAGGATCTGCCGGTCACGGTCGGCAAGGGCGAGGCGCTGATCGCGCGGCCCTCGCAATTGCTCGAGGCGATCCTGGCGGCGGGGCGCAAGGGCCTGTCGATCCAGCGCTACAAGGGGCTGGGCGAGATGAATCCCGAGCAATTGTGGGAAACCACGCTCGACCCGACCAACCGCTCGATGCTGCGCGTCGCGGTCGACCAGGCCGATGTCGCCGACGAGATTTTCACCCGATTGATGGGCGACGTGGTCGAGCCACGCCGCGAATTCATCCAGGAGAATGCGCTGAGCGTCGCCAATCTCGACGTGTGACGCGCGACGGTCATTGAACCGTCGCGACACAGGTCTAGATCAAGGGCGTAACGATAATCGTTGGAGGAGAGGGTCGATGCGCTTTGGAATCATGCTGGCGGCGGTCGCCGCGGTCGCCGTGCCGATGGCGGTGGTGGCGAAGTCGGACGTATCACCCGCCATCGCCAAGGCCCTGGCCGACCCGGCCCGCGCCGATCAGGCAAGCGACGATGCACGCCGCCACGCCGCCGAGGTGTTGGCGTTTTCCGGCGTGAAGCCGGGCTGGCAAGTCGTCGATTTCCTGCCGGGCCAGGGTTATTGGACGCGCATCTTCACTGGCGCGGTCGGGCCGAGCGGGCATGTCTATGCCTTGTGGCCCAGCGCCTCCGGCGACCGCGCCAAGGCGACGGTCGATGCCCTGAACGGGCGCAAGCTAAGTAACGTCACGGCCGCGGTGGACACCGGGTTGATCACGCTCGACAAACCGGTCGACCTGATCTGGACGGTGCAGAATTATCACGATTTGCCCAACAGCGGGCGCGGTGAAGCGGCACTCACCGCGTTCAACGCCGCGGTGTTCAAGGCGCTCAAGCCGGGCGGGACCTATGTCGTGATCGACCATGTCGCGCCGGCCGGCAGTGGCCTGAGCGATACCGAGACGCTCCACCGGATCGATCCCGCGATCGTCAAGAAGGAAGTGCTGGCCGCCGGCTTTATCTTCGCGGGCGAATCGAAAGCGCTGGCCAATCCCGCGGACGACCACAGCCTCAAGGTCTTCGACGAAAAGATCCGCGGCAAGACCGACCAGTTCGTCTACAAATTCCGGAAGCCGCTCAAGTGATCCGGGCCGGGTTGGCGGTGCTGCTGGGCGCCGCCGCGCTCGGCGGCTGCACGCAGAAATGGGACACGGGCAATACCGCCGCCGCGGACACGCGGCTGGCGCGTGACGTCGCGCTCGATGCGCGGCGCCACGGGCCCGAGATCGCTGCCTTCGCCGGGGTGAAATCCGGCGACAAGGTGATCGATCTGATCCCGGGCGGCGGATATTGGACGCGCACCTTTGCCCGGATCGTTGGGCCGTCGGGCCATGTCTACGGCATCTGGCCCAAACCCTATGCGATGGAATCCGGCAGCGACGTCAAACGTTATGCCGCCGCGACCGGCACGCCCGCTTTCGCCAATGTGTCGGCGAGCACCCAGCCCGCGACCAGCCTGACCGCGCCGGAAAAGGTCGACCTGGTCTTCACCTCGCAAAATTATCACGATTATCCCGACAAGTTCATGGGATCGATCGATCCCGCCGTGCTCAACAAGGCGGTGTTCGACGCGCTCAAGCCCGGCGGCATCTATCTGATCATCGATCATGCCGCGGCGGCGGGATCGGGCATGCGTGATACCGACACGCTGCACCGGATCGACCCGGCGATCGTCAAGAAACAGGTGATCGCGGCGGGGTTCGTGTTCGACGGCGAGTCGAAGCTGCTGGCCAATGTAGGTGACGACCACAGCAAGCCGGTGTTCGACAAGTCGATCCGCGGGCATACGGACCAGTTCATTTATAAGTTTCGGAAGCCGTAAGCTCGCTGCCGCCGATTAGCCGCGCTAATCGGCCGACCGGCAGCGAGCTCGGCCGGCATGGCGCCAGCCATGACCGACGGCGCGGCTTTGCCGCGCCGCGCCCTACTCGCGTTCGTCCCTCAACGGCCGGCTGAGCAATGCGCCGATCACGTCGCCGACCGGCGCTCCGTCGAGCAGCGCACACACCGCCTCGGTCACCGGCATGTCGACGCCGGCTTCGGCGGCCGCCTCGCGCAATACCGGCGCGGTGAACGCGCCTTCGGCGACCGTGCGGCGATCGCTCAGCAACTCTTTGGCCGATCGCCCCCCGCCCAGGCCGACGCCGAGCGAGAAATTGCGGCTGCTGGTTGAGGAGCAGGTGAGGACGAGGTCGCCGAGCCCCGACAGGCCGGCCATCGTCTCCGCCCGCGCGCCGCGTGCCAGCCCGAACCGCGTCATCTCGGCAAAACCGCGCGCGATCAGCGCGGCGCGGGCATTCTGTCCCAGCCCCGCGCCCTCGACCACGCCGCAGCCGATCGCGAGCACGTTCTTGACCGCGCCGCCGATCTCCGCGCCGGTGACGTCGTCCGACGCATAGGTCCGGAATGTGGGGGAGGCGAGCCGCTCGGCCAGCGCGGTGCCGAGATCGGTGTCCTCGCATGCCAAGGTCACCGCGGTCGGCAATCCCGCCGCCACCTCATGCGCGAACGTCGGTCCCGACAGCACCGCGATCGGCGCCGCCGGCTGAACCGCGCGCGCGACTTCACCGACGAGGAGCTTGCTCCCCGCCTCGATCCCCTTGGCGCACAGCACGAGCGGCTTGGTCCCGAAATCCTGCCCGTCGAGCACCGCGCGGACATGCTGTGCGGGCGCCACGACCAGCAAGGCATCCACAACGCGCAGCGCGTCGAGATCGTCGGTCGCGACGATGGTCTCGGACAACGGCACGTTGTTCAGGAACAACTCGTTGACGTGGCGCGCGTTGATCGACTCCACGACCTCAGGCTCGCGCGCCCACAAGATCACCCGCTGGCCATCGGCCGCCGCGACTTGCGCCAAGGCGGTGCCCCAGGCGCCGCCGCCGATCACCCCTATCCTCACGCTTTCACTCCAGCCCCACGCACCTTCTCCGCGTCCGGGTCGAGCGGCCAGCGCGGGCGCGCGGCGATGTCGAGCGGATCGGTCAGGCCCGCCGCGAAGCGCTCGGCGCCGGCCCAGGCGATCATCGCCGCATTGTCGGTGCACAGCCATTGCGGCGGCACGCTGAACGGCAAGCCGTACTCGCCCGCCAGCGATTCGAGCGCGGTACGGACCGCGCCGTTCGCCGCGACGCCGCCCGCGACCACCAGCGCGGTCGCGTCGGTATCGCCCAATTGCCGCCGGGTGCGGTCGACCAGGCAATCGACCGCGGCTTGCTGAAAGCTGGCGGCGATGTCCTCGACCTGCCATTGGCCAGTGTCGTGCGCGCGCAGCACCGCACTCTTGAGCCCCGCGAACGAGAAATGCGGCTCGGCCGAGCCGAGCAGCGGACGCGGCAAGGGCACGATGTCCTGGCCGATGGCCGCGGCACGCTCGACCGCGGGGCCACCGGGAAAACCGAGCCCGAGGATTTTGGCGGTCTTGTCGAATGCCTCGCCCGCGGCATCGTCGATCGTGGTGGCGAGGCGGCGATAGCGCCCGACGCCTTCGACCAGTAGCAATTGGCAATGCCCGCCCGAGACGAGCAACAGCAAATAGGGGAAATCGAGATCGGGATCGGCGAGCCGCGGGCTCAGCGCATGGCCTTCGAGATGGTTGACCGCGACCAAAGGCTTGCCCGCCGCATGCGCCAGCGCCTTGCCGGTGACGAGCCCGACCATCACCCCGCCGATCAGCCCGGGTCCCGCCGTCGCGGCAACCGCATCGACTTGCGACAGCGTCACGCCGGCCTCCGCCAACGCGGCTTCGATCAACGGCTCGAGCGCCTCGACATGCGCGCGCGCGGCGATCTCCGGCACGACGCCGCCATAGGGTCGGTGCGCGGCTTCCTGTCCGGCGAGCTTGTGCGCCAGGATGCGGCGGTCGCTGGTGACCAACGCCGCCGCGGTCTCGTCGCACGAGGATTCGAGGCCAAGGATGAGAGTCATCATATGTCTCTAACGGTTCGGGCCGGGCTTGTCGAAGCGCGGTCCCCAACGAACATGGGGAGGAATTGGGCCTTTAGACGCGCGTCACCGCATTGACCGCATCCGCCGCGCGCAGCGCCGCCATCAACTTCTCGAGGTGCGCGGCGTCGCGCACTTCCAGGTCGATCTGGTTGGTGTGAAAGCCGGTGTCGCTGGTATCGAACCGGATGTTGATGATGTTGGCGCGGTGCTGGCCGATGATCGTCGACACGGTACCCAGCGCGCCGGGCTCGTTCTTCAAGGTCACCTCGATCCGCGCCAGCCCGCCTTCGGACTTGTCGCCCCAGGCGAGATCGACCCAATCGACATCGTCCGACGTTGCCAGCACCGGGCAATCGATGCGGTGGACTTCGATCTCCTGGTCGGGCCGCCTCAGGCCGACGATGCGGTCGCCCGGCACCGGATGGCACAAGGTATCGAGCTTGTAGGCGACGCCGGGTGTCAGGCCAGTGATCGAAATCGCCGACGATTGCTGCGGCAGCGCGCGTCCCGCGTCGGTGCTGGCCGATCCCGGCATCAGCGCTTCCATCAGTTCGGCATCGGTGATCCGCCGCCGCGCGACCGCCTCGATCAGTGCGTCCTCGTCGGTCAATTGCAGCTTCTTGAGCGCGGTCTTGACCGCATCGACCGACAGCGGCGCCGGCAGGCGATCGACGATCTCGTCGTACAGCTTGCGGCCAAGCGTCAGCGTTTCCTTGCGCTCGATCGCGCGCAAATGGCGCCGGATCGCCGCACGCGCCTTTCCGGTGATCGCGAAATTGAGCCAATTGGGCTGCGGCGATTGCGCCTTGGACCGCAGGATCTGCACCTGGTCGCCATTCTCGATCACCGTGCGCAGCGGCACATGGCGGCCGTTGATCTTGGCGCCGACCGCCTGGTCGCCGAGATCGGTATGGACGGCATAAGCGAAATCGATTGGCGTCGCGCCCTTGGGCAGCTGATGCAGTTCGCCCTTTGGGGTGAAGGCGAAGATGCGATCCTGATACATCGCCATCCGGGTGTGCTCGAGCAATTCCTCGGGCGTTTCGGCGGTTTCCAGGATCTCGACCAGGTCGGTGATCCAGCTATGCTGGCCGTCGGCGCGGACCTTGCCGGTCTTGTACGCCCAATGCGCCGCCAGCCCATATTCGGCCTCGGCATGCATTTCGCCGGTGCGGATCTGGATTTCGACGCGCGTGTCGCCGGCATGCATGATCGAGGTGTGGAGCGAGCGATAGCCGTTGCGCTTGGGGGTAGAGATATAATCCTTGAACCGCCCCGGCACGAACGGCCAGCGGCGATGGATGACGCCCATCGCGCGATAGCAATCCTCCTCGGTCGGCACGATCGCGCGGAACGCCATCACGTCGGACAATTGCTCGAAGCTGATGTGCCGCTCCTGCATCTTCTTCCAGATGCTGTAGGGATGCTTCTCGCGGCCCGATATGTCGGCATCGACGTCGTGGCGCGACAGCAGCAATTTCACCCCGGATCCGATCTTGGCGATGCGGTCGCCGCCTTCCTGCAATTGGTCGAGGCGCTTCTGGATCGATTGATACGCTTCGGGCTCGAGCTGCGCGAAGGCGAGCGTCTGCATCTCCTTCATGAACTCGTACATGCCGATCCGCTCGGCAAGCGGGGCATAGATGTCCATCGTCTCGCGCGCGATGCGCTTGCGCTTCTCGGGATTGGGGATGTGGTGGAGCGTGCGCATATTGTGCAGCCGGTCGGCCAATTTGACCAGCAGCACGCGGATGTCGTCCGACATCGCGAGCAGGAACTTGCGCAGGTTCTCGGCCGCGCGCTCGCTTTCGGTCTGCGCCTCGATCTTGCTGAGCTTGGTGACGCCGTCGACCATCCGCGCGACATTGTCGCCGAACAATTTCTGGATCTGCTCGGGCGTGGCGACCGTATCCTCGATCGTATCGTGGAGGATCGCGGTGGCGATCGTCTCGTCGTCGAGATGCAGGTCGGTCAGGATGCCCGCGACTTCGATCGGATGGCTGAAATAGGGGTCGCCCGATGCGCGCTTCTGCGAGCCATGCGCCTGGAGCGAAAAGACGTACGCGCGGTTGAGCAAGGCCTCATCAGCCTCGGGGTCGTAAGAGAGGACCCGATCAACCAGTTCGTACTGACGCAGCATACCGCTAAGATGGGGCGGGTTGGCGCTGCTTTGCAACAAAATGTTGGCCGCGAGCAATTAAAGGCGCGCGGCCAACGAGGGGATGGCGTTTATTGGATCGCGGTGCCGGCCCGCTCCCCCACCCGGCCTCCCATAGCATATCCTAATTGGGAGGCCGGGTGGGGGAGCGGGCCGGCACCGTCACACAATCAGTTCGCCTTGGCGTTGCACTTCGACAGCGTGTCGGCGTCGAGTGCCTGGCCGCCGACGGTGAACGAGGTCAGCTTGCCGACGCGCTGCGCGACGAGCTGGCACAGCACGATATCGCGCTCGGGGGCTTTGGCGGCGGCGAACGCGCCGTCATGGAACTTCCACACGGTGTCGCGGGTGATCAGGCTGGTCTTGGTCGGTGCCTCGACCGGGGTAGCGGTGTAGTAACCGGGACCCTGGGGCTGCGCGACGGCGACGGTGGTGCTGGCCATGGCGACGGCGATGACGGCGAGAATCCTGGGGGCAAAGCGGGACATGTTTTCCTCCTACGTCCGTTGCAACGCACAATAGGTTGCGAATCACCACCTACTACTATAGGTTTTTAGTTGCAACTAGAAATCTACATGGCATTTTCATGACGCAGGAAATGGGATACGCTCACATGCAAAGAGAGGAATTCTGATGGGCGGACATCTGAGGGAGCCGCTGCGCGAACTCGTCGAATGCAGCCTGCCGGCTGCACTCGAGGCGATGGGCGAGCGCTGGAGCTTCATGATCCTGCGCGCCGCGTTCAACGGCCTGCACCATTTCGAAGAGTTCCAGTCGGAGCTGGGCATCGCGCGCAACATCCTGGCCAATCGCCTCGCGCGGCTGGTCGAGCATGAGATTCTGACCCGCGAGGCGCTGCCCGAGGACCGCCGCAAGATCCAGTACCGGCTGACCGACAAGGGGATGGCGCTGCTGCCGACGATGGTCGCGCTGCGGCAATGGGGCGAGCGTTGGGAAACCGGCGTGCCGGCGACGCCGGTGCTGGTCGACGCGCGCGACATGCGGCGCATTCGGCCGATCGAGGTCCTGTCGCATGACGGCCGCGTGCTCACCAAAGGCGACATGCACTGGGCGCTGCCCGAGGATGTCGTCGGCGAACAAGAGCCGCTGCAACAGGCGGCGGAGTAAGCAATAAAAAGCCTCTCCCCTTCAGGGGAGGGGTTGGGGTGGGGCAGTCGCAGGCAATGTCCTTTGCGAGGCATCCCCCACCCCCGACCCCTCCCCTGAAGGGGAAGGGCTGAACTCACCCCAATTTCTCGATGAACTCCCGGATCGCGTTCGGAATCGGCACCGGCTGCCCGGTCGGCAAATGGACGTTGACCGTTACCAGCCGCACGATCGAATGCAACTCGCCGGTCGCGGCATGACAGAGTTCGAATACTTGCGTCATGCTGGTCGATCCCAGTCGCTCGACCTTGGCATAGGCAAGGATCACGTCGCCGTAGAAAAACGGCTTGAGGAATTCGACCTCCGCATGGCGGACGTGGAATTCGGTCTCGGTCCAGGTCGTGCCCAAGGCGTCGGCGATGCCGGTCCATTCCCAGAATTCGGTCCCCGCGACATCGGCATATTCGAGATAGCGCGAGTTGAAGACGACCTTTTGCCCGTCAATCTCTGCATAGCGGACCTTGATCGGGGTGGAGAAAGCGAAGCCGGGGCGTGTCATGCCGACGCCCATATCGCGCGCGCCGCGATACGGCCAGCGTGGCGCGGTTCCGCGCGACGCTCTAACCTCCGACTGGTCCGCCGACGTCCAGGCGGATGATCGTATCGACCGGGTCCGCATGGCCCTTATCGATCCGCACCGCGACGCCAGATGTGGTCTGATCGAAGCGCACCCTGCCCCCCGTCAGTGCGCGCGCGCGCAGGATTTTCTGGGGGAGGGCCGGCAAGTGAAGCCCGCCTTCCGGCCATTTCAGCACATGCAGATAGATGGCACGGCCGTGCTGGGTCGATCCGTAGATGCCGTCGACCGGCTGGAAAGGACCCGGCCGCGTGGTGAAGATGCTTTCGCCATAACGGCCGGTCCATTTCCCGAAATCCGCCAGCAAGCGCACCTGTCCTGCCGGTATGACCCCATCCGCATCCGGCCCGACATTGACGAGCATATTACCGTTGCGCACGACCGCATCGACGAACAGCCGCTTCAATTGATCGAGCGGGACCAGCCGCTGGTCGGGCGTATAGCCCCATGCTCCATGCGCGGTGAGGCTGAACGTCTTCTCCCACGGCTTGTCGCGGATCGGACCGCCGATCGGCGCGGCGCCTTCCTCGACATTGAAATCGCCCTGCCAGCCCGAGCGCGGGTTGATCACCACCTTGGGCTGGTTCTTGCGGACTATCGCGTTGAGCATGTCGGGGTGCCAGAACCAGGCGGCGTCGGCATCGGTGCCCTGGTGCGCCAGCCAGCCGCCGTCATACCATAAGATGTCGATCTTGCCGTAGCGGCTGGTCAGTTCGGCGACCTGGTCATAGGTCTGCTTGCGGAAGAGGGCGGCATTGTCCGGCAGGCCCTTCACGTCGAAATAGGCGGGAAAACGCCAGTCGAGTGGTGAATAATAGATGCCGACGCGCAGGCCGTGCCGACGCAGCGCATCCGTGTAGGCGCGGATGAAATCCTTGTGCGCGGGCGAATGCATCGAATCATAATGTTCATAGCTGCCCGGGCTATCGAACAGCGAGAAGCCGTCATGATGCCGCGCGGTCATCACCATATAGCGCGCGCCCGCACTGCGGGCGGCGAGAGCCCATTTGTCGGCGTCGAAATGCCTTGGATTGAACTGCTGCAGGAGCTTGCGATATTCGGCCGGGGGGACATGATCGTTGAACATGTGCCATTCGCCCTTGGCCGGGATGGCGTAGAGCCCCCAATGGACGAAGACGCCGAGCTTGGCGTCACGCCACCAGGCCATATCCGTGTCGGAAAGCCGCAGCTCCGGCGCCAGCGCGGCTTCGCTATTGTCGGCCTTCTGCGCGGACTTGATCTCGTCGGGAACGGTCTGCGATGCTGCCGGTGCCATGCTGCCCAGCATCGCAAGCGCGCCAAGTACGGCGCCTTTTGCGGCTCGCGTCCATCTTGTCGTCACGATCAACCCTCTCGCTGTGCGATTATCGAAAGACATGGCCGTTGGGGTGGAGCGAGCGCCCCGTACGGAAATCGGTCAACCGGATTCCGTGCATGCAGTTCGCGTCGATGCCCCCCAACACACCCTCTTCGTTTTTGTATATGAAATACTATTTTCTAAATGCAAGCGGGATGACGGGGAACGACCTATCGAATCCTCACCATGGCAACCGTGCCCGCACGACCGACAAGCCGTGAGCGGGCAGGATCGTCACGTCCTCAGGATCAGCGCGCCAACGCGATGCTCGCAACTTTGCCGGTGCTCGGCCTCGGCCGGGGTATCTGGGTCGGCAAAAGCGGAATGGAAGCAATTGCCCAGTCCGCGCGGCGCCTTCCAGAACTCCGCGAGCTTGAACACGAGCAGTTCGTCATTGGTCATGCGGGGATAATAATACCAGCGCTGCCCGGTGTTGAACCTCAGCGATAGATGGTGCGTCTCGCGCCCGGCCGGGGCGATACCGGTGATTCCGGTTCGAACGATGTCGTCGCGCTCGACCGTCGCCGCATCGCATAGCGCCAACGGCATGTGTTCGAGCGGGCCGGCCATGTTGGTCGGGCGCCAGAAATCCAACCAGATGAATCCGGCGACGGCGTCGCGCTCATATTGCTGGCGCCACCATTGCGCGGCCTGCGGCGTCGCGAAGGCTGCAATATTGTGGGCATAGTCGCCGTGATCGACGCCGCCATCGGAATGCACGCCATCGGCATAGAATGGCGTGGCGGTGTCGCGTCCGCGGCGCAGGATATTGGGGAGTTGATGAACTTCCACCGTGAATTCCGGCAACAGCCGGTCGCGGATGACTTGCTCGACCTCCGGCAGGTAGATCGCTGCGACGTCCTCATCCCAATCCCGCACCGCGGTGGCGTGCTGCAACAGGACGAAGCCGTGGCGACGGAGGAATTCGGCTTCCGACACTCTTTCTTGTGCCTGAAGCATTCTTGCATCGGCGATGCTCACGCGTCTGCTGGTCGTGTCCATTCCAGGTGGCAAGACGCCGATCGGGTAACGCTCCCGGTCCGTCGGCACGAAATCCGGCGGGTAAAAGCCATTCAAATGAGCGATGGTCACACCGAGCTCTCGATCCAGCTTGCCCGGCGGTTTAGCATATCAACGCCAAAAAGTAACAAGCGCGGTAATCGATTGGCATGCACCCCGTCGCCATGAATGCGGCAGAGCGGGGCGCCTCTTGACTCATAAATCTACATATGTTGTATTTTGGACATGGCTACCAATCGTCGCCCCTCGAAACAGATGCTCAGGCTCCTCGACGCCTTGTCCGCGACGCCTCGTGAGTGGCGCCACGGCTATGACATCATGAAGGAAACCGGCCTGTTGTCCGGCACGCTCTACCCGTTGCTGATGCGTATGACGGATCAGGGGCTGGTCGAGGCGGAATGGCGCGAGCCGGCCCAGCCCGGCAGGCCCCCGCGGCACGCTTATCGGTTGACGGCGCAGGGCCTCGCGCTTGCGCGGGAAACGGCCGGGGAGCGGCGCGTGTCGGGATTCAAGGAGGTGCCGGTATGACCGCGAAACTTGCCTGGGCCGTGATGACCTTGGCAGAGGCCTGCCTTGGCGATCGCCGCCGCGACTGGGCGCTGGCGATGCAGGCCGAATTCGAGGTCGCGATCGATGATGGAAGGCCGCTCAGCTTTGCGGTCGGTTGCCTGATGGGCGCGGTGCGCGACATGCCGAAGCAGATGGAAGGGCGGTTCGCGCTGACCAGCCACGCCATCGCCCTGGCTCTCTTTCCGATCGTCGCGCTGCTGATGTTGGGAGCGGCCTCGGGTTTCCCCTTTCTGCCCTCGGGACATGCGGGACTATCCGGCTGGCTCGTCGGACAAAACGAGCCATTGGCGTTACTGACGCCGTGGAACCGCAACTTCGCCCCGGCTTTGGCGCTGCTGATCTGGGCGCTCATCGCCGGGCATTTGCTGGTGCCCTGGTTCATTCTGGAGCGGGACTGGACTCGCGTGGCCACCCTGGCCCGCGTCAACGCCGCCGCCACGGTCACGCTCCTGCTGTTCACCAGCGTACTGTTTCTCGACCCGGCCTTCATGGTGCTGCCCGTGCTTGGGCTGGGTATCGAACTCTCGGCGATCTGGCTTCTCTACCAATGGCAAACGCGCCTGTTCGAGGGCGCTCCGCCTGGCGCGCTGGGCGCCTAGCTTTCCGAAATCTGCCTTGCTGCGTGGGAACCGAACTCGGGGCGCTGGTCGCCCGGTGGTGGACACGTGCGCCTGTTCTTCGAACCAATATGGAAGGAGACGTGAGATGAAAAAGTCCCTTGCGATGATTGCCGTTGTGATGGCGTCGGCACCGGCCATGTCGGCCCCCGCGCCGCAGCCCGCGCCGCAGCCCGCGCCGCAGCCCGCGCAGCAACCCGCCGCGTCGCCATTTTTCGGCCAATGGAAACTCGAAACCGGATCGATGCCGATGTCGGGTGATGCAGCTCCCGCCAGCGTGACGGCGGAATTTGCCGATGGCGGGGCCGGTATCTGGAACACCACTTATGTGATCACCGCGAAAGACGGGAGCGCGCGGCGCATGACCTCGCGTGAACGGCTCGACGGGAAGGCCGTCCCGGTCGCCGGCGATCAGACGGTCGCCGATAGCGTCGCGATGACGACCCCTTCGCCGGGCATATTGGTGATGGGACTGACCAAAGGCGGCACTCTGGCATCGGTGCGGGTCTATACCGTGTCGGCGGATGGCAGCGAAATGATCGAGAATGCGACCTTCGTCGGCGACGACGGCAAACCCATGGTCAGCCGCTTCCGCTGGGTACGGTAGCGCCAGCGGAGCGGGCGATCCCGACTGACGGTTAGACAAGGCGTCTGACCGCCACCTGACCAATACCTACTACTGGCCAGCCGGCAGCGTGTTTCACGCCACGCTGCCGGCTTGCCCATCGCGGGAGATCGACATGCAACGGATGGCAATGCTCGCGGCCATGTCGCTCGGGGCCTGTGCAACCCTGCCGCCGCCGACACCGGAACCGCACGTGACGGTCGAAATAGCCGATCTCACCCTGACCTCGGTAAGCGGAAGGGCCGTGCTCCGGCGGCGCGTCGCGGCGGCGGCGCATCAATTCTGCCGGCTTCATGGCACGGAGATCACGCCGATCGAATCGCGCGAAGACCCCTGGTATTGCCCTGACATGATGCGATCGGAAATCATGTACCGCATGACGCCCTCGACTCGCCGGGCCTATGCGATCGCCAGACGTGAGGCGGGCGTCCGTGGCCGCGACCTGTGAAGGCTCATTTCTGGAATTCCGCGAGCGAACGATGTTGGTCGGACGCGCAACCGCCAGGGCTCTCAGAACAGCAGCCGTACTCCGACCGGCGCCGGCACGACCGCGCGTCATTACCTGGCACGCGGCGTCACGAGCTTTGGCCACCGACCGGGCAGACCGAGAATGCGCAACACGGCGTGCACTCGACACCCGTCACCGAAATTCGGAAAGGTTGGGACCCGGACGCCGGCGGGCGAGGGAAGAGCGATCGGGTCGCCCGGGTCCTCAAGCTCAGCGCAGCGACCGGAAGCCGACGCGCAACTCAGAGACAAACAGAGCAGGCTGCTCCCATGCGGCAAAGTGTCCGCCCTTCGGCATCCGATTGTAGTGGATGAGGTTCGGATAGGCCTTTTCGGTCCAACTTTTCGGGGCAGTGTAGATTTCGTCCGGATATGCGCTGATCGCCGTCGGCAGCGTCACACCCTTGGGCGCGAAGAAGGCGAGCTTGCTCTCCCAATAGAGGCGTGCTGACGACACTGCCGTTCTGGTCAGCCAGTAGAGCGTGACGTTGTCGAGCACGTCATCGGGAGTCAGCCCCTCGGTCCCGCCGGCGAATACGCGGCTGATCATCCGGTAGCTGCTGATGTCGTGGTCGAGCATCCACGCGGCGAGCCCGACCGGCGAGTCCTCGAGCGCGTAGAGCGTCTGCGGACGGCCCGCCATTTCCTGCGCATAGCCGAGCCCGTGCTTCCAGAAAGAGTCGAGCTGATTCCACGCGGATTGCTCGTCGGCGGAAAGGCCCGTGGGAGCCGGCCCGCCGGCGAGCGCAGCGGAGATATTGTCGGGCAGCGTCGCCGGCATGTTGGTGTGGATGCCGATCAGCCCGGCGGGCTTGAGCAGCGCCATCTGCTCGGTGACGGCATTGCCCCAGTCGCCGCCCTGCGCGACGTAACGCGTATAGCCGAGCCGCTTCATCAGCACGGCCCACGCTTTGGCGATTCGGATGGGATCCCAGCCGAGTCCGGTCGGCTTGGCGGAGAAGCCGTGCCCCGGCAGCGAAGGAATGACGACGTCGAACGCGTCGGCGGCGGTCCCGCCATATTTCTCGGGATTGGTCAGCGGCTCGATGACCTTCATCTGTTCGATGATCGAGCCCGGCCAGCCGTGGGTGATGATGACCGGCAGCGCGTTCGGGTTCTTCGACCGAACGTGAATGAAATGGATGTCGACCCCGTCGATCTCGGTCAGGAAGTTCGGGAAGGCGTTGATCCGCGCTTCGCAACGGCGCCAGTCGTATTTGGTCCCCCAATGGTTGGCCAGCGCCTGGATGGTCGCGAGCTGGACGCCCTGCGTGTCGTCGGTGACGACCTCCTTCGAAGGCCAGCGCACCGCCAGCACGCGGCGGCGGAGGTCGGACAGGTCCGCATCGGGAAAATGGACGCGGAACGGGCGGATGCTCTCGCCGTCGGCGAACGGTGTTGGCGCGCCCGCGGCGCCCGCCGGGTTGGCGAATCCAGCTTGAGTTATCAGGCACAAGGTGCCGGCGGTCGCAGATGCGGCGATCAACCGTCGGCGGCTCAGACGTGAATCGATATCCATCTGTCTTCTCCTGCTGCAATCGGCGGGGCGCAGTTGCCCGACCGATAAGGGCGATGGTAGGCCGACGGCAGGCGAGCGGCCAGTGTACGCCCGGCTTGAAAGACGACGCATTGGTATGATCCGGTGGCCGCATCGAACAGATCGGCCAAGCAACGGCGGGCTACAGTTTATAGAACATGGTCTCTATCTTGGCTAAACGTCCGGTATCGGGCGCGTCGCCGACCCCCGGCTTTCAGAACAGCAACCGCACCCCAACCAGCGCCAGAACTACCGCCAGGATCGGGCCCAGCACTCGGTCTGATATGCGGCTCGCCAGCAGGCTGCCGACGATGATGCCGGGGATCGATCCGATCAGCAGCGAGACGAGAAGCGCGCCATCGACCGAGCCGAGTATCCAGTGTCCGATACCGCCGAGCAGGGTGAGCGGTACCGCATGCGCGATGTCGGATCCGACCAACCGGTTGACCGGCAAGGTCGGGTAGAGGATCAGCAAGGCGGTCATGCCGAGGGCGCCCGCGCCTACCGAGGTGAGCGACACCAGCACGCCGAGCACCGCGCCGAGCAGGATGGTGTACCCGGCGAGCCGCGGCTTGTTCACCGTGCCGAAGCGCGGGGTCAGATACGCCACGATCCGTCCGCGCAGGAGCGTCGCGCAGGCGGACAGCATCAAGGTCACGCCCAGGATCACCGACATCGCATGGCCGGTGCCGGCCGTTTCCGGTCCCGCGCGGTTGAGGATCAGCAAGGTGACCAGCGTCGCCGGCACGCTGCCGATCGCCAGCCGCGCGACGACGCGCCAGTCGACCGTGCCGCGCCAGCCATGGACCGTGGTTCCGACCGTCTTGGTCGCCGAGGCGTATAACAGGTCGGTGCCGACCGCGGTGGTCGGGTGGAATCCGAACGCCAGCACCAGCAACGGCGTCATCAGCGACCCGCCGCCGACCCCGGTCAGCCCGACGACCAGCCCGACCAGCACGCCGGCGAGCGAATAGAGCAGGTTGATCGTCATCGCGCGCTACGCGGCGTCACGAGATTTGGCCGTCATGCGCCGCCGCGGCTAGCAGACGGACCGAGGAGGGAAGAACGGGTTGCGCCCGTTCAGCCACTATTGCTCGCCGGCGTGTTGACTCCCATCGACTGGAGGTAGCGCCGCACGTTGCGTGCCGCCTGGCGGAGCCGCTGCTCGTTCTCGACCATCGCAATGCGCACGTACCCTTCCCCATTCTCGCCATATCCCACCCCTGGCGCGACAGCGACCTTGGCGTGAGTCAGCAATTGTTTGGAGAACTCAAGGCTGCCTAAGTGCGTGAGCGCCGGCGGCAGCGGTGCCCAGGCGAACATGCTCGCCGGCGGGCTGGGAATATCCCAGCCGGCGCGGCCGAAGCTCTCGACCAGCACGTCGCGGCGCTTATGATAGAGCAAGCGGTTCTTCTCGACGATGTCCTGCGGCCCGTTGAGCGCGGCGCAGGCGGCGGCCTGGATCGGGGTGAAGGCGCCGTAATCGAGATAGGATTTCACCCGCGTCATCGCCGCGATCAGCTTGCGGTTGCCGACCGCGAACCCCATCCGCCAGCCGGCCATCGAATAGGTCTTGCTGAGGCTGGTGAACTCGATCGCGATGTCCTTGGCGCCCTTGACCTGGAGGATCGACACGGTCGGCTTGCCGTCGAAATAGAGTTCCGAATAGGCAAGGTCGGACAGTATCCAGACCTGGTTCTCCTTCGCCCAGGCGACCAGCCGCTCATAGAATGCCAGGTCGACCGTCTCGGCGGTCGGGTTGGACGGATAATTGACCACCAGGATCGACGGGCGCGGCACGGTGAACGCGATCGCGCGCTCCAGGCTCTCGAAATAATGTTCGTCAGGGGTGGTCGGCACGGCACGAATCGTCGCCCCGGCGATGATGAAGCCGAACGTGTGGATCGGGTAGCTCGGATTGGGCGCGAGCACGACGTCGCCCGGCGCGGTGATCGCGGTCGCCAGGCTGGCCAGCCCCTCCTTCGACCCCATCGTCACCACCACTTCGGTCTCGGGATCGAGATCGACCCCGAAGCGGCGCCCATAATAATTGGCCTGGGCGCGGCGCAGTCCCGGGATGCCCTTGGATTGCGAATAGCCGTGCGCGTCGGGTTTCTGCGCGACCTCGCAGAGCTTGTCGATGACATGCTGGGGCGGGGGCAGATCGGGATTGCCCATGCCCAGGTCGATAATGTCCTCGCCTGCCGCACGCGCTGCTGCCCGCATGCCGTTGACCTCGGCAATGACATAAGGCGGCAGACGTTTGATGCGGTAGAAATCGTCGGACATTCAAAACTCCTTTCGCCTCTTCCTTAGGGCATAAGCGGGGGCCGGCGAAACCGCGTTGTTCCGGATGCGGCGATCCGTGCCCAAAAGCGGAGACAAAAGCGGGGCTGCCGCGTTCGCCATCGGATATCGGTGGAGAAACATGATGATTGCCCAGATGCTGGCGGCAGCGGCCGGGGCTGCTGCCGCCGGCGAGTTCCGCCAGCGTGGCAACGACCCAAAGAACGAGGCCTTCGCGAGCGGTGGGCGCTTTCGCGCGGCGTGGCGGTGCCTTAAGAAGGGGTGGCGCGTTCAGCGCATGCAGACCTTCGCCGGGGGATAATGATGGCCGACCAGACCGACGCGCCCAGCCTGGCGGACATGCAGCACTGGACCTGGGTGATGGGCCGCGCGCAGCAGATGATGCTCGAAGCCGGGCTAGGCGCGAGCGTGCCGGTGATCCCGGGGTTCAACGACCCGGCGACCCTGGCGCGAGTCGGCGATTTCTGGTCGGACAGCCTCAAATTGTGGCAGCGCTTCCTCGATCCCGCGGCGACCGGCGACGACGTCCCGGCCGCCGCCAAGGATAGGCGCTTCAAGTCCGAAGCCTGGCAGAACCCGGTGTTCGACTGGATCCGCCAATCCTATCTGCTGATCGCCGACCAGATGCTGAAACAGGTCGACGCGATGGAAGGGCTCGACCCCAAACAGCGCGAGCAATTCCGCTTCGCCACGCAAGGCGTGATCGACGCGATGAGCCCCTCCAATTTCGCCTTCACCAATCCCGACGTGATCCAGAAGACGATCGAGACACGCGGCGAGAATTTGCTCAAGGGCCTGTCCAACATGCTCAACGATCTGAGCAAGGGGCAACTCACGCATACCGATACCGAGGCGTTCGAGGTCGGGCGCAATCTCGCGACAACGCCGGGCAAGGTGATCTATCGCAGCCCGCTGTTCGAGCTGATCCACTATACGCCGACCACGGAGAGCGTGCTGGCGACGCCGCTGGTGATCTTTCCGCCGTGGATCAACCGCTTCTACATCCTCGATCTCACGCCCGAAAAGAGCTTCATCCGCTGGGCGGTCGACCAGGGGCTGTCGGTGTTCATGGTGTCGTGGAAATCGGCCGATGCCAGCCTGATCGACACCAGCTGGGACGATTATGTGCTCGCCCAGATCGAGGCGATCGACGTGATCCGCGACCAGCTCGATGTCGAGGCGGTACACGCGATCGGCTATTGCGTCGCGGGCACGACGCTCGCCGCGACGCTCGCCTATCTGGCCGCAAAGGGGGAAGCGGACAAGGTCAGGACCGCGACCTTCTTCACCGCGCAAGTCGACTTCGCCGATGCCGGCGACTTGCTCAATTTCGTCGACGACGCCCAGCTCGACATGATCAAGCAATTGTCGCCCGAAGGGTATCTCGACGGGCGCTACATGGCGCTGACGTTCAACCTGCTGCGCGGGCGCGACCTGATCTGGAACTATGTCGCCAACAATTACCTGATGGGCCAGGATTATGCGCCGTTCGACCTGCTCCACTGGAATGGCGATACCACCAACCTGCCGGCGAAATGGCATTTGTCGTATTTGACCGATCTCTATCGCGACAATCTGCTGGTGCGGCCGGGAGCGCTGGCGATCGCCGGCACACCGATCGACCTGAGCAAGGTGGCGACCCCCAGCTATATCCAGGCGGGGCGCGAGGATCATATCGCCCCGGCCGAGAGCGTGTGGAAGATCACCCATCTGTTCGCCGGTCCGCTCAAATTCGTGCTGGCGGGCTCCGGCCATATCGCCGGTGTGGTCAACCCGCCGGCCGCGGGCAAATATCAATATTGGACCAACGACACGCCCGCCGCGACCCTGGCCGAGTTCGTCGCCGGAGCGACCGAGACCAAGGGCAGTTGGTGGCCCGACTGGATCGGCTGGCTGCGCGGTCAGGACGCAACCGAGGTCAAGGTGAAGGGCGCGCGCGAGCCCGGCCAGGGCAAGAAGCGCGCGGCGATCGCCGATGCTCCGGGAGACTATGTTCGCGCGCGTTAGTTCGTTTCAGCGAAGCTGCAACGGTTGCGGTGCCAGCCCGCTCCCCCACCCGACCTCCCATAAAATACCCTGATTGGGAGGTCGGGTGGGGGAGCGGGCTGGCACCGTTCAGCGAAGCTGAAAACGACTCTGAGTGACTGTTTTTGCGTCGGTCGTTACGGTTATGTTGCACTGCACAAAAATCGCTTGACCTTTGCCCTCGATGCACTATTTTGTGCAATGCAGCAATGATGCGGCGGAGGATGTGATGGTGAGCAAGACCCCCGTGACCAAGGCAGCGAAACCCGCGGCCAAGGCGCCGGTGAAGCGCACGCCGGCTAAATCCACCAAGCCGGCTTCGGTTCCCGTCGAGGCGAAGCCCGTGCCGGTCCCCGCACCGATCGTTGCCGAAAGCCCTGCCGTAGAGCAGCCGGCGGCGCCCGTCCTCGAGACCGCACCCGTCGAGACCCCCGCAGTCGAGACCGCAGTAGCCGAAAAAATTGCCGAAACAGTGACCGAAACCGTCGCCGAAGTCGCCCAGGAGGCGCCGGCCACCATCGAAAAGGAAGTTATCAAGATGAACGACACCATCAAGGACGCCGCCGACAAGGGCCAGGCCTATTTCGCCGAATTCAGCGCCAAGGCGAAGGCCGCGGCCGAAAAGGGCGCCAAGGCGTTCGAAGACATCAACGAGTTCGGCAAGGGTAACGTCGAAGCGCTCGTCGAGTCGGGCAAGATCGCTGCCAAGGGCTTCGAGACGCTCGGCCAGGATTATGCCGATTACGCGCGCAAGCAGTTCGAAGGCACCACCGCCGCGCTGAAGGGCTTCGCCGCCGTCAAGTCGCCGACCGAGTTCTTCAAGCTGCAGGCGGACTTCGTCCGTGGCCAGTTCGACTCGTTCGTCGCCGAGAGCTCGAAGAACACCGAAGCGATGCTGAAGCTGGCCGGCGATGTCGCCAAGCCCATTTCGAACCGCGTCGCGCTCGCCGCCGAGAAGATCAAGGTCGCCGCGTAAGCGCCACCTTCACCTTCGGGTGAGACATTGAAAGGGCGGTCGCCATCCGGCGGCCGCCCTTTTCATTTGCGTGAACGGTCGTCGCCGGCTGACATTCTCAGCGGGCCGGGCTAGGGCAAATATTCCCCGGGCCTCCAGGATCAGCGCATGCCGTCCATCGATTTCGCCGCCTTCTCGTCGCGCGTCCTGGTCGATGCCGCCATCCCTGAACTCCCGAACCATTATCGCGGCAAGGTGCGCGACAATTACGATCTGGCCGACGGGCGGCGGATCATCATTGCCAGCGATCGCCTGAGCGCGTTCGACCGCATCCTTTGCGCCATTCCGTTCAAGGGCGAGGTGCTGACCCAGACGGCGCGCTTCTGTTTCGAGCAGACCGCCGATATCTGCGCCAATCATGTGCTCGATTACCCCGATCCCAATGTCCTGATCTGCCGTCGACTGGATATTCTGCCGGTCGAGATCGTGGTGCGCGGCTATCTGGCGGGAACCACCGGCACTTCGATCCTGACTCTCTACAAGAAGGGTCAACGCGCCATGTACGGCATGACGCTGCCCGATGGACTGCGCGACAATGCCAAGCTTGCCGAGCCCATCATCACGCCGACCAGCAAGGAGTTCGATGGCGGGCATGACGAGCCACTGACGCCGGCGGAAATCCTGGCGCGCAAGCTGCTGACGCCCGCGCAATGGGATGAACTCAGCGCCACCGCGCTGACGCTGTTCGCGCGTGGGCAGCAGAATGCCGAGCAACGCGGCCTGATCCTGGCCGATACGAAGTACGAATTTGGCGTCGCACCCGACGGTACGATCGTCCTGGCAGACGAGATACATACGCCGGACAGCAGTCGCTATTGGCGAGCGTCCAGCTATCAGGCGCGGTTCGAGGCCGGCGAGCGGCCCGACAGCTTCGACAAGGACTTCGTGCGGTCATGGGTGACCATGCAATGTGATCCCTACAAGGACCCGATCCCCGAGATCCCGCAAGAGCTGATCACCGGCACCGCCGCCGTCTATGCCGAAGCCTTCGAGACGATCACCGGCCGTTCATTCGCGCCCGATCTTGGGGGACGCACGGTGCTGGAGCGGATTCGCACGAATTTGGCACCATATTTCGACGTGCATTGAACGCGCCGAATCGACCGCTGAGCCTCCACCGTCCGCATCACCAGAATTGGCGTTTAGTCGGGCCAGCGGGAAATCGCCTAAGCGAAGATCGTTTGGGCGGGCGTTGTGCGCCGACAGATTCAGGGGCTCCATCCCGCCCCCAACGACGAAAAGCACTTAACGTGCGCGCACCCTCTTGCCCCGACGCGCCGCAATGCCATATTTTGCCGTCTGATATGCAGAACCCCGACATCATGATGGCCAACGATCCCGATGGGGTCGGCAATGGCAACGACGGTGACAACGACACCGGCGTCGGGCTCGCCACGCGTACCCGCACGAAGACCAAGCAGCCGACGCCGTATCGCGTGCTGATGCTCAACGACGATTACACGCCGATGGAATTCGTCGTGCTGTGCCTGCAGCGCTTCTTCCGCATGACCACCGAGGAAGCGACTCGGGTGATGTTCCACGTCCATCAAAAGGGCGTCGGCGTGTGCGGCGTGTTCAGCTACGAAGTCGCCGAGACCAAGGTCAGTCAGGTGATGGACTTCGCGCGGCAGAATCAGCATCCGCTGCAATGCACGCTCGAGAAGGCGTGAGCGGCGCTCGGTCGTTCGGCTCGAGTTGACTTCTGAATCCTACGGTTTTTCGCGGATAGGACGCCGCCGGCAAAGCCGTCGGCCGGATCGAGGCTTGGCCTCGTCCGCCGGCCGTGCGGGGCGGTGCGCGTGCGCACCGGCGCGGGCGTGGCCGCGCCTCCGCCCAGCAAAATTACATTAACCATCAATCGTTTCGCCGCGGGACACGGCGGATTCCGGGGGCGCTTCGGTAAGCTTTTCGCGGTAAGGCGCTTCGCGCCCGGATGACGTGCCGGGCAAAGGCGAAGGACACTGCTCGCACGTGATCGATTGGCGCAACTGGACGGTCCGGCAGACTCGCGCGGCATTGCTCGCGGGGCTGGTCGGCGTGCCCATGCTCGCCGTGTCGGCCAAGGCAGCGGTGATCGCTTATTACGCCGCGCAAACCAGGGCCGAGGCGCCGCCACTGCCGCCGATCGGTTACGAGAGCGAGGACCATTTCCCCGGCGCGGCACTCTTCTTCGTCGCCGAGGAGCAGGCGGCGCCGACCGCGGGCACCACCGGCACCACCGCGTTGCCCGATCTGCCGGTTCCGGCCAATGCCGATCTGACCCCCGACACCGACGGCACCGTGCGCCCGGCGCAGCCCTTCTCGATGGCCGGCGCCAGCGCGCTCGACAGAGCGCGCGCGCTCGATTGCCTGGCGACCGCGATCTATTACGAGGCGGCGTCGGAGAGCGAAGAGGGCCAGCGCGCCGTGGCGCAAGTGATCCTCAACCGCGTTCGTCACCCGGCCTTTCCCTCGACCGTGTGCGGCGTCGTCTATCAGGGGTCGGAAAAGAGCACCGGCTGCCAGTTCAGCTATGCCTGTGACGGGTCGATGGCGCGGATGCCGATGCGCTCGGCGATGGACCGCGCGCGGCGCTACGCGCTCGAGGCGCTCAACGGCTATGTCGTGCGGGGAGTCGGCCTCGCGACCCATTATCATACCTATGCGGTGACGCCGTCGTGGAACCGCAGCCTGGTGATGACCGACGCCATTGGCATGCACTTCTTCCATCGCTGGAAAGGCTATTGGGGCACGCCGGCAGCGTTCAGCAATGCGCGCTACCGCGGCGGCGAGCCGGCGCCGGGGCCGCATGCCAAGATCGCCCCGCCGCTCACGCCACTGCCATCGACTCAGTTTGCGGCCTATACGCCGGGAATAGCGGCGCCGGGCGTCCCGGGGCTGGCGGTGCCACCGGCGCCGAGCACCAATATCGCGCTGATCCAGCCCAAATATCAGGACACCAGCGTCGCCCGCGCGGCGCCGCCGCCGGCCGAGGACAATCTGCCGGGCGCGTCGCAGATCCTCGACCGCTGGAAGGATTCGGGCAAGCCGCTGAAATAGCGTCCGTCATCCCAAACTCCCGTCATCCCAGCGAAAGCTGGGATCTTTTGGCGACGGCGCGACGCAAGAGCCGCATGAGATCCCAGCTTTCGCTGGGATGACGGATAGCCGCCGCTGGATGACGGATGGCTGCTCCTTTACTTTCCCAGATACTTATTGAACCACGCCACCGAGCGGCGCTGGACGTCGGCGGCGTGTTCGGCGCCGCGGATGCCATGGCCTTCGTCGGGATAGATCACCAGGCTGGTCGGCACGCCGAGCTCCTTGAGCGCGTGCCAATATTCGATCGACTGGGTCGGCGGCACTTCGATGTCGCGCTCGCCGACATAGATGAAGGTCGGGGTCCTGGCCTTCTTGATATAGGTGATCGCCGAGGCCTTCACATAGGGCTCGGGATCGTCATAGGCGGATTTGCCGAAGAACGGGATCATCCACTGGTCGATGCCGTTGGTGCCGTAATAGCTGATCCAGTTCGACAGGCCGGCGCCCGCGACGATCGCCTTGAAGCGGTTGGTCTGGGTGTTTGCCCACATCGCCATGAACCCGCCATAGCTGCCCCCGGTCAGGCCGAGCCGGTTGTCGTCGACCGGCGCGACTTTCTCGACCGCGTCGATCCCGGCCAGGATGTCGCGCAGATCGCCGCCGCCGAAATCGCGGCGATTGGCCATGGTGAACGCCTCGCCCTGGCCATAACTGCCACGCGGATTGGGCAGGAACACGTAATAGCCGGCGCGGATCAGGCTCGGCAGGCCGCCCGTCGACACGAAGTTGGGGACGTTGGCGGAGGACGGGCCGCCATGGACGACGGTGATCATCGGCGCGTTCGCGGCGGGATCGGCATTGACCGGCGCGAGCAGCCAGCCCTGCACGTCGAAACCGTCATTCTTCCAGCTGATGCTGCGCGCCTTCACCAGCGCGACCTGGCCGTCATTGTCGGTGGTGATCTTGCGCGGGCTGCGCGCCGGGCCGGCATAGATGGCGGGGGCATGCTCAAAATCGGAAACGACCGTCGCGATGGTCGCACCGTCGGCGCTATAGGCCGCGCGGCCATCGCCCGCGGCGAAGCTCGACGGTTGCGCCCACAACATTGTCGTGCCTTTGGCGCCCGGTGCCGCGATCTGCATGTCGGGTCCCATCAGCCGCGTCGCGCGCAAGCCGCCTTTGGTCCAACTGAGCGACGTGACGGTCGCCTTCTCGCCTTTGGTCATGTCGACCGGCTCGCCGCCGGCGAATGGCACCGTCCAGATATCGCCGCCGACCGAGCCGAAATCGCTCATCAATCCGCCGATATAGGCGACCGTCTTGCCGTCGGGCGAGATGCGCGGCGCGTTGATCTGGGTCTTGGGCCGCGCGATCGGGCGCACCGCGCCGGTCGTCGCGTCGATCGCATCAAGCGTCGCCACCCACCAATTATCGTCGCCATTGCCGAGCGCGGTCGTCGCGACGAAGCCGGTGCCGTCGGGAGTCCAGCTATATTCGTAGACATAGCGATCGGCGGGAGAGACCGGCTTGACGTCGGTGACCGGCGGGCCCGCCAGGTTGAATACCGCCAGCCGCTGTTCATCGTTCTTCTCGCCAATCTCCCCGACCTGGCGGACGCCGGGCTGGGTCGCGCCCGATTCCTTGGCGGCATTGAGCGTCACCAGCAACGCTATCTTCTTGCCGTCGGGTGAGAAACGCGGGGTCTGGGCAATGCCCTTCACGCTGGCGATGGTGCGCGTCGTCTTGCCGTCGGCCAGCGCCAGCGCGACCACGCCGGTCGCCCGATCGCGCTGCAGATAGGCAAGCGTACCGCCGGGGCCGAAGGTCAGGCCCGAATAGCTGCATTGCGCGCAGGGATCGAGCGTGGCCAGGATCTTGCCGTCTTTGGCCGACCGCACGACGATCCGGCCATGCGCGGGTTTGGCGGCGGCGTCTTCATTTTCCTCGACACTGGCGACGCGGTCGCCCGCGGCGGACAGCGCCAGCCCCGAATAGGAATGAAGCGGCGCCGCGAACGCGGGAGCGGCGGTGGCTGCGAGCAGGGCGGCGGCAAGAGCAAGACGCATCGGCGACTCCATGGGGAGGGGAGGTGCGATCGATACGCCGTCGTTACCGATAGGCAAGCCTGTGAAATATCGATTACAAACCGGCACTGCCTAAAGCCCTCTCCCGTTTACGGGTGCGCCGGGTCGGTCATGCCCCCGGCATGACCTGAACAGCGCGGGGCGCTGTTCACCCGGTGCAGGTTGGGTGAGGGTCTTCTTCCTTCTTCCAGGCGTGTGTCGAGACAGAAGAAGAAAGAAGACCCTCACTTTCCCGCCGCTTCGTGGCGGGCCCCTCCCTCTCCCGCGAGCGGGAGAGGGATTTATGCTCAAAAAAAGGGGCCGGTTTCCCGACCCCCTTTCGTCACGTCCTTTCGCGCAACCGCAACTACCAGCGACGCTGGCCGTCATGCTTGTCGAACCGCACCTTCGCGCTCAGCGCGTCATAGCGCCGCTCGAGATCGGCACGCTCGCGCATGTCGAGGCGGCCGCCCGAGACGCGGTAGCGATATTCGAGCTTCTGGATCCCACGCAGCTGGCCTTGCAACTGGAAGGCCTCGCGGCGATCGAGCTTGCCCGAACGGATGCCCTGGTCGATCCGCGACTGGATCATCTGCGCGCGCTGGTTGAGCGGCGCGAACGGCGCGGCGACCGAAACGGCGGGGAAAGCTGCGGTGGCGAAGCCCAGCCCCATTAGCATCACTGTCAGCTTTTTCATGTCTCTCACTCCTTTGACCAAACATCGGTCGAGGGACGGTTTCGGCCCAAACTGTCGCCGATCTGTGTCGTGAGATGTACGAATGTGTCGCGGATGATCGCGGAGGCGCAAAGTTCGTTCAGGTACATTAACCGAAGGAATACGGAACAGGTCCTCGCGCGTCGGGATCGATGTGAATCTCGCTCGCCGCCGGGGGGAAAGCGCGCTGGTCACAATCGGCGCGGGGACAGATGCGGCACGATACGCCGATCGGCGTCGCGACGTCATCGGCGCGGAGGCCGTCGGCATAGACGAAATCGGCGGCATGCGTTTCCTCGCAGCCCAGCGTCACCGCATAGCGGCGCGGGCTGCGGGTGAAGCTGCCCGACGGCTTGACCAGTCCCTTGGCGATCGAGACGTAGCGCGTGCCGTCCGGCGTCTCCGCGAGTTGAACCGCGATGCGGTCGGGAATCGCCACCGCCTCGTGCACGCCCCAGAGCGGACAGGCGCCACCGAACCGCGCGAACTGGAAACGCGTCGCCGAATGCCGCTTGGTGATGTTGCCCGCCATGTCGACCCGGCAGAAGAAGAACGGGATGCCCGCAGCACCGGGGCGCTGCAGCGTCGACAGGCGATGGCAGGTCTGTTCGAAACTGACCCCGAACCGCAGGCTCAGCCGGTCGATATCGTGGCGCAGCTCGCGCGCGGTCGCGCGAAAGCGGGCATAGGGCATGACCAGCGCGCCCGCGGCGTAATTGGTCAGGCCGGCGGCGAGCAACGCGCGGCCGGCATCGGAGGCGATCCCGTCGCTGGCGATGTCGCGGATCAATTCGGCGAATTCGAGCCGCGCCAATTGATGCGCGAGCGCGAAGCGCTGGCTCGCCTCGGGCAAGGCAGGGTCGAGCCGCAACAGCCGCGCGTCGGGATCGTAAGCACGCACCGGTCCGCCGAGTTCGCGGTCGGCGACGACGCTGATCCCGAAGCGGCGGCCGAGCCGATCCTCGAGCGCGGCGCGATCGATCGCATCCTCGCCCATTTCCTCGGCGATCGCCTCGGCCGCGCGGTCGAGCGCGTCGACATAATTGCGCTCGGCGTGAAACCAGTCGCGCACTTCCTCCCAGGGAAAGCGCGCCGCTTCGGCAGCGCCCGCCTCGAACCGGTCGTCGAAGGCGCGCAATTGCTCCTGCGAGCGGCGGAACGCGGCGTGGAGCGCGACCATGCGCCGGGCGAGCTGCGGCTGTTGCCGCGCGCCGCGCCGCAAGGTCGCCTCGTCGAGCCGCGCATCGGGCACGCTGGGATCGCTCGACGCCTCGATCGCATCGACCAGCAGCATCCCTTCGTCGGCGGCGGCGATCATCTCCCAATCGGTGGGGAAGGCGCGGGCGAGCGCCACCATCACCAGCGGCGTGATCGGGCGGTCGCCATTCTCGATCTGCGACAGATAGCTGACCGATACCGATAGCTGCGTCGCCAGCGCGCGCTGGCTCAACCCCAGCCGCTGGCGCAGCGCGCGGATACGGTGTCCGGCGAAGATACGGCGGATGCCTTCGGTCACGGACATGGAATAGTTTGCAAACCTACCCTCGGCAAGTTTGCAACATTACAGTTGCGAAGGCAGGCTGCTAGGGGAAAGAGGTCGGGTTCTGAAGGAGTCTCCATGTCGTCGACCATCGCCGAACTCGAGAAGAAGCGCGCCGCGGCCCGATTGGGCGGGGGAGAGAAGCGCATCGCCGCGCAGCATGCCAAGGGCAAGCTGACCGCGCGCGAGCGGTTGAACGTGCTGCTCGACGAAGGCTCGTTCGAGGAGCTCGACATGTATGTCGAGCATAATTGCGTCGATTTCGGCATGCAGGACCAGATCATTCCCGGCGACGGCGTGGTCACCGGATCGGGCACGATCAACGGCCGGCTGGTGTTCGTGTTCAGCCAGGACTTCACCGTGTTCGGCGGCTCGCTGTCCGAACGCCACGCGCAAAAGATCTGCAAGATCATGGACATGGCGATGAAGGTCGGCGCGCCGGTGATCGGCCTCAACGATTCGGGCGGCGCGCGCATCCAGGAAGGCGTCGCCTCGCTGGGCGGCTATGCCGAGGTGTTCCAGCGCAATGTACTCGCCTCGGGCGTGGTGCCGCAGCTGTCGCTGATCATGGGCCCGTGCGCCGGCGGCGCGGTCTATTCGCCGGCAATGACCGACTTCATCTTCATGGTGAAGGATTCAAGCTACATGTTCGTCACCGGTCCCGACGTGGTGAAGACGGTGACCAACGAAGTGGTGACGCAGGAGGCTTTGGGCGGCGCCATCACCCACACCACCAAGACCTCGGTCGCCGATGTCGCGTTCGAGGACGATATCGAGGCGCTGCTGGCGGCGCGCGACTTCATCGATTTCCTGCCCGCGTCGAACCGCGAGCCCGTTCCGGAACGCCCGTCATCGGACCCCTGGGACCGGATCGAGGACAGCCTCGACACCTTGATCCCGGCTTCGGCCAACCAGCCCTATGACATGCACGAGCTGATCCGGAAGACGGTCGACGAAGGCGATTTCTTCGAGATCCAGCCCAAGCATGCCGGCAACGTGATCTGCGGCTTCGGCCGGATCGAGGGACGGACGATCGGAATCGTCGCCAACCAGCCGATGGTGCTGGCCGGCGTGCTCGACATCAATTCCTCCAAGAAGGCGGCGCGCTTCGTCCGCTTCTGCGACGCGTTCGAGATTCCGATCATCACGTTCGTCGACGTCCCCGGCTTCCTGCCCGGCACCGCGCAGGAGCATAACGGCATCATCAAGCACGGCGCCAAATTGCTGTTCGCTTATGCCGAGGCGACCGTGCCCAAGATCACCGTCATCACCCGCAAGGCCTATGGTGGCGCCTATGACGTCATGGCGTCGAAGCATCTGCGCGGCGACCTCAATTACGCCTGGCCGACCGCCGAAATCGCGGTGATGGGGGCCAAGGGCGCGGTCGAGATCATCTTCCGCGGCAAGACGCCCGACGAGATCGCCGAGCGCACCGCCGAATATGAGGCACGCTTCGCCAATCCGTTCGTCGCGGCGGCCAAAGGCTTTATCGACGAAGTGATCCAGCCGCACTCGACGCGTCGGCGCATCGCTTTGGGCTTGCGGAAATTGAGGAACAAGAGCCTCGAGAATCCGTGGAAGAAGCACGACAACATCCCGCTGTGATGGCTTGTCGCACCATCAGCAGCGCGGATCTGACAATCGTCCGGACGAGCACGCTCAGCGAGCCCGAGCTGCTGATCGTCGAATTCTGGCTGAAGGGCAATGAGCGTTCGCCAATTATAGAAATATCGCTTTCAAGCGTGGGCGAGCGGTTGGTTTACTTTGGCGGAGACCCGGTGGCGGCGGACCCGGCGCTGCTAACTGATCTGGTCGAGCGTGCTTTCATCGAGTTGGATGCATGGGCGAGCGATCTGAGATTACCTGGAGGAGCGTGGTCGTCTGTCGCGACTGATGTATGATTGGGGTGTTTCGGTTTGCGCAGTTCGCGAACGGGTCGCGGCGTCACGCTCTTCGGTTCAGGAAAGGTTGCTTATGATCTCTGTTGTGATTCTTCTGCTCCAGGCTGCTCCCGCTCCGGCGGCGGTCGCGCCGTGGACGGTGACGACCCGTCCGAAGACCGATCCCGCCATCACCTCGACGGTGGCCGGTACGTCCTCGGCCGATGGCAATGCCAAGCTCGTCGTGCGCTGCGACGCGGGCAAGGCGAACGTCGTGTCGGTCCAGCTGTTCAGCCGCACGCCGCTGGGTGGCCCGCCCGCGCGCCCGGTATCGCTGACCTTCGACGCCAACACGCCGATGATCGACAATTGGGAATTCGTCCAGCAGGGCGCATTCCAGCGCGATGACGTCGCCGTGACCACGCTGACCACCGCGCTCGCCGCGGCCAAGACGATCAAGATGCACACGACGACGACGACCGGCGAGCCGATCGACGCCAGCTTCACCGGCCCGGCGAGCGCCGCGCCGATCACCTCGGTGCTGGCGGCGTGCGGCTATACGCTCGGCCAGCCGCCCGTCCGCGCGCCCGAGCCCAAGGATGGCAAGAAAGCGGATAAGTGAAGCTCGGCCGCCTCAACCATGTCGGGGTCGCGACCCCATCGATCGCCGACGCCATTCCCTATTGGCGCGACGTTATGGGCGCGACCGTGATCCACGATCCGTTCGATCTGCCCGCGCAGGGGGTGAAAGTGTGTTTCGTCGACACGCCCAACACCCAGATCGAGCTGATCGAGCCGCTCGGCGAGACCTCGCCGATCCGCGCCTTTCTCGAGAAGAACCCGGCGGGCGGCCAGCATCACCTTTGCTACGAAGTGCCTGACATCACGGCAGCCAAGGCCTGGTTCGAGGGCAAGGGCGCGAAAGTGCTCGGCGAACCGCGCATCGGCGCGCACGGCACGCCGATCTTCTTCGTCCATCCCAAGGACATGGGCGGCGTGCTGACCGAGATCATGGAGACGCCCAAGGACGGGCATTGATGTCGACATCCTCTCCCTTGACGGGAGAGGATAGTGGAGCTTGCGAGCTTGCTCGCTAGCGGAACTTGGAGAGGGTGTGCGGTCGCTCCGCGACCGCGCGAAGCTTCCAGCTTCGCACCCCTCTCCCAACTACGACTAGGCCACTGCGTGGCCAAGTCTCCGTATCCCTCTCCCGCAAGGGGAGAGGGAGGTTGTGGAGGACGAATGGCCTACGAACACATCCTGACCGAGCGCAAAGGCGACGTGCTGGTCGTGACGCTCAACCGCCCCGACCGCCTCAATGCCGCGCCGCCGGCGATGTTCGTCGAGATCGGACAGGCACTCGCCGACCTGAACGGTGCGCGCGCCGTGCTGATCACCGGTGCCGGCCGCGCCTTCTGCTCGGGGGCCGATGTCGGCGGCGGCGCCTTGATGGCCAGCGAGCGCGGCCTCGATCCGGGGCAGGCGACCTACGATGCGCTGACCACGAGCTACAATCCGACGCTCGCGGCGCTGGCGGCGCTGTCGGTACCCGTCGTCACCGCGGTGCGCGGACCGGCGGCCGGGATCGGCTGCAGCCTGGCGCTTGCGGCCGATTTCTGCGTCGCCTCGGACACCGCCTATTTCCTCCAGGCGTTCGTCAATATCGGCCTCGTTCCCGATGGTGGCGCCAGCTGGATGCTGACCCGCCTGATCGGCCGTCCGCGCGCGACCGAGATGATGATGCTGGGCGAACGCGTCCCCGCGGCCAAGGCGGTCGATTGGGGCATGATTTACAAGGCTGTCGCCGACGACGCGCTCGATGCCGAGGCGCTGGCGCTGGCCGAACGGCTCGCGGCCGGCCCGACCGTCGCGCTCGGCATGATGCGCCGCCAGCTGCACGAGGCGCTGGCGAGCGATTACGCCGCCGCGATGCAGCGCGAGGCCGACAATCAGCGCGCCGCGCGGGCGACGCACGATTCGATGGAGGGCGGCATGGCCTTCCTCCAGAAGCGCAAGGCCGAGTTCAAGGGCGCCTGAGCCACCAACAGGAGCGCCCTTTCGGGGGCCGGATACGATCATGACGACCAACCCGACTCCCGACGACTGGAAGGCGCTCGCCGACAAGGAAGTGAAGGGCAGGGACCTGACCTGGCACACCCCGGAAGGGATCGAGGTCAAGCCGCTCTACACCGCCGAGGACGTCGCCGGCGTCGATCCCGGCCTGCCCGGCTTCGCACCGTTCACGCGCGGGGTGCGCGCCTCGATGTATGCCGGGCGGCCCTGGACGATCCGCCAGTACGCCGGCTTCTCGACCGCCGAGGAATCGAACGCTTTCTACCGCCGCAACCTCGCGGCGGGACAGAAGGGCCTGTCGGTCGCGTTCGATCTCGCGACGCATCGCGGCTATGACAGCGACCATCCGCGCGTGACCGGCGATGTCGGCAAGGCGGGCGTCGCGATCGACACGATCGACGACATGAAGATCCTGTTCGACGGCATTCCGCTCGACCAGATGTCGGTCAGCATGACGATGAACGGCGCGGTGATCCCGATCCTGGCCTTCTTCATCGTCGCCGGTGAGGAACAGGGCGTGCCGCAGGCGCAGCTCGACGGCACCATCCAGAACGACATCCTCAAGGAGTTCATGGTCCGCAACACCTACATCTATCCGCCGGCGCCGAGCATGCGGATCATCGCGGACATCATCGCCTATACCTCGGCGCACATGCCCAAATTCAACTCGATCTCGATCTCCGGCTATCACATGCAGGAAGCCGGGGCGACGCAGGTCCAGGAACTCGCCTTCACCATCGCCGACGGGCGCGAATATGCCAAGGCGGCGATGGCGGCCGGGCTCGACATCGACAAGTTCGCCGGGCGGCTGTCGTTCTTCTTCGCGATCGGGATGAACTTCTTCATGGAAGTCGCCAAGCTGCGCGCCGCGCGCAAGCTGTGGCACCGCGTGATGAGCGACCTCGGCGCCAGGGACGAACGCTCGAAGATGCTGCGCACGCATTGCCAGACCAGCGGCGTGTCGCTGCAGGAGCAGGACCCCTATAACAACGTCATCCGCACCACGGTCGAGGCGATGGCGGCGGCATTGGGCGGCACGCAGAGCCTTCACACCAACGCGCTCGACGAAGCGATCGCGCTCCCGACCGATTTCTCGGCGCGGATCGCGCGCAACACCCAGATCGTGCTGCAGGAAGAGACCGGGATCACGCATGTCGTCGACCCCCTGGGCGGCTCTTATTATGTCGAGGCGCTGACGCAGGAATTGTACGACCGCGCCTGGGAGATCATCGAGCGTGTCGAGGGCGAAGGCGGCATGGCCAATGCCGTTGCCCAGGGCTGGCCCAAGGCGATGATCGAGCAAGCCTCGGCGGCGCGCCAGGCCCGGGTCGATCGCGGGGAGGACGTGATCGTCGGGGTCAACAAATACCGGCTCGCCGAGGAAGACGATATCGACATTCTCGACGTCGACAATCATGCGGTGCGTGACTCGCAGATCGCGCGGATCAAGCGGGTCAAGGCCGGCCGCGACGAGGCGGCGTGCCGGGCAGCGCTCGATGCGTTGCGTGAGGGAGCGAAGGCGAACGGCAATCTGCTCGGCCTCGCGGTCGACTGCGCTCGCCAGCGCGCCACCCTGGGCGAGATTTCCTCGGCGATGGAGGACGTGTTCGGCCGCTACGGCACCAAGCCGACCCCGGTGTCGGGCGTCTATGGCGGCGCCTATGACCGGGATGCGCGCTGGGACAATCTGCTGGCAGGCGTCGCCGCGACCGAGCGCCGGCTCGGCCGCCGCCCACGCATGCTCGTCGCCAAGATGGGGCAGGACGGGCACGATCGCGGCGCCAATCTGGTCAGCTCGATGTTCGGCGATCTCGGCTTCGAAGTCGTGCCCGGGCCGCTGTTCCAGACGCCCAAGGAAGCCGCGATGCTCGCGCTCGACAGCGATGTCGACGTGGTCGGCGCGTCGAGCCTGGCGGCCGGGCACAAGACGTTGATCCCCGAATTGATCGGCCATCTGCGCGATGCCGGCCGTGCGGACATCAAGGTGATCGCCGGCGGCGTAATCCCGGCGCAGGACTACGATTTCCTGCGCGAGGCAGGCGTGCAGGCGATCTTTGGGCCGGGCACCAATCTGATCAAGGCGGCGGAGGATGTGCTCCGTTTGCTCGGCCACAACATGCCCCCTGAAGAAGAGGCTGCGGAATGAGATTCGCGGCGCGCGCAGTAGCTTTCGAGGGCGTAACGGAGGGCAAGGTGTTCGCACTCAGCGAACATCCCGAACCCGATAACGCTGCTGATGCTGGTCAATTCGTCATCCTCTCTTTCTCAGAAGAGGATGAGCAGGACAGATCGCTCGGTCTAACTGGACTGCATATCGAGGGTAGCGGCATTCGCTCGGGGTACGGTCTTGTCGAAGCGCTGAAATATGATGGTCGATCGGTATTAATCGTCGGCCGCAATGGTCTTCAGGACATTGAAGTAGTGATCGCCCCTGATGTGGCCGACGCTGAGGCGATGCGAGTCGTGATCACCACGTGCAATAAAGCGAATGCCAGTCGTCCGGAGCAAGCAAGATGAGTGATGTGACCACGTCGTTCCCCTCCCGCTTGCGGGAGGGGCTAGGGGAGGGCATGTCGTCCTCAACTAACCAACACGCCCTCCCCCAACCCCTCCCGCAAGCGGGAGGGGGGAAGAGATGGACCCGCGACGAAATCGCTTCCCTCTTCAACCTGCCCTTCACCGAACTCGTTTTCCGCGCCGCCGAGGTACATCGCGCGCATCACGCGGCGAACGAGGTGCAGCTGTCGACCTTGCTGTCGATCAAGACCGGGGGTTGTCCCGAGGATTGCGGCTATTGCTCGCAAAGCTCGAGCCATGAGACGGGCCTGAAGGCAACCAAGCTGATGGACGTCCGCGCGGTGCTGCAGGCGGCGGCTGAGGCCAAGGACAATGGCTCGTCGCGCTTCTGCATGGGGGCGGCGTGGCGCAATCCCAAGGACAAGGACATCCCCGCGCTCGTCCAGATGGTGAAGGGCGTGCGCGAGATGGGGATGGAGACCTGCATGACGCTCGGCATGCTAACGCCGGATCAGGCGCGGGCGCTGGGTGAGGCGGGGCTCGATTATTACAACCACAATATCGACACGAGCCCCGAGAATTACGCCAACGTCATCTCGACGCGCAGCTTCGAGGACCGGATCGAGACGCTCGAGAATGTCCGTGGCGCGGGGATCAACGTGTGCTGCGGCGGCATTGTCGGCATGGGCGAGACCCGCGCCGACCGCGTCGGCTTCATCCATGCGCTGGCCAGCCTGCCGGTCCATCCCGAAAGCGTGCCGATCAATGCTTTGGTGCCGGTCAAGGGGACGGTGCTCGGCGACATGCTGGCCGACACGCCGCTCGCCAAGATCGACGATATCGAGTTCGTCCGCACCGTGGCAGTCGCGCGGATCACCATGCCGGGGAGCATGGTCCGCCTGTCGGCCGGGCGCGAGAGCATGTCGGAAGCGGCACAGGCCTTGTGCTTCCTGGCGGGCGCCAATTCGATCTTCACCGGCGAGAAGTTGCTGACCACCGGCAATGCCGGCGAGGACAAGGATGCGGCGCTGTTCGCGAAGCTTGGTCTGGCGCCGATGGCCGCCGAGCAGCGGGCCGTCATGGAGGCAGCGGAGTGACCGGCATCGATTGGGAAACCTGGCTTCTTGAAGACGCTGGGCATCCAATTATCGAGAAGATGGCGGAACGGGGTATCGACGCACTCTCACCCGTGGAGCGGCTGACATATTGCATGTGGGTCGCCGACTACGGAATGCGGAACGGAGGCGACCTAGAAACGGCCGCTGATCTGTACCCACAGTTCAAATCGGAAGCCGCCGAGATCGCAGCGGACCTTCATCTTCCAAAGACAACGGAAGTGTTCGATTTGACGGACAGCGAGTTAGCTACCGTCTACTTTGATCGCTTCGACGAACTGTGCACCGAAATCTCGGAGGCGCTCGGCGTGCCTCCTCAAATCAACTAGATTGGGAACGGGGAAAAGCGTGTTCAAGAAAATCCTGGTCGCCAATCGCGGCGAGATCGCCTGCCGCGTGTTCCGCACCGCGAAGAAGATGGGGATCGCGACGGTCGCGGTCTATTCGGACGCCGATGCGCGCTCGCCGCATGTGCTGATGGCCGACGAGGCGGTACGGCTCGGGCCGGCGCCGGCGGCGGAATCGTACCTCAAGGCCGAACTGATCCTCGATGCGGCCAGGATCACCGGCGCCGACTGTATTCATCCGGGCTACGGCTTCCTGTCCGAACGCGAGAGCTTCGCGCGTGCCTGCGCCGAGGCCGGGATCGCCTTCGTCGGCCCGCCGCCCAACGCGATCGCCGCGATGGGCGACAAGATCGAATCGAAGAAGCTCGCCAAGGCAGCCGGGGTCAATGTCGTCCCCGGCTTCCTCGGCGAGATCGCCGACACAGACGAGGCAGTGAAGATCGCCTCCGACATCGGCTATCCGGTGATGATGAAGGCCTCGGCCGGCGGCGGCGGCAAGGGCATGCGGCTCGCCTGGAGCGAGCAGGACGTGCGCGAAGGGTTCGAGGCGACCAAGCGCGAGGGCCTCGCCTCGTTCGGCGACGACCGCGTGTTCATCGAGAAGTTCATCGAAAGCCCGCGCCATATCGAGATCCAGGTGCTCGGCGACCAGCACGGCAACATCGTCTATTTGAACGAACGCGAATGCTCGGTGCAGCGCCGCCACCAGAAGGTTGTCGAGGAAGCGCCGTCGCCGTTCGTGTCGCCGGAGATGCGCCGCAAGATGGGCGAACAGGCGGTCGCGCTGGCGCGCGCGGTCGGCTATTATTCGGCCGGGACGGTCGAGTTGATCGTGTCCGGCGCCGACACCTCGGGCGAGGGTTTCTACTTCCTCGAAATGAACACCCGGCTCCAGGTTGAACACCCGGTGACCGAGGAGATTACCGGGCTCGACCTGGTCGAGCAGATGATCCGCGTCGCGGCGGGCGAAAAGCTTTCGTTCGGCCAGCAGGACGTCAAGATCGACGGCTGGTCGATCGAGAACCGCGTCTATGCCGAGGACCCCTATCGTGGTTTCCTGCCGTCGATCGGGCGGCTGGTACGGTATGAGCCGCCGGCCGAATTCCCCTCCCGCTTGCGGGAGGGGCTAGGGGAGGGCGTGTCGGCCAACGACGCACTTTCCTCGACAAGCCCTCCCCCGACCCCTCCCGCAAGCGGGAGGGGAGAAGAATACCGCGTCCGCGTCGACGACGGCGTCCTCGAGGGCGGCGAGGTCAGCATGTTCTACGACCCGATGATCGCCAAATTGATCACCTGGGCGCCGACCCGCGAGGAAGCGATCGATCGCCAGATCGCGGCGATCGACGAATTCGTCATCGACGGACCGGGCAACAATCTCGATTTCCTGTCGGCGCTGATGCAGCATCCGCGCTTCCGCGACGGTGCGCTGACCACCGGCTTCATCGCAGAGGAATATCCCGACGGCTTCACCGGCGCGCCGGCCTCGCCTGATCTGCTCAAGGCATTAGCCGCGGTCGCCGCCTTTGCCGCCACCGCGGAAGCCGATCGCGCGCGGCGGATCGACGGCCAACTCGGCAAGCGCCTGCGCCCGCCATCGGCCTGGACGGTGCGGATCGACGGCACGGACCATCAGGTCGACATCTCGACCGACGGCGTGGTCGTCGATGGCGACGATCTCGACCTGGCGCTCGAATATACGCCGGGCGATCGCATCGTGACCGCCGAGCTCGGCGACGAGGAGCTAACCGTGCGGATCGCCCGCACGCGGACGGGCTTCCGGCTGACCACGCGGGGCGCGTCGCATGTCGCGCGCACCTTGCCCGCTTATGTCGCGCCTTATGCCGAGCATCTGATCGAGAAGATTCCGCCCGATCTCTCCAAATTCCTGATCGCGCCGATGCCGGGCCTGCTCGTCCGGCTCGACGTCAAGGAAGGCGATGCCGTCCAGCCCGGCCAGCCGCTGGCGGTGGTGGAGGCGATGAAGATGGAGAATATCCTGCGCGCCGAAAAGGCGGCGACGGTCAAGTCGCTCGCGGCAAAGGCGGGCGACAGCTTGGCGGTCGATCAGGTCATCCTGGAGCTCGAATAGCCGGCTTGGAGTCTGTTTTAGCGAAGCTGAAACAGGTGCGGTGCCGGCACCGTCTCGGCGAAGCTGCAAAGACTCTACGCCGGAGTGGAGATGAACCGAACCGGCCCGATTGCGACAAAATAAGACATATTCGGGATGGACCTCTGTCCTACCGGCCGCCATGCTTTCGGGTATGAAACGGTCGCGTATCGCCTTGATGCTCACCGTCGTGCTGCCGCTCCAGGCCTGCATGGTGGGGCCGAACTACAAGCCGCCGGCGAGCGCCTCGCTCGGCGTGCCCGATACCTATTCCGGTCCGGCGACCAGCGGCGCGCTGCCCGATATCTCGACCTGGTGGACGTCGTTCGGCGACACCGAGATGACCAGCATCATCGACCGTGCGCGGCGCGACAATCTCGACATCGCGCAAGCGGTGGCGCGGTTGAAACAGGCGCGCGAGGGGCTCGTCCAGGCGCGCGCCTCGCTGCTGCCGACGGTCAGCGGATCGGCCGGCTATAGCCGCAATTTGCTCGACTCGGTCGGGCCGCGCGACAATTTCTCGATCGGTGCCGACGCCAGTTACCAGGCCGATCTGTTCGGCGGCACGCGCCGCTCGATCGAGGCCGCCCGGGCGACCGAGCAGGCCTCGGGCTATGACCTCGCCACCGTCCAGACCTCGATCGCGTCGGAAGCCGCGCGCAACTACATCCTGGCCCGCCAATATCAGTCCGCGCTCAAGATCGCGCGCGACAGTCTGGCGATCCAGGACGACAATCTGGAGATTGCCGGATTCCGCGTCCAGGCGGGTTTGGTGTCGAGCCTCGACCAGGAACAGGCGCGCGCGCAACGCGCCCAGACCGCGGCGCAGATCCCGACGATCGAACAGAATTATGCCGCCGCGGTGAATCGGCTGGGCGTGCTGACCGGCCAGGCGCCGGGCGCGCTCAAGGCCGAACTCGAAGCGGTGCAGCCGATCCCGATGGGCCCGGCCGACATTCCGACCGGCATCCCCGGCGACGTGCTGCGCCAGCGCCCCGACGTGCGCTCGGCCGAACGCAATCTCGGCGCCGCGACCGCGCAGATCGGCGTGCAGAAAGCGGCGCTCTACCCGGCGCTCAACATCACCGGCAATATCGGCACCTCGGCCTCGGCGCTCGGCAGTATCGCCAATGTCATCACCGGCAGCCTGTTCGCCGGGCTGACCCAATTGATCTTCGACGGCGGCCGCACGCGCAGCCGGGTGCGGTCGCAGGAGGCCGCCGCCGAGGGCGCGTTCGCCGCCTACAAATCGACCGTGCTGACCAGCCTGGAGGATGTCGAGAACGCGCTCCAGGCGCTGCAGGCGGCGAAACAGCGCCAGCGCGAGTTCGCGGTGGCGCTCGACGCGTCGAACGCCGCGGCGATCCTCGCGCGCAGCCAGTATCGCGCCGGGCTGACCGACATCACCACGCTCAACAATAGCGAGGCGGCGCTGCTCTCGGCGCAGAACGGCTTGAACAGCGCGCGCGGCGACCAGGCGCAGGCGATGGTCGCGCTCTACCTCGCGCTCGGCGGCGGGTGGGATGCCACCAAGCCGCCCGAACTCCCGCAGGGATAAGAACATGGCGACCAACCAGGCCGAACTCGACGACTTCCTCGGCGGGCGCCCGCCGTCCAAATTCAAGCGCTATGCCCTGTGGGGCGGGATCGCGATCGGCGTCCTGCTCCTCATCCTGCTGCTGATGCGGCTGTTCGGCGGCGCCGAAACATCGGGCTATGCGACCGAACAGGCGCAAAAGGGCAATCTGACCGTCACCGTCTCGGCGACCGGCAAGCTCGCGCCGATCAACCAGGTGACGGTCGGCTCGCAGCTGTCGGGCCAGGTGATCAAGGTGCTGGTCGACGTCAATGACCGCGTCACTGCCGGTCAGCCTCTGGCGCTGATCGACCCCTCGCAGTTCGACGATCAGGTCAAGCAGGCCCAGGCGACCCTGGCCGCGAACAATGCCGCGGTCGGCCAGGCCCAGGCGACGCTCGCCCAGTCCAAAGCGACGCTCTCGCGCTATCAGGAAGTCAGCCGGCTGTCGGGCGGCCGCGTGCCGGCCAAGACCGAGATGGACCAGGCGATCGCCGATCGCGATCGCGCGCTGGCCAATCTCAGCGCGGCCAATGCCAATGTCATATCGGCGCGCGCCGCTTTGTCGTCGGCGCAGACCCAGCGCGTGCGCGCGGTGATCCGCTCGCCCGTCACCGGGGTGGTGCTGGCGCGCCAGATCGATCCCGGCCAGACCGTGGCGGCGTCGTTCAACACGCCGACCCTGTTCGTCATCGCCCAGGACCTGCGCCAGATGAAGCTGGAAGTCGCGATCGACGAAGCCGATGTCGGCAACGTCAAGCAGGGACAGCGCGCCACCTTCACCGTCGACGCTTTCCCCGGCAAGACTTTCCCGGCGATGATCACCCGGGTCGATGTCGGCTCGAACCTGTCGGTGCAGGATGCGACCTCGTCATCCTCGACCTCGTCGACCAGTTCCACCACCGCGCAGGTCGTCTCCTACGCCGCCGATCTTTCGGTCGCCAATCCCGACGAGCAGTTGCGGCCCGGCATGACCGCGACCGCGGACATCGTGACGATGGAGAAGAAGGACGTCCTGCTCGTCCCCAACGCCGCCTTGCGCTTCAAGCCGCAGACAACGGGCGCGCCCGCCGCCCAGGCGAGCGGCGGGATTGCCGGCGCGCTCACGCCCCGGATGCGGCGGCGTGGCGGTGGCGGCGACAGCGCGGCGCCGCTCGAACGCGGCTCCAAGCAGAGCGTCTACGTCAAACAAGCCGATGGCAGCCTGAAGGCGATATCGGTCACCACCGGCGACAGCGACGGCTCGATGACCGAGATCACCGGCGGCGATCTCCAGCCGGGCATGCAGGTCGTGACCGGCCAGCTTGCCGGCGCGACCAGCAGCAAGTCGGGCGGCAACGGTGGCGGCCGGCGGCGCTCGGGCGGCGGGGGCGGCGGCGGACAGAGCGGTGGCTGATACCCTCCCCGACCCGCTGATCCGGTTGCGCGGCGTCACCAAGACCTATGGCACCGGCGCGACCGCGTTCCAGGCGCTGAAAGGCGTCGACCTCGACATCGCGGCGGGCGATTTCGTCGCGGTGATGGGGCCGTCGGGGTCGGGCAAATCGACGACGATGAATATCCTCGGCTGTCTCGACGTGCCGAGCGCCGGCGAGTTCACCTTCAAGGGCCATCATATCGAGACGCTCGACCGCGATCAGCGCGCGTTGCTCCGGCGCAAATATCTCGGCTTCGTCTTCCAGGGATTCAATCTGCTCGCGCGGACCTCCGCACTGGAGAATGTCGAACTGCCCTTGCTCTATCGCGGCGACGCCAAGGCCGAACGGCGCGAGACCGCGCTCGGCGCGCTCGACAAGGTCGGCCTGAAGGAATGGTGGGATCATACCCCCGCCGAATTGTCGGGCGGCCAGCAGCAACGCGTCGCGATCGCGCGTGCGATCGTCACCCAGCCCGCGGTGCTGCTCGCCGACGAGCCGACCGGCAATCTCGACAGCGAACGCTCGATCGAGATCATGGAATTGCTCACCGACCTCAACAAGAATGCCGGCATCACCGTGCTGATGGTCACCCACGAACCCGACATGGCCGCCTTCGCCAAGACCATCGTCCATTTCAAGGACGGGTTGGTCGAACGCATCGAGGCCGGGCACCGCCAAGGGGAGAGAGTGGGATGATGAGCATAGTCCCTTCTCCCCTTGGGGGAGAAGGATACGGAGCCTTGGCGACGCAGGAGCCTAGGCGCAGTTGGATGAGGGGAAGCGGCGCGAAGCGCCGCGCGGTCGCGTCGCGACCGCTTACCCCTCACCCAGCTCCGACTAGGCAGCAAGCTGCCAAGTCTCCGCATCCCTCTCCCCCAAGGGGAGAGGGAGTTTAGTCATGCTCGGCACCACCTTCATCCTCGCGATCCGCTCGATCCGGCGCCACTTGCTGCGCTCGTTCCTGACCGTGCTCGGCATCGTCATCGGCGTCGCGGCGGTGGTCGCGATGGTGACCTTGGGCAAGGCGACCACGCTTCAGGTCCAGAAATCGATCGCCAGCCTCGGCACCAACGTGCTCCAGATCCGGCCCGGCCAGGGCTTCGGGCGCGGCGGCGGCGGGCCGCGCCCGCCCGATTTCGACCCGCAGGATGTCGAGGCGATCGGCAAGCAGATCACCGGCGTCACCGCGGTCGCCCCCCAAGCGCAATCGACCGGCACTGCCATCTATGAAGGTCAGAATTGGTCGACCACGATCAACGGCACGACCAACGGCTATTTCCAGGTCCAGCCCTGGCCGCTGACCAGCGGCCGCTATTTCAGTCCCGCCGAGGAAGCCTCGGGCAAGGCGGTCTGCATCATCGGCAGCACGGTCTATACCAACCTCTACAAGACCCAGGCCGCGATCGGCACCCGAATGCGCATCGCCGGCATTTCCTGCGACGTGATCGGATTGCTGACGACCAAGGGTCAGTCCGGCTTCGGCGGCGATCAGGACGATGTCGTGATCATGCCGATCAAGGCGGTGCAGCGGCGGATGACGGGCAATACCGACGTGCGGCTGATCCTGGTCGGCGTCGACGAGGCCTATTCGACCGCGCAGGTCCAGGCGTCGATCACCGACTTGCTGCGCGAACGCCGCCACATCACCGGCGGCAAGGACGACGATTTCAACATCTTCGACACCAAGCAGATTTCGGACACGCTGAGCAGTACGACCACGCTCCTCACCAACATCGTCACCGCGGTCGCCGGAATCAGCCTGATCGTCGGCGGCATCGGCATCATGAACATCATGCTGGTCTCGGTCACCGAACGCACGCGAGAGATCGGCATTCGCCTGGCGATCGGCGCGGTCGCCAACGAAGTGCTGATGCAATTCCTGGTCGAGGCGGTGGTGCTGTCGTGCCTGGGCGGGCTGATCGGGCTGGTGCTGGGGCAGATAGCGGTGGTCCTGTTGTCGGCGCTTGGGCAATTGCCGTTCATCTTCGACGTCCAGATCAACGTCATCGCTTTCCTGATCTCGGGCGCGATCGGCGTGGTGTTCGGCTTCTTCCCGGCGCGGCGCGCGGCGTCGCTCAACCCGATCGACGCCTTGCGGCACGAATGAGGGTGTGAAGGCGGCGTTTTCTGCCCGTCATCCCACCAAAGCCGGATTTCGGCCGGTTCGTCTTTCGGGTACTGGCTGAGAAACGTCCAACCCAACCGTACAAGCTCGGCGGCGTGCCGCGAGGAAGCTGTTCGGAGCATCCCTCGGACCCGCTTGTATGGGTCGCTAGCCACCCTTCCTGTTCTTGCCGGTATTGTCTCGGGGCGCCAGATTCGCCTTCACTAGCTTCCTCCTTGAAGCGCTCGAGATCGTTGTCAGTTTCCAACTCTTTGCGGCCTGTTTGCAGTCGTCGATTTGACTCTGACAATCTGACACTAGATTTACCTTCTAATGTTTGTGCATCCGTCCAAGCGGTACCGTCTCTATATAGACGAAACGGGTACGCAGACGCTCAAGAAAGCGCACGATGACCGCTTTCTATGCCTCATGGGCGTCATCATGCTTCAGCAAACTCACGATGACAAATTTGCCCCCGCGCTCACGGCTCTAAAAGTCGACCTTTTCGGACATTCCATGGAAACGCCGGTCATTCTTCACAGGCGCGACATGGTACGCGGGGAGGGCGCCTTCAAAGCCCTCTCTGAAGATCCATTCTTGGCAATGGATTTCGAGCAGCGCTGGCTAAAGCTCGTAACAGAGGCCAAGTTCATCGCGATCGCTGGTGCGATCGACAAGGACGCCCACGTCAATAAGTACGTGGTTTGGCAGCATGACCCATATCACTACTGCCTCGAGATTCTCGTCGAGCGCTTCGTGAAGTGGCTCAATAGGCACAATCTCGTCGGGGACGTGATAATTGAGGCGCGGACCAAATTTGCCGATAAGCGCTTGAAGCGCGCTTATTCGCGCCTCTACGAACGAGGCAATAATGCGGTCACTGCGGAGCAGGCGCAACGATGTCTGACGTCGAAAGAGCTCAAATTCAGTCGGAAATGCGACGACATCGCTGCGATTCAGTTGGCAGATTCTCTCGCTCATCCTACGCTAAGATACATGAAAACCAAGCATCTGAATGAAGCCGCGGCGGTCGGGTTTGGGCCCCAACTCGTCCAAGTTTTGTTGGATACAAAATTCGCTCGCCACCCAAAGACGAAAGTAATTGAAGGTTGGGGCCTCAAATGGCTCCCCGAATGAAAACGGGGGCCTAAAGCCCCCGCCGAACGCGAAACACGTTCTCCCTCCAACCGCAGCTGGATTGAAGTGAAGATGGCAGCGAGAGGTTAAAAATTCAAGATTTTTCTTTAGAATCAAAGCGGAAGCTAAGCTGTTGAGGTTGAGTCATTTTATGACTCGGCATCATTTTTTCCGGCTTAGATGTTAGCTGACTTATAGGTCAGTCGCTACCGACGATAGCTTTCAACCCCTCGTTCGCACTCTGCGAGCAGCGCAACCTCATCGAACACATGGCCGGCGACAAGACAGACCGAGCCGAGGCCACCCGTTACGTCCAGCTCGCCAACAGCGTACCGGCGTGGTTCATCGCACCACCAGAGGCCGGCTCCAATCTGTCCACGCCGCTTCAAGTCGTTTTCAGCTCGGCTGAAACCGAGTCTAGCGAAGAGGTTTGATGGCGATCGCGGCGCCGCCCCCGGCGCTCATCCGGACATGCAGGACATCGCGGTTCGTCGTGACCTTGACGATATGGTCGACGTCATTGGCCGTGGCGCCGTCTTGCCAGATCTCGGCGCGGAATTTCCCCTTGCCCAGAAACGCCAGCGGAATGGCGACGGTGCGCGGCTGTGCGTTCGTCATCGCACCGACATACCAGGTTCGGCCGCTGCGCCGCGCCAGCACGACATGGCTTTCCGGTGTGCCGTCGATGAACCGCGTCTCGTCCCAGGCGGTCGGCACCATCTTGAGAAAGGCGAAGCCGGGGGCGTTCGCATAGGCATCGGGATCGTCGGAGACCATCTGAAGGGGGCTGTCGAACACGACATATTGCGCCAGGGCCTGGCCGCGCGTGTTGCGGGTCATCGGCATGACTTCGCTGGCGACATAGGTTTCCGGCGTGCTGTTGCGGAAGCCGCCCGGCGTATAGTCCATCGGGCCCAGCAGCATGCGCGAATATGCCAGCTTCACATTGTGCGCCGGCGTGACCTGGCCCCAGCTGAACTTGTCATATTCCGCCCCCATCACGCCCTCCTGCGTGATGAAATTGGGATAAGTGCGCGCCAGGCCGGCAGGGGGAAAGGCGCCGTGCATGTCGAGGAGCAAATGACGTTTGGCGGTTTCGCGCGCCAGGCGGACGTAGAACTCGACCATTTTCTGGTCGTCTCGCTGCATGAAGTCGACCTTCACGCCCTGGATTCCCCAACCCTTATAGGTATCGAGGACTTGCTCCATCCGCGGTGCGACATGCTGCCAATGCGCCCAGAGCAGCAAGCCGACCCCTCTCTGCCGGGCATAGGCGACCAGCGCGGGCATATCGATCGCGGGGTCCGCGCGCGTAATGTCGGTCTTTGCGTCGGCCTCGCAGCACGGCCCCGCGTTGAGCGCCCAGCCGGCATCGATCAGGAAATACGGAAAACCCGACGCCGCGGCGAAATCGATGAAGCGGCGGTAGCGCGCCATGCTCGGCTTCGCGCCGGCAGTTGGTCCGGACCACCAGTCCCACGCGGCCTTTCCGGGCTTCACCCACGAAAAATCCCCCTGCGCCTGGATCGCCAGGTTCCCGATCAAGGGCGATTCGATCAGGTCGCCGGCGCGGTCGCCCATCATGACCACCCGCCACGCGCTGGTCAGCCCGGCGGCGGAGTCGATGGCGACGTCGTCGCGGCCGGGAAGAGGCATCACCTTGACCTTCACCCCGCCATCGATCGGGATCAGGCTCGACCCCGCATAGCCTTCGATGCCGGATTGGGCGATCGCATAATGGGTGTGGCCGGATGCCGATGAACAGACCAATGGAACATCATACAGCTTGGTGCGGTCCAGCTGGGATATCTTCTTCGAGAGCCACGGATTCTCGTGCGAGCTGACATATTCGCTGGCCTCGCAGGCGGGATCGCTGGGAAGGCGGTACGCCGTCTTTTCGCCCTTGAGCAGGACTGGCCTGTCCGTTGGCAGCAAATAGCGGAAAGCGACGCCCTCATTGGCGGCCCGCGCTTCTATCGAAAACGTCCGGCGCGCGCCGGTTTTTTCGCGGAAGGTAATAATCGCCCCATTGTACCAGTCCCGCGCGGCGCGGGCCTTTGTCGCGATAAGGGGAATGGTCCCTCGCTGGCTTTGCCTTTTTATCGCGACGACCTCCAGATTCCGGAAGTCGGGCGCGTCCGTCAGTTCCACACCGATGGGAGAGGTCGACACGATCGACTCGCCCTTGCGGGAAATGGAATAGCTAGCCCCGTCGGCGGCTATTCTGATCTCCGCGGTCCTGTCAGGCGATGCCACGACGATTTGAGATGCGGCGAGCGCCAGCGCGATGGTGATCAACGTGAGCTTCCTTGACGTACGAATTCGAGAGAAACGTAAGGGGGAGAGGGGGTCATGCCATTGAATTCCCCGGGGTTCAGCTCACCGCGCCAGCCCCGCCGAGCGGCATGCGGAGACCGTGAACGCTGAAAACACGGTCAAGCAGCAACCATGACACCCTCTCCACCTTGCTCGGCAGAAATACATCCCGATGGCAGAACCGTCAATATATTGTCTGAGTTATTTTCTACTTGGAACAGCCCTGCTGCCGATGCCGATAAGGCAGCGGCGAGCTAGTTCCGCCGCGTCGGTGAAGAACACAGGAGCTGGGTTCCCGCTGTCGCGGGAATGACGAATCAGGATTCGAGGCGGCTGCGGATCTGACCGAACTTGGCCATCAATTCGTCGAGTTCCTCTTCGGTATCGACATCGATCAACTCGTCGGGGTGCGTGACGACATGCCGCCCGGCCAGGATGAGGTCGCGCGCTCCGGCATCGCCATCGAGTGCTTCGAGCGCGTCGAAGCGGTTGGCGCCGAACAAAGCAGGCGGCTTGGGGTGCACGCCGTCGCTCGACGCGACGATCGTGTCGGGACCGGTCGCGGCGGCGAACAGGCGATGGATTTGCGCCGCGGTCACGCGCGGCATGTCGGCGAGCGCGATCAGCACCGCTTCGATCCCCGGACCGCGCGCCGCCGCGACGCCCATTTTCAGCGACAGCGATAACCCCTGTTCGGGGTGCCTATTGTGCACCTCGTGATAGCCGCGCGCGGCATAATCGAGCTGCACCCCGTCGCGCACCACGACGCGCCGGGCGAACGGCACCGCTTCCAACGCGGTGACGACATGCATGCCGAGCGGCTGGCCCAGGAACATCTCGGTGAGTTTGTCGGATAGGCCGAAGCGCGCCGACTGGCCCGCGGCGAGCAGGATCAATGCGGTGGTTTCAGGTGCGATCATGCAACGCTCCCACCATGCCGGCGGCGATCGACAGAGCGATCTCGGCCGGGCCGACCGCGCCGATGTCGATCCCGGCGGGAGCATCGATGCGATCGAGGTCGGAGTCTGAAACGCCCAGCGCGCCGAGTCGCTCCCGCCGCGCGGCATGGCTGCGCCTTGATCCCAACGCGGCGATATAGCCGGTCGGTGCCGCCAGCGCGGCGGCGAGCGCGGGGTCGTCGATCTTGATGTCGTGCGACAACGTGACGACGGCGGTCGCCGCGTCGGGCTTGAGCGCGGCGACCGCTTCGTCGGGCCAGCGATCGTCGAGCGTCACGCCGGGAAAGCGCTCGACGGTCAGGAAGCGCGCGCGCGGATCGATCACCGTCGTCGCGATGCCGAGTTCGCGCGCCAGCCCGGTCAGCGCCTGGGCGATTTGCACCGCGCCGACGATCAGCAGCCGGCGCGGTGGTTCGTAGCGATTGACGAACGCGGCGCCCTCGATCGGACGAAGACTTGATTGGCCGGTGTCGAGATTGGTGACGACGTCGAGCGCCTTGCCGGTGTCCCGCGCCTCGGCGATGCGGTCGAACAATTCGGGATCGAAGCCGTCGGCGGCGACCGGCTGGACCATCACCGCGATCTCGCCGCCGCAGGGCAGCCCGACTTCCCACGCCGCGGCATCGGCGACGCCATAATGTTTGAGCTGGAACGACGCGCCGGCGATCACCTCGGCGGCGGCGGTCATGATATCGGTCTCGACGCAGCCGCCCGACACCGACCCCTCGAACCGCCCGTCCTGGTGGACGATCATATGGCTACCGCGCGGGCGCGGCGCCGAACCCCAGGTCGAGACCACGGTGGCCAACGCCATCGGCGCGCCCCGCCAGGCCAAAGCGGCAGCGATGACGGCGTCGTTATCGGCCATGGGTAACTCCAAAATCCTCCCCAGGATGGGGAGGGGGACCAAGCCGCAAAGCGGCTTGGTGGAGGGGGCGCTCCTCATCGGAATCGGCTTGCGGGACGCCCCCTCCACCGCTCGCTTCGCGAGCGGTCCCCCTCCCCGTAAACGGGGAGGATTTTTGGGTGGCCCCCCTCATACCGGCGGCAACCCAGCCAGCAGCTTGTCGAGCGTGATCGGGAAGTCCCGGACCCGCACTCCGGTCGCATTGTACACCGCATTCGCCACCGCCGCGCCGGCTCCGGAAATCCCCAACTCGCCCACCGCCTTGGCCCCGACCGGATTGGCCTGGTCGTCGACCTGCTCGATGAAATGGCATTCGACCGCCGGCGCGTCGGCATGGACCGCGACGTGATATTCGCCGAAATCGGGGTTCACGAACTGGCCGGTGCGGGTGTCGACCACGGCCTCCTCGCTCAGCGCATAGCCGATGCCCCAGATCATCCCGCCGACCATCTGGTTGCGCGCGGTCTTTTCGTTGAGCACGCGGCCGACATCGAACACGCCGATCAGGCGGCGGACGCGGATCTCGCCGGTGACCGCATTGACCGCGACCTCGGCGAACTGGGCGCCGTGGCTCGCCTGGCTGGTGCGGCGGCTGACCTGGCCGGGGCCGGTCTTGCCATGCGCGGCGATCGGCTTGCCGCGGACCAGCTCGGCGATCGGCGAACTGCGCCCGCCGGCGCTGACCACATTGTCCTTGAGCGTCAATTCCTCGGGCGCCGCGTTCATCCGCCGCGCGAGCTCGGCCAGGATGTCCTCGCAGGCCAGCGCCACCGCCGATCCCGAGCTTCCCGCCCCGAACGATCCGCCCGATCCCGCGCTGACCGGCAGGTCGCTGTCGCCGAGCCGGACGTCGATCGCCGATACCGGCAGCCCCAGCATCTCGCCGGCGACTTGCGCCAGCACGGTATAGGTGCCGGTGCCGATATCGGTCATGTCGGTCTCGATCACCGCGCGGCCCTCGGCGGTCAGCGTGACGCGCGCCTCGCTGTTGACGGTGAAATTACCGCGCAACGCCGCCGCCATGCCATGGCCGATCAGCCATTCGCCCTCGCGGTTCTGGCCCGGCACCGGATTGCGCTGGTCCCAGCCGAACCGCCGCGCGCCTTTCTCATAGCATTGCAGCATCAGCCGCGTCGAAAACGGCTTGCCGCTGGTCGGGTCGGTCTCCGGCTCGTTGCGGCGGCGCAATTCGATCGGATCGAGGCCGAGTTGCTCGGCCAGCTCGTCCATCGCGCATTCGACCGCGAAGGTGCCGACCGCCTCGCCCGGCGCGCGGACCGCGCCCGACGAGGGCAAGTCGACGATCGTCAGTGCGGTGGTGAAGCGGCGGTGCTTGCCGGCATAGAGCGGGATGGTGCCGAAATGGACCGGCTCGAGGAATCCCTTATCCGGTTTCTGCGAGGTCACGCTGTCATGCGCGAAGGCGGCGATATGCCCGTCGGCATCGCAGCCGATGCGGATGCGCTGCACCGTATCGCCGCGATGATGGACCAACGCCGCGGTCTGGCGGCGCGGCAGCGCGATCTTGACCGGGCGCCCGATCTCGCGCGCCGCGACCGCGGCCAGGATGGTTTCGGGCCCGACCCCGGTCTTGCCGCCGAACCCGCCGCCGACATAGGGCGCGAGCACGCGGACGCGGGCCGGATCGAGCCCCAATTGATTGGCGATCGTCTCGCGCGCGCCATTCAGGACCTGAAGCGAGGCACGGACGATCAAGTCGTCGCCTTCCCACCAGGCGGTGGTCGCGTGCGGCTCGAGCGCGGCGGGGAAATGCGGCGGCGTGGTATAGCTCTGGTCGAAACGGACTTCCGCCGCGTCGATCGCCGCATCGACATCGCCGATGACGATATTGGGCAGGAAGCCGATCTTGTGGTCGACCACCGGCGTCTGCTCGGCGGGATCGAACCGACCTTCGCGCGTTTCGTACGTCACCGCGACCGCCAACGCGGCGTCGCGCGCGATTTCCAGGCTTTCCGCGACGATCACCGCGATGGGCTGGCCGAAATGATCGATCGCGTCGGTCCAGTCGCTCATCGGCTCGCGACTGCTGCCGCCGCTCGACGGGAAATCGGGATGCTCGACGATCGCCCTGACCACGCCCGGCATGGCTTCGGCGGCTTTGGTATCGATGCTCAGCACCTTGCCGGCGCCGATCGCCGCCCCGACGATATGCGCATAGAGCGCCCCGTCGGGCGCGCCTTCGACGGCATAAGGCGCGGTGCCGCTGACCTTGAGCGGACCTTCGTAGCGGTCGATCCCCTTGCCGATCAGGCCCTGCACGCCCTTGTCGAGTGCGGCCGGGCGATAAGGGGCGTCCATGGCATGATCGTTCATCGTCGCCTCCCGGTCACAAAACGCCGATAGGGCCGGGCGTCTGCAGATAGAGGAATCGGGTTGCGCATGACGGTTTTCAAGCGAATTCGCGTTGTAACGGTGCTGGCCATCGCCGCGCTGGCATCATCGGCGATGGCGGGGCAAGGTGGAAAGATGACGCCGCTTTCCGATCCCATCGTCATCGGCCATCGCGGGGCGAGCGGCGAACGCCCCGAACACACGCTGGCGAGCTACAACCTTGCGATCGACGAGGGCGCCGATTTCATCGAGCCGGACCTGGTCCTGACCAAGGACAATGTCTTCGTCGCGCGGCACGAGAACGACATTACCGGCACCACCGACGTCGCCGACCATCCCGAATTCGCCGGTCGCAAGACGACCAAGCTGATCGACGGCGAGAGCCATACCGGCTGGTTCACCGAGGATTTCACCCTCGCCGAGCTGAAGACGTTGCGCGCGAAGGAGCGGTTGCCGCAACTGCGCCCGGCCAATGCCGCCTATGACGGCAAGTTCGACATTCCGACGCTCGCCGAGATCATCGCTTTGGCCAAGCAACGGTCGAAGCAAGTCGGACGGACGATCGGAATCTACCCCGAGACCAAGCACCCGACCTATTTCGCCTCGATCGGCAAGCCGATGGAGCGCCAATTGGTCGCCGAACTGAAGCAGGCCGGCTGGGATTCGGCCGACGCGCCGGTGTTCATCCAGAGTTTCGAGGTCGACAACCTCAAGCTGCTCCATTCGATCACCAGGATCCGCCTGATCCAGCTGATGGATTCGACCGGTGGTCCGGCCGACAAGGCCGCGCCAAGCTATGCCGCGATGATCACGCCCGCGGGTCTCAAGCAGGTTGCGACCTACGCCTGGGGCATCGGCCCCAACAAGGACATGGTCGACAAGGGCGAGGGGGAGCCGTCCGCCCTGGTCGCCGATGCCCATGCCGCCGGCCTGCGCGTGCACGTCTGGACGTTCCGCGCGGAGAATTTCTTCCTGCCCGCCGGCCTCAAGCGCGGCGCCGATCCCCGCGCGCATGGCGATGTCGACACGGCCATCCGGCGCCAGCTTGCGGCGGGCATCGATGGCTTTTTCACCGATTTTCCGCTAATTGGCGTCAAAGCGCGTGCTGCCTATCGGGCGGGCACGGGCAAATGATCCTTGGGGACGAGTAGATGCGTAAAATCCTGATCGCCACCGCAACAGCCTTGCCGCTCCTGACCGGCGGGTGCCTGGCCAAGACCGCGGTCGACGTCGTGACCTTGCCGGTCAAGGCGACCGGCAAGGCGGTCGACTGGACCACCACCAGCCAGTCGGAAGCCGACCGCAATTACGGCCGCAAGATGCGCAAGCAGGAAGCGCGCGAGGGTGCCGCGCGCAAGAAAGCGGCGGAGGCGTGCAAGAAGGACCCGTCGCAATGCGGGCAGTATGACGGTTACCGCGCGGACGGTTCGGGATCGCGGAATTAGTCGGACCCAAAGCCCCTCCCCTGAAGGGGAGGGGTTAATGAGGTCATCCTCACTCCCCACCCAATACCCCCGCAACCGCGCGCAGCGTCTCCGGGTGCATCTGCACCCCCATATGGCTGCTGACGATCTCGATCTCGCGGCATTGCGGGTCGTGGCACAAATGGCCGTTGACCAGCCCGTCGCTCGCCGACCAGATCGCGGTCGAGGGCACCGGCAGCGGCTGCGCGATCTCCTCGCGCCGCGCCACGACATCGGGCGAATCGACCTTCTCTCCGGTCAGCCATTCGAACGCGCGCCAGACGTTGGTCGCATGCGGATCGCCGGCAAAGGGCGAGCTGACGGTGATCACCTCGCGCACCATGTCGGGCGCGCGGTGCGCCAGGAAGCGCGCCATGATCCCGCCCAGGCTGACCCCGATCAACGTCACCGGTTCGCCGGCGTCGCGATGATAGGCGTCGAGCCGCGCGAGCAGCTTTTCGCCTTCCGAACCGATCGCCTTGGCACCGCGATTGCGCCCCAGCCGCCAGCCTTCGACGCGATAGCCGAGCGCGGTCAGATAGCGCTTCATCACGACATTCGACCGGTCCGAATTGAACAGGCCGGGCAGCAGCATGATCGGCCGGCCATCGCCCGCCGGCGCCTTCATCAGCTCGGGCCACGCGGCGGGAATACTCGCGATCGTTCCCACCATGCGGGGGAATTCCGCCGCCCATTGCGCCTTGCTCGGCGGGGTCAGAACCATGCCATCACGTCGATCGGAAAAGGTGTCCATACGCCAACTCTCACTCCCGCGGCTCTAAGCGCGCCACCGGTCCATTCGTTGCATGTCCGGATCGCGCTGTACGATCCGCGGCCGTCATAGAAGACGTCGTTGACGTCATATCCGCCCGCGACCTTGCCGCCGGGCCCGCGGCTGGCGCGGATATAAGCGACCAGCCGGCGATATTGCTCTTCGCTCAGCACGATCGCGCGCGTGTCGGGGGCGAGCGGCGGCTCGTCGACATGCTCGACATGGAGCACGGTGCGCGTGCTGCCGGTCGCCGCGCGCACCACCGTGAGCGGATTGACGTCGCCCCAGGTCGGCGTCTCGACATAGAAAGCGCGATCGCCCCAGCCGACCGCGAACCAGTTGAACCGGGCATAGCGCGGGTCAGCGATGTCGCCGGCCGGAAAATCCTGGCTCCAGTCGATCCCCGCGGCGCGCACCGGCAGCACCAGCCCGGTATGGATGCCATTATCCTCGACCAGGATGCGCACGCCCTGTGTCGGCGGTTTCCAGCCGGCATTGGCGGGAATCGACCCGCCGATCAGGCCGGCCGTGGCATAGGCCAGGATGACGAATAGCAGCGCTCGGCCGAGCCAGACCAGGACGCTCAAGGCGCGCAACACGATTTCTTTCCCCACGGTCGCCGTGATAGATGGTTTCAATGGCAACTGAAACGCATGTTCTCGATTCTCCGCCGCCCGGTGCTGCGCCCGACTGGACGATTCCGCAGGACTGGGCACATTATACGGCCGAAGAGCACGCCACCTGGGACAATTTGTTCGCTCGCCAGGCCAAGCTGCTGCCCGGTCGCGCATCCGAAGCGTATCTGCGCGGGCTCGACGTGCTCAAGCTCAGCAAGCCCGGCATTCCCGATTTCGAGGAATTGTCCGAGCGGCTGATGAAGCTCACCGGCTGGCAGGTTGTTGCCGTCCCCGGCCTCGTCCCCGATGACGTGTTCTTCGACCATATGGCCAATCGCCGTTTCGTCGCGGGCAATTTCATCCGCCGTCCCGACCAGCTCGATTATCTCCAGGAGCCCGACGTCTTCCATGACGTGTTCGGCCATGTGCCGATGCTCGCCGACCCGGTGTTCGCCGATTATCTTGCCGTCTATGGCCAGGGCGGCCAGCGCGCCTTGGGCCTGGACGCGCTCAAATATCTTGGCCGGCTTTATTGGTACACGGTCGAATTCGGCCTGATCGCCGAGCCCGAGGGCTTGCGCATCTATGGCTCCGGGATCGTGTCGAGCTATGCCGAAAGCCAGTTTGCGCTCGACGACCCCAGCCCCAACCGGATCGGCTTCGACCTCGCGCGGGTGATGCGGACCGAATATCGCATCGACGATTTCCAGCAGAATTATTTCGTCATCCCCAGCTTCGACGAATTGCTGCGCGTGACCGTGGAGACTGACTTCGCCCCGCTCTACGAGCAGTTGAAGGCCAGACCCGACATTCGCATCGCCGAGATCCTGCCCGAAGATGAAGTGCTGACTCGCGGCACCCAGGATTATGCGCGGGGTAAAGGACCGGCGATCGTCGGTTGAACTGGCACCTCCCCGGCGAAGGCCGGGGCCCAGCGTCGATGGATTAGAAATGGCGTCCCGCAGCCGAGAGCATCTTGCTCCTGGACCCCGGCCTTCGCCGGGGAGGGATTCGAATGGACGTATCGGCCTAACTAACCGGATGCTCGCGGAAGCACTCGCCGGCATAGCGCTTGGTGTCTTCCGGCGACGGGCCGGTCATCAGCTCGCCGACGCTCTTGTTGGCGATCAATTTGTCGGCGACGCAGCCGCACACGACCGAGAAATCCTTGGTCGAGCCCGACGTCTTCTGCGCGCCTTCCTGGCACTCCGCGATGAACTTGGGCCGGAACGAATCGACGAACCCCTTGTCGAAGCTAGAACTCGAATTGCCGGCGGGCCCCCCACCGCTGCAGGCGGCTAGCGACAGAGCGGCCATGGTCAGCACCAAAGTACGGGTCATTGGTCGCCTCCTTCGTCGTTGATCAAATATCGGGCGCCTAACGACATGGCTAGGCGGATTCACGGCTAACTGATCGGATGTTCGCGTCCACATTCCGCGCCGTAACGGTCGGCGTCCTCCTGCGGCGGATTGTTGGTCAGTTCGTCGATCGGCTTGTTGGCGATTAATTTGTCCGCGACGCAGCCGCAAATGACTGTCATGTCCTTGCCTGACGCCTGCATCGTTCCCGCCTTGCATTCCGCGACGAACCTCGCCCGAAAGGCATCGACTTTCATTTGGCCGGAAGAAGCACTGCCGCCGCAGGCGGCGAGGAGGATGGGCAGGGTCAGCGGAAAAGCACGAGTCATCAATCGCCTCTCTTTCTACCCGGCCATCAGATATCCAACGCCCAGCCGTCCCGGCCCTTGGGGTCGAACGGCCTGGTCGGCACATAGCGGACCATGCCGGCTTCGAGCTTCAGGATCGTCCAGTCGCCGCGCCGGTCGGTCTGTAGCAGAGTGCACCCGCAACCGGCATAGGCTTCAACCACTTGATCGCGCTGCGTTTCGAGCAGACCGGCCAGCACGATCATGGCGCCGGGCGTGGCGATCGCCGCGAGTTCGGGCGCCATCGACACGAGCGGCCCGGCCAGCACATTGGCGATGATCAGATCATAAGGCGCTGCCACGGTGATCGCGTCGTCGAGCGCGCCGTCGGCAACGATCAGATCGACCTCGGCAATCGCGTTGGCCTCGGCATTCTCGCGCGTCACGTCGATGGCCATCGGGTCGATATCGGTCGCCATCACTCGCGCCTCGGGCCACAAATGCCGCGCCGCGAAGGCGAGCAGGCCGGTGCCGGTGCCGACATCGATGACGTTGGCGAAGCGGCGATCGGCCATCGCGTCGAGCATCGCCAGGCAGCCCGAGGTCGTGGCGTGGTGCCCGGTGCCGAAGGCGCGGCCGGCATCGATCAAGAAAGCGCGCCCTCCCGCCGGCGGATCGACCGGATGCGCGCTGGTATGGACGACGAAACGGCCCTCGCGGATCGGTTCGAGCCCGGCCTGGCTCAAGGTCACCCAATCCTCGTCATAGAGCGGCTCGACCAGCGGCGCGACATCGGCCGCGCTCGGCACCAGGGCGCGGATCGCCGCGATCATCGCCGCGTCGGGCTCGGCCTCGCTATAGGCGTCGAGTCGCCAGCGTTCGACATCGTCCTCGACTTCCTCGGTCGTCATCAGCACCGCGTCGATCGCGATCTCGGCGGCGTCGATCGCTTCGGCTTCGGCGCGCGTGCAGGGCAGGGTCAGCCGCCAGCTGTCGATTGTGCGCTCGGTCTCAGCGGACATAGCTCGCCCCGTTCACGTCGATCACTGCACCGGTCATCGATGGCGGAGCGGAGGTCGCGAGATAGGCGACGGCATTGGCGATTTCCTCCGGATCGGCGACGCGCCCGAGCGGGATATCGGCGAGCAGTTTGTCGCCGCCGCGGCTCGCCAGATACTCCTCGGCCATGCCGGTCATGGTGAAGCCCGGACAGACCGCGAAGGCGAGGATGCCCTGGGCGGCATAACCGCGCGCGATCGACTTGGTCATCGCCACCATCCCCGCCTTGGACGCGGCGTAATGCCAGTGATGGGGGCTGTCGCCGCGATAGGCGGCGCGGCTGGCGACGTTGACGATACGGCCGCCCGATTGCCGCTCCTGCCAGTGCTGGACCGCTAACCGGCACAATTCGGCGCTCGCGGTCAGGTTGATCCGCATCGTGCGCTCCCAGCCGGCGACCCAGTCATCGTCGGACCGGTCGATCGGATTGTCCTCGAACACCCCGGCATTGTTGATCACGACGTCGATAGTGCCGAGCTCGGCGAGCGCCTTGTCCCACAATTGGCGCGGGCCGGCCGGGTCGGAGAAGTCGGCCGGGATTCCGCTCGCGGTGCCGTGGCCGATGAGGCGGATGCCGTCGCTGGCGGAAAGCACCTGCGCGATCGCGGCACCGATGCCGCGGCTGCTGCCGGTCAGGAGGATGTTGGTCATGGGAGGCGATTACGGGGTGCGCGACGCGCGGGCAATGCCTCCGGGGAGGGGTCGGTATCAAGAAGCCCCTCCCCTTCAGGGGAGGGGTCGGGGGTGGGGGATGCCTCGCAGAGAACGTCGTCTGCCGCGCTGCCCCACCCCAACCCCTCCCCTGAAGGGGAGGGGCTATTTTCTGGTCACGCCGCCACGCTCGTCGAAAACTGGTCAGCCGCGTCTTTCAGCCCGCCCAGCCGGTCGTCGACATCGCTGACGTCGCTGGCCAGCGCGCCCATTTCGCTGGCGACGGCTTCGGTATCCTCGCGGATCGTCGCGATCGTGTTCGACATCGAATCGGCGGCAAGCGCGGTTTCGTCGACCGCGGCGGTGATCGCGGTCACCGTCTGCGCCTGCGCTTCCATCGCGAAGCGGATGCGCGACGCCGATTCCTGGACCTCGGCAACGGTCGCCTTGATGCTGGCATTGGTGTCGACGGTGGAACGGGTGGCGGACTGGATCGCGGCGATCTTGGCGGCGATGTCGTCGGTCGCGCGCGCGGTCTGGTTGGCCAGGCTCTTCACTTCCTGCGCGACCACCGCGAAGCCACGGCCGGCGTCACCAGCGCGCGCCGCTTCGATCGTCGCGTTCAAAGCGAGCAAATTGGTCTGTCCGGCAATGTCGCGGATCAGCCCCAGGATCGATTCGATCGATTTGGCGTGATCGCTGAGCGCACCGCTGGTCTCGACCGCCTGGCCCGCTTGCGAGCTGGCGCGGGTGGCGATCTCGGCGGCGGCCTCGACTTCGGTCCGGGCATCCTCGATCGCGCGGATCAGTCCCGCCGCGGTCTGCGCCGCCTCGCGCATCGCCACTGCCGATTGCTCGGCCGCGGCCGCCACCTCGGCGGTCTTGTCGAGCATGCCTTGCGCGGAATTGGAGGTGCGCGCCGCCTGGCCGCGGATCTTGTTGCCGAGTTGCGCGGTGCCTTCGATCGACGCGGCGATCGATTCGCGGAACTTGTGCGAACTTTCCAGCCGCGCCTCCTGCGCGCGGGTGCTGACCAGATGGCTGATATAGCTCGTCAGCAAATGCGCTTCGACCAAAGACACGCGCAGCATCACATCGGCATAGCGCGCCATGCGCTCACCATCCTGAGCGCACGCTTCCCCAACGATGCGCGACGTCGCCTGGTGCGCGGCGGCTAGCGACGAGAGCAATGGAGCTAGCGGGACGCCGGCCTGGTCCGCGTCGCGGGCATGCGCGCAGGCCATCGCTTTCCAGTCGCGGCCGAGCGGGTGCTCGAACTTGGCGCGCATATAGATCACGCTGCCGGCGATCTGCGCGTCGAACTTCTCCGGCGTGTAATAGGCGCGGAGGTGCGCGGTCGCGGGATGCGCGACATAATGATCCCAGAAGACGCGGCAGATGCTGTGATAATGCGGTTCGACGATGGGCACGATTTCCGCGCAGATCGGCGCGACCTGCCCGTCCCAGTCGAACGGCGGGAGGTCGCGCTTGAGCGCGGCCCTCAATTCGTCGGGCCAAACGATCGGCGGAGTTTCTCCCACGTTATTCTCTCCTGGATTCATGCCGCTACCTTGGCGACGAAGTCGCTGGCGCTGGCTTTGAGCTGCCCGAGCTGACCGTCGAGCGAATCGAATCCCTTGCCGACGCCGTCGATTTCGTTGGCGACGGCTTCGGTATCCTCGCGGATGGTCGCAATCGTGTTCGACATCGAATCGGCGGCAAGCGCGGTTTCGTCGACCGCGGCAGTGATCGCGGTCACCGTCTGCGCCTGCGCTTCCATCGCGAAGCGAATGCGGTTGGCGCTTTCCTGCACCTCGGCGACGGTCGTCTTGATCGACGCATTGGTGTCGACGGTCGAGCGGGTGGCGGACTGGATCGCGGCGATCTTGGCGGCGATATCGTCGGTCGCGCGTGCGGTCTGATTGGCCAGGCTCTTCACTTCCTGCGCGACCACCGCGAAGCCACGGCCGGCATCGCCGGCGCGCGCCGCTTCGATCGTCGCGTTGAGCGCGAGCAGATTGGTCTGTCCGGCAATATCCCGGATCAGCCCCAGGATCGATTCGATCGACTTGGCGTGATCGCTGAGCGCGCCGCTGGTCTCGACCGCCTGGCCTGCCTGCGAGCTGGCCCGCGTGGCGATCTCGGCCGCCGCTTCGACCTCGGTCCGGGCATCCTCGATCGCGCGGATCAGCCCCGCCGCAGTCTGCGCCGCCTCGCGCATCGCCACCGCCGATTGCTCGGCCGCGGCCGCCACCTCGGCGGTCTTGTCGATCATGCCGCGCGCCGATCCCGAACTGCGCGCCGCCTGGTCGCGCAAGGTCGCGCCTTCGCTGGTGGCGCGCTCGACCATCGCGGCGATGCCGTCGCGAAATTCGACCGACAGCCGGTCGCGCGCAACCTGCGCCCGGTGCTCGCGATAGGAATTATAGATGTCGACGGTGATCTCGCCCTCGAGCGCGGAGAGCCGCATCAACGTGTCGAGCAGCACCGGCAGCCGCGGATCGTCGCGATCGACGCGCGCCACCATCACGCCCAAGGCGGTGCGGTCGCTGGCGGAAATCATCGACAGCAACGCCATCGGCGACACGTCGGCGGAGAAGGCTGCGGCGACCGAGCGCTCGATCGATTCGATCCAGGCGCGGCCCGACGTGTCGAGGAAGCGATTGCGCAGAAAGTCGCAGCCGATGTCGATCATCTTCTGCGTCTCATGCGTCGCCCAGATCCGCTCATCGGCGAAGCAGCGCAGCCATTGCTGCCAATAAGCTTCGGAAATAGCGTGAATTTCGGGCTCGAGCACAGCCCAGGCCTCGCGGCTCGCCGATGCCAGCGTGCCGTCGAAATCGAACACCCTCAACCGCGCGCGAAGGTCGATCTTCGCGGCGATGGCGCCGGGGACGGGCAAGTCATGCGTGCTCAACGATTTTTCTCCGCTTTCCAGCCGCTGGGAGGAATTGGCCGGTCAGAAGCGAGAGCTAGCGCGTACTTGGTTAAAGCAGGGTTAGGATGAGGGGAGGGGGAACTGGCACCAAAGTGGAGCTTTTAGCCCTCTCCCGCGAGCGGGTGCACCGGGTCGGTCATGCCCCCGGCATGACCTGAACAGCGCGGGGCGCTGTTCACCCGATGCAGGTTGGGTGAGGGTCTTCTTTCTTCTAAAATCCCCCACATGCCCCCAGTACGCCGTCAGATCAGTCAACACGCCTCCCAACTCCGCCGGCACCGCACCGACGCGGAGGAGAAATTCTGGCAAACCGTCCGCAACCGCCAGATCGACGGCTTCAAGTTCCGCTTCCAGCACAGCCTGCTGCCCTACATCGCCGACTTCGCTTGCTTGGAGGCGATGCTGATCGTCGAGATCGACGGCGGACAACATGACGAAGCCCGCGACGCCAAACGCACGGCGTTTCTCGAATCCGAAGGCTTCGAAATCCTCCGCTTCTGGAACAATGACGTGTTGACCAACCTCGACGGCGTCATCCACGTCGTTCGTGAGGCGCTGGTCCGGCGGACTCGAGAAGAATAAGAAGACCCTCACCCTCCCGCTTCGCGGGCCCCTCCCTCTCCCGCAAGCGGGAGAGGGGAAATAGTCCGCTTCCGTCGCAACGAGTCCTACTAGCCCTCTCCCGTTTACGGGTGCACCGGGTCGGTCATGCCCCCGGCATGACCTAAACAGCGCGGGGCGCTGTTTACCCGGTGCAGGTTGGGTGAGGGTCTTCTTTCTTCTTCTTTCTCATCGATCCGATCGAAGATTTAGCTGCTAGCCCAACCCTTGCATCCCGACGCTCCGGGGCTAAGAGGGCGCAGCGCTTTCGCAGGGGACTTTACTTGGCCACGCCGTCCAAACCCGACCGCCCGATTTCGCCGCACCTGACGCATTATCGGTGGGGCCCGCACATGCTGGTGTCGATCCTTCACCGCGCGACCGGAGACGGTCTCGCGGTCGTCGGCGCGTTGCTGTTCACGTGCTGGCTGGCGGCGCTCGCCGGGGGCAAGGAGAGCTACGACTGGTTCGTGTCCTGGTTCTCGGGCGGATATTGGAGCATCCTGGGCTATGTGCTCGGCGTCGGGCTGACCTGGTCGCTGTTCCAGCACATGATGAGCGGCATTCGCCACTTCTTCCTCGATGCCGGCGCCGGCTATGAGCTCAAGGGCAACAAGACCGGATCAATCCTGACGATCGTCTTCTCGGTCCTGCTGACCATCCTGTTCTGGGGCGTATTGCTCAAGGACGTCATCCTCGGAGTCGCCAAATAATGGGCCAGGGCACCGAACTCGGCCGCGTCCGCGGTCTCGGCAGCGCCAAGGAAGGCGCGCATCATTGGTGGCGTCAGCGCATCACCGCCGGATCGAACCTGTTCCTGTTGATCTGGTTCATGATCTCGCTGACCCGGCTCACCGGCTTCGATTATGACAGCGTCCATGCCTGGATCGGCTCGGGCTGGGTCGCGGTGCCGTTGATCCTGCTGGTCATCTCGACCTGCTGGCATGCCCGCCTGGGGCTGCAGGTGCTGATCGAGGACTATGCCGAGAATGAAAGCAGGGTGGCGTTTATCATTCTCATCGAATTCTTCCTCGCGGTGATCGCGGTCACCGCCATTTTCTCGATCCTGCGCGCGGCGCTGGCGGGGGCGTAATGAGCGACAGCTACAAGATCATCGATCACACCTATGACGCCGTCGTGGTGGGCGCGGGCGGCTCCGGGCTGCGTGCGACCATGGGCGTCGCCGAAAGCGGCCTCAAGACCGCGTGCATCACCAAGGTGTTCCCGACGCGCAGCCACACCGTCGCGGCGCAGGGCGGCATTGCCGCCAGCCTGGGCAATATGGGTCCGGACCATTGGACCTGGCACATGTTCGACACCGTCAAGGGGTCCGACTGGCTCGGCGACCAGGACGCGATCGAATATATGGTGCGCGAGGCGCCGGCCGCGGTCTACGAACTCGAACATGCCGGCGTGCCGTTCAGCCGGACCGAGGCGGGCAAGATCTATCAGCGCCCGTTCGGCGGCATGATGCAGAATATGGGCGAGGGCCCGCCCGCGCAGCGCACCTGCGCCGCGGCCGACCGCACCGGCCACGCCATGCTCCACGCGCTCTACCAGCAGAGCCTGAAGTACGACGCCGATTTCTACATCGAATATTTCGCGCTCGACCTCATCATGGAAGGCGGCGAGTGCAAGGGCGTGATCGCGCTCTGCATGGAAGACGGCTCGATCCACCGCTTCCGTAGCCATGCCACGGTGCTGGCGACCGGCGGCTATGGCCGCGTCTATCAGTCGGCGACCAGCGCCCATACCTGCACCGGCGACGGTGGCGGCATGGTGCTGCGCGCGGGTCTCCCGCTGCAGGACATGGAGTTCGTCCAGTTCCACCCGACCGGTATCTACGGCGCGGGCGTGCTGATCACCGAGGGCGCGCGCGGTGAGGGCGGCTATCTGACCAATAGCGAAGGCGAGCGTTTCATGGAGCGCTATGCTCCCTCGGCCAAGGATCTCGCCAGCCGCGACGTCGTCGCGCGCTCGATGGCCGCCGAGATCCGCGAAGGCCGCGGCGTCGGCGCCAACAAGGACCATATCTATCTGCACCTGGATCATATCGATCCCAAGGTGCTGCATGAGCGGCTTCCCGGCATCACCGAGACCGGCAAGATCTTCGCCGGCGTCGACCTGACTCGCCAGCCGCTGCCGGTCACGCCGACCGTCCATTACAATATGGGCGGCATCCCGACGAACTATCACGGCGAGGTCGTCCATCTGAAGGACGGCGATCCCGATGCGGTCGTCCCCGGCCTGTTCGCGGTCGGCGAGGCGGCGTGCGTCTCCGTCCATGGCGCCAACCGGCTGGGCTCGAACTCGCTGATCGACCTGGTGGTGTTCGGCCGCGCGACCGGCAAGCGCATCGCCGAGATCATCCGCAAGGATTCGAAGCACGGCACCGTCGTCGCCGCCGCCGACGATCAGGCGATCGAACGGCTCGACCATTTCCGCAACGCCAAGGGCGCCCGGCCGACCGCGGAGATCCGCGCCGACATGCAGCGCACGATGCAGAAGCATTGCGCGGTGTTCCGCGACACCGCTTTGCTAGACGAAGGCGTCGGGCATATGGACCAGGTCTACAAGTCGCTGGGCGATGTCGGCATCACCGACCGCTCGCTGATCTGGAACACCGACCTGGTCGAGACGCTGGAGCTCGACAATCTGCTCGGCCAGGCCGTGGTCACGATCCGCGGCGCCTCGAACCGCAAGGAAAGCCGTGGTGCGCACATGCACGAGGATTTCCCCGAGCGCGACGACAAGAACTGGATGAAGCACACCATCGCGACGTTCGACGGCTGGGGCGGCAAGGGCGGCAGCGTGACGCTCGATTACCGTCCGGTCCACGACTACACGCTCACCGACGACATCGACTATATCAAGCCGAAGAAGCGGGTTTATTGAGCGGCGGACGATAGCCCTCTCCCGCTTGCGGGAGAGGGTAGGGTGAGGGTCTTCTTCCTTCTTCCAGGCGTGTGCCGAGACAGAAGAAGAAAGAAGACCCTCACCCTCCCACCGCCTTACGGCGGCGGGCCCCCTCCCTCTCCCGCGAGCGGGAGAGGGGCTCACAGCTCACTTTGAGCCCCCCCTCAAGCGACAGGACAAACACCCATCTCCGCGCTGGCGTCCACCACCCCGCGGGTCTAGGAACCGCTGGCCTTGCCGCCCCCAGCAACGTTCTTCGGAGAGTCGTCCATGCGCCTGCCGCTTCGCCTTCTTCCCCTGTCGCTCGCCGCGATCGCCATGCCCGCCGTCGCGGCGCTGTCGACCGGCGCCGCCGCGCCCGATTTCACCACGCGCGGCGCGATCAATGGCAAGGTCTTCCGTCTGCATCTGGCCGATCAGCTCAAGAAGGGTCCGGTCGTGCTCTATTTCTTCCCGGCCGCCTACACGTCGGGCTGCAATGCCGAGGCACACGAATTCTCCGAACATATCGACGAGTTCAAGGCGGCCGGTGCGACCGTGATCGGCATGTCGACCGACGCCGTGCCGACCCTGGTCAAATTCTCGACCGAGAAATGCGCCGGCAAATTCCCGGTGGCGAGCGCGGGGCCGCGCATCGTCAGCGAATATGACGTCGCGCTCGGCAAGCAATTCACCGATCCCAAGACCGGCAAGGCGCGCGATATCACCAATCGCACCAGCTATGTGATCGGTCGCGACGGCAAGATCAGGTTCGTCCATTCGGACCTGTCCTATGTCGACCATGTCAGGCTGACGCTGGAAGCGGTCAAGGCGCTCAAATAGAGTCCCGGCGCTCGCCATTGTCGCCAAAACGGGCAGGTAGCCGCACGCATGGCCACCTATCCGATAGGTTCGCAAACGCGTTCTTAGCCTATCGCGTGTAGGACTTTGCCGTCGCCCAGGCGCGATTTTGGCAAGGGAGCGGACGGTGGCGAGCGCCGTAGAAAATTCATCCAAGGCGTCGGATCGGCTCTATGCCGCGATCGGCGAGTTCCTCGCGCAGCACCGCCTGAGCGTCGATCCGGTGCATTACGCCTTTGCACACAGAGTGTTGAGCGACCAACGGGGGCCACTGGCCGCCGCAGTCGCGCGGATCACCGATGGCGGCGTGCGGCTCAGTTCGCGCGATATCGAGGAGCTTGGCGGCAGGGCGGTGATCGGGACCCCGGCCACCGCGGGCGGCGATTCGGCGCCCAATCTCTCCTCGCCGCCGCAGCTCACCGTCGTCGCCGACAACACCAAAGCCCAGTCGCTGGTCGCGCGTGCGCAGATGCAGGTCGAGGAGTTCGGCGATACGGTGCGGGCGATGCACGCCGATGCGCGCGGGTTCGGCCAGGATCTGCGTGCCTCGCGCGACGCGATCCGCGATGCCCGTGACGGCAGCGCGATCGATGAGGTCGTCCGCATGGCGAGTTCGATGCTCGACCGCGTCTCGTCGGCCGAGGCCAAATTGCAGGAAGCGACGCACGAGGCCGACCGGCTGCGCCACGAGCTCGAGCAGGCGCGCGACGATGCGCGCCGCGACCCGCTGACCGGCCTGCCCAATCGTCGCGCGTTCGAGGACGCCTACGCCGCGGCCGCCGCCAATGAAGAGAATATCTGCGTCGCGATCTGCGACGTCGACAAGTTCAAGTCGGTCAACGACCGGTTCGGCCATGCTGTCGGCGATCGCGTGCTGAAGGCGATCGCCGAAGCGTTGCGTGTGGGCTGCGACGAGCATCTCGTCGCGCGTTTTGGTGGCGAGGAATTCGTCGTCATGTTCACCGGGCTGAACCCGGCGGACGCGCTGTCGACGCTGGAGGGCGCGCGCGCCGCGGTCGCCGCCAAACGCTATCGCCTGCGCGAAACCGACGCGCCGTTGGGTGCCGTGACCTTCTCCGCCGGCCTGACCTTGGTCGCGCCCGACGACACGATCGGCTCCGCCATGGGCCGCGCCGACCGGTTGCTCTACGCCGCCAAGGAAAACGGCCGCAATTGTATCCAATCGGATCAGTGATATCCGCCGACATGTGGTGAGATTAGCCGAATCGTATACGTGAAAAGCGCCACTTCATGCTTTTCGAAAATTTCAAATCACGTATAATCAATAACTTATAAAGCTGGCACGCTCCCTGCAATCATGTCGGCATGGTCGTCGGATGGTCCGATAGCCATCCAAATAGGGAGTTAAGATCATGTCGGTACGTTTCGCTTCGGCTCAGCAGGTTGCGGTTTCGGTGTTCAGCGCGCTCGTCTGCACCATGCTTCTCGTCAACGCCGCCACCTCGTTCGTCCCGGTCGCCTGACCGGGACGCACCCCTCCGCGGCGAGCGGGAGGGGTAGGGCAAGTCAGCTCGCCAACCGGCGACCGCGATAGGGCGGTCGCGCCGGGGCCGCGAAACGGCCCCTTCTTTTTGTCTAGCGTCCGAGCAGGAAGGTCAGCGGGATGTCGACCCGCGCCTGCCAGGCGCGTTCGCTATGGGTCGCGCGCCGGTATGCAGATGAGACAGGGAGAGGATTACGGCTAGCGGTTAGGGCGCGCGCCGACGCTTCGCCGGCCCCCAGCCGCTGGATGTAGGCGGGGGCAAGACAAACCCGGATAGGCCATAGACGGGAGGCGGGGGAGGCGATTTCATGATCTCACCGATCACTATGTCCCAATACCACGCCCCCGTCTTGATCTCACGCGCGCTCATTACCGCTGGCGGCATCACCACCTGACTAGAAACGACCCACGGCGAATAGATATTGGCGTTGATCGCGGCCAAGTCGGCGGGCAGCGCCGCGCCAGGAAGGGCGGGAATGGCGATGCCTGGGTTTCGCCACAGCGGCCCCGCCCACATACCAAGGCGAATCTCGTTTGCGCCGATCACCGCAATGTGCATCGAATCTCCGACGGTCGGGGTTGTTTGGTGCCGGTGGTTGAATGTGTCGCGCATGGCGCGAATGCTGATTTCGATAGGATGCCGATCCGGAAGAACGGAACTGCCATAAGCGACCGATCGCTCGTAATGCGCGAATAGATCGTCGGGCACGCCAGTATCGCCGGCCATTGCCCAGCGCTGGAGGGTGAGCGATCTTCCGCGCATTACCGGATAAGATGTGTGCCTCTCTAGGTGGTCGATCAATGAGACGAAGGGCCATAGTCGACGTTTTAATCTCCGCTGCCCCGCGACGATTAGCGTGAATTCGTCGTTCCGTTTGGCCACTTGCGAATGCAATTTGTCGATGACAGTCTTGAGCGTCGTCGCAATGCGGATAGGCGTGCGGTCGCCGCCGATCATTGTACCGCTGCGGGGAATATGCGCGCCCGGCGCCAATAGGTCGATCGCGAGGCGAGCTATATATTCGTCGGTCGGCAGGTTTCTAAGGTAAGCCAAGCCCGTGTACCCGATCACCGCAGCACCGTCGGTACAGAGAATCGCAACCAGTTTGCTGCTCTGCTCATCCCAAATCCTGCCACCGCCTTGCAACGTGAGGCGTTGATCAGCAGCTAGGATGACGGCTCCGGGTACGATGTGGGCAAATAACAAGGTCATCGGTCAGCGCCCCCCCCGGGTTTGTCAGCGACGTTATCTGTTTCCCTTGAGCGGTGCGGGCAAAACGCCATCAGCGCCCGAGCAGGAAGGTCAGCGGAATATCGACCCGCGCCTGCCAGGCGCGTTCGCTATGCTCGGCGCCGGGAAAGGCCCGGCTGACCCAGGCACCGCCGCGCGATCCGGCCACCGCGTCGAGCTTGCGCTGGAACGGCTCGATCGAGCCGTCATTGGTGCCGGTGCCGTAATCGAAATAGAGCCGCGTCGTCCTGGGCGGCAAATGCGCCTCGAACCAGCGTTCGGCGAACCCGTCCCCGATCGGCCAGGACGTTGACAGGCATGCCGTTGCGCCGAATACCCTGGGATAGCGCGTGACCGCATAGGCCGAGATCAGCCCGCCCATGCTCGACCCCATCAGCATTGTATCACTGGGGCCACGCAACGTGCGGTACCGGCGGTCGATCATCGGCTTGAGCTCGGTCGCTAGGAACCGGACATAGGCATCGCCGACGATCCTGGCGCGCTCGACCGGCAGCTTCCTGAACAGGTCGTCCGAGCCAGGGTCGCCCTTCGCGCCAACCGCCGGCACCGCGGCCTGCGGCATATATTCGCCCAGCCGGTTGTCGTTGTTCCACACCGCGACCAGAATCGCCGGACGCACCTTGTTCGTGGCGATCAGCCGGTCGAGCGCACGATGCACTTCCCAGCTCTTGCCCGAAAAGGGCGATGGCGTGTCGTACACATTCTGCCCGTCATGGAGGTAGAGCACCGGATAGCGCTGCTTGGAGGTCGCGTAGCCGGGCGGCAGCCAGACTTGCACAGTCCGCGCGGGGACGAACTTGGATTGGACGGTGATCGGCGGCTGCAGGCCATCGGCCGGATCGGCGAGGGCCGGTGTGGCGACGAGTGCGAGAATGAAAGCGAGGATCAGGCGGATCATGCGGGCATTGATCGCCTGACCGCCGCTTGCGTCAACCTATTCCGCCGCCAATGCTTCCTGCCGCTCCTGCGCCTGGCGCGCCCACATGTCGGCATAAAGGCCGTTCTTGCGCAGCAGCTCGGCATGGGTGCCGCGTTCGGCGACCAGGCCGTTGTCGAGCACGACGATCTGGTCGGCATGGACCACGGTCGACAGGCGGTGGGCGATGACGATGGTGGTCCGTCCACGTTCGATCGCCTGGAGCGTGCCCAGGATCTCGGCCTCGGTGCGGCTGTCGAGCGCGCTGGTCGCCTCGTCCAGGATCAGGATCGGCGGATCCTTGAGCAAGGTGCGGGCGATCGCCACGCGCTGCTTCTCGCCGCCCGACAGTTTCAGCCCGCGCTCGCCGACCCGCGTCTCGTACTGATCGGGCTGGCGCTCGATGAACCCGGCGATCGCCGCACCCCTGGCCGCGCGCACGATCTCCTCCTCGCCCGCACCCTCGCGGCCATAAGCGATATTGTAGCCGATCGTGTCGTTGAACAGCACCGTGTCCTGCGGGACGATGCCGATCGCGGCGCGTAAGGATGTCTGCGTGACCTGGCCGATATCCTGGCCGTCGATCGTGATCCGCCCGCCGGTCAGATCGTAGAAACGGTACATCAGCCGCGCGAGCGTCGACTTGCCCGCGCCCGACGGCCCGACCACCGCCAGCGTGTGCCCCGCCGGCACGTCGAGATCGATGCCCTTCAATATGTCGCGCCCGGGCTCATAGCCGAAATGCACGTCCTCGAACCGGACATGGCCGCGATCGACCTTGAGCGGCACCGCGCCGGGCGCGTCGACGATCTCGGCGCCGGTGTCGAGCAGGTCGAACATCGCGGCCATGTCGATCACACCCTGGCGGATCGTGCGGTAGACCATCCCGAGCAGATCGAGCGGCCGGAACAATTGCGAGAGGAGCGTCGAGACGAATACCACGTCGCCAGGGGAAAAGCGGCCCTGCGCCCAGCCCCAGGCAACGAACGCCATGCCGCCGCCGAGCATCAGATTGGTGATCAGCGACTGGCCGATATTGAGCCATGCGAGGCTGTTTTCGCTTTTGACCGCGGCATTGGCATAGGCACCGATCGCGGCATCGTAGCGCCGGGCCTCGCGGTCCTCGGCGCCGAAATATTTTACCGTCTCGAAGTTGAGCAGCGAATCGACCGCATGCGCCACCGCGCCGGTGTCGAGATCGTTCATCCGGGTGCGGAGCGCGTTGCGCCAGTCGGTCACCACTCGGGTGAAGCCGATATAGACGACGATCATCACCAGGGTGGAGCCGACCAGCCAGAATCCGAAATTCGACCAGAAGATCTGCATCACGAAGCAGAGCTCGAGGATCGTCGGCGCGATGTTGAACAGCATGAAGTAGAGCATCGTATCGATGCTCTTGGTCCCGCGTTCGACCACCTTGGTGACCGCGCCCGTGCGTCGCTCGAGATGGAAGCGCAACGAGAGCTGGTGCAGATGGCGGAACACCGTCGCCGCCAGCGCCCGCGTCGCTTCCTGGCCGACGCGCTCGAATACCACGTTGCGGAGATTGTCGAAGACCACCGACGACAGGCGGCCGGCGGCATAGCCGAAGATCATCAGCATGACGAACTGCGGCAGGTCGCCGACACCCCAGTCGTTGCGTCCCGACATCGCGTCGACCGCATATCGCAGCGCGTAGGCGGCGACATAGACCTGCACGACTTTCGACAGCACGACGAACGTCATCGCAACGACGATGCGCAGCTTCAGCCCCGGCGCATCGGCGGGCCACAGATAGGGCAGGAAACGCCGAAGCGTCGGGATCAGCGGGCGATCCTTGGTCGGCGGGAGTTCGGTGGGCGGCATCGCGGCTTTATGTAGGGTGCCGCGGGCATTCAGGGAACCGTCATCATGCCCCAAGGATTATAGGCGCGACGGAGGAAGACATGGGTTCTGTATTCTACGTCATCGCGATCATGGGCTGCGGCGATGGCCAGACGCAATGCGCGCAGCAGCGGATCGAGCCGGTCCGTTATTATAGCGCGGCGCAATGCCGGGCAGCGATGCCGGCGGCGCTGATCCGCAATACCGACATCGACTATCCGACCATCACCGCGGCGTGTCGCCAGGTCGGCCAGTCGATGGCCGACAATGCGAAGGCGCAAGCGCGCCGCAGCTAAGCTGGCGCGGACCGTACCGCACCGGTAATGATGCCCCCGGGGATAGACCAGGGGACGTCATGCGCAAGATCATCGGGACGATACTGGGGCTGGTGCTCGCCATCGCGCTGATCGATGGCGCATGGGCACTTGCGGAGCGCTGGTTCCCCGCCGCGATCGCGACCGACGCCAGCGACCGGGAGATGCTCGCGCGCTTCGTCATGGCAATGCCGCTCCCGGGTCAGCTGATGATCGCCGCCGGCTGGCTGCTCGCCGGCCTGGTCGGCGGGTTCGCGGTGTTGCGGATCGCGCAATGGCGCCCCGGTGGCTGGATCGTCGCTTTGGTCGTGGTGGCCGACGGTGTGTGGAACCTGACCCAGCTCACCCAGCCAATGTGGCTGCAGGGCGCGACCCTGATCCTGCCATTATTGGGCGCGTGGCTGGCCGAGCGCCATTTTCACCGCGCGCGGCCGGGCGATCCGCTGATCAACTAGGGCGGATCGACATTCAATATCCCCAGTCCGTCATGCCGGGCTTGTCCCGGCATCCACCGGGCGGCTGGGCCTAGCCCGTGAGCCTCTTGTCCTGCGCCTGCTTCCCGGTGGACCCCGGCACAAGGCCGGGGTGACGGTCGAGGATTAGACAGGATCGAGGACGGCGAGGCCGTGAATTTCCCTGCGCTCCTGCTTTCGCAGGCGCACGGTCTATCTCTTAATCAACTAGCTCCGCGTCCGCGCCGCGATGGATCGGCAGCGACCAGCGGATCTGGTCGCGCAGCATCGCCTCGAGATCTTCGGCGCCGATATTGTGCGCGGCGGCGCGCTTCCGGAGCAAGGTCAGCAATAGCCCCGCGCGCGTCGGCGGCGGCGCCGGCTCGGCGCGGCCGCACTGCAGGGTACGCGCGAACCTTAGGGACAACATCGTCATATTGGGTAAGTTAGGCTGCCCGGCTTGCCGAGTCCTGACCGGGCAGGGTGTACGCATTCCTAACCACGTGGCCGCGTCCACAAATCGGGATCGCGCGGTGCGGCGGGATAGAGCCGGTTGCGCTGCACCGCCTGGCCGAGCGCCCGCGCGATCCAGCCGATCTTGGCGGCCGTCGAGGTGCCTGCGCGATGGTCCCAGGCATGGTCGCCGCGCGCGACGACCTCGCGTCCGATCGCGCCATAGATGCCCGCTGCCGCCAGCACTGCCCAGGCCGATCGCAGGCCGAGCCGCCGCGTGCCGACGCGCGCGCTCGCCTCGAACGCCGCCGCCCGGTCGACCAGGCGCCGCGCCAGCACCGTCAGGCGGGGGCGGAAAGGCGGCTTCATATGCTGGCCGGGCGGCATGTCCATCTCGACCAGCCATTCCTCGGGCAGGTAACAGCGTCCGCCGCGGTCATCCTCTTCCACGTCGCGCGCGATATTGGCGAGCTGGAACGCCATGCCGAGGTCGCAGGCGCGATCGAGCGTGTCCTCGTCGTCCGGCGACACCCCCATCGCGATCGCCATCATGCAGCCGACCGCGCCGGCGACATGGTAGCAATAACGATAGAGGTCGTTCTCGTTGCGTGGCCCCCACTCCTCGAGGTCGAGCCGGAATCCCTCGATCAGATCGTGCGCGAAGCGGTGCGGCAGCCGCGTCTCGGCGGCAACGATGCGGAGCGCGTCGAACGCCGGGTCGCCGACCGTCTCGCCGGCCAGCGCCGCATCGGTCAGCCGGCGGATCAGCGCGAGCCGCGCGGCGGGATCGGGAACGGCCGAGAGGTCATGGCCAAATTCCTGCCCGTCGGCGAGGTCGTCGCAGCGCCGGCACCAGGCGTAGAGCAGCCAGGCATGCTCGCGAGTCTTGTGGTCGAACAGCAGGGAGGCGGCGGCGAAACTCTTCGATCCGCGGGCGATCGATTCGCGCGCGGTCGCGACGATCGCCGCGCGGCTGGGGAGGTCGATGCTCGCGCTCACTCCCCGGCCGCTCGTGTCGAGGAGGGGGCCTCCCTCACAAATCCTTGGCGCCGATCTGGCCGATCGTGGTGGCCGGCTGAAACGCCGCCATCTTGTCGAGCAATTCGCCCAAATGCGTCGCGACGATCAACAGGCCCTGGTGCTGTGGGCGGACGAATCCGACCCGCGCCATCGTCTCCCAGAATTGGATCAGCCCGTCATAATAGCCATCGAGGTTGAGCAGCCCGACCGGCTTGGCATGATAGCCGATCTGCGCCCAGCTCAATGCTTCCCATAATTCGTCCATCGTCCCGGTGCCGCCGGGCAAGGTGACGAAGCCGTCCGACAGATCGGTGAAGGCCTGCTTCCGCTGGTGCATCGTGCCGACGACATGAAGTTCGGTCAGCCCCTTATGCGCGACCTCGGCGGCGACCAGCGCCTCGGGAATGATGCCGATCACCTCGCCCCCCGCGGCGAGCGCGCTATCGGCGATCGCGCCCATCAGCCCCAGCCGGCCGCCGCCATAGACGACGCCGATGCCGCGCTCGGCGAGCGTGCGCCCGACCTCGCGGGCGTTCTCGATGTAGCGGGGGTCGCTGGGCGAGGCGGAGCCGCAATAGACGGCGAGGCGGTTCATCACTTTCGCCCCTCCCCTTCAGGGGAGGGGTTGGGGGTGGGGGATGCCTCGCAGAGCGCGTCACCTGCGACTGCCCCACCCCAACCCCGTTCCGGGTGAACGATGCCCCGCATCGTTCAGGCCATGCCGGGGGCATGGCCGACCCGGAACGCCTGAAGGGGAGGGGCTTTTTGCGTTTCGCGCTTCATTTCTGCTCCAGCATCAGCTTGGCGGTGGCCTTGGCGCTCATCACCACGCCGGGAATGCCCGCGCCGGGATGCGTGCCGGCGCCGACGAAATAGAGATTGGGGATGTTCGCGTCGCGATTGTGGACGCGGAAAAAGGCGGATTGGGTCAGGATCGGCTCGAGGCTGAAGGCGCTGCCGAGATGCGCGTTCAAATCGTGCGCGAAGTCCGAGGGCGCGTAGCTGAACTTGGTGACGATCCGCTCGTGAATGTCGGGGATCAGCCGCGCCCCGATCTCATCGAGGATGCGCTTTTCCAGGATCGGCCCGACCTCGCTCCAGTCGACCGGGAATTTGCCGAGATGCGGGACGGGGGCGAGCGCGTAGAAGGTCGAATGGCCCTCGGGTGCCAGGCTGGGGTCGGTCACCGTCGGATGGTGGAGATAGAGCGAGAAATCCTCCGCCAGCACGCCATGGTCGTAAATGTCGGCAAGCAATTCGCGATAGCGCGGGCCGAACAGGATCATGTGGTGCGGGATGCCCGGCCAGGTACCCTTGATGCCGAAATGGACGACGAAAAGGGACGGCGACCAGCGTTTGCGCTCGAGCCCGCCGACGCGGCGCTGCGCGCTGCGCGATCCCGCCAGCAGGTCGCGGTACGAATGCATCACGTCGGCATTGGTCGCGACCGCATCGGCCTCGCCCGACCAGCCGCTCGCGGTGGTGACGCCGGTCGCGCGATCGCCGAGCGTCTCGATCCTCGCCACCGGATCGCCGAGCCGCAAGGTCCCGCCGAGTCGTTCGAACAAGGTGACCATGCCCGCGACCAGCTGGTTGGTCCCGCCGCGCGCGAACCACACGCCGCCATCGCGTTCGAGCTTGTGGATCAGCGCATAGAGCGCGCTGGTGGTCATCGGGTTGCCGCCGACCAGCAAGGTGTGGAAGCTCAGCGCCTGGCGCAGTTTCTCGTTCTTCACGAAGCCCGAGACGATCGAATAGACCGATCGCCACGCCTGGTACCGCATCAGCGCGGGCGCGGCGGCGACCATCTGGCCGAAATCGAGGAAGGCGGTCGAGCCGAGCTTCTCATAGCCCTCATGATAGACGTGCCCCGAATAATCGAGGAAGCGCCGGTATCCGGCGACGTCGTCGGTGTTGAGCCGCGCGATCTCGGCGTGGAGCTGGGCGTCGTCGTTCGAATAATCGAAGCTGGTGCCGTCGCGCCAATTGAGCCGATAGAAAGGCATGACCGGCATCAGGTCGACATCGGTGGCGATGTCCTGCCCGGTCAGGCCCCATAATTCGCGGAGCGCCGCGGGATCGGTGATGACGGTCGGCCCGGCGTCGAAGGTGAAGCCGTCCTTTTGCCAGAAATAGGCGCGCCCGCCGGGCTTGTCGCGCGCCTCGACGATAATCGTCTCGACCCCGGCCGATTGCAGCCGGATCGCCAGCGCGAGCCCGCCGAACCCGGCGCCGACGACGATCGCGCGCTTCATGCGTGCTGCCGGCGGATTGCCGCGATCGCGCGCCCGACCGGAACCGGGGGTTTGCCGCTCAGGATGCGGGCCTTGTCCATCACGCTCGATCGTCCGGCATAGAACCGTCCTATAAGGCCCGGACCCAGCCGGTAAAAGCGTTCCAATATGCGATAGCGCTCTTCGGGTTCGGCGGCGCGGAACAGCATCGCATCGAGCGTACGGTAAAAGGCGCGGTCGGCCCAGGCGCCGCTCGCCATGCCATAGGTCAGGTCGTACAAAGCGGGAGTCGAAAGATCGCTGGCTACCGCGATCCGCGCCGCCAGTCGCACCGCATCGGGCAGCGAATAGCCGGTGGTCGGGTGGAACAGCCCGGCGCGCAGCCCCGCTTTGGGCACCCTGACCCCGCCGGCGCGCCAGAACGCGTCGAAATCGCCGCCGATCGCGACCGGCAACGCCCCGCTTTCCTCGCGCGATACCGCCTCGGTCACCCAGCCCCGGCCAAGCGCATACTCCTGGATGCGGCCGACCAGCGCGTCGCGATCGATCGTCGGCGTGTCGCTGTAATACGTGTCCTCGACGAACATCCGCGTCGCGGTGAAGGGTAGCGAATAGACGAAGCGATAGCCGTCGATCTGCTCGACCGTGGCGTCCATGATCGTCGGGCGCGTCACCTCATGCGGTTCGCTCAGCAGCAATTCGCGCCCGACGAATTTCTGCCAGCCGAGATCGAGCGACGACATGTCGCCCGGGCCGCGCGCGTCGATGATTCCCTTGGCCTCGATCCGGTCGCCGGTCGCCAGCACCACTGCGGTGGTGCCGACCCCGAGCGCTTTCTGTGCGATCAGCTGGCCGGGCGCGAGACTTGCGCGCACGACGCGATCGAAGCGTTCGGACTCGATCGAATAATAGCTGGTCGGCAGCGAGCGGGCATGCGCCGGAAAGGCGACCTCATAGCCGCGCCAGCCATAGGAAACGAGCGGCGCGGCGAGCCAGCGATCCTCTTTCGCCACGTCGCGCTCGAAGAACGACCAGACATGGTCGCCACCGATCTGCGGGCCCGCCTCGATCAGCCTGAGGTCGAGGTCGGGACGCTTCCGGCGCAACGCGAGCGCGATCAGGCCGCCCGCCAATCCTCCGCCGACAATCGCAAGGTCACAGTCAACTTGGCCTGCCATGACGAATCGCTACCCGTTTTGGTCGGGAGCGCAACCCATGGAGCGAGACGTTTGAGCCCTGCGGACGAATCCCCTGTGGAAAGATCGTCCTCAGAGTCTGTTTGGAAACGCGCTGAGGGCGCGTTTCGCGGCACCAGCCCGCTCCCCAACCCGACCTCCCAATCAGGGTATTCTATGGGAGGTCGGGTGGGGGAGCGGGCGGAGCAGCCCAAGGTTCCGGCGATGCAAAGCATCGACGGAATGGCTGCGGAGGGTGGTGCGGTCTCAAAACTCGCTCTTTCGCGAGTTTTCAAACAGACTCTCAGGCCGCCTGGCGCAGCGGCATTTCGGTCGCCATCGCCGCGGCGACCGAGGGCCGCGTGCGCATCTTGGCGCGCCATGCCTTGAGCGCCGGCCAGCCATCCAGGCTCAACCCGGCATATTCGGTCCAGTTGAGCACCGCGAGCAGATAGGCGTCGGCGACCGAGAAGCTGTCGAGCAGATAGCTGCGCCCGGTCAGATGCGCTTCGAGCAGGCCGAACCGCTTCGCGACCAACTCCTTCGACCAGTCGCGCGCACCCTCGGTCGAGCTCCGCGACATCAACGGCGCGAACACGCCCTTGTGGATCTCGGTCGAAATGAAGTTGAGCCATTTGGTCAGCTCATAGCGTTCGCGCGTGTAAGGTGCCGGCGCCAGCACGCCCTCGGCCGCCAGGTCGGCGATATAGGTCAGCACCGCCGGTCCCTCGGTCAGGGTCACGCTGCCCGCTTCCATCGCCGGGACATAGCCCATCGGGCTGATATCGGTGAAGGCGCGCCCGTCGGGAAGGTCGGCGCCGGGCACGACCTGGATGAAATCGGCATCCAGTTCGGCTTCGTTGATCGCGATACGCGTCGCCAGGCTGCAGGCGAAGGGGATGAAATAGAGCTTCATGACGATCCTCCTGGGGGCTTGTTTATTTTTGTACTAATCCGCATAAATACGGCTCGCGTCAAGGATTCTTTGCAAGTTGGTACAAAAATCAGATGAGACGCCGCGGCGCCGTGGCCGGCCGCGCGGCTTCGATACCGGGGAGGTGCTGGGCGCCGCTACCGAGCGCTTTCGCACGCGCGGCTATGCCGGCACCTCGCTCGACGATCTGGTCGACGCGACGGGACTGCAGCGTCCCAGCCTCTACGCCGCGTTCGGCGATAAGCGTGCGCTCTATCTGGCGACGCTCGAGCGCACGATCGAGCGCGCCGGGGCTGCTTTCGATCAGCTGATCGAGGCCGATCTGCCGCTCAAGCAAAGCCTGAAGGTGATGTTCCGCGCCGTGATCGACGGATTCCTGACCGGCGAGACCGGCCCATCGGGCTGCATCATGGTGTCGACGTCGGCCACGAGCGCGGTCGACGATGCCGAGATCCGCGCCCGGCTGGCGGCCTTCGTCAGACTGGAGGATAGCAAGATCGAGCAATTGCTGGTGGCGCGCGGCGATCCGCTCGCCGCGGCGCATGCCCGTCTGGCGACCTCGGTGATCCACTCGCTCAGCGTGCGCGCCCGCGCCGGCGCCACGCGCGACGAACTCGAGGCATTGGCGGCGGATTGCGTGACGATGATCGCCGGGTGACGGATAATCTCCCCTCCCGCTCGCGGGAGGGGCTGGGGGAGGGCGTGTTTTCTTGGGATCCGTGCCCGACATGCCCTCCCCTAACCCCTCCCGCAGGCGGGAGGGGAATGGATCCCGGGTGACGGCTGGCGACCGTTGCTCTAGCGTCACGACGTGACTCGCTATCCCCTCACCGTCGATCGCCGCGCCTTGGTCGCCGCCATCGGCGCGATCGCCCTGTTCGCCGCGATCGAAATCGCGTGGGGCCGTCCGCCACTCTGTCCGTGCGGCCATATCGCTTTATGGGCAGGCGATCCGAACAGTCCGGAGAACAGCCAGCAACTCAGTGACTGGTATTCGCTCAGCCACATCATCCACGGTTTCCTGTTCTATGGCCTGCTCTGGTCGATCCTGCCCGGGCGGCTGCGCCTCTGGGCGCTGCCGCTCGCGGTGATGATCGAGGGCGGTTGGGAATTGCTCGAGAATTCGCCGATCATCATCGACCGCTATCGCGCGGGGACGATCGCGGTGGGCTATTCGGGCGATTCGATCCTCAATTCGATGAGCGATATCGTCATGATGATGATCGGCTTCGCGGTCGCGCGGCGATTGCCGCTATGGGGAACGGTAGCGCTGGCGATCTTTTTCGAACTGCTCGCGCTCGCGGTTATCCGCGACAACCTCACGCTCAACGTGCTGATGCTCGTCCATCCGATCGACGCGATCCGGGTTTGGCAGGGCGGGTAGCATTTCTCCCCTCCCGCTTGCGGGAGGGGTCGGGGGAGGGCCTGTTTTTTGGCTCCTGACCGACCTCCCCTCCCCTAACCCCTCCCGCAAGCGGGAGGGGAATTGGTTTTGCGCGGCGCACCTCCGCGCCTAAACCGGAAGCGTGACCGCAGCGATCGCCATCCTTCTGTCCGCGCTCGCGATGACGCTGATCGTCGGCATCCGCTATCTGATCAGCAGCGGCGCCTTCGCGCTCGCCACGCGCGCGGTGCGGCCGGGGCTCTATACCGGGCTCGACAAGCAGATCCGGCGAGAGATCGCTTGGAGCCTCGCGTCCGCGGCGATCTACGGCATTCCCGCCGGCGTGGTCGCCTGGGGATGGCAGAACCGCGGATGGACGCGAATCTATGGCGATCTCCACGCCTTCCCGCTCTGGTACCTGCCGCTATCGGTGCTGCTCTACCTCCTGGCGCACGACACCTGGTTCTACTGGACGCACCGCTGGATGCACCGGCCCGCGCCGTTCCGGCTGGCGCATGCCGTCCATCATGCCAGCCGGCCGCCGACCGCCTGGGCGGCGATGGCGTTCCATCCGATCGAGGCGCTGACCGGCGCGATCGTCATTCCCGCGCTCGTCTTCGCAATTCCGATCCATATCGGCGCGTTGGCCTTTGTGCTTGGAATCATGACGCTTATGGGGGTGACCAATCATATGGGCTGGGAAATCTTCCCGCGCTTCCTGTGGCGGGGACCTTTGGGGGCATGGCTGATCACCGCCAGTCATCATCAACGGCATCACGCCGACTATAGGTGCAATTATGGGCTCTATTTCCGCTTCTGGGATCGCCTCTGCGGCACCGACCGGGGGGTCGGCGGGTTCGCGGACGGCGAGGATCGGCGCGGGGTTGTCGCTGGGCGTGCTACTGTCCGCGGCGGCGCCGGTCGCGAGCCCGGCCACCGCCCTGGCCGGCAGCCTTGAGATCGATGTCGCCGGGATGCGGTCGGCGCGGGGGCTGATCCGTGTCTGCCTGACCGTCGATCCCAGGAATTTTCCCGGCTGCGTCGACGACAAGCACGCCGCCACACGATCGGTGCCGGCGAGTCAGCACGTCATCCGGTTCGACGATCTGCCGCCAGGCAAATACGCCGCCGCATTGATCCATGACGAGAATTCGAACGCGAAGCTCGACACGCTGATGGGCATTCCACGCGAAGGCTTCGGGTTCAGCCGCAACCCGCCGATCGGCTTCGGTCCGCCGCGCTTCGTGGCGGCCGAGTTCGCGCTGGGCACCGTTGCCCAAGCGCAACAGGTGACGATGCGCTACATACTTTAGTATCTGACGCGCGGACACAAAACGCCCGGGTGGCGTTGCTTTACCCAAACGTCATCCGAATCGGAGCCTGCCTGTGCGTCTTTTGCTGATTGCCCCCGCCTTGTTGCTCGCCGCGCCTGCTTTCGCGCAGGATGCCAGTCCCCCGCCCCCCGCCGCACCGCAACAGCTCGATACCGGCCGGGACAATGTCACGATCGGCGCCGGCGCGGTCTACACCCCCGATTACGAAGGCGCCGACCATTCGGGCTTTTCGGTCGCGCCGGTGGTGATCGGATCGGTGTCGGGATTCAATTTCCAGGTGATCGGCAATCGCGCCTCGATCGACCTCATCCCCAACAAACCCGGGCCCAATTGGGACATTCAGGCGGGGCCGATCGCGGTGCTCGACCTCAACCGCTCGGCGCTGTCATATATCGACGACCCCCGTGTCCGCGCGCTCGGCAAGCGCGACCGCTCGCTGGAGGTCGGCGGCTTTGTCGGTATCGGCAAGACCGGCGTGATCACTAGCCAATATGATCAATTGTCGGTGTCGGTCAGCTATCGCAAGGGCGTCACCGGCGCGCAGCGCGGCGCGATCTGGTCGCCGACGATCAATTATATGACCCCGGTCAGCCGCAAGGCGGCTGTCGGGCTGTTCGCCTCGGCCGAGCATGCCGACCGCAACTATGGCCGTGCCTATTTCGACATCGACGCGGCGGGCAGCCTGGCGAGCGGCCTGCCCCAATTCAACACCCGCGCCGGGTGGAAGAGCTGGACCGCGGGCGGCTTCGTCACGGTGTCGCTGACCGGCGACCTGCTCCATGGCTTCAAGCTGCTGGCGGGCGGCAGCTACAAGCGCATGCTCAACGACTTCGCCGACTCGCCGATCGTCTCGATCGCCGGCAGCCGCGACCAGTGGATGGGCGGCGCGGGGATCGCTTATACGTTCTAGGGTGCGGGCGGCTTGTGATTGCGATCGCAATCACAAGACTCGCCGCGGCGGCCAGCGGCCGGTGCGCAGCGCCGGAGGTCTGACGTCGCGGTCGACCGGCGCTCAATGATGCGTGCGTTGCGATCTCAGGGCAGCGCGCATCCGCCGCACTCGGCCGAGTGCCAGTTTTCTTCTCCCCTTGTGGGAGAAGGATAGCGAAGCTTGGCGGCTCGCCGCCTAGCGAAGCTTGGATGAGGGGAGCGGCGCAAAGCGCCGCGCGACCGCTATGCGGTCGCCCCTCACCCTCCCGCTCGGCCGAGGCCGAGCGGGGCCCTCCCTCTCCCGCAAGGGGAGAGGGGTTGATCTCTTCGTTGTCGCCTCTAGTCGCCGTCACGCCAACAACCGCCTTTCCTTCGCCGTCACAAGCGCCTAGCTTGCGCCATCCCCGGGGGACCGCTCTGTCGCGGTTGAGAGGGAGGCCGCAGCCTCCGACCCGCTGAACCTGATCCGGTTGAGACCGGCGGAGGGAGTGGGCGGTTTTCACCAGAAATCCGTGTCCTCGCTCCGACAATGGAGTGAGTTTGCATGGCCGACATCCCAGCGCGTACCGAAATCGGCGTGACCACCGGACCCATAAGGGGCAGCCGCAAAATCCATGTCGGTCCGTTGAAGGTCGCGATGCGCGAGATCGACCTCGAGCCCGGCTGCGGCGAGCCGCCGCTTCGCGTCTACGACACCTCGGGCCCGTACACCGACCCCAATGCCCGGATCGATATCCAGGCCGGCCTGCCCAATCTGCGCCGCCCGTGGATCGAGGCACGCGGCGATGTCGAAAGCTATGACGCGCGCCACCTCAAGCCCGAGGATAACGGCCAGCTCGGCCCCGACCGCTCGGGCGGCGTCGATCCCTTCCCCAATGTCGTGAAGCGCCCCTTGCGCGCCAAGCCGGGGATGAACGTCAGCCAGATGCATTATGCCCGCCGCGGCATCATCACGCCGGAGATGGAATATGTCGCCGAGCGCGAGAATCTCGGCCGCGCCCGACTCGCCGAGTACGTCCGCGACGGTCAGGATTGGGGTGCCGCCATCCCCGATTACGTCACCCCCGAATTCGTCCGCGACGAAATCGCCCGCGGCCGCGCGATCATCCCCAACAACATCAACCACCCCGAATCCGAGCCGATGGCGATCGGCCGCAATTTCCTGGTCAAGATCAACGCCAATATCGGCAATTCGGCGGTCGCCTCCAACGTCGCCGCCGAAGTCGACAAGATGGTGTGGTCGATCCGCTGGGGCGCCGACACGGTCATGGACCTGTCCACGGGCCGCAACATCCACGACACGCGCGAATGGATCATCCGCAACTCGCCGGTGCCGATCGGCACCGTGCCGATCTATCAGGCGCTGGAAAAGGTCGGCGGCGTCGCCGAGGACCTGACCTGGGAGATCTTCCGCGACACGCTGATCGAACAGGCCGAACAGGGCGTCGACTATTTCACCATCCATGCCGGCGTCCGCCTGCCCTACGTGCCGCTGACCGCCAAGCGCGTCACCGGCATCGTCAGCCGCGGCGGCTCGATCATGGCGAAATGGTGCCTGTCGCACCACAAGGAGAGCTTCCTCTACGAGCGGTTCGACGAGATCACCGAGATCATGAAGGCGTATGACATCGCCTATTCACTGGGCGATGGCCTGCGCCCCGGATCGATCGCCGACGCCAATGACGAAGCGCAGTTCGCCGAGCTCTACACCTTGGGCGAGCTGACCAAGCGCGCCTGGGCGCAGGACGTCCAGGTGATGATCGAGGGCCCCGGCCACGTGCCGATGCACAAGATCAAGGAGAATATGGACAAGCAACTCGAGGCATGCGGAGAGGCGCCTTTCTACACGCTCGGGCCGCTGACCACCGACATCGCGCCGGGTTACGACCATATCACCAGCGGCATCGGGGCGGCGATGATCGGCTGGTACGGCACCGCGATGCTTTGCTACGTCACGCCCAAGGAGCATCTCGGCCTGCCCGACCGCGACGATGTGAAGGTCGGCGTGGTGACCTACAAGCTCGCCGCCCACGCCGCCGATCTCGCCAAGGGCCATCCGGCCGCCAAGATGCGCGACGATGCGCTGAGCCGCGCGCGCTTCGAGTTCCGCTGGCGCGACCAATTCAACCTGTCGCTCGATCCCGACACGGCGGAGCAATATCACGACCAGACCTTGCCGGCCGAAGGCGCCAAGACCGCGCATTTCTGTTCGATGTGCGGGCCGAAATTCTGCTCGATGAAGATTACGCAGGAAGTGCGCGACTTCGCCGCCAAGCAGAATTCGGCGCCGGAGACGTTCATTGCCGCCGAGGAAGCGGAAGCCGGGATGGCGAAGATGAGCGAACTGTACAATGAGACCGGGCGGGAGTTGTACATGGGGGCTGGGGGACGGGAGCACGATTGAGCGCGACTAGCAATGGAGCGAGCCGGACGCGATGGTCGATATCAAGAGATTTTTACTGACTCGAGAGCGACATCAAGTCGAGCGATATCTGACGATTTTGGCTGACTTGTCTGATACCGATAAGGCTCCAGAAATTGTACGAAAATACCATGCGGAAGGAAAGCATCAAAACATAGACGCCCAATTGGCTGGTTCTGGCTTATTCGATTTTAATGCTCTTCAGATGCTCGTATTTAGCGAGACTTGGAGCAGATTTGAGGCTGGCGGTATAAGTGGCGAGATATTATTGCATATATTGAACGTATTAGAAGATAATCTGATGTCTTCGCGTTCGTTCCAAAATTATTACCAGCTCAAGCCGATAATTAAGATAATGAACGAGTCGGGAAATCTGATATTCTCGATACTCGGGTTCCCTCATGTCGCTGAGATTATGAAGGACGCTGTGGCTGCTATCAACATTGTTGACGATCAGGGAAATGAGAGTTGTGGGTCGGGGATAATACTACATTCTGACCAGCCAGGAATGGGATTAGTAGTTACTAACAGTCATATATTTGATTTCGGTAAAATAAAAGAAGTTGTGGTAAATGGGAACTGTCTAAACGTCGCATCTGGTCCGACACATTGCGGCATAGCCGATTTGGCGAAGTTCAATGTAAACCTGCTTCCCAGCATTCCTAAAGTCGGATTGGCCCTTGACGTGAATGTTCTGGATCAAGTGGTGGCAATGGGTTTCCCGCGCGTTCCAACAGCGACGAGCCAATTTTTGACGGCCCATTCCGGCGAGGTTAACGCCAGCTTTGAAACGTTCGATCGACGGCAATTCATCGCAATTTCCTGCCACGTTTCCCCAGGAAATAGTGGCGGTCCGATATTTAACAGATTTGGATATTGCTCAGGTATAGTAACACAGTCAGGTACAGCTGAGTTTGGCGCGAATGAAGATCCGGCGGGCATATACAAATCTACTTACCATATGGCCATTCCTGTCGAAATAATTAGGGAATTTGTTTCTCCAAGTGGCGGATCTTAGTATTGTAGAGCCAGTCCATATTTAGGTATATGACGATGGCCGCCGGCCTCAATAATGATACCGGCACTGCGCGATCTCGAGCGACTGCGCGTCGTCCTTCCCACTCACGCGGTACACGAGCCGATGCTCGCGATTGATCCGTCGCGACCACCAGCCTGACAGATTGCCGCTGAGCGGTTCGGGCTTGCCCGTGCCGCGGAAAGGATCGCGCAGGCATTCCTTGATCAGCGCGTTGACGCGATCGAGTCCGCGGCGATCATCGCCTTGCCAGTGGAGATAATCCTCCCAGGCGCGCGACGAGAAGACGAGCCTCATGGCTCGATCAATTGGCGTTCTTTACCCTTGCCGGCGTCGAGCTCGGCCACGCTGTCGAGCAGTCTCTTGGCGTTGGCGGGCGATTGCAGCAGGTACAAAGTCTCCTCGATCGACGCCCATTCGCTTTCGGAAACCATGACCACGCCTTCGCCCTTGGGACGGGTGATGGCGATCGGCGCCTTGTCGGCGACGACCTTGTCCAGGACCGCTTTCAGGTTCGCGCGAGTTTCGGAGACGCTCAGGCTTTGCATGTCGATCATGTACGATAATTTGTACAAATTTGCAATGGCCCTGCGCGGTGCGCGCCGATAGAAGCGGCAAATGCAAACCCACCTCGCCCATATCGCCCTGATCGTCCGCGACTATGATGAAGCGCTTGCCTTCTATGTCGGCAAGCTCGGCTTCACCTTGGTCGAGGACAGCTACCAGCCCGAGCAGGACAAGCGCTGGGTGACGATCCGTCCGCCCGGCGCGCCAGCCAATGCGACCACCATCCTGCTCGCGCGCGCGTCGACCGAACATCAGGCGAACTATATCGGCGACCAGGCTGGCGGGCGGGTGTTCCTGTTCCTGGCGACCGACGATTTCGATCGCGACCATGCCGCCTTCACTGCTGCCGGGGTCGAGTGGGTGCGACCGCCGGCGACGTACGATTATGGTCGGGTGGCGGTGTTCAAGGATCTGTACGGCAACCTGTGGGACTTGATTCAGTTCGTGGAGGGGCATCCGAACGCTTCCGCCTGACCCACACCGTCATGCCGGACTTGTTCCGGCACCCAACGTGCCGCGAGGGATATCGCCTGCAGATAGTTGGGCCCCGGCACAAGGCCGGGGTGACGTATGGGGTGGGGCGTCCAATTGAACCCTTCCATCCCCGAACGCGTTCCTTGCCCCGAGCGGGGGCTGGAGACACACCATGCGCCTGCTGTTCCTCACCCTCGCGCTCGTGCCGTTGGCCGCCGTCGCACAAGACAACACGTCGCCGCCGCCGCCCGACGGGGTCGGCGTCGAGACGATCGGGTTGAACCCGGGCGAGGCCAAGACCTTCGTGCTGCGCCCCGGCAAGAACCACCAATTGCTCGTCCCCGCCGCGATCGACGATACCGGCGCGATCTCGGTGACCTATACCAACAGCGCGGGCAAATCGGCGATCACCGTGACCAGCGCGCTGGGGCCGATGACCTACAAAGTGCTGTCGGATCCGACCGGGAGCGGCGGCTATGTCGACGCCGGCACCTTCACCATGCGCGGCAACGGCACCGCGACGACCGAGACCTTCAATCGCGATCTCGGCGCGATCGTGGTCGGCGAGTTCAAGCAGGCGGGCTAGCGGCCGATCCGTCAGCGTCGGATCCCATTCCGGCAAAAGCCGGATGCCGCTCGATCACTTCTGCCGGACTCCGGCCGATCTGCCCGTCAGAGCCAGGCCTTGCTAGGGTCGGTCTTGTCGACCCACACGTCGATCGCGTCGCCGCGATGCGCGTAGAATTCGTCGTCATTGCCGTCGATCTTGATCTCAGCGGTCTGGAACGACTGGTCCTTGGGCGAGGTGAAGCTGACGGTCAGAACGCCCTTGCCGACGATGTTCTTGCGGCGCTCGCCCGGATTCCGGCGCAGCGCCTCGAACTCGTCGGTTGTGTCGCAAGGCAGCATCTCACCCATTCGTTCGGTGATGGGGCGGCCGTTCCGCTCTCCGACCACCGACCTGTACGAGCATTTGCGCTCGATGCTGGCGATCTCGGCCTTGACCGACACGGCATTGGGATTGCCGCAGGCGGCGAGCGGCGCGGCGGCGATCGCGATCAGGCAGAAGGGGCGGAGGCGCATCGGTGGGATTCCAGGCTGATTGAGCGATTCACAGGCCCTTGCGGCCGAAACCACGCGCCGCCGGAGCGGTCATGGCGGGTTGCGGCTGGTAGGCCGGCGCCGGGGTGGGGGCAGCCGCCGCGCCGCCGCCGTTCTCCAGTTCGGCGAGCCGCGCGCTGACGCGCGATTCGAACGGATCGGCCTCGGCGAAGGGCCTGCGCGCCGGGCGGCGGAAGAAGGGAGACAGCACCGCGCGCAACGCCGACCGCATCATGAACCGCAGGATCGCGAAGAAGCCGACAACGAAGATCACGGCAACGATACCGAGGCTGCCGCCCGATCCGCGCCGTGCGGGCGAGCGATAGGGCGCCGGCTGTCCGGCGACCGGCGCGCCGTCGCCATCGCGCGCGACCTGGCCGCCGCGCGCGGCGACGGGCGGGATGTAATCCGCGGTCGGATCCTCGCCCAGCGCCAGCGTGACGGCGCTCAGCTTTTCCGGGTCGAGCTTGATGTAGAGGTCGTCGTGATAGAGGACGAAGCCCTGCGCGGTCCGCGCCACGTCGGCGCCGTTCACCCGCTCGGTCGAATAGAGATAGCCCAGATCGTAATATTGGCCGTCATGCTCGAACGGATATTCGTTGGGCAAGTCGCGTACCAGGTCGATCCTAGAACTGGTCGGCATGCGGAAATTGGGCTCGGCCAAGGCAGGTGCCGCGGGCGTGGCAGCGGCCAGCGCGACGGCCAGCACCGCGAGCGAACGGACGGATCGGCTCATCTCTTGGCCCCCTTGGCTCGAACGTCGATCGGGATAGCCAAAACGGGTAAAAATAGGCTGAAGCCGCACCAAAGCCGGAAAATCGTTGCGTTATCGATTCGACTCGTCGAGCTGCGCGCGCTGGGTTAGGCTGCCGGAATCGTCATCGATTGGGGAAACGCGATGAACACGATCCTCGGCCTGTCGCTTCCGGCCTTTACCGAATTGCACGTCGTCATCAGCCTGATCGGCATCGCCGCCGGGCTGGTCTTCTTCGCCGCCTTGATCGGCGGGCGTTGGCTGTCGCTGATCAACGGCCTGTTCATGGTCTTCACCATCCTGACCAGCGTCACTGGTTTCCTGTTCCCGCCCAAGCCGATCGGGCCGCCGTTCATTTTCGGGGTGGTGTCGCTGGTCGTCCTCGCGGTCGCGCTCTACGCCTTGTACGGGCGCAAGCTGGCCGGCGGCTGGCGGCGCGTGTTCCTGGTGACCGCTTTGTTCGCGCAATGGCTCAACATGGTCGTGCTGGTGGTGCAGAGCTATCAGAAGATCCCCGCGCTCCACGCGCTGGCGCCGCTCGGCAACGAACCTGCCGTGCTGGCGACGCAAGGCGTGGTCGCGATCGTGATCCTCTATTTCGCCTGGGTGACGTTACGGCGCCCCGCTGCCTGACGGCCAGAGCGACCGCAGTGATCTGAACGAGCGCTAGATCGCAAGCTAGCCCCTCCCCTTCAGGGGAGGGGATGGGGGTGGGGGATGCCTCGCAGAGTGCCCTGCTTGAGACGCTGCCCCACCCCAACCCCGTTCCGGGTGAACGATGCCCCGCATCGTTCAGGCCATGCCGGGGGCATGGCCGACCCGGAGCGCCTGAAGGGGAGGGGCTTAAAACGCCGGTCAGCGGACCTGGGCGTCGTGCTTCTGGCGATAGATGGCGCGGCTGGTGCGGTCCTGCATGCGTTCGATGCGATAGCGTTCGCGGCCGTTCAGTCCGCCGCCCGAGGCGCGGGCGCGCGCTTCGTAATTGGCGATATGGCCTTCGCGGCGTTCGAGCCGATAGGTTTCGCGAGCGTTGAGCTGGCCCGAATTGACGCCGTTGGCGATGCGCTGTTGCTGGCGATATTGGCGCTGGTTGATCCGGGCCTCGGCCGGCGCGGCGGCGGTCAATGCAGTCAGGCCGATCAGCGCGGCGCAAAAGAGCTTGGTACGCATGTCACTTCTCCTCTGGGATATCGTCCCCGCGAGGATCAACGAACCGGCGCGGCTTACCCTTCGGTCGGGCCGAACCGGTCAGATCCAGCCCGGCGCATGGACGATCTCCAGCTTGAGTCCGTCAGGGTCGGCGAAGAAGACGGCGTAATAATCGCCCGAATATTCCGGATAATGCGCCGGCGGGTCGAGCACCGGGATATCGTGCTCGATCAGCAAAGCGTGCGCGGCGTCGACCGCCTCGCGGCTCTCCACCCGCCACGCCAGATGGTGGAGACCGGGCGCGTAGCGGTCGTGCGATCCGCCGCTGGTCGCGGTGCGGATTCCCAAGGAGGCGCCGAACGGCTCGCGCCCCTTCACATCCCATTCGCAGCCGTCGGGCCGATCCTTGACCATCGTATAGCCGAGGAAGTCGAGCACCGGCGCATAGACGCGCCTGGCTGCGGCGACGTCGCTGACGCTCAGGTCGATATGATGGAAGGCACCGCGATTGGTTTGAGGATCGGTCATGAGTCGACTCCTTCGATGCAAGAACATATCATGAACATACTAACCCGATTCGGAGGACCGCCATGCTCGTGCAAACGCTTCACCGCCTGTTCTTCGCCATCAAGCCGGCGATGCACGCCATCCCCGCGATCGAGGCGGCGCGGCGGCTTTACTGTCCCGGCCGCCCGGTCAGGAGCGAGCATCTCCACGTCACGATGGAGATTTTCAACGACCATATCGGCCTGCCCAAAGGCTCGTCGACCGGCTGATTGCGGTGGGTAACGATATCGACATGTCGGGGTTCCTGCTGTCGATGGGGCGGGTGGTCGGGACGACGCGGTCGGTGGCGCTCCGGCCCAATGGCCGCTCGACCGGGCTCGCGCTGCTGCAGCGTGCGATCCGCGATCGCGTGACCGATGCCCGCTTGGAGCCGCGCGACGGCTGGACCTTCAACCCGCACATGACGCTCGGCTATCGCGACGAACCGGCCTTCTCGCGCGCGATCGATCCGATCCTGTGGCAGGTCGAGGAACTGGTGCTGGTCCACAGCCATGTCGGCGAAACGCGCCACGACATTATCGGGCGATGGATGCTGTCGCCGGAATTGCCGTTGTTCCAGTGAGGGTTTGCGGCGCCCCGATGCTGCGGCGCGGCAGCTTCGATGTGCTCCTGCGAAAGCAGGAGCCCAGGGTCGGGAAGTACCAGATTACCCTGGGTTCCTGCTTTCGCAGGAACACATTGTACTCAAACACCCCCTGCCAAATGCGGAAGGCCGATGGGTTTAGCTAATCGCCGGCAACGCCCAGTCGATCGGTTTCTCGCCATGCGCCTCGAGAAACGCATTGGCCTTTGAAAAATGGCGACACCCCAGAAACCCGGTATGCGCCGACAGTGGCGAGGGGTGCGGCGCGCGCAATACCAAATGCCGCCCGCCGCGCTCGACCGACTCGACGAACGCCGCTTTCTTCTGCGCATGGCTGCCCCACAGCATGAACACCACCGGCTTTTCGCGCGCATTGACCAGGCGGATCACCGCATCGGTGAAGCGTTCCCAGCCGCGCCCCTGATGCGACGCGGCCATTCCCATCTGCACGGTCAGCACCGCGTTCAGCAACAGCACGCCCTGTTCGGCCCAATGTTCGAGAAAGCCGTGCCGCGCCGGCGGAATGCCGAGATCGGCCTCCATTTCCTTGTAGATATTGACCAGGCTCGGCGGGGTGCGCGTCCCCGGCTTGACCGAAAAGCACAGGCCATGCGCCTGGCCGGGGCCGTGATAGGGGTCCTGCCCCAGGATGACGACGCGGACATTGTCGAGCGGCGTCAAATCGAGCGCGCGGAACCATTCCGGTCCCTTGGGGAAGATCGCCTTGCCCGCCGCTTTCTCGGCAACCAGGAACGCGCGCAGGCTCGCCATATAATCGCTGGCGAACTCGCCACGCAGCGGGTCGAGCCAGCTCGGGTGGAGCTTGGGTTCGGCCATCGCCCGGCCTCAGCCCGCGCGCTCGAGCAGCGCCTGATATTCGGGATGGCGCTCGATATAGGCTTTCACGAACGGGCAGATCGGCACGACCTTCAACCCCCGATCGCGCGCCGAATCGAGCGCTGCGCGGATCAGCTTCGACGCGACGCCGCGGCCCTCGAGCTTCTTGGGCACCAGGGTATGGGTGAAGGTGATCGTGTCGCCCTCCAGCTGATACGCCGCGATCGCACGATGGCCGTCGACCTCGAGCTCGAATTCGTTCTCGGCGCGATTATCGATGACGACGTTTTCCATGCCCGTTCCCCGCTAGCTGTCCGTTTCGCTTAGCGGTAGCACGGCGCCATGCAACCCAACCGCCGGATCGTTTTTGCCGCGTTCGACGCATCCTATCGGTTGCAAGCCGGTATAGCTAAGCCCTCTCCCGCGTGCGGGTGCACCGGGTCGGTCATGCCCCCGGCATGACCTGAACAGCGCGGGGCGCTGTTCACCCGGTGCAGGTTGGGTGAGGGTCTTCTTTCTTCTTCCAAGCGTGTGCCGAGACAGAAGAAGAAAGAAGACCCTCACCTTCCCACCGCTTCGCGGCGGGCCCCTTCCGCATCAGGTAAACAGCGCCCCGCGCTGTTTAGGTCATGCCGGGGGCATGACCGACCTGATGCGCCCGCACGCGGGAGAGGGGTCCCCGGCGCCTTACCGATCGAGACCCCTATCGCCGCGGTGCGCCGGAATTTCGCCGGGCCGGTGGTGGTCGGGCGCGATTTGATGGAAGTCTGACGCGCGCATGGCTACATCCGCCACCGTGACCGATCCCGTTAGCGTACTTCATTCGACCTTTGGCTTTCCCGCCTTTCGCGGCGTGCAGGAATCGGTCGTGTCGCGCGTGCTGGCGGCGGAGAATACGCTCGCGGTGATGCCGACCGGGGCGGGCAAGTCGCTCTGCTACCAGCTGCCCGCGGTGATGCTCGACGGCACGTGCGTCGTCGTCAGCCCGCTGATCGCGCTGATGCACGATCAGCTGCGCGCGGCCGAAGCGGTCGGCATCCGCGCCGCGACCCTGACCAGCGTCGACGAGAATCGGGCGGAAACGCGCGGGCGCTTCCTCGATGGCGAGCTCGATCTGCTCTACGTCGCGCCCGAACGCGCCTCCAACGGCGATTTCCGCGATCTGCTCGAGCGTGGGCGGGTGGCCTTGTTCGCGATCGACGAAGCGCATTGCGTCAGCGAATGGGGGCACGATTTCCGTCCCGACTACCGGCTGCTCCGCCCGCTGCTCGACCGATTCCCGGGCGTCCCGCGGCTCGCGCTGACCGCGACCGCCGACGCGCATACCCGCGCCGACATCCTCGATCAGCTCGGCATCCCCAGGGACGGCCTGATCGTCGCCGGGTTCGACCGGCCCAATATTCGCTATGCGATCAGCCCGCGGGACAACACCACGCGCCAGATCGCCGATTTGATCGCCGAGACGCCGGGCCCCGGTATCGTCTATGCCCAGACCCGCGCCGGTACCGAGAAACTGGCCGAGGCTTTGGCCAAGACCGGCCGCCCGACGCGCGCTTATCATGCCGGGCTCGAACCGAAGATCCGGGCGAAGAACCAGGCCGATTTCGTCGCATCGGAGGACATGGTGATCGTCGCCACGGTGGCGTTCGGCATGGGTATCGACAAGCCCGACGTCCGCTTCGTCGCGCATGCCGGCCTGCCCAAGTCGATCGAGGCCTATTATCAGGAAACCGGGCGCGCCGGGCGCGATGGCGATCCCGCGGTCGCGCATCTGTTCTGGGGCGCCGAGGATTTCGCCAAGGCGCGCCAGCGGATCGGCGAGGTCGAGCCCGCGCGGCAACCCGGCGAACGCATCCGGCTCAACGCGCTCGGCGCGCTGGTCGAGACGGCGGGCTGTCGGCGCAAGCTGCTGCTCGGGCATTTCGACGAGCGCGACGTGCCGGACCGTTGCGGCAATTGCGACAATTGCCTCGCCCCGCCCGCGTCGATCGACGCCACGACCGTCGCGCAGAAATATCTCTCCGCGGTGTTCCGCACCGGCCAGAGTTTCGGCAGCGGCTATATCGAAGCGATCCTGACCGGCCAGTCGAGCGAGCGCAGCCTGATGAACGGGCATGAGGCCTTGTCGGTATTCGGCATCGTCGATGGCGAGGAAGCGGCGCTGCTCCGCCCGGTTGGCCGCGCGCTTCAGGTGCGCGACGCGCTGCGTACCAATCCGCACGGCGGGCTCGAATTCGGCCCCGGCGCACGCGCGATCCTCAAAGGCGGCGAAAAGGTCGAACTGGTCCTGCCGCCCAAGCGCGAGCGCCGCCGCCGCGGCGGGACCGCGACCGGCGGCACCAATCCGATCGGCGACCCGCTCTTCGAGGCGCTGCGCGAGAAGCGCCGCGAACTCGCGAAGGAAGCGAGCGTGCCGCCCTATGTCATCTTCCACGATTCGGTGCTGCGCGCGATGGCCGAGCTCAAGCCCGACAGCCGCACCGCGCTCGGCACCATTTCTGGCGTGGGCGAACGCAAGCTCGACGCTTATGGTGACGCCTTCCTGCAAGTTATCCGGGAAGCCGCGTGAGTCTGCTTTCCCAAGAACGAGAGGTCCACAGCCGATGATCCGTAAGGTCGACGACAGCATTTCGGTAGCGCCGCAGATTTCGGTCGAGGATGTGGCCGCGATCAAGGCCGCGGGGTTCACCGCGATCGTCAACAACCGCCCCGACGACGAGGAAGCGGGTCAGATTTCGGGGGAAGCGATCCGCGAGGCGGCACTCGCCGCGGGGCTGACCTACACGGCGATCCCGATCACCCATGCCGGGTTCAGCTATCCGCAGATCGAGGCGATGGCCGATGTGCTGGCGGGCGCCGAGGGACCGGTGCTCGCTTTCTGCCGATCGGGCACGCGCTCGTGTAATCTCTGGGCCTTGGCCCAGGCCAGGAACGGCGCCGATGCCGACGCGCTGATCGCCAAGGGCGCCGGCGCGGGGTACAATCTCGACGGCCTCCGCCCGTTGCTCGATCAGTTGAAGGCCCAGGCATGACCCACGCGCAACTCGTCCAACTCGCGGGGTCGATCGTCGCGATCCTGGCGCTGGCCGGGTTTGCGCGCTGGCTCAAGCTGGGCGAGAGCCGGATCGCCACGGAGGAGGACGCCCGCCGCTTTGCCGAGGAGGCATTGGCGGGATTCGAGGGCGGCCGCGCGCTGATCTCCGGCGATGGCAGTGCGGCGCTGGTCCAGGGGCAAGGCACGATCGCGGTGCTCAAGCGCCACGGCGCCAAGGTCGCGGTACGCCGGCTGGTCCCTCCGCTCCGCGTGCGCGAAGCGGTCGAGGGCGCGACGGTCGATACCGGCGAGAAACTGTTCGGGCCGGTCACCTTGTTCGGCATCACCGCCGATCAGGTTCGGGGTCTGGAAGCGCCACTGACACTCGTGTAAGCAGCGCGCTGACATTGCGGTGCCAGCCCGCTCCCCCACCCGGCCTCCCATAGAATACGCTGTTGGGAGGCCGGGTGGGGGAGCGGGCTGGTGCCGCCCAAAGGATAACAATGACCGCGCCGCACCTGCCCGACATCGTCTCGCTTGCCGTGCCGGGCTTCGTGCTGCTGGTGCTGGCCGAGATGCTGGTCGCCTGGGCCAAGGACAAAAGCCGCTACGAACCCAAGGACACGCTGACCAGCCTGGCGCTCGGCACCGGCAGCACCGTCGCCGGCGCGATTACCGCGGGCGCGATCTATGCGCTGGCGACCTGGCTCTATGGCCATTTCCGGATCGTGACCCTGCCCAATCCCTGGGCCTGGTATTGGTTCGTGCTGTGCTTCGTGATCGACGATTTCGCTTATTATCTGTTCCACCGCTCGGCGCATCGCGTGCGGTGGTTCTGGGCGAGCCATGTCATCCACCACAGCTCGCAGCATTATAATCTGTCGACCGCGCTGCGGCAGACCTGGACCGGATTCATCTCGATCAGCTTCATCTTCCGGCTGCCCTTGTTCCTGGTGTTTCCGCCGGCGATGGTGATCTTCGTCGGCGGCGTGAACCTGATCTACCAATTCTGGATCCACACCGAAGTGATCGGGCGGATGCCGCGCTGGTTCGAGGCGGTGATGAACACGCCGTCGCACCACCGCGTCCACCACGCCACCAACCCGCGCTATCTCGACAAGAATTACGCCGGCGTGTTCATCGTCTGGGACCGCTGGCTCGGCACGTTCGAGCCCGAGCGCGACGACGAGGCGCCGCGTTACGGCATCGTCAAGAATCTGGGCAGCTTCAACCTGATCTGGGCGGCGTTCCACGAATGGGTCGGGATCGCCAGGGATGTCTGGGCGGCGCCGGGGCTCAAGGCCAAATGGAATTACATCGCCAAGCCGCCGGGCTGGAGCCACGACGGTAGCCGCGAGACGTCTGAAACGATCAAGGCGCGCTGGGAACAGCGCGAGCGGGAGCGGGAGAAAGCTGAGTGGACGAAGCCGATATCGTCGTCGTCGGGGGAGGATCGGGCGGCGCCGCGGCGGCCGGACGGCTCAGCGAGGACGGTCGTTACACCGTAGCCCTGCTCGAGGCGGGCGGGCGCAACACCGGGCTGAGGACGCGCGTCCCCGGCTTCATGGCGTTCCAGAACGACAAGACCAACTGGCGGCTCGAAACCGTGCCGCAGCCGGGGCTGAGCGGCCGCCGCGGCTATCAGCCGCGCGGCAAGGGGTTGGGTGGATCGAGCGCGATCAATGCGATGCTCTATCTGCGCGGCAATGCCTGGGATTACGACAATTGGGCGGCGATGGGGTGCGACGGCTGGTCCTATGCCGACGTGCTGCCGGCGTTCAAACGGTCCGAGGGCAATGAGCGCGGGGCGAGCGACTACCATGGCGGCGACGGGCCGCTCAGCGTGTCGGACCAGCATTGGCCGCATCCCGGCAGCCTGGAGTTCGTCGAAGCGGCGGCGATGCTGCAGATTCCGCGCAATGAGGATTTCAACGGCGCGCGGCAGGACGGCGTCGGCGTCTATCAGGTAACGCAGAAGAACGGCGAGCGCTGGACATCGAGCCGCGCTTATGTCGAGCCGGCGTTGGCGCGACCCAATTTCCATGTCGTGACCGAAGCGCTGGCCGAGCGCGTGCTGTTCGAGGAGGGCAAGGTCTGGGGCGTCGCTTATACCCGCGGCAACGAGCATCACGTCATCCGCGCGCGGAAGGCCGTGGTGCTGGCGGGCGGGGTATTCGGCACGCCGCAATTGCTCATGCTGTCGGGGATCGGACCGGCCGCACATATGGCGGCGCACGGGCTGACGGTCGCGGTCGACCGGCCCGACGTCGGCGCGAACCTGCAGGACCATATCGATTACGTCGCGGCCTATGAAGTGCCCGGCCGCTTCTTTCTCGGCAGTTCGCTCGCCGGCACGCTCAGCATGGCCGGCGGCGTGATCCGCTGGTTCAGGAGCCGGTCGGGCGTGATGACTACCCCGTTCGCCGAAGCCGGCGGCTTCCTGACCGTGATGCCCGATGCACCCGCGCCCGACGTCCAGCTCCATTTCGTACCGGTAGTGTTGGAGGATCACGGCCGGACCAAGGTCAAGGCGCATGGCTTTTCGTGCCATGTCTGCGTGCTGCGGCCGCAAAGCCACGGCACGGTCCGGCTCGCTTCGCCCGACCCACGCGACGCGCCGTTGATCGATCCCGCGTTTTTGACCGATCCGCGTGACATGGCGGTGATGAAGGCCGGGGTGCGCACGATGTACCGCATCCTCAACGCCCCGCCGCTCAGCCGCCATCGCGGCAAGGACCGCTATCCGATCGATTTCGGCGACGACGACGCGCTCGAACGGCTGATCCGGGCGCGCGCCGACACCGTCTATCACCCGGTCGGCACCGCGCGGATGGGGGCGGATGCCGATGCGGTGTGCGACCCGAAGCTGCGCGTGCGCGGGGTCGGGGGGCTGTATGTCGCTGATGCCTCGATCATGCCCAAGCTTATCAGCGGCAACACCAATGCGCCGTCGATCATGATCGGGGAGCGCTGCGCCGATTTCGTGAAGGCGGATTTGGCGGGCTGAGGAAGACTCCCCTCCCTGCTTGCAGGGAGGGGTTGGGGGTGGGTGCGCGCGTCTGCGCGCCCAAAAGACTCATTCAACTCATCGCCAAAACAGCGTCGGGCGAGGCATCGAGCCCCGCCCGACGCTACACCCACCCCTTAATCCCCTCCCTTTCAGGGAGGGGAAATCTCGGCTCAATAAACCCAATCGACGGTTAGAAACACCTTGTCAGTATCCGTCGCGAACCGATCGGCGCGGTAATGCGCGAAGCGGGCGGCGAGCGTGTAGCGCTTGACCTTGGCCGAAGCGATGACGTCCAGCTCGTCGCCATAATGGAGCGACAGCCGGTCGCTGTCGAAGCGATGGAAAGTCGCGCCGAGGCCATAGCCCGACACCCAGCCCTTGCTTTTCCAATTGGCCCCCAAGGTCGCATAGGCGTCGCGCAGGCCGTTGGGCGGGGTGGTGGTGAACTTGCTGTCCCAGCCCTGGAACTTGAAGAACGAGGCGAGCGGGGTCTGCACGCTGGTCAGTGCGACGCCCTTGTCGGCGCCGAGCACTTCATAGCCGGCGGTCGCGCTCAGCACCTTGCCGGTCAGGCTCGCTTCGCCCAGCCAATAATTGGCGGCGTAGCGATTGGGGTTGCGCGCATAATCGCTCTGCCGCGCATAGCTCGCGATATAGCCGAGCTTCAGATCCTTCGACAGCGGTCGGCTGCCGGCGAAGCGCACGCCATAGGTCTGGCTCGACAGGCGGAAGCCCGAGAGCGTCACCGAATCCTGGTCAACCAGATAGGCGAAGCCCGACAGCGTCCCGATCGGCGTCACATAGCCGATGACGCCGAAGTAATTGTCACCGCCGACCGATTGCGGCCGCGCGGGCGTGCCCTGGATGCCGTTCACCGTGCGCACCGACCAGGAATAGGCCGCATCGACGGTCAGCCCCTTCAACCCGCCCAGCCCGCTATATTGCACGCGCACCGCGTCGAACGTCTGCTCGTTCTGCCGCCACGCCGCCGGTCCGACGAAGCGTTGATCGGCGAAGTCGAGCACCTGGCGCCCGGCCGTCAGCTTGAACCCCTTGCTCGCATAAGCAAGCTGGGCGCGGTTGAGTTCGATATTGCCGGGGTCGGGGACGGTCGGCAGCGCGCGCCCGTTGAACCCGTCATTATAGCTGGTGGTGAAGGGGATATTGCCCTCCGCCTCGACCAGCGCGCTGAATGGCCCGGTGCTCGCCTGGACGCCGCTCCGGATCCGGAGCGTGACCGCATCGGCGCTGTCGGCCACGCCGTCCTGGTCGACATGTTCGTAGCGCAGCCGCGCGTCGATCAACGGTTTGAGCGTGATGTCCTGGGCCTGCGCGCCGGACGCGGCCAAGCCGGTGGCGGCGAGCGCGAACGCGCCCAAAGTACGACGATGCATGACGCTTACTCCGCCGCGTCGATCGCGAGACCGCCGCCCAGCGCGCCGAGTTCGCCGTTGGCGCGCGCCTTGCGGCCATAGACCAGCTCGAACAGCGGCCCGGCCATCATCGTCGTGACGATCGCCATCAGCACCAGCATCGAGAACAGGGTCGGACCGATAATCCCCTTCTGCAGCCCGATATTGATGATGATCAGCTCCATCAGCCCGCGCGAGTTCATCAGCGCGCCGATGCCCAATGCGGTACGATTGTCCTCGCCCGACAGCCGCGCCGCCGCCCAGCAGGCGCCGAACTTGGCCAGCACCGATACCGCCAGGATGCCGAGCGCGATCAGGATAAGCTCGACTGAATTGACCATGTCCATCCGGGTGTTGAGCCCCGAATAGGTGAAGAACATCGGCAGCAGCAGGACGACCGCGAGCGGCTCGACCTTGCGCTTCAATTCCTCGACGAACAGCCCGCGCGGCATGCACACGCCGAGCAGGAAACCGCCGAAGATCGCATGGATGCCGATCGCGTCCATCACGAACGCCGACAGACAGAACAGCATCATCGTGACCGCCAGGATCGTGATGCTCATCTCGCCTTGCGCTTCGACGATGCGGCCGAGCGGGGCAAGCAGGCGCCGTCCCCAGATCAGCATGAAGCCGGTGTAAAGAACGGCACCGCCGATCGCGAGCACGGCGACGCCAGGACCCGCGCCGAACGTCGCCAGCACCACCGCCAGCACGCACCAGGAGGTGGCATCGTCGAACGCGCCGGCGGTCAGCGACAAGGTACCGAGCGACGAATTGGCAAGGCCACGCTCGTTGATGATGCGCGCGAGCATCGGGAAGGCGGTCAAGGCGATGCACGCGCCCATGAACAACGTCGCATTGGCGTTGCTGATCCCCGGTGCGAACAGCCCCGGCACGGTCAGCAGCATCGGCGTGATCAGCGCGGCGAGCAGGAACGGCACGACGATTCCTGCCGCCGAGACGCCGGCCGCGCTCTTCGCCTTGGCCTTGAAGTGATCGAGGTTGAGCGTCAGGCCGACCATGAACATGTAGAGCCCGACACCGAGTTGCGCGCCGGCATAGAGCACGTTGCGCGTTTCCTTGGGGAACAAGGCAAGCTGGAAATCGGGGAATAGCAGCCCGAACAGCGACGGCCCGAGGATGACGCCGGCGATCATCTCGCCCACCACTTGCGGCTGGCCGAGCAATTTCTGGCCGGCCCAGCCGACGACGCGGCATGCCAGCAGGATCACCGCCAGCTGCATGAAGAAATGCACGCTGAAATCGCCCGGCGTGTAGCTCTTGGCGACCGCCTGCACCGCGGGTCCATGCGGCGCCAGGATTCCCGTCACCGTCGATACCAGACTGTCGATCACACCTTGCTGCGGCATGCGCTTTCCCCATCCCCATGTCCGGCCCTTGGCGGGCCATGTCGCGGGCAAGGGAAAGCCGATTGGGAACGTTAGCAATGGGCTTTTTGCGTGCCGGCCAGTCCGCGGCGTCATTTTTCCGGCGAGCGGAGGAAATGTGTTGCGAGCGTGCTACAACGTAGTAACGTACCTACATAATCAACCGCCCAAACAGGCCGCGCGAGCACCGAAAATGCGAGTCGTTTCCAGCCGCGAATTCAATCAGGACGTCAGCCAGGCGAAGCGGCTGGCGCGATTCGAGCCGGTCTTCGTCACCGATCGCGGGCGGCCGACCCACGTTCTGATGAGCATGGAGGCGTTCCGCCGGCTGTCGGGCCAGAGTGAGACGATCGTCGACCTGCTCGCCGCGCCCAACACGCCGGCCAATGCCCTGCCGGAACACGATCCGCCGCCGCGCGCCGATCCCTGGCGCCATCGCGATGGCGAGCGCTGAATGCATTTGCTCGACACGCCCGTCGTGGTCGCGTTGCGCGACGCGCGCAGCGGGCGGGCCGATCCCGCGCTGAGCGCCTGGGCATCCGGCGTTGCGCCGCAGAGCCTGTTCATCTCGGCGATCACGCTCCACGAGCTGGAGGGCATTGCCGCCCGCACCGCGCGCAAGGATCGCGCCGCCGGCGCCTCATGGCGCACCTGGCTCGACGACCAGGTGACGCGGGCGTTCGACGGGCGCGTGCTCGCGATCGACGCCGCGATCGTGCGTCGCGCGGCCGGCCTCGATTACGCTGACCAGCGTGACGGGCTGATCGCGGGCACCGCGCTCGAACACGGTCTGACATTGGCCACCTTGCGGCCACGCGCGTTCAAGGCCGGCCGCGTCAAGCTGTTCGACCCCTCACGCTACGTCGCCGACGCGCCCGACGGCGATTGGCGCCAGGCATCGCGCGCGGCGCCGGCGTGGATCAAGGGCCTGTTCGTACGCAGTTAAGGACGGTAGCGAAAAGACATGGAGGGAAAGCGCAACATCCTGATCGTCGGTGGCGGCACCGCGGGCTGGCTGACGGCTGCCTATCTCGCGAAGTTCCTGGACGTCGCCAATCGCTCCGATCTGTCGATCACCCTGGTCGAATCGCCCGATATCGGCATTGTCGGCGTGGGCGAAGGCGCGTTCCCGACGATTCGCACCACGCTGCAATTCCTCGATATCGACGAGCGCGATTTCATCCGCGCGACCGGCGCGACCTTCAAGCAGGGCGTGCGGTTCGACGATTGGGCACGCACCCCGGCGGCGGGCAAGCACGATCATTATTTCCATCCGTTCGAAGCGCCGCTCTACGCGCCGGACGCCAGCCTGGTGTCGCTGTGGCTGGCCGAGGATCCGGCGACCCGCCCACCCTTCGCCGAGGCGGTGACGATCCAGCACCGCGTCGCCGAGGAGCGGCGCGGGCCGAAGCGCGCCGAGGAGGACGGATTCTCCGCCCCGCTCAATTACGCTTATCATTTCGACGCGGCGGCGCTCGCGCGGCTGCTCGCCGATCGCGCGCGGGCGCTGGGCGTGACGCATGTCGAGGATCGCCTGCTCGGCGCGACTTTGGGCGACCGCGGCATGATCGCCGGGCTCGACTTCGAACGCTCGGGCACGATGACGGCGGATCTGTTCGTCGATTGCACCGGGCTGCGCGCCGAGCTGATCGGCAAGGCGATCGACGAGCCGTTCGTGTCGGTGCGGCGCTATCTGTTCACCGACCGCGCGCTCGCCTGTCGGGTGCCGCGCGGCGATCCCGACGCGCCGCTGCTCAGTTATACGATCGCCGCCGCGCACGAGGCGGGCTGGATCTGGGATATCGGCCTGCGCGACCTGCGCGGGGTCGGCTCGGTCTATTCGAGCGACCATCTCGATGAGGCGCGCGCCCGCGATGTGCTGGGCGCCTATATCGGCCGGGCCGAGCTTGCCGCGGATGCGCGGCTGATCGCCTTCGACCCCGGCTATCGCCGCCGGCAATGGGTCGGCAATTGCGTCGCGGTCGGGATGGCGGCGGGGTTCCTCGAGCCGCTCGAATCGACCGGCATCGTGCTGATCGAAGCCGCGGCGGCGATGATCGCCGAACTGCTCCCGCCGAGCGGCCCGGTCGATGCCTCGGCCGACCGGTTCAACGCGCTGATGACGGCGCGGTTCGACAATATCGTCAACTTCCTGAAGCTGCATTATTGCCTCAGCAGGCGCGACGAGCCGTTCTGGCGCGACAATAGGGATCCGGGGTCGATCCCCGACGCGCTTGCGACAATGCTTGACCGCTGGCGCTCGCGCCCGCCCAGCCGGTTCGACTTCACGCTCGACGTCGAAACCTTCGCCTATTTCAACTATCAATACATTCTTTACGGCATGGGCTTTCGCACCGATCCGCCGGACGGCGGCATGCCCGACACGCGCCGGGCGGCGAGCGCTTTCGCCCGCATCCGGCATTTCGGCGACCAGGCGGTCGACGATCTGCCGTCGCATCGCGAGTTGATCCGGCAGATTAACGAAGGGTAGCCCCCGAAGCGCGGCCCAGTTTGGTGCCGATCACCCTGACCGTCATGCCGGCCTTGTGCCGGCATCCACCGTCCCGCGTACCCTTCGGCCGTTGGTGGAGCGGCGCGGTGGACCCCGGGACAAGCCCGGGGTGACGAAGGACATTGTCTGACGCACGAGACCCCGGCCTTCGCCGGGGCTGCGCTTCGAACGCCGCAGGCATTCGGCGCATGAAAAGAGGGCCGGTGACTTTCGCCACCGGCCCAGGTCGTCCGCAGGAGGAACGAGGTTGGGGGCGCCGGGATCGACCGGCGCCCCGATCTTGTCAGTAGTGGTAAGCCCGCTCGCCATGCTCGGCGATGTCGAGGCCTTCCCGCTCGACTTCTTCGGAGACCCGGAAGCCCCAGAGCTTGTCGATGATGACGTAGAGGATGGCAGCGCCGACGCCCGACCAGACGAGCGTGATGCCGACCGCTTCGGCCTGGGTGATCAGCTGAGCGACCCAGTCATAGGGCGCCACGACCAACGTGCCGGGCTTGGAGGCGTAGTCGGCGATGCCCTGACCGCCCAGCGCCGGGTTGGCGAGGATGGCGGTCATCAGCGCGCCGGTGATGCCACCGATGCAGTGCACGCCGAACACGTCGAGCGAGTCGTCATACTTGAACTTCGACTTCACCACGCTGACGAAGAAGAAGCAGATCGGCGAGACCATCAGGCCGAGGATCACCGACCCCATCGTCCCGGCGAAGCCCGAGGCGGGAGTGACGGCGACCAGGCCGGCGACGACACCCGAGGCAGCACCGAGCAGCGACGGCTTGCCGCGCACGATCTGCTCGGTCAGCAGCCAGCTCATGCCGGCAGCGGCGGTGGCGATCATGGTGTTCATGAAGGCGACCGAGGCGATCGACGAGGCTTCGAGGTTGGAACCGGCGTTGAAGCCGAACCAGCCCACCCACAGCAGCGAGGCGCCGATCATGGTCATGGTCAGCGAGTGCGGCGGCATCGGCTCGTTCGGATAGCCGAGACGCTTGCCGAGCAGCAGGCACATCACCAGCCCGGTGATGCCGGCGTTGATGTGGACGACGGTGCCGCCGGCGAAGTCGATGGCGCCCTTCTGGAAGAGCAAGCCGGCGTCCGCATTCACCGCATCGAGCGCGGCTTTGCCCTGGAGCGCGGCGGCGGCGATGGCGTCAGGGCCATCCCAATACCAGACCATGTGCGCGATCGGGAAATAGATGAAGGTGACCCACAGAGCGACGAACAGCATCAGCGGCGAGAACTTGATGCGTTCCGCCACCGACCCGATGAACAATGCCGGGGTGATCATCGCGAACGTCATCTGGAAGAGGACGTAGGTGAGTTCCGGAATGTAGACGCCGTTCGAGAAGGTCGCGGCGGCCGCATTGGCATCGACGCCCTTCAGGAACAGCTTGGTGAAGGGATTGCCGACATAGGCGCTGTAGCTGGTGAACGTCTCCGAATAGCCCCAGCACACCCAGATCACGCCGACCATGCAGACGATCATCAGCACCTGGGTCAGCACTGACAGCATATTCTTGGTGCGGACCAGGCCGCCATAGAACAGCGCCAGCCCGGGTACCGACATCATCAGCACCAACAGGGTCGACACCAGCATCCAGGTATTGTCGCCCTTGTTCATATTGGCGAGCGACGGCGTGGCGATGGCCGGTGTGGCGGCAGGCGCGGGCGCAGCCGCCGCGGCCTGGGCAAAGGCCGGGTGGCACATCAGCGCAGCAACGCCGACGGCTCCCAATCCGGCCAGAATCTTGGTCGATTGTTTCATCATTCCCCCCATCTCAGAGAGCGCTGTCATCGGTTTCGCCGGTGCGAATGCGCACCGCCTGACCGACGTCGAGCACGAAGATCTTGCCGTCGCCGATGGCGCCGGTGTTGGCGGATGCCTGGATCGCTTCGATCACCGCGCCCGCCATGTCGGACGCGCAGGCGACCTCTATCTTGATCTTCGGCACCATGTTCGTGCTGTATTCCGCACCGCGGTAAATCTCGGTCTGGCCTTTTTGTCGGCCGAACCCCTTCACCTCGGTCACGGTCATACCCGCGACGCCCACGCCCGACAGTGCTTCGCGCACCTCGTCGAGCTTGAACGGTTTGATGATGGCAATGACGAGTTTCATCGCGCCCCTTTCCGTTTTGTCCCGGAATGCTGCATCGCAAGGGGCGTGCCAGATTCGAATCTGCGCGTTTCGGCGCGGAATCGCGTAATGAAATGTTACGCAGACGTTAAAATTTGTGCAGCCGCGAACGCGTGCTTATTTTTCAGGCAGAATCGGCTGCCCACAAAAAGGGCATAAGCGCGAAGCGATGGAGTGCATGTTGGACGCCGCCTACAGACGGCCCGGTTTCTCGCCGATGAAGCCTATGTTGGCGGAAAGGGTCAGAACCGTCATGCGCGCAAGCGCACCGCTACAAAGGGCGCGAAGCTGACCGAAAAGATAACTACTCTATCAAGCCGCGCCAGATTGGCGAGTGCCGCAAATGCTGGGATCGGACCTAGGCTCCTTCCGGCGGCCAATACTTTGTCAGCCATTCCCGGTTGGATTCTGTCATGGCTGTTCCAGCCCACGTCTTTGGATCGGCTTGCATGACCAAAATTCTGGCGAGGGGTGCTATGGTTTGGATTTCATCTCTCAAATCCACCGCTGTCGATTGTTGATCGCTATCGTGTAGCAACCAACAACTCGGAACAGCGTGCCACCATCCGTACTTGCTCCACCTTTGCGCTAGCAGCGACTCCTGCTCGTCGGTCAAACCGCTGGCTACTATGATGTAGTATTTAGTCATTCTTCCGGCCAATCATTGGCGTAGCGTCTACCTTTTCAACCTCTAAGATTGTGCCTTCGATCTTGCGTAGCCCGCTAAGGCTGTCTCCGAGAAGACCTTGCTCGATCGCCATTTTCTCAATGTTATAGCGCTCCGACCGCAACAGGTTGGGGTCCTTGATGCCGAACAGAACATAGGCTCCCGCGTAGAGCAGCATAAAAGCCACTAGCAGTGCGCTCAAAAGGATCAGTAGAAAGAGCGGCGCACCTTTGGTTGCGCTCCATACAAGGGCAATCAGAATCAGAGCATTCGGCCAGATCAAGGCGCGGAGAACATCGGTCCGCGAGCCACCCCCGATTTGCTGCGCGACCGTAGCCCAGAATTCAGCCAAACAGTTTCTCCTCAGACTTTCTTTTGTCGCTTCTAGGGCGTGGTCTGGGTGGTGTCGCCACCAGTTTTCTCATCGTAGCCTGACGACGGACCGTTGTCTCCACGTCAGAGTAGGTGTCATCTTGCTCTGATCGGTATCTGACGTGCCTCACCAATGGACTGAAAGTGCGGGAACTTTGACTGACATAATGGCCTCCCCCCACTTCTTTGCAGAACGCTCCGAATTATCACCAAGCGCAATAGCGCCGGCCTGTTCCGACTCAGACGGGCTGTCCGTCCTATTCACCCGACGATGCGGCCGCCCACTCCTTGAGCAGTCGCTGTGCGAGGTCGAGATCATCCTCATCGACCATCACGCGCACCGGGATCAACCGGAACGACCCCTCCGCCATATGCGTGCCGGCATCGAAGGCGATCGCCGGGATGCCTTCAGATTCGAGCCGGCCGACGATAATATGCGCTTCCGGGTAAGAATAGCCGCCGAGTTCGACCAGGCTCATTGCTGTTGTTGTTCCTGCTGCTGGTTCGAGGGCGGCCCCATCGTCGGATTACGGACCGGCAAGCCATCGATGCTCTTCAGCCGCACGGCATATTTGGCCTGGCGCACCTCCTCGCCATACTGGCGGTGATATTTGCTCAGCGTGTCGCGTTCGCGCTCGAAGCTCATGTGAGGGACGCCCCAGCCGCAACTGGTCTGGATCTGATCGATCTCGACGATGAAGATCTGCCGCGTGCCCGGGAGCAGGTCGAAAGGCGCGGCATGCTCGCTCCAGTCGGAATCCTGCGGCAGCACCGGGCGGCCGTGGCCGTAGAGGCGCAGGATCAGCGCCGGATTGTCGAACGCGCAGAACATGATGGTGATGCGCCCGTCGGCGATCAGATGCGCGTTGGTCTCGTTGCCCGATCCCTGGACGTCGAGATAGGCGACGCGATTGGGCGACAGGACGCGGAACGAATCCATTCCCTTGGGGCTGAGATTGACCCGCGCCTCCGAAGCGGCGGTGGCGACGAAGAACAAAGGCTGGCGCTCGACAAAGGCGATATGCTTGTCGCTCAGCGCATCGAAGAATTCGGCCATGATCCACTTCCGTCACCCCAGCGAAAGCTGGGGTATCAAGCCGTATCACACCATCGCCTGAGACCCCAGCTTTCGCTGGGGTGACGGGCCGGGGCCTGGGTCTGCCCTAGACTTGGCGCGGCACGCGCGGGCGGCCGATCGGGCATTCGAGCGCGTCGCGATCCCAATGGGCGAGATCGGCGGCGGCATCGTAGGTCGATTGGCAGAAAGCGAGCAATGCGGCGTCGGGATCGGCCGCGGCGCGCACGGCGGCATAAGGCAGGATGAATTCGCGCATGTCGGCGTTCCACGCGGCCTGGTCGGGCTCGACCGGCGCCGCGGCGTAGCCGGCGGGCTCGGGATAGGCATAGGCGTAGAAAGCCGCGTGCGGGAACGCGTCGCTGCCCGGCCAGAAGCCGACGCTCGCTTCCTCATGGCTGTACGCCTCGCACGCGACATCGTCGGGCAAACCGGGCATGCCGCCCGGATGTCTCGGCGCGACACGGCCCGAAAAGCGCGTCGCGGCGAGGTCGAAGCTTCCCCAGAACAGATGGATCGGGCTCGCCTTGCCGAGAAAGCCGGTGCGGAACTGGTAGAAGACGCGGCGCACCTGGATCAGCGCGCGCCAGAAGTCGCGCGCGGCCCCGGGATCGTAGGGGCGCTGCTCATGGTCATCGGCAAAAGGCGGATAGCCGGGCATCTCGCTCGGGCTGCCGTCGAAATCCGATGCGGCGCCGAGTGCATCGAGCGCCGCGACCACCTCGCCATGGAAATCGGCGATCGTTCCCGCCGCCAACGGGATCGACCGCATCCCGCCATCGCTGGTCGCGAACACCACCGCATTGCCGATCAGGTCGAAGTCGATCTGCAGGATGCGGCTGCCGCACGGGATGGCGGAAGTCGTCCAGCCGCGTGCGGTCAGGTAGAAGGGGACGTGCCAGCTATGGTTGAGCCAGGGCGTCAGCGCCAGCCGCACCTTGCCGACGATCTGCGCGCGCAATTGCAGTCCGATCGCGGTTTCGCGCCACTTGTTCCAGTCGAGCTCCGGCCAATCCTGCTGCGTCATCGCTCTTCTCCGTTACGCCGCGCTTCCGTAATCGAAGCCGCGAGCCGCCAGGGCACGCCAGCGCCGCTGACGGTGGCGGTAGAAGACTTGCGCGAACAGCCAGGCGGTGAACGTGCCCAGCCCGGCATGGATCTCGACGGTATCGCGATAATCGGTGCGGCCGTCGGCGCGTGGCGTGAGCTCGATCATGTGATCCCACATGCGGATGCGGTCGCCGCTGCCATTGTCGCGCATCCGCATCACGCCATCGCCGCGATCGGGCGGGAATTCGATGCCGATATATTGGGTGCCGATCGGAATCCGCTCGAACAACATCAGCCGGTAGAGATAGCGGCCGGTTTCCCAGCGTGCGGGCGGGACGGCAGGATCGATCGGGACGAATGCCTGGAGCGGCGAGGCAACATGGTCGAGCGCCGCGGGCTTGCGGACCTCTTCCCACACCCGCTCGGCGGGCGCGTCCAGGATCGTCGCGACGTCGATCTTCACATCGCGGTGCCGCCGACCGTCAGCCCCGATACCAGCAAGGTCGGTTGCCCGACGCCCGCCGGCACGCTCTGTCCGCCCTTGCCGCACATCCCCACGCCCTCGTCGAGCGCGAAGTCGTTGCCGATGCCGGTGACCTTGGTCAGCACGCTGGGGCCGTCGCCGATCAATGTCGCGCCCTTGATCGGCGCGCCCAATTTGCCGTTCTCGATCAGATAGGCCTCGGTGCAGCTGAACACGAACTTGCCCGACACGATGTCGACCTGCCCGCCGCCGAACGACTTGGCGAAGATGCCTTTCTTGACCCGGCCGAGCAGCTCGGCGGGATCGTCCTGGCCGCCCTTCATGAAAGTGTTTGTCATGCGCGGCATCGGCGCGTGCGCGAACGATTCGCGGCGGCCGTTGCCGGTCGGCTCGACGCCCATCAGCCGCGCGTTGAGGCGGTCGTGGATATAGCCCTTGAGGATGCCGTCCTCGATCAGGATATTCTCGCGCGTCGGCGTGCCTTCATCGTCGATCGACAGCGATCCGCGCCGCGCGTTGATCGATCCGTCATCGACCACGGTGACGCCCGGCGCCGCGACGCGCTCGCCGATCCGGCCGGAGAAAGCGCTCGTGCCCTTGCGGTTGAAATCGCCCTCGAGGCCGTGGCCGATCGCCTCGTGGAGCAGCACGCCCGGCCAGCCCGGCCCGAGCAGCACGGTCATCTCGCCGGCGGGGGCGGCGACCGAGTCGAGATTGACCAAAGCCTGGGCCAGCGCCTCGTCGATCGCGCGGTTCCAGGTCGCGGGCTCGAACAGCGACTCGTAGAGATAGCGGCCGCCGATCCCGAACGTGCCCGTCTCGCGCCGGCCATTATGCTCGACGACGATCGAGACGTTGAGGCGGACCAAAGGCCGCACGTCGGTGGCGGTGAAGCCGTCGGGGCGCACCACCTCGATCACGTTCCACGATCCCGACAGGCTGACCGAGACCTGGGCGACGCGCGGATCGCGGGCGCGTGCGGCGGCGTCGATCGTCTGGCAGAGGTTCACCTTGTCGGCGAACGGGATCAGGTCGAGCGGATCGGCATCGGTATAGAGGTGCCGGTTGGTGTGCTGTGGCGGCGGCGCCTTGGGGCCGGTCGACGGATCGATCAGCGCCATCGTCTCCGATGCGCGCAGGATCGCGGCCGCGCTGATCTCATTGGCATGGGCGAAGGCGGTGGTCTCGCCCGACACCGCGCGCAGGCCGAATCCCGAATGCGTATCGTAGCTCGCAGTCTTCAGCCGCCCGTCGTCGAACCCGAATGCCTCCGACCGGGCATATTGCAGATAGAGCTCGCCATCATCGGCATGGTCGAGCGCTTTCGCGGTCAGGCGCTTGGCCTCTTCGGGGTCGAGCTGGTCGCGATACAGGAACTGGCGGGGGTCGGCGGGGCTGGTCATGCCCGCCAATATAGGCAGGCGTTTCGCGGTGTCACGTCGCGTCGCGGCAAAGCCGCTCCGTCGGACGGCTCGGGCTGCGCCCGGCCGCCGGCCGGTCTGGCACTAATCGCTCCCGAGCTGACGCTCGATCGCGGTGCTCAGACCGAAGCCCCCGCCGGATGGTCGGGCAGCTGACTCTGGTCGGCGCCATCGGCCGGGCCGCCGATCAGGACGAAGCGGCGGTCGCAATAGCCGCAATCGACATAGCCGGCCTCGTCGATCTGCAGGAACACGCGCGGATGGCCCAGGGCAGCACCGCCGGGAATGTCGGTCGCGCCGTCGCAGGCGACGCGGGGATGGGAGACGCGGACGATTTCGGGCGGTGCGATCATGCTGGCGCGATAGCAAGGCGCGTCGGGCGCATCAATCTCTCCTGCTGCCTTGCCAAGCTCGACCCCGCGACGCACGATGACGCCATGATCCTTGTAAAGCTTGCGGCGATTGCCGCCCTGATCGTGGCGGCCCCGGCCGCCGCCGCTCCCCAAGCCGCGACCAAGCCCGCCGCAAAGCCGGCGCCGGCAAAACCGACCGCCGCCAAGGCGAAAGCAAAGCTAAAGGCGAGGACCAAACTTCCCCCGCCCGCGCTCAACATCGCGGAAAAGGACGGGTTCGGCGTCATGCAGGTTGCTGCGTCCGACGCCGCGGCGTTCATCGCCGCCTGGAAGATCGGCGACGGCGCCAAGAACGAAACGACGCGCACGGTCGCCGACAAGCCGCTCTTCACGCTGCTGATCTTCCGCGGTTGCAAGGCCGACGCCGACGGCAAATGCGACATCGCCGCGGACTTCGCGATCACGCGGCCGGACGGCACGATCAACGAGGACAATAAGGGCGTCGTGGTGTGGAACAAGGCCGCGCCGGCCGATCCCAAGAAGCCGATGATCGGCGACGGCGCGCTTGGCTATGGGGTCGATTCGGAAGGGCCGTTCGGCGACTATCGCGTTGTCGCGACGGTGACCGACAAGGTGGCGGGTACGTCGGTCACCACCGAGCAGACGCTGACGATCGCTCCGGCGTTGGCTGCGCCCGAGGTTAAATAGGCGGACAAAAAATCCTCCCCGTGCCGGGGAGGAATTGTGGTTACGCCTCAACGCTCGACGCGAAATCCGATCGTCACGACATCCGGATCGTCCGCCCAGCGGTCGCCCGGCGCATGAAGCAGGTCCCAATACGTCTGAAACGCCCGACGCGGGTCGAGATACCGACGTCCGACCGGGCCGGGCCAACGCCACAGCAGGCCGGCGAGCAGGGGAATCGCGCCTTCCGCCCGCGCCTCTGTTCGAGTCATGTCGTGCAATCGTCCCGGCCGCACTGATTCCACAACCAGGGTCAGCCGCGTTGCCCAGGCCGGCATGTGCATCGCGCCGAGCCACTGGCTGTAGTCGTCGGTCGGGCGCCGGCCGCGCTCGTGGCTGCCGTTGCGATGTTGCCGCCATCCATCAGCGAACACGACCAGTTCCGCCCGGCCGCGCGCCGTCGCGTGGAGCTTGCCGCCGACGATTCGCGCGGGGATGCAGGCTTCGCGCACTGCGATGCGGTCGCCCGGCGCGGCGGTTGCCAGCGGGCTGCGTGCGATCACGCGCATCTCAGTCTTCCGCCCGGCAAGGAGTGCCGCGGCGATGCCGGGGTCGGCGATGACGAAGGCGCCCATCGGCGATGCGGTCTAATCGCAACTATCCGGCCCGCATAGCCGCCGTAAGGCTTGGCGCGGAGCTATCTCGCGCCTAAGTCCCGGCCATGACCGACGCCGCGATCGTGATCGACCAGCTTTGCAAAACCTATGCGGGGGGCAAGCAAGCCCTGGACGGCGTCAGTTTCGAGGTGCCGCGCGGATCGGTGTTCGGGCTGCTCGGCCCCAATGGCGCGGGCAAGTCGACCCTGATCAACATCCTCGCCGGGCTGGTCAACAAGACCGGCGGCAAGGCGGAGATCTGGGGCTTCGACATCGACGAGCATCCGCGCAACGCCAAATATTCGATCGGCATCGTCAATCAGGAGATCACCTTCGATCCCTTCTTCACCCCGCTCGAGACGCTGGAGATCACCGCCGGGCTGTACGGCGTGCCGAAGAACAAGCGCATCTCGATGGAATTGCTCCGCGCGGTCCATCTCGAGGACAAGGCCAAGGCCTATTCGCGGACCTTGTCGGGCGGCATGAAGCGCCGATTGATGGTCGCCAAGGCAATGGTCCATTCGCCGCCCGTCCTCGTGCTCGACGAGCCGACGGCTGGGGTCGACGTCGAATTGCGTCAGCAGCTCTGGGCTTATGTGCGCCAGCTGAACGAGCGCGGCGTGACGATCGTGCTGACCACGCATTATCTCGAGGAAGCCGAGGAATTGTGCGATCGCATCGCGATCATCAACCACGGCAAGGTGATCGCCAACGAGCCGACCCGCGACCTGGTCGGCATGGCCCAGGAAAAGGTCGTCGAGGTGACCGTTGACCGCGACATCGCGACGGCCCCGCAGGCGAGCTGCTTCCAGAAGGTCGAGCTCAAGGGCGATCGCGTGCTCGAAATCACCTATCGCAAGGATCTCGCCAATGCCGGCCAGGTGCTCGACGCGGTGCAGAAGGACGGGTTCGCGATCATCGATGTCTCGACCAAGGAGCCCGATCTCGAGGATGTATTCCTCAACCTGACGCGGGCGTCGAACCTGGCCTAAGTTTTTTGCAGAGCGACGAGGGCGCTCGCCGAGGGGCGGTCGGGCTCTGGATAGCTGCTGAACCGCGCGAAGACTCGCCATGTGCCGTCCCCCTCACGGCGCCACAGGTCGGTCAGCCAGAAGGCACCCGACCGGTCGTTGCCATCGAGTGTCGCTTCCTGTTCGGCGATCGAGGACATCACCGCGATACCGTCAGCAATCGCGCGCACCTGGACGTCGCGATAGGCGAAGCGCGAACAGCGATAGCGGTCGCAGGTCGCCAGCCATGCCTGCCGCGTCATCGGCCGGGTCGGAAAGGCGGAGACGGTGAGGGTGAAATCCTGGGCCAGGCTGTCTTCGAGCACCGCGCGGTCAAGCGCCACCCATGCCTCCATCCAGCGAGTCGCGGCGCGCTCTATCTGTTGTGCCGGATCGCCCATCGTCTCTCCTCGTCGGCCGACTCTAGCACGCGCGGGAATTTGCAAAAGCGCCCGTTCCGCGACTAGGCCGGTTTACGCTGCAGCGGAGAACCACGTGACCGACCCGCATCTATCCGACGTCCTGATCATCGGTTCCGGCGCTGCCGGGCTTACCGCCGCGCTCAACCTTGCCGACCGTTTCCGGGTAACGGTGCTCGCCAAGGGCGGGCTGGCCGAGGGGTCGACCGCCTGGGCGCAGGGCGGGATCGCCGCGGTGCTCGAGCCGGGCGACACGTTCGACAGCCATATCGAGGACACGATGATCGCCGGCGCGGGGCTCAACGACCGCAAGACCGTCGAATTCGTCGTCGAGAATGCGCCGCGCGCGATCGAGCGGCTGATCGAACTCGGCGTGCCGTTCAACAAGGAAGGCGGCGACCTCCATCTGACGCGCGAGGGCGGGCACAGCCATCGCCGTATCGTCCATGTCAACGACGCCACCGGCTGGGCCGTTCAGGAGGCGTTGCTCCACGCAGCGCAAGCGCACGCCAACATCACGCTCGTCCCGGACATGGTGGTGGTCGACCTCGCCACCTCGAAGCATGAGCAGCGTTATTCGGGCGCGGGCAATATCTGGGGCGTCTATGCGGTCAACCGCGCCACCGGCCGCGTCGAATTGTTCACTGCCAATGCGACGATCCTGGCGACCGGCGGGGCGGGGCGGACCTATCTGTTCTCGACCGCGCCGCGCGGGGCGACCGGCGACGGCATCGCGATGGCGTGGCGCGCCGGCTGCCGCATCTCGAACATGGAGATGATGCAGTTCCACCCGACCTGCCTCTACAATCTCGACGTCAAGAATTTCCTGATCACCGAGGCGGTGCGCGGCGAGGGCGGGCAACTCAAGATCCCCGACACCGGCTATCGCTTCATGCCCGATTTCGATCCCCGCGCCGAACTCGCGCCGCGCGACATCGTGGCGCGCGCGATCGACCATGAGATCAAGCGGCTCGGCCTGGATTACGTCCATCTCGACATCAGCCATATGGGCGCCGAGTTCGTCACCCATCATTTCCCGACCATCTACGAGAAGCTCAAGGGCCTCGGCATCGACATGACCAAGGAGCCGATCCCGGTCGTGCCGGCGCAGCATTATACCTGCGGCGGGATCGTCATCGACTTGGACGGCCGTACCGACCTGCCGCACCTCTATGCCGCCGGCGAATGCACCGAATCGGGGCTGCACGGCGCCAATCGCCTGGCCTCCAACTCGCTGCTCGAATGTTTCGTGTTCGGCGAAGCCTGCGCCCGGCACATCAATACGCATTGGGACGATTTGCCGCCGCCGCCCGCGATCCGGCCGTGGGACGAAAGCCGCGTGACCGATTCGGACGAAGAGGTGGTGATCAAGCAGAACTGGACCGAGATCCGCCGCTTCATGTGGAATTATGTCGGCATCGTCCGCACCACCAAAAGGCTCGAGCGCGCCGCGCACCGGATCAAGATGCTGACCGGCGAGATCGAGGATTATTACGGCCATTTCCGCGTGACGCCCGACCTGATCGAGCTGCGCAATCTGCTCCAGACATCGGACCTGATCGTACGCTCGGCGCTGCACCGCCACGAATCGCGCGGGCTCCATTACACGCTCGATTATCCCGAAACCTTGCCGGTCGCCGTGGATACCGTGCTGGTCCCTTAAGGGAATCCACGGATTCTCAGCGGGTTGGTTGCTCGCTCCACCGCTTTTCAGGTGCGGTTCATCGCGGAGACACTATCTCAGGGATTCCGCAACAGGTTTCCTGCGATACTCTCATCGTCGAGAAGAACATGGGCGGGGATCATGGGTCGTTCTGTGAAGCGTTTCGGTAAAATAGCGTTGGGTGTAGTCGTCGGCCTCGCGATCGCGGGCTGCGTCTCCGATAGCCAGTCCAGCAGGGTCTCGCGCAGCCTCGCGCCGCCGGTGGCCTATGCGCCGCCGCGCGAAGTGGTGCAGCCGCTCCCGGCGGCCAAGCCGGCGGTGCTGGCGCCCGCCGCGCTGACCGCATTGGTGCCCTCGCTGACGCGCGATTTCGGCGGCAAGGTCGGTATCGCGGTGATGAGCATCGACGATGGCTGGACGGTCACCTCGAACGGCGATTTGAAATTGCCGCAGCAAAGCGTGTCGAAGCTGTGGGTGGCGATGACCGTGCTCGACCTGCGCGACCAGGGCAAATTGACGCTCGATGATCCCTATACCGTGCGCAAGGACGATCTGACGCTGTTCCACCAGCCGATCGCCGCTCTGGTCAAGGATGACGGCTACAAGACCACGGTCGGCGAACTGCTGCAGCGTGCGCTGACGCAGAGCGACAATACCGCCAATGATTGCCTGTTGCGGCTTGCCGGCGGCCCGACCGCGGTGCGCGCCTTCCTGACGAAGAAGGGGATCACCGATATCCGCTTCGGTCCCGGTGAGCGCCTGTTGCAGAGCTTCACGGCCGGACTCGAATGGAAGCCGCAATATTCGACTGGCCGCTCGTTCGAAGCCGCGCGCGCGAAAATCCCCGCATCGACCCGGATGGACGCGTTCGAACGCTATGTCGCCGATCCGCCCGACGGTGCCGCGCCGCGTGCGATCGTGACCGCGCTCGCCCGGCTGAAGAAAGGCGAATTGCTCTCGCCGACCTCGACCCAATATCTGATGGCGACGATGGAATCGTCGCGGACCGGCCGCCAGCGGCTGCGCGGCGCGGTTCCGGAAGGCTGGACCTTCGGGCACAAGACCGGAACCGGGCAGGATTTCAGCGGACGGACCGCCGGCTATAACGATGTCGGCTTCCTGATATCGCCCAACGGCAAGGCCTATGCCATCGCGGTGATGATCGGCGACACGCCCAAGACCATCCCCGAGCGCCAGCAATTGATGCAGGCGGTCGTGCTGGGCGTGGTGACCAACCACCATTGGTGATTTGACCGCAATCCCCGGGGCGCGGTCCGGCAAGGCCGCGCCCTATGGGTTGCTTCATGAACGACGATCACGATTGGACGGGGCTCGCCGGCGAGCTCGATGCGCGCGGCTGGGCGGTGCTGCCCGGCCTGCTCGATGCCGACAGCTGCGCGCGCATTGCCGCCGGCTATGACGATCCGGCGCAGTTCCGCAGCCAGGTGGTGATGGCGCGGCATGGCTTCGGACGCGGCGAATATCGTTACTATCGCTATCCGCTGCCCGATCCGATCGCCGGATTGCGTTCCGCGCTCTATCCGCGCCTCGCGCCCATCGCCAATCGCTGGCACGAGCGGTTGGGCCTGCCGACGCGCTTTCCCGCCGGCCATGCGGACTTCCTCGCGCGGTGCCACGAAGCCGGCCAGACGCGGCCGACGCCGTTGCTGCTGCGCTATGGACCCGGCGATTACAACTGCCTGCATCAGGATCTGTACGGCGAGCATGTCTTCCCGCTCCAGGTCGCGATCCTGTTGTCGCGTCCGGGCGAGGATTTCGTCGGCGGCGAATTCGTCCTGACCGAGCAGCGCCCGCGCATGCAATCGCGGGTCGAGGTGGTGCCGCTCAGTCAGGGCGATGCGGTGGTGTTCGCGGTCAATCATCGCCCGGTTGCGGGCGGCCGCGGCGATTATCGTGTGGCGATGCGTCATGGCGTCAGCACATTGCGGTCGGGGCGACGTCATACGCTCGGGATTATCTTCCACGACGCGGCGTAGACTCCACCAACCGAAGGAGCGGCCTGGCCTCGCCCCCCTTCCCAACGTCACCCCGGACTTGTTCCGGGGCCCAACGGGAGGCAGGCGCAACGCAAGCGGCTCGAAGGCCTAAGCTGGAGGCACCTTGGGCCCCGGGACAAGCCCGGGGTGACGATTTGAAATAAGGATGGTTCGTCCGCCACACCTCGGCCAACGAATGTTCCTCCACCCTTCCTAACCATTTGTTCCGGCGCGCGCGGGGCGCTATCTCCTGCCGCGATGCCTCATCTCTATCTCGTCGACGGTTCGGGCTATATCTTCCGCGCCTATCATCAGCTCCCGCCGCTGACCAACCGCCACGGTACGCCGGCGGGCGCGGTCTATGGCTATACCGCGATGCTGTGGAAGCTTGCCGATGCGCTCGACAAGGCGGAGGGGCCGACGCATCTCGCGGTGGTGCTCGACAAGGGCTCGCACACGTTCCGCAACGATCTCTACGACAAGTACAAGGCGCAGCGTCCGCCGCCGCCCGAAGACCTGATCCCGCAATTCCCGCTGATCCGCGAGGCGACCCGCGCCTTCTCGCTGCCGTGCATCGAGGAAGAGGGGTTCGAGGCCGACGACATCATCGCCACCTATACTTGCCGCGCGGTCGAGGCGGGGTGGGACGTCACCATCGTCAGTTCCGACAAGGACCTGATGCAGCTCATCCAGCCGGGTGTCGACATGCTCGACACGATGAAGAACGAGCGGCGCGGCGCGGACTATGTCGAGACCAAGTTCGGCGTGCGCCCCGACCAATTGGGCGACGTGCTGGCGCTGATGGGCGACGCGGTCGACAACGTCCCCGGCGTGCCCGGCATCGGCGCCAAGACCGCGGCCAAGCTGATCGTCGAATTCGATAATCTCGACGCGGTACTTGCGGCGGCGCCGGAGATGAAGCCCAGCAAGATGCGCGACAATCTGATCGAGCATGAGGAAATGGCCCGGCTGTCGCGCAAGCTGGTCGCGCTCCATACCAATACGGCGGTGCCGCACACGCTCGACGAGCTCAAGCTCGAGGGTATCCCGCCCGAGCCGTTGCGCGCGTTCCTCGAGGATCAGGGGTTCAAGACCTTGTTGTCGCGCATGGCGGCGCACGCGCCGGGCCGCGAACAGCCCGATCCGGTCGCCGCGGCGGTCGCGACGGCTGGGCCGGTCACGCCCGATTTTATCGAGCTGCCGCCGGTCAATTGCGACGCTTATGAAACGGTGACGAGCATCGAGCGGCTGGAGGCGTGGATCGCCGAAAGCCATGCCAGCGGCACGATCGCGATCGATACCGAGACCGATTCGCTCGACAGCATGGCGGCCAATCTGGTCGGCATCTGCCTCGCCACCGCGCCGGGGCGGGCCTGCTACATACCCGTAGGGCACAAGAGCAGCGACGACATGTTCGGCGAAGTCCCGCCGCAACTGCCGCTGGCCGAGGTCGTGAGCCGGCTCAAGCCGCTGTTCACCGCGCCGGGCGTGCTCAAGATCGGGCACAATATCAAATACGACATCAACGTGCTGATCCGCCACGGCCTGCCCGTCTCGCCGATCGACGACACGATGGTGATGAGCTTCGACCTCGATGCCGGCCAGTCGCTCGCCGGGCACGGCATGGACGAAGTCGCGCATGCCACGCTCGAACACACCTGCATCAGCTTCAAGGACGTGACCGGCACCGGCAAGAAGGCGATCAGCTTTGCCCAGGTGCCGCTCGACCAGGCGACCCGCTATGGCGGCGAGGATGCCGACGTGACCTGGCGGCTATGGACCCGGTTCAAGCCACGATTGGCCTATGAAGGCGCGACCCGCGTGTACGAGATGGTCGACCGCCCGATCATCCCGGTCGTCGCCGCGATGGAACGCGCCGGGATCAAGGTCGATCGCGACCAGCTCTCGCGCCTGTCGAGCCGCTTCGCCCAGGAAATGGCGCGGCTCGAGGAAGAGATCCAGGCCGAGGCGGGCCAGCCGTTCCAGATCGGATCGACCCAGCAACTCGGCGCGATCCTGTTCGACAAGATGGGGCTGAAGGGCGGCAAGAAGGGCAAGTCCGGCGCCTATTCGACCGACGTCACCGTGCTCGAAAAGATGAAGGCGGAGGGCGTGGCGATCGCCGGGCTGGTGCTCGACTGGCGCCAGCTGTCCAAGCTCAAATCGACCTATACCGACGCGCTGCAACAGCAGATCGATCGTGACACCGGGCGCGTCCATACCAGCTATTCGCTGACCGGCGCGCAGACCGGGCGCTTGTCCTCGACCGACCCCAACCTGCAGAACATTCCGATCCGCACCGAGATCGGGCGGCAGATCCGCGACGCCTTCGTGGCGGAACCCGGCAACGTGATCCTCGCTGCGGACTATTCGCAGATCGAGCTGCGGCTGGCGGCACACATGGCCGACGTGCCGCCGTTGCGCGATGCCTTCCTGCGCGGCGAGGACATCCATGCCGCGACCGCCAAGGAGCTGTTCGGCGAGGTCAATCGCGACACGCGCGGACGCGCCAAGACGATCAATTTCGCCATCCTCTACGGCATTTCGCGATGGGGCCTCGCCGCCCGGCTGGAGATCGACGCGGAGGAAGCGCAGGCGATGATCTCGCGCTATTTCGACCGTTTCCCCGGCATCTCCTCCTATATCAACGAGACGCTCGAGGTCGTGCGGCAAAAGGGCTATACCGAGACCCTGTTCGGCCGGAAGACGTGGTTCCCGCAGATCCGCGCGCCGATCCAGCACGTCCGCCAGGGGGCGGAGCGCGCCGCGATCAACGCGCCGATCCAGGGCACCAGCGCCGACATCATCAAGCGTGCGATGGCGCGGATGGGACCCGCGCTGGCCGATGCCGGCCTGACCGGCACGAAAATGCTGCTCCAGGTCCATGACGAACTCGTGTTCGAAGTGCCCGAAAGCGAGGTCGAGGCGGCCAAGCCGGTGATCGAACGCGTCATGGCGACGGCGGCGGAGCCGGCCGTACCCCTGTCGGTGCCGCTCGCGGTCGAGATCGGCACCGGCGCCAGCTGGGGCGCCGCGCATTGATCGATTCCGCGCTTGCCGGACGCGTGGCTGAAGGGGCGGCGCGTGCCGACTGACACTGCCGCCGCGGCGCCGGTCGTGCCCCCTACCGGTCCGGCCGACGATCTCGCCGTGCTGGCCAAGGGCGGGCGCACCAATATCGGCGGGTTCGCGCTGCGGCTGGTCGCGCGCTTGCCGTTCCTGTTCGTCGCCGGGCGGCTCTATGGACCCGACGCGGTCGGGCGGTTCGCGCTCGCGCTGGTGGTGGTCGAACTCGCCGCCTTGATCGCCACGCTCGGGCTCAAGCGCGGGCTGGCCCAGGCGCTGGCCACGACCGAGCGCCCGCATCCGCACGTGGTGTGGGACGGGATGGCGGTGGCGATGCTTGCTTCGACCATCGCCGGTGCGGTGCTGATCGCTTTGCCGCGCGTGATGTACCCGCATGGCGACATCACCTTGGTCGAGCGGCTGTTGCCGTGCATCATTGTCGCCAGCGCCTGGTCCGATGTCGCGCTTTCGGCACTGGCCTATCGCCATAACATCAAGGCGAGCGTCACCGCGCGCGCGGTGGTCGAGCCGTGGACGATTTCGATCGCCGCGCTCGGTTTCTACTTCGTCAGCGCGCGCGACGGGCTGGTGCTCGCCTATATGCTGTCGATGGTGGCGGCGATGGTCGCCTCGCTGATCCCGCTGATTCGCAGCTACGGCCTGCCGCGCGGCTGGACGCCGCACGTCGCGCATGTGGCGACGCTGGCGCGGCGCAACGCGCCGCTCGCCGGCGCCGACGCAATCGAATGGGCGACGCGCAATGTCGACCGTTTCATCCTCGGCTTGCTGTTCCCGCCGGCGATCGTCGGTATCTATTATATGGCGCAGCAGGTCGCCTCGCTGCCGCAAAAGCTCAAGACCAGCTTCGATCCGATCCTTGGGCCGGTCATCGCCACCAGCCTGGCGCGCGACGACAAGGCGGCGATCGCCGACCAGGTGCGCCAGGTCGGGTTCTGGATCATGGCGCTGCAAACCTGCCTGGCGCTGATGGGCTCGATCCCGGGCGAGGCGGTGATGGGGCTGGTCGGCAAGCAGTTCGTCGCCGGCACCGCCGCGCTCGCTTTCCTGTTATGGGCGGAGGTGTTCGCCTCGACCGGCGCGGTGTGCGAATCGGCGCTGGTCTATATCGCTCGGCATCGCAACCTGATGATCTCGATCGGCGTGCTGGTGCTTCAGATCGTGCTGAGCTTCACGCTGGTCGCGGTAATGCGCTCGATCGACTGGGAGCATTCCTTTCTGGCGCAGTTCGGCACGCGCGATTCGGTCCAGGGGGTGAGCGTCGCGATCGCCTTGCTCGTCGCGCTCAGCGTCGGGTCGGTGATCAAGTCCAATTTCCTCGCCCGGCTGTTGAAGGCGCGCGTGGCGGGGTGGCGCTGGTCGCTGCTCGCAACCGCGGCGGTCACCATCCTGGTCGGGACGGCGTTCACCTCGCTGCCCAAGCGCTACGAATGGATCGAGCTCTCGCTCGGCGAGCCCGCGATCCTGGTGACCTATCTGTTCGTCTTGTGGAAATGGGCGTTCCGGCCCGAAGACCGCGCGCTGTTCAAGAAATTGCCGGGAGCCGGCGCCGCGGCACCCGCCACCTGAGCGATCTGGGAGCCGAATACGACTAAGCCGAATCGTCACCCCGGCCTTGTGCCGGGGTCCAAGCCTCCACTACGGAATCCAGCCGTTGTTGCACGTTGGATGCCGGAACAAGTCCGGCATGACGGCTAAAGCTGATCGCAAACGATTTTGACCGCGGCGCTGCGCCTGCGGTCATTCCATCGGCCGCTACCGGTTCAACGAAGCGTCGGGCCGGACACGCCGCGCTTGGGGGCGGCCGGCAAATCGGCGAACAGCTTGATCATGCCGGGGCTGCGCGCATCGCCATTGGCGTAGTCGCGCGCCGATTTGCCCGCCATGTAATCGCGCCTGTCGGGATCGGCGCCGCCTTCGATCAGGTCGCGCACCATCTGTTCGTCGCGGCGCAGCACCGCCTTGATCAGCGGCGTCTGCCCGCCGTCGCCCGCCAAATTGGGGTTGGCCTTGTTCTTGAGCAGGATCGGGATCAGATCGCCATAGCCGCGGTCGACCGCGACCAGCAGCGGCGTATCGCCCTGGCGGTTCTTGATATTGGGATTGGCGCCCTTGGCGAGCAGATAGGACAGATAGCGCGAATCGTCGCGGCGGACGACGATATGCAGCGCGCCTTCGCCGGTCGACGGGTCCTGGGTGTCGATGATCCGCGACCCCGGCTTGGCCAGGATCGATTCGACGTCGTTGCCCTTGTCGTTCTTGACCGCGTCGAGGAATTGATAGCCGGGCGAACCGCTGGCGAGCTGCGCCGCGGTGGGAAGGGCGGTGACGGCCAGCGCGCCGGCAAGCGCGATGCGGGAGAGACGTGCGATCATGATGTAATGCCCTGCGCGAAAAGTCGGGATCAACTTGCGTAGCCGCCCGTAAAAGATCAAGGCTGGCGCTGCGATGAACCTGCGTTTGCTTCCGATTTCGCTGCTGCTGGCGCTCGCCGCCTGCTCGAACGCCACCCCAGCCGACCCCCCGCTGGCGGGCGCCAAGATCGGCGGCCCGTTTCAACTGATCGACCAGGACGGCAAGGCGATCACCGACAAGGCGTTCGCGGGCAAATATCGGATCATGTATTTCGGATACACTTATTGCCCCGATGTCTGTCCGACCACGGCGCAGACGATCGGCGCGGCGATGCGGTTGCTCGACAAGAGCGATCCGGCGCTGTCGGCCAGGGTCGTGCCGGTATTCGTGACGGTCGATCCCGATCGCGACACGCCGGCGGTGGTCAAGCAGTTCGTCAGCGCTTTCTATCCGCGCTTCGTCGGCCTGACCGGGAGCGCGGCGGCGATCGACACGATCAAGACCGAATATGGCGTGTTCTCGTCCAAGGGCAAAACCACGCCCAATGGCGGTTATCTGGTGGAACATTCCAACGCTGCCTATCTGATGGACAGCAACGGCAAGCCGCTCGCCTTGCTGCCGACCGAGCAGGGCGCGCAGGCGACTGCCGACGAGATCAAACGCTGGGTGAAGACAAACCCGTGACGACCGACAGGTTCTGGGAAACCAAGACATTGGCCGAACTCGATCGCGGCCAATGGGAGGCGTTGTGCGACGGTTGCGGCAAATGCTGTATCCACAAGCTCGAGGATGAGGAGACCGGCGAGCTTCATCCGACCAACGTCGCGTGCCGGATGCTCGATCGCCGCGCCGGCCAGTGCAAGGATTACCGCAATCGCCGTGCCTATGTGCCCGATTGCGTGCGGCTGACGGTCAAGAACGTCTATACCACCGACTGGCTGCCTTCGACCTGCGCCTATCGCCTGCGCGCCAATGGCGAGAAGCTGCCGGACTGGCATTATCTCGTCAGCGGCGATCGCGAGGCGGTGCACCGCGCCGGCGAATCGACCCGCGGCTGGACGGTCAGCGAGGAGGATGCCGGCGAACTCGAATTCCATCTGGTCGACCGCAAGCTGTGAGCGGCGATCTCGACGTCGTCCGCCATGCCCGCGCCCGGCGGATGCGGCTGTCGGTCGATCCGGCGAGCGGGCGCGTACGGCTGACCATTCCTCCACGCGCCTCGCTCAAACAGGCGATGGCCTGGGCCAATGATCATCGCGGCTGGATCGACGCGCAGCGCGCGAAACTGCCGCAAGGCCGTCCGTTCGTGCCGGGCACGACCATCCCGATCGAGGGTGAGGATGTGGCGATCGACTGGTCGCCGGAGCGGTCACGGACGATTACCCTAATCCGTCATGCCGGCCCTGTGCCGTGTTCGAGCTTTGACTTGCCCCCGGCAAGTCAAGATTGCGTCCGGGGGACGCAATCTCGCTCGAACACCACGGAGCCGCACGACCCGGGATTTGCGGCTCTGTGGACCCCGGCACAAGGCCGGGGTGACGAAAGGCTGGTGTGTGGCGGGCCGTTGGAAGGTCTCTCACGCCGCATCGAGACCTGGCTCAAGCGCCGCGCTCTCGCATTGCTGACCGAAGAAACCGCCGAATTCGCCGCCAAGGCCGGCGTCACCGTCAGCCGCGTCGCCGTCGCCGATCCCAAAGGCCGCTGGGGCAGCTGCGCCTCGACCGGCGCGATCCGCTATAGCTGGCGGCTGATCTGCGCGCCGCCCTTTGTCCGGCGCTCGACCGTCGCGCATGAAGTCGCGCATCGGCTGCATATGGACCATTCGCCGGCGTTCCACGCCGCCTATCGGCACTTGCTTGGCGATGACCCGGCACCGGCGCGCGCCTGGCTGCGGCGCTACGGTGCAACGCTTCACTGGGTCGGGCGGGGCGGCTGAATCTCGCGCGGCCGGTCGGCCGGGGGGGTGACGCGTTTGGGCCGGTTCGGATCGCCGCCCGAACTGCCGGTCATGCGATCGATCCATTTGCGGTCGAGCCGCTCGTCGGACCGTTGCGTACCATCATCGGCGGCGTCGGGCGCGGTCTGCGGCGGGTCATTTTCGGTCTGCGGCGGCTCGCCCGCGTCACCCCCGCCGATCGGCGCATCGGGCGCGATCTGGTCGGGCGGAATGGGATTGCCGTCGGGGTCGACGAACAGGCCATTGTCGGGCTGACCGAAATCGCTTTCGTTATCGAGCTGCCATTCGGGCAAGGTCACCTGGGTGTCGAACGTCTCGACCGGCCGGCCGGCGGTGGCGATCTTCATGAATGCCGCGAAGGCGCGCGCCGGCAAGGTGCCTCCCTGCAGGCCCGGGATCGACTTGGCATCATCTCGCCCCATCCACACCCCGGTGGTAAGGCCCGAGGAGAAACCGAGAAACCAGCCGTCCTTGTTCGAACTCGTCGTCCCCGTCTTGCCCGCGACCGGGCGACCGATCTGCGCCGCCTTGCCGGTGCCGGTGGCGACCGCGGTCTGCAACAGGTCGGTCATCTCGGCGGCGACATAGGGCGCGACCAGCACGTGGCTGCGGTCGACTTCATGATTGTAGATCGTCTCGCCCATCGAGGTGACCTTGGTGATCCCGTACGGGGTCACCGCCACGCCCTTGTTGCCGACGCTGGCGAAGGCACGGGTCATGTCGATCAGGCGGACGTCGTTCGATCCCAGCACCATCGACGGCACGGTCGAGATCGGGGTCGAGATGCCGAAGCGTCGCGCCATGTCGGCGACGGTCGAGAAGCCGACTTCCTGGCCGATCTTGGCCGCGACGGTGTTGACCGAATAGGCAAAGGCCGTGCGGATATCCATCTCGCCGGCGTTGCGGCCCGACGAATTGCGCGGGCTCCAGCCGTTGATCGTGATCGGCTCGTCGACCACGCGGTCGCTGGGCCGATGCCCCGCTTCCAGCGCTGCCAGATAGACGAACAATTTGAACGACGATCCCGGCTGGCGCAGCGCGGTCACGCCGCGATTATAGTTGGACGTGACGTAATCCTTGCCGCCGACCATCGCGCGCACCGCGCCATCGCGGTCGAGGCTGATCAGCGCGCCTTGCGCATTGCCGGGCGCGTAAGCGGCGATCGCGGCATCGGCCGCTTTCTGCATGCGGATGTCGATCGTCGTCCACACTTCGAGCGGCCGCGTCGGCTCGTCGATCAGATTCTCGAGCTGGGGCAGCGCCCAGTCGGTGAAATAACGCACGCTGTTCTGGTTGGGCTCGGGCGCGAGCTTGACCGTCTTGGGATCGACCGAGGCGGCTTCGGCGGCCGAGATCTTGCCGGTTTCCTTCATCAGCCCGATCACCACGCCGGCGCGGTCGACCGCGGCCTCGGCATCGGCGGTGGGCGAATAATGCGACGGCGCCTTGACCAGCCCGGCGATGATCGCCGCCTCGCCCAGGCTCAACTGGCCGGCGCCATGGCCGAAGAATTTGCGGCTGGCGGCGTCGACGCCATAGGCGCCGCCACCGAAATAGACCTTGTTGAGGTAGAGTTCGAGCACCTGGTCCTTGGTGAACTTGCGCTCGAGCGCCAGCGCCAGGACCATCTCGCGCGCCTTGCGGCCGAACTTCTTGGTCGACGACAGGAAGATGTTGCGCGCCAGCTGCTGGGTGATGGTCGACCCGCCCTGGGTCCAATGGCCCTGTTGGGCGCGTACCTGGAACGATCGGATCACGCCGATCGGGTCGACGCCGGGATGGCTGCGGAAACGGCGATCCTCGACCGCGACCATCGCATCCTTCATCACTTGCGGGATCTGCGCGTAGGGCAGCCATTCGCCATAGCTCGGGCCCAGGCTGACGATCGGGGTGCCGTCATCGGCCAGCACGCGGATCATCTGGCCGTTGGGGGAGGATTTGAGCTCGTCGAAGCTCGGCAGCTGCGATTCGGTCACATAGACGGTGACGACGAGCGCAATGATGCCGAGCAAGGCGGCGACGCCGGTAAGGCGCAGGCCCAGCACGAGCCAGCGGCGCCAGCGGGGGACAATTTTGGACGCCTTGGCCATCGTTATGAGCGAGGGCTTAGAGGGTTAACCGAGGCTCGACAAGCGCGGGTTCAAGCGGTTCGCCGCGCCAATCAATCCGCACGCGGGCGGAAATCGAGACTGATCGAGTTCATGCAATAGCGCAGACCCGTCGGCGGCGGCCCATCGGGGAAGACGTGCCCGAGATGGCTGTCGCAGCGTGCGCAGCGCGTTTCGGTCCGCGTCATGCCATGGCTGGTATCGCTATGATTGGTGACATGGTCCTCGGCGATCGGCTGGGTGAAGCTCGGCCAGCCCGATCCCGAATCATATTTATCGGCGCTGTCGAACAGGTCGAGCCCGCAGGCCGCGCAGGCATAGATGCCGTCGGCCTTGTTGTCGTTGTAGATGCCGGCAAAGGCGCGTTCGGTCCCCGCCTCGCGCAGCACATGATATTGTTCGGGGGTCAGGCGCTTGCGCCATTCGGTTTCGGAAAGCGAGAGATGGTCCATGCTGGGGAAGATCGTTACGCTGTGATCATGCGTCAAGCGGGTTGTGGCTGATCCGGGTTAGCCGGGCGGCGATTCCTGCGAGTTGCGGTGCCAGCCGCACCACCGCGGTCAGCGCGCTCGCCCAGGCGGGGCGCTCGGCGGCGGCGCGAATCCGGTTGGCGATGGCGAAGGGCGTCGACAAATCGTGCGCGAGTTGTTGCTGATAGGCGATCGCGCCGCTCGGACCCTGGCGAAGATAGGCGATTGCCGCCCGCGTGCCGCTTTCAATCGCGATTCCCATGCCTTCGCCCGCCAGGCTGGGAATGCACGCCGCCTGATCGCCGAGCCGGAACAACCCGGCCGTGCCGGTCACCGCGCGCCAGCCATAAGGGACGTTGGCGACCGCATCGATCGACGCAGCGCTGGCGCGATGGGCCAACCGCTCGCCCAGCCGCGGCGATTCGATCGCCAATGCGGCGAGCAATTGGTCGGGCGATCCCGCCGCGCTCAGCCGCGACCGGTGCACCGCCATGCACAGATTGACCGTACCATCCTCCTGCCGCGCGATCCCGGCATAGCCGCGATCGAACAGATGGAGCTCGATCGTGTCGCCGACCATCCGGTCGAGCGCGCCGCTCGGCCACAACCGGACGCGCAGGCCGAGGGTCGGGTCGTCGCCGCGCTCGGCACCGCGTGCCAGCCCACGCAGATCGTGCTTTCCCGTGGCGAGAAACAGTGCCTCGGGGGCGATTTCGCCGTCGTCGGCCAGGCGCACGAAATCGCCTTCGAGCGCGCGTACCGCGACTCCGCGCTCGACCGCCGCACCGGCGGTGATCGCGTGATCGAGCAGCAAGGTATCGAGTCGGCGGCGCGAGACCGCGAGTGCCGGGCGTGGCAGCCATGCTTCAGCGCGCCGCGCGCCGGCGAACAGCCGCAGCCGGCGGATTTCCTCGCGGTTGAGTGCGTCGCGGCGGATGCCGAGCCGATCGAGCGCCTCGAGCGTCCGCCAGCTCAGGAACCCGCCGCACAAGGCGTCGCCGGTCTCGGCGCTGCGTTCGACCAGCAGATGCGGTGCGCCGGCGCGCGCCAGCGTCAGCGCCGCTACCGCGCCGGCCGGCCCGCCGCCGACGATCAGTGCAGGTGTTCGACGCACAGCCGAAACGGAAAGGCGCGATAGACGCGCGCATCGGTGATGCCCGCCTCGGCCAGGATCGGCGGCCATTCGTCGGGGCGATAGGATCGCGCGATCGACAAGGTGCCGTCGAGCCGCACGATGCGGTGCCAGCCGAAGGCGCGGGCGAGGATCGGGAATCCCCAATGCGCGAAGCCGTGACGGTGGAGATCGTTGACCAGCCAGCCCATCCGCGCCTCGGCCCGCATGAAGCGGAGGAAAGCGACGAGCTGATCGTGCGTCATGTGATGCGCGACCAGGCTCGAGATCACCATGTCCCAGCCCTGGCCGGCGAGATCGGCATAATCGCCAGTGATCCAGCGGATCGCTGTATCGGGCGAGCTGTGCTGCCGCGCCGCCGCTTCGCTGCGCGGATTGAGATCGACGCCGACCAATTCGGCCGCGATCCCGCGCTTTGCTGCCCAGCGTGCGATCGTCCGCAGCATGTCGCCATCGCCAAACCCGACGTCGAGCAGCTTGAAACCTTTGCGTCCCTTGAGCGCGCGATCGATGAACGACAGGGTCGGCCGCGCCGCCATCGTCACGACATTGGCCTTGGCAAGATCGCCGACCACCGCGGCATAGGTCGCCGCGTCGAGGTCGTCGGCGTCCATCAGCTCATCGGCGATGGCGCGTTGCGAGAGACTCACGCGGCGCTCCGGAACCCGAAACCCTCCGCCGCCAGTCCGGGTCCGAACGCCAGCGCGATGCCCTGGCCGACGCGCGGTCCCTTGAGCATCTTGGCCAGGGTGAACATCAATGTCGCCGAGGACATGTTGCCATAATCGTGCAGCGTCTCGCGCGATGCCCACAAGGCGCCTTGCGGCAGACGATAAGCGGTCTCGACCGCATCGAGGATCGAGCGGCCCCCGGCATGCACTGCCCAGCCGTCGATCGCCTCGACATTGCGTCCACCGAGCGCGGCGGCGGCGAAATCGGGATCGGCCAGCCCTTGCGCGATGCGCTGCGGGACTTCGCCCGACAAATGCATCTCGAACCCCTTGTCGGTGATGTCCCAGCGGATCAGCCGGTCCGAATCGGGGAGCGTCGTGGCGAACGGCGCTTCGAGCTCGAAACCGGTGGCGTCGCTCGTCACCAGCGCGGCGCCCGCACCGTCGCCGAACTGGAGCATCGCCAGCAGCTTTTCGATCTCGCCGGTATCCTGGAGATGGAGCGAGCAGAGTTCGACGCACACCACCAGCACCCGGGCGCCGGGTTCGGACCGCACGATGTGGCGCGCGCTGCGCAACGCGGCGACGGCGGCATAGCAGCCCATGAACCCGACCAGCAGCCGCTCGACCGACGGCGCCAAGCCGAGCCGGCGCGCGATGATCTGGTCGACGCCGGGCGCGACAAACCCGGTGCAACTGGCCAGCACCAGATGCGTGACGCGGTCGATCTCGACCTGCTCGGCGAGCTGGTCGATCGCGTCGAGGCTCAGCGCCGGCGCGGCCTCGGCATAGACCCGCATCCGCGCGTCGGTGCCGGGCATGAAGCCACCTTCGTAGAATCCGCCGGGACCGATCGGCGACCCGCCATCGTCGGCGCGCGGCAGCACGGTCCAGCGATGCTCGATCCCCGACCGCACGACCATCCGGCCGAATAGTTTGGCAAGCCGTGGATCGGCGATCTTGGGCTGGGCCCAGCCGATGAACGCGCTGTGCGCGTCATGGTCGGGCACCGCGGTACCGATAGCGTTGAGATAGACATTGGCGGACACGAGCGGCGACCTTTTCGGAAACAAGGGACACCGGGTTAGTGCCTCGGAAGCGGTACGCCAGTTTAACAGATGCCGCGCATTTTTGCTCCACTCGGCCTCGGCCGCTATCAGGCTGGCATGAATCCGATCTATGCTGGCATGGGCACCACGATCTTTGAGGCGATGTCGGCGCGCGCGCGGGCGACGGGCGCGATCAACCTGGGCCAGGGATTCCCCGAGGCGCAGGGGCCGGCCGATATCCTCGAGACGGCGGCCAGGGCGCTCACCGAGAAATCGAACCAATATCCGCCGATGATCGGCTTGCCCGAATTGCGCCAGGCGGTCGCCGCGCATTATGCCGAGCATCAGGGGCTCGATCTGTCGCCCGACGAAGTGGTGGTCACGTCGGGCGCGACCGAGGCGATCGCGGCGGCGCTGCTCGCCCTGGTGTCGCCGGGCGACGAAGTGATCCTGTTCCAGCCGCTCTACGACGCCTATCTGCCGCTGGTCGAACGCGCCGGGGGCGTGGCGAAGCTGGTGCGGTTGAGCCCGCCCGACTGGCGGGTGACCGCCGAGATGCTCGAGGCGGCGTGGTCGCCCAGGTGCCGACTGCTCGTGCTCAACAGCCCGCTCAATCCCTCGGCCTCGATGATCGGAAGCGAGGAACTGGCGGTGATCGCGCGCTTCTGTATCGAGCGCGATCTGATCGCGATCTGCGACGAGGTTTGGGAAGAACTCGTCTTCGATGGCGCGCGCCACGTGCCACTGATGACGCAGCCAGGCATGCGCAATTGTACGGTCAAGATCGGCTCGGCCGGCAAGATGTTCGCGCTGACCGGATGGAAAGTCGGCTGGATGTGCGCCGCCCCTCACCTCGCGCGCGGTCTGGCCAAGGCGCACCAGTTCCTGACCTTCACCACGCCGCCCAATCTGCAATGGGCGGCCGCGTACGGCCTGGCCAAGGACAAGGCCTGGTTCGACAAGGAACGCACCGGCTTCCAGCGCTCGCGCGATCGGCTGGCGGCGGGGTTGCGCGAGGCGGGTTATGTCACCTTGCCGTCGGCGGCGACCTACTTCATCTCGATCGACCTGACCGCCTCGGGCATTGCGCTCGACGACGTCACCTTCTGCAACCGCCTACTCGACGAAGCCGGCGTGGCGGCGATCCCGGTTTCCGCCTTCTACGCCGAAGACCCGGTGACCAATGTCGTTCGGTTGTGCTTCGCCAAGAGCGACGCGACGCTGGACGCGGCGATCGAGCGGATGGCGGGGTTTCGGGGGACGTTGAGCCAAGAATAAGGCCCGCGGATCGCTCCGCAGGCCTTCTATCTCTGTTCAGACCGTCGCGGCGAAGCCGCGACGTCGGTCGGGCCTTGCCCGCCGGCCGTGGTTTCGGCTTTTCAGGGATTAGCGAACGCTAATCCCTGGCCTCAACCGTCGTAATCGCCACCCAGATTCTGATTGCGCGGTGGCGCGGCGGCGGTGAGGCGGAGGGCCTCGGCCGACTGCGACAGCGAGCCGATTTCGTCGGGCGTGTCGTCGTCGTCGATCTGGACCTTCTGCATGCCGCTGATCACCGCGTCCTGCAGATGATCGGGGCGCACCGTCTCTTCGGCGATTTCGCGCAAGGCAACGACCGGGTTTTTATCGCGGTCGCGATCGATGGTGAGGTCGGCGCCGCCCGAAATCTGGCGGGCGCGCTGGGCCGCGAACAGCACCAGATCGAAACGGTTCGAAACCTTGTCGACGCAATCTTCGACAGTGACGCGCGCCATGAAACGCTTTCCTTCAGCAAAACACCAAGATGGGAAGCCTTGGCGCTTAGGGCAATGGCGCGTGAAGAGTCAAGAAAATCGGGTTTTCCGCACATTGTCGCCGCGAATTCCGCTGCCGCCTTGCCCCGCGCCGCGCCGCGCTTCAATAGAGGCGCGATGGCCGGCGAACCCAGCTTCACGATCGACGGCGACACGCTCCGGCTCATCACCGAGGGCCCAGAGCGGCTGACGGCATTGCTCGACCTGATCGCCGGGGCCGATCGATCGCTGCGGATTCTCTATTATATCTATGTCGACGACGACGCCGGGGCGAAGGTGCGTCAGGCGCTGATCGACGCGGCGGGGCGCGGGGTCGCGGTCAAGCTGATCGTCGACGGGCTGGGCAGCGAGCATGCCGAGAATCATCGCTTCTTCGATCCGCTCAAACACGCCGGGATCGACGTCTGCCGCTTCGTGCCGCGCCTGGGCCGGCGCTATCTGCTCCGCAACCACCAGAAGCTCGCTCTGGCCGATGAGGCGCGGGTGATCATCGGTGGGTTCAACATCCAGGACAGCTATTTCGGCACCAACGAAGAGCAAGCGTGGCGCGACCTCGGCTTCTATATCGAGGGGCCCTCGGCGGCGCATCTGACCGGCTATTTCGATGCGCTCGATCGCTGGGCGAAGCAGGATCAGGCGCCGCTCAGATCGTTGCGCGCGTTGCTGTCGAAATGGAGCGAGCCCGATGGCGGGACGCGCTGGCTGTTCGGCGGCCCGACGCGCAAGCCTTCACCCTGGGCCAAGGCGGTGCGCGCCGATCTCGAACGCGCGATGCGGGTCGACCTGATCAGCGCCTATTTCGCGCCCAGTCCGGGCATGCTGCGCCGGCTCGACCGGATCGGCCAGCGCGGCGTCGCCCGCGTCGTGCTGGCGTCGAAGAACGATCATGGCGCGGCGATCTGGGCGTCGCGCTTCACCTACGCCGGACTGCTCAGGAAGGGCGTGGAGATCTACGAATACCAGCCGACCAAGCTCCACACCAAGCTCTTCGTGATCGACGACACGGTCTATATCGGCTCGGCCAATTACGACATTCGCAGCCTGTTCCTGAACCTCGAACTGATGCTGCGCGTCGAGGACAAGGCGTTCGCCGCTCATGTCCGGAGCTATGTCGATGGCGAGATCGCCGAATCCGAACGGATCACGCCCGAACTATACCAGTCGCGCACCGGCTGGTGGACGCGGATCAAGCAGGCGGCGGCATTCTTCGTGATGACCGTGCTCGACTATAACGTCACGCGGAGCCTCAATTTCGGGCCCGAACGGCGATTGCGGAAATAGGGAGCGGATACGGGCGGATGCCGCTCGATCCGTCGCCCCGGCGAAGGCCGGGGCCGCTGGATTTTACGCAATATGACAGCCAGATAACCCGGCGGCCCCGGCCTTCGCCGGGGCGACGAACGGGCTCAATCCTTCCAGGCGAAGAAATTGTGCGAGGGCGGGATGTTCCACCATTCGATCGAATAGTCGATCCGGTCCCAATGCGGTTCGAGGAAGTCGCGGACCTTGGGACGGAATTGATAGACCAGGAAGGCGCCGCCGGTCTTGAGCACGCGGTGCGTCGCGGCGGCGATGGCGGGGGCGACGCCCTTGGGCAAGGTCGAGAAGGGCAGGCCGGACAGCACGTAATCGGCTTCCTCGAAGCCATGGTCGGCGACGATCTGTTCGACATCGGCGGCCGAGCCATGGACCGGCACGAATCGCGAATCGGTGAACTTGATGCGCAAATAGTCGATGAAGTCGGGATTGGTATCGATCGAGATATAGGTCGCATCGGCCGGCAGGCGGTCGAGAATCGCCTGGGTGAAGGTGCCGACGCCGGGTCCGTATTCGACGAACAATTTGACGTTGGGCCAGTCGGGCACCTTGAGCATGGCGTTGATCTGCGCCTTGGATGAGGCGACGATCGAGCCGACCATCACGGGCCGTTTGAAGAACCCGCTGAGAAACATCGCCCAGGGAGAGGGGAGCTTGCGCGCGCGCGTCTCCGCATTGTCGAGAGCGAAGCGGGGCTGGGACATGATCTTCCTTGTAGCTGTGCGCCAAATCGTGCGCGACCGGAAACCCCTGTCGCAAAGCTGTAACGCGCGATCAAGTCTTTAGGCTGCTTCGGCGGGTTGCGCTAGGCGCCGCGCCGGTTCATCGACGCGACATGACGACGCTCGCAGCCGGAACAATCGCGGTGATCTTCGTGTCCGAGGTCACTGGGGATGACCCCGAAGGTTATGCCGCCGCCGCCGCCGAGGCCGATGCACTGGCCGCCGCGCAACCGGGCTATCGTGGAATCGACAGTGCGCGCGGCGCCGACGGTATCGGCATTACGGTGAGCTATTGGGCGGACGAGGCGGCCGCGATCGCCTGGCGCCAACACGCGCGGCACAGCGAGATTCGCGACGCCGGACGCGGGCGCTGGTATCGCTGGTATTCGCTTCACGTCGCCGAAGTGGGGCGCAGCTACGATTGGGAGAAGGGATGACTGCGAAGTTCGACCGCGACTTCGCTTTGTTGTTCACCGTGATGCTGACGATCGCGGCGGGGAATACCGCCTTGCAGTCGGTCCTGCCCGCGATCGGGCGCTCGCTCCATGTCCGCGACAATGCGGTCGCTGCAGCCTTCTCCGTCTCGGCGCTGTTGTGGGTGATCGCCGCACCGTTCTGGGCGAGTCGATCGGACCGGCGCGGCCGGCGGTCGATGATCCTGCTGGGAGTCGGCGGGTTCACCATCTCGCTGACCTTGTGCGGAATCTTCCTGGCGGCCGGCATCAACGGCTGGATCGGCGGCACCGCGGCCTTCATGCTCTTCATCGTCGGCCGGCTGATCTACGGCACGTTCGGTGCCGCGGCACCGCCTGCGGTGCAGGCGATCGTCGCCGGCCGCACCACGCGCGAGGAGCGGACCAAGGCGCTGACCCTGCTCGGCTCGGCGTTCGGCCTCGGCACCATCCTGGGGCCGGCGATCGCGCCGTATCTGTTGCTCGGCAGCGTTGGCGGTGTCGAAATCGGTCTGTCCGGCCCCGCTTTCCTGTTCGCATTGTTCGGGGCAGGCATGTTCGTCGCGGTGCTGCGCATGCTGCCCAATGATCGCAGCGAAGCGGCAATGGACGATCCCGGCGCGCATGGCGCCGCCAATGCCTATCCGTCGATCGGCGGGCAATCGTCGGGGGCGAGCATCACCGCCGCAACCGGACAGCATATCGAGGAAGTTGGTTTTCTCGATCCGCGCGTGCGCGGCTGGATGATCGCCGGTTTGGTGTTCGGCCACGCCCAGGCAATGACCGGCCAGGCGATCGGCTTTCTAGTGATCGATCGTCTTCATCTGCCGCCGGCCGAGGCGCTGCAGCCGACCGGACTCGTGCTGATCATGGGCGCGGGCGCTGCGTTGCTCGTGCAATGGGGGCTCATCCCGTTGTTCAACCTGACGCCGCGCGTGATGATGCTGGTCGGGCTCGCGATCGCGGCGGCGGGCTGCGCGCTGACCGGCCTGGCGACATCGCTCTATGGCCTGGCGACGGCTTATGCGCTGGCGAGCATCGGCTTCGGTTTTACCCGACCGGCGTTCACCGCCGGATCGTCGCTCGCGGTCGGATCGGCGGCGCAGGGCTCGGTCGCGGGCAAGGTCACGTCGGTCAACGGCGCCAGTTTCGTGCTCGGACCGTCGATCGGGGTCGGGCTGTACGAGTTCTGGCACTCGCTGCCCTATCTGACCGCCGGTGCGGCGTGCCTGGCGCTGCTGGCTTATTGCTGGATGGCGTTGAAGCCGTCCGCTCGGCCCGCCTAGTCGGGAATCGCCACTCCCGCGCGGCGCGCGGACAGGGTTGCGCCCACGGCATAGATCGCCAGCGCCACCCATATCAGCGCAAATGCCGCCCACTGCGCCGGCGCCAATATTTCGCCGTAGACCGCGACCGCGAGGATCAACTGCAATGTCGGCGCAATATATTGGATCAGCCCAAGATCGGTCAGCCGCACGCGCCGCGCCGCCGCGGCGAACAGGATCAGCGGCGTCGCCGTCAGCAGGCCCGAGGCGGGAAGCAGCGGCCAGGCCGGACCGGCGGCGAGCGACGTGCCGGCAAACAGCAGCCAGGCCAAGGAGGGGAGTGCGAGGATCGCGGTTTCGACCAGCAATCCGTCGATCGCGTCGACCGGAGTCACCTTGCGCACCAGTCCATACAGCCCGAACGAAAAGGCCAGGGTCAGCGGGATCACCGGTACGCCACCTTCTTCCCATGCCAGGAAGGCGACACCGAACGCCGCCAGCACTACCGCGACGATCTCGATCCGGCCGAGCCGCTCCCGCAGCACGATCGTGCCGAGCAGCACATTGACCAACGGGTTGATGAAATAGCCCAGGCTAGCCTGCGCGACCTGCTCGTTGTTGATCGCGATGATATAGACCAGCCAATTGATCCCGATCAGCAGCGACGAGGCGGTGAGCGCGAGGATCAGCTTGCGGGTCGCGACGATCCTGCGCAGCGCTGGCCCGTGCCGCAGCACCGCCGCCAGTATGCCGAGCAGCAGCAGAGACCACAGGATGCGGTGCGCCAGGATATCGGGCGCCGGGAGCGGCTTGAGCAGTTTGAGGAAAGCAGGAAGCAGGCCCCAGGTCGCATAGGCGGCGATGCCGTACAGGATGCCCGGATTGACGCGACGGTTCATGTCGCCGCGTGTGGCCGATATGAGCCGGCATGGCGAGGGCAGGAAGCCGGAACCGCGCAGTAGAAAACCTTTTTGCGCCGCTCCGGAAGGGGCGGCGATGGCCGCAATGAATTCGGCGACCCCGTCGCTTCTCAGCGAGACGACCGAATATTATTCTGACCAACGCCCACCGCTTTCGGAGGATCAGTCCGTTCCCTTCGGCCCGTGCGGTCTAAGCTGCCCTGGCGAGATGAAGCCCAACGGCTGCAGCGACGCCGCATCCTGCTTGATCGTCGCGGCGATCTGTTCGTAGTCGCGTTCCATCTCCGCGGTCACCGACGCGCGCGAATCGACCAGAGCGTCCTCGAAATCACTCATCGTCACTTGCTTGACGTCGATATTCTTGCGCAGCGCGACCAGGCCCGCGCGCCGTGTCAGATCCTCGAGGTCGGCGCCGGTGAAGCGGTCGGTGCGCGCAGCGATGCGATCGAGATCGACATCGTCGGCCAGCGGCATTTTCTGCGTCTGGATCGCGAGGATGCGGCGCCGGCCCTTCTCGTCGGGAACGCCGACATAGATCAGCTCGTCGAACCGGCCCGGACGTAGCAGCGCCGGGTCGATCAGATTGGGGCGGTTGGTCGCGCCGATCACGACGACCGACTGCAATTCCTCGAGTCCGTCCATCTCGGCCAGGATCGTGTTGACGACGCGCTCGGTGACTTGCGGTTCGCCGATGCCACCGCCGCGCGCGGGGACCAGGCTGTCGAGCTCGTCGATGAAGATCACCGTCGGCGCGACCTGGCGCGCGCGGGCGAACAATTTGGCGATCTGCTGCTCGCTCTCGCCATACCATTTGCTGAGCAGGTCGGACGATTTGGTCGAGATGAAGTTCGCCTCGGCCTCGCGCGCGACCGCCTTGGCGAGCAGGGTCTTGCCGGTGCCGGGCGGGCCATAGAGCAGGAATCCCTTGGCCGGACGGATGCCGAGCCGGCGGAACGCATCGGGGTCCTTGAGCGGGAGCTCGACGCCTTCCTTCAACCTCATCTGCGCATCGTCGAGCCCGCCGACATCGTCCCAACGGACACGTGGCGCCTCGACCATCACTTCGCGCATCGCCGAGGGCTGGACGCGCTTCAACGCGCCGAGGAAATCCTCGCGGGTGACCGCCAGCGTCTCGAGCACGTCGGCGGGGATCGTGCGATCCTCGAGATTGAGCCGCGGCATGATCCGCCGCACCGCCTCGATCGCGGCTTCGCGCGCGAGCGCGGCGAGATCGGCGCCGACGAAACCATAGGTCGTGCGGGCGAGCTCGTCGAGATCGACATGGTCGCCCAATGGCATGCCGCGCGTATGGATGCCCAATATCTCGCGGCGGCCACGCTCGTCGGGAACGCCGACGACGATCTCGCGGTCGAATCGGCCGGGGCGGCGCAATGCCTCGTCGACCGCCTCGGGCCGGTTGGTCGCCGCGATCACGACCAGATTGGCGCGTGCTTCCAGCCCGTCCATCAGGGTCAGCAATTGCGCGACCAGGCGCTTCTCCGCCTCGCCCGACACGTTGCCGCGTTTGGGCGCGATCGAATCGATCTCGTCGATGAACACGATCGATGGCGCGTTCTTGGCTGCTTCCTCGAACACCTGGCGCAGCTTCGATTCGGACTCGCCATAAGCCGAGCCCATGATCTCGGGCCCGTTGATCAGGAAGAATTGCGCATCGCTCTCATTGGCGACGGCGCGCGCCAGGCGGGTCTTGCCGGTGCCGGGCGGGCCATGAAGCAGCACGCCCTTGGGCGGCTCGACGCCGAGCCGCTGGAACAATTCGGGATAGCGCAGCGGCAATTCGACCATCTCACGCAGCTGGTCGATCGTGTCGGCCATGCCGCCGATATCGTCATAGGTGACGTCGGCCCGCCGCGCGTCCTTGGGTTCCTCATATTCGGGACGCAGCTCGATCTCGGTATTCTCGTCGACCAGCACCACGCCCTTGGGCACGGTCGAGATCACCGCGAGGCGAATTTCCTGCAGCGCATAGGCCGGCGCGCGGAGATATTGCGCGACATTGGGCGGGACGCCCTCGGGGTCGATCCGCTGCTGCCCGGCGGTCGCGACGACATCGCCGGCGCAGAGCGGGCGGCCGAAAAAGGTGCGTTTGAGCGCGCCGGTCGATCCCTGCAGGCGCAGATTCTGCTGCGCGGGGGCAAAGACGACGCGGGTGGCGGGCTTGGCTTCGGCCTTGCGCACGTCGACATAGTCGCCGGACCCCGCGCCGGCATTGGCGCGTTGCAGGCCGTCGATGCGGATCAGTTCGAGCCCCTCATCCTCGGGATAGGGGGCGACCGCGCGGGCCGGGGTGGTCGATTTGCCGACGATCTCGATGATGTCGCCTTCGCCGATGCCCAATAGCGCCATCAGCGCGCGTGGAATGTGCGCCAGTCCGCGGCCGCTGTCCTCGGGTCGCGCGTTGGCGACCTGGAGCTTGCGCTGGGGGGCGTCGTCGCCGTCTGCCATGGGGATCACCTTGTTTCGCGAACGGAAGAATCGAGAGCGCGTGACATAGTGAGCCGGTTCCCGAAGCGCGAGGGGGCGGCTATCAGGCGGCCGCGAATCGAGACAAAAAAAGGCCGGACCCAAAGGGCCCGGCCGGGAAAGTTTTTAGGAGAGGATGCCTGAAAGGCCTGCTCTATGTGCAGCGCAGCACATTATTGTGCAAGTGCGAAGTGATACCGGTAACATGCATTTTTCGCAATCAACCCTTTCCTTTCACGGAGAGGGGATGATAGCGTTCCAAGCATCGGTATGTGACGCGTTGCACAACAACAGGGCCAAGGAGAAGATTTTCCATGCGGCGTTTGCCCCCGCTGACCGCGATCGAGGCCTTCATTCAGGTCGCCCGCACCGGGTCGGTCAAGGCCGCCGCGCAGGAACTCGCTTTGTCCGCGCCGGCGCTCAGCCGGCGGATTCAGGCGCTCGAACGCTTCATCGGCAAGCCCTTGTTCGAACGCCGGCACCAGGCGGTCGCGCTCAATAGCGACGGCGAACGGCTGTTGCAGCAGATCGCGCCGGTGCTCGACCGGCTGACCGACGCGGTCGAATATATGACCAGCGGGGTCGAGGTCCTGCGCCTGCGGCTGGGCGTGTTGCCGCTGTTCGCGTCGCAGCGCATCTTTCCGCACCTTGGCGACCTGCGGGCGCGCTACCCGCAGATCCATCTCGATATCGATACGGCGGGCCACAATATGGCGCGAGTCGGCGACGGGCTCGATGCCGCGATCGCATTGGCGCGCGATCCCGATCCCAGCCTCTATGCCAAGCGGCTCGACACCAACAATGTCTATGTGATCGGCGCGCGGGCGTTGCTCGAAGGGCCGGATCCGGTCACGCGTCCCGAACAGATCGAGAAGCTGACCGCGTTGATCCACCGCGACATGCCCGACACGTTCAGCGCCTGGCGCCATGCGGCCGGACTGGACGAGCTCGAACCGCTGGCGATCGACCATTTCGATTCGGGCGCGCTGATGCTCGAGGCGGCGGCGCAGGGCCTGGGCATCGCCTTCATGCACGAAAGCCATTTCGACGAGGCGCACGACCCGCGGCTGGTCAAGTTGTTCGATATCGAGGTGGCCAGCCCGTACAGTTACTGGTTCGTCTGCCGCCCGCGTGCGATGCAACTGCGCCAGGTCAAATGGTTCCACGACTGGCTGGTCGAGGTGCTGGACGCGTAGAGCGGTAGCACGCGGCCTCGGCCCAGCGGCTAGCTCGGGCGGTCATCAGCCAGCCGAAATACACTCAATAAGTATAGCCCCTCCCCTTCAGGGGAGGGGTTTGGGGGTGGGGGATGCCTCGCAGAGCGCTCGCTCGTGACTGCCCCACCCCAACCCCGTTCCGGGTGAACGATGCCCCGCATCGTTCAGGCCATGCCGGGGGCATGGCCGACCCGGAACGCCTGAAGGGGAGGGGCTATAAGGTCCCTACTCCGCCCGTGCCTTGAGGATCTTGCCCGGGTTGGCCGGCGGCTCGCCCTTGGGCAGCGCGTCGATCAGGTCCATGCCGTCGGTGACTTCGCCCCAGACGGTGTACTGGCCGTCGAGGAAGCGCGCGTCGTCGAAGCAGATGAAGAACTGGCTGTTGGCCGAATTGGGATCCATTGTCCGCGCCATCGACGCGACGCCGCGGACATGCGGCTCACGCGAGAATTCGGCCGGCAGGTTCGGCTTGTCCGATCCGTGCATGCCGGTGCCGGTCGGATCGCCGCCCTGCGCCATGAAGCCGGGGATCACGCGATGGAACACGACGCCATCGTAAAAGCCTTCATTGGCCAGTTCGGCGATACGGTCGACATGCTGCGGCGCCAAGTCCGGGCGCAGCTTGATGACGACATCGCCGCCATCCAGCGTCAGGGTCAGGGTTTCGGGGGTGTCGGCCATCATTTTGCTCCATGAATCGGGGAATTTGCGCCTGCCCTAAACTGCTCGGTGAGTGCTGGCAAACCGCGCGGAAACCGCGTACGGCCCCCGATATGGATATGCCGGTGCCCGAAAAAAGGTCAGACGATGAGCGAGACCGATCTGGCGCCCACGGACGGCGCCACCGAACTCGATAACGTCGCGGATCAGCTGGACGAGGACGACCGGCTGAAACCCGAATTCGTGCGTGCGGTGCTCGACGCGGTCGAGGCCGGCGACAATGATGCGGCGCACGCGCTGGTCGAGCCGCTCCACCCCGCCGACATCGCCGATCTGTTCGAGCTGGCGCCGCATGAGGATCGCGGACCGCTCGCCAAAGCGCTGACCGACTTGCTCGACGCCGATGTGTTCGCCGAGATGAACGATTATGTCCGCGAGGACCTGATCGACAGTCTCGAGCCGCAGGAAGTCGCGGAGATCGCGTCGGAACTCGATACCGACGATGCGGTCGCGATCATCGAGGACATGGAGCCGGCGGATCAGCGCGAAGTGCTCCGCGCGCTCGATCCCGACGATCGCGCCGCGATCGAGGAAGCTTTGTCCTATCCCGAGGAATCGGCCGGCCGCCTGATGCAGCGCGAGCTGATCGCGGTGCCCGAACATTGGACGGTCGGCGATGCGATCGATTATCTGCGCAGCCAGGACGAACTGACCACCGATTTCTGGGAAATCTTCGTGGTCGATCCGGGGCACAAGCCGATCGGCACCTGCTCGCTGTCGTGGATCCTGCGCGCGCCGCGCTCGGTCGCGATCGCCGACGTGATGAAGCGCGAACAGACGTTGATCCCGGTCGACATGGACCAGGAAGAAGTCGCGCTGCGCTTCCAGAAATACGCGTTGATCTCGGCCGCGGTGGTCGACGCCGCGGGGCGTCTGGTCGGCATGATCACGGTCGACGACGTCGTCCACATCATCCAGGAAGAAGCGGGCGAGGACACGTTGCGCCTGGCCGGTGCCGGCGATGGCGACATCAACGAACCGATCGTGATGACGGTCCGGACCCGGCTGATGTGGCTGCTGATCAACCTGCCGACGGCGATGCTCGCGGCCTGGGTCGTCAGCCTGTTCGATACCGAGATCGCCAAGTTCGCGGTGCTGTCGGCGCTGATGGGGATCGTCTCCGGCATGGGCGGCAATGCCGGCACGCAGACCCTGGCGGTGGTGGTGCGCGCGATCGCGACCAACCAGCTGACCGATTCTAACACCGCACGCATGATCTGGCGCGAATTCCGCATCGCCGTGTCGAACGGCGCCGCGCTCGGCGTGCTGATCGGGATCGGCACCTATTTCATCTTCGGGAGAGGCGATCTGGCGGCGGTGTTCGGGCTGGCGATCCTGATCAACAATATGGTTGCCGGCCTGGCCGGCGTGTTCGTGCCGGTGACGCTCGACCGCTTCCGGATCGATCCCGCGATCTCGTCATCGGTATTCGTGACGATGTTCACCGATTGCATGGGCTTTTTCTCTTTCCTCGGCCTCGCCTTCTTGTGGGGCCTGGGCCGGTAGCCCAGATTTTTGGCCAGATCCGCCGGATGCCGCTTCATCTGACCAAGGTCGCGTTCGGCGTGGCTAGCCTCGAGGCGTTCGTCGCGCGCTGGGCCGCGCGCGAGGGCGACCCACCCTACGAACTCGGTACCCGCTATCTGCCCAAGCGCTGGGAAGAGATTGCCGGGCAGGGATCGCTGTTCTGGATCCTCAAGCACCAGCTCGTCGCACGGTCGCCGATCGTCGGATTCGGCGAGCTGCCGGGCGGTCGCACCGCGATCCGGCTCGACCCGCGCCTCGTGCTGGTCGAAGCGCGTCCAAAGCGCGCGCATCAGGGCTGGCGCTATCTCGAGGACGCGAGCGCGCCGCGCGACCTGGGCGCAGGTGGCGAAGGGGTAGGTGAACTGCCGGCCGATATGATCGGCAAGCTGGCTGAACTAGGTTTGCTCTAAGGGGCGTTCAGGTCATTGGGGAGCGCGCGGGCCGTACATAGATTGCGCCATTCTGTTCCGCCGCCCTTCGAAACAATAGAAATGGTTCAGTTGCTGACATAGCCGCGATTTTTCCATTATCATCCGTGTGCGTCGAACCTGATCGCACGGTGCCTGTGGATCGGGGCTCAAGATGACCTGAGGCTCGGGGCTTATCGACGCCAACTCATCCAGCGTGTCGCTCAGACGTGAGATTTCGGTTGCGGGCGGACCGACGGCGATAAGCTTCCCCGTCGAATTAATCTTCAATTCGAAGACCATTCCTTCATGATCCAGAAAGTCTCTCTCGGTGCGCCATCCCGGCAGCGGTGTATGGCAGGAGTTTGCATATTTTTGTGGCGAGCAGGCAGCAGTCCCTATGGCAACGGCCATCATAAAGGGCACCTGCACAATCCGTCCCATTGTCAAACGGTCCATCCCTTTAACAGGAGCTCAACGCTCCTCGGCGGTAATTACCGCGGCGTTTCCGTACCGCATTCGATCGGCCCGACCGATTGGCCACGGATGGTGCATTTCGGACGGCCGCTGACCGCGATCAGGCCAAGGCCCTTGTTGGTGAGGTCGGCGAAATAGCGTGCGCTTGCCCGCGTTTCGCCCGCGCCTTCGAGAGTGACGACGATCTCGCCCGCGTCGAGCGCCGTCGCGGCGATCGAGCCGCCGCCATTGGTCGAGAACCGCGCTCGGGCGGTGCGCCCGGCGAGCGCGACGTTGCCGTTGCCGATCACGGTGACCACGACGTCGTCGGCATCGACGCCGCGCGCGTCGATCACCCCGGCACCGGTGACCTGGAGGTCGAGTCTGGTCGTGCGCAGCGCGCCGGCCAGCGCCAGCCTGGCGCCGCCGACCACGGTCGCGCCACGCACCGCCGGCGTGCGCAGGGTGATCACCGGCGGCGGGCCGCTCGCTTTGCCTCGTTCGCCCCAGCCCTGGCTGCCCTTGCGGACGGTCAGCGTGCTGCCGTTGACCGAGATGTCGAGGTCGCCGAGCGCCCGCTCGTCGCCCGACGCGCTGGCGGCGGCGCCGCCCGTGCCGATTTCGACCTGCACCGAATAGGGGCCGTCCACCCGCACGCGGTCGAAATTGGTGACGACATAGCTGCGATCGGCGGCCTGCGCCGGCGCGGCGAGCGCGATCAGCGCGAGAACGAGGGGGCGGCGGAGCATGGATGCGAGCATCGCACCGCCGCGCCGCTTTATGCAAGCTGCGCTATTTGGTTTCAGCAAGTTGAAACGGTTGCGGCACCGGCCCGCTCCCCCACCCGGCCTCCCAATCAGGGTATTCTATGGGAGGCCGGGTGGGGGAGCGGGCGGAGCAGCCCAAGGTTCCGGCGATGCGTAGCATCGTTGGAATGCCTGCGGAGGGCGGTGCCGTCACAGCGAAGCTGAAAAACTCAGCTGCAGCTGACGTCGCCAGATCCCATCTTGGACGTGGTGCATTTGGCACCACCGGTCAGGGTGACGTCGCCCGATCCCATTACATTGACACTGGCCGTGCCGTTCACCGCCGCGGTGACTCCGCCCGACCCCATGACGTTGACGCTGGCCTGGCCGAGCGACAATTTGGGAGCGGTGATGTCACCCGATCCGGTGACCGAGAAGGATCCGGTCCTGGCGCTGCCGGCGGTGCCCAGGCTGCCCGAGCCGGTGACAGACAGGGCGACCGCCCGGACGCTGAGCGATCCGATGCTGAGGTCGCCCGACCCCGTCGCGCTGCCCTCGAACTTCTCGCCATCCACATGGTCGACCGCCATGTCGCCCGATCCGGTGGTGCTGGCCGCGGTCATCCGCGGCATGGTGATGAAGACCTTGGCGCCCTTGCGCTCGCCGCCCCAGCTGAAGCTGCGCTCCTTGCGGCGGACCATCAACGTATCGCCTTCCTTGACGATCTCGAGCTTGTCGAGGATCTTGGGATCGCCCTCGGCGCGGACGGAAAATCCCGAGCCGACGCGGACATCGACATCGTCGGGACCCGCTGCATCGACGCCGGTGAAGCCGTCGACGGCGAACGTGCGATTGCCGCCGGCGCCGCTGGGTGGCGTGCCCTCGGACCTCGCCGTGCCCGAACAGGCGGCGAGCGGAAGCAAGGCGAGCAGCATGTAGCGGTTCATGGGATCCTCCATTGTGTGTTGTCTTGTTAACACACCATCGGCAGGGCCGCAACGAAAAAGGGCGGCCCCGCGGGGCCGCCCTTTTTTGTCAACGACTTGGCCAACAGTTAAGCTGGGACCTTGTCCCTGTTATGGATCGCCGCGGCCTTGCGCAGGATGTCGAGGATCTTCTCCAGCGCACCCTTTTCGTCGGTCTCTTCCATCGCCGCGAGTTCGCGGGCGAGGCGGGACGCGGCGGCCTCAAAGATCTGGCGTTCCGAATAGCTCTGCTCGGGCTGGTCGTCGGCGCGGAACAGGTCGCGGACCACTTCGGCGATCGACACGAGGTCGCCCGAATTGATCTTCGCTTCATATTCCTGCGCGCGGCGCGACCACATGGTGCGCTTGACCTTGGGCTTGCCCTTGAGCGTGTCGAGCGCCTCGCGGAGCGTCTTGTCCGAGGACAGCTTGCGCATGCCGACACTCTCGGCCTTGTTGGTCGGCACGCGGAGCGTCATGCGCTCTTTCTCGAACCGGAGCACGTAAAGCTCCAGCGTCATGCCGGCGATTTCCTGTTTCAGAAGTTCAACGACACGGCCGACACCGTGCTTGGGGTAAACAACGTAATCACCGACGTCGAAGGACAGCGCCTTGGCAGCCATGTAACTTCAACCTTTCACTGGAATGTCGCCCGAATAAACGCACGACGCCCGGACATGGCGCCGGCAGGGGCTTGATTGGATGTGTGTGTCTCCACACGAGAGACTCGGAAAGGGGCTCTCGTCCTGACCTATTTAACACAGTCGTAATAAAATTACCAGCCCGGTGTCGCTTTCATACGACGGAGCACCCCCGGAATGGATACGGCCCCGTCCCATTGCTGGGCGAGGCCGCTTTGATCTCGATCAACTTTGGTGACGCGCTCAGTCGCCCTGGCCGGCTTCGGGCGAGAAATACTTGTCGTATTTGCCTTCCTCGCCCTTGTGTTCGTCGGCATCGGCGGGGGTCTGGTCGTTCTTGCGCGTCACGTTGGGCCATTGGCCGCTGAACGTGTTGTTGAGCTCGAGCCACTTTTCCAGGCCGCTCTCGGTATCCGGCAGGATCGCCTCGGCCGGGCATTCGGGCTCGCACACGCCGCAGTCGATGCATTCGCTGGGATTGATGACGAGCATGTTCTCGCCTTCATAGAAACAGTCGACCGGACACACCTCGACGCAGTCCATATATTTGCAGCGGATGCAGGCGTCGGTCACGACGTAGGTCATTTCTGGCTCCCCAGGAGTACGATTTGGGCCGTGCTATGCGCGTGTTCCGCGCCCGTCAATCAATCGCGCCTTTCTGCGAGACGTTTTCAACTTGTCGGCCCCCCGCCCGCCTGGAGATCCTGATAGCAACGTAGCGCCTCGGAAGGCGGGCCGCGCCGAATCGGCAGCGCTTCGATCCGGATGGTGCGGACCTCGCCGCGATGCGTGACGAACGTCAGGATATTGCCCAGGCGCACCGGTGCCGCGGCGCGATCGATCGGGCGACCGTCGATCCGCAGATGCCCCTCCTCGGCAAGCCGTTGCGCGAAGCTTCGCGTCTTCACGATCCGCGCGAACCACAGGAATTTGTCGAGGCGCATCGTCGGGCCGTGACTGAAAGGGTGCTCAGCCATTGAGCATCCCGGCGAGCGCGGCGAAAGCGTTGTCCCTGGGCGGTGCCTTGGGCTTGGCGTTGGGCGTCAGGCCCTGCCACATCCAGCGCGGCTTGCCGTCGTCGCCTGGCCGCGCAGCGCGAAAGCCGAGCTGCGCCATCAGCCGGGCCAGCGTGTCGGGCTGGATCCCCATCGACGTCGCGAGCGCCGCGTCGGGCGCGAACGGGGCGCGTCCCTTGCGGGAATCGTGCGCGGCGCGCGCGATGCGTTCGACCATATCCATGCGTACCGCTTGCTGGCCGAGCGGGCGGAAGCCGAAGGGCAGGTCGGCGCCGGGTGCGTTGCGCGGCAGCACCGTAGCACCGTCGCGCGGTCCCTCGCCGAGCCGCATCAGCATCCGCCGCCAGCGTGCGGGACCGGGCTTGAGCAAGGCGGGCGCGAACAGATCGAGCGTGCCGATCGTCACCCCCATCTTGTGCAGTTTCTTGCGCGCGGCCGGGTCGAGCGCCTCGACCTGTGCGCCGATCGCGCGGCGCGGCAACAATCCGCCGGCGTCGAGCAGCGCCCCCGCCACCGCCCGCAGCGGCGCGCCGGCGGCGGCATCGCGCAGGCAGGCGTCGAGCGTGCCGAATACCGGCAAATGCCGCGCCAGCTGCGCTGCGACCCAGCGGTCGAGCCGTGCCTGCACCGCTTTGCGTAGCACAGGATCGAGCGCTTCGATCGCGCGATCCAGAAGGATTCGGGGCTGGGCGAGATTGGTACCGGAGGTCAATTCGGCCACGCCGACGCCGCGCCATTCGATCCGGGGAAAGGACAAAGCGAGGTCATCGTCACCCGATTCCGCCAGCTCGCGGCCACGCTTCGCCAGCTCGGCGCCGAGCCTCTTCTCCGCCGCCGCGAGCAACAGCCTTTTGTCGGCATGCCGCGCGTCGGCGGCGACGGTGAAGCGGAACCCCTCGAGCGTGCCGATGACATGATCCTCGACCAGCACCTCGCCTTCCTCGCCGATCACCACCGGCAGCGCGCCGGCATCCTTGCCGATCTGACGCAGCAATGCGGTCGTGCGCTTGTCGACAAAGCGCTGGGTCAGCGATGCGTGAAGCGCGTCGGACAGGCGTTCCTCGACCGCAGCGGTGCGCGCCGCCCAATGCGCCGGGTCGGCCAGCCAGTCGCCGCGATGCGCGATATAGGCCCAGGTGCGGATCGCCGCGATCCGCCCCGCGATCGTCTCGACATCGCCAGTGACGTCGTCGAGCCGCGCGACCTGATCGGCGAACCAGGGCGCGGCGATATGGCCATTGCCCGTGCTGAGATCGTCGTAGAGTCTGGCGACCAGCCGCGCATGCGGATCGACTCCGAGCTTGCGGAAGTCGGGCACGCCGCATGCCGCCCATAACCGCGCGACCTGGCCGGGCGATCGCGCGCGGTCGCGAACAATATCGTCCTCGGTCAGCCGCTTGAGCACCGCGAGATCGGTCGCGACCGGCGCCGCGCGCAGCACGCGATTGTCGGGTTTGGCTTCCAGGCTGGCGATCAGCGCGTCGACCGAGTCGCAATCGGGCTCGCCGTCGCGCCAATAGAGGAAGTCGAGCCGCGGGAAATGGTGGTGCTCGATCGCGTGCACTTCCTCGGGCGTGAACGCGCCTGGACCATCCGCGGTCAGCGCGCCGAATGTCCCGTCGCGCTGGTGCCGCCCGGCGCGCCCGGCGATTTGAGCCATTTCGCTCACCGTCAGCCGGCGCTGGCGATAGCCGTCAAACTTGGTCAGGCTGGCGAAGGCGACATGGTTGACGTCCATGTTGAGCCCCATGCCGATCGCGTCGGTTGCGACCAGATAATCGACCTCGCCGGCCTGGAACATCGCGACCTGGGCGTTGCGGGTACGCGGGGACAACGCGCCCATCACCACTGCGGCGCCGCCGCGCAGGCGCCGGATCATCTCGGCGACGGCATAGACTTCCTCGGCACTGAACGCGACGATCACCGATCTTTTGGGCAGCCGCGACAGCTTGCGCGCGCCGGCATAGGACAAGGTCGAGAAACGCGGGCGATTGACGATCTCGGCGTCGGGCACCAGCGCCTTGACCATCGGCCGCAGCGTCTCCGAGCCGAGGATCATCGTTTCTTCGCGCCCGCGCGCACGCAGCAGGCGGTCGGTGAAGACATGGCCGCGTTCGGGATCGGCGCCGAGTTGCGCCTCGTCGAGCGCGACGAATGCGAGCTCACGCGCGCCTTTGTTGTCGGCTCCGGCCAACAGGCCTCCGCCGATCGGCATGCTCTCGGCCGTGCACAGGAACCAGCGCGCGTCGGGCGGGACGATCCGTTCCTCGCCGGTGATCAGCGCGACCTGCTTGGCGCCCTTGAGCTTGACGACGCGGTCATAGACCTCGCGCGCGAGCAATCGCAGCGGGAAGCCGATCATCCCGCTCGAATGTCCGCACATCCGCTCGATCGCGAGATGCGTCTTGCCGGTGTTGGTGGGCCCGAGCACCGCGGTGACCGGGGACGAGAACGCACGCATGACACCCTATAGATCGTCGCGCGGGGCGATAGACGCAAGCGTGACGTGACTGAGCCATGATAGTCGCGGTCTTGTTGCGAGTCCGTAAGTAATCGTCCCTAAGGCAAGTCACCGAGACGAAAAGTTCCCGGATTCGCCGGTACTTGAAATAGTTCCACGCCAAATGGGTTTTAACCCTCGCGCTGCACGGCTTGCCGCACGGATCGGCGCAGGAGCAGGCGGTTAAATTGACTTTAACACCCCATCGGCAGAGTGTTTTGACAGCGCCGGGGGTGGATCGGCGATTACGTAACGGGGTCGTTTCGTCGTGTTTCTGCGCAATGAGCATTATGAACAATCGGGCGGGGCCGCTCCCAGCTCGACCGGCAGCGACCTCCTCCTCACCACCGACCTCTCTTTCGTCGACCGGCTGCGCGCCACGATGGCGCAGGTCGATTGGACGCCCGATCTCGGCGCGCGGATCGGATCGCGCGACTGGTTCCGTGGGCTCGCCACCTGCACCGCGCTGATCGGCGCGTGCTGGGCGCTGTCGCCCGGCATTGGCCAGCCGCTGGTCGCCGCGTCCGCTTTGCCGCTCAAGGGCAAGGCGTGGGAAAATGCCCGCGCCCAGTCGATCGCGCCGCTCGCCTTCGGTGCCGATACCGGCCAGCGCATGGCGGCGACCGATCTGGTGCGGCCGCTGGCCGAAACCCCCGATCGCCCGACCCAGGCCTTCGCCTCGGCGATGAGCGACGGCGACAGCCTGGCGACGCTGCTGCGCCGCGCCGGCGCCGCCAAGAGCGATATCGCCCGTGTGGCCGATCTGGTCGCGGGCGCCCTGCCGCTCGACAATATCCGCCCGGGAACGCGGTTCGAAGGCGTGCTCGGCCGCCGCGCGAAGAAGAGCGACCCGCGCCCACTCGAACAATTGAGCTTCCAGCCGGCATTCGATTTCCGCCTGACGATCAAGCGCACGGCCAATGGCCTGACGATGGATCGCCAGGCGATCGCGGTCGACGACACGCCGTTGCGCATCCAGGGTCTGGCCGGGTCCAGCCTGTACAAGTCGATGCGCGCCGCCGGCGTGCCCTCGACCGTCGCCGCCGATTACATCAAGGCGATCGCGACGCGTATCTCGATCGGCGGCGATGTCGCCTCGGACGATACCTGGGACGTCATGCTGTCGCAGCGCCGCGCCGCGACCGGCGAGGTCGAACTCGGCAAGATCCTGTTCGCTGGGCTCGACATGGGCCGCCGCAAGGTTCAGCTCGTCAAGTGGAGCCGCAACGCCGACGAGGACGAGGATGATGGCAACGGCCATGGCGATTGGTACGACGCCAGTGGCCAGACCGAGCGCCAGGGCTTCATGGGCCTGCCGGTCGCGGGCCGGATCAGCTCGTCCTTCGGCATGCGGCTGCACCCGATCCTCGGCTATTACCGGATGCATAAGGGCATCGACATTGCCTGCGCTTACGGGTCGCCGGTCTATGCGGTGTTCGACGGCACGGTGGATTGGGCCGGCTATAAGGGCGGCTATGGCAGCTTCGTCGGCATTCGGGCGCAGGGTGGCGGAGTCGGCACCGGTTATGGCCATTTGAGCCGGGTGCTGGTGCGCAACGGCCAGCATGTCCAGCGCGGCCAGATCGTCGCTTATTCGGGCAATTCGGGCCTGTCGACCGGCCCGCATCTGCATTTCGAGGTCTATCGCAGCGGTCAAGTGGTCAATCCGCGCGGCTTCTCCTTCTCGAGCGTCGCGGCGCTGACCGGCGCGGCGTTGCGCGCGTTCAAGTCGCACGTGTCGGAATTGCTCTCGGTTCATCCGGGGACGCCGCGTAAGTCCGGCTGACGCAGCTTTAACTCGGATTTTGGCTGCGCAGAGTTTAAGCGCTTCCCCGGCGAAGGCCGGGGCCCAGTCGCAAACCCCTATAGACGGCGGGATGAAATCTTAAGGTCGCCGAAGCTGGGCCCCGGCCTTCGCCGGGGAGGCGGCTAGCTCCGGGGTCAGTGGCGATCGACGATCGGTTTGCGCGACCTCGCCCGATTAGCGCCCCTGCGACCGCCAGCGGCGGATGGTGCGGCTGATGATCTGATCTTCGCCGCCGGTCTCGCGCCACAATGTGGAGAAGGTCGGATCGTCCGACGCCGGGCGTTTGTTCGCCTCCAGTCCATCGAAGGCGACGCGGATCGGGATGGCGACGCCTTCGCCGCAGATGATGCACTCGCGGTTGCGCAGCGCCGGGATCGAATCGAGAAAACCGCGCGCGCCTTCCGGCATCGCGGCACGGACGAATGCCTGGTCACGATCGTTGTTGAGGCGCATCGCGATGATCGTGCCGCATTGCGACAGCACGCCTTCCGCCAGATCCGAGGGGCGTTGCGTGATCAGGCCCAGGCTGACGCCGTATTTGCGGCCTTCCTTGGCGATGCGGCTGAGGATCTTGCCGACCGATGAGCCGTCGGCGTTACGCTCGTTGGGAATGTAGCGATGCGCTTCCTCGCAGACGAGCAGGATCGGGCGCCGCGCTTCATTGCGCGACCAGATCGCGAAGTCGAACACCATGCGCGACAGGACGGCGACCACCACCGAGGTGATCTCGCTCGGCACGCCCGACACGTCGATGATCGAGATCGGCTTGCCGTCGCCGGGCAGGCGGAACACGCGGCTGATGAAATCCTGCATCGTATCGGCGACGAGCATGCCGGAGAACATGAAGCTGTAGCGCGGATCGGCCTTGATCTCGTCGATCTTGGTCTTGATCCGCAGATAGGGCGCGGTGTCGCCGGCGCGATCCATCTTGCCCATTTCGAGCTGGATCAGATTGGTCAGGTCGCTGAGCAGATACGGCACCGGGGCGTCGACGGTCAGCTTGCTGATCTCCTGCCCCAACCGTCCCTTGGCGCGCGCGGCGAGCAGGCATTTGGCCAGGATATCGGCGTCGATCTGACGTTCGGAGTTGGACGTCGTCAGGAACACTTCGCAATGTTCCTCGAAATTCATCAGCCAATACGGCATCTGCAGGTTCGACACGTCGTAAATCGAACCGGTGGTCTGGAACGCGGCCGCATATTCGCCGTGCGGATCGACCATCACGATATGGCCCTGCGGCGCGAGCTCGCAGATCTTGTGCAGGATCAACGCGGCGCTGGTCGATTTACCGGTACCGGTCGATCCGAGCAGCGCGAAATGCTTGCCGAGCATCGCGTCGACATAGAGCGAGGCGCGGATGTCCTTGGTCGGATAGACCGTGCCGATCTCGATATTGGCGCGGTCGTCGGCGGCGTAGATCTGTTTGAGGTCGGCGGTCGAGACTGGGAACACCGCCGCGCCCGGCGAGGGATAGCGCGTGACGCCGCGGCGGAATTTGTAGAGCTTGCCGGTCAGCCGTTCCTCATCGCCTTCGCCGAGGAAGTCGATCAGTGCCAGGATGCCGGCCTCGACCAGGCGCAGTGACCGGATATTGGCGATCATCCAGCAGGCGCCGACGCGAATCTTGACCTGCGCGCCGACCGATCCGGCCGATGCCAGCACGGGATCGGGATCGGCGGCATAGCTGGCAATGGCATTGGGATCGAACAGCACCTGGCCGCCCGAACCGGCGATCTCGATCAGTCCGCCGATCTCGCTGCCGAGGCTCGCGGCGGGGGTCGGTGCGGCTGCCTCATCGGCCGTCGTCCGCGCGAATGCGCTACCCCCCAGCATTTCGGTCATCGGAATCCCCTGGTCATTCCGAGTCGCTATGGCAGGTCAGGGGTAAATATTGGGTTTGCTATCGCTAACAGGTTGCTGGCGCGGCCTTAGCCGTCATGCCGGACTTGTTCCGGCATCCAACATGCCGGTGAGCGAGTAGCAAGAAGTTCAAGCACTTCCCTTGCCGCTCGTTAGACCCCGGCACAGGGCCGGGGTGACGATGGGAAATCAGCGACTGGCGTTCATCAAACCCGCCGCGCGATATACCCCGCGCTCCAGCCGAACAGCACCGACAGCGCCACCGCGACCAACCCATAGGCGATCGAGCTGCGCTGCGCCGATCGTGCGACGAACCGTTCGAACCCCGATTTGCGGATATCGATGTCCTTGGTCGCGACCGCCAATATGTGCCGGTCGCGAATCAGGAAGGTTTCCGCGGTGAAGCGGCCGACCGGCACGCGGGCCGGAATGTTGACGCGGGCACGGTAGAGCACGCCGTCGCTGATCTCGACTGCATTGGGCTGCTCGTAATAGAGGCCCGACCGACGCTTGAGGTCGACCAGCCCGCGCGCGAAGCGGTCCTGCTCGTCCTGCGGCGCGCTCGACGCCGGGGACAATTGCAGGCTGTCGAGCCCGAGTTCGTAGATGGCGCGCGTGCGGCCATCGACCACCTGATTGATCGGGCGCGACGACACCATGCCGTAGAAACTGGGCGCGGATCGATAGCGCAGCCGCGACGCATTGACCCAGATGCCGGCGATCTTTTCCTTTTCGCGCACCAGGATCGACTGGGTCGGGCCCTTGACCACCACGACGATGTCGGTCGGCGCATCGTCGTCGGGCAGCCGCCCGCCGGGATAGAGGATCGCACCGAACAGCAGCAGATCGGCGCCGGTGAACGAATAGGCGATCTCGATCTGGCGCTGCGAGACGTCGGGAACCAGGACCGGTTTCGACGCCGGCTTGGACTGACCAAGCAGGAGCGGCGCGCTCACCAGCGCGAGAGCGGCACGGCGTCTCAAGACAATTCGACCGAATAGATTTCATCGGGCCGCCAGCCCAATCCGATGGCGATGCGCAAACCGACCAGCAGGACCAGCACGGCAAGCGCCAGGCGGAGATATTCGGGCTTCACTCGTGCCGCGAACCGCGCGCCGAGCTGCGCGCCGGTCACCGACCCGATCAGCAGCAGCACCGCGAGCACGATATCGACCGCCTTGGTCGTGGTGGCATGGACCATCGTCGCCCAGGCAGTGACGAACAGCGTCTGGAACAGGCTGGTGCCGACCACGACCTGCGTCGCCATGCCGAGCAGGTAGATCATCGCCGGGACCAGGATGAAGCCGCCGCCGACCCCGAGCAGGATGGTCAGGATGCCGACCCCGAAGCCGAGCAGCAACGGTGCGAGCGGCGAGACGTAGAGCCCCGAGCGATAGAAACGCATCCTGAGCGGGAGGGCCGCGACCAAGGGATGGTGGCGCCGCTTGCGCGCGGGCGGCGGCGCTCCGCCGCGCGCGGCGAGGATGTACTGGATCGATTCCCTGGCCATGGTCGACCCGATCCAGCCCAGCATCAGCACATAGATGACCGCGATCACCGTATCGATCTGCCCGGTCCGCTGGAGAATACGGAAGATCCACGCGCCGACTCCCGAGCCGACGAAGCCGCCCGCGACCATCAAGCCGCCCATCTGGAAATCGACCCCGCGCCGCTGCAGATGCGCGAACACGCCGGAGACGCTGGCCCCGGTCACCTGGCTCGCCGAGGATGCTGCGGCAACGGTCGGCGGGATGCCGTAGATGATCAACAATGGCGTGGTCAGAAACCCGCCGCCGACCCCGAACATCCCCGACAACAGCCCCACGAACAGCCCGAGCGCGACGATCACCAGCGCGTTGACCGACATGTTGGCGATGGGAAGATAGAGATCCACGGGGCTACGTTAGACGCAGGTTGTGGCGGGTGGAAGGCGGTTGGCGGCGGCGAACGTGAGACGACTATTCGGCCGGGAGCGGCCGGACCGTTTTCTGCCAGGAAGCCGTCGAAGCGGAGGCTTGCAATCGGGTCCTAACGAATGTCCGGGAGGAGCGGCTTCTGCCGGCCAGGACTCTGCGCGCGCAGCCCGTCGAGGTAGAAATCGAGATGCCGATGAGCAAGCGATCGCTCCTCGTCCGGCGGCAATCCCACTGCCAGCGGCCGGGCGAAGCGCGTCAAGCCGAACACGATGTCCCGCTCGGACAGATCATCGCGGAGGGCGCCTCCCCGCACGGCGCGGACGACCAAGGATTTCATGAGCCGAGCCGCACGAACTCCGAGGTCGGGCCAATCCGGCTTCTCCAGAAGCGGGTGGAGAATGTTCACCGCGCCAATGCCGTTGTCCAACGCCATGTGCATATATTGGCGGAGCGCGTCGGCTCCGTCGGGAACGGTTTCGATCAGGGCCTCTCCGGCACTGATGCTCTTTTCCAGCACGTCACGCGTGGCGGCGTGAAGTAGCGACTGTCGGTCGGGGAAGTGCCTGTAGAGCGTTCCGATGCCGACACCGGCGCGCTCGGCGATGGCGTCTCGCGCCGGCTCGCCGCCAACTTCCAGAACCAGCTCGACGGCGACATCGATCAGCCGTTGCCGGTTCTTTCGCGCATCAGCCCGCACCGTGCACCCGCTGCCGGTCTTCCGCCGATCTCCTTGACGCCTCCATAATCGGAGGATATTCCTCCGTTTGATTGGCTGTCAAGGCGACCATGAGGCAAGGACCTTGGGGAGTGGAACGGATGCAGGCGGCATATTCGCAAGATGTAGATGGGCTGATAGGCTTGGCCAAAGCCTATTTCGAAGCCGCGTACACGATGGACGCGGAAAAATTCGCGACGATCTTTGATCCGTCCGCTTCGGTCACTCGGCGAGACGATCAGGGCGGAGCGGTTGTTACGCCCATAGCGAAATGGCTCGACATTGTTCGCGGCATGCCCTCGCCGCGTGATGCCGGCAGCATGCGCAAGGACGAGATTCTTTCCATCGCCATCACCGGCGAACTGGCGATGCTTAAGCTCCGCCTGCGACTCCCCCCTCGGGAAGTGACGGATCTGCTATCCTGCTTCCACCTCAATGGCCGCTGGCAGGTCGTCCAGAAGGTGTTTGCGGCCAGGATCCTGTCGTGAAGGCCTTGCGCGCGACGGCAGCCGACCGCGCGGCTCCAGAATTCAATCGAACGACGTAATCAACCGATCGGATCAACCGCGAAGGGATAGCGCGATGGACCGCAGGCAATTTGTTCAATCGTCTTTGCTCGCCACGGGAATCCTGGCGTTCCCCCCAGGCGCATGGGGCCGCGACAAGAAGGGCTTGCCGATCAGATTGGATGCGGCGGCGTATCACGCGTCGCGACGCTATGTTTCCACCCGATTCGGGCGTATCGCCTTCGTCGAACGCGGCCGCGGTCCCGCCGCCCTCTTCATCCACGGCTTCCCGCTCAGCGGCTTTCAGTGGCGCGGCGCTTTGGAACGTCTGGCAAGCCAGCGGCGATGTCTCGCGCCGGACCTGATGGGGCTGGGCTATTCGGACGTGCCCGAGGGGCAGGATCTCTCCCCTCATGCACAAGCCGACATGCTGGTGGCGTTTCTCGACCGGCTCTCCATCCCGGTCGTCGACCTGATCGCGAACGATAGTGGAGGCACCGTTGCGCAGCTTCTCATGGTGCGGCATCCCCGCAGGGTTCGCTCCGTGATTCTGACCAATTGCGACGTTCACGAGAACAGTCCGCCGCCACAAATGCGCAACTCGATTCAGCAGGCTCGCGATGGCGTGTACGACAAGAAGATCGAGCGACACCTGGCCGATCGATCTTATGCGAGATCGGCACAGGGCATCGGAGGCGGTGCCTATGTCGACCCCGCGAATTTCAGCGATGAGGCGATCGACTATAGCCTCCGCCCGCTGATCGCCTCACCGCTGAGAAGAACCCAGCTGAACCGCTATTTGGCAGCGTTCGAGCCCAATCCGCTTGTGGCGATCAAGCCATTGCTCGAACATTGTAACGCGCCAACCCGGATGGTGTGGGGAACGGCCGACCCGCTTTTCCCGCTTACATGGGCGCAGTGGCTCGATCGCACCCTGCCCAAGTCCCGCGGCGTGCGCCTTGTCGATGGCGGCCGATTGTTCTGGCCGGAGGAATACCCGGATCTCCTCGCTGCGGAAGCGCGAACCTTATGGTCGATTTAGCAACTCCGCTCGGTCGAGCAGCGAAAGCATATAGCGACAAGATAGCCCATTTTGCCACGGCTGACGCAGCCTGAGGAGGTGCCAGTGTACGCCAAGGATGTCCCCCCGCAGACCATCTTCTATCACGGTACCAAGGCCGAACTCGAGGTCGGGAGCCTCATCAGACCGGGCTTCGGAAGCAATTTCGTCGAGCGCGGCCTGAAACATATCTATTTCACTGCGACGCTTGAAACGGCCACCTGGGGGGCGGAGCTCGCTAAGGGCGAAGGCCGGGGCCACATCTACATTGTGGAGCCAACCGGCCCGTTCGAGGACGACCCGAATCTGACCGATAAGAGGTTCCCGGGCAATATGACCGCATCCTACCGCTCGCTCGATCCGCTACGGATCACCGGCGAGGTCGAGGATTGGGTCGGCCATCCCCCCGAGCAGCTCCAGGAGATGAAGGATAGTCTCGCCCGTATGAAGCAGGAGGGCAGCGACACGATCATCGAGGACTAGATTGAGAAACCAATTGAGCCGTTGTTCGTAAAGCGATCCATTTCCAAAAACTCGTCATCCCAGCGAAAGCTGGGATCACAAGCGGCGTCGCGTCACCGCCAGAGACCAACATCGGGTCGGATCGTCCCCCGGACGATCCTTGAGCATGTGGGGCATGCTCAACCCGATGTTCTTTCGCTGGGGTGACGGAAGGGCGCGCTGGGGTGACGGAAGGATTCCGCGGCGATAGCGGCGGGCGACCCTATTCCTTGCTGCCTTCCGCCTCATCATTGGTCGTGACCGCGCCCTGCGCGGCTGCCGCACCCGAGAGCATGCCGTTGAGGCTGCCGCCGCTCATCCCCAATTCCGCCATCAGTCCGTCGATCAGCGGGCCGCCGACCCGGTAGCGCATGGCCGCAGCAACCGCGGAATCGGCGAGGTTCCCGGGACCGCCAGCACCGTCCGAAGCGCCTGAATCTCCGTGCAGGCCGCGCGCGTCGAGGATCGAAATCTTGTCGATCTGTTCCATGGGCTTGCTCGCCGCTGCAATTATCCCGGGCAGCGCCTCCAGCATCGCCTTGCGCACCAGCAAGGCCGTCTGCGAATCGTTGAGCACGTTGGTCGCTTCGTTGAGCGCGGTCTGACCCGCGGCATCGACTTTGAACGCTGCCGCCCGGCCCTCGGCGCGCGCCTTTTCGGCATCGGCTTCGGCCTCGGCCTCGGTGCGCAATGCGGCAGCGCGGGATTCGGCGGCCTCCTTCTCGGCCGTGGCGGCGACGGTGATCTGGACCGCTTCTTCCTGCGCGCGCTGGGTGGCGGCGATCACCGCGACATTCTTGTTGCGATTGGCGATCTCCGTCGCCTTCGCGGTCAGGACGCTTTCCTCGGCGCGCACCGCCAGCGCGCGCGCTTCGTTGGCCGCCGCGGTCGCCGTCGATTCCTCCTCGGATTTCTGCGCGGTCTGCACCGCAGTGGTGATGCGTGCGATCTCGATGGTGCGATCGCGCTCGATCGTCGCGGTCTGCACGGCCCCGTCGCGTGCGATGGTTGCCGTCTGGATCACCTTGTCGGCCTCGGTCTGCGCGACCGTCTGCGCCTGCTCGGCATTGATCCGGGCGATTTCTGCCAGCCGGGTCTGTTCGGCCTCGGCAGTGGCGATCGCCGTCGCCTGCTCCGCCCGGCGGGCGGCCAGCGTCTGTTCCTGCGTCAGGCGGGCCTGCTCGGCTTCCTGCGCGATCGCCAGCGATTGGTTGTTCGCATCGAGATTGCGTTGCTCGATCTCGACGCGGTTGGTCGCGACGATATCGTTGCGGATCTTCTTGCGCTCCTCGATCGTGCGGGTGAGCACGGTCAGGCCTTCGGCGTCGAACGCGTTATTCTCGTTGAAATGCTCGAACGCGGTCTGATCGAAATGGGTGATGCTGACCGATTCCAGCTGAAAGCCATTCATATCCAGATCGGTCATCAGCGCTTCCTGGACCTTCTGGATGAAGTCGGCGCGGTTGGCGTGCAGATGCTCCATCGTCATCGTCGCCGCGACCGAGCGCAGCGCCGAGACGAGTTTGCCGTCAAGCAGCGACTTCACCGCATCGGGACTGTTGACCGATTCGCCGAGCGTCTGCGCCGCGGCGGCGATCGACTGCGCATCGGGCTTTACCTTGATGTGGAAAAGCCCGACGACATCGACGCGCAATTTGTCGAGCGTGATCAGCGCATCCTTGTTGAGGCGCGACACTTCGAGCTTCACGGTGGTCAGCCGGACCTGCATCAATTCGTGCAGCACGGGGATCACCATGATGCCGCCGTTCAGCACCACTTTCTCGCCGCCAAAGCCGGTGCGGATCAGCGCGATGTCCTTCGTGGCGCGGCGATACAGGCGAGTGAGGATGATCCCCATCACGACGAGCGCAAGGAGCGCGATACCGGCATAAATCAGGACGTTCAGCAGCGATGCGGACAAGAGACCCTCCCCAATTTCAAAATTTCAAGCGTTCAGATTGGCCGGAACGGTGTGCTGATGTCCGGAATGGCGAAGAACACCGCCCCTTGCTTGCCAACCAACAGGGCGCTCTCGCCCTGCGCGATCACGTCGGCGTCGTCATGTGGCTCGACCATGACGTAATGCGCCTGGCCGAACTGATCCACGACCTTCGCGCGCGCCGGATGTCCGCGCGAGGCGGCGCCTTCCAGCACTGTCCCGCGGTGCCGAAGCAGGTCCTCGGCATTGATGACCGAAGACTCATAGGACGGAAAGATTCGCGCCAGGCCGGCGGAGACAAACGCATTGGCGATGCCCGCGATCACTAGCGCCGCAGCGCTCGCGATGCCCCAGTGTAGCGGGCTTCCGACCAGGAGCGTGGCGATCTGCTGGATGGCGACGCCAGCGACACTGAAGCAACATAGCAGCGAGGTCAGCCAGATCAGGATCGGCAAATCGCGCCCGAACCCCAGCCAATCGAGCAGACCCGGCCCAGTCTCGGCGCCGCTTGCATCCAAATGCGACCCGAGGTCGAGATGCCCCAGGCCCAGCCCCACGCCTTCGATGATGCCAATGCCCAACATGACCACGAAGGCGACCGCGAAAGGCGCATATTCCGTAGTTAAAAGAAGGCTGAACACTGGCCGATCATATCGGAATCCATTGGGAAGAATATAGCAAATCGCGGTGTCTTGGGGCCGAGCGGACGTGTGTTTTCGCGTACCGAGACGTCCAACTATAAGACAGCAGTTAGGCGCATAGCGGCGACCATCTTCTAATCGTCCGAGCGGCGACCAGCTGCTTTCGGACATCCGCATGAGAGCAGACGTTCGCGCTTGACCAAGCAATCTATCCATCCGTGCCAGTGGCGCTCATGCCCCTTCCGTACCGGCGTTCAGATCGACAAGGATCGCGTCGAGTTGCTGCAACTGCTCGCCCCAGCCGCTGGTGCTGCCGGAGGCGATCGCCTCGTCGAGCGATTGCTTTGAGGGGTAGAGGTCGTGAACCGTGACGAGCGTCTCGCCATCGCGTTCTTCGAAGGTCACCGTGGTGACCGGCCCCTCCTGATCGCCTTCGTCATTGGTCCAGACGATGCGGGCGTCCGGAACAACGTCGAGATACCGGCCGAAAAAGGTCATCGTCTGGTCCGAAGAGGGGTGACCCATTTCCAGGCGATAGGTGCCGCCGGTGCGGACGTCGGCTTCGTAGGAGATGATGGTCACCCCGAACGATGCCGGCGCCCACCATCGCTTGAACAGCTCGGGCCGGGCCCAGGCCTCGAACGCGTGCCGCGCCGCGCCGCTGACGGTCCGCGTGACGACCAGTTCGCGGTCGGACGTTCGCTCCACGGCGGTTTCACCATCAGTCAGGCGCATCTTTTTCCTCCTTCGCTCTCAATTCCTCGACAATCGCATCCAAGGCCTCGAAGCGCGCCGCCCAGAGCCGGTGGTGTTCTTCCATCCAGGCTATCTCGGCCTCGAATTTGCGTCGGCCTAACTTACAGGTCCGCACCCGCCCGACTTTTTCCGTCGTGACGAGCCCCGCTTGCTCCAGAACGCTGACGTGTTTCTTCATGCCTGTGAGAGTCATCTCGAAGCTCTCGGCCAAGGCGGAGATCGATGCGTCGGCCCGCGCGAGCCGCGCCAAGATGCCGCGCCGCGTGGCATCGGACAGGGCCGCGAACGACGCATCGAGACTGGCAGACTTAAACTGAACCATATGGTTCAGTGTTTAGGTGGAAAGGCCTCGCTTGGCAAGCAGCAGCTTCAGCTCTTCGGCCGCCGCCTCGTCCCTCGAACCGTTCGCTGTCATGCGATCGCAACCGAAACGACGCGAAAATGGCATCATGCGGAGGCACAGGCGCCTCGTTCTGCAGTGCAGCAACGTCACCGATAAAGGGGCCGCCGTGATCCGTTCCACTACCAGCTTGTTCGCGCTCGCCGGCGCGCTGTTCTGCGCCGATGCGGCGTCCGCGCAGACCGCCATGGCGGATGCCGGCACGACGCAACCCGGCGATGCCCAACCGGCCAGTGCGCAGCCTGACGATGCCCAGCTCGACCCCGCGGCGACGATCGTGATCACTGGCCGGTCGACGCGTTCGTCGACCGAGCTTCCCGGGACCGAGATGCAGAAGATCCTGCCCGGCGTCTCGCCGCTCAAGGCGATCCAGACCTTGCCCGGCGTGCTCTACATCACTGCCGACCCCTGGGGCTATAACGAGCAGAACGCGCAGATCTTCATCCACGGTTTCGCCGCCAACCAGCTCGGCTACACGATGGACGGCATACCGCTGGGCGACCAGAGTTACGGCAATTATAACGGCCTCTCGCCGCAGCGCGCGATCATCTCGGAGAATGTCGGCCGCGTCGTCGTGTCGACCGGCGCCGGCGATCTCGCCACCGCGTCGAACAGCAATCTCGGTGGCACGGTCGAGACCTATTCGTCGGCGCCGCTCGACAAATTCGGTATCCAGCTCGGCCAGACCGTCGGCAGCTTCGACACGTCGCGTACCTTCGTGCGCATCGATACCGGCGCGTTCGGCGTCGACGGCAATACGTCCGCTTATGTCTCGGCGGCGCGCCAAAGCGCCCGCGCCTGGGACTTTAACGGCACCCAGGGCGGCTGGCAGGCGAACGGCAAGTTCGTCAATGACGGCAAGGCCGGCAAGCTGACGCTCTATTTCGACTATAACGACATGACGCAGCCGAACGAGGACGCGACGACTTTCTTCAAGCCGTCCGCCGGCGGCGCGCCGGCAACGCCGGTCCAGCTCTATACGCCCTATACCAAGCCGTTCTTCTATCCCGACCTGGCGACCTACCGGACGTCCTATCTGAGCGCGCTGGGCAATTCGCCCGCGGCGCAGGGCAGCAATTACCGCAATTATTATTCGGATGCGCAGCGCACCGATTACCTTCTCTACATGCGCTACGACGCGCATCTGTCGGACCGCGTCACCTGGTCGACCACCGGCTATTTCCACCACAATGACGGCGCCGGCGTGGTGGCCGGCCCGCTCGGCCAGTCGATCACCACCGCGCAACCCTATCTCGATCCCGCTTATGCCAGCCTGCCGACCAATTGCCGGTTCGGCGCTAACGCCAATGGGGTGCGCCCCACCGCCTGCACCGCGCTGACCGACGCTCAGGCGGCGGCGGCCGGTGCGGCGCTTGTCGCGGCGACCGGCGGCTCGGGGCTGATCACCCGCACCACCGAATATCGCATCGACCGTGGCGGCATCATTTCCGCGCTCAACCTCGATCTCGGCAACCACAAGATCGAATTCGGCGGCTGGTTCGAGCGCAACAGCACGACGCAATATCGCCGCTGGTACGCGGTCGACATCAATAATCCGGCCTCGAGCACGCCCTATATCCGCCCGCTCGACGCCAGATCGCCCTTGTTCACGCAATATCAGGGCGAGGCGCGGATCAACCAGCTGCAACTCCATCTGCAGGACAGCTGGCAAGTGACCAGCAAATTGCTCATCAACGCCGGCTTCAAGACCAGCGCGCAATGGGCCAATGGCGGGTTCCCGGTCCAGCCCAAGGCGGGCTCGCTGTCGGGCCTCGCCGGTGGACTGCCGCAGGGCCGGATCGACACCAAGAACTGGTTCCTGCCCGCGGTCGGCGCGAGCTACGATTTCAACGGTCACGAACAGCTCTACTTCAACGTCCAGAAGAATTTGCGCCAATATCAGGCGTATCTGGCCGGCGGTGGCGGTCCCTGGTTCACCGGCAGCCAGGCGGCGTTCAATGCCTTTGCCGATCAGGGCAAGCCCGAGAGCAGCTGGACCTATGAAGGCGGCCTGCGCACCAACCGCAACTTCGCGAACGGCATCGGCTTCAACGCCCAGGTCAATTATTATCACGTCGTGTTCAACAATCGCCTGCTGGCGATTTCGACCAATCCGGGCGGCATCGCGGGCGGCGGCATTACCGGCGGTACCTCGATCCTGGTCAATGTCGGCGACGTCCATACCGACGGCGTCGATGCCGCCTTCACCTTGCGCGTCGGCCGCACCTTCTCGCTCTACAACGCGACCTCGTACAATCTGTCGAAATATCAGAGCGATTATACCGCGACCGCGACCGGCATCGGTGCCGCGACGGGAACCTGCATCGGCGGCTATCTCGTCGCCGCCGGCGTGGTGCCGACCTGCGGCAAGCAGCTGCCCGGCACGCCCAAATGGATGAACAAGACCGTCGCGACGTTATCGGTCGGGCCGTTCGAGGCCCAGGTGATCGGCGATTTCGTCGGCCGCCGCTTCGCCACCTTCACCAACGATGCCAGCGTGCCGTCCTATTTCCTGACCTCGCTGCGCCTCGCCGCGAAATTGCCGGACAATATCCTGCCGCTGCGCAAATTGGAGGTGTCGCTCAACGTCACCAACCTGACCGACCGCAAGGGCGTGTCGACCCTGTCGATCGGATCGCCGACCAACAGCTATTCGGCCTATCCGATCGCGCCGCGGCAATGGTTCCTGACGCTGTCGGCGGCCTATTGACGCAATCGCGGCACCGATGCCGCCCGCCGTCAGGGTCGCGGCGACGCCATCTCGCGCAGTGCGTCGCGGATGAGCGTGTGGACCTGACGGGGCGGCATATGGGCGAGCTGGCCGAGCGTATGACGCCGGGCGAGCCGTGCGGCGACGAGATAGCCGATATAATAACCCGATCGCCAGGGCAGGCCGCGCGCGGCCACGGCCTTGTTCCCGTAGGTGAAATAGGTCCGGTAGACATCCGGGTCGACCCGATCGAGATGCGCGAGCAGGTCGGCGGCGATCGTCTGCCGCAAGGGCGCGGCCCGTTGCGAGAGGTCGGCGGGCAGCATCAGCGCCTGCTCGATCGTCGCGCCACGGGTCAGCGCGCGGCTGGCATAGGTCGCGAGCCCTTCCGCCCAGAGCGTGCGCCATAGCGGCTGGCGGTCGGCATCGTCATCGCTGAAGCCGCCGGCCATGAAATGGTACCGGTGGAATATCTCGTGCGCGATGAAGACGGGAAGCGAGATGAGGCGTTGCTCGCCATCGAGCGCATCCACCCCCAGGACCAAAGATCGCCGTCCGTCGACGATACGGCCGGCACCATCGAACTGGCCCAGGCTGTCGGTGAGATAGATCGGGAAGTCGCAGCGAAAGCCGTCGAGCTTGCGGAACGACGCCTGCGTCCGGTCGACCAAGTGGCGCAACGTGACCATCAATGCCGCACGGGTCCGGCTTTCACGCGCCGAGGCCAGGGAAGCGAGGACGAGCGTATCCATGTCCTGACCGGGCGGGAGATCGAGCACCTGTGGCGCATAAAGGCCAGGATATCGCGCTACGACGTCTTGCCGGAACGCCGCCAGCTGATCGGCCGGCGGCATGCCGGCGGTGCGATGCGACAGCGTATCGGCAGGCGTATAGGCATCGATCACGCGACAGGGCGACGCCTGGGCGGCCCACGGTGTCAGCAGGCACAAGATCGCCGCCAGCCCCTTTTTGCCGCGACGTAATTTCCGCGAAATCATGGACATGGAAGGCCGTCCGCCGCTCGGTTCGTGGTCGAGCGATCTAACCTTAAGCAGGCGCGAATGTAAGCGCCCGTTATGGCCGCGAAAGCGATCGGTATCGGCCGCTGTTCATGCTGCGCTCGTCCGCGCCGTCGGAGATCACCGTCGCAACGGCGACCGAAAATGGCGTTGTTCCGCCGCCACACATTCGAAACGATTTGTGAGGCGGGCGGCGGTTGAAGCTTTTGTGCTTGCGCCTAGTCCCGATTTGGTCCCTTTTGCCGCTACAGGGGAGCGATGCTTGAGGGCCGTAAAGGGAGACGGCTCATGAATCGCGTTCGTATCGTACACCATAGCACAGCGGCCAGCCTGGCGCTGATCGCCGGCCTGTCGGCCATGCCGGCATTTGCCCAGGACACCGCCAGCGCCGACACCGCGGCGGCCCCCGCCACCAGCGACGAAATCGTCGTCACCGGGTCGCGCATTCGCCGTAGCCCATTGGATAGCGACAAGCCGGTCGTCACCGTTGATGAAGCCGCGATGGCCAAGACCGGGCTCAGCTCGGTCGCCGACGTGCTGCAGCGCCTGCCCAGCGCGGGCGGCGGGTTGAACACCAAGGTCAACAATGCCGGCAATATCGGCGGTCCCCCCGATGGCACCGGCGTCAGCTCGGGTTCGGCGGAAATCGACCTGCGCTACCTTGGCGCCAAGCGAACGCTGGTGCTGGTCGATGGATTGCGCTTCGTGAACGGGTCCGCCGCGGGCGGGATTCCCGCCTCGGTCGATCTCAACGAGATCCCGACCAACATGATCGAGCGCGTCGAAGTGCTCCAGTCCGGCGCGTCGCCGCTTTACGGCTCGGACGCGGTCGCCGGGGTGGTGAACATCATTACCCGCCAAGCGCAGAAAGGGCTCAAGGCGTCGGCGCAATTCGGCACCTATCGGGAGGGAGATGGCCATACCACCGACCTCCAGCTGAGCTATGGTATCCAGTCGCCATCGACCGGCACGTCGCTGGTGTTCGGTGCGACCTATACCAAGCAGGAAGCGGTGAGCACCGCCAACCGCGCCATCTCGCTATTCCCGACCGCCGGCATCACCTCGTGCGCGGTGCCGACCAGCGGCTGCAGCAGCGCCATCCCCAATGGCCGGTTCGACGTGCTTGGCCAAAGCCTGACGCTGGTCGCGCCGGTGGTCGGGCGCAAGCCGGTCTATCCGACCGATTTCCGGGACTATACGCTCGCCGACCGGTTCAATTTTGCGCCGTATAACTATTTGATCACGCCGAACGAGCGGATCGGCGGCTTCTTCAACTTCAAGCAGGAATTGTCGAGCTCGGTCAATTTGCGGGTCAAATTGGTCTATAACCATCGCCATTCGACCACCGAGGCGGCGTTCCTGCCGCTGTTCATCGGGCCCGACGCCGGCAACGGCAATCTGCTCGACACGATTTCGGTCGATGCCACCAACCCGTACAATCCGTTCGGCGTGACCCTGTCCTCGGGCGCGGACGGCACCCCGGCCAATTATTCGACCATCCGGCGGCGCTTCGTCGAAGGCGGCCAGCGCGTCTTCACCCAGGACGTCAACACTTTCTCGGGCACCGTCACGCTCGACGGCTCGTTCTTCCTCGGCACCAAGAAATGGTATTGGGACGCCAATGCCGTGGTCGGCCTGAATGACGCCCATCAGCTGTTCACCGGCAACCTCAACGCCGCCAAGCTCGCCAAGGCACTGGGTCCCGTCGCGAATTGCACCGGGGACTGCGTGCCGTTCAACATCTTCGGCGGCCTGGGGTCGATCACGCCGGCGATGCTGAACTACGTGACGTTCGACGAACGCGACAAGAGTTCGCAGCAGCTGTACGATTACACCGCCAATCTGTCGGGCGAGCTGTTCGACCTGCCCGCCGGCCCGGTCGGAATCGCGATCGGCTACGAACATCGCGTCCAGAAAGCGAGCTACGATCCCGATCCGGTGATCGTGGCGGGGCTCGGCGCCGACGTGCCGACCAGCCCGGCGCGCGGCGGCTTCAATGTCGACGAAGTCTATGGCGAGCTTCGCGTGCCGATCCTGGCCAACACGCCGTTCTTCTATCGGCTCGAACTCGACGGCGCGGTCCGCCATTCGGACTATTCGTCGTTCGGCAGCAGCACGACCTTCACCGCTTCGGGCCTGTGGAAACCCGTTGCCGACCTGCTGTTCCGCGGCGGCTATGCCGAAAGCCTTCGCGCGCCGAGCATCGGCGAACTCTATGCCGGCCTGTCGCGCAGCGACGCGACGATCAACGACCCCTGCACCAGCGGCGCCGGCGGATCGTTCCAGACCAACGCGACGGTCAGGGCGAATTGCATCGCCAACGGCGTGCCGGCCAATGGCAGCTATGCCGACCCGACCGGCGGACAGCTCGGCGTGTTCTCCAAGGGCAATTCGGCGTTGAAGCCGGAGACCGCCAAGACCTGGACCGCGGGCGGCGTGTACAGCCCGTCCTGGGCGAAACCATGGTCGTCGGCGCTGAGCCTGGAAGTCAATTACTATAATATCAGCCTGAAGAACGCGATCGACTCGGTGCCGGCGTCGCTCACCCTGGCGCGGTGCGCGTTCAACGCCGACCCGGTCAGCTGCTCCGCGATCAAGCGCACGCCCAGCGGCACGATCGCGGGGATCAGCGCCGGCTTGCTCAACCTCAACGCGATCAAGACCGACGGGCTCGACGCCACCTTCATCTATCGCTCGCCCAAGGTCCGCGGCGGGACGATCGGGCTGTCGGCCAATGCCGCCTATCTGCTGAAGTACAATGTCGCGCCGCCATCCGCGCCGGTCCAGGTCTGCGCCGGGACCGAGCGCTGCCTGGCGACCGATCAGGCGTTTCCGCGCTTCAAGCTGAACAGCACGATCGACTGGTCGTCGCCCGCCTTCGGCGCATCGTTCACCGCGCGCTATATCAGCGCGGTGACCGAAGGAAACGGACACGTCATGTCCGCGACCTTCTATGGCGACGTGCAACTTTACTATTCGCCCGCCTGGATGAACCACGACATGCGCCTGACGATCGGCGTGAACAACGTGTTCAACAGGAACCCGCCGGTTTGCGGCACCTGCGACAGCGCGAACTTCGATCCGACGACCTACGATATCCCGGGTCAGTTCGGTTATGCGCGGCTGTCCTACGGGTTCTGATCGTCATTGATGGTGACGGGCGGGTGTGGCTGAATGGGATTCAGCCATTCCCGCCCGTTACCATATTCCACCTGAAGAGCGGGCCGCTCTATCCATCGGACAAAGCCCAGCATGGCCACGGTCTGCGGGCATCGCGCCCGACAGACCGTGGCCTTGGCCTCAGCGGAACGAGCCGCTGAGCATCACGCCGAATACGCGCGGGTCGTTGTAGATCCCCGCCCGATAGTTCGACGTGTCGATCGCGCCGATCAGGTTCTTCGTGTTGGTCAGGTTGCGGGCGAACACCGCCAGTTCGTACTTGCCCCAGGCATAGCCGACCTTGCCGCCCAGCTCGTAATTGCCATCCGCGCTATATTCGACCGAGCGATAGAGCACGAAGTTGGTCTTGCCCTGGATGTTGAAATCGCCGGCGACGAACAGCTTGCTCTCCCCGCCCAGCGGCAAATCGTACCGCGCGCTCAGGTTGATGTTATAGTCCGGCGCGTTCGGGAACGGATTGCCGTTGATGTTGGCGTAATAATTGTTGCCGATCCGGACCGTCGGATTGAGCACCGTCTGCGACATCACGCCGCCCGCCGCGCCGACCTGGGCATAGACGTTGGGCGCGTTGATCTCGGTGTGCAGCAGGCTGAGGCCGAGATTGACGCGGAAGTTGCTGGTCGGCCGCGCCTCGAGCTCGGCCTCGACGCCATAGCCCTTGCCCTTGTTGCCGTTGAACAGCACGCCATTGCCGTTGCTGTCGTTGCCGTTCAGCTGGATGTTGTCGATATTGTAATAGAAGCCGGCGACGTTGAGATGAACGCGATCGTCGGCAAAGACGGTCTTGATGCCCGCCTCATAGCTGGTGTTCTTTTCCGAATTGGCGGTCGAATAGGCCGAGTTGAACACCGCCGAGCGGCCCTGCACGGTCGGACCGCGGAAGCCGCGGGCGTAGCGTGCATAGAAGCTCACGTCGTGGTCCGGGCGCCAGAGCAGGCTGACGTCCCAGCTGGGCTGGGTGTCGGACAGCCGGCAATAGGTCGCTGCCCCGCACGCATAGGACGAGGTCGGCGCGGTGGCCGGCACGGTCAGGTTGGCGAAATTGGGATGGAGCAGCAAATTGGTGCTCTTGGTGTCATTGGTGACGCGCACGCCGCCGCTCAGCGTCAGCTGTTCGGTGATGTCGTAGCTTGCCTGGCCGAACGCCGCCCAGCTGGTATTGATGTTATGCAGCCGCACGAAATTGTTCGGGTTGGGCGTCGTGCCGAGCGAATTGTTGGTCAGGAAGAACGAGCGCTGGTCGAACTCGGTATTGTCGCGCGCATCGAAATAGATGCCGCCGACCTGCCACTTGAAGCGCCCGGTGTTGGGGCTGGCGAGGCGGACTTCCTGGGTCCACTGGTCGAGACCGCGCAACCGGCCCTGCGACTGGCCGCACCCGGCGGCGCAGATGTTCGGGACGACGCCGCCGAAATTGGCCGCCGCACCGCCATCGGTGTCGCCACGGCTATAGCCCGAGGCATGTTCCCAGGCGGTGATCGAGGTCAGCGTGGCGCCGCCGAAATCGTAATCGGCCTTCAGCGAGACGCCCTGGTTCTTGTACGCCTGCGGGTTGTTCTGCGCTTCGTCGTAGGAGACGACCGAGCGGTCGAACGACGCCGGGACGGCATTGGTCCCGCGGATGATCGAGCCGCGATAGAAGATCGAGGCGGTGCCGGTGTAATCGCGGACATGGCCCGATAGGCGGACGCTCAGCGCGTCGCTCGGCTTGAACAGCAGCTGCAGGCGCACGTCCTTCTCGTCGAAGCCGCCCATCACGTTGTGGCCGGGCACGGTGCCGTCGTCCGACGGGCCGGTATAGACGTTGCTGATCCAGTCGTCGCGACGCTGGTACAGGCCCGACAGGCGGAAGCTGATCGTGCCGTCCTTGGTCAGCGGGCCGCCGATGCCGACATCGGCGTTGACGCTGTTATAGCTGCCGTAGCTCAGCGAGCCCTGGCCCTGCCAAGTGGCGGTCGGCTGCGCGCTGTCGAACTTGACGATACCGGCGGTCGTGTTGCGGCCGAACAGCGAGCCCTGCGGACCCTTCAGCACTTCGACCTGCGCGATGTCGAACGCCGGGTTCGACTTGAGCACGACATGCTCCTTGACCACGTCGTCCTGGATGATCGACACCGGCTGCGAGGCGCCGAGATAGAAGTCGATATTGCCGAGGCCGCGAATGTAGAAACGCGGGAAGATGCGGCCGGTGGTCGATTCGACGTACAGGCCCGGCACCTTGCCCGACAGCGACAGCAGCGTGTCGGCGCCGGCCGCCTGGAAGTCGTGCAGCGCTTCGGGAGCCATGGTCGACACGGCCACCGGCACGTTCATCGTGCTTTCCGAGCGGCGCTGCGCGGTGACGATGATGTCGCCATTGTCGCTCGCGCTGTCCGCCGGGCTGGCCGCAGTCGGCGTGGCGGCGGTCTGCGCGCCGGCGAACGGTATTGTCGCGATAGCGGCGGTGCCCACCAGAAGCATGGCGGCAAAATTCTTATAATTCATGCTGATAATCCCTTTGTGCGGCGCCGGTTATTGGTGTGGGCACCACTTGGATTTGCGCCCTGGCCGCGAATTGTGACGACAGTGCGTCAAAAGGCGAGATCGGCGAGGCACGCGACCATGTCGGCCGGCAAGTGCGGCGGCGGAGCAACAGTCGAGCGCGCCCTTATCCGGCGCAGCCTCTTGTCGTCAGCGGTCTCACAGGTGGTGCGGGACGCCCAGGGCGACCGCTAGAGCGGCGTGCGCGATTGCCGAATCATGCACAGCACCGTGCAAGATGGACTGACCCATGCCGACATCATCGTTTAACTCGGCACCCAAGATTTGGGCACACTTGCATCTACTGTCGTCCGCCGCCGTATCGCTGTTGGGTGGGAGCGTTTCTATGGCAAGGGGGTTGCAGGCGCGTGCAAATTGGAGAGCCCGCGATTCTGCGGTTTCTGTGTCGCAATGATCCCAGCCGTGACGCCCGCGCCTCGGAGTTTGGACCACGTCAATTCCTTTGACCTTCGCGCTCTACATTTGGGCTTGTGAGTTATCATTCACGAACATGTCGAGGAAGCCGTTATAATGAGGGTTGCGAACTAGCAGACGATGAAGGCCTCGGCGAATTGCGAATTCAGGGCCGATTGCTATGGTCGACAGGCCAAACTGCCAGAGGATGACGATGCAGCTTCTCCTTACGTCCTCGGGCATTAGCAACGCGAGTATCGAAAACGCGCTGCTGGATCTGCTGGGTAAGCCGTTCGCCGAAGCCAATGCCCTCATAGTTCCCACCGCCATCTATCCTTTTGCGCAAGGCGCCTCGATGGCCTGGAAGGCGGTTAGCGGGCATACCAATTCCCGTCTCGCTCAACTGGGCTGGAAGTCGTTGGGAATTCTGGAACTCACGGCGCTGCCGAGCATCTGTGGGGAAACTTGGATTCCGAAGGTCAAAGAGGCCGACGCCCTGCTGTTCTGGGGCGGTGATCCGTTATACCTGAGCTATTGGATGAAACATTCCGGGCTAACCGACGTCCTATCGGGATTGCGGCGGGAGTCAGTCTATGTCGGCGTGAGCGCGGGCAGCATGGTAGCGGCGACGACGTTCGGAGAAACTTTCACCGAGCCCCCGAATGGGAGCGGCGAACCGATCTCATCCGACAAGATGCTGTTTGCTTCGCCTGGCGGCGAGATCAGCAGGACCTTCATAACGGCCAAAGGGGTAGGGTTGGTCGATTTCGCGCTAATCCCGCACTTCAACAACGGTGACCACCCCGACGCTTCGGCCTCGAACGCCAAGTTATGGGCTTCGCGGCTCCCAACGCCGGTCTACGCCATCGACGACCAGACGGCCATCAAGGTCGTCGATGGGCGCGTGGAGGTTATATCCGAGGGCGTGTGGAAGCTGTTCACGCCATCTGCAGCGAGGTCGCATCGAGAGATCCGGTAGGCGGCCCGGACCGATACATTTGCGGAATACGGTGGGATTACGGTGATGGTTTACTAAATGACCGAAACTTCACGATAGCGCGCTGCTATAAACGCTCGGCCAGGTTAGATTGAGTGTGTCTGGTAAACTGCCACCGAAATACCATAGTTCCTGGACAGCCCCGCTAACATGTCGCGCGCGCCATCCATCTAATCCGAACCGGTCATGAGGCAGGCGTAACCCCGGATGACGCCACCGGTAATGGGCTACTCGCCGCCGCAATCCTATATAGGTGAGGCCGTGATGGTCCGTGATCGGACATCGAGGTAAGCGGAGGCGATCGATGACTGTTCGTGCGAATGATGCGGAGCGGCACCGCGTCGTCATCGTCGGGGCGGGCTTTGGCGGGCTATGGGCGGTGAAATGCCTGAAGGGCGCGCCGGTCGACATCACCCTTGTCGATCAGCGCAACCATCATCTGTTCCAGCCGCTGCTCTACCAGGTCGCCACAGCGTCGCTGGCTCCATCCGAAATAGCATGGCCGATACGATCGATGCTGCATGATCGACGCGATGTCACGACCATCCTCGCTACCGTGAAGGGTGTGGATGTGGCGGGTCGTGCCGTGCAGCTCGCGGACGGTGATCGGATAGCCTATGACACGCTGATCCTCGCGACCGGCGCGAGGCATGGCTATTTCGGCCATGACGAGTGGGAAGAGTTCGCCCCCGGCCTCAAGACGATCGAGGACGCCACTGCCATCCGGGGCCGTATCCTCGCGGCGTTCGAGGAGGCGGAGCGCGAAACCGATCCCGTTCGACAGCAGGCCTTGCTGACCTTCGCCATCGTCGGCGCTGGGCCCACGGGCGTCGAACTCGCCGGCACGATCGCCGATCTGGCCCATGACACGCTCCCGCGCGACTTCCGCGCGGTCGATACGCATCGTACCAAGGTGCTGCTGGTCGAGGCCGGACCCAAGGTGCTCAACGGCTATCCCGACGAGCTTTCCAACTATGCCCAGAGCGCGCTGGAGAAGCTGGGCGTCGACGTCTGCCTTGGCGCGCCGGTGACGCAGATCGAGCGGGGCGCCATCACGTTCGGCGAGCGACGTGTCGAGGCGCGGACGATCGTCTGGGCCGCGGGGGTGCGGGCCTCTCCTGCCGCAGAATGGCTTGGAGTTGCGGCCGACCGCAACGGCCGGATCATCGTCGAACCCGACCTCAGCGTGCCCGGCCATCCGGAGATTTTCGCGATTGGCGATACCGTCTCGGTCAAGGCGCCCGACGGCTTGCCAGTGCCGGGGATCGCGCCGGCCGCCAAGCAGGAAGGCGCATTCGTCGGCGAGACGATCCGGCGGCGGCTTACCGGCAAGGCCGAAACCGGACCGTTTCGCTACCATCACCAGGGCAGCCTGGCGCAGATCGGCAAACGCAAGGCAGTAGCCGATTTCGGCCGGGTCAGACTGCGTGGCGCGGTCGCGTGGTGGCTCTGGGGAATTGCGCACATCTATTTTCTGGTCGGCGTGCGCGCGCGGCTGAGCGTGGCGCTCAGCTGGCTATGGATTTACACCCGGAATCAGCGGGCTGCCCGGCTCATCACTCGGCCGAACGGCGAAGCCGCGATCGACTGATGCCGCTTTCATACTAGACTTCCCCCTAACCTTCGATACCCTCCGCCCGGCTCACATGAAGCCACGACAGAAGGGGGATGTATGAAGCTCGCGGCCCGTCTCGCGATCCTTGCGCTGGCGCTGTCACCGGCGCTCGCATTCGGTGACAATTCCCCGCACATCACCGTTGCCACGCCGGGCGTCGGCAATGGGTCGATCGAGCGCTTCACCGCGCGGTTCAGCCAGCCGATGGTGGCGCTGGGCGATCCGCGCGCGCCGGCTCCGTTCGACGTCACCTGCGCGGTGGGCGGCCAAGGGCGATGGGCCGACCAGCAGACGTTTGTGTGGGAATTCGCCAATCCGCTGCCGGGCGGCACCAAGTGCGAGTTCAAGGTCAAGGCGGGGACCAAGAGCGTGTCGGGCTATGCGCTCAACGACAGCAATACCTATATCGTCGACGCCGGCGGACCGATGGCCAAGGCGATCCTGCCGGGCGAGAATAGCGACGAGATCGAGGAGGGCCAGGTCTTCCTGATCGCCGCCAATCTGCCGGCGACGCCGCAATCGGTCGGCGCCAATGCCTATTGCTCGGTCGCCGGGCTGGGCGAGAAGATCCCGGTCGACGTGCTGCCTCCCGACACCGCGGGCAAGCTGATCGCCGAGATGGGCACCGACAATAATTACGCGGTGCAGAGCTTCCTGGAAAGCGGCGGCCTGCCCGCGACGGTGCCGGCGAGCGAGGCCGATCGCGCCAAGACCTATCAGGGCGTGACCGCCTTGCGCTGCCGCCGGCCATTGCCGCCGGGGCACGATATGTCCCTGGTCTGGTCGGGTAAGATCGCCAGCGCGAGCGGCAAGCCCGCGGGCACCGATCAGCGCTTCGACTTCACCGTGCGCAAGCCGTTCGCGGCGCGGTTCGAATGCAGCCGGACCAATGCCCAGGCCGGCTGCAACCCGGTCGAGAAAGCCTATCTGCGCTTCACCGCGCCGATCCCGATGTCGCTCGCGCGCGAGATGAAGATCACCACTGCCGACGGCACGGTGATCGCGCCGCTGTTCGACAAGGACCAGCAGAAATCGGCGACGATCAGCGACATCACCTTCCCGGCGCCGATGCCTTATGCGACCACCGCTAAAGTCTCGATCCCGGCCGGCGTGAAGGACGAAAGCGGGCGGCCGCTGACCAATGCCGAGCGCTTCCCGCTCGATATCCGGATCGACCAGGCGCCGCCCTTGGTGAAGTTCGCCGCGGGGTTCGGCATATTGGAGGCCAAGGAAGGCGGCGTGCTGCCGGTCACGGTGCGCAATGTCGAGCCGTCGTTGCAGGGGCAGAACCTCAATATCGGCGGACAGACGCTGCGGGTCGAGGGCTCGGACGGCAAGATCGCCGAATGGCTGCGCACGGTCAATTCGGCCGACGACACCAATATCGAGGATATCAAGAAAGGCGACGAGGTCGTCGGCCATATCCAGAATACCGGCGCGACCCCGATCCTGACCGGCGCCAATGCCGGCGCGTCGATGAAGATCGGCCTGCCGGGCAAGGGCAAGGATTTCGAAGTGGTCGGCATCCCGCTGACCAAGCCCGGATTCTATGTCGTCGAGCTGGCCAGCCCGGTGCTGGGCCAAGCCCTGCTCGGCCGCAAGGCGCCGCGCTATGTCGCGACCGCCGCGCTCGTCACCAACATGGCGGTCCATTTCAAATGGGGGCGCGAGAAGAGCCTGGCCTGGGTGACCAATCTCGACACCGGCCTGCCCGTCGGCAATGCCGCGGTCGCGGTGACCGACAGCTGCACCGGGCAATTGCTCGCGAACGGCACGACCGACAAATCGGGCGCGGTGTTCATCCCCGCGGGCCTGCCGCAGCCGGAGACCTATGGCGGCTGCGACAGCGATTATCAGAACCACCCGCTGATGGTGTCGGCGCGCGCCGGCGACGATTTCAGCTTCACCCTGACCGATTGGGGCGAGGGCATCCGGCCGTACGATTTCGACCTGCCTTATGGCTATTCGGCGCAGGGCGACGTGTTCCACACCGTGTTCGACCGCGCGCTGGTCCGCCAGGGCGAGACGATCCACATGAAGCATATCCTGCGCCAGCCCAACGGCGCCGGGTTCGCGCTGGCGCCGGGCTTTACCGGCACGCTCAGGCTGTCGCATCGCGGGTCGGACACCAATTTCGACTTGCCGCTGACGATCGACGCCAATGGCATCGGCGAGACCGAATGGACCGCGCCCGCCGGTGCGCCGATGGGCGATTACGACATTTCGGTGATCGACGGCGACAAGACGCTGTCGACCAACCAGTCGTTCAAGGTCGACGAATATAAATTGCCGACGATGCGCGCGACGGTGACCGGGCCCAAGGACGCCGCGATCCGGCCCAAGTCGCTGCCGCTCGATCTGTTCGTCGGCTATCTGGCGGGCGGCGGCGCATCGAACCTGCCGGTTGAAATGCGGGTCGGCTATTTCGGACGCTCGGCCACGCCCGAGGGCTATGACGGCTATACGTTCGGCGGGACCGACGTGCAGGAAGGCACCAAGCCGCTCAACGGCGATGGCGAGGAGGAAAGCGCGCCGCTGCCGCCGACCCAGACCTTGCCCGCGACCCTGGGTGGCGACGGCACCACACGCACCACGGTCGACGTGCCCCAGGTCGACCAGGCGACCGACATGCTGGTCGAGATGGATTATCAGGACGCCAATGGCGAAGTGCTGACCGCGTCGAAGCGCATCCCGATCTTCCCCTCGGCGGTGCAATTGGGCGCCAAGACCGACGGCTGGCTGATGAAGCAGGACGATCTGCGCCTGAGCTTCGTCGCGCTCGACACCGACAACAAGCCCAAGAAGGGCCAGGCGATCAACGTCGCGCTCTACAGCCGCCAGGTGCTGACCGCGCGGCGGCGGCTGATCGGCGGCTTCTACGCGTACGACAACCAGATGAAGACGACCAAGCTCGGCGGATCGTGTAGCGCGACCACCGACGAGCTCGGGCTCGCCAAATGCACGATCGATCCCGGCGTGTCGGGCGAAGTCTATATCGTCGCGACCACGCGCGACGCCGACGGCAATGTCTCGCGCGCGGTGCGCTCGGTTTGGCTGGCGGGCGATGACGATTGGTGGTTCGGCGGCGACAATGGCGACCGCATGGACGTCGTCCCCGAGCAGCAGACCTACAAGGCCGGAGAGACCGCGCGCTTCCAGGTCCGCATGCCGTTCCGCGAAGCCGAGGCCCTGGTCACGGTCGAGCGCGAAGGCGTGCTGTCGAGCTTCGTGACCAAATTGTCGGGCGCCAATCCGGTGGTCGAGGTCAAGATGCCGGGCAGCTATGCGCCCGACGTGTTCGTCTCTGTCATGGCGGTGCGCGGCCGCGCGCAGCCGGGCGTATGGAGCTGGTTCCAGGGGATCGGCAAAGCCCTGGGCTTCACCAGCGCGCCGAGCGAGGCGCAGGAACCGACCGCCTTGGTCGACCTCGCCAAGCCGAGCTATCGTCTGGGCATCGCCAAGGTGAAAGTCGGCTGGGAAGCCCATCAATTGGGCGTGACGGTTAAGGCCAACAAGGAACGCTATGCCGCGCGCGATACCGCGACGGTCGACGTCTCGGTCAAGGATCCCGACGGCAAGCCGGCCCGGACCGCCGATGTCGCGTTCGCCGCGGTCGACCAGGCGCTGTTGCAATTGGCGCCCAATGACAGCTGGAACGTGCTCGACGCGATGATGGGCGACCGCCCGCTGTCGGTGCTGACCGCGACCGCGCAGACCCAGGTCGTCGGCAAGCGCCATTACGGCAAGAAAGCGGTCGAGGCCGGTGGCGGCGGCGGCGGCGATCTGTCGGGATTGAACCGCGAGAATTTCCAGCCGGTCTTGCTGTGGAAGGGCCGCGTGGCGCTCGACGCCAATGGCCATGCCCAGGTGCCGGTCCCGCTCAACGATGCGCTGACCAGCTTCAAGCTGGTGGCGATCGCCACCGACGGCGCGCAATTGTTCGGCACCGGCAGCACCGACATCCGCACCGCGCAGGATCTGTCGGTCTATGCCGGCCTGCCCAGCCTGGTCCGCACCGGCGACCAATATGCCGCCGGCTTCACGCTCAGGAACGGCTCCGACAAGCCGATGACGGTGACCGCGAATGTCGCGCTCGAGCCGCAGATCGCCAAGGGCAATCCGATCACGGTGACGATCCCGGCCGGCGGCGCCGCGCCGATCGCCTGGAACCTGACCGCGCCGGCGCAAGGCGGCCAGCTCAAATGGACGGTCAGCGCCAAATCGTCCGACGGCAAGGCGGTCGACAAGATGACCACGGTGCAGGACGTCGTGCCTGCGGTGCCGACCGAGGTCTGGGCGGCGACGCTCGCGCGGGTCGGGCCCAATACGTCGATCGCGATCACCCCGCCCAGGGGCGCGCTGCCCGGCTTCGGCGTGGTCGACATCAAGCTCGACGACAGCCTGGCGCCACCGCTCGAAGGCGTGCGCCGCTTCATGGCGGCCTATCCCTATGATTGCTTCGAGCAGCGGCTCAGCCGGATCGTCGCCTTGGGCGATTCCGCCGGCTGGATCCAGCTCGCGGGCGAAATCCCGACCTATCAGGCGGACGACGGCCTGCTCCGCTATTGGCCGCAGGCCTCGCTCAAGGGCTCGGAGGCGCTGACCTCCTATGTCCTCGAACTGACCAGTGATGCCGGCCTGCCGATCCCCGATGCCGCCAAGACCAGGATGGTCGAGGGGCTGAAGGCGGTGCTCGACGGTCGCTTGCGGCATGAGGATTATGGCGATGTCCGGCTGCAGCGGCTGAACGCGTTCAACGCGCTGGCACGGGCGGGCGCAGCGACCCCGGCGATGCTCGGCCAGATCGGCATCACCCCGCAGGAAATGCCGACCTCGATGCTGTCGGACTATATGATGGCGCTGGACAAGGTGTCGGGGCTGGCCAACGCCAATGCCTTGCGCGGCACCGCCGAGAACGTGCTGCGCACGCGGCTGGTTTATGAAGGCACGCGGCTCGACCTGTCCGATCAGTCGAACGCGCCGTGGTGGCTGATGTCGTCGGGCGACGAAGGCGCGATCAAGGCCGTCATCGCGACGCTCGGCCGGCCGGGCTGGAACGACGATGCGCCCAAGATGATGGTCGGCGTGTCGCTGCGCCAGCAGCGCGGGCGCTGGGATACCACCACCGCCAACGCCTGGGGCACGATCGCGGCGAAGAAGTTCGGCGGGCTCTACCCGGCGAGCGCGATCACCGGGACGACCAACCTGTCGTTCGGACAGCAGTCGGTGCTCAAGTCCTGGCCGCTTGCCGCCGATGCGCGCAAGGCAAGCTTCGCGTTGCCCTCGATCCAGACCCCGTTGTTGCTGCGGCAATCTGCGGGCTCCGGGCCGTGGGCGACGGTCCAGGTCTCTGCCGCGGTGCCGCTGACCCAGCCGCTGTTCGCCGGCTATCGCGTCTCGAAGAAGGTCGAGCCGGTCAGCCAGCGAGTGAAGGGCCAATATAGCCGCGGCGACGTGCTCAAGGTGACCTTGCTGGTCGAGGCCACCGCCGAGCGCAATTGGGTGGTGGTCAACGACCCGATCCCGGCGGGCGCGACCCTGGTCAGCGATCTCGGCGGCCAGTCGCAGATGCTGGCCGGGCAGGAGCAGGCCGGCGGCGGTTCGCGGTTCAGCGTGACCGACAAGGACGGCAAGGTATGGGATGTCCAGGCCGGCGTCTCGCCCGCTTATGTCGAGCGGCGGCGCGATTCGTGGCGTGGCTATTTCGACTGGGTCCCGCGCGGCAATTTCGCGATCGTCTATCTGATGCGGCTCAACGGGGCCGGCACGTTCAGCATGCCGTCGACGCGGGTCGAGGCAATGTATTCGCCCTCGATCAATGCCCAGCTTCCCAATGCGTCGATGACCATCGCGCAGAAGTGATGGGTGCGGGGTGTCGTCACTTGACTCCCCTCCCCTTTAGGGGAGGGGCTGGGGGTGGGGGAGTGCCCCAAGCGAGACGCATTTGGATAGCCCCCACCCCAACCCCTCCCCTGAAGGGGAGGGGCTTAAGGTCAGGGTTCCTCTGCGCCCGGTTCCCTTACAGGGCGGGAAGATGTGAAGCGCGCTTCGCTCCGGACATCGCACGATGAGCCGATACGGAGAATGGGTGCGTGCCGCTTGGACCCGCGCGCGCACAATCGAAACACGGGTGGACGACGGCATCGCCACCGCCGGCCGCTGGCTCGTCGACCATCGCCCACGCACCCGCGCGCATTGGATCGTCGCCACGCTCGGGCTGCTCGTCGTCGCCGGCGGGGTGGTCGACTATCTGACCCTGCCCCCGCCGATCCCGACCTATCGCGACGTCCGCGCCGGCTGGAAGTCGTCCGAGGCCTGGCTCTACGACCGGCACGGCGTGCTGATCGATTCGGCGCGGGTCGATTATGCTCGGCGGCGGCTCGGCTGGGTCACGCTCGACAAGGTCGCCGATACGACCAGGACGACTTTGGTCGCGGCGGAAGATCATCGTTTCTACGATCATGGCGGCGTCGACTGGCTGGCCAGTCTGGGCGCGCTGCGCGACCGGATCGAGGGGCGGAAATCGCGCGGCGCCTCGACGCTCAGCATGCAGCTGGCGGGGTTCCTGTCGCCCGACCTTGCCCGGCCGGGCGCGCGCGGCTGGCTCGACAAGATCCGCCAGATGCGCGCGGGCTGGGAAGTCGAAAGCGACTGGAACAAGGACGAGATCCTCGAAGGCTATCTCAACCTCGCCGGTTTTCGCGGCGAGGCGCAGGGGATCGGCGCCGCCGCACTCGGCCTGTTCGGCAAGACTCCCGATGCGCTCAGCCGCGACGATGCGCTGATGCTCGCGGCGCTGCTGCCCGATCCGCAAGCAGGCGCGGGCACGGTGGCACGCCGCGCCTGTTTGCTCAGCCATGAAAAGGATTGCTCGCGCTTCGAGGGCGAAGCCTATTCGATGCTCGGCCCGGCGCGCAGCCTGGCGCTCGACCCGGGCCTTGCACCGCACCTCGCCAACAAATTGCTGACCAAGCCGGGGTTGCGCGTCACCACCACGCTCGACGCCGATATCCAGCGGACCGCGATCGCCGCGCTCAAGCGCCAGCTCGAAGGATTGGGCGGCAGCCGCGCGCGCGACGGCGCGGTGGTAGTGCTCGACAACGCGACCGGCGACGTGCTCGCTTATGTCGGCGGGATCGGCGGCAATTCGACCGCGCCCTCGGTCGATGGCGCGGGATCGTACCGCCAGGCGGGATCGACGCTGAAGCCGTTCCTTTATGCCGAGGCGATCGAGAAGGGATATCTCACCCCCGCCTCGATCCTCGACGATTCGCCGGTCCAGCTCGACACCGCGTCGGGGCTCTATGTCCCGCAGAATTACGACAAGGGCTTCAAGGGGCCGGTCTCGGCGCGCTCGGCGCTGGCGGGATCGCTCAATGTGCCGGCGGTGCGCACGCTGTTGCTGATCGGAGTAGATTCGTTCCGCGATCGGCTGTGGGACACCGGTTATCAGGGGCTGGTCGAGGACGGCGATTATTACGGCTTCTCGCTCGCGCTCGGCTCGGCCGAGGTGACCTTGCTCGAACAGGCCAATGCCTATCGCAGCCTGGCCAATGCCGGACGCTGGGCGCCGGTGCGGATGACGGCCAACGACCCGGTCCCGGCGTCCAAGCCAATCACCACGCCGCAAGCCGCGTGGATCGTCGCCGACATGATGGCCGATCCCAACGCGCGGGCGGTCACGTTCGGGCTCGATTCATCGCTGCGCTTGCCGTTCTGGGCGGCGGTGAAGACCGGCACATCGAAGGCGATGCGCGACAATTGGTGCGTCGGCTTTTCGGATCGCTACACCGTCGCAGTGTGGGTCGGGAACATGGAAGGCGACCCGATGCGTGCGGTGTCCGGGACCAGCGGCGCGGCGCCGGTGTGGCGCGACGTGATGCTGGCGCTCCACGCCGACCGCGCGAGCAAGGCACCGCCGATGCCATCGGGGGTGGAGGCGCGCGCGATCCGCTTCGCCGACAATATCGAACAGCCGCGCCGCGAATATTTCCTCGCCGGCACCGGCATGAACGTGGTCACCGCTGCCCCTGACACCTCACGCCGCCCGCGCATCACCAACCCGGTCTCGGGCAGCGTCTACGCGATCGACCCCGACATCCCGATCGACCGCCAGCGCCTCGCGGTCGCCGTGTCGGGCGACGCGGTCACGCACCGGCTGGTGCTCGACAAGAAGGATTTGGGCGACGCCAGCACCGCACCGCTGATCCTGCCCGGACCCGGGCGGCACCGGCTGGCGCTGCTCGATCTGTCGGGGAAAGTGGTGGATCAGGTCGTGTTTACGATGCGGTGATCGGAAGTTCCCTCTCCCAAGGGAGAGGAGAATGCGGGGCTTCCGCTGTCACCGAAGGGGCGATTCGCAACCGCAGCAAATGGCGGCTTGCGACCCGGTAGCTGCCCCTCGCCGGGCAACTGACCATGCTCATTGCAGCCATCGAGAAAGGTGCCTAACCGCTGTTCACCACATCCGAGGGCGCGAGATGAACAAGACTTGCGGGAAGTGCGGCGGCACCATGACTGTGGGCGTCGTCGTCGATCATAGCCACGGCAAGAGCTACCCCGAGCGGTGGCAAAAAGGCGAGGCGAGCGTCAGTAGGTGGTGGGGCTTGCGAGAAGATAGGAAGGCGCAGTTGGACGTCCAAACGTGGCGTTGCAGCCGATGCGGATTTCTTGAAAGCTATGCGCCTGATGAGCCGTAGTCGAAAGATGCTCGACTAAGCGGAACGTCCGCTCCCACCCAATAGCCGTCTGCCGATGCAGATCAAAAAAAAGCGGGGCGTCCGGGCGGGCCTTGAAAACGCCCAGACGGCCCGCCTTCCACTGGAAGCTTACCAACAGAAATGGTTGATCACGCACAGCACCACGCAGGAGAGCATTGCATGACGACAACGAGGACGGGAGGCCTGGGCCGCCGTGACATTCTAACCGCGGCGGCGGCAATCCCGTTTTTGACATTCGATACCGCGCCGAGTGTGGCCGCCGTTGCTCGTGGCACGGATGCCGGTCCCGGACTTGCAGACTTCGAACGCCAAGTACGCGCGACCATGACGGCACAGGCGATCCCGGGCATGACCGCGGGATTCGCGCGAGGCGCCACGCAATGGGTGCGCGGCTACGGCTATGCCGATCTGGAAAACAAGGTGCCGGTGACCGCGATATCGGCCTATCGCTATGCTTCGGTGCAAAAGCCGATGACGGCGGTTGCGGTGCTGCAATTGGTCGAGCGCGGCAAGATCGATCTCGATGCCGATATCCGCGATTATGTTCCCTATTTCCCGGACAAGGGCCACCGCATCACGCCGCGCCAGTTGCTCGGTCATATCGGCGGCATCCCCGATTATGCGAGCGAGGCCGACGAGCATCTCACCGAGCATAAGACTACGCGCGAGGCGATCGCGCTATTCGCCGATCGCGCGCTGATCGCCGAGCCGGGTACCAGGTTCAAATATACCAGCTATGGCTACAATCTGCTCGGCGCGGCGATCGAGGCGGTCTCCGGCAAGGCCTATGGCGACTATATGCGCGAGCATGTCTGGGGGCCGGCGGGCATGGCTTCGACACGGATGGAAGATCCGGCGGTCATCATCCCCAACCGCGTGCGCGGCTATCGCTTTGTCGACGGCCAGGTGCGCAATTCCGACTTTGTCGACGTCAGCAGCCGGTTCGCGGCCGGTGCCTCGCGCGGTACGGTCCCTGATCTGCTGCGCTTCGGCACGGCACTCAGTGAAGGCCGCCTGATCGGCCCGGCAAGCCTGGCGCTGATGCGCACACCGATGCGGACCCGCGACGGCAAGATCGCGGGATTCCCGCGTACCGATGGCTATGCGATGGGTTGGAGTGTGCTCGGTCAGGGCAAGGATTGCGTGCTGTTCCACGATGGCGGTCAGCAGGAGACGCGCACGATGCTGATCGTCGACCCTCAGGCGCACGTGACGGTCGCCAGCGCGCAGAATTATGAGCGCGACATCCATCCGCCGCTGGCCTTCGCGCTCTATGCGGCGGCGACGGGTAAGGCGTTCCCGATCAAGCCGGCCTGAGGCTGGGATCGCCGAATAAAAAACGGGGCGTCCGGGCGGGCATTGAATTCGCCCGGACGCCCCGCCTTCCACTGGGAGCTTACCAGTAGAAGTGGTTGATCACGCGCAGCACCACGCCGCGGCGCGTGTCGATCAGCAGGACGTCGTCATAATGGCGCACCCAGCGCTGGCCGTAGCCGACGGGTGGCAGGCGATAACGCCACGGATCGTTGATCCAATAGGCCGAGCCCCAATAGGTCGGCGCGATGCGCACGCCCGGGCGGAAGGCATAATAACGGAATGGCGCGCGCCAATTACCGCGCGAGTAGACACCGCGGTTGCGATTGCGCCAGTCGCGCCAGTCATTGTCGCCCCAGCGGCGGTTGCGGTCCTCGCGCCAGTCGCGGCGGTCCTCGCGGAGATCGCGACGGTCGCGTTGCAGGTCGCGGCGGTCTTCCCGGATGTCGCGCTGGTCGTGACGGACGTCGCGCCAGGATTGCGCCTGCGCGGCAACCGGCATGATGGTCGCCGCGATCAGCGCGGTGAGGATCAGTGTACGCATGATCAACTCCCTTCTTTTTCCGGACAACGCGTCTCCAGCGTCGCCATGTCGAGGAGGATTAAGACGGCGACGCTGAACCCGTCGCGAACGTCTCGGTCAGGTTACAGCAAGGATTTGGATGACGTGCGGTCGGTAGATCTCTTCCTCGTCACCCCGGCCTTGTGCCGGGGTCCAACGCTCCCCAAGCGATATCGCTTGCGGCTCCTTGGATGCCGGAACGAGTCCGGCATGACGAAATAGAGAATAGCCTGGGGGCCTACGGCTGGCTGTCGTCGCCGCCGCCGGTGCCGGCGCCTGCCGCGCCGACCGAACCGATATTGCCGAACAATTCCTCGAAGAAGCTGCGCTTGCGGCCGAGCGTCGGGGTGGTCTTGCCATACGGCCTGACCGAGGCGACCTGATCCAGACCCGTGCGCGTGATGTTCGACACGACGCCCTTCTGGTCGAATGCGATCTTCAGCGTCAGCTGGCTCCGGGCCTTGGGATTCATGTAAGCGAGGTTGCGGCTGTCGCGCGCGACATAATACCATTCGCCGTTGTTGAACTGGCTGGCGAAGCTCGGCTTACCCAGCGTCTGGATCACCGAGGCGCGGTTGTCGACACCCGGCTGGACCGAATTCACCAGGTCGGCATCGATGATATAGCCCTGGTGCGAGCGCAGCGAAGTGCAGCCGCCGGCGAGCGCCACAACCGCGATTGCCGCGGTCAGGCCGCCAAACCGACCAACCATCCGGACTGCCTTCACCATTCGATACTCTCCGTGCGCCGACGCCAATCACCCGGCGCATTTGCATCGCGCGCCGTTCGCCTCAATATGCGGGGCGGGCGGACGGCACAAGGCCGCGTCCCGCGAAGGCAGGAATGATGGGTTTTTTCGACAGGTTCAGGGCGAAACGTGACGAAACCACGGCGCTGTACGCGGCATTGGTGGCGCGCGCGCGCCAGCCGCACTGGTATCTCGACGGCGCGGTCGCCGATACGGTCGACGGCCGGTTCGACATGATCGCGGCTTTATTGGCGATGGTCATGCTGCGACTGGAGGCCGATCCGGCCGGAGTCGCGGCGGCGGCACATCTGTCCGAAGCGTTCGTTGACGACATGGACCCGCAATTGCGCGAGATCGGGATCGGCGACTTGCTGGTCGGCAAGCATGTCGGGCGGATGATGGGGATGCTCGGCGGCCGGCTGGGCGCCTATCGCGACGGGCTGGCGGCGGGCGACCTCAAGCCGGCATTGATCCGCAATCTGTATCGTGGCGAGGCACCCGATCCGGCAGCGCTGGCGCATGTCGAGCGCGACTTGCTGACGCTGCGCCAGGGCCTCGATGGCATCGCACTCGATGCGCTGATCGCGGGTCAGCTGCCGTGAGTGTCGAATTCGCGCGGCCGCAGCGCGTCGATACGATCGGCGACGATGCGCGCACGGTCGAGATCGACGCCGATGCCGACGAGCGCGCGGCGCTGGCCAAACGATTCGACCTGATCGGCATCGAGCGGCTGACGGGCAAATTCACGATTCGCCGCGACGCCGCCGGCATCGTGGCGGAGGGGCGCGTCGCGGCGGCAGTTACGCAGGCGTGCAGCATCACCGGCGATCCGCTGCCCGCGACGGTCGACGAGCCGGTTGCCCTGCGATTCGTCGCCGAAGAGGATGCCGGCCAGGACGAGGTCGAGCTGGGCGACAGCGATATCGACGTCATCCCCTATGAGGGCGGGGTGATCGATCTTGGCGAGATCGCCGCCGAGACGATGGCGCTGGCGCTCGATCCTTTTCCGCGTGGCCCCAATGCCGCGACCGTGCTGAAGGAAGCCGGCGTGCTGAGCGAAGAAGAAGCGGCGCCGCTTGGGCCGTTTGGGGCGCTCGCGGCGCTCAAGGACAAGCTCGGCAAGACGTGATCACAGCATATTCCCCTCCCGCAAGCGGGAGGGGTTAGGGGAGGGCATGTCGCCTGCCCCGATGCCATGATCTGGAATAACAGGCCCTCCCCCAGCCCCTCCCGCAAGCGGGAGGGGGGAATCTCCTTGGTCGCGCAGCCGATTGGTCGCGCGACGGTCAGTCGGCGTCGGGACCCAGGCTCGCGTCGAGGTCGCGCGGACGAACGAAGGTCGTGATCGTGCAGCTGCCCGCCGCGACGTCGGCCCAATTGTCGGCTTCGCAGGTCATCACCGCCAGGCTGGCGGTCGGGAACTTGATCTCGACCTGGTCGCGCCGGGTGTCGCCGTCCGGGACCAGCAGCAGGATCAAATCCTCCAGCCCAGGATTGTGCCCCGACAGCAACAGGGTGTCCGCCATTACCGGCGCCTCGTGGACCAGTTCGAGCAAGGTCGCGGCCGAGGCCAGATAGGCGCGGCGGTCCCAATCGGGGTCGATGCGGCGGCCATAGCCTTGCGATGCCTGTTCGAGCGTTTCGATCACGCGCGTGGCGGGAGAAGCGATGGCGTAATCCCAGGACAGGCCGATCGCGCGCATATGGCTGCCGATCGTGCGCGCGGCACGTTCGCCCTTGGAATTGAGACCGCGATCGAAATCGCGGACGCCGTGATCGTCCCAACTCGATTTGGCGTGCCGGAGCAGGATGAGCGTCTTCATGGCGCCTTCTGGTTGATCAGGTGGTCGACCGCCCCTTGCCCCAGCTGTGCGACAGAAGAAAGACGCGATCTGACCCGCGCGACCGCTTCGTCGAGCGGCACGCGCGCGATCGGCACGCCGGCGGGAAAGGCCGAGAGCAGCCGGCTGGGCATCGCCGCCGACAGCAAAACGAACGCGCCGCGATCGTCGGCGCGGCGGATCAACCGGCCGAATGCCTGGGCGAGCTTGGCGCGGACGATGCGATCGTCATAGGCCGATCCGCCGCCCGCCAGCCGCCGCGCGGCATGGAGTACGGTCGGCTTGGCCCAGGGCACGCCTTCCAGGATCACCTGGCGCAGCGATTCGCCGGGCACGTCGACTCCGTCGCGCAAGGCATCGGTGCCGATCAGCGAGGCGCGGCGATCGTCGCGGAACATGTCGACCAGGGTGCCGGGGTCGATCGGATCGACATGCTGGGCGTAGAGCGGCAGGCCATCGCGCGCGAGGCGATCGGCGATGCGGGCATGGACGCCGCGCAGCCGGCGGATCGCGGTGAACAGGCCAAGCGTGCCGCCGCCCGCCGCCTCGATCAGCCGGGCATAGGCATTGGCCAAAGCCGCGAGATCGCCGCGCTTGACGTCGGTGACGATCAGCACTTCGGCCTGGTTGGGGTAGTCGAACGGGCTGTGCGCCTCGAACAGGCCGGCGCCGCGGTCGAGGTGCGGCACGCCGGCGCGCGCTTCCGCGGTCACCCAGTCGGGATCGCCTGCCTTGAGCGTCGCCGAGGTGACGAGCACGCCGTGCGCCGGCTTGAGCACGGTTGAGGCGAGCGGGCGCGTCGGGTCGAGCCAGCGGCGGTGCAGGCCGATATCGATCTCCCGCCCCTCGATCCGCTCGACCGCCAGCCAGTCGACGAAATCGGGATCGGCCGGCCCGCCGATCCGCGCGAGCAGCCCGATCCAGGCGCCGACCGTGTCGGTCCGCCAGCCGAGCGAGGCGATCGCGCCCTCGACCCGCGCGCGGGCTTGGCCATCCATCCAGTCGGGCGCTTCGGCCAGCACTGCTTCGAGCCGCTGGCCCAAGGTCATTAACGGGCGGAGCAACGCTTCGAGCCCGTGTGCCGCTTCGGCGGCTGCCTCGATCAGGCCGGGATCGGGTTCGGCGAGTTCGGTTTCCAGGCCATAGCCGGCATCGCCGTCCCGGGTCGCGCGGGCATAGGTCAGCCCGCGCACCGCGGCGAGCAGGTGTTCGACCACGCCGAACGGCTCGCCTTCGGCCACGCGCTGCAGCCAACCATCGCTCGCGAGCGCACGCGCGGCCTCGACCGCATCGCCGATCGCGTGACCGCCCGCTTCGTCATAGCTGGCGACGTCGCTCAACCGCGCGGCGAGCCCGCGCCGCCTTCCGCGCGAGGTCGATTCGGGGCCGACGATCCAGCGCCGCAGCTCGATCGATTCCTGGCCCGACAGCGCGACGCCGAACATCGAATCGGCGGCGTCGAACAGATGATGGCCTTCGTCGAACACGTAGCGCGTCGGGCGGCTGTTGGCTTCGCGCCCGCGCGCGGCATTGACCATCACCAGCGCATGGTTAGCGATGACGATATCGGCTTCGGCACTGGCGCGGGCGGCCCGCTCGATGAAGCATTTGCGGTAGTGCGGGCAGCCGGCATAGACGCACTCGCCGCGCCGATCGGTCAGCGCGGTCGATCCGTTGCGGCGGAACAGGGTCGGCAGCCAGCCGGGCAAGTCGCCGCCGATCATATCGCCATCGGCCGTGTAGGCCGCCCAGCGTGCAACGAGGTGGGCGAGGACAGATGCGCGGCCGGCGAACCCACCCTGCAACGCGTCCTCGAGGTTGAGCAGGCAGAGGTAATTCTCGCGCCCCTTGCGCGTCACCACGCGACGGCGGCGCTCGACGGGGTCGGGGATCAGCCGCGACGTCTCGTGATTGAGCTGGCGTTGCAGCGCCTTGGTAAAGGTCGATATCCATACCGGCCCGCCGGCCGCTTCGGACCAGAGCGAGGCGGGCGCGAGATAGCCCAAAGTCTTGCCGATCCCGGTGCCCGCCTCGGCCAGCACCATATTGGGATTGTCGCGCAAGATGCGCGGCGCGAAGGCGGCGGCGCAGGCCTCGGCGAAGGCGCGCTGCCCGGGGCGCTGCTCGGCCCCGGAGCCGGTCAGGTAATCGAGCCGTGCAGCGATATCGGCGTCGTGCAACGTCACCGGGCGCGGGGCGGGACGCGGCGCGGCCTCATCCCATTCGGGCAATTTGGTGAACAGCCAGCGTTCGTGTTCGCGTGGTTTAGCGATGCGCTCGGCGACGAGCGGCGACCACGGCCAGCGCAGCCGCGCCAGGCTCTGCGCGGCGGTCCAGGCGCCTTCGCGCTCGGGCCAGTCGCCCTCGGCTAGCGCCAGCAACGCCGCGGCGGCGTCGCGCAGGAACGGAGCAATGCGATCCTCGCTTTCGGGCTCGCTCAGGCCGAGCGCGCGGGCGAAACCGCGCGGCGTGGGGGCGAGAAAGGTCGCGGGCTTGAGGAAAGCGTAGAGTTCGAGCAGATCGAGCCCCGACAGATCGGCATAGCCCAACCGCTGCCCGATCAGCGGCGCGTTGAGCACGATCATCGGCGTATCGGCCGCCAGCCGGATCGCCTCGCCGCGCCCGACCGCGCGGCAGCCCTCGGCATCGGCGATCCATACCCCGGCATGGCTGGCGTGGAGCGCGGGATAGGGAAGGGTCACGGCCGCGTGCATTCCTCGAGGTTGCAAAACCGAACCGCTTCGCGCACTCGGCAGGCATCATGGTAGCGGAAATGGAACAGACAGGAAACGCCCTGCGCGCAGCGGCGATGGACTCCAAGGCTTGGCCGTATGAGGAAGCGCGCAAATTGCTCAAGCGCTACCCTGACGGGGCGCCGGCCAAGGGGCATGTCCTGTTCGAGACCGGCTATGGCCCGTCGGGCCTGCCGCATATCGGCACGTTCAACGAAGTGCTGCGCACGACGATGGTGCGCCACGCGTTCGAGACCCTGTCGGATATCCCGACCCGGCTGATCGCCTTTTCGGACGACATGGACGGCCTGCGCAAGGTGCCGGACAATGTCCCGAACAAGGAGATGCTGGCGCAATATCTCGGCAAGCCGCTGACCACGATCCCCGATCCGTTCGGCACGCATGACAGCTTCGCCGCGCACAACAATGCGATGCTGCGCGACTTTCTCGATCGCTACGGCTTCGAATATGAGTTCGTCTCGTCCACCGATTACTATCTCGGCGGCAAGTTCGACGACGCGCTGCGCAATGTCCTGCGCCACTATCAGGCGGTGATGGATATCATGTTGCCGACCCTGCGCGCCGAGCGGCAGGCGACCTATTCGCCGGTGCTGCCGATCAGCAAGAAGTCGGGGATCGTGCTGCAGGTGCCGGTCGAGGTGGTCGATGCCGAGGCCGGGATCGTCCGCTTCGAGGATGACGGCGAGACGGTCGAACAGTCGATCCTGTCGGGCGGCGCCAAGCTGCAATGGAAGGTCGATTGGGCGATGCGCTGGGTGGCGCTCGGCGTCGATTACGAGATGGCGGGCAAGGACCTGATCGATTCGGTGATCCAGTCGGGCAAGATCACCCGCGCGCTCGGCGGCCGCCCGCCCGAAGGGTTCAACTACGAGATGTTCCTCGACGAAAAGGGCGAGAAGATCTCGAAGTCGAAGGGCAACGGCCTGTCGATCGACGAATGGCTGACCTATGGCCCCGACGAGAGCCTGGCCTTCTACATCTACCGCGAGCCCAAGAAGGCGAAGTCGCTCCATCTCGGGCTGATCCCGCGTGCGGTCGACGATTATTGGCAGTTCCGCGCGAACTATGCGGGCCAGCCGGTCGAACAACGGTTGGGCAATCCGGTCCATCATATCCATAACGGCCCGCCGCCGGCGGAGACCCTGCCGGTGACGTTCGGCCTGCTGCTCAACCTGGTCGGGGTGATGGGCGGCGATGCGACGAAGGAGCAGGTCTGGGGGTATCTCGGCAATTACGTGGCCGATGCCTCGCCGGAAAAGTATCCGGCGCTCGACCAGTTGATCGGTTATGCGCTTGCTTATGCCCGCGATTTCGTTGCGCCGACGCTGAAGCGCCGCGCGCCCGAGGGTGTCGAGGTCGAGGCACTCAAGCGACTGGATGCGGGCCTCGCCGCATTGCCCGCCGGCGCGACGGCCGAGGATATCCAGAACATCGTCTATGAGATCGGCAAGGCCGGCGGCTTCGCCGAGCTGCGTGACTGGTTCAAGGCGCTGTACGAGACGTTGCTCGGATCGAGCCAGGGACCGCGCATGGGCAGCTTCATTGCGCTGTACGGGGTGGAGAATACGCGGAAACTGATCGCCGAGGCGTTGGCGCGGTAGGCTTCTAAGCCCCTCCTCTTCAGAGGAGGGGTTGGGGTGGAGGATATCTCGCAGAGCATATCGCCCGTGACTGCCCCACCCCAACCCCTCCCCTGAAGGGGAAGGGCTTGATATGGCGTAGGTGCCGGGGCATCCCAGCATGACGGAGGAAGCGCACGTGGCGAAGGCGAAACGCGGTTCCATCCTCCGGGATTTCCTCAAGGACGAAGCCGCCGGCGGGATCGTGCTGATCGTCGCGGCCGTGCTCGCGATGATCGCGGCCAACTCGCCGCTCGCCGCCGATTATTTCCATCTGCTCCATATCGAAACCGGCCCGGTGCTCGCGCCCAAGCTCGGGCCGATGACGGTGCATCTGTGGGTCAACGACGCGCTGATGGCGGGGTTCTTCTTCCTCGTCGGGCTCGAGATCAAGCGCGAGCTGGTCGACGGCGAATTGTCGCGGCCCGCCGATCGCACCCTCCCGGTGATCGCGGCGGCGGCCGGGATGATCGCCCCCGCCATCGTCTATCTTGCCGTCGTCGCGGGCGATCCGGCGCTGGTGCGCGGCTGGGCGATCCCGGCGGCGACCGATATCGCCTTCGCGGTCGGGGTGATGGCGCTGCTCGGATCGCGCGTGCCGGCGCCGCTCAAGCTGTTCCTGACCACCGTCGCGATCGTCGACGATATGGGCGCGGTGGCGATCATCGCGGTCGCCTATAGCCAAGGGCTCGACCTCGTCTCGCTGGCCGGCGCGGCGGTCGTGCTTGGGGTCATGATCGCGATGAACCGCGGCGGCGTGGTGCGTCTGCTGCCCTATGTCATCCTGTCCGGCCTGCTGTGGTGGCTGGTGCTGCGATCGGGCGTGCACGCGACGATTGCCGGCGTGCTCGCGGCAATGACGATTCCGATCCGAACCTCGCCGGGGGCGCCCGACGATGCCGAATCACCATTGCATCGGCTGGAGCACGCGCTCAGCCCGTGGATCGCGTTCATGGTCGTGCCGCTGTTCGGGTTCGCCAATGCCGGCGTGTCGCTGGGCGGCCAGGGACTCCATGTCCTTGCCGAGCCGCTGGTGATCGCGGTGGCTGCGGGCCTGTTCGTCGGCAAGCAGACCGGCATGCTCGGCGCTGTCGCGCTTGCCGTGAGGCTGGGCTGGGCGGAGCGGCCGGGCAGGGCATCGTGGACGCAGGTCTATGGCGTATTGCTGCTCGCCGGGATCGGTTTCACGATGAGCCTGTTCATCGGCGGGCTGGCGTTTGTCGATCCGGTGCTGATCGACCGGGTCAAGGTCGGGGTGCTGATCGGATCGATCCTGTCGGGCCTGGCAGGGTTCGTGGTGCTGCGTTGGGTGGCGCGGCCGGCACGCGAGGCATGATGCACAAATTCTTCGATCCCCGGCAATTGCTCCACGCGCCGGCGCGCGAGCTGCACAATGGCGGCTTCACCGATTATGCCGAGACGCCATCGCGCGCCGAGGCGATCCTGGCCGCGATCGGCGGGGCGGAACCGCCCGAAGATCGCGGCGAGGCGCCGATCCTGGCGGTGCATGATAAGGATTATGTCGCCTTCCTCAAATCGGCGGCGGCGCGCTGGGCGGAGGCCGGGCGGCCGGGCGATGCGGTCGGCTATGTCTGGCCGGTGGTCGGGCGACGGCCGCTGCGGCTCGACCGCATCGACGCGCTGCTCGGCCAATATAGTTTCGACGCCTCGACCCCGATCACGCCTGACACATGGGACAGCGCCTATTGGAGCGCGCAATCGGCGCTCGCCGCGACCCAAGTCGTGCTCGACGGCGAACCCGCCGCCTTCGCCTTATGCCGGCCGCCCGGCCATCATGCCGGGGCGGATTATTATGGCGGCTATTGCCATCTGAACGTTGCGGCGATCGCGGCCCAGGCTGCTCGCGATGCCGGCAAGGCGAAAGTTGCGATCCTCGACATCGACTATCACCACGGCAATGGCACGCAGGACATCTTCTGGTCGCGCGGCGATGTGTTTTACGCCTCGCTCCACGCCGATCCGGCGACCGATTACCCCTTTTACTGGGGTCATGAAGATGAGGCCGGCGAAGGTGAGGGAGCGGGCGCCACGCTCAACCTGCCATTGCCGCAGGGAACGACCCTCGATGCCTTTCGCCGTGCGCAGGCCCGCGCCTTGCAGGCGATCGCCGATTTCGGCGCCGAGCTGCTGGTGGTTAGCTTCGGAGCCGACACCTATATTGGGGATCCCATCTCCGCCTTCAGGATCGAGACGCCCGATTATGCCGTGCTTGCCGCCGATATCGCCGCCGCGGGATTGCCGACCGTGATCGTGATGGAAGGCGGCTATGCGGTCGACGCGCTCGGCGAGAATGTCGCGAGCCTGTTGAGCGGCTTCTGATGCCGCTGGCCAGGGGCAGCGCCGATTATCGCCGGTTGACGCTGGCGATGTTGTTCGCCGGGTTCTCGACCTTCTCGCTGCTCTATTCAGCGCAGCCGTTGCTGCCGCTGTTCGCGCACGACTTCCACCTGAGCGCCGAAGCCGCGAGCCTGGCCGTCGGGCTTGCGACCGGGCCGCTGGCGATCGGCATCCTGATTGCGGGCGCGCTGTCCGACCGCTGGGGGCGGCGGCCGATGATGGTCGTGGCGATGTTCCTGGCCGGCGGGTTCAGCCTGGCGACCGCCGCGGCGCCGGGTTGGCCGGCGTTGCTCGCCTTGCGCTTCCTGACCGGGGTGGCGCTGGCCGGCGTGCCGGCGGTGGCGATGGCCTATGTCAGCGAGGAGGTCGACCATGCGTCGGTCGGCTCGGCGATGGGCCTCTATATCGGCGGCAGCGCGATCGGCGGGATGGCCGGGCGGCTCGGGGTCAGCCTGTTGACCGATGTCGCGGGCTGGCGCGGCGCGGTGGCGCTGGTCGGGGTGGCGGGGATCGCGATGGCGGAGGCGTTCCGCCGGCTCGCCCCGGAATCGCGGCATTTCGTTCGCTCGGCGCCGCCACTGGGCGAGGTGGCGCGCGGCTTCCTCGATCTCTTTCGCGATCGGGCGATGCAGCTGCTGTTTCTTGAGGCGTTCGTGCTGATGGGCGTGTTCGTCAGTATCTACAATTATGCCGGCTTCCGGCTGATGGCGGCGCCCTATTCGCTGGGCCACGCCGCGGTCGGCGCGATCTTCCTGCTTTATCTGCTCGGTTCGTGGAGCTCGGCCTGGTTCGGCGGCGTCGCGGGGCGGCTGGGGCGCCGACGCGTCTTCTGGATGCCGGTCGTGCTGCTGATCGTTGGCGTGGCGCTGACCGCGGCCCGGCCGCTCGCCCTGGTCGTGGCGGGGATCGGCGTCGTGACGATCGGGTTCTTCGGCGCGCATTCGATCGCCAGCGCCTGGGTGGGCCGCCGCTCGCTGGCGCGGCGTGGGCAGGCAGCCGCACTTTATCTGTTCTTCTATTACGGGGGGTCGAGCGTGCTGGGGTCGTTGTGCGGGATCGCCTGGACGCGCGCGGGATGGCCGGGCGTGGCGTGGTTCTGCGGGGCACTCGGCGCGATCGCATTGATCCTGGGGCTGATCCTCAGGACGATCCCGCCGCTGCCGCAGAACGAGGTGACGCCGCCCAAGCCGCTCGGCACCGACTGAAATAATTTCGTCACGAGCGGGAACCCGGCGCGACACGGAGCGTTTTTATCCAGCTTGAACGAAAGAGAGAGCATTTCGACGATCAGACGCTTCACGCGTAGGATCGTCTTAGGGAGCCCCGCCGCACCATGTGCGACGGGGCTTACTCTTTTTTGGGCCTCGCGGATCCCGCTTGAAGGTTCCGTGCCGTCGAAATTGGTTGGGACGGCACCTCTCCCACACGGCAACGACGCGGAAGTAAATTCCGCGTCGTCGGTCGGCGCCGGAGCGCCGCCGGCCGGTCTAACTGTCGCGAGCGGGCTTCGCCGCTCGCGCCGGTGCGCAGCTGGCGCTGCTCCCTACAGTTTAGACGTCAGCTCCGGCACGATCTTGAACAGGTCGCCGACCAGGCCGATGTCCGCGACCTGGAAGATCGGGGCGTCCTCGTCCTTGTTGATCGCGATGATCGTCTTCGAATCCTTCATGCCCGCCAGATGCTGGATCGCGCCCGAAATGCCGATCGCGACATAGACTTCGGGGGCAACGATCTTGCCGGTCTGGCCGACCTGATAGTCGTTGGGGACATAGCCCGCATCGACCGCGGCGCGCGACGCGCCGACCGCGGCGCCGAGCTTGTCGGCGAGCGGCTCGATCACCGCGTGGAAGTTCTCGCTCGAGGCGAGCGCGCGGCCGCCCGAGACGATCACCTTGGCGCTGGTCAGCTCGGGGCGCTCGAGCTTGGCGATTTCCGACCCGACATAGGTCGATACCGATTGTTCGAGCCCGGCGCCGTCGGTCGACACGACCGTGGCAGTGCCTCCCTCGGCCGCGGCCTTCTCGAACGCGGTGCCGCGCACGGTGATGACCAGCTTCTTGTCGCTGGTCTGCACGGTGGCGATCGCGTTGCCGGCATAGATCGGGCGCGTGAACGTATCGGCGCTTTCGACCGACAGGATGTCGCTGATCTGCATGACGTCGAGCAGGGCTGCGACGCGCGGCGCGATGTTCTTGCCGTTCGACGTCGCGGGCGCGAGGAACGCGTCGTGATCGGCCATCAATTTGACGACCAACGGCGCGACCGTTTCGGCCAGCGGATGTTCGAGCGCGGCATTGTCGGCGGTCAGCACATTGCTGACACCGGCGATCTTCGCTGCCTCGGCGGCGACGGCATCGACGCCTGACCCGGCGACCAGCAGATCGACGTCGCCGAGCTTGGCAGCGGCGGTGACCACGGCGAGCGTGGCGTCCTTGACGGTCTTGCCGTCATGTTCGACCCAGACGAGCGTCTTCATTTGGCGACTCCCAGAGCCTTGAGTTTGGCAACCAGCTCATCGACATCGGCGACCTTGACGCCGGCGGTGCGCTTGGGCGGTTCGACGACCTTGAGCGTCGTCAGGCGCGGCGTGACGTCGACGCCGTAATCGGCCGGCGTCTTCTGATCGAGCGGCTTCGACTTCGCCTTCATGATGTTGGGCAAGGAGGCGTAGCGCGGCTCGTTGAGGCGCAAATCGGTGGTGATGATCGCCGGCAGCGACAGCTTCTCGGTCTCCGACCCGCCATCGACTTCGCGCGTCACGGTGACGCTGTCAGCGGTCAGGTCGACCTTCGAGGCGAAGGTCGCCTGGCCGACGCCGAGCAGGCCCGCCAGCATCTGGCCGGTCTGGTTGTTGTCGTCGTCGATCGCCTGCTTGCCCAGGATCACCAGATCGGGCTTCTCGGCATCGACGATCGCCTTCAAGAGCTTGGCGACGCCCAGCGGCTCGACCTTCTCGTCCGAGACGACGAGGATCGCGCGGTCGGCACCCATCGCAAGCGCGGTACGCAAGGTTTCCTGCGACTTCTGCTCGCCGATCGACACGGCGACGATCTCGGTCACGCCCTTGTCCTTGAGGCGGATCGCTTCTTCGACCGCGATCTCGTCGAACGGGTTCATCGACATCTTGACGTTGGCCAGGTCGACCCCCGTCCCGTCCGCTTTCACGCGGGGCTTTACGTTATAGTCAAGCACGCGCTTGACCGGCACCAAGACTTTCATTCCATCCACTCCTGTGGTCCCAACTCCTTTCCCGGGGAGGAGAGGAGGAGGTTAGAAACTTCTAGCACCCTTCTCCCTTGAGGGGAGAAGGATACCGCAGCTTGGCGGCGTAGCCGCCTAGCGGAGGTTGGATGAGGGTGATGCGATTGCCTTGGCAATCGCGCGCTCGCCAGTGCGAGCGCTTACCCCTCACCCAGCTCCGACTAGGGCCGCGCGAAATGCGCGACCCAAGTCTGCGCAACCCTCTCCCTCAAGGGGAGAGGGCTTGTGGGTCAAGCCGCCTTCTTCACTTCGGCCACGATCTTCTGTGCCGCGTCGCCGAGATCGTTGGCAGGAACGATCGCCAGGCCGGAATTGGCCAGGATGTCCTTGCCCTGCTGGACGTTGGTGCCTTCGAGGCGGACGACCAGCGGCACGCTCAGATTCACTTCCTTCGCCGCGGCGACGATGCCCTCGGCGATGATATCGCACTTCATGATGCCGCCGAAGATGTTGACCAAAATGCCCTTCACGTTCGGATCGGCGAGAATGATCTTGAACGCCGCCGTGACCTTTTCCTTGTTGGCGCCGCCGCCGACGTCGAGGAAGTTGGCCGGGAACATGCCGTTGAGCTTGATGATGTCCATCGTCGCCATGGCGAGGCCGGCACCGTTGACCATGCAGCCGATATCGCCGTCGAGCTTGATATAGGCGAGGTCGTACTTGGAGGCTTCGAGCTCGGCCGGATCTTCCTCGGTCTCGTCGCGCAGCGCGAGCAGGTCCTTGTGGCGGAACATCGCGTTCGAATCGAAGCCGACCTTGGCGTCCAGGACCATCAGCTTGCCGTCGTCGGTCACCGCGAGCGGATTGATCTCGATCTGACTGGCGTCGGTGCCGAGGAACGTGTCGTAGAGCTTGCCGGCGACCGAGGCGGCCTGCTTGGCGAGATCGCCGGTCAGGCCCAGCGCGGCAGCGACGGCGCGGCCGTGATGCGGCATGAAGCCGGTCGCGGGATCCACGTCGAACGTATGGATCTTCTCGGGCGTGTCGTGCGCGACGGTCTCGATGTCCATGCCGCCTTCGGTCGAGACGACGAACGCGACGCGCCCGGTGACGCGATCGACCAGCGCGGCAAGGTAGAATTCCTTGGCGATGTCGACGCCGTCGGTGACGTAGAGGCGGTTGACCTGCTTGCCGTGCTCGCCGGTCTGGACGGTGACGAGCGTGTTGCCGAGCATGTCGGCCGCGGCGGCGCGGACCTCATCGAGCGTCTTGGCAAGGCGGACGCCGCCCTTGGCGTCGGGGCCGAGTTCCTTGAACTTGCCCTTGCCGCGACCGCCGGCATGGATTTGCGCCTTCACGACATAAAGCGGCCCGGGCAGTTTCTTGGCGGCGTCGACCGCTTCGTCGACGGTCATCGCGGCATAGCCGGCGGGCACGGGCACGCCGAATTTAGCGAGCAGTTCCTTGGCCTGGTATTCGTGGATGTTCATGAAGGGCCTTCTCTCGGGTTTTCGAAGAAAGGGAATGGAGAGGCCTTAAGCACAGCGGGAACGATGAATCCACCCCCGCTCGCCTTGACCTAGCAGTAGTTCTATAGCGCGCGTGATGACCTGGCTCCTCGGCATACTGCTGTTCCTCGCTACCGTGATCGCGATGGAGGGGTTCGCCTATGTGATGCACCGCTGGGTGATGCATGGCCCCGGCTGGTTCCTCCACGCCAGCCATCACCGGCCGCGGGCCGGCAGATGGGAACTCAACGATCTCTACGCGATGATCTTCGCATTGCCCTCGATCCTGCTGCTGCTCGGCGGCGTCGATCTCGGCTGGTGGTGGGGATGCACCTGGATCGGCGCGGGAATCGCGGCCTATGGCGCGATCTATTTCGGCTTCCACGACGTCATCGTCCATCGCCGCGTCGCGACCCGCTATCTGCCGCGATCGGCCTATATGAAGCGGATCATCCAGGCGCATCGCCTGCACCATGTGGTCGAGACCAAGCGCGGCACGGTCAGCTTCGGTTTCCTCTGGGCGCCGCCGCCCGAGACGCTCAAGGCCGAGCTCAACCGCCGCGGCAATGCCGGCGTGCGCGCACCGGCGATCTCGCTCGATAGATGATGGTATAGACGCGCGGTGATCCTCGACTGGCATTTCTATGCGCTGGCGATCCCGGCGGTGCTGATGCTCGGCCTGTCCAAGGGCGGGTTCGCGGGAATCGGCGCGCTGTCGCTGCCGATGCTCGCTTTCGTCATCTCGCCGGTCCAGGCGGCGGCGATCCTGTTGCCGATCCTGATCGTGCAGGACGTGGTCGGGGTCTGGGCGTTCCGCCGCACGGTCGACTGGCGATTGCTCGGCTGGATGATGCCCGGGGCGATCCTGGGGATCGTGCTAGGCTATCTGTTCGCGGCGCGCTTGTCGGAAAGTGCGGTGCTCGGCGCGGTCGGTACGATCTCGTTGCTGTTCGGCCTCTATCGGCTCTGGGCCGATCGCAATGGTCCGCCACAAATGGCCAAGGGCCTACCCGAGTGGCTCGGCATGCCGTTCGGAATCGCCTCGGGCTTCACCAGCCAGATCGCGCATGCCGGCCAGCCGCCGTTCCAGGTCTGGGTGTTGCCGCGCCGCCTGCCGCGCGACGTGCTGGTCGGGACGACCGCGATCTTCTTCGCCGCGGTCAACTGGTTCAAGGTGCCGGCCTATATCGCGCTTGGCCAGTTCACCCGCGCCAATCTGCTGACCGCCGCCGCGCTCCTGCCGGTTGCGATCGCCTCGACGTTCGCCGGGGTCTGGCTGGTGCGGCGCGTCTCGGCCGAACGCTTCTATGCCGCGATCTACCTGCTGATGGTGCTGGTCGGGGCAAAATTGCTGTGGGACGCTGTCGCCTGACGGCGTATCGGTCCGGATCGGCCGGGTCTTTGCCAAATGTTAAGAGCGGCCGGGCGATACTGTGTGTCATGGACGCCCATATGTTCGGATTCGATCGAGCGACTGGCGATGACGAAGAGCATCGCCACCAGCAGCGCGTCCCGATCGTCATGCGGGCGCGATTGCGCGATCGGCACTCCAACAAATATGATGTTCGCCTGCTCGATCTGTCGGTCACAGGTTTCCGCGCGGAGGCGCATTATTCGCTCGATGCCGGGCAGATCGTCTGGCTGGCGATTCCCGGCATGCAGGGACTGGAAGCGACGATCGCCTGGCGCCACGGCCTGGAGATCGGCTGCAGTTTCCGCCAGCCGCTCTACCCGCCGGTGCTCGATCATATCGTCAAGACGCTGGGGCATTAGGCCGTAGGCTCTAAAAGCGGCCTGTCTGCTTCCGACCCAATTGCGGGCACGCGACTATTGCGTAGAGATGCCGAATGAGAACTCACCCGACCAACATCATTTCTGCGATGCTTGAGATGCTCGCCGTCTTCCAAAATGTGTGTGAGGACACGAGCACCATACGGCGGCTGAGCGAGATGGCTTCAGATCGAGGGAAGTGGGAGCGGGGGAAGGCGCTTTTCGACGACATCCGGCAAAAAACCTTGAAAGCGGAAAAGCGCGGCGATCAGTTGGCTCTGGCGCAATATGCATTCGAGGAAGCGTGCGCCAAGACGCTCTACAATCTCAGGCATCCTCCCGCACCGTTTGATCCTGATTCAGCATTTTGGATCATCCCACTTGCCATCGTTTTAGGCCGTGCACTGGGACTGACGGAGCCGTCTCAGGTTAGTTCGCTGCTGAATATGCTGACATCGGATAAGCGCAGCTAACCACCCATAGTCGGCCATTCAGTCCTTTTGCCGATAGCGGTCGTTTATGGGCTCACGACCTGGCGCCGCGTCGAACCGCTCCGTGTTCCAGGGCAAGCAGGAACACGGGGGTTACGCAGGACTGGGCGTGGGGCTCTTGGCTCCCGCTTTCGCAAGAGCACTGCGGAGATTGGCCGCCGCCTCAGTCGAACAGGCTGGAAACCGAGCTCTCGTCCGCAATCCGTCGGATCGCTTCGGCGAGCAGCGGTGCGATGGTCAGGTGGCGGACCTTGTTCGCGGCGGCGATCGTGTCGTGGTTGCCGATCGAATCGGTGATGACGAGTTCCTCGAGCACCGATCCCTCGACTCGCGCGATCGCGCCGCCCGACAGCACGCCGTGGGTGACATAGGCGACGACGCCCTCGGCACCGGCTTCTTTCAGCGCGGCGGCGGCGTTGCACAGAGTGCCGGCCGAATCGACGATATCGTCGATCAGGATGCAGAAGCGCCCCTCGACATCGCCGATGATGTTCATCACTTCGGATTCGCCGGCGCGTTCGCGGCGCTTGTCGACGATCGCCAGCGGGGCGTTGTCGAGTCGCTTGGCCAGCGCGCGCGCGCGCACCACGCCGCCGACGTCCGGTGACACGACCATCAAATTCTTGCCCGAATGGCGCGCCAAGATGTCGGTCGACATCACCGGCGCGGCGAACAGATTGTCGGTCGGGATGTCGAAAAAGCCCTGGATCTGCCCGGCGTGCAGGTCGACCGACAGCACGCGGTTGGCGCCGGCGATGGTGATCAGATTGGCGACCAATTTGGCCGAGATCGGGGTGCGCGGGCCGGGCTTACGATCCTGGCGGGCATAGCCGAAATAGGGCAGCACCGCGGTGATCCGCTTGGCCGATGCGCGTTTCAGCGCATCGATGCAGATCAGCAATTCCATCAGATTGTCGTTCGCCGGAAACGACGTCGACTGCAGCACGAAGACGTCCTCGCCGCGGACATTCTCGTTGATCTCGACGAAGATCTCCTCGTCGGCGAAACGCCGCACGAGCGCGTCGGTCAACGGCAGTTCGAGATAGCCGGCAATCGCCTTGGCCAGTGGCAGGTTCGAATTGCCGGTCATCAGCTTCATTGGTGCTCGCCCCTTCGAGGTTTGCGCGCCTCCTTAGAAGGGAGTCTGCAGCCGGTCCAGCACCCCGCGTTCGGTGATGTAGCCGGTGACCAATCGCGCGGGGGTGACGTCGAAGGCGGGATTGTACGCGTCGGACTGAGTCAGCCGCACCGTTTCCAGCCCGTGATCGGTCGCGCCGGTGATCTCGGTCAGCTCGGTGGGGGAGCGTTCCTCGATCGGGATGGCGTCGCCGCTGGGGGTCGCGGCGTCGAACGTGGTGTAGGGCAAAGCGACGTAGAAGGGCACGCCGGTATCGTGCGCGGCGAGCGCCTTCAGATAGGTGCCGATCTTGTTGCACACGTCGCCATTGGCAGTGACGCGGTCGGTGCCGACGATCACCGCATCGACCTGGCCGCGGGCCATCAACAGGCCGCCGGCATTATCGGCGATCAGGGTGTGCGGGACGCCGTGATTGCGCAGCTCGAACGCGGTCAGCAGCGCGCCCTGGTTGCGCGGTCGCGTCTCATCGACCCAGACATGCAAGGGCATGCCGGCATCGTGCGCGAGATAGATCGGCGCGGTCGCGGTGCCGTAATCGACCGTCGCCAGCCAACCGGCATTGCAATGCGTCAGGATGTTGAGCGGGCGATCGGGGTTCCTGGCATGGAGCTCACGAAGCAAGGTCAAGCCATGCTCGCCGATCGAGCGGCACAATCGCTCGTCCTCATCGACGATCGCCTGGGCGCGCGCGAACGCCGCGGCGGCACGATCGGCCGGGGGCAGCGGGCGTACCGCGGCGGCGACCTGGTCGAGCGCCCATTTGAGATTGATCGCGGTCGGACGCGTCGCGTGCAGGCGTGCATATGCCGCGTCGATTGCCGCATCGCCGGGATCGGCGGCGATCGCCATGGCCAGGCCATAGCCGCCGACCGCCCCGATCATCGGCGCGCCGCGCGTCCACATGTCGCGGATCGCTACCGCCGCGTCGTTCTCGGTCCTGAGCTCGACCCAGCGCACTTCCCAGGGAAGCTGGCGCTGGTCGAGGATGCGTGCGCCCTGGCCGTCGGCGGTCGGCGTGATCGACCGCGTGCGTTCGCCGTCCAGGATCATGGCAGTATCTCGGCAAAGCTGGCCACGTCGCCCTGACCGGTGTCGCGGTCGATCAGCAGCGCGCGCAGGCCGGCCGATTTCGCCGCATCGGTTTCGGCGGCGACGTCCGACACGAACAAGATGTCGGCGGGACCGAGGTTCAGCGCGTCGGCAATCTTGGCGTAGGATTCCGACTCGCGTTTCGGCCCCGTGGTCGTGTCGAAATAGCCGGAGAGATAGTCGGTCAGGTCGCCTGCCTCGCTATGCCCGAAGATCAGCTTCTGCGCCTCGATCGATCCCGAGGAGTAGATGCACACCCTGATCCCCGCTTCGGTCCAGCGTTTCAGCGCCTCGGGCGTGTCGGGATAGACATGCGCCTTGAGCTCGCCCGCTTCATAACCTTCGCGCCAGATGCGGCCCTGAATATGCTTGAGCGCGGTTTCCTTGGCGTCGATGTCCATCCAGGCGAGCAGGGTCGCGACCGGATCGCCCGGCGGCATCGCCGCGATCACCGGAGCGAGTTCCTCGCGATGGATCGGTACCCAGGCGGGGATGCGCGCTCGGGCATAAGGGAACAGCACGTCCGCCACATAGGCGATGCTGGTGGTCGTCCCCTCGATATCGAGCAGGATCACCTTGGGCGGCGTATCGGTCATGGTGGACTCAGGAGGATCGGTTCGTTTGCGGCTCGCTGGTGCCGGCCTCGTGCCGCGGGAAGCGGTCGGCGATCGTATCGCCGGTGAATTTGGCGACCCAGCCGTCGGGATTCTCGAACAATCTGATCACGGTGAAGCTCGGCTCGGGACCCATGTCGAACCAGTGGCGCATGCCTGCCGGGACGGAGATCAGGTCGCCCGCGGTACACAGGACGGCATGGACTCGGTCGTCGTCGGTGCGCAGCGTGAACAGTCCTTCGCCGGCGACGAAGAAGCGCACTTCGTCCTCCGAATGGCGATGTTCGGACAGGAATTTCTCGCGCATCGCCGCGCGGTCGGGATGGTCGGGCGTCACGCCGATGATATCGACCGATTGATAGCCCTGCTCGGCCTTCAATTTGTCGATTTCGGGCGCGTAAGCGGTCAGCACGGCGTCGGTGTCGGCGCCGGCGGTGTCGCGCAACGGCCAGCGTTCGTAGCGCACGCCGATCCGCTTCAGCGCATCGCCGATCCATTTGGGGTCGCAGGTGTCGAGCACCGGATGGTCGCCGTCATCGGCGGTAAAGACGCGAAGGCGAGTCATAACGCGCTCTCCCTGAAACTGCGTTCGGCCAGTTCGGCGGCGATCAGCCATTCGACGGCTTCGAGCACGCGCTCGGCTTCGTCAAGGTCCTTGCCCCAGGCATAAAGGCCATGGTCGCGGATCAGATAAGCGGGCACCGCGCCGGGCCGTGCCAAGGCCGGGGCGATCGCCGCTTCGATGACGGTCATGTCCTGGCTGTTGTCGACGATCGGCAGCGTGATCTCGCTCTCGTGCGTGGTTTGGCCGGGAAATACCTTGAGCAATTCGTGCCCGGCGAAATGCCATGCCTTGAGGTCGCGAAAGGCGCGGGTGAGGCCGACCGCTTGCGGCGAATGACCGTGCAGCACCGCGCCCGCCGACGGGAACTGGCGATAGATCGACAGATGGAGATGCGTTTCCGCCGATGGCCTGCCCGCACCGACGACATGGCCGTCGGTATCCAGGCGCAGCACGCCCTCCTCGGTCAGCCGCCCCTTGTGCCAGCCCGACGCGGTCACCGCGAAGCCGTCGTCGAGCCGGACCGAGTAATTGCCCGCGGTCGCCGGTGCCCAGCCGCGCGCGTCGAGGCGGCGGCCCACCGCGATGATTCCGGCTCGCGCGGCGTCGAAGCTGGTCGTCGTCATGCCGGCCATCTACGGCGAGTCGCGCCGACGCGCCAGCACGCGGTGGCGCTTTAATAGTTTGTGCATCGCTGTTTGCGGAAAACCGGTGCCCACTTTTCCGCGCGATGCTCGAGCAAAAAAATCGGGCGCCACTCCGGATGGAGCCGCGCCCTCAGGGGGAGGAAAGTGTAACCAACCATGCTCCCGCTGGAGAACAGATAGGCCAGTCTTCACCGGTAACCGGTGTCAGACGAAAGTTCAAGTATGTACGGCACTTGCTAAGTGCAGAACAATGCCGGCAGTTCCCCGATCGAGTCGAGGCGCGACCGTGCTTCTGGATGATCGATCTGCCGCGATCGGGCCGCAACGGCCCAGAAGTGGCTATTGATACCGGTGTCATAAGCTTCTATCGATCGAACGCCCTCAAGGGCTTGGGAGAGTCGGTCGCCAACGAGTGGCCAGATGCGAAAGAGAGCGGATGGCGAGCAACAAGCGGATGGCATTGCTGGCGGCGGTTTGCGCCGCGGCGATGATCGGATCGGGCGCGAATGCTCAGGAAGCGCCGCCCAAGCTGCTGTTCCATGTCTCCGCCGACAAGACGCTGACCGCCGACACTGCGAACGGCGACGCGGTGCCCAATTTCCAGTCGAAGGTCGCGATCGTTCCCACCGGCAAATCGGGCGGGGCGATCGAATGGCAGGATGACGGTTATGTCGCGTGGAAAGCGCCGGGCAACATCTATGCGCGGCGCGGTACGCTCTCTTTCTTCTGGCGCTCGCGCACCCCCGTCGGTGAGGCGCCGTTCGTGTTGTTCCGCGTGGGATATGCCGACCACACCAGCTGGGACATGGCGTTCCTCAGGATCGACTGGAACGGCCACGGCTTCGACGCCTTCGTCACCGACAACAACCTCGCGCGCGAACGCGTGTCGTTCCGCATGGATACGCTACCCGCGCCGACCGACTGGCACCATATCGCCTTTGCCTGGGACGAAGCGGTCGGCGTCCGCCTATTCGTCGATGGCAAGGAAGTCGCGCGCAAGGACCAGAAGGCAGTGCTCGACAGCGGGCTCGACCAGTTCGGCCTGGCCGGGCGGATCATTTCGCCGCACCAGGTGCAGAGCCGCTACAACTTCATGCGCGGCAGCGATGTCGATGAGATCCGCGTCTACGACCGGATGCTCGACGCCGGGGCGGTCGCCGCGCTCGCCAACAACAGCGCCCCGGCCGACGACAAGCCGGTCGCGAGCGACGAGCGGACCGCGTTCCTTCACCGCTACGGCTTCGACGGCGCCTCGCCACCTTTGCTCACCGCCGACAGCACGACGATCCGCAAGGTCGAGTTCGCCGACGCCAAGGACCTCAAGGAATGGATGTGGAAAGGCGTCGACGGCATTGCCGAGACGACCTGGCCCGGGGTTTATAACCGCTCGCGCCTGCCCGGCCGCGACGATTATTTCGAGCTGCCCGACTGGAACGTCTATGTCGAAGGCGGCAAGGCCTATGACCTGACCGTGCCGGCGAACGAGACGGTCAACCGCGTCGAGATCCGCGGCGCCGCCTATGGCGCTCTCGATTACACCGCCGACGGCAGCAAATATGTGTCGCTGGCGAAGCGGCCGCAGGGGGTCGAGAAATCGATCACCAGCTTCGGCGACAAGACCGGCGGCAAGTTGCGCTTCACCAACATCGCGCAGGAAACGCCGATCCAGGAAATCTGGGCGTACAACGTCAAGGAGGGCGCCGAGCCCAAGGGTACGCTCAAGCTCAGTTACGTCGTCGATTCAAGGACCGCCCCGGCCTTCGCCAACCTCGCACCGCTGACCAACTATATCGCGGGGCGCTTTCCGGCCGACGAGCGTGCCACGGTCGTCGCGCTGCCGGCCAGCGCCGGCCATGCCGCGCCGGGTGCCGGCAGCGCCACCGAAGCGGGCAATGCGGAGCGCGGGCGCAACGAGGCGCCGATCGTCCATATCCTGATCCCGTCCGATTTCGGCGACGCTTTCCCGGGCAAGCCGCTGGCGCGCGCGTGGAACTATACCTGGGCCAACATGCATGACGGGCTCGACGGCATCGCGCTCGATATCCCCGCGCTCAAGGTTGCGGCGAACAAGGATGGGGTGATCCCGCTCAACATCCGGATCAAGGACCCGATCTGGCCCGACCGCGACATGATCGACGTCACGGTGTCGGTGAAGCCGGGCCAGGCGCGCACGGTCTGGCTCGACCTGCGTGATCGCATCCTGACCAACGATCCCTTCTACATCACCGTCGCCAGCGCCTCGCCCGATTTCGGCGCGGACTCGCTCGACGGAATGAACGTGCGGCTGGTGTTCAAGGACCGCGACGAGGCGAAGAAGGAGCACATCCAGGATCGCTTCAACCAGGTGAAGGACAATTGGGGCTTCCTGGTCGAGGAACATACCGCCTCGGGCCGCGAAGGGCTGTTCCGGCGGGTCAAGGGCGATATCACCGACCTGCTCCGCGTCGATCCCGACAATCTCGAAGGCCGGCGCTACTGGGCCGACATCAGCTATGGCGCGACGGGCATGCCGCCCTTTACCCAGCCGACGCCGCCCGCTGGTGTGCCGCTCTGGGCATTCCGCCAGCTCGAGGATCTGAAACTCACGCGCCAGTTCGTCGACTGGTGGATCGACAACCGCCAGGTGCCGTATGGCGATTTCGGCGGCGGCATTTCGGATGACGTCGACTTGCTCGAACAATGGCCGGGCCTCGCGCTGATGGGAGTCGACCCCGACAAGATCAATGCCTCGCTCCGTGCGCTGTCGGACTCGGTCTACACCAACGGCATGCGGGTCAACGGGCTCGGCTATATCACCACCGACGAGCTCCATGCCTATGAGGAAGGGCTCAATTCGGACGCCGAGCGGCTCTATCTCAATTGGGGCGAGCCCAAGGCGATCGAGCGGCTGATGGCGACCGCCAAGGCGCTGACCGGCATCATCCTCAAAAACCCCGCCGGGCACATGCATTTCGCCAGCAATTGGTACGGCGGACGCAAAGTCTATCGCGAGGGGCCGTGGGAATGGCAGAAGCCGTACAGCTTCACCGTCATGCACGCGCCGATCCTGATGGGCGTGTACAATGCCAACCCCATCGCCACCGGACTGGTGACGGGCGTGGTCGACGGCTGGATGGCGCACGGCAAGAAAGGCGCCGACGGCAATTGGACCTATCCCAACGAGATCAACTGGCGCATCGATGCCGAGCGAGCCGGTGACGGCGGCGGCGTCGCGACACCTTATCAGTCGATCTGGGCCGCCTATCGCTTCACTGGTGACGACAAATATCTGACACCGATCCTCAGCCGCACCGCGAAGAACGGCGCAGGCTCGCTCAACGATCTCAACGAGAATATCGTGGCGGCGCTCGGCAAGGCCGATTGGGGCAAGGCGCTGGCCGGGAGCAAGAGCGATTTCGGCCGCATCGCCGGCTGGGACGCGACAGGGAATCGCAAATTGCTCGAGGAGCAAGCGGGCGAGGCGATCGCGTTCAAATCGCAGCACATGTACATGTACACCGAAGGCCATTGGTGGACCGACCGCGTCGACATGCCCAACGACCTGCTGCAGCGGCAGCGGCTCGGCGGCATCGCGCTGGCCCGCAACCAGACTTATCCGGGCAACACCGTCAGCTGGCGTTTCGCCAATCCCGGCGCGGCGGAAGCGGTCGCGATCCTGGTACCGGGGGCGACCACCGGCCATTTCAAGGTGATCGCCTATAACATTAGCGACGTCGCGCAGCCGGCGACGATGTCGACCTGGAACGTGACCGCGGGCAAGTGGAAGATGACCGCCGGGACCAGCGCGTCGGATGGCGATACCACCGACGGCAATCCGGTGGTGAGCGAAGTCACGCTCGAGCGCAGCGGATCGGTCGAGGTCAGCTTCGCGCCGCACACGACGACCGTTCTCGAATTCACACTGCAGACGCCGGGCGTCCCGACCGAGCGCCGCGCCGATCTCGGTATCGGGGTGGATGACGTGAAGGTCGCCGGACGCTCGATCGAGGTGATTGTGCACAGCCTCGGCGCGCTCCCCGCCAATGGCGGCCGCGTTGAACTGGTCGACGCCAATGGCAAGGTCGCCGCCAGCGTCGCGGTGCCGACGCTGGACGCACCGACCGACCTCATGCCGAAGACTGTTTCGGTGCGGATGCCGTTGCCGGCCGGCGCCGGCTGGCGCGTGCGGGTCGCGCTGCCTGACGGCACGCCCGAAGTGACCTGGCTCAACAATGTGGTGGCGCTCCCCGCGGCGACGCGGCGGCGATAGCGAGGGCGATGATGGCCATCGATCGGGGGAAAGGGGCATGATCGGACGGCGCAGCTTCCTGGCCGGGGCGACAGCGGCCACGACGGTAGCGGTCTTGCCCTTGGCCCGTGCCGCGGGCGATCGGGATGCAGCACTCCGGGCGACGCTCGACGGGTTGGCGAGGCTCGACAGCCCCGCCGCCGAGCTGAAAAAGCTGGAGGGGTTTGCCGCGCATGAGCTGTCGCCCGGCGCGCTGCTCGATCTCGAAGCGGCGCGCGAGGGGCTGGCGATCGACGCGCGGATCGCGGCGATCATGCCGTTCGGGCGGCTGGGGCGAAGTCCCTATTCGGTAACGCCGTCCAGCGGAGCATGGCGCGATCTTGCCGCGCCTGACGCCGCCGACCGGATCGCCGCCGATAGCGCGGCAATACGCGCCGAGGCCGCAGCGGGGATCGTGCTGCCGCGCGACGCGCTCGATCGCGCCATTACGGGCCTCTCGACAGCGGCGGAGGGCGCCAGCGGCGGTGTCGCCGCCGCGCTCGCCGAACAGGGAAGGCTGCTGTCGTCGCTGGCACCGCGTGCCGGCGAGCCGGGAGTCGGTCGGCTGCCGCACGGCTCCGCCTATTTCGACCTGTTGATCGACCGCCAGTTTGGCGGCCGTGACGCGGCAGCGATTCACCGTCGCGTGCTGGCCAAAGCGCAGGACGTGGCGGCGGAAGCCGACGAATTGCTCGCGCGATTGGGCTATGCCGGCAAGACCACCGGGGAGCGCTTCCGCGCCGCGTTTCGCGACCCGCGTTTCCTTTACGCCGATAGCGAAGATGGCCGCAATCGCGCGGTCGCCGACATGAACCGCTGGCTCGACCGTGCCAGGACTCGATTGCCGCGCCTGTTCGGCGCGCTCCCGCCCGAATGCGCCAGCGTCGCCACGCGACGGATGACACCGGTGGAAGAGGCGGCGAAAAAAGCCGGTTATCGAGTCCTGCCGTCGCCCGACGGCGCTCCCGGCAGCTATTTTGTCGATCTGTCCGACATCCGGCGTCGGCCCGATTGGAGCCTGGCCAGCGTCGTTCATCACGAACTGCTGCCGGGGCATATGGTGCAGATGCCCTTGGACGTTCGGGCGAAACCCCACGCGATTCGTGTCGAATATACCGCCGGCCTCCAGGAAGGTTGGGCGATCTACGCCGAGGAATTGATGGCGCGGCAGGGCGCGTTCGCCGGTGATGACCGTGCGCGGCTCGGCTTCCTGCACTGGATGTTGTTCAGGCTGTGCAGATCGCTCATCGACACCGGAATCCACGCTGAGCGTTGGTCCATCGGGGAAGCGCGGGAGGCGCTCGGGAGGATGCAAGGCGAGCCGGCCTTTTTCGCGGCGTTCGATCAGGACATCCAGCGGGTGTGCCTGGAACCCGGCGCGCGGGTTGGAGAAGCGCTCGCCTGGCTGGCATTGGCGGATCGCTGCGGTCGGGGGTCGGCCGCGGGGCTAGCTCGACGACATCGCGCGGCGATCGCCGATGGGCGCTTGCGCCTGTCGTCGCTCGACCGGCGGCTGGCTGCGCGGACGGCGGGACGACCGATCATCAGATAGCTCTGGAGCGGGCTGTGTGTCCGTCGAAACACAGCCCGCTCCCAGTGGAGGAAATCGGCTACGGCCTACATCTTCACTCGCCCGCCGAGCAGGATCGTGCGGCCGAAATGGTTATACTCGTAATTCCGGTTGGCATCGAGATCGGTGTAGCGATCGCGATAGTCATCGGTCAGGTTGGTGCCCTCGATCGACAGTTCGAGGTAATTGGTGACGCGATAGCGGACCGAGGCGTCAACGTTGAACGCGCTGTTATACCCTTCGAAGATGTTCCCGGTGCCCGAATTCTGGTCGACATATGGCCCGCGATAGCTGACCGATGCGCGCGCCGAGAACTTCTTGTCCTCGTAATAGAGCGTCGCATTGTACGCCCGCTTCGACAGGCCGAACAATGTGCCTTGGCGGTTCGAATTGATCAGCGGACCGAATGCGCAGGCCGCAGTCGGGGTGGAAGGCGGAACGCAAGCGGTGATCGCTGGGCCCTGCACGCCGTAGACCGCGCTCGAGTCGACGAATGTCGCGTTGGCGATGACGCCGAGGTTCCGAAGCGCGCCCGGCAGAAAGCGGAACGGCAGCTGGAGCGAGATTTCCGCGCCTTTGAGCGAAGCGCCAGTGCCGTTGACCGTGGTCGAAATCGTCCAGATCGGCAGCGATTGCTGCGCCGGATTGAGTGCCGCGGGGGACGAGCTGGTCAGGACCGACGCGGGCAGCCCGGTCGAGGTGAAGGTGGCATTGGTGATCGATGCCGACACCGGGAAGCTCTTCACGTTCTTCTTGAACAAGGCGACCGAGAAGATCGACTGCGGCGCGAAATAATATTCGAACGCCAAGTCGTAGGCGGTGGCGCGGTACGGGTCGAGCTGCGGGTTGCCGAAGCTGACGCGGTAGTTGAAGCCGTCGGCCGAGCCGCCGGGAGTCAGCGAGCCTAGCGTCGGGCGCGTCATCACGTCGGCGACTGCCGCGCGGATGATGAAGTTTCTGCTCGGATAGATGGCCAGATTGGCGGAGGGCAACCAATCCTCGTAATCGCGCGCGACGGTGACCGTCGCGCCGCTGTTGATGCCGGTCGAACTCTGGTGCGTGCGGACGTAGCGCACGCCGGCATTTAGCGCGTATTTGACCCCGAGCAGCTCACCCTTGACGTCGAATTCGAGATAGCCGCCCTTGACTTCCTCGGTGACCGATCGGTTGTTGCCGACATCGAGCGTCGGCGTGCGCGAATAGAGCTTGGTGAAAGCGGCCGCCGCCGGCAGGTTGGCGATCACCCAGCTATTGGTGTTGCCCGCCGGCTGGCCGGCATTGCCGAGCGTGAACGATTCCGTCAGTCCAGTCGCCGGGAAACCGTAGATCGCCGACGGTCCGAAGACCGAGCTGCGCGAGCAGGCGAGCGTGCCGAGCACGAGGTCAGTGCCGCCATTGCCGCACACCGCGGTATCGCGCTGATATGCCGTCACGGCATAGTCGAAGCGCCGATAGACCGCGCCGGTCTTGATCTGGAACCCGTCGGTGACGTCCCATTCGGTGCGCAGCGCGGCGGTCCTGAATTTGTTGGTGACGTTCGACGGACGGTCGCGAATTTCGGCGAGCTGGAAGTTGGCCGGGTCGGTCACGCTGGTGCCGAACGTCAATGCCGGCGAGCGGCTGTCGGAATAGTCGAACTTGTAGCCCTGCGCGTCGCGGTCATCGAGTACGATCGTGGTCTCGATCGGGATGTCCGCGTTCGATTTGGAAAAGCCGCCCATCAAAGTGAAGCGGAACGTGTCGCCGAGGTCCTGATCCCAGCTGCCGCCGAGTTGGTAGAAGGTCGTCTTCGACCGACGGAGATAATGTTCGGTGCGTACCCACGCATCGTTGAGCGTGCCCGAGACCATCGTGTTGTTCGAATCGTAGACGGGGTTGGCCAGGTCGATCGAGCGCTCGTTGGAACGCAGCAGAACCTCGGCCCATTTTTCCTCGCGATCCTCCTTGAAGCGCGACCACAGGCCGTCGATCGAGATCTTGGTGGCATCGGTCGGTTGCCACTGGATGCTGCCGGTGAGGCCGAGGCGCTCGCGGCGGTGCGCAACCTCGCCGTAGCGCGGGATGCGCGGATGCATCGCCAGAGCCGCCTGGTCGCAGGCCGCGCTCGGGCGATAGTTGCCGCCGCTATTGGCGACGGGATTGCCGCCCGTATTCGCGGAATAGAAGCACGGCGTACCATTGACCGAGTCGAAGCGCGCCTGCGCCCAACGCACCGAGTTGTTGCCGAGCTCGAGATTGTCGGTCTTCGAATATGCCCCCGAGACCGAGATGCCCAGCCGGCCGTCGGCCGACTTCCAGCCGAGCAGGCCGGCAACGCGCGGTCCCCAGTTCTTCGACAAGTCATTATAGCTCGCTTGCGCCGAACCGACCAAGGTGAAGCCCTTTTTGCCGGCGAGCGGGTTGCCGGTGTTGAGGTCGACGACGGCGCCCAGCGAGCCTTCGTCGAGCGACGCCTCGGCGGTCTTGTGGACGACCAACGAACTGAACAGTTCGGACGCGAAGACATTGAAGTCGAAGGCGCGGTCACGATTGGCGCTGGCGCCGTCGGTCGAGGTCGCGACCGTTTCCAGCCCGTTGAGGCGCACACGGGTGAATTGCGAGCCGAGACCGCGCACGGTGATCGTTCGGCCCTCGCCCGCGTCGCGCTGGATCGAGATGCCGGGGATGCGCTGGAGCGATTCGGCGAGGTTCTGGTCAGGGAATTTGGCGATGTCCTCGGCGACGATCGCATCGACCGAGCTGACCGATTCGCGCTTCACGTCGAGCGCTTTGTTGAGCGAGGCGCGGAAGCCGGTGATGACGATATCCGACGCCTTATCGTCGGGGCTCTGGTCGGCGGCCGCGGAGGCCGGTGCCGGGGTTTCCTGCGCCGCCGCGGGGGCCTGGTCGGCCGGCACGATGGCGGGCTTGTCGGCGGCGAAGGCGCCGGCCGGCTGCATCAGGCCGAATGCGAGTGCGATGGTCGACCCTCCTTGCGCCATCCGCATGATACGCGCCGCCAACGGTTTCGCTCGGTCTTGCATTATTGTCTCTCCCCTGACTCAATCGCGATGACACCGGTCGCTGCGCCGCGTGCCGCCGGACCGTGCAACAGGTTGGAGAGTTGATTGCGGGTGTGCCCCTTTTTCCCCTCTCCCGACGGCCGCCGGCTTTCTTACCGGTCTCGCCGCTGTTACCTGTCTATTGGTAACCGGTGTCAATTGAATGCGACGAGGAGAGGATCATGTCAATACGTATCGCCATCGCGGCTGCGGCGACGTTGCTCACGCAGGGGGCGGCCGCGCCCAAAATGGTCGTGATCGACGGGGAATCGGTCAAGCGCGACGAGCCGCCGCCGCATGGCAATATCGGGATGAGCACCGCCTATCGCTACAGCGACGCGGTGCCCGGCCGCGCGATGGAATTCCGCAAGCGCGTGCTCCATGTCGGCGCGGCGATCGGCGCGCACGAGCTGACGCATGACGAGGTTTATTACGTGCTTTCGGGTGAAGGCGATGCGTTCTCCGGCGACCGCACCGAGCCGGTGAAGGCAGGCCAGGCGATCTATTTCTTCGCCGGCGAGACGATGGGCATAAGGCAGAAGGGCGCGAAGCCGTTGGCGCTGATCATCAGCTATCCGCTGGCGGAGCGGACGAAGAACTGAGTTCAGCTTGGTTGCTAGGCTCCTCCCCGGCGAAGGCCGGGGCCCAGTATCGATGAGGTGGCGACGGTATCCTGCCAAATGAGCGTGTCGCGACTGGCCCCCGGCCTTCGCCGGGGAAGCGCATTTCAATTCCATCGAATCAAGGCTTAAGCGACAGCCAGCCATCCCCGGCTCTTCGCCCAGGCGACGAACAGTTCGGGCCAGGCGGCGGCCGGCTTGCCGACGATACCCCGCAAGCCGAACCCATGTCCGCCTTCGCCGAACAAATGAAGTTCGACGGGCACCTTGGCCGCGCGCAAGGCGGCGTGGAGCAACAGGCTGTTCTCGACCGGCACGGTCGCGTCGTCTTCCGCGGCGCACAGGAAGCAGGGCGGGCTGGCGGACGTGATGTTGCGATCCGGCGAATGCGCCGCGATCAGCGCGGGCGAGGGATCGGGACCGAGCAGCGCCTGACGCGACCCGGCGTGCGCGACCGACAGGTCCATCGACACGACCGGATAGATCGGCGCCGCGATCATCGGCCGCGCCGATAGCGCGTCGGCAGCGTCGACCGGATCGTAGGTCTTGGTCGCGAACCGCGCGACGAGATCGGCGCAGAGATGCCCACCCGCCGAAAAGCCCATCGCGCCGACGCGTTCGGGGTCGAGCCGGTATTTGGCGGCACGCGACCGGATCAGCCGCATCGCTCGCTGCGCGTCCTGCAGCGGCACGTCGGCGCGGTTCGCCCAACCCTCGCCGGGCAGGCGGTAGAACAGCACGAACACGGTGACGCCGCGCGCCGCCAGCAGGCGGCCGATCTCATATCCCTCCTTGTCCATCGCCATCCGGACATAGCCGCCGCCGGGAAAGACGAGCAGGGAGGCGCCGTTGGGCCTGGCGGGACGGAATACCGCCATGCGCGGCGTCGACACGCCGGCGACCGCGCGGTCGTTGAGCTGGCTGGTGTCCGTGCTGCGCTCGGTGGTGACCTCGACCGGCGGTTTGGCGGGCATGCCGGGCGCGCCTTTGGGCCACAGGTCGATCGTCTCGTCGGGCTGCGACAGCATCAACGGAGCGCTGCCGGGCGCGGTCGGCAGCGCGGTCTGTGCCCCGGCGCTGCCCGCCGCAACCGCCGCGCCGAGGGTCGTCAACAAGGCGGTGCGGCGGTCGATCCCGGTCATGTCAGGTCCCCGGCTGGATATAGGGAATGCGCGCGAACAACTCGCGCTGCCATTTGCGCGGGTCGTTCTCGATATGGCTGTTGACGTCGAACACCATCGTCGCGCGGCGCGCCAAATCGTATTTGGGCCAGACGGGCAGGCCGGGATGGTTGGGATTACCGGTTTTGGCGAAGGCGACGAAACTGTCCTGCACCGCTTTCGACGCCGCGCGTGCGTCGAGCCCGGTACCGGTCTGCGATCCTGCCGCGCCGAGCGTGCCGAACGCCAGCGGGATATCCATCGTGTGGAAGGCGCCGCGGCGCGGGTCGGTGCGTGAGGAGAAATCGACCTGATAGACCCAGGCCGGCGCACCGGCGCGGGCGCGCTCTTCCGCCTCGATCACCTGGCCGCGCCAACTGCGCCCGGCAGTGACCGCGGCGTAGAAGACGTCGGTCGGCGACCAGGTCGGGAATTGCTTGCGATATTCGGCGACGACCCATTCGGGAAGCGCGTCGATGCGCAATTCGGGCGCGAGGCGATCGGGCATATTGCCCCAGGTCAGGCCCTTCACCCTGTCCGAATCGGGCGGGATGAACGCGCGCGCTTCGTCATGGACATTGCCCAGGATCAGCGGGATCGACAGGCCCTGCGGATTGGCGTCGGGCCAGAAGGGATGGCGAGTGAGCCATTTCATGTCGAGCACCGGCCCGAAATAGACTCCGCCGCCCAGAAACGGATCCTCGGCCGACAGCGCCTCGACCAGCCTCTCGGTCGGCGCTGACAGCAATGGGCCGAGATCCCTGTCGCTCACCCCGAGCTTGCGCAGATAGGCGCGCGCGCGGTCGGTGGCGTGGAGCGGGCCGGAGGCGGTGACCTGCTGGCCCGACATCGTCACGCCGCGATGGAACAGTCCCCGGGCCGCCGGCATCCCGGTCAGCGTCGCGATCTTGGCGCCGCCGCCCGACTGGCCGAACAGCATCACCCGATTGGGGTCGCCGCCAAACGCCGCGATATTGTCGCGCACCCATTTGAGCGCGAGGATCAAGTCGAGCTGGCCGCAATTGCCGCTATCGGCGAAGCGCGGGTCGAGCCGGGCGAGATAGAGATAGCCGAATGCGTTGAGGCGGTGATTGACCGTCACCACCACGACGTCGCCGCGCGCCGCCAGATCGTGCCCGTCGTTGAGCGGATCGGTGACGCTGCCGTTCGAATAGGCGCCGCCATGGATGTAGAGCATCACCGGCTTCTTCGCCGCCGGATTGGGCTCGGCGGTCCAGACGTTGAGGTAAAGACAATCCTCCGACTGCGCCTGATATTTGCCCGATTGCGGACAGACCGGCCCGAATTTCTGCACCTGCCGCATTTGGCCGCGCGCGGCATAGGGGACCGGGGCGCGGAAGCGTTGGGCGACGCCATAGCGGATACCGCGATAGGCGATGACCCCGCGGTCGCTTTCGCCGACGAAATCGCCCGACGGCGCGCGCACATAAGGGGCCGCGACCGCGCGCGCCGCGCCCGACAGCAACATTGCCGCTCCCGCACTTGCACCGGCGCCGATCAGTGTACGGCGGTTCCAGCCTTCAGCGTCGGACATCCAGACCCCCTGCCAGGAACGCGTCGATATCGGCCTGGCGGAACAGGCTGGCGTCGCCAGGCAGCGAATGTTTGAGCGCGGTGAGCGCCAGGCCGGTGCGCGCGGCATCGTCGATCGTCCCGCCGTTGCGCAGCGCATGGAGAACGCCCGCCGCGAACGCATCGCCCCCGCCGATCCGGTCGACAATCCCGGCGAGCGTGATCTCGGCCGATTGCGCGTGGGCGTCGCGCGTGTCGATCCGCGCCGACAACAAGTGGCGATCGACATCCTCAGCGTGCCGCGCGGTCGAGGCGATCATCCGGAGCTTGGGGAAAGCGGCAAAGGCGGCGTCGGCGGCCTCGCGCCGGCGGTCCTCGCCATCGCCCGAAAAGGGTTTGTCGAGCAGCAAGGCGATATCGCGATGATTGCCGAACATCAAATCGGCCTGCGCCACCAGCCGCGACAGGATCTCGCGCGGGTTGCCGTCCCAGCGTTCCCAGAGCTTGCCGCGCCAATTGCCGTCGAACGAAACCGGGATGCCGCGCGCGGCGGCGGCGTCGGCGGCGGCGATCGCGGCTTGCGCCGGCACGGGACCGAGCGCGGGAGTGATGCCCGACAGATGCAGGCGGTCGGCGCCGTTCAGCAGCGTCTCCCAATCCCAGGCATCGGCCGGCGCCTCGGCGAAGCTCGAATGCGCGCGGTCGTAAATCACTTCGGTCGCGCGCATGCCGGCGCCCGAGGTGACGAAATAGAGGCCCATCCGGTCGCCCCGGCGTTGGATGGTGCTGGTGTCGATGCCGTGGCCGCGCAGGGTTGCGATCGCGGAATCGCCCAGGTCATTGGCCGGGACGGCGCTGACGAAACCGACATCGTGGCCGAGTCGGGCAAGCGCGGTCGCGACATTCGCTTCGGCACCGGCGACCCAAACGTCGAATTTCGGGGTCTGGAGGATAAGCTCTCGGCCGGGTGGCGAGAGCCGCAGCATGATTTCGCCGAACGCGAGGAATCGTCCCGTTGCCGTACCCATCACTACCCCCAATCCAAACCGTCACCCCGGACTTGTTCCGGGGTCCAACCTTCCCCAACGGAAGCCATCGGATGCGACACGTTGGATGCCGGAACAAGTCCGGCATGACGGAAGGGAGATAACCGCATCAGCGCGCCAGCCATCCACCGTCGACGGCGAGGATATGCCCTTGCACATAATCCGCCGCGCGGCTCGCGAGAAACACCGCCGCCCCGCCCAGGTCGCTCGCATCGCCCCAGCGCCCTGCCGGGATGCGGTCGAGGATCGACTTGTTGCGCACCTCATCCGCTTGCAGCGCCGCCGTATTGTTGGTCGCGATATAGCCCGGCGCGATCGCATTGACGTTGACGCCTTTCGACGCCCATTCGTTGGCCAGCAATTTGGTCAGCCCGCCGATCCCGCTCTTCGACGCGGTATAGCTCGGCACGCGGATGCCGCCCTGAAAGGTCAGCATCGACGCGATGTTGATGATCTTACCGCCGCCATTTCCTATCATGTGCCGCCCCGCTGCCTGGCACAGGAAGAACACCGATTTGAGGTTGGTGTCGACCACCGCGTCCCAATCCTCCTCGGTGAAGTCGACCGCGTCGGCGCGGCGGATGATGCCGGCATTGTTGACCAGGATGTCCAGCCCGCCGAGCTTGTCCACCGTTTCGTCCACAATTCTTTGCACAGGCTCGATCGTCGAGAGATCGGCCGAGACGATCTCGGCACGGCGGCCGAGCGCGCGGGCTTTCTCGACCGTTTCCTGAGCAGGAGTACGGCCGACCGCGGCGATGTCGGCGCCGGCCTCGGCCAGCGCCAGCGCGATCGCCTGGCCGATGCCGGTATTGGCGCCGGTGACGATCGCGACTTTGCCGGAAAGATCGAAAGGGTTGGTCATTTGTACTCCAAATTCCCCTCCCGCTTGCGGGAGGGGTTAGGGGAGGGCCTGTTGGAGGGACGTGGAAGGCCGACACGCCCTCCCCCAGCCCCTCCCGCAAGCGGGAGGGGAGTTAGGCGAGCTGGCAGATATCCAGCACGTTCATGTCGGTATAATCCTGGTTCTCGCCGGCCATCGCCCAGATGAAGGCATAGGCCTTGGTGCCGGCGCCCATATGGATCGACCAAGGCGGGCTGATCACCGCTTCCTCGTTCTGCATCACGATGTGCCGCGTCGCCTCGCCTTCGCCCATGAAATGCATCACGCGATCGGTGTCGAGATTGTCGAGCTCGAAATAGAAATAGATCTCGCTGCGGCGCTCGTGGATGTGCGGTGGCATCGTGTTCCACACGCTGCCCGGCTTGAGCACGGTCAGGCCCATCACCAGCTGCGCGCTGTCGCACACGCCCGGGATGACGAGCTGAAAGATCGTGCGCTCGTTCGATTCCTGCAGGCTGCCGCGCTCGAGCGCATTGGCGTCGGCGATCCCGAGCTTGCGCGTCTGGAAGGCTTTATGCGCCGGGCACGAGGCGAGATAGAAGCGCGCGCCCTGGCCGGAGAATTCGACGTCCTTCGCACCCATCGTGACGTACAGACAATCCTTGTTGCCGAGCGTGAATTCCTCGCCGTCGACCATGACCTTGCCGTCGACCGTGCCGACATTGACGATCGCGAGTTCGCGCCGCTCGAGAAACGGATGCCCCACCGCCGAGGGCGGTTCGGTCTGCGCGGGCAGCGTGACCGGCGCGCCGCCAACCGCGACGCCGCCGATCACGAAGCGGTCGGCATGGGTGTAGTTGAGCACGCACTCACCCTCGCGGAACAGGCCCTGGATCAGATAGCGGTCGCGCAGTTCCTCATTGGAGACGCACTCCATCATGTCGGGATGGGTGGCGTAATAGGTACGGTCGAACATCGGGGTCTCCGGCAGGGATCAGGCCGCACGCGCGGCGAATTGGGGATCGTCGATCTTGTAGGCGCGGCGCACCAGGCCGGTGGTCAGGTCCTGGATCAGCTCGGCCGCTTCCCAATCGTGGAGGCGATGCTCGGCGACCAGTCGCGCGAGGAAGGCGCAATCGACGCGGCGCGCGACATCGTGGCGCGCCGGGATCGACAGGAAAGCGCGGGTGTCGTCGTTGAATCCGACTGTATTGTAGAAGCCTGCCGTCTCGGTCGTCATCTCGCGGAACCGGCGCATCCCCTCCGGACTGTCGTGGAACCACCAGCTCGGGCCGAGCTTGAGGCACGGATAATGGCCGGCCAGCGGCGCCAGTTCGCGGGCATAGGTCGATTCGTCGAGCGTGAAGAGGATGATCGACAGGTCGCGCTCGTTGCCGAAGCGATCGAGCAACGGTTTCAGCGCATGGACGTAATCGGTCCGCGTCGGAATGTCGGCGCCCTTGTCGCGGCCATGGCTGGCGAACAGCCCGGCATTGTGATTGCGGCACGAGCCGGGGTGGATCTGCATCACCATCCCGTCCTCGACCGACATCGCCGCCATCTCGGTCAGCATCTGCGCGCGGAACAGCTCGGCATCGGCCGGGGTCCAGGTGCCGGTGACGATGGTGCGGAACAGGCGTTCGGCGTCGCTTGCCGACAAATTGGCCGTCGCCGCGGTCGGGTGGCCATGGTCGGTCGCGGTGGCGCCAGCCGCGCGGAAATCGGCGCGGCGCTTGCGATGCGCGGCGAGATAGCCTTGCCAGTCATAGACATCCTCGCCGGTCAGTTCGGCGAAGCGCGCCATGGCCGGCTTGAACGCCTCATGCTCGACGTCGATCACCCCGTCGGGGCGATACGTCGTGACGACGCGCCCGCCCCAGCCCGAGCGGCGGATGGCGTGATGGTGCGACAGATCGTCCTGCGCGCCCTCGGTCGTCGCCAGGAAGTCGATCCGGAAACGATCGAACAGCGCGCGCGGGCGGAAGGCGTCGCTGGCGAGCTTCTCCCCGATCGCGTCGAAATAGGCATCAGCGGTCGAGGCATCGAGTTCCCGCTCGATCCCGAACACCACCGAAAAGACATGATCGAGCCACAGCCGCGATGGCGTGCCGCGGAACAGATGGTAATGGGACGCAAACAGGCGCCAGGCCGCGCGCGGATCGGTCGCGGGAACGCCGGCGCGCGACGGGATCGCCAGCGCGTCGAGGTCGACGCCCTGGCTGTAGAGCATGCGGTAGAGATAATGGTCGGGGGACAGCAACAGGCTGGTCGCGTCGCTCCATTTGTCGTTATTCGCGAACCAGGCCGGGTCGGTATGGCCGTGCGGGCTGACGATCGGCGACTCGGCGATGGCGGCATACAGGTCGCGAGCGATCGACCGCGTCCCCGGGTCGGCGGGAAACAGACGATCGGGGTGCAATTCCAGCGTGCCAGCCATCAGCCTTCTCCATCCTCCCCGCTTCTCTCGAGCGCGGCTCTGGTAACCGGTGTCAGCAAATAGTACAACCGGCTGCGAACGAGTTCAATCGACCGGAGTCGAAACCGATCCGCGGCGGATCAGGGTCGACAGGAACATCGATGGTTCCGGGACCGCCGATTCATCATCATTGTCGGCGATTCCGCTGATCAGCTTGAGCGCGGCGGAGCGCGCCATCGAGGCGATCGGCCAGCGCACGGTGGTCAGCGGCGGCCACATATGCGCGGCGATCGGCGTGTCGTCGAAGCCGATCACCGACAAATCGCGCGGCACGATCAACCCGCGCTGGCACGCCGCGTGGATCACGCCCGCCGCCATTTCGTCGTTGCTCGAGAAGATCGCGGTCGGGCGCGGCACCACGTCGAGCAGCCTCTCGGCCGCGATCAGCCCCGATTCGAAGGTATAATTGCCCTCGGCGATCATGCTGCGCGGGAGCGAGATGCCGGCGTCGCGCATCGCTTCCTCGAATCCCAGCCGGCGTTCGTGCGCCGAGCGGAAGCCATGCGGGCCGGCGATCAGCCCGATGCGGCGATGCCCTTGCGCGATCAGATATTGCGTCGCCTCGCGCACCGCCTCGCGATCGTTGGAGGCGACCATATGTTCGGGCGTGTCGAGCTCGGCCGAGCCCATGCGGACATAGCGGCAACCGAGATTGCTGCACAATCTGGCGACCGCGTCATTCTCGCTGATCGGCGGCATCAGCAGCACGCCGAACAACCTCTGACGCTCGAGGAAAAGGCGCAGATCCTCGAGCATCGTCGGCGACCCGCGATCGACCGGGCGCACGACCATCTCGAATTCGCTGTCGAGGATCGCTTCGAGCATGCCCTGCTGGACGTTCATCACCGTCTGCGCATTGGGATTGTCGTGAACCAGCCCGACCAGGAAATTGCGCCGCAGCGCCAGCGCGCGCGCCTGCGGGTTGGGGACGTAGCCGAGCTGGCCGATAACGTCCTCGACCTTCTTGCGCGTATCGTCGTTGAGCAGCGGGGATCGGTTGATGACGCGGCTGACGGTCTTCTTCGACACGCCCGCGATACGGGCCACATCGTTGATCGTCGGCTGGCCGGTCTTTTCCATCGTCACAGGCATAGCGAGCGGCGCGCTACTGGGCTAGCCTTGCTTCCGGACGGACCGGCGGGCAAAGCTGACACCGGTTGTTCAAGAAGGCGAAAAATGACGGCGAACGCGGTTCGGATCGATCCGAGCGACAATGTGGCGACCTTGCTCGCCGATGCGGCGGCGGGTGACGTGGTGGTCGCCGACGGCGCGCCGGTAACCGCCGCGATGGCGATTCCGCGCGGGCACAAGATCGCGCTGGCGCCGATCGCGGCGGGCGAGGCGGTGGTCAAATACGGCTTCCCGATCGGACGCGCGACAGCGTCGATTGCGGCGGGCGAGCACGTCCATTCGGACAATGTCGCGACGGCACTCGCCGGCCAACAGGCCTATGCCTATGCGCCGGCACCCCGCGCCAATCTCGCGCCGGGTGAGGCCACGTTCCAGGGCTATCGCCGCGGCGACGGGCGGGTCGGCACGCGCAATGAGATCTGGGTGCTGCCGACGGTCGGTTGCGTCGCGCGGACCGCCGAGCGGATCGCCGCACGCGCCGAAACGCTGCTCGCGGGCAAGGTCGATGGCGTCCACGCCTTCATGCACCCGTTCGGCTGTTCGCAACTCGGCGAGGATCTCGACGGGACGCGGGCGATCCTGGCGTCGCTCGCCTGCCATCCCAATGCCGGCGGCGTGCTGATCCTCGGCCTGGGCTGCGAGAACAACCAGATCGCCAGGCTGGTCGAGACCATCCCCGAATGGCGCCGTCCCGCGATCCGCACCCTGGCGACGCAACTGGCCGGCGACGAGGTCGCGGAAGGGGTCGCTTTGGTCGAGCAACTCGCCGCGCAAGCGCAGTGCGAACGGTCGGAAGCGACGCTCGCCGACCTGGTGCTCGGGGTCAAATGCGGCGGGTCGGACGGCTTGTCGGGGCTGACCGCCAACCCGCTGGTCGGCAGGATGAGCGACCGCGTCACGGCATCGGGCGGGCGGGTCGTGCTGACCGAAATCCCCGAGATATTCGGGGCCGAGCAAATGTTGATGAACCGCGCCGCCGATGAAGGCGTGTTCGGCCAGGTCGTCGGCGTGGTGAACGACTTCAAGCAATATTTCATCGATCACGGCGAGCCGGTGTCGGAAAATCCCTCGCCCGGAAACATCGCCGGCGGCATCACCACGCTCGAGGAGAAGTCGCTCGGCGCGGTGCAGAAAGCGGGCCGCGCGCCGATCGCCGACGTCATCCATTATGGCGAACGCGTCGCCAAGGATGGCCTCACTTTGCTCGAGGCGCCGGGCAATGACGCGGTGTCGTCGACCGCCCTGGCGGCGGCGGGGGCGACCGCGATCCTGTTCACCACCGGGCGCGGGACGCCGCTCGGCTTCCCGGTGCCGACGATCAAGATATCGTCGAACAGCGATCTCGCCGCGCGCAAGCCGGGCTGGATCGATTTCGACGCAGGGATGGTGCTCGATAAGGGCTTCGAGACGATGGAGGCGGCACTGACCGAACGATTGTGCGCGATCGCCTCGGGCGAGCCGACCGCGGCCGAACGCAATGGCGAGCGCGAAATCGCGATCTGGAAGCGTGGGGTGACCCTGTGACCCGGCTGTCGCGCGCGGCCTTGGCCGGACTGCCGATGGGGATATCCGCGCCGCGTACGCGCGGTCCGGTCGCGACGGGAATCGTCCATTTCGGTCCCGGCGCCTTTCATCGCGCGCACCAGGCCGCTTATGTCGACCGGTTGCTCGATCAGGATCCGCGCTGGGGAATCGCCGCGGTGTCGCTGCGCAGCCGCGGCACGATCGAGGCGCTGGCGGAACAGGACGGATTTTATACGCTCGCCATTCGCGACCTCGAGTCGAGCATGCGCGTGATCGGCGCGCATACCGAGTTCCTGGGGCCGGAGGATGCGGCGCGGACGCTGGCCTTGCTCGCCGCGCCCGATACTCGGCTGGTCACCACCACGGTGACCGAAAAGGGCTATTGCCTGGCAGCGGACGGAACGCTCGATTTCGGCCATCCCGACATCGTCCACGATCTGTCGCGACCGGCCGTCCCGACCAGCGTGATCGGCTGGATCGTCGCCGGGCTGGCGGCGCGGCATGCCAGCGGCATCGCTCCGTTCGTGCCGATGCCGTGCGACAATCTCGCCTCGAACGGCGCCAAGCTCCATGCCGCATTGGTGGCGTTTGCCGGTCGGCTCGATCCGGCGCTGGGCGATTGGGTGGCGGGCGAAGTGTCCGTGCCGTCGACCATGGTCGATTCGATCACGCCGGCGTCCGACGACGCACTCTATGCCGATGTCGCGGCGGCGTTGGGCGTCGAGGATCGCGCCGCGGTCCAGCGCGAGGCGTTCGCGCAATGGGTGATCGAGGATGTCGGCGCGTTGCCCGATCTTGGCGCGGTCGGCGCGACCCTGACCGCCGATGTCGGCGGCTATGAGCGCGCCAAGCTCAGAATCCTCAACGGCGCGCATTCGACGCTCGCTTATGCCGGGTTGCTGCGCGGACATACCAGCGTTGCCGAGGCGATCGGTGACCCCCTGCTGGCACATTTCGTCGATGCGATGATCCGCGAGGATATCATTCCGATGCTGCCGCCGGTGCCGGGGCTGGATCTCCAGACCTATGCCGATGCGGTGCTGCGGCGCTTCGCCAATCCAGCGATCGTCCACCGGCTCGATCAGATCGCCCAGGACGGATCGCAGAAGTTGCCGTACCGGCTCGGCGACACCTTGCTCGCCAATCGCGCGGCCGGGCGGATGCCGGGCCATGTCGTCGCGGCATTGGGCGGCTGGGTCGCGTTCCTCATGCAACGGGCGCGAGCGGGCACGCGAATTATCGATCCGGCCGGCGACCGTCTTGCCGCGCTGGCCTTGGCCGACACGCCGGGACGTGTGGTCGACGGCCTGATCGCCGAGGGGCTGGGCTTTCCGCCGGCGATCGCAGGCGATGCGGAGCTTGTCGCGTTGCTGAAAACGGCCGCGGAAGCCGCCTTTCAGGGCGAAAACCCACGCGAGATTCTCGCCTGACAGTTTGACGGGCTTGTCATTGACACCGGTTTCCCATACGCATCCGACAACCAAGAAAGCCATCAGGGCGAGGAGGGGTTCGGCGGTGCAGCCAGACGATAACGTCGACAATATCACGCGTATTGCGCGCTCGTTCGTCGGCGCGCGCCGCGACGGCCATGCGCTGCCCGATTATCCCGGCGACATGCCGGCCGCGCTCGACGATGGCTATGCGGTGCAGGACGCCGCGCTGGCGCTGACCGATGGCAAGGTCGCCGGATGGAAAGTCGGGCGGATCAATCCGCCGATCGGCACCGTCGACCGTCTGGCTGGCCCGATCTTCACCGATCAGGTCGTCATTGCGGACGGGTCGCCGATCGCGATGCCGGTGTTCGCCGACGGCTTCGCCGCTGCCGAGGCCGAATTCCTGCTGCGCATCGGCACGGCGCCCGATCCGGCCAAACGCGACTATACGATCGATGAGGCGCGGGCGCTGATCGATGCCGTCCATGTCGGGATCGAGATCGCCAGTTCGCCATTCCCCGGGATCAACGATCACGGCGCGCCGGTCACCATTTCCGATTTCGGCAACAATAACGGGCTGATCGTCGGTGCGGCGGTCGAGGACTGGCGCGACATCGACGTCGACACCTGGCCGGTCGAAACGTGGATCGAGGGCGAGCGTGCCGGCGCCGCCACCACCGCGACGATGCTCGACGGGCCCTTCGGCGCTGCGCGTTTCCTGTTCGACCTGATGGCCGCGCGCGGTATCGCGCTGGCGGCCGGACAATGGATATCGACCGGCGCGGTAACTGGGGTACACCCGGTTCGCATCGGCGACCGCGTCGAGGCGAAATTCGATGACCGCTTGACGGTCGGGTGCACGATCAAGGCCCGTTAAGAGGTCGCTTTCGAGGGAGAGAGAGACGATGGCGACGACCGGGATGCCGGACGCCGGACGGGTGGATATGCGGGTCGGCCGCTATCGCTGGGTGATATGCGGGCTGCTCTTCGCGGCGACCGCGATCAACTATGTCGATCGCCAGATGATCGGCGTGCTCAAGCCGACGATTTCGGCCGAACTCGGCTGGAACGAGACCACTTATGCCGACATCGTCTTCTGGTTTCAGGTCGCTTATGCGATCGGTTATCTGAGCTTCGGCAAGATCGTCGATATGGTCGGCGCGCGGATCGGCTACTCGATCGCGTTCGTGATCTGGACCGCCGGCCACACCTTGTGCGGCCTGATCACCGGTCCGTTCAAATTGTTCGGCACGATGATTTCCCCGGCGATGCAATTCAACGGCGCGCGGTTCGTGCTCGGCGTCGGCGAATCGGGCAATTTCCCCGCCGGCCTCAAGGCGGTCAGCGAATGGTTTCCCGCCAAGGAACGCGCCTTCGCCACCGGACTGTTCAACGCGGGGTCGAATGTCGGCGCGATCATCACGCCGCTGATCGTGCCCGCGATCACGCTGGCCTATGGCTGGCGGATGGCGTTCATCTCGACCGGCGTGTTCAGCCTGATCTGGCTGGTCGCCTGGATCGCCATCTATCGCCGCCCGCGCGAGCAAGCCCGGCTGTCGGCAACCGAGCTCGCCTATATCGAGAGCGATCCCGCCGACCCGCCGCAAAAGATCGGCTGGTTCAAGCTGCTCGGCTATCGCGAGACCTGGGCCTATGCGCTGGGCAAGTTCCTGATCGACCCGATCTGGTGGCTGTTCCTGTTCTGGACGCCCGATTTCCTCGCCAAGACCTATCATCTCGATCTCAAGAACTTCGGTCCTCCGCTGGTCGCGATCTATCTGATCTCCGATATCGGCAGCGTTGCCGGCGGCTGGTCGTCATCGACCCTGATGAAGCGCGGCTATAGCGCGAATGCGGCGCGCAAGCTCACCATGCTGGTCTGCGCCTTCCTGGTCATGCCGATCTTCTTCGCGCAATATGCCGCCAGCGTGTGGCTCGCGGTCGGGATCGTCGGGCTGGCGACGGCAGCGCATCAGGCCTTCTCGGCCAATCTCTATACCATCCCCTCGGACATGTTCCCGCGGGCCGCGGTGGGCTCGGTGATCGGCATCGGCGGCACGGTCGGCGCGATCGGCGGCATGGGGATGGCGAAGTTCACCGGCTATATCCTGCAGACGACGCATAGCTATACATTGATCTTCGCGGTCGCCGGCAGCGTCTATCTGATCGCGATCGGCGTGGTCCATTTGCTCAGCCCGCGGCTGGCGCGGGTCGACGTGCCGGCGTGACGGACCCCAGCCGGCGGGACGCCTTCGCGCTGGCGGGCGGCGCGAGTGCCCTGCTGATCCCGGGCGAAGCGCGCGCGGCCGCCAAGCCGGTCGCCGCGCCGGCCTATCGCCGCGGCTTCGACGGCCAGCGCATTGCCGACCTGGGCGACGGGCGGTTCCTCAACCCCGTATTCGCCGGCGATCGGCCCGATCCGGCGATCCTGAAGGACGGCCCGGACTATTACCTGACCTTTTCGAGCTTCGATTCCTATCCGGGCATCGTCATCTGGCATTCGCGTGATCTGGTGAACTGGCGTCCAATCGGGCCGGCGCTCAGAAAGAATATCGGATCGGTCTGGGCGGTGAGCCTGGCCAAGCATGATGGGCGCTATTTCGTCTATATTCCGGTCAAGGCGTCGCCCAATTCGATCTTCGTCATCCATGCCGAGCGTATCGAGGGGCCCTGGTCGGATCCGATCGACCTTGGTCTCAACGCGCATATCGATCCCTGTCACGCTGTTGGAGAGGACGGTAGCCGCTGGCTGTTCCTGTCGGGCGGCGATCGTGTCCGGCTCGCACCCGACGGCCTGTCGACGCTCGGCAAGGTCGAGCATGTCTATGATCCCTGGCACTACCCGGCCGACTGGGTGGTCGAGAGCTTCTCGCCCGAGGGACCGAAGATCGTCGCGCACGGCGGCTGGTTCTACCTGATCACCGCGGTCGGCGGCACCGCCGGGCCGCCGACCGGGCATATGGTCGTCGCCGCGCGCTCGCGCTCGATCCACGGGCCGTGGGAAAACTGCCCGGCCAATCCGCTGGTGCGCACGACGAGCGAGACCGAACGTTGGTGGTCGCGCGGCCATGCCTCACTGATCGAAGGGCCGGCGGGCGACTGGTGGGCGCTCTATCATGGCTATGAAGCGGGATATTGGACGCTCGGGCGCCAGACGCTGCTCGATCGCGTCGAATGGACTCCGGACGGTTGGTTCCGGATGACGGGCGGCGACCTCTCGCAGCCCCTTCCCAAGCCGAGAGGTGGCGTGCCCGTGCCGCATGGCATGGCGCTGTCTGACCGGTTCGAGCGCCTTGCGCTCGGCACCAAATGGAGCTTCTTCCGGCCCGGCCCCGATGAGGCCGGGCGGGCGGGGGTTCGCGACAATGTCCTGCACCTGGCGGCAAGCGGCACGGCGCCTGTCGATTCGTCCCCGTTGCTGCTGATCGCGGGCGACACCGCCTATCGCTTCGAATGCGATATCGAGATCGACGCCGGAGCGACGGCGGGACTGGTGCTGTTCTACGACGACAAGCTCTATTGCGGGCTGGGGTTCGACGCCACACGCTTCGTCACCCACCAATATGGCATGGAGCGCGGGCGCCCGGCCAATCCGCGTGGCGGCCGGATGACGATCCGCGTGACCAATGATCGCCACATCGTGACCTATGATACCAGCGACGATGGCGGAAAGACCTGGACCCGGTTCGATCGCGGCATGGAAGTGTCGGGATACCACCATAACGTGCGCGGTGGCTTCCTGATGCTGCGCCCGGGACTGTATGCCGCCGGAAAAGGAGAGGCGCGCTTCCGCGATTTCCGTTTCCGCGCGCTCTAGCGTCTTACGGAACCAGGATCGGCCGCATCCGGGGCACGACGGCCGCTGGTTCACCTGCGATGAGGCCGGCGAACAGATCGGTATGCGGGGGAGCGGGGAAGTGGCTGTGATTCGGTTCAAAGGGGAAGGCAAAGGTCCGGCGGGACGGCGGGCATCGCCCAGCCGTCGCATCCCCAGAATATCAATCTCACGAGAGAGATTGGCGCGGTCGGGAAGCACAAAAAAGGTGCCTATTTCTGCTCAGGACGCCTCACCTCGTCTAAGCGTAAATAATTGAACTTAATCGACTATTTATCAGTCTAGAGGAAAACTTGCCGCTACATCTCAATCGCCGAGGCGGACCAAAAGGTGGACTAGCCGTGCGATTCAAGGTCCTCACCCAGATGACTGTGCGAAATCTCGTAGCTGGCAAGTATGCAGGCGGCCAAGGATTGTGGCTTATCAAGCGTGATCAGCGCGCGGGAAAATGGGTGTTGCGGTTGGCGCCAGGCGGTATGCGCAAGGAGATGGGTCTCGGCCGATGGCCAGATGTCTCCATCTCCAAGGCATCCGAGAAAGCGGCGGAGGCGCGAACGCTTCAACGAGCCGCGATTTGCCCCCTCGAAGAGCGGAGAAAAGCAAAGCGCGTCATCGCAATGCTCGAGCAACTACCAAAGGGAATCCACGTGAGGTCACGGACGATGGCGTTGCAGGGTCGGTCGACAGCGCAAAGGTTGTGGCCAATGGCCCGCTGCGTTGGGGTAGAGAACGCATCTGTATCGGGCTGCTGAGAGCGCTTAATGAAGAGCGGCTAATCGAGTTGCGCCGGACGCGCCCCTCCATCGCTATTTCATCGCCTCGATCAGCTTCTTGACCTCCTGACTACGTCCGCGCGGCAGGATCAGGACGTCCTTGCCGTTGGCGACCACGATCAGGTCGGTTACCCCCACCAATGCGATGCGCACGCCGTCGGCCTGGACCAGGCAATTTTCGGTTTCGATCGCGACGACGTCGCCCTTGCAGACATTGCCGTTGCCGTCGCACGCGCTTAATTCGTGGAGCGCGTCCCAGCTGCCGAGGTCGCTCCAGCCCATGCTGACCGGCACCACCGCGACGCGCGGCGCCTTTTCCATCACCGCATAGTCGATCGAGTCCGAGGGCGAGGCGGCGAAGGCTTGCGGGTCGGGATGGATGCGCGCGCCTTCGTGCCTGGCCTTGAGCATCGCCTGCTGCGCGGCATGCAGGACCTCGGGCGCATGGACCGCGAGCGCGCCCAGGAACGCGTCGGCGCGGAACAGGAAGATGCCGCCGTTCCAGACATGGTCGCCCGCCGACAGCATCGCCTCGGCGCGGTCGCGCGGGGGTTTTTCGACGAAGCGCGTCACCTTGTGCACGCGCGGCGCGACCGCTTCGCCGACATGGATCCAGCCATAACCGGTTTCGGGCGCGTGCGGATCGATGCCGAACGTGACCAGCCAGCCCTGGTCGACCATCGGACGCGCCGCATGGATCGCCGCGTGGAAGGCGGCGGTGTCGGTGATGACATGATCCGACGGCATGATCAGCAAGGCAGCGTCGCCACCGCCCGCCGCGAGTGCGGCGAGCGCGATCGCCGGTGCGGTGTTGCGCGCCACTGGTTCTAGGATCAGCGCCTGGGCCGGCGCACCTACCGCTTCGAGCTGCGCCTCGATCTCTTCGGCATGGCGCTGGTTGGCGACGACGATCGGCGGCGCGAAATGCTCGCCCGCGGCGCGCTGCGCGGTCAGCTGGAGCATGGTTTCGTCGGCGGTCAGCGCGAGCAATTGCTTGGGCGTCTCCGGCGTCGACATCGGCCACAGACGCGTCCCCGATCCGCCCGAGAGGATGACAGGGATGATCGGCGTCGCCTCGGGCATTCATGGGTCCTTTGCTGCTGAAGGGGTTCAGGATGCTCTAATGGTCTACGAGACACGGACAAGCCGATGGCCGCGCGAGCGTCCTAACGACACGCCTTCAGGCGTCCCGTCCTGACGGTCCTCGTTCAATGTGGGACGAAGACTTCCGCCTGGAGAGTCCCCACGCGGGTGGCAAGCTGCCCCCATCGCGCGCAGGAGTGATGACGCAGCTATCTGTCGAGCATCGGTCGGAGCCGATTCGTGTCTGACCAGACTTTCCAGATGAAGGCCAAGAACACCAGCGACCACAAGACGAAGATCGTGATGTCGATACGACGCAACCCCATGAAGCTCGCGTCGACCAAGTCGGGCCCGAACCACAAAGCGAAGAGCGCCCAAGCCATCAGGAGCAAGCGCAACTCGGTCGCGCCCATTCCATAATAGGACAAATGATGAGTCTTGAGGACCAGCACCTTCAGATAGGTGAAACTGCTCATCAGTAGATACATCGAAAGCGCGAGGAGGGCCGAAAACAGGGTGAAATAGGGAGAGAGCCCCAGGCCGACGAAGATGAAAGTCAGAGAGATGAGGTCGCAGGAATGGTCGAGGAAGTAGCCGAAGTCAGGCCGTTCGGTCTTGCGATGGCGGGCAAGCGTGCCATCGAGCGAGTCGCCAAGCCAATTCAGAAAAAGCCCCAGGATCGCCAGCGAAACGAACCAGGGCGAAATGCGGCAAGCGAGAAATCCCACCATGACTAGAACGGCGCCGACCACACCCAACAAGGTCAAATGATCAGGCATCACGGCCGATGGCGTCCGCGCCGCCAGCCACAGCAGGGCATTGCGTTCCTGGGTCGCCAGAAAGCTGTTATTCACCCGCACATGGTGAACCGGCTGATCCGGTTCCTCGGTCAGCACGGCATCGTTGGCCGCCTCCGCTTTCGCGGTCACTATGCTGGCTTCCAGCGGGGAATAGACCTGGACCAACGGCGATCGAATCGACGCCATCTCGAGGTCGGCCCCGGGAATCGCCTGCCCAGACCCATCAATTTGGAAGAACTTCAATTGAGGATCCCTTGTGTGCGACTACACTCGGGGAAAACCTCCCCAAGGCCCTGCGGATGGCTTAAATTGCGGGCAGTTTTACCCAATTTTTCGGCATGTTATGCCGAATCTCATTGCGCTGCACAATAGGGGATCGGTGAGACGAGAGCAAGGCGGGACACATTGTGCCGGACCCAGAATCCGTGCGAACGGAAGGGAAAGTCCGCGCATCCGCCACGGGATGCCGAAGGTGAACAACGGCATCGCGGATCTGGCTATCAACGAGGCGTACCACTAGGGAACCATCGCCCGTCTGGCGGACTGCGGATGTATTGCACTATCCGCCGCCAGTCCGGAGCCAGCGGCCCATTCGGCTGAGATTTTTGCGACGGCGAATGCTGCTTGCAAGATGGACACGTATTGCAAGTTGCCGATCAATATCAATCTCTGTCCTTATAATAAAGGCGCATTCAGGTTGTCTGATAATTATTTAACTGGCTCGGAAGATGGCCTGAGATCGTCCATAATCATCGCTTATGATATCATGAGGCTGTTCATCGGCCCGTCGTTCTTGACACCACGCGGCATAGATAGAGTCGATTTGGCGTTGGCTCGTCATATATTCTCGGATCCATCCAGCAAGAATGTTGGCGTTTTGCCTACTCCTGTGGGCGTATATGTTTTTTCGGCAAAGCAGGTTCACGGCATGCTGGAATATGTGCAAGGACTGTGGTCAGAAGACGTTGAAGGAGAACATGATATCAAATTGCGTTGGTTAATAGACAAGATATCCAGACAGAATAGTTCTCTTTCCTTACCTTCTGCATCGCCCCTGTTGTTGAGACATAAAGTTTGGCGCATGCTACGCATGCTTTGCGCGACCGGCTTATTTCCTAGTCGCTTGGCGCATTGGTCGGTACCAGCGAACGCCGTCTATCTTAATATCGGGCAGTTGGGACTGGCGATGCCGTCCTTCTTCAATTGGCTTGAGAAGCGCCCCGACATCACCATTGCCATGATGCTGCATGATGCCATTCCGATCGACTATCCGGATCTGGTGGGGGACAGCGCGACCGCGCATCATGAGCAGATGATCCGCACTGCAGCGGAGCATGCAGACGCAATAATCTTCAACTCCAACTACACGCGCGGCAGCGTAAGTGCAGTGATGCATGGTCTAGGGCACGCCTGTCCGCCGGCACTGGTGCGATCCTTACCGCTGCCTGCCGCTTTCGTGGACGTCGAAGCCAGCATCCCGGAGTTAGCCGGCACACGCTATTTTCTCGCGGTTTCAACCATCGAGCCGCGCAAGAACTTTGCCTTGCTCTTGCGAGTGTGGCGGCGTTTCGTCGCGGCCATGGGAGCGGGCGCGCCGCACCTCATCATTGTCGGCTCTCCGGGGAAAGGCGCCGATGACATTCTCGCGCCGCTGATGTCCGATTTCGCACTGGCCAGCCGTGTTCACCATGTGGTCGGCCTATCGAGTCCCGCGCTGTCGTCGCTGTTGCTCGGCGCTACCGGCATGTTGTGCCCCTCGCTTGCGGAGGGCTTCGGCCTGCCTCTGCTCGAAGCGAGCGCCCTGGGCGTGCCGGTCATCGCTACGGACATTCCCGCCCATCGCGAAGTGGCAGTCGGGCGGACGACGCTATTGCCGGCGGACGATGAGGAAGGATGGGCGCGGGCGATCGCGGCGTCGCCCGACGCAGGGGTGCGTCGGCGCCCCGACATTCCCATTACGATGACCGAAGCGGCCTATTGCGCCGACATCATCGATTTCGTCAGTGGCATTCGCGCTAGGGCCATTTGATTGCCTGAGGTTTCGATCCGAGAATGGGCGGACCTGGTTCCGTCAACGACGGCTAGGGGGCGGCCGTTACAAGGCCGACCACGGAGAAGGCCATCTGCGAGACCAGACTAGTGAATTTCTGTAAATCGACCAGCGGCGCGTTTGAGACGTAGACGATGTCCTTGTCACGCATTGGGAAGGTCTGCATCACGAAGAAGGTCGATGGATCGCTCATATCCACCCGATAGATCACCGGAACCTTCCCTTCCGGAGTAAGTGGAGCGCCCAATCGAATTTCCGGGGGGAGGGCGGCCGGATCCTCGAACCGGAAAATGAAGACGCCTTTGATATTGGCGCGATTGTCCTGTAGCCCACCGACCCGCGCGATCGCCTGGGCCAGCGAGATTCCAGTGCCTTCGAACGGCACCTCGGCATTGGATCCCAACGCACCCAGGGCTTGGAAGCTGTAGGGCTGGTAGAGCGCGGTGATGACATCGTTCGACATCAGCGGCACGTTTTCCCGCGGATCACGAATGATCGCGCCAAGCGGGCGCGTGACGACGGTCTTGTCGCGCGTAACCTGGATCAGGACCTTGTCGACAGGCTGGCGGACCCCTCCTGCTTCAGCCAACGCATCGAGCAGGCGTTCGTTACGGGTGGTCAGTGGTACATTGCGGCTATTGGCCACGTCGCCCACCACGGTCACGCCTCCGCCCTTGTTGTTTCCAATCCTAACGAGAACCTGTGGGTCGTGCGCCTTGCCCTTCAACCGGCTCTCGATGTCGATGGCGACATCGTCAGGCGCGCGGCCGACTGCCCGTACGCGACCGGCAAAGGGTATCGAGATCGCCCCGTCCGCATCAACCATCTGCGAGGGGAAATTAGCGCCTTGCGCAACGCTTGGCGCACCCGTTCCGACCGCACTGCTCACCCCGCTCGAGAACAAGACCGCCGGCGGCGCCTCCCAGATCGAAATGTCCAGGACATCGCCGGCACCGATCAGACCGTTGCGCTGCCCGACACTACCGAGTTTGCTCGCGAACGTGTCGCGACTTTCCGCCGCGACCACACTGCGCACGACGGTTTCATTGAGCGCGATCGCCCGAACCCGTCCGTCGCGCAGAGGCGCCTTCGCGACCGCGCCGGTAGACGGCCCCGATGCGCCCATGCTCGAACATCCCGAGAGGGTGACGGCAGAAGCGGCAACTGCAGTCGTCAGCCAGTTCGGCAGCCGAACCCGTCGAGGTCGAAGGAAGTTAGGATTGCAATCAACAGTCATCGGATGCTTCCATAGAATTCGGCCAATCTGGCTTGGTATGCGGCTGGACTGAACTGCCTTGCCCGGACAAGCCCTTTTGACGCCATGTCGGCGCGCAGATCTTCGTCGGCGTCGACGGTGCGTATCGCTTCCAGGATCGATTGCACGTCGTAAGGGTCTACATATTGCGGAGCGTCCCCACCCACCTCCGGCAGGCAAGCGACATCGCTGGTTATAACCGGCGTTCCCAGCTGCATCGCTTCGAGTACCGGTAGACCAAAGCCCTCGTATAGCGAAGGAAACAACACCGCGCGCGCACCGGCGATCAGCCGTGTCAGCGTCGCTCTGGGAAGGTAGCCCAGCCATCTGACCCGCTTACCGGTATCGAGCGCGGCCATCGAATCGATGAGCGCCATGTCCTTTTTGCTGCCCCAGCCGGGCCCACCAACGATGACCAACGGAGCATTCGTGCCGCTGCCCAGATAGGCTTCCAGCAGACGCGCGATGTTCTTTTTCGGTTCGATGGCACCGAAGAACAGAAAATACCCTTTTGGCGCAATACCAAGAACGCCTTCCACGTAACGCTCGATATCAACGTCGCTAACGCCCTCAATCATCTGCGCGGTGTCGCTGGCCTGATAGAGATTAGTGATACGGTGGGGCTCGACACCCAGCATTTCGATAATGTCGCGGCGCGAACACTCCGACACCGTCAGAATGTGATCAGCCTCGCGGGCGATACGCTGGCACATTCTATAGTAAGCCCGCTTCGTGTCGGCAGTGGTGTAAGGCAATTTGAGCGGCACAAGGTCGTGCAATGTGTAGACGTTACACGCCTTGGGAATGCGGATCGGCAAAGGGTAAGTCCAATGCGCAAGGTCTACCCCGTAATTTGCGACCGAGGTGAAGCGTCCCGTCGCGCGGAAAGCGATATCCGCTTTGATGAAGAGGTTTTGCACGTTCCATAGGCGATTGGCTTCTCGAGGTAATCCGATGGGCATGACCACCCGCCCGGACATCGGAACCTCGAAGCCCCGACGGGCGGTCGATGCGCCTCCCAGCGCACCAATCCCATATCGGACGAGCATGGGGATCGGCAGCTTTTTGCCGTCCCGCCCCTCATCCATCAGCCTCACCTCGTTGAGCAGCGGATCGTTGGAATTGCCCGTCCCGCCGCCGAATAGCAGGCTGATGTCATGGCCGAGCGCGTTGGCGCTCCGGGACAGGATGCGTCCATAGGTCGCAATGCCGGTGCCATGCGAGCGCGCGAGGTTGAAAGCGTCGATACTGACTTTCATTGCAAGACGCCCAAGGGCGGTGCGCACTCAATGGGCGAGAAGTTTGGAAACGAAGACCGCATTTGCGCCCTCCTCGCCCAGTTCGGCCAACGCTTCCGCCGTCGTTTGGTCGACACGAGCCGCCTTGAGGAGGTGGAAGTTGCATTCTTCCGGACGGTCCCACAGCTGATAGAGACGCGCGATCTGCAAGTGGGCGTCGCGGTCGCCCGGCTTCATTGCCAGTGCTTGCTGATATGCCTTTTCGCTTTCCTCGTATCTCTCTGCTTCCTTCAGACAATTGCCGAGCTGGACGAGGTAGGGGAAGGCGGCGGGATAGTAGTTTAGCCCCGCAGCGTACGCTTCCGCCGCATCATTCCACCAGCCACGATCCCGCATCTGATCGCCGCGCAAGAAATGCTTCCTAGCCAAGGGCGGGATCCCGCCCAGCGACGAACCGAGTGGTGCCTTGAACTTGAACCACGGCAATTTGAACAACGAAATAGCATCCTTGTCACGCAGACCGGCGACGGTCTGGCGCATGTTGCGGATCGTCACCCCCTTGAAAAGGAGGTTGCAATTGCCACGCCGAGATACGCGAATTCGAAATTCGACTACCGCGCCCTCGGTAATGATCGGAAAGAGTAAGCGCGGGGCCGGACCTGTGTGGATCTCCTTGACCGTGACCTTTCGCTTCGAGACCGACCGCGCACCCTCGATCAGTACGTCGAGCTCCAGTTCAACGCCCTCATCCCCGTTTCTTTCGGCTTCGAGCTCGAAATCCGCAGCGAAATACCCCCGCACGAACTTCTCGTAAGGGCCGTAAATCACGTGCGACGGGCCTTTGTTCGCCGCAGTAGCGGCGAAGGCGATACCGTCGTCCAGCAAAGTCCCGTGGCTGGTCACGAACTCGCGATGGGAGAAGGTGACGTGATCCGTCGGAGCGTCGTGCGGAGGCAAGGCATCAATGCCCCGCGCGCGATTCAGCAGGCTCTCGTAAGACTGAATATCGTAAACGGTTACGAAATTGTCGGAAATCTCGATCGGCTGGGTCGGGCGATTGTCCGCCTGGTCCAGGTTCGCCTCGATCTTCGCGCGAATCTCCTCGGACAGGGTATCGATCGTGGCAGCATCAGGAAGCTTGTTCGTCCAGGGGCCATGAATTCCCGTCATGGCCGCCTTGAGTTGCTTGGCGACCACTTGCGATGTGTAGGTCTGAAGTAGCGACGACTGGATCTCGAGAACTTCGCTGCGGGTGCCGTTGTCCGCCAAAAGACGTGCGGCCGCGATTGCTCTCGCGACATCGAGATCGTCGAGCATGAACGGGTGGGCCTGCATCAATTCGCGCAGCGCGGTCCTGCCCAGGCACATCACAGGCAGGCCAACCCGCATTGCCTCGAAGATCGGCATCCCAAAGCCTTCGTGCTCGGAAAAGCAGACGAACAGGTCGGCTTGGCGGTACGCGTTGTAGAGTTCGTCCTCGCTGACTTCGCCCTTCAGTAGCACCTCCACCCCTTCGCTCTCTCCTAGAGCAAATAGGTCGGACTTTAGTGTGGTCGCTGGATCGTCCCGTCCCAGGAAGGTAACTGAAACTTCGCGATCGAGCGCCCGTTGTAGCGCTCCTGCGAACATCACGACGTGGCGATGCCCTTTGTGGGCCACCACGCGGCTGACGAACAACAGCCGGACCGGCTGGTCTTCAGCCGCAACGGACAGGTCAGGTTTACCCAGAGCGGTAGCTGTCGACTCGACGTGTTGAGCCTCCAGAAACCGGCTGCCGGGATATACCACGGCCGCGCGGGCGGGGTCAGCGCCCAAAACCTGCAATTGATTCAACGTAAAATTGGAATTCACCCAGAACTTGATATCGGGGTTTGCTATAAATTTCAGGACCATGCGAAACCCGTTGATCGTTCGCTCCACCGATCGGCGATGGGTTGCGCCGTAGAACCAAGGCGGGGTGTTGTTGTGCCAGCGGACGACGAAATCACCGACCGACGTCAGAAAATACTCGTCAAGCTCAGTCCATCCGTCACAATAGTGGTAGACAACGGTCGTGTCGGGGGTCTTTTCCAGATGCTGCCACAAATTGGCAATCGGCTCGATCGGGACGCCAGGATATAGCTTTGAATCGAACCGTTCGGCAAAGATTCGAATGCGCGATTCGCCATGGATTTCACGCAACATCTTGTATTCGAATACGGCGTCGTATCCGATAGAATCGCTTTTCTCGAAAAGACCTTGTACAACAAGGGCAATATGACGGGTGTCCATTTCTACGCCCTAACAGGAAGATTTGATCAGAATTTGGCTAGCGGTTTACGGCATCGAATGACGTAGCCAAATGCATATTCCGGTCCGCACCGCCGCCCCAGAATTTGCATCATCGCATTAAACTCAAGATTATAATCTTCCGCATCGCGAATCGTGTCCGGGAAAACGCCTTCGACATAATGATAAGGCAATAGGGTCACGCCGACAGCTTCCTCTTCAACCAATCCAGCTGCGACAATCATCTCCTGCATTTCGGCGTAGGTGAATTCACGAATGTGGTCGCCTGCGCACATGAAATCTGGCCTTCCGAAGAGTCGATTCACCCGGAGGTGAAGGCTGTCCTTGTTGGGCGTGCTGAACACGAGGATGCCGCCGGGCCGAAGCAGCCTGTAAGCCTGATGGAGTAAATCAATTGGCTGGATCAGATGCTCGATGACTTCCTTGCTGACAACAACGTCGAAAGCCTCATCCGGTTCGTCGATATTTTCTGCCGCTGTTTCTACAAACGCGATGCGAGGATCTAACTTGAAAAAGTCACGAGCGATACCAAGGGCAGAATCTGACAAGTCTGTGGCAAGAATTCGACTCGCCTTCTTGAGGTGATGCGCTGCGATGCCGCCTGAGCCACAGCCGATTTCCAGGACACTCTTCCCATCGCCAGCACTGCCGATCAGTTCGACGAATGTCGACTCCAGGGAAGTGTGATGAGCGTGGATCCAATAAGAAGGATTCGGGTATGCATCGCCAGTCTGATACCGACGGTTCATGTCTTCGCGAATTTCCTCGCGAGAAAGCTCGCTATACCCTTTCTTGAATGTATTGAACGGGTCATTCGCAGTATCTTCTTGCGGATCGGAAGATTCGGCCGGAGTTTGTTCGGCGCTCTCAGGCATTTGCGGGTCAGCCTCTTGCTTGGGATTATCCCGCAGCTCATTTTCCCGTGACATCTAGATTTCTCCTGCGGTGATGTCGTTGTCTTCTATCGTTCTTCTTTTAAGCGCTTCATGCGTACGCTCAAAATCTCTAAAAGCGCCCTTTTCGATTAGGCGAGGAAGGATCTGCTCGGCAGATGTAATCTGCTCCAACAATGTCATTCGATCCCCACCCCTCACCGTCGACAGATAGGTTGCGATGACATACTCGAGCCAAGGCAGCGTATGCTCGGCGCCTTCTGAAGCTGGTTCTTGAATTGCCGCTCGATGAGGCACCTGATCCAGGGCAGCAACGCCCGCGAAGCGCGGGCTGTCAATCATTTCGGCAATTAATTCGTCGAAGCTTCCGCTGCGCCTCAGCAAGTCCAGCATGACATCATGCTGAATCGTGTCAACATTCCACAATATGTGCCCAAGTAGGTCTATATCGGGCTTTCCGGGCAATTGATCGGCCAGCTTGCCGGGATGGAAAGTGCGAACAGGATAGTCTTCTTTCGCCACTCCCTGATGTTGCATCACGAAATGGAGATGGACAGCCACCTCTTGCGCGGGCAGGCCCAACGCGCAAGCGGTCCTATAGGAGATTTCGGCACGGGCAAGGTCACCTTGCTCCTTGGCCGCATGGCCGAGCTGGATCCAGTAACTTCGCTCAAACGGGAATAGCGCGAGCGCTTCAGCATACAAAGTCTCGGCCGCTGCCCAATCCTCAGCCTGACGAGACAAGTCAGCACGATCTCGCGCCCAATCCGCTTCGTGTATGAGGGCTTTGAAACGATCATCATTCAACGCGGTTCGATGGCTGAACTCCAGCAGCCGCAATCGATCACGGGCGACAAGCGCAATCGACCGGCTGTCCCTTGCTGCGGTTGCCCGATCGCTGACCCCGATAATTTCCTTGAAATCGCTATAAGCTAGGTCGAAATCGTCGTATTCAACGAAGTTGCCCTTCTCAAGGACAGCCCAGCGCGTGCAATGATCGCGAATATAGCCTGCGTCATGGGAAATGATGATCATCGCCCTGTCGCCACGCTTTTCAAATAACTCGAAATTGCATCGAGCCTGGAAACGCGCATCACCAACCGCAGCAATCTCGTCAATCAGAAAGCAATCGAACTCGATGATCATCGATATCGCAAACGCCAAGCGGGCGCGCATTCCGGAAGAATAGGTTCGAATCGGTTCTTTGATGTAAGCGCCAAGTTCTGCAAAATCTTCCACGAATGCGAGATTATGGGCGATATCCTGACCATAAATTCGGCTAATAAAACTGACGTTGTCCTGGCCAGTCAGCATGTATTGAAACGCACCGCCGAATGCTAGCGGCCAGGACACGCTCATATGACGTTCGACAATGCCTGAAGTCGGCTTCTCGGCACCGCTGACCAGCCTTACCAACGTTGATTTCCCGGCGCCGTTTCGACCAAGGATTCCCAAGCGCTCGCCCCTGGCCAAATCGAACCCAATGCGGTCCAACACCAAGTTATCGCCGAAACGGGTCGGATAGATTTTGCGGACTTCGCGAAGTCGAATCACTCGGGCACCACCCGGTTTGACAGCTTGCGAACCTGAAAGAGAGCCAGAACACTCAGCACCAAGCACAATGGCAAGACATAGCCGAGGTCATAATGCGCGTGAGCACGGTTCCCGAAATAGCCTTCCCGGACGATTTCCACTCCGCTAACCATCGGGATATAGAGCACTATCTGTTGCGCTGCAGGCGGCAACGAGTCGACCATGAAAGCGGCGCCGGACAATGGAAACATGATGTACGATATAGGGTGCCACAATTTGTCGACGAGTTCGCTCTCGTGACTCATCGCTCCCAGCCAAATCGCCAAGGCGGAACCAAACCAGGCAATTATGAACCAGCCGCCCATGACTTCCAGCAAGTTCTGCGGCGGGTCCAGCCAGCCAATTGAAATGAACGCGAGCGACAAAACCGTGAACGAAATCGTCGCGCCACCAAACTCAAGCAATAACCTCGCAATGTAAATGTCGAGGACCTTGATATTCCGATGATAGAGCAGCGACAGGTTGTTCCACAACGCTCCGATGCATCGGGCGGGCATGTTCCGCCATAGCAGTACGCTGGAATAACCGGTCAACGCAAAGGCGACGATCGGCAAGTCGCTTCCATGGACGGATCTGGTTGCCGTCCACAACGCCGTCACTCCAAGAGTGAAGGTCATCGGTTCGACGAACAGCCACAGGAAACCAATGTTGTGCCGGCCGTAGCGGGTCAACGCCTCGCGCAAAAACAGGGCGCCAAGGACCCGACGCTCGACCCGCAGGCTGTCGAGCAGGCTGGGATTTTCGTTGACCGGGAGTGCCATCAGTCTCGGTGCTCCCTGATGCCAGCGGTCAGGGTCACCAGCACGCCCCAGACGAGCAGGGATAGGACCAGCGTGGCCATGATGCTCCGGAATCGGCGGGGTTCGAGTGGATAGTCCGGCACATTCGGTTCGGCGATCCGTTCGACGTAGATCTGCTTGCGGCGGGCGTCGTTTTCGGCCTCCTGCAGTGCGGCGAGCGCGACCGCCAACTGCTTTCCGGCAAAGTCTGCATCGAACTGCAATTGCTGGTATCGCGTAGCTGCTGCCGAAAGCGACTTGGGCGCCCCGGCGACGTTGCCGGATTGCCGTGCAATTTCGCGTTCCAGCACGCGAATTCTGGTGCGTGACGCCGGAATCTGCGGATTGTGCGGCGTGTAGGCCTCAAGCTGCGCAAGCTGCATCCGTTCGGCCAGTAACGCATCCTGCTCCTTGGAAATCATCTGCAGATTGATCGACGCCTGCTTTTCGGGATCGATAATCCCACTCGAATTACGGAACTGGCCCAGGGCGACGATCGCGTTGCGTGCCTTGCTGCGTGCATCCTCCACTTGGGCCTGCGCGCTCTGTATCGCATCGGTGCGACCTCGCTCGCTGAGCCGGTTGATCAGCCGTTCCGAATGCTCGAGCAGCCGTTCGTTCAGTGCCCGTGCGTCTTTAGGGTGAAAGGCGCTGACCTGCAGCGTGGTGACCTGAGAGGAGGAATCGAAGGTGATGTCCACCTTGTTGCCGAAGTATCGGTAGAGATGTTCGTTGGTCCGGCCGCGGAACGGGCTGTCGAATCGATCGAGCATGGAAATGCCGGGCTCACTGTAGATGCGGCGAACCATGCCATCCCTGTTGCTGTCGGAAAGACCGTTGCGCGAACGCACGTAATCGACCACCGCATAGCTGTCATCATTGGCGCTGGCGAACCCGCCGCTGCCTAGAATCGTGCCGAGCGGAGACGCGTTGGGCTTGCCGGGTGCGCGTACCACAAACCGCGATTCCGAGATGTAGACGTCGGATGCGAGCAAGCCGAAATAGACGACCGCCACCAATGTGGGCAGCACAACGATTGCAATGAAGAGCGCAACCCCGCGGGATTTCAGAAAGCTCGGCGCCGCTATCCCGCCGACAGAATTGCGCGCGCGCGACGCGCCGACGGAAGCGTTTTCCAACAAGCCAATCACGTAGCCAAGCCTACCAAACCTACCATATCAGCCACCGAAGGAGCAGTGGCATCGGACCGAATGAACATGCCGGGACACTCCGCAGCAAAGAGAGACCGGAGCACACAAAATCGTGAGATGCCGCTAATCCACTTTATCTGCTGAAGCCGGCCGAAACGGGCCATGTCCAGCGTGATTCACGGCCCCGCTATCGCAGATATCCCCTGCATATCAAGGCGAAATCCCTCCGTTTTGCCTCACTTGGTCGCGGTCAGGCGGAGACGAACTGAGTGGTCCACCGCACTCGTTTCAATGATCAGAGTCCGGCGTTCATGGGTTGGCGGCGCGATATCCGCGGTGACGGTTTCAGTGATCCGCGGCGGACAGCTTACCACCAACTAGCGGACGGCGGATCCGACTCTGAACGACCGGGATTGGGGCGCCGAGCGGCCCCGCGTGGCTCGGTGACGTTCAACGGCCGCTTCCGCCCGGTCACAGCCGTTGGCGTCGACCATGTACGTCTCGGGTTTGCCGCGCGTGGCAGGCACCCATCCCGCCGCCAGTGCGGCACGAACGCCATTAGTAGCCATGGCGTTATTGACCGGCGGGCGTCGGCGGTGCTGCGACCCATTTCCAGATTTCGGCATCGGAACTCTACCAACGCTTCGCGCTGCTCATCTACTTGCCGAACTGAAACAACCATGCCGCTGCCGTACGAGAGCGCGCTCCCCAGGGTGGGCCAAAGGGTGAGCCCAAGCCGGAGATGCTGCTCTTTCCCTTAAGTTTCAGCCTCTCACGAGAGAGATTGGTGCGGTCGAGAAGACTCGAACTTCCACGTCCTTTCGGACACAACGACCTCAACGTTGCGCGTCTACCAGTTCCGCCACGACCGCACGTGTAAGATGCCATCGGACGGGGCCGCTGGCTGGCAGGCGAGCGCCCCTAGCAAAGCGATCTGTGCGACGCAACCGGAGTTTGTGCGGTGGCGCGTCCAGCGCCCAATCCGCGGGTGTCTTGGAATCTGTTTGGAAATGCGCCGAGGGCGCATTTCGCGGTACCGGCCCCGCATCGGGTGAACAGCGCCCCGCGCTGTTCAGGCCATGCCGGGGGCATGGCCGACCCAACGCGCCCACCCGACCTCCCATAGAATACCCTGATTGGGAGGTCGGGTGGGGGAGCGGGCGGAGCAGGCCAAGGTTCCGGCGATGCGCAGCATCGTTGGAATGGCTGCGGAGGGCGGTACCGCCCTAAAACTCGCTCCACCGCGAGTTTTCAAACAATCTCTCAGCTGCCGGCCGCGCTGCTCGAAAAGCTCAGTTTCATGTTCTTGGAATTGGCGGGAACGTCGAGCTTGCCGCTGTAGAAGTCGATCGTCCCGCCCGGTGCGATGGTCGGCTGGTCGGGCTTGATCACCCAGCTATAGACCATCCGCCCATCCTTGGGCGCGTCGTACAATTCGACCCGGATGTCGGGGATCGGCTGACGCTGGGCGGTCGGATTGTGGATCTGGCCGCCGACCGCGAACAATTCGCTGCCAGTCGGCAGGTCGCGGCGGTCGGGCTGCTTGACGTTGACGAAGGTCAGCGGCGTCTGGCCACCGCCGGCCGGCATGCCCAGCCAGGTCGCCAGATTGGGGACGTTGAGGAACAGCAGCGCCGCGGCGGCGGCCAGCATCACCACACCGGCAGTCACCGCTGCGATCGTCCACAATCGGGCGGGGTTGCGGCGCGGCCGGAACGGCGGCTCGTGCGCGAAGGCGTCATAGTCCGGCGCGATATCGGCGCTCGCAGCCGGCTGGGTGGGCGACGGCGCGGCGATCGGCTGGGGAGCGGGGGCCGCCGGTTCGGGCGCCACCACCGCGGCGCCCGAAAGGTCGAGCGCCTCGGGTTCCTGGAACCAGCTATGCTTGCACTTGGCGCAGCGCACGGTGCGGCCGTCGGGCCCGATCGCGGTGTCGGGGACGAGATAGCGCGTATGGCATTCGCTGCATTCGAGGATCATATCGGCGTCCGCACGGGGCCAATACAAATGCCCCTGTCGCAAACCCTAAGCGGGCAAGGACAGTGCGGCAAGCCTGCGGATACGCACGCCCCAGCTTGAAGCGGGAACAGGTTACGTGCGATGGCGCTGGCGGGGCAGCGTACAAGCGGGTAGCAAACGCCGGCATGGCGAATATCGTGCAGTTCGAAGATGTGGGGCTGCGCTATCCCGCCAGCGACGTCGATACCTTGTCGGCGATCAACTTCACGCTGGCCTCGGGCGGCTTCTATTTCCTGACCGGCCAATCGGGCGCGGGCAAGACCTCGCTGCTCAAGCTGATCTACCTTGCCCAGCGTCCGACCCATGGCGTGATACGGTTGTTCGGAGAGGATGCCGGCGCCCTGCCCCGCAAGCGCCTGCCGGGTTTTCGGCGGCGGATCGGCGTCGTGTTCCAGGATTTCCGGCTGGTCCCGCATCTGTCGGCGTTCGACAATATCGCCTTGCCGCTGCGGCTGTCGGGCGTGCCCGAGAGCGATGTCGAGGCGCCGGTCCGCGAAATGCTGGCCTGGGTCGGACTGTCGGAGCGCAGCCATGCGCCGCCGCCCACCCTGTCGGGCGGCGAGCAGCAGCGGATCGCGATCGCGCGCGCGGTGATCGGCCGGCCGGAAATCCTGGTCGCCGACGAGCCCACCGGCAACGTCGATCCCGATATGGCGGCGCGGCTGCTGCATTTGTTCGAATCGCTCAACCGGCTCGGCACCACGGTGGTCGTGGCGACGCACGATTTCCACCTGCTGGGCCGGATCCAGAATGCGCACATGATGCGGATCGAGGCCGGACGGCTGCTCGATCCGACCGGCGCCTTGCGCAACCCGCCCAAGGCGCCCGCCGCATGAGCGTGGCGATGTTCTCGACCGCCGCCGATCGCCGCGTCCTCGACGACCGCCGCGGTACGCGCGCAATGACCTGGATCATGGCGATCATGCTGTTCCTGACCGTACTCGCGGCGGCGCTGGGGCTGGGCACGATCAATGCGGCGGGCGCGCTCGATCGCGAGCTCGCCGGGCGCCTGACCGTACAAGTCGTCGCCGCCGACCCGGCGGTACGCGACCGCGACACCAGCGCGGTGCTGGCGGCGCTGCGCGCGATGCCGGCGGTGTCGCGTGCCGATCCGGTCGACCCCGCCCGATTGACGGAATTGCTGCGTCCGTGGCTCGGTGACGCCTCGACCGACGCCGACGTCCCGCTACCTGCGCTGATCGACGTCGACCTCAGCGTACCGAGCGAGGAGGCCGCGGCGCGCGTCGCCGCAGTCGTGCGCGCCACTGCGGCGAGCGCGCGCGTCGACAGCCAGTCGCGCTGGCTGTCGCCGGTTGCTGATTTCATGCGGACGATGATCTATGCAGCGGCGGTGCTCGTGCTGCTGATGGCCGCCGCGACCACCGCTGTGGTGCTGCTCGCGGCGCGCGCGGGGCTGGAGACGCATCGCGACACCATCGCCATCCTGCACATGCTGGGATCGACCGACGTGCAGGTCGCAAGGCTGTTCCAGCGGCGCATCGCGCTCGACACGATGGTCGGCGGGGTGATCGGGACGCTGGCGGCGATGCTGGCGATCTGGGCGGTGACTGGGCAGATGGCCGGCCTCGGCTCGCAATTGCTGACGGGCGGCGTGCTGACGCGGGGCGATTGGGTGTTGCTCGCGCTGTTGCCGCTGATCTTTGCGCTGGTGGCGACGCTCGCCGCGCGGATCGCGGTGCTCGGGCGGCTGAGGCTGGTGCAGTGATCCGCCGCCTGATCGCCATCGTCGCCCTGGTCTATCTGCTCGGCTTCGTCCTCTACACGCTGACCCTGCCGCGTCCGCTCGAGAACATGAAAACCGATGCGATCGTCGTTCCGACCGGAGGCGCGGGCCGAATCGATCGCGGGCTGGCGCTGATCGCCGCGCATCAGGCGAAACGGCTGCTGATCAGCGGCGCCGCGCCCGGCGTCCGGCCGATCGATTTGTCGATCAAGTACAAGGTGCCGCTGGGTGTATTCGCGTGTTGCGTCGATCTCGGGCACGAGGCGGTCGATACGCGCTCGAACGGCGCGGAAACCGCGAAATGGGTGGGCGACCACGGCTATAAATCGGTGCGGCTGGTCACTTCCGACTGGCATATGGCACGCGCTCGGATGGAGCTGGACGCGGCGTTGGACAGCGATGTGACCGTGGTCGATGACGGCGTGCAGGGCGATGCCGAGCTGGGCGTGTTGCTGGTCGAATATAACAAGCTGTTGTTGCGCCGCGCTGCCTTGTGGCTCGGGTTCGGGCAATGAAGGTTTGCCGGTGACCCTGTTGCGCAATGTGGCGTTCGCGATCGTCTTTTACGGCGTGTCGCTGCCGATCGTGCTGCTGGTGCCGTTGTCGGCGCTGTTCGGGCAGCGCGCGCTGATTGCCTATGCCATGGCCTGGACGCGATTCCACCGCTGGTGCGTGCGCTGGCTGCTCGGCATCCGCGTCCGTTACGAAGGGCCGCGACCGTCGGGCCAGGTCTTCTATGCCGGCAAGCACCAGTCGCTCATGGAGCCGCTCGAACTGGTCGCCGAGCTCGGCGCGCCGGCACCGATCATGCGGCGCGAATTCGCGCGCATCCCGATCTGGGGCTGGGCGGCGAAGCGTTACGGCGTGATCCTGGTCGACCGCGCCGCCTCGTCCAAGGCGCTGAGGCATCTGATGCGCGAGGCAGAGGCAGCGCGCGCGAGCGGGCGGTCGGTGATGATCTTTCCCGAAGGCACGCGTGTGATGCCAGGCGAGCAACCCGCGCTGAAGTCCGGATTTGCCGGGCTCTACAAGATGCTCGACCTGCCGGTGGTGCCGATCGCGACCGATATCGGGAAATTGTGGCCCAAAGGCGGGTTGAAGCGCGCGGGCGTGGTGACGTTCCGCTTCGGCGAGGCGATCCCGCCCGGCCTGCCGCGCGCGGAGATCGAGAAGCGCGTGCACGCGGCGATCAATGCGCTGGACGAACCCGCCTGAACCCAATTGTCACCCCGGACTTGTTCCGGGGCCCAACGGGAGGCAGGCGTAGAGCGAGAGGTTCGAAATTCCGCGCTGCAGGCACCTTGGACCCCGGCACAAGGCCGGGGTGACGAAGAGGATCAATCGTGCTGCCGCCCGAAATCGGGCGCGGCGTCGTCCTGGCCCTGGTCGATGATCGAGCGGCGGATCGCGCGAGTGCGCGTGAACAGGTCGAACAATTCGTCGCCCTTGCCCCAGCGGATCGCGCGCTGGAGCGAGGTCAGATCCTCGGTGAAGCGCTGCAGCATGTCGAGCACCGCCTCGCGATTGCTCAGGAACACGTCGCGCCACATCGTCGGGTCCGACGCCGCGATGCGGGTGAAGTCGCGAAAGCCGCCGGCCGAATATTTGATCACTTCGGAGCGGGTGACTTCCTCCATGTCCGAGGCGGTGCCGACGATCGTATAGGCGATCAGGTGCGGCAAATGGCTGGTGATCGCCAGCACGCGGTCATGGTGCTGCGGGTCCATCATCTCGATTTCGGCGCCCAGCCGCCGCCAGAATTCGGCGATGCGCTCGATTGCGGCCGGATCGGCGCCTTCGGGCGGGGTCAGGATGCACCAGCGGCCGTGGAACAGGGTCGCGAAGCCGGCCTCGGGACCCGAGCGCTCGGTGCCCGCGACGGGGTGGGCGGGGACGATCGTCGCGCCGGGGAGCGCTGTGCTCAGCGCCGCGAGCACGCTCTCCTTGGACGATCCGACGTCGCTGACGATCGCATCGGCGGGAAGATCATCGGCAATCGCTTCCGCCGCCGCGGCCATCGCGCCGACGGGAACGCAGAAGATCACCAGGTCGGCATCGGTCACCGCGGCGCCCGCCGTGTCGGCGACATCGTCGCAGAATCCGAGCGCACGCGATGTCTCGCGCACCTGCGGATCCAGGTCGTGTCCGGTGACCCGCACCGTCGGCATGTCGGCCTTGATCGCGCGCGCGATCGACGAGCCGATCAGGCCGAGCCCGATGATGGTGACGCGGGAGAAAGGGAGCATGGCGGTCAGACCCTCACCCTTCCCACCGCCTCCGGCGGCGGGCCCCTTCCCTCTCCCGCATGCGGGAGAGGGAGGGAGGCGCGAAGCGCCGGAAGGGTGAGGGTCTGCCTTACCTGCGGCATCAGCCCGCCTTTTCGACCATCGCGCGCAATGCCGTAGCGACGCCGCGCGTCTCGTCTTCGGTGCCCACGGTGATGCGCAGTCCATGCGGCAGGCCCTGGCCGGGCAGCCAGCGGACGATATACCCCGCGTCCATCAAGCCCTTATACGCGGCCTCGGCGGTCAATTTGCCCTCGAACAGCACCAGCACGAAATTGGCCTGGCTGGGCACGGCGCGCAGACCCGCATTGCCGAGCTGAGCGATCTCCTGCGAGAACCAGGCACGCCATTTCGCATTATGCGCCCGCGTATGCTCGACGAATTCGGTGTCGCCCAACGCCGCGATCGCCGCCGCGGTGCCCGCAATGGTGATCGAGAAAGGCAGGCGGATACGGTGCATTGCCTCGATGATCGCGGGCGAGGCATAGCCCCAGCCGATCCGCTCGGCGGCGAGCCCGTACATCTTGGAGAAGGTGCGCGTGACCAGCACGTTGGGCGCGGTTTCGGCCAGCGCCATCCCGCCATCCTCGGCATCGCCCTCGATATATTCCGCATAAGCGTGGTCGAGCACCAGCAGGATATCGGGGCGCAGTCCGGCGTGCAGCCGCGCCATCTCTTCCTTGGTCGCGTAGGTGCCGGTCGGGTTGTTGGGATTGGCGATATAGACGATCTTGGTCCGCTCGGTGACGCACGCCAGGATCGCGTCGACATCGGTGGCATAGTCATAATCGGGCGCGATGACCGGAACCGCGCCGACGCGGCGTGCGGCAATCTCGTAAACGGCAAAGCCGTATTTTACGAAGATCACTTCGTCGCCGGGGCCGGCGAACGCACCGGCGGCGAGGTGGAGCACTTCGTCCGATCCGTTGCCGTAGATGATCCGGGCGGGATCGAGCCCGTGTTTGTCGGCGAGCACGTCGCGCAATTCGGTGCCGCTGGCATCGGGATAGCGTTCGAGTCGGCTCGCTGCCGACAGGAACGCTTCACGCGCCTTGGGGGAAGTGCCCAAAGGGTTCTCGTTCGAGGAGAGCTTGGCGACCTTGCGGCCGTCATCGGTGGTCGATCGCCCCGGGATATAAGGCGCGATCGCCATGATCCAGGGCTTGGGTTCAGGAGCGCTCATGATGTGTGGCCTATGCGCAGGGCCCTGTCGCCTTGGCAAGATGAGTCCCCAACCGCTATGCAGCATCGCCAGGGGGAAGGCGGATGCGGGGACCGACGGCATTCTGGCAGGCGCTCGAGGCGGCGCGGCGGGAGAATCTGCACGAGAGCGGGGCAGCGACACCCGTGCCCGGCAGCGACGGGCAGACGCGGCGGCACGTGCTGCTCGCGCTGGCGGCGACGGCGGCCACCGCGGCGCTGCCACGCCCGGCCCGCGCCGCAGCGGGCGGTGCGCCGGTGGTCATCATCGGCGGCGGCATCGCCGGGCTGACCGCTTTGTGGCATTTGACCAAATCGGGAGTCGACGCGCGCCTGTACGAGGCGCGCACCCGGCTCGGCGGACGGATGTACACCGCCAGGGCGAAAGGCATGCCGTCGATCGAGATCGGTGGGCAATTGGTCAACACCGACCATGCCGACATGCACGCGCTCTGCCGCGAATTCGGCGTCCAGCTGATCGACCGCAAGAGCGGCCAGCATCGCACGATGATCCTCGACGGCGCGAAAGAGGTGCCCGAGGGCAAACTGGTCGCCGGCCTGCGCGGCATCGCCGGCCAGATCGATGCCGATTCGGTACGGCTCGACCAAAATTATGCCAAGGTCGCCGCCGAGCTCGATCGGATGTCGTTCACCGGCTATCTCGACAAATATGCCCGGCTGATCCCCGAGCCCTGGGTGCGTCGTCTGATGGAAGCGACCGCGCGTACCGAATATGGCTGCGAGCCGGCCCAGGCATCGGCGATCGAATTGGTGTTCAACCTGCCCACGATCGACGGCCGCCGGATCGACGTGCTGTCCCGCAGCGACGAACGCTATCTGATGGCGGGGGGCAGCTCGTCGCTGATCGAGGCGATGGCGGCGCGGTTGGCGAGCCGCATCACCACCTATCGCCGCGCGGTGCGGATCGACCCCTCGGCAAGCGGCGCGCGCGTGGTCTTCTCCAACGGCGAAAGGATCGATGCCTCGGCAGTGATCGTCACCACGCCCGCCTCGATCATGAGCCGGATCGCTTATGGCGTGCCGCTGCCGCCTTTGTGGCGCCAGTTCATCGCCGAGGTCGGGCTGGGCAGGAACGGCAAGGTCCAGGCAGTGACGACCGGGCGGCCCTGGGAAAAGCCGATCGGGCGCGGCGGGGAGATCTGGCAGACCGATCATGGCGCCGGCGCGTCGCTCGGCTGGGACGGCGGCGTGCGGCCGGTGGCAGGGCCGGGCAGCGTGTGGACCTGGTTCACCGGCGGTGACGAAGTGCTCGCCGCCGACCAGGCCGATCCGCGCGCGCTGGCGCTCAAACTCGCGCGGCTGGCCGAAAGCGGCGTGAAGGGGATGGGCGCCGCGACCGGCACGATTGTCCGCCGCACCAATTGGCACCTCGATCCCTTTTCGATGGGTGCGTACGTCAATTTCCGCCCCGGCCAGCTGACCAAGTTCGCCGACCTGATCTGGACCGAAACCGACGGTATCGCCTCGACTCCGATGGGGGCGGGACCGGTCCATTTCGCGGGCGAGCATCTCTCGGATGCCTATCCGGGATATATGAATGGCGGTGCGCAGACCGGCCGGCTCGCGGCGCAATCGGTGATCGCGGCGAGAGCGCCGGCGAGACGGATGGGGTAGGTACAAATCCCTCTCCCGTTGGGAGAGGGAGGGAGCGCCGCAGGCGCGGAAGGGTGAGGGCAGGAATGGAACTGATCTCTGCCCTCACCCCTCGCCGCTACGCGGCTCGACCCTCTCCCAAAGGGAGAGGGTTTAATGGGCTTGGACACACGCCGATTTCCCTCTAACCGCCTCCCCATGACCGACGATCAGCGCTTCGGCCTGTCGCGCCACGTGACCTTGCCGGGGCCGCTCCGCCTCGACGGGGGCGTGCTGCTGTCGCCGGTCGATATCGCCTATGAGACCTATGGCACGCTGGCGCCCGACGGGTCGAATGCGATCCTGATCTGCCACGCGCTGACCGGCGACCAATATGTCGCGAGCGACCATCCGATCACCGGCAAGCCCGGCTGGTGGACGCGGATGGTCGGCCCCGGCAAGCCGATCGACCCGGCGCGGCATTTCGTCGTCTGCGCCAATGTGCTCGGCAGCTGCATGGGCTCGTCGGGCCCCGCGACGATCAATCTCGCGACGGGGTGCCCTGCCGCGATGAGCTTCCCGGTCATCACCATCCGCGACATGGTCCGTGCGCAGGCGATGCTGCTCGACCATCTCGGCGTCGGCACCGTCACCCTGGTCGGTGGGTCGATGGGCGGGATGCAGGCGCTGAGCTGGGCGGCGACCTACCCTGATCGCGTGACCAAGGCAGTGGTGATCGCCTCGACCGCGCGCCACACCGCGCAGAATATCGCCTTCCATGAAGTCGGCCGTCAGGCGATCATGGCCGACCCCAATTGGCGCGGCGGCGATTATTACGGCGAAGGCGACCCGCCCGCGGCCGGGCTCGCGGTCGCGCGGATGGCGGCGCACATCACCTATCTGTCCGAAGCGGGGCTGACCGAGAAATTCGGCCGGCGGCTGCAGGCGCGCGAGGCCAAGTCGTTCGGCTTCGATGCCGATTTCCAGGTGGAGAGCTATCTGCGCCATCAGGGGCTGAGCTTCACCGATCGGTTCGACGCGAACAGCTATCTCTATATCACCCGGGCAATGGATTATTTCGATCTGGCCGAGGAACATGGCGGGTTGCTCGCCAATGCCTTCAGGGGGAGCCGGACGCGGTTCGCTCTGGTCAGCTTCGACACCGACTGGCTCTACCCCACCCCCGAATCGCGCGCGATCGTCCATGCGCTCAACGCAGCGGGCGCGGCGGTCAGCTTCGTCGAATTGAGCAGCCCATTCGGGCACGATGCCTTCCTGCTCGACGCGCCTGAACTCAACCGCGTGGTCGACGGCTTCCTGAGGGCGGCGCTGTGATCGAACTCGACGACGACAAGGCGCGGCTGGATGTGGCGCGGGTGCATGCCTGGCTTGCCTCGAGCTATTGGTCGCCGGGGATCGAGCGTGCTCTGGTCGAACGCGCGATCGCCGGGTCGCATTGCCTCGGCGCCTACCGCCAAAGCGAGCAGGTCGGTTATGCGCGGATGATCACCGATCACGCGACCTTCGCCTGGCTGGCTGATGTCTGGGTCGATGAAAGCGCGCGCGGGCAAGGCATCGCGCGGGCGATGGTCGGATGGTTCATCGATCATCCCGACTTTGCCGGCATCCGGCGGATGGCGCTCGTCACCGCCGATGCGCATGGCGTGTACGAAGCGCTCGGCTTCCACGCCTTGATCCGGCCCGGCCGCTATATGGAGCGGCTGGCGCCGGGGTTCGCCGACGCGTTGCGGGCGACGCCCGAATGAGCCTGCGTCCAGACCTCGCGGTGATCGCCGCCAATGTCGCGCCGGGCAGCCGCGTGCTCGATATCGGCTGCGGCGACGGTGAGCTGATGGCGGCGTTGCGCGACAAGAAACAGGTCGATGCGCGCGGGCTCGAGCTCGATGCCGGCGACGTCGCGAGCGCGGTCGCGCGGGGGTTGTCGGTGGTGCAGGGCGATGCCGATACCGATCTCGCCGACTATCCCGACAACAGTTTCGACTATGCGATCCTCAGCCAGACGCTGCAGACGACCCGCGCGCCCGATGTCGTGCTCGAACATCTGCTGCGGATCGGACGGCACGCTTTCGTGTCCTTCCCCAATTTCGCGCATTGGCGAGTGCGCGCGTCGCTCTTGTGGGGCGGACGGATGCCGGTCACGCGGCTGTTGCCGGTCGCCTGGTATGCGACGCCCAACATCCACCACGTCACGATCGACGATTTCCGCGCGCTGCTGAACGAGCGCGGCATCATTGTCGAAGGCGCGTGGTTCCTGTCGGGCGATCAGCGCACCAGCGCGACCATGGCGAACCTGCTCGCGGAGCATGCGGTGTTCCTGCTGAGGCGGTAAGGACGCCGGTGGAAACAACCGTACTCCTGCGAAAGCAGGAGCCCAGGGTTATTGACCGAATCGCTCGTGGCTCTGGGCTCCTGCTTTCGCAGGAGTACTTAGAAACTTAAGCCTTATTGGCCCGAAACAGCGCCATCAGCTCGTCGGCAACCCACTAGCCGACCGGCCGAATCCTAGAACGGAACGTCGTCGTCGAGGTCGTCGGAGAAGCCGCCGCTCTTGCCGCCGCCGAAGCCGCCACCGCCGCTCGGGGCGCCGGCGAAGTCATCGCGTCCACCGCCCGATGGCGCAAAGTCGTCACGGCCGCTCGAGAAGCCGCCGCCGCCGCCGCCGCCCGAACCGCCACCACCGCCCGGCGCGCCATCGAGCATCGTCAGCACGCTGTTGAAGCCCTGCAGCACGATCTCGGTCGAATAGCGGTCCTTGCCGTCCTGATCCTGCCATTTGCGGGTCTGCAGCGCGCCTTCGATATAGACTTTCGAGCCCTTGCGCAGATAGCGCTCGGCGACATTGGCCAGGCCTTCGTTGAACACCTTGACCGTGTGCCATTCGGTGCGCTCCTTGCGCTCGCCCGAATTGCGGTCCTTCCACTGTTCCGACGTCGCGATGCGCAGCTCGACGACCTTGCCGCCGTTCTGGAACGTGCGGCTTTCGGGATCGCGCCCGAGATTGCCGACGAGAATGACCTTGTTGACGCTGCCCGCCATGAAATTCGCCTTAGCCTAGAGGCCGGCGAGGGTCGCCAGCCAGTATGTGATTCCGGCCATGATGTAGGCAAGCAGGAACAAATAGCCAACCATGAAAGCGGGCCATTTCCAGCCATTCGTCTCCCGCCGGGTGACCGCAATCGTCGAGATGCACTGGGGCGCGAAGACGAACCACATGAGGAAAGCGAGGGCTGTGGCCAGACTCCAGCGGCTGTGCAGAGTTTGCGCCATTTTGGATTCATCGTCCTCCGACGAGTCGATCGCATAGACCGTGCCGAGCGCGGCGACCGATACTTCGCGTGCCGCCATTGCCGGGATCAGCGCCAGCACGATGTCGCGGTTGAAGCCGATCGGCCGGAATGCCGGCTCGATCGCATTGGCGATGCGCCCGGCGACCGAATAATTGACCTGGCTGACCGCGCTGTCCTTGGGCACTTGCGGGAAGGACAGCATTGCCCACAACACGATCGTGGTGAAGGCGATCGTCGTGCCCGCGCGCTTGAGGAAAATCTCGGCGCGGCTCCACAGCCCGATCGCCAGGTCGCGCACGCTCGGCAGCTGGTATTTGGGCATCTCCATCATGAAGCCCGATGAGGCGCCCTTGGTCACCGTGCGGCGCAGGACCAGTGCGACGACGAACGCGCCGGCCACGCCCATGATGTAGAGGCCGAGCATGACCAACCCCTGCAGCCCGACGAACGGCAGCACCCGGACATTGGGGATCATCGCGCCGATCACCAAAGTGTAGACCGGCAGCCGCGCCGAACAGGTCATCAGCGGCGCGATCAGGATCGTGGTCAGGCGATCCTTCTCGTCCTCGATCGTGCGCGTCGACATGATCCCGGGCACCGCGCAGGCGAAGCTGGAGAGGAGGGGAATGAAGGCCCGTCCCGACAGCCCGACGCTCGCCATGATCCGGTCCATCAGGAAGGCGGCGCGGACCATATAGCCGCTCGCTTCGAGCACCAGGATGAAGAAGAACATGATCAGGATCTGGGGCAGGAACTTGATCACCGCGCCAACCCCGGCGATCGCGCCGTCGGTGATCAGCGACCGCAGGATCGATTCGGGCATCACCTGCTTGACCAGCCCGGCCAGCCAGTCGAACCCGCCGGCGATCGCGTCGGCCGGCGCCGCGCCGGCGAAGAACACCGCCTGGAACATCACGAACAGCACGACGAACAACAGCAGCACGCCGAACACCGGATGCAGCGCGACCGAATCGAGCATGTGCGTCCAGCGCCGCACCGGCGTCTCGGAGATGGTCGCCGCCATCGCTATCTGGCGCGCGCGCCGTTGCAAGGTGGCGATGTCGGCGTGGAGCACCGGGTCGCTCGGGCGCAACGCCGTCGCTCCCGGCGTGGCGAGATCGGCCAGCGCTTCCTTGAGGTCGTCGATGCCGCGCTTGCGCACCGCGACGGTGGGAATGACGGGAACGCCGAGCTCGCGGGCCAGCGCTTGCGGGTCGAGCTTGAGCCCGTCGCGCTCGGCGAGATCGATCATGTTGAGCGCGACCACCACCGGCAGGCCGAGCGCGATCAGCTGGAGCGTGAAGCGCAGATGATTGTCGAGGTTGGACGCATCCACCACGACGATGATCGCGTCGGGCAGCCGCTCGCCCGCCTGCGTACCGGTGACGACGTCGCGGGTGACGCGCTCGTCGGGACTCGACGGTTCGAGGCTGTAGGTGCCGGGCAGATCGAGCAATTCGACCGGGCGGCCATCGGGCAGCGCCATCCGGCCGGCATGACGCTCGACGGTGACCCCCGGATAATTGCCGACCTTTTGCCGCGCGCCGGTCAGCGCGTTGAACAGCGCGCTCTTGCCGGCATTGGGGTTGCCGACCAACGCGACCAGCGGCGCGGGGTTCATCCTAGCTGGTCGGTAGCGACATGGATCGCGCCGGCGACCCGGCGGCGCAGCGCCACGGTCATGCGGCCGATTCGGCACGCGATCGGCCCGCCACCGATCCGCGCGCGGTGCAGCACTTCGACCCCGACACCTTCATCGAAGCCAAGCTCGCGCAGCCGCCGGCCCTCGGGCGCGGTCAGCCGGTCCCAGGCAATACCCGCAACGGTCGCGCGCTGGCGCTGGGGAAGCTGTTCGAGGCTGAGCGGAGTCGTCGCCATGAGGCTCACGTAGAACTACTGCGACTGATTATCAATAACCGAATTGGGTTTGATTCACGCGAAGGCGCGGAGGCGCGAAGGAGTTTTCGCGCAGAGGCGCAGAGAGCGCAGAGATTTTTTAAGAGAGCCTCGCCTTGCGAGGCTCATGCTCAACCATGCGTCTTGGATTTTCACCAACAGCCCAAAGCGAAAGCAGCTCTGCGTCCTCTGCGCCTCTGCGCGAAACCAACTCAAACCTTCTTCGCGCCTCCGCGCCTTCGCGTGAATCAATCAAACAGCGGGATACCGCAGCCGCCCGATGAAGCGCGACAAGCTCGGGCGGTGCTCGATCCGACCCAAAAATTGCGCCTTGGCCTTTTCGAATCGCATGATCCCCTCGATTCGCCGCGCAAGGAAAGCGCGCGTGTCGGCCTGGCCCTGGCTTTCGTCGTCGAGGAACACGGTGATCGTCGCGGCATAGACGCCGCCGAGCATCGCGCGCTTGGTATAGTGATTATAGTCGGTCGCGGTGTCGCCGGCAGCGCGCCACATCAGGTCGGCGGCGCGCCAGCCGAGCTTCGCGCCATGCGCGACGTTGGCCGGCATCGCCAGGATCGCCAGCGCGCGGCGCAACGTCTCGCGATGCGGGGCGAGCAGATCGAGCCGCGCTTCGACCAGAGCGGCAATCTTCTCGCGCACTTTCATCTTGGCCAAAGTTTCGGAGGGTAGCTTCTCGACCATGCCGCGATCGATGCTCGCAAACCAAGCGTCGATCATCGCCGTCGCATCGGGCAAAGCGAGCAGCGCCACGTCGCGGTCGATGCCGAGCTGGTCGGCCGCCAGGTCGCGCGCCGCCGCTTTCCAGCCGTCGAACGCGGCATTGTCGGCGACGAGCGGGGCGAGCGCCTCGCGGATTTCGTCGAGCGTGGGATCGGCAGGCAAAGTCATCGCAGGGTCCGTACTCAGTTAGCGCGGGGATCGTGATCGCCCGGAGAAGCCCGCTGGCAAGAAGCGTAGCGCAGTCGCGTAGCCATAGCTACGCGCAAGCAAGCGACGTAGTCCAGCGGGCTTCTCCGGGCGACCCCACAGCGGCGGGCCGATTTTGGCGCCGGGCGGCGTCGCTGTGTCGGTCACGATGCTGTCAGCATCGCTCCCTCCTTGCTTCTTGCCCAACACCAAAATCGGCTCCGTCACGACCCCGCGCTAACTGAGTACGGACCCTCGGCTTATGCCTCCGCGGTGCCCTCGGGGGCAAGCGCGGCAGTGTCCTTGCGCTCGCCGCGTACGAGTACCAAAGCCACCGCGACGGCGACCGCGCCGATCATGTCGACGCTATCGAGCCGCTCGCCATAGCCGACCCAGCCGATCGTCGCTGCCATCACCGGCTGGGTGAGGAGCGCGATGCCGATCACCATCGGCGACATCTGGCCGAGCGCGAAGATCATCAGCCCCTGGCCGATGACCTGGCTCGACAGCGCCATTAGCACCAGCGGCGTCCAATTGTGCGGCATGACCTGTTCGCCGAGCAGATTGGCGAAGATCAGCAGCGGCAACAGGCTGGCCAGGGTCGACAGCGCGAGCGCGGGGATCGGCGCCATCGTGTCGCGCGCCTTCGCCATGGTCGCGAAATAGACGGTGTAGAGAATACCCGCGAGCAGGCAGAGTAGGTCGCCGGCGAGGTGGGTGGGGGCGATCTGCATCGACCGCCCCATCAGTAGCCCGGCTCCGACCAGCGCCAGCAACAGCGCGAAGCTCTGCGTCCGCGACGGCCAGGCGCGCGCGATCAAAAAGCCGTAGACCGGGTAGAACAAGGTCGCCGAATTGCCGAACAGGGTCGCATTGGCGAGCTGCGTCTTGAGGATGCCGATATGCCAGGCGGCGAGGTCGCCCGCGAAGCACAAGCCGCCGATCGCAATCGCCCACCACGCCGTGCGCCCGATCCCGGTGGGACGCCAGCCGGTGCCGAACGCCGCCGCGACCAGTATCGGTGCCGCCAGCGCGATTCGCCAGAAGCCCGCAGCGACCGGCCCGACGTCGCTCATCCGCACGAAAACCGGGCCTATACTCAGCAGGATATTGGCGAGGATCAGCGCCGCGAAAGCAAAAGGATGGGCGACGACGCTTTTGTCGTCCGAAGCTTTTCTTGTTGCGCTTTCCCGGTGCATGCGGCCCCATAACACCTATCTGCGCCGCGTCCGCAACGAAGTCCTGTCGGGAGGTTATCCAAGAATGCCTACGCTGTTCGATCCTATCCAGCTTGGCGATATTTCCGCCAAAAACCGCATCCTGATGGCGCCGCTGACGCGCGGCCGCTCGACCGCCGAGCATGTGCCGACGTCGATCATGATCGATTATTACCGCCAGCGCGCCGGCGCCGGCGTGATCATCACCGAAGGCACCGGCGTCAGCCGGCTTGGCCTGGGCTGGCCCAACGCGCCCGGCCTGTGGACCGATGCGCAGGTCGAGGCATGGAAGCCGGTGACCGAAGCCGTCCACGAAGCGGGCGGCAAGATCGTCGCCCAGATCTGGCATATGGGCCGGCTCGCGCGGCCCGACGTGACCGGCCTGCAGCCGCTATCGTCCTCGGTGACGCGCGCGCCCTATCACAAGCCCGAAAACCCCTATCAGGAAGCGCGCGCCGCGACGCTCGACGACATCAAGCAGGCGCAGGAGGATTACGCCACCGCCGCGCGCAACGCGATCGCCGCCGGGTTCGACGGGGTCCAGCTGCACGGCGCGAATGGCTATCTGATCGACCAGTTCTTGCGCGACAACACCAATTTGCGCGACGACGATTATGGCGGCAGCCCGGAAAACCGCATCCGCTTCATGAAGGAGTCGGTTCAGGCGGTGATCGCCGAAGTCGGCGCCGGCCGCACCGCCATCCGCCTGTCGCCCAATGGCGAGACGCAGGGTGCCGATGACAGCAATCCGGAAGCGGTGTTCGTCCCCGCGGCGAAAGCGCTCAACGATCTCGGTATCGCCTTTCTCGAGCTGCGCGAACTGTCGCCGACCGGCACGTTCGGCGCGTCGACGGTGCCGAAACTGAGCCCGAAAATCCGCCAGGTGTTCGACCGGCCGCTGATCCTCAACCAGGATTATACGTTCGAGGCGGCTGAGGCCGATGTCGCCTCGGGCCTGGCCGACGGCGTCTCGTTCGGGCGCAAGTTCATCGCCAATCCCGATTTGGTCGAGCGTTTCCGCCGCGGCGCGGAGCTCAACGCCGACGACTTCAAGACCTGGTACACGCCGGGACCGGAGGGATATATCGACTACCCGGTGCTGGAGCAGCAGGCGGCGGAGTAAAATTCCTTTTCGCTGGCGGGGAGGATTCGGGCAACCGCGCCCAACCCTGCGCGTCACCCCGGCCTTGTGCCGGGGCCCAACGGGCGGCTGGGTGAAGGGTTGGAAGCTCGAGTCCGGCGCTCGCGGCACCTTGGATCCCGGCACAAGGCCGGGATGACGATGGTTTGGACGTTAGGCAAAAGCTTGGCCTCCTCTCCGTCGACAGGCGCCGGAAAGGCCACTCCCCGCACCCCTCCTTGCATGCTACACCGCCCTTATGGACGCGGTGGGCATTATCGGGCTCGCAGCCAGCATCAGCCTGTTGAGCGGATGGCGGCTGTACCTCTGCATCTTCGCCACGGGGCTCGCGATGCACACCGGCTGGATCGCGTTGCCGCACCAGCTCCACAGCCTCGACGTGCTGGCCAATTGGTGGGTGATCGGTGCCGCGGGCGTCGGCGCATTGGCCGAATTCTTCGCCGACAAGGTGATGTGGGTCGATAGCGCCTGGGACGCGGTCCACACGCTCGTCCGTCCGATCGGCGGCGCATTGCTCGCGCTCGCCATCGTCGATCCGCACGACACCAAATGGCAGGTTGTCGCCTTGCTGCTCGGCGGCGGCGCGGCGTTGCTGACGCATGGCGCCAAAGCGGGGACGCGCGCCGCGGTCAATGCCAGCCCGGAGCCGTTCAGCAACATCGCGGTGTCGACCGGCGAGGATGTCGCGACGACCGGCCTGCTGGTCGCGGCGATCGCCAGCCCCTGGGCGGCGGTGGTCATCGCGGTGCTGGTTCTGGTCGCGGCGGTCGCGATGCTGTTGCTGCTCCGCCACGCGTTCAGGCGGCTGTTCCCGAAGAAACAACCGCCCGCATCGACATAGTCCCGTGTTCCTGCGAAAGCAGGAACCCAGAGTTACTATGTCCTTCGCATGGGGCCCTGGGCTCCTGCTTTCGCAGGAGCACACGGATTTAGACCGACCGCGTTACCTCACCGGCAGCGGACATTATCCTTGTCGATCGCTTGGCCGGCAACAGCACCCGCCACCGCGCCGAGCAGGATGCCCAACGGCTCCGATCGGCCCGATGTCACCGCCGCGCCCAGCGCCCCGCCGGCGATGCCGCCGACGATCAGCCCGGTCGTGCCGTCCGAGCGGCGGCAATAATAGCGGCCGTCGCGGCCGACATAGACGCGGTCGTTACGGCTCAGGCGCCGTTCGCGATACCGCGGATTGTCGACATAATATTGGTCGGCATAATAGCCGTTATAACGCGGATCCGGCCGGTTATAATCGTACTGGCGATAGCTGCTATACTGGCTCGCATAACCTGGCTGGTCATACGTCTCGGCACAGCCGCCGGTCGTCGCCGCGGTCGCGGCGATCAACGCAAGGGTTAGGATACGCATTCTACTCTCCTCCTGTAGCCCCACACTGAAGTATCAATGCGTCGCGAGGCGAATAGTTGCGCAGGCGTAAGAATACTTGCGGGTGTCCAATGTACTTCCCCTCGCTTTCAGGGAGGGGAGTCCGTGACGCTCAGTGAACCGAGGGCGGCTTCAACGCCTCGCGTTCGGCCTCGCTCGGGATCGCTTCCGGATCGGGCCGGAAATCTACCGGCGCGCGGTCGGTGCCCGGTTTGGCGGCATCGAGCGCGAGATCGGGCGCGTCATGCCCCTCGGCATCGTCCATCCACGGCGCGCGCGGCATCTTCACCCATCCGCGCCACAAGGCAGTGGCCAGGCCCGCGCCGATCGCCAGCACCGCGCCCGCCGCGATCGAGCGGTTGCGCGTGCTATTGCCGGTCTTGAAACGGCCGTGGCTGTCACGGGCTTGCTTGCTGTTCGGCATGGTTCGTCTCCCGTCGTGAAACTATGCGAGGTCAACGGGCAACGAGCCGCCGCGTTCCCGTTCGCGGCCTCCCGCCAGCCCCGAGGATCATTGCTCAGCTTTTCCTCACGTCCCGCTCATGCCGCTCATCGCCGCGTGTGCGACGAGAAGGCCGCAATGAGTGTGAACAGACCCTCACCCTTCCCATCGCTCGCGCGATGGGTCCTTTCCCTCTCCCGCATGCGGGAGAGGGAGGGAGGCGCGCAGCGCCGGAAGGGTGAGGGTCTGTCCAGCAAGCGGAGACGAGCCCATGGCTAATTCGACCGGACGCGCCGCGAGCGGCGGCTGGACTCCTTGGCGGATCGCGCGCTGGACCGCGGCTTTGGTGCTGCTGCTCATCCCGGCGGTGATGATGCGGGTCAGCACCGAATGGCATTGGACCATCGGCAGCTTCGTCGTCGCCGGCATCGCGATCGGCGGAATCGGGCTGCTCTACGAATTCGCCGAGCGGGCAAGCGGCAGCCGCGCCTATCGCGCGGGCGCCGCCATCGCGCTGGTCACATCGTTCCTGACGGTGTGGACGACGATCGTCCGCGACGACGGCAACGGTATTGGTTTCCTGCTGCTGGTCGTGACCGCGGCAGTGGGCGCGTTCGCCACCTGGTTCCGGCCCGCGGGCATGGCGCGGGCAATGCTCGGCGTGGCGGTGATGCAGGCGCTGGTCGGCATCGGCGTCGCCACCGCACCGGTGACGGCGAGCGTGCCGGATGGCGCGTTCAGAGCCTTGGCGTTCAGCGGGGTCTTCATGGTGTTGTGGTTGATCGCGGCGCTTTGCTTTCGCGCCGCTGCGAAAGGGGATCGCCGAGACTGATCGACGCAGCGCTGTCGACCCCCGTGGCCGCGTTGCCGGCCCGCCTATTTCGGCGCGAATGGCTTGAACGCACCGCGTCCGAAGCGCAGAAGAGCGCCGGGCAAGGGGCAGGGCGACGATGAATTATGTCGAGCCGCGCGGCGCGCGGCACCGGGTCGAGATCGCGAACGGCAGCGAACAACTCGCCATCCCGCTCAAGCGCAACTGGTTCGTCATCCTGTTCCTGCCGGTCTGGCTATGCGGCTGGGTTTTCGGCGAAGTCGCCGCGATCGTTCAGCTGAGCCAGGGCTTTCAAACGTTTCTGGCGCTGTGGTTGTGTGGCTGGACGATCGGCGGTGCCTTCGCCATCGGCATGTTGGTCGGCCAGTTCGGCAGCGAGCGCCTGCGCGTCGTGAACCGCGACCTGGAGGTCAGTGTCGGCGTGGGTCCCCTGCGGCGGACCTGGCTCTATCGCGGCAAGGCGATCGAAAATCTGATGGCGCGGACCCCGGAAACCGACTTGTTCAACATGGGCCGCAACCAGCGCCCGTTCTGGATGCGGCCACGCACCGGCGCCGTGAAGTTCGACTATGGCGCGGACAGCATCTATCTCGCCACCGGCGTCGACGAGCCCGAAGGCCGGACGATCGTCGACTGGCTGGCGCGGCGGCTGGGGATCGTGACGACCCGCTGAGGCGGAGGCGGGGAGCGCCGTCGCCCGCGCCGCCTATCCGGTAATCAGCGGAGCTGCTCGCGGCGGAATGCGTCGATCTTCTGGTCGGTCTTGTACTGGCTCAGCGCATAGACTGCCCAGATCGCCGCCGGCAGCCAGCCGACCAATGTGATCTGCAGCGCGAGACAGACGAGCCCGGCGAGGGGGCGCCCGATCGTGAAGAACAGCAGCCACGGCAACAATAATGCGATGATCAGGCGCAAAAGATGTCTCCCTTTGCGCGCGTGATATCACGGTCCAGGCGCCTAGGTCACGGGAATCTTTACCCGATTCGGTTCGACGCAAAGTTGGCAGGGGGTCCCTCTATTCGCTAGACTGTTACCGAAGCCACCCGAAGGAAATCAGATCACGCAGGAGACCGGCACCATGGCGAAGAAATACACCGCGCAATGCGCGTGCGGCAGCGTCAAGTTCGAGTTCGATACCGATCCCAGCTTCGTCGCGGTGTGCCATTGCCTGGACTGCAAGAAGGCATCGGGCGGAGAGGCGGCAACCTTTTTCGGCGTGCCCGAGGACGATTTCACGCTGACCAGCGGATCGCCCGTGCCGTTCCACTATATCGCCGAATCCGGCAAGGGCCTGGACCGCAACTACTGCCCCGATTGCGGCGCGCGCGTGTTCTCGAGCAATCTGGATAGCTTCCCCGGCGCGGTGTTCGTGACGCTTGGGAGTCTGGACGATCCTGGGCAGATCGAGCCCAAGGTCGAAATGTTCACCAAGCGCCGGCTGAGGTGGGTGGCGCCGCTGGATTTGCCGCAGTTTGAGGGGATGCCGGGGTGAGTGCAGGCGGGGTGAGGGCGTCGGGCGGGCCGGCGGCCGACGAGATTTCCGTTTAGGGTAACTGCGCGTGGCAGGGTAACTCCCTGGGTTGGGGAACAATTACACGCTGCGCCGTAGCCTTAAGTTAGTTCAGTTCAGAATGAACTTGTTTCGATCTTACATAGATCAAGGTCACTGCTAGTTTCGATATTTCGTCTAGCAGGATTGCAACATGTCACTTCAAGATATCCATCTTCGTAAGATAATGAAGATCATGTACCTTGAAGGGCCTCGACGTATCTCGGCATTAAGAACGGATATCCGGGAGGATATTGCTCGGGCTCACGGTGTTGGCGGGGGCGGAGGTGATTTCTACGGACCATTTTGGCGAGACGCAAAAGACCACGTCTTTGATCTGGCCGATTTAAGAGAAAGCACCCGAGTAAGGATTCAGAGCAACTCTGGTAGAGCAAACCTATATAACCAGCTGCGGGATGGGTTCCTTCTGTGGTGGGACGAGCGCAGGCGTTGGACGAACCAGCCCTTCATTCCAGCGACTAGTCTTAAAACCACGATCCAGCTCGAAGGCGTTAATGCGAATATCAAATTCGCCAACATCCTATCGGCTCGCGATGGCAACGACGAAGATCACTTCGTCTATCCTTATTGGTTTCCCGAACCGCCCCTGACGGAGGAAATGGCGCGACTAGCGCTCTGGGGGCTCTGGCAAGCCTTTCCCCGGGCCGATCCTAATGAGCTACGAGTTCTGGATATCATTCGGGGAGAGACATTCTCGCTAGATCGCAATCCCCTCCAAGGGAATGAAGGGGCAATATTCCGGCGCCGCTTCGAGGCCGCACATCGGCAGTGGGAAAATCTAAGGCGCGAATATCCGGAATAGGTGAGCGATGACAGCTAGGGCATGCCGCCCACATTTCGATGAAGCATTCTCAACGCCGTTTTGCGATTGACTATATGATCTCTATTTGTTCCACTGCAGTCATTCAGGAGAACGTAAAGTGGCGGACGACCCCCTGGCTGCAGAAGCCGTTGATGTGATTAGCGAAGCTCTCGAAAGCTTCGATTGTCAGCCCGTGCTTTTTGTGGGCGCAGGAATCGCTCGCCGTTATATCGGGGCTCCCGATTGGGATGGCGCGTTGCAATATGCGCTTTCCAAATTAGGGGATAAAGCTCCACCTTACAGCTATTTCGTCCAGAAGTATAACGACGAAAAGGTCCTAATAGGCACCGAGATTGGCGACTTGCTATTCGAGTGGGCTTGGAAGGATGGAAAGGATAAGTTCGACGAAAGGTTGTTTAACTCGAAGGATCGCTTCGTATTTCTGAAAGAAATAATATCTCAGCACCTTAATTCTATCACTCCCGGCGACATCGACGTGTCTAGTGATTTAATCAAACGTGAGATTAAGGCTCTCAAGGCAATTAGACCTCACGCAATAATAACGACAAATTACGATAGCACCCTAGAGAAAATATTTTCCGGATATGAAGCGATCGTCGGCGCGGGTGTTCTGAAATACAATCTGAACTCATTTGGCGAGATATTCCATATTCATGGAATGGCTGAACAGCCATCAAGTTTAGTAATTTCTAAGCCAGACTATGACAACTGGTCGGACGAGAGCAAGTATTTCGCCTCTAAATTGCTGACGTACTTTGTTGAGCATCCCGTATTTATCTTTGGATACGGGTTGGGAGATCCGAACGTTCAAACGGTCTTACGCGATATAGGACGAATAACGGCAGACGATTCTGGATTAATCGGCAATGTCATACAAGTAGTTTGGTATGATGATGCTGAAAAAATTTCTGGCCCGGCTGAATTTGTTATTGCTGGTGGCGATCGGCAATATAGGCTGCGGGTGTTAAATGTTACTTCTCTTGCCGAGGTTTTTGAGGCGCTCGCCGCCAAGCATGAACTAAAAGACGTTAACCCCGCTCTCGTCAGGGCGCTCGCGGCGCGTGTCATGAAGTTAACTAGAAAAGACATCCCAAGCGGAGAAGTCGAAGTGGACTTCTCTACCTTGGAGCGGTTGGCCAAAAACGAAGACGAACTTCCAAAGATGCTTGGTCTAACCTACTCCGATAGCGAAAACAAACTTCACCCCTACACCCTCAGCATGGTTGCTGATGAAATTGGCCTAAAGAACTGGCAGGGCGCCGATAAAATTCTAAAGAAAATTAAAGAAGAGACGGGTGTAGAATTGCGGGACAGTGATAATCGATATCATTGTAAAATTAAAACGGGAAAGAAAGATAAATCTGCAACTCGGAAGTGGTCGCAAGAAGCTATCGATCTATTGCGTGCTGTCGAAGAGGGAAAAGAGTATAAAATCGAAATTTAATAGAGCAGCGTAATCTGATTCATCCAACAGCAACAGCCTCCTGCTTCCCAGCAACCTTCCCGTCTCTCCCCCGCAGCAACGGCGCGAGATACTGCCCGGTAAAGCTCCGCTCGACCTTCACCACATCCTCCGGCGTGCCCTCGGCGACGATCTCTCCGCGCTTCACCCCGCCTTCGAGCTACGGTGCCACGTGCAATAACCCCTTTAACGCTCAGGATCGCCCGTCGCGCAGCTGCTCACCACCCCAACCATGCGCAGTGGGTCAGTTTGAAATCGGCCCTCGCAACCAAGGGAGAATGTCGCGAGCATCCTGCTCTGCTGCTTCGGCGCTTTCGTATAGGCCCGAGAAGTGCGTCAGAGCCATGTAGGGGCCGGTGTATTCGTCCCCTTCATCTTCGGTCATTTCGACAAAGCGGTAGTGTCCGTTTGGCATCAACTCGATATCGACCAAATGCTTGCCGTCCTCGCTTTCGAGGCGATGGATCAAGATTGGATCGTCGCTCATCAAATTTCCGCCCGCTTCTTATACGGCCCGCGCACCTTCGGAGCCGCTTCCGCATCCTCCACCAGCTTCGCGATATCCGCAATCTCCCAAAGCCGATCCGCAGAGCTACGGTGCCACGTGCAAAAACCCTTTAACGCTCAGGATCGCCCGTCGCGCAGCTGCTCACTACCCCAACCACAATGCTCCCTTGCGCAGGAGAGGGCAGGTGGACGTCAAGGAAAGGTGTCGCCGGGTGGAGCGATGCGCCGCGCGACTCTCGTGCACGGTGGGCGACGGCGCCGAGGCCGTGGGGCGCTGAGGTCCCCCAGCGATCGCACCAGGGCGTCGCGCGCAAAAGTGGCATCTTTTGCGCACCAGGTGACGTTACCAAATGAAGATTATCACACTGAAAAGTCAGTGCTTTTCCCGCAAATAGATCGCCTTGATGGGTTTCGCGCGAAACGAGCGGATGCCGCCTTTCGGCCAAAAACCCGTAGGAATATCAGTCGCTTACAGCGGCGTGAGAATGGAAATCACCCCCCGCATAGCAAACCCATCACGCACCGCATGCCCATGCGGGTCAGCAATCAGGTCTTCGACGGAAATGCACCAGCCTCGCTGAACCGCGCGAGCCTCCGGAGCGGGGCTCACTCCGCCGCCACAGCCTCCCGCTTCCCGGCAACCTTGCCGTCCCGCCCCCGCAGCAACGGCGCGAGGTACTTGCCGGTAAAACTCCGCTCGACCTTCACGACCTCTTCCGGTGTCCCAACCGCAACGATCTCCCCGCCCTTCACGCCGCCCTCGGGCCCCAGGTCGATGATCCAGTCGGCGGTCTTGATGACGTCGAGATTGTGCTCGATCACCACCACCGTATTGCCCTGCTCGACCAGCGCATGGAGCACCTCGAGCAACTTGCGCACATCCTCGAAATGCAGGCCGGTGGTCGGCTCGTCCAATATGTAGAGCGTGTTGCCGGTCGCGCGGCGGGACAGTTCCTTCGACAGCTTCACGCGCTGCGCCTCGCCGCCCGACAGGGTCGTCGCCTGCTGGCCGACCTTGATATAGCCGAGCCCGACCTCGACCAGCATTTCCATCTTGTCGCGGATCGGCGGCACTGCCTTGAAGAACTCCGCGGCGTCCTCGACCGTCATGTCGAGCACGTCGGCGATCGAATGCCCCTTGAACTTCACTTCCAGCGTCTCGCGATTGTAGCGCGCGCCGTGGCACACGTCGCACGTCACATAGACGTCGGGCAGGAAGTGCATCTCGATCTTGAGCACGCCGTCGCCCTGGCACGCCTCGCACCGGCCGCCCTTGACGTTGAAGCTGAATCGCCCGGGCTTGTAGCCGCGCGCCTGGCTCTCGGGCAGGCCGGCGAACCAGTCGCGGATCTGGGTGAAGGCGCCGGTATAGGTCGCCGGGTTGGACCGCGGGGTGCGGCCGATCGGCGACTGGTCGATGTCGATGACCTTGTCGAGATATTGCAGCCCGGTGATCTTGTCGTGCTTGCCCGACAGGATGCGCGCGCCGTTGAGCTGACGCGCGGCGGCGGCATAGAGCGTGTCGATCGTGAAGCTCGACTTGCCCGATCCTGACACGCCGGTGATGCAGGTGAAGGTGCCGATCGGGATCGACGCGGTCACCCCGCGCAGATTGTTGGCGGTGGCGTTGTGCACGGTCAGCTGCTTGCCGGTGCCCGAGCGGCGGATCAGCGGCACCGGCACCGATCGCGTGCCGTTGAGGTAATCGGCAGTGATCGAGTCGGTGTGCGCGAGCACTTCGGGCAAGGTGCCCTTGGCGACGATCTCGCCGCCATGCATGCCGGCGCCCGGCCCCATGTCGACAATATAGTCGGCCGATCGGATCGCATCCTCGTCATGCTCGACCACCAGCACGGTGTTGCCGAGGTCGCGCAGGCGGCGGAGCGTCGCGAGCAGCATGTCGTTGTCGCGCTGGTGCAGCCCGATCGACGGCTCGTCGAGCACGTAGAGCACGCCCGACAGCCCGCTGCCGATCTGGCTGGCGAGGCGGATGCGCTGGCTCTCGCCGCCCGACAGGGTGCCGCTGGTGCGGTCTAGGTTGAGGTAATCGAGCCCGACATTGTTGAGGAAGCCGAGCCGCTCGACGATCTCCTTGAGGATGCGCTCGGCGATTTCCTTCTGCTGGCCGTTGAGGTGGTTGGGCAGGTCCTGGAACCAGGCGAGCGCGTCGACCACCGACAGATGCGTCGCATGGCTGATGTCCTGCATCGCGATCTTGACCGCCAGCGCCTCGGGCTTGAGGCGGGCGCCGTGGCAGGTCTCGCACGGTTGCGAGGATTGGTACTTGCTCAGCTCCTCGCGCATCCACGCGCTCTCGGTCTGGAGCATGCGGCGGTTGAGGTTGCCGATCACGCCCTCGAACGGCTTCTTCACGTCGTACGATTTCTTGCCGTCGACGAAGGTCAGGGTGACCGGCTTGCCGCCGGTGCCGTGGAGGATGATGAGCTGGACTTCGCCGGGCAGGTCCTTCCACGGCGTCTCCAGGCTGAACCCGAATTCGCGCGCCAGGCTGCCGAGCACCTGCATGTAATAGGGGCTGGGCGGGTTGGACTTGGCCCAGGGCACGACCGCGCCCTTCTTCAGGCTGAGGTCGTGATTGGGGACGACGAGGTCCTCGTCGAAGATCAGTTTCTCGCCCAGGCCATCGCAGGCGGGGCAGGCGCCTTGCGGGGCGTTGAACGAGAACAGGCGCGGTTCGATCTCGGCAATGGTGAAGCCGGAGACCGGGCAGGCGAATTTTTCGCTGAACACGATGCGGTTGTCGGGGACACCCGCGCCCTTCATGTTCCCCTCCCGCTCGCGGGAGGGGTTAGGGGAGGGCATGTCGCCTTCCGCTAAAAACGTCTGCCGGGCTTCCTGGACACGCCCTCCCCCAGCCCCTCCCGCAAGCGGGAGGGGAGAAAGAGGACCAGCCCCTCCTGCAAGCGGGAGGGGAGTGGTGGCCGCCTCGACCGTCACATCCACCAGATCCACATAAGCCAGCCCCTCGGCCAGCTTGAGCGCGGTCTCGAAACTGTCGGCCAGCCGCGTCGCCATGTCGGGCCCGACCACCAGCCGGTCGACCACCACCTCGATGTCGTGCTTGTACTTCTTGTCGAGCGCCGGCGCCTCGTCGATCTCGTACAATTCGCCGTCGATGCGGACGCGGGTGAAGCCGGCCTTCTGCCACTCGGCGAGTTCCTTGCGATACTCGCCCTTGCGCCCGCGCACGACCGGCGCGAGCAGGTACAGCCGCGTGCCCTCGGGCAGCGCCATGACGCGGTCGACCATCTGGCTGACCGTCTGCGCGGCGATCGGCAGGCCGGTGGCGGGCGAATAGGGCACGCCGACGCGCGCCCACAGCAGGCGCATATAATCGTAGATCTCGGTCACCGTCGCGACGGTCGAGCGCGGATTGCGGCTGGTGGTCTTCTGCTCGATCGAGATCGCCGGGGAGAGGCCCTCGATATGATCGACATCGGGCTTCTGCATCAGTTCGAGGAACTGGCGCGCATAAGCCGACAGGCTCTCGACATAGCGCCGCTGCCCCTCGGCATAGATGGTGTCGAAGGCGAGGCTCGACTTGCCCGATCCCGACAGCCCGGTGATCACCGTCAGCGTGTCGCGCGGGATATCGATATCGACGCCCTTGAGATTGTGCTCGCGCGCGCCGCGCACCTGAATGTGAGTCAGCATGTAGGTATTTGTTCCAGATTTGTTCGCGTCAGGCAAGCGCCTCGCGACGGGGAAGAGATGGGAAGTGTGGCGCGCGGGGGCAAGCCGCGATCGTGTTGACGCAGATTGGCTCGATTGGCCGCTTATGGCGCAAACCTCTATTCCGGATCGTTATTCGTTGGACAGGCACTGCCGTGGTCGCGGATGAAGGGTACTTGCGACCAAGGTAACGGAGAACAGCGTGGCCGATTACAACAACCCGACCGACATCGTGACGGTCGGCACGAGCGGGGACGATACCTTCACCGTTACCGACCGCGGCGCTACCCTGACGCGTACCGTGGCCGGCAAGGACGGCTATGACCACCTGATCGTCGACCGGTCGTTCGATACCTCGTCGTCGATCATCATCAACCAGTTCAGCGGAGACTCCTATGTCTTCGGCACGGTCTACCCGGCCGGACCGTATGACAACGGCGTCCTCACCTTCCAGGAATTCGAGAATGTGAAGTTCACCGGCACCGCCGGCAACGATAGCGCCAGCATCAAGCTCGACCAGGCGGGGACGGCGGTGACGCTCGCGCTGGACGGCGGCGCCGGCACCGACAGCCTGACGCTCGACGTGTCGGGCTTCACCAGCGCGCTGACCTTCCTGGCGAACAGCCCGACGATCACCAGCAGTTTCGGCAGCTTTACCAGCTTCGAGAACTTCACCATCAGCGGCGGCGCGGGCAATGACGAGATCCGTACCGGCGACGGCGGCGACAGCCTGAGCGGCGGCGGCGGAAGCAACATCCTGAGTGCCGGCGGCGGCGGCGACGTGATCTATACGGTCTCGACGACCGACTGGGCCGACGGCGGCGCCGGGTTCGACATCTGGACTGGCAATTACTCGACCGCCACCGCCGCGCTGACGCTCGACATCGGTGACACCGTCAAGGTTGGCGGCACTGTCGTCGCGGTGAACATGGAGTCGCTCTATGTCGGCACCGGATCAGGAAACGACGTCATCCATCTGACGACCAACGATCAGGCGCAGATCGATGCCGGCGCCGGCATCGATCTGCTGACGTTCGTGCCGGACACCGACCAGGTCGAGACGGTCCTCCTGAACGGCAGCACCGACGGCATCTGGCACGGCGGGATCAACGCGTCGGGGATCTCCAATGTCGAGCAGATGAACATCAGCGGCGGCGCGATGGATGACGATTTCAGGGTCCTGGGGGTCTTCACGCCGGGTCAGCTCACGCTGAATGGCGGCGCGGGTAACGACAAGCTGACGGCGGAGTTCGAGAACCTTTCCGGCACCACGACCTTCATCGCGCATGACGACGGCACGGTCGACAGCAATCGCGGCCAGTTCTCCAATTTCGAACAATTCTCGATAACCGGCGGACAGGGTGCGGATACGATTCAGACTGGCGCGGGCAACGATTTCCTGAGCGGCGGTGGCGGCGACGACATGCTGGTCGGCGGCGGGGGCAGAGATACGATCGATGGCGGCGACGGCAACGACACGATCCTTTCCGCGAGTTCCGATTCGATATCGCGTGGCGGCGCGGGCAATGACACGATAACTTCAGGCGGCGATGTCTATGGCGGTGCCGGCGATGACGTGATCACCTCGACGGCGACCGACACCTACCATGCCCTCTATTTTGGCGACGGCGGCAACGACACGCTCAACGGGTCGGAGGCCGAAGACGTGTTGGCCGGCGGATCGGGCGCCGACGTGATCTATGGCAATGGCGGCAATGACCGGCTCTATTCGGCAACCACCGAAGGCGCGGTATATTACGTCGAGAACAACGACAGGTTCTTGGTCTGGGAGGAAGCCGATACCGGCACCGAGCACGACCAATTGTTCGGTGGCGCGGGTGATGACCTGCTGTCGATCGGCTATGGCGACGATGCCGATGGCGGGACGGGCACGGACACATTGACGATCTTCCTGGCCGGCGCGACCTCGGGCGTAACACTGAATACAGCATCCATCATCAGTGGCGGGACGGTCACTTTCGCGGGCGGCACGATCAAGAATATCGAACAAGTCGGCAGGATCTACGGCTCGAACTTCAACGATGTCATTACTGTCGCACCCTTGAGCACGGGCACAAGAGTTTATGCCGGTGCCGGCAACGATCGGTTGATCGGTGGCATGGGTAGCGATCTACTCGACGGCGGCGAAGGCAGCGATGTGATTGACGGCGGTGGTGGCGGCGACCTGATGGGAGGTGGTGCGGGCAACGACGTCTTTTATGTGCGCAACGCCCTCGATCAGATCGTTGAGGGCGATGGCCTGGGCTATGACACCATTCTTGCCAGCGTGAGCTACACTCTGGTTGACGTGAACGGGTACGTGGAGCGGCTGGCGGCGTCGGACTCCAATGCGACCATTGCGATCAACCTGACCGGCAATGCGTATTCGCACCTGATCCAGGGCAATAACGGCGTGAACGTGCTGACCGGCGGCACCGGCAATGACAGCCTGTTCGGCTATGCCGGCGACGACCGGCTCGATGGTGGTGCGGGAAGCGACACGCTGACCGGCGGCATCGGCAACGACACCTATGTCGTCGACAATGGCGGCGATGTCGTCGTCGAGAATGCCGGCGAGGGTACCGATACGGTCGAGTCCTCGATCAGCTACACGCTGGGGACCAATCTCGAGAACCTGACCCTGACCGGTGCGAACGCGATCGACGGCACCGGCAATGCCGGCGCCAACACCATTCGCGGCAATGCGGCCGCCAACACGCTCAACGGCGCTGGCGGGACGGACTCGCTCTACGGCGGTGCTGGCGACGACACCTACATCGTCGACAATGCCGGCGTGCAGATCGTCGAGAATGCAGGCGAAGGCACCGACACAATACGCTCCTCGCTCAGCTATACGCTCGGCACCAATCTCGAGAATTTGGTGCTCACCGGCACCGGCAACATCAACGGCTATGGCAATGCCGGCCAGAATGTGATCGCCGGCAATGCGGGCAGCAACACGCTCGACGGCGGCGGCGGTGGCGACACGCTGCAAGGCGGGGCCGGCAACGACGTCTATTACGTCCGCAACGCTGCCGACGTGATCGTCGAGAATGCCGGAGAGGGGACGGCCGACACGGTTCTGGCGTCGGTCAGCTACACGCTGACCGCGGCAGCCCAGGTCGAGCGGCTGTCGGCATCGGACTCCAACCTGACCATTGCGCTCAACCTGACCGGCAATGCATTCTCGCACCTGATCCAGGGCAATGCCGGGGTGAACGTGCTGACCGGCGGCAGCGGGGACGACAAGCTCTACGGCTATGCCGGCGACGACCGGCTCGATGGCGGCCAGGGCACGGACACGCTCTACGGCGGCATCGGCAACGATACGTACGTGGTCGACAGCCTGAGCGATGTCATCGTCGAGAATCCCGGCGAAGGTACCGATACGGTCGAGGCTTCGATCACCTACTCACTCGCGGCCTTGGCCAATGTCGAGACCCTGACCCTGACCGGCACCAACGCGATCGACGGCACCGGCAACGCGCTCGACAATGTCATCCGCGGCAACAGCGCGGCCAACACGCTGAACGGCGGCGGCGGTACCGACATGCTCTATGGTGGGGCCGGCGACGACACCTATGTGATCGGTGACGCCCATGCCAAGGTGGTCGAGCTCGTGGGCGAGGGCAACGACACCGTCCAGGCCTCAGTCAATTACTCGCTGGCGGGCATGAGCAATATCGAGACGCTGATGCTGACCGGCAGCGCGGTCAGCGCGACCGGCAATGCCGAGCATAACACGTTGATCGGTACTTCCGGCAGCAACACGCTCGATGGCGGTGGCGGCGGCGACACGCTCCAGGGCGGGGCGGGCAATGACGTCTATTACGTCCGCAACGCCGCCGACGTGATCATCGAGAATGCCGGCGAAGGCACCGCCGACACCGTGCTGGCGACGCTGAGCTACACGCTCACCGCCAATGCGCAGGTCGAGCGGCTGGCGGCATCGGACTCCAATGCGACGACGGCGATCAACCTGACCGGCAATGCCTGGGCACATCTGATCCAGGGCAATAACGGCGCGAACGTGCTGACCGGCGGCAGCGGCGCCGACACGCTGATGGGCTATGGCGGCAATGATACGCTGTTCGGCGGCGGCGGCGCCGACAAGTTCGTGTTCGCGCACGGCACCGGGCAGGACACGATCGGCGACTTCGTCGCGGGCACCGATAAGATCGACCTGACCGCGATCGGCTTTGCCAGCTATCAGGACGTGATCAACGCCACCCACGATGTCGGCGGCAACGCCGTGATCGATCTCGGCAATGGCGACCAGGTGACCTTGACCGGGGTCACTACCGCGCAGCTCCATTCAGGCGACTTCATCGGGGTCGGCAACAGCGCCGCCGCTCCCCAGATGCAGCTCTTTGCCGCGGTCGATAGCTGGCATGGCGGAGCCGACACGACCTCGGCACTCCATGGGTGAGCGGTAGACCTGTCGTAGCGATCGCCCCCTCACCTCCGATCAGCCTGATGACTGATGCGCCCACAAGGGGAGAGGGGTTAGTCTAAAAAAGCCGGATCGCATGCGATATGATCGCATTGGATTCACCCTGGTCTGGGTCTATTGCTGAACGCCGATCAGTAGAAAGCGTGCGATGTCGCGGCCGGGGGGCAATAAGGAATCCGAAATCCGCGCCGCGCTGGCCAAGTTGCGCGGCGGGTTCGGCGCGATCGTCGCGCTCAGCGCGTTCATCAACCTGCTGACGATAACCGGGTCGCTGTACCTGATGCTGGTCTATGACCGCGTGCTGCCGGCGCAAAGCCTGCCGACCCTGTTCAGCGTCTTCGCGCTAATCCTGATCGCCTACGCCTTTTACGGCGTGTTCGACGTGATGCGGTCGAAGATGCTGGCGGACGTCGCCGCATCGCTCGACCGCTCGCTGTCGGGGCGCGTTCAAGCGATCGAGGCGCGGATCGCGCTCGAACGGCCCGAGGCGAAGGAACAGGTCAGCCCGGTGCGCGACCTCGATCAATTGCGCGCGTTCATCGCCAGCGCGGGGCCGCCGGCCTTGATCGACCTGCCCTGGATCCTGCTGTTCCTGATCATCCTGACCGCGGTGCATTATTGGCTCGGCGTCGTGACCCTGGTCGGCATGCTGGGCCTAGCCGCGCTGACGCTGGTCGCCGAACGCGTCAGCGGTCGCCACGTCGCGGCGGTCGCGCAAGCGGCTGCAAAGCGGCGATTGCTCGCCGACCGCCAATGGCGCCATGCCGAGATCATCACCGCCTTGGGCATGCGCGACCGGCTGATGCTGCAATGGCGGCGGATCCATCACGACTATCTCGATCAGCAGGCAACCCTGACCGACACCACCGCGACGCTGGCGGGGATCAGCAAGGTGGCGCGGATGGTGCTGCAATCGGTCGTGCTGACGGTCGGCGCGATGCTGGTGATCGACGGCAAGGCCACCGCGGGGATCATCTTCGCCAGCTCGATCCTGTCGGGCCGCGCCTTGGCGCCGGTCGATTCGGCTATCGCCAATTGGAAGCATTTCGTCGGCGCGCGCCAGGCCTGGGCACGGCTCGACAATTTGTTCGGACAAGTCCCGCCGCCGGTCGGCGAACGCACCGAATTGCCGGCACCGTCCAAGTTGCTGACCGTCGACACGCTGTCGTTGACGCCACCGGGCAGTCAGTTGACCACCGTCGCCGGCGTCAGTTTCCAGGCGCAGGCCGGGCAGGTCGTCGGGATCATCGGCCCCAGCGCCTCGGGCAAGTCGTCGCTGGTGCGCGGCGTGCTCGGCGTCTGGAAAGCGGCCAAGGGCGCGGTCCGGCTCGACGCCGCGGCGATCCAGCAATGGGATAGCGAGACGCTCGGCCGCTCGATCGGCTATGTGCCGCAATCGGTCGAATTGTTCGCCGGGACGATCGCCGAGAATATCGCGCGGTTCGAGGTCGGGGCGCCGTCCGACGTGGTGATCGCCGCGGCCAAGGCGGCGGGCGTGCACGAGCTGATCGTGCAATTGCCGGGCGGTTACGATCTCCAGGTCGGCGAGGACGGCCAACACTTGTCGGCCGGGCAGCGCCAGCGCATCGCGCTTGCCCGCGCGCTCTATCGCGACCCGTTCCTGGTCGTGCTCGACGAGCCCAATTCCAATCTCGACCCCGATGGCGAGATCGCCCTGGCGCGCGCGGTCGCCGGGGTGAAGGCGCGCGGCGGCATCGTCCTGCTGGTGGCGCATCGCCGCGAGATATTGAGCGTGGTCGACCTGTTGCTGGTGATGCGCGGCGGCACGACGCAAGCCTTCGGTCCGCGCGACGAGGTGCTGGCCAAGCTTGCCCCGCCGCAGCAGCAACCGCCTAGGCCCGATGCCGTTGCGCGCGGTGGGGGGAGCGGCAAGGAACCCGGCGGGTTGGTCGTCGGCAAGAAGGCCGGACAATGACCGCGCAGGTTCCGCTCCACGCTTTCTGGCCCGATGCCGAGCCCGATCCCGGCGCCGAGCGGCTGCGCCTCCGCACGCGGCGCGCCTATCTGCTGATCGTCGCGTTGGTGCTCGGCTTCTTCGGCCTGTCGGCGATCCTTCAGGTCGGCGGCGCGGTGGTCGGGTCGGGCGATGTGGCGGTCGAATCGAACGTGAAGACGCTGATCCATCCGACCGGTGGCGTCCTCAAGGCGCTGATGGTCCGTGACGGCGATCATGTCGCCAAGGGGCAACTGCTGATGCGGCTCGACCAGGGCGTGTCGTCGGTCGGCGCCGAGTCCGCCGCTTTGGGGCTCGAGCAATTGCTGGCGCGGCGCGCGAGGCTCGAGGCGGAGCGCGACGGCGCGTCCTCGATCCTGTTCCCGCCCGAGCTGACCACCAAGGCCGACGCCCGCGCCCGCGAAGCGATGGCGCGCGAGCGGCAATTGTTCGCGCTGCGCCGGCGCGAGCGCGACGGATCGATCGCGCTGCTCAAGCAACGCGTGCAGCAATATCAGGAACAGATTGCCAGCTATCAGGCGCAGATCGCGGCGATCGAAAGCCAGATGACGCTGATCGAGCCCGAGCTTGCCGGGCTGCGCAAGCTCCATGATCGTCAGTTGGTGACGATCAACCGCCTCAACGAAATGGAGCGCACCGCGGTCCAGATGAAGGGCAGCAAGGCCGCGCTCGAATCGAACATTGCCGAGGCGCGCGCGCATATCTCGGAGGCGAACGAGCAGATCCTCAACGTCGACAAGCAGATCCGCAGCGACGCCGGTACCCAGCTCGCCGAGGTGGTCGGCCAGCTCAACGACCAGCAAGTGCGCGTCGCCACCACCAGCGACACGGTCGACCGCAGCGAGATCCGCGCGCCGCAATCGGGCGTGGTCGACAAGATCGCCTTCACCACGATCGGCAGCGCCGTACCTCCCGCCCAGCCGCTGCTCCAGATCGTGCCCGACCGCGACAGCATGATCGTCGAGGCGCGGATTCGTCCGCAGGATGTCGACCAGGTCCGCGTCGGCCAGGCGGCGCGGATCACCTTCTCGGGCTTCAATCGCCAGACCACGCCCGACATTCCCGGCAAGCTGATCTTCGTCTCGCCCGATCTGACCACCGACCAGCGCACCGGACAGAGCTATTATCGGATCAAGGTGCGGCTCGACGCCGACGCGCTGGCCAGGGCGCCGCAGATCGCCCTCAAGGCGGGCATGCCGGCCGAGACGTTCGTCCAGACCGGCGACCGCTCGATCCTGTCGTTCCTGCTCAAGCCGCTGCTCGACCAGCTGCGCTATTCGATGCGCAGCGAAGGTTAGGGTGCGGACCGGCTGGTTGTAACCGTTTACCGGGACGGGGCGGCTGGTCTAAGGTTCGGACAAGGCGCCGCGCCCTCCATCGATCGAGCGCCGTCCGAGGGGATCATTGCATGACCGCGCCCAACGCGCCGCTCAAGACCATCACCATAGTCGGCGGCGGCACCGCCGGGTGGATGGCCGCCGGGCTGCTATCGCATCTGTTCAAGAGCTACAAAATCCGCCTGATCGAATCCGACGAGATCGGCATTATCGGGGTGGGCGAGGCGACGATCCCGGCGATCCGCGACTATATGACCATCGCCGAGATCGATCAGGTCGAGATGATCCGCGCGACCCAGGCGACGTTCAAGCTGGGGATCGATTTCGTCGGCTGGAAGAATGGCGACGATCGCTATTTCCACGGCTTCGGGCGGATCGGGCAGGACTTCATGTGGCTGCACACGCACCAATTGTGGCTGCTCGAGCGCGCGGCGGGAAAGGCGCGGCATTTCGACGATTATGCGCTCAATTGCGCCGCTGGGATGGCGAACAAATTCTCCTTTCCCGATGGGCGCAATCCAGCGTCGCCGATGGCCGGGCTGGACTTCGCCTATCAGTTCGATGCGTCGTTGCTCGCGCGCTTCCTGCGCGTGCGGTCGGAAGCGGCGGGAGTCGAGCGGATCGAGGGCAAGATCGTCGACGTCAGGCTCGACGGCGAGACCGGCTATGTCGATCACCTCGTGATGGAGGACGGGCGAACGGTCGATGGCGACCTGTTCGTCGATTGTTCGGGGATGCGCGCGCTGCTGATCGGCCAAGCGCTCGGCATCGACTATGAGGACTGGAACCACTGGCTGCTCAACGACCGCGCGCTGGCGGTGCCGTGCGAGCGGGTCGAGCCGCTGACGCCCTATACGCGGGTGACGGCGCGCGATCATGGTTGGCAGTGGCGGATTCCGCTGCAGCACCGCACCGGCAACGGGCATGTCTATTCGAGCAATCACATCTCGGACGACGACGCGGCGTCGGTGCTGCTCGCCAATCTCGATGGCAAGCCGCTGGCCGATCCGCGTCCGGTGCGGTTTCGCCCGGGCAAAAGGCGCAAGGCGTGGGAGAAGAATGTCGTCGCCATCGGGCTGTCGTCGGGGTTCCTCGAGCCGCTCGAGTCGACCAGCATCCATCTCATCCAGACGGGGATCATCAAGCTGCTGGGCCTGTTCCCGCGCCAGGGGTTCGCCGCCGCCGATATCGCCGAATATAACCGCCAGCACGATTTCGAATTCACCGACGTGCGCGATTTCATTGTGGCGCATTACAAGGTGACCGAGCGCGAGGGCACGCCCTACTGGCGGTATCTCAAGAACATGGCGGTCCCCGACAGCCTCACCGAACGGCTCGAGCTATTCGCCTCCTCGGGCCGCTTCTACAAGCGCGCGGCGGCCGAACTGTTCCGCGTCGAAAGCTGGGTGCAGGTGCTGCTGGGCCAGGGTTTCGCGATGGGGCACGACCCCAATGCGGCGATCATGCCGGCCGAGGTCCGCAGGTCGTTCCTGGCGGATATCGAGGAAGTGATCGCCGATGCCGCGGGGCGGATGCCCGATCACGCCGCCTTTATCGACCGTTATTGCAAGGCGCCGCCACTCGCTGCCTGAAAGACAAAGGGCGGGCCGATGGATCGACCCGCCCCCCTTTCGTCTTCGAAACCAACGGCCTCAGAACTTGTAGCGAGCGCCGACCTTGAAGTTGCGGCCCTGGCTCGCGACTCCACCCAGATCGTACCGGCCGCTTGCCCCGGCGTCGCCGACGTTACGGAAGCCGCCACCCCACATCGAGTAATTGCGGTTGACCATGTCGAACGCGTTGAGCGCCTGGAAATAGACGGTCAGCTCATGCGACTTCGCCCACGGCATCTTGAACGACTTCGAGAAATTGAAGTCGATGTTCGCGTAGCCGATGCCGCCCGGCTTGTAGATGCCGAAATTGGTCGTGTAGCAACCGTCGACGGCGGGAGCGGGAATGCCGCACAGGACGCCGCCATAATAGGGTCCCGACGACAGGGTCAGGAAGGTCGTCGCGCGGATATCCAGCGGCAACCGGACGGTGCCCGTCCCGACGAACCGCCACCGTTCGAGCCCGCTGGTCCTGCCCCAGCCCTGGGCGCCGATCGTCGGCGCATCGAAATTGAACGGATCGCCGATATTGGCGCCGTTGCGCGAGTCATTCGATCGGGCGCTCGAAATGGTCAGCGTCGTGCTGAAGCCCCAGCCCGATTCCTCGGTGTAGGGCTTGTCGGCCTGCAGGTACAACGCGGCATAGGTCGCCTTGCCGTCGCTGTTGCCGATGAAGATGCTGCCGTACCCAGGCAGCGGAGCGGTGCTGAGGGCGCCTGACGGGAAGAAGATGCCGCCAGCATAGACGTTGCCGTCGTATGTGAAGATCGGGTTGCCGCCGGGATTGTAGCTCCCGTCCGGATTCCGGTTGCCGACGACTTCCTGATAGATGTTGTGTGACTTGATATACGAGAAGCTGATCGAGGTATTGATCTTCCCAAGCCGTTTTCGGACCCCGAAACTGAACTGGTCGGAATAGGGCACCTTGGTGTTGTTGTTCATCAAATGCACTTCGCCGCCCTGCATTGCGGCCAGCGCGCGCAACTGATCGACGCTCGTCGGGATCGTCGCGATGCAACCCTGGGTGCCTAAGGTACAACCTGTGGCAGGGGTTTTGAAGGTGACGACCGATTCATAGACGTCCTTGATCGTCTCCAGCGCGGAATCGATGAACAGCGACCGGTTGTAGTAACGGCCGCCGCCGATCGTGAAGACCAGGTCGCGATCGCCCTTCACGTCGTAGGAGATGCCCAGACGCGGCTGGAACGCGCCCGTGAACGGCTTGCGGTTGCTACCGGTCGAGATGTAGTCGTCGGGGTTGATCCCGGCTGCCTTCCAGCCCGGATAGGCGCGGATCGCCGCCGCGATGCCGGCGGGCGTCACGAACTTTTCGTTGCGCGAGTTGGACTCATAGTCCCAGCGCAGACCTGCGGTGACCTGCCAGTGCTCGTCAGGCTTCCAGTCGTCCTGGATGAACAGACCGATCTCGGTGTTCTTGGCCGTGACCGGGCTGACCGCTGCGCTGTTGATCGTCGCCGCGAACGGCACCGCTGTGCCGCCGAGTCCGGCAAAGTTATTGCCGTTGTAGTAATAGGTGCCCTGGCTATCGTTATCCTCAAGCCGCTGCAGCTTGGTGAAATTGACCTTCACCCCGGCTTTGACCGTGTGTGCGCCGCCGAAGAACGTCACATTGTCCTTGAACAGCGTCTGATATTGGTGGTCATCTTGCGTGAAATTGGCGCCGCCAAGGGCGAGGACGACCGCTTTGCCCACGTCCGGCTTGTTCGGCGTGCAGTTATTCGCCTGATCACATGATAAACCGGGATCGACTATAAGATAAGACGAACCGGAAACATTCGGTATTGCGCCGTTAGCTGCGGCATCGCGCGCGAAGATGAATTCATTGAGCCAATTCTCGCCGCGATGGCTCCAGGTGAGCTGATACCGGTGCTCGTCGTTTCGGTTCCTCGTGGATGCGTCGGTGGTCGTCGGGCCGCCGTTGATCTGCAGGTTGGACTCGTTGCGAATGAACGCACTGACATTGACGGTGTCTTGCGACGTCGCGAAAAACGTCAATTTGCCGAAATACAACTTCTCGTTGAAGTCAGCCGCGAAACTACCGTTATATTGCGATCGCGCGCTCTGAGCATAGGCAAGCGCTGCCGCATTAGGAGCGCTGAGGCCGTTCGGATAGACGCTGATATCGTTCGAGCCGAACGTTTTCTTCGTCCCTTCGAAGTCAACGAAGAACGTCAGCTTGTCCTTGATGATCGGGCCGCCGAGATTGCCGCCATAATATTTGGTGTCGAAATCGGGCTTGGGTGCGTACGGTGCGGCAGCATTATTGCGACCACCCGGCCGGTCGTCAAAGTTGCGACTGATGAACGCCTTGGGCTGCCATTCGCCAAAAACCTCGCCGTGGAATTCGTTGCCGCCCGTCTTCGTGATCGACGAGATCACTGCCGACCCTGCCTGTTCGAACTCGGCCTTGAAATTCTGTGTCTGGACATCGAATTGATCGACCGCCGATGCCGGGAACGGGTTGCCAGAAGAGAGGTTCTGCCCGAGCGTGCCGCCGTGGTTGACCAGGTTCTTGATGCTGATGCCGTCAATGAACGTATTGGTGTTGTCCGAATTGACGCCGCCCGCCTGAACCCTGCGCGCCTTGCCGCCGAGCGTGGGCGCTTCGACGGTGACGCCGGGCGCCAGCGCGGCGAAATTCAGGAAGTTGCGGTCGCCGTTCGGCAGGTTCTCGAGCTGGAAGCGCGAAATGTTGGTGCTGATGACCGGCGTCTTGACGTCGCGCGCGCGCGATCCCGTCACGACGATGTCCTTGGTGTTCTCCGGCGCCGCGATCAGATCGGCGGTGACGGCCTGGTTCAGCGGCACCACGACGATGACGGACTTGTCGCCCGACTCGACGCGGTAGGTGCTCGGCGGCACGCCGACCAGGACGTAATTGCCATTGGCATCGACCTTCACGGTATCCTGATGGCCGGTGTTCGTGTCCGTGAGAACCACGGTCGCGCCGGCGGCGGCACCATCGACATGCCCTTGAATGGTCGAGGTCGTCTGCGCCGCGGCAGGCGTCGCCAGCGCGAGCGCGCCGCCGGCCAGGATGGTGGTCGCGAGTGCGGCCCGCAGGCTTGCCCTCATCAGGTTGGTCATCTCAATTCCCCTAGCTCGGGCGCCAGCGCCCTTTGTCCGGTTGTTCGTCGGTTATGATGTCACAATGCTTCGCGCGCGCCGCGCGTGGCGGTCGCCAGCGCCGTCCTGGCGCCTCGCAGCTATCGATCGATGTGATTGGCTTGCAGCCATTGCCTTAAATCTGAATCCTCTCCTCCGCCGGCATGCATCGCCGGGTGGACGGGACGACTCTAACGGCCGCGTAACCGGTTCCACAGTTGCACCGTAACCGGTTTCATGCGCATTCGCCAAGAAGAAATCGACTGCCGCGAATCGCGCGGTCCGGATTTGCCGGACGTGTGGCGAGACGGCATCACCACGGAGTAAAAGCCATGTCCGACCTGTCCCGCCGCGATCTTCTCAAGGGCGCATCAGCGGTCGCCATGGTCTCGGCGGCAATGCCCGCGCTCGCCAAGGCGATCCCCGCGACCGATCCGTTCATCGAGCGGCTGATCGCCAAGATGAGCATCCAGGACAAAGCCGGGCAGCTGTCGATCTATTCCGATCCGCTGGCGGCGCGGACCGAAGGGCCGGTGCTCAACCCTGGCCTCACCAAGCAAGGCATTGACGAACTCAAGGCACGCATCCGGCGGGGCGAGATCGTCGGGCTGTTCAACGGTATCGGCACGACGATCGGCCGCGAACTGCAGAAAGTCGCAATCGAGGAAAGCCCGAGCAAGATTCCGCTGATTTTCGCCGGCGACGTCATCCACGGGATGAAGACGACTTTCCCCGTGCCGCTCGGCGAGTCCGCGAGCTTCGACCCCAGCCTCGCCGAGCGCACCGCGCGCGCCGCGGCGGTCGAGGCGTCGGCCAAGGGTATTCAATGGACCTTCGCGCCGATGGTCGATGTCGCGCGCGACCAGCGTTGGGGACGTGTGGTCGAGGGATCGGGCGAGGACACCTGGCTCGGCGTCCAACTGGCGCGCGCCCGCGTCCGCGGCTTCCAGGGGCCCGACATCCGCCGCGACGATTCGATGCTCGCCTGCCCCAAGCATTTCGCGGCCTATGGCGCGGTGCAGGGCGGGATGGAGTACAATACCGCCGACATTCCCGAGACGACCCTGCGCGAGATCCACTTGCCGGGGTTCAAGGTGGCGTTCGACGCCGGCGCGCTCACCACCATGTCGAGCTTCAACGACATTGCCGGGGTGCCCTCGACCGCCAACCATTATCTGCTCACCGACATCCTGCGTGGCGAATGGGGCTTCAAGGGCCTGGTGGTCAGCGATTACACCTCGGAAGAGGAATTGATCCTGCACGGTTACGCCGCCGACGGTCCCGATGCGGTGGTCAAGGCGCTCTCCGCCGGGTGCGATATCTCGATGCAATCGGGCCTCTATTGGAAGCACCTGCCCGATCTCGTGAAGAGCGGCAGAATTCCGATGTCGGTGGTCGATACCGCAGTCCGCCGCGTGCTGTACGTCAAGAAGGCGATGGGGCTGTTCGCCAACCCCTATCGCTCGCTCGATCCCGTGCGCGAGGCGCGCGACGTCCGCCGCCCCGACGCGATCGCGCTGGCACGCGAGGCGGGCCGCAAATCGATGGTGCTGCTCAAGAACGAGGGCAATCTGCTGCCGCTCAAGAAGCAAGGTAAGATCGCGCTGATTGGACCGGCGGTGAGCCAGAAGGGCGATTATCCCGGGCCCTGGGCCAATTTCCCCGACTACGAGAGCTGCGTGACGGTCGAGGAGGGGTTCCGCGCCGCGCTTGGCGATAAGGCCAAGCTCAGCGTCACGCGCGGCTCGGATTATGAGGCGCCGATCGACGGTGAGATCGACAAGGCAGTGCGCATGGCGAAAGACTCCGACGTCGTCGTGCTGCTGCTCGGCGAAAGCGCCAGCATGTCGGGCGAGGCGCAGGCCCGCGTCGATATCGGTATCCCCGTGCCGCAACTGGCGTTGGCCGAGGCCGTGGCGGCGACCGGCAAGCCGATCGTCGTACTGCTCCGCCACGGCCGTGCATTGGCGCTGACCGGTGCGGTCAGGAATGCGCCGGCGATCATGGCGACCTGGTTCCTCGGCTCGGAGACCGGCAATTCGATCGCCGACGTGGTATTCGGCGATTACGCTCCCCAGGGGCGCCTGCCGGTGAGCTTTCCGCAGGCGTCGGGACAGGAGCCGTTCTACTATAATCACCGCCGCACCGGGCGCCCGCAGCTGACCGCGGACAAGAACTACAAGGCGCGCTACCGCGAAGTGACCGACGAGCCGCTCTATCCGTTCGGTCACGGCCTGACCTATTCGGCGGCGGGTTATTCGGCGACGAGTGTCAGCGCGGCGTCGATGCCCTGGGCGGGGTCGGTCACCGTGACGGCGACCGTCACCAACACCGGCACGCGGCGCATGCACGAAGTCGCGCAGCTGTACATCAACGACAAGGTGGCGAGCCTGACTCAGCCGGTACGCTCGCTCAAGGGCATCAAGCATCTCGATCTCGAGCCGGGCCAGAGCGCGACCGTGAGCTTCACGCTCAGCCGCGCCGATCTCGGCTTCGTCCATCCCGACAAGAAGAGCTATGCCGAGCCCGGCGCGTTCGATGTATGGATCGCGCCCAACGCGATGGCGGGCACCCCCGCCACCTTCGTCCTCAAGGCTGGAGCATAACCTTGCGCCTCAGGCACCTGATCCTCGCCACCGCCGCTCTGGCACTGCCCGGGTTGGCGGCGACGAAGTCCGTCGATCATTACACCGCCTCCGCCAACGGTATCAAAATCGAGATCAGCGCGCCGCGCGCCGACATCATCCGCGTCCGTGCGGGCGAGGGGGCCTTGCCCGAGGACGCCTCTTGGGCCGTGCTCCCGCAATCGCGCGAGACCCGCGTCCCGCTGGTGGTGAGCGACAAGGGCGACGCTACCGAAATCCGCACCTCGCAACTGATCGTCCGCGTCGACGACAAGTCGCTGGCGATCACTATCACCGACCTCACCGGCAAGACGATCCTGGCCGATGCCGCCGGCACCCCGATCCGCTTCGACAATGGCGGTTTCCGCGTCCGCAAGGCGATGCCCAATGACGAGCATTTCTTCGGCCTCGGCGACAAGACCGGCCCGCTCGATCGGCGCGGCGGCGCCTATACCTTCTGGAACACCGACCAGTTCGGCTATTCGCCCGCGACCGACCCGATCTACAAGTCGATCCCCTTCGTCATTGGTCTTAACGAAGCCGGCGGCACCTACGGCCTGTTCATGGACAATAGCTGGCGCGGCTTCATGGATCTCGGCAAGTCCGAGCGCGCGGCCTTCTCGTTCGGCGCCGAAGGCGGCGGGGTCGATTATTACGTGATGACCGGGGCGACGCCCAAGGACGTGGTCCAGGATTACGCCTACCTCACCGGCCCCGCGCCGCTGACGCCGAAATGGGCGCTCGGCTTCCAGCAATCGCGCTGGAGCTACATGACCCAGGTCCAGGCGCAGGGCATCGCCGACCGCCTGCGCAACGACAAGATTCCGGCCGACGTGCTGTGGCTCGACATCGACTATCAGGACAGGAACCGGCCGTTCACCGTCGACAAGAAGGCCTATTCTGACCTGCCCGGGCTGGTGAGCAAGCTCGACGCGATGAAGATGAAATTGGTGGTCATCACCGACCTCCACATCGCCAGCGCGCCGAACCAGGGCTACGCGCCGTACGACAGCGGCATGGCGGCGGACGTGTTCATGAAGAACCCCGACGGCACGCCGTTCGTCGGCCCGGTCTGGCCGGGCGCCGCGGTCTTTCCCGACTTCACCCAGGCCAAGGCGCGCGACTGGTGGGGACGGAACTATGCCGAGTTCGTGCGGATGGGCGTCGCCGGCTTCTGGAACGACATGAACGAGCCGGCGGTGTTCAACTCGCCGACCAAGACTATGCCGATCGACGTGGTCAACACGATCGACTCGCCAGGCTTCAAGACGCGCAAGACGACTCAGGCCGAGACGCACAACATCACCGGCATGCTCAATTCGTGCGCGACCTATGACGGCGTGAAGAAGCTCGCGCCCGACCGGAGGCCGTTCGTGATGACGCGTGCCTCGTACGCGGGCGGCCAGCGCTGTTCGGCGACCTGGACCGGCGACAACACGTCGAGCTGGGCGCATCTGTCTTTGTCGACGACGCAGCTCTCCAGCCTCGGCCTGTCAGGCTTCGCCTATTCCGGCGCCGACATTGGCGGCTTCGCCGGCAACGCGCCGTCGCCCGAATTGCTCACGCGATGGATCGAGGTGGGCGCGTTAAACTCGATCATGCGTGACCATTACCAGAAGGGGAAACCCGAACAGGAAGTATGGGTGCACGGCGCGCAGCAGGAGAATATCCGGCGGCGCTATATCGAGGAACGCTACCGGCTGATGCCGTACCTCTACGGCTTGGCCGAAGAGAATAGCCGCACCGGCCTGCCGCTGATGCGGCCGGTCGTGCTCGAATATCCGGCGGTGGTGAAAGGCGGCGATCGCGTCGGCGGTACCGAGGACCAGTTCATGCTCGGGCGCGATCTGCTGATCGCCCAGCCGCAGACCTGGGAATCGGCCGCGCCATATGACGTCGGCCTGCCCGGCGTCGGCTGGTACGATTACTGGACCGGCGAGCAGGTCCAGGGCGCGTCGGTCAAGGAAACGCCGCGGCTCGACCGCTTGCCGGTATTCGTCCGGCCGGGCGCGATCATCCCGCGTCAGCCGCTGGTTCAGTCGACCGCGGAGACGCCGAAAGGGGCGCTGGAGATCAACGTCTATCCCGGCAATGATTGCTCAGGATCGCTCTATCTCGATGACGGGGTCAGTTTCGCCTATCAGCGCGGCGGCTTCCTGCGCCAGGCAATACGGTGCGATACGGGCTCGCTCAGTTTCGAGCCGCGCACCGGCAGCTACAAACCCTGGTGGAGCGGGTTCGACGTGGTGGTCCACGGTTGGAAGGGCGCCGCGCCCAAAGTGACGATGGGATCGAAGCGCATCGCCGCGCGCGTGGCCGACGGCGCGCTCCGCTTCTCGCTCCCCGATCTCCCCAGGGGAGCCCGGATCGCGATCCAGCCATGAAGCCCGAACTGCGCCGCGTCGGCGAGGCCCAGAGCCCGGTGGTCGTCATCGACGATTTCACAGGCGCGGTGGACGAGTTGGTCGACCTGGCCGCGGCGATGGCGCCGTTCCCGTCAAGTTCGGGCAGCTATTACCCCGGACTGCGCCAGCCGATTGCGACGGGCGACGCTGCCTATGGCTATGTCGAGCGGCTGCTGAGGACGGCCGCGCCGTTCATCGGTGGCGGGTTCGATGTCGACACGTTCGACCTGATCGAGGCGAGCTTCTCGATGGTGACGAGCGCGCCCGCGATGCTCGACCCGGCGCAACGCGCCCCGCATTTCGATTCGACCGATCCCGATTATCTCGCGGTACTCCATTATCTCAGCGATACGCCCGGGACGGCGTTCTTCCGCCAGCGCGCGACGGGCATCGAATTGGTCGACGACCACAATGTCGAACACTTCGTTGCGACCGCACGTCGCGTGAACGGCGATCTGTCGGGATACACTCACGGCTCCAACCAGCATTACGACCAGATCGGGCAAGTCGAAGGCGTGCGCGATCGGCTGGCGATCTATCGCGGGTCGATGCTCCATTCGGGAATCATTCCGCCCGACATGGCGTTCAGCGCCGATCCGCGCCTGGGGCGGCTGACCGCCAACATCTTCATCAAGGGACGCAGGGGATTACCGTAAAACGCCCGTCGGTCCGCGGGTGCACACCAGCCTGGATCAGCCGCGGTTCGCGGCGATCCAGCGGGCGATCGCGTCGAGCGGGATCGGGGTGTTGAAGGCGAGCCCGGCATTGCTCGAATCGTGCCAGCGCGCAGTGCCTTCGATCGGCGGCAGGCCAGTCACCGACAGCACGATCGGCCCGTCGATCTTTTCCCAGACATTGGGATCGGCAGAAGTGATGCGCGCGCCGCCCTGTGAGATATCGCGCAGGTCGACGGCATAATAATGCGCGCCGCAGCGCAGGCGCCCGCGCGCCGCGATGTTGATGCGCGGTGCGCGTGCGTGGAAACCCGGTGCGGGATCCTCGTCGCCGCCCAGCACCATCGGCACATCGATGTCGCCGTCGAATTGCATGCCGATCCGATTCTCGCGCCGCCATACGACATGGCCCGAGGCGCGATGCCCCGACTTGAATTCGGCGGTCAGCAGATCGCCGATCGCCAGGTCTGACCAGATATTGGCCATCAGTCCGCCCGGCGAGATATTGCGGACCAGGCAGAGTTCCTCGCCATGCCGCGTGTGCAGCTTTGCGACGCGCATGACGGCGATATGACGGGCACCGTGACGGCGCTCCGCATCGAGCGGGGCTGCGCTCGATTGCGCAATGCCCCGGGGCGCATCGTCGCGCGATTCGAACATGCGGCCCTCCACTTCGAAATGTCACCCCAACGATATCCGCTCGCCATGACGACGGCGCCCGGCTCCAGCTTCACCTTACGCGATACACTCCCGGCTGGACGGCGTCTTCTCCGGGAAAACCCCATCGCCGCAGTCCACCGGTGTCCACTCTGACGAAGGTTTGTTAATGAAGTGCTGACGGGCGGCCCAAGTAACGGCGATCGTGACGAAAAACCCTCGAATGAGCGATTTTTGCGCACGATTGTTACGCTTGCCCCGCAACGGCGGATGGTCGACAGTCGCGTTCGAACAACAAAGGGATCGTTAATGAACAAGCTCGGACTGGCCGCGATGGCGGCGGCGTTGGTGGCCACGGCGGGCGCGGCGGCGCCCAAGACGACGGCGCATCCCCAGGCCGAAACCGAAGCGCTCGAGCTTGCCAAAAAGGCGATTGCATTGCGGTCGGTGGCGGGTCCGAACAACCAGACGCCGCAGGTCGCCGCGCTCTACAAGGCGGCGTTGGTCGCCGGCGGCTTCGCCGACAAGGATATCGAGATCACCCCGGTCGACGACACCGCCTATCTGATCGCGACCTGGCCGGGCAGCGATCCCAAGCTCAAGCCTCTGGTCATTTCGGGCCATATGGACGTGGTCGAGGCCAAGCCGTCCGACTGGCAGCGCGATCCGTTCACGCCGGTGGTCGAGAATGGCTATCTGTTCGGTCGTGGCGCGACCGACATGAAGCTCGACGGCACGATGGCGATCGCCGCGCTCAACGAGTTGCGGCGCGAAGGCTACAAGCCGAAACGGACGATCATCATCGAATTTTCGGGCGACGAGGAAACGCGGATGAAAACCTCGGCGATCATCGCCGAGAAGCTCAAGAATGCCGACCTTGTGCTCAATATCGACGGCGGCGGCGGCATCCTCGACGAGGCGACCGCCAAGCCCAAATATTGGACCTGGCAAGGCGCGGAAAAGACCTATGCCGATTTCGAGCTGACCGTGACCAATCCCGGCGGCCATTCCTCGGCGCCGCGCCCGGTCAACGCGATCGTCGAATTGTCGAGCGCGCTCGAGAAGATCGGCGCCTATCATTTCAAGCCCGAACTGAGCGATTTGACGCGCGAGGCGCTGAGCAAGGCCGCGCCGTATGAGGAGCCCGAGGTCGGCGCGGCGCTCAAAGCGTTCGTCGCCAATCCGAACGACGAAAAGGCGCTGGCGGTGCTGCGCAACAACCCCGCCACGGTGGGGCGGATCGGCACGACCTGCGTGCCGACGATGGTCAATGGCGGCCACGCGATCAACGCGCTGCCGCAAAAGGCGACCGCCAACATCAACTGCCGGATCTTCCCGGGCCATAAGCCCGCCGACATCATGGCCGAGCTGCAGAAAGTCGCGGGCGATCCCGCCATCGCGTTCAAGGACGTGACCGAAGGCTCCGTCGCCAATGACGCTTCGCCGATGCGTCCCGATTTCATCGCCGCGGTCAATCGCGCGATGGGCAAGGTCTATCCCGGTGTGCCGGTCTTCCCGGCGATGTCGTCGGGCGCGTCGGACAGCATGTGGTTCCGCTATCACAACGTGCCGAGCTATGGCGCCAGCCCGACCTTCATCAAGGAATCGGAGGATTTCAGCCACGGGCTCAACGAGCGCACCCCGATCAGCAACATCGCGCCGGGGATCGATTATTATCTGTCGCTGGTCGCCGATCTGTCGAAATAGGTCGCCAATTGCCGCTCGGCGAGGCCGCGTGCCTCGTCGGCGGTGAAGCTGTCGGGCGACAGGCACAGTTCGAGCCATAGCCCATCGACCAACGCGGTGATCGCGATCGCGGTCAGCCGCAGGTCGGTCCGTGCGATGCCGCACTCGGCCAGCAACGCCTCGAGACCCTCGCGATACCGCGCATAGATCGCGTCGTGACGCTCGGCGATCTGCGGCTTGCCCGTGAGGCTCCAGAACGCGATCCAGGTCGCGAGCAACGCGCGATCGGCGATCGGCGGCGCGAAGCTCGCGGTGACATAGGCCGAGAGGCGCGCGCGCGGATCGTCTCCCGCGGCGGCGACTGCGGCGGCCAATGCGTTGCTGACCTGGTCGCCGACCGCCGAATAGGTCGCCGCGATCAGCGCATCGATGCCGGCGAAATAGTGGTTGATCAGCCCGGGCGACACCCCCGCCTCGACCGCGATCGGGCGGACCGATGCGCCGGTCGCCCCGTCGCGCGCCAGCACGCGCGCGGTCGCCTCGATCAGGCTCTGGCGGCGTGCATCGGGTTCGGCGCGCCTGATGAGCCCTCTCCCGTTTACGGGGGCATCGGGTCGGTCATCCCCCCGGGATGACCTGGACAGCGCGGGGCGCTGTCCACCCGATGCCGGTTGGGTGAGGGTCTTCTTTCTTCTTTCAGCCAAAAGACCCTCACCGCTGCGACTAAGGCCGGCTGCGCCGACCTAAGTCTCGCTCCTCTCCCGCAAGCGGGAGAGGAAAGTTGCTCATTGAGTCGTCACCCCGGCCTTGTGTCGGGGTCCACTCCTCCTTCTCTCCGTCGCAGCATGATGCACTGTGGATGCCGGGACAAGCCCGGCATGACGACGGTGTTGTGTTCTGCGATTCCTTATTATACGATCGTCCAACAAGCAACTGGAGCCTGCGCATGGCGCACCGATACGCGGACATCGAGGATCACGATCCCGACGCCGATTGGAGCCTGCCTGGCTGGCTCTATACCGATCCCGAATATTTCGAGGTCGAGATGGCGCGCGTGCTGCGCCCGTCATGGCAGATCGTCTGTCATGAGAGCGATATCGCCAAGCCCGGCGACTTCCACACGCTCGACTATCTGGGTGAGAGCGTCATCGCGATCCGCGGCCAGGACGGGCAGGTCCGGGCTTTCGCCAATGTCTGCCGCCACCGTGCGATGCGGCTAGTCGAAGGGCCGGCGGGGTGCGCGAAGAAGCTGGTCTGTCCGTACCACGCCTGGGCCTATGAGACCGACGGGCGGCTGTCGGGCGTGCCGATGAAGGGCGATTATCCCGCGCTGCGGCTCGAGGATAACGGGCTCGCCGCGCTTGATGTCGAGATATGGCGCGGCTTCGTCTTTGTCCGGCTGGAGGATAATGGCGGCCCCTCGGTCGCGGCGATGATGGCGCCGTACGATCAGGAGATCGCGCCTTATCGCTTCGAGGATATGCGCTGCATCAGTCCGGTCCGGCTGCGCGAGCGTCAGGTCAATTGGAAGAATGTCGGCGACAATTATTCGGACAATTTACACATCCCGGTCGCGCATGACGGGCTGACGCGCTTGTTCGGCAAAAGCTATGCGATCGAGGCGCAGCCCTGGGTCGACAAGATGTCGGGCGGGATCGTCGATCGCGTGTCGGACAATGTGTGGGAGCGCTTTTACCAGAAGCATTTGCCGCGCGCGGATCACCTGCCCGAGGCGAACCAGCGGCGCTGGCTCTATTACAAGCTCTGGCCCAACATGGCGTTCGACATCTACGCCGACCAGATCGACTTCATGCAATGGCTGCCGCTGACGCCGACCACCAGCATGCTGCGAGAAATGGCGTTCGCTTTGCCTGATGACCGTCGCGAGATGAAGCTGGTCCGCTACGCCAATTGGCGGATCAACCGCGTCGTCAATAATGAGGACACCTGGCTGATCGAGCGCGTCCAGCAGGGCATGGCGAGCCAGAGCTATACGGCGGGTCCGATCGGCGCGAGCGAGGTGTGTTTGCGGAGCTTCGCCAAGAAGATCCGCCACCTCATCCCCGAGGCGCGCCAGCACCGCGCTCCGGCGCCGGGATGGTCGCGGCGGCCGAGGGTGGCATAGTTCCCTCTCCCGCTTGCGGGAGAGGGTGGGGCCCGCCGCGAAGCGGTGGGAGGGTGAGGGTCTTCTTTCTTCTTTTTCAGCTTAATTCGCTTGGAAGAAGAAAGAAGACCCTCACCCAAACCCTCTCCCGCGTGCGGGAGAGGGCTTTTAGGTAGAGAAGGCTAGGGCGGGACATGACCAAGAAATACGACGCGATCATCATCGGCGGTGGCCATAACGGCCTGGTCTGCGCCTTCTATTTGGCCCGCGCCGGCCTCAAGGTCCGCGTGCTGGAACGGCGCGACATCGTCGGCGGTGCGGCGGTGACCGAGGAATTCCATCCCGGATTCCGCAACTCGACCGCGAGCTACACGGTCAGCCTGCTGCGCCCCAAGGTGATCAAGGACATGCGCCTGCACGAGCGCGGCTGGCGGATCATCGAGCGCACGATCAGCAACTTCTTCCCGCATGAAAACGGCTATCTCAAGCTCGGCGGCGGCGAGGATCGCACCCGCGCCGAATTCGCGCGCTACAGCCAGAAGGACGCCGATACTTTCCCCAGGTACGAGGAAGCGCTCGAACGCGTCGCCGACGTGCTGCGCGACCTGTCGCTCAAGACCCCGCCCAATGCCGGCGGCGGCCTGCGCGCGCTGATCGCCGCGGCGGTCCAGGGCAAGAAGCTCGCCGGCATGCCTATCGAGGCGCAGCGCGACGTGATGGACCTGTTCGTCAAGTCGGCGCGCGACTTCCTCGATGGCTGGTACGAGAACGAGTACATCAAGGCGGCGTTCGGCTTCGACGCGGTGGTCGGCAATTACGCCAGCCCGGACACGCCGGGTAGCGCCTATGTCCTCCTCCACCACGTGTTCGGCGAGATCAACGGCAAGAAGGGCATGTGGGGCCATTCGGTTGGCGGCATGGGCGCGATCACCAAGTACATGGCCGAGGCGTGCGAGGAGGCCGGGGTCGAGATCAGCCTGGAAGCACCGGTCGCCCGCGTGCTGGTCGATGGCGGCAAGGTTGCCGGCGTCGTGCTCGAAAGCGGCGAGGAGATCGCCGCCTCCATCGTCGCCTCCAACGCCGGGCCCGCCTTGCTCTTCCGCCAATTGGTCGACCGCGCCGATCTGCCCGCCGAATTCGCGCACCGCATGGATCGCTTCAAGGTCGGGTCGGGCACGTTCCGGATGAACGTCGCGCTCAGCGAATTGCCCGATTTCACCGTGCTGCCAGGCAAGGAAAAGGCCGAGCACCACACCTGCGGGATCATCATCTCGCCGACGCTCGATTACATGGATCAGGCGTTCACCGACGCGAAGGTGTTCGGCTGGTCGAAAAAACCGATCGTCGAGATGAAGCTGCCGACCTCGGTCGACGACAGCCTGGCGCCGCCGGGGATGCACATCGCCAGCCTGTTCTGCCAGCAATTCGCTCCGACGCTTCCGGACGGACGGTCATGGGACGACGAGCGCGAGGCGGCGGCTGATCTGATCATCGACACGGTCAACGAGCACGCGCCCAATTTCAAGGCGGCGATTATCGCGCGCCAGATCCATTCGCCGCTCGACCTCGAGCGCAAGTTCGGGCTGATCGGCGGCGACATCATGCACGGCAATATGTCGCTCGATCAGCTCTGGGCGGCGCGCCCCGTGCTCGGCCACGGCGACTACCGCGCGCCGATCAAGGGGCTCTATATGTGCGGCGCGGGCACGCATCCCGGCGGCGGCGTCACCGGCGCGCCGGGGCACAACGCCGCGCACGAAATCCTGCGCGACCGTTCAATGCTAGGCCGGCTGTTCGGTTAGGGTTGCCCGGGGGCGCAGGAAGTAGAGCGGGATCGCGGTCAGCATCAGCACGACGCTGAGGCCGGCGGCTTGCCAGCCCGCGCCCCAGAAGGCGAATAGCGAGAACGCCAGGCCGATCGCCGCGGTCGGCATCGCGACGCGGCGAACCAGGGCGGCGACGCAGATCGCGAGATAGAGCCACAAGGTCGCGCACGACGCCAGGATCGCCATGAACTGGAACACACCGCCCAAGGTCGGGCTCGTGGTGCAGAGGATCAGCACGGTCGCCAGCGTCGACGAGACGATCAGCACCCGGATCGGGACATCGTGGCTCGATACGCGCGCGAACCAAGCAGGCAGCAATCCGGCGCGCGCCATGCCGAGCGGTACTTCGCCCTGGATCAATACCCAGCCGTTCAGCGCACCGATCGCGGCGATGGCGGCGAACAGCGCGACCAGCAGCGAGGCGCCGCCTCCCCAGAACTGACCGACGAACAAGGCGAAGGGCGCCGACGATTTGGCGACCGCGTCGGCCGAGAGGATCAACACGATCGCCGAGCAGACCAGGACGTAGAGCAAGCCGGTGACCGCGGTGCCCGCCATGCTGGCGCGCATGATGTTGCGCGTGGGATTGCGCACGCGCTCGGCGACGACACCGGCGGATTCGAACCCCACCAAGGGGAACAGCGTGAGCGTCACCGCGGTGGCCATGCTCGCGATCACCGCCTGGCCGGTCGGCAAGGCTGGCAAATGCACATCGCCGCCGACGCCCAGCGACAGCGCGATCACGATGACGGCGATCAGTGGTGCCAGCTTCAGGACCGTGGTTACCACCTGGAATCGCCCGGCGGCGCGTGCGCCGGCGAGATTGAGCAAGGTCAGCAACCATAGCAAGGCGATCGATGTCAGCGCGCCGAGCCAGGGAGTGGCATTGAGCGGCGGGAAGATTGCCGCCAGATAACTCGCCGCCGCGGTGGCGATCGCGGCATTCGCTGTCCACACCGATACCCAATAGCTCCAACCGACCAGCACGCCGGGAAATTCGCCCAGCGCCGCACCGGTGATCGCGACGGCACCGGTCGCTTCCGGCATGGCCTGCGCCATCCGGCCGATCGTATAGGCGATGGCGAGCGCCCCGGCGATGCTGACGATCCAGGCGAGCGAGCCGGTCCAGCCGAACGGCGCCAATGCTGCCGGCATCATGAAGATGCCCGATCCGATCATCCCGCCGACGACCAGCGCGGTCGCGGTCCAGAATCCGAAAGGCCTTTTGTCGCTGGTGTCCATCGCCCGGCTCCCCTCGACGCTCAGCAAAGCACGTTGGAACGGGCCGCGCTAGAAGAACCGGTTTAGCCCCTCCCCTTCAGGGGAGGGGTTGGGGTGGGGCCTATCCTCAAGCGAAATGCCTGCGGCGCTGCCCCACCCCCAACCCCTCCCATGAAGGGGAGGGGCTTTATTGGGCACGTTGCGGGCCTCGAATGTGCGCCTTAGGGTACCTGTGCATGACAAACGGGGAACCAGGCAGAACGGGCGGGATGGCAATGGCCGGGCGCTATCATCCTCGCCTGGTCGAGGCAGCGATGGCGCTCAACGACAATGCGCTGCACGTCGCCGAGCCGTTGCTCAAACAGCATCTCAAGGACGACCCGTTCGATGTCGCGGCAATGCGCATGCTGGCCGAACTGGCCGGGCGGATCGGGCGTTATCGCGATTCCGAAGCGCTGTTGCGCCGCGCGATCGAACTGTCGCCGGCCTTCACCGCCGCGCGCGCCAATCTCGCGCTCGTCCTGTATCGCCTCAACCGCCCGGCCGAGGCGATCGATGAACTCGAGCAAGTGGTCGCCGAGGATCCCGACAATCCCGGCCATGCCAATCTTCAGGCGGCGGCGTTCGGCCGGGTCGGCGATTTCGATGGTGCGATCGCGCTCTATGACCGCGTGCTCAAGGACGCGCCCAACCAGCCGCGCATCTGGATGACCTATGGTCATATCCTCAAGACGGTCGGGCGCCAGCAGGATGGCATCGCCGCCTATCGCCGCGCGCTCGCGCTGATGCCGGCCCTGGGCGAGGCGTGGTGGAGCCTCGCCAACCTCAAGACGGTCAAGTTCGACGACGCGGATATCGCCGCGATGGAAGGCGCGCTCGCCGATCCGGGGATTTCGGACGAGGATCGCTTCCACCTCGACTTCGCGCTGGGCAAGGCGTTCGAGGACCGTCGTCAGGCCGAAGCCGCGTTCCGCCATTACGATGCCGGCAATGCGTTGCGGCGCACGAAGCTGGTCTATGAGCCAGACGAGACGCGGCGCTTCGTCGATCGTTCGATCGCGCTGTTCACGCCCGATTTCCTGGCGGAGCGCGCTGGCCAGGGGTGCGACGCACCCGACCCGATCTTCATCCTGGGCATGCCGCGCGCGGGGTCGACCCTGATCGAACAGATATTGTCGAGCCACAGCCTGGTCGAGGGCACGTCTGAACTGCCTGATATCCCGACCCTGGCGCGGCGTGACCAGAATTATCCCGAGGGCATGGCCGATTTTGCGCCCGACAAACTGCGCGCGCTGGGCGAGGAATATCTCAAGCGCACCCGCATCCAGCGCCGCACCGACCGGCCATTCTTCATCGACAAATTGCCCAACAACTGGGCGCATCTGCCGTTCATCCACCTGATCCTGCCCAAGGCGAAGATCATCGATGCGCGGCGGCATCCGCTCGGCTGCTGCTTCTCCAATTTCAAACAGCATTTCGCGCGCGGCCAGGCGTTCAGCTACGCGCTGGAGGATATGGGGCGCTATTATCGCGACTATGTGCGGCTGATGGCGCATGTCGATCGTGCGCTGCCCGGGCGGGTCCATCGCGTGATCTACGAGGACATGGTCGACCATACCGAGCGCGAAGTGCGCAGCCTGCTCGCTTATTGCGGGCTGGAGTTCGAACCCGCCTGCCTCGCCTTTCATGAGACCGAGCGCGCGGTGCGCACGGCCAGTTCGGAACAGGTTCGCCAGCCGATTTTTCGCGAGGGGACAGAGGCTTGGAAGCCGTTCGAGCCGTGGCTGGATCCGCTCAAAACCGCATTGGGCGACGTGCTCGACGCCTATCCGGCCGCTCCGGCCGCGTTGTAAAAACGCAACGCGTCGGCACGTAAATATCGCGCTCCCCGCTCTACGCTTGACGAATGCTGCGTCTGCTAACACGCTGGCGTAACAAAAACGACATTGGGGACTTTGATGCTTTTTGGCCGCCGTCTCGCCGTCAGCGCGCTGCTCGCTTCCGCGGCGCTCGCCGCTACTCCGGCCATGGCACAGGACGCCCCGCCGGCGCCCGACAGCCAGGCCAATAACCAGCCCGACAATGGCGACATCATCATCACCGCGCTGAAGCGGTCGGACAGCCTGCAGAACGTGCCGATCAGCGTCCAGGCGCTGAGCACCAAGAAGCTCGACGAGCTCAACATCTCGAACTTCCAGGATTATGTCGCGTCGCTGCCGTCGGTGTCGTTCCAGGCATTGGGCGGCACGCCGGGCACCAACGTCGTCTATATGCGCGGCGTCGCATCGGGCGGCGACGGCAACCATTCGGGTTCGCTACCCTCGGTCGGCGTCTATCTCGACGAACAGCCGGTGACGACGATCGGCGGCAATCTCGACGTCCACATCTACGACATCGCGCGCATCGAAAGCCTGTCGGGTCCGCAGGGCACGCTCTACGGCGCCTCGTCCGAAGCCGGCACGATCCGCATCATCACCAACAAGCCCGACACGTCGAAGGCCTATGGTCGCATCGATCTCGAGGGCAACAAGGTGAGCAAGGGCGGCTGGGGCGGCAAGGCGGAGGGGATGATCAACCTGCCGCTGACGCCCAACATCGCGTTCCGTGCGGTCGGCTATTACGAGAAAGATGCCGGTTATATCGACAACGTGCCGGGCGTGCGCGACTTCATCTCGCCCGCGGTTTTCGGCGGGCCGCCGGCGGTCACGACCTATCCCAACAACACCATCCGCCCCGATGGCGGGATCAGCGTCAACAACGCCCCCTTCGTCAAGAAGGACTATAACGACACCGAAATCTGGGGCGGCCGCGCCGCGCTCAAGGTCGACCTCGACAGCAATTGGACGATCACGCCGAGCTTCCTCTACCAGGACACGCGCAGCCACGGCTCATACGGCTTCGACCCGAAGGTGGGCGACCTGGAAGTCCAGCATTTCTTCCCGGAATATCGCCGCGATAGATTCTGGCAGGCGGGGCTGACGATCGAAGGCAAGGTCGGCAATTGGGACGTGACCTATGCCGCCGCCTATCTCGACCGCAAGGATCTGCAGTCGAGCGACTATACCGACTATTCGGAAGCCTATGACCATATGTATTCGTCGGTCGGCGGGCTGGCTTATTATTTCGCGTATTGGGATAAGAACGGCAACAATATCGATCCGCGTCAGCGCGTCGTCGGCACCGACCATTTCAAGAAAATGAGCCAGGAATTCCGCGTCGCGTCGCCGTCGACCGACCGGTTCCGGATTGTCGCCGGTGCCTTCTACCAGCGCCAGAGCAACCTCATTCACCAGGATTATCAGATCCAAGGGCTCGACCCGTTCCTGTCGGTCAACGGCTCGCCGGGCACGCTCTGGCTGACCCAGCAGCATCGCGTCGACAAGGATTACGCGATGTTCGGCGAGGCCAGCTACGACATCACGCCGACGGTGACGTTCACTGCCGGTGGCCGGGCCTTCATCTATGACAATACGCTGATCGGCTTCTTCGGCTTTGGCCGCGATCCGCGCAACGGCTTTACCAACTCGCCACCGAATGCAGCCTTCAGCAATCGCACCGGCGTCGCGCAATGCTTCACCACCAGCGGCGAGCGGCTCTATAACCGCGATACGGACACCTATAGTAGCTCGCTGACGTTGCTGCCGCCCGCGGTGGCGGGCGGTCCGTGCACCAATCTCGGCGTTTATACCAATGGCGGTGTCATCCCCGTCGAAGCATCCGGGCAAGGCGTGACCTATCGCTTCAACCTCAGCTGGAAGCCCCGGCCCGGGTTGTTGATGTACGGCACGGTGTCGCGCGGTTTCCGCCCCGGCGGTATCAATCGCCGCGGCGATGTGCCTCCCTATCAGGCCGACTTCCTGACCAATTACGAGGTCGGCGCGAAGACCACCTGGCTGGGCGGAAAACTCCGGTTCAACGCGGCTGTCTATCGGCAGGATTGGGATGCGTTCCAATTCTCGTTCCTTGGCGCGAACAGCTTCACCGAGATCCATAACGGCCCGAATGCGCGGATCTGGGGCGCCGAGTTCGACAGCTCACTGACGCTTGGCGGGCTCAGCCTGACCGCATCGGGATCCTATACCGATGCCAAGACGCAGAAGGATCTGTGCGGCTACGACGACCGGACGTTCACCTGCACCACGCCGGGCCCCGATGGCCAGATCAACTATGTTTCAGCGCCGGCAGGCACGCGCCTTCCCATCACACCGCGCGTCAAGTTGAACGGAACTGCCCGTTATTCCGTGCCCTTGGGCGACGCCGTGAAGGGTTATGTCCAAGGCGTGGTGAACTATCAGAGCTCGGCGTCGAGCGATGTGCGCACCAAGGTGTTTGTCTCTGCGTTGAACGATCCGACGGATCCGGCGACCGTCGCGAACCCGGCGAATTTCATCAACCCCTCAGCTTTGCTGGGCCGCCTGAAGGCGTTCACCACTGCCGACTTTGCACTCGGCGCGGAGTTCAAGAACTTCAGTATCGAGGTGTTCCTCGAAAACGCTTTCGACACCCGCGGCCAGCTCTCCCGGTTCCAGGAGTGCGGAAGCTGCGGTCAGCGGCCGTATATCGTCCCGATCCGGCCACAGACTGCCGGCATCAGGCTGGGGTCGAAGTTCTAGGAAAAAGCGGCGCGGCCGTCGGGTGACGGTCGCGCCGTCGATAGTTTCGCTAGGGCGATCTTCACTTTCGACATGCTAGCGCGCGCTGGACTTTGTGCGTATCGCGACCGCGATGGAGCAATATGACGTCCTTATCGTCGGCGCGGGCCATGGCGGCGCGCAGGCGGCGATCGCCCTGAGGCAAGGCAAGTTCGCGGGATCGATCGCGATCCTCGGCGACGAACCCGAATTGCCGTACGAACGCCCGCCACTGAGCAAGGAGTATCTTGCCGGGGACAAGAGCTTCGACCGTATCCTGATCCGCCAGCCGGCCTTCTGGGAAGAACGCCAGGTGACGATGCTGCCCGGCCGCCGCGTCGTCGCGGTCGATCCGGCGGCGCATCGCGTCACTACCGCGGACGGTGCGGAGATCGGCTACGGCAAGCTGATCTGGGCAGCCGGCGGCCATGCCCGGCGATTGTCGTGTCAGGGCCATGATCTGATCGGCGTCCACACCGTCCGCACGCGCGCCGATGCCGATCGCATGATCGCCGAACTGCCCGACGTTACCAACGCAGTCGTGATCGGCGGCGGGTTCATCGGGCTGGAGGCGGCGGCAGTGCTCGCCAAGTTCGGTAAGAAGGTGACCCTGCTCGAAGCGCTCGACCGCGTGATGGCACGCGTCGCCGGCCCGGAGCTATCCAACTTCTACGAGAACGAGCATCGCGCGCACGGGGTCGATGTCCGGCTTGGGGTCGCGGTCACCGCGATCGAGGGCGACGGGAAAGTGACCGGCGTCTGCCTCGCCGATGGCAGCGTGGTTCCCGCCGACCTCGTCGTGGTCGGGATCGGCATCGTGCCTGCGGTCGAGCCGTTGATCGCGGCGGGCGCGGAGGGCGGCAACGGTGTGCGCATCGACGCGCAATGCCGCACCTCGCTGCCCGACATCTTCGCGGTGGGCGATTGCGCGCTCCACGCCAACCGCTTCGCCGACGGTGCGGCGGTGCGGCTCGAATCGGTCCAGAACGCGACCGACCAGGCGAGCGTCGCGGCCAAGACGATCCTGGGCGAGGATGTCGCCTATGACGCGACGCCATGGTTCTGGTCGAACCAATATGACCTCAAGCTCCAGACGATCGGACTCTCGATCGGCTACGATCAGGCGGTGGTGCGCGGCGACCCGGCGACGCGCAGTTTCTCGGTCGTGCACCTGAAGCAGGGCAAGGTGATCGCGCTCGACTGCGTCAACGCGACCAAGGATTATGTCCAGGGCCGCAAGCTGGTCGAAACCGGCGCGGTGATCGACCCGGCGCGGCTCGCCGACGCGGCGGTCCCGCTCAAGGAAATGGTCTGAGGTTCGGCACCCGCTTGCGTTAGGCGAGCGCGACGTCCCGTTCGATCCCGATCGCGTCGAGAAACGCGGGGTCGTGGCTGACCACGAGCAGCGCGCCGTCATAGCCGCGCAATGCCGCTTCGAGCATTTCGATCGAGTCGAGATCGAGATGGTTGGTCGGCTCGTCCAGCAGCAACAATTGCGGCGGCCGGGCAGCGGACAGCACGCAGGCGAGTCCGGCGCGCAGGCGTTCGCCGCCCGACAAGGTGCCGACCACGCGCAGCGCCGCCTGATTGCGAAAAGCGAAGCGGGCGAGCGCGGCATAAGCCTCGTTCTCGCCGAGCTCGGGATTGAGCGCGCGGAGGTCGGCGAGGATCGTCGCGTCGCGATCGAGTAGCCCAACATGCTGGTCGAGCAAGGCGATGCGGTCGGACCGCGTCACCGTCCCTTCAATAGGCTCGAGCGCACCCGCCGCGAGCAGCAGCAGGCTGGTCTTGCCCGTGCCGTTGGCTCCCGTCAGCGCGATCCGTTCGGGGCCGCGGATGGTCAGGTCGACCGGACCGATCCGCCGATCCCCCCGCGCGATCACCGCGCCCTCCATCCGCAGCAATTCGCGCGACGACGACAGCCCGCTGGGCGGCAAGTCGATACGGAGCGGCGTCACGATCTCGACCCGCTCGCGCGCGGTCGATCGTACCGCCTCCGCCTCTCCGATCAGCCGCCGCGCAATCTCTCCCTCGCGCGCGCCGCTGCCCTCGGCGCGTTCCTTCATCATGCCCGCGACGATACGCGGCACGCTGCCCGACGCGCCGAACGCGCGCCCGATCTTGTCGCGGCGCGCCTTTTTCTCGCGTTGCTCCTGTGCGCCGCGCTCGGCCTGGCGCAGTCCGGCCTCCGCACGGTCGAGCGCCTGTGCCGCGCGCTCGCGATCGGCATCGCGCAACGCGACGAAAGCTGACCAGCCGCCCTCGACCGACCGGCAGCCGATCGGCGTCAGCTCGACGATGCGATCCATCGTCTCGAGCAACGCGCGGTCGTGGCTCGCGACCACCACGCCGCCTTTCCACCCGGCAACCAGACCCGAGATCGCGGCGCGGCCATCGGCATCGAGATTGTTGGTCGGTTCGTCGAGCAGCAGCAGATCGGGCGCCGCGATCACGGCACGGGCAATGGCGATCCGCGTGCGCTGCCCACCGCTCAGGCTGGCAAGCGGGCGATCGAGATCGAGCGCGGCCAAGCCAATCTCGCCGAGCGCGCCGCTGATCCGCTCTTCGAGCGTCCAGTCGGCGGCGGCGAAATCATCGACATCTCCCGCGCCCGCTTCGATACGGCGGAGTAGGGCGAGCGGGCCGATGACTTCGAGCGCCGCCGCGATGGAGATCGTGTCGTCAGGCCAGTCCTGGCGCAGCAGCGCGACGCTGCCGGAACGCGCGATACTGCCGGCGGCGGGCTCGACCTCTCCCGTCATCGCGCGGAGCAAGGTCGATTTGCCGCAACCGTTGCGGCCGACCAGTCCCGTGCGCTGGCGGCCGAAGGAAAGCGTCAGATCGGAAAAAAGCGGATGGCCGTCAGGCGTCGAGAGCGACAGCGAATCCAAGGTTGCGAACGAAGACATAAGGCACCTGGGCAAGAGAAACGGATCGGGCGATCGCGGTCTTGTCCAAGGTCGGTCTCCTTCGCTGGCGGGCGGACGTGCCCGTCTTGCGGCCGTCACATAGGGATGGTTGAACGCGCGCGCAAACCTGCGGCCGATTGACCATCAGGCGGGTTCGGTATTTCCTCTCGCCGTCCAATACAGGAGTCGTTCGATGACCATCCGCAAGCTCGCTTTCGCCTCGATCCTCATCGCGGCCGGGTTCGCTGCCGCGCCGGCCCAGGCCAAGATCGCCCGCTGCGTGATCGATTCCGAAGGCACCAGCTATCGCGGCCCGTGCCAGTACAATGTCGCGCGTGGCGGCACCTTCACGCTGACGCCGGTGCGCGAGCGCACTTTCGCGGGCGGGGCGCTGAGCATCACCGTCTACATGGTGCGTCCTGGCGTCGCCGACGTCCGCGGGCTGACCGATGCCGGCGTCAATTCGCGCTGGGGCCGCGCCGTCCGCTCGCGTCGCGACCGCGCGTGCTGGGCCGGCGAAGATTTCACGATCTGCGCCTATTGATATGGGCGAGCCCGGCGCCAATCCACGCCGCCTCCCACCCGGCCTGATCGCGATCGCCGTCGTCCTGGTGATCGCCGGATCGGTGTTCAACAATTGGCATCGCGAAGCGCTGCTCGCCGCGCTCAGGGAATCGCTCCTGACGCTCGCCATCGTCGCCGTCTTGCTCGCGATCCTCGCGGCGATCGAGATCCTGCTGCACGGCCGGGTACGGCTATGGGGCCGGATCGGTGGTCTGGCCATCGTGTCGGGCGTCGTCCTGTGGCGGCTGTTCCATGGCGGCAGCACGATCATCGCCTCGATTGCGGGCATCGCCTGGATCGCGGTGATCGGTTGGATGATCTTCAGGATGCTGCGCAATCCCGACCTCGGCCGCTAGAGTTTGTTTCAGCAAAAGCTGAAACAGCAGCGGCGCCGGCCCACGGTTCCGGCGATGCACAGCATCGTTGGAATGGCCGCGGAGGGCGGCGCCGATACAGCGAAGCTGAAAACGACTCTAGACCTCAAAAAAATCGTTCGATGTCATGGGATTGTCACGCAAGCCTAACCCTCGCTTAACCTCGATCGCCCTAGGTCGTCGGCGTAACGAAGGGGGTGAGATGGGTCGCGGTAGTTTCCAGGACGATGGTGGCGATCGGTCGGTCGCCGGCCATATCGGGGATCGCCGATCGATCGCCGCAGACGCCACCCTGATCGCGGCGGTCGAGATATTCCGCCACGCGCCCGACCTGCGGATGCTCGCGGTGACTGACAGTGCTGGACGGCCGATCGGCGCCTTGCTCGATCGCGACATTCGCCGGTTGCTGTTCAGTCCGTTCGGCTTCGCGCTGCTGTCCAACCCCAGCTATGGCGGCGATCTGGCCCAGCATGTCCGGCCATGCCCGACGGTCGACCGCGCGGCGGGCATCACCGCCATCCTGCGGGCCTGGCATCGCGATGGCGGCGGCGAAGGCGTGATCCTCACCAATGTCGGCCGGTTCGACGGCGTCATCGACCAGCCCAGCCTGTTGCGTCTGGCCGCTGAGCGCAATGCCGCCGTGGTCGCCGGCCGGGCGGCACGCGCCGACCGCATCCAGGCGGCGGGAGAACGCTTCAGGGCCGCCGCACGCGACCTCGCCACCGACCTGGCCGGCGCGTCGACATTGGTGGTGAGCACGTCGGGCCGCATGGCCGAGCGTGCGGACCAGATCGGCGGCGCCACCGCCGATGCCGCGGCGGCGGCGTCGCAAGCGGCCACCCATATGGCCGAGATCGCCGATCGCGGGGCCGCGCTGGCCGATTCGCTCCACCACGTCGAGCGGCAGACGGCCGAGGCCAAGCGCGCCACCCGCGCGGCGGTCGACCTGGTGTCGGGTGGCGCGCGACAAGTCGGCCAATTGGCCGGGGCGGCGGATCAGATCGGATCGGTCACCGCGCTGATCGTCGATATCGCCCAGCGTACGACGATGCTCGCGCTCAATGCGACGATCGAGGCGGCGCGCGCCGGCGAGGCAGGGCGCGGCTTCGCGGTCGTCGCCGGAGAGGTCAAATCGCTCGCCACCCAGACCCGCGTGGCGGCGGGCAATATCGGCAAGCATGTCGAGCGTATCCGCCACGCGGTCGATCAGGTCTCGCTCGCCCAAGGCGGCATGGTCGATGCGGTCGGCGCGGTCGATACGCTGTCGGACATCGTCGCCGGCGCGGTCCACGACCAGGGCGCCGCCACGCGGCATATCTCGACCAATGTCGCCGAGGCGAGCCTCGCGACCGACCATATCGACCATAGCGTACGCGCGATCCTGGATGTCGCCAGCGCGACCGGCGACGATGCAACCCGGATGCGCGATATGGCCGACGCGCTGGGCAGCCGGGCGCGCTCGCTTGAAACGCACCTGACCAGCTTCCTCGAGGAACTGGAAGCGGCTTAGCCCCCAACCTTGACTTTTTGCGCTGCAGCAAATACATGGCGGGCATCGAGGCGTACGCAGCGTGATCGAACTCCATGCCTTTGGCTGGGGTTCAGGCTCCGCCTCGGTCGTTTAAGCGACAGGCTTCCCAAGTCACGCGGGGTGTCATTTCTCCCCGCCGCCCGTATGTCCATCGGACATGCGAGAGGCATTTTTGCATAAGGTTTCCATGACCAATTTTACCGATCTCGGCCTTGCCGAGCCGCTCGTCCGCGCGCTCGAGGCCAAAGGCTATTCTACGCCGACGCCGATCCAGGCGCAGGCCATTCCCTACGTCCTCGAAGGGCGCGACCTGCTCGGCATCGCGCAGACCGGCACCGGCAAGACCGCGGCGTTCGTGCTGCCGTCGATCCAGCGCCTGGTCGACAGCGGCAAGCGCGTCCTGCCGACGCATTGCCGCATGCTCGTCCTCGCGCCGACCCGCGAGCTCGCCAGCCAGATCGCCGAGAGCGCGCGCGCCTACGGCAAGTTCAGCCGGATGACGGTCGCCACCGTGTTCGGCGGCACCAGCATCAACAAGAACCGCCAGGACATGGCGCGCGGCGTCGACATCCTGGTCGCCACGCCGGGCCGCTTGCTCGACTTGATCGAGCAGCGTTTCGTCAGCCTCAATTTGATCGAGACCCTGGTGCTCGACGAGGCCGACCAGATGCTCGACCTCGGCTTCATCCACGCGCTGCGCAAGATCGTGAAGATGGTCCCGCGCCAGCGCCAGACCCTGTTCTTCTCGGCGACCATGCCGCAGTCGATCCGCGAGCTGGCCGATCAGTTCATCAAGGACCCGGCGCTCGTCTCGATCAAGCCGGCGGCAACCACCGCCGAGCGCGTCGACCAGTTCGCCACCCTGGTCAACCAGGCCGAGAAACAGGCGCTGCTGACGATGACCCTGCGCGATCCGGCGATCGAGCGCGTGCTGGTCTTCACGCGCACCAAGCACGGCGCCGACCGCGTCGTGCGCCTGCTCGGCGGCAACGGTATCCCGGCCAACGCAATCCACGGCAATAAGAGCCAGGCCAATCGCGAGCGCGCGCTCGCCGCGTTCAAGACCGGCGAAGTAAAGGTCCTGGTCGCCACCGACATCGCCGCGCGCGGTATCGACGTGTCGGGCGTCAGCCATGTGATCAATTTCGAGCTGCCCAACGTGCCCGAGCAATATGTCCATCGCATCGGCCGCACCGCGCGTGCCGGCAATGACGGCATCGCGATCAGCTTCGTGGCGGACGACGAGCGTCCCTATCTGCGCGATATCGAAAGGCTGACGCGCCAGAAGATCCCGCTCAAGGCCCTGCCGGAGAATTTCCTGGCCGAGGCGGCGAAGATCGTCTCGACCCGTTCGAAACAGTCCGTCACCGCGCAGCAAGAGCGCGACGAGCGTCCGCGCGGCCCGCGCGGCGTTCGCCCGCCGCGCAAGACGCACGAGGCGCGGCCAGCAAATCCCTACGCACCGCGCGGCCGGGGCGGCAATCGCCGTCGGGGTCGTGGCGGCCAGGGCGGCGGCCGGACCCAGGCTAGCGCCTGATTTGAGATTCCTCCCCGGCTTCGGCCCGAGGGAGGGAGAGTAGAGCGTACCGAAAGGGGCGTCGGAGCGATCCGGCGCCCTTTTTTTGTGCGCCTGTCGGTCGGCCACGGGCTGGACTCGTTCACCTAGGTTGAAGCGTGCCCGTAGCTTTTCCCCGCGTGGTGCCCGGCCCGGTTCCTACGCGGTAGCACTTGAAGCAGGGGGCGAACTCGTGCGAGCAGATAGCATGATCCGTCCCGCCCCCGACCTGACTTGGCCACCCGTTTCGGGAGAGATGGCCGTATATGACGCGCGCGACGGTCGCTATCATGTCCTCAACGGCTCGGCGGCGGCGATCTGGGCGGCCATTGCGGCGGAGACGCCGATCGAGCAGGTCGCGGCAGACCTTGCCAACGCGCATGGGGTCCCGATCGAGGCGCTGCAGGCGGATGTAGACGCTTTCGTCGCCGACGCGCTCCGGCTGGGCCTGCTCGTCGATGCGTAAGGCCGCGGCATGAGCGGAATTGCGGGGGCCGTCTTTTCCGACGGCCGGCCGCTGGGGCCGGATCTTCTCGACCGGATCGCGGGATCGACCTTTCGCCGCGGGTTCGATGGTGTGCAGACCTGGCACGACGAGCGCGCGGGGATGATCCGCTTCGCCCATGCGACGACGCCCGAGGCTCGCGGCGAGACCCAGCCCTTTGTCGGTGCAGACTCCGGGATCACCCTGCTGCTCGACGGACGCCTCGACAATCGCGCGGAGCTGCTCGCGCTTCTCGGCGCAGACGGCGCGCGGCTGACCGACGCGCCGGACGGCCTGATCGCGCTCAAGCTGTTCGAACGCGAGGGGCGTGAGTTCGTCCATCGCCTGGTCGGCGACTATGCTGTCGCTGCGTGGCAACCGCGCTCGCGTCAGCTCGACCTGTTCCGCTCGCCGATGGGCTGGCGGCCGCTGCTCTGGGCATTCGACGGCACGACCTTCGGCTTTGCGAGCGAGCCGCGCGCGCTGATCCTGGGATTGGGGTTCGAGCGCAGAGTGAACGAGGGTGCGATCGGCGAGTATCTATCGGCGCGCTTCGTGTCGGAAACGGACACGCTGTGGGCCGGGATCGAGCGGGTGCCGCAAGGCGGGGCGATTAGATTCGAAAATGGCTCCGTGTCGCGCTGGAACTGGCATGGCGGCCCCTTCGAGGATCTGTCGAACCGATCGATCGACGACCATGTCGAGCGGTTCAACCACCTGTTCAACCAGTCGCTGGAGGCGACGATCCGCAGCGACGGACCGGTCACGGCGCAGCTGTCGGGCGGCCTCGATTCCTCGTCGGTCGTATGCCGCGCGACGCACTTGTTCCGCGAAGGCAGGCTCGGTCGCCAGGTCGGCGCGATCTCCGCGCGCTTCCCGGGCGAGCCGCATGACGAAACCGAATGGAGCAGTACGGTCGAGGCACATCTCGGAATCACCGCCGAGGTCGTCGGCGCACGCCGCTTCGACGCCGATGTCGCACGGCAATGGTGCGCCGAATCCTATCAGCTGCCGGTGCGCCCCAATGTCCTCGATTCGATGGGCGGGGTGCTGAAGGCGCTGCAGTCCGACGGCCGGCGCGTACTGTTGACCGGGGAGGGCGGCGACGACTGGCTCAACGGATCGCTGGCGCACTGGCCGGACCGGTTCATGGCTGGCCGCTGGCGGGAATTGTTCCGCCATGGCGCGGAGCAGTGGCCGGATTCACCCTGGTATGTACAGGCCCGTCGGACACTTCACAGCACGCTGCTGCCGCTGGCCAGCCGGAGGCATCGCGAGGCGTTGCTGACCCCCCATCTCGACTTCCGCCTCGACCAGCCCGACTGGATCCGGCCCGACTGGATGGCGCGGATCGGGCTGGTGGACCGCTGGCACCAGAAGATCGCGCGCACGGGTCTTCGCGGAATGGACCAGCAGTCGCGCTACAGCGTCTTCTCGCTCGGCCGGCGCTACACGATGGTCGATTCCGTCCTCGCCTTTGCCGAAGGCCATGGGGTCGAGGTGCGGCACCCGTTTCACGATCTGCGCCTGACCCGTTTCTTCATGGGCGCGGGCGGCGAGCATCTGCGCAAGTTCAACACCCGCAAGCATCTGTTGCGCGAGGCGATGAAGGGCACGCTGCCTGAGAAGATCCGCCAGCGGCGCACCAAATCCTATTTCGTGTCGCACCAGGTGGACGCGATCGGCGAGTTGCTGCGCCAGCGGCCGATGCATGAGCTGATCGCGGTCAAGCTCGGCTGGGTCGTGCCCGAGCGGATCGCGGCGATGCACGCGCCGTTCGAGGCGTGGCGCAAGAGCGGATCGAGCGGCCCCATACCCGAAAGCGCATGGGGCCCGGTCTGGTTCACTCTTGCCACCGAGATGTGGCTGGAGCATGCCTTCGGCCTGGAGGCGTAGGGGGCATAACATGGTTCGGACGGCGGTGATCGACGATGGGACGATGCTGCGTCGCAAGGCGGCGGTGGTCAGCGCGGACGTCGCCGATGATGCGATTCTGCTCGACATCGATTCGGGCTATTTCTTCCAGCTCAACCGCACCGGCACCCGCATCTGGACCTTTGTCGAGGCGCCGCAGACGCTGGGCGCGCTGTGCAATCATATGGCAGCCAACTACCAGGTGGATGTCGACGCATGCCGCCGAGACGTGACCGAATTCGTCGCGGACCTGATCGAGCGCGGCGTGCTGGAAGTCGCGGAGTAGAGTTTTTTCAGCTTTGCTGAAACAAACTCTAGGCGGTCTGCGTCACCTTCGCGCGCGATAGATCCAGCCGTTCACGGCGAAGCGTGAATCGGCAAAGGCGCCCGATGGGCAGCGGACCGGCATCACTTCATGTGGTCCCCAGGACGGGAAGACGACCAGAACGTTGTCGTCGGGTTCGATATCGAGCCCCGCATCGCCTGGCGCCGCGCCCAGCCGGTGGAGCCGTAGCGCGCCGCCCGCGAACCCCTTGGGCCGACGATGGAAATAATAGACCGCGCTCAGCATCCGGTCGCCCCGCGCGACTTGTGCGCTGGCATAGGTGTCCGCATGGAGCGTGAAATGCGCGCCGTCATTGTGCGCGGCGAGTTCGAGTTCGACCTCGCTCGTCGCGAATGGAGTGGATCGCAGCGTGGTCGACCAATGGGGTGCCGCCTCGCGCAGCCGGGCGTCCAGCAGCTCGGCGACCGGGCCAAGGTCGCGGAGCACCAGTGCGCGGCGGGCTTCGGGCTTGACCATCCCTCCGGCTAGCTGAGCGGGCACGAACCGCCCTTCGTTGGCCAGCGTCCATTCGAGCAGCGTGGCACGCGCTTCCGCATCGAGGAATTCGGGGATGCGCAGATGCGGCAGGATCGGTGCGGTCATCCCACGGAGGGCACTGCTATCGCCCGCTCGCGCAAGTAGCGCAGCACCATCGCCTCGCTGGCGCCATCCGCCTGACGGCGCATCCGGGGCGCGCGGGGTTCGGCATCGCTGCCCAGATGCCGGAGCACCGCGCGCACGCTGGTGCCGTAATCGGCGGTCAGCGCCTCATAGCTTAGCGCATGCGGCGTTGCGTCCATCGCGGCGAACAGGTTGCGGAAATGGCCGTGGCAGAAATCGGAATAGCTCATGAGCCGCTCGATCCGGTCGGCGTCGAACGGCACGGTCGCGGAGGCGTCTTCCCGGGTCGCGCCGGGAATCGAGCGCCAGCGCCCGGTCTCGACCGCGAGCACCGCCGATACCGCTTGGCGCAACCTGTCCTCGCGCCACAGATGGACGAACTGTGGATTGGGGAAGAGCCGAGCGACATGTTTGGCGAGAGTCGCGTAATAGCCGGCGGGCGCTTCGGATGGCGGCACGTTGGCGAAGCGCTCCAGCGCGGGATCCGCATCGCGCCCGATCTCCTCGATGTCGCGCCAGAACAGTTTCACGCCCAGCGTCCCCTCCGGCGAGGTGCGGTGGCGGCGGACGGCGGCGCTGAGGCTGTCATAGTCGGGCGCGTTCCAGCGCCGCGCGAAGGAAGGGCGGAACCCGGCATGGAAATATTCGAGCGGGCAGCCGAGCCCGCCCGCAAAAAACAGCGCTTCGCCCAACAGCGTGCTGCCCGAGCGCGGGTGGGTGCAGAGCAGCACCGTCCGACGCGGCGAACCTTCCCATTGCGGATAGTCGTGCGCCGCGGACGCCAGGTCATAGGGCACAACACGCTGGGCGCGATCGGAGGATTCCGTCATCACGCGGCGCAGTCAGTCAACGGGAAACCCCTGTCACTCCCCGCGCCACTCCGACGCGCGGCTTTCAATCCGGTCAGTGCGTCAGGTCAGGTTGCTGATGCCGTCGGTCGGACGATAGGAAATGCCCTCGGCCGCCTTCGCCGGGAGGAAGCTGACGATCTCGGGCTTCACCCACTCTTCGGTCTTAACCTCGGTCTGTTCGTCGTTCTTGGGAAGCTTTTCCATCATACCCACCCCTTTTTTATTGCGGAGACCATGCTAGCACTCCGTCTTCGGCAAATCAATTTACCTGCCACAGCCGTACGCGATCCCGCTCATGCGCCCCGCCGACCGCAACCGGTTCGCCAGCCCGCGTCCCCAACGGCTGCGGAAACCGCCAGAGCAGGGCGCCCCAGCAGGAAGCGGCCCCCGGCTCAGGCCGATTCTCGTACCGGCCAACCGCATCCATTTCGAGCGCGATCCATTGCACGATCCCGTCCACCCGGCCGCCCTGCGACGCGATTTCGAGCTCCCGCCGTTCCGGCCTGTGGGGTTCGGCGCTGGCGAAGTCGAAGCTGAATAGATCGACCGGGTCGCTGCACAGCGCCACCTGCTCCATGCCGACGCGGATCATCTCGCTCGGCGCGGCGAGGCGATTGAACGCGCGGAGGTCGAATCCGCTCGCTTCGGTGAGGCGCGGAGCCCGGTCGCGCAGATCGCGGGCGAGCGCGACGCGGATCGTCCCCCGCGGCGGGATGACGATGCCACCAGGCGCGAGCAGACGGGCGACCGCATCCTCATGCGCCGCCAGCACTCCTTCGCTGAGCAGATCGTTGCTGACGATCTCCGACACCAGAATGTCGGCTCGGCCACCCAGGTCGTGATCGGGGTCGAGCGCGCTGGAATGTTTGTTCACGACTGTCACCCGGTCGGCGAAGCCGTTCGCCGCGACCACGTCGCGCGCCGCCGACGCGATGGCGGGATCGGCTTCGCACGTTACCACGCGCGCACCTGCCCGTGCGGCCATCATCGCGAGCAGCCCGCTACCCGCACCGATCTCCAGCACGCGACAGCCAGGACGGATCGCGCGAATCAGCGCTTGTTCATAGGCATGGTTGCGGGCGCGATCGAAGGGGATCACGAAATGCCAGCTATAGACGCCGTCGCTCAGTATCTCGGCGGCGGTGACGCCGGCTTCGCCGCGGCCACCCGTCATCGCATGGACCTGCTCCGCCAGTTCCAGCGCGCGGCGGCGCTCGCCCGCCGCGATCAACTGGCGGGCGAGCGCGATCATCCCGCGGGGATCGCCCGCCACCTTGGGCAACAGGGCGGAAAGCAGGGCGGCGCGATCGGTCATCGCGATGCGATAGCCGACTGAGCATCGCGTGCAACCGCGTCGAGAGTCAGCAGTGGACGGAGCAGCGCCTTGACCTGCGGCAGCGACGCATAGTCGCTGGGATAGACCAGCCGCCAGGCCGGGCGGCTGTGGAGTAATTCGCGCAGCCCCGACACGGCGTGGACGCGTTCCTGCACGCTGGCGCCGTTCGGGTTGAAATGGATGATCTGCGGCACGATCAGCGTCATCGCTTCTGCAATCCCGAGCCGCTCCAGCCGCGGTTCGGCTACGTCCGCGCGGCGGTCGAGAAAGATCAGTGCGCGCAGCGGGACCAGTGCGGGAGGGTCGCTTGCCACGACCGTGCAACGCGACTTGCCAGTGGCGGTGGCGAGCGGAACACTCCGCTCGGCCGCCAATTCCAGCCCGTCTCGCGATTCCGGCCACAGGCACACCGTTTTCGCGCCGGCGCCCAGCATCGGCGCGTCGGGCTGCCACAGCAATGCGGTGTCGTCGCCCAGGATCTGCCAGCCGTCCTGCACGGTCAGCGCCGCGCAGAGCGTCGATTTGCCCGCGCCCGATCGCCCGATCAGCAGCATTCCGCCGCCATCTTGGAGCAGCGACGCGGCATGGACCGCGATCGCCCCCTGCAACATCGGCACCCGCGTCAGCACACGGCGCAACAAAACCTCGATCGTCGCCGCATCGGGCGGCATGGTCGCCGCGACCAGTGTCATCGCGCGTCCATCCCGGTCGATCAGGTAGCTCCCATCGAAGCGTGAGCGGATCAGCCAGCGCCCGTCCCGCTCGCCCAGCCGCAGGCGATAGCCGTTGCGCCATTCATAGCTGACCGCGTCATGATCGACCGGCGATCCGGTCTCGACCGCCAAGTCGAGGTCGCCGACCCATCCGCTCTCCCCATCGGCCACGGGCACCAACCCGGGCAATTCGATCTGGGACCGGACCCGGAGGCCGCCGAAACTGTAGAGATAGGTCATGATCTTGCCCGTCCGGACATCAGGCGCGGAGGCGCCGGATCGCCCAGCCGAATGGCCGGATCAGCGGGTACATCCAGCCAAGCCTTCTGGGTAGAGCAAATGCGGCGCGATCCTGGGGCGAACTGAGGTCCCAGGCCAATTGGCGGCCCCAGAAATGCCGGCTCGGCTTCATCGCATAGGTGATCGAGCGGCTCCACACACTCCCGGCGAGGAACCGACGCAGCGAATTGCGCGGGCTCGCCTCATGCCATTCCGGCCCGTCATGGAATTGCGCGACCAGCCGGTTGAGCAGCCGTACATCGATCCGCCGCGCGCCGCGCGCCAGCACTGCCGCCGGCACCGGGCGTGCCAGCCAGTGGTGTAGCGTCCAGCCGACATGCAGCATCATCCCCTCCAGCCCTTCCTTCGCGGCCATGGCGAGGGCTTCGTCCCACGCGGCATCGGAATCGAGCAGCACGGCGAGATCAGTCAGCCACATCAGCCGCTGCCAGCCATGCCGGATGCCGTGCACCGCGAGATAGATGGGCAATCGCCGTTGCGCCATCGTGGGCACCACCGTGCCGGCGATCGTCACCATCTCGCGCTCGGCCCAGAGCGCCTCGAAACCCCAGGGCAGCAGTGCGGGATTCTCGCAGAGGCGGTCGTGCAGTTCGGCCAGGATGCGGCTCTCGCCGTGCACCCATCCGCTTTCCTTGGGCGGCGTGTTTTCGTCCGGTCGGACGGGCGAAGCGTGGATCGGCGGCACATAGCCCAGGTCGCGCAGGATCGCTTCGGCGTCGCGGGTGCGCTCGCGCTCGACCAGCAGGTCGATGTCGCGCCCGCCCCGCGCGACCGGGTCGCCATACAGCTGGATCGACAGTGCGATACCCTTGATGAACACATGCCGGATCCCCGCTGCGTCGAGCGCGCGCGCGATCCGCACCAGTTCGCGCGATCGGTGCAGCGCGCCGATGACATGCGCGCCGCGCTCCGCGTTGAGCGCCGCATGCATTGCAACGGGCAGGACCTCCGTGCGCAGCAACGCCGGAACCGCGAGCCCGATCAGGCCATGATGCGCAAGCCCGCGATGGACGATATCCCAGTCCCTGACCTGTGCAGCGGCACCATCCAGCTGAGCCGAGGTGCCGCCGCTCGCCAGGCGGGCCGCCGCGAAGGCAAAGCGCAATTCCGGTGAGAAATCCGGAAGAGGAGCGCCGTCATCTCCTCCAAGCCGAACCGCGAAACCCGACATCGCCTGCCCCCATTACGAGCACCCCTTACCCGCTCGACCCAGCAACTAGCGCGATGCAGCCCTCAATTCCACCTTGCCGCCGGTCGGTCCGCCAGTCGGGCCGCACGTGAACCCGGCTTTGCGCCCCGGACTAGATATCCGGTTGCCTCGGCGAGCGGTCCGCGTCAGTCTCGGTGCGCCTGCACAGGGGGATGATATGCGTCGGATTCTGCTCGCGTCACTGCTCGCTGCCACTGCGTCGATTGCCGGGGCCGCCTCGACACCCAAGGAACAGCTGATGGCGCCGCCCGCCGGTGCGCGCCATTACACGATCAGCTCGACCGCCGGGAAGCATGGCGACATCTGGTCGTGGACCATGCCCGACGGCCGCGTCGCCTATCGCATGTCGATGTCGCTGCGCGGCTGGGTCACCGAAACCGACGAGCTCGTGACCCTGGCACCCGACAAGCGGCCATCGGCGATCGCGATCCGCGGCTATACCGATTCGGGCGACGCCACCGAGAATTTCGACGTCGATGCCGGCGGCGTCGCGCACTGGAAGACCGCGGTCGACTCCGGCTCCGCGCCGTTCGCCGCGCGGCGCTACAACACTTATGGCGGCCCTTGGCTCGCCAGTGAGATGGACGTCAACGCGCTGGTCGCGGCGGGCGACAAGGGTATCGACCTGCTGCCGACTGGCCATGCCAGCATCAAGATCGGCCAGCCGGTGACGATCGACGGTCCGCAAGGCAAGAAGACCGTCAAGCTCGCCTTCATCACCGGCTATGGTTTCTCGCCGTCGCCGGTCTGGCTCGACGGCGACAATCGCTTCTTCGGCAATGCCGGCGTGGTGGCCTTGCTGCCCGAAGGGTATGAGGCCAACGGGCCCAAGCTCAAGGACATCCAGGACAAGGCGACTGCCGACATGGTCCGCGATGTCGCGCACCGCTTCCTGGCGCCGGCGAACCGCACCCCGACCCTGGTCGACCATGTGCTGATGTTCGATTCGGTCGCGGGCACCTATCTGCCCGACCGCGCGGTGCTGATCTCGAACGGCAAGGTCGCAGCGGTCGGCGCCGCGGGGTCGATCAAGGCGCCGGCGGGCGTGGTCGTGATCGATGGCCAGGGCAAGACGCTGCTGCCGGGCCTGTGGGATTCGCACCAGCATGTCGGCGACGACTGGAATCTGCTGCAGAATCTCGCCACGGGCATGACCAATTACCGCAGCCCCGGTTCGATGATCGACGAGGCGCTCAGCATCTACAAGCGCCGTGCCGCCGGCGATCTGCTCGCGCCCGACGGCAAGATATCGGTCATCATCGACCGCAAGGATCCGCTCGCCGCGCAGGGCGCGCTCACCGTCTCTTCGGCAGCCGAGGCGATCGCTGCGGTCGACAAGATCAAGGCGGCGGGCTTGTGGGGGGCCAAATTCTACACCTCGATGAATCCGGCCTGGATCGCCCCGGCGGCAGCCGAAGCGCACAAGCTCGGTCTGCACGTCCACGGCCATGTGCCCGCCGGGATGCGGCCGCTCGACGCGGTGCGCGCGGGTTATGACGAGGTCACCCACATCAACTTCATCATGATGCAGGCGATGCCGCAGGAGGTGGTCGACAAGGCCAACACCGCCGCGCGGCTCGAGGGGCCGGCCAAATACGGCAAGGACGTCGATCTCGACTCGCCGGCGATGAAGGCCTTTTACGCCGAGCTGTCGACGCGCGGGACGATCATCGATCCGACGCTGACCGTGTGGGAGCCGCTGATGACCTCGGACGGGACGGCGCTGTCGCCCGAATATGCGCCGTTCGCCGACGTCGCGCCGCCATCGGTGGTGCGCGGCTGGAAGATCCCGGGCTATCCATTGTTCGGCGGGCTGACGCGCGACGATTTCCGCAAGAGCTTCGACAAGATGGTGGGGTTGGTCGGCCGCCTTCACCAGGCCGGCGTCCGCATCGTCGCCGGCACCGACGGCTATGGCCTGGAGCTGGTGCGCGAACTCGAACTCTATCAGCAGGCCGGGCTGACCAATGCGGAGTCGCTCCAGACCGCGACGATCGTGCCGGCGCGGATGACCGGGATGGACGGCCGCGTCGGATCGATCGCCCCGGGCAAGACCGCGGACATCATCCTGGTCGATGGCGACGTGTCGAAGGACCTCACCAACCTCCGCCATGTGCGGACGGTGTTCCTCGACGGCTACCGCCTCGACGGTGCGGCGCTGCGGAAGGCGAGCGGGCTCAGCGGCATGCCGAAATAGCGATCACGCACGACCGGCGGCGGCGAGCCGACCGGTATCTCAGGGGGGAATATCAATGATGGAACATCGCTGGACGGCGATCGTCACGATCGTGGCGCTGCTGGTCTATTTCTACATGAGCCTGCAGGTCGGCCGCGCACGCGGCAAATCGGGCATCGCCGCGCCCGCCATGACCGGCGACCCGCTGCTCGAACGCGCATTGCGGGTGCACCTCAACACGCTCGAAGGGCTGCCGCTGTTCCTGGGCGGGCTGTGGCTGTTCGCGATCTATTGGAACGAATATGTCGCGGCAGGGCTGGGCGTGGTGTGGATCGTCGGGCGGCTGATCTATGCCGCAGGCTATATGGCCGATCCCGGCAAACGCAGCACCGGGTTCCTGATCCAGTTCGCGGCAAGCGGGATCCTGCTGCTCGGGGCGTTGGGGAAGATCGTCTATTCTCTGGCCATGGGTGGGGCCTGACGGGAAGGGGCCCGTCGCCGGTACGGGACGGGCGGTTTTGCGAACGGTCTTGATGATGACGTGCCCTTTTAGCGATCAAAGTGTGTTGGTTCCTATCCACCCCGCTGCAAAATAATCCCCAGTTCCTCGACATCCAGATCCCGCTCCAACTCCTGCAGCACTTCGTCCTCGATCAGCCCGGCGCGGTGGACGCGGATCAGTTCGGTGCGGCCGGCGGCGATCGCGGTCAGGATCACGTCGAAATGCGGCCGCGCATTCTCCATGAACGTGTCCGCGTCGGCGGCGTAGCGCTGGATCGCCGCCAGGCGCTTGCGCGACTGTTCGAGCATCTGTGGGTGGATCAGCGTTCCGTCCTCGTCATAGGCATTCGCCTCGACCGCGTCGTTCCTGGCCTGCGCGATCGCCGCTTCGGTCTCCGCCATCGTCATCTTCGCCGGCGGGTCCTTGTCTTCCGGTCCGATCCGCCGGATCAGCCAGCCCAGACTCGTCCCCTGCACGACGACGGTGGCGAAGATCACGGCGAAGGCAGTGACCAGCATCAGGTCGCGCCCCGGCATCGCCGCGGGCAGGGACAGCGCCACCGCCAGCGTGACCACCCCGCGCATGCCCGTCCAGCTCAGCACTGTCGCCTGCCGCACGCCGACCGGGCGCGCGCGCTTCAGCCCTGCGGCCCGAAGCGCCACGAGCAGGCCGTCATTGGCGAAGATCCAGACGAAACGCGCCGCCACGATCGTCAGGACGACGCCCAGGATCGGGATCGTCATCGTCGCGGTGACCGCCTCGATCCCGCCGACGCGATCGAGAACGCCGCGCAACGACGACCCGATCAGGATGAAGACGATCGCTTCGAGGATGAACACCATCGTCTGCCAGAACGCGCTGCCGCGCAGCCGCACGGGGGCGGAAAAGACGATATGCTGGTACCAGCCGAGCATCAGCCCGGCGACCACCGTCGCGATCACCCCGGAGACATGGACCCGCTCGCCGGCAATATAGGCGACCCAGCACATCAGGGTGTTGGCCATGATGATCAGCGTCTGGTCCTTCAGCCGCTTGACCACGAACAGCCAGCCTGCCGCGACCGCTAGCCCAACCACGACGCCACCGAGCGCGAGCAGGAAGAAACTGGTGACCGCGGCGCCGGCGCTGAACGTGCCGCTCAGCGTCGCCGCGACGGCGAAGCGGAACAGGACCAGCCCGGTCGCGTCGTTGAGCAGGCTTTCGCCCTCGACCAGCGCCGACAATCGGCGGGGCAGCTTGACGTTCTGCAGCACCGCGCGCGCCGACACCGCGTCGGGCGGGGATACGATTGCGCCGAGCGCGAAACATGCCGCCCAGGGCAGGCTGGGGACCAGCCAGTGCGTGACGAGCCCGACCGCGAGCGTGGTGAAGACAATCGCGCCGATGGCGAGCGACAGGATTCCCGGCAAATGCCGCCGGAATCGCCCGAACGCGGTGAAATAGGCTCCGTCCATCAGCAATGGCGGCAGGAACAGCACCAGCGCCAGTTCGGGGTCTAGCGCTACGGGCGGCAGTCCGGGGATGAACGCGAGCGCGCCGCCGCCAACCAGCAAGGCTGTCGATGGCGGCAGCCTCAGTCGCCGCGCCGCCCAATGCAACGCGACAACGCCGGCGAGCAGGACCAGGACGAGTTCGAAGGTCTCGACGGGACGCACGGAGCTCTAGTCGCCCGTGCGGCGCTTGATCTTGTTCGGCAGGTCCTTGCCCTTGGTGCGGCGCGACGGAACCTGGATCGGGTTCTTCTTCTTCCACTCGGCCCAGGTCATCGGGCCGTCGGGAGTCTGGATGATGGTGTCGTCTGCCATCCCCGGTCTTTACACCAAGCCGAGCCGTAACGCACGGTTCGCATCTGCTCGCGCGCAGGGGACGCGAACCTTGGCTGCCATCTTGTGGCTGACCCTCTGGTTGAGGTCATCGCCAGCGCTATATCGCACCGGCGATCGACCAATTTGGAGTAACGGATGCTGCGTGTGATCCTGGCCGCCATGCTGGGCCTGCTGGCCTTTTCAGCCGCCAGTGCCGGCGAACGGGACGCGACAATCGGCACGTGGCGCAACCTTCGCGATACGATGCATATCGAGATTCGCCATTGCGGAGAGTCGGTGTGCGGCACGGTCGTCTGGGCGAGCGATCAGGCGATCGCGGATGCCCGGCGCGGCGGCACACACGACCTGATCGGCACGCAGGTGTTTCGCGATTTCCGACAGGATTCCGCGGGCAATTGGCGCGGCAAGGTGTTCGTCCCCGACCTCAACAAGACGCTTTCCGGCACGATCGTGCTGGTCGACCGCAACACGTTGAAGGGTACGGGGTGCCTGGTCGGCCGCATCCTTTGCAAGTCGAAGGTGCTGGTCAGGATCGGATAAGTCGTTTTCAGCTTCGCTGTGACGGTGCCGCTACTGTTTCAGCTTTGCTGAAACAGACTCCAGCCGCCGCCCGGCCGTTATCTTGCGTCCGCCGATCCGTGGGCATACTCCACCAGACGACCGCGCTTCGCGCGCCTGTTTGGACAGTAAGAGTTCGATGACCCATTATGTTGCCGCGGCGTCCAAGGGCGCCGATCGCCGCACCGGCGCGATCAAGCTCCACGACGCCGCGGACTTCGCCGCCATGCGCGAGGCGGGACAGGTCACCGCGTCGGTGCTCGACTTGCTAGCCGATGCGGTGCAACCCGGCGTCAGCACCGAGGCGATCGATGCGATCGCCCATGACGCGATCGTCGCGGCCGGGGCGATTCCGGCGAATATCGGCTATCGCGGCTATGCCCATACCAGTTGCATTTCGATCAACCATGTCGTTTGCCACGGCATTCCCGGCGAGCGAACGCTGAAGGATGGCGATATCGTCAATATCGACCTGACCTCGATCGTCGATGGCTGGCACGGCGATTCCAGTCGCATGTATCTGGTCGGCGGCGTGTCGGTGAAGGCCCGGCGGCTGGTCGACGTGACTTACGAATGCCTGATGCTTGGGATCGAGCAGGCGAAACCGGGTAATCGGTTGGGCGATATCGGGCATGCGATCCAGCAGCATGCCGAGCGCCATCGCTATGGCGTCGTCCGGGATTTCGTCGGCCACGGTGTCGGCCGCGTCTATCACGATGCGCCCGATGTCCTGCATTACGGACGGCCCGGCACCGGCCCTGAGCTTAAACCCGGAATGATCTTCACCATCGAGCCGATGATCAATGCCGGACGGCCCGACGTGAAGATGCTCGACGACGGCTGGACCGCGGTGACGCGCGACCGCTCGCTCTCGGCGCAATTCGAACATTCGATCGGCATCACAGAAACCGGCTGCGAGATCTTCACCACCAGCCCGATGGGGCGCCACCGTCCGCCTTACGTCTGAGGTGAAGGCTCGGCCGGTTCGTTCGGCCGGCGATTGGCGGGACCGCGCCGCTTATGGCCGGATCTGACCCGTCCCCCGTCCGATCCATTTGTACGTCGTCAGCCCCTCGAGCGCGACCGGTCCGCGTGCGTGCAGCCGCCCCGTGGCGATGCCGATTTCCGCGCCCAGCCCGAACTCGCCGCCATCGGCGAATTGGGTCGAGGCGTTCCACAGCACGATCGCGCTGTCGACCGCGGCCAGAAAGCGCTCGGCCACGGCTGCGTCCTCGGCGACGATCGCATCGGTATGGTGCGAACCATGCGCGGCGATGAAATTCAGCGCCTCGTCGATCCCGTTGACCAAGCGTGCGGAGGCGATCGCGTCGAGATATTCGGTATCCCAATCCTCGCTGCCGGCCGACACCACGCCGGGTACCAATTGCTTGAGCAGCGGATCGCCGCGCACCTCGCATCCCGCCGCCTGCAACTTCTGGATCAGCTGACCGGCATGCGGATAGTCGCGGTCGATCAGCAACGTCTCCATCGCGCCGCATACGCCGGTGCGGCGCATCTTGGCGTTGACGACGATGTCCTCGGCCATCGCCTGGTCGGCTGACGCGTGGACATAGATGTGGTTGATCCCGTCGAGATGCGCGAGCACCGGCACCCGCGCCTCGGCCTGGACGCGCGCGACCAGCCCCTTGCCGCCGCGCGGCACGATCATGTCGATCACGCCTTCGCCGGCCAGCATCGCGCCCACTGCCGCGCGGTCGGTCACCGGCACCAATTGCACGGCCTCGCCGGGCAGGCCGGCCGCTTCCAGCCCCTGGACCAGCGCCGCATGGATCGCGCGGTTGCTCTCGATCGCCTCGGACCCGCCGCGCAGGATCACCGCATTGCCCGACCCGATGCACAAAGCTGCGGCATCGGCGGTGACGTTGGGGCGGCTTTCGTAGATGATGCCGATCACGCCGATCGGCACGCGTACGCGCGCCAGCTTCAGGCCGTTGGGGCGCTCGATCTCGTCGATGACCTCGCCGACCGGGTCCTTCAGCGTCGCCACGGTGGCGACCCCGTCGGCGGTCGCGGCGACGCGCTCGGGTGTCAGCTTCAACCGATCGAGCAGCGCCGCCGACAGCCCGGCGGCAGTGCCGTTCGCCATGTCGACCTTGTTCGCGGCCAGGATGTCCGGTTCGGCATCGCGGATCGCCTGGGCCATAGCCTCCAGCGCGCGCGCCTTGTCCGCGCTCGACAGCCCGGCAAGTACCAGTGCCGCGGATCGTGCGTGCCGGCCCATCGACGCGATCAGCGCGACGGGATCGATTTCGATGTGGACGGTCGTTTCCATGGCGGGCCGATTATCACGCCGAAACCGGTGGCCAAAGCCCTATCGCCTTTCGCGCGGCCAATGCTATCCATCGCGCTATGAGCGGGGAATTTGCGGCAGCAAGCGATATCGCGACCGGGGCGCTGATCGGGCGCGCGGTCGAACCGAAAGCGGGCGAACACGGAGTCGGGGAGGGCGCGCACGGCGTCTGCCTCAATTGCGGCACCGCGCTGATCGGCTCATTCTGCCATGCTTGTGGCCAGAACGGGCATGTTCACAAGACCCTGACCTCGATCGGACACGACCTCCTCCACGGCGTGTTCCATTTCGAAGGCAAGGTGTGGCGCACGGTGCCGATGCTGGTCACGCGTCCGGGCGGGCTGACGCGGCGCTATATCGATGGCGAGCGCGCGCGCTTCGTGTCGCCGTTGGCGTTGTTCCTGTTCTTCGTCTTCCTGATGTTCGCGACTTTCCATTCGCTGGAAAGGGGCAAGGACTTCAACTTCGACGCTCCACCCGCGACCACGGGCGAGCAACTGGCCAAGCTCGACGGCGAGATCGCGAGTACGCAATCCAAGATCGACCGCGTCGAGAAACGCATCGCCGCTGGCAAGGCCGATGAGGATGATCAGGACGATATCACCGGTTATCGGACCTCACTCAAGGCGCTGCAGACTACGCGCGCTGCGATTGCGATGGGTGGGAAAGCGACCGTCCGGGAGAATATCAACAAGATCAACACCGGCTGGCCTGCGCTCGACGATGGCATCAAGAAGACGCAGAAGAATCCCGAGCTGGCGCTCTACAAGCTGCAATCCTCCGCCTATAAATATAGCTGGGCGCTGATCCCGATCTCGGTGCCGTTCGTGGCACTGCTGTTCCTGTGGCGGCGGCGCTTCAAGCTCTACGACCACGCCATCTTCGTGACCTATTCGCTGGCGTTCATGATGCTGCTGGCGACCACCATATCGTTGCTGATGACGATCGGCGCGCCTGCCTGGCTTTACGGCAATCTGATCGCGTTCGGCCCGCCGGTGCATATCTTCTTCCAGCTGCGCGGCGCCTATCAGCTCCGGTGGTTTTCGGCGCTGTGGCGCACCTTCGCGCTGCTGATCTTCGCCTCGATCACCCTGACCCTGTTCGGCATCCTGCTGCTCGGGTTGGGGTTGATGGAGTAGAGCGCGGCAGCCGCCGCCCGTTACGGCTGGCTTTCGATCAACGTCATCAGGTCGCGCAGCGCGTCCGCCGGAAAGTCGATCGCCTCCACATCGGCGTCGCCCAGCGGTGGCGTGCCGTGCGTTTCCTCGGGAAAGCGCGCAATGCCCCAGGAATCGGCCTCGAACAGCGCGTGGTACGACCCGTGCAGTGCGGCGCGATCTCCGTCGACGAACACATAGGCCGCGGGCCGCTCGCGGATGTAGAAGGTCGTCATCATGACGATGCCGCGCGATCCGGCGCATCCGGCCAGCACGGGCGCCACCAGCAACGGGTTGGAGGGCATCGGACAATCGGTCTCGCGGCCGGGCGGCAAGGCGAGGATGCGGTCGAACCGTTCGGCGATTCGCAGTGCCTCGATCATCGGGCATTGCCCGCCCATTTGCCCATCGGGCCGCGTGACTCGGCCGCGCTGGGTCAGCGTCTCGGTGCGATGGTCCAGCATTTCGCGCCGGAACGAGGCGAAGCCCGGCAATCCGCGCGCCTCCAGAAAGCGCACCTGCCTTGCCGCTTCGGTCAGGAACTCCTCGGGATAGCCACGCGCGCGCGCAGCGGCGACGACGTAGCGATCGACATCGTCGAGCGACAGCCGCAGCTCGCTCGGCAGTAGCTGGCGCCGCCTCTGCCTGTCGGAGATCGTGATCTTACGGTCGAACATGCCTGTCATCCGTGATGTCGCGCAATGATGGGCCCCGGATGGTTAATCCTTCGCAAAGATCGCACGGCGGGTGATCTTGGAACCGACCGGTTGCCCGGTCTCGATCCCGCCAATATGGTCGGCGGAAAGGAAGAGCTTCATGGCCAGGTCGAAAATCCGTACCAACGATCCGGTCGGGATGCGCAATCGCGTGCTCGACGTCGCGGCGCGATCGTTCCAATCGTCGGGCTTCGCGGCGACCAGTACGCACGATCTCGTGCGACTGGCGGGAGTAACCGGCGGGGCGCTCCACCACCATTTCCCGACCAAGAAAGCGCTTGCGCTGGCGGTGATCGGCGAGCGGGTCGCGGCCGAATTGGGCGAGACCTGGGTGGCCACTGTCCGCGACGCGCCGAGTGCCGCCATCGGTATCCTGCAGGCGTTCGACACGGTCGCCGCCGCGCTCGACGCGCAGGGCTCGGTCTCGGGCTGCCCGCTCGGCAATCTCGCGCTCGAACTGTCGCTGGCCGATGCCGATCTGCGTGGCGCCCTGGCCAGCGAATATGGCGTCTGGCGCAACGCCATCGCCGACCGCATCCGTCACGATCGAGAGAAAGGCGAGGCGTCCTATGCTCCCGATCCCGAGGCGTTCGCCAACGTCGTCATCGCCCTGTTCACGGGCGCGATGACCATCGCCAAGGCGGAACAGGATACCGGCGCGCTCAAGGCTGCGGCCGCCCAGCTGCGCACGATCATGCGATAGCCGCCGGCGAGCGGCAAAGATCGATAAGGTCCGGTTATCCCGTCGGGCTGGACATTGATTGTAAACCACGGAGGATAGGGCCTAAACTATTCGCGATACGATGGCGGAGGCGCCGCATGCCTCATGCCCGCATTGGAGGGGTTGTCGTGCATAGATCGCGCATCAATGGCATTCTGATCGACTGCAACACGGACGATATCGACGCCGCCGCGCATTTCTGGGCGGAAGCGCTCGGCCGGCCGGTCGATCCGGATCATCCCGGCACGCGGGGCAATTACCGGATGCTCGCGACCCCGGAAGGGGAGATCAGCGTGCAGATCCAGCGCGTCGAGCATGACAGCCGGATCCATCTCGACATCGAAACGGACGACATTCCCGCCGAAGTCGAGCGCCTCCAGAAACTCGGCGCGACGATCGACAAGCAAATGGAGCGCTGGGTGGTGATGCGCGCGCCGAGCGGCCAACGCTTTTGCGTGGTCCGCGTGCAGCGCGACGGGTTTTCGAACGACGCGATCAGCTGGGAATAAGGTAGGTACGTTTCCCTCTCCCCTTGTGGGAGAGGGAAGGGGCCCGCTCGCGCAGCGAGTGGGAAGGGTGAGGGGGATTCGCAGGCGATATCGCTCATGTCTCCCCCTCACCCTTCCGCTGACTTTGTCGGCTCCCTCCCTCTCCCACAAGGGGAGAGGGAATAGCTGCCGCCACTCTCGCCTCGCATGTCGATCATGCTACCAACGCGCGTGATCCATATCCCGACCGCGCCCTGGTACCATTATGTCGGCGATCTGGCCGCCTGGGCCGCGGCGTTCCTCGGCGCGCGCTGGGTTTATCGCCACCGCCGCACCACCGTCGATGGGCTCGCGCGCCAGACCGAGCCCGGCTATTTCGTCAGCCTCGCCATCGGTGGCGCGCTCGGCGCCTGGCTGCTGGGATCGCTCAACACGCTCCGCGACGCGCGCCCGGTGGTATCGCACTCGATCGCCGGGGCGCTGGCGGGGGCGATCGTCGCGGTCGAGTTGTGGAAATGGGCGCGGGGGGTGCGCGGGTCGACCGGCGGGCCGTTCGTCATTCCGCTGGCGCTCGGCATCATCGTCGGGCGCTGGGGGTGCCTGTTCGCGGGGCTCGGCGACCAGACCTATGGCGTGCCGACCGCGCTTCCCTGGGGAGTGGACCTTGGCGATGGCGTCTCGCGGCATCCGGTCGAGATCTATGAATCGCTCGCCATGGCGCTGTTCCTCGCCCTCTATTGGGGCGCGCTGATCCGCCGTCGCCGCTGGGCGGTCGAGCACGGCTTCCACGCCTTCGTCCTGTTCTATGCCGTGCAGCGATTTGCCTGGGAGTTCCTCAAGCCTTATCCACCCCTGATCGGCCCGTTCAACGTGTTCCACTTCGTGATGATCGGACTCAGCGCCTATGCACTCCTCTGGATCGCTCGCGGACGCGCCGCTCCACTCCCCGCCTGACCGCAAGGCGGCGCCCTATATCTTCCACGGCCAGACCACGAGCCTGTGCGAGACCTGCCTCGAGACCGTCCCCGCCAAGGTCATCATCGAGGACGAATGCGTCTATTATCTCAAGCGCTGCCGCTCGCATGGCGTGCAAAAGACATTGATCAGCGACGACCTTGCCTATTGGCGTTCGCAAAAGGACTGGCTCAAGCCCGGCGACCGCCCCTTGCACACCCAGACCCGGACCGAGGCGGGATGCCCGTTCGATTGCGGTCTCTGCCCGGACCACGAACAGCATAGCTGCCTCGCGATCGTCGAGATCAACTCGGCCTGCAACCTCGCCTGCCCGGTCTGCTTCGCCGATGCCGAGGACATGCATGGCGGGCATCTCTCGCTCGCGGTGATCGAGGGAATGCTCGACGCGCTGGTCGAGAGCGAAGGTGAGCCCGATCTCGTCCAGCTGTCGGGTGGCGAGCCGACGCTGCATCCCCAATTCTTCGAGATACTCGATGCGGTGAAGCGGCGCCCGATCCGCCATGTCATGATCAACACCAACGGCCTAAGGATCGCGCAGGAACCGGCCTTCGTCGATCGCCTCGCCAGCTATGCGCCGCGGCTCGAAGTCTATCTCCAGTTCGACAGCATGGACGATGACGCGCTGATGAACCTGCGTGGCGCGCGGCTGTCGCGTATCCGCCAGGCCGCGCTCGAACAGCTAGAGCGCGTCGGGCTGTCGACCACCTTGGTCGCGGTGGTCAAGCGCGGGGTCAACGATCACGAGGTCGCGGCGATCGTCGACCATGCGCTCGACTGGTCGTGCGTGCGCGGCGTCACCTTCCAGCCGGTCCAGGACGCCGGGCGCAACGAAGGGTTCGACGCCAAGGCCAACCGCATGCTGCTCTCGCAGATCCGCCGCGAAGTGGTGAAAGCGGGTGTGTTCGGCATCGAGGACATGATCCCCTTGCCGTGCAATCCCGACCAGATCTGCATCGGCTACGGCCTGCGCGCCGGGCGCAGCGTGACGCCAATCACCTCATTGCTGCCACGCGAGCTGATCCTCAACGGTCCCAATACGATCAGCTACGAAGCCTATCCGGCGCTGCGCCAGGGCGTGCTCGACCTGCTCAGCCTGGCGACCACGCAATGCAATACCGAGGAGAAACTGGCCGGCGTTTTGTGCTGCCTGCCCCAGGCGCTGGTGCCCGAGGAACTCGGCTATGCCAACAGTTTCCGTGTCGTTATCCTGCAATTTCTCGACCGCTACAATTTCGACCTGGCGACGGTGAAACGCAGTTGCGTCCATTTCGTCACGCCCGACAAGCAGATCATTCCGTTCGACACCTACAACACTTTCTACCGTCCCGGCGCGGAAGGCGCGGCGGTGGTGGCTCGGGCAAGGGAACAGGCGAGGAGGGATCGATGAAGCAATTGTTCGGCGGCCTGCTGCTCGGCGTCGGTATCCTGATCATGACGTGCAGCGGGCTGTGCTCGTTGATTGTCGTGTTCATGGGGTTCAGCGAGGCGATGCGCGATCCCTCGATCATCATGCTGCCGCTGCTCGTCGGCGGCATCCCGTTCGCGATCGGTTTCGGGCTGTTCTGGGGCGGGAGGGCGTTGCTGCGGCAAGACGCGCGCGAGCGGGCGGTTCTCCACCCACCCGAACCGCCGGTCGACGGCGCTAACTGACCCGGAACAGTCACCGCCATGACATGAGCCTGTCACATGACGGACGCAACGAAGGATCCGGACGACGGAGACAGGCGTGCGCTTCCTGATAGTCGAGGACGATCCGGTGATCGCCGAGCACATCACTGCCGGCCTGGGCCTGCATGGCCATGAGACGACGCTCGCCCAGACCGGGTCCGAGGCGATCCTGGTGCTCGACCGGCGGCCGCATGACGCGGTCGTGCTCGATCGCTTGCTGCCGGATATCAATGGCCTGTCGGTGATCGACCATGTCCGGCGCCAGGGCAATACGGTGCCGGTGCTGATGTTGAGCGCACTCGGATCGGTCAAGGATCGCATCGAGGGGTTGGAGGTCGGTGCCGATGATTATCTGGCCAAGCCGTTCGACATGGACGAGCTCGCGGCCAGGCTCAGTGCGATCGCCCGCCGCAACGCGCCGCGGCCCGAAGGATCGCAGCTCGAAGTCGGCCGGCTGCAGCTCGATCCGAGCAGTCATCGCGCGCGCTATCGCGATGCTTCGGCGGCGCTCAACCGCAAGCAATATTCGCTGCTCGCGCATCTGATGCGCAATGCCGACCGCCTGGTCACGCGGTCGATGCTGCTCGAAAGCGTCTGGGCCTATTCCTTCTCGCCGACCACCAACATCGTCGAAAGCAACATGAGCCGGCTGCGTACGGCATTGCTGGGTCTGGGTTGCGATCCGATCGAGACCCAGCGCGGCGCCGGCTATATCTTGCGGTCGGATCGGTGCGCCTGATCCCGCGCACCTTGTCGCGGTCCCCGCGGGTTGGCCGGCTCGCGATCCAGGTCGGCATGGCGTTCGCGATCGCGATGCTTGCGGTGGGGATGATCGGCTTCAGCGCAGCGGACGCCTGGGTGTCCAGCCGTATCGATGCGTCGTTGCGCTATCACACCGCCAAATATCTCGCGCCGGCCGATGGGCATGGTGCGAATGATGCCATGGTCGCGGCCAAGATCCTCGACTGGCAACGCCGCAAGGTACTGAGCGAGCGGACCTATGTCCTGTTTTCGCGCGATGGCGCGCGGATCGCGGGACGGCTCGACATCGCGCCGCTGTCGCCGGGCTTTTCCGACGTCCGTTTCCTGGGCGGCGGCCGCAACTATCAGGAAGGACGCGCGCTCGCCACGCGGTTGCCGAGCGGCAGTTTGCTGGTGATCGTCCAGCATAGCGAGGCGGCCGCCAGCCTCCACGCGATCTTGCCCGGCGTCGTGCTGGCAATCTCGCTCGTCGCGCTGGTAATGGGGGTGTCGGCGACCTTGCTGTTCGCGCACCTGACCGCCAGCCGGCTCGCCGAGACGCAAGGTACCGCCGACGCCATCGCCGCGGGCGACCTCAGTCGGCGCATTCCGACCGACCGGCTCGACGGGATGTTCGCGGTCCAGGCCGACAGCCTCAATCGGATGATCGATCGGATGGAGGAACTGGTCCGCGCCCAGCGGCTGTTCTCGAGCAACCTCGCGCACGATCTGCGCACGCCGTTGACCCGTTTGCGCGGCACGCTCGCGCGCGGTGCCGCCGATGGCGATCCGGCTTTGTCGGGCACGTTGGAGCGCGCCGAGCGCGAATGCGCGTCGATCATCGCGATCTTCGACGCGTTGCTGCGTCTCGCCGAGATCGAAACTGGACGACATCCCTCGGCGATGGGCACGCTGTCGCTGCGGCCATTGATCGAGGATGTCGCCGACACGATGGACCCGGTGATCGCCGATCGCGGCGGTACGCTCGAAGTCGGGCGGCTCGACGATGTCGCGATCACCGGCGATTCGGACCTGATCAACCAGCTGCTGATCAATCTGCTTGAAAATGTCGCGACGCACACGCCCGCCGGAACGCGTGCGCGGCTGTCGCTCGAACGCGACGCCGGCGGGGCGGTGATCACGATCCGCGACGATGGGCCGGGGTTGGCCGCCGCCGATCTGGCCCGCGTGACTCGCCCGTTCGAGCGCGGCGCGACCGCATCGACGACGCGCGGTAGCGGCCTGGGGCTGGCGATCGCGCAGGCGATCGTACGGTTTCATCACGGACGGATCGACTTGGCCGACGCCGCCCCAGGGCTCGAAGTCCGCGTGCGAATTCCGGCGAACGATTCGCCTGGAGTCTGTTTCAGCGAAGCTGAAACAGTTGCCGCTTGAGCCACATCGATTGGGCTCCTCGCATGACGAGACCGCGCCGGACCGGACGGTGGGCGGATTTGGCACCGGCAATGTGACAATCGAGTGATGGCTAAATTCTAAGTTTGCAATGTTGGTGCTTTCGGCCGGTTCGGGGGCCGTGAGTCACGGAACCGTCATCACGCGCACCTAGCGGCCCCTCATGACGTCGGCGCCTTTGGGCGTCGTCGATCCCAAGGGTGACAAAAAAGGGAAGCATTGATGATCGCCAGATATCTGGTGCCGTCCGCCTTGGCGGGGTGCCTTGCCATGTCGTGCGTCCAGGCGAGCCCGCTGCCGCCGCAAATGGCAGCGCCTGCCGCTGCCGCGAAGGACGCCACGCCGCCGCTGCTCGACCCCGCCGAATTCGCGCCTGACCGCACTTTCGCGCCGCCGCCGCCGCACAACTCGCCGCTCGAAGCGATCGAACTCCAGCAGGTGAAGGCCGTCCGCGCCGCCGCTTCGCCCGAGCGCCTCGCCCAGGCCGAGCGCGACGGCGAAACCGAGAATCCGACCGCGTTCGACCAGGCGGCAGGTCGCGACCTGGCGCAGCTTCCCGCTACCTATGCGCTGCTCACGCGGATTCAGCGGGAAACCAACCGCGTCGTCAGCGCGGGCAAGGATCATTTCCGGCGGCTACGGCCCTATGGCGTCGATCCCCAAATGGCGCATTGCGGCAAGGGGAAAGTCGCCGATCGCGGCTATCCGAGCGGCCATGGCGGCATGGCCTGGTCGGTCGGCTGGGCGCTCGCCCGGCTGATGCCCGACCGCGCGCCCGCGATCATCGCGCGGGCGCAGGATTATTCGCTCAGCCGTGAAATCTGCGGAGTCCATTTCCAGTCCGATCTGGAGGCCAGCCACGGCGTCGCGGTGATGATCGCCGACCGGCTGCTCGCCGATCCGCGCCTTGCCGATCAAGTCGCCGCCGCGCGCCGCGAACTCGCCCGACCGTAACCGACCTATTTGCCGAACTGGGGATGATGATGAACCGAACCGCTTTCCGTACCACGCTGCTCGCCGCTGCCGCGACCAGCGCCTTCCTGCTTCCCGCCGCAGCGATCGCCGGACCGGACGCCGCGGCGCCAGCGCCCGTCAAGGATGCCGATGCCAATACCGCCGCGAAGGACGCATCGACTCCCGCCACCGACGACCAATCGACCAGCGCCAACCAGAAGGGGCAGGCCAATGACAAGCAGTCGCTGACCTCGTCCGACATCATCGTCACCGGATCGCGCACCGCCGAAAGCGCGCCGATCACCGCGTCGCTTACCACCACCCAGCCGCAATCGGCGGTCAGCCGGGACTATATCGACAACGCGACGGCGACGTCGGATTTCAACGAACTGATCGCGTTGACTCCCGGCGTGTCGATCTCGGGCGCCGGCAACGGTTATGGCTTCGGCGAGACCAAGGCGACGATCCGTGGGTTCCAGGACGGCGAATATAACGTCACCTACGATTCGATTCCGTTCGCGGACACCAACAACCCGACTCACCATTCGACCTCGTTCTTCCCGTCGAACACGATCGAGACCGTCGTGGTCGATCGCGGTCCCGGCAATGCCAGCCAGCTCGGTCAGGCCAGCTTCGGCGGCAACATCAACATGTATTCGCGCGGCGTGAAGGATGAGATGGGCGGCCAAGTCGAGGCGATCCTGGGCAATTGGAACACCTTCGTCGCCCGCGCGGAACTCCAATCGGGCGCGATCGACAGCCTGGGCGGCACGCGCATCGTGGTGACCGGCCAGTACCTGCGGTCCGACGGCGCGCTGACCTATTCGCCGGTCGGCTCGAAGAATCTCTACGCCAAGGCGGTGGTGCCGATCGGCAGCGCCAACACGCTGACCGTGATGAGCACCTGGAACCGCAATCATTACTACCAGTCGGACGTGCTCAAGGGAGCGACCTGCGGCAGCGCGACAAAGGGGATTACGGGCTTTGCCAACGCTGCGGTGGGGCCGGACGGAAGCGCCTTGACCCAATTGTCGGGGGAGAATTGCGCGGGGAGCTCCAACGTCGGCGTCTATGGCCGCAATTACGGCCTGGGCAACGATCCGACGCAGATGGATTATTGGAAGTACAACCGTACCGACAAGACCACCGATTTCTCTTACCTGCGGTTGCAGAGCGATCTCGGGTCGGGTTTCTCGATGGACAACCGTGCGTACATGTACGGTTACACCAACAATACCTGGTCGGGAAATACCGGCAATGTCGTGACGGGCTTCTCCGGTGCGGGGACGCCCGCCTCGCCGTACAAGGCGGTGGCCGGGCCGGCGACCGACATCCTCGGCTACAGCAAGATGAACAAATACCGCGTGCTCGGCTATATCGGCCAACTCAACTACGATTTTTCGATGGGCAAGATCCGCCTCGGCGGCTGGTACGAACAGGCCGCAACCGACCGGCACCTGATCGATTTCGACCTGACCACCGGTACGCCCAGCTACAACGAGAAATTCAACAACGGCAACGGCACGTCGGCACAGAATGTGCTACCGCCGATCTCGCAAGCGAACCTCAGCTACGTCCAGCATTCGACATGGAACCAATATCAGCTGTTCGGCGAATTCGAATTCCGTCCGATCGCCAGCCTGTCGATCACCCCGGGCGTCAAATACGTCCATTTCACGCGCGGGATCGACGCCCTGGTCAACCAGAAGTCGCGGCTGCCGCTCGACACCTCGGCGACCTGGACCAAGACGCTGCCGTTTCTGACGGTCAACTGGCAGGCGATGAGCAACTGGTCGTTCTACGGCCAATATGCCCAGGGCATGTACGTCCCCGATCTGTCGAGCTTCTATTCGGCCTCGGGTCAGCTTTCGACCGCGCTCGGGTCGCTCAAGCCGCAGACCTCGACCAATTACCAGGTCGGCACGGTGTGGCACGGCAACAAGATCTCGCTCGACGCCGACGCCTATATCATCAACGTCAACAACAAGATCGGCACCTGCACCGCGGTCGGTTGCGACACTACCCTGCTCGTCAATATCGGCCAGGTCCGCTACAAGGGTGTCGAGGGCCAGGTCAGCTACATGCCGGTTACCGGCCTGACCTTGTTCGCCAACGGATCGTACAACTACGCGCGCAACGTCAGCACCGGGGCGCAAGTCGCCAAGGCGCCGTTCACGACGGCTGCGGCGGGGTTCATCTATCGGAACGGCGGCTTCCGCCTGTCGTTCAACCAGAAATATACCGGCCCGCAATATGCCACCGAATTCAACGGCAACCCGAACCTGCGGCTGTATCGCATCAAGCCCTACAGCATCGGCGATTTCGCGATCAGCCAGGAAATCGGCAAGAACCTTCGCCTCGGCGTGACCGTCAACAATGTGTTCAACAGCCGCGCGGTCACCGCGATCTCGAACAGCGCGTCGGGCGCGCCGACCGTGACGATCAACGGCACCAGCTATCAGAACGGCTATGGCCAGCTCGATCAGTTCAATTACCTGCCGCCGCGCTCGTTTCAGGTGTCGGCACGGCTGAAGTTCTGATCGGCGTCGGGTACGGCCGGCTTTCCGCCGCGCCGTACCCGACCGCCACGGCGGTTCACGCCGGCTTGGCGCAGCGGCAATCCTTGCCGCAGGTGCAGTTGGTGCAGGGGCAGCTGTCCGAGCAACGCTTGCTGGTGTCGGTCTGATCGGTCATCGTCATTCTCCTCGTTGGTTGAGGAGTGCCGAATACGCCGCCAGCCGCCCCAGCGATTGAACGCAGGGGCTATATTTGGTTTCGGCGGCGCCGAAACGGGCCGGTACCGATTCAGCGAAGCTGAAAGCGACTCTAAAATCGCTCCAGCGTCGTCGCGGGCAGGCCGAAGGTACGCTTGAACGTCCGGCTGAAATGCGCCGAGTCGGCAAAACCTGCTTGATGCGCCGCCTCGGTCAGCGAGTTGCCCTCGGCATAGACTTCGATCGCGCGGACCAGCCGCAACCACAATTGATAGGTCTTGAAGGCGAGCCCGGTCTGCTCGACGAACAAATGCCGCAGCCGGCTCGGCGACAGATGGACTCCGGCCGCGGCGGCCGCGATTTCCAGCGATCCGTCGAGGCGTGCCGTCGCATGATCGATCACGCGCAAGATGCGCGCGTCGGGAAGCGGCGCCGGGCCGGCCGGCGCGAGCCTCTCCACCACGGCGCGCCCTACCGCCAGCAGGTCGTCCTGACTGAGGCCGAGATCGAACGTCGCGCGCAGCGGTGCGACGATCGGCGCGAGTTCCTCGGCATCGATCGCGGCCAGAGCGGCATTCGCGAACAGCATCCGATCGAGCGCGCGGCCGATGCGGCTTTCGGGTTCGATGAAGATGAACACCAACAGACCGTGCGCCTCGAACCGGTGCGGCGCGTCCGCCGCCACCGCGATCGCGGGCTGACGGATCGTTGTCGCCGCGTCGGCGAGCATCAGCGCTCCCGTCAGCGACAGCGTGATCTGGATGGCGTGGTGCGCGTGGAAATGGGCGTCGCCGAACCCCTGCGGCGCCTCCAGCACCCAGACGCTGACGCCTTGTGCCATCGCAAGCTTGGCCCGGCCCAATGCCATAACGACAGCAGTAGCAAAGCGCCTGGCGAAGGGAAGGACGGTGTGCTGCACCGGGGCGCGCAACGGTCACGATATTTTATACTTGAAACTTTTCCGGAGCAGGCCGACCCTCACGCGATAATCAGGCGAGGAGTCGGATGCGGATCGCGATTGTCGGCGGGGGCCCGGCGGGACTCTATTTCGCGATCAGCATGAAGCTGCGCGATGCGCGTCATGACGTCACTTTGTTCGAGCGCAACCGCGCCGACGATACGTTCGGCTGGGGAGTCGTGCTGTCCGAAGAGACGCTCCAGAACCTCGCCGCGAACGATCCGGTCAGCGCCGAGGAGATCCGCGCGCATTTCGCCTATTGGGACGATGTCGCGGTGGTGCACCGCGGCACCCGCACCGTGTCGACCGGCCACGGCTTTTGCGGGATCGGACGGCGGCGGTTGCTGTTGCTGCTGCAGGAGCGCGCGCGGGACCTGGGCGTCGCGCTCGAGTTCGAAAGCGAAGTCGGCGATGCCGCGGCGCTGGCGGCCGACTGTGATCTGGTGGTCGCCGCCGACGGGCTCAACTCGCGCACGCGCGACGCGTTCGCCGATACGTTCCGGCCTGACGTCCAGCTCTATGCCAACAGGTTCGTCTGGCTCGGCACGCATCAGACGTTCGATGATGCCTTCACCTTCATCTTCGAACCGACCGAGCATGGCTGGATGTGGGCGCATGCCTATCAATTCGAGCCCGGCACCGCGACGTTCATCGTCGAATGCTCGGCAGAGACCTGGCAGCGCGCCGGGTTCGGCGACATGAGCCGCGAGCAGTCGATCGCGGCGTGCGAGAAAGTGTTCGCGGCGCATCTCGGCGGGCATCCGCTGATGTCCAATGCCGGCCATTTGCGCGGCTCGGCCTGGATCAGCTTTCCGCGCGTGCTGTGCGAGACATGGCGCCACGGCAACATCGTGCTGATGGGGGACGCCGCGGCGAGCGCGCATTTCTCGATCGGCTCGGGCACCAAGCTCGCGCTCGAAAGCGCGGTGGCGCTGGCCGACGAACTCCATGCCGATCGCGCGCTCGACGACGCACTGGTGCGCTATGAAGATGCGCGGCGGATCGAAGTGCTGCGGCTGCAATCGGCGGCGCGCAATTCGGCCGAATGGTTCGAGGAGGTCGACCGCTATCTCGACCTCGACCCGGTCCAGTTCACTTACTCGCTGCTCACCCGTTCGCAGCGTATCAGCCACGAGAATCTGCGCCTGCGCGACCATGCCTGGCTCGGCGCCGCCGAAGGCTGGTTCCAGCAGCAGGCCGGTGCCGAACTAAATAAGGTCGGGGCCCCGCGCGCGCCGATGTTCGCGCCGTTCACGCTGCGCGGCATGACGCTCGCCAATCGCGTCGTCGTCTCGCCGATGGCGCAATACAAGGCGGTTGATGGCTGCCCGACCGACTGGCATTTCGCGCATTATGCCGAGCGGGCCAAAGGCGGCGCGGGGCTGGTCTATACCGAGATGACCTGCGTCAGCGCGCAAGGGCGGATCACGCCGGGCTGCCCCGGTTTCTACGCGCCTGAGCATGAAGTTGCGTGGAAACGGCTGGTCGATTTCGTCCATGCCGAGACCGAGGCGAAGATCTGCGCCCAGCTTGGCCATTCGGGCGCCAAGGGCTCGACCCAATTGGGCTGGGAGGAGATGGACGCGCCGCTGGTATCGGGCAATTGGCCACTGATCGCCGCCTCGGCATTTCCTTGGTCGCCGGCCAATCAGGTCCCCAAGGCGATGGATCGCGGCGACATGGACGCGGTGCGCGACCAGTTCGTCGCCGCCGCGCGCATGGCCGACCGTTGCGGCTTCGACATGGTCGAACTCCACATGGCGCATGGCTATCTGTTGTCGAGCTTCATCACTCCGCTGACCAACCGCCGCGACGACGACTATGGCGGCAGCCTCGACAACCGCATGCGTTTCCCGCTGGAGGTGTTCGCCGCGGTGCGCGCCGAATGGCCGCAGGACAAACCCATCTCGGTACGCATCTCGGCGAGCGACTGGGTCGGCGAGGATGGCGTGACCCCGCAGGAAGCAGTGGCGATCGCGCGGATGCTGAAGGAGGCGGGGGTCGATATCGTCGACGTTTCGGCGGGGCAGACCTCGCTACAGGCGCAGCCGGTCTATGGCCGGATGTTCCAGACGCCGTTTTCCGACCGCATCCGGAACGAAGTCGGCATCGCGACGATGGCGGTGGGCAACATCTATTCGCCCGATCACGTCAATTCGATCCTGATGGCGGGGCGTGCCGATCTCGTCTGCCTCGCGCGGCCGCACCTCGCCGATCCCTATTGGACGCTTCATGCCGCAGCCCGGCTCGGCGACCAGGGGACACGCTGGCCCGACCCGTATCTCGCCGGGCGCGACCAGCTCTATCGCCTTGCCGAGCGCGGAGAGATGCCATGACGATCACCGGCAGCCATGCGTTGGTCACCGGCGGCGGCAGCGGGATCGGTCGCTCGATCGCGCTGGCGCTGGCGGACGCTGGGGTCGAGGTGACGATCTGCGGACGGCGGCGGGAAGCACTCGACGCGGTCGACCATCCGCGCGTTCACGGCGTGGTTGCCGACGTCACCGATCCGGCGTCGATCGCCGCATTGTACGAAACGGCGCAAGCCGCGCGCGGGCCGTTCGATATCGTCATCGCCAATGCCGGCGCCGCGAAGAGCGCACCCGCCGCGCGGGTGACGCTCGACGACTGGCAGGCGAGCCTTGCGGTCAACCTCACTGGCGCCTTCCTGTCGGTCCAGCCAGCGATAGCGCCGATGACCAAAGCTGGCTGCGGCCGGATCGTGTTCATCGCCTCGACCGCCGGCTTGAAGGGTTATGCCTATGTCGCGCCTTATGTCGCGGCCAAGCACGGCGTGGTCGGGCTGATGCGCGCGCTCGCCGCAGAAACCGCGAAAAGCGGCATCACCGTCAACGCGGTGTGTCCGGGCTTTGCCGAAACCGAGATGCTGACGCGCTCGCTCGATGCGATTGCTGCCAAGACCGGGCGGTCGGAAGAGGAGGCGCGCGCCGCACTCGCCAATCCGCAAGGGCGGTTCGTCACGCCCGAGGAAGTCGCGGCAGCGGTGCTGTGGCTGGTCAGCGATGGCGCCGGATCGGTCACCGGCCAGGCGATCTCGGTATCGGGCGGCGAGACGTGGTGAGCGCGCTCGCCCACGTCCCTGACGATGATCGGGCACGGCTCCGATTGTGGCTCCGCCTGTTGCGCACGACGCGCGCAATCGAGCGTGAACTGCGCGAGCGCCTCGCCACCGCGTTCGACACCACCTTGCCGCGCTTCGACGTCATGGCGGCACTCGACCGCGCGCCCCAGGGCATGATGATGGGCGAACTGTCGCGCTTCCTGCTCGTCTCCAACGGCAACGTCACCGGGATCGTCGAGCGCCTCGTCGCCGACGGGCTGGTCGTGCGCAGTCACCGCGACGGTGATCGCCGCGCCGCGATCGTGCGGTTGAGCGACGCCGGGCGCACCGCTTTTGCAGCGATGGCGGCCGCGCACGCGCGCTGGATCGACGAATTGCTCGGCCCGATCGAGCCCGATGCCGCGCGCGAGCTCGGTACCACGCTCGCCACGTTCCGCAGCCAATGGGAGAATGACGCATGACCGCGATGGCGGAACTGAAGCCGGCGCATTTCCGCTGGGAATTGGCCGATCGCGTCGCGCGCATCCGGCTCGACAATCCGGCGCGCAAGAACCCGCTGACCTTCGACAGTTATGCTGAGCTGCGCGACACCTTCCGCGCGCTGGTCGATGCCGACGATGTCGATGCCGTGGTGATCCTGCCCAATGGCGGCAATTTCTGTTCGGGCGGCGACGTCCACGACATCATCGGTCCGCTGGTCGGCATGGACATGAAAGGCCTGCTCCGCTTCACCCGGATGACCGGCGATCTGGTCAAGGCGATGATCGGCTGCGGCAAGCCGGTGATCGCCGCGGTCGACGGGGTCGCGGTCGGCGCCGGCGCGATCATGGCGATGGCAAGCGACCTGCGGCTCGCCACGCCCGCGGCCAAGACTGCGTTCCTGTTCACCCGCGTCGGGCTCGCCGGTTGCGACATGGGCGCCTGCGCGATGCTGCCGCGGATCATCGGTCAGGGCCGCGCCGCCGACCTGCTCTATACCGGCCGGACGATGAGCGCCGAGGAAGGCGAGCGCTGGGGCTTCTACAACCGCTTGGTCGCCGCCGACGCGCTCGAGGATGAAGCGCTGGCGCTTGCCGCGCGGATCGTCGCCGGGCCGACCTTCGCCCATGGCATCACCAAGACCCAGCTCAACCAGGAATGGTCGATGGGGCTCGACCAGGCGATCGAGGCGGAGGCCCAGGCGCAGGCGATCTGCATGCAGACGCGCGACTTCGAACGCGCTTATCGTGCCTTTGTCGCCAAACAGCAGCCGGTGTTCGAGGGCGATTGATCGTGCTCGGCCCCACCGGTCATATCGACGGCTTCGCGCGCGCCAATCTGCCGCCGTCCGAGCAATGGCCCGACCTGTTGCTCGACGGGTTCGACTATCCCGAGTGGCTCAATGCCGGGGTCGAATTGTGCGATGCCCAGGTCGTCGCCGGGCATGGCGACCGCGTCGCGCTGATCGGCAACGGCCGCGCGCGCACCTATAAGGAGCTCGCCGACTGGTCGAACCGCATCGCGCATGCTTTGGTCGAGGATTACGGCGTCGCGCCCGGGCACCGCGTGCTGATCCGCGGGCCCAACAATCCGGCGATGGTTGCCTGCTGGCTTGCCGCGACCAAGGCGGGCGCGGTGGTGGTCAACACCATGCCGATGCTGCGCGCCGCCGAACTCGCCAAGATCGTCGACAAGGCGGAAGTGAGCCTGGCGCTGTGCGATACGCGGGCGCTCGACGAACTCGTCGCTTGTGCCAAGGGAAGCAAGTTCCTGAACAAGGTGATCGGCTTCGACGGCACCGCCAATCACGATGCCGAGCTCGACCGCGCGGCGTTGTCCAAGCCGGTGCGGCTCGATGCGGTCCGCACCGGGCGTGACGACGTCGCGTTGCTCGGCTTCACCTCGGGCACCACCGGGGAGCCCAAGGCGACGATGCATTTCCATCGCGACTTGCTGATCATCGCCGACGGCTATGCTCGCGAGGTGCTGAAAGTCGTGCCAGACGACATTTTCGTCGGCTCGCCGCCGCTCGCCTTCACCTTCGGGCTCGGCGGCCTCGCGATCTTCCCGCTGCGCTTCGGCGCCGCTGCGGCCCTCCTCGAGCAGGCCTCGCCCGCCAATATGGTCGAGCTGATCGAGCGTCACCGCGCGACGATCAGCTTCACCGCGCCGACCGCCTATCGCGCGATGATGGCGGCGATGGAGGAAGGCGCCGATCTGTCCTCATTGCGCCTCGCGGTGTCGGCGGGGGAGACGCTCCCCGCGCCGGTCTATGAGGAATGGACGCGGCGCACCGGTAAGCCGATCCTCGACGGCATCGGGTCGACCGAATTGCTCCACATCTTCATCACCAACCGGGTCGACGACCGCGCGCCGGGCGCGACCGGCCGACCGGTCGGCGGCTACGAAGCGCGGATCGTTGACGACGGTATGAACGCCGTGCCGGTAGGGGAAGTCGGTCGGCTCGCGGTGCGCGGGCCGACCGGTTGCCGCTATCTCGCCGACCCGCGGCAGCGCGATTACGTCCGCGATGGTTGGAATTTGACCGGCGACAGCTTCCGCCAGGATGAGGACGGCCGCTACCATTTCGCCGCGCGGTCGGACGATATGATCGTCTCCGCCGGCTACAATATCGCGGGTCCGGAGGTCGAGGCGGCGCTGCTCGCGCATCCGATGGTACGCGAATGCGCGGTGATCGGCGCGCCCGATCCCGACCGCGGCCAGATCGTCGAGGCGCATGTCGTGCTGATCGAGGACGTCGCGCCTGACGCGCTCAGCGTCAAATTGCTCCAGGATCACGTCAAAGCAGTGATCGCCCCGTACAAATATCCGCGCGCGATCCGCTTCGTCGACAGCCTGCCCAAGACCGCGACGGGCAAGATCCAGCGCTTCCGGCTGCGCCAGGCCGCCGCCGCTTCGCGAAAGGCCGATCATGCATGACATCCTGCAGCCCGCCGGCTGGGCGCCCCCACTCGGCTATGCCAATGGCGTCGCGGCCGAAGGGCGGCTGATTGCCGTCGGCGGCCAGATCGGCTGGAATGCGCAGCAGCAATTCGACAGCGACGATCTGGTCGATCAGGTGCGCCAGACGCTCGCCAACGTGGTCGCGGTGCTCGCCGCCGGCGGCGCCGCGCCCGAGCATCTCGTCTCGCTGACCTGGTACGTCACCGATATCGAGGACTATGCCGCGCGCCAGAAAGACGTGGGTCGCGCCTATCGCGACACGATTGGCCGGCATTTTCCCGCGATGGCGCTGGTCCAGGTGGTTCGTCTGGTCGAGCCGCGTGCCAAGGTAGAGATCCAGGCGCTGGCGGTGGTCCCGCAGGATACGCCCTGAGGTCGGGAAGATACTGACATTCGGGGTGGGGTGCCGCTTCCGTCACTTCGCCAAGACCCCGTAATTTTCCTCACTATTCCCCACCGGCAAGCTCCGGTACATCTACGATCGGCCATTCGCCCGGAGACTCGCCGCCTGGGGGCAGGCGGTGCGGGTCGGATGGCCGCTATCGGGTCGGCGCGGGGTCGCTTTCCGTCGCTCTTTCAGGGCGTGCCGACCAAGGTGCAATCGGCTGAGGTGTCGTGACGGCCATCGTCGTCGCGGGGTGCCCGGCAGAGGGTGGGGTTTTGATGGTCGACCGCCGCGCGTTCGTCGCGGGTTCTGTTGCATTTGTCGCCGCCGTGCGCGCTGCGATCGGCCATGCCACCGCCGCGCCCGCCGATCCTCGCGATATCGCCCGCGATGACTGGGCCACCGCCGACGCGATCGTCGCGCGGATGCGGCCGCCGGTCTTCCCAGCCGCGACCTTCTCGATCCTCGATCACGGCGCGACGCATGGCGCTCCCGCGCACCTCGCCGTCCAGGCGGCAGTCGATGCCTGCGCCGCGGCGGGCGGCGGCCGCGTCCTCGTCCCCGCCGGGCTGTGGCGGATGAACGGCGCGATCCATCTCCGCTCGAACGTCGAGCTCCATCTCGAGCGCGATGCGGTGCTCCGCTTCGGCAGACCGGGGGAGATCACGCTGCCGATCGTCCTCACCCGCTGGGAAGGGATCGAGGTCTATAATTACTCCCCGCTGATCTATGCGCGCGATTGCACCAATGTCGCGATCACCGGCCAGGGTGTGTGCGACGGCCAAGGGGGCCAGGGCTTCTTCCAATGGCGCGTGCGTCAGGATCACGACAAGGGGGTGCTGCGCGACATGGGTGAGGCCGGCGTGCCGGTCGCCGATCGCCGCTTCGGCCCGGGCCATTTTCTGCGCCCGCCCTTCGTCCAGTTCTTCCGCTGCACCAATGTGCTGATCGACGGCCCCAAATTCGTCGATTCGCCGTTCTGGACGATCCACCCGGTCTATTCGACCAACGTCATCGTGCGGAACGTCACGGTGGTCAGCCACCACCTCAATTCGGACGGCTGCGACCCCGATTCATGCCAGGACGTGCTGATCGAACATTGCCGCTTCGACGTCTCCGACGATTGCATCGCGATCAAATCGGGCCGCGATCAGGACGGCTGGCGAGTCGGCTTGCCTACTCGCAACGTCGTCATCCGGGATTGCCAGATGTCGACCCATATCGCCGGCGCGATCGCGATCGGCAGCGAGATGTCGGGCGGCGCCTCCAACATCTTCGCCGAACGGCTGGACGTCCACCACGCCAAGCAGGCGATCTATTTCAAGGCCAATCTGGATCGCGGCGGCACGATCGCACAGGTCCGCGTGCGCGACGTGAAGGTGCGCGACAGCGACACGCTGATCGACTTTACCACCGCCTATCACCGCTCGCGCGGCGGCAACGCGCCCCCGACCTACAAGCAATTCGTGGTCGAGCGCGTCGACTGCCGCAACACCGGAAGGGCGCTCAGGATCGTCGGCGTGGAGCAGGCGCCCGTCGAGGACGTGCTGATCCGCGACGTGACGGTGGGCAAAGCGCGCGAGCGGAACCTGATCGCCCATACCCGCGATCTGCGGCTGGACGGCGTGCGGGTGAATGGGCAGGTGTTGGTGGCCTAGGAAGGCGCGCTGATAGCTTGTCGTCGCAAGCGGTTGTCAGCTCGCCGTCACCCGGAAAATCTCGCCATCGTCACATGCGATGTAGATCGCACCCGTGCCGTCCTCGACCACTGAGACGGGTTGCGCGATCGTTCCACTCGCCGGAGTAAAGTCCAGATCGCGCCGCTCGAAATCGCTGGCTGCAAACGTGCTGCCGCGTTGTAGGCTGACGAGCGGCACCGTGAAGACCGCGCCGCTGGCATCGAGGAACACATAAGTGCCGGTCAGCGAGGCGTTGCTGCCCTGATATACGAAGCCGCCGACGATCTGCTGGCCGGCATAAGTACCGCTGCCATGCGGGTATTCAAGCACCGGCGAAACAAGCCCAGCCGGTTCGCCTGCCAGATTGACGTAGGTTCCCTCGCGATAGGGCCAGCCCAGATTGTCGACCGTGCCGACGGTCAGCGGTAGCGCGTTGACTTCCTCGCGCTGTGACTGTCCGCGGTCGGGCAATAGCAGGCCGTTCGCGTAGAACGTGCCTCCGCTGGGATAGTGCAACCCTTGCGCCAACAGTTTTGCCTTGATCGGCGGCGGGACCGACGCGCCTGAATAAGCGTCGAAGGCAGCCGGCGAGAAGGACAACAGTTTGCCGAACAGCGATGCCGAATCCTGCGCGCTGCCGCTGGGGTCGTTGGTTCCGCCGGCATCGCCGGTCGCGACATAGAGCATGCCGTCCGGGCCGAAGCCCAGCCACCCGCCGATGTCGTTCGAATAGGCTGTGTGTGCGCCGATGTTGAACTCGAGCCAACCTGTCGGACCCCCATTATTGAAAATCTGTCGGACGCCGACGCCGCCATTGTGGGCGACTAGCGCGTAGACGATATGCCGCGTTGCGAAATCGGGCTGCACGGCGATGCTGAGGATGCCTTGCCCGGCGGCGGTCGTCAGGCCGTCGACCGTTGCATAAAGCGTGCGCATTTGGGTGGCCGGGTCGTAGATATAGATCGCCCCTGAACGCTCGGCCACCATGAGCTGGCTCTGGCCGGGCATGGTCACGATCGAGACCGGATGGTTGAAGCCGCTGACGACCCGCTGAACGTCGATGCCTTCCTTGCTGTTCGTGACGGTGATCGTCACTGCCTGGCTGACGCTTGCCTTGCCGTCACTCGCCGTCAGCTGAAGGATATAGACGTTGTTGGCGTCGGCGTCGGTCGGTCGTTCGAAGTTGGGCGGCGACGCGAAACGCACCTCGCCGGTACTGCTGATCGTGAAAGACGCCGCATCGGTCCCGGACAAGGTCAACGTGATCGGGTCACCATCGGGATCCGTTGCGCTCCCCTGGTAGATGACGCCGACGCTATTCTCCACAACGCTGGCGGCGGCCGCCGATGTGATGGTGGGCGCGTGATTGGTCGGTGTAGGCGTCGGCGTCGGCGTGGACGTGTCGGACCCGCCGCACGCGCTTAACGCAAGGCCGAGCAATGCGGCCACGGTGTTCCGCTTGAGCGCACCTCCTCTTAACCTGTCCATCACTCATCCCCCTGAAAACGGGATGTTCCTATCAGCGCCCTGAATGCCATGCCAGCGCTTGCGCGCTGGTGACGAACGATCCGTTCACATCGGTTCATTTTATCCGGCCGGTCTATCGAAGGGGGCGGATTACCGCGCGAGCGCGATCGCTTAGCGGAAGGCGCGAGCGGAACGTGATCGCGCATACCCGGGACCTCCGGCTCGACGGGGTGCGGGTGAATGGACAGGTGTTGGCGGCCTAGTCTCCGTTTCTGCAAAGCTGAAAACGATCCTGTGCCCGGTTTGCGTTCCTGGAAGGACGAATTTTTCGGGGTAGCTGCGACCCTATGCCCGGCTTAGGCCGGTGAGATATGAACATGGCGGTGAAACACGGCTTTGGCTCCCTGACCGAGAAGGAAAAGCAGACCCTTCGCCTGATCGTCCGCGGCCACGACGCCAAATCGATCGCGCGCAGCCTTGGCCTCTCGGTTCACACGATCAACGAACGGTTGCGCGACGCGCGCCGCAAGATGGCGGTGTCCAGTAGCCGCGAAGCCGCGCGCTTGTTGTTCGAATCCGAGGGCGGCGAGCCGAGCCCAACGTCCCCCGATTTGTTGGGGGACGTAAGAATTGGGGAAGCCGCGAGCCACGTGAGGGTGGATCAGGGAAGGGCGCCGGTCAGCGGCGCGGGGCGGGTCACCCGTCATCCCTGGATCGTCATCGGAGTATTGCTCATGACCTTTGCTCTCGGACTATTGGCATTCGTCGCCTTGCCTCAGGCCGCATCCGCGCCGCCGCCGCCGCCCGTTGCCGCCGACGCGAAGCCCAATACGGAAGTTGTGGACGCGGCGCGGCAATGGCTGGCCTTGGTCGATCAGGACCGTTGGGACGACAGTTATCGGGCGACCGGCGCCTCCTTCCGCAAGATGAACACGCCGCAGGTCTGGGCCGATGTGTCCGAAAAGATGCGCGCGCAGTTCGGCGCGGCGAAGTCACGGACGTTCCTCAGCGAGCAGTATCTCCCCGCGCCGCCTTACGGCTATGAAGTCGTGAAGTTCCGAGCGAGCTACGCCAACAAAGCCGATGCCGTGGAGACCGTCACGCTCGATCGCGAGGACGGCGTCTGGCACGTAGTGGGCGCGACGATCGAGTGAGGTAGGGCGGGCGAGTCAGATGAGCTGCAAGTCGACCGGTTTGGTGGCCGGAAACACCGTCCCGAGCCGGTCGCCGACCAGGCCGTATTGCCGGGCGGCGAGCCCGCCGATCATCGCGCGGTAATCGGTCAGCACGGGAAGGTCGCGGCCCTGGTTGAGCGTTGCTTGCGACAGCGCGACCTGGGGGCCTGCGATGCGTCCGCCATTCACGCCGCCGCCCATCACCCAATAGATGCTGCCATGGCCGTGATCGGTGCCTTTATCGCCATTCTCGTGAAAGGTACGGCCGAATTCGGATACGACCACCACCGTCGTGTTCCGCCAGGCATCCGGGCCGATCTCATCGGCGAAGCCGGCAAGGCCGCGGCCCAATTCGCCGATATGCGTCGCCAGATAGCCTTGCGCGCCGCCCTGGTTGACGTGCGTGTCCCATCCGCCGACATCGACGAAAGCGAGGTTGAACTGGTCGCGCATCAGCCGCCCGATCCGCCGCGCCGACAATTCGAAGCCCTTGGGACTGACCGCGCCGCGGCTCGCCTGTTTCATTTCCTCGTCGACGGTCTTGAACACGGTGTCGCGCACCTGAAACCCTTCGGCGACCGAACTGCCCAGGTCGTTCGTCCCGCTATGCTGCCCCTTGTACATCGCGGTGATCAGGGCGGCGTCCTTGGGCGGCACGGCGGGCTTCGATCCGACCGCCGCGAGGGCGATATTCGGAATCACCGGCCCGCCGCGAAAGCATAATGGCAGCTGATCGGTGAACGAGATCGGCTTGTCCTGCCCCAGCGCCGCGGCGAGCCGCGCCATGAAGCCGGAATTATAGTTGCGATGGCCGCCGATCGGCTGGCCGAGTTCGATCGTGTCCTGGGTCTCGAAATGGCTGCGGCTCATGTCGTCGGTGCCGACAAAGGGCACGAAGGCGATCTGTTTCTTTTGCCACAGCGGATAGATCGACTCCTTGAGCGCCGGGTGCAGGCTCCAGTCGGCGTCGAGCGCGATCGGCGCATTGGGGTCGGCCGGATCGGGTTTGCCGAGCGCGATCGTCGGGCGCGAGGCGTGATAGAAATCGCTCCCGGTCGGCGCGATGATGTTCGCGGCGTCATAGGCACCGCGCAGGAACACGACGAGCATCCGGCTGCCCGCTTGCGGTGCGGCGAAGGCGCGCCCGGCGACGATCAGCGGAGCCAGTGCGGCGGCACCGGCGATGAGGTCACGGCGATCGAGCAACATAGACGTTCTCCGTTCGCGTCAGCGATGCATGAATTCGGGCGATGACAGGAACAGCGCGTTCCATTCCTGCGGCGAGCTTGCCTGGGTCAGCGCCGTCTTGGTCTGCCCGCCCAGCACGGGAGCGACGGCGCCGTAATAAGCGGCGTTCTGCAGCTTGGGGAGCGCCGGCACCGGAATGGCTGGCGATGCTGGTGCTGCCGCGGCGACCGGCGGCGCTCCGGATGCCATCATCGCCGATGCCCCGCCCATTCCCACGGATGCCACGGCGGCGGGCGGAGTGGGGGGCTTGAACAACCCCGCCGCGCCGCCGCCGATCTGCCGGGCGATCTCGAACCGCACCGACATCTGGCCGGGTCCGGTCCAGGCGGCCGACTCCATCGGATAGCCGTCGGGCGTTTCGCGCGCGTACAGGCCCTGGCCCATGCGGTTGAGCCAGCCGATGATCGGCTGCGCATTCACGATCACCTTGTCGCCGTACATCAGCCGCACCGACGAAATCGCATAATGGATCGGGTCCTTGAACACGGTGCCGAGCGATTGCCTGAATTCCGGCGCGCGGATCATCGTGCGCAGCACTTGCGCGATATCGCCGTCGCTCCGTTGCCAGGTCGCGGTCATGCGATCGACCACGGCGGCGGGCGGGGTGTCGCCCATGAAATAGGTCGCGAGCTGCTCGGAGACATGGTGCGCGGTTGCCGGCGACCGCGCGATCAGGTCGAGCGCTTCCTCGACTTCGCCAAAGCCGCTTCCCTTGATCGTATGGCCAAGGAATTGCTTGTCGCCGAAATCGTGGCGATTGGGATTGAACTCGAACAGCCCGGCGCGGACGTAGAGCGCCTGGCGCTGCGGGCTGAGCTTGGGCGCCGTGGCGTTGAGGTCGACCCCGACACCGGTCAGGATCCGCGCCAGTTCCTGCACGTCCTTTTGCGTATAGCCCGACCCGACTCCCATCGAGTGAAGCTCCATGATCTCGCGCGCGTAATTCTCGTTGATATGGTTCGCCGCGTTCTGATCGTTGTCGAGATATCGCAACATCGCCGGATGCTTGAGCGTCGCTTCCAGCAGGTCGCGGAACTTGCCCAGCGAATGGTCGCGGATCGTGTCCTCGTAATCGCCCACCATCGCGCGGATGTCGCGTTTCTGCGCCTGGACGTTGAAATGGTTGAACCAGAACCAGGTCAGCTGTTCGCGCAACTGGTCCGGCGCGTAGAGATCGCGCAGCAACGACCGCGTCGCCGCTTCGGTGGCGAGCGCGTTCATGTCCTGCTGATACGCCTTGCGCGCGGCATCGCGCTGGGCAGGGTCGGTGAGCTTGTTGGCATAGCGGTTCGCCGCATCTTCATCGACCACCAGTGCCGCCAGCGGCGTGCGGCTGATCCGCATCGCCGCGATCTGGGCGGCGGCCTCGGGCGGCAGCGTATCGTCGGGATGCTTGAGCTGGGCGTCGAGCCAGTGGGCGCTGGCGGCCTTGTCGCTGTCGGCGGTCGCCGCGGAAGCGCCCCAGGTCAGGCGGTTGGCCCAGGCCGCCGTCTCTCGCGCCGCAGGGGCGGCCAGTGCGGGCGTGGCGATTGTTCCGAACAGCAGAATTGATACGAAGCCTGCGCGCATATCGGCCATCCTTTGCGCGTCCTCTACGCTTCAAATCCTGAACCGCTCCTGTCGAACATGAATAATCCTCGGTTTCTGATCGGCTTACCATGACGGGCGGAGGGAGGGTTCGGCCCCCTTGCGGCGACCGCCCCGGCCGCGTCATTGCGCCTGTCGCCCTTCATCCCCATATAAAGGCCATCGCATCGACGCTTCGGGCATGATGTCGACTGAGAGACGCGACGCTCCCGCTCAACCGCCGAGGAGTTCTCGCATGTCCCGCGCCATCAATCTCAACGTCCCCTTGGCGGAGGTGACTGCCCTGTGCGGTCGCCGCAAGGTGCCGATCAGCGCGATCGAGAGCCTGTTGGACGGCGGCACCCGCGTGGTGCTGATGAACGTTGACGACACGGCGATCGTCGCCCGCGCCTTCAAATCGAAAATCATCAGCAAAACGGCACGGCGCGTGCCGCTCTTCTCGCGTTACCGCTGATCGATAGCTACCCGCGCCCGCGCCGCGGGCCGGCATCACCACCAGGAAGGAAGAGCGCATGGCCAAGGCCCAGAAACGCAGCAACCGCGAAATCCGCAAACCCAAAAAGGTCGAGCCCAAGCCCGCGACGCCGCTCGCGGTCGACAAGAACGCGGTCAAGATAACCCTGGGCAAGAGCTCGTAATGGCCAAGGCCGCCGCGCCCGAGCAGCCCGTGGTCGCGGCGGAAGAGGCCTCGCCGCCGGCCGAGCAACGCCAGGAGAAAAGGTTCTTTCGCAGCCGCCGCGATCAACCGCGCCTGACGCCGGAACAAGTCGCGCGTCAGGGGCGCGTCGTCTCGTTCGCGCTGCAATCCTTCGCCGGCCCCGCCGCCGCGATGGACTATCTCAACAGCGATCAGGCTGGGCTCGGCCGGCCGCTCGATCTGGCGATCGAAAGCGCCGACGGCCTCGCCGCCGTCGAACGGGCGCTGGCGCTCCGCGCACGGCCGGCAGGCTGACCCGTGATGGATCGACTCGTCCCTTCGGGTATCGTCGAGCAGTGGATGACGCATCTGCGCCGCCAGCGCTCGCGCGCCAATGACATGATCTGGCTGATCGAACAGGGCGCCACCCTGCATGACGGCCAGGACGGCAAGCCGCTGCATGACGCGACCGAACGCTGGCTGACCGAACAGCGCGAGGTGGTGGCCGACGTCAACCGGCTCGAGGAATTGTATAAGGGCATCAACGAGCGCCGGGCGCATTTAGGTCGGGTCGATCCGTCCGACGAGCCGGTTGGAACAGTGAAGAAGCCGGCGCGGCATTGAGCGGGCCGGGTTCCGGCAGCGCAAATCGTCTGCCGCCCGCTTTTCCGGCATGAACGACGCGCCCCCGATTATTGCGGCGGCCGCATCCTATCTCGACAGTGCCGCCCGCACCGCATCGGCGATGCGATGGCCGCCCAGCGCGACGCGACGCTCGCCGGTGGTACGCAGCGACGCCTGATAGCCCGGCGGGACCGCCATGGCCGCGGCCGCCGTCGTGGCGCCCTCATAGGTTCCGCCCTTATAGACCACCGATCGCGCCAGCTCGAAACTCTCGTCCGCCCATGACCGGAACGCATCGGGGTCAGCCTTCCCGGTCAGTTCCTTGAGCGCCGATCGCGGCCAGGCCTGGTCGAGCCGGACGCGCACCGCCTCGACATTGGCGTCATCGTCCTCGTCGCCGCCGACCGCATTGTCCCAATAAGCATGCAGGTCGATCGCCGTCCCGCCCTCCGCCGGCCGGACGAAGGCGCTTTCGCCGGCGCGATCGCTCAGCGGAAAGCGGCCGGAGATCAGATGGCCGCCATGAAGCGGTTGTTGGATGTCGCCGGCCAGGTGGAACAGCCAGCATAGCGACACCGCGCGATCCGCCGCCGGCGCATAGGCATCGCGGACGGTCGCGAGGTTCAGCCGATAGGCTTCGGCCGCTTCTCCGGTGCTCATCGCCAGCATCGCCGGCGGGACCTTGGCCGGGTCGGCCTGGGACGGGATCAGCCGCAGCCAATAATGCCAGCCGGGATGATCATAGGGCCCCTTGCGCGCATCGTCCGGCCAGCGCGCCATCAGCTCGAACAGCCGGCGAGTCCGCGCTTCCCCCGAAAACCCCGCCAGCGCGCGGTCGAACCGCGCCTTGTCGGGATGGTTCGCCATGATCGCCTCTATCTTCGCGATCAGAGCGGGATCGGTCCTGGCCAGATCGTCATAGGCGATGGCGCCGGTCACCATATGCCCCTGGTTCGACCAGGCAAGCGCGCCGCCCGACTGCACCGCCATGGCGGCGATGCACAAGGCGCAGGCCAGCCGCTGTTTGATCTTCATGGCGGGTGATCCTCTCCGATATGTTCTGCGCGCGACGATTGGGTCGCCGGCTTGTCTTACGTTAACGTAAGTTTAGGGAGGCAAGTCAAGTTGCGCTCTCCGGCCATCGGCGTTTGCCGCCTTCTCAGGTCGCGTCGGCCGCCCGTCATGTTAATCCCGTTCAAGACCGGACGGCTGAGGCTGCGCTATCGGGCGAGCCCAAGGAGACGAACATGGTGCGGATGAACTGGATGATCGCCGGAGCGGCGCTGTTGCTGATCGGGAGCGCGCCGGCGGGCAAGTGGCAACCCCACGACACGCTGATCGCGACCGGCACGATCGCCGCGGAAGGGCTGCAGGGCAGCTGGCGATCGGTCAACGACCTGGGCGACGGCCGCTTCGCCACCAGCACCGACCTGAAAGCGTTCAGGACCGGCGACATTTTCGACGGCCGCTCGCATTGGCGGATCGACCGATCAGGCGGCAGCCACAAGCTCGACAGCCCTTTCGCTGAGCGGCGGACCCAGACCAGCGCCTGGCTCGCCCGGTTCGGCTGGATGCAGGCGGGCTTCGGCGGCGCACAGCGCGGGGCGGCGGTCACGCGCACCGACGGGGGGCGGCGCTATTCGGTGCTCACCGCGACCCCGCGCGGCGGCGAGCCGGTCGAATTGTGGTTCGACGTGGCGACCGGCGAGCTGGCGCGCGCGGTCGAGCAGGACTGGTTCTACCAGGTCGAGACGCGCTTCGCCGATTACCGCGCGGTCGCGGGGCGGCGGCTGCCCTTCGCGATCGTGCACTCCAGCGGCGGTAACGAAGAGCGGATCGCCATCGACTCCTATCGCCTGCTCCCCCGCGCGCCGGCGGACAGCTATGCCGCGCCGCGTCAGCCCGACGATCACACGATACCGGCCACGGGCACGACGGTGGCCGCGACGCCCTTTCCCCAGCTAGAGATCGCGGCCAGCGTCAATGGCCGGCCGATGCACTTCCTGTTCGACACCGGCGGCCACAGCATCCTGTCGCCCGATGCGGCGCGCGCGCTCGGGCTCACTCCCGTCGGCGGGACGCGCAGCGGCGGCAGCGGCGCGGGGACGATCGCGGAGCAATTCACGCGCGTGAAGGAACTAAGGATCGGCGACGCGGTGATGCGCGACCAATTCTTCTCGATCCTCGATCTCGGCTATTCGTCGTTCGAGCGCGGCCCGCAGCCGCCGCTCGACGGCCTGCTCGGGCTCGAAGTGGTCGAGCGCTTCATCACCCGGATCGACTATCGCGCCGGCAAGATGACCCTGTTGCCGCGCGACAGCGCCGTGACGTGCAAGAGCGGATGGGTGGCGGCGCGGTTCACCAGCGACATGCCGACGATCGAGGCACAGCTCGACGGCATCCGCGCGCCGTTCACGATCGATACCGGCAACAACGGATCGCTGCAGCTCTATGCCCATTGGCTGAAGCAACAGGGAGTCACCGCGCGCTACAATCGCGGGGTAGAGGCGGTCTCCTACGGCGCCGGCGGCCCGTCGCGTAACTGGGTGATGTACGCGCAGACCTTCGCCGTCGGCGGCGGCACCGTGCGCTATCCGATGGTCCGCACGACCGACGACACCGGCGGCGTCGCCTTGTCGGTCAGCGAGGCCGGCAACCTCGGCACGGATACATTGGCGAACTACACGATCACGCTCGATTACGGCCGCTCGCGCGTGTGCATGGACTATGTGCCGGGCTATGCGCCGGTGCCGTTCGGCCGCGCCGGGCTGCGCGCGATCAAGACCGACCCGCAGACGATCCTGGTGAGCTTCGTCAACGACGGCGGCCCGGCGGCACAGGCGGGACTGCGCAAGAACGACAAGCTGATCAGCGTCGATGGCCGGAGCGCGCGGGAGTTGGGCGGCGGCGAGCTGACGCGCACGTTCACCCAGGCGCCGGGGACGCGGGTGCGGGTGCGCTACGCCAGGGATGGGCAGGAGCGGGAGGCGGAGATCGTGTTGCGGGAGATGTTGGCGGTGCCGGGTGGGGGATAAAAGCTGATTTGATCGCGCTTAGCGCTTGTTTTACGCCTTGATGAAAACATGGGCAGATGAAACCGCTGATCCTTGGGATGGGCCCAAATCGGTCGCACCCCGCCGATCCTTGGCACCCAAACGCACTCTCCACAGCGAACCTGCGTCGGCTGATTATGGGCAACGCCGCCGATCGGGCAGAAGTGGAACGTCATTTCGAAATCGCCGATCTCAACCAGCACTGGCATTGGGTTGAAGGGCTAGGCGATTCTATCCAGCCCAACGAAGCCGAAGGAACGCTGAGGGCATTGATCGCAGGCGGCGCACTGCGCGGTGGGCGAAAGACGTTCCTGCTCGGAGAGCAGGTTACCAATTTTCTGTTCGCGTTCTTGCGGCGGACGGATAGCTCGCTCGCTCGAGATGCGTGGCGTAAACTACCAAAATGCTCGAGACAGCGGCTGTGCACCGACGATGCTGAAGCCCGAATTGGAGCAAGGCTCGGTTATTACGACTTTGTTGCCATTCCGGTTTGGCATCCCCGCATTCTTCAGGATCGCGATGTGCAAATGCCACCGGGCTGGCAACAGCGGATGATGAACACGATACGTGCCGCCGGCGGACTGTCTCCGGCAAGGTTCAAGCGGTCGCCGGATCAGGTCCTGGCTGGCGAGAAAAGAAGCCGAGTCGATCCGCCATTTCCATTTTACTGAAGCTTTCTTCGGCTAGCGCAGATTGAATGGCGCTATCCAACCGGCTTGCCGCTGCGGCGAGTCTATCGACGAGCGGCCGTGGGCTATACGAGTTCCTGCGCCCATCCAACTCTCCGTGTCGGTGCGTGGTAAGGTACCTCTTGGCGACCAACGCGCGAATGATGCGCCGGACGTGCCGACCGCTGAGCGCGGTATAGCGTGCAATTCGCTCGATGCTGGGAAAGGGCTGGTGACGGTGATTTCGCCAATGCCCGAGAATGACGATCAGCACGAACATCTCAGCGGCACTGAGGCGCTCGGAACCCTTGGTTTCCTCAAGCGCGTTGATCTGAAGCAACAGGTTGGGGACGGCGGTAAAACCAAACCCCATCGTCTCTGCCCCCCAACGCTCGTTCATCGTCGACATCGTGTCCTCCCTTGATAGCGGACCTGAGCGTCCGGGATTATCGGGGCATGGATTTCCATTTCGGTGACAAATCTGGTCACTCCGCGGACAAGTATGCGCCTGGTTCTTGCCTAAAAGCGTCCTTCCATGTCCTATGAAGAAGAAACCTTTGAAGGCCCAACATGCCGATAATGCGCTGCGTCGCCCGGGGCTGGACTTTTTGGCGCAACATGAAACGCTGAATAGAAGCGGATGCCTTGGCCGATCCTAACGTCGCCGGCAGAAAGGTAATCCTATGCTTCACCTTACCGCGAACTCACTTGGCCTGATGAGTCTTCTGTTTGGGCTGTCTTCGTTCGTCACCGCCATCGCAACGCTTGTATGGGCGTGCCGCCGTCACCCTCGGAACTCCAAATGATCCAAATCGGATGCAGTACGGCTCACTGACGTCCTGACCTGTGCGAGATAAACTAAGGCGCGGACATGTATCGCGAACGGCACGGGCTGCAGCGATGCCGGAACCAGATCCACATGCGGAAGGACGACGAGGTAGCTGGCGCGGTGGGTCCCGAACTCAGCTCCTTTATTCCTGATCACACCATTGTAAAAGTGACCTTGAAGGTGTATATGCTGTGACAGTCAAGCGGAGGCCGCATCACGACCTGGGCGCGATCCAGGCGAAATTCGCCGATATGGACTCGCTATCGATTACGGCGACGGCAATCCGCGACGCGCAGGCGATTGGCTATTCGTTGGAGGATATCGTCGATGTCGTACAGGCGCTGGAACCGCAGGATTTCGTCAAGTCGGAGACGGCGCACCATCCGCCCAACCATCGGATGTGGCACGACACCTACGTCATCCCGTACGACGACATGGATTTGTACCTGAAGTTTGCCGGTGAGACGTTAATCGACATCGTGCTGACGTCGTTCAAGGAGAGACTTTAGATGAGCGACAAGCGTATTCACCCGGAAACGGGCCAGGAGCTACGGCGCGATGTCCGTTCGCAGACGGTGACGTTCGGATCACTGTCGCGCGTGGTCGACGTGCCGGGATGGTATCCGGAAGGCGACGGCGATGCCCTGTTTGACGGCACCGACCTTCAGGCGTCAAACGCCGCGTTCAAGGAGTTGCGCAGCGAATATGGCGGGCATGTCAAAGCGGTTCGCAAGGCGCGTGGTCTGACGCAGGAAGAGGCAGGCCACATCATCGGTGGCGGGCCCCGCGCGTTCCAGAAATATGAAAGTGGCAAAACGCCGCCGAGCGACGCGGCCGTCGGCTTGATCGAGGTGCTGGATAAGCATCCGGAGGCGCTCGCGACGCTGCGCGAGGTGCGCTCGAAGCTGATGACTGTCGCGACTTCAGTGACGAACGCCAAAAGGAAGACCGATCCAAAAGTCGTCCGCCGCGGTCGCCAGAGCAAGGCAACAGCCAAGCTGGCAAAAGCGCGCGGTTGACCGGGGCGGAAGCGATCCCACCGAGCTTCGTCAACGGCGGCGGCCCGGCGGCGCAGGCGGGACTGCGCAAGAACGACAAGCTGCTCAGCGTCGATGGCCGGAGCGCGCGCGAGCTGGGCGGCGGCGAGCTGACCCGCGCGTTCACCCAGGCGCCGGGGACGCGGGTGCGGGTGCGCTACGCCCGGGGCGGGCAGGAGCGGGACGCGGAGATTGTGTTGCGGGAGATGTTGGCGGTGCCGGGTGGGTGACGGGGTGGGTGAGGTTTGGGTTGCATGGCGGTCCGCTGAATAGCCGCAATGCGGCTTTTCCCATCGCGCTGGCGCTTGGCTAATCTGATTCCTCTCCAGTCTTTAAAACTGGCTCCGCAATTCAGATAGAACAAAACATGAACATATGCTACAAGCTGGGTCGGGTGTGACCAAACCGAGTCGTGTGATGAGAGATTCATTCACCTGCAGTACGGTTGTGAGAAATCGTAGCCCGCATGACGCGAAGTGGCTTATCTCGGAAATTTCGCGAGAACCGGCCAACGTTTTTCGGCATGGCACGGCCAACCATGTGCAGATACCAACGTGTTCTCCACAGTATAGTAGCTAGTGCTGTGGATATCAGGCTCCTTGGTGATCCGTTCGGGGATTGTTGTCGTTTCCGTGCCGAAACCCCTCTGTCAGAAGCAAAGGGTGATTCGCTTGAGCGCGAATTCGATTCGACTCGCCTTGTTGTGCGGTTCGGCCGAGCGACAGACGAAACCAATTCGACTAATTTTCTGAATCGCTTAGAGGCGATTCACATGGGGGTGGGTTGTTCTGACTATGGCGCGTAGCGATCTCATCGTATCTCTGGTTCGTGCGGGTGCGTCGGGCGATAAGCAATTGCTTCGCGATGCCGCCGAAGCCCTCATGGCGGACGAACGCGCTAAAAAGCACTACGCTGTTGCTGATCGCCTACAGCGGGCGCTCTCAACTGTGGCGGTCACGCCTCCCGCCCTCACGACGTCCGCCCAGATGGGCAACAATGTGAATGGGCGCGATGCTATCCTCGAGCTCGAGGCGCGGGTCCAGATGGACCAGTTGTTTCTTCCACTGCCCGCTCGGGAGAGCGGCCGTCAACTCGTTGAGGAGCATGCCCGAGCCGACGTCCTCCGCGCGAACGGTTACGAACCTCGCCATCGCGTCTTGTTATCCGGCCCGCCAGGTAATGGAAAGACATCGTTTGCAGAGGCTATTGCCGAGGCGCTCGGTCTTCCATTCTTCGTCGTTCGATATGACGCGTTGATCGGTAGCTTTTTGGGCGAAACCAATACTCGTCTTCGCCGCCTGTTTGACTACGTCCGCACCCAGCCAAGCGTCTTATTCTTCGATGAGTTCGACGCGATTGGCAAAGAGCGTGGCGACACGCACGAGACGGGTGAGATCAAGCGCGTTGTGTCGTTCTTGTTGATGCAGCTCGATCAGTTGCCGAGCTACGTCATTGTGTGCGCGGCGACAAATCACGGCGAGCTACTTGACCGAGCGGTCTGGCGACGGTTTCAGATGAGACTGGCCTTTCCGGCGCCCGATAAAAGATCAATTACATCCTTTTTGGATCGAATTGTTGCTTATTGGCCTGAACAGCCCCGGTTGCAGCTTTCCAAAATTACGGGCAAGCTCGGGGCTGTTAGCTATGCTGAGGCATTGGACTTCTGTCAGAACGTCCGCCGACGGCAGATTTTGGGGCTGGGGGAAATCAGTGTCGATGCAGCACTTGCCGCTGAACTTGATCTCTGGACTTCGCGCGTAACGCCTGAAGCGCTAGATGCCAAGCGATCCCCAGATGCCGCTGTTGCGGCTAAGTCCGGAGAATAATCGACCTAGACCGGTCGGTCTTCCGCGCTACGTCCCTCCGCCTGACGCTTACGGCCAAGATCGTCAGCGTAGAATTCTAGGTCCTAAATTCACGCGGCTGAGCGAAGTTCTGCAGCGTGGTGACCCCTTAGAGCTGCGTGCGGATCCCGCGGCGCTCGCGCCCGAGCGGCTGCTCGTTTTCGAGGTTCGAGGCACCGTTTCCGACTTTTCAAACGCCATTCAGCGTGTGCCGGGCTTAGAACTCGTCGATGAAGAGGAACTGATTGCCGAAGAAGGTGACAAGGATCCCGTTGCATATCTTTTGATGCCTGATCTTGAAGCGCTACGACAACTTGAATCGCTGTGGTCGCGCTGGTTACGGAACCAACTCCAGTTTGGCGAGACGCCGTGGCGCAATGTGTTCCAACTCCTACGGGATCTCCGGCCGTGGGGGCCGCAGGATCGCGTTCAACCGCTAGATGCTGCTGAATTGGCCGATGAAATAGATGGTGTTCCAGAAGATAAGCCAATTCGATTGGAAATTGAACTTATCTACCGAGCGAATGCGAAACCTGGAGCGAGCGCCGAAGATGACGTTCGAGCTGCGATCATCGCGCGCGGGGGCGCAATCGTGGCGCGAGCGCGGATCGACGACATAGCTTACCATGCACTTCTTATAGACCTTCCGGTTTGGGCGGTGCGCCAGATCGTAGAACGTCAGCCCGAAGGCTTGGCCGGTCTTGAGCCGATCATGCACATTCGCCCGCAGAGCGTGGCAACAGCTATCGAACTTGCCGATCCGGAGGACGATGGGGAAGTTCCTGGCCAACGAAATGAGCTTGGTTCACCTATCCTCGCGCTACTCGATGGCGTGCCTGTCGCGGCCCATCCGGCTCTTACGAACCACGTCGTGTTGGATGATGCATTCGATCTCGTGCCCAACGCACAAGTCGTCAACCGGCAACATGGCACCGCCATGGCGTCGCTTATTGTTCACGGTGATCGAAATAGAACGGAAGCTCCGTTGCCCCGGCGCATTCACGTTGTTCCCGTTTTAGGTGATGGCGACGCATTTCCGGCGGACCGATTAGTTGTCGACATTATCTATTTGGCACTCGCCCGCATGCGGCAAGGCGACGATCCAACGGCGCCTGGCGTGATTATAATCAACATGTCGCTCGGCAACCGGAGGCGGCCGTTTCACGGTCAGTTGTCGGCTTGGGCGCGGCTGCTCGATAGGCTCGCGTATCAGTTTGGCTGTCTCTTTCTGGTTAGCGCCGGAAACAACTTAGCACCCTTCGGCGTGCCTGCATTTGCCACTGGCAGAGCGCTAGAGGACTCCGACCCCCGCGAGCGCACCGCTGCAATGATCGCAGCACTCGGTGACATCGTCGCCGACCGTCGACTATTTGCTCCGGCTGAGACGATCAACGGTGTGACGGTCGGCGCGTGCAATGAGGACTCAATAGACCCCCGGGCGCGAGGTGGCGCGCAACTTCATATCGATCCGTTCCCGGATTTGCGGACAGCTAACCCGTCGAGTAGCCTCGGCCCAGGCTTCGCCCGGTCGGTGAAGCCTGATATCCTCATGCCTGGCAGCCGTGAGCACGTACAAGTTGTTCGCACCCACGATCATGTAGAAGTTCGTCCATCCGGCGCGTCGCGCGTTGCCGGGCTCAAAGTCGCTGCACCTCCCGCGGCCGGTCGCGAGAACCAACAAGGTTATACGAGCGGGACTAGCGCAGCGACGGCGCTCGCTTCTCGCACGTGCCATCGGATCCACGATGCTCTAGAGGGGGCATATGGCAATGAATTCACAGACCTGCCCCACCATCAGCGTGCTGTACTGCTAAAAGCGCTGCTTGTTCATCCCGCGCACTGGCCTAACGACTCTGCGACAGTGCTGCGTACTGTGTTGGGACCTGCGGACGGGAGACAGCACGTCAGACAGAAGGACAACATCAGGCGATTCTTAGGCTATGGATGGGTCGACGCGGACGAGGCGGTCGCCTGTGCCGAAGATCGCGCCACGTTTTGGGTGACCGGAACAATGTCGGCAAACGAAGTCGTAACCGTAAACGTACCGGTGCCGCAGTGCATCTCAGGGCGAGCTCAGGTGCATTCGCTTTCGGCGACTTTGGCGTGGTTCACACCCGTCTCGCCTGGTAGAAAACGATACCGGACCTGCCGCCTCAAGATCTTGGAGCCGGATAGTCTGGCAGCACTCGCGGTTCGGGCGCATGGCGATCAACCGGATATAAACCAGACAAACCGCGGCACGCTCTTCACGCGCTGCTGGCGCGGTGAACGAGCGCCCGTGGTCGGACCGAACATGACCATCGCACTCCATATTCAACGTGATCCGGATCAAGGTGGCGCCATTGATGACCCAATTCCGTTTGGTATGGCCGTGACAATTGCCATGCCGGGCATTGTGGGACTGTATCAAGAAGTCCGGCAGCGGCTACGGCCACCGATCGCAGCGGGCGCAGGGCTACCTTAATGTCTGCCGTAAGGCGGCAAGTCACCTAGCGCTTCCTCGCAAAAAAAAGGCGACCTATGTCTGGTCGGCCCATCGGGCAAAGAAAAGCCCGCCCCGCTCACACGGGGAGGGGCCCTCGTTTCACAACAATCGTTGAAGCTAAGCCCCACCCAACGCCGGATTCCCAACGATCCCGACGAGCCTCCCGCCTTCGGGATCGACGTCCCGCTGCTGGGCGGTGCCGACGCCGTCGTCCCGCATCCGCGCGATTCACGTCCTCCCCCCACGGACGCACCCCCAAAACCCCGATAAAATTAGGACTCCCACCCTCGTCGTGGTATGTTGGCGCCTGCCTCCAGACTCCCACCGGGTCGGAGCGCTTCTAAAAAATTGTTACCGGGTATGGCTCGCGTTTCGCGGGGCCTCTGGCTTCCGAAGGCTTCGGCCATGGAATTTTTTACGCCCGTATCTCATGATGCTTCCAGCAGCCTTGGCATGGCGCTGGTCTTCTCCTCGGCAACGCCGCTCCTTCTGCTTGACGCCAACCTCGTCATCAAGGCCGCCAGCGGCTCGTTCTGCAGCGCCTTCGCGCTCGATCCGGACAAGGTTGTCGGCGCCGGGTTGGCGAGCCTTGGATCGGGCGAATGGGGGATGCCCCAGCTTCGCTCGCTCCTGGCGGCGACCGTCGCGGGCGATGCCGCGATCGATGCCTATGAGCTGGATCTGGTGCGCCTCGGCAAGCCGACGCGCCGGTTGATCGTCAATGCCCATCGGCTCGACTATCTCGGGGCGGACGATGCCCAGGTCGCGCTCGCCGTGCTGGACGTGACGGAGGCGCGGCTGACCGAAAAGCTGAAGGACGACGCCGTCCGCGAAAAGCAGATCCTGTTGCAGGAGTTGCAGCACCGGGTGGCGAACAGCCTTCAGATCATTGCCAGCGTCCTCATGCAAAGCGCGCGCAAGGTGCAGTCGGATGAGGCGCGCAATCACCTGCAGGACGCGCATCATCGGGTGATGTCGATCGCGACGCTCCAGCGCCAGCTCGCGACGGCCACGGCGAGCGACGTGGCGCTGCGGTCCTATTTCACCGACCTTTGCGACAGCATCGGGGCGTCGATGATCTACGATCATCAGCTGCTGGAGCTCAGCGCGGTGGTCGATGACAGCATCACGAGCTCGGACGTGTCGGTCAGCCTCGGCCTCATCGTCACCGAACTGGTGATCAACTCCCTGAAACACGCCTTTCCCGAACGAACGGGTCCGGGGAAGATCGTCGTCGAATATTGGTCGCGGCCAACCGGGTGGCGGCTGAGCGTCGAAGATGACGGCGTCGGCATGCCCGGCGACCACGCGACCCGGAAGCCGGGACTGGGCACCGGCATCGTCGATGCCCTGGCCAAGCAACTCGACGCCTCCGTAACCATCGCCGACACCAATCCGGGGACGAGGGTGGCGATCATCCACCACAACAAGGCGCCGGCGGCACTTTAGGCGCTGCGGCTCGTTCAGCCGACAATCATTCCAGGAAATTCGTGCCGATGACCGATCCCGTGTCTCCCTTGTTGCTCTATGTCGAAGACGATCCCCTGATCCGGGAAACGATGGTCGAGAGCCTGGAAGAAGCGGGTTTCAAGCTGCTGGTGGCTGATAGCGGCGACCAGGCTGTAGAGTTGCTCGTCGCGCACGCCGCCGACCTGCGGGGGCTGATTACCGACGTGAACCTGGGCGACGGGCCGGATGGCTGGGCGATCGCCCGGGAAGCGCGGCAATTGATGGCCGGTCTGCCCGTGGTCTATGTCAGCGGCGCCAGCGATCATGAATGGACCTCCGAAGGCGTGCCGGGAAGCACCATCATCGCCAAACCCTTCGCCTCAACCCAGCTGGTCGTTGCCATCTCCGCGCTGTTGGTCGTCTCGGACCATTGAGGCGGGAACCTCGCTAGCGGACTGAACCCGCGACGGAGCGGCCACAGGCTCGGCGCCGCGCCGCGTCACCCTGCACGAGACAAGCGCCGACCCGCCCTCGCCATGATCTGGCCGCATCAGCCCTTATATGGCGGCTATCATGCCTCGATACCACGGGCATCGACAGGGGGACCGCATCGTGTCTCGACCATTGGAGACTGCCGGGAGCAAAGCCGATCTGCGTCTGGCCATCGAGCTTGCGGGGCAGGGCTTCGTTCGCCCGGTGCCTGGCGCGATCGACTGGTTGCCGGCCGCGGCGTCGGATCCGGACTGGCAGGGCTTTGCCGAATCGTGGAACCGGCTCGGCCTCGATCGCTACATGGCCGATGGTGGCCGCTATCGCCGGCGGCGTCATGCTGCCCTGGCGATCACCCCGGACGCGATCGTGCGAAAGCCGCACCAGCCGCATTATCAGAGCCGCGACTATAATCGGCTGAACGGCGACGTTCAGCGCTGGTTCGATCCGATCGAGGACGGCATCGTCGACAGCCCGATGATGCGGCACCTGCTCCGCAGCGCGACCGATTGCTTCGAGCGCGCCAGCGAAGGCGAGGGCGACGCGGCCCGCTCCTGGCATGTCGAGCTCCACCAGTTCCGGATCGAGGCCAATGCGCACGAGCCGGGCCGCCCGACCCCGGAGGGAATGCATCGCGATGGCGTCGACTGGGTCTTGGTGATGCTGATCGATCGGGTGAATGCCGACCAGGGCGTCACCGAAATCCGCGTCGCCGGCCAGCCGCAGATCGACCGCTTCACCCTGGCGGTACCGGGCGACGCCGTGCTGCTGGACGATCACCGCGTGCTGCACGGCGTGACGCCGATCCGGCCGATCGACCCCGACATGCCGGCGTATCGCGATGTGTTCGTTGCGACGTGGAAAGGGGAGGGTGCGGGCTGAGCGCGCGCCCGTTCGCCCGCACTACCATAACGAAAAAGGCCCTCCCCGCTCGCGCGGGAAGGGCCTTCAATCTCACACAGTTAAGCTGAGCCGTTACGCCCCAGCCGGAGCCGGATTCCCGAACGGACCCGACGGACGCCGCGTCTTCGGGATCGACGTCCCGCTGCTCGGCAGGGTCGAGCTCGTCGCGCCGGCGTCGGGCCGGTTGATGTCCTCGCCCGCGGCGATCGCCTTGATCTCGTCGCCGGTCAGCGTCTCATATTCGAGCAAGGCGCCCGCCACGCGGTGGAGCTGGTCGATATTCTCGCTCAGCACCTCGGTCGCGCGCTTGTGGCCGCCGTCGATCAGCGACTTGATCTCGCTGTCGATCATCAGCGCGGTCTCGTTCGACATATTGTGCCGCTGGGTCTGCGAATAGCCCAGGAACGTCTCGCCCTGCTCTTCCTCATATTCCAGCGGACCGAGCTTGTCGGACATGCCCCAGCGCATCACCATCGCGCGCGCCAGCTTGGTCGCCTGCTTGATGTCGCCGCTCGCGCCCGACGAGACCTTGTCATAGCCGAAGATGATCTCCTCGGCCGCGCGCCCGCCCATCACGGTGGCGAGGTCGGCGTACATCTTGTCGCGATGATAGGAGTAATTGTCGCGCTCCGGCATCGACACGACCATGCCCAGGGCACCGCCGCGCGGGATGATCGTCGCCTTGTGGATCGGATCCGACGCCGGCTCATGGATGCGGACCAGCGCGTGACCGGCCTCATGATAGGCGGTCATCTTCTTTTCCTCGGGCGTCATGACGAGCGATTTCCACTCGGTGCCCATGATCACGCGGTCCTTGGCGAGCTCGAACTGCGCCATCGCGACCAGGCGCTTGCCCAGCCGCGCCGCCATCAACGCGGCTTCGTTGACCAGATTGGCGAGGTCGGCGCCCGACATGCCCGGCGTGCCGCGCGCGAGGGTGCGCGCATCGACGTCGGGGGCCAGCGGCACCTTCTTCATATGGACCTGGAGGATCTGCACGCGGCCCTCGATATCGGGCAGCGGCACCGTCACGCGGCGGTCGAACCGGCCCGGGCGCAGCAGCGCGGGGTCGAGCACGTCCGGCCGGTTGGTCGCGGCGATGATGATGATGCCTTCGTTCGCCTCGAACCCGTCCATCTCGACCAGCAGCTGGTTGAGCGTCTGTTCGCGTTCGTCGTTACCATTGCCCAGGCCCGCGCCGCGATGGCGCCCGACCGCGTCGATTTCGTCGATGAAGACGATGCACGGCGCCGATTTCTTGGCCTGTTCGAACATGTCGCGCACGCGGCTGGCGCCGACACCGACGAACATCTCGACAAAGTCCGAGCCGGAGATGGTGAAGAACGGCACGCCCGCTTCGCCCGCGATCGCGCGCGCCAGCAGGGTCTTGCCGGTACCGGGCGAGCCGACCAGCAGCGCGCCCTTGGGAATCTTGCCGCCCAACCGAGCGAACTTGGTCGGGTCCTTCAGGAACTCGACGATCTCCTGCAATTCCTCGCGCGCCTCATCGATGCCGGCGACGTCGTCGAACGTCACCTTGCCCTGTTTCTCGGTCAGCATGCGGGCGCGGCTCTTGCCGAAGCCCATCGCGCCGGAACCCGACGATTTCTGCATCTGGCGGATCACGAAGAACGCGATCGCCAGCATCAGCACGAACGGCAGCGACTGGACGAGCAGATATTGCCAGATCGAGGGCGTCTCCTCGGGCTTGGCGACGACCTCGACATTGTTGTCGATCAGGCGCTGGACCAGATTGGGATCAGGCACGCCGGCATTGGTGCGGAAGGTGGTATTGTCCTTCAGCGTGCCGTTGATCGCGGTGCCGGCGATCTCGACCTTCTTGACCGATCCGTCCTTCACCTTGGCGACGAAGCCCGAATAGGACAGTTGCTGGCCCGCCGGGGTCGTCGCGCGGTCGCCGAGCATTGCCACCAGCACCGCCAGCGCAACCGCGATACCCACCCAGAGCAACAGGTTCCGGGCCCAGTTGTTGCCGCCGCCGTCCTGGCCGGGCTGCTTGTCGTTATCGTTCATCGTCGCAAGATACCTTTCGTGCCCTTAAAGATAAGGCACCAAGCCTTAATGGCAATGGAACAACGTCGATCAGAGCGATCGACGCGGCGGGGCTTTGCGAAAACGCCACGCCGCGGGCGACAACGCCACCGCTACCACGTCGCCCAGCATTGCAGTGTCGCCCGATTCCAGCGCCTTGACCATCCGTACCAATGCGGAGCCGCGGATGTCGGCCGCGGGGTCGATTTGGCGGACGCACAGCTCGACCAGGCGGCGGACCAGCTCGAACGGCAGGCCGCGCGAGTCCAGCACCAGCGAATCACTCTCGTCCGTGACGCGATCCGTCCCAAGCTGACGCACCATCCAGCCGATCGCATCCTCGGCATCGGCCAGTGCCGCGGCACTCGCCGCGACTCGCGCGGGGTCGATCCAGTCGATCCCGGCCAGCGCCTTGCGCAGCCGCGCGCGGTCGAACCGGTCGCTGACATTGCTCGGATCGTCGACCGCGACGATCCCCACCGCCGTGACGATCGCGCCCAGCTCGGCGCGGCGCCAGCCGAGCACGGGCCGGATCACGCGTCCGGTGACCGCGCGCACCCCCGCCAGCCCGCCGACCCCGGCACCGCGGTTCAGCCGCATGATCAGCGTCTCGACCTGATCGTCGGCATGGTGCGCGGTGGCGATATGCGTCGCGCCGACCGTATCGGCATGAGCGTGGAGCAGGTCGTAGCGCAGGGCGCGCGCCCGCGCCGACAGATTGGCGGTGTGCTGCGCGCGCTCGGGCAGGGTGCCGCGCAGCACGGCGTGATCGATCCCGCGCGCCGCGCACAGACCGGCCACCCACGCAGCCTCGTCCGCTGCTTCGGGGCGCAATCCGTGGTCGACCGTCGCCGCGAGGCAGCGATCGCCGATCAGGGCATGGGTCAGCAGCAGCAGCGCCAGGCTGTCGGGTCCGCCCGATACCCCGACCAGCACGCGGGCATCGGCCGGATCGCACAGTTCGGCAAGGTCGGCGGCGAACCGCTCCAGTGCCGCCGGGTCGACCGCGCGCGTCAGCTCAGGTGCATTTGTTGGCGGCACGGCCCTTGTCCGCGTCGGCCTTTTGCGCGGCGGTCAGCTTGGCGCCATAGACGTCGCCCAGCTCGGTATAGACGCGGCAGATGTCGGTGCGCGGCTTCTTGAGCACGGTCAGCGCCTTGGCCAGGTTGAGCAGGCTGTCGGCGGCGCGCTCGCCATCGGGCAGCTTCGAATAATTCTCGTAATAGATTTGCGCGGCCAGATTGGGCTTGCCGTCGTCCATATAGATCGTGCCGAGCAAATTCTGCGCGCGGCTGACCAGGCGGTGGCCGGGATATTTGCCGGCATAGCCCTGCAATTGCGCCTCGGCCTCGGGATAGAATTGGGCCTGCCACAAGCGATAGGCGTAATTGTAGGCGTACATCGCCTTGTCGACCGCGTCCTTGCCGGCGGGCTTGGGGATCGCGGCGACCGCCTTGGCGCGATCGGGGTCGTTGGCAGCGGTCGCGGGCTTGGGCGCGGGGCCGGCCGCTGGCTTGGTGCCGGACTTGACCGGGCCCGGCGCGGGGCCATCGGTCACGGCGGCGGGATCGGCATCGCCCGGCGGCGGCGCGGCGCGATCCTCCAGCGCCTTCAGCCGCGCGTCGGTCGCGCGCTTGTACGCGGCGAAATCGGCCTCGAGCTGCTGCATCTTGTGCTCGTCGGTCTCCAGCCGCCCGGTAAAGCCGGTCAATTCGCTCTCGATCGAGCTCACCCGCTGCTCGAGATCGGCGAGCGGCGCGCTGGCTGGCGTGCCGGGCGCGGCGATCGGGGCGTTGTCCGGACCGATCTCGGGCTGCACCAGCGGTCCCGACGTGCGCGACACCGCGCGCTCGACCGTGTTCATCCGCTTTTCCAGCTGGCCCAGCCGCGCATCGACCGACCGGTCCTGCGCGTGCGCCGGCGCTACGATCGCCAGGCTCGCCGCCGCGATCATGACCGTCGTCAACAAACTACGCATACTCATCCCCAGATTGTCCCGCTGTGGTTAACCTAGCCCGGAACGCCTGCCCGCGCCACTATATGTGGCTGGCGTCATTGCCCGATTTGAATCCCGCGGGCGGGGTTTCATCCGTCCAACTAAGGCGCCGATGTCGGCGCCGCGGCAGGCAGGGATACCGGATCGGGTGTCGCCACCGTGCGCGGCGTCGCCGAGGCCGTCGGCTTGTCGCTCGGCTGGCGGAAGAAATCGGGCACCTCGTTCGATCCCGATCGCCGGCTCGGCGGCGCGCTCGTCGCCGGCGCAGCGGGGGCGGGAGTCGGCGCGGCGGCGGGGGCGGCGGCGGTCCCGCGCGCCTGCAGCGCCGCGGCGCTGATCGGCACGTCCTTGATCGCGCGCTTGCCGTCGCCCAGCGCCGGCACCGCCGATCCGTTGATCGTCACCTGCAATTTGTCGGGCCGCCCGATATTGATCATCGGATTGGCGGCGTCGGTCGGCACCGAATATTGCTCGCCCGGCTGCATCGTCTTCTGGACCAGCGTCTTGCCGGTCGCGTCATAGACGCGCAGCCACACCGCGTCGGTCGCGGTCAGCACGACCTGGCCGCCGGCAACCGGGGCAGGAGTCGCTTCGGGCGCGGCGGCGACGGTGGGCGAAGCATCAGGCGTGGCGAGCGCCGCGGGCTCCTCGCCGGTGCCGCGCAGCCAGGTCGTGCCGTACCAGATGCCGACGCCGACCAGCAGCACCAACGCGATGATCGCGGCGATCCCGGCAATCCCGCTCGACGGCACGCGGCGCGGATCGGTCGGCTCATATTCCTCGAACCGCGTCGTTGGCGACAGCGGCATTTGCGGGCTCAGGCGCAATTCGGCGGCGATCGCCCGATCGTCGAGTCCGACCGCGCGCGCATAGGTCTTGGTGAAGCCGATCGCATAGGCCGGCGACGCCATCCCCTCCATCCGGTTGTTCTCGATCGCTTCCAGATGGCGCATCGGCACGCGGGTCTTGTTGGCGATGTCGGCCAGTGTCAGCCCCTGCGCCTCGCGCGCTTCGCGCAGCTTGTCGCCCACGGTCTTGGGGAATAGCGACGCCTGATCGGGTGCGCCCGTCGCTTCGTCCTCGTCCATTACCTTCTCCGGCGGATAGGGGGTTGCGACCTTTGAATCGCCATCCGCCGGTGACGGCTGTCGGCCAAAGCGGGTAAGACTGTCAACGGCTCGTTAGCGCGTTTTCGCCCCGGCTCAGGCCAGCTCGACATGGTTTTTGGCCGCCCAGTCGGTCAGCACCCCGCGAATGTCGCGCGGCGGCTTGGCCAACAGTCCGTCCATGAAGCGTATCACCTTGCCGCGATCGAGGCTCCGCACCATCGCCTTGATCGGTCCAACCGCCGCCGGGGTGATCGACAGCCGGTCGATTCCCAGTGCGATCAGCGCCATCGCCTCCAGCGGACGGCCGCCCATCTCGCCGCATACGGTCAACGCAACGCCGGCCTGGTCGCACGGCGCCACCACGCGCTTCAGGAACCGCAGGATCGACGGCGACAGCCAGTCGTATCGCTCTGCCAATTTGGGATTGGCGCGGTCGGCGGCGAACAGGAACTGGGTCAGGTCGTTGGTGCCGACCGACAGGAACTGAATATTGGGCAGCAGCAGGTCGAGCTGCTCGGCGAGCGCCGGCACTTCGAGCATCGCACCATAGCGGATCTCGGTCGGCAGCCTCTTGCCGCGCTTGCCCAGCCAGTCGCGCTGCGCCTCGAACAATGCCTTGGCCTCGTCGAGCTCCCATGCCTCGCTGACCATCGGGAACATGACGTTGAGCGTCCGGCCCCCGGCGGCCTCGATCAGCGCGCGCGCCTGCGCCTTCATCAACCCACCGCGTTCGAGCGCGAGCCTGAGCGCGCGCCAGCCCATCGCCGGGTTTTCCTCATCCTCGTCATGATGGTTGAGATAGGGGAGCGCCTTGTCGCCGCCGATATCGACCGTGCGGAACACCACCGGCTTGTCGCCAGCCGCTTCCAGCACGTCCTTGTACAGCCGCAATTGCCGCTCGCGCCGCGGCAGGGTCGCCGAGACCAGGAACTGGAATTCGGTGCGGAACAGCCCGATCCCGTCGGCGCCGGTGACGTCCAACGCAGCGACATCGTCGCGCAGGCCGGCATTGACCATGACCGTCATCCGCTCGCCGTCGAGCGTGACCGGCGCTTCCGACTTCAGCGCCGCGAATACCGCGCGGCGTTTCTGGCGGACCAGCAATTTGGCGTCGAACGCCTCTTCCATCGCCTGCGACGGGCGGACCAGCACCGACCCCGCCTCGGTCACGTCGAGCAACAGCAGGTCGCCGTCGGCGATCGTCTGGCGCACGTTGCGCACGCGCCCCAGCACCGGCACGCCCATCGCGCGCGCGACGATGGTGACGTGCGCGGTCAGCGAGCCTTCCTCGAGCACCACGCCCTTCAGCCGGCGCCGGTCATATTCGAGCAATTCGGCCGGCCCCAGATTGCGCGCGATCAGGATCGTGTCCTGCCTGAGGCCCAATTGCGCCGCCGTGCCCATCTGCCCCGACACGATGCGGAGCAGGCGGTTGGCCAGATCCTCGAGATCGTGCATCCGGTCCTGGAGCAACGGATCGCCGATCTGGCGCATCCGCATCCGCGTGCGCTGCTGGACGCGCTCGATCGCCGCTTCGGCGGTCAGGCCGGAATCGATCGCCTCGTTGATCCGCCGCGACCAGCCTTCGTCGTACGCGAACATCTTGTAGGTCGCGAGCACCTCTTCATGCTCGCCGTCGACGCCGAATTCGGCCTGTTGCGCCATGCGGTCGATCTGCTCACGCATCTTGTCGAACGCGGCATAGACGCGGTGGCGCTCGGCCTCGATATCCTCGGCGACGGTATGTTCGATGGTGATGCGCGGCTGGTGATAGACGGCATGGCCGATCGCCATCCCCTCGACCAGCTTGAGACCTTCGAGCCGCGTCGCCGCGGTCGATTGCGGCCGCGTCGCGGCGTCGCCGCGCTGGTCGATCAATCCGGCATTGGCGATCAACTCGCTCAGCACCATCGCGACGGTTTGCAGCGCCTCGATCTCGACATCGTCGTACTTGCGCGGCTCGGCATGCTGCACCGCGAGCACCCCGACCGCCTGTTCGCGCCGGATGATCGGCACGCCGGCGAAACTATGGAACTCATCCTCGCCGGTTTCGGGGCGATAGGCGAAATCGGGATGCGACGCCGCCTCGTCGAGGTTCAGCGTCTCGACATTCTTGGCGATCGTGCCGACCAGGCCCTCGCCCAGCGCCATCTTGGTGACGTGCACCGCCGCTTGGTCGAGCCCGCGCGTGGAATAAAGTTCGAGCAGCCCTTCGCGCAGCAGGTAGATCGAGCAGACCTCGCTATCCAGCGCCTCGCCAATGATCCGCGCGACCGCGTCCAGTTTTGCCTGCGCGGACGATCGCGCCGCCATCACATCGTGCAGGCGGACCAGGATTTCTCGCGCGGAAGCAGCGGCGGTTAGCGGCATGCCGAAGCGCTAGCAGGTTGCCGGGGGCGGCGCCATGACCAGACATTCGAAGAATTTGTAGTGCGCGACCAAGTATCAAATCGATCATGGGCTCGTCCGGCGCCTTTGGCGCAGGAATCGCTGCACCCCTCGGTTCGCGGTCCCGACGCCCCGCCGTAGCGAGTCCCGCCGACGTCGTTCGATCATCGAGGCGGAACCGGATGCGCCGCCAAATGCTGTGTTGCTGATGCGCGTTTAGGAATTTTCATGGCCTTGAAGAGCTTCCTCAAAAAGCTGGGTCCCGGTCTGGTCACCGGAGCGGCCGACGACGATCCGAGCGGTATCGCCACTTATTCGCAGGCCGGCGCGGCGTTCGGCCCGGTGCTGCTGTGGACGATGGTGCTGACCTATCCGCTGATGAGCGCGGTGCAATTGATCAGCGCGCGCGTCGGCCGGGTGACGGGACGCGGACTCGCGTGGAATCTGCGCCGGGTCATGCCGCGATGGGTCGTCATGATCCTGGTCGGGCTCCTGTTCGTCGCCAATACGATCAATATCGGTGCCGACCTTGCGGCGATGGGTGCCGCTGCCCAATTGGTCGCCGGGGGCGGTGGCCATTTCTTCACGATCGGCTTTGCGATCGTCTCGCTGTTGCTCCAGCTCTTCATTCCCTACCGCAAATATTCGTCCTTCCTGAAATGGCTGACGATGGTGTTGCTCGCCTATGTGGCGCTCATCTTCATCGTAAAGGTCGATTGGGCCGCGGCGCTGCGCGGGATGGTCGTCCCGACGATCCCGGGCGTCGCGGCAGTGACCGTCATCGTCGCGATCTTCGGCACCACGATCAGCCCCTATCTGTTCTTCTGGCAGGCGTCGCAGGAAGTCGAGGAGCTCGACGTTGTCGAGGAGCGCGAGCCGCTCAAGAAATCCCCTGGCCAGGCCACCGACGCGATCGTCCGAATGCGCTACGATACCTTTGTCGGCATGGCGATTTCGAACCTCGTCGCCATCGCGATCATGTTGGGCACCGCCGCGACGCTCCACGCGTCGGGCAAGACCGACATCCAGACCGCCGCCGACGCGGCAAAGGCGCTGGAGCCGATTGCCGGTCACTTCGCCTTTGCGCTCTTCAGTCTCGGCATCATCGGCACGGGCATGCTCGCGGTGCCGGTGCTCGCAGGATCGGCCGCCTACGCGATCGGCGAGACCGTCGGCTCGGAAACGGGTCTCGAGCTCGAGCCGCACCAGGCCAAGCTGTTCTATGCCGTGATCGGCGTCGCGATGGCGCTCGGGGTGGCCATCGACTGGTCGCCGATCAGCCCGATCAAGGCGCTGTTCTGGAGCGCGGTGATCAATGGCGTCGTCGCCGTGCCGATCCTGATCGGAACAATGCTGGTGGTCTCGAAACGATCGACCATGGGCGACTTCACCGCGTCGAAAACGTTGAAGATATTCGGCTGGGCAACCACCGTCGTGATGGCGGCGGCGGTCATCGGGATGGCCGTTCTGCCAGCCAGCTAGCGAGCGTGGGAGAGGAATGGAGGAGGTGATGGATTGGCTGACCGCTCTGATCGGGCCCGACGACGGCACCGCCACGACATGGCAATTCTGCGTCCGTGCATTGTTGCTGTTGCCCTACGGCATCCTCTGCATCCGCATCGCCGGGCGCCGGACCTTCTCGAACCTGACGCCGCTGGACATTTTCGTGGCGATCGTGGTGGGGTCGAACATCAGCCGCGCGATGACGGGCAAGGCGCCGTTCCTGCCGACTTTGGCCGCGACGCTCCTGCTCGTCGCGCTGCATCGCTTGCTGGCCATGGCGACCGTGCATTCGAACCTGCTGGCGCGGTTCATCAAGGGACGTCCGGTCGAATTGGTCCGCGACGGCAAGGTCGATCGCGCGGCGCTCCGGTCGAACCATCTCAGCGACGATGATTTGATCGAGGGGCTGCGGATGGAGCAGGCGGCGCGGGTCGAGGATGTCGCGCTCGCGACCTTCGAGCGCGGCGGCAAGATCAGCGTCGTGCCGAAGTCGAAGGCGCGGGAGGCTTGATGAGGATCGCGACCTACAACGTGAATGGAGTGAATGGGCGCCTGCCGGTGCTCTTGCGCTGGCTGTCCGAGGATCTTCCGGACGTGGTTTGCCTCCAGGAATTGAAGGCACCGGACGAACGCTTCCCGGAAAAAGCTCTGAACGACCCGGGGTATTGCGCGATCTGGCATGGTCAGAAAAGCTGGAACGGCGTCGCGATCCTCAGTCGAGTAGGCGACATCCACGAAACCCGCCGCGGACTGCCAGGGGACCGCTCCGACGACCAGAGCCGCTACCTCGAAGCCGCGATCAACGGCGTGATCGTCGCTTGCCTCTATCTGCCCAACGGCAACCCGCGACCCGGACCCAAATTCGAGTTCAAGCTCCGCTGGTTCGAGCGGCTCGCGCGCCATGCGCAGTCGCTGCGCGACGCGGAGGTGCCGGTGGTCATCGCCGGCGACTTCAACGTCATGCCGACCGAACTCGACGTCTATAAACCCGAACGATGGCTCGACGACGCGCTGTTCGCGCCGGAAGTCAGGCAAGCCTATGCCGACTTGCTGGAACAGGGCTGGACCGACGCGCTTCGATCGTGCCACCCCGGCGAGCGCATCTACACCTTCTGGAAGTATTTCCGCGGGGCCTTCGAACGCGACGCCGGCCTGCGGATCGATCACATCCTGCTCAGTCCCGATCTGGCGCCACGGCTGGTCGAGGCGCGGGTCGAGAAGCGGGTGCGGGGTTGGGAGAAGACGAGCGATCATGCCCCCGTCTGGATCGAGCTCGCCAACCCGTGAGCGGGTAATGCCGCCGAGTCAGACTTTCGGCTTGGCCTTGGTGGTGGCCTTCTTCATCGGCGCACGGCGCTTGGGCGCGGCGAACATCGCGCTGTCCCAATAACCGCGCTGGAGCGCGATCCGGCCGTCGATCACGTGGAAAAAGCCGCAGCCGAGCCGATCCTGCGGGTCCTTCCATTCGAGGATCGCCCATTCGCCATCCTCGAACAGATTGACCGGCAGGCATTCCATCGAGGCGGCGGCGAATTCTTCCGCGAAGCGCTCGCGGATCGCCGATCGGCCCTGGACCGGGCCGATCGCGACCTGATGGTTGGTGGCATCGTCATGATAGAGCGCGGCGAGCGCATCGGGATCGGCGGCGTTGAACGCCGCGATCCAGCGCCGCACCACGCCCTTGGGCGTAGCAATGGGAAGGCTCATCGGAAGTTGTCGGCGTAGCTCTGCAGCTTGAGCGTGCGCGTCGGCGCCGGCACGATGTGGAAGGCGAGCCCGACCTTCTCGGCATAAGCCTGCGCGGCTTCTGCGGTGGCGAAGGTCAGCCGAACCTGTTCGCGCGTGTCGCCCGATCCGGCCCAGCCGGTGAGCGGATCGGGGCGCTTGGCCTCGGCGGGTTCGAATTCGAGAATCCAGCGATCGGTCCGGTAACGTCCGGACTGCATCGCGTTCTTGGGACGCTGATAGATACGGGCGGTAGGCATGATCTTTCCCTTATCCTGACTTTCCGAACCTTGCATCGGCTTTTTTGGTCCGCAGCGTCGGGTTTGCGGCGGCGGGATCGTCGGGCCAGGGATGTTTGGGATAGCGCCCGCGCATTTCCTTGGCGACCGCGGCCCAGCTCCCTGCCCAGAAACCGGGCAGATCGCGCGTCGTCTGGATCGGGCGTCCGGCCGGCGAGGTCAGGCTGAGCACGAGCGGGATGCCGTTGGCGACGGTCGGGTGCGTGGCCAGTCCGAACAGTGCCTGAGGGCGGAGCTCGACAGTCGGACCCGCCTCGGCGGCATAGTCGATCGCGTGGCTCGACCCCGCGGGCGTCTCGAGCCGGGCGGGCGCGATGCGGTCGAGCGCGCGCATTGCGTCCCAGCCGACGAGATTGCGCAGCGCCTCGGCAAGGTCGGTGTCGGTCAGCTGCGACAGGCGACGCTTGCCGTCGAGCAACGGGGCGAGCCAATCGTCGAGGCGCGCGGCGAGTATTTCGTCGTCGAGCGCGCCGTCCCAGCCATGAGCGGCGGCGAACGCCGCGCGGTTGCGAAGCGCGGTCGACGCCTCGCCCCAGGGCAGCAGGTGCAGGCCATGGTGGCGGACGCCGTCGATCAAAGCGGCAGCGATCGCGACCGGATCGGTGTTGCTATCGGGGCCGCGCGACAAAGCGATCGCGCCCAGGCGGCGTTCGCGCACCGCCTCGACGCCGCCGGTCGCGGGATCGAAGGCGAAGGTGCGGCGCGTCTCGATCTTGTCGGCGAACAAGGTTTCGACCGTCGCTTGGTCGATCGCCGCCGCCGACAGGATGCGCGCGCCTGCGGCGATACCCTGGGTCTCCGCGACGGCGAGCCATTGCGCGGTGGCGAGCGGGTCGGCCGCGTCGAGCTTGAACCCGCGTCCGCCGACCGAGGCCCAGCGCTCGCCGGAGGCGTCGCGCCGACGGGAGACGCGGTCGGGGAAGGCGAGGGCAATGGCGATGGCGGTCTCCTCTCCCCTCCCGCCTGCGGGAGGGGCTGGGGGAGGGCGTGTCGCGGCTTGCGGAGAGGTGACATCCCCTCCCCTAACCCCTCCCGCAAGCGGGAGGGGAATATTAGCCCAGCGCTCAGCCAGTCTTCGCGCGCTCTCTGCCCGTCGTCCGCGTTCGGTGCGGAATCTGCGCGCGCGGGTCTCCAGATCAGTCCCCGGCCCGCCCAGCCCGCGCTCTCCGAGCAACACCGCAACCTCGGCCGCTTCCCTCACCAGCCCCATCTCGCCCGCCCGCACCAGCATGTGCGCGAGCCGCGGCGGCATCGGCAGTTTCGCGATCGCACGGCCATGCGCGGTCGGGCGGCCGTCGGCGTCGAGCGCCTCGAGCGTCGCCAGCCGCGTGCGTCCTTCCGCCACCGCGGCTTCGGGCGGCGGGTCGAGCCAGGCCATCGTGCGCGGATCGGCGACTCCCCAGATCGCGCAATCGAGCACCAGCCCCGACAGATCGGCTTCGAGGATTTCGGGCGGGTCGAAGCGCGGTAGCCCCGCCGTCGCTGCTTCTTCCCACAAGCGATAAGCGACGCCCGGTCCTTGCCGTGCCGCGCGGCCGGCGCGCTGGGTCGCGGCGGCCTGGCTGGCGCGTTCGGTGACCAGCCGCGTCATCCCCGCGGCGCGATCGTAGCGCGGGCGGCGGGCGAGACCCGAATCGACCACCACCCGGATGCCGTCGAGCGTCAGGCTGGTTTCGGCGATGCTGGTGGCCAGCACGAGCTTGCGCTTATCGTCGGGCTCGGCGGCGATCGCGGCGCGCTGGTCGGCCGGCGCGATCGTGCCGTGAAGGCGATGGAGGCGCACGCCGGGCAGGTCGCCGAGCCGCTCAGCAACACGCTCGATCTCGGCGACGCCGGGCAGGAAGGCGAGCACGCCGCCTTGCTCTTCGCGCAGCGCCAGCCGGATCGCGGCAGTGACCTCATCCTCGATCCGCGCCTCCCCGCGCCTCCCGAGATAGCGCAGGTCGAGTGGATGACTGCGACCTTCGCTCTCTATCACCGGCGCGTCCCCGAGCAGCTTGGCGAAGCGCGCGCCGTCGAGCGTCGCCGACATCGCGACCAGCCGGAGGTCGGGGCGCAGCGATCCTTGCGCGTCGAGCGCCAGGGCCAGGCCGAAATCGCTGTCGAGATTGCGTTCGTGGACCTCGTCGAACAGCACCGCCGAGATTCCGGCGAGTTCGGGATCGGCCTGGATCCGCGCGACGAAGATGCCTTCGGTCACCACCGTCACGCGCGTCGCGGCCGAGCGCTTGCTGTCCATCCGCGTCGCATAGCCGAACGTCTTGCCGACCGGTTCGCCCGCCAGCATCGCCATCCGTTCGGCGGCGGCGCGCGCCGCGATCCGGCGCGGGCTGAGCAGCAGCACTTCTCCGTCGCACCAGTCGCGACCGAGCAAGGCCGGCGCGACGGCGGTCGTCTTGCCCGCGCCCGGCGGCGCGACCAGCACGGCGTTGGGCCCGACATCCAGCGCCGCGAGCAGCTCGGGAAGGACGGTTTCGACAGGAAGGCTGGGCGGTTGCATCGGCGGTCGCGACACGTGGCAGAAACTTTCGCGCGATGACAGCCCAGTGTCCTAGTATCTCCCCCATTTGCGGTGCTAGGCAGGTCCAGCATGCACGGCCAGCACGACCATAGCCACGACCACGCGCACGATCGTGAACATGATCACGCGCACGACCATGGCCACAAACACGGTCACGGCCATAAACATGGTCACGGGCACGGCCATGGCGGCCACAATCACGGTCCACTGACCTTCGATCGCGCCTTCGCGATCGGCATTACGCTCAACATCCTGTTCGTTGTCGTCGAATTCGGTCTGGGCTTCATCGCCCATTCGGTCGCGCTGATGGCGGATGCCGGACACAATCTGTCCGATGTGTTCGGCCTGTGTGTCGCCTGGGGCGGCGCGACGCTTGCGCGGCGCGGTCCGTCCAAGCGCTTCACCTATGGGCTCAAGGCCTCGACCATCCTGGCCGCGTTGGTCAACGCATTGCTGCTGTTGATGGCGATGGGCGCGATCGTGTTCGAAGCGGTGACGCGGATCGGCGATCCCGCGCCGGTCAAGGGGGCGGTGGTCGTGGTGGTCGCCGCCGCCGGCATCCTGGTCAATGCGGCATCAGCGTGGCTGTTCGCCCGCGGGCAGAAATCGGACATCAATCTGCGCGGTGCCTATTTGCACATGGCAGCCGACGCGACGGTCTCGGCCGGGGTGATGCTGGCCGGTGTCGTGATCTGGTTCACCGGCGTCGAATGGATCGACCCGGTGGTATCGATCATCGTGTCGGGGATCATCTTCTGGCAAACCTGGGGCCTGCTACGCGAGACGATCGAGATGTCGCTGAACGCGGTGCCCCGCGGCATTGACTATGACGAGGTCAAGGCCGCGCTGGCGGCAATGCCCGGTGTCAGCGCGACCCACGATCTGCATATCTGGCCGATGTCGACCACCGAGACGGTGCTGACCGCGCATTTGGTGATGACGGAGGAGACCGGGCCGGCATTCCTGGGCAATGCCGCGGCGATGCTGCAGAAGCGGTTCGGGATCGCGCACACGACGATCCAGGTCGAGCGCGGCGCCGATTGCGGGACCGATTGCTGATCCGAAGACCGCCGATATCACCGCACGACGCGTGCCCAATGCTCGCGCGTCACCGTCCCGGTCAGGATCTTGTTGCCGAACACGCGGCGCATCGCCTCGGCATCGTCGCCGTTCATCATCACGACGCGCGTCCCGCCTTTGGGCAGCGATTCGATCGCGCTGATCTTGGTCTGATGCTTCACGCACAAAGCTTCGACGGCGGCGCGATCGAGCGAGACGTTGATCGCGCGACCGGGGCCGGGATTGCTCCAGCTGTCATGGCCGTTGGTCGCGGGAATGGTCGGCATCATCGGCTTGCTCTCCTTGGATTAGCGGGAGCACGAACCTCTCTCAGTCGCGCCCATGCTGGGGGCGGGGAGCGCGATGGACATGCCTTAGGCGGAGGTCCGCCGAAAAGCCATGTATTTCGCCCCGGTGGAGCCTGTTGCGGCATAGATGGGCGAATTGATGCGAGGCGGCGGGCAAAGTGTGCTATAAGAAGTCATCACCAGATCGATTTTACAGGCATCTTGTGACCGTGAGCGCTTGCGCTTTCGCCTGCTGACGAGGCGTGCCCTTTTGGATACCAATTACCTTCTGCAACGCGAGCAGATCTCGCTGATGATGGCGCGCAAAGCCGGCTGTTCTTCGTCGCGCCTGGCGCATGCCGGGCTCGCGCAGGCTTATGGCAAGCTGCTCGCTGCCGGGACCTTCCCGCACCGCAACTTCAACCTTGCTCCGGCCAATGACCTTGATCCGAGCGAATCTCCCGATCGCGGCCGCGCCGACGCGTGAGTGATCGATCCGGGGAGCAATTGTCGACGGTCGAGCGCGCCTTTGAACTCGCGCGATCGGGCAGTTGCCACACGCTCGAAGACATCCGGCGCGTCCTGACTGCCGAGCGATATCCGTCGGTCCAGGCGCATTTGGCCGGGCCATCGATCCGCCGCGCTTTGCTTGCTTTGTGCAAGGCATCCAAGGTCGCGAACGATCCTGACGCTGGCTGACGAGGTGCGGCCGCCTTCAGGCGGACGCCGTCCCTTCTAATATGCTCTCGCCACTGCGAACTCGACCGCTTCGGTCATCGCTTCGCGGGCCTGGCCCGAAGAGAAACCGGCGATCGCGTCGATCGCGCGCTGGCCGTAATGGCGCGCCCGCGCCAGCGTGTCGTCGATCGCGCGTGTCGTGCGGACCAGATCGACCGCATGGGCGAAATCCTCGTCCGATGCGCGATGGCCGAGGATCGCGTCCTTCCAGAACTTGCGGTCCTCTTCGTTGCCGCGCGCATAGGCCAGGATCACCGGCAAGGTGACCTTGCCCTCACGGAAATCGTCGCCGGTGTCCTTGCCCATCGTCCCGGCGTCGGACACGTAATCGATCGCATCGTCGACCAGCTGGAACGCGACGCCGAGATTGCGGCCGAACGCGTCGAGCGCCTGCTCCTCGCTTTCCGGCCGTTCGGCGACCACCGCGGCGATGCGGCACGCGGCAGCGAACAAGGCGGCGGTCTTGGCGCCGATAATGTCGAGATAGCGTTCCTCGCCCAGGTCGACGCGGCGCGCGGCGGTCAATTGATCGACCTCGCCTTCGGCGATCACCGCACTGGCGTTGCTGAGGATCTTGAGCACCTTGAGGCTGCCGTCCTCGACCATCAGTTCGAACGAGCGGCTGAACAGGAAGTCGCCGACCAGGATCGACGCGGGATTGCCCCAGATCAGGTTCGCGGTGCGCTTGCCGCGGCGCAAGTCGCTGCCGTCGACGACGTCGTCGTGGAGCAGGGTCGCGGTGTGGATGAATTCGACCGCCGCCGCCAGGCGATGGTGGCGCATCCCGGTATAGCCGAGCAACCGCGCGCTCGCGAGCGTCAGCATCGGGCGCATGCGCTTGCCGCCGCCGGCGATCAGGTGACCGGCAAGCTCGGGGATCAGCGGAATGTCCGACTGCATGCGGTCGAGGATCACCGCATTGACCATGTTCATGTCCGACGCGACGAGTTGCATCATCGGCTCGAGGCTGGGCTGCGGCCGGGTCGGATCGAGGCGATAGATCGTGGCGCTCATCTCAGCCGCCTCTGGCTGAGAGGGGCGCGGAAGGCAAGCACGGGTTGCGCATCCCGGCCTGCATGCGCAGAAGGCCGCCACGAATCGAGGGAGCCGCCAGATGAGCGACGACGTGCTGGACGCCTATCGCAGCAGCATCGACAATATCGATGCCGCTCTGATCCACATGCTCGCCGAACGGTTCAAGGTGACCCAGGCGGTCGGCCGCTACAAGGCGCAGGCGGGGCTGCCGCCGGCCGATCCGAGCCGCGAAGAACGCCAGATCGCGCGGCTGCGGCAGCTGGCCGAGGAAGCGCGTCTCGACCCCGAATTCTCGGAGAAGTTCCTGCGCTTCATCATCGACGAAGTCATCCGCCACCATGAACGGTTGCGCGACGAAGCGTAAATTCGATCGTGCTCCTGCGAAAGCAGGAGCCCAGGACCACAGGGGGCATTGCTCGTGACCCTGGGTTCCCGCGTTCGCGGGAACACTGAATCATCAAGCGCTCAATAACCCCGCTTCCGCCCGCGCGCGCACCGCATCCAGGCTCTCGCGCCGCAGCAGCTCGCCGCTCCGCCACACCGGCTTGAGCAGGCTCGCTTCCCCGCCGACTGCGTCGAGCCGGCGCGCGACCAATCGGCCATTCTCCTCGACCACCGCCTGGCGCCCCGCCTTGGAGCCCTTGGTCGGATCGGTCGCGGGCATCTTGCTGACGTCGTGCCAGATACCGGCATCATCGAGCATTGCATTGGCCTTCATCGCGAAGCGCAACGTGTCGCGATTGACCTGTTGCAGCAGCCCGCCGCCCATGCCGAACGCGATATTGTCGATCGCGAAGCCGCTCTCGATCACGCGATCGACCAGGCGCGCGATGCTGTCGATGGTCATGCCATCGCCCTGGATCAGCCGGACATGCGGGTCGAGCACGCGATAACCTCTGGCATTGGTCAGGCCGCCGAATTTCTCCCACAGCACGCCGAGCATCCGCACCGGGGTTTCGACTGGATCGCCGCTGTCGGGGCGCACGACCAGCGTGCCGCCGGTCGCCAACACCCGTTCACGCAGCTCGCCGCCCCAAATCTCGGCAACGGCATGATCGAGGTCGTAGCTGTCGGAAACCACCGCGACGGTCCGCCCCTCACCCTTGAAGCGGTCGAGCATATTGGCATAGGCGGCCGTCTCGCGATCGCGTCCCCAACTCGTCATCGTGCTGTGTTCGGCCGCGGGAATGGAGAAGCCCGCAATCTCGTCCGCTCCATAGAAGCGCCGTGCGGCGAGCAGCGCCTCCATCGTGTCGGTGCCGCGGAAATTGACCAGGTGCGCGAGCCCCCCCAGCGCCGCGCTTTCGGCGGAGGAGACGCCGCGCGCGCCGAAATCGTGCAGCTTGAACGGCAGTTGGCCGATCGGATCGTCGGAACTCTGGACCAACCCGGCGTGGATCACGCGCTTGGCCTTGCCGCTCAGCGTCGCGACCGTGGTCGGGTACCAGATGCCGCGCAGCAGGGCGGTTTCGATATAGGTCGTCAGCCACGGCATGCGTGGATCGACATTCTCGACCTGGACCAGCGGTACGCCGGACGGCGCGACGGTTCCCTCGGGTAGCGCGCTGATCGCGATCGGCAGGAAGCCGTCATGATCGGTCAGGATCGCGTCCCAGCCGGCGCGATTGAACGGTACGCCGTGCGCGACGCAAATCGCCTCCGCTTCGTCTATATCGGTGGCGCTGATCGGATGGGCGAGATAGTCGAGCAGGAACGCCTGCAGCCCGAAGAACACCAGATCCTGGCTGAAGGGATTGGCCCGCGCCTCGACATAGGCGGTGATAACGCGTGCCTCGGGCGGATATTGCAGGAAGTGGCTCTGCTTATAGCTGTCGGTCGCGAGAATCAGGTTGGTCATGGTGAGCTCCTCACACTTGCTAATCGCCGCCGGACTCCCCGGCGGGATGGGTCAACAGTGGGCCGTCAAAGGTCGGCCATTGCGTCGATGATCGACCAATGGTCCTCGAAGAATTGCTCGGGCCTGAGGTCGCCGATCCGGTGCCATTGCGCGTGTGCGGCATCGTCGCCGCCTTTCACCGCGAACAATTTGCGGCGCTCGGGCAAGCGGAACAGGAAGGCGTGGGTGATGATCCGTCCCCGAAGCGACCGGTGCGGCGCATCGAACACCCGCGTGCGGCTGTCGTCGATGAACGAGGCGAGCATCGCCGGCGGGATCTGGCCTTTGGCGTCGGCGATCCCGGTCTCCTCGCGCAATTCGCGGATCGCGGCATCGCGGATGCGCTCGCGCGGATCGACGAACCCGCCGGGCAGCGCGAGCAGCCCCTTGCCGGGCAGGCGTCCGCGCTCGACCAGCAGGATGTGGCCCGATTGCACCACCACGGCATCGGCGGTGACGAACGGACCCTTTCCCCAGTGGTTCGGGTAGTCATCGAGATATTCTCGCTCGCCGAGCAGGGTACGGAAGTCCCCGCCGAGCTTGAATTCGTCGAGCCACTCCGCGACGCCGTGCGATAGGATCGATCCCGGGATTTCGGGAATGCGCCGAAAGTAATGATCGCGGACGTCACTCGAACTGAACGTGCCGTATTGGCTGTCGATCTGGATATTGTCCCATTCGGGGAAGAGCTTGAGGTAATAGCTCGACGCATCCTTGCCGAAGCCGGTCAGGCGGACCTGGAAATCGGCGAAGCCGTTCGCCTGGAATCCGTCATGGTTGCCGATCTTCAGCACGACGCGCTTCACGCGCTGCTGCACTTCGGCGCACCAGGCGGTGTCCGAATAGGGATGATCGTCGAGCGGTTCGACGACCAGCCGGCCCGTCGCCATTTCATAGGAAAAGGCCTTGCGTAGCATCGCCGCGCGCTCGTCATACGTGAAGGGATTGCGCGGGTCGCGCGCGACGCTTGCCGATCCGATCAGGACGATGAGATGGTCGACTTTGGAAAGCGCCTGCCGCACGACATGTTCGTGTCCGATGTGCAGCGGCTGAAAGCGTCCGATGAAGACGCCGAAGCTTGGTCCGGTCATTCGAGGCTCCCTCGATAAATGTTCGCGGCGAACTCCTCGCCACGCGATTCGTATCGCATGCGCCATTGGCAGAGCGCAACTGCATTGATGGTCAACGCAATGTTATCGCACGCATCTTGACGACTGGTCTCGAGCCTTCATCGAGTATATTATCGCCATCGCGGCGCGACCCCAGGCCCCGAGAGCAAAGGCGCGCCGGTGGAGAGGGTACAATGCACGGCTTCCACGCGTCGGAGAGCCAATGCAATTATGGTCTGACGATGCATCTGGTCAGCTTTGCGCTGGCCGGGATCATCTTGGGCGTCGTGCTGCTGATCGGTTAGGCCAATCGCTCAGGCGGCCAGTTCCTCGCCGGGCAGAATCTCGGTATCGATCTGCGCCTGCATCGGCGCGAGGTAGCGCGGGCCGCGGATCGTGCCGTCGAACACAGCGTCGACCGCCTTCACCAGATCGTCGGGAACGCTGACCGTCGCAGCACCGATATTCTCCTCGAGATGCGCGAGACTGCGCGTGCCGGGAATGGCGACGATATGCGGTCCGCGCGCCAGCACCCAACCGAGCGCAAGTTGCGCCGAGGTCATTCCGGCATCGGCCGCCAGCGCGTCGAACCGCGCGACCACGCTCAGATTATGCCGCAGATTGTCGCCGAGAAAGCGTGGCATGTGGAGCCGGATGTCGCCGGGAACATAGGCGTCGTCGCGGACACCGCGCGCCAGCATCCCACGCGCCACCGGCGAGAAAGCGACGAAGCCGATGCCGAGCTCACGACAAGTGTCGAGCACCGCGATGTCGGGATTGCGGACCATCGGCGAATATTCGCTCTGCACCGCGGCGACCGGATGGACAGCGTGCGCGCGGCGGATCGTCGCGGCGCCCATTTCCGACAGGCCGATCGCGCCGATCTTGCCCGCCTCGACCGCGCGTTTCAGTTCGCCGACCGACTCCTCGACCGGCACCTTCTTGTCGAGACGGTGGAGGTAATAGAGATCGATATGATCGGTGCCGAGCCGTTCCAGCGCGCCGTCGAGCGTGCGGCGGATCGATTCAGGCCGGCCGTCGAGCACGCGCTTGCCGTCGACCGCGTCGAGCACGCATTTCGAGGCGAGGGTGAACTCGGCGCGGCGGTGCATCACCGCGCTGCCGACCAGCCGCTCGTTGGCGCCCATGCCGTAAAGCGCCGCGGTGTCGAGGAACGTGACGCCGAGATCGAGCGCGCGATTGAGCAACGCCGCGCCCTCTTCGTCGCTGGGCCGCGTGCCATAAGCATGGCTGAGGTTCATGCAGCCGAGCCCGATCGCCGAGACGGTGAAGGGGCCGATCTGTCGGGTCGGGAGCGTCATGCCGATTCGCTTTCGGGGAGGAGAAGGTCGTCGGTCACTATCGCCATGATTTGGCGCTGGCGAGGCTCTCTCACGCGAAAGATGAGCAGCAGGATCGCGAGGCACAGGAACCCGAACGACAGCCACAGCACCGGCGGATAGCCGAGCTTCCACGCCATCAGCCCGCCAAGCAACGGCCCGATTGCCGAGATCGTGCCCTCGATCGTGGTCGACAGCGCCAGCCGCATCGCGACGTCGGCGCGCTCGCCGAATTCGAGCACCATCGTCTGCTGGCTCATCTGATAGCCGCAATTGCCGGCGCCGAGGCAGCAGAAGGCGGCGAAGACCGCCCAGGGATGGTGGACGGTCAGCAACAGCGCGATGCCGCCCGCCCATAAAGCCGCGGCTAGCGTGAAGGTCGAGCGATAGCCGGTGCGGTCGCCGAGATGCCCCCAGGCGAGGTTCGACACCGTATCGGCACCGAGATAGGCGAGCGACAATTCGCCGATGACGATCCCCGACAGGCCAAGCTGGCTACCGGCATAGAGGATGTAGAATGGCGCGCCGATCCGCGCGCAGACGCAGCACGCCTCGGCCAGGATGAACCAGCGATAGCCGCGATCTTCGAGCAGCGTCGGAAACGTCTTCACGCGATCGACGAAGCGCATCGGCGAGCGCACCACCGGCGGGATCGGTTCGACCATGCGAAGCTGGAGCACGGTCAGCCCCAGGCTGGTCAGCACGAAAGCGAGGAAGAAGGTGGTGGCATAGCCGTTGCCCAGCACATCGTTCTGGATCAGCCAGCGTCCGGCGACATAGGATAACGCCGCCGCGATCAGCCCGCCGGTGATGTTGCGATAGGCTTGCAAGCGTCCGCGGCGATGGATCGGGATCACTTTCGCCATCAGCATCTGGAAGGCGACACGCTGCGTGCCGTTGAACGCGCCGAGCAGGAAGAACAGGCCGAGCGTGACGAGCAGCAACACCTCGCCGCGCAGGAACCACCCGGCAAGCGCGAGGCCCAGGATCATCACGCGCATCATCGTACCGGCGCGGATCGAATAGGGCAGGATGCGCTGCTTGGTTTCGAATCGCGAGGCGGCGAAGATCGGCGAGATGATCGCGCCCAACTGGAGCAGCGACGTGCCGAGCCCGACCAAAGCGTCGGAGCCGGTCAGGCGGTGAATATAGGTCGGGATGAAGGTCGGCGCGTAGATCAGCCGGAACCCGGTCATGCCGAGCATGCCGTGGATGAAATGCGCGGTGTAGTTGCGCCGCAGGTTCGCCTCGACGAACGCTGCGTAGTCGGCTTCGCGTTCGGCGAGGGTTTTGGTCTCCGTCCCCTCCGCCGTCATCGCTCCTCCGTGTTCCCGCGAACGCGGGAACCCAGAGTCACGAACGATATCGTTTGTAGCCCTGGGCTCCTGCTTTCGCAGGAGCACTGGAGTGGCGAGGAGAACGTCATTCCGGCGCGAACATCGGGACGGGTGGGCCGCCTTCGGTCGGGATGAACTGCACCCGCACTCGCTGGCCGATCTTCAACCCATCATGATCGGTCGTTGCAATGTTGGTCAGCACCGCCGGTCCCTCGTCGAGCGTCACCCAGGCGAGTGTGTACGGCGCGCCGGCACCGCGGCGCATCGTCGACAGCGAGTAGATCGCGCCTTTCCCCGCGCTCTCCACCCAGCGGCTTTCCGCCAGACAGAAGGGGCACAAAGCGCGCGGATAATAATGTGGCTGACCGCAGGCGTCGCACTGGCCGATCAGCAATTTGCCCTCTGCCGCGGCGTCGAAGAAACGCTGGTTCTCGACATTGGGCTGGGGGGCGGGGATCTTGCGGGGCTCGCTCATCATTGCCGCTCCAGGATCAGGGTGGCCGCGCCATGCCGCGCGCCGAGCGCACCGCCAATGCCGGTGGCGACGGCGAGAGCGCAATCGGGCACTTGTACCGCCGGATGCGCCTCGCCGCGCAATTGACGCACCGCCTCGATCACCTTGGTGATGCCGCCGCGATTGGTCGGGTGATTGTTGCACAAGCCGCCGCCATCGGTGTTGAACGGCAGTTTTCCGGTTCCCGAGATGAGGTTGCCGTCGGCGACGAAGCGGCCGCCGTCACCCTTCTCGCAGAACCCGAGGTCCTCGAGCTGGATCAGCACGGTGATGGTGAAGCTGTCATAGATCGACGCATATTGGATGTCGGCCGGCGTCACGCCGGCTTCTGCGAAAGCGGCCGGACCCGACACGGCCGCGGCGGAGGTGGTGAGGTCGAGATTCATCCCGCCACGCGGCCCCTTCACATGCTCGCCCGCGCCGCGGACCGCGACGAGCGGGCGCTTCAGAGACTTCGCGACGGCGGGCGACACCACCAGCAACGCGCCGCCGCCGTCCGACACCACGCAGCAATCGAGCCGGTGGAGCGGGTCCGAGATCATCGGCGAATTGATCACGTCCTCGACCGTGACGACGTCGCGCAGCATGGCGTGCGGATTGTATTGGGCGTGGGTGCTGGCGGCGACCTTGATCCAGGCAAGCTGCTCCGCGGTAGTGCCGAACTCGTGCATGTGCCGCGCTGCGCACATGCCGTAGCTGTTGTGCGTCGATTGCCCGACCCAGCCCTCGAACGGCGCTTCGGGCGCATTGCCCAATTGCCGTCCGAACGGCTCCGATCTCGGGCGCCCGGCCAGCGTGATCAGCGCGACCGAGCATTTGCCCGCGGCGATCGCCTGCGCGGCGTGACCGACATGGAGGATGTAGGACGAGCCGCCGGTCTCGGTCGAATCGACGTGGCGGACGTTGAGCCCGAGATAATCGACCATCGACATGCCGCCGAATCCCGGTGCGTCGCCCGCGCAGAAATAGCCGTCGACATCCTTCAGGCTCAGTCCGGCATCGGCGAGCGCCCCGGCGGCGCATTCGGCATGGATCTGCGGCGTCGACTTGTCGGGCGCCAGGCGAGTGGGATGTTCGTACGCGCCCGAAATATAGGCCTTGTTCCTGATACTCACGCCGCCCCCTCTATTTCGCTGCTCGTCTCGCCGAAGGCCGCCAGCGCGCGATCCTTCACCGCCTTGTAATCGAGCTTGCCGTTGGGCGCGCGCGCGACACTGTCTACCACCAGCACGTGGCGCGGTGCCTTGTAGGTCGCCAGCTGGCCTTTCACATGGTCGCGCAACTCGCCCTCGTCTGCACTCGCCTCGGGATGGGGCTCGACCAGAGCGACGATACGCTCGCCGAACCGCGCATCGGGCACGCCGGTCACTGCCGCGTCGCGCACGGCCGGATGGCGTTTCAACGCTTCCTCGACTTCCTCGGGAAAGACCTTCTCGCCGCCGGTATTGATGCATTGCGAGCCGCGGCCGAGAATGCGGACAGTGCCGTCGGCATCCACCGTCGCCCAGTCGCCCGGCATCGACCAGCGCTTGCCTTCATAGGTCGGGAAGGTCGAGGCGGTCTTGGCCGGATCCTTGTAATAACCGAGCGGGATAGGCCCGCCGACCGCGAGCCGGCCGCTCTCGCCCGACCCCGGCTCGACCCGCCGCCCGTCCTCGGTGAAGATCGCGCAATCGGGCCCGAGCGCGAAGCTCGCGGTAGCGATCTCGCCGCTGGCGTTGGTGGTCGAGATCCCCATGCCGAATGCCTCGGACGACGAATAGGAATCCATCAGCTGGACCTGCGGCATGTGGCGGATCAGCCCGAGCTTGTTCTCGCGGTTCCACATCGCGCCCGACGATCCGATCACGAACACCGGTGAAAGGTCCCATCGACCTGGATTGGCATCGAGCGCTTCGAGCAACGGCTGGGCGAAGGGCTGGCCGACGATCGTGATCCGCGTCGCGCGCCATTGTTCGACCGCGTCCCACATCGCCTTGGGATCGAATTTGCCATGGGGCAGCAGGACCACCGTGCCGCCAAAGCCGAGCGCGCCGAACGCGGCGATCAGCCCGGTCGCGTGCATCAGCGGCGGCGCGATCAGCGAGCGCGGCTTGATCGGCGTGGCGAACGCGCGCGGGCCGGCATCCTCGGGCCTCTCCAGCGGCGGGATACCGAGCAGGGGGTTGGCGCCATAGCCGCCCTTGGCGAACAGGTCGCCCTGCTGCCACATCACCGCTTTGGGCATGCCGGTGGTGCCGCCGGTGAAGATCAGCAGCAGATCCTCGTCATGTCGGCCCCAGGATGTGACGACGGGGCGCTGGTCGGGGATGGCGGCGGCGAGCGTGGCGAAATCCTGCGCCCAGTCGGGCACCGCCTCCCCAGGGCGCGCGACCGCGATCCAGCTCTTCACGCCCGGCATCTGTCCGCGCACGCGGTCGAGCAAGGGCGCGAACCCCGCCTCGAACACCACTGCCTCGGCGTCGCCATTGTCGAGCAGATAGCGGACCTCCTCCGGCCCGTAGCGGTAATTGACGTTGAACGGCGCCAGCCCGGCCTTGAACGCGGCGAAATAGGCGATGAGATATTCGGGACAATTGGTCGTGTAGACCGCGACTTTCGACTGATGTGTCAGCCCGGCGGCAAGGAAGTGCGCGGCGAGCGCATCGGCGGCGGCATCGAAGGTGGCGAAGCTGACGATGCGGTCGCCCTGGACGATCGCCGGCTCGTCGGGGATCGCCGCGGCGACCGCTTCCCAGACGTTGGCATAGCCCCAGGCACTCACTGCTCGGAACCTCGGGTACGGAAGACTGGCATCCGACTCTCCCAGTTACCGCACGATTCTTTGCTGACGTTACGGCTTCTTGGAATGCGATTGGAAGATCGGGTATGGAGCGTCAAGAGGGCAGGGCGAAATAATCGCTATTCCTGTTGAAGCAGGAATATCTGAAAAGCCGGGGCGTGGGTCGAGACGTTGGAGCGCGGGCGGCCGCCTTATAGCGACCGTCCGATCAGTTCCTTCATGATCTCGTTCGTCCCGCCATAGATCCTGCTGACCCGCGCCGCGCGCCACATCCGGGCGATCGGATATTCGTTCATATAGCCCGCGCCGCCGTGCAGCTGGAGACACTGGTCCATGACCTCCCATTGCAGTTCGGTGTGCCAGAGCTTGGCCGCGGCGCCTTCGGTCGGCGTAAGCTCGCCCTTGAGATGGCGCTGGATCGCCCAGTCGAGATGCGCCCAGCCGACCTGCAACTTGGTCTTGAGGTCGGCAAGCACGAAGCGCGTATTCTGGAAATCGAACACCATTCCGGCGAATGCCTTGCGCGTCTTGGTGAATTCGACCGTCTCGTCGAACGCTTTCTGCGCCGATGCCTGCGTGCCGATCGCGATCGACAGGCGTTCCTGCGGCAATTGGCTCATCAGATAGATGAAGCCCTTGCCTTCCTCGCCCAGGCAATTGGTCATCGGCACGCGGACGTCCTCGAAGAACAATTCCGATGTGTCGGCGGCGTCCTGGCCGATCTTGTCGAGCTTGCGCCCGCGCTTGAACCCCTCGCGATCGGCCTCGACCAGGATGATCGACATGCCCTTATAGGCGGGCTTGGCGTCTGGATCGGTCTTGGCGACGACCAGCACCAGATCGGCATTCTGGCCGTTGGTGATATAGGTCTTGCTGCCGTTGACGACATAATGATTGCCGTCCTTCTTGGCCGAGGTACGGATCGCCTGAAGGTCGCTGCCGGTACCCGGCTCGGTCATCGCGATCGCGGTGATCGTCTCGCCGGAGACCAGGCGCGGCAGCCACTGCTTCTTCTGCTCCTCGGATCCATAGGCTTCGAGATAGCCGCACACGATGTCGGATTGCAGCGAGAAGCCGGCGGGCACGCCGATATAGGACATCTCCTCGTCGACGATCGCGTTATAGCCGAAATCGAGCCCCAGCCCGCCATAGGCCTCGGGCACGGTCGGGCACAGCATCCCGATCTCGCCGGCCTTGCGCCAGAATTCCTTGGGGACCAGGCGGTTCTGCTCCCATTCGCCGACATGCGGCACGCCTTCCTTTTGCAGGAACGACCGCACCGTCTGGCGGAACGCTTCATGATCCTCGTTATAGGCGAAGCGGCCGGGAACGCTGTCCGGGGTCATGATGATCCTCTCCTTCGGTCTTCAATTGAAACCTTTCCGGCAAGGTGCGGGCAGTTTACGCGACCGTCAACCCGTTGGCCCTCATCGCGGCTTTCGCGCAGCCCCGAAATGGGGCTAAGGCGGGTATCAAGTTTTCAGGAGAGCGCATGAAACTCGCCAGCCTCAAGCATGGCCGCGACGGCAAGCTCGTCGTCGTCTCGACCGATCTCGCCTGGTATGCCGATGCCGGACATATCGCCCCGACCCTCCAGGCCGCGCTCGACGACTGGGACCGGCTCTCGCTCGATCTCAGGAATCTGCAGACCGACCTCGATCACGAAGTCATCCCGCGCGAGCGGTTCCACGAGCACGATGCCGCGTCGCCGCTGCCGCGCGCGTACCAATGGGCCGACGGCTCGGCCTATGTGAACCATGTCGCTTTGGTTCGACAGGCACGAAACGCCGAGATGCCGGAGACCTTCTGGCACGATCCCCTGATGTACCAGGGCGGCTCGGACGGCTTTCTTGGCCCGCGCGACGCGATCCCGCTGGCCGATGAAAGCTGGGGTTGCGACCTCGAAGCCGAAGTCGTGGCGGTGACCGGCGACGTGCCGCTGGGCGCGACGCGCGAACAGGCGCTCGACGCGATCGTGCTGGTCGGGCTGACCAACGACGTCAGCTTGCGCAATCTCATCCCGGGCGAGCTCGCCAAGGGATTCGGCTTCTTCCAGTCGAAACCCGCGAGTGCCTTCTCGCCGGTATTCGTGACACCCGATTCGCTCGGCGACTGGTGGCAGGACGGCAAGCTCCATCGCAAGCTGATGGTCGATCTGAACGGCGAGCCGTTCGGTCGCGCGGAGGCCGGTGAGGACATGACCTTCGACTTCGGCACGCTCGTCGCGCATGCGGCGAAGACGCGCCGGCTGGGTGCGGGCACGATCATCGGCTCGGGCACCGTTTCCAACCGAGACGCCGATGGCGGCCCGGGCAAGCCGATCGCCGAGGGCGGCGTCGGCTATTCGTGCCTCGCCGAGGTTCGCACCGTCGAAACGATTCGCACCGGCGCGGCCAAAACTCCGTTCCTCAAGAAGGGCGATACCGTACGCATCTGGGCGGAGGATGACCGCCATCATCCGATTTTCGGGGTGATCGAACAGACGGTGGAATGACTCCGTCAAGCTGATGATTCCCGTCACCCCAGCGCAAGCTGGGGTCTCAGGCGTATCGCGACTCTCTTGAGACCCCAGCTTGCGCTGGGGTGACGATAATTTCGCTGACGTGACCGGCGGTTAGTCCGCTCGGCACAGCCTGGTTGTCGGGCAGTATGCCGACCTGCTCCACGCAAGACTCGCCAAGCCCGTTGAAATTTTATAACAACGGCGCAAAGGCCGCGCCCGAGCGTTGCGGCTCGTGAGTCGAACCTGGAGAGAGCATGGCCAGCGAGCATCCGCGCGCCAATCTGAAGCCGTTATCGTTGCACGTGCCGGAACCTAAATTCCGTCCCGGCGATGCGGTCGACTTCGCCGAAGTCGATATCCCGCCAGCGGGGTCGGTGCGACGCCCCGACACCGCCGACAAGGCGCAGAGCTTCACCGATCTGGCCTATACGATGATCCGCGTCCTCGATGAGGACAATCGCGCGGTCGGGCCCTGGGACCCCAAATTGTCGCCCGATGCGCTGCGCCGGATGCTTCGCAACATGGTGCTGGTCCGCGCCTTCGACGAACGCATGTTCCGTGCCCAGCGCCAGGGCAAGACCAGTTTCTACATGAAGAGCCTGGGCGAGGAGGCGGTGTCGATCGGTGCGGCCGCAGCGCTCGCCGATGACGACATGTGCTTCCCGAGCTACCGGCAGCAGGGCATCCTGATCTCGCGCGGCTGTCCGCTGGTCGACATGATGAACCAGATCTATTCGAACACCGGGGACAAGCTCCAGGGCAAGCAGCTGCCGATCATGTATTCGGAGCGGCGGTTCAGCTTTTTCTCGATCTCGGGCAATCTCACCACCCAATATCCCCAGGCGGTCGGTTGGGCGATGGCCTCGGCGTCGCGCGGCGACACGCGGATCGCATCGACCTGGTGCGGCGAGGGCTCGACCGCGGAAGGCGACTTCCACTCGGCGCTGACCTTCGCGACCGTCTATCGCGCCCCGGTCATCTTCAACGTCGTCAACAATCAATGGGCGATCAGCTCGTTTTCGGGCTTTGCCGGCGCGGATGAAACCACCTTCGCCGCGCGCGCGATCGGCTATGGCATTGCCGGGCTGCGCGTCGACGGCAACGATGCGCTCGCGGTCTATGCCGCGATGTCCTGGGCGGCGGAGCGCGCGCGGACCAACCAGGGCCCGACGCTGATCGAGCATTTCACCTATCGCGCGGAAGGGCATTCGACCTCCGACGATCCCACCCAATATCGCTCGGCCGGCGAACCCAATGCCTGGCCGCTCGGCGACCCCGTGGTGCGGCTCAAGGACCATCTCATCACGCTGGGCGAATGGGATGAGGAGCGTCACGTCGCGCAGGACAAGGAACTCGCCGAGATGGTGCGCGACGCGCAGAAGGAAGCCGAAAAGAACGGCATCCTCGGCCACGGCCTGCATCAGCCGCTCGACAGCCTGTTCGACGGGGTGTTCGAGGAAATGCCGTGGCATCTCCGGGAACAACGGCAGCAGATGCTGAGCGAAGAAGAAGCATCGGGGCGGCCATGGGCGCGGAAGTGATTGCCTTCAAACCTTCTCCCCTTGTGGGAGAAGGATACCGCAGCTTGGCGGCCCAGCCGCCTAGCGGAGGTTGGATGAGGGGAGCGGCGCAAGGCGCCGCGCGGTCGCTTCGCGACCGCCCCCTCACCCTCCCACTCGGCTCCGCCGAGCGGGCCCCTCCCTCTCCCACAAGGGGAGAGGGAATATGAGCGAGACGATGACCGACACCACCGAAGTCCCCACCACCGCCCGCATGAACATGATCCAGGCGATCAACTCGGCGCTCGACGTGATGATGGCGCGCGACCCCAGCGTGATCGTGATGGGTGAGGATGTCGGCTATTTCGGCGGCGTGTTCCGTGCGACCGCGGGGCTGCAGAAGAAACACGGCAAGACTCGCGTGTTCGACACGCCGATCACCGAATGCGGCATCATCGGCGTCGCGGTCGGGATGGGAGCCTACGGACTGCGGCCGGTCCCCGAGATCCAGTTCGCCGATTACATCTATCCCGCGCTCGACCAGCTGGTGTCCGAAGCCGCGCGGCTTCGCTACCGTTCGGCGGGCGAGTTCATCGCGCCGATGACGATCCGCTCGCCTTATGGCGGCGGCATCTTCGGCGGACAGACGCATTCGCAATCGCCCGAGGGCATCTTCACCCACGTCTCGGGTGTGAAAACCGTGATCCCGGCGACGCCCTATGACGCCAAGGGCCTGCTGATCGCGGCGATCGAGGACAATGATCCGACGATCTTCTTCGAACCCAAGCGCATCTATAATGGCCCGTTCAACGGCCATTGGGATCGCCCGGCGGAGAATTGGTCGAAACATCCCGGCGGCGACGTGCCCGAGGGCTATTACAAGGTCCCCCTGGGCAAGGCGAATTTGGTTCGCGCGGGCGAGGCGCTGACCATCCTCTGCTACGGCACGATGGTCCATGTCTGCCTGAAAGTGGTCGAGGAAGCCGGCGTCGATGCCGAGATTCTCGACTTGCGCACGCTGGTTCCGCTCGACATCGAGGCGATCGAGGAATCCGTGAAGAAGACCGGCCGCTGCATGATCGTCCACGAAGCGACGCGCACCTCGGGCTTCGGTGCGGAGCTCTCCGCGCTCGTCCAGGAACGCTGTTTCTACCATCTCGAGGCGCCGATCGAACGCGTTACCGGGTTCGACACGCCGTACCCCCACAGCCTCGAATGGGCCTATTTCCCCGGCCCGGTCCGCATCGGACAGGCGCTCAAGAAAATCCTGAAGGACTGACCGCGATGGCGCGTTTCGAATTCCGCTTGCCCGATATCGGCGAAGGCATTGCCGAGGCCGAGATTGTCACGTGGCACGTGAAAGTGGGCGATACGGTCGAGGAAGACCAGCAGCTTGCCGACATGATGACCGACAAGGCGACCGTCGAGATGGAAAGCCCGGTCTCCGGAACGGTCGTGAGCCTGGCGGGCGAGGTTGGGGATCAGATTCCGATCGGCTCGACCTTGGTGGTGATCGAGACGGCGGGTGAGGCGAGTGCCGAAGCGGCGGCGCCGGCCGAGACCAAGGCCGAAGAGGTCGCTGAAGAAATCGAAGCGGAGACGCCTGGCGCCGCCGATGCCGCGGGCGAAACGCCGGCGTACGAAGCCGAATCTCCCCTCCCGCCTGCGGGAGGGGACGGGGGAGGGCATGTCGCCAGTCCCGCCGCTGAAGAAACAAGCCCTCCCCTAACCCCTCCCGCGAGCGGGAGGGGAACGCCCGTCCTCGCCACCCCAGCGGTCCGCCAGCGCGCGAAGGACCTCGGCGTCGACCTGAGCCAGGTCAAAACCGACGGCGACCGCATCCGCCATGCCGATCTCGACGCGTTCCTCCGCTACGGCTCGGGCCAGGGCTATCATGCCCCGCACGCGTCGCGCGCTCGCGAGGACGAGGTGATCAAGGTCATCGGCATGCGCCGCCGCATCGCCGAGAACATGCAGGCGGCGAAGCGCAACATCCCGCATTTCACCTATGTCGATGAGATCGACGTGACCGCGCTTGAGGACATGCGCGCGGACCTCAACGCCAATCGCGGCGCACGGCCCAAGCTCACCATGCTGCCGTTCCTGATCGTCGCGATCTGCCGGACCTTGCCCGATTTCCCGATGCTCAACGCACGCTACGACGATGAGGCGGGCGTGGTGACGCGCTCGGGCCGGGTCCATCTCGGCATGGCGACGCAGACCGATGCCGGGCTGACCGTTCCCGTCATCCGCGACGCGCAGGACAAGAATGTCTGGCAGCTCGCGACCGAGATCACGCGGCTGGCCGAAGCGGCGCGCGCCAACAAGCTCAAGCCCGACGAAATGGGCGGCGGCACGATCACCGTGACGTCGCTCGGGCCCCTGGGCGGCATCGCGACGACGCCGGTGATCAACCGGCCGGAGGTCGCGATCATTGGTCCCAACAAGATCGTCGAGCGCCCCGTCTTCCGTGGCGACGACATCGTCCGGGCCAAGCTGATGAACCTGTCGATCAGCTGCGACCATCGCGTCGTCGATGGCTGGGATGCGGCGAGCTACGTTCAGGCGGTGCGCAAATATCTCGAGACGCCGGTCCTGCTGTTCGCCGACTGACCGACGGCGCCGGAGCGGCCGTAACGGCCCGACATAGTTGTGCGACAAAGCGCGCCTAGCGTCCCGCCCTCGGGCGTTGGGACGGAGTATGGGCGATGGGTTTCTGGCTGGGATTGATGCTGATGGCGGGCGGGCAGGCGGCGCCACCGATACCGCCCCTGGCCGGTAAGCTGCCCGACGATGACACGCCCGCCGCGGCCCCGCAGGAGCGCCCGCGCGGCCGGCTGTTCATCAGCCCGATGGGCGAGCCGTTCCGCGGCCCTGATCCGGTTGGGATGTGGTTCGATGGCGCCGACACCAATCATGACGGCGTGTTGACGCTCGCCGAATTCACCGCCGACGCGGACCGCTTCTTCCTGCGGCTCGATCGCGGGCATGACGGCGAGATCGATCCCGACGACATCGACTATTACGAGACCGTGCTCGCGCCCGAAATCCGTACCGGCGGCGAGGGCGGTATGGCGGCCGGCCGGCCGAGCGGCACTGCCCGTCGGGGCGGCGGCGGGGGGCGACATGGCGGTGGCGGTGGAGGCGGCGGCGGAGGCGGAGGAGGAGGAGGCCGTGGTGGCGGCCGCATGGGCGGCAGTGGCGGCGACGATTCTCAGTCGAGCAGCAGCGACTCGCAACCGCGCTATTCCGACGTCAAGCGCGGTGCCGCGCGCTTCTCCTTCTTCGATTATCCCGAGCCGGTCACCGTCGCCGACACCAATTTCAATCGTGGGGTCGATCTCAAGGAGTTCCGCGACGCCGCGGCGGAGCGCTTCGCGATGCTCGACACCAAACATGACGGCAAGCTCACCCGTGCCGAGCTTCCCAAATTGAGCGCGCCGGCGGCGGGCCAGTTCGGCGGCAAGGGCAAGAGGGCAGGCGGCAAACGATGGTCGCACGACGACGGCGCCAGCAATGGCTCGCCTCCGGCGGACAAGGAGAGCGGCGACTCCGCACCCTGAGGCACAAAAGGTCGATGGTCAGAAGCGCGACCGGCTGTCGAGCAATCCGGTCTCGGTCATCTTGCGGCGCGCGTCGGCGACCAACGCGGTTTGCTCCCTGACCGCATCGTTCCAAGCAGTGATCGTCCGGTTGAACGTGCCGACATCGCCCTGATTGTAGAACATGAACTGGCCACCCACCGCCTTCCAGCGATGCGTGGCGAGAAAGGTGCACAACCGGCCGCCGATCTCGAGCTGCTCGCGCTGCAATGCGCTCGACCGACGCGTATCCGCCAGATTGCCGTCCAGCCCCTTGTCGAACGCCTTGATCAACTCGCGCCGGGTCGTCTCGTCCTTGACGATCTCGCCGAGCCGCGCGTGGACCCGCGCGATCGCCGCGGTCACGCGGCGATCCGATTGGTCGATTTTCGGTTCGACCCGAACGAACCGCGCGCAATCCTTGAGCATCGCCGGCGTGTTGCTGACCATATAGGCGTCGTGCAGCCGGTCCATGCCCATCACCTGGAACATCGCCTCGCGCTGGTGCCGTTCGGACGTCATGTCGCGGAGGAAATCGAACATCGTCCGCGTGATCGGGCCGACCGCCATACCCGGCGGCAGGCGAGGCTCGCCAGTCTCGTCGATACGGATTCGCCGGACGTTGGCGGCGTCCATTCGCAGCGCGATAGTGTCAACGGCGATCGCGCCGGCGACGATGAGCAGGGCGACGCCCCACAGGACCGCCGCGACGCCGATTTTCCAACCGGTCGTGGCGTGGCGGAGCGTCAGGAACCAGGCGCCACCCCAGACCAACGCCGCCAATATCGTCGCCGCTGCGAGCGCGCCCGCGCTATGCGTCGATATGTCGACCGGCGACAGGTTGATCGCGACGATCGCGATCAGCAGGATCGCGCCGGCCCCCGCCAGCATGGCGATCCACGGACGGCCATCGGACTGATCGAGCGCCGCTTCCCATTCGTCGAGACCTTCGTCTCGCCATGTCGACGATATCATGCGCGGCCCCCTCTTTCCCCGCCGGCAACATGTCGTGCGCCGTGTCGCGCGGCAAGAGGGGCGCCATTTCGCCACGCGATGGTTTGAACCGCGCGCGCGACGGCGCTACAGCGCGGCGATGCGGTTCGCGTTCGTCAAATGCCATGGCTCGGGCAACGATTTCCCGATGATCGATGCGCGCGCCATCGACCTGCCCGACGCTGCCTGGGCCCGGGTCGCGCTGGCGCTGGCCGATCGGCGTGGGCCGGTCGGCGGCGATGGCTTGTTGTTGCTGACCGCCGGCGATGCGCGGCACGATTTCGGTTTCCGCATGTTCAATAGCGACGGGTCGGAAGCCGAGACCTGTCTCAACGGACTGCGCTGCGTCGCGCGCGCCGGGTTCGAAGCGCTGGGGATCGACCATGCGCACGTCCATCTCAAGACCTCGGTGGTCGAGGTGACGCGCGATCCCGATCTCGCGCCGGGTGTGGTGACGGTTCGCGAACTGGCCGGTCCGGCGTCGCTCGACATCGCCCAATGGCCGATGACGATCGACCGGCAACAGAATGTCCAGATGGCGATCCCCGGATTGCCCAGCACTCGGCCGTTCACTGCGGTCTCGATTCCCAACCCGCACCTGATCGCCTTTGTCGACGCGGTCGATGAACAGGAACTCGTGGCGATCGGTCAGCTATGCGAATCGGCACCCGATTGGCTGCCCAACCGTGCCAATGTCAGCTTCGTCGAAACGCGGCCGGGCGGGCTGTTCGTCCGCACCTTCGAACGCGGCGTCGGCCTGACCGACAGTTGCGGCAGCGCGATGGCGGCCTCGACCTTCGCCGCCTGCCTGACCGAGCGCGCGCGCTTCGATACCGAAATCACCGTCTGGAACGCGGGCGGGTTGATCAGGGCCTGCGCCGATCCCGACGGCATGGTCCGGCTGTCGGGTAATGCCACCTACGAATGGGAAGGGTCGGCCGACGTCGATCTCGATCGCGCTTTGGCCGGCGAAGTCGTCGTGACGCGGCATTTCAACGACGAGATCGCGGCCTGGGCTAAGGTGGCGGACCAGGCGATCGCGGTACCGCGACCCGCCTGATCGCGGACCGGCTAAGGATTACGCCCCTTTGGAGAACGGAGCCGTTCGGCGAAGCTGGGCGCGAATTTGCCCAAGGCGCGCCGTTGCGGCCTCGGGCGGGATGCCGAGCCGGACATAGCGGGCCGCCGTAGCTGCCGTGTCGCGCCCGGCGGCCATGTCGAAGGCTGCGCAGAAATCATCCGATTCCCAATGCGACAGGTCGGCAGCGCGCTTGGCGCAGCCGCGGCTATAAGCCGCGACCCCGCTTCGGCCATCGCGGCGGACGACGCGGCCATATTGACGGACGGCAAGGCGGATGGTGGCGCGGTCGATTTGCGGAGCGGCAGCCGGTGCCGGGGCCGGCGGCGGTGTTGGGATAATCGGGCTCGCCGCAGCGCTGCCGGTGCCGAATCCGGCGGGCGTGAGCAGGCGGCGCACCTGATGGAAGCTCGACCGCGCGAAGCTCGCGGCCGATCCGCCGTCGCCGCCGGGCAGCATCGCCGCGACCTGTCCGGGCACGCCGGGCAGGGTGATCGCGACTGCCGGCAAGCCGACAAAGGCAAGGATCAGCGCCAGTGTGGTGCCGGCACCACGGCGCGGCGGCATTGGATAGGGCGATGCCCAGCCGGGTCGTGTCTCGTCATCGGACGGGGCCGCACGCTGCAGGTCGTAGGCGATGCGGCGGTTGTTATTGCCGAGCACCGCCCAGGCCGCATTGAACGCGCGGGTACGGTCGGCGGCGTCGGGCACGCCGTGCGCCGTATCGGGATGGTATTTGCGCAACAGCGCCTTCCACGCGGCGCGGATCACCGCCTCGTCCGCGTCGGGCGTTACGCCGAGCGTCGCATAATAATCGGGCGCCGCCATCACCGATATTTGCGCCCAAAAGGCGAACTCGGCAAGCGTGGGATGAGCGATCCTTGCCGGGTTGATCGCGCCGTTGGCGCCGTCCGTCGCGGGCGGTCGGCTGGCAATGGCTGCACCACTCTTTCCGCCGTGCCAGCAAGCGGGCAGAGAAACCGGAAACCGACGGAAAACCGGGTAAAAGTGTTGCTCCACCGCCACAGCGGATCAGCTTTGTTTCGCTTGCGTGGAAACGAACCTTTGAGTAGGGAGTTTGCGCTGTCCGTAGTGACAACCGTGAAAGGGGATACAGATGCGCAAGCTTGCCATTGCCGTGGCGCTCGCTTCAACCGCACTTGCGACGCCCGCGCTTGCGCGCGATAAGGCGTGGTATGTTGGCGTCGAAGGCGGCGCGATGATTGTCGAAGACATTCACTTCGATATCGGTGCGGCGCCAGACGCCATGAAGATCGACCATAACTACGGTTATGATGTCGGTGGTCAGGTGGGTTACGACTTCGGAATGTTCCGGGTCGAAACCGAGGTTTCGTACAAGTCGGCTAACGTCGACGCGATCAGTTCGAGCCTTCGCATTCCAGCATACAACAGCGCTGGCGCGCTGGTTCAGTCCAACGCCGGCAGCTATAGCTATGCCGGGGGCAAGACCACCGCGTTGAGCTTCATGCTGAACGGCATGCTCGACTTCGGCGATGACGATGGCCTGCAGGGCTTCGTCGGCGGCGGTGTCGGTGTCGCTCGCGTCAAGGCCGACAAGTACGCGCTCAACACCTACGGCTCGTTCCTGAACGATTCGGACACGGTGTTCGCGTGGCAGGCGATTGCGGGTATCCGTGCGCCGATCACCAACCATATCGACGCGTCGCTGAAGTATCGCTTCTTCAACGCCGAGAACGTCAAGCTGGTCGACGTGACCGGCCGCACGCTGGACGGACGCTTCCGTACGCACAGCATCCTGGGCGGCTTCACGTACAACTTCGGCGAACCGCCGGCCCCGCCGCCGCCGCCGCCGCCTCCGCCTCCGCCTCCTCCGCCGCCGGAAACGCCGCCTCCGCCGCCTCCGCCGCCGGTGGTCTGCTCGCCGGGACCGTTCATCGTGTTCTTCGAGTGGGACAAGTCGGATATCACGCCGGAAGCGGCGTCGATCCTCGACAACGCAATCAGCCAGTATGCGAACTGCGGCAATGCCCAGGTCATGCTGGCGGGTCACGCGGACCGTTCGGGTTCGGCCAAGTACAATGTCGGTCTCTCGCAGCGTCGCGCCGACGCGGTGAAGGCCTATATGGTCGCCCATTCGGTTCCGGATGGTGTCATCAGCGAGCAGGCGTTCGGCGAGAGCCGTCCGCGTGTCGAGACCGCCGATGGCGTCCGCGAGGTCCAGAACCGTCGCGTGGAGATCACCTACGGCCCGTCTTCGGGTCAGTAAGTCTCCAACGACTGAAAGATTTGGGGAGGTCGGTTCGCCGGCCTCCCTTTTTCTTTGGGCTCGCCGCAGGGAAATAGCGGATGCTATTCCCTGCTCAGCGGCGAGCCCGGCCAGCATCGCGAAGCGATGACTGACGACGCGGCTTCGCCGCGGCGGCCGCTACCGAGCTTAGACTCTCTCCCAGCTTAGGCCCTCTCCCGCACGCGGTCGGTCCTGCCCCCGGCATGACCTGAACAGCGCGGGGCGCTGTTCACCCGGTGCAGGTTGGGTGAGGGCCTTCTTTCTTCTGCCTCGGCACGCGCTTGGAACAAGAAAGAAGACCCTCACCTCCCACCGCGGCGGGTCCCTCCCTCTCCCCTCGGAGGAGAGGAGCGATCCAGCGCGAGCGCTACCCCATAAGCGCCCCCCACACAGGGATGGCAAAGCCCCCCACTTGCGATAGAGCATACACGTCACGATCTGGCGGTTCGCCGGACATGCCGTCTGCACCGAGGGACTAGAATGAAAATCACGATGATCGGATCGGGCTATGTCGGCCTGGTGTCGGGAGCCTGTTTTTCCGATTTCGGCCACGACGTGGTCTGCGTCGACAAGGATGCGAGCAAGATCGAGGCGCTCCAGGCAGGCCGCATGCCGATCTACGAGCCCGGCCTCGACCAGCTCGTCGCGACCAACGTCGCCGCCGGCCGCCTGACCTTCACTACCGATCTCGCCACCGCGGTTGCCGGCGCCGATGCCGTCTTCATCGCGGTGGGCACGCCGTCACGGCGCGGCGACGGCCATGCCGACCTTACTTACGTCTTCGAGGCGACCAAGGAGATCGCCGCCGCGGTCACCGGCCCGACCGTCGTCGTCACCAAATCCACCGTGCCCGTCGGCACCGGCGACCGGGTCGAGACGATCCTGCGCGAGGAGCGCCCCGATATCGACATCGCGGTGGTGTCCAATCCCGAATTCCTGCGCGAAGGCGCCGCGATCGGTGACTTCAAGCGGCCCGACCGCATCGTCATCGGCAGCGAGGATGCGCGCGCGCGCGAGGTGATGCGCGAAGTGTATCGCCCGCTCTATCTCAACGAGAGTCCGATCCTGTTCGTCAGCCGCCGCACATCGGAGCTGATCAAATATGCCGCCAATGCGTTCCTGGCGACCAAGATCACCTTCATCAACGAGATCGCCGATCTGTGCGAAGCGGTCGGCGCCAACGTCCAGGACGTGTCGCGCGGCATCGGGCTGGACAATCGCATCGGCGCCAAGTTCCTCCATGCCGGCCCCGGCTATGGCGGCTCGTGCTTCCCCAAGGACACGCTGGCGCTGCTCAAGACTGCCGAGGATCACGAAAGCCCGGTGCACATCGTCGAGGCGGTGGTGAAGGTCAATGACAGCCGCAAGCGCGCAATGGGGCGCAAGGTAGTCCACGCGCTGGGCGACGAACCCCGCGGCAAGACCGTCGCGGTGCTGGGGCTGACGTTCAAGCCCAATACCGACGACATGCGCGATGCGCCCAGCCTGGCGGTCGTGCAGAGCCTGCAGGATGCCGGCGTGACGGTGCGGGCGTTCGATCCCGAAGGGATGGAGGCGGCCAAGACGATGATGCCCGACGTCATCTTCTGCAAGGATGCCTATGAAGCCGCGACCGGGGCCGATGCGGTGACGATCGTGACCGAATGGGACACGTTCCGTGCGCTCGACCTGCGCCGGCTCGCGAGCGTGATGACCGCGCCGGTGATGGTCGATCTGCGCAACGTCTATCGTCCCGACGATGTGCGCAAACTCGGCTTCGCTTATTCCTCGGTCGGGCGCTGAACGACAGACTGGCCCCGTTGCTTTGATATTTTTCACGCGAAGGCGCTAAGGCGCAAAGAGGGGTCGCGCAGAGACGCGGAGATTTTAAAGAGCCTCGCTGTGCAAGGCTCACCGTGCAATTATCGCATTTTAATCTTACCGGCAGCCCAGGGCGAAAACACCTCTGCGCCCTCCGCGCCTCTGCGCGAACCCAATCTCTTCTTTGCGCCTTCGCGCCTTCGCGTGAACCAAATCTACCGCCTCAGGCTGCAACCAGCGCCGTCGCCAGCCAGGACGGAACGATTGCATCGCCCAGCGCCTCGACCCGGCGTAGCTCGACCATCAGGCCGAGGTCGGGATAGACCGCGCGCGTCCGATCACCGGCGGGTGCGATCGGCGCGACCACCAGCCGCCGGTTGACCTTGGCGCGATAATGCATCCGCGCGGTATTCTCCTGCCCGACATAACAGCCCTTGGCGAAGCTCACGCCGTTGAGTTCGCCGGCATTGGCCTCGAGCCACAAGGTCTTGTCCTGGCCGAGCTCGGCGATACCCTCGGTCACGCCGAGCGACAGGCGGTGCTCGCGCCACCCCTGCGCCGGCGCGCCCGGCATCCCCAGCCAACGCCGGCCCAGCTCCGGCAAGCGCGGGTCGGGCACGCCCAGCACACCATCCCGTGCCCAATGCACTGCGCCGGCGACACGCTCGATCGTGATCGGCCGCCGCAGCCGGTACATCGACAGTCGACGCGCCAACGCATCGGCCTCGGCCGCCTCGCAATCGATCAGCACAGAGTCGCCGTCCGCCCAGAGCAGGAAATCGAACAATGCCTTGCCCTGCGGCGTCAGCAAGCCCGACCAGCGCGGTGCAGTGCCGTCGAGCGTCAGCACGTCCTGCGTCACCAGGCCTTGGAGGAAATCGCGTACGTCATCGCCCGCCAGGCGGATCAGGGCGCGGTCGTCCAGCATCGTTCCGGTATCGCTCATGATGCCAAGCTAATGCGCGCCCGCCCGAATCCAAGCCATACTGGCGGATCGCGGCGCGCGATTGTAGGGCAAACGTCATGACCGATCGCCTGACCATCCGCCGCCCCGACGACTGGCATGTCCATCTGCGCGACGGCGCGATGCTGGAGGCGGTCGTCGCGCACACCGCGCGCCAGTTCGCCCGCGCCATCGTGATGCCCAACCTCACCCCGCCGGTCACTACCGCTGCCGCGGCCGAAGCCTATCGCGCACGTATCCTCGCCGCCTTGCCCGCCGGCAGCGATTTCACCCCGCTGATGACCTGCTATCTGACCGATGGCGCCGATCCGGCGGAAATCGCGCGCGGGCACGAATCGGGCGCGTTCACCGCGTGCAAGCTTTACCCCGCGCACGCCACGACCAATTCCGCGCATGGCGTCACCGACATCCGCGCGCTCGGCGCCGTGCTCGAAACGATGCAGCGCATCGGCATGCCGCTGCTGATCCATGGCGAGGTCACCGACCGTGACGTCGACATCTTCGACCGTGAGGCGGCGTTCATCGAGCGTACGCTGGCGCCGTTGGTGCGCGACTTCCCCGCGCTCAAGATCGTGCTCGAACACATCACTACCGCGGAGGCCGCCGAATTCGTCGCCGATGCCGGCCCGCTGGTCGCCGCGACGATCACGCCGCAGCACCTCCATCTCAATCGCAACGCCTTGTTCGATGGCGGTCTCAGGCCGCATGCTTATTGCCTGCCGGTGATCAAGCGCGAGCGCCATCGCCTCGCGGTGCGCGCGGCTGCGGTGTCGGGCTCGCCCAAATTTTTCCTCGGCACCGACAGCGCGCCGCACGCTGTCGAGCGCAAGGAAATGGATTGCGGCTGCGCCGGCATCTTCAACGCGCCATTCGCGCTCGAAAGTTATGCCGCCGTGTTCGAGGAGGAAGGCGCGCTCGACAAGTTCCAGGGCTTCGCCTCGGAACATGGCCCGCAATTCTATGGGCTGCCGCTCAATGAGGGGGCAGTGACGCTGGAGCGAGTGGCGACCGAGATCCCGGCACGGGTTGCGGGGCTGGTGCCGTTCCATGTCGGCGAGACGCTGGAGTGGCGGTTCGTAGGGTAAATTCCTCCCCGTACCGGGGAGGAATAGCTGGGGCAGGGCCTGACCTTTCGTACAGCGCGGGCAAAGCCCGCGCTTCGTCGGACGGCGCTCTGCGCCGCCGGCCGGGCTCGTGCGAGTCAGCCGGCGCGGCCGGCTGCCGCCCTTCGCCTTAAAACGGCATCCACTTCGATTTGTGGGTGAACTTCATATATCCGGCATTGACCCCGGCGCGCCAACCCACACCGAGCCGGATGGGGATCAGCACGATATTGCCGCGCCTCAGATAGGTCGCCGAAAATCCGCCGACGAAATACAGCCGTCCTTCGCCGCTCGGGAAGCGCTTGTAGATGTCCTCGGTGTCGTAGAGATTGTATACCAACACGAACACCTTGGTCGCGTCGCCGCCGACATCGAACCCGACCGAGGGCCCGGTCCAGTAAATCTTCTGGTCGCCCGCCACCTTGTGGCTGAGCGTGCCCGAGCCATAGCGCAGCCCGACGACGAACGCGCCCGATGCCTCACGCCCGGCGATATAGGCGTTAGGCCGTCCCTGGTTCTTCAGGGTCTTCTCGATGATCCCGGCCAGACCCTTGGCACCCTTGCCGAACACGCCTTCGGCCGCGTCGAGCACGTCGTCGTCGCCATAAGTCGGGCCGGTGGTCGGGGGAATCGGCGGCGGGGTAGTGGCGGTGGTGGCAGTCTCGTCTTGCGGAGGCGGCGCCTCGTCATAGGCCGGCACGCTCGGATTGGCGGGCGGCGGCGTGTACGGCGCGGACTGTGGCGGTGGCGACGGCGATCGTTGCAGGTCGCTATCGATCGCCTTGTTGGGATCGATCGTGGTCACCTGCGCGGCGACCGGCCCGGTGATCGTCAGCATCGCCAACGATAGAATAGTCAATAAACGGCGCATCATCGCCCCCAACCCCAACCCATACATGCGATACGCTAAGCCCGGCGGAGATTGCCCGGCAATGAACGCAGCGGCGGTCCGAGTCTATTCCGCGCCCGGCCGAGTCGAAACCCCCGGTTGATCACCTAAGGGACGCTCGCTATAGGCCCGCATTCTGCCGCAGCCGGAGACGTGGGTGAGTGGCTGAAACCAACGCTTTGCTAAAGCGTCATACGGGAAACCGTATCGAGGGTTCGAATCCCTCCGTCTCCGCCATTTCGTGTTGAAATCATTAGATAATTTCCCCATTGCGGGGAGGCAACCCGGTTAGCAACCCGGTTTCCGCGGCGAACTTTCGCGATCAACGGTGAACGCTTTGCGGCGGTCCGATTGCTATGGCGCTTCCGAAACCCCGACAACGGGCGGGCCAGATGCAGCAGGTTCAGCATCAGCAGCGGTACACCCAGTCAGAATGCGTTGATAAGCAGAGGCAAGGAAACATCGATAGCGACCATGCCTGTGCCGTGAAACCATGACTCTTCGACCAAGGCGATCTGATCAAGTCGGATTTTTAGACCGTTCGGTCATGGCAGCGATAACCCGGAGGTCTTAGGAGCAGTCGACATCATCAAATATCGACCGGGTCATTGCCTCAGCGGGTTTGGTCGGTGCCGGCGCCTCGACTGTAGAGGTGGTCACGATATGACTCCAGTCCGCGTCGTCGTCCGACTCCTTGTCGCGCTCCTCCTTGCGTTCCTCAAGGTGCTGAATCGAACGTTTGATTTTCGCGCGGGCGTCGTCGATCAGGTCCGCACCTTCATCGTCGACCTTCAAATCTTCCAGCTTCGTAAGCGCATTAGCGATCTTTTCGAAATGGCTCTCCGGGTCCTCGTCGAGATCGGCACCGTCGGTGATTTCAGAGATCTTGTCCTCGAGTTCAGTCAGTTGTTGAACACGAAGCGTCATCCCGAGGCGGACGAGCCGTTCGGCAGGGATAAGCTCCAGCATCGCTGAATTGTCGAAGAACGATAGGTCGAACTCATCCGCTGCAGCGCTCTCAAGCGCAACCGCAGCGCGTTCACGCAGATCGTCGTTGAGAAGCCGCGCGCGGTGAGCGCGTGCGTGCGTGACCATCTTAGGACTGTTCGCAATCACGGTGGTTGCCCATGTCTTGCGTTCCAGAATGTCGGGATCGAGCCGGATCACCTTTTCGAAGACGGCATCGCTCGCTCGATAAGCGAGGAAAATGAACAGCGACCAGGTCCGGTCGGTTTCGTCGGGGGTTCGCGCCAGACGCTCCACCAGCGTGTCGTTGAGGCTTGCCGGAATGGTCAGCGCATCCGGAATATCGTGCGATCCCTCACAAGTGAAGTTGTCCAACACCGTGTCGATGGTAGCTCCCCGCAGCAGGGCCGCCATCATGAAGGGTTTCTCACTCAGAATCTCGGTCAGCGCGTCCGAAATAGTGGGATGGGCGAAAGTCCAGATCGTGGCCGTGCCGCTGCCAGATGCCTTGAGGAATGACCCCTTCAGATCGGCGAAGGCATCCTGAATCTGCGGCAGGCCGCAACCGGTCAACTCCGCCACAGCGGCAGCCGCTTCCGGATCGAAGCCGGTGATCCTGAATGCGCCTTGATGTACATAGACGAGAATGAGCGCTGCCTGCAGCACGGGTTCGAGCGCGTTGACAGTGTCAATGAGATGCTCGCGAGGCTCGCGCATGAAGCGCACCAGTGAGGCCTCTCTCGGCGCAAGGCTCTTGGTAAAATTGGGATCGCCGAGGCGCTCGGCGATACCGGGCAGGAATTCGTCAACGGCTGCGACTGCATCGAGATGTGGTTTCACGCTCGACTTCCAGCTCTGGCTTTGGCTGCCGTAGTTGATGTGATTGTAGAGGATTTGCGCCTTCTCTTCAGCGGTCAGCGCGCCGACGTCGACGACGGCACGGCCGTCGGCAAAGAGCGGTAGATTTCGCTGGCCGAGGCGGCGGCGGGCTGCTTCGTAGATGTGTTTTCGCGAGGTCAGAAGGAATCGATTGCCGTGTCCGATCGCGGCGCGAAGCTTGGCGAAGGCGGAGGTCCAGTCCTGAACATAGTCCTCGCGGACCATGTTCGAACCAAACGCGTCGTCGATCCAGAAGAACCGGCCGGGATCACTCGGATTCCAGCCTGCCTCGAAATCCCGCGGGCTCGTCAGGGCGAGAACGGTGTTGTTCGGATTCTCCGAAGCGATCGTCGAGATGATCGCACCGATCGCTGACTTGCCGCTCGAAGGGTTGCCGAGCAGGAGCACGATGCCGTGGTCCCCGATCGCCCGCACCGCATCTCGGTGGGCGCGGGTCGGCACGTAGGTCTTGAGCTTGGGTATCCAGTTGTCCAGCAGCGCGCGGCTCTGCTGGGTCAGGCGTTCATCGATAATCGAAGTCAGATCGCCCAGCCCGTACACTTGGGGCACCAGCGCGCGCAGCCGAGCGCTGCTCCTGATTGTCCGAACGACATACTGCCGGCCAAGGATATGGGGCTTGTGAACACCGAGTTCGCGAAGGCGCGCGCGAATCTCGATGGCGACGCCCGCATCAACGCTCATATTGGTCATTAAAATGTATGTGTGGGCCTGGCCCTTCGCGACCAGTTCGCGAACATGATCGACTTCCGCATTGAGATCACTGTTCCGGAGCGCTTTTGCGGCGTCCGACGTGTGTTTGCATTGGACCGTCCCGATAGGCGGACCCGCTGGATCGTCGGACGGGATGAGAAAGACCGCATCTTGACCGCCATCTTGGGCCTCGCGAAAAATCTCGACCGGCCGGCGAAGCATCACCTCGCATATCTGTGAGCAAAGATCCTGAAATGCGCGCCAGCCGATGGTGTGAAGCGCCAGATCCGACCAAGGGCCGACCGCCATCCGATTTGGGGCTGGAACTAGAATCTCCGCCTTGATTTCGCCCGCACCATTCATCTGCCTTAACTTTAGCCCCCAAGGATCCCGACCAGTCCACGCCTTTCATGAATATGGCACAGATAGCGAACGATGCGGTATTATTGATCTATGACTGTCACCAAGACCAAGCTCACGACGCTCCGCACCGTCTACCCTCCGATTTCCAATGCCGACGCTGTGCGTCTGATGCGCATTCCCGAGGTCGAAGCGCTGCTGCGAACCAGCGACTTCTATATGATCGGCGGGCGGGCGCAGGCCCGGATGATCAACCCCCAGTTCGACCTCGACGAAAACGTAATCGAATTCGGCTTCGTGGTTGGGGATCGCGAAGTATCGCCGGTTCGGGTTGCGTTGCAGGAATTGCCGGGCGTCATCGGTCTTCGCGGCAGGGATTTTCTGGTCGAGTTCGATGAAGCTGGCAGCGGTTTCAGGATCTGGGATGGCCCGCCTCACGAGGACGGCTCGGACGTCGTCGAGTGGTTCACGACCGAGAAGCTGCTCTGGGATCGTTCGCGTGCGCGGCCCGGCATCTACGGGCTGGATGATGTCCGGGAGCTCTCTACCTACGACCTCCTTTATGTCGGCATCGCGAAGAAAGGCGACAGCTTCGATCGGCTGCTCGCGCGTGGGCACAAGGCACGGCAGGAGATTCTAGCCAACGAACCGCAGCGCTACCCCGGCGCGCGCGTATCCGACGAGACCTTCCTGTTCCTGTTCGAGACGGACCCGTTGATCATGCAGACCTTCGAGCCCGAGCACGAGTTCAAGGAGTCCGACCTGAGCGGTGAGTACGATGCTAAACGGATCGTCGCCGACGCCGAGAAGGCGTTCGTGAGCTTGCTCAAGCCGGAGTACAATGTTGAGAAGTTTGCCAATTATCCGAAGGGGCGCGATGGTCTCTACGGAACCGGCTTTCGCCGCTATGGCTATGTCATCGGCGAACAGATGGCCTTTAACACGGCGCACGGCACGGTCCGCGGCGGCGTCGGCCCTGACGGCATGATTACCAACGACGCCGACGCGATCTTCGTCGAGGGCGATACCGTAACCTTCTATCGTTCGGGCATCGATTTCCCCGCAGGGGACGGGCTGGCAAGAGCGAATTAGCCGACCCCGGCTGATTCCGTTCGCATCGGCCTTGAGTATTTCGCCGGACGACCGTATATGAATGTCGGAAACGTCGTATTTTGGCTGGAAGCATGTCGACTCTCGCAAACCGGATCATGGATCGCTTCGCGTCGGGGGAAACCCTCGCGCGCGTTGATTTGATGCTGGGCGCCGACTATGATTCGGTGGGTCGAACGCTAGGGCAGCTGGTCAAAGAAAAGAAGCTCGCGCGCGTGGGACGGGGCCGATATCGAAAGGTCGATCGCAAGGCGCCCCTTTCAGCAAACACCATCGGCGATGCGATCGAGCAGAAAGTCCGTCGTTCAAAGCGCAACGTGTTCCTGCGCGGCGACTTCGCGGACCTCGGCAGCTACGACGCGGTCGGACGGGCGTTGCGGCAGAAGACCAAAGACGGGAAGCTCATTCAGATCGGCTATGGCCTTTACGCCAAGGCCGCGCTGTCGCCTTTCACTGGCAAGCCCGCCCCCATCATTGGCATAAAGCGGTTGGCGACCGAGGCGCTCGGACGGCTTGGCAAGAAGGTTTCAGCCTCTTCCTTCGAAGAGGCGTATAATATCGGTCGATCTACCCAGGTGCCGACGGGCCGCACGATCGCGGTCGATGACCGGGTGCGCCGCCGTATCGGCTACGACGGCAATTATGTCCTTCTCCAACGCGCCGGATAAAGCGACGCTCGGCCGGGTCGCTGGCGCGCTCGCGGTCGATGAAGCGTTCGTCGAGAAGGATTGGTATGTCGTCCAGGCAATCAGCCACATGGTGGGCTTGGCCACTGAGGACATCACGCCCGTATTCTCCGGGGGTACCTCTCTGCTCAAGGGCTATGGCCTGATCAAGCGCTTCTCGGAGGATATCGACTTCAAGTTCGCGCTGTCCGAAGTGTTTCTCCGCAAGTCGGCCAATCAGCGACGAAGGATCCTCGGCGATTTGCGCGATGCACTCGTTGCGGCATGGACGTCGGCGGGATTTGTGATGACGTCGGTCGAGGCGCGCGATGCCAATGGCTTTCTCAAGATCGAGATGGATTATCCGAGCAGTCTCGATCCGCATGGGGCACTGCGCCCGCACATCCTGGCCGAACTCTCGGCCAAGCCGCCCCGGCTGTCAGTGCAGCACCGTCCGCTGACGTCATTCGTCGCCCAATATGCCCGCGCCGCGCCGGAGATCGCGTCGATCGCTTGCGTCGATCCGGTGGAGACTGCTGCCGACAAGCTCAGCGCCTTTGCGTGGCGCATGCTGATACGCGATCGATCCAGCGACAAGGACGATGCGACCATCGTGCGACATCTGCACGATCTTGCTGCGCTGGAGACGGCGGCGGCGGAGAGCGGCGCTTTCCCCGACTTACTGCGCTCAATCCTCATGGACGACAGCAGTCGCGGCGGAGGTGGCGTCGCGGAACTAGGCCCACGCGAACGGCTTGCCGCAATGCGCGCCAAACTGGCCGATGACCCGCTCTACGTGGAGGAATATGGCCGCTTCGTCGGTGGCATGGCGTTCGCAGGTGCCGCCGAGGTGCCGAGCTTCGAAGCTGCCGCTGCCGCGGTGGAGCGGCTGTGCGATCGGCTGCAGAGTTGATCGGCGCCGGCGATGCCTTGCCTTAGCTGCGGCGCAGAGAAGACGATCGAGGCGCACCTGATTCCCAAGGCCTTTGTTATGGAGGTCAAGCGGGACCGCGGCGAGCAACACCTGATCATCCACCAGGGCACCGAGCGGCCGAAGGTCAGCAATACTGGGGCGTTCGATCGGACGATCTTGTGCGGCCCATGCGATGGCATCCTCGGCAAACATGAGAGTTACGTCTTCAAGCTGCTAAAGCACCTGCGCGACGTGCAGGCACCCTTTGGCACCATCGTCCCCGTCGATCCGATCGAAGGGGATAGGATCGTGCGGTTCGCCGCCGGCATTGCCTGGAAATTCGCGGTAACGGCGCCCGATCGCGGTCAGATCAAGTTGGGCCGCTATGCTCAGATCCTAGCCGACATCGCGTTGCACGAAGCCCCGATTCCTCCGGCAGTCGATGTTGCGTTGATCCGGATCGTCGAGCTGGATGGCGATGTTTATTTCTACCGCGCGCCGCTGCCCGACCGAAAGGACGATGCGAACATGATACGGTTCAGCGTCGGCAGCTTCGTATTCTTCCTCAAGGTCGACAAGCGGCGGAATGGCCCCACCCTGCCGGCCACCTGCTGGCTACGGGGCCGGTCTGCTGGCGCGTTCCTGATGGCGCCAGCGCATCTCTTCGAGGAGGGAAAGCTGCATGCCCGCCTCGCCAGCCGTGCACCCACGCGGAATTTCTTCGCGAAGATGATGGCGCGTTCAACAGGCTCCGACTGAACGCCGCGCTTTGAAATGACTAGAAAGCGGCAGGATGGATGAATTCGCTTCCGGTTGCCGCAACTTACGCCCAGGCGAACCATGCGGTAGGACGGTGTCTACGTTGCAGCGGCGCGACTCGCCAGCACAGCGCCGGCTTGGGGGGCTGGAAATCAGGAGGGGGAAGACATGGCCGCCGAGCCAATCGACGATATCATTGCCTGGTCGGCCAAACTGTCGCCGTGGCGGAAGGATTGCCTACGGCGCCTCGCCATATCCGCAGAATTGAGCGAGGACGATCTCGGCGAGTTAATGGACCTCGTAAAATCGTCGGGCGGACTGCCGCTGGAAAAAGCTCCTCCCGCGTCGATTCCATTCGAGAAATCGCATTTCGGTGGCGGCAAACAGCAGCCGATCGTTCTCAAGGGGATCGCCAACGTCGAGAATGTGAATCGGCTTGTGCCAAAGGCCGGTCTCACCTTCTGCCCGGACAAGTTGACAGTGATCTACGGGCGCAACGGCAGTGGGAAGAGCGGTTTTGTGCGAATCCTCCGTACGGCATGTCGAACGCGCGTCGAGAACCCCGCCAAGCTTCGTGTTCTTGCCGACGTTTATGGAAACGAAACCGGTCCCCAGTCGGCGGACATCGTCATCGATGCGGGCGGAACCGAGACGGCGGTCGCGTGGACACCGGGCATGACAGCAGCGCCGGCGCTGATGCAGGTTGCGGTATTCGACAGCGCATCAGCCCAGCTCTACGTCGACGGTGGCAATCAGATTCGGTTTCTGCCGTTCGGCCTTGCCCTTCCGCACCGGCTCAACAGTACCTGCCTGACGCTGAAGGAACGCCTGGAAAGCGAGCGTGCCAAGGCCGTCGGCGACAAGGTCGCTCTCACCGCAATCGCATTCAATCCCGTCCGCAACACTGCAGCGCAGGCTTTCGCTGGATCGATCACGAAAGCCACCACGGCCGACGCCATTGAAAAGGCGACGACCTTCTCGCCGACGGATCAGGCGCGCCTCGACGAGGTGACGCGCGTCCTGGCTGCGGGTGCGGCGGCGGCCGCCGACGTATCGGCGCTGGCTATTTGGTCGGAGGCGCTAACCAAGGAAACGGAAACGGCGCTTGCCGTCCTCAGCGACGCGGCATTAGCCGCCTTCGCTGCTCTCAAGGGCACAGCGGTTTCCACCCGCGAAGCTGCCGAAGTAGCTGCTGGGGCGATGTTCACCGACGAGCCACTGCCCGGCGTCGGCAGCGAAACGTGGCGCGTCATGTGGAAAGCCGCCAGGGATTATTCGCTTAAGGAGGCTTATCAGGGCTCCGACTTCCCCGTCGTGGTGAACGACGATGCGGCTGCGGCCTGCGTGCTATGCCAACAGCCGCTCGAGCCAGCGGCGGCTGACCGCATGCTCCGATTCCGCGTATATATGGACGACGCTCTCGACACCGCCGCGACCACAGCGGAGAAGGCGGTTGCCGATGCAAAGGCGGGACTCGCCGAGTTCAAGCTGTTCCAAGCTGCCGACTATAAGGATCGAATTGAGCAGGTGCGTCAGCGCGACGCTGAACTCGCGGACACTCTTACCGCCGTTGGCGCAGCCGTTGTTGCGCGTCGGGCGGTCGCACTCGCGCGACTTGCAGGTGAGGACAGCGTGCCCGCCGCCGCCCTGATCTCTCCACTCGACTCACTCAAGGCGTTCGCGGCGACGCTGAATGAGGAAAAAGAGGCTCTGACAAAGGCCACCGAAGGCGACGAGCGGGCGAAGCTCGCCGCCGAAAAGGCCGAGCTGGAAGACCGCAAAGTCCTGGCGCCGCATCGTACGAAGCTGCTCACACGGCGCGATTTGCTCGTCACCGACGCGGCTTATACCGCGGCGCTTGCCGAGGTCCAGACGACGGGCATAACCAAGCGCGCAAACGAGCTTGTCGACGCTCATCTCACCACGGCGGTCGTCGACCGCTTCAAAGCCGAACGCGATCATCTCGACATTAATCACCTGAATATCGGCCTCACCCGCAAGAGTAGCCAAACCAAGGCTGAATTCGATGTCGATCCGGGAACAAAGCTGACCAAGGTCACCTCCGAAATCCTGAGCGAAGGCGAACAGCGCGCGCTCGCACTCGCCGGCTTCTTGACCGAAGTGGCGCTAACCGACGGTTCGGGAGCGATCGTAGTCGACGATCCCGTGTCCTCGCTCGATCGAGAACGTTGCTCACGAGTGGCGCAACGGCTCGCCGACGAAAGTCTGAACCGTCAGGTGATCGTGTTTACGCACGATATCATCTTCTTCAACGAACTTTGCCAAGCTGCCGACAGTCGCGGCATCGAGCCGGTCACGGTCGCACTGTTCAGCGACAAGAAGGTCGCTGGCCGCATCGATGCGAGCGGTGTCAGCTGGAAAGGCGCAAGGGTCAACAAGCGGCTCGGGCGCATCAAGGATGCTTTCGCGCCGCTTCCGAAGCTCCATGCGACCAGCCCGGCCGACTATGAGATGGCGGTCAAGAACCTCTACGGTCGGCTTCGCGATGCCTATGAACGGATCGTGGAGGAAATCATCTTCTGCGACATCGTTCAGCGGGGCGTCGATGCTGTCCAGACCCAGAAGCTGCGCATGGTCCATCTCTCACACGCGCTGGCAATCCGTTTCCACGAGGGCATGACGAAGGCGAACACGCACAGTCACGATAATCCGGCCGCTGAGACTGTCGCCGTTCCTGAGCCGGACGAGTTCCTGGCAGACATCGCGTTTGTGGAAGAGCTGATCAAGGATCTGAAAGCCGAGAGCCAGGCAACCGAAGCCGCCAGGCCGCAGATGAAGGTCAAATCCTAGTCGCGTCGGCGAGGGCGACAAAATAGCTGGCGAAATTCATGTGAGTTGTCGGGGCAAAGTCGGGATCCTGAGATCGAGCGAATGGCGGTATCATGCGGCGCGTTCAAGATCGACGATATTGGCGAGCCCCGCCGAGGCGAGCGGCTCGGCTAGTGCGCGGACACTACGATGATGGGTGAAGAGTAGGACCTGATTGTGCTTGCCGTAGTCGGCGAGCAGGTCGAGTGTTGCTTTGCTTCGTTCATCGTCGAAGTGCACGAGGATATCGTCAGCCACAAACGGGAGCGGTTCTGTCGCGCTCGCGTAATTCTCAAGGCTTGCGAGACGGAAGGACAGGAACAGTTGATCGCGCGTGCCGTCGCTCATTGTCGAGACTGTCGCGGTGCCGCCATTTGCCCTGCGCCCAACGACGATCGGCTGTCCTTTATCGTCGATATCGGTTTCGATCCCGCTGAACTCGCCGCGCGTGCTCGCCGCGAACAACAAGCCCGCCCGTGCAATCAACGGATCCTGCTGTTCCGCGCGTATCTGGGCCATCGCGGCAGCAACAACGTCGCGGGCGAGGCTTAACTCCAGATAACGCTCAAGTGCCAAATGCATCTGTGCGCTGGCACTTTCGCGTTCGACCATCGCGCGACTGACCTGGGACTCGCTGGAGAATGCCACCAGTGCGTCCCGCGCGGTCTTTTCGTCGAGAATCGCTGTCTCAAGTTCCTCCTCGATCGCCGCTGAACGCGCGCGGGCATCCGAAAGCGCCGCCCTTAACACGTCCAGATCCCGGGCCGCCCATTGCTCGATCAGTTCGGCAACCGTGAGGCGATCTCCTGCCTCCATCGCCGTTCGTTCGACCACCGCGAGTCGCGCGGCGCAATCGAGCCGAGCCTTCTGCCGATCCGCCGCCGGTGGGAGATCGGCGCGGGCGATGCCTGCTTCAAGGGCTAGGCGATCGAGCGCGCCCTCCGCGAGGGCATGCGTCCGCTGGCCGATTTCGACGGCAATCCGGGCCTCTTCGAGGTCGGGCATGACGCTGTCATGTTGCACGCGCACCGCCTCATTCGCAGTCCAGCGGTCCTGCAGCATCTTTGCGCCTGCGACGGGATCTGCCGGAACGTCGACCTCAAGCTGGTTCGCGAGTGCTGCGACATCAAGCGCCAGCGCCGCCTCGTCCTCGTCCATGCGTACGAGCCTTTGACGCGTCTGTGCGATGGCCGTCAGGACCCCGCGCGCACCCGCCCATTCGGTCGTGATTGCACTTGCCGCCTGAGGCGTCGTGCTCGCCACCAGCCCGAGTGCCGCCGCAGCCGTCGGCCATGCCTCGGTCCAGGAGACCTGTTCGGCTTTCAGCCGATTATGTTCCGTGGAAGCCGCCTTTAGCTGTCCGGCCAGGCCCTGCTGGTCGCGGCAATCGCGCAGATAGGCATTGTGAGCCGCCTCATGCCGCGCAAGCGCCGACTGCAGAGTCTGAACCCGCGCCGCTAAGACATCGGCACCGGTGAGACCGAGCCGGGTCTCGGCGCGCCCGAGAAGCTCGATCGTCGGCGCAAGCTGGCCTGCATCAATTGCGAGCTCGTCGGTTTGGGCGCGTATTGCCTCCGTGGCATCGAGCAGTTGCTGACGTCGCTCGGCAAAATCGAGAAGCGCTGCCAATGTCGGCCGCTGCCCAACAATCGGATAATCGGCGAGGAAGGCGGTTTCGCGGTCACGCAGCTGCTGGTCGAGAGCGCTCAGCTCGCGCTCGGCGGCGCCCAGCTTCTCGCGGGCCCGGGCAACTCGGCGTTCGGCTTCCCCTAACGCCGCGGCGCGCTCCGCCTCGTCGGCGCGCCGGTCCGCGAGGTCGTCCGCATCTGTAAGCTGTTTTTCGAATTCGCTGGCGGCTTGCGCTCGCGCCTGCGGGTCCTCGGGTGTGTGGCCATCCACGTAAGCAGCGCGGATGGGGAACCAAAGTGTCGTTCTAAGCGAGCGTGCCTCGACGACGACCGTCTGTGTCGCGATACGGCCCGTCGCTTGCAATGCTGCGATCTCCCCCTCGCCGGACTCGATCTCGGCCAGACCCTCGCGCTTCAGCCGCTGATGTTCCATCTGCTGGGCCTTGATCGCGTCGCGTGCGACTTGCTCCGCGCGCACCAGCTCCGGGGCTGGGCATAGAACTCCCAAAAGGTCCTCAACGCTCCGACATTCCAGGGCAGCAAGACCGTCCCTTAGCCGGGTCGAGGCTCCGTCGACGCTTCGTTGCCGGGCATCGAGGCTGGCCTTTTGCGCTGCCAGACTTGCGAACTGCGAGGCCGCAATGTCCAACGGCATGCCGAACCCGTCGCTCTTCGCGATCTCGATCCGCGCATCGACGGCCGATAGGTCGTCGGTCAGTTCGGTCACCCGCCGGGCAGCTGAGCTCAGCTGCGGTGCGCGCTCAATCGCATCGGCTGCGAGTGCACGCACGCGTTCGACTGCGGCCGGTTCGGGAAGCTTCTCCGCCAAGTCTTCATCTTGATCGACGCCGAGCATGCGCCGCAGGTTGGCGAGCTGGGCTTCGCCCTGATCGATCTCAAGCTGGCGATTGGAGCGATCGCCTCGTGCTTTGGCAACGTGCAATGCACGCTCGCTCAGCGAGCGAATATCTTTCTCGGCTGCGGCGAACGGCTGCGATACGGGCAGGCCGGCGATGCGCGCCGCCAGTTTGTCGCGCTGCTGCAGCGCCGATTCTAGCGCCATTGTTGCATCATCCGCTTGGCCTAAAGCGTCTTGCACCTGTTCGGACAGGGTTTCGGCATATCCGGCAGCGTCTTCATAGGAGGCGAGTTCCAGCATCAGCTGGTCGCGCTCCCTCAGATGCGGCGCCACCCTCAGAATCCGCTCGAGTCCGGATATCTCAGTGACTATTTGACGGCGCTCCTCGCGCAGATCCTGAGCCGCTTTGGCCGATCTCTCGGCTGCTTTACGGGTCTGCTCATAGGTGTCGCGCGAGAGCTGGTTGGCGCGAACGAACTTGTCCGCGGCCTCGTAGGCGCCAAGGCTCTGATAAAAGGCGCGCGACCCGGCGCGAGTTTTGGCGAACAACCCATTCGCTTCGCTATCGATCGCCTCGAGCCGTTGAACGAGCGCGCGCAATCCTCCGCCTGCCTCGACGATCAGCCGGCCGATGTCGCCGTCGGCATGAAGAAGCCGATCACCGCCCACGCGGAGGCTTTCATGGTCGAGGCCGAAAAGGGTCGTGAAGCGCTCGCGAGTGATGGCACCGAGAACCGGCGCAAGCGCGGTTTCGTCCAGCGCATTGCCTGCCGCATCGATGAGGGTTTTTCCGTTGCCCTTCCGCCGACGCAGCGTGATTAGCTCGCCTCCGGCAGTGCGCATGGTCGCTCCGAGACGCATGCCGTCATAGCCGAAGAGGTTTCCGCGTGGCGTGTTCTTCGGAATCGTGAACAGAAAGTCGCTGATCGCTTCGAGACAGGTGCTCTTGCCCGCCTCATTAGGCCCGTACAGCAGCGTCAGCCCCGCGTCCTCAGGGAGCGTCAGCGTTCGGCGACCGTAGCAGCCGTAATTTTCAATCGTAAGCTCAGTCAGGCGCATGTTCGGCCTCGCCCACTAAGCTGCGGGCGAGCGCAGCCGCGCGAGCAGGCATCTCCGCACGCATCTGCTCTAGGAACGCGTCCGCATGAGCGCCCGCCGGCAGTTTGGTGCGGATTTCCGTCAGGCGCTCGTCGAGAGCTCGCTCGATATGACCTGTCTCCGCGAGCCGCTGCACTTCGAGGTCGATCCGCCCTGCGATGCTCGGGTCCATCGCATCCGCCACCGGCGGCAGCTTGGTCGCGAGGACCAGCTTTTCCAACCACACTTCGTGGGAAAGCGTCGCGAGTAGTGCATCGACATCTTCCCGCAGCGCGGCCGCGTCGAGGTGCAAGGCGCCATGCAGCGGAGATGTGCCCACCAGCGCGAGGCGGAGGGCAACGGGGCGTTCGCCGGCGTCGAGACAGGTCGTCCGGAGATGGTCGCGCACCGCATCAAGCAGCTCGGTGCGATTTCCGCAGGTTGAAATATCAGTGGAGAGTGCGACCCATCGTACGGAGTCGAGCGGGCGGTGTTCCAAGGAAGTGACTGCGCCGTCGACCACGTTGACGAGGACAGCCCCCTTCGGCCCTTCCTCGCGCGGATGACGTCCTTGAAGATTACCGGGATATACCACGAGCGGGTTGTCGCTCAGCAGACATGCGCATGAACATGGCCGAGCGCCCAATAGTCGTAGCCATGGTTGACGAGCTGCTCGAGCGTGCACGGGGCATAGCGCGCGTGCGGCCCCTCGCTGCCTGCGCACGCGGTGTGGAGCAAGCCAATATTAAACATCGCCGACACGGCCGCAGGATAATCGCGGGCCATGTCCTCATCCATGTCCCAGCGGGGAAAGCTTCTGCCATGAATAACGGCGCCGACATCGTCGAGCATCTTCGAACCGGCCTTCGCCTTAGGGAAGAGGTGGACATTTCCCGTGAGCGCGAGCTTGTCGGCGAAGCGATTGGCCGAGTCATGATTGCCCAGCACCATGAACACGTCGATGCCGGCCTCGCCCAGGCGCCGCATGCCGTCGAGAAAATAGAGTCCGGTCTGGAAGTTTCGCAACTCGCCGTCGAAGATGTCGCCAGCAAGCAGCATGAAGCGGCATTGCTCCTCGATTGCCAAGGCGACGAGATTATCGAAGGCCTCTCGCGAGGCCGCCTGAACCCGGGCAGCGAACTCGGCCGATTTGCCCGCCAGACCCAGCAAAGGGCTGTCGAGGTGCAAATCGGCGGCATGAATGAAACGAAAACTGGACAGCCTTACCTCCTCCCACTGCCGGATCATCGCATCATCGTAAGAGCTTGTCTGCGACAATCAGCGTCGGGCGCACCCTGCCATCTGGCGACGTCTTGAGCATGGAGAGCCTTAGCGCGCGCCAGCGCCGCGGGCGAGCCGCGATCGTCGTCGAGCCTGCCCGTTAGAGCAAAACCGGACGCTTGATCTTGGGCCGCCGTTGACCGGCCGCCATGGCCAGATTGCGTTCGCGGGCGACGATCCGCAGCGTTGCTGCTGCGTGGTGGAACTGTCGAAATGAAACCGCCACGGCAGAATCGATGAAAGTGGTTGTCGTCTGCCCGTCCATCGGAGCACTCAGAATGTTCTCCGGCACCCCGTGCTGCCATTCTCTAGCGGCCCGGAAGCTCAGCACCAGCTGACCAAAGGTCGGATAGGCGTGATCGAGATGCGCCTCGTCGAAAGCGATGAGCCGATCTGTTAGCTCGCAGGGAACACGGCCTTCGGCATCTCCATAGGTGCTGAAGTGGCGTTTCTTGGCTGCGAACAACTCAGCGGCAACTGCTCCTCGGCAGGCGTCATAGAATTCCTGCGAATTGGTCTTAGGCTGGCCTTTGACAGCGTGAATGTAGCTGAAATCGGTTTCGGTACCGTCGAGCCGGCGAACCCAAAAACTTGGCGTAGAAAAGCCATCGAAGACATTACGTCGTCGCAGAAAGCAGTCAATTCCATCGCCTGTCTTGGACGGACCCTCGGTGATCACCGCATCATAGCGTTCGAGCAACGCGACGAGATCGTCATGGTCGACACGGTCCTCGACGGTGTTGCCGTCGGCGTAACGCGCCAGCATCTCCTTGAAATGCGCAAGCGCGGCGCCCTGCGTTTTCCAAGTCCGACCATTCTGCAATTGCACGAGCTTAGCCACTATACCTCCCGCTCTCACTGTGCGCGTACGCCACCGGTCGCCGCGCCGTAGCATATCGCACGTCTAGCCTGGTCGTTGACCACGATTCGATAATGCTGTGCGATCCTTGTCCAGAAATGAGCGCGGGCGGCTGACTAAGGGTCAGCCCACATATAGCCGCCTTTAGCCAGAACCACGACGCGCTCTGAATGCTGTTGTAACAGCTCAGAATTCGCATTCTTTACCTGTCTCCGACGCCGTGATGGCGCGGTCCGAACCAACGGAGACAGCCCCAAGTGACCCAGCCCTCGGCCATCGTGCACGCACGCGGCACCGCGATGCTGAAGAGCGCGCTGGGGCCGGCGATCGCGGCATGGCTCGATGAGCCCAATGTCGCCGAGGTGATGCTCAACGCCGATGGCCGGCTTTGGGTCGATCGGCTCGACAGCGGCATGGTAAGGACCGACGAACGGCTGTCGGCCATACAAGCAGAGCGGATCATCCGCTTGGTCGCGCACCATGTCGGCGCTGAAGTTCATAGCGGTTCGCCGCGGGTCTCGGCAGAGTTGCCGGAAGGCGGCGAACGCTTCGAGGGGCTGTTGCCGCCGGTGGTGATGGAGCCGGTCTTCTCGATTCGGCGACCGGCGAGCCTACCCCTGGCGCTCGCCGACTATGTCGCCGCCGGGACGATGACCGCGACAGCGGCGGCCTATCTCGCCCAGGCGGTCCAGACCCGCGCCAACATCCTGGTTGCCGGCGGCACATCGACCGGCAAGACCACGCTGACCAACGCGCTGTTGGCAGTCGCATCGGGCGGTCAGGACCGCATCATCCTGATCGAGGACACGCGCGAGCTGCGCTGCGATGCCGCCAATGTCGTGGCGCTGCGCACGGCGCCTGGCGTTACGATGACCGATCTCGTGCGATCCAGCCTTCGCCTGCGTCCCGATCGCATCCCGATCGGTGAAGTCCGCGGCCCCGAAGCGCTCGACCTCCTGAAGGCGTGGGGCACCGGCCATCCTGGCGGGATCGGCACGATCCACGCCGGCACCGCGACCGCCGCGCTGCACCGGCTCGAGCAACTGATCCTTGAGGCCATCGCCCATGTGCCGCGCGCGCTGATCGCCGAGACGATCGACGTGATCGCGGTGCTGACCGGCCGCGGCACTGAACGTCGGCTTTCCGAGCTCGTCCGCGTCGAAGGGCTCGAGCCCGACGGCAGCTACCGCCTTCTCCCCATCGTCCAAGCCAAAGGAGCACACACATGACCAGATTGAAGACCATTCAGCGCCTCGGCCTTGCAGCGGCCGCGATGCTCTACGCGATGCCCGCCTGGGCCGGCGGCTCGGGCATGCCTTGGGAGACCCCGCTCCAGTCGATCGTCGACTCGGTGCAGGGGCCGGTCGCCAAGGTGATCGGCGTGATCATCATCGTGATCACCGGTCTGACGCTGGCGTTCGGCGACACGTCGGGGGGCTTTCGCAAGCTGATCCAGATCGTGTTCGGCCTGTCGGTCGCGTTTGCGGCCTCGTCCTTCTTCCTGTCGTTCTTCAGCTTCGGCGGCGGGGCACTCGTCTGATGCAGGAGAATCTGCCCGGATTTGCGGCGCCGGTGCATCGGGCGCTCGCCGAGCCGATCCTGCTGGCCGGCGCACCCCGCGCGCTGGCGATCGTCAACGGGACGCTCGCCGCTGCGATCGGGATCGGCTTGCGCCTCTGGATCGCCGGCTTGGTGATGGCGGTGGTGGGGCACGGCCTCGCCGTGTTCGCCGCGCGCCGCGATCCGCAGATCTTGCCCGTCGCCCGCCGACACATGGCCCTTCCCACTCTTTTCGAAAGCTGAGCCCATGATGTTCCTGCGTGAACATGCCCGCCACGCGTCGCGGCTCTCGGATTTCCTGCCCTGGGCGGCGATGATCGCGCCCGGCATCATCCTCAACAAGGATGGCAGCTTCCTGCGCATCGCGCGGTTCCGCGGCCCCGACCTCGACAGCGCGACCCAGGCCGAGCTGATGGCGACCTCGGCGCGGCTCAACAGCGCGCTCAAGCGGCTCGGCACCGGCTGGGCGATCTATGTCGAGGCGCAGCGCAAGCCATCACCGGGCTATCCGATCTCGGACGGGTTCGCCGATCCAGTGTCGGCGCTGATCGATGAAGAACGCCGCGACCTGTTCGAGGGCGGCGATGTCACCCAACCCAATTTCACCAGCGCCTATTATCTGACGCTACAATGGCTGCCGCCGGCCGACGACACGTCGAAGGCGTCTTCGCTGCTCTATGAGGGCGGCGCGCAGGGCGTGGCCACCGCTGCGGACCATCTCGACGATTTCGAGCGCGATACGGGCCGCGTCCTCGATCAGGTAGAGGGGGTAATGCCGGAAGCGGCGTGGCTCTCGCCGGCCGAGACGCTGAGCTACATCCACTCGACGATCTCTACCCATGATCAACGCATCACGCTGCCTGAGACGCCGATGCATCTCGACGCGCTGCTCGCGGACGAACTGCTGGTCGGCGGGCTGGCCCCGCAGCTCGGCGACAAGCATTTGCGCTGCCTGTCGATCACCGGCTTTCCGGCCGCGACGGTGCCGGGGATGCTCGACGAGCTCAACCGGCTCGGCTTCGCCTATCGTTGGACGACGCGGGCGATCTGCCTCGACAAGGTGTCGGCACAGCGGATGCTGACCCGCATCCGTCGCCTATGGTTTTCGAAGCGCAAGAGCCTGGCAGCGATCATCAAGGAAGTGCTGACCAACGAAACGAGCGTGCTGGTCGACAGCGATGCCGCCAACAAGTCGGCCGAAGCCGATGCGGCGCTGCAGGATCTCGGTGCGGACATCGCGGGCTACGCCTATGTCACCACGACCATCACGGTGCTGGGCGACACGCCTCGCGACGCCGATTTCCGGCTTCAGGCGATCGAGAAGATCGTGCGCGGCCGTGATTTTGCCTGTATCGCCGAAGGGCTGAATGCGATCGAAGCGTGGCTGGGATCGCTGCCGGGCAACCCTTACGCCAATGTGCGTCAGCCGCCGATTTCGACGCTCAACTTGGCCCACATCATGCCGGTGTCGGCGGTCTGGGCAGGCCAGGATCGCGACACGCATTTCAAGGCGGCGCCGCTGTTTCATGCCCGCACCCAGGGCGCGACGCCGTTTCGGCTTTCGCTCCATGTCGGCGATGTCGGCCATACTTTGGTCGTCGGTCCCACCGGCTCGGGCAAGAGCGTGCTGCTCGCCTTCATGGCGCTCCAGTTCCGTCGCTACGAGGCGGCGCAAATCTTCGCCTTCGATCATGGCGGATCGATCCGCGCGGCGACGCTCGGTATCGGCGGCGAGTGGCATGATCTGGGCGGTGCGCTCGGTGGCGATGCCGCCCCGGTGTTGCTGCAGCCGCTGGCCCGGATTGATGAGCCGGACGAGCGGGCCTGGGCCGCCGATTGGCTCGCCGCGATCCTCACGCGCGAAGAGTTCGCGATTACGCCCGAGGTGAAGGACCATCTGTGGACGGCGCTCGGCAGTCTCGCCGATGCGCCGGTCGCGCAGCGCACGCTGACTGGCCTCACCGTGCTGATCCAGGCATCGGGGCTCAAGCGCGCGCTCGCACCCTATACGCTGTCCGGTCCGTACGGCCGGCTGCTCGATGCCGATGTCGAGCATTTCGGGGAGAGTGATGCCCAGGCCTTCGAGACCGAGGGCTTGATCGGCACGCCCGCCGCGCCGGCCGTGCTCGCTTACCTGTTCCACCGTATCGGCCGCCGGCTGGACGGCCAGCCGACGCTGATCCTGATCGATGAGGGCTGGCTTGCGCTCGATGATCCGATGTTCGGCCGCCAGCTCAAGGAATGGCTGAAGACGCTGCGCAAGAAGAATGCGAGCGTTGTGTTCGCGACCCAAAGCCTCGCCGACATCGAAGGCTCGGCGATTGCGCCCGCCATCATCGAGAGCTGCCCGACGCGGCTGTTCCTCGCCAATGAGCGCGCGCTCGAGCCGCAGATCGCCGGCATCTATCGCCGGTTCGGGCTCAACGACCGCCAGATCGAGATCATCGCCTCGGCGACGCCGAAGCGCGATTATTATTGCCAGTCAGCGCTCGGCAACCGGCTGTTCGATCTTGGCCTCGGGCCGGTTGCGCTCGCCTTCGCCGCCGCGTCGCAACGCAGCGACCTCACCACGATTACCGCACTGATCGAGCGGCACGGCGCCGAGGGCTTTGCCGCCGCTTGGCTGCGCCATCGCGGCCTTGGTTGGGCCGCGGACCATCTCACCAATGATGCACTCGAACCTCAGGAGACATTTGCATGACCCGTTCCCGTTTGACCAAGCTCGCTGTCGCGGCCACCGCGCTGGCGCTTGTGCTCAGCACTCCAGCCGACGCCCAGTTCGGCGGAATCGTCTATGATCCGAGCAACTATGCGCAAAACGTGCTGACCGCCGCCCGCACGCTGCAGCAGATCAACAATCAGATCACACAGATTCAGAATCAGGCGCAGAGCCTGATCAATCAGGCCCGAAACCTGACCAACCTGCCGACCAGCATGCTGTCGAGCATCCAGCGGGACATCGACCGCACGCGCCAGCTGATCACACAGGCCCAGCAGATCGCCTACAAGGTCGAGAATATCGATCAGGTGTTCAGCCAGCGTTATCCGTCAGGATCGCTCGCCGGCACCTCGTCGGGCGCACTCGTTACCAATGCACAGACGCGTTGGACCGATGCGCTGGCGGCCTATCAGGACGCGCTGCGCACCGGTGCGACCGTGACCGGCAATATCGACGGCACGCGCGATCAGACCTCGACATTGATCACCGCAAGCCAGGGCGCGACGGGCGCGTTGCAGGCGGCGCAGGCCGGCAACCAGCTGCTGGCGCTACAGACGCGCCAGCTCGCCGACCTGACCGCGATGGTCGCGGCGCAATCGCGCGCAGCGGCGATCCAGGCCGCGCGCGCTGCCGCGGACGAAGCGCAGGGCCGCGAACAGACCCGGCGGTTCCTTGCGCCTGGCGCGGGCTATGTGCCGCAGAGCGTGACGCTGTTCCGTGACTGAGGAACGGACGCGCGCGCCACGCGGCCGCTTCGGCGGATTTGGCTGGCGGTCGATCGCGATCGCGGCGGCGGCAACGACGGGGATATGCGCCATGGTCGCCTTGAACGATCCGGCGCCGCCGACCGCACATTACGCGATCGGCGAAGCCCCCGATGCGCAGGCACCCGCCAACGCCGATCCGCTCCGGGCTGAACTGGCACGGTGCCGCACGCTGCTTGGCGGTAGTGCCGACGCGCGCTGCCAGGCGGCGTGGGAAGTGAACCGGCGCCGCTTCATGGGCGAAAGCCGTAGCTACGTGGCACCCGTCGAGCCGGCGCCGATCGAAACCGCGCCCGTCGATATCCCGACGCCGACAGCCGATGCGGCCGCGTCTTCATCGACTACGGAGCGTTGAGCCATGGGCGAAGGCACAGGCGTCATCGATCGGTTTCTCGATCTCTTCGCGCGCTACATCGATTCCGGTTTCGGCCTGATTCACGGCGATGTCGGCTTTCTCGCGAGCTCGTTGATCGTCATCGATGTGACGCTGGCGATGCTGTTCTGGACCTGGGGTGAAGGCGAGGACATTGTCGCCCGGCTTGTGCGCAAGACGCTACAGGTCGGATTCTTCGCCTTCCTGATCGCCAACTGGAACGGCCTCGCCAAGGTCATCTATCTGAGCTTCTCAGGGATCGGCCTCAAGGCGGCCGGCTCGGGGAACGCGAACGATCTGCTCCATCCCGGCAAGATCGCACAGATTGGCATCGACGCCGGGCAGCCGCTACTCGACCAGGCCTCGCTCCTCGTCGGGCCGGTCGGCATCTTCACGAACTTCGTCCAGATCGCGGTGCTGCTGCTCGCCTGGGCGATCGTGCTGCTCGCTTTTTTCATCATCGCGATCCAGCTGTTTGTCACGCTGATCGAGTTCAAGCTGACCACCCTTGCCGGGTTCGTGCTCGTGCCGTTCGGGTTGTTCGGCCGCACGGCGTTCCTCGCCGAACGCGTGCTCGGCAATGTCATGGCAACCGGCGTTAAGGTGCTGGTGCTCGCCGTCATCATCGGCATTGGCTCTACCATCTTCCGCGATTTCGTGATCGACTTCGGCGGCGCGCAACCGACGATCGAACAGGTCGCGAGCCTCGCGCTGGCAGCGCTCACGCTGCTCGGCCTCGCCATCTTCGGACCTGGTATCGCTTCGGGCCTGATCTCGGGCGGCCCCCAGCTTGGCGCCGGTGCAGCTGTCGCGACTGGGGTCATGGTCGGCGGCGTCGGAGCTGCCGCGACCATGGGCGTCGCCGGCGCCGCCGGTCTCGCCAGCCGCGCCGGGTCGGCCGCTGCCTCCACCCTCTCTCGATCCGCCGGCTCGCCCCCCGCTGGTGGATCCTCGTCGGCGCCTCCTGCTCCCCCGGCGCCGACGGGCGGCGCTCCGACGGTTCCCCCGCCGTCTGGAGCGCCGGGAGGTGGCGCAAGTTCGGGCGGCGTAGATGGTGTTGCCGGTCCGTCGGCGCCCGGCGGGTCGTCCGGGGCGACCGCTGACGCGGCGGTGGGCTCCGCTGAGGCCGCCCGGGAAGGTGGCGCCGATCAGGCGACGTCGTCCTTGCCGGGAGCAGCGCCTGCCGAAGCGCCAGCCCCGGCCTGGGCAAAGCAGCTGCGCCGCCGTCAGGCGATGATTCAGGGCGCGACGTTGGCCGCCCACACCCTTCGCTCAGCCGACCACCATGGTGGGTCGGCGCATATCTCGCTGGAGGACCGTTCATGAACCCGTTCCGCCGTCCCTCGTCGCGCTTCGGCCGCGAGCCTCTTCCCGAAACCCCCTATCAGCGTGCCGGCCAGGCCTGGGACGACCGCATCGGATCGGCGCGGGTGCAGGCACGAAGCTGGCGGCTGATGGCATTCAGTGCGACCGCGCTTTTGTCACTGTCGGTCGTGGACAATCTGCGGCTGCGGTTCGGCTCGCATATCGTGCCCTATGTAGTCGAGGTCGACCGGCTTGGCGCGGCACGCGGCGTCGCCCCGGCGACGTCCGACTATCGTCCGACCGATCCGCAGATCGCGTGGCATCTCGCGCGCTTCATCGAGAATGTGCGCTCGCGCCCGGCCGACCCGATCGTGCTCCGCCAGAATCTCAACGCGGCCTATGATTTCACGACCGAACAAGGTGCGGCCGTGCTCAACGACTACGCCCGCGGCCATGACCCGTTTGCTGATCTCGCCGACAAGCAGGTCTCGGTCGATGTGAAGAACGTCGTGCGCGCGTCAGCCGACAGCTTCCGTATCGCCTGGGATGAGCGCCGCTACGACCATGGCCAGCTGGCGGCGACCACCCATTGGACCGCGGTGCTCACCATCGTCGTCCGCACGCCCGCCGACGCGGCGACGCTCAGTCGCAACCCGCTCGGGCTCTACGTCCACGCCATCAACTGGTCCCAGGATCTCGGAGAATGACCATGCGCACCCTATTGCTTGCCACACCCCTTTTGCTCTCGGCGGTGCCGGCGCTCGCCCAGTCCACTTCGCCGTCGGTGCGCCCGGTTGCTGCTGCCACGGACGCGGCCCGGGTGAGTGCGCGCGCTGCCGGATGGCAAGGCGCGACCCAGCTGTTCGTCTATGCGCCGGGCGGGCTTTATCAAGTCTATGCCGCAGTCGGTCAGGTCACCGACATTATGCTGCAAGAAGGCGAGACGCTGTCGGACACAGGCGCGGTGGCTGCCGGCGACACCGTGCGCTGGGTGATCGGCGAGGCGGCGAGCGGCTCTGGCCCGGGCCGTCGGACCCATATTCTGATCAAGCCCACCGATCCGGGAATCCGGACCAACCTGGTCATCAACACTGACCGGCGGACCTATCATGTCGAGCTACGCTCGACGCCCGCGACCTATATGGCGAGCGTCGGCTGGTCCTATCCGCAGGATGAACTGATCGCCGTGCGTGCCCGCATCGAAGCGGCGGCGGCGGTCGCGAACACACAGGTCCAGACGAGCATTGATCCCGTGAAGCTCGATTTCGCGTACCGGCTGACGGGTGCCAATCCGCCCTGGAAGCCGGTCCAGGTGTTCGACGACGGGGCCAAAACCTATGTGCTGTTCCCACAAGACATCGCGCAAAGCGAGCTGCCGCCGCTTTTCCTCATCGGTGAGAAGAACAAGGCCGAGTTCGTCAATTATCGCGTGTCGGGGCGGTACATGGTGGTCGATCGGCTGTTCTCGGTTGCCGAACTCCGGCTCGGCACCAAGAAGCAGCAAATCGTCCGCATCGAGCGGACGCGCGCTCGGGAGCCGCAGTCGTGAGCGAGCGGGACGAACTTGCGCGCGACCCGGCAGAGAAGAGGCCGCCGATCGCGACACGCGCGGCGGCGCCGACGCCCCGGCGCTTGTCGCGCAAGGCGCTGGCGACGCTGGCCGGCGTCAGCGCGCTCGGCGTGGCGGCGGCGCTGGGCTACAGCCTGACGGCAAGCCATCGCACCCAAGCGCCACAAGAGACGGTCTCGGTCGAACGGCGCAACACCGATGCGCTGGCGGATGCGCCGAAGGATTATGGCGATCTCGCACGGACCACGTCGGCCGGCATCGACGCGCCGCCGACGATATCCCAGCCGGACACCACCCCACCGCTTTCCGGTAACGCCCCGGCGTCGCCGGGCACGGCCAACAATGAAGCGTCGGCCGAGCAGCAACGCCGCCGCCAGGCGCGCGACAGCGCGCGGGCGAGCAAGCTGTTCGCCGGCACCAGCGAAGGCGAACGCTCCGTGACAGCCAGCGCCGAGCCGCCGCCGACCCTTCCCGGCCAGGCTGCCACCGGCGAACCGGCACAGGCCGCCAGTGGCGATGCCCAGGACCGAAAGGCGGCGTTCGTTGCTGGCGGGACACGCGAGCCGACCGTGAACAGCGGGAGGCTGACGCCGCCGGCAGGCCGCTATGTCGTGTCGGCCGGCTCGACGATCGCGGCGGCGTTGATCACCGGGCTGTCCTCGGACCTTCCCGGGCAGGTCGTGGCGCAAGTGACCGAAGACGTGTTCGACACGGTGACCGGCCGCACGCGGCTGATTCCGCAAGGCACCCGGCTGATCGGCGTCTATGACGCACGCGTCAGCTACGGCCAATCGCGCGCGCTGGTCGTATGGACGCGGCTGATCTTTCCCGATGGCCGCTCACTCGATCTTGACCGGATGGTGGGGACGGATGCCGCTGGCCAGTCGGGGCTCACCGATCACGTCGACAATCACACGGGCAAACTGCTGACGGCGGGGCTGCTATCGACCTTGTTCGGGGTTGGGGCCAACGCCGCGACCACTGGCGGCGGCGACAATGCGGACATCGCCTTCGCCATTCGCGAGAGCGCGGGCCGATCGGTTGAAAGCGCGGGCGACAAGATCGTCAGCCGTCAGCTCGACGTGCCGCCGACCATCACGGTGCGGCCGGGTGCGCGGGTCCGGGTGCTGGTTGGCCGGGATCTCATACTGGCGCCCGCAAGGTAGCTGATCTTGCTGACGAGTCTGTCAGTTCTGAGGGGGCTTGCCTTCGGCCAGGGCGCGCAGGGTTTCGACAGCCTGATCGAGAAAGAGTGCGGCCATTTCTTCGTCGGGACCATCGAGCAGCCCACGCGCAAGCATAATCAATCGCTCGGCTTCGATACGGCGATCAAAAGAAGGGCGGGGTGAAGAGGGCATTGGAAGGACCGTAGCGGGCAACAATCTCCGCCGCCATAGCGAATAGGAACGATCATTCCTAGAACGATCGTTCCGACGCTGTGATTTAGTGTCAGATGGACCTCAAGGTAATCCTGTCGACGAATCTTCGAAGAATACGCAATGAGATGGGGCGTACGCAGGAGGAAATGGCGCACATTTTGGGGATCAGCTCCCGCTATCTCGGCTCAATCGAGCGCACAAAGGTTGCGCCAAGCGTGACCCTGCTCGGAAATTTCGCCGATGCCCTCGGAATCAGCGCATGCGATTTGATCACTGCTCCCAAGGTGAACCGCAAGATTTAGGCTGTAATAGGCAACTCGATCGCGGCGTGTTGTCGAACGCAGACGAGCAGCCGGTGGCGGAGCGGATTCCGATCGTCCTTCGGCCATAGCGCTCCGATCGGCATCAGCCCATTCTCGTCAACGATGGGTCGGAAGGCGATGCCGGCGCGGGGTGCAGTCGCGGATCCACAGATGACCGCGGCGCCCAGGCCGATCTCCACCATGTCAACCAGAGTGCCGGGCGCTACGTTATGCGTGGCGCATTGGAATGGCAGGCCCGCCATTCGCGCGGCGAGCGCGCGATATATCGACAAGTCGCCACTTTGGGCATGAACTAACAGGGAAAGCGAGGATATGTCTGCCCAGCGCAAGCTATCGTTTGCAGTGAGCGGATGGTCGTGAGGCATGGCTGCGAACAGACGCTCATCCCACAGTCGCTCTTGTATGTTCGGGCCGCCGGATAAATCCGGAAGGTGCGCAGCAAACATGATATCGATCGTACGTTCATTTAGCTGGCGATGCAGATCGGTCGCCGACCCCTCTTCGAAGCGTAGCTCAACATCGGGGCGAGACTGACGAAATTCTTTAATTCCTGCATGAAGGGGGCCGCAGGAAAGTCCGCCCATGAACCCGATCGTCAGTGAACCGGTCATGCTTTGGGCGATGGTGACGGCACGTTCTATCTGCGTGTCCACCATGAACAAGAGCAGTTTTGCTTTTGGAAGGATCGCTCGTCCCATCAATGTCAGTGCGACGGGCGCTCCGCGGCGACGTTCAAACAAATCACCGCCGTAGACCTCTTCTAGTCTGGCTATGGTTTGGCTGACGGCCGGTTGGCTGACACCGAGTTGACGGGCTGCATCGGCGAAGCTCCGTGTTTCTGCGACCTTTAGAAAAGTCTCCAATTGATTGAAATCGGGACGGGACGATGGTCGACGCTGCCTACCGTCACTTCGTGCTGCCGATCGACCTTTCATGTGATCTCTCAAAGCAAGTATATAATACCTTACGACCGACAGTGGAATATAGCTGCGCCGATCAGCCGGCCTCTAAACCACGTCGCTTCCGCGCAGCCTACATATGACTAATGCCAACGCCGGTATTATGATAATTACACAACGAATTATTCTACAACGACGATCCTTAGCGGCAGTTGTGAAGTAGATCAAAGCATCAAGGATATTCCGGAGCGCTTTGTCGGTGCGCCCCGGAATCTCCTGTTAGATTGTAGTTACCAGCTATAGCCAGCGCGAATTCCGTAGATCCGAGGCGTACTATAAGTTGCTGCAACTTGTCCCGGGAGGTTGCCGAGAAAGGTACTCGCACGAAACTGATTGTTCGTGACATTGTCCACGAAGCCGGTAAGGCTCCAAAGCCCATTTTTCGGCTGATACTTCAGACGCAGGTTGAGTTCGTGATACGGGTCTGCACCCTGCGGCTGAATGTTGTCCTGAGTGTAAAACACCTCGCTGGTATAATGATATTCGACTCGCGGAGTGAAAGTGCCGATCGGAACATCAATCTTATATTGGCCAAAGACATTGATATCCCACTTCGGCGCCCGGCTAAGATATTTTCCGGCGAAGTCGGTAGTGATCCCATTTGCGGTGCTAACGAACTTGGAATATTTCCCGTTCAGATACGACCCTGTCAGGCCGACATCCAGGGCGTCGAAAAGATGTAGGTTCGTTTCAAGCTCGACACCGTAGATGCGAGCTGAGCCCGCATTACGTGTAGCGAGAAACGGCCCATCGTTCACGCGGACTTGTAGCTTGTCATAGTTTGCGTAGAAGCCAGTTAGATTGAACTTCAACATGCGGTCGAACAGTGTCGACTTCAGACCAGCTTCGTAAGACCAGATGTTCTCCGGGTTGAACCCGCTGTGGAAGCTTGTCGCGTCGGTGAAGTTCCAACCGCCACTCCGGAAGCCGCGTGTCGCGCTCACATACAAAAGCAGGTCGTGGTTGGCTTGGAAGTTGATGCTGGCGTGAGGCGTGAGCGAACCCCAATGCCGGCTATCTGTACCAGTCGCCGGACCGGCACACAGGGCAGGCGAAATCGTGGTTCCGGTGAGCGGCGTCACTGACACGCAACCGCGCCAGTCCTTGTCGTCGTAATTGTAGCGAAGGCCGCCCGTCACCGACAGCTGATCCGTCAGCTTATAGGTGCCTTCGGCGTACGCTGAGTAGGAATTCGTCTTAAGGTGCGCATCGAATAACACGAGCGTATTCGCGACAGCGATCTGGAACGGCAGGTAAATGTTCGATGTTTCATGGGAGTAGGTTGCACCGACTAGCCAGTTGAACGGCCCCGATCCGTTGGAGACTAACCGCAGCTCCTGGCTCAACTGGCTGTTATTCTGGTTACTGTTGTAGAGGAACGCGGGAGCGGCCGTGAGGTCCGAATCTTCAGAGTCGGCAGACTTGCCGTGGCCATAAGCGCTGATGGACGTGAGCGTCGCAAAACCAACGTCGTGGTTGATGGTGAGGGTCGCAGCCGAGTAGCTACTACGATCGTAGCCAGGGTAGTCGGCCGGAAAAATTTTCAGCGGGAGAGATGTGTCATTCGCATCCTTGTACTGAACCTTGGTGCTCGAGCGACCGAGGCGACCAGCGAGCGTGATGTCGGTCGCCTCATCGGGCGTCCAACGCAGCGAGGCCGAAACATATTGATTGTTGACGGTATAGAGATCCTCCTGGCGGGTGGGGTCATAAGCCCAGCCATCCCGCGTGTTGGAGCCCGCAGCGATCTTGATCGAAAGCTTGTCCTGAACGAGAGGAGCCATGACGTAGCCTGCAACGCGCACGCCATTGTAGTTGGTATATTGAGCGTTGACCTCGCCCGAGAACTCATTCCCGGGCTGCTTGGTGACGATGTTAATGGCGCCGCCCGTCGCGTTACGCCCATAGAGCGAACCCTGCGGACCGCGCAGTACTTCGACACGATCGAGGTCGACGAACTCGAACAGATTGCCATATGGCTTCGACTGATAAACGCCATCGATGTAGATACCGACGCCCTCGTCCGCGCCCATGCCGATAGCAAGCGATCCAATACCACGGATCGAGACGCTTGTGCTGCCGAAGCCATCGCTACCACCTACGAAGAGGCTCGGAACCTGCGCGTTCAGCCCCTTAATGTCAGTGATGTTGCTGTTAGCCATCGCTGCAGAGTCGAGAGCCGAGATGGCGAGCGGCGTCGCCTGCACGCGCGATTCGCGACGCGTTGCCGTGACGATGATGTCCCCTATCGCTCCGCTTGCTGCGTCAGCGCTTTGATCCGACTGATTTGGGGTGGCCGCAGTTGAAGCGGCGGCTGCAGGAGCCGGCTCCGCTTGAGCGAAAGCCGGCGCGGAGGCGATCCCGCATCCGAGCACCGACAAAGTGGCGGCGGATCGAAGTAACAACGCGCGATTCCGGTAACTCATAGTATTCTCCCCTTAGTAGATTCCCCAGAAATCCCCCGTTGCTCAGGCTTTTCTTGGCGGAATGGTGGCAATTCGTATCCGATTAAGGATTTGATTCGCGGCGTCGCAAAGGTCCGTTTGCTGTGCGTTAGCCCGGCCTTCGCAACCGCCTCAGCAATACAAACCGTGGCCGGTATGGGGTCGATGACGGGAATATCGTAGCCAGCCTGAATAAGGCGCTCCGAGATGGCCTCGGCGCAGCCTAGGAACCCGGTGCAGCCCAGCACGATCACATCCGCACCGTCGCGCTCGACGGCAACAAGCGCGGATTCTGCCAGGGCCTGCCGTACCTCTGCCAGGCGTTCCACGAGTTCCAGCACGGGAACATCAACTGCCAGCACCGAGGCGAGTTTTTCGTGAACTCCGTAAACACGCGCCAAATTGATCAACATCGGCTTCACCGCGCCGAGCACGGTCACAATGCTGAAAGTCTGCCCAAGCATCGCTGCAAGGTGCATAGACGTCTCGGCAGGTCCGAGAACCGGGATCTTCACCACCTCACGAATTGGCTTAAGACCGGGATCGCCCATGCAATCAATCACGATGGCGTCTGCGCCAGCTCGTTCAGCCTCGATCGCTCTGGCGATCGTTCCAGGGACTGCGAACGCTTCGTCGAACTCGCTTTCGATCGAGGGCGGTCCGTGTTCGAGAAAAGAGTGCGTGAACGACAGCGATGGACCGGCAAGGTGGTCCAGTTCATCAAGAGAGCGAAAGTCTTTTGTGGTGAGAGGCGTGACGATATGGATTGTGGTCATGACACCCGATCCTCGCTTTGGCGTTGGATGTGCGAGGACGCCCGGCCCTGCCGAACGACAGGGGCCTCGCCCGAGCGGAAGAGACGCCGAGCGGGCTTTTGAGTGTCGGGACCTGTAGAAATGACTCGGGGCTGTCGCCGGGATTATGATCCCGTCGGCACAGGCCCAATCATTTTTAGCCAGTCGCTTTCCCATGAGTGAGAAAGTGACGAACATGTGACGATACCGACAGTGGCACGGCTCATAGGGCCAACTGCCCTGATTAACAGGTCATCGATCTGAGGTTAACAGGGTGCCCTTGGCTACTGCTGCGGCGCGACCATGAACGCCGAGCTTTGCGTAGAGATTCCGCAGGTGAAATCGGACGCCGTATTCCGTGATTCCGATATCCCTGCCGATCGCCTTATCAGACTTTCCTTCTGCCAAAGCCGAGAGCATCTGGCGCTCGCGGTTTGTCAAAGACGTCTCCGTGGTAGACTGCGCGGCGCGCTCCCGGCGGCCTAGGCCACGGACAAACTCGACTGTCCCCTGCCTCTTCGACAATTGTGCGGCGGTGTAGCGCCCGCCGAATTCCGCAAAATCCTGGCGCAGGCCAGTTTCTTCCCCAATGGCGAGCGCCTCCGCAAAATCGCCCGAGGCGGCGGCAGCATCGCCACATTTATCGAAGGCCGCCGCTCGAAGAAGAAGGCCTCGAAGCAAGCTCGATCGCAAGTGTCGAGCGCGCGCGTAGTCGACGAAGCCGCTCAATTTATCCACTGCGTGAGGCGCATCGCCGGCCGCTAGCTCGCAATATGCTTCTGCCAAAGTCGCAAACTCACGTTCATGCCATGTTGTCGACTCCCCCAACTGCGCCCACGGCGCTCCGCCTAGTTCGACCGTTGCCGCGTTGTCGCCGCGCAACCACTCTTCCCCAAGAAGGGCGATGCGCAAGCCGGTCAGCAGATTCGCTATGCGATCTAGGCCACCCGCGGCAAGTTGATCTCGGGTGCGCTCCAAAGCGATGATGGTTGCATCGACGCCGTGCTGCTCTGCGGCGAGTCTGAACATGGGCTCCAACGCTGCGACATAGACGTTCAACCACGCCTCCGACTGAAGCACCCGAAGACCTGATCGTTTCAAATGCGCAGCCGCGTTCCGTCGCTTTCCACTCTGGAACTCGAGTTGCGCGAAGAGCGCAGACAGTACGGTTTCAGCACCACGGTCATCGCGATGATCGCGTCGCCAACGCGCCTGAGACTGGAGCAGTGACTTGCGGGCTGCGACCAAGTCGCCCTGTGCCAAAAAAATCTCGGCGCGGTGCAGGTCGAGGAAATGGAGATTATACTCAAATCCCGCAGCTAGGCAGTCATTCTCTGCTTCGACAAGTGCGCTCATCGCGACATCAAACTCGGCACGCTGTAGGTGATGGATCGCCCGGATCGTCGGAAGGCTCGTGTTCCAGCCCTCCCCGATTGCGAAACCCTCCAAAAACCTAATCGCTGAAATATCCTCTGGAGCAGGATCTCGACAGCAATAAATTGTGAGGATGATTTGCAGGAAAGCCGCGTCCCGTCGGGCTTCGATCGTGGCGGGCAGGGTTGGGAGCGCTTTGTCATAGAGTGCGCTCGCTTCGGTTGCGCGCCCTTCCTTGAGAAGAGATGCGCATCGCAGGAGCTGAAACCGTCCATCTCCCGCAATACCGGCATCGTCTGCAATTTTGACCAGCTGCTTGATGACGTGATGTCCCTCGATGAACCAGAGCGTCGCCCCGCCAGCGGTCGCCACCAGATCGAGAAACTTCTCCTTTTCGCCCTGCTGAGCCAACATTGTCGCCGCGGCGACGATGTCGCCGCGATCTGCGGCCCATTTTGTGACAACATCTTGCAGAGGGCCACGCTGTGGCCGTTTCAGGCGACAAAACTCGGTGTAAAGATGGTGGCGGAGGAGTGCGTTCAGCCGCCATGATGACGGGTGGCTGCCTTTAGTGAACAATGGCCCGAGTGCAGTCTTTAGCGCCTCAACCGTGATCCCTCCGTCAGGTTCTATTCTTTCGAGCAGCTCATCGGTGACTTCGTCCGTGAGTGCCAGAGCGATCAGAGTCTGCCGCCATTCGGCAGGCATAGCTGCTATGATTTCCTCTTCTAGGAAATTGGATACCAAGCTATCGCCGAGCATCACCCCGATATCGTCTCCTTTTCCTCCATCCTTGAGGTATTTTCCCAGCAGAACCGTGGGTGCAGCCCATCCTTCGGTGAACCGGTGGACCAGATGCGCCTGCGTGCGGGTCAAGTCCAAGCGCTCGGATGCACTCTTTTGCCAAAATAGCAGCTCCGCGGGGAGAATTTGAGCGTTGCCGGCGGCCAGATGCCTTGCAATCCGCAGGGTCGCTACGCTCCGGGCCGATAGGAATAGCTTGCGCTGCCCGATCGGAGCCAAGCTGATCAGCGCGCTGGCAATATCGCGGGGGAGGTCGTCGGCACCGTCAACGAAAAGGATACCGTTCGGTCGCCAGATTTCCGACAAAGCGGACTTCGAGGTTTTGGAGCCTGCAAAACCCCAATCCACGGACGAGTCAATCCAGATCGGGTTCCCACCGCCTGCTTCAGCGCGGTGATAAATCTGACTTAGCGCACATGTTTTTCCCACCCCAGCTGGTGCGCAGATGATCGTCATGGGCACGCTATTTTCCGCAAAGACGCTAAGCATTGCGGGTGCGGCGATGGGCTCCCTCTGCAAGGATGGGACACAGGTTCGCAGGCTCTCGAACTCACCCTGGTCGGCAACAATCTCGCGCATCGCGCCCATCTCCCTCGCGCACGTCTTACGGTTACTCGCGGTCAGCTGGCGTCTCTCAGCGTGCGACACCGCCATAAATAATCGGGCCTCCGTGCCGTCAGGCCAGCGCCACTGTTCGGCAACGGCGGTGCGGCTGGCCTGACGGCAGGGCATTCTCGCCGGCTTGTGGTCGTTCCAAGGCCGGGTGGCAGGCTGCCCTACCAGATCAATGACGATACTGTGAATCGCCGTCGGCGGTCAATCATTGGTACCTGTTAATTGGACCTATCTAACCTGTTAATCAGGGTGTTCGGACCTACGCGTCGATCGGCTTGCTCGTGGCGTCACATCTCCGTCACCTTGCAGCAATGAGAAAGCAAAGGGAGTTGGATGGGATGCCGCGGGCAAAGCGACAGACGATACGGCTCTTACGCCGCCGACACGAACCCAACACGAGCGTGGGTCTCATGACGCTGGCAACTGTCCACCTCTCCGCAACGACTCCCAGAGGCCTCCTAATATGAAGATTGGAATTGACGTCGGCGGTACGAACACCGACGCCGTTTTGATGGATGGCTCTCGCGTCGTCGCCGGTCTCAAATCCCCGACCACCGAAGACGTTTCATCAGGTGTCGAAGAGGCACTTCGCCAGCTGCAGCCTGCGATCGGCGCTTCGAAAATCGACTCGCTCGTCATCGGCACCACGCAGTTCACCAATGCCTTTGTGCAGGGCAAGGATCTCTCGCAGGTTGCTGTCCTTCGTATCGGATCTCCGGCGACCCATGCACTTCCCCCACTTTGCGCATGGCCTGAGCATTTGCTCGCTGCCATCGGGGACTGTCGTACAATTGTTCGCGGGGGCCACAATGTCGATGGTCGCCGCATCGCTGCCCTCGATGAGCGGGCGGTCGCCGCATTTGCGCGGGAAATCCGCAAGCGAGGCATCAAAGCGGCATCGGTGACGAGTGTATTCGCTCCTGCAACTCCAGACGATGAGCACCGGGCAGCCGAGATCATTCTCAACGAGGCTCCCGATACCTTCCTGACCATGTCGCATACGACAGGACGTCTGGGGCTTCTGGAACGTGAAAATGCCGCGACGATGAACGCAAGCCTGGCAGCTCTCTCGAAGAAGGTCGTCCGATCCTTTGAGGAGGCAATCGCATCGGCCGGGTTGAACTGCCCGTTCTATATCAGCCAGAATGACGGCACAGTTCTCGACTCGAAGACGGTTGCCGCATTTCCGGTCCTGACTTTTGCTTCCGGTCCGACCAACTCGATGCGCGGGGCGGCGCTTCTCTCAGGCGCCCGGGACGCGATTATCGCTGACATTGGCGGCACCACCTCAGATATCGGCGCCATCTCTAACGGCTACCCGCGGGAGTCGACCGTGTCTTCGGACATTGGTGGCGTAAAGACGAACTTTCGCATGCCGGACGTCTTCGCTTTGGGATTGGGCGGCGGAAGCCTGGTTCGCACCTCCCCGGATCTTGCCATCGGCCCCATCTCAACTGGCCACGCTCTGCACAAGGAAGCGCTAGTGTTCGGCGGAAGCACGCTGACTGCTTCCGATATCGTCGTTGCGGCGGGCCTTGCCGATTTTGGCGACCGCAGTCGCGTCGCCTATCTCGACACGAAATTCATCTCCGAGGCCCTGCAGCTGATGAACGTGATGTTCGAAGCGGCCGTCGAGAAGATGCGCACGAGCAATGCCGAGATTCCGATCATCCTCGTTGGAGGTGGCGTCTCCCTGATCTCGAGCAAAAAGTTTGGTCCATCTGAAATCATCATCCCGGAAAATTCTGGAGTGGCGAACGCGGTCGGAGCGGCGCTCGCGCAGATCGGCGGAGAGTTCGATCAAATCATTCTCTATGCTGACGAGCCTCGAGAACAAGCCGTGAACCGAGCCAAGGCTGAAGCAACAGCTATTGCGATTGGCCGAGGGGCTGTAGAATCGTCGATCGAGATCGTCGATGTCGAAGAAGTCCCTCTCAATTATGTCGACGGGGACGCGGTGCGCCTCCGCGTCAAAGCCGTGGGGGATTTTGCGTGAGCACCGATACCGTATTCAAGGCGGCCGATATCGACGATCTGGCGCGCGGCGCGGCGTTTCTGGGTTCCGGAGGTGGCGGTGATCCTTACATCGGCAGTCTCCTGCTCCGGGAAGCCATGAAAACAAGCGGAGATATTCCGCTGATCAGCATGGACGATGTTCCCGAAGACGCTCTGGTGGTGCCGACCGCAATGATCGGCGCGCCGACGGTCATGGTTGAGAAGATCCCGAGTGGAGAAGAGGCGGTCGAGACCCTGCGGCGCACGGAGCAGGCCGTGGGGAAAAAGGTCTTCGCGCTGATGCCGGCGGAAATCGGGGGCCTCAACGCACTTCTCCCCTTCGTACTCGCCGCTCGAATGGGTCTGCCCGTCGTCGACGCTGATGGGTGCGGCCGAGCGGTTCCGCACATCAACATGACGACGTTCAGCATCTACGGCGTTCCTGTTTCGCCCGTCACTATTTGCGACGAACATCGCAGCTCCGTGCTTATCAATGCGGTGGACGACCTCGCCGCAGAACACCTTGCTCGTGCGACCAGCACGGCCATGGGTGCAGCAGCCATCATGTCCTGCTATCCGATACTCGGACGCCAGCTCAACGTGGCCGCCATTCCTCGAACGATTACTTCCGCCTTGAACATCGGGCGCCAGATCCGACAAGCGCGCGAAGCGCGAGAGGATCCGATAGAGCGGCTCCTGACCTATTTGAGGTCGTCCGATTACTACAAGCACGCCTATTTGCTATTCGATGGCAAAGTCACGGATCTTGAGCGCAGGACGGTCGGCGGCTTTTCGGTGGGGACACTGCACATCACCGGAGGACCGGGCAGTCCTGGGTTGATGGAAATCATCATCCAGAACGAGAACCTCTCCGCTCGCATCGACGGTAAGATTGTCACGATGGTCCCGGACCTGATCTGCATCATCGACAGGGAAACCGCAGAACCGATCACGACCGAAGGCCTGCGCTACGGTCAACGCGTTCGTGTCCTCGGCATCGGCGCTCCTCCATTGCTGAGAACCGCCGAAGCCCTGGAGGTGGTAGGCCCAGATAAGTTCGGTATCGCCGAACCCTATCGGCCGATTGAGACCCTTTATGGCCAATCCTGATAGTAGCACCGGCAGTTCTCCCCGGTTGCGAGGAGAATCGAAGCTAGACGACTTTGCGCGCACGGCGGTCACAGCAGACGCGAATGTCAGCGCTGCGCGCGTTGCCCTCATTCTCGTTGGAATGACGATCGCACTGCCCGCCTTTGTCCTCGGCGGACAGTTGGGCATTGGCCTCGGGCTCAGAGGAGTCTTGGAAGCGTCCTTTGGCGGAGGTGCTCTGCTGGCGTTCGTAGCCGCAGCTACCGCCGCAGTCGGTGCCAAATCACGCCTGAGCAGCTATGTGCTCATCACCCGCGCATTCGGTGAGACCGGCGGCAAAATCGTCAACGCCGCCTTGGCGTTCTCGCTCGTGGGTTGGTTCGGCGTCGTCGCCATGATGTTCGGCGACTCTGTCGCCCAGTGCCTCGGCAGCAAATCAACACTGCTCGTGCAGATCGCCGCGATTGTAGGTTCTGTACTGATGACAATATCGGCGCTCGTCGGCTTCAAGGCCCTCGATCGCCTCTCGATCGTTTTGACCCCGCTGAAGGCGCTTCTTCTCATCGGATGCGCAGTCATCTCCATGAGAAAGCTCGGATGGGATCTAGCCGCGCTGTCATCCTATTCTCCTTCCGGATCAATCTCGGGCGGAGTTGGTATCGTCGTCGGAGGCTTGATCGCTGCCGTCACGATCCAGCCCGACATTTGCAGGTTTGTCGGCTCCCCTGTCCGAGCGGCATTGGCGTCCGCATTGGTGTTCGGGCTCATTTTTCCGATCGTGCTCCTGCTGTCCGCCGTTCCGGTCATCACCTTTTTGAACAGCGATTACGTTCACATCCTTGTCATGCTGGGGCTCGGCATTCCGGCTCTTCTGATCGTGATGTTGGCCGCTTGGACCGCCAATACATATAACGTGTATGCAAGCTCGCTTGCGATGTCGACGATGTCGGCTCGCGTGAGCCGTGCCCGATGGGCCGTGTTGGTCGGCATTATCGGAACGCTCCTAGGCCTCTTTGGTATCTCGAGCCAGCTCGCAACCTACCTTGGCCTACTATCGACAATCATACCGCCAATCTCGGGCATCTATATTCTGGCATTCTACTTTGATCGCCGGCCGCTCGACGGGGGATTCATTATTCGACAATGGCGGCCGACCGCATTTCTGGCTTGGGGCGCCGGAGCCGCCATTGGATCCATTGAGATCGGCCTCGGCAAAGCCCTTCTTTTTACGCCAGCGCTCGATTCCCTGGCTGCAAGCGCCCTGCTCTTTGCCATGGCTTATGTTGCAGTGCGACGTCCGCTCGGGGGCTCGTCGTTTGGCCGTTGACGACCAACGGGATCATTTAATTGGCCTGATGCGGAATCTGGGCGGCTAGGGAGGAATCGCATGGACCAGTTGACCCTGATCACCGGAGGGAAGGTTTTCAACGGCGTCGATGACGAGCTTGCCGATACGGACATCCTTATCTCAGAAGGCAAGATTCTGGAGGTTGGCCGTATCGAGAGCTCGACGATCGACGACACAATCGACGTGGGCGGATTAACGATCTCTCCCGGCCTCATTGACGCCCACGTCCATGTGTGCGGTGCGGAATTGCCGGTCGTGAACGCCGCGACGAGCCACTGGAGTTATCTGTCGGCGTTCGCATTTCGGCTGATGCAAGACCGGCTGCAAGCTGGCTTTACGACATTGCGGGACATGGGTGGCGCAAACGTCGGGATCGCGCGCGCGCTGAGAGAAGGCCTCGTGCAAGGGCCTCGGCTCTACTATTCCGGCAAGCTCCTTTCGCAAACCGGCGGCCATGGCGATGTCCGCAATCGCGACTACGATGCCGTTCCAAGGCTTGGCGACTGTTGCGATGGAGGCAACAAATTCGCGTGGATCGTCGACGGCGTTGATCAGGTGCGGCGTGCCGTGCGTGAGGAACTCCGGCTCGGTGCAAATCAGATCAAGATAATGGCCTCGGGTGGGATTCTTTCTCACGATACCCCGCTTCTCGGGGTGCAGTTCTCAGACTCCGAAATCAGTGCGGCCGTCGAGGAGGCCGCCAATCACGGAACATATGTCAGCGCGCATTGCCACCCGGCGCGGGCAATCATGCGCTGCGCGCGCCTTGGCGTTCGGGTGATCGAGCATGCCACGATGGTCGACGATACGGCGATCGAGGCGCTGGTAACCAACAAGACGTACACCGTGCCTACTCTGGCGCTGCTCCGCGCCTTGTCTGAACAAGCGAGCAAGGCGGGCCTCGGCGACGCGAGCCTCGAAAAACTACATCAGGTGCTCGAGAAAGCTGCGGATAGCGTCCGAATGCTTCGACGGGCCGGCGTTCCGATAGGGTTCGGAACTGACTTGTTTGGCCTCACGCATGGCTCCGAAGGCTTCGAATTCGAGGAACGCAAAGCGCTCGAGAAACCGATCGACATCCTGCGCTCAGCCACTTCGGTGAACGCCGATATCCTTCAGCAGGTGGGCAGGCTCGGCTGCATATCCGCTGGCGCGAATGCCGATATCATCGCCATCGCCGGCGATCCATTCGACGACATTTCTGTGATGGGAAATCCCGACAACATAAAACTGGTGATGCTCGGGGGATCGATCAGGAAAATGACTATCGGGAAAGACCCCAAGAACCTCTTGCGTCAGTCTGTTCCAACCTGCTGATCGCCGCCATCTCAAATTTATGGAGCGATGACGGGACGCGCAGATTGTGGCGAGCCCTAAATAAGCAGTCCGCTCCGAGGAGGGAGAGGGGCTGCTCACGCGCCGGGGAGTTAGAGACCGCCGATTCTCGGCTTAATCTGTATGGAGTGCAATCCCATGGCCGAGGCCCTTAGTGTCAAAGATCTGTTCACGATTGGAGTCGGTCCGTCAAGTTCGCACACCGTTGGGCCCATGCGAGCAGCTGCGGCCTTTGCGGAGCATTGCACCTCCAACGCTGTCCCAACGCGCGTAGAATGGAGATTGTTCGGCTCCCTTGCTCTCACAGGTCTAGGACACGCGACGGATAAGGCGGTCCTCTTGGGACTTGCGGGGCATTCCCCAGAAGCCATTGACCCAGACAACATCCCTCTCGAGATAGAACGGATCCGGCGTGATCGGTGCCTTGCTCTGCACGGAGCATTTCAAATCACCTTCGAGGAAACGCGGGATCTCATTTTTGAGGTCGGCAAATTTCTCCCCGGCCACCCTAATGCTCTCATTTTCAAGGCCGAGTATTCGGATCGGCCGGCGCTCCGGCAAACATATTTCTCCGTCGGAGGAGGCGCTATTCGGGTCGAAGGAGATCATGGGGAAAGTACTAATGTCGCGGTAAAGTTTCCCTTCGCGTCCGGCAAAGACCTGCTCGAAATTGGGCGCCAACAGCACATGTCGATATCCGAGATCGTGTACGCGAACGAGGAAGCGTGGCGTGGCTTGGATGAAACCTTCGCCTTCTTGGATGCGGTTCGCGAAGCAATGATGGCCTGCATCGATCGGGGCTGCCGCAACGAAGGCGTCCTTCCGGGTGGCTTAGGTGTCCACAGGCGCGCCAATTCCCTACATCGCTCGCTGCTCTCTCGCGACAGCTCGCGCGATCCGTCTATGATGTTGGAGTGGGTAAGCCTCTTTGCCTTGAGCGTGAACGAAGAAAATGCGGCAGGGAGTAGAGTCGTCACCGCCCCTACAAATGGAGCAGCTGGCGTGCTTCCGGCAGTCCTTCGATACTATGAGGAGTTCACACCCCGAGCATCGCGGGAAGGCAGCCGCATTCTTCTCGCGACCGCGGCTGCCATCGGGATGTTGTTCAAGATGCAAGCGTCAATCTCTGCGGCGGAAATGGGTTGCCAAGGTGAAGTCGGCGTAGCCTGCTCAATGGCGGCTGCGGGCCTGGTTGCAGCTTTGGGAGGCAGCAACGAGCAGATCGAAAACGCGGCCGAGATCGGAATGGAACACAATCTCGGGCTGACATGCGACCCTATAGGTGGGCTCGTCCAAATCCCCTGCATCGAACGCAATACCATGGGCGCCGTCAAGGCAATCACAGCCGCTCGCCTAGCGCTGCAGGGAGACGGCACACATATTGTCTCCCTCGATGCCGTTATTGAAACCATGCGCCAGACAGGCAGAGACATGGCATCGAAATATAAAGAGACCAGCTTGGGCGGACTCGCCGTCAACGTGGTCGAATGCTAAAGAAACGTTGAGAAGCTCGTAGCTTACGCTGCTACGACCCTTGGGACCGCTGTATGTTCTTGATCGTCAAACCGGATGCGCCGGCCTGCCCGCCCTCATTCGGAGCTCGCGGAACGTGGGATCGTTTTCGCGAGACCTTTCCCCACGCGCGCCCTGTTAGAGAGGATGTCGGCCGAAGCCTCCCCTATTCTTGCGGGGTGAGGCCTGCGGCCAGGATGCCGGCCTTGGCACAAATTTCGTCATTGTCCGACGTGTCGCCGGAGACGCCCACCGCACCGACAAGCCGGCCGGTTGCATCGACGATATTCAACCCTCCAGCAACCGGTACCAAACCCTGCGGGGCCATTGGTTGGATCGCTTCGACGAAATGCGGACGCTCAAGCGCCATGGTGCCGATGCGCCCGGAAGATACGCCAAGGCCTCTCGCCCCGGCGGCTTTGCCGATCGCGATCGCGGGGCGTAGATTCGGCGATCCGTTAGCGCGTTGAAACGCGACGAGCCAGCCACCGGCATCGACGACGGCGACCGTCAGCGGCTTCAAAGACAGGTCACATCCCTTGGCGATGGTCCCGGCAATAATTGCGTTTGCTTCCTCGAGGTTAATCACAGTGTTCTCCGAACAAAAATGCGATTGAATTATTGGATCTCGCAATCGACTTGATCAGCAAGCAATTCTGCTGTCGCGCCTGATAGGGTCCAACCCAGATGCCCGTGTCCGGTGTTGTAGAAGACGCGCTTCTGCTTCCCGTGACCGACCCGCGGCAGCATCGTCGGGGTCATAGGGCGTAGCCCAGCCCAAGGCACCACCGAGCTGGTCGCTACCTCTGGGAAATGGCGCTCTGTCCACGCTGTCAGGGGACGGATCCGATCGGCGCGTATATCTCGATTGAAGCCGTTGAACTCAGCGGTGCCGGCGATACGAAGGCGCTTCGGCCCAAGTCTACTCGTGACAATCTTTGCGGCATCATCGAGCAGACAGACATTCGGGGCTGCTACCTGGCTCACCTCGTCTAGAAGGCTCACCGTGATCGAGTAACCCTTCACGGGGTAGATGTTGATGCGGTCACCAAGCGAGGCGGCGAATTTGCGGCTTGCGACGCCTGCGCAGATTACGACGCAGTCGAAATCCGCCATCCCATCACCGCCCAAGATCTCGCGATGATCGATGCGAACTCCCCGGTCTGAAACGCGTACCCTTTCGACGCTCGTCTCCTGAAAAAAGGTCGCGCCACGTCTCCGGCAGGCTTCTGCCAACGCGCGGGTAAAGAGATGGATGTCGCCGCTTGCGTCCGAAGGCGCATAGAAACCACCAAAGAAACTCCCCTTTATAGTTGGCTCGATCGTCGCGATTTCGTCGGGCGAAACGGCAAACCGATCGAGCCCGCCTTCTCTCAACAGCAGGTTCGCCTTTGCGGCGGCGTCGAACGAGCGCTTGTCATGATAAAGATTGAGAAGCCCCGTTTTCCGATAATCGAAATCGATGCCCTCCTCGGAAGCCATCTGCAGGAGGTGCTCCCGGGCAGCCACAGCGAGGCGCGTCGTCTGGATAGTGTTTGCTCTGTATCCCGATACGCATGCAGCAAACTCGGCTGCCCAGGAATATTTGTGGAAGCTTGGGGCGGGATTGAAGAGCAACGGCGCATCTCGCCGAAGCATCCACTTGAGCCCCTTCAAGATAGTGGTGCCGTTGTTCCAGACCTCGGCATTGCCAGCTGACAGTTGCCCACCATTGGCGAAGGACGTCTCCATCGCAGGATAGCGGTGGCGGTCGAAAAGGGTAACCTCATGCCCACGGCGAATAAGAGCATAGGCACTGGTGACGCCGGTTATCCCGGCGCCGACGACTGCGATTTTTGCCAATGACAATTCCTCAGACAAAGTGACCAGCGCGGGAAATCCGACGCCGTCCCCAATCTGTCTCGGAACCTGAGAGCTTACCCGTCGACGGCCGGGCTTCCCCTTCGGTGGGCAACAACGTTGCCACTCTCCAGATTGCTCTTGCGAAATGGTCCTTTTGCCTGAGAGTTTCCTGGGGGGTTGCTCCGTCGGCGCCGAGGGTTGCCTCGATCTCTCCCATCCCGCGATAGCGAGCCCTGTTAATTTAGCGTCGTACGATCATAAGTCGCGTAGATAATCCTGTAGGTAGGCTAGTAGCCATTAACAGGGAAGGTAATTGACCCCAGCTAGTCGAGGTTTGATATGCCGCCTCGAAGCTTGGCACCTTTCCTGCTGCGTAACCGGGCGATGCGGCATGAGCATTCAGTTGCTCCGAGCCACTTAAATCGTGGAAGCCGCGCGCTTGTAATTGAGCGTTAATTACCATCCGAGTGGATTGGTATCGGCCGGCACGGCGATTACCCGCACTGCTGCAGGATCGTAAGGCGGTCGCCGATCGTGGCTCACCGATCCTCCACGACTAGTAGCGTCACAAGGCCGGAAGCGAACTTCTGAAGATCGGCTGCCGCATCTCGGTTCTCGCGCGACGACATGGCCTGCGCGAAGCTTGCCGCATCATCGAAACCCATTTCTGCCATGAGGAAGTAGCCAGGCTCGCCAACGAGGCTCTGGGTCACGCGAGATGCCCGCAGGCTGCGCAGGTGGGGGATCGCTTTGACCAGCGGCGTGTGAACCTGATCGTAATGATCCAAGAATGCAGTTTCATTAGCAGGCTTGCGATAGAGCGCGACAAGACGGACCGCACCCGTGATTTGATCGACTTCAATCATGGCTGGGCCACTCCTCGATGATTTGGACGAACTTTGAGAGCCAGAGATTGGTCTGATGGCCGTCGACTACTCGATGATCGATCGTCAGAGATACGAAGCAGAGCGGTCGGATCTGGATGGTGTCGACGCCGTCAACCTCGCGTACGACTACCCGCTTTTCGAGTTTGCCAACGCCCAAAATCGCGGATTGCGGTTGGGCAATGATGATCGGCGAGGCGAAGAGTGATCCCGACACACCATGGTTCGAAACCGTAAAGGTTCCGCCGCGCATATCGGCCGGAGCAAGCATCCCGTCTCGCGCCCTGGCGGTAAGATCGGTCAATCGTTTCGCCAAACCGAGCAGCGATAGTTCCTGGACCTGACTGACGATGGGAACGACAAGGCCTTTGTCGCCGAGCGCTGTGCCGACCCCGATGTTCACATCGTCATAAATGTCGAGCCGATCGTCGTACCAGCGACTGTTGATCGCAGGTGCCGCTTTCATCGCCTCGGCGGCGGCAGCCAGGATGTAGGCCGTGAAGGTGAGGTTCGCGCCGCCCTTCTGGAAGGCCCCCTTGTGTTTGGCGCGATGGGCCATGATGCGACTGAAATCCGCTTCGAACACCGCGGTGACATGGGGCGCGATGGTGACCGAGTTCAGCATGTTCTGCGCGATCGCGAGCCGCATTCGATCGTGTGGAACACTGCGCGCGCCGCCAACCGTCGGCGCCGGGGATGCCGGCACCGGGGCCGTTACCTCCCGCGCGGCTGCTTTGGGAGGCTCTGCGGCGGATGGGGCGCTGCCGCGTCCGGCAACGTGACGGTCAACGTCGGCGCGCGTGATGCGGCCGCTGCGCCCGGTGCCGGTCAGTTCCGCCACATCCACATCATGCTGGAGCACGGCACGCCGAACGGATGGAGAAAGGTGCGCGGCTGGTTTCGCTTCTGGCGCCGCCATGGCGGCCGTCGCATCTTCTGCCGGGGCAAGCTCAGCAGCCCTCTCGTCGCCGACAGCTGCATCGCTCTTCAGTCGACCAAGCACGGCACCCGGAATTGCTTCAGCCTCGGTTTCGAGGAGGATCACATCGAGAATGCCGTCTCCGGGCGACGGCACCTCCTGGGTGACTTTGTCGGTTTCCAGCTCGACGAGCGGGTCGTTAAGCGTGACTCGATCGCCCGGCTTCTTCAGCCAGCTGCGAACGATCGCTTTGGTCCCTTCCTGCTCAAAGGGAACGAGAATATCCATCACCACACCGCCCCTCAAAAGCCGGTCAGTTCGTCGATCTTGGCGCGGATGCGCTCGACCGACGGCAATGCCCAATCGAGCAAGACGGGGTTATGCGGGCTCGGAATGTCCGGCATGGTGAGGCGCGCGACGGGCGCGTCTAGGTCCATGAAGGCCTCGTCGGCGACGACAGCCGCGATCTCGGCGCCGAAACCGGCGGTTTTGAGGTCCTCATGCACAATGAGGCAGCGCCGCGTGCGCCGGACGGAGGCGAGGACCGCTTCCTTGTCCCACGGCATCAATGTGCGCAGGTCGATTACATCAGCGGATCGGCCGTCGGCCGCCTCTTCGCAGCGCGGTACCATGGCGCCCCAAGTGACGATCGTGATGTCATCGCCCGCGACGGTGGTTTTCGCCTTGCCGAACGGGAGTGCAAAATCGTCGCCGGGATAAGCGCGACGCGCCCACGCGTAGTCCAGCATCGCGCGATGTTCGAAAAAGAGCACTGGATCGTTTCCCCGCAGCGAGGTTCGAAGCAGGCCTACGGCGTCCTCGGCATTGGACGGGACCGCAACCTTCCAGCCCGGGTTGTGTATGAACGCGACCTCGTTGGTTTGGCTGTGCCAGGGATCGCCGCACTTGAAGAACCCGCCAGGCACGCGCAGCACCATCGGAGCTGCGAAGCGGTTGTTGGTCCGCCAGCGCATCGTACCGCAGTCGTTGATCTGCTCGGTCGCAGGTTCGGCATATTTGCGGAACTGGATCTCAGGCACTGGCATCAATCCCGCCAGCGCCATGCCCACCGCCCGCCCGACGATACCCTCTTCGGAGAGGCTGGTGTCGAAGACGCGTTCGAAGCCGAACTTCTCCTGCAGGCCGAGTGTCACAGCATGGACGCCGCCTTTGGGGCCAATATCTTCTCCGAAGAGCACGACCCGCGGATTGAGCTCCAGTTCGTGCTCGAGCGTCCGGCGGATCGCGGTAACCATATTGATGCGCTGGCCTTCCGGCTTGGGCTCGTGGGTCGTCGCCGGCGCGACGTAGCCGTGATTCCACTGGCCGCCTTCGATCTGAAGCGCCCCTTCGAAGAATACGTTGTTCAGCACAGTCTCCGGGACGGCGACGCCGCGTGCTTCGGCACGCTCGCGCGCCTCTTCGGCATCGCGCTCGGCGCGCTGCTCGATGTCAGCCCATTCCTCGTCGCTGAGCACCGCAGGGATAAGGTAGGATTTCAGTTTAGGCAGTGGGTCGCGCTCCCATTCAGAGGCAACGAATTCCTGCGACTTGTAGGTCTGGGTGTCCTGGAAACTGTGACCCTGCAGGCGTGGCACGGTAAGCCGCAGCAAAACTGGGGACCGTTCTTCGCGCACATGGGTGACGGCTTCGTCGACCAAGCGTGCGGCTTCCGCTGGATCGGTGCCATCGCCCGAGAGAATTGTGAGGCCGCTCCAGCTTGCGAGATTCGCGGCGATGTTTCCGCCGGGGGTCTGGAACGTCGAGGGCACGGAAATGCCGAAGCCATTGTCCTCAATATAGAAGAGCATCGGCAGCTTCTGGGTGGTGGCGACCGTCAGCGCCGCCCAGAAGCCGTTGGCGGCTACCGAACCATCTCCTCCAAGCACGACGGCGATCGCCATGTCGTAGGCGGGATCTTTGAGGACAGTTCGGTGATACTCAATCGCCTGCGCCCAGCCGGCGGTGGGCGTATATTGCGCACCGACGCCGCCGCACATCGGCAAGGCTGATGCGCCGTTGGGATTGGGATAGTTGAAGACGACGCCTATGTCGCGGCCGTCCGAATAGCCGCCTGCCCGACCCATTGCCGAGCCGAGGGCATCCGCGACGTCGACGCCGAGCGAGAGCAACATCGGGCGCGAACGGTAATAGCCGCAGGTCGCATCCACCGGGTCGTCAAGCCGGCAGCCGAGCAGGATCTGCCCTAGATCATGCCCGCGCGCCGAGAACTGGTAGAGCACCTTCTTTTCGGGAACGAGCCGTGTTTCCTCCATCTTGTCGAGGGCGCGCGAGAGCGAAACGAGATAGGCTACTCGCGGCCAATCGACGGACGTGTCTGGGGCGTTGCGTAGCTGCGGCTTGTGAGATGTCTGTGCCATGATGTCCTGTGGATCAGCGAAGCGACGCGAGTGCGTTAACGAAGGGCGGCACCGTCTCAGGCGTGAGACCAGCGAGATTGATGCGGCCCGAAGACGGCATGTAGATGCCGCGTTCGTCGCGCAGACGCGAAACCTCGTCGGTGCTGAGCGGAAGGGTTGAAAACATGCCGCGCTGCGTGGCGAGCGGTGCGAGCGCTGGATCGGCCCCTGCCAGCAAATCTCGAATTTCCTGAATTCGCTCTCGCATCTCCGCGAGTTCGGACCTCCAGTCGGCCGAAAGGTCGGGATCCTCGAGAATGATCCTGACGATTGCGGCGCCGTGATCAGGAGGCATCGACCAGTTGGCGCGCGTCAAGGACAGCAGGTTGGACTGAACCACGCCTGCCTGCGCTGCCGATCTCGATACTGCATAGAGCGCGCCGACTCGCTCGCGATAGAGGCCGAAGTTCTTGTCGCAACTATACGCAATCAGACCTTCGCCGACGGTGTCGAGGGTGAGGCGCGTACCCGCCGCGTCCTCATCAAGGCCCTGGCCGAGGCCCTGATAAGCGAGATCGATGAGAGGCAGGACGCCGCGGTCCCGCAACAACGTCGCGATGGCTTTCCATTGGTCGATTTCGAAGTCGGCCCCCGTGGGATTGTGGCAACAACCGTGCAGCAAGGCCACGTCACCCGGCGCGGCCTGGCCGAGCGCGGCCAACACGGCGTCGATCGAGAGCCGCTGGTTGGCGACGTTGTAGTGGTCATACCCCGCAATCGTGAGGCCGGCGGCTTTCAGTATCGGAGGGTGGTTGGGCCAGGTGGGGTTCCCGATCCAGATCCGCGCGCCGGGTCGCGCACGAGCAATCAGTTCGGCCGCGACACGGAGTGCGCCAGTGCCGCCGGGGGTCTGGAGCCCTGACAGCCGGTCCGCGAGATCGTGCGTGCCGAAGATGATCGGCTTCAGCGCTTCGAAATACCCGATGTCGCCTTCGGGCCCGAGATATCCCTTGCTCTGCTGCTGGTCGAGCAGGCGCCGTTCGGCTTCCTTGACGGCGCGCAGGACCGGAGTTCGACCTTGTGGGTCGCGATAGACGCCCACCCCGACGTCGATTTTGTCCAGTCGCGGGTCGCTTCGAAATGCGCCGATTAGCGCGAGGAGCGCATCCGCGGGCTGAGCCGCGAGCGCTCCGAGAATATCGCGCTCGGCGCGATCCAGAACTTGATCTTCTTGCATTGTCAGCACCCTCTTTCGAGGGAATCATTTATATCATCCTTCTGCTATTTGCTTTTCAAATGACTCGCTATATCGCTAGATCGTGACGGTAACATTTCAATGGAAGGCGTATTGATGGAGGAGTTTGATCAACCCAGAAAGCTCGATGCGCTGGATCGAAGAATTCTTCGCACTGTGCAGCGCCAGGGCAATATCAGTCAGGCCGACCTGGCCGAGCGCGTCTCCACGTCACCTGCGTCTTGTTGGCGTCGGCTGAAGGCACTTGAAGACGATGGTGTGCTGCGAGAAACCGTCCGTCTGGTGGATCCGGTCAAGGTCGGAAAAGGGCTGGACGTCATCTGCCAGGTGCGCATGAAATCGCACGCGATCGACGCCCGCGGGCAGTTCGAGAAGTTCGCTCTCAACCATGACAAAATCATGGACTGTTATTCGATGTCGGGCGAATGGGACTATCTCGTCCGAGTGATCGTCCACGACGTCAGGGAATATGAGGAATTCCTGATGCGTGAGCTGCTTGCGCAGGAGAGCGTAGCGACGTCGGCCTCGCATTTCGCGCTTAAGCGGGTCAAGTCGACGACGGCGGTGCCCATCTGAGGGACAGGCCATCGAAGAGCCACCGGGTGGGTCAAGGGCTATGCGACAGGATATCATCGGTTAGCCCGCGATCTGCCCGTCGAGCCAAGTTTCCGCCTCACGCCGGTCGCAGCTGCGATGCACGTCGATTCCGGAAAAAATCCGATCCAGCTGCCGGCCAGCGAGAGCGCTGGCATTGACGAGCGCAAATGCGGACTTCGACGGCGATTGGATGGCAAGATCGCGTAATGCCTGGACCACGTCTTGGGACTGGATCTTTGCGCCGGAGACATCGTAGAGAAGCTGATGCGCCCCGCGATGCTTTGGCATCAGGTCGTGGGCATGTTGGAGGTCCTGCTCGAAGCGCCTAACGTCATCGACGGTCGCAAAACCCGTCAAGGTGACGATGACGCGATTCTTTTCCGGATCAGCCTCGACCTCGAACGCCATTCAATATCCTCGCAGGGTTCACATGCCCCGTGGTCGACGTGAGATAGCATCCAAAAATGTGATTGAATAGACTGACCGACCGTTCGGATAATTAATGACTGCGTAGCAGGCTGGGGTTGTCGACAGCGCTCTTCAAGCCTTGCTTGCGGCCGCCAGCGTCAGATCGACGGCCATGCTGGCGAGACGGTCGGCGGAAACGGGGCCTTTCTCGTTGAACCAGGTATGGGTCCAGTTGATCATGCCGAATATGAGCATGGTTCTAACGCGCGCTTCGGCAGCACTGTCGCCTGCGAAGATCTCACCGACCAGTTGCTGCACGGTGGCGATGATCAATCTCTGCTTTGCGACGACAACCTCGCGCTGCTCCGCGGGTAGGTTTTCCAGTTCATTGAGCAATACCTTCTGCCGGGCGGCGGCGCCCACATAATGCTTCATGAAGGCGTGGATGAGCGCTTCCAATTTGTCGTTGGCGGCAAGATCCTGACCGACAACCGCATCCACGTCTGCCACGAGTTGGTCGATGTGCGATAGCATAACCGCATTCAAGACCTCCTCTTTGGACCCATAATAATGGTAGAGCAGCGACTTCGACATAGCGCAGGCCTTCGCCAGCTCGGATATCGAAGTGCCGAGGAAACCCTTCTTCGCGAACAACGCAGCGGCCTTGTCGACGATCGCTTCGCGGCGTTTCTCGTAGTCGGCGGCCTGCGTCCTAGCCATCATGCTCTTTCTAAAGGTGATCCCGGTATGTCTCGACTACCATTCCCTCACCCCAGATCAACAAGTGTCACCTTCAGCGCGCGTCGCAGACGCGCACGGCTTTGCCGATCGACCGGGAGAGCGCCCCTGTCTCAAGCACTTCGATCCTAACAGTGATTCCCACCAGCTCCTTTATCCGTTCCGCCAGTAGCCGCGATTGGCGTAAAGCGTCGTCACGGCTAGCGCCGATCCTGGGTTCGACCTCCAACGCAGCCTCGTCCATCCGGCGCGGGCGCGACACCTTGATCATGAAATGCGGGCTGAGCGCTGGATAACCCAGCAGGATCTCCTCGATCTGGCTGGGAAAGACGTTGACGCCACGAATGATGAGCATGTCATCGGATCGTGTGGCAATCTTGGCGATCCGGCGCATTGGTGTCCGGTCGCCGGGCAACAGTCGTGTCAGGTCGCGCGTGCGATAGCGTATGATCGGCTGCGCTTGGCGCGTTAAGGAGGTCAGCACGAGTTCGCCTTCCTCGCCGTCGGGGAGTACCTCACCGGTCTCCGGATTGATGATCTCCGGAAAGAAGTGGTCTTCCCAAATCGTCGGTCCGCTACTTCCACCAGCAAATTCGGCGGCGACGCCGGGACCCATCAACTCGGACAGGCCGTAAATGTCGCTGGCCTGGATCGCGAACGCGCGCTCAATCTCACCGCGCATGGCGTCGGTCCACGGCTCAGCCCCGAAAATCCCGTAACGCAGAGAAGATCTGGCCGGATCGATGCCTTGGCGACAAAATTCATCGAGGAGCGCGAGCATATAGCTGGGCGTGACCATGATGACCTCGGGCGCGAAATCCTGGATGAGGCGTACCTGCTTCTCGGTTTGGCCGCCCGACATTGGGATCACTGTGCATCCGAGCGCCTCGGCGCCATAATGCGCGCCAAGGCCACCGGTGAAGAGGCCGTAGCCATAGGCGACATGGACTTTCATGCCGGCGCGGCCACCGCCCGCGTGGATGGAGCGTGCCACAAGGGATGCCCAGGTCCGAATATCCTCGGCGGTATAACCAACAACTGTAGGCTTGCCGGTCGTGCCAGAAGAGGCGTGGACGCGCGCGACCCGCTCCATGGGAACGGCGAACATGCCGAAAGGATAGTGATCCCTGAGATCGGCCTTCGTCGTAAACGGGAACCGCGCGAGGTCGGCCGGAGAGCGCAGATCGTCGGGCTTCACGCCGAATGCGTCAAAGGCGCGGTGATAGTGAGCGCAGTTACGGTAGGCGTGCGCCGTGGTCCAGCGCAGGCGATCGAGTTGAACAGCGCGAAGGGCAACTGGTGTCGGCGGCCCAAAATCGACTTCCGACACCAGCATGGCCGTCAGAGTGCATTCATCGTCAGCAGGTCGTAGGTGGCGCAGAGCTCGTCAGTACTATCGGTGATGGAGACCGCCCACCGCACTTCGCCATATTCGTCGTTGCGCTGCGTCTTTGACCTGACGGTCAGCGACACTTTGATCTCTTCGCCTGGGGACACGGGTTTAACGAAGCGCAGGTTTTCCAAGCCATAATTGGCAAGCACGGGCCCCGGCGCTGGATCGACGAACAGCCCTGCAGCGAACGAAAGGAGGAGATAGCCGTGCGCGACGCGTCCCGGGAAGAAGGGATTAGCGGCCGCAGCTTCCTCGTCCATGTGGGCGTAGAAGGTGTCGCCGGTGAATTCCGCGAAATGCTCGATGTCTTCCAGTGTCACGACCCGCGACGCAGTCTTGAGCGTGTAGCCAATCGGAAGTTCGCCGAAGCGGAGTCGGAACGGATGGACATCGCCCTCGGATTGCGGCGCACCCGGAAGCCAGCGGCCGATCACGGCCGATAACTGTCGCGGCGCGCCCTGGAGCGCCGAGCGCTGCATATAATGCTTGATGCCGCGGACGCCGCCCATCTCCTCGCCGCCGCCCGCGCGACCCGGGCCCCCATGGATCAGCATCGGCAGCGGCGAGCCATGGCCGGTCGACTCCCGCGCGCTATCACGATCGATGAGGACGATGCGGCCATGAAAGGCGCCCGCACCCAGGATGAAGGCGCGAGTGACCTGCGGATCGTAGCAGAAAAAGGATAGAGCGAGGCTGCCCTTGCCGCGGTTCACCAACGCGATCGCATCGCCCAGATCCTTGTAGGGCATAAGAGTCGAAACAGGGCCGAAGGCTTCGACGTCGTGGACAATATCTGCCGTCCACGGGTCGTCGGCGCGGAAGAGCAGTGGGGACACGAACGCCTGTGTATATTCGGCGCCGCGCACATCGACGTGGTCGATATCGCCGAAGACTAGCTTTGCCGCCCCGCGAAGCTCGCGCGCGCGCTTTCGCACTTCCTCGGCCTGGCCGACCGTCGCGAGCGCCCCCATCGTCACACCTTCGATCTGCGGGTCGCCGATGATGACCTTGCCGAGCCGGTCCGTAAGCGCGGCTTGTGCCGCGTCCAGAAGTGCTTCGGGAACGAACGCGCGACGGATCGCGGTGCACTTTTGGCCCGTCTTGACGGTCATTTCGCGCGCGACTTCCTTGACGAAAAGGTCGAACTCGGGACTATCGGGAGTCGCGTCCGGACCCAGCACCGAGGCGTTCAGCGAATCTCTCTCGGCGATGAAGCGTACGCCCTCGCGTGCGATCACCGGATGGGCCTGCAGCTTCATCGCGGTCGCCGCCGAACCGGTGAAGGCGACCACGTCCTGGCATGTCAGGTGGTCGAGCAGATCGCCCGGCTGGCCGACGATGAGCTGGAGCGCGCCGGGCGGCAGCACTTCAGCTTCGAGCATGATGCGAACGGCGGCTTCGGCGAGATCAGCGCCCGGAGTTGCGGGCTTCACGATCGCTGGCAAGCCCGCGATCAGCGTGGGCCCAAGCTTTTCCAGCATCCCCCAGACCGGGAAATTGAAGGCATTGATGTGTACGGCGACGCCTTGCAGCGATGTGTAGACATGCTGCCCGGCGAACGTACCGCGCTTGCCGATCGGCTCCATATCGCCATCGGTAATAATCACGTCGTCAGGCAACTCGCGCCGCGCCTTGGACGATGTGGTGAACAGCGTGCCGGCGCCACCTTCGATGTCGATCCAGCCATCCTGACGCGTCGCGCCGGTCGCCCAGTTGAGCGCGTACAGCTCTTCCTTGCGGTCCATGATTGCCTGGGCCATCGCCTTCACGATCCGCGCGCGCTCGTGAAAGGTTAGCGCGCGAAGCGCCGGGCCGCCGACAGATCGCGCATGATCGAGCATCGCGCGGAAATCGAGACCTGCGCTACCGGTTTCCGCGACGATCTCCCCGGTGATCGCGGAGCGCAGCTGGCTGCGTCCGGTCTGCGCTTCCACCCACTGGTCGATCGCATAATTGCGCAGGATTTTGGTCATTTGGTTCTCCTGATTGTGTGAGGCGCTCAGCGGCCAGTGAAGACGGGCGCGCGCTTGGCCATGAAGGCGGCTACGCCTTCCTGATAATCGGTGCTGAAGCCGAGCTCGCGCATGGCGTCGCGCTCGAGGTCGAGTTCTTCGTCGAGCGTTTTGAGCGATGCCGCCCGGATTAGTGCCTTGGTCCGAGCAAGTCCCCGGGTGGGGCCCTTCGCGAAACGGTCGGCAAGCGCGGCGACCTCTGCACCAAGCGCATCGTCATCGACGCATTTCCAGATCAGACCCCACACTTCGGCCTTTTCGGCCGGCAGCGGCTCCCCGGTGAGAGCGAGCCCAAGAGCACGCGCCTGCCCGACGAGGCGCGGCAGAACCCAAGTACCGCCGGAGTCGGGAATGAGGCCGATATTGGCGAAGGACTGGATGAACTTAGCGCTGCGGGCAGCGATGACGATATCGCATGCGAGCGCGATGTTCGCACCCGCGCCAGCCGCCACGCCATTGACGGCGGCGATCACAGGCTTCGGCAACCCGGTCAACCGGCGGATCAACGGTGCATAATAGAGTTCGACCGACGCGCCCAAGTCGACCGCATCACCACCGGGCGCCACCGCGCGGTCCGAGAGATCCTGGCCAGCGCAAAAGCCGCGGCCAGCACCCGTCAGCACAAGAGTGCGGACGGACTGGTCCCGTTCGACCTCATCAAGGGCTGTACAGACTTCGCCGTGCATCGCGACCGTGAAGCTGTTGAGGCGGTCGGGCCGATTGAGCGTGAGGGTCGCCACCCCGCTGGCGACATCGAACTTGATCGTCTCGAACGCCACTATTCTCTCCCGGGGCCTGACTCGTATTAATAGAATGACCGGTCATACAATTATTGGCAAGCGGGATTTTGATCGCTAGTCGTTGGGACCATGGAGATTCGCAGCCAGGATATGATCGCCGTCGTCGGCGCCGGCACGATGGGCATGGGAATTGCCTATGTGGCAGCCGCGGCCGGCCATCCGGTCACGGTGCTCGATACGAGCGATACTGCCCTGCAAAGGGCGCGTGTTGCGACCACCGCCTATTTCGACGGGGCCGTCGCAAAGGGACGACTGGCCGAATCCGCGCGAAGCGAGATCGAAAGCCGCATCCGTTGGTCGACCGAGCTACCGCTCGCGGCACAAGCAGCGCTGGTGATCGAAGCCATTGTCGAAGATCTGGACGTCAAACGCCGCCTCTTCGGTTCGCTCGCGCGAGTGGTCAAATTCAACACGCTGCTGGCGAGCAACACCTCTTCGCTGCGCATCGGCGCGATTGCCGAGCAGATCCAAATTCGGGGCCGCTTTGTGGGCCTGCACTTCTTCAATCCGGTTCCGGCGATGAAGCTCGTCGAGGTGGTCGCCGGTCCCGAGACCGATGCGGCGTGCGTGGACGCGGCGATGGTGCTGATGCGCGCCTGGGGAAAGCAGCCCGTTCGGGTGCGGGACGTGCCGGGGTTTATCGTCAATCGGGTCGCACGACCCTATTATGCCGAAGGTTTCCTGGCGCTTGGCGACGGCTTCGACCCGGCGACGATCGACGCGGCGCTTTGTGAAGCGGGCGGATTTCGTATGGGCCCACTCGCGCTCGCGGATCTGATCGGCCACGACGTCAATTATGCCGTCGCCTCTTCGGTGTTCGAGGCGGGCGTGGGTTTGCCTCGCTTCCGCCCTCAGCCCGCGCAGCGGGCGTTGGTTGAAAAGCAGTGGCTCGGTCGCAAGTCCGGGCGCGGGGTGTACGATTATTCACAGCCGCAGTCGCAAGTTGCGTACGCCGAGACGCGCGGCGGCGATTTCAGCGTCCAAGCTGCGGACGATTGCGGACTGTTGCAGCCGCTCGTGACGGCGGCAGTGGCGGCGGGATTATGCTTCTCGAGCGGTGCGTCTCTGAAGCGCGAAATCATTACGGTCGATGGCACCCGCATCGGTCTGAGCGATGGGCGGTCGCTTTCGCGTCGCACCGACGTCGATGTCCTCATCGATCATGCCCGTGATTTCAGCAGCGCGAAGACGTTGGTTATCAGTGCGCGCTCGCCGCTCGCGGCCCAGGTTGTCGCGGATTTCCTGCGGGCGATTGGCCGAAACTCGCTCGTCATCCCGGACCGGCCGGGGCAACTGGTTTTGCGCACACTGGCGCAGCTAGCGAATGCCGCAGCCGACACGGTCGTCGACGAAATCGCGGCGGCCGAAGACGTCGAAACCGCGATGCACTTCGGAGCAAATCATCCGGAAGGCCCCCTCTCTTGGGCGCGTCGGGCTGGTTATGGCCGCGTTCGCGAGACATTGTCGAACATCGCCGACGAGACCTCAGACGGATTGTACCGCCCTTCCGACCTGTTTGAGCAAGCGTGATGTCAGAGGAACTGGCGCGTGACATTGCCGAGAGTCTGATGTCGCTCGAAGGCACGGCAGCCGCATGGAGCCTAGTTCTGGAGGAAGCGCGCGAAGGCTATGCCCGCGTCAGCATGACGGTTCGTGCCGACATGCTCAACGGTCACCGAACCGCGCATGGCGGGATGATCTTTGCGCTTGCAGATACGGCCTTCGCCTATGCCTGTAACAGCCGGAATGAGGCTACAGTGGCGCAGCAGGCCTCGATCCTGTTTCTCGCGCCCGCCCATGAAGGCGACGTGCTTGTGGCGGAAGCACGCGAAGACGCGCGCGCCGGACGCACCGGCGCTTATTCCGCTGTCGTCAAGACCCGTGCGGGCCAATCGATCGCGCAATTCCAAGGTCTCTCTCGCACGATCGGCGGGGTCGTCCTTCCAGCTCAGGAGCAAGCATAATGGCCGAAGCCTTCATTTGTGATGCCATCAGAACACCGATCGGTCGCTATGGCGGCGCGCTCGCTTCGGTCCGCCCGGACGACCTAGCTGCCATTCCACTGCGTGCGCTGAAGGAGCGAAACGACAGTGTCGATTGGAGCGCGCTGGACGACATTCTGCTGGGATGCGCGAACCAGGCAGGCGAGGACAATCGCAACGTCGCGAGGATGGCAGCCCTGCTGGCCGGGCTCGGGACCGACGCCCCCGGCACGACGATCAATCGGTTGTGCGGGTCGGGCATGGACGCGGTCGCCTATGCGGCGCGCTCCATCAAGGCCGGGGACGCTGACTTCGTCATTGCGGGCGGCGTCGAGAGCATGTCGCGCGCGCCGTTCGTCATGCCCAAGGCCGACGTCGCCTTCTCGCGCGCCAATGCCGTCTACGACACGACCATCGGGTGGCGGTTCATCAATAAGGAACTGAAGGCCGAGTTCGGCATCGATTCGATGCCCGAGACCGCCGAGAATGTGGCGGAAGATTTCCAGGTCACGCGCGCCGATCAGGACAAGTACGCGGCCGAGAGCCAAAGGCGGGCGGCGGCCGCCCAAGCGTCTGGCCGGTTCGATGCGGAGATCGTGGCAGTGCCGGTCCCTCAGAAGAAGGGCGATCCCTTCATGGTTTCGAGGGATGAGCATCCTCGCGAAACCAGCGTCGAGGCGCTTGGAAAGCTGAAGCCGATCGTTAAAGCCGACGGAACGGTCACCGCAGGAAATGCCTCGGGAGTGAATGACGGCGCGGCCGCGGTCATCGTCGCGAGCGAAGCAGCGGTGAAGCGGCATGGACTGACGCCGCGTGCGCGTGTGCTTGGCGGGGCTGTCGCCGGCGTCGAACCGCGGATCATGGGTATCGGCCCTGCGCCCGCGTCGGAACGGCTGATGGGTCGCCTCGGTCTCGGAATAGGCAGCTTCGATGTCGTCGAGCTCAACGAGGCATTTGCCAGCCAAGGGCTTGCAGTGTTGCGCCGGCTAGGACTTCCCGATGATGCCGAGCACGTAAACCCCAATGGCGGCGCGATCGCGCTGGGCCACCCGCTGGGCATGTCGGGTGCCCGTCTCGTTCTGACCGCTACCGAGGAATTGCAGCGCAGTTCGCTCGACCGGGCGTTGTGCACGATGTGCATCGGCGTCGGACAGGGCATTGCCATTGCGCTTGAACGTGTCTGATGAATTAATTGACCGACCGTTCGGACTATTATACATATAGGCTGCCGGAATCGCCAGGAGAGCGCATGTACACGACCGAACTCGCTAAATTCGATCCCAAGGCCCCGCTGCCGATCTCGAAGGAAGATTCCGCCCTCCTGGCGGCGTTCGAGGCGCGCGTCGCCGCCGATGAGTTCATCGAGCCTAAAGACTGGATGCCCGAGGCGTATCGCAAGACGCTGGTTCGCCAGATCTCGCAGCACGCCCATTCAGAAATCGTCGGCATGCTGCCCGAGGGCAACTGGCTGACCCGCGCGCCGTCGCTGCGCCGCAAGGCCATCCTGCTCGCCAAGGTGCAGGACGAGGGCGGCCACGGCCTTTATCTTTACTGCGCCGCCGAAACGCTGGGCACCAGCCGCGAGGAAATGACCGAGGCGCTGCTCGCCGGGAAGGCGAAGTACAGCACGATCTTCAATTATCCGACGCTCACCTGGGCGGATATCGGCGCGATCGGCTGGCTGGTCGACGGCGCGGCAATCATGAATCAGGTGCCGCTGCAGCGCACCTCCTACGGCCCCTATGCCCGCGCGATGGTCCGCGTCTGCAAGGAGGAGAGCTTCCACCAGCGGCAGGGCTATGAGATCATGATGGTGCTGGCCCAGGGCACGCCCGAACAGAAGGCGATGGCGCAGGACGCGCTCAACCGCTGGTGGTGGCCGTCGCTGATGATGTTCGGCCCGCCCGACGCCAACTCGCCCAATTCGGCGCAGAGCTTCCGCTGGCGGATCAAGCGCGACAGCAATGACGACCTGCGCCAGAAGTTCGTCGATATCACCGTGCCGCAGGCCGACTATCTCGGCCTCACCGTTCCCGATCCAGCGCTGCGCTGGAACGAGGAAAAGGGCGGCCATGATTTCGGCGAGGTCGATTGGGAGGAGTTCTACGCCGTCGTGCGCGGCGAGGGCCCGACCGCCAAGGAGCGCATGAAGGCGCGCCGCGACGCATGGAAAGATGGCGCCTGGGTGCGCGAGGCCGCTGACGCCTACGCCACGAAGCGCGCCGCGCGGCTCGCCGCCTGACACCGGACGACAAGGACATGAGCATGAATCACGACTGGCCTCTCTGGGAGGTTTTCATCCGCTCGCGCGGCGGGCTCAGCCACCGCCATGTCGGATCGGTGCACGCCCCCGACAGCGAACTGGCGGTGCGCCACGCCCGCGACGTCTATACCCGTCGTCTCGAAGGCGTCAGCCTGTGGGTGGTGAAGTCGAGCGACATCGTCGCGTCGGATCCCGCCGCCGCCGGCCCACTGTTCGAGCCGGCCGAGACCAAGGTCTACCGGCACCCGACCTTCTACGACATCCCCGACGTCGTGACCCACATCTGATGGCCAGCGCTCCCGCCCCTGTACCCGCCCTGGCGCGCGACGACGCCGCGCTGGTCGATTATCTGCAGCGCCTCGGCGACGACAGCCTGATCCTGGGCCAGCGGCTCGCCGAATGGTGCGGCATGGCGCCCGCGCTGGAGACCGACCTGTCGCTCGCCAATATCGGGCTCGACCTGATCGGTCAGGCCACGCTGTTCCTCAATCTCGCGGGCGAGATCGAGGGCAAGGGCCGCGACGGCGACAAGCTCGCCTTCCACCGCGACGTCCTCGCCTTCCGCAACTGCCTGATGGTCGAGCAGCCCAATGGCGATTTCGCGCAGACCATCGCGCGCCAGTTTCTGTTCTCGACCTGGCAGCTGGCGCTGTTCGACGGGCTCACCCGCTCGGCCGAGCCGCGCATCGCCGAGATCGCCGCCAAGGCGGTCAAGGAAGTGCAATATCATGCCGAGCTGTCCGCCGACTGGGTGATCCGTCTGGGCGACGGCACCGATGAAAGCCGCAAGCGGATGATCGAGGGGCTCGACTGGCACTGGCGCTTCGTCGACGAACTGTTCGACGCCGACCCGATCGAAGCGCCGCTGGTCGACGCGGGCATCGCGGTCGATCGCGCCGCGCTGCGCCAGGGCTTCGACGCGACGGTCAACAACTTCCTGCGCGAAGCGACCCTGCCGCTGCCCGAATATCCACATGGCGTGAAGGGTGGTCGCGTCGGCCATCATAGCGAGCATCTCGGCCATCTCCTGGCGGTGATGCAGTTCCTGCCGCGCACCTATCCCGACGCCGTCTGGTAAGGCGATGGCCGCCGTCCACATCGACGAGGTGACGCGCCGCCATATCATGGCGACGCTCGAAACCGTGCCCGATCCGGAGATTCCGGCGGTGTCGGTCGTCGATCTCGGCATCGTGCGCGGCGTGCGCAGCGATCCGCCGGCGGTGCTGATCACGCCGACCTATACCGGCTGCCCGGCGACGATCGCGATCGAGATGTCGGTGCGCACCGCGCTCGACGAGGCGGGTTTCGCCGAACTGCCGATCGAGACCGTGCTGTCGCCGCCATGGAGCACCGACTGGATCAGCGATCAGGGCCGTGATCGGCTGAAAGCCTATGGCATCGCCCCGCCGCCGCGCGGGGCCGATGCCCATTCGCTGCGCGCCGCCCCGGCCGAATGCCCGCGCTGCGGCTCGGTCCACACTCAGGAGGTCAGCCGCTTCGGCTCGACCCCCTGCAAGGCGTTGTGGCGCTGCCTCGACTGCCTCGAACCCTTCGACCGTTTCAAATGTCATTAGGAGTCCATTCGTGTCCGCTGGCTTCCACACACTGAAGATCAAGGACGTCCGCCGCGAGACCGAGGACGCCGTTTCCCTATGCTTCGACCTGCCCGAGGCGCTGGCGGAGGATTTCCGCTTCACTCCCGGCCAGCATCTGACGCTGCGCACCGCGATCGACGGCGAGGACATCCGCCGCAACTATTCGATCTGCGTCGCCCCGCATGAGGGCGAGCTGCGCGTCGCGATCAAGAGGATCGCGGGCGGCGCCTTCTCGACCTGGGCGAACAACGCGATCGCGATTGGCGACACGCTGGAAGTGATGCCGCCGCATGGCAGCTTCACCTGGACCTTCGACCGCGACCGCGCCGCCACCTATGTCGGTTTCGCGGGCGGATCGGGGATCACGCCGGTGCTGTCGCTGCTCAAGGCGACGCTCGAGGCCGAACCGAAGAGCAGCTTCATCCTGCTCTATGGCAACCGCGCCTCGAACTCGATCATGTTCCTCGAGGATATCGCCGCGCTCAAGGACCGGTTCATGAGCCGGTTGCAGGTCTATCATTTCCTCGAAGACGAGGAGGAAGATGTCGACCTGTTCAACGGCCGTCTCGACAGCGCCAAGGTCGCCGACGTCCTCTCCACGCTGATCGACCCCGCCGCGATCGACGCCGCCTTCATCTGCGGCCCCGGCCCGATGATGGACGCGGTCGAGGAAGGCCTGACCAAGGCCGCTGTCCCCGCCGATCGCATCCTGCTCGAACGCTTCACCGTCGGTGCGATGTCGGCGGCGCAGGCGGCGGCGGTGCGCGAGCTCGAGCAGAAGGCGGCCGGCCGCAAAGTCCAGGTCACGCTAGACGGCCGCAAGCGCAGCTTGGTGTTCGACGCCGACAAGGGCAGCATCCTGGAAAACGCGCGCGCGGTCGGCCTGCCCGCACCTTTCGCCTGCAAGGCCGGTGTCTGCGCCACCTGCCGCGCCAAGCTGGTGCAGGGCGAGGTGAAGATGGTCGCCAATTACGGTCTGTCGGCGGAGGAAGTCTCGCAGGGCTATGTGCTGACCTGTCAGGCGGTGCCGATGACTGACGATGTCGTCCTCGACTATGACTCCTGAGCTGATCTGCGAGACAGCGGCGGACGGCGTCCTGCTGTTGAGGCTCAATCGGCCTGAGAAGCGCAATGCATTGGCGACGCCATTGCTGGAGGCGATCGCCCAGGCGCTGGATAAGGCAGATCAGGATAATAGCATTCGCGCGATCATCCTGACGGGCAATGATAAGGCGTTTGCCGCAGGCGCGGACCTTGATGCACTGGAGGCCTCGACGAGCTCCGATGCGATCGAAAGCCCGCGATTTCAGGCTTGGGCTCGTATCCGCGCCTTTGGGAAGCCGACAATCGCAGCGGTCGAAGGTTGGTGTCTCGGTGCGGGTCTTGAATTGGTGCTGCGAACGGATCTCGTCATTGCGGCGCGCGGTGCCCGGTTCGGACAGCCCGAGACCAATCTCGGAATCATGCCTGGCGCCGGGGGAACCAGCATATTGCCGCGCTTGGTGGGTCGGTCATTGGCAATGGAGATGGTGCTTACCGGGGAACCCATCGGCGCGGACCGCGCTTTTGCCGCGGGTTTGATCGCGCGTGTTGTTGAGGACACCCGTGCTCTCCCGGAGGCGATCGAGCTTGCGACCAAGCTTGCAGGCCGCGCGCCGCGATCCCTGCGCACGGCGAAGGCCAGCATCCTTGAGGCAGAAAATCTCCCGCTTCGCGATCATCTTCTCGGCGAACGTATAGGGTTCGTTGGCCTGTTGAGCAGTCGGGAAAAGCTGGAGGGCATCGCAGCCTTCCGGGAAAAGCGCAGTCCGCGGTGGGAATGAGCGAGCCGAGCCTCCTCGCTCGGGACAATCCCGTTTCGGCGGCTTTCGCGGCGGCCGGATCCTCGGCGGTGGTTGGCAACGAAAGCCCCCAATGGGGAGCGTCCTCTGCTATCGTGCTTGTAGGACTGATGGGCGCTGGAAAGACCACCGTCGGCCAGCGGCTCGCAAATCCGCTGCAGCTGCCATTCGTCGACAGTGATCGGGAAATCGAGCAGGTTACGCGGCTATCGATCGCAGAATTGTTTGAACGCTATGGCGAGGCGCAGTTCAGAGACGGGGAACGCCACCTCTTGGCCCGTCTGATCGGCGGTAAGGCGAAGGTAATCGCGACCGGTGGTGGCGCGTTCATGAACGGCGCGACGCGGGCGCTCATTCTGGAGCGGGCTGCCGCCATTTGGCTGGATGCCGACGTCGATACATTGGCTGCGCGGACGGCTCGACGGCCTGGACAGCGGCCACTCTTACACGGGCGTGACCCTTGCGAAGTGCTGACCGATCTCGCTGCCGCCCGGAATCCGATCTACGCGCAGGCGCATTTGCGCATTCCCAATCAGGCCGGCTGCCACCGCGCCACCGTCGATGCGATTGTGCAAGCGATCGTGTCTGGATCCATCCTAACAGCCACTAACTCGGCGTGTGGGGGACAACGGGTTCGAACGACGCGATCCGCTCGGGATAGGTGACATAGTCAAAGCGCACTCGTCGCCAGTTCGCCGCTGTCGCGCGCTTCACGAATCCTTCACGGTTTGAAAGCTGCATGATTTCGCTGGCAAGTGTCACTTCTTCGACCGTCCGCTTGCTCTGTATCGACATCGAGCGAGAGGTGTAGCGACCGCGGGTCCGCGATCGGCTGACATCGTCACGCTCTACCTCACGGCTGCCGATCAGATCTGAGGCGAGTTCGGCCGTGCCGCCGCCCTCGCTGAGACCAGAGCGTAGGAGCAGCAGATTACCGCAATTTTCGATGATCGTGTGCGCGCCTTCGCCGTAGACGGCCTTAACCTGGGCGGACGACTGGAAGCCGATCGCTACGCAGCCGCCGAATTTTCGGAGACGTGCCTGTGCGTCCTTCAGTCCCTCGATCCGCCCTAGCGCATCCAGCTCGTCAATATGGAACCAGATCCTGCGGTCTCGATCAGGCGGCAGCGACAGGGTTTCGAGGATGGCGATGTTCATCCAGCAGGAAATCAGGCCGCGCAACGCCGCGACCTGATTGGCGGTATAGGGCAGCCAGAGCGACCCGCTGCCGAACCGGACCCATTGCCTGATTGAGAAGGACTCGCCGGCCAGCGACGTGATGAAGCGGAGATTTGCGATCGCCGGCGCCAAGGTGCCGAGGATGCTTGCGAGCATCTTTTCACCACCAGGCTCGAAATAGCGCGCCGCCGCCGTTTCCTGGCACAGGAGCTTCAGCTCGGCGATGGAGCCTGACGCGAGCATCGAGATGAGATCGCTGGTCGTGCCAAGACCTAAGCGACCGAAATTCTCGAGCGCGGCTGCAAGAAGCTGCTGGGCATAGGTGATCCACTGATCATGCTCGCCAATACCGAGATGTGGGAGCATCGACTGGGCGAGAAAGGCATGGTCACCGGGCCTTTCGATCTCGGCAAGTAGATCCCAGCGCGCGCAGCGCCGATCGAACGGATTGAGAATGACGTCGCCAGGTTCGAAGAAGGCGCTCATCGCGGCGCCGTCCGGGTCGGCCACTACCTGACGGTCTCCGCGCCGGATCGCATCCGCCATCAGCGCACGCAGAGCGGTCGACTTGCCCGATCCCGTCACCCCGATCGCGGCGATATGCATGGTCTCGTCCTCCCGGGAGAGCGGTACGCCCGCCAAGGTCACGCCACCCATCAGCCGAGCTTTGAGCCGGCCTCCGCGCTGGCCATTAAACACGCCCAAGCGAGTGCCGCGCAGATGTGTGACCTTGCGCGGGCTGGTTGCAAGACGGGCCGCGATCGCGCCGCTCAGGAATCCGAACGCCGCGGGCATCATGACCGCCAACGGCCAACTATCGGCCCAGAAACTGGCGTATAGCCAAAGCCCGAGCGCGCTGCCGCCGAGCCAACCGATCGGAGCATAAACGAGGGGCCAGAATGTCCGACCGTCGACACCTTGGACGATCGCCACAGCAATGATTCCGGGCAATGCGGCGAGCGCGAACCACAGATGATAGCCATGAAGCGCCAGCCACGCCCAACGTTGCTCGAGCCAAGGCTCGAGCGCGTGGCGATGCGACCAATGCTCGCGCACAAGATCGACGAGCGCAAACCGAGCATCTGGCGGGACGACATGCCGTACCAGTGGCCAGCATGTGGCGATCGCAGCGATTGCGGAGATAAAGGCGATCTGCTGCACGACCGGTTCGGGTCCACCGCGACCTCCCGCGCCGTTACCGGAAGGGCTCACCGCTCGGCCCCATAATCCCGATCGCGCGAGGCAGCGGGCGCCTTCTTCGCAGCGGCCAGCGCATCGCGCACGGATTCTGGCGTCTGGCGGGGAGCGGCATTACGCGCCGCCATCATCGCGCGGAGCGCTTTTGCCTGATCGCTGTTCGCCGCATCAGCGCCGCGGCCAGCCTCTGCGGCCTTGGGCGGGGCCGCAGTCTCGGCGCGCGCATCAACCTGAACCTTTCCGGCATTGAGGCCGGTATTCGCGGTTCGCGCGTCGCTCGCTTCAGACGCGTCGCGCGTCGGTGTCTGCGTAGAGGCGTGCTGCTCGACTCGACCAAGCACGCGGGACACAAGGGCTGTCAGGTTGCGGGGATGTTCGCGCGGCGCAGTCGATGCGTCGCTCGGAACACGCGGTTGCTGTCGGTTCGAAGATGGCGGAACCGCTCGATCGTAATCGAGAGCCATATCCTTTGGCCGCTCACGCGCCAGCGTTCTGCGAAGTGCAGCCTCATCCGTGAAATCGTCCCCTCCATAATGAAGCGCGGTGCCGTCGCGGTGACGGCTAAGCGCGACATAGGAAGAGTGCGCGTCGAGCCCCGGCGTCGCCAGGACATGGGTGCGGTCAACCGTCATGCCCTGCGTCTTGTGGACCGTGGCAGCGTAGCCATGATCGACATGGGCATAGCTCTTGAGATCGACATCTATCCGGCGCCCGTCGTCGAGCCGCACGGCGAGACGATCGGCGCCCGCTTTCTCGACAGTGCCAAGCGTGCCATTCTTCACACCGAGATCGCGCTCGTTCTTGAGAAAGAGAATGCGATCATTGTCGGCAAACTCTCGTGCTCCCCGCTCGGTGCGGGTCGCCACGTCCGTGCCGAGCTCGCCTTGCGCGTGGAGCCGCTCGCGCGCTGCACGATTGAGCATCTGAACCTCCTGGTTGGTATGGGTGAGAATGATGCGCGAGGCGGCGGGCGCATCGCGCCGTTCGGCATCCCAGCGATCGATCAGCGCGGCGCGGGCGGTGTCGCGCGAGGCGGCGGCATGGACCATTCCCGCCTGGGTGTAGGCCGCGAGCGCTTCGCCGGTGCGGCCCGATGCAAAGGCTTTGGTTGCGTCGCGCATCCATTCCGCGGTTTGGCGACGGACTTCAGCGATATCGGCGGCGCCATGGCGCTCGGCCAGCAAACGAAATGCAGCGCCGGCCTCGATCGCCTGGAGCTGCTGTGCATCGCCGACCATTACGACCTTCGCACCTGCGCCCGCGGCTTCCGCGAGCACGCGCTGAAGCTGGCGCGTGCCGATCATGCCCGCCTCGTCGACCACCAGGACATCGCGGGAGCTGAGCCGGTCGCGATCACGCGCCCAGCTATGTTCGAGGCTCGCGATAGTGCGGGACGCGATGCCCGATCCGCCTTCGAGATTTTCCGCTGCGATCCCAGAGAGCGCGGCACCGTGCACGGTATAGCCGGAAGCTTCCCAGGCTTCGCGCGCCACGCCCAGCATTGCCGACTTGCCAGTACCGGCAAATCCGACGACGAGTGCGAGACCGGGCTTGCGCAACACATGATCGAGCGCGGCGCGCTGTTCCGTGCCGAGCTGAAGCCCCCGCGCCTGTGCACTGTCAACGGCGCGGCCGAGGTCTGCCCGGCCCACTGCATGATCGCGGGTCTCCGCCAGGCGCTCTGCATCGCGCACCAGCGCCTGCTCAGCGCTCAACATGCTTGTGGTGGTGAAGCGTTCCGCTCCATGCCCGTCCCGCCCGAGGGCGACCACCGATTCATGGTGACGCATGGTGGTGAGCACGCGGTCGAATTGCTCCTGACCGTCGGAATGGCGATGCGCGAACTTAGCCAGGTCGCGCACCGTGAAGGTCGCTTGCTGCCGTGTCAGGGTCTCCAGTCCGACGCGCGGATCGGCGATGATCGCGTCGCCGTTGGCGCGCGCGATTGCCCGGTGGTCCTGAGCGCGTTCTGCATCTTCGCCCTTGGCTTCGCGGCGCGCGCCGGCCGCGCCGATCTTGTGCTGCGGCTCTAGTCCGATTCCCTGCGCGTCATAGCTCCGGTGATCGATGCGCACTTCGATCCCAAGCTGCGCGAGCCGATCGTTGACGTGGGTCGCCCAACTCTCCCGCCAATGCTGAAGCAGCGCGGTGGCATTCCATTCGCGGACCTTCGGGCCGAACCCGTCCGGCCCAACCTCGCGCATGGTCAGCATGACGTGCGCGTGCGGCTTGGCCTCGCCATCAGCCCCGATGTCCCAATGCACATTGAGATCGGCGACTATACCGCGCTCGACGAACTCACGGGCGACGAAATCGCGGGCGAGCGCAATGGCCTGCGCCTGCGTCATCTCGCGCGGAATCGCGTATTCCACTTCGCGGGCGAACTGCGCATCCTTGCGCTTCTCGGTCGCCTCGACCTCATTCCACAGGGTTCCGCGGTCGCGCAAGCGCTCGGGCGCGCCCTCGGGCAGCATCACCTCGGAATGGACGACGCCCGCCTTGTTGGTGAAGTCGTGATTGCGGCCGAGCCGCTCGTCATAGAGGCGTGAGGCCGAGCGATAGGCGGCCGACGCTACCGCGCTGCGGCCGGTGCCGCGTCCCATGACCTTGGCCGAGAAGTGATAGATCGCCATGACGGCAACCCATTTACGCCTGAACTCGCGACGTCGGTACGACGTATAAGCGCGCTCTCATACGCTAGAGCGCTCCTGAGAGATTTCGTCCGTTGAACCGGGGATCAGACCGCCCAATTCGGCTGCATCGACTTAACTGAAGGAGATGCACCGATGCGAAAGGTCCGGGATTTCGACGCAGAGCTGAAAGCGCTCAACGACCGCGCCAAATTGCTCAAGCAGCGCAAGATCCAGCAATTCGGCGAACTGATCGAGGCGACGGGTGCCGATGCGCTCGAGCCCGATCTGCTTGCCGGCGCTCTTCTCGCAGCGGTCGCGGAAAAGGACAAGGCGACCATGTCCGCATGGAGTCGCCAGGGCGCCCAATTCTTTCGGGAGACAAGCCGGCGATCCTCGCGGCGCGCTGCTGGCGGTGGCGAAGGCGGCAAGGCGACAGACGCAGGCGCGCAATCGGCTTGATGCAGCACGATCGCGGTCGGACACGAGGGCCTGGGTCGTGGCACGTCGAGAGCGCACGCGGCATTTGATCGAGCTGGGCGGTCTCGTGCAGAAAGCCGGGCTCGTCGAAATCGCCGACGACGACCGCGCGATGTTGTATGGCGCTTTCCTCGAACTCGCGCTGCAGATGCGGGGCGAAGACGGAGCGCAGGCCAAGCTGCTCTTCCGGCGTCGCGGCGCCCGCGCTTTTGCGACCGAAGCGGAGGAAACCGCTTCAGCGCGCGCACGTGACGGCAAGCCGAAAAGCCCGAACGCCAGGACAGATGTCGAAGCATAGGGCCGGTCCAAAAGCGTCCAACCGGCTGTTGTTCGGATTGGGATCATGATCAACAGCGCAGTGACATTGCGCGCGGAAATCAGTCGTCGCGCAGATACGGCAAGGCGGCTTCAATCGCCGCCTTCGCCGCGGGCACATAGCTCTGCCACATGGGCTTGCCTTCGAACTTCGTGTTCTCCGGATTGCCCTCCAGGCGACACAGCGCGCGGGCAGCCGATTCAATGGCTTTCTCGATGTTCGACATGATCGGGCCTCCATCAAATCGGCCAGCAGTTGGGACGAGAGAGCATAGTTCAAAGTCGCCCTGAGGACACCCATTCCCGGAGCGGATCGGTCGCCGCGCATCAGGGTGCGGCGCTGGTTGCGTCGCCGCCATCAGGACCGCCGGACAGCGGGAAGAGCGCATTGCGCGGTCGCACTTCGGCACTCCCGCGCGCAGCGATAGGCGTGGCCGGCAGTACAGCCGCCCCTCCGAACCTCGACCGCGCCATGAACAGGCTCGCTTCCTGCCAGCGAGGCGCAGGCGTAGCCATCGGCCCAGCTGGTGCGTTTCCGCCAAGACGCGCCGTGTAGGCGATCGTTTCGGCTGGCAGCGCCACGCCGCCCTGCACAAAACGCTGATAGCGTCCCGGACCCGCATTGTACGCCGAAAGGGCGCCCGGCCACCCATAGCGCGCGGCGAGTTCGGCAAGATACATCGCGCCGCCAATCATGTTCATCCGCGCATCAAACGGGTCGGCGCCGAGATTGTAGCGCGCGGTCAAATAGGACCATGTGGCCGGCATGATCTGCATGCAGCCCATCGCTCCCTTGGCCGAGACGATCCTTGAATTCCCGCCCGACTCGGCGAGCATGACGCGCATCACAACATCCTGGGAAAGCCCCGAGCGCCGCGCCGCTTCGGGGACGTGCATGGCGCAGCTCTTGGAGCCGACCAGCTCGGGCGCAGCGCCAGGCGAAGGCGAAGGCGAAACGGCGATCGCAACGACGCCGAATATCCTCGTCCACCGCACCGTCATGACCAGGTCCACAGCGGGATTGCGCGACCGATCACTTGGGCGCGATCGACCGGGCCGAAATAGCGGCTGTCGAACGACGCGCGCAGCGCTGGCGCTATCAGCAGGATCTGATTGCGGGCCAGGCGCTGGCACCCGGACCAACGCGGCAGCGGGCGGCCGAAGCGGTCGCGCGGCAGCGCGGTCGCAACGGCGCGTCCGTCGAGCGTGATATGCATATTCGTGCGGCAGACGGTCGCACCTGCGAGCCCAGCGACCGGCTTCACCAGCAGCGCATTGGCCTCGACATAACGGCGCTCAGCCATGAAGCGCGTCAGCGCGGGCGGCGGTCGCACCGCGACCAGATCGCCCACGCGCGGGACGGCGCCCGGCTCGATGCCGTAGAGGCCAAGCGGCACGCTCGCCGAGGCGTTCCAGACGAGGCGCAGTTGCGGGTGATGCAAGGCCGGGAGGAGAAGCGCTGCGAGCGCCGTTCCCGTCCCGGCAAGCACGCCGACGCGAAGCGGATGGCGGTGCAAGCCGGTTGCCGCCGCAAGACCACCGGCGGTGTGCTGGTCGAACGCGCCAGCCATCATTGTTGCTCCGTGCGTTCGCCGGGACGGCGCACGGCCGGCAGCACGGATCCGTTGTTGGGATCGGAGGTGGATGCGCAGGCGCCGCGATCGCACCAGGCGCGCAGTTCCTCGATCGTGTAGACGACGCGGCCGCCGATTTTCCGGTAAGCAGGACCGGTGCCATAGGTCCGGTGCTTCTCGAGCGTTCGCGCTGAAAGGCCGACATAATGCGCGGCCTCCTTGGTGCGCAGGTAACGCGTGTCCTTGATGATGTCGGGCATATTGGACTCCGTGGATTTCGGGTCTCGCGATGCGATACGGGCAGCGCCTCGCGAGCCCGGCGATCATCGGCGTCGAACGGCGTCCACGGGTGGCCGGAAAGCGGGGATCCGCGATCCGACCACATCGGGTTGGTGATCTTGTCTATGGTTTGGAACGTGCCCCGAGCAGTCGCCTATAGCCTTCTGTCACCATCTCGGCCGCCGCGTCAGCGAGGCGGCGCAGATCAGAACGCTCCGAACTCAGGCGCCAATCGTGAGGGATCGGATCGAGCAGCAGTGCGGCGATGTCGCGCAGCGACGCGCCGTCGCTCTGTAGGTCGTGAATACAGATCATCGCTGCCTGCCGGTGCGCCTGGGCGCTCGGCGAGGCGCGCAATGGCGCGCCAAGGCCGACCGCGCGCCGGAAGGATTCAGCCGAGCGAATCCGGTCGCTATGGCTGCGGTCGGGATGAAGATAGATCCCAAACGACTGGCCCGGCACCGGCTCAAGCTCGGCGGGGATCCAAAGTGGCAATTCCGGCGCGCCGTGTCGTCGGATCAGGATCGACGTTCCTCCGGGCGCGGCCATGCGGACCACGCGATCGCCCCAGGCCGCCGGCCGGTAAAGGAGATCGCCGATCGATCGCGCCCAGGGCACTGGCCGGACGATCGTCAGCGCGCCCACGTCGAGAGACGGCAGCCAGGCGACCGGCGGCGCTTCGATCGCCGGCGTGTCGGGATCGACCGCGAAAGGTAAGGCCCCAGGGGGACCACCTCCTCGCCAAGGAATGCTGCGCGAGGTTGATGACCGGTCGCGTCGAGCGATGGACAGCGGCTATAGCGAGCGCAGAACTCCGCCGCGCGGCCTCACCGGTTAACGTCCAGATCGCGCGGAAGTCGGGATTGCGACGGACCCATTCCCAAGCGAACCCACGGGCATTCAACGTCAGCAGCGCCCGATAAGCCTCGGGCAGGCGCATTCTATTGTAACCTGGCATCGCAATACTCCTCGATGCCCCCTGCGACCGCGAAGTATGTTGCGAATGATTCGCGACTCAAGGCCGCTCGGCCTTATCGCCGAATAAGCACGACTTATCCCAAGTGGTTAATATTACAGCCAAAATGGATCAAACGAAAGCCCCGCCCGGTCGGTCCGGGCGGGGCTCGATCGGTCCGGCTCAGTCGCCGTTGCGCCGGGTCGGGCGCGACCAGATCAGGTTGTAGGTCTCGCCATCCTCATCGTCGAAGAGGTTGGCGTAGATCGGAGCGGTGAAGCTCGGATCGTCGAGCTTGAGGCCCAGATAGGCGCGGCCTTCGTTGGATTCCTTGGTCCAGGCGGCGCCGATTTCGGCCCGACCGACCATCACCCGGTGCGAGGGCGCGTTGTCGTTGGCGCGGTTGCTGTCGGGAACGATGCGGACGCCCTTGGCCTGGACGCTGAGGGTGACGATCTCGCCGACGAACTCGTTGTTGGCGGTCTTCTTGAAGGTGCCGATGGTAGCCATGTTCGTGTCTCCAGTCTTTGATCCGAGCCCGTGCCCATCACGGCCTCGATGGCTTGCAAGGTGACCGGGGCTGCCGCGGCTGCAGTCGAAGACCTGAAGCGTCAGCGGAAGACGGCGGCGGGGCGCTTTTTTGACCCGCGAGGAATGCGCAAGCGCAGCTGCGCAGGGGAAAAAAGTGACCCAAAGCCGTTGCGGCCCCGAGCGGCAGAGGCAAAGCCGGTTTCGGTCATCAAGCCATGAAGAGAGGCTGTTTGGGCACTGGCCTGGATCTGCCGAAAGGAGACGTGGCGTCGGCATCGGTCCCCGTCCAGCAGCCCGACGCCGTGAGTGTGGTACTGGATAGATCTACCTGCAAACAGGCGGGGTCCTTCTTGGTCACGACCGCCGCCTCAATCGCCAAATGCCCGCTTCCGGGTCGGACTCGGCCTGCGCGGGATCGCGCTCCTGAAGCCTGATCCTACGATGACCGCCGCAAAATATGGGCCACTGGCTCGCCACCAACATCCCGGACCTATCGCGGCTCGGAATGGCGACGGACGGCGAGACGCCTGATCCCATCGCCGCTTCCGGCAATGCCAAGATGGGTCAGCAAAAAGCCCCGCCCGGACCGACCGGGCGGGGCAATGTGAGGAGAAATGACGGCGATATCTGCTTTCAGGCGATCGGGCGAGCGAGCCTGTGCGCGGCGACAGCGCCGCTCAAGCCACCCGCGACGAGCGCAACGGCGAAGCTGGCGAATCCAGCAAGCGACGCGAAGGCGCTCGCGACCGAGAAGCCGGCGACGGCCGCTGGGATCGCGAAAACGGCGATCAGCATGCCGCGCGCCGGACGGTTCGAGAGCGAGAGCGCCGCGAAGCGACCGAGCGCGATGACGCTCATGAAGGCGGCGATGCCGATGACAACCGACGGCAGCGGCGCGATGCCGAGCGCAGTGCTACCGAAGCCGGCCGCCAGGCCGGCGCCGATCGGCAGCGCCAGCGTCGCGCCAGCGAACAGCGCGTAGATCAGAAATCCGACGCCGATCAGCGTCAAGGGAAACAGGATAAGCATGGCGTCACGTCCTTTCTTCAAAGGGTTGGACGCGCTTCCACCAGCCACCACAGCGCGTACAGAATATAGCAGAAATTGCCCGGCGACGAAACCGTCGCCGGGTTCGGTCGGGCGCTTGCCGATAACGATCAAGCTGCAAAAACATCATATTCGCGAACGACATGATCGGCGTCGCCATCGTAATCGTCGCTCGGCATCGCATTATAGCCGTCGTCGGTCTCGATGAGGATGATGATGACCTTGAGGGTGCACGCCAGGTTCCAGGCGTAGCGCTGTGCGGTTTCGAGGGACATGACCGGCTCCTGTCGTTTTCGGAGCGGGGCCTCTCCCCGCTCGACAGGCGCCGACGCATCCGGCGTCCGGCCGCGATCACCGCGTCAGGAGGCGCAGCCGAGTAGCGGCCGCATGCAAGGCATAGCGGACCCTTCACGGGTTGATCGTGGAAGGCCTGAGGTCGGAAAGGACTAGCGCCTCAAAGAGCGGGGAGAGGTTTCGCGGACGGCCAGAGGGGGCAATGGCGGTTGAAACCGTGAGGATATGATCTTGGCGATTTTCGGGTGCCGGGAACACGTCCAGACGGTTCTATTGGCAAGGTGCCTGCCGCGCTGGTCGATGTGGTCTTTCCCGCCCAGCCGCGATTTGCTTCTATGATCGGCTCAGGAGGTTGAGTGCGCGCATGGATCGAGTCGAAGCATTGATCGCCAGGCTCGCTCCCGTGCCGATTTGCGACGAATGTATCGTCGAACGCCTCCATCTGGCGGCGCTCCATCAGGCAAGCCAGCGTACGCGCGAACTCGCCGGCCAGCGTGGTTATGAGCGCGCGACCGCCGAATGTGCCACCTGTGGCCAGCCCAAATCGGTGATCCGGCGATGCCCGCGATGAATGGTTGAAAGAGCACTGCGTCTCTGGCGGCCCTCATTCGAAGCGCCAGACCGGAATGCCCATCTTGCGGGCCTTGTCGAACAGATTCTCCTGAATACCGCCGCCCGGGAACAGGATGATCCCGACGGGAAGGGTAGCGAGCACGACGTCATTGCGCTTGAACGGCGCCGATGATTTGCTGTGCTTCACGAAGTCCGGTGCGAACGGGATTTGCGGGACATTGCGCTGGTCGGCCCAGAGCGATGCGATCTTTTCGGCACCCGTCTTCGATCCGCCATGCATCAGGACCATCGTCGGATGCTTGGCGATCACGCTGTCGAGCACCGACCAGATGGTGCGGTGATCGTTATAGCTGGCGCCTCCGGAGAGATAGACCCGTTCACCCGACGGGATCAGCACCTGGCTTTCGGCCCAGCGGCGAGCGTTGATGAAATCTCGGCTGTCGACGATGCTGGCGGTCAGCGCCTTGCGGTTTAACATTGATCCCGATCGCGGCATCCAGGCTTTGCGAAGATGGCTGCGGAACTGGTCGGCGAACGCTTCACGAAAGGCTTCCATCGCGTCGCGGCGCTCGATCATCGTGCGGCCTTCGGCGATCGCGGTTTCGAGTTCGACCGATCTGACCTCGCTGCCGTCCTGCTCGCGCTGGAGTCGTTTCTGCGCCAGCTCGTTCCTGTCGAGTTCGCGTTCGATCCGCTCCCCGGCCCGGTGGAACACATTGGTGAACCCCCAGAGCAAATCTTCGAGATCGGGTTCGAGCCGCGTGTCAGCCAGGCAGGCGGCCATGGCGTCAAAAGTGTCAGCGGCTGCGGCCTCGACCAAGCGGCCCTCGGGCAAGGGTCTCGGGTCGGCTTCGTCCTCGAAGGGCCGGCGCCCGTAAAGTTCAAGCTCCTGGAGGAGGTGGGACAGCGAGGATTCCTCGTGCTCGGGTTCATCGCTGCGTTCGGGGTCGTTTGTCATGGTGCTCGCCTCGTCGTTTGACCGCGCCTCTCGCGGCCTTCGTGGCGACGACAGGACGGTGGGCGGACCGGGCGCGCACGCCCGAGCGAAGTGTTCGGGCGGCAACGCCCGACGGGGGCCGAAGCGAAGCGGAGGACGGCGAAGCGCGGCTATTTTGATTCGCGATGCAAAGCGGACCCGAAGGGTGCGCGGCGGAAAATAGTCGCGGCGCAGCCGTTGCGCGCCAGGCCCGCGTGCCGTTCCAGTCGCCCTCTCAAGAAGGCCGATAGGCGCGGCTCTTCATCGACGTGAGGCAGCATCAGGCCGCCCCCGGGTCCCGACGAGGCCGTTGCATCCATCACTCTTCCCGGCCTCAACCTGCAGACACGAGAAAGCGTTCGGCATCCTCGGGGATGAGCTGGCGGGCAAGATGCGCGCGAAGCCGGTCGAGCCCCAGCAGGCGGAGGTCGGCATTGAAGTCGTCAAGCTGGGGCTCGAGGACGATCATCGCCATGCCGGCAGCATGGGTGCGGTCAATCAACGTCGTCACGGCATTGGCGCCGGCGGGGTCGTCGTCGCGAGCGACATAGAGGCGTTGCAACTCCGGCGGGAAGGCTATCGCGGCGAGATGAGGGGCTGAAAGACCGGCGATCATCGCCAATTGAGGGATCGCCATGCGCAGTGACAGCATCGTCTCGATGCCTTCGCCGGCAATCATGACCGGTCCTGATATGCCGAACCGGACGCCATGTCCGAGCAGGTCGCCCATCGCCCGACGCGGCGTAGCGACCGGCGCCTTGTCGGTGTCCACGGCGTCGAGCCAGGTGCGGTGGACCCCAGTAATGGTGCCGTCGAGGTCGGTCACCGCTGCGATCAGTGCCGGAAAGGCATTCGGAGTGTCCGGCGCGTCGTCCTCATTGGCGCGATACCAGCAGCGGGAATGGAATCGTAACCAGCGTTCCGATCGTATCTTGGTGATGGCGCGATGGCGAAGGTAGGTTTCGGCGAGGGTGTGGGCGACCGGCTTTGAGGCCGCAAATAATCGGCGCGCGGCCTTGCGCGATCCTGCTGGGGGTCGGGGCTCGTCCGGGTCGAAGTCCGGTACTTCGCGTGGCAGGGCCAGGAAGGTGCGTGCTTCCTCGATGGTCTCGGCGAGGGAGCGGTGTCCGCAGTTGAGCCCGATCAGGTCGAGCAGATCGCCATGTTCATGTGTCGCGGCATCAGTCCATTTGCCGGCCGCGCCCTTGCCATGGTCGTCGCCCTTCAGCCGGACATAGAGACTGCGCCCCGGTGACCCAAGGGCGTCGCCGACAATCCAGTATCGGCCTTCGCGCCGACCGGACCAGAGATAATGCCGGCAGACCGCCTCGGCATTGCGCGCCAACGCACGCGACAAGTCGGATGCGGGACCAAACATGAAATCCTCCGCGATAAAAATGGGGCCTGCCGCTGCGGACAGGCCCCGAAGGAAGGGCAATTATTCGGCAGCGACAGAGAACGCCTCGTCGGCGTCCAGGCCATCCTGATCATCCTGCGCGTCGGCGTCGACAGGCTGTTCGCCGTCGTTTGCCGCCACCGGTTCGAGCGCCGGCGTGCGCAGCGGTTCGGCGAGCCAGCCGCTGCCGGCGAGCAGGCCTTCTGCGGCCTCCGCCATCTCAGGCTTCTTGAGACCGGCGAGACGCCCAGCTGCCTCGTTGCCCCTGGCTTCCTCGACCGCCGACAGGATGCGCGGCTTGGTCACCCGGCCGAGATAATTGCCGATCGTGGCAGTCCAACCGGCGGCGACCATGTCGAGGTTCGCCGCCCGCGCGAGGATGTGCGAATGCGCGATCCGGCCCGCGACGGCCCGAGCGGACACCCGGCCTTCATTGTAGCGATTGGCCGGTTCCCACACCGCGTTGATGCCGAAAGCAGCGCAGTGCGCGAACAGCGCCGCCTGTTCATCACCGTCGAAGGCGATCAACGTCTCCCACAGATCGGTGGGCGCGTCGGGCAGACGCTCCGACCAGTTCTCATGCCGCCGTTCGATCGCCTTCGCCGATATGCTGTCGTTGAGACCCGGCGCGTGAACGCCCAGCCCGGCACCGCGGACCGACACCTGCATGCAGCTGTTCTCCGCCGCATAGCTGTAGAAGGTGTCGAGGACGAGCGCGTGGAGCACCGCCGCGAACGCAATCTGCGGACTCGTCGCCACGGCATCGCGCAAGGCGAGCGTCCGGTGGGTGGTGAGCTCGGTCACCAGCCGGTCGGGAAGCGGGCGAAGCATGTCGTCCTGCTCGTCCTCATCCTCAGGCTCGGCTGCCGTGCCCGGCATGCCACCGACACTGATGATCGGACCCGCACCAACATCACCGATGTCGGAACCGTCATCACCATCGGCGATAGGCCGGCCTTCGCCATCATTGTTCATTGGCTCTTCGACGGGCTCGTCCTCTGGCCGGACGAAGCCCCGCTCGATGTGGAGCGAGCCGTCGACGTCAATGCTGACGAACACCCCGGCTCGTGCCATCTCCGCCGGCTGATAGACCAGCGGCCGTGAGACGATCGCACTGATCTCCTCGTCGATCGCCGTGACGCGGGCATCGACATCGTCCGGGACTTCGCCGGCGCCCGACCATTCTTCCTCGAGCGCCTCGGCTTCGTCGCGAAGCGACACGAGCTTGGCCTCGTCTTCTTCGGTCATCTCGGGCTGGTCGCCGTCGATCACGCGCATGTCGTCATCATAGTCGTAGGGGAAATCGACCGCGACCGCGATCCACTTCCAGCCTTCCTCTCCGATCCGGGTGCCCTCGGCCTTGAGCTTCTCGTCGACGAGACGATCAAGCAGGGCGACGTCCTGCAGGAAGCCGCCCTGATCATCCTCAAACAGGTCGCGCAGAACATAGCCGCCGGCAGCGACATATGCGTCGAGCCCCACGAAGCGCACCCGCTTGTCCGTCGCGCGCACCGAATCCTCGGTGAGCTTGGCGCGGATCATATAGGGCTGTTTGTTGTAGCTGGACTGGAACAGATCCCAGACCTGCTCCTGGCGCTCATGGTCTTCGGACACCGAAAAGGCCATCAGCTGTTCGAGCGTCATGCCATCGTCGGCATAGACCGCGTGCAATTTGGGCGAGACGGAGGCGAGGCGCAGCCGCTGCTTCACGACGGCGGGGGTCGTCATAAAGGTGGCGGCGACGGTCTCGATGTCGGTGCCCTGGGTGACGAGCTGCTGCATCGCCCGAAACTGGTCGAGCGGGTGCAGCGCCTCGCGGTGGACGTTCTCGGCGAGCGAGTCCTCCTCGGCCGAGATCTGCTCGTCCTCGCGGACGATGCAGGGCACCGGTTCGGTCTTGGCCATGCGGCGCTGTTTCACCAGCTGCTGCAAGGCGCGGAAGCGGCGGCCGCCGGCGGGCACTTCGAATAGGCCGGTGTCATTGCCGTCGGCATCGCGCTGGACGCGGACAGTGAGGCTCTGCAACAGGCCGCGGCGGGCGATGTCGACGGCGAGCGCGTCGATCGAGACGCCGGCCTTCACCCGCCGGACGTTGGCCTGGCTCAGCACCAGCTGATTGAACGGGATGTCCCGCGAACCGCTGAGGACGATCTTCACATGCTTGGTCATGGGTCTTCTCCATAACGGGCGGCCGAAAGACTCTCTCTCGGCACTCAACCCGTCATGGAGCCGGCGCAGCCCTCTCCCTCTAAAGGGTGAGAGCCGCGCCACCGGTGGTCGACAGTGAGATCGGATCAGCTCGGACCTGACGTCGGTCGATCCGGTCGGCCGAACAGGATTTCGGTCGCCGGGATTGACCCACAGCGTCGGGCGCAGGATGCCCAGATCGAGAGCGGGACGCCGGTATCGAAGGCGATGTCGGTCACTATCCGGAGCCCGAACGGCAGTCGGATTTCCGATAGTTCGCGCAGGCTCCAGGGACCGATCTCGGGACAACCAAAGCCCAAGTCGGCAAGGCCATGAAGCACGTCACCATCCGCAGCGAGTTCGGTGGCCAGCCAGACTTGCGGCCCGAGCGGGTTGAAGAACTTCACCACTGGGGCGGGATCCGGTTCGGGTTTGTCGAGCTGGACAGCGGCCCGTCGATTGATGTCGTTCGCCCGCAACGCGTGGCGAATGGTGGGAGGGAGGACGATCATCGGATCGCTCCTTTCGATATTGAGAGAGGAGCCGTGCCGCTCAGGCGGCTGCGGCGAGGATCTTGCTTGCCTTGCCTTCAAGCTCGAGGCGGGCATCCTGATGGGACTTGTCGCGCGCGAGCGCGGTGATGCCCTGGACGAAATCGAAGATCGAAGCGGGCGGGTGGCCTTCCTCCTGCAACACCGTCGCGATGATCTTCTCGGTTTCGCCGCGCGAGAAACCACGCTTCCGCAGGAAGGTCTCGCGGTCCTCGTCCTTGCGGGCGACGATGCGTTCGCGCGCCGCTTTGATCCCGGCCATGAATGGGGCCGGCGAGGATGATGCGAAATTCTCCAGCGCTGGCGCCGCCTCATGCGCGAAGCGATTGGCGGCGAACTTGCTGTGGCGGATGCTGATCTCCTCGAAGCCTTCCGCGCCCCAGATGTTGCGGTTCATGCACACTGCCCGGAGGTAGAAGGACGCCATGCCGAGTGTCTTGGATCCGACCTCGCTGTTCCAGCAGTAGAAGCCGCGGAAGAAGAGATCGGGATCGCCATTGGGCAGGCGACCCGCCTCGATCGGATGGAGATCATCGACGAGGAACAGGAAGACGTCGCGATCGCTCGCATAGAGCGTCGTGGTGTCCCTGGTGATATCGACCAGCGGATTGTAGGTCATGGTCGACCAGTCGAGCAGGCCTGGCACCTTCCAACGCGTGTCGCCGGTGCCGTTCCCGGCGATTTTCATCACCGCGGCGACCAACTCGTGATCCCAGATCCGGCCATAGTCCGGGCCGGTGACGGCGCGCAGCTCGATGCGGCCATCCTCGGTTTCGAGGGTCTTCATCAGTTCGGCGCGATGCTCGATCAGCCCATGCTGCAGGTTGATCCCGGCAAGTGGTGCCGGGAGCTGGCGCAGATAGCCGGCCGGCGCACCGACCAGGCTGGCAAGCTGGCCGAACGACCAATGGGTCGGCGTGACGGGCTGATCGCGACCAGGCACGATGAGCGCCAGTCGTTCGGCATTGTCGCGGCTGGCCTCGACCCGGACCTCGCGGGTTTCGACGGTGCGGGTGGTCGCGCGCTCGGCGCGGGCCTTCACCGCCGCATGAAGTTCGGTCAGCGAGAGGAAGCGCTCATCGTCAGGACGCGAGAACCATTCGGACGAGACGCGACCGATGCGCTCCCCGCGTGAGATATCGACTTTATAGCCGGCGGGGGCAGGACGGGATGCGGGGGATGGGGATAGTAGAGTAGTCATGGATCGTCTCCGCGACGGGCACCGAGAGCCTCTCTCTCAGCCTCAGCCCGTCACGGTTCTTCCGGCCTTCCTCTCCCTCTGGGTCGGTCGGCGGCGCGCCCATCGGGCACGAGCCGACAGACCCCTGAAAACACAATGGCGCCCTTGGGGAAGCCGGCCGGCGCGGCGGCGTGCGCGCGGGCCTGGGGGCCAGCCGGCGCCGTGCCCTCCGGCCCGAGCCAAGAGCGCATGCGCGGTCCAGACAAGACGCGCGACCCTCTGGCGGCGCCCGCCGCCGCCAGTGTGCGCACCACCGAAACCGCGTGCAATTGGGGGCGTTGCGGGGGCGGAGCCGCCCGCAGAAGGGGTCCGACGCGACCTAGGCGCGGCGGCAGGGGAAAACCTTCCCCTTACGGTTCTCGCGGCCCCAGAACCTTAGTTTGCTGGGGAACGATGCTGGCCCGAGCCTTCGATCAATCGCTGAAGGCTACGGTAGAGGATCAGCCGGCGTCGGCCGACGGTGGTGGTTTCGAGCGTCCCGTCTGCGATCAACGCGAACAATTTGGTACGTCCAATGCCGGTAATGCGTATCGCATCCGTAATCCGCACCGACAGCATGGCGGTGGTTTGGGCGGTGCTTTCGAAGGGAGCTGCCTGGGACATAGGTGCAACGTGAACACGCTGCGCGCTGCCATCAAGATCACGAATGCCCCGATCGTATGATGGGCTACGTTGCGGCGCGTCCTTCGTAGATTCTCATCGGGCCATCTACTGACGAACGCCTGAATTCTTACCATCCGGCGTCGGCAATCCGCCGTCGCGCCTGTTCATGCGGCCTGCTTCAGCTTCCGTTTCGACAACTTACTCACTGACCCGGTGGTCCGCTTGGCGCGACCCGTGACATAGCCCTCCCAATCTCGCATCAACAGCCGGCGCTTCAGAAATGCGTCGCGCCGCCGATAGGCACGGGTGGTCTCGTCCCCGATCTGATGGGCGAGCGCCTGCTCTACGACGCTTTCAGGATAATCGGTCATCTCTCCTATATAGTCGCGGAATGCGCTGCGCATGCCATGGACGGTGTAGTGACCGAGCTTCATGCGCCGCAGAACCATCGTCATCGCCATCTGTGACAATGACTGGCCGCGTTTTTGCCCTGCGAAGACGAAGCTGTCGGGTCCGCAATTCGACCTTCGTGCGAGCGCTCGCAGCATATCGACGGCGGAGGAGGGAAGCGGAATGCGATGCTCAACTCCCATCTTCATCCGCTCAGCGGGGACCGTCCACACGGCCGCGTCCAAGTCCACTTCCGCCCACGTCATGCGCAGCGTCTCATTTGTCCGGGTGGCGCACAGGATCGTAAGCTCGAGCGCTCGGGCGGCAGTCGCCGGACGCCTGTTGAGCGCCTGCCAGAAAGCAGGAAGATCCTCGAAGGGCATCGCCGGGTGGTGACGGGCCTGCTTCTTGCTGCGGCGCTTCGAAAGGAGATGTTCGAGGTTGCCCTTCCAGCGTGCCGGGTTCTCCCAAGGGCTTTGGATGTGGCCGGCGACTTTGGCCGCATCCAATATGGTCTCGATCCGTCCGCGCAGGCGTCCGGCGGTCTCCGGCACCACGCGCCAGATCGGCTGGAGGATCGCGAGCACGTCTTTCTGCGTGATCTCGGCCATGGGCTTGGTCAGCACCGGCTTTCCATAGGTCTTGATGGTGTTGCGCCACTGCTGCCGATGCTTTGGATTTTTCCAGTCGGCCTCGTGAGTATCAATGTAGCTGTCAGCGAAAGCGCCGAAGAGATTCAGGTTCTCGGCCGCGCGTGCGGCTTCCTCCTCGGCCTTGATTGCCGCTTCCAGGGCGAGGCGCCGTTCCTCGATTGGATCTTGCCCAGCCGCAATCTGTTCGCGCGCCTCGCCAGCGAGCTCACGCGCGCGGGCGAGCGAGACGTCCTGGGCCGACCCGAGGCCCATCTCGCGCCGCCTTCCATTACGCTCCCAGGCGTACACCCACCGCTTCGAGCCGTCCTTTGTGATGAAGAGGTTGAGACCGCCACCGTCGCTGTGTTTGCCGCAGCGCTTTTCGGTCTGAACACGCTTCGCGCTGAGTTTGTGGAGGGATCGTCCCATTGACTACTCCAAGGCCAGACGACCTTTCTCGGCTCTTGCAGCAACCCGGTTAGCAACCCGGTTTGAGTCGCGGTTTGCAGTGAACTGGGGTGAACTTTGACGAATTGTTCGAACCCAGCCATGAGCCAGAAAAGCCTTGTTTTTCTTGGCTTTAGATAGCAAAAAATGGTGGAATTTGAAAGCCCTGCAACCGAGGGTTCGAATCCCTCCGTCTCCGCCAGGTGCCCCTCCGCAGGGGTCCGCAGAAGTCCACCGATATCGACTTTTTCCCTCTGATAACTGACGTTTAGCTGGTCAGCTCGGCCGCGGCCGTCCGCACGCCTCCGGCAATGGCGTGGGTTCAGCGCGTGGCATCGGCTTGGAAAAACGTGGTATCGGAGATGGCCCTTGCTGAACGATGCAAAAGTGCGAGCGGCGAAGCCGCGCGAGAAAGCCTATAAGCTCACTGACAGCAATCGCCTGTTCCTGCTGGTCACACCCAGCGGCGGCAAGCTGTGGCGCTGGAATTATTCGTACGACGGAAAACAGAAGGGCATGTCGTTCGGGATTTACCCGATGGTTGCTCTCGCCGCCGCTCGCGCAAAGCGTGATGAGGCACGGGCCGTTCTCGCAGAAGGCCGCGATCCCTCTGTCGTGAAGAAACTGAAGATCGAGGCAAATATCGAAGCGAGCCGCAACACGTTCGAACGGATCGCCCGCGAGTGGCACACGACATCAAAGCCGCAATGGGCGGCCGTCCACGCTGACGACGTGATCCGAAGCCTGGATCGGGACGTTTTTCCCAGCATCGGCTCCCTGCCGGTGGCCGATCTGAAGCCACCCAAAATCCTGGAAGTGCTCAAGGCTATCGAGGACCGCGGCTCGATCGAAACAGCCAAGCGGGTTCGCCAGCGAATCTCGGCTGTCTTTGTCTATGCCATCGCCAAGGGCATCGCCGAGACAGACCCTGCCGAGAGACTCAGCGCCGCGTTGAAGCCGCTGCGGCGCGGTCGCCAGCCGGCTATCACCAACCTCGAGCAGCTTCGGAAAATGATTGATGATGCCGAAGGGAACTACGCCCGACCAATTACTCGGTTGGCATTACTCTTCCTCGCCCTGACCGCGGTTCGCCCCAACGAGCTACGTGGCGCGCGTTGGGACGAGTTCGAGGATTTGGACGGTACGCTCCCCTTGTGGCGCATTCCCGCAACGCGGATGAAGGGCAATCTTGATCGAAAGGAGGAGCTCGACGGCGACCACCTCGTCCCTCTATCCCGCAGTGCGTTGCGGTGTTGCGCGCCCTCTGGCCACTCACCGGAGATTGCGAGCTGCTTTCCCGAGCAACCGGCACGCGCATCGCCCGATGAGCGAGAATGCGATCGGATATTTGTTGAACAGGGCGGGCTATCATGGCCATCACGTTCCGCACGGCTTTCGCGCGGCTTTCTCGACCATCATGAACGAATGGGCCGAACGCAAAGGCAAAGCACATGATCGCAAGATCATCGATCTCATGCTCGCCCACGTGCCCAAGGAAAAGGTGGAAGGCGCTTACAACCGCTCCGCTTACATGCCGCGGCGCCGGGAGTTGGCGCGGACCTGGGCGGACCTGCTTTCGACGGGATTGCCCGACCCGCGCGTATTGGTTGAGCGCCCATCGAAGGAGATTGGCGACCACTCGCGTCGGCGGATCCCTAAGTCAGTGCCCGACACTTTCCGATTTCCAGTTCGGTCGGGAAAGTCGGATGGCTGATGGCGATCATTTGGCGCGGCACAATCGGCCGGATGCCAAGACAATTCGCATGCCCTTGGCCCTCGGGAAACATCGGGCGGGTACCAATTTGTGGACTTCTGTGGACGCCTATGGAGCGGGAGGGATTCGAACCCACGATACAATTCGGGTCCATATCTGCCCGCAGCCGTCCGTAGACGTACGCCGAACCAAAGTCAGCGCCACGTTTTCTGCCACGTCACAATCGTTACGGAGTCGAACCAGCACTACGGCTTGCACGCGCACTGCTTTCCGGCGGCTCCCGACCAGAGCCGGTCGCTCAGTTCCGATCTGGCGAACGTCCGATCTTGACGCAAGCAGACGATCACGCTTGTAGAAGCCGATATCCGGCAATGGGTGTATTTTACTGCAGCGCGGTGATCTGGATGAGAACGCATCCATATTGTCACGCTACATTTGCCAGCGTGAAGCCTCACGTGGCGAGTTCCCAATAGCTGTCAATTGTCCAGAACGACGTGTGGCGGGGCATCCGCCAGGTGGCTTATTACGCGCGGCAACCGGGCGAAAGCGGCGGGATAAGCTCCTCGCCTTCCCAAGCTCACCCGTCTGTGTGGTTGGACAGTCCAGCAAATTGACAATCCTCGCAGCTCAATTATTAGAACTATGATTCGTATTTTAAAAACGAGGCGTGAGGGGATTTTGAATGCGCGGCTTACGCAAATATCTCGTTAATGATTTCGCTCGGCGGGAGAGCGATCGGAGCAGCAGCCATAGCTCCGCGCATTTGGCATCAGGCTGGTATCGGAATGTCTCGGCAGCGCTTTGCACTGTGCTGGTCGCAGTGGGCCTTCCCGCGGGGGGGCTGGCGCAAGCGCAGCCGGCAGATGGTGAAGCGATCCCCTGTGCCCCGATGCCAATGGACCAAGCGGAAATACTCAGGGCGTTTCGACAGAGCTTCATAACGCCGGATCAAAAAGTCGATTACGCCGTCTTCACGAACTCGCCCGCCATGCGCGCGCTGCGCCAAGATGAGGAACAGCGGCGATTTTCCGACTACGGCAATCTGTGTCGGTACGCCGAAGCCAATGCGCGCCTGAAGGACAAGAGCGCTCTCGACGTGGTGTTCATCGGCGACTCGATCACCGAGAACTGGGCTCAAGCGGACGTTGCGCTGTTCGACGGTCAAAAGGTCGTCGGACGGGGCATCGGTGGCCAGACCACGCCGCAAATGCTGCTCCGGTTCTACGCCGACGTGGTCGCGCTGCATCCCAAGGTCGTGCACATCATGGCGGGCACGAACGACGTAGCCGGCAACACCGGCTATCGAAGCGACGCCGACATCGAAAACAATCTTCGCGCGATGACCGAATTGGCGCAAGCGAACGGCATTCGCGTGATCCTCGCATCCATCCCGCCAGCGGCAGCGTTCTCCTGGGCGCCGGATGTTAAGCCATCGAACCGGATCGCGCGGCTGAACGATTTCATACAGCAATATGCGAAGCGTCGCGGCGCCGTGTTCGTCGATTACTTTAAGATTCTGAACAATGGATCGGGCGGTCTGCGCTCAGATCTCAGCAACGATGGCGTGCATCCAAACAGCCGCGGCTATGGCGTCATGAAAAAATTGGCCACACAAGCATTGCGAGATGCCAATATCTCAAAATGACACAAAATTGATCTCGATAATACCTGAAGTGATAATAGTTTAGGAAAGTACTGTCCGCACGACGAAACTTCGCGAAAGATGATCTTAGGTGGGGCGATCTCGAGCGAACGGCTGCTTGTCCAGCTATTCGTCTAAAACCCTGCAAGTGTGGTCACGGTCCAGCCTCGGTCGTCCTCGATCAATCTTCCTGCGGTCACGGGCGTCAGGTTCCGCCGAAACCCGACCTTCACGGCAGTACTCCCGAATAACGCCTTTGTCCCAAAATTTGCCGTTTGACGGCCTGCGTGTGACCAGCCAAGCCAACTCGCTACGATGGCGAGCACATTGATCCGGATTGATGTCTCTGATAAACACAGCAGGCCGCTGGTTGACGTGCAATGCGATGAGATCAGGGGAAAAACAGCGCTATCGGACGCGTGGTTTCATGCGTGGTACTTGACGGTTAGAAGCGAAATTAGCGTTGGCAGATGGACGTTTTGTCGCCTGAGTTCGAATCCCTCCGTCTCCGCCAATTGCGCCCTCTCGGGGGCTCCCCAAAACGCCCATAACCTGCTATAAACGCCCCAGAAATTCGGGATCTTTCGTCCTATCGAATTTCACTCAGTCCTACCGCTTCCCACCACAATGTGGTGGGTAAAATGGTGGGAATTTTGGAGCTAGGGTATGGGAAAGCTCACCGCGCTTAAAATCGCTCATTTGCTGAGCCAGGGCGGTATGCCGATGGCGACGGTCTTTTTCTCGACGTCACCGGCAAAACATCAGGAAGATGGGTTCTTCGCGTTCAATCAAACGGACGGCGAAGGGAGATCGGCCTAGGCTCGCTGAAGAACATCTCTTTAGCAGACGCGCGCGCGATGCGGCGTTCGTTATGCGCAAGAAGATCGCACAGGGAATCGATCCAGTCGCCGAGCGCAAGCGGGAGCGTCAGGTGATCCCGACCTTTCGCAAAGCTGCTGAGTTGGTCCACGAAGAGCGTGGGAAGGCTTGGAAGAACGGCGAGCATCAGAACCAATGGCTTGCGACGTTGAAGGCCTATGCTTTTCCCAAGCTAGGCGATCTCTTGGTCAGCGATATTGAGGGGCCGCTTATCCGCGACGTGCTGGCTCCGATCTGGCTTGCAAAACCTGAGACAGCGTGGCCCGTCCGGCAACGCATCGGTACGGTTCTCGATTGGTCTTATGCGAAGGGCTTTCGCGCGACTAAGGCGCTAATGCGCTCACTATCCAAAGGATTGCCTCGGAGACCTCTAACGTCGCCTATGGAATCTTTCAGCGGTTTCGCATCCGAATCCCGCAAGTCGACGCGCAGGTCAGTCGAGTTGGCCGAAGTTGGGGAAGCCCTTTACCAGTCGTGACAGCATTCCGATGAAGTGATCGCGTTCGGGGCTTGCCCAGTCGCGGAACTGTTCGTCCATCCACGCGCGGCGAACCGCGTCGACGTGGGCGAGCAACTCTGCGCCGGCAGCGCTCGGTGCAAGATAGCGGATACGGCGATCGTCGGCCTTGGTTCGCCGTTCGATGAGTCCGAGCTCCTCGAGTTTGGCGACCTGCCGGCTGACGGTCGAGTGATCGCGACCGACGAGATTTGCCAGCTCGACGGTGCTCATCTCCTTGTTGAGTCCGATGCGCGACAAGAGCGGCAGCAGCGCTCGGTCGAGCTTCACGCCCGATCCTGCAACCAGACGCGCATCGACGTCGAAGCGGTTCGTTAAATCGGAAATCCCGATCAGCGCCAGATGTAGCTCGTCGTGCCAGTCCACAGTCCGTGCATTATACATAGAGTCTTGCGATGCCAACCCGAACGGTGTAATAAGTCCGTGCATTTTGCACGAATAGGAGAGGGCGGTTTGCCTGACATACTTGTGGTTGGGGGCGGACCCGTCGGACTGACGCTCGCGATCGAACTGCGGCGACGGGGAATATCGGTCCGGTTGATCGACAGCGCGGAAGGCCCGTTCGGCGGGTCCAGAGGCAAGGGGATTCAACCGCGGTCGCTCGAGATTCTGGACATGATGGGGGCGATCGATGACGTGCTCGCCGATAGCTCTCTCTATCAACTGATGAAACTCCATATCGGACCGCTACGCATCAAAGCGAAGTCGCTCGGGACGAGCCACGCGGCGACCACGGATCGCCCTTATCCCAATATGGTGATGGTCGCGCAGTGGCGGACCGAACTTGCTCTGCGCCGGCGGCTCGAAGAATTGGGCGGCGCGGTCGAATATGGGGTTGGCCTCGAAACCCTGACGCAATCGAGCGGCGAGGTCACCGCTCGTCTCACCAATGGGGAGCAGGTTACCGCGGCCTATCTTGTCGGTTGTGATGGAGGCCGAAGCCCCACCCGAAAGCAGCTGGGACTACAACTTATCGGCAGCGCTATCGACGACCGAACCATGATCGTCGCCGACATGGAGATCGACGGGTTGGATCGTCGCTATTGGCATGTCTGGCCGCGCCGGTATGGCGGTCCCGTCGCCTTCGCGCCGTTGCCCAATTCGAACCTCTGGCAACTTCAGGCGTCGGAGAAGATCGCGGATGCCGGACTTGAGAACGGCGTCTATCGGCTGACCGGCAAGCGCCCCGGCAAGGTCGTCTGGCAGTCTCGCTTTCGTCACCAGGCGCGCATGGTTGAGCGATATCGCGTCGGCCGTGTTTTCCTGGCCGGAGATGCAGCGCACATTCATCCGCCCTCGGGCGCGCAAGGACTCAATACCGGTATTCAGGACGCCTTCAACCTTGGCTGGAAACTGGTGTCCGCGCTCCGCACCGGCGACGGGGGCATTCTCGATACCTACGAAGCCGAGCGACTGCCGATTGCCGCGGAAATGCTCAACCTCACGAGCAAGCTGCTTGCCGACGGCTCGAACAAGCGTGGCGAACTGACCAACCAACTCGGGGTCGGATATCGCAGCAGTCCTTTGTCGAAAGGGGGGGCGATCGGTAACCTCTTTCCCGGCGACCGTATGCCGGACGAACGGCTGGCGGACGGCAGGCGCCTGCTCGAAGTCCTCCGCACCGGCAACGCCGTGCAGATTTTGCGGCAGGATGGCCGCAAGATTCTCGTCCGGCCTGACGGCTACGTTGCCGAGGTGATCGTGCCGGACGTGACCTCCTACTTTGGTTTCGACGTCGAGCACGTTTCGCCCGAGTATTCCAACTAACAGTCTAAATAAAACAAGAAAATATCGGGATGTAGGCGCGGATAATCGCGCGAAGGCAGTCGCTGGCGGCGGTCAGAAAGCGAAAAGCTCGACCGCCGCCGCCGCGACTCTCAGGAGAGGATCGCAACAATGGCTATATTCGACAAATCGCTGGCGACAGCGCTCAAAATATCTTGCGCTTGCGCCGCCGTCACGGCCGCGTCGGCGGCCTGGGCTCAGGACCGCGGCGAGCCCCCGGCTCCTACGCCGCGGACCACCCAAGAACCTGCCCTCGCGGCATCGCCCGATGTGGGCGGGCGGGATGACATTATCGTCGAAGCCCTCAAGCAGGGCGCCGGCACGGTGATCGAGGCGCAGGCGTTCATTGCCGGGGCGCAGCATCGCGCCCAGCGGATCGCGCTGGTCTCTTCGGCGCTGGGGCGTATGCAATTCAGGCGGCTGGCAATCGATCCGAGCATTTCGGTGTTCGCAAGCCTCGATGCGGCAGAGGCCTGGCTTTGCGACGGCGCCTGCCCGCCAGGACGGCAGAAACCTGACAAAAAGCTCGAAAATGGACTGTTCAGCCCGCGATCGTACCACCGCCATCGACCAGGAGTGACGATCCGGTGACGAAGGGATTGGTCGCCACGAAGAGGATCGCCTTGGCGACGTCCTCGGGCCGGCCGATCTTGCCTACGGGGAGGCGGTCGGCGACGCGTGCAAACATCGCGGTGCGCGTGCCTTCAGGGAGGCGATGCCAGAGCGGCGTGTCGATCGTGCCCGGGGATACGCTGTTGACGCGGACGGGCGCGCGTTCGAGCGCGAGTCCGCGGGCCAGCGCGTCGACGGCAGCGTTGATGGCGCCCTGGAGTGCCGTCCCGGGCGTGGGTCTGTTGGCAAGGAACCCGGACACGAAAGTGATCGACCCGTGATCCTTCACCGATGCAGCGCGGGCAACGCGATAGGCGCCGAAGAACTTGTTATCCATCGATGCCGTCGCGTGCGCCATGTCGAGATCGGCAACGGTGCCGGTGCGAGTGGCGGCGGCCGCGATCACGACATGATCGAACGGCTGTTCGGCGTCGAAAAATGCAGCGACACTCGCGTCGTCGGTAATATCGAGCGTGGCGCGCGCGGGGCGCGATACATCGGCGCCCGCGGCCTTGAAGGCGTCAGCCGTCGCCGAGCCGATGCCTCCGCTCGCTCCGATGACAAGCACCCGTTGCCCCGACAAATCATTGGTCATTTTGCCTCCTGACGCCTTACGCGGTGTAGCCGACGGTCTGACCGATGCGCTTGTCGGCATCGGCTGCCGCCGATCGTTCGGGATGGCCCAATATCGCGTCCGACAACTTTTCGGCCAGCATCAGCACGGGTAGGTTGGTGTTGCCGCGCGGAACGGTGGGCATGACCGACGCATCGGCCACCCGCAACCCTGACGCGCCCTTCATCCTGCCGCGCGAGTCGACGACCGCCATGGCATCGTCTGGCGCTCCCATGCGACACGTGCCGGCGTGATGCGCGATCGGTGTCACATTGGCATCGATGAACGCGTTCACTCGCTCCGCGCTGGCCGTCAGCGACTTGAGGTCGAATTCGCCCATCGTCGAAACCGCGCGGTCGCCGACGCCGGGGACATAGTCGAACATCGCGGCAATGGCCTTCGTCCGGATGTCGTTCCAGCGCGTCATTGCGTTGAACCGGGCGGCGTTGGCGAGACGGCTCGCTGCGACCAGCGGTCCGATTACGCCTTTCATCTCGGGTGACGCGCCGAGGTCGAGCGCACGGCCCAGGCCTTCGACCAGCCGCGCCCGATCCAGCGGGTTCTCCAGCAGATTATATTCGACAAGCGGCGCTTCGGGCGAGGGTCCGAGACCGACACGGCCACGCGATGCCGGAGCCATGAGAATGGGCGTAATGTTCGCCAGTCTGCGGGCAACGGCATGCCAGGCGACGCGGGTGCTTACCATCAGCGCCATATCGCTAGAGGCGCCACCCGGCACGGCAGAGGAATATCGGAACATCGTATTGTTATGGTTGCGTTGCGGCCGCTTCTGCACGGCGCCGTGCCGGAGATGCGCGAGCGTCAGAAGCGCGGCATGGTTCTGAAGGTTGGCGCCTACGCCGGGGGAATCGCATCTCGGTTCGATGCCCGCGGCCTTGAGGACGGCGGGGTCGCCACAACCCTCGCGGAGGAGGAAATGAGGTGTCAGAAGCGCACCCATGCAGAGGATCGTCTCATTGGCGGCCACGACTTCCTCGGCATCGCCATGGGCGATCCGGGCGCCGATCACGCGGTTGCCCTCCCAAAGCAGCCCTTTGGCAGTGCTGTCGGACATGATGCGCAGGTTGGGACGCGCTCTCACAACGGCCGTCAGGTAGGAAATGGCGCTCGATGCCCTGCGCTCGGTCGTTCCCGCGATCGGCAAGGAACCGTAACCGTCGCGAAAATCCATGTTCATATCGGCGATGAACGGCAGGCGCTGCGCCTCTGCGTAGCGACCGGCGGCCCGCGCCAGTTCGGGCCAGTCCTCCCGGCGGTGGCGCCGGATCTCGGTGGGTCCGTCGCGGCCATGCCCGGCGCCGGAAAAGTCCCGGTCGTTCTCCAGGCGGCGGAAGTAGGGCAACACGCCGCTCCAATTCCATCCCGCGGCGCCGAGCTCTTCCCAGCCGTCATAGTCCAGCGGGGTCCCGCGCAGCATGATCATGCCCATGATCGAAGAGCCGCCGCCCATGACGCGCGCCTGAAGCAGAGGGGCGGCCCTGGACGCATTGGCGGTCAGGGTGTGCCCCGCGATCGGCCAGCGGTAGAGCGGGTTGCCGTAAGACGTCGGATACGGATCGAGAATGTCGGAAGGAACAGCGCCAGGCGGCGTATCCACGCCCGCCTCGACGAGCAAAACCTTGTTCCCCGGCGCCGCGGACAAGCGATTTGCCAAGACGCATCCCGCCGCACCGCCGCCCAAGATCACATAGTCCCAAACGTCGACCATCCGACTCCTCTCCGTTTGCGATCGGCTGCTGACTGGTCGCGCAGCCGAGCCCGGCATTTGACAAGGATCATGGGGCAAGCCGGTTATGGATGCAACCAATTCGGTTGAACGGATTGACGTTCTCTCGCGCGAACCTTCCGCTGGAATCAGGTCACGAAGTCCATAGCGGTGTGGCCTTGGAACTACGGAGCGCCACGGTGTGGACATCGAAAAGGTCGCATTGGTTGACATTGGTTTGTCGCGTCGATAGCCACGGCCTGAATTTCGCGCATGCGGGAATGGGGAACAGGAGATGGATTTGGCGACCGGAAGCCAACAGGCGGCAGCCTCCAGTGAGACGGAGATGAGGGTGTGGGTGCTCGATGGTCCGAACGAATTGCGGCTCGCGACCAAGAAGATACCGGTCGCCGGCCCGGCCGAGGTCGTCGTCCGGATCGATGCGGTCGCGGTGTGCGCGACCGACCTGGATGTCCTTTCAAACGGTCCGCCCGCGCTGATCAACGGCGGATTGCCGTTCCATCAGAACTTCACGCCGGGTCATGAATATATGGGGACGATCGCGGCGCTGGGGCAGGGCGTCGACGAGTATAGGGTAGGCGACCGGGTTGCGGTCGAGATCCATGCCGGCTGCGGCCAATGCCGGCGTTGCCGGTCGGGCATGTACACGTCGTGCCTCAACTATGGTCGCAACCATGGCGAGTTGAACAAGGGCCATCGCGCCAACGGTTTCACCTCTGATGGCGGTTTTGCCCAATTTGCGGTGAACCACATCAATACGCTGGTTCGCGTACCGGACGATATGTCCGATGCCGAAGCGGCGCTCGCGGTGACGGCGGGCACGTCCATGTACGGTCTTACCGAGCTTGGCGGGCTCGTTGCCGGCGAGTCCGTCGTGGTCATTGGGCCGGGCCCGATCGGCCTGCTCGCGGTTGGCGTAGCAAAGGCGCTCGGGGCGAACCCCGTCATCCTCATCGGGACGCGCGCCAACCGGCTGGAGATCGGCGGTAAACTCGGCGCCGACGTGCTGATCGACGGCCGCAATGAGGACGCCGTCACCCGAGTGAAGGCGTTGACCGGCGTCGGCGCGGATTATGTGATCGATTGCGCCGGCACCGAGGCCTCGATCAACGACGCCATCCATATGACGAGCCGGGGCGGCAAAATCTGCCTCGCCGCCTTCCCTCACGGCCTGGCCAATATCGACCTCGCGCATGCGGTGATGAACAATATCTATCTTTACGGCATCCGGGGCGAGGGCAAGAGCGCCGTTGCCAGGGCGATGGCGTTGATGGCGACCAAGCGTTTCGATGCCACCCTGATCCATAGCCACACCTTCGGCATGGCGGATCTTCCCGAGGCGATCCGCTATGCCCGCGAACGCGTCGACAATGCGATCAAGGTGGTGGTCACGCCGCAAAAGGATTGATCGCAAGGCATGCGGCGCGACGAAATGCCGCTGCATTCGAGAAAGCTTCCCCTTTTGTTCAACCTCACATAAGGTTGTGCAACCAATGGAGGCCATTTTGACCGATCGCAGCGCGCAATTGGCGAACACCTATTTGCTCTCGACGGTTCGCAATTGGTTGACCTCAGCCAATCTCGGACCAAGTCTGAAATTGCCTCCCGAGCGGGATTTGGCCGCCCAGTTTTGTGTGACCCGGGCCGAAATCCGCAAGGTGCTCTCGGTGCTGGAGGAAGAGGGGCAGATCAGCCGTCATGTCGGCAGAGGCACTTTCCTCGCGCGCAATCCTCCCGCCCAACCCTCAAGCGACGACGACCTCGCGGCTCAAACCAGCCCGCTCGCCGCCATGCAGGCCCGGATCATCATCGAGCCGGAACTCGCCGGACTGGCGGCGCTCAGTGCCTCGCCGGCGCAGCTTGCCGCCCTGCAGGAGTTGTGCCGCAACATGCGCGAAGCAACGACATGGGAGCAATATGCCGAACTTGACTGGCAGTTCCACAACATGATCGCCGAGGCGACCGGCAATGTCCTGCTGATCGAATTCCAGCGGCTGCTGAACGGCGTGCGCCGATACGTTCTGTGGGGCAGCCTGTTGAAGGAAGAGGACGGTCCCAAGGGAGACTATCATTCGTTCGACGAGCATGAGCAGATCGTCCAGGCGATTTCGTCGCGCAATCCTAAGGCAGCGGTGCTCGCGATGCGCAATCATCTCGGCAACACGCGCAATCAGATGGTTGATTCCAGCTTCAGCATAGGCCGGCTCGAGTCGGCGTAAGCGCCGGGCGAATGCGGGCGAAAGATTGCGCCGTCCGGTCCAAGAAGGCGGGCGTTTTCGCGGTGTCGCGTCCTGCTGAGAACTCGGAGCAAACGCTCTTTCGCAACCATGTGTTGACCAATTTGGTTGAAGTCCCTAGGCCTGTTCCTGCCGTCCGATCAAACGAGGCGGCTGGAGGAGAGGGATGGACGCGCTTTCAACTCGCGCAGAGACTGCGCTGCACGACCAGTCCGCCTATCCGCCTCGCCGCCAGGCCTGGACCTCGTGCATCATCCTGACGCTGGGCTGTATTCTGGCCTTCATGGATCGCGGGATCCTCAGCCTGTTCGTGGTACCGATCCAGCGCGACCTCCATCTTTCCGATACCCAGATGGGCTTGCTCATCGGCTTCGCCTTTGCGGTTTTCTGCGCGATATTCGGCCTTCCGGTCGGTCGCCTGGTCGACACCGGGAACCGCAAGAGGATCGCGGCGGCGGGCGTGCTGATCTGGAGCGTCGCCAACGCGGCCTGTGGTCTGGCCGGGAACTTCTGGCAACTCTTCCTCGCCCGGACAGCGATTGGCGCAGGTGAGGGCGCCGTAAGCCCGGCATCCATTTCGCTGCTCGCCGATTATTTTCCGCCCGATCGTCGCGGACTGCCAATGGGTATTTTCTATAGCGGCATGCATATCGGCGGCGGCGGCGTGCTTTTGGTCGGCGGCGCCATCTGGCTATCGGTGGGCGATCGCATGATCGACGTGCCGCTGATCGGCATGCTTCACTCCTGGCAAGTCATCCTGATCGCGTTCGGGGCCCTGGGCTTCATCGTCGCGCCGCTGACGCTTGCCATGCGTGAGCCGCCGCGCATCAAATCGGGTCTGAAGATCGACAAGGACGGTGCCACGCTCGGCGACACGTTCCGCTTTTACAAGAGCCACCGCCGCGCGCTGCTCGGCCATCACGGGGGGTTCTGCCTCAACAATTTCGCGATCCATGCCGGCTCGGCATGGTTGCCGGCAATCCTGATGCGGAGCCAGGGCTGGACGCTTGCGCAGACCGGCGTGACGTTCGGGACGATCCTGCTGATCGTATCGCCGCTCGGTACGATCTCTGCAGGCTTGCTGGGAGACCGGCTGGTCGGGAGCGGCCGAGCTGATGGCCGGATCATCGTCGCGGTGATCGCGGCGTGCGGCCTCGGCGCCGCCAGCCTGATCATCGGGCTGGTCCATAATCCTCGCCTGGTGATCGCATCCCTGTTCATCTTCACCTTCTTCAGTGCCTTCTCGCTGCCGCTTGGTCCGGGGGCCATCCAGGACGGCATCCCGAACAAGATGCGCGGTCAAGCCTCGGCCATCTACGTCTTCGTGATCAACGTCATCGCGGGCGGCCTGGCCGCGGTCCTGGTCGGCGCCGTCACCCAATATCTGTTCAAGGACGCGATGCGGACGAACGAGGCTTTCGCGCTGGTTGCCGTGACGTGCTGTGCGGGTGCCGCGTTCGTCCTCGCAGTGACGCGACGGCCCTTTCGCCAACTGGTCGAAACGCAGTTGGCCGCCACCTGAGGGGTGGGCGGGACGTGCGGTACCGTCGAGGAGGGCGGGCGGGTCCGCCCGCCATTAGTTTCATCGCTCCGCGCGAGGCAAGATCAGAGGTTGGCGATGGATAGCGGACCGCACATTCTGACTTACGAAGGCGACCGCCAGTTCGCACCGCTGGCGCCGGTCGCCGGCCTGTCGGAGGAATCGCAGGCGGCGCTTCGCCAGTTATCCCTCGAGCGGCTCATCGCCTATGGCGTTCACCACGCCGATGCGATGGTCCTGCGCGGCCGCGTACAGGCCGGCGAACCATGGCAAGAGGTCGCCACCAGTCTTGCGTCGAGTTTGACGGCGCCTCTGATGCTCGGCGCGGAGACGCCTGCAAGCAGGATCAGCCGGCGGTTCCGGGCGTCGGCTCTTCTGCGCATGAGCCAGATGATGATGTTCGACGACAATGAGGAGCGCAGCTCGATCTTCGCGGAAGCGGCGCGCCTCTTCACGGAGGCATCGGAGCTCGCCGGCGATCGCCAGCGCATGATCATCGATTGCCGTGGCTCGCCGTTGGTGGGCTGGCTCTATCCCGCAACCAATGCGGTTGGGCAGGCGATCGTCATTGGTGGCATCGAGGGTTGGGCGATGGACTTTGCCGAGATGGGCACGCAGTTCGCTCGCCGCGGCGTAACCACGCTCCTCCTCGACGGGCCTGGCCAGGGTGAAAGCCGCCTGACCTTCAGTCATTTGCTGGGCCCCGACTGGGAACGCGCTTATGCCTGCGTGGTCGATGCCCTCGAGCGGCGCGCCGATCTCCCGATCGGCTTTGTCGGGAACAGCATGGGCGGCGCGGTCGCCGTTCATATTGCGCGGCGTGACCCGAGAATTGCAGCGGTTTGCGATAACGGCGGATCGAGCACTCCCGGCGGTCCGCGCCCTTTCAACAGCTTCTTTCGCAAGATGATGGCCCATGTCGGAGCGCAAACGCCCGATCAATCGCGCGCCATATGGGGAATGGTCGATCCGATCGATTCAGCCCATCCGATCTCCCGTCCGATGCTGATCGTTCAGGGCGGTGAAGACCCGGTCGTAAGCATGGATCACGCCCAACGCATTTTCGACTTCGCCGAATCGGACGACAAACAGCTCGTCCTTTTCTCGGACGGCGATCACTGCGTGTACAACCATTCGGACGACAAGCACGCCGTGATTGGCGACTGGCTCGCGTCCCGCCTCGCCGCCGCGCGCTGACGGTTGGCGGGCAATGTCCGCCGATTGCGTCTGCCTCATCGGCGTAACTAATTTGACCAAATGGGTCTTGTACAACGAGAGGTCAATGGTTACACCAATTCAACCAATATGGAGCTTCCCGAACAGAGGAGGCGCGGCGGGCCCGAAAATGGGTCTCTAGGGAGGGGTAGGATGAAGGCCATCATGAACACCAAGACTCGCGCGGCGATGCTGGCGGCCCTGGCTGCAACAACCGCGTCCGCGGCGTCTGCTCAGACCGCGCCGGCCACCGGCAGCACTCCCGCGGACTCGCGGAACGCGAGCGACCCAGTCGCCGCACCGGCGCCCCAGAGCGCCGCACCGGCGGACGAGCCCCAGAATCAGGCCGCCGACATTGTCGTGACTTCCCTCAGAAACAACGATCGGCTTCAGAATGCGCCGGCAGCCATCTCGGTTGTCACCGCCGACACGGCCAAAGCGGCAGGCGTGGTCAGCCTCGCCGACGTCAGCAAGGTCGTTCCGTCGCTCCGTTTCGAAACCGGCATTCGGCCCGGCGTACCGACCATAGCGCTTCGCGGCATCGCCGCGATCCAGCAGGGCGAAGCGCCGGTGTCGATTCTGGTCGACGGCGTCCAGGTACCGTTCCTTTCGATCGCCAACCTTGATCTGCTGGACATCACCAGCGTCGAACTGCTCAAGGGGCCGCAGGGGGCGCTGTACGGGCGAGGTGCAATTGCGGGTGCGCTCGTCGTCAACACGCGCCAGCCGAACAACGACCTGCGTGTCGCGGGCCGGTTCATCGCGCAGGAAGGCGAGGATTATAAGGGAATCGTCACCCTCGCGGCACCGCTCGTGAAAGACGTTCTGTTCGCCAAGGTGACGGGCTCCTACCAGAACCGTCGAGGCTTGCTCTATAACTCCACGCGCAAGGATTATGGCGACTATGTCGATTCGGCTACCGTGGACGGCGAAATCCTGTTCACCCCGGCCGCGGGCACGCGGGTGCAACTGTCGGGGATGTACACGAACGGCACCGTGGGGTCGAACTATCTCGAGCTCACCACCATCCCGGGCCTGACCGACTTCTCGACCAGCCTGAAACAGAATTTCAAGAATTACGATCAGCGGCGCCTGGTCCGCGTGTCGCTGAAGCTCGACCAGGATACGCCGATCGGCACGCTGACCATCGTCGGCCAATATGCAAGAGCGCGCGACTTCGTCGTGACCGATATCGACTATATCCAGGTCGCGGGTCGGTACAATTTCAATCCCGAGCTCGACGAAGCGAAGAACATCGATGCGCGCCTGACGTCGAAGGGCAGCGGCCCGTTTCAGTGGATGTTCGGCGGGATGTATCAGTACCGCACTGCCGAGAACGACGTGAACCTGCGCGCCGATCCCAACGCGACGACGCCGCAGATCACCGCGATCACTGATCAGTACGATGTCAGTAAGGCATGGGGCGTCTATGCCCGCGCTTCGTACGAGATCGTGCCGAGCCTGACGCTGATCGGCGCGGTTCGCTATGACCGCGACTGGAAATACGACGTGCTCAAGAACGTCGCCAATACGGGCATTTCCGCTCCGTTTGATGCCTGGCAGCCGTCAGCGACGATCAAGTGGCAGGCGCAGAAAGACCTGATGTTTTACGCGACCTTCGGGCAGGGCTTCCGCAGCGGCGGCTTCAATGCCGCGACCGTGCCGTTCGCACTGGTCGGCGCACAGCGCACCTACGCAAAGGAAATCTCTCGCAACTACGAAGCCGGCTTCAAGGCGCAGTTCCTCGACAGGCGCATCACGCTCAACGCCGATGCCTACCGGACCGACTATGACAATGCGCAGTTCCAGCGGACCATCATTGGCGCGACGTCGTTCCGCTTCATCACCTCGATCCGCAAGGCGCACGTCGATGGGATCGAGGCTGAACTGACGCTGCGGCCAGTCGACGACCTGACCCTGGGGGGCAGCTATTCGCTGAGCGCGTCGAGGATCGACGACTTCAACGGCACATCGCTGTATGTCGGCAATCCGCTGCCCAACGCCTTTCATGACAATGAAACCGCCTATGTCAGCTACACGCCGCGCTTCGACGATCACTATAGCGGCTTGCTCCGTATAGACATGAATCGGCGCGGCTACATCTCGTACAACCTGTCGAACCTCGTGAACTTCCAGCCCGTGACCACGTTCAATGCGCGCCTCGGCGTCAAGAACGACAAATGGTCGCTGTCGGTGTTCTGGAACAACATCTTCGACAAACGCTATCCGGAATTCGTCTTTCCGGACTTCATGGGAGCGCTTCAGGGCCGGCTCGCCAACCAGCCGTCACGCTTCGGCGTCGAGCTCAACCTCGAGTTCGGCGGCAAATAGAGCATTCCGACTGGCCCCTCCGCACCGAAGCTGAGCTTTCGGCGCGGCAGGGCTTTTTTGTATCCGCCGCGTGCCGACGTCCCGACGGAACTACGGGCGGTCGGAGGAGTGGGTGGGACGGACATGCGAAGGCCCGACCTGGTCGACCGACGCGACGCCGAGATGGAGCAGCGATCGCGCGAGTTCACCCTTGAGCAGCTCGATCGCCTTGAGCGCGCCAGCGCTTCCGCCAGCGAGCATGCCATAGAGTGCCGCCCTGCCGACGAAATTGAACGCCGCCCCGCTCGCATGCGCGATGGCGGCATCCGAACCGCGGCGAATTCCGCCATCGAAGAACAGGAGCGGACGTTCCGCCTCCGCCATCGCCCCGACGATGGCGTCCAGGGCGTCGAGCGACGCGATCGCGGCATCCAGCTTGTTGCCGCCATGGTTCGAGACGGTGACCGCGTCTGCGCCGACTGCATGCGCGCGGGCCACGTCGGCGCCGCAGAGCAGCCCTTTCACGACGAGCTTGCCCGGCCAGGCACGACGTATGCGCTCCACCTCGCGCCAGCCGGCGCCCGAAATCATCTGGCTGCCGACGAATTTCAGGACATCTCGCGCCGAGGCCCGCTGACCGACATAGCGCGCCCATCCTTCCAGCCGCGGAACGCGTCCGACGCGCGCCATCGCCATCGTCCAGGCCGGGTGTGTCAGGCACTCCCAGGCGATTCCGGGCAATCGCGCGAGGGGCAGGGGAAGGGGCGGCCTGATGCCCGTCCTCGAAACATAGTCGGGCGCCGGCGACACCGGCATGTCGACCGTATGCACGAGCACGTCGACCCCGCAATCGCGCGCCCGGCCGATGAATTCGTCGGTGATCCGCGTATCGCGAGCTGCGTAGAGCTGTTGCCACACGCGGCCTGGCGCCAGCCGCGTTATCGACTCTATGTCGGCCACGGTGCCCATCGAGAGCATGAAGGGCAGGTCGGCTGCGACCGCCGCCTCGGCCAGCGCGCGATCGGCGCCGGGCCACATCTTTCCGGCATAGCCGATTGCCGAGATCCCGAACGGAGCAGCGTAGCGGCGGCCGAAAACCGTCGTCGAGAGATCGGCGGTGACCGGTTCTTCGGCCACTCGCGGGACGAGAACCCGCCTCGCAAAAGCATCGACATTGGCGCGCTGGCCGCGACCGCTTTCGGTGCCCTCCTCGACGGGCTGGAAAACAAACTTCGGCGTTCGGCGGCTCGCCAGCATTCGGAGATCGGCGATGGAGACTGCGTCGCGAATCCTCACGACACACCTCCGGCCGGCGCCATCAGCGGTCGAGCCTCGATCGCAGCCAGTCGCCGATCAGCGCCAGCTTGTCGTCGGGATGATTGTAGACGCAATGGTCGCCGTCAGAGAATATCACCATTTCCTTGTCCGGCGACGCCGCGCGGTCGAAGAGGAAGGTGGCGTCCGCGTTGGTGATGAGCGGATCGAGCCCACCCTGGATCACCAGCAAGGGGGCTTGGATCGGATGTTCCGGATCGGTCGGCCGGACCGTGCTCCAGACGGCGACGGCCTCGTCTTCGCTGACGTTGCCGACATGGGCAGTCATCTTCAGGAAAAAGGTGGCGTTCGCCTTGGCCATCGCCGGCATGCTCGTTCCGCCATTGTCGCAACAGGCGACAATCCGGGAATCGACGGCGGCAAGATGCACCGCGAAAGATCCGCCCATGCTGTTTCCGACCATGCCGATCGGGAGGTGAGGGGACTGCTGTTCCATCCAGTCCAACACGTCGCGATAGGTGTCGACCCAGTCGCCGCTCAGATAATGGCCGAGGAGCAGGCGGCTCTCGCCCTGACCGGGGCCGTCGAGGACGAGAACCTCGAGATTCCTCGCCGCCAGCGCGACCCCCATCTCGGCAAAGTCCATTGCCCAGCCTTCGACGCCGCCGATAACGAGAACCTGGCCAACCGGTGCGTCCGTCGCGGCGAAATGCCAGCCGATCAACGGCCCGTTGCGGGTCTCGATCCTGACGTCACGCCGGCCGCCGTCGGCAAGCGCCGCCTCGCGGAAGAGCTCGCCGGCGCGAGCGAAGATCGCTTTGCGCTCGGGCACGTCGGTCAGCATCATCATCTGGCTCATGCGCAACAGCGCCGAGGATCGATAGAGCCGATTGATCAATGTCGCGCCGGTGGTCGGCGACACGATGGATTCCGGCGGATTGAGGCAGGTTTCAGCCAGCTCGGTCGCCGTTTCCTTCCATGGCTCGCCCGAGGCGACCCGCGCACGCAACTCGATCGCGTCGGCGTGATGCACGCCGTAGGCCATCAGCCGTTCAAGCGACAATTGCCTGAGTGCTGCCTGCGACTCGGGGGACAAGGATTCAGCGGGCTCGCCGTGCGCAAGGGATCGCCGCCCCGAGAACTGGCGCACGACCATACCGACGGCATTCAGGTCTGCAGCGCTCGCCATATACGTCACTCCTTCGCGCTCCTGCGCCCCGCCTTGTTCAGGCAGCGACGCCCATTGCGGTCACCAGTCTCGTTTCGAGCGTCGCGGCCTCCTCGGCGCGAAGGCCGGAGAGCGGCGCCACCACTTCGCGCCACGCCGGATCTCCCATCCTGATCGACAGGACGTGCTTGATTCCCGGGACCAGCGGCAGGCCGTCAAAGATAGCGCGGACCGCGACCGCGCGCCGTAATGCCGCCTCGTCGCCCTCGTGGAAGGCCGTGGCGCAATCGCTCGCGGTAAGGTTGGCGGTCGCCGAGATGCAGCCGGCAAAGGCTCCCGTTCGTGCCTCGAGCAGCGATCCTTCGTTCGACGGGAAGACATCGAGAGCGGGCGACAGCGCGGCAATGCTGCGCGCGTAGGTCAGGTCGCCGGAGGAATCCTTCAATCCCGCGATCCGTCGCCCGAACGTCTCGATGAGCAGGTCGACCAGTTCGATCGTATAGGCGATACCGCTCAGCGCCGGGAAATTGTAGAGATACAAAGGGATGTTGCTCGCAGCGGTGGCGCCGGCGATCGCGCCGATATAACGCACGATGCCTTCGTTGCTCACCGGCTTGTAGTAAAAGGGCGGCAGCAGCAGCGCGCCGGCAAATCCGAGCCTGCCGGCTTCCGCGGTCAACAGAACCGCGTCACTCACCGACGCGGCACCGGTCCCCACCATGAAGCGCGAGAGCGGCAAGCCCGACGACGCGACGGCGTTCATGACGGCCTTGCGCTGGGTGACGTCGAACGAGGTCGCCTCGCCGGTGGTGCCCAGCAGGTTGATCCCGTCGCACCCTCCGTCGAGCAGATTTCGGGCATGACCGAGCAAGCGCTCCATGTCGGGCTGTCCGAGGTCGTCGATGGGAGTGGAAATCGCGGCAATGACGCCGCGAAGGCTATGATCGGACATGGAGCATTCCTTGCTGGCAGAAGAGTTCGGGGCGATTACGAGCGGACATCGGCGTCGGCCGGTGCTGCCGACAGCGCCGCCACCGCCGCCGCGGCGCATTCGCGATCCTGTGCGGGTGTTCCCGACGAGACACCGACCGCGCCAACGACTTCACCCTCCACGACTACGGGTATGCCGCCGCCGACGATGCAGATGCGTCCGCCCAAAGCGGCATTGAGACCGAACAGCGGGGCGCCGGGCTGGCCCAGTTCGGCCAGTTCGTGCGTCGGTCGGCGCGCCGACGCGGCGGTGAAGGCTTTGTCGATCGAGACCTGGATCGAGTGAATCTTGCCACCGTTCATGCGTTCGAACGCGAGCATCGACCCGCTCTCGTCGACGACCGCGATGCACATCGGTACCCCGATGGCTGCTGCCTGACGACGCGCGCCATCGATCAGCAAGCGAGCCTCACCGGCATCGAGTCGATTGACCGCGTACATAGCCTCTCCATGATGTCCGCCATACTTCTTCGGACCAATTTGGTTGCGATAGCTAAAGAACCTGAACCGCGCAATAGCGTGCCTTTTCATCGAGAGGAGCTGTGCCAGGCGTGTTGATCGCTGTATCCGCATTGACCAAATTGGTCGAGAGTGCCAGATTGGCGTCGTGATGGATTTGAGGCCGCCGGCAAGGCCGGAGCACGCATTGGTGACCGCTGGCCCGGGAGGCTGCACGGAGCCGCGAGGAGAGTGTTGATGGATCACACCATAATCGTTCAAGCTCCGGCCGGGCCGCCGCACGACCCGCGCGGGGCGTGGCACGAGACGATGCAATGCGAGTTCGAGGCGAATAAATTCAACGGCGCCGTCGGGAACCTGCTGGTTTCCGAAGCCGACAATTGCCGGGTCTGGCATTTGCATTTGCCGCCCGGTGGCCTGCTCAGCTTTCACCGGCATGTGCTCGATTATTTCTGGACGGCGGTCACCGCCGGAGTCGCGAGGGGCTATTATGAAGATGGCCGGATCGTCGACGTCCATCACTATCCGGGCGAGACTCGCCACTTCAAGCACGGCGCGGGTGAGTATTTCGTCCACGCGATCGAAAATGTCGGCGACACCGAACTCATCTTCGTGACGGTGGAGTTCCTGCCTGGGGACAACCCGCCGATCGACATTCCCGATACGCTACGCCTCAGCAAGCAACGGGAAGCTGCGGGCCTGGTCGATATAGCGCATGACTGAGACCGGAAGCGTGCATTGGGCGGTAGCGCCCCTCGATCGGCCGCGCATCGCCGTCGGAGACGGATCCTTCTTTCCCGTGCATCGCATCTGGTGCGTCGGCCGCAACTATTCCGAGCATGCGCGAGAGATGGGTGGCGATCCCACGCGCGAACCGCCATTCTTCTTCGCCAAGCCGGCCGACGCGGTCGTGCCGTCTGGGGCGGAACTGGAGTTTCCCCGGGCAACCACGGATCTTCATCATGAGATTGAGCTTGCCGTCGCTCTGGGCGCGGGCGGGTCGAACCTGTCGCCGGAGCAGGCGCTCGATCGCATCTTCGGCTATGCCGTCGCGCTCGATATGACTCGTCGCGACCGGCAGGCCGATGCCAAAGCCACGGCGCGGCCCTGGGAGATAGGCAAGTCGTTCGACCGGTCCTGTCCGATCGGCACGATCGCGGCCGCAAGCGAAATCGGACACCCGGTGTCGGGGGCGATCGAATTGCTGGTCAATGGCGACCGTCGTCAGTCGGGCGACCTCGCCGACATGATCTGGTCGCCGGCCGAATGCGTGGCGGCATTGAGTGCGATCGTCGACCTTTATCCGGGCGACCTGATCCTGACCGGCACGCCGGCGGGCGTAGGGGCGGTCCATCCTGGCGACGAACTCACCGGTTCTTGCGAAGGGGTGGGCAGCCTCTCGATACGCTACAGCCGCTGACCAGGAGGCCAGGGAAGATATGCTCATCATCGATGCCCAAATCCATCTTTGGGCCAATCCGGGCGGTCCACCGCACCATCGGCAGACGCCTTACACGGTCGAGGACTCCCTGAGGGACATGGACGAGGCGGGCATCGCCCGCTCGGCCAATTGTCCGGCAATCTGGGATGCGGAGTCGAATGACTATGCGGTCGCGGCGGCGACACGGCATCCCGACCGCTTCGCGACGCTCGGCTGGTTCGCGCTGGGCGAGACCAGGTCGCCCGAATTCGTCGCGGATTTTCTTGACCAGCCCGGCATGCTTGGGCTGCGCTTCGTCCTGATGCAGGCTGAAGCGCTGGCTGACGGCAAGCTCGATTGGGTGTGGGAAGTCGCCAACGACCTCGGCCAGCCGGTCGCCTTGATGGTGCCCAAACCGCTGCTGCCCGAACTGGGAATTCTGGCAAGGCGCTATCCGCGGATCAATTGGGTGGTCGACCATCTCGACATCGGTCCGTTCGAGAAGCTGCCCGACGCCGCAAGCCATCTCGACGCGCTCATTTCGCTCGCCGAACATTCGAACATCGCCGTCAAGGCCAGCGGCACGCCGAGCATGAGCAATCAGTCCTACCCGTTCGCCGACGTCTCGCCGGTGCTCCGGCGCGTGTTCGACGCTTATGGCCGCGAGCGAATGTTCTGGGGTACCGATTTCACGCGAATGCACATCACGCTACGAGAGTGCGTGGATATGTTCACCGAGCACCTTCCCTGGCTCAAGGGTGACGATCTCGAGGGCGTTATGGGCAAGTCCGTCGCAAGTTGGCTGAACTGGTCGCTTTGATCGGCCCTGGCTGAACGCCTGCGGGACGAGTTCGACGCTCGGCTCATCTTTTTCACAGATCAAAGACAGCCAAGCACTTGAATTTCGTATCCGATCGAATGCCAGAGCTTGTCGTTCCAAATGCACCGAGCACAATTCCGGCCAGGTAAACCGATCGGCTCCCGGTAGGTCGGCGTCGCTGTTGGTTTTTTGCGAATTCCCTCGGCTCGTTCCAGGGGATGCATACTGTTCGCCTTCCGGGAAAAAGGCGAAGGTGATGGAGTTCGTCTCCAACGCACCAGATGCGGATTGCTCTGACAGCACTGCCACGGCCAGTCGATCCGGCCGTCTCGACAAACGGTCACCACGATCGTTCTTCAGAGAAGAGCATCCAGCCCATCGATCATCAAGCCAAGGCCAAAGCCGAATTCATCTTCGAGCGGCACCGGCAAAAATGCTGTCAACGCAAACGTGGCTGGGAACGCCAGCTCGTCCAGTCTACCCAATTCGCTCAGCTGATTCCCGTGCGGATCGTCGCCAGAAACCCCATCGGAAAGTTGGATTGCAAACCCGAGAACGTAACGAGCAAGCGTCGCATAGGCGCGCGCAGCGAGTGGGGCCGGAAATCCGTTGGCAAGGAAGTTCGCGAGCGCGCGTTCCCGCTGAATCATTGCCCGGGGTCCGCTGGGCACGAATTCTACGAGTAGCCGGGCGGCGCCCCTGTGACGGGCGAGCACCGCAAACATATGTTCGGCTAATTGCCGGCAAGCGTCTCGCCAGTTCGTTCGTTCGTCGAAATCGACCGTCATTTCGCCGAACAAAAGGTCGGTAACTTGGCCAATCAAGTCCGTGCGGCTGCGAAAATGGCGATAAAGCGTCGCAGTGCCGGTATTGAGCGAACCGGCCAGTCGACGCATCGTAAGGGCATCAGCACCCTCATCGTCAACGATCTGCAGGGCGGTAGCCAATATCCGGTCGAGCGGCAGCGGCGGACGTCCACGGGACGGTCGTTGCGACGCCGCCCCAGTCTCGACTGCCACCCGCAATTTCGCCAAATATTGGCTCCTTCATTCAATGCGCGACGCGCTTGGTGCGCTGGCCGATTTTCATGTGGTGGACGCTTCGGCGCAAGTCTGTTTGTCGGCGCCCGCCGGTCTTATCGATGTTGATCGCGGCTCTGCTTGACTAACGTCCGATGCACAACCCGCTGTGCCACGCCATGACGAATGCGCGGGAGAACCTTTCGGGACTCAAGCATAGCGACGAGACGGGCGCCCGACCTGTGCAGGTCATTACGTACACCATCAACATCTACGCCGACCAGCGCGAAGTCGCGTTTGCGCCACTGACCGGCGATCATGACAGCTTCGATATTTGCGGTGCTCGATTGCAGGACTGCGGCAACGGGATTGTGTGCGGGCCACAGATTAAGCGCACGCGTGTCGATCACGACGATATCGGCCTGCATGCCGGGTTCCAGTCGACCGACGTGATCGGCAAGGCCTAACGCTCGCGCGCCCTCTACCGTTGCCCACCCGAGCGCCTGTTTAGCAGTAATAGTCGGCATAGGCGAAAAGAGGCCGGTTGTTTCGCGATGTCGCGCGTGGTCCAGACCGCGCTGCTGCGCTAACGCGATCCGCGCCGCAATTTGCACTTCGCCAGACACTACGCTGTCGACATCGGTGCCGAGCGAGGGTGCCGCGCCCAGCCGCAGCAAGCGTCCGGTAATCGGAATGCCATGGCCTTGACCGAGTTCATTCTCGGGCGTCACGGTAAAGGTTGCCCCAGCATCGGCTAATGTAGCGAGCCAGTCGTCCGGTATATCATTCCCATGGACGATGTTGGTCCGAGGCCCGATCAGCCCTGCGTCGCGTACCGCCGCCCATGCGGCACCAGGCTGCCCGCCACTTTGATGCATCGACACCAAAAGGCCGCGTTCGTGTGCGGCGCGAAAATCAGCCAGCGCCACCGCGGCGCTCGACAATTGCGGTCCGGGGATCGCCATGCCCAGCGACAGCAGATCGTGACGTGCGATTGGCCCGTCGAGCAGGCGGTCGACTTCACTGATCGGGTGCGGTCCCTGGCGCAACCGATGTGGCATGCCATGCAGCAACACTGCCCGGATGCCCGATGCAGCCAATCCTTCTACGGTTGCGTCGGCATGGGCGGGGGTTCGAGTGTTGTGTGACCAGTCGCCGAGCGTCGTCGTACCGCACCCAATCTGATTGAGCGCGCAACCATAAGCGGCAATCCGCATATCATCAGGCGTAAGGTGCGACGACAGTCGGGCATGTGCGCGCACGAGATATTCTTCCAGCGTCCAGTCGATTCCAACGCACCGCAACGCCGCCTGCCAACTATGCAGGTGCGCATTGATCAGCCCCGGAATGAGAATGCGGCCGGAAAAATCGATCGTCTCCGCGCCCGCAGCCGGCAGATCTTTTGCGATCCCGGCGATCTTTCCGCCCTCGACCAGTACATCGAGCCGCTCGCTGTCGGGGTGCCCTGATGCCATGGTGATGACCGTCGCACCGCGAAGGACGATACGGTTCACAGCGCGCGCTCCGTAGCTTGACCATCGGAGAGCGTCACGAAGCTGCTGCGGAGGCGCGCACGCTCCGGAGCATTCAGACTGCGATCCTCACCGGCTGCCAGGAAATATCTCATTGGTTTGCACCCGATGGCCGGTTCTTAGCGATACTCGATCGCGGATCATCGTCCTCGACCTCCAGCGGCGAATCCAAATCAGCTTTGCTCCAACCGACCATAACGGCTACATTGTATCCGTTATTATAGCTTGTCAATCGTGCGAGGAATATTCTGCAGGTCGATGTCACGGAATCAGAAAAAGTGACAAGAAATAAATAGCTTAGCATGATCCATTATATTCGCGGCGCGAAGCGGTGCGGCCTCTGGTGTCGAGCCCGCAGATAGCGGCGAAGCACGGAACCGCGACTCGCGCTTGCGCTGCCGCAAACTGAAAGGACTATCGATGCTGACTGCTTTTGAGGGCGGACCGGCGATATGGTCTGGTAGACAGATTTACGACCCGCAGGCAGCCGAACCTATTTGGGAAGTATCGAGTTACTTTCCGAGAATGCGGCCCCCTGCCTAGATGGCAGAAATTCGCGTCCATACCGGTGCGCGACCTGCCTGACCGCGACGCCGCCGGCAAGTTTAGCGCGCCGCTTCTGCAGCTTCTCGCGGTCGTAGTCGGAGGTAGTGGTGTCGATCTGCTGGCGGATCTTCGCGACGCGGCTGTCGGTATCGGCCTTGGTGCCGACGCCATCGATGATCGTCGTATTGTCGTTGTCGATCGTGACCTCCTTGGCGCGGCCGAGCGCATCGTAGGTGTAGGGGCTCACGCGATACGATTTCCTCTTGAGTTTCGAGCTACGCCGCGATTTCAGCCGTCATCCGCATCAAAATTTCATTGAGACGCGAAGCTGCTCGGCGGAGCTACCGGCTGGTCTCGGCTGAGTAAAACATTGGGTTGCTCATCCACGCGTTGATCGCTGACTCTCACCAGCCGGCACAACGGGCGCTGATTTGGACGTTTCTCGGGAAGGTGCCGTTCTGCATTTTCCGATACATCGTTGAGCGGCTGAGGCCGGTGCGCTCAAGAACGGCGCTGAGCCGGAGGCTATCCTTGGCAGTCACTGGCGCACCACGCTCGTCCCAACCACGCGTTCCCAACCGTCATGTTCCTGATCGAGGAATAGCCCTCCGCTCATTCCATTGACGATCGCAAGCAAGGCACACATCAGCTTCCCTCCCTGTCGAGCAGCCCGTGACGGGCGAGCGTCGCTTCCAATAAGAAATCAGCGACTAGCCGAGGAGCGCGTCAATTTCCCCAACCAGGCGGGTGCGGCTGCGCTCGCGGAGCGCGACAGCCTTCCCGTCCTTTACGAGCGTCAGGTTCGGAATCCCTTGGACGCCGAACTTTTCCGCCAGCAGGGGATTTTCGTCTACGTTGACCTTCACCACTTTCAGATCGTCTCCGTAGACCGAAGCCAGGCCCTCGACCGTCGGCAGAAGCGCCATGCACGGTCCGCACCAAGGCGCCCAAAAATCGATCAAGACGGGTCGCTCGCTTTGGTCAATTTCAACGTCGAAGGTCGCATCGGATACGTCCGAAATTTCTGCGCTCATGTTCTGATCCTTTGTCCTGCGCGAAGAACGGAGGCAGGCGGGACGCCAACGCGTCGGCTCCCGCCGCTTCCATCGAGCCGGCGGCACATTCTTCAAGCACTGCGTATAAGGGTGAGGACGGTGTTCATCAGGTCACGGATCACCTCGTCCTTGCGATCGCGCGCAGCCTCACGGACAGCCATCGCCCGGTCCATCGTCCGCATGACGTGATCGCCTGAAATGACCCGACTCGATTCAGGGAGCGATTCCAGCGGGTCGAAATCGATATTCCCGGCCTCGTCGCGCGGCGCCGTCGCCATAGCTTTCCAGCCAAGGAGCAGATGCTCACGATCCATCCGCTCTTCGTCGGTCATGAATGCCGTCTCGAGGTACATGAGCCAGTTGAACAGAAAAGGCTCGAAGAGGCCGACAAATTCCCGGGACACTGATCGAACCGGCCAGGCGATCGCCTCGATGAATGTCGCGACCCGGTAGCTCCAGGCGTCAGTGTCTTTCGCGGTCGCAATCATGGCCGCGCGTTGGACGCCGCGCCAATCGTCGCGCGTCGTACTTTGCCCGGCGAGTTCGCGATCCCAGAATGACAGGATCTGAAATCCGGCACCGCGAAGGTCGGGACTGATGTGCCCCGCCAAGTCGAAATCCGGTTTGAGCAGCAGGTCGAGACAATGCCTCGCGAATTGCGGCACGATCAGGCTCAGGTCCGCGCCGGGCCGAATTGCATCAAGCCACTCGGTGCCGAACGCCAACACGGCGTCGGCTGTTTCGAGCGAAAATCCCCCATCCGGCGCATCGGATTTCCTGACACCGGCGGCGATTAGCTGCTCACACAGCTGCGCCAAATCGGCCGGAATGCCGGTTCGTTGCTCGAATTCGCCGCGATCTCGCGTCTCGGCCAGCGTGCCGCTGATCGAATTCGCCTGACCGTCGCTTTTCCAGTTGAGGTTCCCGTCCGGCGCCAATGCGCGAGCGGTCCACAGCGCCCGCACCGGTTCGAGCATCTGGTTTTTTACAGCCGGACTGCCGCCGAAAGCCTGAAGGGTCATGTCGCAAGACTCACGGAAGGATGTCATCGAGTTCGGCCGCCAGCTGCGTGCGCGTCCGGGACGTCAGGCGCGCGATCTGCTCGCCCGCCTTTGTCAGGTATAATTGCGGGATCGACTGGATGTTGAACTTCTCCTTCAACGCCGGATTCTCGTCGATATCGATTTTGACGATCTTGAGGCTGTCCACATACATCGGGGCCAACGCCTCGATCGTCGGCAAGAGCGCGCGACAAGGCGCACACCATGGCGCCCAAAAGTCGATGAGAACGGGAAGCGTGCTGGCCACGACTTCCTCTTCGAAATTGGCCTCATCTACAGCAGTGATGATGTCTCTCATGGTTCACTCGATCAAATAGACGCGCTTTGCCCTGGTCGCCGCTACAGGCGCGCAACGTGATGCAGCGCCCGATGCCGCTGCCCCCGAGCAGGAAACCGGGCGTCGCATGTCGACTAGAAATGCTTGCGCAGCGCCAGGGTGAACCGCTGCAGACGCGGGTCGGCGAATGACGAATATCCGGTCTGATCGACCCCAGACGCCACCACGGGCGGCTTCTGGTTGAAGAGATTCTGAATGCCGATCCGGATATTGGTGTTGCCCAGAATCCCGCCCGCCTTGAAGTCGTAACTTACATAGATATCGCTATAATTCTGGCTGGGGATCTTGCTTGCGCCCTGCCACGTCTCTTCCTGGGCGCAGGTAAAGGCGGTCAGCACCGACGAACACACGCGATAACTTCCGTAGAACTGCGTGTTCCACCCCGCGCTCCAGGAACCCTTCTTCCAATCCACGCCCGCGTTCGCGCGCCACTTGAGCGGCCCATCGAAAAAACCGGCCCGATTGACCGACGGCTGACCCGGCAAGGACGTCAAGCTCAGCTCGCTTGTGTGGGTGGCGATGCCGTAGAAGTGCAAGCTTCCAAAGCCTGTATCCTTGATATCGTAGTCCGCCTGAATATCGATGGCGCGCAGCTCCGACTTCGACAAGTTGATCGAGGACGTATCCACGGTCGTAATCGGGCCGGGTGTTCCGGCAGCGTCTCCCGGCAGATTGGGACCGCGCGTGATGCGGCCCGGGAACAATGCCTCATTCGCCAGGAAGAAAGTGATCGGAAGATTCAGAACTTCGTCGCTCTTCCGGATCGACGTCAGATCTACCGAAATCCGGAGGCCGGAGACGAACCTTGGCGTCAGCACCACGCCGGCTGAGAAGCTGTTGGACTTTTCCGGTCTCAGGTTGGGATTGCCGCCGGCCAGCACCGTCAACGGGCCTGGGATGAGAGCATTGCCGCGCGCCGGGTCGCGCAAGTTGAGCAGGAAGATCAGGAAGTCGCTCAACACCGCCGGCGTATCGGCGCGAAGGTTGGCCAGCTTGGGCGGCAGGAAGCCATTCCCCCAGCTTGCGCGGAATGCGATGTCCTGGCTCGGCGCATATTTTAACCCGAGGGTGTAGTTGGTCGCGGAGAGCTTGCTCGTCGTTGCCATTTGATCCGGGAAGGGGCCGGTGGCGCTATCGACGGGAATTGATGACCCCGAATACCGTGTGTCGTACCTGTCGTGGCGAACCGACCCCATGAGTTCGAATTCCCGAATGAACGGTATGTCATTCGACGCCCCGATGATCGGCGCGCGCAGCTCCAAATAAGCCGACTCGACGTTTTGAACGGCCTTGGGCGTCCAAAAATAGGTCGCCGCCCCGCCGAACGAGGATGAGTTGACCGTATCGTCGCTCGCCTCGCGGCGGCGCTCGAGCAAGGCGGTTGCCGTCAGGTCACCGCCTGGCAGCTTCACCACCGGCCCGCCCAGGCGCAGAGATGCCGTCTGCAGCGTCGTCCCGCCCGAACCGGATGAGGAATAGACATCGAAAAGCGAGAGAGGGTTCGCGAGTGGGTTGGTCCTGAGATCACTGAACGCCGCGGCTTCGAGTGTCGCCTCAGCCTCGGCTGACGAGGGACCTAGAACGACATTTCGCGTGCTGCGCCCCTTGTTCCTCAGCCAATCATATTCGAGCGCCGCGCTCCAACGATGAGGCAAGTGAACAATCGCGCCGACGTTGATCCGCGTATTCTGGGTATTCTCGATCTGCGCGAACCCCTTTGGGATATTGATGAACGCCAGCACTTCTTGCTGGAACGGGTTGGCCGGCGCGCCTGCGGGGATGTCCAGCGTATACTGGATCGGCGTTATGTTTACGCTGTTCGACGTATCCCGCGAAAAATCGACGAAAACTTCAACATTCTTGCCGAACTCCCGCCGGATATCGGCATTGTAGGTAGTAACATTCGGCCCCGTCCAGATCGGAAGGTTCGAGCGGTCATAGATCAGCTTGCCAGCGCGCGCCGCCAGGTCGGCGGGGTTGCCGGAATATCTGTCGGGTACGCTCGTGACGGCGGAATTGAGCGTCGCGCCACTATTGAGCACGAGCGGATCGGTCGAGCAGTCGAAGCCATCGTTGGTCGAGCAGATATTCGGGCCGCCGAGCAGGACCGTCGAATTCGTGGGATCGTTACGAAATTGCAGTTCGGCGCCGCGTCGGAAGAAATCCCGGTCGCTCGACGAAAGCCTGTCCGCCCGCGACCTCGAGACCGACCCCATGATGCGGGTACGCCCCTTGTCGAACGTCCAGCCGCCATTGATCCCGAAATAGCTCTGCCCTGCCTTGAAGTCGAAGGCGTCATTGTATCGAGCTTCGAGATCCAGGCCCGAATAGTCGCGCTTCAGGATGATGTTGATGACGCCGCCCGTGGCGCCGCCGCCGTAAATGCCGCTCGCCGTCGCCGGCAGGACTTCGATCCGCTCGATCTGCGAGATCGAAATGCCATTGATGTTCGGCTGCCCGAAAGTATCGCCCGTCGAGATGCTGGGGAGGCGCCGGCCATCGACAAGAACGAGCGTCTCATCGGTACCCAGCCCGCGCAAGTCCAAACGGCCGGTTGGTTGTGTGCCCCCACCGAGCTGCGATTGGGTCTGCTGCGCCGCATTCATCGGAAGGCGCGCTTGCAGGAAGTCCTCGACGTTCTGCGCGCCGCTTTGCCGAAGTTGTTGGGAGTCGAAAACGACATATGGCTGGATGTCGTCTCGGTTACGGCGGATGTCATTATTGAGAGAGCGCCGCCCGTTGACAAGGATATCGGCGACCCCCTCGACTGAGGTCTGCGGCGGGTTGTCGGCGCTGGCAGCGGACGGGGCCGCAACGCCCGGCGGCGCAACGCGCAGCGCGATCACCTGCCCGTCGTCGCTCGCCACCTCGAGGCCAGTGCCCTGAAGCAGAATCGCGAGCGCGTCTCTAGGCTCCATTGTTCCCTTGACGGCGGAGGTGCGAATGCCGCGCAGCCTGTCCGCAGGCGCCACGATCTGTACGCCCGATTGACGCGCGAATTCGGGGATCGCCTTGACCGCCGGCTCGGACGGGACGTTGAAAGGTTTTGGATCGGCGTGGGCCGCTGGCGCGGCAAGCGCCATCCCCAGCGCAACGACGCTCGCGCCCAGCCACGGCTTGAACCTGAGAACCTTCCGAACGCCCATTATATTTGCCTCCCTCGCTTCTGCGATTTCCCCAGTCGAGAGGTAGACGCACGATTGCTCCGTTTCCCCCAATGGCAACGTCATTAAAAGTTCACGGTTGGTCGCAGCGGCGCCATTTGCGTATCCAGCCAGGGTTCGGCGAGGCCCAGCCCGGGCCCATCCGTGGATCGTGGAATGTGCTCCTCGCAGGTGCGGCGGGGCGCGGGACGGCCGCTCGGCAGCGCCGTCCGCGCGGAGAATCCATCGACCGGATCGTCGCGTGCAGCGCTCGCCTGCAAAAAGCTGGACGACGGCATGGCAGCGCGTGGCACGGCCAAACCGCTACGTTCAGTCTCATGGCAACGGCTTCGCGTCCTGGACGAGAGAAGCCTTTTGCTACCCGAGCGAGATGAGGCGTCCCGGGCGTGCTGAACCCCGCCCCATTTTCAGACCTTATTTCACGCAAGCGCGTCGAACATCAACGCGTCGCAGGTCTCCAGGCGGCGGGCTGTCTCACCGGAAACGCACGGTCGCCTAGTAGCGATCAGGCCGTCCCGTGGCGAAGTGGTGAGACCGTCGCCACGCCGTTCTCAATCAGCAAGCGCCGATCATGATAGGCCGCGACGCTCTCTCTGTGCGCGACCGAGATGATCGCCGCGCCGGGCAATCGCTGTACCAACGCCTTGTAGAGTTGCTCCTCCAATTGCGCGTCGAGCGCACTGGTCGCCTCGTCGACGAAGAGAAAGTCAGGGTGGCCCAAAATTGCCCGGGCCGCGGCTATACGTTGCTGCTCCCCAGGAGAGAGGATGCGGCTCCACGGCATGTAGCTATGCAGCTGTGGCGCCAGCCGCGCGAGACCGAATGCCTCCAGCAACTCGACATATTCCGCATCACTGCGGGAATCGGGAGAATCGGGATAGGACATCAGGCTCGCAAGTGTTCCGTCGGGCATGTAGTTGCGCTGTGGCAGGAACGCGATCTTGGCGCGCTCGGGCAGCTTCACATCACCATCTCCGTACGGCCACAGACCGGCTATGCTACGGAGCAGCGTGCTCTTGCCCGCGCCGGACTTACCTTGAACGAGCAACCGCGAGCCCGGCGCTATTTGAAGATCATCGAGCGCCACCATCGGCTCGCCGTTCGGGAAGGCAACATTGAGGTCACGCACCCCGACCCGCTGGTCTGCAATTTCCTCGACGCGAATGCCACTCTCCAGCGGCATCGACAGCAGATCATCGAGCAACTGAAGTCGCGCGACAGACGAACGCAAGATCGCCAACTCGCTATACTGCGACACGATCGCACTGATGCCCATATACACGGCAGTGAATGACGCCATGACGATCTGAATGTCGCCAACCTGCATCTTGCCGTTCAGAACGAAGGGAATGCAGATCAGGTAGGGAAAGAGGAACATGAAGGTATCGGGAAGGCCGGTAACAAGCGTAATTCGCATGTTGGCGGTCGTATAAGCGCGCCAGTTGATGATGATCAGCTGGAATGTGTTTGCCAGACGCCGGCGTTCGATCGCACCAGCCCGCGCAAAGGCAATCGATTCACCATTGCCCCGGATCGCCTGCATTTCCTGTCGAAACTGCGCCTCGAGCCGCTGACGGACGACTTCGGCCCGCGTAAGCAACCGCCCGACCCAGTGGACGAGCACCGTCATCACGATCGCAAGCCCGAACGCCACGTAGACGAGAAGACCGGGAATCGGCTGCGTCATGCCCAATGCAGGGATGACTATGGGCGGCGATAGACGCCAGAGCTGCGACGTGTAGAGAAAAACGCCGAATACCGATGCGACGACCGACACGCCGATTAGGGTGACTTTCTCGACGTAGGTGAAAATATCTTCCTGGATACGCTGTTCGGGATAGTCGATTTCGGTGCGCCGCTCGAGATGGAAGAAGCGGTTGTCCCGCATCCATCGGTCGAGGAGCCTTGTTGTCAGCACCCTGCGCATCCGGATTCGAAGGGCGAGACGCGTCCACACACCGACCACGCCGAGGATCGACATTCCTCCGGTGTAGAGCAGGATCTGCCACACGATCCCCGGGATCACCGCACCGTTCTTGGCGGCAAGCGCGGTAACGATCGCCGCGAAACCGAGCTGCATTTTCAAGAGGACCGCCACCGTCGCGGTGCTCTGCACGAATTGATACGCGATCAGGAGTGTACCAAGCACCGGATCGGCCTTGATGTACCGCCAGATCATGCCGGCGCCATATTTCACATGGAGCCAGACCGTGCCGGGGGGAACCTCCGGCGGCCTCTCCTCCCTTGCAGCGTCTTCCGCGGATGGATCGGTCACATAGGTGTCGGTCATTGCACGTACAGTCTCAGTAGGAGGGGGGATGCTGTGGGTGGGAAGGGCGTCGAGCGTTGGAGCGGGTCACTCAGGGGTCCCCTCGTAGGAGCGTGAGGATGCCGTCCATCTGCTCGCGCAGAAATGGGGTCATGAGCGGCCGAGCGCGTTGTTTGGCGGCATCCATCCGGGACTCCGCCTCCGGCTGTCGCGTCGCGAGCATCGCGCGTTTTACCTGAGGAAAATGATCGAGGATATCCTCGTCGGAGGCCTCTGCGAACCGCGCGTCGCCGCGAGCACGGCTCAGTTCCCGTGCACCGACGAAGCACTTGATCCAGTCAATCTGATCCTGCTCCGGAAGAAACCGTGCCGCCAGGACCTGTAAGTATGAGTGCAGGAATTTTTGGCAGATCGCGGGAAACTCCATCGCGATGCTGGCCAGTGGCCAGGGCAGCGATTCAACGAGTTCCGCTACGGGATATCCCTCGGGTTCGCCACTCGCCTCAGTGGCGCGTAACACGCTAGCGCGTACGGTTCGCCATTCTTGCCGGGGAACGACCTCGCCGCGCAGCTCCCGCGTCCATAGACTCATGATCTCCCGAGCTGCTGCGCGTATCCCTGGCTCGATATGGGCCGACAAGGGAAAATCATCGGACAGGATTCGCGCCAGAAAAGTCGGCAGGAAGCGGGCGACGACGTCGCTCACATCTTCGTTGACGGCTATCGCGTCCAGCCATTCGATCCCGAACGACCATATCGCGTCATCACCGCGCATGACGAAGCCGAACGGTGCATCCTTGTCGTCCAGAAAGGAGATGCCGGCGTTGATCAACGTCTCGCACAGAAGCGCAAGCTCGACTGCGATCCCTGTCCTGGCAACGAATGTTTTGGGGTCCCTCGTTTCGGCGATCGTCCCGGCCAGCGAGGCGAAACCATTGTCCGCCGACCATTTGAGATAGATCAACGGCATGATTTGCCGCGCTTCCCATCTTTCCCGAACGCGCTTGAGCGTCGCAGCCTTTAGGGCAGGATCGCCAAGAAACGCTCGTGACATCGCGAACTCCCGCTGGGCACATGGCAGGGGGCCGCCGGATCTATTCGCGAGGCGCGCGAGCATGAATCCCCCCCAGAAATCGGATGCACCCGTCACCCCCTTCACAAAGGAGGTTCGAGGGCATGCGAAAGAGAGACGCACGACCCTTGCGTTTTCCGCACCCGCACCGCGTTATTTTTTCCGGTGGGGCAACGCCGATCGTCTGTTGCCGGTGCCTACCGGGACTCCGGCACCGGTGCTTGCATCCGGGCCATATGGATCGAAATCGCGAGCGCTCGTGCAAAGGCGCCCTGGCGACGCACATCCGCCGAAAGCCACCTGTCGAACTCGATTTGCTCTTCCGGCGACAGGGCGCGCGCCTCGACACGAGCAGCCCATAGAGCTGCAGCATCGTCAATCCGGGCACTGCTTTCGCGATCGGCCATCTGACCCAGTGATATTTGCATTGCGTGGCGTAGACGCGCCACGCGACGATATTCCGGAATGGGCAATTGCATTCATAAAGAGGCGAATGCCTTTTGCCATGTGTTTTTCGACAGTGCTTTCCGAAACGTTCATGCGCAGGGCGGTGTCGCGCTGAGACAGTCCCTCGATACGCCGGAGCATGAAAACCGCGGCGACCTGCTTCGGAAAACTCGCGACGATCTCGCCGATACGATGCAGTTCGTCACGATCCGACGCCCTCCGCTCGGGCGATGCCTCCTGGCACTCGAAGCGCGACAGTTCCGTATCTTCCACGGCGCGGATCGATACGACCTGCGAGCGGCGCAGATGCGTGCAGATGATGGAGTGCGCCGTCTGCAGGAAATAGGCTTGCGGATTGCGCACTGCTTCGATGCTGTCCAGGGCCGCCAGCCTTGCATAGGCCTCCTGGACGATATCGTCGACCTCGAGTCCTACCACCCGGCGCCGCGCCAACCACGCCCGCAGGCTCGGCTCCAGGGGCAAGATGTGCTCCGCCAGCCACGCTGCTCTTTCGTTTTCGACGCGCATCATGGCTCGATCACCCAAGCGTATATGCGGTGCTCAAACGCTGCCCTCCCTGGCAACCTCGGCACCCAGCACGTTTCAACATGACGCCGCACCGAGAGATTTTGGCGAACCAGATCGATCGCCACTGGTGGCGCTTGCCGGAGGTCGTGTGTGACCACCCGCGCCGGGCGGAACGCCATCCCGATGGTCCGCTTCAGGTATCGGAGAGGCGTGTTGGTCATCCTGATACTCAGCGCAAAACCCGCGCACCGCGGTCCTGCCTCATCGTCTTGGCAGCGACCCCGAAGCGGGCACGGAACAGATGGGAGAAATGGGAAAGGCTGGAAAAGCCCACGCCGTAAGCGATTTGCGATACCCGATCGTTGGTTCGCATGAGCTGGTATTGAGCAGTGACCAGCCTGATCTCGTTGAGAAACGCGCTGAAGCTCGTGCCGTAGGCGGCGCAACTCTTGTAGATCGTCCGAACGGAGCATTTGAGGCTGGTCGCCGCATCCTGTGCCGAGAGTCCGGGCGTATCGAGATTTCGAATGATGAACTCGAGTATGGCACCCATGCGCCCCTGCCAGCGCGGCAGGGCCTTTTCCGCATCTACGCAGGCGGGCAAGGCCGTGCGCATAAGGTCGGCAATCATGGTCAGTCCCTGGGATGCGACGGCGTCGTCGTCGGTCGCCGGGTCGAACAAGGTCCGCGCCAGATCGGCGATGATCGGGGCGGCGAAATAGTCTTTGCTGACATAAAGGTCAGGCAGGATCAGGAAACCGTCCAGGAACCGCTGCATTGCCCACCAGGCCGGCAGGGCGATGATCAGCGCGTCCAAATTGTCCGACCCCTCCAGGGTCATGGGTTGCCAGGCGCAGGCGACAAAGATGTCGCCGGCCGACAAGGTTCGGCTGTGGCCTGCCTGCCCAACACTCAGCTCGCCCGAGCGCAGGAAGACGATGTGAGCACAAAAGCCGGGGCCATCGAACGTGGTTGCCCCTTCCAGCGAGAAGGCGACCGCGCCGCTGGTAAGATGATGGATGATCGCGATGTCGCGCAAAACGCTGTCAACGTGCCAGCCGTCGCCACCGCGCAATCCGCGAACCGGGTTGGCGGCGAAAATCGTGGCGATTTGCGCGGGCGTCGCTGCCATCAGACGCGTGACTGATCGAGCATTCTGGCCCGGCTCTCCCCGAGCTGGGATGCCGTCCGCGCCGAGAGCGATGCCTCGGCGAGGTCGAGAACGCGCCGCTGAATGGCCGCTCGCCACGCCGCCATCTTGGCGTTCGTGCGCTCGCGCCTTGCTATCGATCGACCCTTGAGCGCGTTTCTCACGGGATCCGCCGCCCAGATTTTCTCGACTTCGGCCAGGAAGTCCTCAACGCTGACGCTTTCGATTGACTGCCTTTGCGACAGCGCCTCCATCGCCTCTTCGCTGATCTTGTTCATCTCCGTTTCAAAGGTCGCGCTCTCCTCGGCGCTGAAGCAATCCTCATCCGATGCGTCGGCTTCACCCTCGACCGCCGACGCCCAGGCAGTCATGACGTCATGAGCAGCACCGGGGGCCTGCTCGAGATCCCAGGCGAGCGACATTAGCAGATCAACCGCCTTTTCGGCGCACGCATCGTCGCTATGGACGCTCGCGAGCATCGTACGAGCGGCGCGCCACGCCTTCTTGTCGACTGGCACGTCAATCGACCGCGCCACCAGAGCTATCACCTCTTCGCACGCGTCGTGGACCTGCCCAGGGTCGACGACCTTCGAACGACCGTAAACCGGATCGCTCCATGCCAGAAGCAGAGCCTGGCGTGCCAGACCACCCGTTTCCGCGCCTATGGGAATGGCGTCGAGCAATGCCTCGTAAAAGGGAATTGCATCCTCCGCTTCACCGAAGGCCCCGAGCACAGGCAACAGGCGCGCAAGAGCCGGGTGGAGGCCAAAGTCTTGAGAGACGATCGAGATATCACCCTCGATCGAAGCGCGCGTGAGCCACGCCGTATAGATCGGGCCTTTGTCTCGGATGTCGGCGATCAAGGCATGGCGCCTGGTCTCATCGCCAAAGGCACGGTAAGCGCTCATTGACCGGCTCCAGCGAACGGCTCCAGAACCGCCGCAAGCTTGCCGCGCGACACCAGGCCTTGGAAGCGTTCAACCGGCTGGCCGTCCTTCATGACGATGAACGTCGGCACACCTTGAACGTCGTAGGTTTTGGCGAGCATCGGCTCCTGATCAACGTCCACCTTGACGAACGCGATCTCGCCCTCGAACTCGCGCGCAGCATCCTCCAGCGCCGGCGCCGACGCCTTGCACGGGCCACACCAGACGGCGTGGAAATCGACCAGAACAGGAATATCCGACTTTAGAACTTCGGCTTCAAAGGCCTCGGTCGTGACGTTCTTGAGATTGGACATTGAATGTTCCTCTTGCTCAGGCGACAATTTGCACGACGTCGGGTGAGGTGGAGCCGCCATCAGGTCGGACTTCCTCGACCAAGGCGGCCGCGGCGTCTTGATCGATGAGGTAGTGCTCGGCTTCCAACGCCGCCATGCACCCCATCCCGGCCGACACGACCGCTTGACGGAAATGCTTGTCCTGCACATCGCCGGCGGCAAATACTCCAGGCACGCTGCTTGCAGTCGACCCCGGCGTGACCAGAATGTAGCCTTCTTGGTCCATCGCAAGCTGGTCCTTGAACAGGCTTGTCGCCGGATCATGACCGATCGCGACGAAAAGGCCGTCCACGGCGAGGATGGATTGATCGCCGGTCCCTGCGCGATGAAGCTGGACGCCGGTCACCTTGCCGCCATCTCCCAGCACCTCGGCGACTTCGGCGTTCCAGATCGTCTTGATCTTCGGATTGGCGAACAGGCGCGCCTGGTTGGTCTTATCGGCGCGCAACGTGTCGCGACGATGGATGAGGTAGACCTCGCTGGCGAAATTGGCCAAGTGAAGGGCGTCCTCGACGGCGGTGTTTCCTCCACCGACCACGGCACACACCCTGTTCCGGAAGAAATAGCCGTCGCAGGTGGCGCAGGCCGAGACGCCTTGACCCCTATACCGGGTTTCACTTGCCAGACCGAGCCAGCGCGCGTTGGCGCCGGTCGCGATGATCAGGCTGTCGGCGGTGTAGCGATCGCCCATGTCTCCCGTCGCCTCGAATGGACGCTTCGACAGATCGACCTCGACGATATAGTCGGAGATGACCTCCGCGCCCACATGGCGTGCATGGTCGCTCATGCGCGCCATGAGATCGGGCCCCTGCACGCTGGCGTCACCCGGCCAGTTTTCAACGTCCGTGGTGATCGTTAGCTGGCCGCCCGGTTGCGGCCCTTCGATCAAGACTGGGTCCAAGGCACTTCGCGAGGCGTAGATCGCCGCGGTGTATCCGGCAGGCCCCGACCCGATGATGAGAACCCTGCTATGGCGTGGGGCCGACGGAGTTCGCGAGTTTCGCATCGTCATGCTCCCGCGCCGCCGACCACAACCTGGTCCATGCGGATCGTCGGTTGGCCCACGCATACGGGCACGGTCTGGCCATTCTTGCCGCAGAAGCCGATGCCCAGTTCCAGGTCGTTGCCGATCATCGAGATGTGCTTGAGGGCCTCGTTGCCGACGCCGATCAGGGTGGCGCCTTCGATCGGCGCGGTCACCTTGCCGTCCTCGATGAGAAAGGCCTTTTCGGCCGAGAAGTTGAACTGGCCCGATGTGATGTCGACCGTGCCGCCGCTGAACTCCACGGCATAGATTCCGTTCTTGACCGACGCGATAATTTCCCCCGGGTCGTAAGGCCCGCGCTCGAGAAAGGTGTTGGTCATCCGGGTCATCGGCAGGTCTGCATAGGATTGACGACGACCGTTTCCGGTCAACTTGTCGTTCATGATCCGAGCGCTGATCTTGTCCTGCATCAGACCGACGAGACGGCCGTCCTCGATGAGCACCGTGCGTTGCCCCGCGACGCCTTCGTCGTCGACGTTCAACGAGCCACGCGCATCGGGCACGGTTGCGTCGTCGACAACAGTGACGCCAGGAGCGGCTATCCGCTCACCGATCATACAGTTGAAGACGGACTCCTGCTTGCGATGGAAGTCGCCCTCCAGCCCATGGCCGACTGCCTCATGCAGGAGAACACCGGGGAAACCGTTGCCCAATACCACTGTCATTTCGCCGGCTGGCGAAGGGATGGCCTCGAGATTCGTCAGCGCGACCGACGTGGCTTTGCGGACCAGCTGCTCCAAGCGACCTTCGTCGAATTCGCTCAACGTGAAGCGACCGCCGCCGCCGGCGGAGCCGGAAGCGCGCTTGGCATTGCCTTCAGCCACAACCGAAAGGCTGATGCGGACCTGCGGGCGGATATCGCCAGCGAGTGTGCCGTCCGTCGCGCCGACCAGGATCGTCGAGTCTTCGACGGCCAGTTGGGCGTTGACCTCGGTGATGCGAGGATCGATCGCACGGGCCAGGTCGTCCAGCTTTCGCAGGAGCGCGACCTTCTCGACCGTGTCCAAGCCGCCGGCCGCTGCCAGCGTCGAATACGCTGGCAGGCCTTGACCGCCCGCCTTGATTTCAACGCCGCGGCCGGTCTCCGCGGCATCTTGACCATGTGACTGCATGGCGCGCGCGGCCGCGGTGACGGCATCGATGGCCTTGGGACTGATATCGCTCGAATAGGCGAAAGCCGTGTTCTCACCGGTGACAGCGCGCGCGCCAACGCCCTGCGAGATACCGAAGGAGGCGCGCGCCACCTTGCCTCGTTCCAACGCCCAGGTGTCGCGTGTGGTCATCTCGAAATAGAGATCGCCATAGTCGCCGCCGCGCCCCCAAAGGCTGGAGAGGCCGTTCTGAAGCTTGTTGGTGTCAAGGTCGTTGGCGGCAAGAAGCTGGTCTTGCGCGTGTGCCAGACGATCGGGAACGGTCAGAGGCATTGGACTCAACTCTTTCAGCGAACGGGTTGTGATCACCGCCCGGCGATCTGCATGTCGGGCAGAAGGATCGAACCGACCCTGATTCCACCTGCCCGGTGAACGTCGGCGCCAATCGTGGCGATGGATTTGAAGATGTCTTGGAGGTTCCCGGCGACCGTAAAACCCTGGACGGGCCCTACGACCTGACCGTTCTCGACCCAGAAGCCGGCGGCTGCCTGGGAATAGACCCCGGTTGCAGCGTTGGTAGCGCCGCCCATGAAACGGGTCAGCCATAAGCCTGTGCCCATCTTGCGCAACATGGCCCCAAGATCGTCGGCAGGCTCGGTAAGGCTGCTGATGAGGGAGAGATTACGCATGCCGCCAGCATTGCCGGTGGAAATTCGGCGAAGCTTGCGTGCCATGCGCGTGTCGAGGAACAGCCCGGTGACGACGCCGTCGCGAACGATATCACGGTGCTCTCCGGCAACGCCTTCATCGTCAAACGTCGTGCTCGCCAGGCCAAAAGGTTCGAAAGGGTCTTCGACGACCGTCAGGTGCGCGGCAGCGATCGCCTGACCCACAGCATCCGGCAGGAATGTCATCCGCTGGAATTGCGACGAGCCAGTCAGCTGCGCACACATATTCCGCACCAGGCTCGCGGCAACCGTCGAATCGACCAGCACCGGAACACGGCGAGTAGCAAGACCTTCGGCACCGAGCATGCCCAATGCCTGCTCGGCGGCGCGACGACCGATGCCATCTTCTGGCTCCAGCCCTTCCAGCTGGCGGTCGACCGACGACCAATTGCCTTGTTTCATCTCGTCGCCGCGCTGGGCGATCGTCTGGCACCAACGGTGCTGGACCGAACTGCTCCCCGCACGGCAAAATCCCTGGCTCGTCGCGAGCGCGAACCGCGAGTCCTGGCTTGCCGCGCCAGCTTCCGAGACCCGGACGGCATCACTAGTCGAGGTCGCGATCACGGCCTCCTCGATGGCCAATGCCGCGCCAGTAAGTTGCTCGGCAGTTTGGCTCGACGGTGCGAACAGCCGGACGTCCGGCGTAGCCCAAGCGAGGGCGTCCCGATCCGCCAGGCCCGCTTCCGGATCCGGCTCAAGCTGACGGGCCATGCTGATCGCCTGCTCGACCACACGATCGATCGCCGCGCGGCTGAGCGACTCGCTCGAAGCTACGCCGGTACGGCCGTTTTCGAACACCGTGATCTGAAGGCTCTGACTGCCTTCGCGCACGGCATTCTCGACTTTGCCCTTGGCGACGGTGACGCTGATCCCGCCCCCTTCACTCACACGCGCGATCGCGCCGCCCGCACCCAGCGCGACACTCTTTTCTATTGCGTAGGTCACTGCCTTGGCGAGATCTGCCTCGGTCTGCAGGAGATACGTATCGCCTCTGTCGTTGAGGGCCTCGACGGGCCGGGAAAGGCTGCTGACGCTCATTTGAGTTCCTTGTGAATCCCACGGTTCGCAGAACGGGGCCGACATGCGTCCCCGACCCTCTTCGTCGACTATGCATTTATAGGAAGGGTTTGCCTGGGCGGTTGCCTGACGGGCCCCAGCTTGTTGTCTGAGAGTGCAAGTTGCAGCGGACGAACGTTACCTCTGGACGCACAAGGCCCGTGCAGTGCCGCGTTAGAGGTTCGAGGCTAGGTGGCAGAAAGCGCGTGATTCGCGAGTGCCGCAGCGACTACTTTTTTCAGGTCGCGCGGCGTCGTTGCGGAAAATGTACGAATGGCAAGCTTCGGGATCGCGCCGAACCACGCTGAACGACCGAAGATAGGGCGTATTCTGTTGAAGAAGTCGCTTTCGGCGGATGATTGATCTGCGGCGCGTGTTGTAGGCGAGCGCTCCCTCGCATCGGATCAGGCGAGTGCGAGGCGGCGCCTCGGTGTCATCTTGGCCATCTTCCGGAGGTTTTGGGCTGCGGCGGCGAGGTGGAACTCGTCTCTTGCGCCGTTGGGGCCGCGTAGGCGCAGGCGATCGAGTTTGAGGATGCGCTTGAGGTGCGCGAACAACATCTCGACCTTCTTGCGCTGACGGCATGATACACGATAGGCGTCGGTGGTAGCGATCGTGCGAGCCATGTCGCGGGCGCCCTCGTGGATCGAGCGGGTCACCTTGCGCGCGGGCATGTTGGGCGTGCACCGCGGTCGCAGGGCACAGTCATGGCAGTCCTGCTGGCGCGCGCGATAGCGGATCGACCCGTCCTTATCGACGTGATCACGCGGCGTGCTGAAGTTGCGATTGGATCGCCGCAGGCGGTTGCCGGCCGGGCAGATGTAGCTGTCGTCGTCGTGATCATAGATGAAGTCGGCGCGCTCGAAGCTGCCATCGCTCCGGGCGGACTTGTCGAACACGGGGATGTGTGGCTCGATGCTCTTGTCCTCGACCAGCCACGCCAGGTTGGGCGCTGACCCATAGGCCGCATCCGCCACGAGCCGCTCGGGCCAGAGG